>Ga0207680_10000003_pt1:5000-920000 | contig 925264 bp, 762 predicted proteins | sample KBSS23metaG_FD_184321 | JGI IMG/M metagenome (GOLD analysis project Ga0207680, IMG submission 184321) | Switchgrass rhizosphere microbial communities from Kellogg Biological Station, Michigan, USA - KBS S2-3 metaG (SPAdes) (version 2) | ecosystem: Host-associated > Plants > Roots...
AAGGCCCATTCACCCATGCCAGCCGTCCCGTCCATCCACCCCGCCCTGCGTCGCGGCGGCCTGTACGCCATCACTGACGGGCCCCGGCCGGATCTCGTGGAGGTGTGCGAACACGTGCTGCACGGCGGCGCCACCATGCTGCAATACCGAGATGAGACCACCGACGCTCCGCGGCGGCTGTCCGAGGCACAGGCGCTGGCCGCCCTATGCCGGCGATATCAGGTCCCTTTCATCGTATACGGCGATATTGCCCTGGCCGCGGCCGTGGAGGCCGGTGTGCATCTGGATATGGAAGCCGATGTCGTTGAAGCACGCGACGCCCTGGGGACAGGCGCCATCATCGGCGTGTCCTGCCACGATTCGTTCGAACACGCCCGCACGGCGGAGGCCGCCGGCGCCGACTATGTCTCGTTCGGCGCGTTCTTCCCCTCCCCGACCAAGCCCCACGCCGGTCGCGCCAGGACCGAGACCCTGCGGCAGGCCGCCGCACTGGGCGTGGCGCGGGTAGCGATCGGCGGCATCACCCTCGACAATGGGATTTCCCTGATCGATGCCGGCGCCCAGTACCTGGCCGTGGTCTCGGCCGTGTTTTCCGCCGACCACCCCGAAAAAGCCGCGCACGACTTCGCTGCCCTGTTCGAAGGACTCGCATGACTTCCAACCACGATCTTTTCCAGCGTGCCCAGGCCCTGATGCCCGGTGGCGTGAATTCGCCCGTGCGCGCCTTCCGTTCGGTAGGCGGGGAGCCCTTCTTCACCGCTCGCGCCGACGGGGCGTTCCTGTGGGACGTAGAAGGCAAGCGCTACATCGACTACGTCGGCTCCTGGGGCCCGATGGTGGCGGGACACAACCATCCGCACGTGCGCGAGGCCGTGGCCCGCGCCATTGGCAATGGTCTTTCCTACGGCACGCCGTGCGCTGCGGAAGTCACCATGGCCGAGACCATCGTGAAGCTGGTGCCCTCGATCGAGATGGTGCGCATGGTGAACTCCGGCACCGAGGCCACGATGTCGGCGATCCGCCTGGCGCGCGGCGCCACCGGCCGCAACCTGATCGTGAAGTTCGAAGGCTGCTACCACGGCCACGGCGACAGCTTCCTGGTGAAAGCGGGCTCCGGCGCGCTCACCTTCGGCGTGCCCACCTCGCCCGGCGTGCCGAAGGCCGCAGCGGATCTCACGCTTACCCTGCCCTATAACGACTTCGACGCTGCACGCGAACTGTTCGCCAGCCGTGGGCACGAGATCGCCGGCCTGATCATCGAGCCGGTCGCCGGCAACATGAATTGCATCCTGCCGCGCGAGGGTTACCTGCCATTGCTGCGCGAGCTGTGCACGGCCTCGGGCGCGATCCTGATCTTCGACGAAGTGATGACGGGTTTTCGCGTGGCCCTGGGCGGCGCGCAGGCGCATTACGGGATCACGCCGGACCTCACCACCTTCGGCAAGGTGATCGGCGGCGGCATGCCGGTGGGCGCCTACGGCGGCCGGAAAGACCTGATGCAGCAGATTGCGCCGTCAGGCCCGATCTATCAGGCCGGCACGCTGTCGGGTAACCCCGTCGCCATGGCGGCGGGCCTGGCCATGCTGGAACTGGTGAGCGAACCGGGCTTCCATGAAAACCTGGCGGCGAAGACGCGCCTGCTGACCGATGGCCTGCTGGCCGTGGCAGCCGAAACCGGCACGCCCTTCAGCGTGAACCGCATCGGCGGCATGTTCGGGCTGTTCTTCACCGGCGAACAAGTGGAGACCTACGCGCAGGCCACGGCGGCCGATATGGCGGCCTTCAACCGCTTCTTCCACGGCATGCTCGAGCGTGGCGTGTACCTGGCGCCGTCGGCCTTCGAAGCGGGCTTCGTGTCCAGCATGCACACCGATGAAGTGATTGCCGCCACCTTGGAAGCCGCACGCGGCGCCTTCGCCGACGCGGCAGTCGCGGCATGACGGTGGGCATCGACGCCATCCTGTTCGACATGGATGGCGTGCTTTGCGATTACTCGCGCAACACCCGCCTTGACGAACTGGGCAAGGCGATGGGCACGGACCGCGAGACCGCCCGCGACGTGATGTACAACAGCAACCTGGAGTGGGAAGCCGACGCGGGCGCGATGGATATCGACGCCTACATGGCGGCGCTTTCGGCGGGTTTCGGCCGCATCTTGAGCGAAGAGGCCTGGCTGCATGCGCGCGTGGCCGCCACCCAGGTGCGGCCATCGATGGTGAAGCTTGCCGAGGAGCTTTCCGGCACGCTGAAGATCGGCCTGCTCACTAACAACAGCTTCATGATGCAGCGGCATTTGCGCACAGTGTCGCCGGGCCTGTTCCCGCTGTTCGAAGGCCGTGCGTGGACGTCGGCCGAGATGGGGGCGATCAAGCCCCACGCGGAATGCTACCTGCAATGCGCCAGCGCGATGGACGTGGAGCCTTCGCGCATCCTGTTCGTGGACGACGCCGAGGAGAACGTGACCGGCGCCGTGGTGGCAGGCCTGCAGGGTTATTTCTTCACCACGCAGGCCGCCTTCGAGGACGAATTACGACGCCTTGGCGTGCGCCTGGCCTGAGTCAGCGGGGGACACGGGGTCAGAGTTATCACTCTGACCCCCAACAACCTCGCGCAGCGCAGCGCCCAGGCGCTCGATACCTTCGGCAAGCTCGGCATCGGTGATGGTGAGCGGCGGCACGAAGCGCAGGACATCCGGGCCCGCCTGCAACAGCAACAGGCCATGGGCGGCGCAAGCATCGAGGATCTCGCCAGCCTTGCCCTTCCAGGGCGTTGCCAGCACGGCGCCAATCATCAGGCCGCGGCCGCGTACCTCTTCGAAGATGTTCAGTTCATGGTTGAGCTTGTCCAGCGCCGTGCGAAGGTCGTTGGCCTGGCGTTCCACGTTCAGCAGCACCGCGGGCGAGGACAGCTTGGCCAGCGCCACGCGGGCCACCGCGGCGGCCATCGGGTTGCCGCCGAAGGTGGTGCCGTGGGCACCAAACTGCATCACCGCGGCTACCTTGGGGCCAGCCAGCATCGCGCCGATCGGGAAGCCGGCACCCAGCGCCTTGGCCAGGGTGACGATGTCGGGCGTGATGCCATCCTGCACGTGGGCGAACAAGGTACCGGTACGACCCATGCCGCACTGGATTTCATCGAGCACCACCAGGGCACCATGCGCGTCGCACAGCTCGCGCACCTTCTTGAGGAAACCGGGTGCGGCGGGCAGCACGCCGCCTTCACCCTGCACCGGCTCCAGCATCACCGCGGCAACGTCGCCCGGCGCGAAGGCCTCGGCGAGCGCGGCTTCATCGTTGAAATCGAGATAGCGGAAGCCGGCGGGCAGCGGCTCGTAGCCTTCCTGGTACTTAGGTTGCGCGGTGGCGGTGACCGTGGCCAGCGTGCGGCCGTGGAAAGAGCCGCGGAAAGTGATGATGACGCGCTTGTCCGCCGGACGCCCTTGCGATGCGGCCCATTTGCGTACCAGTTTGATCGCCGCCTCGTTGGCTTCGGCGCCGGAATTACACAGGAACACGCGCTCGGCGAAACCCGAGGCGTGCACCAGCTCCTGGGCCAGGCGCAGCGGGGGCTCGGTGTAGAACACGTTGGAGCTGTGCCAAAGCTTGCCGGCCTGCGTGACCAGGGCGGCGACGAGCTCTTCGTCCTGGTGGCCCAACGCGTTTACCGCGATGCCGGCGCCCAGGTCGACGTAGTCGCGGCCTTCGGTATCCCACACGCGCGCGCCCTTGCCGTGGTCCAGCACCACATCGCGCGGACGGTACACCGGAAGCCAGTAGCGCTTGCCCAGTCCGATGATGTCGGTGGTGGGATCGGGGTGCTGCGACATGACAGGGGCTCCGTAGAGGTTAGGGGCTGGGGGGTCAGCTGGGGGGGTCAGAGTAAAACTCTGACCCCGGCTTCGAGGACGTGGGTGGGATGTGAAGTGTAAACGGAAGCTGTGTATCAACAATGCAACACCCGGCATGCCTCAGCAACAAGGCTTTTTCTCAGCGCCTATGTCCTTTGGCCGTAACACTGCGCCAACACCGTGAACGGAAGTTAAGCCCGGGGGTTGACCGTAAATCCTTGAAACAAGGTATTTGCCGGATTGGCATGTCGTTTGCCTTATGTATTCGGGGTGATGGAAGGAGGCGGTGTCATGTACCTGCGCCTTTGGGAGTGTTCGGGCACGCTGCTGCTGGTTTCCGCCACGGCCGGTTACCTGGAAGCCTGTGCCGAGGGCACGGGCAACGAGCGGCTGCCCACCAAAGGCGCAGCGAATGATGAAGATGATGGAATCGACGAGGATGCCTGCGCCTGAAGGCACCTCGTGGCAAGTTCGGCCGTCTGGCAACCCTGCCAGTCCGGACGGCTCGAGGGGAATCCCCCCGTTTCGCACACGCGAACGGGGGGCGTTCTCTCCCCTAGCGCAATTCGTCCACGCTCAGCTGGTGCTTCTTGCACAGGCGGTACACCGTCACTCGCGACACGCGCAGTCGTCTGGCGCACTCGGAAATGTTGAACGCGCTTTCGCGCAGGCAACTGACGATGGCTTCGCGCTCGGCCAGGATGCGCGCATTGCACAGCGTGGCATTGCGGCTGGCGGCATCGCCGTCGCTCAATTCCAGGTCCTGGTGGGTGATCAACGCGTCGTCGGCGATCACCGCCGCGCGCTGCACGCGGTTCATCAACTCGCGGATATTCCCCGGCCAGGCAAACGATTCCATGGCCCGCCGCGCACTAGCGCTGAAGGCGCGCGCACGCGTGGCGTAGGTTTCACGGAATTCGTCCAGGAATCGCTGCGCCAGCAGTTCGATATCGCCGTGGCGTTCGCGCAGCGGCGGCATGCGCAGCCGAAGCACGTTCAACCGGTAGAAGAGATCTTCGCGGAAGCGCCCCTCGGCCACGGCCTTCTCAAGATCGACATGGGTCGCGGCAAGCACGCGCACGTTGATCTTGGTGCTGTGCGAATTGCCGATGCGCTCGATGGTGCCTTCCTGCAACACGCGAAGCAGGTTGGTCTGCGCTTCGAGTGGAAGGTCACCGATTTCGTCCAGGAAGATGGTGCCGCCGTCGGCCGCCTCGAACAGGCCCACGCGTCGACCCATGGCGCCGGTGAAGGCGCCGCGCTCGTGACCGAACAACTCCGACTGCACCAGGTTCGCTGGCAACGCGCCGCAGTTCACCGCGATGAAAGGTTTTTCGCCGCGCGGCGAAAGCTGGTGCAGGCTTCGCGCCGCCAGTTCCTTGCCGGTACCGGTCTCGCCGGTGATCAGCAGCGGAAGTTCCACATGAGCAAAACGAGTGACGCTTTCTGCCACGAGCCGGATGGCCGGGCTGAATCCAATGATCACTGCCTGCGCGGCATTCGCGCCAAGCGGCAACAACGGCTGGCCTGTGTCCACGCCTGTAGGGGGCCCACCCGCCCAGGCTTGTTTTGCGTTGCGCAACATGCCCTACCCCGAAGATCCTTGCTGCGGGCTTGATCCCGCCTGCCACCGCGTCGCCCCCAACAACCCGGCCCCGTGCCATTTTTCTTCTAGGACTGCCGGAAGAAAACTACTCGGGAGGAAAAAACCTCGCTATCCGACTAACGGCCGAGGCCGTGATGTCTATTCCTGTCACTTTGTTCAGCAAAGGACGAGAACGCGCTAGTCGAGGAAAAGGTCCGGTGCGAGGTTTTGGCCTGGATTTACGGCATATTTCGATAGATCGCGCACGCCTTCGGCAGCCAATACTTCATCGTCGATAAAGAAGCGGCCGCTGTTTTCACGCGATGGCCGCACCAGGATGGCATGCGCTGCATCGGCCACGATCTCGGGTTTCCGGCAGTTGTCCGCGCGGATGCCCTCGATCATGCCGATAGCTGCCGTAGCAATTACTGTCCTGGGCCACAGGGCATTTACCGCAATGCCTTCCTCAGCGAATTCGGCCGACATGCCCAGCACGCACAGGCTCATGCCGAACTTGGCGATCGTGTAGGCCGTATGCGGGGCATACCACTTCGGGTCCAGCGATGGCGGCGGGGACAGCATCAACACATGCGGGTTGGCCGCCTTGCGCAGGTGCGGAAGGCAGGCCTGGGTCACCAGGAACGTGCCCCGGGTATTGACCTGGTTCATCAGGTCGAAGCGCTTCATCGGTGTGCCTTCGACGCCGGCCAGCCAGATCGCGCTGGCGTTGTTCACGCAGATGTCGATGCCACCGAAGCGCTCGACCGCCTTTGCCACCGCATCGCGCACCTGGTCTTCCTCGCGAATGTCCACCTGCAGCGCCAACGCCTTGCCACCGGCCGCTTCGATCTCCGCCGCGGCGGTGTGGATGGTGCCGGGGAGCTTGGGGTTGGGCACGCCGCTCTTGGCCGCGATCACGATGTTGGCGCCGTCACGCGCCGCGCGCAGGGCGATGGCCAAGCCAATGCCGCGCGAGGCGCCGGTGATGAAAAGAGTCTTGCCGGCGAGCGTGGTCATGGGATTCCTTCGAAAGAGTTTCAGTCGCGCTGGAAGCGCGGCAGGATATCGCGCAGTTCCGCCAGGCGGCGCGCGGGATCGGTGAGTTCAAGCATGTGCTGGGCTTCGTCGGGCGCCAGCGGCAACAGTTCGGTAAGGCGGAAGCCGACCCAGCTGGCGTCGTCGTAAAGCTCGCGCGGCGCGTCGCGATAGTGCGGGGCCATCTGGTCGATCAGGCGCTCGAGGATGGTGGGCAGCAAGGCGAGCTCCACTGGCACCTCGATCGCGGGTTCGTCCGGCCAGTGGGTGATGTCGCCCCGCACCTGGCCGTCGGCACGCACGCGGGTGCGCGTGACGCGGAAGCGGCCACCGCCGCGCGCGGTGATGCCCAGCAAGCCATCGCCACGGGTGGTGAAGTCGATGATGTCGGCAAGCGTGCCCACCGCCGCGGCGGTCGCAGGCAGCCCCACTTCGCGCCCGTCGGCGATCAGGCACACGCCGAACGGCGTGCCGCCACGCGTGCATTCGCGGACAAGGTCGAGGTAGCGCGGCTCGAAGATGCGCAACTGCAGTTCCCCGCCCGGCAAAAGGACGCTGGAGAGGGGAAACAATGGGATGTCATTGCCAGGCTTGGATGAGGCCATGACGGGAAGTCTAGCCTGCGCTTGGGATGTGTTGGGGGTCAGAGTAAAACTCCGACCCCGTGACGTCAGCGTCCGGAAATCGCGGCAAGAAAACGCCGCGGTGCTGCTTCGAATCCGCCGTTGGACATGAACACCACGCGGTCGCCAGGCTGGGCCAGTGCCTGCAACCGGTCTATCAGCGCCTCCACCGATGGCGCGGTCTGGCCGCGGCCGTCCAGGGCGTCGGTGACCTTCCCCGCGTCCCAGGCCAGCTCCGGCCGCTGCAGGAACACCACGGCATCCGCGTCGGCCAGCGAAGGCGCCAGGCGCTCGGCGTGGGCGCCAGCGCGCATGGAATTGGAACGGGGCTCCAGGGCCACCACGATGCGGGCGTCACCGACGCTGGCGCGAAGGCCGGCCAGGGTGGTGGCGATGGCCGTGGGATGGTGGGCGAAGTCGTCGTACACGGTGATGCCGTGGTGCTCGCCGATCTTCTCCATGCGCCGGCGCACCGAGTTGAAGCTGGTGAAGGCGGGAAGCAGGGCGCCCGGGTCGACACCGGCGGCCGACGCCGCGGCCAGTGCGGCCAGGGCGTTCAGCACGCTGTGGTTGCCCAGCATGTCCCAGTGCACCGTGCCCACCCCATGGCCGCCACGTGACACTTCGAAGGCCGAGCCATCGCTTTTAAGCAGCCGCGCCTGCCAATCGCCCTCGCCGATGCCGAAGGTCTCCACCGGCGTCCACGCGCCCATCGCCAGCACCTTGCGCAGGTGGTCGTCGTGGGCGTTCACGATCAGCCGTCCGTTGCCCGGCACCGTGCGCACCAGGTGATGGAACTGGCGCTCGATGGCCTCGACGTCCGGAAAGATATCGGCGTGGTCGTATTCGAGGTTGTTGAGGATGGCGATGGAAGGCCGGTAGTGCACGAACTTCGAGCGCTTGTCGAAGAAGGCGGTGTCGTATTCGTCCGCCTCGATCACGAACGGCGCGCCGGTGCCCAGCCGCGCGGACGCGGTGAAGTTGCCCGGCACCCCGCCGATCAGGAAACCCGGCGCCAGGCCCGCCGATTCAAGCAGGTGCGCCAGCAGGCTCGTCGTCGTGGTCTTGCCATGCGTGCCGGCCACGGCCAGCACCTGGCGCCGCGCCAGCACGGTTTCGCCCAGCCACTGCGGGCCGCTGATATAGGGCATGCGCTCGTCGAGCATGCTTTCGATCGCGGGGTTGCCACGCGTCATCGCATTGCCCACCACCACGAGGTCCGGTACTGGGTGAAGGTGTTCGGCGGTGTAGCCCTGCTTGAGCAGAATCCCCAGGCCTTCGAGCTGGGTGCTCATCGGCGGGTAGACGTTGGTGTCGGAGCCTTCCACGTCCAGGCCCAGCTCGCGTGCAATCGCGGCTACGCCGCCCATGAAGGTGCCGCAGATGCCAAGAATGTGCAGGCGCATGGGGTTCCGGTGGCCTTGGGGCGTCGGGCCGCGTGGCGGCCCGGACGATTCGATGCGGCCTTAGCCGCCCGCGGGCGCGGTGCCGCGGGGCAGCACGCCGGTGATGCGATCGGTGACTTCGTCGATGGGACCTACGCCGTCCACCACCTTCAGCAGGTGGCGCTGGGCGTAGAAATTCGCCACGGGGGCGGTCTGCTCGGCGTACACCTCAAGGCGCTTGCGCACGGTGTCGGGGTTGTCGTCGGCGCGGCCTTCGGCCTTGAAGCGCTGTTCCACGCGGCCAATGATGGCGTCGCTGGGCACTTCGAACTTCACCACGACATCCAGCGGCTGGCGCAGGCGGGATAGCAGGCCGTCGAGCGCATCGGCCTGGGCCAGGTTGCGCGGGTAGCCATCGAGGATGAACCCGGCGCGGGCGTCGTCCTGGGAAAGGCGTTCTTCCAGCATGCCCAGCACGATGTCGTCGGACACCAGGTGGCCGGCGTCCATCACTTCCTTGGCTTTCAGCCCCAGCGGGGTGCCGGCGGCCACGGCCGCGCGCAGCAGGTCGCCGGTCGAAATGTGCGGTACGCCGAGCGTTTCCTTCAGGCGCGTGGCCTGGGTTCCCTTGCCCGATCCGGGGGCACCGAGTAGCACGAGTCGCATATGGCTCCAATTCCGTCCGGGCACCCGCGAAAGGGCGCCGAACATCGAAAAAATGACAGTCACGGTAACTTCTGGGTGTTTCCCCGTCAAACCGGCCTGGGCTAAGGTAAGAACCCCCCGCGAGAAGGAACAAGCGCATGGCAACCAGGTCGTCCCCCGGCAAGCTGCTGTATGCCCAGTCCGGCGGCGTCACCGCCGTGATCAACGCCACCGCCGCGGGGGTGATCGAAACCGCCCGGGCCAAAGGGTTGAAGGTTTATGCGGCCCGTAACGGCATCCTCGGTGCCCTGCGCGAAGACCTGATCGACACCTCGAAGGAAAGCGCCAAGTCCATCGCGGCACTGCGCCATACCCCGGGCGGCGCCTTCGGTTCGGCCCGGTACAAGCTCAAGTCCATCGATACCGACCGGAAGGAATATGAACGCCTGATCGAGGTGTTCAAGGCCCACGACATCCGCACCTTCCTGTTCAACGGCGGCAACGATTCGGCCGACACCGCCTACAAGATGTCCCAGTTGTCCAAATCCCTGGGGTATGAATTGAGCTGCATCGGCGTGCCCAAGACGGTGGACAACGATCTGGTGATCACCGACACCTGCCCGGGTTTCGGCTCGGTGGCCCGCTACACGGCGATTTCCACCCTGGAGGCCAGCCTTGACGTGGCCTCGATGGCCGAAACCTCCACCAAGGTATTCATCCTGGAAGTGATGGGCCGGCACGCTGGCTGGATCGCCGCGGCAGCGGGCCTGGCCGGTGAAGGCGGCGATGCCCCGCCGCACATCATCCTGTTCCCCGAGCGCACCTTCAACGAGGCCGAATTCCTCGCCAAGGTGAAGGCCACCGTGAAGCGCGTGGGCTATTGCACGGTGGTGGCTTCCGAAGGCCTGCTGGCGCCGGACGGCAAGTTCCTGGCCGAGGCCGGTGGCCGCGACGCCTTTGGCCATGCGCAGCTGGGCGGCCTGGCGCCGGTGATCGCGGGGCTCATCCGCGACAAGCTCGGGTACAAGTTCCATTGGGCGGTGCCTGACTACCTGCAGCGCTCGGCCCGCCATGCGGCTTCGAAGGTGGACGTGGAACAGGCCTATGCCGTGGGCAAGGCTGCCGTGGAGTACGCCGCCAAGGGCATGAACGCGGTGATGCCGGTGATCGTTCGCACGTCCGATGCGCCCTATCGCTGGAAGGTGGAGCCGGCGGAACTGTCGAAGATCGCCAACCGTGAGAAGAAGATGCCGGCCTCGTTCATCACGAAGGATGGTTATGGCATCACCGCCGCGGCCCGGCGTTATCTTGCGCCGCTGATCCAGGGCGAGGCGCCACCGCCTTATGGCAGGAACGGTTTGCCGGCCTATGCCACCCTGAAGAACGTGGCCGTGAAGAAGAAGCTCCAAACCTTCGGCTAGATTTTCACCGTCGCTTGATCATGTCGCCGGACACACTCCGGCGGCATGACACGCAAACCCGAACCCTCCCCTTTGGTGGCGGCCATCACCGCCGAACAGCAGCACGCACGCGATGCGGGGCTGGTGTACGTGTGCGACACCGACAAGGGAATTACCCGCTGCCGCAAAGGCAAGGGGTTCACTTATCTTGGCATCGACGGCAAGACTGTGCGCGATGCCGAGGTCCTGGACCGCATCCGTATGCTGGCCATTCCACCGGCTTATACCCAGGTGTGGATCTGCAAGAGCGAACGCGGCCACCTGCAGGCGACCGGCCGCGATGCGCGACGGCGCAAGCAGTACCGCTACCACGCCAAATGGCGCGACGAGCGCGACCGCGGCAAGTTCGAACGGGTGGTGGAATTCGCCCAGCAGCTGCCGGCCATGCGGCGGCGATTGAAGCGCGACCTGGCGCTGCCCGGCCTGCCGCGCGAGAAAGTGCTGGCGCTGATCGTAAGCCTGCTTGAGGAAACGCTCATCCGCGTGGGCAACGACGAGTACGCGAAGGAGAACAACTCTTTCGGCCTTACCACCTTGCGCTCGCGGCATATCAAGGCCCTGCCCGGCCGCCTTCTTTTCAGCTTCCGTGGCAAGAGTGGCAAGGAGCACGAGGTGGAGCTGGACGACAAGCGCCTGGTGAAGGCCGTGCGCCAGGTGCAGGACCTTCCCGGCCAGCGCGTGTTCCAGTACCTCGATGACGAAGGCACCCGCCAGCCGGTGGATTCGGGGATGGTGAACGACTACCTGCGCGAGATCACCGGCGGGGAATTCACTGCCAAGGATTTCCGCACCTGGGGAGGCACCACCCAGGCGGTGGCGGTGCTGGCGCGCACCCCGCTGCCGGAATCCGGAGGCGAACGGGCGATCCGCGTCACCTTGAAGGAGGCCGTGCAGGAAGTGGCCGATACCCTGGGCAATACGCCAACGGTGTGCCGCAAGTCGTATATCCACCCCGAGATCTTCGAAGGTTGGCGCGACGGGACGCTGCACAAGGCGGTGCCACCGGAAACCGGCCGCCATCCGCGCCAGCTGGAGCTGAAAACCCAGGCCTTTTTGAAACGCCGGCTGCGGCGTCGCTAAGGGTGAGACGGCTGCGGGTACCATAGCCGCATGACCGACATTCTTCTTATCGCCCTGCTGGTGGCCGTGCTGGCCTGTCTGTTGCTGTTGGTCATCCTGCTCGTGCGCAAGCCGCGCGACGATGGCGACGCCGGCAAGCTCGATGCGCTGCTGGCCGGCAACCGCCAGCTCGAAGCCGCCTTGCGCGAGGAACAGCGCGCTGGCCGCGCGGAGCTGGGTGCCCGCGTGGACCAGCTCACGGAGCGTACCGACCGCGGCATGCAGGCCCTTCGCGAAGGCCTTGGCGAGGACGCCCGCAAAGCCCGCGAGGAAGGCTCGGCCACCCTGCGCCAGTTCGGCGGCCTGCTGGAGCAACGCCTGGGCGCCCTCGCCACCGAAAACGAAAAGCGGCTGGGCGAAGTACGCCAGGTGCTGGAGTCGAAGCTCAAATCCATCCAGGACGACAACGCGGCCAAGCTGGAGCAGATGCGCCAGACAGTGGATGAAAAACTCCACGCCACGCTGGAAACGCGGCTGGGCGAATCCTTCCGGCTCGTGTCCGAGCGCCTTGAAGCGGTGCAAAGGGGCCTGGGCGAGATGCAGACGCTGGCCGCCGGCGTTGGTGACCTGAAGCGTGTGCTGACCAACGTCAAGACTCGCGGCACCTTCGGCGAAGTGCAGCTGGGTTCGTTGCTGGAACAGATCCTGGTGGCCGAGCAGTACGCCGCCAACGTGGCGACGATTCCCGGTTCTTCCGAGCGCGTGGAATATGCCATCCGCTTGCCCGGCACCGACGAGGGCGTGCCGGTGTGGTTGCCGATCGACGCGAAATTCCCGGTCGAGGACTACCAGCGCCTGCTCGAAGCCCAGGATGCCGCCGATGTCGAGGCCGCACTCGCCGCCGGCCGTGCGCTGGAAGTGCGCGTGCGTGAGGAAGCCAAGCGCATCCACGGCAAGTACGTGGGGCCGCCGCACACCACCGACTTCGCCATCCTGTTCCTGCCTACGGAAGGCTTGTATGCGGAAGTGATCCGGCGGCCGGGCCTGTCGGACCTGCTGCAGCGGGAATACCGCGTCACCGTAGCCGGCCCCACCACACTCACCGCCTTGCTGAACAGCCTGCAGATGGGCTTCCGCACGCTCGCCATCGAAAAACGCTCCAGCGAGGTCTGGCACGTGCTGGCCGCGGTGAAGACCGAGTTCGGCAAGTTCGGCACGGTGCTTGAGAAAACCCGCAAGCAACTGGACACCGTGCGCAACAGCATCGACAACGCCGGCGTCCGCACCCGCGCCATCGAGAAGCGCCTGCGCGAAGTGCAGTCCCTCGGCAGCGAGGCCTCCGGCGACGTCCTGAAGATCGCCCTTGAGCCCGCCGAACCCGACGACGACCTCGAAGACGACCTCCCCACCTCCGACTAGCCCTCCGGGTGTGGAGGGGGTCAGAGTCATGACTCTGACCCCGTTTCGCTGACCCAGCGCTACAATGGCTGCTTTCGCCGGCGGCAACTGATAACCCATGACCGAGCCAAAGAAACCCGACGTCACCCGTGAACAGGCCGAGGATGCCGTGCGCGTCCTGCTGCGCTGGGCGGGCGAGGATCCCACCCGCGAGGGCCTGCTCGACACGCCCAAACGCGTGGTCAAGGCGTATCGCGACTGGTTCGCGGGCTATGCACAGGATCCGGCCGACTACCTGGCGCGCACCTTCGAGGAAGTCGGCGGCTACGACGAGATGATCGTGCTGCGCGATATCGAGTTCGAAAGCCATTGCGAGCACCACATGGCGCCGATCATCGGCCGCGCCCACGTGGGCTATGTCCCCACTGATCGCGTGGTGGGCATCAGCAAGCTGGCGCGCGTGGTCGATGGCTTCGCCCGCCGCTTCCAGGTGCAGGAAAAACTCACTGCGCAGATTGCCCAGTGCATCGACCAGACCCTGCAGCCGCGTGGCGTTGGCGTGGTGATCGATGCGTCGCACGAATGCATGACCACCCGTGGCGTGCACAAGCGTGGCGTGTCGATGGTGACCAGCCAGATGCTCGGCAGCTTCCGCGAGGATCCGCGCACCCGCGCCGAGTTCCTGCGCTTCGTTGGCGTCGACCGGCGCTGATGCCAGGTCGCGACGCGGTGGTGGTTGGGGGTCAGAGTCATGACTCTGACCCCGGCTCGCGGCGCCGCGTGATTGTCACCGCCTTGCTCTTTGCATCAGCCTTCATGGCTTCGCCCGCGCAAGCCCAAGCCACTCCCACCGAGTACCTGCGCCAGTTCGATACCAATGGCGACGGCAAGGTGAGCCTGGATGAATACCTTACTTATATGACCGCCGGCTTTCGCCACATGGATACCAATGGCGATGGCGTGCTCGATGCGTCCGAACTTCCCGGCCAGCACGGCAAGCCACTACGACTGGAAGACGTGCGCCGGAACTACGAAGCCCAGTTCCACCGGCTGGACAAGAACCACGATGGTTTCTTGAGCGCCCGGGAGCTGGCCCAGCCGCCGCAGTGAGGCCGGCAGCGCGGCGTTGGGGGTCAGAGTAATTACTCTGACCCCGGCTTTGCGGCTTTGCTGGCCCGGTATCGAGTGGTAACCCATTGAAATAGCGGCCCGCAGCGGCCATCTCGGGCGAACGGCTAAACTATGCCCATTCCCCATTCTTTTCCGGACCCCTCATGAGCCTCGACTCCGCCACCCGCGAACGCATCGAAACCCTGCTGAACGAGCACCGCGTGGTGCTGTTCATGAAGGGCAACCGCAGCCAGCCGATGTGCGGCTTCTCGGCCTCGGCCACCAACGTGCTGAACGAGTTGCTGCCCGACTACCACACGGTGGACGTGCTGCAGGATGCGGAGATCCGCGAGGGCATCAAGACCTACGGCCAGTGGCCCACCATCCCGCAGCTCTATGTGGAAGGCGAGCTGGTCGGTGGCGCGGACATCATCCGCCAGATGTACGGCAGCGGTGAACTGCACGCTCTGTTCGGCGCCACCCCGCCCGACCGCACGCCGCCGGAGATCACCATCACCGAGAAGGCTGCCGAGGCCATCCGCGCCGGCATGGCCGACGCCCAGGGCGTGGTACTGCATCTGGAGATCGGTCCGGATCATGGCGCTGGCTTCCAACTGGCACCGGCCCAGGACCACGACATCGTGGTGCATGCCAGCGGCATCGAAGTGCACTTCGACCCGGGCAGCGCGCAGCGCGCCAAGGGCATCGTGATCGATTGGGTAAGCACGGTGCAGGGCGAAGGCCTGAGCCTGAAATTTCCCGGCGCCAACGAAGTGAAGTCGATGACCGTGCAGGAACTGGCCAAGCGCCTTGCCGAAGGCTCCGTCATCCTGATCGACGTTCGTCCGGCCAACGGCCGCGCCGCCGCCGCACCGCTTGCCAATGCCCGCATCCTGGAAGAAGAAGGCTACGAAGCCCTGGGCCGCCTGCCCAAGGACACCGTGCTCGCCTTCATCTGCCATCACGGCAACTCCAGCATGGCCGCTGCCAACCACTTCGCCGCGCACGGTTTCAGCAACGTGTTCAACGTGGCCGGCGGCATGGATGCGTGGTCGCAGGAAGTGGATTCGAGCGTTCCGCGTTACTGATCCATGGGGGTCAGAGTAATTACTCTGACCCCTTACCATGTTCCCTTACCGGGAATTTGAGCTTCCTTCCATATTCCCCGCTGCAGGATTCCCCTAGCGTGATGTGTCGGGCCCGGCGTAGCCGTGCCAGTGAACACCACCAGGGAAGACAACAGCATGCAATCCAGGAAGCTCCTGGCCGCCGCCATCGCGGCCGCCTTCTTCGCGCCGGCGTTCGCGGCCGATAACGAACCCAAGACGCTGGAAACGGTCACCGTTACCGGCTCGTTGATTCCGCGAGCCGTGGTGGAAACCGCCACGCCGACCATCGAGATCACCGCCGCCGATATCCAGAAGCAGGGCTTCAAGACCGTGGCCGATGCACTGCGCGCCTCGCCGCTGGCGTCCGGCGCCGTGCAGAACGCGCAATCCAGCGCCTCCTTCACCCAGGGTGCGCAGTCGATCAGCCTGTTCGGGCTGGATCCGGGCTTCACCAAGATCCTGGTCGATGGCCATCCGCTGGCCAACTACCCGCTGCTCTATAACGGCCAGAGCAACTTCGTCGACATCTCCACCATCCCCACCTCGATCGTCGAGCGCATCGATATCGTGCCGGGCAACCAGTCGGCCGTGTACGGCTCGGACGCCATTGCCGGCGTGGTGAATATCATCCTGAAAAAGAACGTCGAGGGCTTCGACGTCAACTTTCGTGGCGGCGGCTATACCGATGGCGGTGGCGGCAACCAGCGCGTGCAGCTGACCGGTGGCCACAGCACCGATCGCTCGAAAACCGTCTTCAGCGTGGAGCTGGGCAACCAGGCGCCGATCTACGGCGCGGACCGCAAGCTCACCCGCTCGACCGCATCCGATCCCTCGCGCAACGGCGCGGACCCGATCGCCTCGCGGAACTTCCTCCGCCTGGCCTACGACGCCAACGGCCGAGGCTCGTACGTGGACCCGGGTGCCGAGGCATGCGAGAACGTCTCCTCGCTGTTCAACAACAGCACGTACTACGCCTATCGCCCGGGCTTGGGTTACTACTGCGGCAGCCAGGATGTCGGCCAGGCAACGCTTATGAACAAGAAGCGCTCGGCCACGGGTTACGTGTCGAGTTCGTTCAAGGTGAACGACCACCTGGAGCTGTACGGCAGCGGCCTGTATGGATCTTCCACCAATACATCGATCGCCGGTTCCAACTACACCTTCTGGAGCGCCAACAACGGGGGCCGCTTCATCGACCAGGCCACCGGCCAGCAGACGATCGCCCAGCACGCCCTGTCGCCGGAAGAAACCGGTGGCTACGACCGTATCGGCAACCGCAACATCGGACAGCAGTACCAGGTGATCGCTGGCGCCCGTGGCAAGCTGGGCGATTCGGCGTGGGACTACGATGCCTACTACAACCGCTCGGCGTACTCGCTGACCAACAAGCAGAACCGTCCGCTCGCCGGCCCGATCGATGCGCTGTTCGAAAAGCAGTTCATGGGTCCTAAACTGGGTAACGACGCCGCCACCGGCCTGCCGATCTACGCGCCGAACTGGGCGAACTTCTACCAGGCGGTCACGCCCGAGCAGTACATCGCCACCCTCGGCCAGATCAACTCGGTGTCGCAAACCTGGACACAGGACCTCAACGTCCAGCTCACCAACACATCGCTGGCCGCGCTGCCGGCCGGCGATATCGGTCTTGCCATCGTCGGCCAGGCCGGCAACGAGCACTGGAGCAACCGCACGGACCTGGCCGTGGTCAACCGCGACTACTGGGGCCTTTCAGGCACCCAGGGCCACGGCAAGCGCCAGCACTATGCCCTGGCCGGCGAGTTGAGCGTGCCGATCACCGCGGAACTGCTGGCCAGTGCCGCCGTGCGCTACGACCGCTACCAGTGGACGGGCAACGCCATCGGTCGACCCACCTACAAGCTGGCATTCGAATACCGTCCGATCGACACCCTGCTGCTGCGTGCTAACTACGCCACGGCGTTCCGCGCACCCGACATGGGTTACCTGTTTGCCGGCGATAGCGGCTATTTCATCGGCGCACCGGATTTCTACGGCTGCGAGACCTACTATCCGGGCGAAGCACTGCGCGATTGCCCGGCGTATAACCAGTCCACCCGCGGCGTCCGTGCAGGAAACCCGGACCTGAAACCCATCACGGCCAAGTCCTATGGCGTAGGCGCGGTGTGGTCGCCCACGCAGGACTTCAACCTGAGCCTGGACTACCTTTCCATCCGCATTGCGAACAAGGTGGAAGACCTGAGCATCACCACCCTGTTCCGCAACGAGGCCGACTGCCGCACCGGGCGCCAGGATGCCGGCTCCGCCACCTGCCAGGATGCCCTGTCGCGCATCACCCGTGATGCGACCGGCGCCGTCACCAACATCCGCAGCGGCCCGATCAACTCGTCCAACGAAAGGGTGGACGCACTCACCGCGGGCGCGAACTACCGGATCGACATGGGCAACGCCGGCAACCTCAGGCTGGGCGCGTCGTACAGCAACACGCTCAAGCACACGCTCCAACAGTACGCTGGCGAACCCACGATCGACCTGCTGCGCGCACCGCAGTACTCCACCGACTTCAAGACCATCACTACCGCTTCGGTGGGCTGGGATCGGGGCGACTGGTCGGCCACGCTCTTCGGCAACCGCCGCGGCCGCACGCCGAACTACCTGGCGCAGGTGAACAACAGCTATGCCGTGCCGGGCGCCGGCCGCCTGGGTTCGTGGACCACGTTCAACCTGAACATCGGTTACCAGCTACCCGACGACGCCAGCTTGAGCCTGGTGTTGAACAACCTGCGCAACACCAAGCCACCGATGGATCGGTCGTACTACACGTTGCCGTATTTCAATGTGGGGAATTACGACGTCTACGGTCGATCGGTATTCGTCGAGTTCAATTGGCATTTTGGCGGCAAGAAATAATCGCAATATAAAACGGTAATGTTTTGTCCAGGGGCGCCGTTTGGCGCCCCTATTTTTTGCGGATTTCGTAGTGTTTCGCGATTGTGAAGATGTCGTCATGTAGATGAAAAGAAATGAAAGGAACAAGAAAGAAGACCAGTGGAAGGTTGCTAATTGGAATTTAACAAGCAGCCTTGGCTTTTCTTAACGCCAAAGCCCGCAACGAAGGGGAGCACTCGTTGCTGGTGATAGTTCGATTGCATGGATGCGTTTGCCACTACTTGTCCGGAGATGCACATGTCCTTGGGGAATAACCACAGCAGCCGTCGCGCTATAGCGCGGCGCTCACTTACGATCGCCGTTATCACGGCGCTCTCGCTGGGCGCCACGGCGCCTGTATTCGCACAGGCCACCACGGGTTCGATCTATGGTGACGCGCCGGCTGGCACCAACGAAACGGTGACGCTGACCAACTCGTCCGGTCTTAGCCGCACGATCACCGTGGGCGCCGATGGCCGCTTCGCCGCCAGTTCGCTGCCGCTGGGTACCTATACGGTGTCCCTGTTGCGTGACGGTGCCACGGTCGACACCCGCAACAACATCACGCTGTCCGCCGGTGGCGCCACCCAGGTGTCCTTCAATGCCGCCTCCGGTGCCAACGCCGCTGGTGCGACGGAACTGGGCGCCATGCAGGTCACCGCCAATGCCTTGCCCGCGATCGACGTGAGCCAGGTGGATTCCCGCACCACCATCACCTCGCAGCAGCTGGCCAAACTGCCGCTGCAGCGTAGCGCCGAGGCGATCGCCACCTTGGCCCCGGGCGTGAACTCCGGCACGTCCCTCCTCACCGGTGAAGGTGGCCAGATCCTGAACTCGTTCGGTGGCTCGTCCATCGCCGAGAACGCGTATTACATCAACGGCTTCAACACCACCGACCCGCTGCGCAACTTCGGCGGCCTGACGCTGCCATACGGCGCCATCGACCAGGAGCAGGTGCTGACCGGCGGCTACGGTGCGCAGTACGGCCGTTCCGACGGCGGCGTGATCAGCCAGGTCGGCAAGCGCGGCACCAACGAGTGGCACTTCGGTGCACAGGTGCTGTTTACACCCAAGGCTCTCGAGTCGGACCCGAAGAACATCTACTACCCGGTGGGCCCGCAGTACGCTTCGGCTGACGACGGCGGCCGCCAGGGCCAGCTGTACCGCTACCGCAACAACAACAAGGACACCACCGAGACGGTGGACGGCTACTTCGGCGGCCCGCTGATCAAGGACAAGCTGTTCATCTTCGGCGCAGTCGAAGCCGAACGCCGCGTCGATGGCCGCAACACCGGCTCGTCCGACACCGGCCTTGACCAGACCTATAGCTACACCGACCCGAAGTGGTACGCGAAGCTGGACTGGAACATCACCGACAACAACATCCTGGAATTCACCGGCGCGTCGCAGAAGACTGAGTACGACCCGCAGGCATACACCTATTCCTACCCGGTGGGCAGTCCGAAGGGCGAGCGTGACCAGTACATCGGCAAGGGCATCGCCACCAAGCAGGGCGCCGACGTCGGCATCCTGAAGTACACCGGCTACGTCACCGACGACATCACCATCGATGCCCTGTACGGCAAGATGAAGCAGACGGACGTCACCACCATCGCCCCGGGCGCCGCCAACCTGATCATCGGCGCGGCCAACCAGAATCCTGCCTTCACCGGCGGCAATTCGATCACTGGCACGTCGGTGGCCACGAGCACCGTGGACAACCCCAACATCGTCGACAAGACGCGTAATGCCCGCTTCGATATCAACTGGAAGGTCGGCTCGCACTCGATCACGGCCGGTATGGACAACATGGACATCCAGTCCCTCAATGCCGGTTCGGAATATCCGGGTGGTTATGCCTGGAGCTACGGCAACGGTGACCCGAACACGCCGATCAGCACCCAGGCCGGCGAAGGCGTCGGCGCTCCGGGTGGCGATGGTTACTACGTTTCCAAGACGGTGTTCCAGACCTTCGCCCCGTCGGTGCGCGTGAAGCAGCGTGCGCAGTTCATCCAGGACGAATGGCAGGTGACCGATCGCGTGCTGCTGTCGATCGGTTTGCGCAACGACCAGTTCACCAATTACAACCCGGATGGCGCGGCTTACATCCGCCTGACCCGCCCGAACCTGTCGCCCCGCCTGGGTGCCAGCTGGGACGTGTTCGGCGACTCCAGCATGAAGGTGTATGCCAATGCTGGCCGCTACTACCTGGATGAGCCCTCCAACGTTGCCGTCCGCGGCGCCGCGGGTTCGGTGTTCACCAACCAGTACTTCACCTACACCGGTATCGATCCGACCACCGGCGCTCCCACGGGGCTGACCCAGATCCCGCAGGACCGCTACCCGGGCGTGTCGGCCAACCTCGAGTTCGGCACCCCGCCCGACCCGAAGCAGGTGACCAGCAAGAACGTGCAGGCCGAATACCAGGACGAGTACATCGCCGGTATCGACAAGTCGTTCGACATGTTCGGCGACAAGTGGACGGCCGGTGCCAAGGGCGTGTGGCGCAAGCTGCGTAACGACCTTGACGACGTGTGCGATACCGCCGTGTTCGGCGCTGCGGGCGTTGCCCAGGGCTTCGACGAAACCGCGGCCGAAGGCCAGGGTTGCTACATCATGAACCCGGGCAAGAACTCCACGTTCAACGTTCCGCGCGGCGATGGCACCTACGGCACGATGACCGTGCCCTGGTCCGCCTTCAACATGCCGGACCTGAAGCGCAAGTACGCTGCCCTGAACATGTACCTGGAGCATCCGTACGACGGCAAGTGGTACGGTCGCCTGGACTACACCTGGTCGCACAGCTTCGGTAACACGGAAGGCTCGGTGCGTTCGGATATTGGCCAGAACGACGTGTCGCAGACGGAAGACTGGGACAACCAGGGCGTGATGCAGTATTCCAATGGTGACCAGGCCAATGACCGCCGCCACCAGATCAAGGCGATCGGTTACTACCAGATCACCCCGGAATGGCTGGTCGGCGCGACCATGCAGGTCCTCTCGGGCACGCCCAAGACCTGCCTGGGCTTCCTCGGACCTCAACAGGACGACCCGTACAACTACGGCGTGGCTTACCACTACTGCGGACCGGAAGGTACGCCGGCACCTCCTGGCAAGACGGGCCGTACCCCGTGGACGGAGATCTTCAGCCTGAACGCGGAGTACCGCCCGGCCTTCGCCGATCACAAGCTGGCGTTCAACGTGCTGGTCTACAACCTGTTCAACCAGCAGCGTCCGACCCAGTTCGACAACACGTCGGAGTCCGGTGCATTCACCACCTCGCCGAACTTCTTCCTGCCGTTGTCCTACGAGACCCCGCGCTACGTACAGTTCGGTGTCACCTACGACTTCTAAGCTTCATAGCCATAACTAGAAACAGCGGCGGCCTTTCCCGGGGCCGCCGCGAAAAGCATCCCCAGACTCATGCCGAGGCCAAATGGCCTCGGCTTTTTTTTGCCCCGAGATCCTGCTCCGGATTCTTGCGCCGACATCGCAAGTGCAATTTCTTGCGCGTAAGAATTATTCCTAGAAACCGCAAATTCCTTTCTGAGGAAACCTTCATGAAAGGGACGGAAAGCGAAGGTTAGCTTCATGCGGAATTAACGTTCCGTAAGGCTTTGCTCCGGTATTCCGGAGCCCGTGCGACGACTGGGGAGGTTTGTCGCCGGTGACTGCAGAACCGCATGGACGCTTTGCCGAACTTTTCTGGGGAAAAAAAAGATGACCACTCTCAACGTGCGCATCGCCCGCAGGGCGATCGCGACGTCTATTGCCTTGGGCCTGGCCCTTGGCGCCGGCGGTGCCGCCTTTGCGCAGAGCAACTCGTCGGGCTCGATCTTCGGCCAGACCGAAGCGCCCAACGCCGTGATCCATATCGAGAACACCGATACTGGCCTTGTCCGCGACATCACGCCGGACAAGGATGGCCGCTACCGTGTCGCCTCGTTGCCGATCGGCACGTACAAGGTGAGCCTTGTCAGCAATGGGACCACCCTCGACACCCGCAACAACGTGGCCGTGACCCTTGGCGGTGGTGTCAACGTTTCGTTCAACAATGCCACACCCTCGGCCGCCAATGCACAGAATCTCGGCGCAGTGACCGTGGTGGGCAATGCCTTGCCTGCGATCGACGTGTCCTCGGTGGACTCGCGCACGGTGTTGACTTCCGAGCAGCTGCAGAAGCTGCCCGTGCAGCGCAACATCACCGCTACGTCCCTGCTGGCGCCCGGTACTGTCGCCGCTGATGCGCGCTACGGCAACGTCGCTTCGTTCGGTGGTTCATCCGCTTCGGAAAACCAGTACTACATCAACGGTTTTGCCGTCACCAATTCGCTTACCGGCGTGGGTTCCATCACCCTGCCTTTCGATGCGATCGATCAGCAGCAGGTGCTCACCGGCGGCTATGGTCCGGAATTTGGCCGCTCCACCGGCGGCGTGGTGAACATCATCACCAAGCGCGGCGGTAATACCTGGCAGGGCAGCGTCGGCGTCTACTGGTCGCCCAGCTCGCTTGAGCAGTCGCCCAAGTCGATCTACCACCCGTCCTGTGCCCCGGGACTCAGCAATGCCTGCGGCACGATCTATCAGTACCGCGGCGACAATACCCAGTCGCAGCTGCAGTATTCGGCCGAAATCGGCGGCCCGCTGATCAAGGACAAACTGTTCGTCTACGCCGCAGGCGACTTCGTCCACGGCACCGGCCAGACCATTGCGTCCACGGCCACAGCGCAGGAAACCACTTACACCACGCGTGCCGCACGCTGGTTGGGCAAGATCGACTGGAACATCACCAACGATCACATCATCGAACTGACGGGCATCGGCGACAACGAGCAGGAAAACGACTCGTTGATGAACTACAGCTATGCCCAGGGTTCCACCACCACTTATAAGGGCAACGCCTACACCAAGAACTACAACGGTGTCGGCACCAACGCTACCCCGGGCGGCACCGTCTACATCGCCAAGTACACCGGTTACATCACCGACGACTTCACGATCAATGCCTTGTACGGCAAGACGCATTCGGACCACACCCAGGACGTCACCAGCGCCGCCAGCGACAACTGCGGCCTGATCACTGACAACCGAGCCGCCCACCAGGCCAATCCGCAGACCGGCTGCAACATCGTCAACTCCGTGCTGTCCCCGGGCGCCAACGACAAGACCAGTGGCTGGCGTATCGACCTGGAATACAAGCTCGGCAGCCACGACATCACCGGCGGCGTGGACAACTACAACATCCGCGACTTCTCCGGCCTGGTCGATCCGCCGGCAGGTGAAGCCCAGTACTACGACAACGACGGCGGCCCGGGCTCCTATCCAGGTCATTCCGATGTGACGTTCCCGGCGGGCACCACCGAGTACGTGGACCTTCGTTATTTCGCTGCCACCGCTCACGTGAAGGTGACCCAGCAGGCCCAGTACCTGCAGGATCGCTGGCAGGTGACTGATCGCGTCCTGGCCTCGATCGGCCTGCGCAATGAGCAGTTCGACAACTACAACGGCAGCGGCGTGGTCTACGCCAAGCAGCGACATCAGCTGGCTCCGCGCCTGGGCGCTACCTGGGACGTCTTCGGTGACTCCACGCTGAAGATCTATGGCAATGCCGGTCGCTACCACCTGGCGATCCCTGCCAACGTGGCCATCCGCGGTGCCTCGGCCTCGACCTACACCACGCAGCTGGCTACCTTCACCGGCATCGATCCGGTCACTGGCATGCCCGAAGGCGTGACCAAGTACGGTGCGACCCAGTTCGAGAACGGCGCCAACGGTGTGGCCCCCGATCCGAAGCTGATCGCCGCCCGCAACTTGAAGGCCTACTACCAGGACGAGTACATCCTGGGCGCGGACAAGCAGCTGGCCGACAATTGGACCACCGGCGTGAAGCTCACCTACCGCAAGCTTCGCAGCATCATCGACGATACGTGCGACAGCCGTCCGTTCGAGGCTTATGCGCTGGCCCACAACATTCCGCTGACCAACCCGGCGTACCTGTACGATCCGGCGAACCCCGGCGCGCCCTGCTTCCTCTCCAACCCAGGTAGCTCCAACACCTACACGGTGGATACCACGGGCAACGGCACGTACCAGACGTTCGACCTCAGCAAGAAGGACCTGGGCTTCCCGAACCTCAAGCGCAAGTACGTGGCTGCTGACTTCTACCTGCAGCACGACTTCGCCGACGGTTGGTATGGCAAGCTGGAATACGTGTACTCGCACAGCTTCGGCAACTCCGAAGGCCAGCTGGATTCGGACATCGGTCAGCAGGACGTGTCCACCACCGAGTCGTGGGACTTCCCGGAAATCATGCTGGGCACGAACGGCTCGCTGCCGAACGACCGCCGCCATGTGCTCAAGGGCTATGGCTTCTACCAGCTCACGCCTGAGTGGCTGGTTGGCGCGAACCTCAACATCGCCTCGGGTGAGCCGAAGAGCTGCATGGGCCTGTACCCTGCAGATCCGTATGGCTATGGCCACAACTACTTCTACTGCGGTGGCCAGGTGGTTCCCCGTGGTTCGCGGGGTCGCCTGCCGTACACCGAGACGCTCAACCTCAATGCTTCGTATGCACCGGAGATCTTTGCGCACAAGCTGACCTTCAGCTTTGACGTGTTCAACGTGTTCGGCCAGCAGCGTGCGACATCGTTCTACGAGTACGGCGAGAAGTCTTCGCCGAACGCCGCCGGCACCGGTGGCGTGGTCGATCCGGACTACGGCCGCGTGATCAGCTACACCGCTCCGCGCAGCGCCCGCCTCGGCGTCCGCTACGACTTCTCGCTGTAAGCAACACGGCTAAACCATAACTAGAAAAACACGGCGGCTGTTCCCGCAGCCGCCGAAGAGCATCTCCCTAGACCAGGCCACCGTTACCCCAAGAACGGTGGCCTTTTTTTATGTCCTAAGTTTCTATGTCCTAGACATGAAATTACGATTTTCGTAGGAATTTTTCCTAGTTCCGCAGCATTTGACGTTTGTGAAAGCGAGTCGAAAGGTTCCGAGCCTCACCTTCTCCTCATGGGGTTTTAACGATTGCGCAGGCGGCAAACGCCTTCGCTACGAGGTTCGTGGGGAGACGACCCTCGCTTTTCTGACTGCATGGATGCGTCTTGTTGTTCTTTGGGAGACTGTCAATGCCTGTCCTTACCAAGCCGGCCCCCCGCTCGGGGTCCGTGCATCGCTTCGCGCGAACCGCACTTTCCTGCGCCGTAACTTTCGGCCTTGCCATGACGGCGGGAACTGCCCTGGCGCAGTCCAACGCCACCGGCGTGATCTTCGGCAATGCCGAACCCGGTGATGTGGTGCATATCGAAAGCCCGGATACGGGTGTTCGTCGCGATATTCCAGTGGATTCCAGCGGCCGTTACCGTGCCGCTTCGCTGCCGATCGGCCTTTATGACGTGACCCTGATGAAGGGTGGCGCCGTGGTGGATAGCCACAAGGGCGTGCAGACGACGATCAGTTCCGGTACCGAGGTGTCTTTCAACGCCGCCACGAGCAGCCAGAACGCGACCAATCTCGGTGCCGTCCAGGTGATCGGCACGGCCCTTCCCAGTATCGACGTCAGCTCCGTGGACTCGCGCACGGTGCTTTCGGCCGAGCAGTTGGCCAAGCTTCCCATCGACCGCACGTCGGTCAGCTCCATCGCCCTGCTGGCGCCCGGCACCACGCCTGCGGCCCGCGGTTACGGCAACGCGCTTTCCTTCGGCGGCTCCTCGGCCTCCGAGAACTCGTATTACATCAACGGTTTCCAGGCCACCAACCCGCTGACGGGCGTGAGCTCGCGCCAGCTGCCCTATGACGCGATCGACCAGGAGCAGGTGCTGATCGGCGGCTACGGCGCCGAGTATGGCCGATCCACCGGCGGCGTGATCAACGTGGTGACCAAGCGCGGTACCAATACCTGGAAGGGTGACATCCAGGTGCTGTGGTCGCCGCAGCAGCTGCAGCAGAACCCCCGCAGCGTGTACCTGCGCGATGGCACGCTGTACCAGTACGGCAACGCCTTCAACCGCTTCGACAACAACCAGATCCAGTACTCCGGATCCGTTGGCGGCCCCCTGATCAAGGACAAGTTGTTCTTCTTCGCCGCGGGCGACTTCATCAAGTCGGCCGGTCAGTTCTATGGCGTGAACGGTGCGAACGACTATGAGAACCAGTCGCCCAGCACCACGCGCTGGTTGAGCAAGATCGACTGGAACATCACCGACAGCCACATCCTGGAATTCACCGGGATGGGAGATTCGGAGTACACCACCAGTTCGATCTTTGGTTACAACTACACCACCGGCAAGGGTGCGTACCTGGGCCACCAGACCACCAAGAACTTCAACGGCACGCAGACCAACGCCACGCCGGGTGGTACCACCTACATCGGCCACTACACCGGCTACATCACCGACGACCTGACGGTGAATGCCCTGTATGGCAAGACCCGTTCACCGCACGAACAGGACGTGAGCGGTGCCAGCGGCGTGGTTTGCCCGCCGATCACCGATACCCGCGTTGCCTTCAAGAACGATCCGCAGGGCGGTTGCACGGTGGGTTCGGCCACGATCGAAGTACCAGGTGCCAAGGACAGCACTACCGGCTGGGCGCTCAACGTCGAATACCACATTGGCGATCATGACCTGCGCGGCGGTGTCGATAACTACGTGCTTCGTGCCACGGCCGGTTCCTCGCCGGTGGGTGGCGCCAGCTACATCTACAACGATGTGGGCAATGGCTCGTCGATCCAGCAGCGCCTGACCAACCTGGGCCTGGATCCGGGCTTGTTCAACCCGGCCGACTATCCCAACGGCTATTTCGTCGACAAGACGGGCCTTTCCTCCGGCACCACCGCTCGCACCAACCAGCGTTCCCAGTTCGTCGAAGACAACTGGCAGATCTCCGACCGCTGGCACGGCTACATCGGCCTGCGTAACGAGCAGTTCACCAACTACAACGGCGTGGGTGAGGCCTATGCCAGCCAGCGCCACCAGCTTGATCCGCGCCTGGGTATTTCCTGGGACGTGGAAGGCGACTCGTCGTTGAAGATCTACGCCAACGCAGGTCGTTACCACCTGGGCCTGCCGACGTCCGTGGCTATCCGCGGCGCCGGCCCGTCCACCTTCCCGTCGCAGTACTTCTCGTTCACGGGCATCGATCCGACCACCGGCGTCCCGACCGGTCTGGGTACCACCAACCCCGCCGCTGGCCTGTACTACCTCAATGGCGAGAATGGTACGCCGCCGGACGCCAAGGTGGTGTCGGCCCAGCACCTGCATTCCTACTACCAGGATGAGTACATCTTCGGTGCGGACAAGCAGCTTCCGGACAACTGGACGGTCGGTACGAAGTTCATGTATCGCAAGCTCAAGAGCCTGATCGACGATACCTGCGATATCCGTCCGTTCGAAACCTACGGTGCTGACCACGGCAACCTGGCTGAAGTGGAAGCGGGCCTTGCCCGTTCCACCGAATGCTTCTTGTACAACCCGGGCCGTGCCAATACGTTCACGCTGTCGCCGGCCGATGGGCAGTACATTTCCATTCCGCTCAACGCGAAAGAAATCGGCGAGCCGAAGGCCAAGCGCGCCTACTACATGGCCGACTTCTACGCCGAACACCAGTTCAGCGACAAGTGGTACGGCAAGATCGAGTACACCTTCTCGCGCAGCTATGGCAACGCCGAAGGTCAGCTCGATTCGGACATCGTGCAGGCTGACGTGTCCACCACCGAGGCCTGGGACTTCCCGGAAATCATGGAGAACACCAACGGCCGCCTGCCTTCGGACCAGAAGCACCAGCTGCGCATTTATGGCACGTACCAGTTCAACGAGGAATGGGCCGTGTCGTCCAACACGCGCATCGCCTCGGGCTACCCGGTGAACTGCTTCGGCCAGCGTCCGCCGGCCCTCGGTGGCGACCCGTTTGGCTACGGTGCGGCCTACCTATACTGCAACGGCAAGCCGGCACCCCGCGGCTCGTACGGCAGCACGCCGTGGACTTATACGGCGAACGTCAGCGCCCTGTGGAAGCCGGCCTTCGCCGACCACAAGCTGGGCCTGTCGATCGACATCTTCAACATCATTGGCAAGCAGCAGGTCACGCAGTACTTCGAAACGGGTGAGTCCGCCGCCGGCGTGGCCAACCCGAACTTCAAGCGTGCCCGTTCGTTCCAGGATCCGCGTTATGTGCGCCTGGGCGCCCGGTATGACTTCTCGCTGTAAGCGCATTGCATAACTAGAAAAAGGCGGCTGTTCCCGCAGCCGCCGAAATGCATCTCCCCAGATCGGCCACCGTCACCCCAAGGACGGTGGCCTTTTTTTGCTGGGTGCTGGGTACGGTCAGTACTCCGGATCAATGAGACGGCGTGGGCTGCGGGCAATGCTTTTAAGGCCGTCGCGAGCCATGTCGATGGCGCTCTGGCAGTCAATGCGCGCCTCTGCCCTGACCTTCGCCAGCAAGACGTTTGCTCTTCCCTCCCACGTTGTTCCCGCATGTCGTTTTATAGTTGCGTCGATGCGGGCTACGGCCCTATTGAACTCCAATCGATACTTGACCCAAGCGCGATCGACGCTAATCGGCAACTGGTCAAATTTGTCGAGTTCTTCGGACAACAACTCGGCACGCGTAGGTTGCCCGGTAAGCTCGGAATTCGTTGAGCTCACCCAGTGATCCAACTCGTCGACCTCGCCGGCATACCCAGAGTCGTCCGGCCACAGACGTTGGCTCGATTTCGACGGAGTCTGTATCTCGGTCACACCATCCAGGGCACGCATGGCCACAGCATAGGCGCCCGTGACGTCGCCGTTCTCGAGGTGCTCCATCATATCGTCCAGAAGTTCAATCACGTTGTCCGATATACGGTACTTGTCTTGATTGTCGACGGCCCGCTGGAGTTGCCCGATCGCATCTTTTACATCCACCCTCGCCACGTCTTCATCGGGCGGGAGAAACGCTGGCGCCGATAGCGCTTCGGCGCGCACCTGCGACCAGGGAATCACCGGATCCGATGCAGTGGGTGAGTCGGGCCGCGATGAGGGCGATGACGATCCGGAGAAATCGCTTACATAGTCGGAATGCGCCGTTTCCGGCGATTGCTCGTTGTCCACACATATTTCTGCATTGCTCGGCGCGGTTGACAAAAGGCCAAAGAAATGTCGCTCTAGCGCGTTTTTGTCATCGGCACTCGCGTGCATTTCTAGATCACATTCCCCATCCGAATGATATGAATCCAACGACTCCTCGGACGAAGCTGGCGAAAGCATGCGCTTTGACCGTTCAACAGATGAAACGTCGAACCTGGACTGAAGTGCTTCCCGGCGCGCACTTGGCGTCTGCGGTACCGGCATGTCAGCGCACGCGTTGCCATTCAAAGGACTGGGATCCCGCCACATCGCGTCAAGGGGGCTATCACGGCCCGAATCATTACCGGACGACGCAAGTGATGGCTGCGGCGATACAGGACACTGCATGGAAAACTTCGTTGGTATCTTGACGTCTTCGCCCGTACACAGCAACGATGGCAGGCGCTCCCACAGCTCGATCTTGCGGTCTTGGACGATGTTAGCGGGGCAACTAGCAACCTTTCCTGGACGATCAATTGCCTCAACGCGGGAAGACGCGCCACCGACGGATGGATCGCTGGCACGGGCCTTCGGTTCCCAGACGACAGCGCCCGCGAAATTCCCCGTGCCAAGACGCTTTGGTATGGCACTGCGATCCAGACGCGCAGGGGGCGGCGCTATTTTCGATTTCGAAGCAAGTGCTTCGAAAAACTCCCGGCTCTTTTTGAAATTCGCTTGATGCTCGGAAGGAGATGTTTTGGTGATGGGCCGCGACGTCACCTGGCTCGTCCCCGTACAACGCTCAGAAGAAACAGATGGAATCCCTGGACTAAGCAACGCCCCGGAACCCGCCGCGGCATGACGGATCGACGTACCACCGAAGGCATTCGCAACAGCCGATGGATTCACATTACGGGCTGCGACCCGACCGAGCGTGGCCCTCGTGTCGCTGGGATCAATTCGCGTGATGGACCCACCAAAATTCATGGCCAGTGCGGCCACACTTACAGATGTCGGGGGCATGGGATACGTCCGTGTATTTGACTAAGTGTGACTAAAGCGAACGACACAAGCGCGAAGGGCCGGGGTTCTCGTAGAATTGAGTGGCTATCGACAATCCAGCCTTGCGAACAGCAGCGATGTGCTGCTTCGCATAAACATAGGCGGCAAGATCACCATCGCTATCCTGCTTCCTAACCACCTGATCCAACAGTCGCATTGCGCGGTCACCTCGATCACAAGGTGAGTACAAGATGTCTAAATCTCGTAGTTCGACTTTGAGCTTCCAAAGCTTTTCGCCAGGTGTAAGCTTCGACGGCGAGAATACTCGCCGTAGGGCATGGGCGACGCTCGAGCCGAAGGTTGAAGCTGACTCGATGCTCGTCGTCCTGGGTAACTCTTGCGCCGCGAGCGATGCAGCCGGGAGATCGCGAAGGTCGGAAGACCATGTCTTCCTCGCTATCGCGTAACTGTCATCGAGCCGACCAAGGGTCAACTTGGCCCGAGGCATGCTCCAGTCGCAAGGCAGCAGATACGAGGGAGGCGTACCCGGCCATGTCGCTAATGCGAGCACATCCTGCCGCGGTGACCTTCGACCGGTAATGAAATGCTGCGGGCTGTCCTGGTTACTCCGGCGCTGTTCTAGCGAAGGATCAAAACCCGACTTCAAGTTCAACGCGGCGCGACCTTCTTCGTGCGAGTGAACGCGCACGAGCCGCGGTGCGCCTGGAGCCTGCCCAGCAACGTGTTCGACATGTCGAATGGTATTCGCAAAATTCACTTTGCTTGCCGCGTGCTTCACTGCGTCGCCAATGACGGAAGCGAGCTTCGTGATGCCTGGAAGGAAGATTGCTGGGGTCATGAAAGCTTCTTTGAGATTGCTGTGCGATGGACCGTCGCTCAAGGATCCGCGTTATGTACAACGGTGAACTTTTAGGGTGAATTTTCAGTGGATGACGGCTTGATACGATTCCACTGACTGCGACGCTCATCAAGCGCGAAGGGTCTCTCACCAATCATTAGCTCTTTATAAATCGCATTTCTGAGCTCTAAGGCGTCGTCTTTGCACTTCAAACGCGGCATATCACGCTCGATCTCGCACAGAAGCTTTCCGGCCGATTCCGCGTAACTCTCGGCGCCCCGAACTCTCCCTGCAGATCGTTCCAGTTCCCCACTCACACTGCTGCTAGCCAGCTCCTTGCTTGCAGAATTGCCGGTACTTAGGCCTGCTGATTGCATCACTTCATGAAGCGACGTCGCGGCTTTGGGCTTGTTAATCATGCTCAAGACGGGGGCACTAATTTGTGCAAAGAGGTCCGTCGCAGAAGATGCTATTTTAGGGAGCATGAAAATTTCCTTTCTATTAGAACTTGGCATCGCCGAGGCCCGTACCTCATTGAGATGACCTTGCGTTGAAGTTGAAAAGTCAAGAACGGTATTTCTTGTAGAAAGCCAAGCTGAAGTCAGTATGCAATGGCTCTCTGACGAAGCAGAGAGTGTAAGCAACAATCTTCAAGACTTCGCACGCAGTTTCCGTGGCATCAGCATGACCGTTACACCGTTAGGGCGCGCTTCTGAGCGAGTGCTCGACACCTGCTAGGCGAAACTTTTTGCCGTCGATTACTCGATCAAAGTCGAGTTCTGAGCAGAGCGTGCGTTTTTCCCGTCGGCCCTAGATTCCAGTATTGAGACATCCATCAGTGCATTGGCAAGGAGCGCCTCGACCCCGGCTTCACCCCTTTGAAGCTTGGAAGTAGCCTCTTGAATCGCCGTCTGAGCAGTTCGCCGTGCTTGAATTGAACCTCTACTCACTTCAAGGGCTAGCTCACTCAAAGCGCCAGGGATGAAGTGCGGGCCCAGGAACGAATTCTTGGCAGAGAGCATTTCCTCTCCGCCAGGTTCAGCTTTGGCTGAACTGATGTCTATGAGCCCTTTGGCAAGAGTTGCTTCGGCGTTTTCGCCTCTTTGAAGCTTCGAAAAGACTTCCTGGAGCGTCGCGTTAGCGAGTTTGCGTCCCGAATCCGAGCCCGTTGTAGCCAGCCGGGTCATCAAACTAAAAGTGTCGGACGAAAACTTTGATTCCGCTATAACCGGGCGCCCTTGGACGTTGGGCCCCGCCTGGCGCAGATTAAACAACTTGGCGCTTACATTCGAAGCTTCCGATCTAGCTGAAGAGAATGCACCAGGCAACGCCCGCAGGAGAAGGCGTGCAGCTGAAATCATGGGAAGCATAGGGACGTCCATGTCGTAGATTCACATACATGTTCGTCCGTTTGCTCCCCACCCGCTTCCACATTTCGCCTAAACCCTACTCCAGCGAATTCTCATCCTCGAACCGCAGATGCTTCATGCTCCGCCCATGCCGGCGCACCAGCTTCAAGGCCTCGACGCCAATGCGGATATGGCGCTCGACATAGTTGGTGGTAACGGCAAGGTCGCTCTTCTCCGTCTTGATGCCTTCGGGAATCATCGGCTGGTCGGACACCAGCAGCAGCGCACCGACGGAGATCGAGTTGGCGAAGCCGGCGGCGAAGATGGTGGCCGTTTCCATGTCCACGGCCATCGAGCGGGTGCGGCGCAGGTATTCCTTGAACGCCTCGTCGTGCTCCCACACCCGGCGGTTGGTGGTGTACACGGTGCCCGTCCAGTAGTCGTGGCCGAGGTCGCGGATCATGGTGGACACTGCGCGCTGCAGCTGGAACGCCGGCAGTGCCGGCACCTCGGGCAGCAGGTAGTCGTTGGAGGTGCCTTCGCCTCGGATGGCGGCGATGGGCAGTACCAGGTCGCCGATGGCGTTCTTTTTCTTCAGCCCCCCGCATTTGCCCAGGAACAATACCGCCTTGGGGCCAATGGCGCTCAGGAGGTCCATGACCGTGGCGGCATTGGGGCTGCCCATGCCGAAGTTGATCATGGTGATGCCGTCGGCCGTGGCGTTGGGCATGGGCCGGTCGCGGCCCTGCACATCCACGCCGTTCCACTCGGCGAAGCGCTCGACGTAGTGTCCGAAGTTGGTGAGGAGGATGTGCTCGCCGAATTCCTCGAGCGAGGTACCGGTATAACGCGGCAGCCAGTTGCTGACGATCTCGTGCTTGTTCTTCATGTTTTCCAGCTTTTTTCTAGCGCCGAACCGATCGGCGCTGGCACCGGCGACGCCACGCCGGCAGGAGCCATTTAATTGTCACGGCAGAATACGCCTTGCCCGGCCGGAGCGCGAGGGGGTTGGGGGTCAGAGGGGCGCGGGGTCAGAGTTATAACTCTGACCCCGTGGCGCCCGGCGTGCTACCTTTCGCCCCGACGTTGTCGGGTTCTTCAGCCGGGGAAAATCATGCGAATCGGCGTAGCCATCGACGCGGCCTGCGACCTGCCGCGGGACTTCATCGAAAGAAACAACATCACGGTATTGCCGATCACCATCAAGGTGGACGGACAGACCTTCCTGGACGACAGGAACGCCGCCGAAACCCAGCGATTCATCGACCAGAACATGGGCAGCCGGGCCCACGAGGCGGAAACCGAGCCCAGCAGCGTGGAGCACGTGCAGCGGGTGTTCCTGGACAAGATGGTGGTGGATTACGACTGCGTGATCTGCTTGACCATCACCGCCACGCGCAGCCCCATCCACGACAACGTGATCCGCGCCAGCTTCGCCATCCTGAAGCACTACCGCCCGATCCGCGAGGCGGCGGGCAATCGCCAGCCGTTCCTGATGCGCGTGGTGGATACCCGGAATATCTTCGCCGGCGCCGCGGCGCCGGTGGTGGAAGCGGTGCGCATGATCGCCGCGGGCGAGTCCCCGCAGCAGATGCGCGAGCGCGCGGCGCACATCGCCAACAACGCCTACGGCTACATGCTGCCGCGCGACCTGTACTACCTGCGCGCGCGGGCCAAGAAGAAGGGTGACCGCAGCGTCAGCATGGTCAGCGCCATGCTGGGTTCGGCCCTGGACATCAAGCCGCTGCTGCGTTGCTACCGGGGTGAAACCGGCCCGGTGGGCAAGATCCGCGGCTTCGAACATGGCGCGCAGACGCTTTTCGAATACGCCGCCAAGCGCGTGCAGGCGGGCCTGCTGGTGCCGGCGATGAGCCTGTCCTACGGCGGCGAACTGGATGTGATGCGCAACCTTCCCGGCTACGAGATTTTGCTCAAGGCCTGTGAGGCTGCGGGTGTGGAGATGCTGGAAAGCCCGATGAGCATCACCGGGATGGTGAACGTGGGCGAAGGCGCCATGACCATCGGCTTCGCCGCCGAAGAGCACGTGGCGGAGTTCTGATGCGTCTTCCCGGCTTCGTTTCCCTGGTGGTGTTGGGATTCCTGGCGTACGCGCCGGCCAGCCGTGCCACGGACATCTACAAGTGCACCGCCGCCCATGGCGAGGTCACCTACCAGAACATGCCGTGTCCGCACGGCGCGAAGTCCGAGAAGCGGGTGATCGACGATACCGAGCCGATGACGACGCCACCCGCGCCGTTGCCGCCGGTGGCACCGACGCCCCCTCCTCCGCCCACGCCACTCAACGCCTTGCCGCCACCCCCGTCGGGGATCCCGGTCATGTTCGGCTGCGTGCGAGCTACCGACGGCACGCCCTACACCAGCAACGGGCCGGGCCAGCCGTACCTGGCGCCGGCAGGCGTGGTGGGAAGCTACGGCAGCTCGCTATCGGCCCAGGCCGTGCCTTCGGCCCCCGAATTCAACCGGGGCAAGGTCACCGGCCAGTTGATCGGCAACAACTACGTCTGGGTGCAGGACAGTTGCCACCAGCTTTCGCCGGAGGAAACCTGCAAGGCGTTGCAGGACCAGCTGGACGAGAACGGCGACAAGCTGCGCAAGGCCTTCAAGAGCCAGCAGCCGCCCTTCGAACAGCGCGATGCGGAACTGCGCGCGCAGCTGAAGGGCTGCGGCACTTAAGCCCCGGCGAAGGCATCAGAAGCCGTAACGCAGGAAACCGCCGTCCACCGCCACCACCTCGCCGGTGATGTAGCTCGCCGCCGGCAGGCACAGGAAGGCCACGGCGGAGGCCACTTCCTCCGGCTCCCCGATGCGGCGCATCGGCGTGTGATCGAGCACTTCCTCCAGGTAATCCGCATCGGCCAGCGCCGGTTCGGAGCGCTGGGTACGGATGTACCAGGGCGCCACCGCGTTCACGCGGATGCCGTCCTCGGCCCACTCCACGGCCAGGTTCCGGGTGAGCTGGTGCACGGCGGCCTTGGTCATGCCATAGACCGAGCCCGTGCGCACGTGGATCGCGCCGGACACCGATCCCACGTTCACGATCGCGGCATTGCCATGCTGCACCAGGTGCGGATAAGCCAGGCGGCACATCTCGAAGGCGGAAAACACATTGGTTTCGAAGATGCGGCGGTAGTCTTCGGAGGAATAGTCCACCGTGGCGGCCGGTGCGTTGCCGCCGACGTTGTTCACCAGCAACGACAGCGGGCTGCCGAGATCGGCGATCCAGTCGAAGACGGCCAGGCGGTCCTCGGGGTCCGTCAGGTCGGCGGCCAGCGCCAGCACCGATGCGTGCGGAGCTTCGTCGGCCAGTTCGGCGCGCACGTGATCCAGGTGGATCTCGTCACGGGCCACCAGCAACAGGTCCGCGCCCAGCGCGGCCAGCTCGCGCGCGCAGGCGTATCCAATGCCTTTGCTCGCACCGGTCACCAGCGCCGTCTGGCCGTCCAGTCGCCAGCTTGCCAGCCGTGGATGCATCGCGCGTCTCCGTAGGAAGGTGGGGGGTTAGGGGTCAGAGTAATTACTCTGACCCCGGGGCGCGAGCCCATCGCGTTATGCTTGGCGGGCATGAACCAGCCCGCCATCCTGCTCGATATCGACCATGCCACCGTACTCCGCGGCGACCGCGCCCTGCTGGCGGACTTCAGCCTGCGCGTTGCCGATGGCGAGCACACCGCGATCCTCGGCCCCAACGGTTCGGGCAAATCCACCCTGGTCCGGATGATCGAACGCCGCCTCTACCCGCTCTCACCCGGCGATGGGCGCGATCCGGTACGCGTGTTCGGCCGCGCCCGCTGGGATGTCACCGAGCTTCGCCGCCTGATCGGCGTGGTGTCGGCGGAGCTGCGTCGCGACCTGGAAACCGTCGAGGGTCTTCGCGTGCGCGAGGTGGTGCTGTCCGGGTTCTTTGCCTCGCTGGTGCTTGGGCTGGACCACGATGTCACCCACGACATGCAGCAAGCCGCCAGCCGGGCACTGGAAAGAATGGGCATGCTGGCGCTGGCCGAACGCGAAGTGGCCACGTTGTCCACCGGCGAGGCGCGCCGCGTGCTGATTGCCCGTGCGCTGGTCTACCAACCGCGCGCCCTGCTGCTGGACGAACCCTGCACCGGGCTCGACCTTTCCGCGCGACGGGAATTCCTTGGCCATCTGCGAGAGCTGGCGCAGGGCGGCACCACCCTGGTGGTGGTCACCCACCACATCGAGGAAATCATCCCCGAGATCGGCCGCGTGGTGATGATCCGCGAAGGCAAGGTATTCGCCGATGGCCCGAAGGCGGAGATCCTGGGCGGCGACGCGTTGTCGCGCCTGTTCGACATGCCGCTGCTCGCGCAGCGGAACGAGGCCTGGTATTCGGCGAGGGTAGCTTGATGAAGAACACACGATCGTGGCGCGCATGCGCCTTGGCAACCGCCACCGCGTTGGCCTGCGGCTGTTCCCATCCTCCGCCGCCCGATCCCAACGCACCGCCCGCTCCGCAAGCGGCGCAATCCACGGCCAGGCCTTACAACCCGCTCGACCCGATGCTCAAGACCCGCGACCGGGCCCGTGCGGTGCAAGCCAGCGTGGACCAGCAACACGCCACGCAAGACACCGCGGTGGAAGACCCGTCGAAATAAAACCGTTGCCTACTGCGGCGAGCAGAAGCAATAGGCGTAGACGTTCGGGCGACCGGCCTGTGCGTGTTCGAGCAGCTTCAATTCCGGCAGGCGCTCGTCGATGGTCGACAGCCACTTCGGCAAGCCCAGGCCCCAGGAACGCCCGATTTCCAGCGCGGCGCTGTCGTTCATGCTGACGACCGCGCGACCGAAGGTACCCAGGTCCGCCTCGATGTAACGCGTGGGCGCGTCCTTGGCGAGTTTCGCTTCGCTGCGCGCCAGCGCGATGGCGTCGCTGAGGCCACCGAGCTTGTCCACCAGCCCGCGCTCATGCGCCTGGGTGCCCGTCCATACGCGGCCCTGGGCGATGGCATCGATGCTGGCGAAATCCTTGCCACGCGCCGCGGCCACGCCGCCGACGAAGTCACGGTAACCCTTGTCGATGATCGACTGCACCACCAGGCCGATCTTCGGATCCAGCGGCCGGGTGATGTCGAAGGAGCCCGCCAGCGGGCCCACGGCCACGCCATCGGAATGCACGCCGATCTTGTCCAGCGCGTTGGGCACCGTGTAGAACATGCCGAAGATACCGATGGAGCCGGTGATGGTGTTGGGCTCGGCCAGGATCGCGTTGGCATTCATCGAGATCCAGTAACCGCCGCTGGCGGCGACGTCACCCATCGAGACGATCACCGGAATGCCGGCCTCGCGCGTCTGCGCCACTTCGCGACGGATCTGCTCGGCGGCGTATACCTCGCCGCCGGGGGAATCCACGCGCAACACGAGTGCGGCGGTTTTCTTGTCCAGGCGCGCCTTGCGGATCAGTGCGGCGGTGGATTCGCCGCCGATCTGGCCCTGCGGCTGCTTGCCACTGACGATCTCGCCTTCAGCCACCACCACGGCCACGCCGGGCTTGCTGTTGAAGGGGCTGACCGAAGCGATCTGCGCGTTGTAGCGCTCGAGCGAGACGCTGCGCACGCCCTCGCCGTTCTTGCCGGCGGGTACGCCGTCCTTGCGCAGGCCGTCGATCAGTTCTTCCTCGGTGGCCAGGCCGTCGACCAGGTGCTGGTCCAGTGCCAGCTGCGCGATGTTGCCGCGTGCCGAGGCGATCATCTGCGGCATGTTGTCGATCGAGGCACGCAGCTTGGCCGGGTCGATCTTGCGTGCCGCGGCCACTTCGTTGAGCCAGGTATCCCACAGGCCGCCCAGGTAGAACGTGTCGGCAGCCTTGGATTCCGGAGATGCGTGATCCAGGATGAAGGGCTCCGCGGCCGACTTGAACTGGCCCACGCGGAACAGGTGGACGTCCACGCCGATCTTGTCCAGCAGGTTCTTGTAAAACAGCCGGTAGTTGGCAAGGCCCGTGGGCAACACGCTGCCCTGCGGATCGAGCAGGATTTTCGAAGCGTGCGACGAAAGGTAGTACTGGCCCTGGTCGAGGTTGGCGGCCCAGGCGATCACGGGCTTGCCGGTGGCGCGGAAGCGATCGATCGCCGCACCCACTTCGCGCAGCGCGGCGAAGCCGCCGGCCTGCATGTCGTCAACGTCCAGCACGATGCGCGAGATGCGTGAATCAGTGGCGGCATTGTCGATGGCGCCGACCAGGTCGCGCACCTGCACCTGTTTTGTCTTGTTGCCCGACAGGCGCGAGATGGCAGCGCCAATGGGATCGCTGAACTGCTCCACCAGCCGGCCTTCAGGCCGGATCAGCAGCACGCTATCGTCCTTGACCATGCGCAATTCACGGCTGCCCACGGCGCTCAGCAGAACGAACAGCAGCGCGATGAACAAAACACCGAAGAACAGTAGGTTCAATATCACCAGCCGCGTGATGTTGATACCCCGACCCACGGCCTTCAGGAACGCCCAGAAACCATTGGGTCGACGCGCGGGCGCAGCCACCTGCACCCGCGGCGGAACCGGCCCCGGAGCGGGCGGCGGTGGCGGCGGTGGGTAGGCAGGTGGCAGCTGGTCGCTCATGCAGGAAATCCGGTGGGCTCGGTGCGCAGCGTAGCCGGTCCCGCGGGGGCGGTCACGTGGCGGAAGTCCAGCTGGCGCGCCGGGCCACCCGGTAGAAACGCCCGAATAACAAAGCCGCCGCCGCGGTCAGCCCGGCGATCAGGCCGATCCACATCCCGGGGGCGCCCAGCCCCATCGGGAAGCCCAGGTACCAGCCGATCGGCATGCCAATCACCCAATAAGCCACCAGGGTGATCGCCATCGGCACGCGGGTGTCCTTAAGACCCCTGAGCGAGCTGTTGGAGGCCACCTGGATGCCGTCGGAAAACTGGAACATGCCGGCAAACAGCAACAGGTGCGCGGCCATCGCGATCACGGCCGGGTTGTTGGAGTAGATCGCGGCAATACCGTGCGGTACGCCCAGCATCAGTGCCACCGCCACCAATTGCACGGCGACCACCAGGCCAATGCCGCAGAAACCTGCGTAACGCACGCCGGCCGGATCGTTGCGGCCCACGGCGTTGCCCACCCGCACCGTGATGGCCATGGACAGGCCCAGCGGCACCATGAACGACATGGAAGCCACGTTCAGCGCAATCTGGTGGCTGGCCGCCACTGTTTCGCCCAGCCGTCCGATCAGCAATGCCACGGCCACGAACATGCCCGCTTCCATCAACAGCGTGATAGCCATCGGCACGCCGATATGCAGCAACGGGGCGATCTTCGACCAGCGCGGCCAATCCAGGCGCTGGCGCAGGTTGATGTCGCGATAGGCGCGATGGGTCAGGACGTAGATCCCGAAACCGATCATTTCCACCCAGATCGCCACCGCGGTGGCGATACCGGTGCCGCGGGCACCCATCGGCGGGAAGCCGAGCTTGCCGTACACCAGCACGTAGCCCAGCGGCGCCAGCACGAACAGGCCGCCGATGCTGAAGTACATCGACGGCATCGGCATCGATAGCCCTTCGGACAGGCCACGCAGCGCGAAGTAGGTGGTGAGCGCTGGCGCCGCCCAACTGATCGCATGCAGGAAGGCCTGCACGTCGTCGTGCAGCGAGGGCACTACGCCGAAGGCGGTCATCAGGGGCGTGGCGTTGCGCGAGCCGAACCACAGCGCCGCGCCCAGGAACCAGGCGATCCACAGCGCCTGGTGGAAGATGGCACCGATCTCCCCGCGCCGCTGGGCGCCATCGAGCTGCGACACCGTGGGCGACACCGACATCATGGTGCCCAGGGCCAGCACCAGGGCCAGCACCCAGATGCTGGTGCCGGTCACCACGGCGGCCTGCACGTGCGCGCTGAAATGGCCGGCCAGGATGGCGTCGATCGCATTGGGCGCCATCGCCGACAGCTGCGCGACGATCAACGGCAAGGCCAGGCGCACGGTCGCACCGGCTTCGCGGCGGACGCGGGCGCGATCGATGGTGTGAGCGGCCATGACAGGGCAATCGACAACGGGGCCGGCCATTGTAAGGGCGATGCCGTGACACAGGTCAGGGCAGATAGTCACCCTTGAAACGGGGTCAGAGTAATCACTCTGACCCCCAACGCTACTGCTTCGACCCACCCCAGACCTATGGCGTAAGCCGGTGGAGGACCGGCTGTGCGATCATTCGCGCCGCCCAGCTTTCGTCCCGGGGAGGGAACGATGTCCAGCAACGAGCTCGCGCCGACACCGGCGCCGGAAAACGAACCGGCAGCCGCACCGGCATTGCATTGCGCCAACTGCCAGGCGCCCCTGCAGGGCCCGTTCTGCCATGCCTGCGGCCAATCGGTGAAGAGCGTGCTGCGGCCGATCCACTCGATGGTGGAAGACACGCTGGACATGATCTTCCATGTCGACGAGCGCATCGTGCACACCTTGCCGCCGCTTTTCCTGAAGCCCGGCTTCCTTACCCTGGAGTACTTCGCCGGGCGCCGCGTGCGCTATGTGCAGCCTTTCCGCCTGATGTTCGTGTTCTGCCTGCTGGCGTTCTTCTCCGTGCACCTGGCGATCGGCTTCGGGCGCAGCGATAGCGCCGAACCCGCGAAGCATGGCACGCACGTCACCACCAAATGGACTGATGGCGATGCGGGGGAATTCGCCCGCGATACCACCGAGGAAGCCGTGCAGAAGCGCCTGGACACCGTCCAGGGCCAGATCGATGCCGCCCGCCACAAGCCTGGCGCGGATATCGATGCACTGGACGCTGAATCGACCCAGCGCGTGCACGAGGCCAACCGGCGCATGGCCGAGCTGAACGCCTTCGAGCACAACCATCCCGACGAACGGCTCGACCCCAGCCATCCGGAGGAGGCCACCCACTTCCACATCGGCTGGCTGCCCAACCTGGTGAACATCCGCCTGGACCAGGGCTGGGTGCGGGTCAAGGCCAACCTGGCCGCCATGAAGGACGGTGACGCCGACGCCAAGGAACGGTTCATCACCGGCCTCTTCAGCGTGCTTCCGCAAACCATGCTGGTGCTGCTGCCGATCTTCGCCCTGCTTCTGAAGATCGTCTATATCTTCCGCCGGCGCCTGTACATGGAGCACATGATCGTGTCCCTGCACAGCCATGCCTTCCTGTTCCTGTCCGTGCTTCTGGTGGCCCTGCTGTCGATGCTGGGGAGTCTGCTCAAGCCGCATGCCCATTGGGCGTATACGACCACCGGCTGGCTGCAGGCCGCCATATTCATCTGGATGCCCGTATACCTGCTGCTGACCCAGAAGCGGGTCTACCGGCAGGGCTGGTTCAAAACTGTCATGAAGTACTTTTTCGCCGGGTTCTGGTACGCCTGGATGCTGTTCTGGGCGCTGTTGATAGCCGCCGCGATCAGTCTTTCCCACTAGCCCGCCGCCGGGGTTTTGCACAGATGGCCGGGCCCGTCAACCAACGTGACGGGACGGTGACCAGAACATGAACACTGCCCGGAAGGAATTTATAGTCACTTGATTAAGAACGTTTTTTTCGGGTGATCAAAATGTAATCAGGGTGACCAACCGGGCCCCGCGCCGAGTAAAAAGTGCCTCTGCCCGACCTCCATCCACAGACTTATCCACAGATGTTGTGGATAAGGTCGAAACCCCCCGACCCATAGATACTTAGCGATGACATCTCGATGACGGTGATCAATCGCTGCCCAAGGTAATGATCCAGACCGGGAAGCCCCCGCACAGGGTTGTCGCAGGCCCTGCGACGGCGCCCGCTACACTTCCGGCCATGCCTGCCGTCCTGCGCGTTGCCCTGCCCGTTCCCCTGCCCACCCTGTTCGATTACCTGCCGCCCGCCAGCGGCCAGGCCCGGGCCGGTGCGCGGGTACTGGTGCCGTTCGGCAAGGGCAAGGCAGTGGGCGTGGTGGTGGATCCGGCCGCCGAGTCCACGGTGCCAGGCGGAAAACTCAAAGCCGCGCTGGAACTCCTGGACGATGCCCCGTTGCTCGATGCGGAACTCCTGGCCAGCGTGAACTGGGCCGCCGACTACTGGCTGGGGGCGCCAGGCGAAGCACTGGTGAATGCATTGCCCCTGGCCCTGCGCGAACCCCGGCCCTTGCCGGCGCTGGGCCGCGAAGCCTGGGCCACGACACCAGCTGGCCGTGAAGCCCTCGCCGCTGGCACGCGAAAAGGGGGCAGCCAGCGCCTGCTCGATGCCCTGGCCGACGGTCCGCGTGCTGCCGATGAACTGGATGAACTGGTTCCCAAATGGCGCGATGCCGGCCGGCGACTGCTGGAAGCGGGCCTGGTGGAGAAGCTCGAGTGGTCCGCCGTCACGCTTCCCCGTCGCGCCGCGCCGGCGCCGCAGCTGACCGATGAGCAGGCCGCGGCGGTGGCGGCCATCGGCGAATCGTTCGGCCAGTTCCAGCCCTTCCTGCTTGATGGTGTCACCGGCAGCGGCAAGACCGAGGTTTACCTGGCCCTGATCGAACAGGCGCTGGCCGCCGGCAAGCAGACGCTGATGCTGGTGCCGGAGATTGGCCTGGCGCCACAGACCGTGCGGCGCCTGCGCGACCGCCTGGGCGTGGCGGTGGAAGTACTGCATTCGAACTTGTCCGAAGGCGACCGTGCCCGTGCCTGGTTGCGCGCCCGCGACGGCAGCGCGCGCGTGGTGCTGGGCACGCGCTCGGCGGTGTTCACGCCGCTGCCCGAAGCTGGCCTGATCGTGGTGGACGAAGAGCACGATGCTTCCTACAAGCAACAGGAAGGCTTCCGCTACCACGCGCGCGACCTCGCCCTGGTGCGCGCCCGCGCGCTGGGCGTGCCGGTGGTATTGGGTTCGGGCACGCCATCGCTTGAGAGCCTCGCCAACGTCGATGCGGGCCGCTACCGCGAGTTGCGCCTGCGCGTGCGGCCGGGCGCCGCGCAGCCCACGCGCGTGGAGATCGTGGACATGCGTGCGCAGCGGCTGGACCACGGCCTGTCGCCCACCTTGATCAACGCCGTGGCGGCGTGCCTGGCGCGCGGCGAGCAAGCCCTGGTGTTCCGCAACCGCCGCGGCTATGCGCCGGTGATGCTGTGCCATGCCTGCGGCTGGCACGCGGACTGCTCGCGCTGCGAACGGCCGATGACATTGCACGCCGGTCGCCGCCGGCTGGTGTGTCATCACTGCAACCGGGAACAACGCCTGCCGGAGGCCTGCCCGAACTGCGGGGCCACCGAGCTTCGCCCCCAGGGCCAGGGCACCGAGCGGCTTGAAGAAGCGCTCACTGCACGCTTTCCCGATGTCCCGGTGCTGCGCGTGGATCGCGAGACCACCCGCCGCCGCGACGCTTTCGAGGAACTGCTCGGCTCGCTGGCCGACGAAAAGCCCGCGATCCTGGTGGGCACGCAGATGCTGGCCAAGGGCCACGACCTGCCCAACCTCACGCTGGTGGCCATCGTCGGCGTGGATGAAGGCCTGCACAGCGTGGACTTCCGCGCCAACGAACGACTCGCCCAGCTGGTAGTGCAGGTAGCCGGGCGCGCCGGACGGGCGCGCAAGCCGGGCACGGTGATCCTGCAGACCCACCACCCCGACCATCCGATGCTTCGCACCCTGCTGCAGTCCGGGTACGGCGCGGTCGCGGCACAGCTGCTGGACGAACGGCGGGTGACGGAATTGCCACCTTTCGGCAGCCAGGTGCTGTTGCGCGTGGACGCGCTGGGCCGCGACGCTGTCGATGCCTTCCTGGCCCAGGCGCTGGCCGCCATCCCACCGGAGGCCGGATGGGGTGTCGCAGGCCCTATGCCAGCGCCCATGCCGCTACGGGCCGGCCGCCATCGGGGCCAACTGTTGGTGGAAGCTGCCACCCGCGGCAAGCTTCACGCCTTCCTGAAGACGTGGGCGGCCCATCTTGCGGCCGCTCCGGGGGCGCGCAAGGTGCGCTGGTCGCTGGATGTCGATCCGGTGGATCTTTACTAGCCAGCGGAAAAGCGGGGGTCAGAGTTTTTACTCTGACCCCCAACCTTCGACACCTTGGCAACGCGCGGTCTGGTACAAATATCGGTCTGATTACCCTCCCCTTCGACTCCAAGGATGTCCCCCATGGCGAGCCAACTCGAGCAGCTGCGAAAGATCACCACCGTCGTCTCCGATACCGGCGATATCCAGGCCGTCGCCAAGTGGAAGCCGGTGGATGCCACCACCAACCCTTCGCTGCTGCTCAAGGCCGCCGGCGACCCCGGCTACGCCCCGCTGATCGACGAGGCTGTGTCCTGGGCCAAGGGCAAATCGAAAGACCGCCAGCAGCAGCTGACTGATGCCAGCGACTACCTGGCCGTGCAGGCGGGCCTGAAGATCCTGGACATCGTGCCCGGCCGCGTGTCCACCGAAGTGGACGCACGCCTGTCCTTCGATACCGACGCCTCCATCGCCAAGGCCGAACGGCTGATCGGCATGTACAACGACGCCGGCATCAAGAACGACCGCATCTTCATCAAGCTGGCTTCCACCTGGGAAGGCATCCGCGCCGCGGAGTATCTGGAAAAGAAAGGCATCAACTGCAACCTGACGCTGCTTTTCAGCTTCGAACAGGCGCGCGCCTGCGCCGAAGCGGGCGCTACGCTCATTTCACCGTTCGTCGGCCGCATCTTCGACTGGTATGTCGAACACACCGACAAGAAGGTATACGCGCCGGCCGAAGACCCCGGCGTGCAGTCGGTGCGCCGCATCTACGACTGGTTCAAGCTGCATGGCTATCCGACCATCGTGATGGGCGCGAGCTTCCGCAACATCGGCCAGATCCAGGCACTGGCCGGCTGCGACCGCCTCACCATCAGCCCCGACCTTCTGCAGAAGCTCGAGGAAACCCAGGACGACCTGCCACGCGTGCTGTCCGACAATGGCAAGCGCGAAGAGCGTCAGTCGAAGATCAGCGAGGCAGCCTTCCGCTGGGGCCACAACGAAAACGCCATGGCAACCGACAAGCTTGCCGAAGGCATCCGCAAGTTCGCCGTCGACCAGCGCAAGCTCGAAGAACTCCTCGGCGCCAAGCTTTAGTTCGTGCTCAAGCCGGCACTATCTGCGTACCAATGAACGGCCGCCCGGAGAGGCGGCCGTTCGACATTATTTGGATGCAGGAACTACGTCGAAAGATTGCTTCGACGAATCCGATAACGCTTCAAGCGAAGGTAGCTTTCCAGGGCCTACGGTTATAAACCTGCCGGTCGCCGATTCCTGAAGAAGGATGCGCGACTCACTCCCTGTCAGGTCAACGCGGCCTCTCCAATGAAAATCGCGAGTGTCGCCACAAGGCGACATCAACAGATTTTGACGCAGACATGCTTCACCCTCCTTGGCGATTAGCGCAAAGCGATCGGACTGTTGCCGATCCACTGGCATCTGGTGCCACACTGTTTCATCGCCACTGCAATGGGTCTCGCTCAACGTACCACCAGACTTGAGGCACAGACCGGTGAGGGTGGAACGCAACCTTATGGGTCGCGCAAGGTCAGACAAAGATAAGCGCTCAAAAATCTGACTGTCGCCGCCCTCAAATGGATTGAGATTTAACGCGTCACCTGATTCAACCGAAATAAATCGGCCACTCTTCATTTCTTGTAAAAATAATTTAGTCGACGCATTCGCCATATCAGGACGAGTAGACCAGCGGATGGCAGGATCGTTGATTCCGCTGCAATCAGCCGCCTCGAGGCTACTATTCAGGCAACGTTGATCTGGATTTATCATTAAAGCGACACCGGGAGGCTCGCCCGTGAGTGATTCGGTAGGTAGCTCTTGCCAGCGCTGATCAAATCGGCCGCACTGAAGCAGCTTCAAGCGACCTTTAACTAGCCCAAGGCACCGGCCATCCTTCTTCGATTGCAGCCAGTGGCCATGAACGGCACTCAGATAGCTTAGCTGCTCGTAGACTTGGTTAAGTTCACCTGTATACCCCGTCTTGGCTATCGAGGAGTCGCCGAAAGCCGTGACAAATTTGCCCTCCGTCCACTCCTGAAGATGGATAAGACCATTACCCCCAGTCAAATCTTCTCTGCCATTCCACGTTGTTCGCACAGTATCACTACAAGCATTCATGCTGAGATCGTCCATAACACAACGGCCATCCCATCCTTGCAGCGCGAACAGAGAGCTTTTTTCGGGTGATATCGGCTGCCTCGGGGCAAATCGCCACAAGGTATCTGCGCTGCACGTGCGCTGAGCCAGCCTGTTAGTTTCAGATGCCAGGCAGCGTTGAGTGTCGCTGGAACGGATCCACCCAAGCGGCCACGTCTCGCTCATTTTTGGATAGCCGAATTCCGCTCCCACGTTAATGGCCGCGGGAAGTTCATTGGCTTCCATTGCGCGCTCGAAGACAACCTTTCCGTCGACGAGTAGCTTCGCTTTGGACGGGAGCCTTTCTGATGACACATTGACTGCGATCGTGCGCAGATCATCCTTTAGGAGAATGCCGCTGTAGAGTCCGTGGCGCTCCTTTGCGCCATCCTTGTATTCGATCTCCATTATGTATTGATGAAAGGGAATGGGAGGACTGGCGCTTACGCGACGAAAGTCTTGTATGTCGCCTTCCAAACCATGCAACTGGTAAGCATCAGACCCGCTTGGTGTAATAAATCTTCCTGTCATGGCTTCTTGCAGCCTCAGCAGGGAATCCGAGCCGCTTAGGTCGCGACGGCCATTCCAGCGAATGGACATGGGGGGATCGTCGCAGCCGACAAGCTTCAGGCCGTAATTGAGGCAGCTACCATCGGCCGCAATAAGCCTGACGAGAGGACCAAGCTCCGCGTCCTCCACCGGAGGGATTGGCTGGATTCGCCACTTCGCCTGATCATGCTTGCAGTCGCCTGGCGCAACGGTTGGCCCGAGCCTGACCAGGCATTGACCATTTTTATCGACTAGTAGCTCTTCAATCCCATCGTGTGCGGTAGTCTGAGGGTAGGTCATCGGATGGAACGGATCAGGCTCCCGTGGCGAGAATACGTTGCCGTAATTGGTGATGATTGCCGGATAAATTTGGTTAACGCCGTCATTGTTATGTGATGGGTCGGAGAATGTTGCGACTATCGTGTGGACGGGCACACCTGTGGCGATAGGTTCGTCCGAAGATGACGGCGCCGATGTCATGAAAGGAGCGCCGGAACCCGCATCGGCAAGGCTATCGATCGAAGCAAACTCGTCGCTGCCGGACCCCACGGAGTTCCTGGACGAAGCTCTCAAACGGGCGCGATGGTCGTCACGAAGGTCCGCATACACGATGCCTTGGGGAATGCTGCCAAACCGCTGCTGGACGCGAAGGGTTTGCTGATGCGAAAAGGGCGCAATGTAGTTTCGCCAGGCCGCTGCTTCCTTACCATTCCAGATGCGCAGTGATTCGAAGTCGTCGATCAATGGTGCCGAAGCCGTGCCCGTCGCCCAGGATGGTGCACTGCTCGAACCCACCACATGACCGAAATAATGATTACCAAGATGATCGACGGGCAGGCCATCACGCTTGGGATCAGGATGTGTATTGGGAAGAAGACGGTTGTCATAAGAACGATAGGCCCAATCCTCATAGCGGCCCGGTGTATCGTGTGGCAGGCCTAGACCATGCCCGGTCTCATGGAGGAATCCAGCTGGCCTGTTGGGATAGTTGCAGTTGTTGCCGCCACAGCTCGCGCCGACACCAGGCGGAAGCACCGGCATACCATCGGGCGCATCCAGTAAGGTGCCGGTAATGGCAACGTGGCGGCCCACTGCCTTATTGCCAAGGTTCGAGGCGGATCGCCAGAAGTGTCCAGCTCCCAGTTTCGCGGGTAGCGTTCTTTCCTCCCCGGACTCGGCCCATTCCTTGCCATTACCACTGTCGTAAACATGGGGCTTTCCGTCAGACCCAAGCGCCACGATACGCGGCCAGTAGAGCTTGCCCAGGCCCAGGCGGAATCGCTTGACAGGTAGTATGGAGAACAATTCTCGAGCAGCGATTTGCGACGCGAGGGGATGATCCTCTGCATCGAACTGATCGACGGTGACGTCGCACTGCCTGGCATCCTTGAAGATGCAGGCCTTGATGTTCATCAAGACCAACCCTTCGCTCTCCGGCTCGAGAAAGGTGAGCTTGTCAGCCTGCAAACTGCCTTGTCGCACCCCTTTTTTTTCCGCGAATGTCAGCTTTGCTCCGGGAGCAAACAGATTCCACGGGAGGCGATAGCTGAACGTATTCGTGCGGTAGGGCGAATACTCACCTTCAATGATTTTGCCGGAGAAAGTGTTCTCGACATCAAATCTGGCGGCGCCGGGCAGCCGCGCCGGCGGCTCCATGTCGAACTCGTGGCGCTTCCCGTTGAGTTCGACTATCAGGCTTACGCCTGACAGGGACGCCATGGGCGAGAACAATACCAGCGCCTCTCGCTCAGGAATGAGCAAGGGATCAAATATGCGGCGAGTAGCGCCGACCACGTGTGTCTGCGCGAAATCGACTTGGCCGGAAAGGCTTCCTGTCAAGTCGTTTCGCAACGGAGTGGATGTGCTGGTGGGGGATGCTGGCATCGATGACGATGCATCACCCGCGCTTTTCGAAAGGTGCTGCAAAGATGTTGACGATACTTGCAGAGGAAATAGCAGCGCAGCAATAAGCGGCCCAATCAATGTGGGCCTTGGCTTTTTCAAGCTCATGATGTCTCCGGCAGGCAGCAATGGCGCCGCGAGCTGCATGCCGCGGCTAAATGGAGCTTGTGCCTTTCACCTGCGCGGAAAAATCAGCCTTGGAGGAAATTTGTGTGGGTATGATCCCCAACATTGCCAGCACTTTCTTCAGCTCGCTGCGGACCAGCCCCCTGGGAGGTCCCTTGGGGATCACGCTCAGGAGTCAGCTTGGCTGCCAGCCACCGCCCAGGGCTTTGACCAGCTGGATGCTGGCACGGAGTTGCTGGGTCTTCAGGTTAATCAAGCTGCGTTTGGCATCCAGTGCGGTCTGCTGCGCGGTGACGACATCGAGGTAGCCGACGGCGCCCTGCTTGTAGCGTTCCATGGAGAGGTCGAGGGTTTTCTGCGCGGCGTCGGCCGCGGCCTGCTGGTCTTCGATCGCGGAGGCGAAGTCGGCTAGCTGGGATTGACTGTCTTCCACCTGGGCGAAGGCGTTGAGCACCACGCTGCGGTATTTCGCGCCGGCTTCGTCGGTGGCGGCCTTGGCCGCTTCAACGCCAGCCTTGCGTCGGCCGCCATCGAACAGCGTCAACAGGAAGCTCGGGCCCAGCGACCAGAAGTGGTTCGGTGCATCCAGCAAGCCGCCGTATATTGAGCTTTGATAACCGCCCTGCGCATCCAGCGTGATCTGCGGGAAGTACGCCGACCGCGCCACGCCCACGCGGGCGTTGGCCGCCGCGGTGCGGCGTTCGGCGGAGGCGATGTCGGGACGACGCTGCAACAGGGTCGAAGGTACGCCCACCGGAATCGCCGGCAGGTTCACTGCGGTAAGGTCCGTGGGCAGGGAGAACGTGGATGCTGAATCACCCACCAGCACGGCCACCGCGTGCTCGGTGATCTCACGCTGGGCCTGGGTCTGCTTCAGTTGTGAACGCGCGCTGGAGAGCTGCGTCTGCGCGCGCGCCACGTCCAGCCCGGAAGCGATGCCGCCGGTGTGACGATCCTCGGTGAGCTGCAGCGCCTTTTCGTAGGCCGCAATGCTCTGCTGCAGAAGATCGATCTGCCTGTCCAGGCCGTTGAGCACGATCACGCTGTCCGACAGCTGCGCCTGCAGGCTCAACTTCGCCGAAGCGAAGTCGCCCGCGGCGGCCTCTGCCTCGGCATTGCCGGCCTTGACGCTGTCGCGCACCCGGCCCCACAGGTCGACTTCGTAGTCGAGGTCGGCGCCAACCGTGAACGAGTTGTACGCACGCGGCGCGGTCGGCGATCCCAGCGTGCCGCGCAACGGCTTGGTATCGGACTGGCGATCACGCTGGGCATTGGCATCGGCGCCGATGGTCGGGAACAGACCCGAACGGACTTCCTTGCGGAACGCTTCAGCCTGCTGGTAGTGCGCAAGCGCCGCGGCAAGGTCGGCGTTATTGGCGGCAAGCTTCGTCTGCAATTCATCCAGCCGCGAATAGCTGTAGGCGTGCCACCAGCCATCGCGCGGCAGCGCATCGGCAGGCTGGGCTGGCGCCCACGGGCCGACCTGCTTGTACTGCTCGGCCACCGGCAGCTTTGGAACTTCGTACTTCGGTGCAAGCGAGCACGCGCCGAGCAGGGCTGTCAGCGCGGCGGCGAGGATCGCGCGATCAGGCCTTGCCATGGTTTTCTGCCGTGTTGTCCTTGGGAGCAAGCTTCACCGGATCGCCGTCGTCCAATCCATCGGGCGGGTTTTCGATGACGCGGTCCTGTGAGTCGACTCCGGAACCGAGTTCGATGGTCTTGCCCAGGTCGCGGGCGATGGTCACGCGCTTGAACTTCACCCGGTTGTCGGGGCCCAGCGTGGCAACGCGCATGCCCTTGGCATCGAACACCAGTGCGCTGGCCGGGATGCTGAAGGCGCTGGCGTCGGCAGGCAGCTTGAAATTGACGTTGGCGAAGGCACCGGGCATCAGCTTGCCGTCGGCGTTGTCCACCGCCAGCTGCACCAGGGTCGTGCCCGATTCCGCGTTGATCGCACCGGCGGAGGCTTCAACCTTCGCACTGAAGGACTTGCCCGGATACTCAGGCACGGTGAGTTCGGCGGTATCGCCGTCATGGATATCCGGGGCGTAGTTCTGCGGCACGCGCACGTACACGCGCAGCTTGCGGATGTCCGACACCTCGAACAGTTCCGGTCCCGTACCACCACCGGCGTTGATCAGCGCACCGACATCGGTGTTGCGCGCGGTGACCACGCCATCGAACGGCGCGACGATGCGGGTAAAGCCCTTCAGCGCCTGGATGCGGTCCACATCCGCCTGCGCCGCACGCTGCATGGCGAGCTTGGCGGTGTAGTCGGCGGTCTTTTCATCCACTTCCTGCTTGGATACCGAATCGGAGCCCAGCATCGACTGCCAGCGTTTGGCAGTGGTGGCCGCCAGCGCCGCGTTGGCCTGCGCACTGGCGAGCGCACCCTTGGCCTGCAGCAGTTGCTGGTCGAGATCGGGGGTTTCGATTTCAGCGATCAGCTGGCCGGCCTTGACCTTGCCGCCGATATCCACCGACCACGATTTCAAGTATCCGCTGACGCGGGCGAACAGCGGCGCGCGCGAATAAGCTTGCGTGCGACCGGGCAACTGCAGCGGCGCGCCGTCCTTGTCCGGGGACGGTGGGGCGACGGTGACCGTGGGCACGGCCTGGTTGTCGGTCCACGTGCGCAGCCGGCGGGCATCCGCGGCGCGGGTGGCGATGCCGGCCACCACGATGGCGACGACCACGACCAGGGCGATGAGGCCGGCTAGCCGCAAGCCGCGACGCGAGGGCTTGGTGATGTTGTCAGACATGGACAGGTTCTCCGGAAGCAGGCGCCGCGGGTGCGGTGCGGGCATGCCGCCCGTGGATGATGGCGAAAACGACAGGTACGAAAAGAAGCGTGGCCGCGGTGGCGAACACCAGGCCGCCGATCACCGCGCGGCCCAGCGGGGCGTTCTGTTCGCCGCCCTCGCCCAGGCCCAGCGCCATGGGCGCCATGCCGATGATCATGGCCAGTGCCGTCATCAGCACCGGGCGGAAGCGCACGAAGCCCGCTTCCAGCGCCGCCTTGGCGGCGTCGCCATGCAGGGCCAGTTGCTCGCGGCAGAAACTCACCACCAGGATCGAGTTGGCCGTGGCCACCCCCATGCACATGATGGCGCCGGTAAGCGCAGGCACCGAGAGCGTAGTGTGCATGGCGAATAGCATCCAGATGATGCCGGCCAGCGCCGCGGGCAGCGCCGTGATGATCACGAACGGGTCGCTCCACGACTGGAAATTCACCACGATCAGCAGATAGATCAGCACCACCGCGCCGAGCAGGCCGAAGATCAGGCCGCTGAAGGCGCTGTTCATCGTCTGTACCTGGCCCAGCAGGGCCATGCTCGAGCCCTTGGGCAATTCCTTCTGGTGGGCATCGATGATCTTCTGGATGTCCGCGGCCACGGCGCCCAGATCGCGATCCTGCGTCGTGGCGTAGATCTCCACGACCGGCTGGATGTTGTACTGGGTCACCACCGCGTTGGAGTTGGTGCGCGTGAGCTTGGCGAAACCGCCCAGGATCTGCGAACCGCCCGGGCCTGACACCTGCAGGTTCTCAAGCGCCGGCAGGCTGTCCAGGCTGTACTGCGGCGTCTGCATCACGATCGGATACGAGATCTGGTTCTGCGGGTTCAGCCAGTACGTCGGTGCGACCTGGCTGGAGCCCGCGAAGTTCACGCCCAGGCTGTTGGTGACGTCGCGTTCGGTCAGGCCCACCAGCTGCGCGCGGGTGCGGTCGACATCCACATTGAACACCGGGTTCTGCTGCGACTGCTGAATGCGCGCATCGGCGACGCCCGGAACGCGGCGGATCTCGCGAAGCACCTTGTTGGCGAAGTCGAAGTTCGCGCCGATGTTGTTGCCGCGGATCTGCAGATCCACCGGCGCGGGCGAACCGAAATTCAGGATCTGGCTGATGATGTCCGCTGGCGGGAATGAAAATGTCACGCCCGGGAATTCACGCGGCAGCCGCTCGCGGAAGGCCTTGACGTACTTGGCCGTGGGCGCGTGGTCTTCCTTCAGCGCGATCTGGATATCGCCGTCCTGCTCGCCGATGGTGCCCGTGTTGTTGTAGGCGGTGTTGATACCCGAGATCGACAGGCCGATGTTGTCCACCACCGTACCGAGCTCTTCCTCGGGCACCATGCGGCGGATCGACGCCTGGATATCGGCGAAGATGCGCGCAGTCTCCTCCACGCGGGTACCCACCGGCACCCGTACGTGCATCAGGATCTGGCCCGAATCCACCGCCGGGAAGAAATTCTTCCCCAGGAACGGTACCAGCGCGAAGGTCGCCACCACGAAGGCAAGGAAGCCGATCACGAACACCTTGCGGTATTCCAGCACCAGCGCCAGCAGGCCGTGGTAACCACCTCGGATATTTTCAAAGCGCTTTTCGAAGTTACGCTGGAAACGCACCAGCGGATTACGCGATGGCGCCATCGAATGACCGTGTTCCTCACCCGCGCGATGCTTGTGCAGCAGGTACTTGGCCATGGTCGGCACCAGGGTGCGCGACAGGATGAAGCTGGCCGCCATGGCGAACATCACCGCCTCGGCCATCGGCACGAACAGGAAGCGCGCCACGCCGTTCAGGAAGAACATCGGCACGAACACGATACAGATGCACAGCAGCGACACGAAGGCCGGGGTGACGATCTGCGCCGCGCCATCGAGGATGGATTCCTCCACCTCCTTGCCCTGCTCAAGATGCCAGTTGATGTTCTCGATGGTCACCGTGGCATCGTCCACCAGGATGCCCACCGCCAGCGCCAGGCCGCCGAGGGTCATGATGTTCAGGGTTTCGCCGATGGCCGATAGCGCAGCGATGGAACTCAGGATGGCCAGCGGTATGGAAATGGCGATGATCACCGTGGAGCGCCAGCTGCCCAGGAACAACAGGATCATCAGGCTGGTCAGCGCCGCGGCAATCACGCCTTCCTTCGCCACGCCCGAGATCGCACCGGAAACGAACAGCGACTGGTCGCCGATGGGGGCGATCTTCAGCGTATCGGGAAGCGTCGGGGTGATCTCCTTCACCTTGTCCTTCACGCCGGCGATGATCGCAAGCGTCGAGGCCGAGCCGTTCTTCAGGATGGTCATCAGCGCCGAGCGGTTGCCGTCGACGTGCACGATGTTGGTCTGCGGCGGCGAGCCATCGCGCACATGGGCCACATCGCGGATGTATACGGTGGTTCCATTGGCCGTCTTGATCGGCAGGTTGCCCAGATCGGCGATGTCGCTCGGTGCGTTGTTGAGCTGCAGTGTGTATTCGTAATCGCCGATCTTCTGCGTGCCGATCGGGATGATCAGGTTCTGCGCCGCCAGGGCGTTGGCAATGTCCTGCGCGGACAAGCCGCGCGCCTGCAGCGCCGCGGGGTCGATGTCGATCTGCACCTGGCGCGACTTGCCACCATAGGGATACGGCACCGATGCACCGGCCACCGAGGTCATGGGCGGGCGGATGGCGTTGAGGCCCAGGTCGGCCAGGTTCTGTTCCGTCAACCCCTTGCCTGACAGCGCCAGCTGGATGATCGGCACGGTGGATGCGTTGTAGTTCAGGATCAAAGGCGGCGTGATACCCGGTGGCAACTGCTTGAGCAGTGTCTGCGCCACGGCGGTGACCTGCGCGTTGGCGGTGCGGATGTCCACCGTGGGCTGGAAGAAGATCTTGATGATGCCGAAGCCGGAGATCGACGACGCCTCGATGTGCTCCACGTCGTTCACCGTGGTGGTGAGCACGCGTTCGAACGGCGATGAGATGCGACCCGCCATCTGGTCGGGCGGCAGGCCCGTGTACTGCCACACCACGCTGATCACCGGGATCTTGATATCCGGGAAGATGTCGGTGGGCGTACGCATGGCCGAGAGCGGGCCGATGATCAGGATCAGCAACGCGAGGACGATGAATGTATACGGCCGCGTCAGCGCGATCCGGACAAGTGCAAGCATGGGGAGTGCTTCCCGGCGCGGGGAAAGGGCGCCGACGGGCTTATTTTGCCATGCAGCAAAAATATCCGGCCCATTGGATCGATGAAGATTGTTTCATCATTCAAATAAATTGAATGAAAGCGACTGGAAAGTTTGGACGTCTTTATGGTTGGCGACGGAACGGGGTCAGAGTTATCACTCTGACCCCCAACCCCCTGCGTCAGGCGCTGGCGCCGCCGAAACGCATGCGGATGCGTGCACCGTGGCCATCCCCGCCCACTTCCAGGCCGTAGCCATGAAGGCGCGCGATGGCGCTGACAATGGAGAGTCCCAGGCCCGAGCCGGGCGTGCTGCGGCTGCCGTCACCGCGGTAGAAGCGCAGCAGTACCGCTTCCCTCTCACCTTCGGGAATACCTGGGCCGTTGTCGCCAACCTCAATGTAGCCGCCGTCATCGTCGTTGGCGCTGCGCAAGGTCACCAGGCCGCCGGCGGGAGTGAACTTGATCGCATTGCCCACGAGATTGGCCAGCGCCTCGAACAACAGCTGCGGGTCGCCGCGCGTCTCGGGCATCGGTTGCAGGTCCAGTTCGAAACGCTGGCCCCGGTCTTCGGCCAGCGGACCGTAGAACTCGTGCACCTGGCGCATCACATCGGCCAGGTCCATCGGCTGGAAGCACGCGCTGCGCTGGCCGTCCTCCAGTTCCGAGATGCGCAACAGGGCGCGGAACCGCGCCATCAAGGCGTCGATGTCGGCAAGACAGGCGTCCAGCGACGCGGCTTCCTCCGGACCCTTGAGCTGTTGCTGCGTACGGTAAAGACGCGCGCGCAGGTGGGTAAGCGGCGTGCGCAGGTCATGGGCGATGTTGTCGCACACGCCTTTGACCTCGCCCATCAAGCGCTCGATCTCAGCCAGCATGGTGTTGACGATGCCGGCCAGCAGATCGATCTCGTCACCTTTGCCGCTGACAGGAAGACGCCGCGAGAGATCGCCGCGCTGGATCGGCTCGGCCGCCAGCTGCATCTGCCGGATGCGCCGGGCCGGCGCACGGCTCAGCAGGAAGCCGCCCAGCAGCCCGGGAATAAGTGTGAGCGTCAGCCCCCAGAGCAGGCCGCGGCGCATGATCGCGCCCAGGCCATCGATCGTGCGCGAATCCTTCGCGGCCACCAGACGCCGGCCGTCGGGGAGTGTCATCACCACCGCGCGCGAGCGTACGGGACGGCCCACCACGGGATGCAGGGTACCCGATTCAACCACGTGCACCAGGCCATCGACCGGCAGTTCGGCCGGTAGCGCGCTGACGTTGCCGGCAATGCGCCGGCCATGGTCATCAAAGAGGCCCAGCCACATCACGCCGGCCGGATCGATCGATACCGCGTTCTCGATGGCAGCCTTCAATCCCGACGGTTCCGTGCGCGACAACAGCGTAATGCGTTGCTGCAGCATGGTGTCGATCACGCCGGAAAGGTAACGCGACGATTCAAATTGCACGGCGCCCAGCAAGACCACGCACCAGATGGCGAACAGGCCGCCGTAGATGAGCATCAACCGCGAGGTGGCGGCGCTCCAGACTTCAGTCAGCGGGCGCAATGACGTATCCCGAACCGCGAATAGTACGAATGAGGGAAGACTGCCCCGGCTGATCGATCTTCCGGCGCAGCCGGCCAATGTGCACGTCGATCACGTTGGTCCCCGGATCGAAATGGAAACCCCAGACATGCTCGAAAATCATCGTGCGCGTGAGCACCTGGCCGGCATGGCGCATGAGGAATTCAAGCAGGCGATATTCGGTGGGCTGCAGCGGCAGTTCCTGGCCAGCGCGGTTTGCCGCATGGGTCACCAGGTCCAGTTCCAGGTCGGCAACGCGCAGCACGCTGCGCGCCTGCGGCTGGCGCCGGCGCAGCAGCACTTCCACCCGTGCGGACATCTCATCGGGTGCGAAAGGCTTGGTGAGGTAGTCATCGCCGCCGGCACGCAGGCCACGCACGCGTTCGTCCACGTCGCTCAGCGCACTGATCATCAGCACCGGGGTATCCACGCCGCGGTCCCGCAGCGCCGCCACCACGTCGATGCCGTCCATGCCCGGCAGCATGCGGTCAAGGGTGATGATGTCGTAGTCCGCGCTGCTGGCCCGGTTCAGGCCGTCCTCCCCGTTGGCGACCCATTCGGCGGACAAGCCGTGCAGGTCGAGCTCGGCAACGATCTCGTTCGCGGTGACCGCGTCGTCTTCGATGACCAATGCTCGCTGCATCCGACTAATCTCCGGTGCGGGAATAACTCGCCGGGCTCCCCCGCCCAAACGACGAACGGCCCCAGGGGGGCCGCCGTCATCATAACCACGTTCGGGCGTATTAGGCCGCGATCGCGCCACGCATTTTCTTCATGGCATTGGCTTCGATCTGGCGGATGCGCTCGGCGGAAACACCGTATTCGTCCGCAAGATCCTGCAGGGTGGCCTTGTCGTCTTCACGCAGCCAGCGGCGCTGGATGATGTCCCGCGAGCGGTCGTCCAGGCGGGCCAGAGCCTGCGAAAGCGCATCCATCTGGTTGTCGCTGGCGTCGGCATCGGCGACGTTGTCATAAGGGTCGGCGCCCTCATCGATGAGGAACGCGGCCGGTGCCGGCTTGTCGTCGTCGTCCGCGTCGGCCGGCGCCTCGAAGCCGATGTCACGGCCGGAGAGGCGCGATTCCATCTCGCGCACGGTGGCTTCGGGCACGCCAAGGTCCTTCGCTACCACGCGCACTTCCTCGGCATTCATCCAGCCCAGGCGCTTCTTGCTCTTGCGCAGGTTGAAGAACAGCTTGCGCTGCGCCTTGGTGGTGGCCACCTTCACGATGCGCCAGTTGCGCAGGATGAATTCGTGCATTTCGGCACGGATCCAGTGCACGGCAAAGCTCACCAGGCGCACGCCCTGGTCCGGATCGAAGCGCTTGACCGCCTTCATCAGGCCGATGTTGCCTTCCTGGATGAGGTCGGAAAGCTGCAAGCCATAGCCGTTGTAGCCGCGGGCCACGTGCACCACGAAACGCAGGTGCGACATCACCAGCTGGCGGGCGGCTTCCAGGTCGGCCTTGTCGGTGAACTTGCGGGCAAGCGACTGCTCCTCGTCCAGGGTAAGGACGGGGATGCGGTGTACGGCCGAGATGTAGGAATCCAGGCTGCCCGTAAGGCTGGGTACCGGGTAGTTCCTGGTGACCAAGGCTGTAGACATGAACTGACCTCCAAATAATTCGTCGAATTTAGCACTCTAGGGATTGGAGTGCTAAAGGTGCCATTCGTTCCCGGCCCCTTTATCTGTACGCAATAGTACAGAAATTGGTCGCCGATGTCCAGTGGAAGACCCGGCCAGAGGGGGATGTCTTTCAGCAGGGGTCGGAAAACCGCATGAAACCTGGGCTGGAAGGCAGCCGGCCGACGGGGTTACCGGGTTTCCAGTTGGGCCCTGGCCGGCAAGGACCAGTCGATCGGGGCCTGGCCCTGCTCTTCCAGGTAGGCATTGGCCGCGGAAAAATGCCCGCAGCCGAGGAACCCTCGATGCGCGGACAGCGGCGAGGGATGCACCGATTTCAGCACCCGATGCCTGCGGGCGTCGATCAACTGACCCTTCCGCTGGGCATAGGACCCCCACAGCATGAACACGATGCCCTCGCGCTCCCGGTTCAGGGCGTCGATCGCCGCATCGGTGAACCCTTCCCAGCCCTTGCCCTGGTGCGAGTTGGCATTGCCCCGCTCCACGGTGAGCACCGCGTTGAGCAGCAGCACGCCGCGGTCGGCCCACGGGGTAAGGCAGCCGTGATCGGGCGGTGCGATGCCCAGGTCGCGCTGGATTTCCTTGAAGATGTTCTGCAGCGACGGCGGAACCTGCACGCCAGGGCGCACCGAAAAACACAGTCCGTGCGCCTGGTTCGGGCCGTGGTACGGATCCTGTCCCAGGATCACCACGCGCACTTGGTCGAACGGCGTGTGCTCGAACGCGGCGAAGATGTCCGGGCCGGGCGGATAGATCACCTTGCCGGCCTGTTTCTCCGCGCGCAGGAATGCCGACAGCGCCTGCATGTCGGGCCGTTCAAGATACTCACCGATGCGGGCCTTCCAGGAAGGCGCAAGCTTCACACGCTCGTTGCTCATGCCGCCGAAGTGAGCCGCTCGCGCAAATGAAGGGCTACGCGCAGCTGGAACAGCAGCTTGGTGATCAGGCGCTTTTCCTCGATGGGCTTGACCACCAGGTCGTTGGCGCCGCCACGCAACAGCGCGGACTGGTTCTCGGCGTTTTCATCGCCTGTCATCACCAGTACCGGCAGCTGACCCTTGCCGTAACCGAACTCGCCGCGGATGCGGCTTAAAAGGTCCGCCCCGGTGAGCTCGCCTTTCAGGCTGACATCGGTAAGCACGATGTCGCAGCCAAGCTTGCCCTGCACGCGGGCCGTGTCGAGCTTGGCCAGCGCATCTTCCACGCTGATCACGTGATGCACGGTGAGGCCGTATTTCTCCATCATGCGGCGAGTGGCCAGGGCCACCACGCGGCTGTCTTCGACGTACAGCACCTCGCCTTCGGCACCGCCCTCGGGCTTGACGTAGCCCTTGATGAACTCGGCCAGGGCACTGAACCCCAGCGCCTTGTCGAAATAGTCGGTGATGAACTCGCCCAGCTCGCGGCGCTGGAGGCGTTGTTCGACGTCGCCGGACACCACCACGATGGGTACGTAGATCTGCGGGGCCGTCTCGCGGACGATACGCGCCAGCTCAAGGCCGTCCATGTCGGGCAGGCGCAGGGCGACGGTGATGAAGTCCACCACGCCACGGGAAAGGTGTTCCTGAGCCTCGGCACCGCTGCCGCAGGCGACCACTTCCACGCCGGGAAGCTCGGCGGCCAGCACCCGGGTGATCAGCTGCCGCACCACGCGTGAACCGTCGACGATCAGCACGCGCGGAGGCGTGGCGTCCTGGGCAGCATTCGCATCGTTGGCGGCGGTCATCACGGCTTAAGGTGCCTTTCGCAGTTGCCGGGCACTGACCAAGCGCGCGCCCAGCCAGCCAAGGAAAGCCGATAGTAGCGGTACGGCGAGCAACAGCCACGCCGGCAAGCCACCGAAATCCATGCTGCCGCCGTACGCGTCGGCCAGCCGGGCCACGGGGCCGGCCAGGGCCGCCTGCAGGCCCAGCGCCAGCACCACGGCCAGGATGCCGGCGAACAGACCGTACCAGAGTCCTGCGTAAAGATAAGGACGGCGGATGAACGGTCGGCTTGCCCCGATCAACAGCAGCACGCCGATCTCGGCCGCACGCCCCTGGATGTCGACCCGGACGGTATTTCCCACCACCAGGAGGGCGGCGATGCCCAGCAGCACCGCAAGGACGGTGACCGCGCGCGTGCCCACGCCCACCAGCGCATCCAGGCGGGCGCGCCAGCCGCCATTGTCCTGGACCATGTCTACCCCGCCCATGTCGCGCAATTCCTGCACCATCTTCCCGACCTCGTCGGCACTGAGGCCTGGCTTCGGGTGCACTTTCAGCACATAGGGCAGCGGGTTGTTGTCGAGGTCGGCGATGGCGCCGGCAAAGCCCTGGGCCCGGGCCATTTCATCCAGGCCCTCCTTGGGCGTGACCACTTCCACCGCGCCGATGTCCCGGCGCTCGCGCAAGATGTCAGCAAGCTGCTGGGCATTGGGCGCGGCAAGGGTTCCCTTCAGGAACACGCTGATGGTGTCGGCCTTGCCCAGCGAATCGCCGATGCGCTGTACGTTGGCCAGCAACAGGAAGAACGCCAGCGGCAGCGACATGGCAAAGCCCATCACCGCCACGGTAAGCGCCGTACCCAGCGGCCGGCTGGCCAGGCGGCGGAAACTTGCGGCCATGCTCCAGCCATGGTGCTCGCGCCAGGCGTTGAAGCCGCCAGTGCGGGCACGGGCAGTGACGGGTTTCCGGTTCTCGCGCACCGCCTCGTTCATACGATCTCCGCGGCGGGAATGTCGGCGACCAGCCGGCCATGGTCGAGCACTACCACGCGCTTTTTCATCCGCTTGATCAGCATCAGGTCGTGGCTGGCGATGAGCACCGTGGTGCCGACCGACTGGAACTCGGCGAACAGTCCCATGATCTCTACGGCAAGCTGGGGATCGAGGTTGCCGGTGGGTTCGTCGGCAATCAGCAGGGTGGGTTTGCCCACGATGGCGCGGGCGATCCCCAGGCGTTGCTGCTCGCCGGTGGAGAGCGCCGAGGGCAAGTGTTTCTCGTTGGGAAGAAGGCCCACTTTTTCCAACGCAGCACGCACGCGCTTGCCGCGGTCGGCGGCAGGCACGCCCGCGATCACCAGCGGCAGTTCGACATTGGCGAAGGCGGTGCGGTCCATCAGCAGGCGATGGTCCTGGAAGACCATGCCGATGCGCCGGCGGAGCCTGGGAATATCGCTCGTTCGCACTTGCGCCAGGCTCTGGCCATCGAACATGACGATGCCGTGAGTGGGACGCTCGATCAGGCCCAGCATCTTCAACAACGTGCTTTTGCCGGCACCGGAGTGGCCGGTAACGAAGGCCATCTCGCCGGCTTCGACACCGAAACTCACGTCGGCCAGGGCTTCGTGGCCGCCTTCATAGCGCTTGCCCACCTGGTCGAAACGAATCACCGGGCTTCCCTTGGATTTGACTCAGGGAAGCATACGGGATTTCCGCAAGTTATCGAGCGCCGAAGAGGCGTCCGAGGCGTTTGAAGAAGCCAATTTTTTCCGGGGCCGGGGCCGGCGCCGGGGCAGTCGGGCGAGCCGAAGGCACGTGGCGCGAAGGACGACGGCCAGGTTCGGCCGAGCCGTTGGTGGTGGGCTCCGTGCGCTGATCGGTGTTGCCGTTCGCCGTACGCTCACGGGCAGCCTTGCCACCGCGGCGGCGGCGGCGACGCTTCTTGGCCGGGTCGTTGTCAGCGGCCACCGCAGTGGTCCCGGCACCAGTGGACACGACCGGTACCACTATTGCGTCGGCGGCACCGGGGTCAGAGTCATTACTCTGACCCCCACCCCCGGCGGCCACCGCGGGCTTGCGCTCGCGCGGAGCACGGCGCTCACCGCTGCTGCCGTTGGATTTCTTCGGACGATCGGGCGAACCGCCGCCAGTGCGCGAACGCGACCGTGCCTCGCGCGCCTTGTCGTTCACCGGGGAACTGGCGGCAGCATCGGCGGCGTCTTCCTCGGGATCGTCCGTCAGGCCGTCGGCGCGGGGCCGCGGCTTGGGCATGATCAGGAGATCGGCCGTGACATTGGCCACCGGGATCTTCTGCCCGATGTACTGCTCGATATCGGGCAGACCCATGGCGTAGAGATCGCAAGCAAAGCTGAGCGCGTCGCCGTCGGCACCCAGCCGCGCGGTGCGGCCGATGCGATGGACGTAGTCTTCGGCGTCCTGCGGGAGGTCGTAGTTGAAGACGTGGCTGACGGCCGGGATATGCAGGCCGCGGGCGGCAACGTCGGTGGCCACCAGCATGTCGATCACGCCGTCCTGGAAGCGCTGCAGCAGCTTCTGGCGCTTGATCTGCGGCACGTCGCCGGAGATGGCGCCCACGCGATAGTTATGCCGTTTCAGGCGATCGGTGATGCGCTCGGCGGCGGCCTTGGTATTGACGAAGATGATGCTGCGCTCGGCGCCGGTCTGCTCGAGCAGGTTCAGCAGCAGCGGCATCTTCTCTTCCTTGGAAGGGAAGTAAACCAGCTGGCGGACCCGGTCGGCGGTGACGTTGTCGGTTTCCACCACCAGTTTCTCGGCGTTGTGCATGTGCTCGTAGGCGAGCTCAAGCACGCGGTGGCTCAAGGTGGCCGAGAACAGCAGCACCTGGCGCTGCTCACGGGCAGGCAGGCGGCGGAAGATGAAGCGGACGTCCTTGATGAAGCCAAGGTCGAACATACGGTCGGCCTCGTCGATCACCATCACTTCGACGGAACTCAAGCCGAACACGTTCTGCTTGTAGTAGTCGAGCATGCGGCCTGGCGTGGCGATGATCACGTCGCAGCCGTCGCGCAGAAGCTGGCGCTGCTTGTCGTAGTCGACGCCGCCGTAGATCAGGGCGAAGCGCAGGCCCGTATGGCGGCCGATGGCGCGGGCGTCCTTTTCGATCTGGATCGCAAGTTCCCGCGTGGGGGCGATGATCAGCGCCCGGGGGTCGGAATCCTTGCGGTCGTTGGCGGCGGGCTTGGTGAGCAGCCGGTTCATCATCGCCACCAGGAAGGCGCAGGTCTTGCCGGTGCCGGTCTGGGCCTGGCCGGCGACGTCGCGGCCCTCCAGCGCCAGGGGCAGGGTCAGGGCCTGGATCGGGGTGCAGCGGGTGAATCCGGTATCGGCAAGGCCCTGCTGGAGCAGCGGGTGCAGGTCGAAGGACTCGAAGAAGGTGTCGGTCAGTACTTTTTCAGACATGGATAGGGGGTCATCGCAGATGCGGGCGCCCGGATGGGCTGCCGGCTTGGGGGCCACGGCGCGAATGGGCGCCTGTGGCATGGTTGAAATTGGGGCGGGCGTGCCCATTTCCAGTTGCAGAAACGAAACGCCCGGGGTGCCCTGGCCTGGGCGTGTAGCGGCCGTGCGGCGGCGCCAGCTTCAGCGCCCTTGAATCGCACCCCGAGTTGCGCTGGAATGAGAACAAGCCCCTGGGGGCACCCCTCATTCCTGGTTCAACCCGCGCTTCGTGGGCGCATGAGTGTAGCTGATGCGAGCCGCGCGGTCGTCAACCCCCTTAACATCCCAAGCTGGAGATCCACGGTGAACGACCTGATCACCCACGTTAGCGACGATGCCTTCAAGGCCGAAGTCCTTGATTCCGATACCCCTGTCCTGCTCGACTTCTGGGCGGAGTGGTGCGGCCCCTGCAAGGCGATCGCGCCTATCCTCGACGACCTGGCTACCCAGTACCAGGGCAAGCTGCGCATCGCCAAGATCAATATCGACCAGAACCAGAAGACCCCCCGCGACTTCGGTGTCCGCGGCATTCCTACCCTGATGATCTTCAAGAACGGCAAGGTCGAGGCCACCCAGATCGGTGCCGTCAGCAAGGGCCAGCTGTCCCAGCTGATCGACAAAACGCTTTAAGTAGGTCCAATCCGGGCATTTGACCCGGTTATTCACGCGCCGTGGCTTTACGCCGCGGCGCGTGCAGTGCTAGATTCCATCGCACCTGCCGGGACTCACCGCTGTCCCGTGCCCTTCGCGCCATCCGCTTCAACTCCCAAAACCCTTCCTTTTAACGGCGCCCCCGAGGTTTGCCCGTGTCTGATATCGAATCCAAAGCATCCACCGACGCCAAGCGCGCCGATGACAAACCCGTGAGCGAGCCGGTCAAGCGCGCTCCGCGCAAGAACGCCAAGGCTGCGGCGCCCGTCCAGGGCGAGCTGCCGTCGGCGCCCGCGCGCGTCGAGAGCGCCGCGCCCGCTCCATCCCCGGCGCCGACCCCGGCTCCGGCGCCCACGCAGGCGGCCCCCGCGGCCTCGGCGCCAGGCGGCCACGAAAGCCAGGGCAATGCCAACGGCAATGTCCAGGAGCCGCGCGCCAACTACGAGGCGCGCGACAACCAGGGCAACGGCAATGGCGGTCAGGACGGCGGCAAGCCCGGTGGCAACGGTCAGCAAGGCGCGCAGGGCCAGCAACCCCAGGGACAGGGCGGCGGTCAGCCGGCCAACCCGAACCAGGGGGCCCAGGGTGGCGGGCAGGGCCATGCCAACCAGCAGCAGCGCGAAGGCCGCGACAGCCGCGGTCGCCGTCGCCGCAACGAGCGCAACCAGGGCCGCCCCCAGCAGGGTGGTGGCAATCCGGGGAACAACGCCGGCAACAACGGCAACTACCAGCGCAACCAGCACTACAACAACAATAATGGCTACCCGGCCGACGAAGACGAAAACGCCGATGCCGGCAGCAACGATCGCCTGATCAACCTCACGGAGCTCAAGCGCAAGAACGCCATCCAGCTCCTGGAGTTCGCCGAATCGCTGGGTGTACGCGAAGGCGTGGCTCGCCAGCGCAAGCAGGATGTGATCTTCAACATCCTCAAGGCACATGCCCGCTCCGGCGGCGGCATCTGGGCCGAGGGCGTGCTGGAAATCCTGCAGGACGGCTTCGGCTTCCTGCGCTCGGCGGACGAGTCCTACCTGGCCGGCCCCGACGACATCTACGTGTCGCCCAGCCAGATCCGCCGCTTCAATCTGCGTACCGGCGACTACATCACCGGACGCGTGCGTCACCCGAAGGAAGGCGAGCGTTACTTCGCCATGCTCAAGGTGGACGACATCAACGGCGATCCGCCGGAAGCCTCGAAGAACAAGATGCTCTTCGAGAACCTCACCCCGCTGTTCCCGCGCAAGGCGTTCAAGCTCGAACGCGGCAACGGTTCGAGCGAGGACATCACCGGCCGTATCCTGGACCTCGTCGCACCCATCGGCCGCGGCCAGCGCGGCCTGATCGTCTCGCAGCCGAAGTCGGGCAAGACGATGATGCTGCAGAACATCGCCCAGGCCATCGTGCACAACCATCCCGACGCGCACCTGATCATGCTGTTGATCGACGAGCGCCCGGAAGAAGTGACGGAAATCGCTCGCAGCGTGCGCGCCGAAGTGATTTCGTCGACCTTTGACGAACCCGCCGTGCGCCACGTGCAGGTGGCCGAAATGGTGATCGAGCGCGCCAAGCGCCTGGTCGAGCACAAGAAGGATGTGATCATCCTGCTTGACTCCATCACCCGCCTGGCCCGCGCCTACAACACGGTGATCCCGAGCTCCGGCAAGGTACTCACCGGCGGTGTCGACGCCAACGCCCTGCAGCGCCCCAAGCGCTTCTTCGGTGCGGCGCGTAATGTGGAGGAAGGCGGCAGCCTCACCATCATTGCCACTGCGCTCACCGAGACCGGTTCGAAGATGGACGAAGTTATCTACGAAGAGTTCAAGGGCACCGGCAACATGGAAGTGCACCTGAACCGTCGCATCTCCGAGAAGCGCGTGTACCCTGCCATCGACATCAACCGCTCCGGCACCCGCCGCGAGGACCTGCTGATCGACCCGGACCTGCTGTCCAAGATCTGGATCCTGCGCAAGCTGCTGCACCCGATGGATGAGCTGGCGGCGATCGAGTTCATGCTGGACAAGATGAAGAACACCAAGTCCAATGATGAGTTCTTTAATTCGATGAAGCGCTGAGTGAAGAGGGGTCAGAGTATTTACTCTGACCCCTAACAGACTTGCGGTGGCCGGCATTCTGCCGGCCTTTTCTTTTGGTGGAATCGATCAGACTGACTGGATGATCGTTTTTACCAAAGCCCACAGGAGTCCCGTGACAGATGCGAATCCCGACACGGCGAGACAGATCCCCCAGATCCGTTGCTTCCAGGAAACGAGATCGCCGACGACATCGGCAAGTTTCTGTACTTGCGCCGTAAGGTTGTCAAAACGGACATCGACGTGTTCGAAGCGCTTGTCCATGCGTTGCGCCAGGTCGTCGATGCGCCCGTCCAGGCGCCGACCCATCTCGTCGATACGTCCGTCCAGGCGCTTGCCCATCTCGTCGATACGCCCGTCCAGGCGCTCGCCCATCTCGTCGATACGCCCGTCCAGGCGCTCGCCCATCTCGTCGATACGCCCGCCCAGGCGCTCGCCCATCTCATCGATACGCCCGTCGAGGCGCTCACCCATGGCCTCAATGAGCGTACGCTGGTCATCCATTTGCCTATCCAGGCGTTCGATGGATCCGACCACACGGCCCATCCCGAACTCGAGGGTGCCCATACGCGCGACGAGATGTGTCATCAAGTCATCTGATTGGGGGGCCGGATGGGCCCATCGTTGACCAGGCGCAGTTGCGTCGGCGTGGTCATTCGCTTCAACATCGAGCGGAGACGTACTCAATTCCTTGCCTTCCTGGCTTTCGTCGTGGGTCATGCAGGCTCATGTTCGACAAGACATGGCGACAGTGTGCGACAACGAGTCTAACGACACTTTCGCGTTATGACCGTAATCCCTCCCCTCTGCGTCAGTAGGCAATGGCCGATTCATTTGCGCAGTGTCGTTACTTCCGTGTTAGAAAACGTCATCTGACTTGATCAACACGAAGTGCAACGGATGACCAGGGCATTTTTCTTCGCCGCGCTTTGCATCGCCAGCTGGAGCCTGATTCCCGTGGTCGCCAAGGTGACCACGCAGGACATCACGCCATTGCAGTTCCTGCTGCTGTCCAACGTGCTGTCGGCATTCGTCTGCGGGGCGGTGGCGTTGAAACGTGCACCGTCCGTCGCGGGCCTCCTCGCCGAGGCTCGCGGCAACCTGCTGCGCACAGCACTGCCCGGCTTCCTTGGCTGCTATCTCTTCTATCTGTGCCTGTACCACGGGTATGCGGTGGGCGATGGCATGGCCGTGCTGGTGGTGCAGTATTTGTGGCCGGTGCTGATCGTGTTGCTGGCGCCGCTGGTGACTCGCGAACGGATCGGAGCGGTGGGCGTGGTGGCGGTGCTGCTGGGTTTTGCAGGGTCCGCAGTGGTGGCCACCAAGGGGAATTTCACCGCCCTGCCCGCGCAGGATCTGCCGACGCTCGGTATCGTGCTGATCGGCGCGGCGTCCTTCGCGCTTTATTCCCTGCTCTCCAGAAACGTACCGGGTGAAGGCATGCTGCTGACCTTCGGGTTCTTCGCCTGGGGTGCGGTATTTTCGCTCATCACGGTATGGCTCGGCGACGGGCTGGCATGGCCGTCGTCGGGCAAAGCCTGGGCGGGGCTCTTGCTCAACGGCTGCATCATCAACGGGCTTTCGTATTTCTGGTGGCTGCGGGCGCTGCAGCTGGCGCCACCCTCGCGCATCGCGCCGCTGGTGTTCCTGGCGCCGGTACTGGCGACGATCTGGCTGGTCGTGTTCTTCCAGGCTCCATTCCATCCGATCTACCTGCTCGGACTCGCACTCTCGATCACCGCCGGCCTGATCGCCACCGGCGCAGGACACCGCGCACGCGCATCCATAACCAACGGCACAGTTGCACCTGGCGACATTCGCGATTAATCTTCGCCTCCCTTTGATTCACTCGCACGAGGAAGGAGAAACATCATGAATGTCGTATCCGCCATCGTCGCCGGGTCCACGCTGCACTGATCTGCCCGCCAGCGGTCCTCGCTGGTACGCGTGTCGAACCCGGTCGTCCGTTCGCCTTCCTGCTGTCGGGAAGTCGCGCCATGAGCGATTTGAAAGGGTTCTCCCATGTCTTCTGTTTATTCCCTGCACCAGCTTGGCTGGCGTGCGTCGTATGCCCAGCACCTTGCCCTGGATGATTTTGAATCGGCCTACCCTGCCCGGGTGATGGCCGTGCACCGCAATGGGCTGGCCGTGCTTTCCTCGCGCGGCCACGCACACGTGGTGGTACCGCAACGTGTCGCCGATGCGCTGGACGTCTCCATCGCCGTGGGCGACTGGGTGCTGGTCGAGGACGCCAACGATCGAGTGGCGAGACTCATCGAGCGGCAGTCGTTGATCGAGCGCATCGGCGCCGGTACCGATGGGCACCGCCAATCCATCGCCGCCAACGTCGATACGCTGTTCGTGGTCAGTTCCTGCAACGAGGATTTCAATCCTTCGCGCCTGGAGCGTTACCTGGCGCTCGCCCACCTGGCAGGTGTCCAACCCGTCGTGGTGTTGACCAAGGCGGACCTGTGCAGCCAGGCGGGCGCATACGTTGCGCAGGCACACGGCGTTGCCCGTGGCGCGGCGGTGGTCGCGGTGGATGCCACCAGGCCCGAGGGCCTTGGCGCACTCGCGCGATGGCTGGCCGAAGGCAACACTGTCGCCTTCGTCGGCTCGTCGGGCGTGGGCAAGTCCACGCTGACCAATGCACTGGTTGGCAATCAGGCGCGGGTCACGTCGGCCATTCGCGAAGATGATGCTCGGGGAAGGCACACGACCACGGGACGCGAGATGTTTCTTACCTGCACCGGCGCCTGGGTGATCGATACGCCTGGCATGCGCGAGTTGCGCGTGGGTGCGGCTGTCGAGGGCGTGCAATCGGCCTTCGACGACGTCCAGTCGCTGGCGCTGGCCTGCCGGTTCAGGGCCTGTAGCCACGGTGGCGAAGCCGGTTGCGCCGTGCGCGCCGCCCTGGAAGAAGGGCGGCTGGAGCCGCGTCGCTGGACCAGCTACCAGAAGCTGCAACGCGAGGTAACCGAGGCATCGCGGACGATACGCGAGAGGCGCGAGAACAACCGGCAGTTCGGTTGCATGGCGCGCTCGGCGATGAGGGCGAAGCGGGAGAGGCAGGGTCGCTGAAAAGCGCCCTGCCATTCGGCGGCCTAGAACCCTTCCAGCACGATCTTGCCGCGTGCCGTGTGCGACTCCATCACCTTGTGCGCCTTGCGCAGGTTCGCTGCGTTGATGCGGCCAAAGTGCTCGCCCATCGTGGTCTTCAACGTGCCCTCGTCGATCAGCGCCGACGCACGGGCAAGGATGTCGTGCTGGCGCTGGATGTCGTCTGTGCCGTACACCGAGCGGGTGAACATCGACTCCCAGTGCAGCGAGATGGCCTTGGACTTGAGCTTGGTGACATCCAGCGACGCCGGGTCGTCGATGATGCCGAAACGTCCCTGGGCCTTGATCAGGTCGGGGAGCTGGGCGAAGTAGTCGTCGGTGTGCGTGAGGCTGGCCACGATGTCGACCGCAGCGATGCCGATGGCCTGGAGTTGGTCGGCGAGCGGCTTGCCGTGGTCGATCACGTGATGAGCCCCAAGCTCCGTGACCCAGTCGATCGTCTCCTTGCGGGAGGCCGTACCCACCACCGTGAGCTTGGTGAGCCGACGTGCCAGCTGCACCAGGATCGAGCCGACGCCACCACCGGCACCGATCACCAGCAATACCTGGCCTTCGCCGCCGCCCTCGGCCACGCCAAGGCGGTCGAACAACAATTCGTAGGCGGTAAGCGTGGTCAATGGCAGCGCGGCTGCCTGGGCGTCGTCGATGCTGCGTGGCTTGGGGCCGGCGATGCGTTCATCGACCAGGGAATATTCGGCGTAGGAACCGGGCCGGGCGATGGAGCCGGCGTAGAACACCTCGTCGCCCTTCTTGAACAGGGTGACCTCGCTGCCGGTTGCCTCCACCGTGCCGACGGCATCCCAGCCCAGGATGCGCGGCTCGGTCACCGGGGCGCGATGGCGCACCTTGCTGTCCACCGGATTCACCGCGATGGCCTTGATCGCCACCAGCAGGTCCCGCGGGCCCGGCGAGGGCCTGGGCAGGTCCATCTCGTGCAGGGACGCCGGATCGTCGATGGGCAGAGCGTTCTGCGTGTAGACGATGGCCTTCATGGTGATTTTCCTTATGATGCGAAAAATATCAGGCGTGGGCGGCTGATCAGCCTGCGTATTGACTCATGATCCACCTGCCCGGCCACGTTATCCACCACGCGGGCGGGAAAGCACTTTCACAACGGGAGTGAAAATGATCCGCCTGGACGACCTTGGCCTTTTCGTACGCACGGCGGCGCTGGGCAGCTTCTCCAATGCCGCTCGCGAAGCGGACCTCCTGCCCGGTCAGGCCAGCGCGGCGGTCGCGCGGCTTGAGGCGGAGCTTGGCGTGCGCCTGTTCGCCCGCTCCACCCGCAGCCTGCGCCTCACACCCGAAGGCCAGTCGTATCTGCCGTATGCGCGCGAGGTGCTGGCGACGCTGCGCGAGGGACGCGAGCGCCTGGTCGAAGACTCAGGGTCGCTGCAGGGCAGCCTGCGCATCGCCGCGCCGTCGGACCTTGGCCGTAACGTGCTGCTGCCATGGCTCTCCGATTTCAGGCGCCAGCATCCGCGCCTGGACCTTCACCTGTACTTCTCCGACCAGGTAGCAGACATATTCCGTGATCCGGTGGATGTCGCCATTCGCCTGGGCAGCATGTCGGATGCAAGCTTCGTGGCCTTGCCGCTGGTCCCGGGCAATCGCCGCGTGCTGGTGGCCTCGCCTTCCTACTTGGAGCGCCGCGGTATGCCGGCTTCGCTGGAGGAACTGGCCAGCCATGACTGCCTGTCCTGGATGCTGCGCGGTAACGCCTACGACAAGTGGAGCTTCCCCGTTGATGACGACTCCCTGGTGGTGCAGGTAAACCCGGTGCTGGTGTGTGACGACGCGGACATCGTCAGGCGCCTGGCCATCGAAGGCCACGGCATTGCCTACAAGTCATGGCTCGACGTGCGCGACGCCGTCGCCTCAGGACGGCTTACGCAATTACTTGCCGGACAGCCCGGCGAACCCGCGCCGCTGCATTTCATCTGCCCGCACCGGCAGCAGTTCTCGCCCGCCATCCGCCGGCTGCATGCCATGCTGCGCGAGCGCTTCGATGAAATCGTCGCCACCGATGGCCCCGGCCATTACTGAACTGGCAGCGCCTCGCCGTACTCCTAAGGCCGTCTTGCTCGTCATCGGACCATCGGACGGCTATTCTCGCTGTCGCCTCCCCTTTTGATCGCTCGCGGTCGCCCCCAAAGGAAGGCCAGCCAACACTTCCAAGGAATGCCCGTGTCCATCCCCAGCGCCGCTCCCGGCACGCCGATCAGCTCGAAGGACGAGCTCGTCGCTTATGTTGCCCAGGGCGAGAAGCCACGCGCGGACTGGCGCATCGGCACGGAACACGAAAAGTTCGGCTTTCGCACCGACGACCTTCGCCCCCCCACCTTCGAAGGCGAGCGCGGCATCCGCCATCTGCTTGAAAGCATCGCCAGCCGTTACGGCTGGGACATCGCCCGCGAGGGCGAGACGCCGGTGGCACTCACCCGTGGCAAGGCCAACATCACGCTGGAGCCCGCCGGGCAGCTGGAGCTTTCCGGCGCACCGCTGGAAACCATCCACGAGACCTGTTCGGAAGTCCATACGCACCTTGAAGAAGTCCGCAGCATCGCCGATGGCATGGGCCTGGGTTTCCTCGGCATGGGTTTCCAGCCGAAGTGGAAGCGCGATGAAATGCCATGGATGCCCAAGGGCCGCTACAAGATCATGCGTGAGTACATGCCCAAGGTCGGCTCGCTCGGCCTGGACATGATGACGCGCACCTGCACGGTGCAAGTGAACCTGGATTTCTCTTCCGAAGCTGACATGGTGACGAAGTTCCGCGTGGGGCTGGCATTGCAGCCGATCGCCACCGCGCTCTTCGCCGATTCGCCCTTCACCGAAGGCAAGCCGAATGGCTTCCTATCCTATCGTTCGCATGTGTGGACGGATACCGACGCCGATCGCACCGGCATGCTCGATTTCGTCTTCGAGGACGGTTTCGGTTACGAGCGCTATGTCGACTACATCCTCGATGTGCCGATGTATTTCAGCTACCGCGACGGCAAGTACGTCGACCTTTCCGGGAAGAACTTCCGACATTTCATGGATGGCAAGCTCGACGCACTGCCGGGCGTACGGCCCACCATGAAAGACTGGGCCGACCACCTCACCACCGCTTTCCCGGAAGTGCGCTTGAAGCAGTACCTGGAGATGCGCGGCGCCGATGGCGGCCCCTGGGGTCGTTTGTGCGCGCTGCCGGCCTTCTGGGTGGGCCTGTTGTACGACGACACCGCGCTCGATGCCGCCTGGGACCTGGTCAAGGATTTTTCCCGCGAGGAACGCCACGCGCTACGCGACGGCGTGCCCAAGCAGGCGCTGAAGCTGCCCTTCCGCGGCCACACCGTGCGTGAGCTTGCCCTCGAGGCGCTGAAGATCGCCGAGCAGGGCCTGAAGCGCCGTGCACGGGTGAACGGACGCGGCGCGGATGAAAGCATGTTCCTGGCGCCGCTGAACGAAGTGGCGCTGGCCAACCAGACCCCGGCCGAGCAGAAGCTCGAGCTGTTCCATGGCGCTTGGGGTGGTTCGGTGGATCCGGTGTTCCGCGAGTTCGCCTACTAGCGAGAGCTGGCAAGGTCGGAAGGTTGGGGTCAGAGTAATAACTCTGACCCCGCCAACGCTAGAAGCAATGCGCGCCGTGCGTGACCGCGCCACCGGCGCGGATCGCCGCGGCGACCAGCGTGGCCTCGGCCAGCATCGCATCGGTAGCGCCCGCGTCGCGCGCTGCCTTGGTATGGATTTCGATGCAGTACGGGCATTGCGTGGTCAGCGCCACGCCGATCGCGATCAGTTGCTTGACCTGTCCCGACAGCGCGCCTTCGGCGAAGGCTGCCTTGTCGAAGGCCCAGAAAGCCTTCATCGCCTCGGGGGCACCCTTGTCCAGGTGCTTTAAATTGTCGAGCTTCTTCATGTCGTGCATGACGGGCAGTCCTCTGGGAATGAAAGGACCGGGCGCCCCTGCACGGCCGGCAGCGAACGATGATAGGCGCTCGTTCGTACGGCGAAACTAGGGCATTTCGAACTAGGCCATTCCGCCGGGTGAAGCATCGGGGTCAGAGTCACCACTCTGACCCCGACCTCATTTACTTCTCAAGGCCGCGGTTCTTCAACATCGGCTCAATCTTCGGATCGGCGCCGCGCCAGTCGCGGTAGAGCTTGCCCAGTTCCACGGTATTTCCGCGGGAGAGCACCATTTCGCGGAAGCGCTGGCCGTTCTCGGGCGTCAGGCCGCCCTTGTCGACGAAACCCTGGAAGGCGTCGTCGGCAAGCATCTGGGTCCACAGGTAGGCGTAGTAGCCGGCGGCGTACTCGTTGCCCCAGATGTGCTGGAAGTAGCTTGAACGGTAGCGCGGCGGCACCTGCGGATTGTCCATGCCGGTCTTCTTCAGCGCCGCCGCTTCGAAGGCATCGGCATCCTGCTTCGGTGCATCAGGAGAAATGGAGTGCCACTGCATGTCCAATAGCGCCGCTCCGATGAGTTCGCTCATCGCGTAACCCTGGTTGAAGTCGCGCGCATTCTTGATCTTCTGCACCAGCGCCGCCGGCATCGGCTCATGCGTCTGGTAGTGCTTGGCATAGTTGGCGAAGATCTTCGGATCGGTCGCCCAGTGCTCGTTGAACTGCGACGGAAACTCGACGAAGTCGCGCGGCGTGTTGGCACCGGACAGGCTCGGGTACTGCGTATTGGCGAAGATGCCGTGCAGGCCGTGGCCAAACTCGTGGAACATGGTGACCACATCGTCGAAGCTGATCAACGCCGGCTGGCCATCGGCCGGCTTGGTGAAGTTGCACACGTTGTAGATCACCGGCTTGTCGCCCAGCAGCTTCGACTGGTCGACGAAGTTGCTCATCCAGGCGCCACCGTTCTTGTTGTCGCGCGCGTAGTAGTCGGCATAGAACAGCGCAAGCGAGGTGCCGTCCTTGTCGAACACCTCGAACACGCGCACGTCCGGCTGGTAGACGGGGATGTCCTTGCGTTCCTTGAAAGTGAGGCCGTAAAGCTGGTTGGCCGCATAGAACACGCCGTTCTGCAGCACGTTGTCCAGTTCGAAGTACGGCTTGATCTGCGATTCATCCAGATCGTACTTGGCCTTGCGCACCTGCTCGGCGTAGAGATTCCAGTCCCACGGCTGCAACTTGAAGCCGCCGTGTTGCTTGTCGATCACCGCCTGGATGTCCTTGCCCTCGGCGTGGGCGCGGGCCACGGCGGCGGGGGCAAGCTTCTCCATGAAGCCTTCGGCGGCCTCGGGCGTCTTGGCCATCTGGTCGGTCAATTCCCAGGCAGCGAAATTGGGCGAGCCCAGCAGTTTCGCGCGCTGGGCGCGCAACTGCGCGATGCGCACGATCAGATCGCGCGTATCGTTGGTGTCGCCTTTTTCGGCGCGGCCCCAGGAAGCCTTGAACAGCTTCTCGCGCGTGGCGCGGTCGGTGAGGAACTGCAGCAGCGGCTGCTGCGTGGTGTTCTGCAGCACCAGCACCCACTTGCCGTCGAGGTTGCGATCTTTCGCTGCCTGCGCCGCGGCGGCGATGTCGGCATCGGAGAGGCCGGCCAGCTGTTTCTTGTCGTCTACCACCACGGCGCCGTCCTTGCTCGCCGCCAGCAGCTTGTTGGTGAACTGCGTGGACAGCGTGGACAGCTCGCCGTTGAACTTCTTCAGCTGTTCTTTCTGATCATCGTTGAGGTTCGCGCCGTTGTGCACGAAATCATCGTGGTACCACTCCACCAGGCGCAGGTCTTCCGGCTGCAGGTTCAGCTTCTGGCGGTCGTCGTAGACCTTCTTGATGCGGGCGAAGAGCTTGGGATTGAGGTAGATCGCATCCCGGTTGGCGGCAAGCTTGGGGGCTTCGTCTTCCTGGATCTTCTGCAGGGTGTCGTTGGTGTTGGCGCCTGTCAGGGCGTCGAAGACGTGATTGACGCGCGTGAGCAATGCACCGGAGCGCTCCAGCGCCACGAAGGTGTTGTCGAAGGTGGGCTCCGCCGTCTGGTTGGCGATCTGCTCCACTTCGGACAGTTTCTGGCGCATGCCTTCTTCCATCGCCGGCTGGAAGTCCGAATCCTTGATCTTGGTGAAGTCCGGCGCGTGGAACGGCAGGTTGCTTTCCGCATAGAACGGGTTGGCCTGCGAGGCTGCCGAGGCGGAGGTCGAAGCGGGCGCAGGCGCGCTGGCCGCGGCGCCGGGCGATGCCGGAGCTTCGGTTTGGTCGGTGTGCGACGAGCAGGCGCCGAGCGCAAGGGAGCTTGCGATCACGAGGTGGCGGATCCGGAGCATGGTGGATTTCCTTTCTGGCAAGCCACGGATCGTAGCGGGCCGCAAAGGCGCGCGCCATCAGGCGCCATTAGCGGCGCCATTAGGGGTCAGAGTCTTGACTCTGACCCCTAATGGCGCCGGCACTGGCAGTCAGGCCGCCTTTATGTCGCGAATATTCCAGGACGAGCCGATCAGCCAGGTCAACCGCTGCTTGACGATGCTCATCGGCAAGGTGGTGACCAGCTCGATCTCCGACCGGCTGGTTTCCTTGCCGGTGGCCTGCGCCGAGGCATCGGTGATGCCCAGCGAGGGATCGACGTCGTCTGGCTCGGCCTGCAAGGCTTTCCAGCGCTGGAACAGCCCATCGCTGCGCATGGCGTCGGTGACCGCCGCCGCCAGGGCTACGGGTCCGATGCCCTCGAAGGCAAGCGAGGGTACACGGCCTTTGGCCGCGGCCAGGTTGTCCACCGAGAGGTAATAGCGTTGTCTGCTCATGGCGTGTTGATAAGCCAGCGCTCGTGAATTTGTCGTGCTGTCGCAGCCAGCACGGGCACCGCGGGTTGGCCGTGCCCGAGAATGCCCAGGCAAGGCGCGGGCAGCACGTGGCTTAAGGTGGCGATGTTGTCGTCCAAGGCTTCCATGGCCGGGTCTATCTGGTTCCCGATCCATCCCATCAGCTCGCAGCCGTCAGCCACGATCGCCCGCGCCGAAAGCTGGGCGTGGCTGATGCATCCCAGGCGAAGGCCCACCACGAGGATCACCGGCAGCTTCCACTGGCGCGGGATATCCGACGCCTGAAGGCCCGGGCCCAACGGCACCAGCCAGCCGCCCACGCCTTCCACCACCACCAGGTCGTGGCTTGATCCCAGGCGATCGAACGCCGCGCGCAGCGTAGACATGTCGATCTCCACCCCCGAGCGCCGCGCCGCCACATGCGGAGCCACGGCGTCGGCAAGGGCGATCGGGTTTACATCATCGTAAGCTGGCCACGGATGGCTGGCGGCCTGCAGGGCCAGCGCGTCGTCGTTGCGCAGGCCCTCGGGCGTGGCCACGCAACCGCTGGCGACGGGCTTCATCCCGGCCACGCGGGCACCCGCAGCCGCCAGCGCGCCCACCAGGCCCGATGCCACCCAGGTCTTGCCGATACCGGTATCGGTACCGGCGATGAAAACAGCGCCTTTCACCTTGCTCGCCCTTGCATGCCCGCGCCGCAGCCGCCATAACGGCGCGACGAGTACTTAAAGAAAGGTCTTCCCGCCATGTTCGAACACAAGCCCATCGACACCGCCGACAAAACCGCCTTCTACGCGGAACTTGCCCAGCAGGCCGGTGGACTGATGACCGGCGAGACCAACCTGATCGCCAACGCGGCCAACTTCGCCGCGCTGATGTTCAACGCCCTGCCGGACGTGAACTGGGCGGGATTCTACCTTTACGACGGTAACGAATTGGTCGTCGGTCCCTTCCAGGGCAAGCCGGCCTGCATCCGCATCGCGCTGGGCCGCGGCGTATGCGGCACGGCCGCGCAGATGCGCGAAACCCAGCTGGTGGAAGACGTCAACGCCTTCGACGGCCACATCGCCTGCGACGCGGCATCGGCATCGGAGATCGTGGTGCCGCTGGTGCGCGCCGACGGCAGCCTGCTGGGCGTGTGGGACGTGGACAGCCCGACCGTGGCGCGCTTCGACGAAGCCGACCGCGCCGGCATGGAGCTGGCCTGCGCCGCCTTCATGCGCGCCAACGGCGGTTAGTCGCGCGGGGATACCAGCAACTGCTGGACACGGGCGCGGGCTTCGTCCACGCCCGTCTTTTCTGATGAAGAGAAGACCTGCGCGGTAGCGTTGTGCCAGCCCTCGCGGTTGAACTCGTTGCGCAGCGCCTGCAGGGCGGAGCCCGCCTGTCCTCGGGAGACTTTGTCGGCCTTGGTCAGCAGCACATGGCAGGGCAGCCGGGTGCCGGCGCAGAAGCCCAGCATCATGCGGTCGAAGTCCTTCAGCGGATGCCGGATGTCGACGATCAGGATCAGGCCGCGCAGGCTTTCGCGCTGGTGCAGGTAAAGGTCGATCTCGGCCTTCCAGTGTTCGCGAAGCTCTTCGGGCACCTTGGCGTAGCCGTAGCCGGGAAGATCGATCAGGCGGACGTCCAGGGGCTTGCCGGCCGCGTCCAGCTTGGGGGGCAGGCTGAAAACCACCAGCTGCTGCGTGCGACCGGGCGTCTTGGACGTGCGGGCCAGGCCCTTGTGGGCGGTCAGCGCATTCAGGGCACTGGATTTGCCGGCGTTGGAGCGGCCGGCAAAGGCGACCTCCGCGCCGCGATCGGCGGGCATCTGGCCGATGCGGTGGGCGGCGAGCACGAATTCGGCGCCCTGCAGGGGGTTGGGTATCGGGGGCATGGGGACTTCGCCTTGGAGGGATGCCGCGGCTGGGCAGATCGTCAGTTTAATGTGGTTTGACTCAACTTCCGCCGCACGGGGATAATCCTCGGGTTTCGACGCGCGGTGCGCGCGGCGTGTTCAATGCTTCCCCTTGGAGAGAAAGTATGAGTTTTCGGCACGCCGTTGCCTTCGCCACCGTGCTCGTCATGAGCTCGGCAGCCGCCCAGCAGGCCACTGAGCCGAAGGCCGCTCCGGCTGCCAGTGCCGCCAAGGCTCCCGCGGGGGGCCCGGAAACCGCTCCCGCCCCGGCCGCCAGCGCCGCCGGTAGCCCGGTCGCCGCCCAGGCAGCGGCCGCGCCTGCCGACGCTGCGCACGCTGCGACCAAGCCCGGCGACGCCACCGCGGGCCAGGCCAAGGCCGCCGTGTGCGGTGCCTGCCACGGCATGGACGGCAACTCGACCGATCCGCAGTACCCGCGCCTGGCCGGCCAGGTGGAGTCCTACACAGCTCGCCAGCTCACCAATTTCAAGTCCGGCACCCGCCAGAACCCGATCATGATGGGCATGGCCGCGCCGCTCACCGCGCAGGACATGCACGACATCGGCGCCTACTTCGCCACCAAGCAGTCCCTGCCCGGCGTGGCCGACCAGGCCCTGGTGGAGCGCGGCGCGCAGCTTTACCACGAGGGTGATACCACCAAGGGCGTGCCGGCCTGCATGGCCTGCCATGGCCCCGATGGCCACGGCAATCCGGGCGCGGTCTACCCGCAGCTGGCCGGCCAGCACGCCAACTACGTGCAAGCCACGCTGAAAGCCTGGCACGACGGCACCACCTGGGGCACCGATGCGCATGCCAAGATCATGCCGTCGATCGCCCAGAAGCTCGACGAAAAGGACATCGCCGCGCTCGCCAGCTTCATTGAAGGCCTCCATACCAACGAGCCGACGTCCGCCGCACCCGTGGCGAACTAAGCCAAGCAATATCCCCGTACTACAAGGAAGGAAACGACCATGCCCAAGCGCCTGTCGCTCGTGTGCGCTGCCCTGCTGATGCTATCGGCCTGCAGTTCGAATAACGGCGACAGCGCCGCGCCGGCCACCCCGGCGCCGACGGCAGCGTCGACCGCCGCCGCCGCGACAAGCGTGGCCGCTCCCGCCCAGGCCGCCACCGCGGCGGCCCCTGCGGCCACCGGCACCGCGGCAAGCGCGCCCGCCGCCGTCGATCCCGCCATCGCAGCCGACCGCGCGGAAGCCGCCGCCAAGTTCGTCGACGACGGCACCTTCGTCGAGGGCAAGCAGTACCAGCGCATCGAACCTGCCCAGCCCACCGTCACCAACTCCGGCAAGATCGAAGTGGTGGAAGTGTTCTCCTACGGCTGCCCCGCCTGCAACGCCTTCCACGACTGGATGGACAAGCTGGCCGCCGCCATGCCCAAGGCTGCCACCGTGGTGTACCTGCCGGCCTCGTTCGTGCCGGCGGAAAACTGGCCGGCGCTGCAGCGCGTGTACTACACCGCGCAGGCGCTGGGCGTGGACGCCAAGGGCCACGATGCCATGTACGACGCGGTGTGGAAGTCGGGCGAGCTGGGCATGATGGATCTACGCTCCGAGCGTCCCAAGCCGCAGGCCGCCTGGCCCACGATTAATGATTTTGCCAAGTTCTATGCGCAATATGGCGCCAAGCCCGACGAGTTCATCGCCACGGCCAATTCGTTCTCGATCAACACGAAGATGAAGCGCGCCGATGAACTGATCAAGGCTTATGGGGTCGAAAGCACGCCGACCATCGTCATCAATGGCAAGTACCGCTTCTCGCCAAGGGATACCGGCAGCTACGAACAAACCATCAAGCTCGCCCAGTTCCTGGTGAGCAAGGAAGCCGCCGGCAAGTAAGCCCACCTGCCGGCCTGACGGAGAATCGTTTCATGAAGTTCAGGCATCTTGCATTCCTCGTGACGGGCCTCGTGTTCGCCACCGCATGCTCGGCCCAGACGGCCGACGGCCAGTGGCAGGAAGGTACGCAGTACCAGAAGGTCGACACCCCGCAGCGCGCCGGCAAGGACGGCAAGGTGGAGGTGGTGGAAGTGTTCTCGTATGGCTGTCCGCACTGCGGCCACTACGAGGCCGCCGCTGAAGATCTGCAAAAGCAGCTGCCGCCTGGCGTGGTGTTCCGGCTGATCCCCGCCGCCTTCAATACCGCCTGGGAACCGTTCGCCCGCGCCTTCTACGCCGCGCGCGAACTGGGTGTGCTGAAAACAACCCACGCCGCCCTGTTCAAGGCCAAGTACGTCGACAACTACCCGATCAACACCATGGACGAGATCGCCGATTTCTACGCCCGCAACGGCGTGGACAAGGCGAAGTTCCTCGCCGCGGCGAACTCCGCCCAGACCACCCGCGCGATGCAGGCCGACATGAAGCTGATCCAGGGCTGGGGCGTGGACGCCACGCCGACCCTGGTGGTCAATGGCAAGTACCGCTCGGACAAGGTCAAGGATTACAACGAGCTCAACGCCATGACGCTGTGGCTGGCCAAGCGGGAACTGGCCGGCGCAGGTCACTAAACCTGGCCGTGGCCCGCGCATGTCCTGGCTTTCACATGCGCGGCGCCATCCTCAGGCGGCCCTTGGCCGGTAACCCTTCGTTACGATGACTTCCCCCGCACCTGTCCCCACCCCAGCCCAAGCCCCAGGCCGCCGCCTGCGGCTGCTCAGCTGCAACATCCTGGCCGGGGCAAGCGTGCAGCGGTATTCCGACTACGTCACGCGCAGCGTCAATGCCGTGCTGCCGGGCCGCAGCAAGATGGCCAACCTGGATGCACTGGCGGAGCTGCTTTCCGGTTTCGACGTGATCGGCCTGCAGGAGGCCGACGCAGGCTCGCTTCGTTCCGGGTTCCTGAACCAGACGCGTTACCTGGCCGAAACGTCGGGCATGCCGTTCTGGTCGCACCAGCCCAACCGCGCCATGGCGCGCCTGGCGCATTCAGCCAATGGCCTTATCAGCCGACTCGAGCCTACCGAGGTGATCGACCACCCGCTGCCCAGCCGCATCCCCGGGCGCGGCGCACTGCTGGCGCGTTTCGGCGTCGGGCGCGAAGCCCTGGTAGTGGTGGTGGCGCATCTGTCGTTGAGTCCGCGCGCGCGCGATGCCCAGCTGTCCTTCATTGGCGAGCTGCTGTCCGATTCACCGCACGCGGTGCTGATGGGCGATCTCAACACGCCATCGGACAGTGCCGAGATGCGCCGGCTTTTCGCGCGCACAGCGCTGCAGCCGCCAGGCAGCGTGATGCCCACCTTCCCCAGCTGGAAGCCGCGGCGTGCACTCGATCACATCCTCACTTCCTCGGACATTACGCTCGAGCGAAGCTGGACGTTGCCGCAGGCCTTCTCCGATCACTTGCCGCTTGCCGCCGAAATCATCGTGCCGGCGGAACTCGCCGTCACCGCCACCAGGAAGTAAGACCCCATGCCGATTCGCCTGACACTGCGCACGCTTACGCCGTGGCTGCTGATCGCTGCCGTCGGTGGCCTTGCTGCGGTGGTTCGCTTTCTTTTTATCGAGCCCGCCGCGATCGGCGAGACCTGCGAGGCGCACGCCGCGTTGTGGTGGTGCTCGCTACGCCTGCTGCTGGTACAAGGCTTCTTGCACCACATCTACGGCGTGGCGGCGGTTGCCGCTGCGATCGCGTCCCTGGTGGTGCGGCGCCGGTGGTTGGCGATGCTCGCCGCAGCGCTTGGCGTGTTTGCCATGGTGCTGTATGACGTGGAGCTAGGCTCGTTCGCCCTGTTGGTGGGCGTCCTGCGGGAAGCGCGCCTGCGTGCCGGCGGATCGCCACTGCATGAAGACGGCCACGGCCAGCAGCACGTTCACGCCGCCCCATAACCAGGCGGTAGCGTTCACCCCGCCTTGCTGGAACACCACCACAAGGCCCAGCAGCGGCAGCCAGGCCGCCATCATGCGCTCTTCGAGCATTGGCATTGCCGCTGATGTGCGAAGCAGCGCCAGCAAGCCAAAGCCCACCGCTGGCAGAATGAACAGCGCCACCGGAAAGTCACGATACCGGCCGTCGAAAACCAGCAGCAAGCCATACAAAGACAGCATGAACAACCATGCTAAGCGCTGGCGCTTGAACGAATCGATGACATCGTGGCCTTCACCGATGCGCTGCGCGATGGCGCGCGTGATGCACACGGCGGTGAACAGGCCAAACGCGGCAAACAGTACGCCGGCCGTCCACTCCACTTCGTTCCGGCACGCCACCCACAGCAATCGCCCATGAGCGGCCAGCGCGCCGCCCGTGGCGATACCCGCAAGCACCGAGATACCGAAGGCCGCCGCGCGGCGGCGAACGCGCCACCAGCCGGCGGTGGCCAGCATGAGCAGCGCACCCGCGCCCGCCGACAACCATCCGCCCCACCAGTGTTCGACTTCCACCACCGGCCCCTGCATGGGGAACTTGGGCTTGTCGTCCACGGTGAAGATGCCCCAATAACCACCCGGCGTACCTTCCAGTTCGCGCTTCCAAGGCTGGTCGAAGGTTTCGATCAGGTTGTAGGGCATGTCGACGGTGGCGGCGTAATTGAGGAACTCGCGGATGTAACGCGCCTCGTTCACCAGCGACGCCGAGGCCTTGCGGCGCGGAAAGCCGGCGCTGGGCCAGCCTGTCTCACCGATCATCACCTGCTTGCCCGGGAAGGTGTTCTTCACCCGCTGGTAAACCTGCCCCACGTGCTCGATGGCTTCTTCAGGCGGCACCGGATCGTCTTCCCAATACGGAAGGATGTGCACCGTGATGTACGACACGCTCGATGCCAAGGCCGGATGCGCCAACCAGAACTCCCAGACATCGGCATAGGTCACCGGCACCGTGGTGGCGCTGCGCACGCGTTCGATATAGGCGGCCAGGGCCTTTTCGCTTTGTTCGCCGCGCAGCAGTACCTCGTTGCCCACCACGATGCCGCGGAGCGTGCCCTGGTATTTCTTCGCTGCCTCGATGGCGAGCTTGATCTCGCTTTCGTTGGAAACCAGGTCGCGGCCGATCCACACGCCCATGATCACCTTCATGCCGTGGCGGGCGGCGATTTCCGGCACTGCCGCCAAGCCCTGGGCCATGGCGTAGGTGCGCACGCAATCGAACCGCGTGGACAAGGCCTTCAGGTCCGCATCGATACGCTCGGGCGTGACCATCGCACCCGGTTTGGTCGGCGATTCGCCGGGGAACCGGAAAGGCGCATAGGAAACGCAGGCAATGCGCGAGCTCTTGGCATCGGGAAGATCTACTGGACGGCCCTTGGCCCACCAGAACGCCAGGACGCCGCAGGCACACAGAAGCAGCACCGCCCAGGTGGTAGCGCGCGCGGTGCGTGAGGAGAACTGCGGATCCGTCATGCGTGAGGGTCTAAGGCCGGTAGAACCAGAATGGTAGCGGTCCGGGGGCCCGGGCGCGATGCACTACAATCACAGGGTATTGGAGAAGATAAAAAGTGCGAGGAGAGCGGATGCACCCGGCCACGTCGATTTCAGGTCCATCGGTGGTTGCCCGCCTGGCGCAACGCACCGCCTTCATGGCGGCCTTGCTGCTGCCGCTGGTGGTGCATGCCGATGCCATCGACGGACAGCGCCAGCAGTTCCGGCAGGCCTATATCACGGCCCGCCAGGGCGGCGATGCCTGGCGCACGCAGGCCACGGGCCTTGAGAACTACCCGATCTATCCGTACCTGGAAGCCGCAGCCCTCACCCACGACCTGCGCCAGCTCGATGCCGGGCGAGTGCAGTCGTACCTGGATCGCTATCCGGATCTGATCCCCGCCTCGGACCTGCGCCGCGATTTCCTGCTGGAGCTGGCACGGAGGCAAGACTGGAACACCTTCGCCGTCATGTACCGGCCGGGCCTGGGCGATGCGCTCACCTGCAATGCCCTGTTGGGGCGCCTTTCCCGTGGCGAGAAGCTCGACTTCCAGAAGGATCTTTCGGACCTGTGGAGCAAGCCTTCGCTGCCGGCGGCCTGCAACGGCGTATTGATCGCCGCGCACGACCAGGGCCTGTTGACCAATGAACGGCTGTGGACGCGAATCCAGGCCGCCGCGGATGCCGGGCAACCGAACAGCATCGGTTTGCTGGCGGGATGGCTGCCGCCCTCGGACGGCGCGGAGGCCAACGCGATGGCCCAGGCGCTGCGCGATCCTGGCAGTGCCGCGTCCGCTGCCTCGACCTGGCCGGTGACACCGCGCTACCAGCAGGCCGCCGCCACCGCCGTGCAACGCCTGGCGCGCCGGCAATCGGCGCAGGCCGATGCGGCCTGGCAAACCCTGCAGCCCCGCTTTGCTTTCACCGAACAGCAGCGAGGCGCTGTACTTAATGCTCTGGCCCTGTACCACGCCACGGATTTCGACGAGCAGGCGCTTGATCGCCTGACCTCCCTACCCGCTGGCGCCCAGAGCGACGGCACCCGCGAGTGGCGGGTGCGTGTGGCGCTGTCCCGACAGGAATGGCCCGCAGCGCTGGCGGCGCTGGACGCGCTCAGCACGACGCAGAAGCAGGATGGCGAATGGCGGTATTACCGCGCGCGTACGCTTGAAGCGCTCAACCGCCATGATGAAGCACAGGCGATCTGGCGCAAGCTGGCACAGGAACCCACCTTCTTCGGTTTCCTTTCCGCCGACCGCACCGACGCATCGTATTCGATTTGCCCGCTGCAGATGGCCACCGACACCACGCGCGAGAACGCGCTGATGGCGATGCCAGGACTGCGCCGCGCCTTCGAGCTGTACGCCGTGGGCATGCAGAAGGAAGGCCGGCGGGAATGGACTCAAGCACTGGCCGGCAGCGATGCGCAGACGCTGCGGCTGGCGGCCGATCTTGGCTACCGTAACGGCTGGTACGACCGCGCAGTATTCGGACTTAGCTCCGGCGACGCGCTGCGCCTTTACGAACAGCGCTTCCCGCTCGCCAGCCAGGACGGCGTGGTCACGCAGTCGCAGCAGGCCGGTATCGAACCGGCATGGGCCTACGGCATCATCCGCGCCGAGAGCGCCTGGATGTCCGATGCGCGTTCGGGCGCCGATGCGCGCGGCCTGATGCAGCTGGTGCCGGACACCGCCTCGATGGTGGCCAGGAAGAACGGCCTGCCCTGGGCCGGCGGCGAAAGCCTCTACGACGGTCCCACCAATATCCAGCTGGGCACGCGGTACCTGGCACAGATGGCCGCGCGCTACAACGGCGCACCGTGGTTGGCGAGCGCCGCCTACAACGCGGGACCGAACAAGCTGGACCAGTGGCTGGGCCAGCGCGGCTCGCTGCCACCCGATCTCTTCATTGCGAGCATTCCCTACAAGGAAACCCGCGAGTACGTGGCCCGCGTGATGGCTTTTTCGGTGATCTACGACTGGCGCCTCAACGGCAGCCGCGTGGTGTCGATGGAAACGCGCATCACGCCGATCGGAACCAACTACGTGCTGCCCACCGATGGCAGCGCGCACAAGGAAGTGGCGTGCCAGGTCGTGTTGGCACCCGCCACAACCACGTCCGCGAACACGCCGACGCCTGCAACCAGCACGCCGACACCCGCGGACAAGCCCGCCAATGCCACTTCCGCTGCCGACCAGCCGGCCTCCGGGAAGGAGGGCGGCACGTGATCCTGCCTGAAGTGGATACCTCCCGCCGTTACACGTAACCTAGGCCACGCCATGAGCCAATCGATCGTCATCCTCGGCGGTACCGGTTTCGTCGGCAGCTACCTCGTGCCGCGCCTGGTGCGTGCGGGCCATCAAGTGACCCTGCTTTCGCGCAACCGGGAAAAGCGGCGCGATAGCGGCGTGATCCCTGGTGTGCAGGTGCGCACCACCGACGTGTTCGACCGCCGCGCGCTGGAGCAGCACTTCGCCAGCGCGGATGCCGTGATCAACTTGGTCGGCATCCTCGTCCCGCATGGTCGAGAAACCTTCCAGCGCGTGCATGTGGACCTGACCGCCACGGTGATCCAGGCCTGCCGGGATGCCGGCGTGCGACGCCTGCACCAGATGAGTTCGCTCAAGGCCGGCCAGGGTGAATCGCAATACCTGAAAACCCGTGGTGCTGCCGAGGCCCTGGTGAAGGCCTCGGGCCTGGACTGGACCATCTACGAGCCGTCGGTGATCTTTGGCCAGGGCGACGGGCTTGTCACGCGTTTCGCCAAACTGCTGCGACTGGCACCCGTGCTGCCACTGGCACGCCCCCACTCGAAGATGGCGCCGGTGTTCGTCGGCGACGTGGTCGAGGCCATCGCGCGCTGCGTGGACAACCGCGACATCTCCTCGTCGCGGGTATTCGAGCTGTATGGGCCGCAGGTGCTGGAGTTGAAGCAGATCGTTTCTGAAATACGCGACGTTGCCGGTTACAAGCGCGCGGTGCTGGGCTTGCCCGATGCACTGGGCCGGCTGCAGGCCCAGGTGGCGCAGCTGGTGCCCGGCAAGCCGTTCACCGTCGACAACTTCCTTTCGCTGAAAACCGATTCGGTAGGCAAGGTCGATGGCCTGGCCGCGCTGGGCATCAACGCCGCAGCATTCAGCCCGTTCCTACCGATCCTGCTGAACAAGGACGTGCGCCAACGCCGGCTGGACAACGCGCGGGGTATGCGTCGCTGATGCGCATCTATCTCGTCGGCGGCGCCGTGCGCGATCGCCTGCTGGGCCGCGACAAGGCCGACCGCGACTACGTGGTGGTGGGATCCACGCCCGAGGAGATGGTGGCCAAAGGCTATCGCCCCGTCGGCAAGGATTTCCCGGTATTCCTGCACGGCGAAAGCCAGGAGGAATATGCGCTGGCCCGCACCGAGCGCAAGACCGGCCGCGGCTACCAGGGCTTCGCCGTGCATGCGGATCCTTCGGTCACGCTGGAGGACGACCTGCGACGCCGCGACCTCACCATCAACGCCATCGCCGAGGATGAGGATGGCGAGCTGGTGGATCCTTACGGTGGCGTGCGCGACATCAAGCAGCGCGTGTTGCGCCATGTGAGCGAAGCCTTCGTTGAAGATCCCGTACGCCTCTTGCGTGTGGCCCGCTTCGCTGCACGGTTTGCGCCGTTGGGATTCACCGTGGCGCCGGAGACCATGGCGCTGATGCGCGAAATGGTAGCCAATGGTGAAGTGGACCACCTGGTGCCTGAGCGTGTATGGCAGGAGATGAAGCGCGCCCTGGGCGAAGCCGCGCCGCAGGCCTTCGTGCAAGTGCTGCGCGACGCTGGCGCACTGGCGCGCATCCTTCCCGAGGTGGACGCACTGTACGGCGTGCCACAGCGCGCCGAATACCACCCTGAAGTGGACAGTGGCATCCATACCGAGATGGTGCTGGCGATGGCGGCACGACTTGCGCCCGGCGACAGCCTGATCGGCTTCGCCGCGTTGACGCACGACCTGGGCAAGGCGTTGACGCCAGCAGAAGAACTGCCGCGCCACGTAATGCACGAACAGCGCGGCAAGGCGCCGTTGCTGGCGATGTGCGAGCGCCTGAAAGTGCCGGTGGAATATCGCGAACTGGCGGTAGCCGTATGCCGTGAACACCTGAACATTCACCGGATCGATGAGTTGAAGGACTCGACGGTGTATGAGGTTATCCAGCGCTGCGATGGCTTTCGCCGACCGGAGCGCATCAGCATGGTAGCGACGGCGTGCGAGTGCGATGCACGCGGGAGGCTGGGCATGGAGGAGAAGGCGTATCCGCAGGCGGAGACGTTGCGGAGGGTCTTCGAGGCGGCGCGGGCGGTTAGTACGAAGGAGCTCAACCTTGAGGGGAAGACGGGGCTCGAGGTGGGAGAGATGTTGAAGAAGGCGCGGATTGCGGCGATCAAGCAGGCTAGAGCGGGCGGCTGACTTGGTTCAACAAATCCGGGCCGTACGGGCAATGCGCTACGCCAGTGGGGTCAGAGTAATTACTCTGACCCCAAACCGTCGCCAATCAAACTTGAGCTTGCTTCCATCGAAAATTCTGCGCAACTTTGCGACCGTTACGATGGAAGTACATGTCGGATTCACGGATCATCGTTGCGTTGCCAGTACATCGGCAACCGGGAGTGAGACCCCGTTGTTCCTTATCGGGTGCCGCAGGCGATCCCTGCGGCACTCGGGGTCCGTCGCTATTTTGGCGGGCGACCAGGTGGACGAAAGTCCGTCCGTGGAACTGCGGGTCTCACCCTGGCTCGCCCGCCACCTTTCGCATGATGTCCGGGTGGCATCCCCTCCCAGTGAGCCACGGCTGGGCGGATGAACGCAGTGGATGCGTCGAAACATCCCGACCATCTACCACGTGACGCCCCACGGCCGGTCGCGCGGAAGTAGAAAGCCCGCCTCGTTCATCCGCCCTAATCCGTCTGGGCGTAGTTGCAACTCTTCCTGTGAGCCAGCAGCCTTGAACCTATGTAGATGAAGCTCTGCAGACAAAACATATTTCGAAATCTAAAAATGATACTTTTTACGAGTCGTTCCAAAGAATCTTGCTCGGAACTGCTCTAAACCAAGGACGGTGAACGATGTTTCTACGATCTTTCGTGGGCTGCATACTTGCAGCTTCACTGGTTGGATGTGCAGGCTTTCGTAACAAACCATTGCCATCGGGTGATCAACTTCGAGAGCAAGGCGTGTCGGTATCGGGAGCTGAGGTAAAGATCACTGGAGTCACACGCGGAAAAGAAGTTGGCGCACAAGTTGCTCGTGGCTTGGCCGCCGTGCTAGTCGGCGGAGTCGCGGTATCCACGCGAAGCAAATCACTCACTGAAGATCAATACGTCAGCCTGGAAAACTATCGTGGATCGCTAAAGGGAAGTGAAGTAGATCAGTTCGAATCTCCAGCTCCGGCCCTAGCGTTAAGCCTCGAAAGACGACTAGCCGAGGTAGGGATTACCACAACAATGAGCCCGTCGTACCAGCTGAAGTCCCAAGCTTTCTCTTGGGCTATCGACTACGAAAAGCTCACTGACGGCAGCAGCTATCGACTGTACTTCAATATCAACACTAACCTCCTTGAGCGAGGGAAGGTTCTTGCTACGTATAGTTGCATCGGCGCCACGCGCGAAAAGAGAGACTTTGATGGCTGGAAGAATGATCCAGCCGCGATTCGGCGAAATGCAGCATTAATCGGCGACCGCTGCGCAGCCAATGTCGTATCCGAACTTGGCCTGGAGATTGCCGATGGACAGTCGGCCGCACGAGTTGAAGAGCTAGAGTCGCCATGACTTGTAGCATCACACTGCGGCACATCGTGCCAATAGCCATATTGATCGCACTTCAAGGCTGCACCGTTACCCCGCAGAAATACATTGAGCCTAAGCACGGTGAGCGATCACGAGTCCGACTGATAGGGCTTCATCCGTCAATCTATACCTCGCCGTGTATCGACCCAGATGCTAAGCCTGCCGGGTCCCTTCGGCAGATTATGCTTAAGGGATCCGACGAACGAGATCTTGGTATTCCCAAGCCGCATGGATTCAATCGTAACTTTACGGAGACATGGGTTGCCGCCGAGCGGCCGGTTACCGTAGCGTTCGCAACGCCCCAACCTGTCGCTCCTCCGGGCTACTATGTAGTTCCTGCCGCAAATGCGTGCCCTGCCAGGATCGCGCGCACTTTTGTACCGAAAGCTGGTCTCGATTATGAGGTTGCCTTGGGTGGATTGAGTCGCTGCGGTTTGACAATCAACGAAGTCTCCCGTGGCTCTGACGGCTCGTATGTATCTAAGCCCGCCAATTTTTCGCCACCGCGCTGCGCGGAATAGTCGCGAGCGTTCGGAAGTTTCAGAAGAATCCAGTACCACAGGTTCGTCCTGCAGTACTCGAGCGGTCAGTCGACTGCCTGATTCAACTTAGCTTCCCTGAGCCAAGCATTGCGAAGATAGATCATCGCTTTGGAGTTAGCCCTGAATCCAACGACGCCTGCGGGCCCGCCAGCGAGGAAGCTGGAGTATATGTTCCGATTTTCGTCGCAGCACGTTCCGATCTTGACTTGACCAAGCTCGATCTTCTCTCTGCCCTTCTCCTCATCGAAAATGGGCTTCAGTGCTTGACTGTCAAGCAAACAGTCGCGGCTCAGTGCGCTTAGATCCGTCGCGCCGTCCCGGGTGATGATCGTGCCATGCGCAATGGATGCCTGGGTCGTACTCTTGCTGTTAGCGGTGGTTGGCACAGCGATACTGGCGGCCGCGCCCAGGCTGTTGCTAATGGCTATGGCAGCCGCATCGGCACCTTGTTCGCTAGAACACTTGGCACGCAGGCTGCAGATTAGTCCTTAATAAAATATGTTGTAAGCCACGTAACCGCGCTCAGAATTGCCGCCCCACGCAGGGCCAAGCTCGCAATATGCGTAAGCGGAACCTCCATTCCACGAAACAACCATGACGCGAATCCAAGAGCAAAAAAGAAGACATAGCCAACTAATGCGAGCACAAGGGCAGCGCGGGTAGCATTCAGAAGGCGCTTTATCACTTCTCACCGCTCCCAATCAATTTTTCGCCGGAGCTGGGCACTGCCTGACCCGCCTTCGTTGAAACCATCTCTTGAGCGATTGACGATGATGTGTTCGATATTATGGCGGGATAAATTCGACCGGGCACAAGGCCTCTCAAGTAGTTAAGTGTTACGCCATTGGATCTATAACCAATCGCGCCGCCAAGGCCGCCCGCGACGAAGCTCTTGGCAGTACTACTGCTCTCGTTATAAATATGGTTTTCAAGGTCGCGAACAGCTGAGAAGGTGACGTTGCCGGTGTCGCTGATGGAAGACAGCATGCTTTCACCGGATTGCTACACGCGCCCGGAAAAGAATGACGCAATACAGTCAATCCCTCCTGCTATGGCGGACGGCTTCCAGCTAAGGCGTAAGGCAGCTTCAAACGAAAATGGCAGGTTCTCTAGAAGGCATACGACAAGGCCAGCCGCAGTTCAAGCGATGAACGTCGCCACAGCCAGGAGGAGCCCAACGAAACGGGATACAACCATGTCTCTCATTTCTTCCGCTCCTTCTGCGCGTTCATGTCATCTACCGCCTCCCCGGCATGAGATTAATAGCAGGATCAGAACTATGATCCAAACTATCGCCGCGCTCTTCAGGCCGACTCGAATAGCGTAGTCCAAAGGAAATTGCACGCGCTCAAAGAGGCATCTGACACCTATAGATACAAATAACGCCATAAATGTTCCCGACCCCATAATGGTGGCCGCGACGATCGACACAAATATATTCTTCATTGCGATAGTCGGCTGGTGCATTTTGCGGCAATGCTCTTGACGAGGCCTCCTGAACAGATGCTCCGATCATGTTTGCCCAGATAATGGGGTTCACTTCACCAGGCCTTGCATTGCGAAGATAGATCGTCGCGTTGGAGTTTGTTCCGAATCCAACGGCACTTGCGGGTCCGTCAGCGAGGAAGCTAGGGTTTATGTTCCGATTTTCGTCGCAGCACGTTCTGCTCTTGATTCCGCACTCCGTGAAGAACTAATGCCACGTAAACTGCTCATTTTTTGTATAGCAATATGGCCACAAGAAAGTAGTAAGCGGATAAGGGCCAAGCTACACCGAAGCATTTATTTGCAATTTGTCTCGCTTCGATCGGTGCATCAACAAACTTAAGTTTAATGATGGTAGGATAAAGCCTCCCAAGAACACTACTATCCCTAGAACTAGTGATGAGACAGCTGATGTGATAACACGCCTGATCACTTCCTCTCCTGATCTAGCGGGCTGGGAGCGACGACATTTGTCACTTCTTGCATTCCGGAAGATGTAATGCTCCCCCAAATCAGTGGCTGAATTCGCCCAGGCTTCAAGTACCTTAGGTATTTCGAAGTAGAGCTGCCTGCGCCATAGCTCAAAACACTTCCCGCGATGCCAATGGCAAAGCTTTGCGAAACGCTCTTCGATTCGCCGTAGAGATTGTTCTCTAAATGCGAAGTAGTAAGTTTTTCTTGCTTCCGGAAATGCCGGCATAGCTAGGTTCGCGCGGATCTCCCGATTCGGTGGCGTGGCCGCACAGCTAAGTCGGTTTAGCACGAGCATCCGCGTTCGTTAGTGAGCTTTTGTCCACGTTAATCCCGGCCTCGATGTCGACTCACGCCGCTTGGAAACAAGTTCCTGAAGCTCAGGAGGCGTGATGTCGCTATAGAGCTTAAGGTCCAGTACGCGCCCCTTCTCAAAAAACCCACGACGGTTCAAAGTTCATTCACCCGAACTCGATGCAAACATAATCACCGCGCCCAGTGCGCCAACGGCAGCACATCCTTTCCAAGTCAGCCCTATGATCTCCGTCATCGATAACTTAAAGCCTTCAAAAAAAAATATCACGAGGCCGCCCACTAAAGTCGCCACAAAGGTCCCTATACCAAGCATAGCTCCAACTAATATCGACACCTTCAATCGACCCATTGATCACCTATTTTGTTCTTTTTCTTTTATTTTTTCTCGCATTAGCAACATACCCTCTTGCGACCCAGCGCTGATAGCATTCGACCATAGCAATGCGTCAATGCGAGCCGGTCTTATCCTCCAAATGGCTCCATTGATAGATTTCCCTACACCATATCCAATCGAGCCACTGGCCCCTGAAGAAAGAAAGCTCCCACCAAGACCTTTATTTTCGTTATAAATCACGTTCTCTATGCCAGTTATTCCAACTGAGCCAACCGCATTTGCGCTTATATTCCAAATAAATCCACCACCGGCGGCAGTAGCTCCAATTAATCCAGAACCGAGAATACTCGTCGGCCTTACGGGCTGCCCGCTCGCATACTGCGCAAGACCATTCGCAGTTGCCGATGTCGCTCCAATGCCGACGCGCGTCGCTAGTGCGTATTGCCAAAGGGCGGCGCCTTTAGTGACACCCATAGCCGTAATCTGGTTGAGAAAAGCATGACTGCCAGACCCACCTGAAACGCCGGCAAAGGCGAGGGTCGCTTGAAAGTTAAGGAACCGCCTGGTCTCATTCGAAAAATTTTCTTCGGCCGCCGCATTCCATGTGAGGCTGTTGTAATAGCCATTCAACGCAAAGTAGGCAGCCGGGTCCCGCGTCGGATTCGATGCCTTAAGGATGGCATCGTATGCGTAGCCATCCTTCTGAAGTTCCCACGCGCCGAGGCTCGAATTGTTTCGCTCAAGATCATCCGCATACATCTTGTACATCGTGCCATCCGGCGTAATGAAGTTATTGTTCACCAAGTAGCGTAATGCCGTTCTGCGCTCTTCCTCTGTGTCGAACCCGGACGTATATCGGTCGGAGAAAGCGTCGTTCGTCGACATCATCGCGCGAAGGAGCTGGTCCCGGGCTTCCTGCTCGGTGATATCCCTCTCCTCCGAGTATGGATAGGCGAGGCGGTCAATCACGTCATGAACTGCATTCGGATGCAACTGCTCGTTAAACTTCATGCCCGCAAGGCTTGTTGCTGCGCCAGTCTCTCCTCCCGCTGCCGCCCCCACCAGAATGCTCCCGGCCTGCATCAATGTCTTGCCCAATTCCGAGTTGGGATCGATATGTTTCTCATTCCAGAGATAGTTGGCCATAGCCTGGGTTGCCACCTCACCCGCCACGGCGCCGGCGGCGCCTTGCAGAGCATTGCCGCCACCCAGGGCGGCGATAGCAGCGCCGGCGAGGCCATGAGCGATGGCGTTTTCTTTGCTACCTGGCTTGAAGCCGAGGTCGCCTACGGCCGTCATGCCCACTTGTGATGCAACCTGGCCGAGTTCGATCTGCTCCCTGACCTTTTCCTCGTCAAAAATGGGTTTCAGTGCTTGACTGTCAAGCGAGCCGTCGCGGCTCAGGGCGCTTAGATCCGTCGCGCCGTCCCGCGTAATGATCGTGCCATATCCGATGGACGACTGAGTCGTACTCTTGCTGCTATCGGTGGTTGGCACGGCAATACTGGCGGCGGCGCCAAGGCCGTTACTGATCGCCATGGCGGTCGCATCGGTACTGAGGTTGATCCCAACCTGCGTAGCCTTGTACTTCGCCTGGTTTTCGATGCCCTCGAACGTTAGCGACCCGGTGTCCAGGATATTCTTCGACTCGTCGGCAGCGCTGGCAATCACGCCGCCCTTCAGGTGGGTATTTCCCCCCACATAGATATCGAAGCCGCCTTTGCCGGCCGATATGCCGCTGACTTCGTTGACGCTGACATAAGTGCTGTCGATCGTGCTCTTGTTATAGCTGACCCCGCCGCCGACGCCATAACTTCCGGTGCCGATACCCACCATGAGGGTTCCACCGGCTTGCTGCTGCTTACTCTTGTAGTCGTCCGTGTCCTGTTCGCTTTCGATGCGAAGGTTGCCGCCAATCGTGGCGATCACGCTATCGCCGCGAAGCTGTGCGCCCTTGATGGTGGTGTCGTTTCCTGAGATGAGGCTCAAGGTGTTGGCGGCATCAATCGTGGTCTCAGCGTGCGTCGTACCGCGACCTGTTCCGGTACCGCGACCTGCTGAAGCCTCGGCATAGATGCCAATATTGGTTCCCACCTGAAGGCCAATGCCGCCGCTTGAATTCTTGTTCTCGCTGTCTTGGCGATGAGTCTCCTTCTTACTGAGCAGGAGAAGATTGTTGGCGGCCGCCAATGACACGTTGTTCGCGGCAATCTGGCTTCCGGAAATGGTGAGGTCGCCTCCGGTCGCGGCAATCATGATGTCGCCGTTGCTACGAATGGAACTCCCCATGGCTCTTTCGTCGTAGGTCGTTACTTTGCTGCTGGCGCTGTTGGCCCCCAACCCGATGCGCAGACTCAAGCCACTGGCCTTGCCTGCACCTGCGGCTCCGTCGGCCTCCGCACCGTTGGCTACCTGGCTAGCTGTTCCTGTCAGCACATCCGCGCCGGTGCCGCCAGGAGGCAAACCCATTCCGGCTCCGGCGCCTGGTGAGAATAGTGTCTGAGCTGCCTGGGCTGCGTAGAGGGCCTTCAATCGTCCGTCGCTTACCTCGGTCGACCGCTTGGCGGCGCCATAGACACCTTGCGCCACGCTCACAGCGGCACCGGATACGCCCAAGGTCAGTCCTGAGTTCTTCTGTTTCTGCGTCTGCGTCGTCTCACGCTTCTCCAGCGCCGCTTCCACCGTCACATCCTTACCTACGATAGTGGTGCCGGTAGCGCTCAAGATGTCCGAGCCGGTAATCCGCGCCAGATTGCCTGCCGTCAGGGTGACGCTTCCCGCCGTGGAACCCACGAGGCTGCCTTCGGGCGTTGTGACCTTCTCGCGATACCCCTGATCCTGGCTGGCTTGTCCGATCAGTACGCTCCCGCCCTGACCCATCAGGCCATTGCGCACTACGGTCTTCGACGAGCTCACCTCATACGTGCTCTCTGCCGTCCCGATATGCAGGTTGTTGCCGGCAGCGATCAGCACGTCGCCGGTGGCACCGACCTGGGCGGCGCGGGTGGTGAGGTCGCGGCCGGCGGCGAGGGTGACCGACTCGCCGCTGATGAGGCTGCCGAAGGCGAGGTTCTGCTCTACCCGGTCGTGGGTGGTGGTGGTCTTGCTGCCGAGGAGGCCTTTCTTCTTCGACTTGGTTTGAATGTCCTCTACGTGGAGTTCGTGGCCGGCGTCGAGGGTAAGGTCGCGACCCGCCGACAGCAGCACGCCACCGGTGTCGCTGATGACCGAGGCGGCTGTGGCCGATAGATCGCGTCCCGCCGCCAGCAGCACGCCGTCGGTGCCGGTGAGCGATGTGCCACGCAACGTTTCATCCAGCGTGTGCGTGCTGGTGACCTTGCGGCCTTCCTTGCCGCTGGTGTGGCTGATGGCGCGATCCGTCACGGCGTTCAACGTGAGGTCGCGCCCGGCAGTGGCGGTGAGCGTCCGTCCCGAGACGTCCGCACCCTGCGATGTCAGGTCACGCCCGGCCGCCAGCAGCGCGTTGCCACCGGCCGTGATCGTGCTGACGGTGAGCGTGGTGCTTTCGGCGATGCCGTTGGGCAACAAGTGCGATTCGGTCTTTCCGGTGGCGAGCAGATTCAGGTCGCGGCCAGCGACGATTTGCGCATCGCCACCCGCCTTGATCGGCGTAGCGGTCAGGTTGATGTCGCGGCCGGCAGCCAACCCGAGGTCCCGGCCTGCTGTGACGGGCACGGCGGTGAGAGCAAGGTCACGGCCGGCCTGCGCCGTGAGGTTGCCCGTGGCAGTGATGGCGCCGCTGGCGGCGAAACCCATGTCGACCTTGGCGTCGTTCCGGCTGGTGAGATCGCGGCCAGCGACCAGGCTGACATTGCCGCCAGACACGCTGCCGGTGTTCAAGAGATCCTGCGCGGCGCTTAGGGAAAGCGTGCCACCCGCCGACACGGCGCCCTTGTTCAGCAGATTACCGGCCTTCAGGCTCGCATCCTTACTGGCCTGCACGCGACCACCCTGCTCCAGCGTGCCGCTGGCATTGATATTCACCGTATTGCCAGCGACCACCGAGCCGTCACTGGCCACGCTCGCCGCGCGTGCGGCGGAGAGGTACACCACGGGTACCAGCACCTCGTGGCCATCGACATTCTGCTTCACCAGCCACACCAGATCGTCGGTGAGCTGGCCCATCTGTTCGGGGGTGAGCGCCACGCCGACGCTCAGTTCGAAGCGCTCGGCGGCGGCAACGCCCGAGTCCATCAGGGCCCGATATTCGGCCATGGCATCGCCGCTGTCGGTCAGGAAACGGCGGCCGGTGAGCGAGGCGATCTGGTCCAGTACCAGGCGCTGCTCGTAGAAGGCGTCGCCCAGGCGCTTCAGCGTGCCTTCGCCGTTCCAGCCCAGGCGGCCGGTGAGGTAGTCGCTGCCGATGAAGTGGCCGTAACTGGCGAAGCGCGGATCGGTTTCGATCAGATACGGGCTGCCGCCGTCGGTGCGGACGGTGTACAGGCCTCCTTTGGGGAGCGTGATCTGGCCAGCGGGGAATTCACCGCCACCCACCACCTGCACACCTGACCCGGGACCGGTGACGGGACGCGAGCCCGTGTTCGCCCCCAGGTTGATGGGATTGATGAGGTTGCCGTCGGCATCCACGCTGCCCAGCGTGATGTCGGCGCCGTTGATGTCCACCGCATCGCCGGCCGTCATCCGTGCCTGTGCCACTGGCCCGGGAATGAGAGTGATCCACGATGGCTGGCCGTTGCCGAGGCCAATGCTGCTTTCCTCGCGGTCGGTGTTGTAGGTACGAAACACGTCGGTGAACCACGGCGCATCGCCGCCGTTGCTGCGCTGGAACAGAACGCGCAGCGCGGTCGAACGCTCCACCACGGCCGTGGGCACCCAGCCGATGTTCTCGACGCGTTCGCCGCCAATCACCTGGCTGCCGTCAGCGATGCCACCCGATGCCGCGCCATTGATCACCAGATTCCGGCCGGCGGCGAGCGTGGATTTGTCGTTGCGCACGGAGCCGGACAGGACGATGTCGCCACCGGCCAGGATTCGCGACTCGGCGCTGGTGCGGTCGATCTGCGTGCGCGAGACGAGTGTGTCGGTGATGATCCGCTCGAAGTTGGAGGGTGTGCCGCTGCCGTTCCGGTAACCCATGCACCGCAGACGGTCGTCACTGGCCATGGCCGCGCAGAACGCTTCGGCCGCGGCGATTTCCTCACGGCTGATCACCTGGGAGGGATCGACATACGGCGGATGGTGCAGCGGATCCGGATCGTCATAGCGGAACCGCACTTCCGAAGCATGCACCAGTTGGTTGGCGGCGCGTTCCTCGTCCGTCAGCTGCACGGTGCTGGTTTCGAACACCCGTCGCTCGTTGGTGATCTGTTGGGCGGCCAGCACCACGTTGCCATCGGCTTCGATACTGCCCGAACGGTTGATGATCGCCCCCGCCCGCGCACCGCTTTCGTTCGCGGCGATGATTAGGTCGCCGGTGGTGAAGATCTGCGCGTCGCGGTTGAGCAGCGTGCCCGAGACGTACAGCGCAAGGCGTTGGGTGGCGGCCAAGAGACCCGTGTCGTAGCGACCGGCGGGAATCGTGGTACCGAGATCCGCGCCGTTGGTCAGGTTCACGGCGCGCAGGGTGACGTCACTGCCCAGGACGCTGCCGGTGTTGTCGATGCGGGCGGCATCGATGTCTACCACGTCGCCTTCGATACGTCCGCTGTTCTGCAGGGAGTTCGCGGTCAAGGTGGCGCGGGAGGCCAGCAGCCGACCCGCATGGTCGATGGTCCTGGCACGAAGCGTGAGGCCATCGACACTTTCCAGCACCGATCCCGCCTGTGAGCGGAAGGTGCCGCCAAGGTCGAAGGTGAAGTTTCGGTTGGCTTTCAGTTCCTGGCCGACCAGGTGCAGGTAGTCGCCCGCAAGGCGCAGGTTGAGATCGCGGCCGCCGATGACGCGGCCTACGCCAAGCAGGTTGCCAAGATTGAGCGACGCATCATTCTGCGCCGTGACCACGCCGCTGGCGTTGTCGAGCCACGCCAGCGCAAGCGCGAGGTCCTGTCCGGCACCCAATTGCCCGCGTGCGTTGGTGAAGGTGGCCCTGGCATCTTCCCAGCGCATTGTGCGGGCGGCGTAGACGGTGCCGTCGGTGTTATTCAGCTGACCGGCGCTGAGGGTGACATCGCCATTACCCACGAGCGTGCCACCCGTGTTGTCGATGCGCGTGGCCCGCAAGGTCAGATCGCCCTGCCCGCCCAACGTACCGCTGGCGTTGACGAGGCTGCCTGCTACGGCAATGGTCGTTTGGCCGGTACCGGCGTTGGCGATGCGGCCGCGCTGGTTGCCCACGTTGCCAGCTGTGATGGAAAGCACCGCGGACTCCAGGCCGCTGCCGCCTTCGATCACGCCGGCGTCGTTATCCAGCGATCCGGTGACCAGCGAGAACCCATGCAAGGATTGCCACGTCCCGCGATTGATGCTGTCGCCGACGACCACGGTGTCGAGCCAGGTACCGGCGTACAGCTGCCCTTGGTTGAACAGGGTGTCAAGCCGCAGCCGCAAGGCGCCATTGCCGCCGATGAAGCCGTGGTTGCGCAGGCTGCCGCCTGAGATATCCAGCAGGCCGGACCCCGTAAGCTTGATAAAGCCATCACCGTTGTCCAGCGTCGCGGCGCGAAGCGCCACGGCGTCGCTGGCCTGCAGGGTGCCGCCATTGGTGAGCGATTGCGACGCGACCACGCTGAGCGAGCCTGCGATGATCGTGCCACCGGTGTTGACCAGGTTGCCGACATCGAATGATGCCTGCCCGTTGGTGGCCACGTGGCCACCGCCGTTGTCGAACAGGCCACCGCGAATGAGTACGGATTCCGCGCCTGCATGCTCGATGGCACCGCGCCGGTTGCCGAACGAGGCAGCCTGTAGGTAAAGCGTGACCGCATTGCTGGCGATGCGGCCGTCGTCGTTGAGCAGTTCGCCGGTGAACATCCATCGCTGCGCGCCAGAGCCCGTCTGCACCAGCGACCCATGACGGTTGTCCAGGGATGCGGCTTCAACCGCCACCGTTCCGCCCTGGAGCTGGCCGCCCTGGTTGTCTAGCCGGCCGGCGGCCTGGAGCAACAGTGAACCGCTTGTGGCAAGTTCGGCGCCCGCCGTGGTCAGCCCCAGCCGCGCGCGGACAGTGATGTCGCCGCCACGCACCTGAGCGCCACGAAGGTTCAATTCGGCGCCATCGAGTGTCACGTCCTGCGCGGCCAGCAAGCGATTCTGTGCGGAGAGCGTGCCGCCACTGGCCAGTTGCAGGCGCCCGCGACTGCCAAGGTTGCCGTCGGAGCCGAGCCCCGCGGCCAGCACGCCCTGCGCAGCAATGCCGCCCGCCTCGATGGTCAGGTCGCCTGCGCTGGCAAGCGTCCCTTCCTGGTCAAACAGACCCGCAACCGCCCAGCGTGCGCTCTCGTTCGCGTAGGCATAGCCGCGCAGGGTGGCGCGGTCGGCGACGATATCGAAGCGGCCACCCACCAACGTGCCGGTGTGGGTAAGGTCGTTCGCAGCCCGGATGCCCAGGTTGTTCTGAGCCGCTAGCGTACCGTTGTTGTTCACGCTGCGCGCCTGCAGGGCAAGAGAGCCCCCGGCCGTAGTGCGGCCAGTCAACACCACATCGCCCGCAGCGTTGAACTCGAACGAACCGGCGCTGGCGATCTCGCCATCGTTGCGCACGCCCACGCCCGCTTCGGTGGCAATCAGGCGGATGGTGTTGGCATACATGCCGCCCAGCGCGGAGCTGTCCACGGCCACGCCCGGTGCAGTGCCTTCGCCGGCAATCCTGGTGGTGGTAAGCGAATCGCGGCTAACGTGGTTGGAACCCGCCACCACGTTCAACTCATTGGCCCACAACTTTGCATTGGCAGACACCTGGCGGGCGATGAGGTCCAGCCGTTCGCTGTAGCTGGCGTTGAGTCCCTCGCCTTCAATACGGATGTCGCCGCGGGTGACGCGGAAGGCATCGAGGTTACCCGATGCCCCGAACACCGGCGTGCCGGTGGTCAGCGTGCCGCGGCTGGTGTTGATGAAGCCGCAGCCGTTACAGGTGATGCCATTGGGATTGGCGATGATCACCTCGGCCCGGCGGCCAGCGACCTCCGTGAAGCCGTTGAGCTGACTGCGCGACGTGGAGGTCACCTCGTTGAGGATGATCCGAGCGCCGTTGCCGGTGATGTTGGGGTTGCCGGCGATGTAACCGCCCTGCTGGGTCGCCACCACCTGTCCGGAGTTGTTCAGCACCAGACCTTGTCGATCGACATTGAAGTGCTGGTAGGTGTTGTGCGATACGCCCGCGGCAGACGGTGCGTGGATGTTCACCACCGGCACGCCGTTCTGCGCGTGGTCGAGTGGCGAGCCGTGCGGCGTCACCTGCGCCGTAGCCGGTGCCAGTGCCTGCGCGATGGCAAGGGCGAGCACGGCGAGGGCGGGACGAAGACGGCTAACTTCCTTGTTCATGGCGATCCTTCCGGTGCCGGCGAAACATGCCGGCGAGAGAAAGTTGACCAAGCTAGGTCATGCGCCGTCCTGACGCTTTCATAAAACGACCGTAAGATGACATACCGAGGCAATGAAGACGATGGTTTGGAGAACGGGCGATATAAACCGCCCTACAACGCATAGGAGACCTGGAATCCCGAGGTCACCGCACGCGCCTGCACGACTCCGGCGCCAGCGATCGGCTGCCCGAGAAAGGCATCGAGGTTGAGCCGTCGCACACTGCCGCGCACGCCCACGACCGTGCCGCGCAGCGACTTCCGCGCTAGACCGTGCGCGCCCGGTCCACCTATGTGTCCGGTGTCCAGCCCGATGTAGGTGGCCATGGGTAGCGAACCCCACGGCAACGACAGCGTATTGCGCCAATACCAGCCGCGGTCGCCGCCCAGTGTCTGCTCGCCATTGAAACCGCGGACGGTGTAGCGGCCGCCCAACGTGATGAATTCCGAACCGTACAGCGGCCGGCTGCTGCGTTGCAGGCGGTACTCGCTGCTCCATTGCAGGGGCAGTATGCCGATGCGGAACGGTACCGCCAGGCTGGCATCGAACGTGTTGACGGCATAGGTGAAACTGGGATCGTCGCGGAGGTGCCCTTTTGCATCGCCCTGGCCGCCAAGCCAGGTGAGGCCGCGGCGATGCGCAAGTCGAAGGTCGACCTGCGCATTGCCCAGGTACTGGCGCTGCACGAGGGCCACTTCGCCGTGCGTCACGTTGCGCCGCTGCGAGTTGATTTCCACATCCTCGATGAAACTGTGAGCCCAACGCTTGCCCAGGCGAAACTCGATGGCCGTCTTGCCACGCGAGTCGCGACGAACCATCCTTTGCAGCGTCAGATCGGCGGTGCGCGATTTACCGCTGCTCAAGAAAGACTGCTGGAAACCGTCTACCTGTTGCTGGTAGCGGTAGTCCGATAGCGACGCGCTAGCGGTCCACTTACCCCAGGGAACGGAGTAATAACTGCTCCAGCCGCGCGTCCCGCCCGCGGCCAGCCGCGGCACGCTGCGACTCACGCCTAGATTGAGCACATCGTTGACGCCTAGCACGTTGTCGAAGGTACCGTTCAGTCCACCCTGCCGTCGTCCGGTGGCTGGCGTGCCGCTGTCGTCGAGCGACACCACCGCGATCCATGGCCGCGTCCTTGCTGCGGAGATCACCAGATCCGAGGCGCCGGGTTCGTCCGTGGGTGCGATGTCGATGCTCACGTCTTGCGAGGAAAGCCGCTTGAACTGCTCAACGGCCTGCTCGATGTCGCGCAGGTTCAGCAGGTCGCCCGGCCGCGCGGGCAACGCAAAACGCCAGTCACCCACCACCGCGATGTGGGGGTCAGAGTTATCACTCTGACCCCGAACACTCTCCGGCGCAGCCATGCGCACCGCGTGGATTGTTCCGACAGCGAGAGCAAGCTTCAACGTGCCACCGCTCGATGCCTGCGGCAGCACGCCTATGCGCGTGGTCACGTAGCCGCGCTCGACGACAAGATCCGATGCGCGCCGGACGATCAGGTTCAGCCCCTCGCTTCCCACGCAACGCCCGCGGTACCGGTCAAGGTAGCGCTGGGCAAAGGCAAATGCTTCGGCGTGGTCGCCTTCGAGGATGATCGCGTCCAGGCGATGACAGACGGCCTCGACGGGCAAGGCCGTCTGCCGCCAGCGGTAGGGCGATGTTGGCGTGTCCAGCCGCACGTCCGGCGCATCCTGCTGGGCCTGACGTGCCCGTGCCTCGCGCTGTGCGCGGTCGCGCTGCTCTTGCTGATCGAGTGACAGCTGCGCGTGGAGTGCGGGCGATATCAATAGCACGCCGAGCGCGATCGCTCGCCGGCCGGGCAAGGCCTGCTGCATGTCCGATCCATCCTTGGTCGAAAGAGGCAGCGAGTCTAGCTGATGGCACTCGGCGAATTGACGGAAAGTACCGTGCGCCCCTTCCTACAATCGCTGCGCTAATCTGACGATCTTGAGTGTGTAGGGGTCAGAGCAATTACTCCTCTCGCGACCCCACGCATATGCGAGAACCATGCTTGTTTGTCGGTTTTGGAATATAAGACCGCAGGTTCGCCTGTGGTACTCGAGGTTCGCCGCGCCATTCTGGTGGGCGGCCAGGCGGACGCAAGTTCGACCGTTTTTCAGTTGACGGATCTCACCCTGGCTCGCCCACCACCTTCCCCATGATGTCCGGGTGGCATCCCCTCCTAGTGAGCCACGGCTGGGCGGATGAACGCAGTGGATGCGTCGAAACATCCCGACCATCTACCACGTGACGCCCCACGGCCGGTCGCGCGGAAGTAGAAAGACCGCCTCGTTCATCCGCCTTAACCCGTTCCAGGCATGGAGCAGGAAGTCCATGAGGGCGTGCGTGCTCCATGGGACTCAGATGCGCGATCCAGACGTCGCCGCTATGCGCGCACACGACAAGTCCTCGGTCTCTGACATACAGACCACCTGTCAATGGCCAATCTGCTTTCTCACGTCAAACGAGAATCGTCGGATGAAGCCTGCATTTGGCTTGCTCATGGCTATGGCCCTATCGACAGCAAATACTGCGCCGGCCACGCCTCTCACCGCTCCTCATTCCGACAACGACAAAGCCGGGGAAACCCGCTCATCCGATATCGACTGGGACGCACTTGCTGCCCAGTGGCAAGGAGACGCCACGAAGACCTGGCCCCTTCTATGGGGTGGCGCCCTGTCGCCGCTGGCAGTCGTCCTTACCGATCAGTTGAACAACGCCCGCCTGATCACCAGGGAGGAAAGCCGCGCCATCTCGGTGGAAGACCTGATCAGACACCAGCTTCCACTCCCGGGAGAGGGACTCTCCTATGGCCATTGGGACGACAAGCCGGCCCTCGCCGTCGATCCCACCCTCTTTGATGTCCGCTTGATCTTCGAACTCGTCTTGCACGAAGCATTTCACTTCCATGTGCAATTCAACCCGGACACTCGCTGGCCAGTGCTTCTGGAACCCCCGCTGGAAATAACCTTCAAGTACCCGATGCAGATCGAACCTCGACTTTTTCGCAGGATGCTTCAACATTCCTTGCTCAAGGCCTATGTCGACGTCAAGAACCGGTCGAGGCATCTGGCAGCGGCTGCCTGGTGGCAACAAACCTGGGCCGCGAATTTTCCAGGTGAGCTCGCCCAAGCCAACCAACGGGACGTCATCGAAGGCACCGCCCAGTATGTAGGCGTCCTCGGCGCCGCCATGCGGGACTTGGGCGATCCCGACAGCCTCCAGGAAAGGCACGCATATTTTGCAAGTTCGCTGAGGCCCCTTGAGGGATGCCGCGATACAGGCCATGAGCATTACGATCTTGGCGGCATCGCCGGCCTGCTGCTGGACGATATGCGTGTCGACTGGATGAGGCGGGGCGAGTCAGGTGAAACGCCCGCTGAAATCGTCCTTGATGGCATTGCGCCGAGCTCAGGCGAAGAGGCCCCGGAATATATACGGAGCACTGTCGTTGCCTGTGTCCAGAAGCTCGCCGCCGAAGCCGCCCCACTGGTAGATAAGTCACTGGCCGATATGCGAAATCCAATGTCAGCGATTCTTGAAATTCCACGCAGCCTGGATGACGTCGAAAGTAAGTTTGAATCAGTTACCCACAACTATCGGGCCGACGGCATTCCTTATTCCTTCTTTGGCATAAGCGAGGGAGTTTTCACCACGCCTGCAGGTACGGTAACCGCCACGAACACTGCACTGTACTCAGGTACCGATGGTTTCCTGCTTCCATTGAATCCTGCGGAGTTCGATGTCAGTGGGCGTCAGCTCACTCTCAAAGGACCCACCTTTTCGGGAACACTCACTGTCGAAACCATCGACGATCCCGACGGTCGCGTGCGCTACCGTGCAGACATCGGCGCGCGACTCAATCCTCGCGAGTTCTCGGCACCAGGACCAACGCCAGCAAGGTAAGCAACGCTGCTCCCGCCAGGTACCAGCCTACCGCCTGCAGCCCATAGCGGTTGGCAAGCTTCGTGGCAATGTACGGCGCCGGCGACGCACCAATGATGCCGGCCAGGTTGAAGGCAAGCGATGCGCCGGTATAACGCACGGGCGTGGGGAACATCTCGGCCAGGATCGTGCCGCATGGACCATAGGTCAGGCCCATCACACCCAGGCCCAGCACCAGGAACAGCAGCACGCCCCAGGCACCGCCAAGCTGGAACAGCGGGCCAAAGAACACGCCGAACAGCAGCACCGCGACGCTGGCCGCCAGCATGGCGAAGCGGCGGCCAAAGCGGTCCGCGAACCATGCCGAGAAGGGGATGGTGGCGGCGAAGAACAGCACCGCGACCATCTGCAGCAGCAGGAACTGCTCCCGGCCGAAGCCCAGGTGCGTGGTGCCCCAGCTCAGCGCGAACACTGTCATCAGGTAGAACAGCACGAAGGTGGCCATGGCGGCGAAGGTGCCGGCGACGAGCGCGCGCGGATGTTTGGTAAGCACCGTCCACATCGGCACGCGTACGCGTTCCTCGCGCTCAAGCGCGCGCTGGAAGGCAGGTGTCTCGGCGATCGACAACCGCACCCACAGGCCCACCATCACCAGCACGGCGCTGGCGATGAAAGGAACACGCCAACCCCAGTGGAAGAAGTCTTCGTCGGTGATGGTCTCGGTGAGCAGTAGGAACACGCCGCTGGAACAGAGGAAGCCGATCGGTGCGCCCAGCTGCGGGAACATGCCATACCAGGCGCGCTTGCCCGGCGGCGCATTCTCCGTGGCCAGCAACACCGCACCGCCCCACTCGCCTCCCAGGCCCAGCCCCTGGCCGAAGCGGCACAGCGCCAGCAAGGCGGGTGCCCACACGCCGATATTCGCGTAGGTGGGAAGCAAGCCGATGGCGACCGTCGATACGCCCATGGTAAGCAGTGCTGCCACCAGCGTGGCTTTGCGGCCCACGCGGTCGCCGAAGTGCCCGAACAAGGCTGAGCCGACCGGCCGCGCGAAGAACGCCACGGCGAAGGTCGCCAGCGATTGCAAAGCCCCCGAGGTCGGATCCGCCGAAGGGAAAAATAGCTTCGGGAACACCAGCACCGCCGCAGTGGCGTAGATGTAGAAATCGAAGAACTCGATGGTGGTGCCGATGAGGCTGGCGAACAGGACGCGCGACTTGCTGTTGAGAGGTGCCACATCGATCACGCTCATCTAAAGTCTTCCACCCTGGTCGGCAAGCAATACATCGGCGGGAAGCGGCACGGCATCGAGCCCGCGGGCGAACAGCATGGCCTGGAAGCGCTCGCCCATTTCGTCAGGCAAGGTCAGCCGCTTCACTTGCCGCGCCAGCTTCATGCGCGTGCCTTCATCGGCAGCCTCGATGAAATCGCCTTCGAACAATTCCTGCAGCCCGGAGGCGATCAGGAACTGCGCTTGCGGCACATAGGCCGCCACGCTGAATCCCGCGTTGTTGCCGGCTTCGGCCAGCGCCGTGAAATCCACCGAGGCGGTGAGATCCTGCAATCCCGGAAGGATGTACGCATCGCCATGCGCGCGGTGGCGATAGTGCGCCATCAGCGTGCCGTCGGTGCGTTCGGGCAGGTAGAACTCCTGGCGCACATAACCGTAGTCGATGAACAGCATGACGCCGGACACGAGCGACCCTGCGACGGCCTGCATCCAGAAGGGAAGCTGCGGCAATATTTCGGATCGGTAGCCGTCGGGAAATTCCCGGCCGGTGTCACGCTCGACGTGGCGCACGGCACCGGACACCAGCGAATCGGCCGGGCGGTCGCTGCGCTTGAGGTTGCCCTCGCCATCCAGCACCACGTGCTCTTCGTACACCTCGCCGTCGCGCATGGTGAAGCGCGTGGTGGGCAGCGCGTCGATCACTTCGTTGGCGAACAGCACGCCGTGCCAGTCTTCTTCCGGCGGCCGGTCGAGCCATTCAACGCGGCTGAAGATGTCCCCCGGCAGCGACGCGGACAGCCGATCACGCTGGCGCTCGCGCAGGTCCGCGCTGGGCTCCAGGATCAGATAGCGCGCGGGCAGCGAGTCGGCGGCCGCGAGGGCCAGCAGCGCGGCTTCCGCGAAGCTGCCGCTGCCGCCACCCAGTTCCAGGAACAAGGCTGCGGGGCCAAGCGCCTGAAGCACCGGCTGCACCGTGCGCACCACACAGCGGGCGAAGAGGTCACCCAGTTCCGGGGCGGTGATGAAATCCCCCGCCTCGCCGAATTTGGTCTTGCCGGCGCTGTAGTAACCCAGCCCCGGCGCGTACAGGCACCGCTCCATGTAACGGGAGAACGGCATGGGCCCGTTGGACGCGATCTCCTTGCGGACATGGGCAAGGAGCTGGTCGGAAAGGGCCCGTTCGGCGGCTTCGGGGAGCGGCAGTTTCATCCGGCGAAGGATAGCAGCCGCTCGCGCGTTGATCCGCTAGAAGTTCTTCTCAACCGACAGGAACAGCCCGCGGCGGGGCCCGAACTGCGGCGCACCCACGCCCACGCCGCTGCCGTCACGAAGCTCGTAGGTGCGGTCCAGGGCGTTGATCAGCGCCAGCTGGGTGTGCAGCTTGCCGGTGCTTTCGAAGCTGAAGTCGTGCGACACATTCAGGTTCAACTGGAAGTAGTACGGCATCGACAACCCATTGGGCACGTCGCCGTCCTTGCGCAGGCCCGAGCCGAACAGGTAGTTCGCGCCCACCTGGGTGTCGCCGGTGATCGCCCAGCTGATGCCGCCGGACGAGGTGAGCTTCTGGTCGTGGTCCAGGTGGATGTAGTTGTCGTAGATGTACGCCAGCTCATCCGGGTCGAAGTTGTACTGGCCGGTGATGATGCGCTTGCCCATGGCACGGCTATAGGCCAGGTTGAAGTAGGCGGTGACCGGGCCGTGGTTCCAGTTGGCGCTGAACTCGGCGCCGCGGATACGGCCGAACTGGTAGTTGAAGGTGGAGTACACCACCGCGGCACCGAACTGCCCTTCGTCCTGCAGGCGGCTCGCGCGGCGGTCGTAGAGATCCAGCCCGAGAGTCAGGTCGCTGCCGACCTGCTGCGAGATACCAAGGTCGTAGTAGCTCGAGCGCTCGCTCTTGGGCGTGTTGTTGCCGTCGCTGGGCAGCGCGTTGGTGGTGCCGGCGAATTTCTCGATCGAGGTGGTGGTGATGGCCTCGGTGGCCGGCGGCGTGAAGTAGCGCGAGTAGCCGGCATGGACGGTGGTGGTGTCGGTGGCCTGCCACACGGCGCCGATGCGCGGGGAAAGCTGGCTTTCCGGCTTGAACGCGTTGTACTTGTCGTAGCGCACGCCGTAATTCACCGTCCAGGCGCTGCCGATGCTCCACTCGTCCTGCAGGTAGGCCGAATAGGTACGGGCGATCAGGCGGCTTTGGTCGACGATGTTGATCGGCGTGGTGCTGGTCTGGTTGCCGTCGGCATCGGCCGGGAACACCATGGCGTTGTTCGTGCTGCCGGCTTTCTCGAACGAGGAATACACGCCGTAGCGCACGGTGTTGTTGTCGCCGACGGGGGTGGAGAAATCCGCCTGCACGGTGCTGGCGCGGTTGCTGCGGCGCACGTCGGACGCCACGCCGTCGTACATCAGGTCGCCGATGACATCGGGGGTGAAGTCCAGGCCGCTGTAACGCTGGCCCAGGGACACCTGGTAGGCGGTTTCGCCCATTTTTCCCTGCAAGGAGAGCACACCGAAGCGGGTTCGCTCCTGCTGCTGCTCATTGAGCTTGGATGAATCGAAGTTGGTGACGTCCAGGTAACCGAAGGTGGGTGTCTGACCTGGGTTGTTGGGGATCTGGAAGCGGTTGTTGGCCACGCCGAACATGAAGCTCAAGCGCGCGTCGTCATTGATGCGATAGGAGATATCGCCGAAGGCCTTCACCTGGTTGGTATGGTCGTGAACCGGCTTCTTGCTGGACGTCGGGTTTTCGATGCCGATGTCGCTTTCCAGGTAGTTGGCGGTGAGGTAATAGCTCCACTCACCGGATTTACCGAACAGCGACGCATACGGGTTGAGCGTGCCGTTGCTGCCACCGGTGATGCCCACCACGCCTTCGTTGCCGTCGCTCTTGAGTTTCTTGGTGGTGATGTCCACCACCGCCGCGGTACGCAGGCCGTACTGGGCCGGGAGCGCGCCGTCCAAAAGCTTGAGGTTGTCGATCATGCGCGCGTCCAGCGCCTGGCCGAAGCCGCCGATGCTCTCGGGGATCACCACGCCGTCGATGCGGTACTGAAGGTTCGCGTGGTCGCCGCGCACATGCAGCTGGCCGAAGGAATCCTGCACCACGCCAGGCGCCTGCAACACCACCTGGTTCAGCGGGGTGCTCTGTCCAAGGGGGAGTGCTGCAATGGCCTTGCTGTCCAGTACGTACTGGCTGCTGCCGGTGTCCGGCGACAGGCTGTTGCGCGCGGCATCGAGCTTGGCGTCCACATCGACGCCACCGAGATTCACCGCATGCTGCGGATCGTCCGGTGCGGGTGTCGTGGCGGCCGGCGGCGCATCGCTGGCGAAAACCGGCGCGGCGCAGATGGCCGCGGCGATGCAGAGGGCAAGGCGGGAGAAATTCATGGGGCAGCGGGGTCCGTCGGGGAAAGCCTGATAATGTTATAACATATCAATGCTTCGATACATCCACATGACTGATGGCATGGGTGGCGGGGGAGGCACGGGTTGGGGGTCAGAGTGAACACTCTGACCCCGGGACCTGGCGGGGCTGTCAACTATCTGGGCGGCCACTTTCCCTGAGCTTTCCGCTTCATCGGCAGGTCACGGCGGGTTCGGTAGTTATTCACGTGAGAACCCGGACCGGAGCCCCCATGGCGCGCAAGAAAGCAGATTCACCCTCCAAGGAAATCATTGCCGTTGCCTCCACCCGGGACATCGGCGGCGCCGCGCAGGCCATCCTGGACTTCGTCTCGAAAATCCCCAGCAGCAAGGAACCCACTTCCAAGCGCCCCGCCGACGAAGCCCGCCGCATCGCCAACTCCGCCGCCAGCAAGGCGGGCCTCACCGCCGGCTCCCTGGCCCTGCCCCCGGGCCCGCTGGGCTGGCTTACGGTGCTTCCGGAACTGGTGATGATCTGGAAGATCCAGGCTCAGATGGTCAGCGACATCGCTTCCACCTTCGGCAAGGAAGCCACGCTTGGCCGCGAGCAGATGCTGTACTGCCTGTTCCGCCACACCGCCGCCCAGGCCTTTCGCGACGTGGTGATCCGCATGGGCGACCGCCTGGTGTTCCGCCGGGCCGGCATGGCGGCGCTCGAACGCGTGGCCAAGAACATCGGCGTGAACGTGTCCCGCCGCGCCGTGGGCAAGGGCATCAGCCGCTGGCTTCCGGTGGTGGGCGCGCTGGGCGTGGGCGCCTATGCCTATTACGACACCGCCCAGGTGGCCAAGACGGCTATTGAGCTCTTCAGCGGCGACATTGACGTGGAAGCGGTGGATGTCACCCCCGTGGCCGAGGCGGCCGCCACCGTGCGCAAGAGCGCCACGAAGGCTGCGAAGACGGCCTCGGCCACCAAGAAAGCGGTGAAAAAGGCGGTAAAGAAGACCGTGCGCAAGACCGCCGTCGTGGCTCGCAAGGCCACTCGGAAAAAGCCTACGTCCTGACACAGCCGGACCAATTTCCGGCATCCTTCGCGCATGCCGAAGCCTGCCCACCCCGTCGTCCTGATCACCGGTGCTGCCCGCCGCATCGGCGCGGCCGTGGTGCGCCGGCTTCACGCCGAAGGCTTCGATATCGCGCTGCACTATCACCGGTCGACGGTGGAGGCCCAAGCGTTGGCCGCGGAGTTCAATGCCGTTCGCGCCGACAGCATGCTCACGCTCAGCGCCGATCTAGCGGACGATGCCCGGCTCGCCACCATGGTGGACGAAGCCGCGCGCTGGCATGGCCGCCTCGACGCGCTGGTGAACAATGCTTCCAGCTTCCACGCCACGCCCGTCGGCAGCATCGACGGCGCGGCCTGGGACGGCCTCTTCGCCAGCAATGCACGTGCACCCCTGTTCCTGTCACAGGCAGCGGCGCCGCACCTGGCCGCGCGACAGGGCGCCATCGTCAACATGGTGGACATCTACGCCGAGCGCCCGCTTCGCGAGCACACGGTGTATGGCATGGCCAAGGCCGCGCTGGTGGCGATGACGCAATCGCTGGCCATTGAGCTCGCGCCGCAGGTGCGTGTGAATGCGATTGCCCCGGGCGCGATCCTCTGGCCCGAGAACGGCAAGGACTACACGGAACGGGACGCGATGATTGCCGCGACGCCGCTCAAGCGCTGCGGCGAACCGGAGGACATCGCAAGCACCGTGCTGTGGCTGCTTCGCGATGCTAAGTTCGTCACCGGACAGGTGATACGCGTCGACGGCGGACGTTCGCTGACCCTCTAGATCGACGCCTCGATCGCGACTGCCGTCTCGCCCATCTTCTCTCCATTTGGGCCGAAGCGCCGTTCCACCACGATGGTCGCGCCGTCGTGGTCCACCGCAACGATGGTGCTGGCACGTGTGCCGTAGCGCTCGCCGCGGATGAAGGTGGCCGAAAGCTTGCGCTCCAGGTCGATGCCTACGCCGGTGTCGGGAAGCACTTCATCGGGCCACGTACCCTCGTGGGCGAGGATCTCGAACAGCGATTCGAAGTCGCCGTCGTCGGCGCCGTCGATCCATAGCGAAAGTTTTTCGCAGGCGGCCTGGGTCTTCGGCCATGGCGCGTTGAAGTCGGCGTTGGACAGGCCATGCACGCCGGGCACGATCGCTTCCACGCGCGCCTTGGGCCGGTTGCCGATGTAGTACGCCGACTGGCCATCGAAGGTCAGCAGGTTGAACGGGCGATAGTCGGCCGCGCGCTGGCGCAGCGCTTCGGCGTGACCCGAAGCACTGCCGTCGACCAGGTACTCCACCGGCAACAGCCCACGCGAAAGACCGTCGTGCGCATCGCGGGGATCGCGCACATTGGTGACGGCGCATACCCGCCCGCCATCAGCCACGCCGAGCCAGGTACCGCCGGCCTGCAGGTCACGCCCGGCGACGATGCCGGGCCTGTCTTCCCAGCGCGCCAGGGCAGCCGAGGGGCGTTCATGGAACTCGTCGCGATTGCCCACCAGCAGCAGGCGCCAGCGGGGGTGCACGTTCCAGGCGAACGCGATCAGGCACATGCAGGTATGACCCCCGGGCGATTCATTCGCCCATTGTGCCGGTTATCAGGCCACCGCGGCCACCGGCTGGGCGACGGGGGTATCGGCCAGCATGCGGACGATGGATCCGGCCGCTTCCCGACCGTCATGGACGGCACGGACCACCAGGTCAGCGCCACGGACGTTGTCGCCGCCGGCGAAGATGCGCGGGTGGCTGGTCTGGAAGGGCAACTGCCCGGCCCCGCCCACCAGGATCTTGCCGGTGGGGTCCAACGCCACGCCGTGCACCTGGCACCAGTCCGGCGGGCTCGGCTGGAAGCCAAAGGCCTGGATCACCACGTCCGCCGGCAGGTCGCTCTCGCTGCCGGGGATATTCTGCGGCCGCATGCGCCCATCGGCGCCGGCGACCAGCTCGGTATCCACCACGCGCACCGCGTTGAGCCGGCCGTCTTCGCCCAGCAGGGCCACCGGCTGCTTGTGGAAGAGGAATTGCACGCCTTCCTCGCGGCTGTAGCCGACTTCGCGGCGCGAGCCAGGCATGTTGGCCTCGTCGCGGCGGTAGACGCAGGTGACCGACGCCGCACCCAGGCGGATCGCCGTGCGGTTGCAGTCCATGCCGGTGTCGCCACCGCCCAGCACCACCACATGCTTGCCGCGCAGGTCGTAGGTAGCCGAAGGCACTTCATCGCGCAGCAGCCGGTGGACGTTGGCGATCAGGAAGGGCAGCGCGTCGTGCACGCCCTTCAGGTCGCGGCCATCCAGGCGGCCGTCGACATAGGTGTAAGCGCCCGTACCGACGAACACCGCATCGTAGCCATCGACGAGTTCGGCGAAGTCGAGGTCGCGGCCGATCTCTATCCCTAAACGGAAGCGCACGCCCATGCCTTCGAGCACGTCGCGGCGCGTGCGCATCACGGCCTTGTCCAGCTTGAACGGCGGGATGCCGAAGGTGAGCAGTCCGCCGATCTCGTGGTAACGGTCGTAGACATCGGCAGCGATGCCGGCGCGGCGCAGGCGGTCGGCACAGGACAACCCTGCGGGACCTGCGCCGACGATGGCGACGCGGCGTCCGCTCTCGCGCACATGGGATAGATCCGGACGCCAGCCCTGGCGGATGGCTTCGTCGGTCACCCATTTCTCGACGCTGCCGATGGTGACGGCGCCGAAGGCGGTTTGCTCAAGCGTGCAGGCGCCTTCGCACAGGCGGTCCTGCGGGCACACCCGGCCGCAGATTTCAGGCAACGGGTTGGTTTCGTGCATCAGGGTGGCGGCCTCGAACAGGCGGCCGTCCTGCACCAGCTTCAGCCAGTTCGGGATGTAGTTGTGCACCGGGCAGGCGTGTTCGCAATACGGATTGCCGCAGTCGATGCAGCGTTCGGATTGCGTGGCGGCCTCGGAGGCGGCGAAATCGCCGGATATCTCCGAATAGCCGAGCACGCGCACCGGCACGGGGACCGTGCGCGGTGTTTGCCGCGATACCTCGAGGAAGCGGAAGTCCTTGGCGCTCATGCGGCGCTCCGCAGTTCTTCAGCCAGTGCATCCAGGCTCGCCGCCTTGGGCTTGACCAGCCAGAAACGCTGCAGCAGGCCACGGAAATCCGCGTGCACCTTGCGGCCCCATGCGCTGTGCGTGGTCTCGGCGTGGCGGGCAATGAGGTTGCGCAGGTGCTGCATGTAGTGCTCCATGCCTTCCGGCGAGATGCGCACGATGTCGACCAGTTCATGGTTGTAGCAATCGACGAAGTCGCGGTCGAGGTCGAGCACGTAGGCGAAGCCGCCGGTCATGCCCGCACCGAAGTTAAGCCCCGTGGAACCGAGCACGGCGACCACGCCGCCGGTCATGTACTCGCAGCAATGGTCGCCGGCACCTTCCACCACGGCCAGCGCGCCTGAGTTGCGCACGGCGAAGCGTTCGCCGGCACGACCGGCGGCGAAAAGCTCGCCACCAGTGGCGCCGTACAGGCAGGTATTGCCGATGATGGCGGCGTCCTGGCTGGCGAAGGGCGAATCCGCCGGCGGGCGGATCACCAGGCGGCCACCGGCCATGCCCTTGCCCACGCCATCGTTGGCTTCGCCATCCAGTTCGATCTGCACGCCACCGGCATTCCATGCACCCAGGCTCTGCCCTGCCGAGCCTCGCAGGCGCAGCAGCAGGGGATGGCCGCTCATGCCGGCATCACCCCAGCGTCGGGCAACCTCGCCGGACAGCCGCGCGCCGATGGCGCGGTCCGTGTTGGCGATGTCGTAGTCGAACGTGCCGCCCGTGCCGTGCGCCACCGCTTCACGCGTGTCTTCATTGATGCGCGTTGCCAGCGCCGCTGGGTCGCGCATCGGGTTGCGCGGCAGCACGCATTGCGTGGCCTCGTGGTTGGCCAGGCCATCGGTACCCAACAGACGAGAAAGGTCCAGCTGGCCGTGCCCGGTGGTGGTTCCCTTGAGTTGTTCAAGCTTCTCGCTGCGGCCAATCAGTTCCGCCATCGAGCGCACGCCGAGCGCAGCCATGTGCAGGCGCACGTCTTCGGCAACGAAACGGAAATAGTTCATCACCATTTCCGGCAGGCCAGTGAAATGGGCGGCGCGAAGTACCGGATGCTGCGTGGCCACGCCGGTGGCGCAGTTGTTCAGATGGCAGATGCGCAGGTACTTGCAGCCCAGGGCCACCATCGGACCGGTACCGAAGCCGAAACTCTCGGCGCCGAGCATGGCTGCCTTGACCACGTCCAGGCCGGTCTTAAGCCCACCGTCGGTCTGAAGGCGTACACGGCCACGCAGGTCGTTCAACCGCAGTGTCTGCTGCGTCTCGGCCAAGCCCAGTTCCCACGGCGTGCCTGCGTACTTGATCGACGTGAGCGGGCTGGCACCGGTGCCGCCATCGTGGCCGGACACGGTGATCAGATCGGCGCCCGCCTTCACCACACCGGCGGCAACCGTGCCAACGCCGGCATGCGATACCAGCTTCACCGACACCAGGGCCTGCGGATTGACCTCCTTCAGGTCGTGGATCAGCTGGGCCAGGTCTTCGATGGAGTAGATGTCGTGGTGCGGCGGCGGGGAGATCAGGCCGATACCGGGCTTGGCATAACGCAGCCGGGCGATGGTCTTGTCCACCTTGTGGCCCGGCAACTGGCCGCCTTCGCCGGGCTTGGCGCCCTGGGCGATCTTGATCTGCAGTACCTCGGCATTGACCAGGTACGCCGGCGTCACGCCGAAACGGCCCGATGCCACCTGCTTGATCTTCGAGGCCTTCTCGGTGCCGTAGCGGGCGGGGTCTTCGCCACCTTCGCCTGAATTGCTGCGCGCACCCAGGCGGTTCATGGCGACGGCCAGCGCTTCGTGCGCCTCGGGCGAGAGCGCGCCCAGCGACATGCCGGCCGAATCGAAGCGCTTGAGGATCGCTTCAACGGGTTCGACTTCATCCAACGGCACGGGCGTGCTTGCCACCGGATGCAGCAGATCGCGCAACGCGGAAGGCGGGCGGCCGTCGACGAATTGCGCGTAGCGGCGGTAGTCGCTCATCAACCCCGAGCGCACCGCCACCTGCAGGCTGGCGATCACGTCGGGGTTGTACATGTGGTACTCGCCGCCGTGGATGTACTTGTACAAGCCGCCGGGGCGAAGGCCGGCCATGTCGTTCCAGGCTTCGCCGGCAAGCGTGCGCTGCTCGGCGTCGAGGTCGGCGAAGGTGGCGCCGCCCACGCGCGAAGGCGTGCCGGGGAAACACAGTTCCACCACGTCCGGGGCCAGGCCGACGATCTCGAACAGCTGCGCGCCACGGTAGCCGGCAACGGTGGAAATTCCCATCTTCGAGAGGATCTTCAGCAGGCCCTTGCGCACGCCACGGCGGTAGTCGCGGCCAATCTCGCGCGGGGCGCCGTCGTTCTTGCGGATGTGGCCACTGCGACCTAAGTCAAACAGGCTCTGGTAGGCCAGCCAGGGGTAGATTGCCGTGGCGCCGAAGCCGATGAGGCAGGCGAACTGGTGCGGATCGCGGGGCGTCGCCGTCTCCACCATGATGTTGCACTGACATCGCAGGCCCGTATCCACCAGGCGAGCGTGCACGGCGCCCGTGGCAAGCAACGCATGGATTGGGGTCAGGTCCCGGCGCGGGTAGCGGTCGGAAAGGAACACCACCTGCACGCCGCCACGCACGGCAGCCTCGACGTCGTCGCATAGCTGGCGCAGCGCGCCTTCGAGGGTCTGGCCGGCGCCGTACATCAGGTCGAAGCGCGGCGTATTGGCGTATTCCTCCATCGCCAGGATCTGCCGCAGCTTGCGCTGGGACAGGATCGGCGAGTTGAGCATCACCTGGCGGGCGTTCTCCGGCCCCAGCTCGAAGATGTTCCGCTCCTGGCCGATCTGCGTCACCAGCGACATCACCAGGCGCTCGCGCAACGGATCGATCGGCGGGTTGGTGACCTGGGCAAACGCCTGCCGGAAGCGGTCGAACAGCGGACGCACATGCGAGGACATCGCCGCCATCGGCGTATCGTCGCCCATGGAACCGGTGGCCTCGGCCTCGGTTTCGGCCAGCACCTTGAGCACCGATTCGGTCTCTTCGCGGGTAAGGCCGTAAAGCTTCTGGTAGCGCTTCAGTTCCTCCGCCGGCAGCGGCTCGGCGGCCAGGTTCGGATCGATGAGGTCGGATTCGAGATACGCCACGCCATCGCGCAGCCACTGGCGGAACGGCGCGCGTGCGCGGTTGATGTCGTCGATGTCGGCATCGTGCAGCAGGCGCTTGTTGGCGAAATCCACGGCGATCATCTCGCCGGGTGCGAGGCGGCCCTTGGCCACCACGCGCGATGAGGGCACGTCCCACAGGCCCGCCTCGGACGCCACGATCAGCACGTCGTCGTCGGAGAGCGCCCAGCGCGCGGGGCGCAGGCCGTTGCGGTCGAGCGTGCAGGCGGCGTACTGGCCGTCGCAGATCACGAGGCCCGCCGGGCCATCCCACGGCTCCGAATGCAGCGCGTAGTACTCGTAGAACGCGGCAAGGTCCTCGTCGAGGTTCTCGCGCGCGGCGTACGCCGGCGGCACCAGCACCTTCATCGCGTTCAGAAGATCCATGCCACCGGCCAGCAGCACTTCCAGGGCGTTGTCCAGGCTTTCCGAATCCGACCCTTTCTGGCGCACCAGCGGGCCGATGCCTTCCAGGTCCACCAGCGGCGAACGCAGCACCGAGGAACGCGACAGCATCCAGCGCCGGTTGGCGCGGATGGTGTTGATCTCGCCGTTGTGCGCCAGGAAGCGGAACGGCTGCGCCAGCCGCCACTGCGGCGAGGTGTTGGTGGAAAAACGCTGGTGGAAGACCACCGCGTCCGCGCTCAATGCCGGGTGGCGGAGGTCCGTATAGACATCGCGCAGGCGGCCGGGCGCGGCCATGGCCTTGTAACCGACGACATGCACCGACAGCGACACCACGTAGAAGGTTTCGTTGTCGGCCAGTGCCACTTCTGCCACGCGGCGGGCACGGAACAGCGCACGCTCGAAGGTGGCGTCATCCTGGCCGTTGCCGGCGTTGACGAACACCTGGCGCACGCGCGGCATTTCGGCGGCGGCCAGCGGGCCACAGGCATCGGCGTTCACCGGCACGTCTCGCCAGCCGGCCACGGTCATGCCAGCTTCAGTCAACTTTGCTTCAAGCACCGCGGCCGCGGAGGCGTCGCCGTCGCGATTGTCGAATACCAACCCTGCGGCGAAACGCTCACCCACGGTAATGCCCGACTCATCCGCCAGCGCGCGCAGCCACGGCTTGGCGCCATGCACCAGCACGCCGCAGCCGTCACCGCTGACGCCATCGGCATTCACGCCGCCACGATGCGAAAGCTTGGCCAGGGCGGAGAACGCAGTATCCACGAGCGCGGCCGAGGCTTTGCCGTCGACGTGCGCCACCAGCCCGAAGCCGCAGCTATCGTGTTCGAATGCCGCGTCGTAAAGCGTCGGCTTGCCTTGCTTCACCATCAGGCCGCCTCCAGGCGCGGGTTGGTTGGCTGGGAATAACCCCTCGGGGACACGTTGGCGCGCACGGGATGAAGCTTCCGCGCGAACGCACGATCGGGCATACGGCCCCACTTTAGGCACATTTGACGCGCTGCGTCAAAAGGTTTGGACGTCCAAACGCGTGAAGCCCGTTAAATCGGCGGTAACGCCTGGGCCCAATGCCCGCTGTAGCGCCGCCCCGATGCCGTGTCATGCTATGGCGAGACCCGTTCGAAGGACCCGTCGCAAGCATGCGCAAGCCCCCATGTGGCGCCCTCTGGCTGGCCCTTGCCCTCGTTCTGACTGCTGCGCCGCCCGTCGCCGCGCAGCGTACGGTGGGCAGCAAGGCCGAACAGGCGGAAGCGAAGAAGAAACTCGACGACGTGCGCTCGCGTATTGACGAGGTGACCCGCGAACAGCGGGAAACCGCCAACCAGCGCGACAGCGCCAACGCGGCGCTGGCACGGCAGGCCGAGGCGGTGGCGGCCGCGGCCAAGGCCGTGCGCGAAGCCGACCAGGCCCTGGCCGAGAAGGAACACGACCTTGCCCAGCTGGGCGAGCAGCGCGCGACGATGAAGAAAACCCTCGATCGCCAGCGTGCCGCGCTCGACGACCTGCTGCGCGCCGCCTATACGCTCGGCCACGGCTCGGACCTGCAGACCCTGCTGGGCGATCAGGACGTGGACCGCATCGCCCGCGCGCTGGCTTATTCAAAATATTTCCAGCAGGACCGCCTGGCGCGGATCAAGGCCCTGCTGGGCGACCTCGCCCGCCTGCAGGACATCGAATCGGCCATTGCCAGCGAGCAGGAAGCGCTCAAGGCCCAGCGCGCCGAGCGCGAGGCCAAGGCCACGTCGCTGGAAAAGCAACGCGCCGACCAGCAGAAGCTGGTGGCCGAAGCCAACGCCCGCCTCACCGACCAGTCCAAGAAAATCGCTTCCCTGAAGCAGGACGAGCAGTCGATGAACTCACTGGTCGAACGCCTGCAGAAGGTGATCGAGGAAGCCCCCGTGGTCTCGGCGCCCTCGGCAGAACCGGGCAAGCCGTCGGCGAACATCCGTGGTGACCTGCCCTGGCCCGCCACCGGTGCCGTGCATGCGCATGGCCCGGGCGTCTCCATTGCCGCCGTCCAGGGTAGCCCGGTGCACGCCGTGGCGCGCGGCCGGGTGGTCTACGCCAGCTTCCTGCGTGGCTACGGCATGCTGGTGATCCTGAACCATGGCGACGGCTGGATGTCCCTTTATGGCAATAACGAAACCCTGCTGCATGGCGTGGGCGATACCGTAGAAGCCGGCCAACCGGTGGGCACGGCGGCGTCGCCTTCCCTGAGCGACGGCGGCGTCTACTTCGAGCTGCGCCAGCGCGGCAAGCCGGTGGACCCGGCCAGCTGGCTGTCCAAGCGCAAGTAACGCGCTTTGCACGCCGCCCGATTACCATCAGGACCTTGAACCTGGAGATTTGCATGCGTCTTTCCCCGCCCGGCCAGCCCACCCGCAAATTCTTGCGGATGGCCGCGCTGCCGCTGTTGCTGACCGCCCTCCCCGCGCTGGCCCAGATACCCCAGCCCGATGCCCCGGCAGCGGGTGCCAGCGTGCTGCCCCCGCCTTCGATGAAGGGCGCACCGGCGTCGGCGTCCACCTCCGGCGAGGTATCCCTGGACGACATCCGCAACTTCACCCGCGTCTACCAGATCGTCAAACAGGCCTATGTCGAGAAAGTGGACGACAAGACCATCATGAAGGCCGCCATCGGCGGCATGGTCACCGGCCTTGATCCCCACGCCGAGTACCTGGACAAGGACGGCCTGGACGAGCTCTCCGAGGACACCACCGGCCAGTACAGCGGCCTGGGCATCGAGGTCCTGCAGGGCGACGGCGAGCTGCGCATCGTGGCGCCGATCGACGACACGCCTGCCTCGCGCGCCGGCATCAAGCCGGGCGACCTGATCGTCAAGGTCGATGGCGTACCGGTGGATCCGCAGAACATCGACGAGGCCTACAAGAAGCTTCGCGGGCCGCCAGGCAGCAAGATCGTCCTCACCATCCTGCATGAGAAATCCGACAAGCCCATCGACATGCCGCTGGTGCGCGAGCGCATCGCCGTCACCAGCGTCAAGGTGCGCGAACTCGCGCCAGGCTATGCCTATATCCGTGTCTCGCAATTTCAGGAAGACACCGCGACCGACGTCGAACGGAAACTGGGCGACCTGATCAAGAAGAACGGACCGCAGAAGGGCGCGGTGCTGGATCTGCGCTCGAACCCGGGCGGCCTGTTGACCTCGGCCGTGGGCGTGAGCGACGCCTTCCTGGATTCGGGCGTGATCGTCACCACACGCGGCCGCGTCCCCGACGCGAACCTGCATTTCGACGCCCATCCGGGCGATATCCTCAATGGCGCGCCAATGGTGGTGCTGGTGGACAACGGCACGGCTTCGGCGGCGGAGATCGTGTCCGGCGCCCTGAAGGATCACCATCGCGCGCTGATCATGGGCCGTCGCACCTTCGGCAAGGGCGTGGTGCAAACCGTGCTGCCGCTGGACGACGAGCACGCGGTGAAGATCACCACGGCCCGCTACTACACGCCCAATGGCACCTCGATCCAGGCCGAAGGTATCAACCCGGACATCGCCCTGGCCGACCTTGCCGTCAACAAGAGCGAATCGCCGCCGCAGCTGATCGGCTCGGAAGCGGACCTGCCCAACCACCTGGCCAATGAAACCGCGGCAGCCAAGGCCGCAGCCGATGAAGACGATGGCAAGCTCGCCATCGCCGACTTCGCCCTGTCGCAGGCGCTGAACGTGGTGCGCGGGCTGTCCCTGGGCCGTCCGCACTAGCTAGGGCGGGGGTCAGAGTTTTCACTCTGACCCCAATTCCTTCCCATCGAAGGATAGCTTGACGCCTACGGGGTCTTCTGCAGATCAGTCGGCGGCTTCAGCAAGAAGCGCACCGCCAGCAGACCCACTTCATATAGCAGGCACATTGGCACGGCCAGCATCACCATCGACAACAGGTCCGGCGGTGTGATGAACGCCGCGATCGCGAACGCACCGACGATGGCATAGCTGCGGAAGCGGGCGAGCTTCTCGGCGTCGACCACGCCCACCGCGGCCAGGATCACCACCGCCACCGGCACCTCGAAGCAGAGACCGAAGGCCAGGAACATCAGCATCACGAAATCGAGGTAATGCGTGATGTCCGTCATCATCTCCACGCCATCGGGCGTGACAGCGGTGAGGAACTTGAACGCCGCCGGCAGCACGATGAAATACGCGAACGCACAGCCGGCATAGAACAGAAACAGCGCAGCCACCAGCAGCGGACGGGCCAGGCGTTTCTCGTGCCGGTACAGCCCGGGGCTGACGAACGCCCACAGCTGGTACAGGATCATCGGCATCGAAATGAAGAGCGCCGCCCATAGCGCCAGCTTCAGCGGCGTGAAGAACGAGCTCGCCACTTCCGTGGCGATCAGGTGCGCGCCGGCGGGCAGGCGGGCTACCAGGGGAGCGGCAAGCTCGGTGTATAGACGGTTGGCGATCGGGATCAGCGCCATCAACACCAGGAACAGCGTGACGATGGCTCGCAGCAAGCGGGCACGCAGTTCTACCAGATGGGAAAACAGGCCTTCCTCGACGGGATCGTCGCTCGACGGTCCGGGTTCACTTGCTGACATCGGGACCTTCCGGATCCATGGGTGCTGCAGGCGCGTTGACATGCGGCGTTTCGGCACGCGGTGCGTCGGTATGCGGCACGTCGACAGGCGTATCCGCTGCCTTGCCCGCGTCCTGGCGGCCGTCGCCGAGCGGCTTGCCACGCATCACGTCGCCAGCTTCGGTAAAGGTACCGCGCACCTGCTGGTTGACCTCGCTGACGGTGCTGCGCAGGTCGTCATGCGGCTGGCGGGCACGCTCGGCGGCCTCGCGCAGATTACGCTTGATTTCCTCGGCCTGGATTTCGCGCTCCACTTCGGAGCGCACACTGTCCCAGCCAGTACGCACGCGTCGCAACAGGGCGCCCGCGGTGCGGGCGGCATGGGGAAGCTTTTCCGGGCCCAGCACGATCAGCGCGATGATGGCCAGCAGGAGCAGCTTGCCGAAGCTGATCTCGATCATGACGGGTGACGAGGTTAGTTCGAGCGGTCGCGCTCGGCGCGCGCCGCATCGGCGGCGACCTTGGCGGCGTCGGCTGACGGCGGTGCATGCTCAACTGGCGGATCGGCGCGCAGCTGCTCGGCAGCCTGGCGCTTGGCTTCTTCATCGCCATCCAGGCCTTTCTTGAAGTCACGGACGGCGCCGCCGAGGTCGGAGCCGATGTTGCGCAGCTTCTTGGTGCCGAAGATCAGCACGACGACGACGACCAGCAAGACAATATGAATGGTGCTCATGGGACAAACCTCGATGACGGCGTGCCCGCGAAGCAGCGCGGGCGACGCTCGAAAGTAAGACGACTAGCGCTGAGTGTACTCTTCCAGCCTGTCGCGAAAATCGACAATCGGTGTAGGCACATTCTGAACTCCGCCTTCGAAAATCCTACGTGGCGTCACGCCGCTGCCGTAAATGGCTGTATTTGCATCGTAATCGATACGCAGCGCGGAGCCATCCAGGGCGACGCCGGCAAACAGGCCGCGCGACCGCGAGTATGAGTAGATCTCCGCCTTCATCTGGCTGTCTGTGGCCGCGGTGGCCGTGCGGCCGACCGGCCCGGCCGCCGCCGAGGCGTCCGCGCCCAGCGTGAACTTGCCGTTGACGATGGAATCCACGCCGCGCTGGGTACGGAAGACCAGGATCACGTCGGTGGAGGAAATGCCTGCCTGGAAACCGACGCTGCCACCGGTGAGGGTCACGAAGCTCGGATTCGACCAGGTGCCGTCCGCACCCTTGACCGAGATCAGGCCTTCGCCGCGGCGGCCGCCGAACACCAGCCCCGCCTTGACCATGTCAGGAATGACGGCAATCGCGTGGGCATCGCGCAGGAGGTCCGTGGGAATGCCCTTGTCGGGCGCCTCCATGATTTCCTTCAGCACGCGTACGGCGTTGCGGGCACGGACGTCCGGTGGGTCTTCGGCATGTACGGCGGCAAAGGGCGCCGCGACAAGGGCAAGGACGACAAGGAAACGGGCGAACGGCTTGACCATGGGGATGGGACTCCTTTGCGGGGCGGCGTGAGGCGGGTGCGGCATCGGGATGCACGGCCTGCATAGTGTCGCTATGGCAGACTGCACTGTCCCAACGCAGGCCCTAGCCTCATGCCAGGCAGCAATAACTATACCGGCCTTGCCGCCAATTCCTACGCCACGACGCCAGCGATTGGCGTGCTGCTGGTTAATCTTGGTACACCTGCCGCGCCCACGGCGGCGGCGGTGCGTCCCTACCTGGCCCAATTCCTCGGCGACCGGCGGGTGATCGAATACCCCCGGCTGCTTTGGCTGGCCATCCTGCACGGCGTGATCCTCCGCATCCGGCCCCGGCGCGCGGCGCATGCCTACAGCCGCATCTGGACGGCGCAGGGCTCCCCCCTGCGCGTACTGAGTGAAGCGCTGACCAAGCGCCTGGCCGCCATACTGGCCAGCCGGCACCCCGGTTCCATCCAGGTGGAACTGGCCATGCGCTACGGTGCTCCCGACGTTTTCCAGACCATCGTGCGGATGCAGCGCCAGGGTGTGCGCCGGCTGCTGGTGCTGCCGCTGTACCCGCAGTACTCGGCCACCTCCACCGGCTCCGTGCTCGATGCCGTCGCCGACAGCGTCAAACGCCTGCGCTGGCCGCCGGAACTGCGCACGATCAACGATTATCACGACCGCCCCGGCTATATCGCCGCATTGGCCGACAGCGTACGCGCACACTGGGACCAGCACGGTCGGGGCGAAACGCTACTTCTGAGTTTCCACGGCATCCCCGAGCGCTACGTCAACAACGGCGATCCCTACTATGACCAGTGCATGGCCACGGCGCGCCTCCTGCGCCAGGCGCTGGCCCTCACCGACGAAGAAGCCATCATCAGCTTCCAGTCCCGCGTGGGCCGTGAGCGCTGGCTGCATCCCTATACCGACGAAACCGTACGCGAACTCGGCCGCCGGGGACTCAAGCGGGTGGATGTGATCAGCCCTGGATTTGCCGTGGATTGCCTGGAAACGCTGGAAGAAATCGCCATGCAGAACGCGGAATTCTTCCGCGAGGCCGGCGGTGGCACGCTCAGCTACATCCCCTGCCTCAACGACGGCGATGCGCACGCCACGATGCTTTCCGAACTCATCGTGCAGCACCTGCAGGGTTGGCCGGACGCCGAGGCATGAGCGAACTGACCATCGACATCCCAGGCCTGCAGCTGGCAGCGCAAGCCTGGGGCGACGAAAACCTTCCTACCCTGCTGGCCCTTCATGGCTGGCTCGACAACAGCGCCAGCTTCGAGCGGATAGCGCCCTTCCTGTCGCAGCGCTACCGCGTGATCGCGCTGGACCTGCCCGGCCATGGCGCCTCGGCCCACCTGCCACCGGGCCTGCCCTACCACTATGTGGATTATGTCCGCGCCGCCATCGCCGCCGCTGATGCGCTGCGCCTGGATCGCTTCAGCCTGCTCGGCCACTCGCTGGGTGCGGGCATCGCCAGCCTCGCCGCCGCGGCCGTGCCCATGCGCGTACGGGAACTGCTGCTGGTGGAAGGCCTGGGGGCGATGGCCGACGACGGCTCGCGCACCCTTGAGCGTTTCCGCGAGGGCCTGGCGGCGCTGCAGGAGCGCCCGCGCAGCCTGCGCGTCTTCGGCGATATGGACGCCGCCATCGCGGCACGGGTGGCCGTGAGCAAGATGCCGGCCGAACTCGTGCAGGGCATGGTGACCCGGAGCCTGGCCAAGGTCCCTGGCGGCTATAGCTGGCGCAGCGACCCACGCCTTGCCTCATCCACACCAATTCGCCTGGCCGAAACCCAGGTAATGTCCCTGCTGCTGGGCATCGAAGCGCGCACGCGCCTACTGCTGGCCGACCCGGCCATGCCCTACATGGAAACAGAGACCATCCAGGGCCGCATCGACTGCGTGGCGGATATCACCGTGGAGCGGATGCCCGGCGGGCATCACATCCACCTGGAGAAGCCCGCCGAAGTGGCGGCATTCTTCCTGCACAAGAATTAGCCCGCGCCTGACCGGGGTCAGAGTCAATGACTCTGACCCCCAATCAGCCACCTCAGGACCCGACGGTGATTTCCATCACGGTGCGCGGCGCCACCAGATAGTGGTCCACCAGCAGGAAGGCGAACAACGCCATCAGGTAGACGATGGAGAAGTTGAACACCTTCATCGAGAAGAGCTCGTCCGGGGGATTCAACAGGCGCACTGCGTAGTAAAGGAACCCCGCCCCCAGCACCACCGCCCCGCCCAGGTACAGCAGCCCGCTGTAGTGCATCAGGTACGGCAGCATCGTCACCAGGAACAACAGGATGGTGTAGAACAGCACGTGCCAGCGCGTGTACACCACGCCGTGCGTCACCGGCAGCATCGGCACCTGGGCCCGGGAATAATCCTCGCGGCGGAAAATCGCCAGCGCCCAGAAATGCGGCGGCGTCCACACGAAGATGATCAAGCACAGCTGCAGCGCGAACGGATGCAATTCGCCCGTGACCGACGTCCAGCCCAGCACCGGCGGAATCGCTCCGGCCAGGCCACCGATCACGATGTTCTGCGGCGTAGCGCGCTTCAAATAAGCCGTGTAGACCACGGCGTAGCCGATCAGGCCGCCGAAGGTAAGCACCGCGGTGAGCGTGTTCACCAGCAATACCAGCACCAGCATCGACAGCACGCCTAGACCCAGGGCAAACACAAATACCTGGCGCGGCGAAAGATGCCCCGTGGCCAGCGGCCGGTGCGCGGTGCGCGCCATCACCTTGTCGATGCGCTGGTCGATCAGGTGGTTGAACGCTGCCGCCGAGGCCGAGGCCAGCCAGATGCCCAGCGTGCCGTAGACCAGCGCACGCCAGGGCGGCAGGCCCATGGGGAAACCCGGCGCGATGCCCGGCGCCAGGAACATGCCGATGACGGCGCAGAACACCAGCAAGGCGACGACGCGCGGCTTGGTGAGCTCGAGGTATTCGCCGATGGTCGACTTGGCCACGTCAGGTTCCCGGTTCGATCGATCGCCGCTGCGTGCGCGCAAGCGACACCAGCAGGGTGAACAGCAGCAGCGCCGCCACGCCATTGTGCGCGGTTGCGACGGGAAGCGGCAGTCCCAGGTGCACATTGCCAATGCCCAGCGCCACCTGCGCCAGCAGCACCACGCCGACCGCGATGCCGGCACCGCGCAGTCCCGCGCGGGCTAGCCTGTGCGACAGCCAGCCAAGGTAGCAGAACACTACCAGTGCGCCGATTCGGTGTGCGATCTGGATCGCGCTACGCGCGGCCATGTCCAGCACGCCGCCTTCGTAGTTCACGCCCACGCCGCGCCACAGCACGAAGCCTTCGCGAAAATCCGTGGCCGGCCACCACTGGCCCTGGCAGGTGGGGAAGTCGGTGCCGCAGGCCAGGGCCGCATAGTTGGAACTGGTCCAGCCACCCAGGGCGATCTGGCACACCAGCAACACCATGCCCAGCATCACGAGCTTGCGCAATGCCGCATGACGATCGTCATCCGAACCCACGCCGCAGAAACGCAAGGCCGCATAGGCCAGCAAGCCGAAGGTGGCGATACCGCCCAGCAGGTGCCCCATCACCACGATGGGCTTCAGCAGGAGCGTGACCGTCCACATCCCAAGCATCGCCTGGAAGATGATCACGCCCAGCACCATCACGCCCACCCGCCACGCGCCAGGGCGATCCAGCCGCCACGCCACCAGCAAGGGCAAGGCGATGGCCAGCGCCGACAGCAGCGACGACACCACGTGCTCGCCATGCATGTACATGCCCACGCCCACCGCCGCGAACACGGCCGATGCCAGCAGGGCTGCGATGGCGAACCTGCGCCGCCACGCCGACATCAGCGCAATCGCAAGCACCATCACGCCCAGCGAACCTGCCAGGAAACGGTGCACCTGCTCGCGCCAGGCCTTGTGGGTTTCGTAAGGACGATCGGGAAAGGCTTCGTTGGCCTGGGCGATCTCGTGCGCGTGGCCGGGCCAGGTCACTTCACCGTAGCATGTGGGCCAGTCAGGGCAGGACAATCCAGCGTTGGACAGGCGCACGAAGGCGCCAAACATCACCACGCAAAAGGCAAAGACAGCCGCGGCAACGGCGATGGCACGCAGGATGCGCAGGCGACGCGACACCATTATTTGATCACCTTCTGCAAATCCTTCCGCAGCCCCGACGGATCGAAGCCGGCAGGATACTGGGCGAGCGCCGTGGTATTGGACTCCACGAACACAGCCGACACGGAGTCAGGCTCGGTTGGCCGGAACGACTCCAGCTTGCCATCTATGTCCCTGCCGACGATGTAGTCGCCCATGAAGGCATCGGCGGCCTTGTCGGTCGGCGGTTCACCGAGGTAAAGCAAGCGCAGGCGGTCGCTGTTGCGGTTGAGCGTGATGCGCGCGTTGCGCATCTTCAGCAGCGTATCCTCGCAACGCGCGGCGCAACCGGGGCCCGGCAGGGCGATCAATGTCAGGCGCGGCTCGGATGGATCGCGCCACACGTAACTGCCGCCCTTGGCCAGGTCGATGCGCACGTCGGCGAAACTCCGTTGCGGCTCGATCGGCAGGCCATTGCCCTTGGCGGTGGGCTGCCAGCCGGTCATGGTAAGCAGGGCCGCCGCGGCAAAAGGCGCCACGAACACCAGCAATACCAGGATCAGCTTGCCACGGCCGGTCGGGCGCGGCTTGTCTTGCACGGGAGGATTCATTCGGACCGTCCTTTAGTCCCGCGCCGCGGCTTGCGGTGCAGGATGAAGAAAATGACCACCGCCGCCAGGGCGAAGGTAAACCATTGGAAGGCGTAGGCACGGTGGCGCGCCGGCGGCATGAAGCCGGGTGTCCAGTCGCGCACGTAGGCTGCATGCGGATCGGCATCGAGCAGCAGCACGCGCGGGAACATGCGCTGCTTCAGGTCCATGCCGATCTCGGTAGTGTCCAGATAGATCGTCGTCTTCGGCCACGCATTCTGCGTGGGCAGCGCGTTGCCACCCATGCGTATGCCGATGCCCGGCGTGGGTACGTACAAGCCACGCAGGGACTGCACTCCTGTCGGCAACGGAGGTACCTGAGGGATGTGCCCCGCCTCGCGCGGCAGGAAGCCCAGGTCCACCAGCAAGAGGTCGGCCATGCCGTCCACCTTGAACGGCGCGTACACATGGATGCCCTGCTGGCTCGCGTGCGTCTGGTCGTCGAGGTAGTAGTCGCGGCCCGGCACGAATTGCCCGTTCACCCCCACGCGCGGATAGCGGTCGCCCGGCGGATTGGACGCCACGCCTGCGAAGTCTTCCTGCGCCGCCGTGGCCGATGCGGCATACCGTCGCAGAAGTTCGTCCTTCTCCGCCGCGCGATCGAGCTGCCACACGCCCAAGCGTATGAAAAGCAAGGTTCCGGCAACGGTCAGGAGCACGGCGAACCACGACGGACGGCGCAGGCGAATCACGCGGGGTACCGCGTGGTGGGGGCTATACTGCGGTGGTCGAAAGGGTTCGGGCCGATCACGTGGAAACCATCTACAAATACGCGCTGGTGATATTGCTGCTGGTGGTGTTGTTCAATCTCGGCCAGGCCCTGTACTTCATGATGACCGACAAGGGCCAGGGCAGCCGCACCGTCTGGGCCCTGACGCGCCGCATCGGGTTGTCGCTGCTGTTGATCGCCATGATCGCCCTGGGAATCTTCATGGGCTGGCTGCACCCGCACGGGGTGGGGCAATTCTAACCCCTTGCCCGGGGCGCCACCCCGGGGCTGCGTCAATTTGGGTGGATGCCCAGCCCCAAGGCCACGGCCTTCCACACCTCCGGCCACACCGCCGACTTCGTGGAGACCTCGTCGTAATGCGAGGCGCCCGGCACGATCACCACCCGGGCATCATCACCCTTGCCCTGCGCCATGCGGGCATAGTCCCGGGCCACCCGCGGCGGGGAAATATCGTCCAGCTCGCCAGTGATCAGCACCGTGCTGCTGCCATTGGGCGTAAGCGCAGCCGCGTTGGTGTCGCTATAGACATCAGCCCGTCCCGTTGACGGCTTCCCGGTCAGATCGTCCACATTGGTGTCGCAGGTCTGCCGGATCAGCGCCCGCTCATGCCGCAGATCGGCCAATCCACCCAGGCTCACCACGTGCCGCACCGGCACCGGCCTAGCCTCATGCAGCAGGCTCTGCGCCGGAATACGGGCCCGCCCAGCCAGCCACTGCACCAACTGCCCACCGGCCGAATGCCCCACCGCCACCAGCCGCGTAAGGTCCAGCCCCCGCGCCGCGGCCACGGTCCGCAACTCATTCATCGCCGCATTCATATCCCGAAACGTACCCGGATATCCGCCGCCGTCCTCGTCCAGCCGCCGGTACTCCACATTCCACACGGCCACACCGCGCCTTTGCAGCTCCCCAGCCATATGCCGCATCTGCACGATGCCGCCAAACTTGGAGTTCCAGCACCCGCCATGCACCAGCACCACCACCGGAAAAGGCCCCTTTCCAGCCGGCAGGAATAATTCGGCGTACTGCGACGGCGCCCTCCCATAAGCCACGTGGGCAGTGGGCTCCGGCCCATCAAGCGCCATGTACTCATCAAGGTTCATCGTCCCGGCCAAGGCATCGCCAGCCAGCAGCATAAGCAAAAACGCTAGCGCGCGGGGGAGGAAGGGGTTGGGTGTCATTTTCCTCGCTAAGTCCTCGTCGGGCTTTGCCCTCCTGCGGAAGCGCTCTGAAAAAGACACCCAACCCCTTCCTCCCGACGTGGTGGTGGGTTGTGGGGAAAGCGGGGTGTGTAGCTCACCGCGAATGATGGGAGGCCATTTCAAGCTGATGTTGCGCACAGCACGAGCAAAGGCCCATGCGACCAGCTCTTTTGCTCTGCTCTCACCCACCTCATGGGGTCGGAGGGGAGCCGTCGGGCGTCACCCCCGGGAACGATTCCGCAGGAGGGCGAAGCCCGACGAGGACTTAGTGACTGGGGGTGACGCCCGACGGCTCCCACCCCTCACCGCCCTAGAGAACGTAGACGAACATGAACAGGGCGAGCCAGACCACGTCGACGAAGTGCCAGTACCAGGCGACGGCTTCGAAGCCGAAGTGGTGGTCGCGGGTGAAGTGGCCCTTGGCGCAGCGCAGCCAGATGATGGCCAGCATGATCGTGCCCAGGGTCACGTGCATGCCGTGGAAGCCGGTGAGCATGAAGAACGTCGCGCCGTACACGCCGCTGTGCAGCGTGAGGTTGAAGTTCGTGTATGCCTCCATGTACTCGTGGGACTGGCAGAACAGGAACAGGCAGCCCAGCAACACGGTGAGGCCCAGGAACAGCAGCAGCTGGCCGCGGCGGCCGCCACGCAGTGCGTGGTGGGCGATGGTGATGGTAACGCCCGAGGACAGAAGGATCAGCGTGTTGACCAGGGGCAGGCCCCAGGCCGGGATGGTCTGGAAGGCGCCGCCGATGGCTTCCGGGCCACCGCCGCCGCTGGCACCCCAGGCGGCCGAATAGGTCGACCACAGGAACTGGTGGGTCAGCACGCCGTGGCCTTCGCCGCCCAGCCAGGGCACCGAGAAGATGCGGGCGTAGAACAGCGCGCCGAAGAACGCACCGAAGAACATCACTTCGGAGAAGATGAACCACAGCATGCCCATGCGGAAGGAGCGGTCCACCTGGGCGTTGTAGCTGCCGGCGCGCGATTCGTGGATCACCGAACGGAACCAGCCGAAGAACATGCCCAGCACCAGGACGACGCCGGTCCAGAACATGCCCTTGCCGAAGCCGGCTTCACCGGGCTGTGCATTGAGCCAGTGGGCGGCACCGTAGACGGTGGTGAACATGGCAATGGCCGCGACGATCGGCCAGTAGCTGTTCTTCGGTACGTAGTAGACGTCGTCTTGCTGGTGACCCATGGTGTGTTCCCGTGGATATCTTGTTTTTACTGCATCCCCCGGCCGGACATCCGGCCGGAAGAACCATCCGCTCAAACGTTGAGCATCTGCAAAATCGAAAGCAGGAAGACCGCGAGGGCAACGCCGCCGAGGATCCAGGCGGTCCGCCGGGCGCGCTTGCGGCGCGCCTGGACTTCCGCTTCCTGATGGGCCGTATGGGCGTTCAAGGGATCAATGGTCGACGTGGCCATGGGCCAGCTCGTCGTCGTTGATCACCGGCGGCACGGCGAAGGTATGGAAGGGAGCCGGCGACGGCACCGTCCATTCCAGGCCCTTGGCGCCTTCCCACGAACGATCCGGCGACTTCTTCTTGGAGAAGAACACCGCGTGGATCACCACGCCCAGGAAGATCAGCTGCGAGGCGCCGAACCAGAAGCCGCCGATCGAGCTGATCATGTTGAAGTTGGCGAAGGCCACGTTGTAGTCGGGGATGCGGCGCGGCATGCCGGCCAGGCCCAGGAAGTGCTGCGGGAAGAACAGCACGTTCACCGAGATCACGCTGGACCAGAAATGGATCTTGCCCCAGGTCTCGTTGTACATGTTGCCCGACCACTTCGGCAGCCAGTAGTAGGCGGCGGCGATGATCGCGAAGGCGGCGCCGGTGACCAGCACGTAGTGGAAGTGCGCCACCACGAAGTAGGTGTCGTGGTACTGGAAGTCGGCCGGGGCCAGGGCAAGCATCAGGCCCGAGAAGCCGCCGATGGTGAACAGGATGACGAACGCGATGGAGAACAGCATCGGCGTTTCGAACGTCATCGAGCCGCCCCACATGGTGGTGACCCAGTTGAATACCTTCACGCCCGTCGGCACCGCGATCAGCATGGTGGCGTACATGAAGAAGATTTCCGCACCCATCGGCAGGCCCACGGCGAACATGTGGTGCGCCCAGACGATGAACGAGAGGAAGGCGATCGAGGCAATCGCGAACACCATCGCCTTGTAGCCGAAGATCGGCTTGCGGGCGAAGGTCGGGATGATCTCCGACACGATGCCGAACGCCGGCAGGATCATGATGTAGACCTCCGGATGCCCGAAGAACCAGAAGATGTGCTGGTACAGGACCGGATCGCCGCCGCCGGCGGCATTGAAGAAGTTGGTGCCGAAGTACTTGTCGGTAAGCAGCATGGTGACCGCGCCGGCCAGCACGGGCATCACCGCGATCAGCAGGAAGGCGGTGATCAGCCAGCTCCACACGAACACCGGCATCTTCAGCAGGTCCATGCCCGGAGCGCGCATGTTCAGGATGGTGGCGATGATGTTGATCGCGCCCATGATGGAGGAAATACCCATCAGGTGGACCGCGAACACGGTGTAGGCGATCGACTCACCCTGCAGCGACAGCGGCGGGTACATGGTCCAGCCGCCGGCGGGGCCGCCGCCGGGCATGAACAGCGTGGACAGCAGCACGCAGAAGGCGAACGGCATCAGCCAGAACGACAGGTTGTTCATGCGTGGCAGCGCCATGTCCGGCGCGCCGACCATCAGCGGGATCATCCAGTTGGCCAGGCCGACGAAGGCCGGCATGATCGCGCCGAAGATCATCACCAGCGCATGCAGCGTGGTCATCTCATTGAAGAAATACGGCTGCACCAGCTGCAGGCCCGGCTTGAACAGCTCGGCGCGGATCACCATGGCGAAGCTGCCGCCGATGAAGAACATGGTGAGCGCGAACACCAGGTACAGGGTACCGATGTCCTTGTGATTGGTGGAGAACACCCACCGCTCGATGAAATTCTTCGGCGGACCGTGATGCTCGTGGTCGTGGTGATCGTGTTGGTCGTGGGCTGCGTGGGCCATGGCCTAAACCTCTACCTGCAATGCGTGTACGGATTAACCCTGGCCCTTGGGCGCGGGTGCGGTCTGGGCGGTCTGCGAAGCCTTCAGCAGTTTCGCCTCGTCCTGCTGGGTAGCCAGCCACTGTTCGAATTCGGCCTTGGGCACGGCCTTGACCACGATCGGCATGAAGCCGTGGTCCTGGCCGCACAACTCGGCGCACTGCCCGCGGTAGACGCCGGGCTCCTTGATGTTGGTCCAGGCGGAATTGATCACGCCGGGGATCGCATCCATCTTCCAGCCAAGCGCCGGGACCCACCAGGAGTGGATGACGTCCGCGCCGGTGATGACGAAGCGCACCTTGGTGTTGATGGGCAGCACCAGCGGATGGTCGACGTCGAGCAGGTAGGTGTTATAGCCATCGACCGTCACCTTGCCCGGATCCATGCCCGAACCCAGCTGGCGGGTACGATCGCTGCGGCCGTCGAGCTTGGACATGAAGCCGACCTTCTCGACCGCCTTGCCCTGGTAGTCGACGTAGTCGTAGCGCCACTTCCACTGGTAGCCGGTGACCTTGATGGTCATTTCCGAGCCGGTGGTGTCGGCGAAGCTGACCAGGCCCGTGGTGGCGAGCTTGGCAAGCACGATCAGGATGATGATCGGCACGCCCGTCCACAGCGCTTCGAGCTTGGTGTTGTGGGTCCATTTCTCGGCCACGGCACCGCGCGACTTGCGGAACTTGAACATCGAGATGAACATCGCGCCGAAGACGACGATACCGATCACGACGCAGACGCCGAAGGCCACGTTGTTGAGGAAATAAGGTTCGCCCGACCAGGTCGTGACTCCCTTGGTGAGGTTCAACTGGTCCGGCTGGGGGTTCGCCCACACCGCCCCGCCAAACAGGGCGAGGGCCGTCGCGGCCACTGCCTTCATCGAACGCCTGATGCCGCCAGATGTCATGTCTTGCACCTTTGTTGAACCTACTTGCGCTGCTGGTCGTTGATTTCCGCCAGCAACACCATGAGTTTCCGTGACGCCTCGACTTTTTCCTCTTCCCCGAGGAAAGCGCCGATTTCAAGCTCGCGGCCATGCGATTTGAGCACGAGCCGTTGTCTTCCATTGCCCGGCAACAGCCGGACACGAACCCAGTACGGCTGGAAGGAGGCACGGCGCCGTCCAGGCAGCCATTGCACTTCCAGCTTGTCGCCTTCCACCACGATCCGCTCGCCGTGCCCACCCGCGCGCCAGGCCAGGCCCAGCAGCGATGCCACCGCCACCGACTCCAGCAGCGCGAAAACCGGGGCGAACACATTGCCCTGCCACGCACAGATCCAGGCGACCGAGATCGAAAGGGCCGCCAGCGACCATGACAACCGGTGCAGACCACGCCGACTCAGCGCACGGTTGGGCCTGAGCCAAACAACGCGCGGCAAGCCAGCGATGGCTGGACGGAGCACGACCATGGGAGCACCTGTCCCTCGGAACAGCGGAATGATAGGCCGGTGGGGGTACGACCGGCAAGGTTGACGTGGTTTTGGAGCGATGCGGGGAACAATGCGATGTGCGGCAATTTGCCTCACGCTGTGAATTGGGGGGTCAGAGTGTTCACTCTGACCCCGAGATGCTGACCCCTCAAGCCGGGCGGCGGACATAAGCGGCCACCCGCGGCCCACGCGTACAATGTGCGGCTGATCCCACCCCCATTGAAGCTCCCACGCCGTGAACGAACCCATCCTGAGCGTCGACCTGCCCGGCACCGCCAGCCCTGCCCGTGCCCGCATCACCGCGGCCTGGCTTCGCGACGAAACCGAGGCCGTGAACGACCTGCTGGCCCAGGCCACCTTGCCGCCAGTGGAACGCGAGCAGGTGATCGACGTGGCCGCCGGCCTGGTGACCCGGGTCCGCGCCCGCGCCAAGGACCAGTCCGCCGTCGAAAGCTTCATGCGCCAGTACGACCTTTCTTCCGAGGAAGGCGTATTGCTGATGTGCGTGGCCGAGGCCCTGCTGCGCATCCCGGACAAGACCACCGCCGACAAACTCATCCGCGACAAGCTCGGCGAGGCCAACTGGAAGAAACACCTGGGCCAGAGCGAGTCGGTGTTCGTCAACGCCTCCACCTGGGGGCTGATGCTCACAGGCCACCTGGTAAACCTGGCCGAGGAAACCCGCCGCGACTTCACCAGCGCCCTGCGCCGCCTGGTCGGCCGGGCCGGCGAGCCGGTGATCCGCCTGGCCGTGCGCCAGGCCATGCGCATCATGGGCCACCAGTTCGTCATGGGCCGCACCATCGGCGAGGCGCTGGATCGTTCGGCGGAAAAAGAGCACGCCGTCTACCGCTATTCCTATGACATGCTGGGCGAGTCGGCGCTGACGCAAGAAACTGCGGAACGCTACCAGCAGGACTACCGCGACGCGATCAATGCCATCGGCGCGCGCGGCCCTTTCCCCAACAACCTCGAAGCCCCTTCGATCTCGGTCAAGCTGTCGGCGTTGCACCCGCGCTACGAAGTGGCCAATCGTGATCGCGCCCGCCGCGAGCTCACCGAAAAGCTGCTCGAGCTCTCGCAGCTGGCGATGAAGAACGGCATCGCGCTCTCGGTGGATGCGGAGGAAACCGACCGCCTGGAGCTGTCGCTGGACATCGTCGGCGACGTCTTCGCGCATCCGTCCCTCCAAGGCTGGAACGGCCTGGGACTGGTGGTGCAGGCCTATCAGAAGCGCGCGCCGTTCGTTATCGACTGGCTCACCGAGAAAGCCCTGGCAACTGGCCGCCGCTGGTATGTGCGCCTGGTCAAGGGTGCCTATTGGGATGCCGAGGTCAAGCGCGCGCAGGAAGGCGGCCTGGGCGGCTACCCGGTCTACACGCGCAAGCCCAATACCGATGTGTCGTACCTCGCCTGCGCGCAACGTCTGTTCGCCGCCGGCGCGGACGCCGTATATCCGCAGTTCGCCACGCACAACGCGCACACCATCGCCGCCATCCACCACATGTCGCGCGGCCGCGCCTACGAGAACCAGCGCCTGCATGGCATGGGCGCAGACCTCTACGCCGAGGTGATCGGCAAGGACAAGCTCAACGTGCCATGCCGCGTGTACGCGCCGGTGGGCACGCATGAGGATCTATTGCCCTACCTGGTGCGCCGCCTGCTGGAAAACGGTGCCAACACCAGCTTCGTCAACCGCGTGGTCGACGAAAGCGTCCCGGTCCGCGACCTGGTTGCCGACCCTTGCGAAACCGTCCGTGGTTTTGCCTCCATCCCCCACCCGCGCATCCCGCAGCCGGTGAACCTCTACGGTGAACTTCGGAAGAATTCCATGGGCATGAACTTTGCGAACGATAACGAACTGAAGGCGCTTGCCGAATCCATTCACGCGCAGGCCGGTCCATGGAACGCCGCGCCGCTGGTGCCGGGCGCAGCAGCAGCGGGCGCCGCGGTGAACGTGACCGATCCATCCGACCGCAGCCGCGTGGTGGGCACGGTGAGCCATGCCACCGATGCCACGGTCGAGAAGGCCCTGGCTAATGCCGTGGCCGCGCAGCCGGGCTGGGACCGCCTGCCGGCCGCCAGCCGCGCGGCCATCCTCGAGCACGCGGCCGAACAGCTGGAAACGCGTCGCGGCGAGTTCATCGCGCTGTGCGTGCGCGAAGCCGGCAAGAGCCTCCCCGATGCCATCGCGGAAATTCGCGAGGCGGCGGATTTCCTGCGCTACTACGCCACCATGGCGCGCCGCCTGTTCGGCCATCCGGAGCAACTGCCCGGCCCCACCGGCGAGAGCAACCAGCTGTCGCTGCATGGCCGCGGCGTGTTCGTCTGCATCAGCCCCTGGAATTTCCCGCTGGCGATCTTCCTGGGCCAGGTGAGCGCCGCGCTGGCCGCCGGCAACGCGGTAATCGCCAAGCCCGCCGAGCAGACCTCGCTGATCGGCTACGAGGCGGTGAAGCTTCTGCACGACGCCGGCGTGCCGCGCGAGGTGCTGCAATACCTGCCCGGCGATGGCGCCACGGTCGGCGCCGCCCTCACCCGCGATCCGCGCGTGGCCGGCGTGGCCTTCACCGGCTCCACCGAAACCGCCTGGGCGATCAATCGCGCGCTTGCCGCGCGCAACGCCCCGATCGCCGCGCTGATCGCCGAGACCGGTGGCCAGAACGCGATGATCGCCGATTCGTCGGCGTTGCCCGAACAGATCGTCAAGGACGTGATCGCCTCGGCGTTCCAGTCGGCCGGCCAGCGTTGTTCGGCCGCCCGCGTGCTGTTCGTGCAGGACGACATCGCCGACAAGGTGATGTCGATGCTCGCCGGCGCCATGGCCGAGCTCACCGTGGGCGATCCGGGCCAGCTTTCCACCGACGTAGGTCCCGTGATCGACGAGGACGCGAAGAAGATCCTGGTCGACCACGCCGCCCGCATGGATGCCGAGGCTCGCAAGATCGCCGAAGTGGCGCTGCCTGCGTCCACCGGCAACGGGACCTACTTCGCCCCGCGCGCCTATGAACTGAAGTCGCTCGGCCAGCTCACCCGCGAAGTGTTCGGCCCGGTGCTGCATGTGATCCGCTGGAAGGCCGACGAGCTGGACAAGGTGGTCGAGCAGATCAACGCCACCGGCTATGGCCTGACCCTTGGCATCCACAGCCGCATCGACGACACGGTGAACTACATCCAGTCGCACGCGCGGGTGGGCAACTGCTACGTCAACCGCAACCAGATCGGCGCGGTGGTGGGCGTGCAGCCCTTCGGCGGCGAAGCGCTGTCCGGCACCGGTCCCAAGGCCGGCGGTCCGCACTACCTGTTGCGCTTTGCCAACGAGCGCACGCTCACCATCAACACCACGGCGGCCGGCGGCAACGCCTCGCTGCTGACCATCGGCGAATAAGCCACGCAGGATGTTGCGATGCGTTAACGGTTTCCCCTGTCCAGGTGCCATGATCGGCGCCTGGACAGCTGGGGAGCGGTTCCATGAAATCCGTCGCAGGCATCCATAACCCCGCCGACGACCCGCGCTACACGGCGGTGGAAATCCCACCCAACGTCTTGCTTGGGCTCACCCTCCTGGCCGATCGCGACGGCGTGGACTGCACGCCCTGGTTCGCCGGGCTGCCGCTCGACCGCAGCCAGATCGCCGACCCTGATGCACGCGTCTCCTACCGGCAGGCCGCTATCGTGCTGCGCCGCGCCCTGCTCGCCGTGGGTGACCCGGCCCTGGGCATGCGTGCCGGCCGCGACGGCAACCTCGGCAGCTTCGGCCTGCTGGGCCTGGCCATGATGACCTCGGCCACCTTTGGCGACGCCATGCGCGTGGGCATCGAGAACCACAAGGTATGCGGCTCACTGCTGGATATCGGCTTCGACATGCCAGGTCCACGCGAGGCCGCGCTGGTGGCCTGGCCGCGCTTTGGCGAGCATGCCCTTTTGCCGTTCCTGTGCGAAGAACTCTTCGCCAGTTGCCTGGCAGTGGCACGTGAGCTGGTCGGGGCCGCCTTGCGGCCGCTGCGGCTGGAATTGACCTATCCCCGGCCGGCTTATGTCCGCCAGTACATGGATTTCTTCCAGTGCGAGCTGCGGTTTGGTGCACCCGCCAACCAGATCGTGATGGATGCGCGCTGGCTGGAGGTGCCCCTTCCCGGCTACAACGCGCGCACCCGGCAGCAGGCGCTGGCCATATGCACGCGTGAACTGCCCCATGGCACCGGGTCCGATGAAGTGGTGATGGCGGTCGAGCAGCTCCTGCGCATGCGGCTGCGCGAGCATCCACGGCTGCCCGAGGTGGCCCGCAGCCTCAACATGAGCGAGCGCTCGCTCCGCCGCAGGTTGGCCGAAAGCGGCCGGGTGTTCCGCGACATCCACGACCAGCTACGTGCCGAACGGGCGATGGAGCTGCTTTACGCCGGGCACCTGAGCGTGGCCGAAGTGGGCGCCGAGATCGGCTTTGCCGACCCGCGCGAATTCCGGCGGGCGTTCAAACGCTGGACGGGCATGCCGCCCCGGGATGCCCGCCGGGCCGCTTGAACCCCTCGGGTTGGCCGAATTTCCCCCCATCGTCGTCGCAACGCCCCTCCCTCCCCCGGTCCGGTAGGCGGCAGATTGCAGGACAGGCGACGAACAGCCGTTTGAATGGGGGAGAGTTCCATGCGATCGACGATCATCCTGGCCACCGTGGCCCTGGGCCTGGCGGCCTGTAGCGGGCAGTCCTCGGCCCCGACGGCCGATACCGGCAGCGCCGGCGACAGCTTCGAGTCCAAGCTCCAGCAACAGCTGCTCGATGCCAAGCCCGGCAGCGTCGTGGAGATCCCGGCAGGGCATTACAGCCTCAAACGTGGCCTGAGCCTGCGTACCGACGGCGTCACCATCCGCGGTGCCGGCAAGGACAAGACGGTGCTCTCGTTCAAGGATCAGGTGACGGGCCCGGAAGGCCTGCTGGTGAACGCCAACGACTTCACCGTCGAGCACCTGGCCATCGAGGACACCAAGGGCGATGGCCTGAAGATCAACCAGGGGCGGAACATCACCATCCGCGATGTACGCGTGGAATGGACCGGCGGCCCCAAGACCAGCAACGGTGCCTATGGCATCTATCCGGTCAAGACGCAGAACACGCTGATCGAGGACTCGGTCGCCATCGGCGCCTCCGATGCCGGCATCTACGTCGGCCAGTCCAACAACATCATCGTGCGCCGCAATCGTGCGCAGTCGAACGTGGCGGGCATCGAGATCGAGAACTCGATCGGCGCGGACGTCTATGAAAACGAGGCCGTTGGCAACACCGGCGGCATCCTGGTGTTCAACATGCCCAACCTCTCGCAGCCCGGGCACGCCACGCGCGTATTCAAGAACCAGGTGCGCGACAACAACACCGCCAACTTCGCCGCCAAGGGTGCCGCGGTTGCCAGCGTGCCGGCCGGTTCCGGCGTGGTGGTGAACTCCAACGACAAGGTGGAGATCTTCGACAACGACATCGTCAACCACCAGACGGCCAACGTGATCATCTCCAGCTATTTCTCGACCAACTACTACAACAAGAAGGGCGTGGACCCGAACTACAACCCCTACCCGAAAGGTATCTTCATCTACGACAACCGTTTTGCCGGCGGTGGCGACTCTCCCGACGGCATGAAGCTGAAGATGTTGAAGACCGCGGTGTACGGCATGAGCGGACGCTTCCCCGACATCCTCTGGGATGGCTTTGTCGATGAAAAATCGCTGGTCGACGGCCTGCCGCCGCCATCGGACCGGCTTTGCATCCAGAACGGCCCGGTGGGCGTGCTCAACGCCGACGGGCCGCACGACTACGACAAGCCCAGCACCGACACCCGCCCCTACCAGTGCACGCTGCCCAAGCTCCCGGCGATCGTGTTGGGCAAGGGCTAAGGCATGCAGCGAAGGTTCGTTTTCTGGTGCCTCGCCGCTTCGTTCGTTCTCGTGCTCGGCGGCGTGCTCGCCGCCTGCCACCGGCAGATGCCGCCGGTGGCCTTCCATGCCGAGGGCCGTCCGGCACACTTGTCCGAATGGCATGTGGTGGCGGTGAGCGACGGCAAGCTGGTGCTGAACCAGGGCGTGGTGCCGTACGACCTCAACACCCCGCTCTTCACCGACTACGCGCATAAGCTGCGCACCATCTGGATGCCGCAGGGCACTCACGCCAGCTACGACGCCGAACAGACCTTCGACTTCCCGGTCGGCACGGTCATCAGCAAGACGTTCTACTACCCGCGTGCCGCCGGCGGCGCGGAAGGCACGGTGCTGCGCACCTACGACAGTTCACGCGACTTCGCGGGCGAGGGCCTGGACCTTGCGAACGTGCATCTGGTCGAGACGCGCATCCTGGTTCGGCGGGCCGCGGGATGGGCGGCCATTCCCTATGTGTGGAATACCGCGCAGACCGACGCCGATCTTGCCCGCACCGGCGCAGTCTTGCCGCTTGACCTGCTCGACGACAAAGGCGCGCACGAAGCGTTCAACTACGTGGTGCCGGATGAAAGCCAGTGCTCGAGCTGCCACGCACGCGACTGGGTGACGCGGCAGATCGCGCCCATCGGGCCGAAGGCCCGTCACCTAAACCGCGACTACGACTACCAGGAAGGAAAAGAAAACCAGCTGGCTCACCTGGTGCGTGTGGGCTACTTGCAGGGCGTGCCGGCGACTGCGCAGGTACCGCGTAATGCCAACTGGATGGACACCCACCAGCCATTGGACGCGCGCGCACGCGCCTACCTGGACATCAACTGCGGCCACTGCCACAACCCGAAGGGCGCCGCCAACACCACCGCGCTCACCCTGGACGTGACCGCCGGCGACGACCGTCACCTGGGTATCTGCAAGCCGCCCGTGGCCGCCGGCCGCGGCACGGGCGACCACATGTTCGACATCGTGCCCGGACAACCGGATGCCTCGATCCTGCCTTATCGCATGGCGTCGTCGGAACCGGGCGTGATGATGCCCGAAATAGGCCGAAGCACCGTTCACCGGGAAGGGGTGGCGCTGATCCGCGCCTGGATCGCGTCGCAGCAGGGCGCGTGCCTCGCCACGGAATAAAACCAAGCCGCATCATGGGGAGATGATTCGATGGCAAACCATATCAACCGGCGTGCACGTATCCGGACCTGCGCCGTGCTGGCCGCCAGTATCGCCAGCATCACGGCCAGCTGGGCCCAGGAGACCGATACCTCCAAGCCCGCCGACGCCAACCGGGCCACCGAGCTTGGCAATGTCACCGTCACGGCGCAGAACCGTACCCAGGAAATGCAATCGGTGCCGATCCCATTGCAGATCGTCACCGCCAAGCAGATCGATACGTTGGCCGCGACCGACCTGAGCAAGATGAGCCTGTTCGTACCGGGCCTTGTGGTGGGCGGTGATCAACCTACGCAGCCCCGCTACCAGTTGCGCGGTGTCAGCACCGCCGACTTCGGCATCGGCACCGAGCCCGCGGTGGGCGTATACGTGGATGGCGTCTATGCCGCGCGTTCGGGTGGAGCGCTATTGGCGTTCAACGACGTCAAGCGGATCGAGGTATTGAAGGGACCGCAAGGCACCCTGTTCGGCCGCAATGCCGCGGGCGGAGCGATCTCGATCATCACCAACGAACCCAGCGATGAGTTGGAAGGACGCGCCCGCGTTCGCTTCGGCGATTATGGTCGGCGTTATTTCGATGCGTTGCTCAATATTCCCGCCGGCAAGGACATGGCGTTCCGTCTTTCGGTGCTGGACAACCAGTCCGATGGGTGGGTGAAGGACGCCGCCACCGGCCGCCACTACGGGCGCGATGATGACTGGGGCACGCGCGCAGCATGGCGATGGAATGTCACCGGCAACACGCGGGTACTGCTGACCTGGGACCACGAGGAACTGAAGCAGCCGCCCAGCCCCGCCTTCGGCATCGCCCCGCTGCCCCCCACGCCCGATGGCCGGCCGCCTTACCCCGCGGACCCTGCCACCTATCGCAACCCCCTGCACGTGCCGCTGCTCAACGATGCGGTGGACGCCAGCGAAGGCCGCCGTTTCGACGGCGCGACGCTTGCGATCGATCATTCGATGGATTGGGGAAGCTTTACCTCCACCACCGCGTGGCGGAACTTCGACACGCACAACCGCGGCGACTACGACGGTACCAACAATATCCTGACCTACCTGGACACCGACAATATCGAGCACAACAACAGCTGGTACCAGGAATTCAAGTTCGCCGGCAACAATGACGTGGCCGATTGGGTGGCTGGCGTGAGCTACTACCAGGAGCAGGCTCGCCAGACCAGCCAGACCAATGTCTTCACCGACAGTATCGATACGCTGGCGCTGAACCTGGGCGTGCCCACCGGCACGCCGGACGGCACCATCTACCATTTCTTCAATTCCCTGCTGCAGGCCAACGGCCTGCCGTTCACCCTGCTGGGCGATCCCTGGCGCGAGCAGATCTCGAACGTGGGCCGCTTCAAGGCCTATGCCGCGTTCGGTGACGTGATCTGGCACCTGAACGACCGCATGAACCTCACCACCGGCGTGCGCTACACGCGCGATACCAAGGATTTCTCCTGGTACAACGCACCGCGGCAAGCGGACGCGCTGGACGACACCATCAATACGCTCGATGCCCTTGGCGTGCTTGCTGCCGTGGGGGTGGATCCGGCCACCTTCCGCCAGAACCTGATCTTCACCGACGCCGTGGGCGTGCCGGTGCACTTCCATGACAGCTGGTCCGATGTGAGCCCGCGCGCGGTGCTCGACTATCGCTTCGCACCCTCGACCATGGGCTACGTGTCGGTGACCAAGGGCTACAAGGCCGGCGGCTACAACAGCGTGCAGGTCGGCTCGCGCTTCGAGCCGGAGAAGGTGTGGAACTACGAAGCCGGCATCAAGAACGTGTTCGAGGACCTGCACCTGCTGCTCAATGGCTCGGTCTACTACTACCGCTACACCAACAAGCAGTCGCTCACCCTCGACCCGAATACCGCCGGCTCCGGCGTGCCGCGCTACCTGGTGAACAGCAGCGACCAGGATGCCCACGGCGTGGAACTGGAAGCGCAGTGGCAGCCGCTGGACGGCATGCGCATCTATGGCAACGTCGCCTATATCGACGCCACCTACCGCAACACCGTGGCGCCAGACGGCGTGCGGTTGTCGGGCCAGCCCACGGGCGAGCCGCTTTTTTCCTTCGCCGGGGGATTTGGCTACACCTGGCACGGCGTGATGCACGGCGACCTTGCCTTCGACATCCAGCATGCCTATCGCGGCAAGTCACGTTGCAACGACGATTCGGTGCTGCAAGGCGAGTGCGAAGTCAGTCCGAACTTCAACACCGGCAGCGCACAGAACCGCACCGACGCCCGCCTGGACTGGCAGTCGCAGAGCGGCACCTGGGGCGCGGCGATCTTCGGCAACAACGTGTTCAACCGCCGCTATGTCACGGGCATCAACAACATCAGTACCTCGGTGTTCGGCACGCCCTTCGCCACCATCACCCCACCGCGCATGTGGGGCGTGGAACTGCGCGCCAAATTCTGAACACGGTTTGATGTAAAACGTCTGCACCGAACCTGAGGACGGGCTTTACCCATGCAGAAGATCCTGGACACCATGCGCAAAGCCCAGCGCGACGAGCCACCGGCCGACGGCGCCACGCGCCGCGACCGCCTGGATCGTCTCGCCGCCCTGGTGCGGGACAACCGCGACGCGATCGCCTCGGCGATCAGCGCCGACTTCGGCCAGCGCTCAAGTGAAGAAACCGTCCTACTGGAAGTATTCCCGAGCCTGGACGGCATCAAGCACACGCGAAAGCGCGTGCGCCGCTGGATGCGCGTGCGGCGCCGCTGGGCCGGATTCTGGTTTCTTCCGGCACGCGTCGCCTTGCAACCACAGGCGTTGGGCGTGGTGGGCATTATCGTGCCGTGGAACTACCCTCTATATCTGGCCGTAGGCCCAATCACCGATGCGCTGGCGGCGGGCAACCGCGTGATGGTGAAGATGTCCGAACTCACCCCGGCATTTTCAGCACTCTTCGCCGACCTGGTCGCCCGTTACTTCCGCGCCGATGAAGTAGCGGTGGTAAACGGCGATGCCGAGGTCGCCGCAGCTTTCTCCGCCCTACCCTTCGACCACCTGCTGTTCACCGGCTCCACCGCGGTGGGCCGGCACGTCATGCGCGCAGCCGCCGCCAACCTGACGCCGGTGACGCTGGAATTGGGCGGCAAGTCGCCCGCGATCGTCGCGCCCGGTGCGCGCATGGACCATGCCGTGGAACGCATCGTCTTCGGCAAGCTGGTCAACGCCGGACAAACTTGCATCGCCCCCGACTACGTACTGCTGCCACGCGACCAGGTCGACGACTTCATTGCACGCGTCGGCAAGCGGGTGGAAGCGTTCTATCCCTCGATCGGGGAAAACAGCCAGTACAGCTCGATCGTCAACGACCGCCATTTCGACCGGCTGCGCGGTTGGCGGGAAGACGCCGTGGCCGCCGGCGCGAAGGCGCACGTACTAGGAAGCGAGGAAGGCACGCGCCGACTCGCACCCAGCCTGCTGACGAACGTCACCGACGAGATGACAGTGATGCGCGAGGAGATCTTCGGCCCCCTGCTACCGATCGTACCCTACGACCGCATCGAGGACGCCATCGACTTCATCAACGACCGCCCCCACCCACTATCGCTGTACCTGTTCACCGACGACCGCCGCGTCATCGACGACGTCCTCGCCCGCACCCGCGCTGGCGGCGTCACCATCAACGACACCCTCTTCCACATCGCCCAACACAACCTCCCCTTCGGCGGCGTCGGCCCCTCCGGCATGGGCGCCTACCACGGCAAAACCGGCTTCGACACCTTCTCCCGCCTAAAACCCATCCTCCGCCAAGCCCACCTCAACGGCGTCGGCCTTCTAAACCCCCCGTACGGCGCCCGCTTCCGCCGCATGCTCTCCATCATGCTCGGACGTTAGAGCCGTCGGCGTTGGGGCGAGGGGAGGTCGTGGGGTGTCATTTTCCTCACTAAGTCCTCGTCGGGCTTTGCCCTCCTGCGGAAGCGTTCCGAAAACGACACCCCACGACCTCCCACGGCACGCAGCGGTGAACTGCGGGGAAAGCCAAGCGCCGGATGCTTGTATACACCGCAGTCCGTGGCCGATCCCCGCACGCCGCATTGCGTAGCAGAAGCAATGCACGGCCAGGGCTTTCCCTCTGGGACCTCAAGGTTGGAGGGAGGTCGGCGGGTGTCACCCTGAGAGCGCTTCCGCAGGAGGGCAAAGCCCGACGAGGACTTAGCGACCAGGGTGACACCCGCCGGCCTCCCCCCCTCGAGGCGCAAAAAAAGCCCCCGACAAGCGGGGGCGTTTTTCGGTGCGATGCGGCCAGTGCTTAGAAGCGGTACTGGCCGGAGAGGCTGAGCAGGTTGCCCTTGTCGTCGTTTTCGCCGACGGTGAGGTCGCCGGTGGGGCTCAGGGAGTTGATGTGGGCCTTGTTGACGAAGATGTGGGCGGCGCCGAGGTTCACGTCGAAACGGTCGGTGACCTTGTAGCCCAGGCCGAAGGTCAGCCAGCGGCGGGTGGAATCGGGCACGCGGACGTCGCGGGTGGCGTTGTAGGTGGGCGTGGTGTCCACGGCGATACCGGTACGCAGCGTGAGCTTATCCGTGGCGTAGTACTCGCCGCCGACGGAAGCGAACCAGGTGTTGCGCCAGTTGAATTCTTCCACCGTGGCCGGCTGCGACGGGTTGCCGTACTGCACGGCCAGTTCCTTGAACGAATCCCACTTCGTCCAGGAGATGTCCATACCCAGGCCGAACTTCTCATCCTGGTGCCAGAAGCTGGCGGTGGCGAAGGCCGGCGTGGTGAAGTCGGCGGTGCCGCTGGTGTGGGTGAAGGGCGGCTGGCCCGGGCCGAGCAGTGCGCCGAGGGCTGGATTCGACAACAGGCCAGTCACCTGGGCGGGGATCTGGAAGTTGGCGGTGCCTTCGAGCGTGTGGGAGATCTTCGAGTGATAGTTCAGCGCGAAGCGATCCTGCGCGGTGAGCTTCCAGAAGCCACCCAGCTGCCAGCCGTAGGCCCAGTCGTCGCCCTTGATCTTGGCGCGGCCGTCGGTGCCCGGCGGGACCACGGCATTGACCAGGCCCAGATAGGTCGGAGCTGCCTGCGGCGGGATGGCGCCGGCGGCGACACCCTGCTGGATGATGCCCAGGCCAACGGTGTTGAAGTTGATCGCGCTGGTGAGCTCGGCGCTGGTGCGCTGGGCAATGGCGCTGGCACCCAGGGTGAAGGTGTCGGTGACGTCGAACGAGGCCGACAGCGTGGCATCGAGCGATTTGAAATCGGACTTCAGGCCGCTGTAGCGACCGGTGAAATCGTTGTCGTAGTCGGTCTTGAAGCCGAACGGCGCGGTAAGGGCGACGCCCACGTGCCAGCGATCGGCCACCTTGGACTGGAAGTACATGGCGGGCACCGGGATGGTGGTGCCGGCATCGCCGCCGTTGGAACCGGCGATCGGGCGGCCGAAGGCATCGGTGGAGCTACCGGAGAACTTGGTGCTGAAATTGATGGCGGTGACGTCGGCCTGGAAGGTGTTGCCGTCCAGCATGGTCATCGCGGCCGGGTTGTTCACGATCACCGAGGCATCGTTGCCGGCGGTCACGGAACCGGCGAAGGCCGTACCGAGCGACTTGGCGCTGTTTTCCTTCAGCTGGAACGCGCTGGCGTCGGCGGCGCGCGGGGCAACCAAGGCGCCGGCGATGGCAACGGAGAGGGCGGCAAATGCCAGCGGGCGAACCGCCCAGGCGCGGCGGGTAAGGGACATCTGCATTTGTGGACTCCTGCCAGTTTGTTCTTATGAGTTCGAGGCGTGACTGCCTGGGGCCCGAAGGCCCGTGTAACCACGCGTTCATACGCGCGTTTGACAATCCCGGGCGAGACTGTGCCGTGAACTTTTCGTTAGCGCAAGTGGCGGTGCAGCAAAATGGGACACGGCTCCGGCTTTGATCAGGTATAACCATCCCACGCTTCGATCCGGCACGGAGCGTTGTTAAGCTTGTCCGGCCAGCCAACACGAAACACGGGGATGCCCATGCAGTGCTTCGTCTACGCCAGCCAGCGCAAGCCCAACACTTATGTGTGGCTGCAGGAGCGCGACGCCTTCGATGTCCTGCCCGAGCCCCTTAGCCTGATGCTGGGCCAATTGCGCCTGGCCATGGAACTGGAGCTGGACGACAGCCGCCGGCTTCCCCAGGAAGACGCCAAGGAAGTGCTGGCCAACCTTGCCGAGCACGGCTGGCACCTGCAAATTCCCCCTGGCGACACCTTGGCCGTGGGTAACCAGCACTACCGCGAGGCGCTGCGCGAACCGCGCGAATGATCTCCGCGGAAAGAATTCTAGGTTAACGTTCGGTTACCGCGAGGCGCGTTCGCGCTTCCGTATACTCGCGCGTATGTCGAGAATCAAACCACGGCGCCGGCCGCCGCTTATCAAGTCCCTCCCGTGGTTCCTGCCGGCGCTGATCGCCGTCGCCCTGGCAGGATGGTCGACCCATCCGGTGGTGCTGATCCCCCTGCTGCTGGCCAACGCCCTGGCGATGGGCGCGGTATGCCATGCCATCGGCTTCGATCCGGAACCCAGCTTCGCCCGCACGCTGCTGCGCCGCGGCGCCGCGCACATGGTGATGTTCACCAGCTATACCGCGGTGATGTTCCTGCTGGTGGCCTGGCCGCTGGTGCGCCTGATCCAGGAGCCGAGCCTTTCCGGTGCGCTGCTGCTGGCCGCGGCGCTGGTGGTGGCCCTGGCCTCGCTGTGGCGGATGTGGCCCGCCTTCGGCCTGGTCTTCGTCTGGGACGATGCCTATCCCGAGCAGGAAGACGGCTCGTGGATATTCACCGCGGTGGCACGCAGCATCGCCTTCGGCCGGCATCTGTCGGCCGAGGAGCGCTTCTTCTCGCATTTCCTGCCAGCGGCCATGGCGCTGCTGGTGCTTTCCTTCGCCGCCGTCGCACTCACCGGCCTATATGGCGTACTGCCGTCGGAGCTGCGCATCAGCGCACTGGCCATTTATGGACTGGTGCTGCTGCCACTGGGCTGCATGGTGATCGCCAACCGCACGCTGCGGGCAATGCTGTGCGAGGGGCGCCAGCGACCCAAGGGATCCATCGCATCGCGCAGTGGCAACGCGGCCATTGCGAAAGCCGGCAAACCGGGCAAGGCACCACGCGTGGAACCGGCGTTCGCCGCCGATGCCATACCTGCGCAGGCGCCCCGTCCGGCCGCCCCCATACCCGCCGGCCGGCCCCAGGCCGAACTGGACAACGACCTGCTTGAAGCCGCCCGTAGCTGCGACATCGACCGCGCCCTGGCCCTGCTCGAAGCCGGTGCCGACGCCAACGCCGCCGCGCGCGCAGGCGATCGCGACCAGCGCAGCGTGCTGGTGCTGGCGGCGCTTATGCCCGATGTGCGCCTGTTGCGCGCGCTGATCACCCGCGGTGCCGACATCAACCGCGTGCACGCGGGCTTAAGCGCCCTGCTGGCCGCCTCGCGCGACAGCTGGCACGGCCGCGCCGATGCCGTCATGACCCTCCTGGCCAACGGCGCCAATGCCTCGGCCGTCGATGGCGAAGGCAATACGGCGCTGCATGGCGCGGTGCTCTGTGGCGAACCGACCATCGCGGCGATGCTGCTCGATGCCGGTGCACCGCTGAACGCCCTGAACAAAGCAGGGTATAGCGCACTGGCCACGGCCTGCCGCGCCGCCAACTGGAATCTCACCCGCTTCCTGCTCGAGCGCGGCGCCAAGGCCACGCCGGTCGATGGCGAACCCGCCCTGGTCGCCGCCGCCGGCATCACCGACGACGACGACGAAGGCGTGCGCATCCTGTTCAAGCACCGCGCCGCAGTGAATGCCACCGACAGCCACGGCCGCAGCGCCCTCATGGTGGCTGCCGCCGAAGGCCACGAGCGGATCTGCCGCACCCTTCGCGGTGCCGGCGCCGACGTGGGCCTGGCCGACCGGCGCGGCAGCACGGCGCTGATGGAAGCCGCGCGTGCTGGTGCACCACGCATCGTGGAACTCCTGGCCCAGGCCACGCCCGATCCGCGCGCGCGCGACAGTCATGGCCGCGACGCCCTCACCCTGGCTTGCCAGTCGCCGCAGGCTCGCGCCGAAACCGTGCGCGCGCTGCTCGCCCTCGGCGCACAGCCTCGCGAAGCTGGCATGGACGGCCGAAGCGCGCTCGACCACGCCGCCGCCGCCGGCCGTTGGGACCTGGTAGCCCTGCTCGATCCGGAAACGCCACTGCCGGCCAGCATGAGCGATGCCGTGGTGCCCGAAGCCGGGGCCGATTCGCCGGATCACCTGCTCGATGCCTTGCGCTTCGGCCACTGGGCCGTGGCATCCACGTTTGCCCGACGCGCGCGTGAATGGCCGGCCTCGCAACTGGCCGCGATGTACTTCGAACTATCGGCACCAGGTCTCGGCGCGAGCCGTGCGTGGCTGCTCGAGCACGGCCTGGAAGCGGAGGCACGTCTGGGTGCGCCGCGCCATCGCAACGATGAAGAAGCCGATGGCGACGACGAAGACCATGCCAACGTGCTTGGACGGCGCCTTTTCGATGCGCTGGTAACGCAACTGCCTTCATCGCAGGAAGCCGTTGCCCAGCTGCTGGACGCCGGTGCCACGCCAGCGGGCGCGGGCTTGTTCCTGCAAGCCGTCGCACGCATGGGCGACAGCGATACAGAAGCCTCGCTGCTGCTACGCATGCTCGGCGCGGGCGCGGATCCGTTTGGTGTCGATGGCCGCCTGCGCAGTGCGGTACACGTGGCCGCGGCGGTCGCGCATCCACGCGTGCTTGCCGAACTGCTGGTCCGCGGCGGCGATCCCAACGCGCGCGACGGCCAGGGCCGTACGCCGCTGTTCGCGGCGCTGGAAGCGGGCAACCGCGTGCTTGAGCGCGTACGAAGCCTGGTGGCCCACGGCGCGGACCCGGAAACCACCGACGCCCACGGCGAAACCCCGCTTGGCGTGGCCATGGGCCAAGCGGATGTCGAGCGCTGGCTAAGCTGGAGTCGCTGGCCGCTGCCCCGCCGACCGCTTCGCGCCAACGACCTGCCGCAGGCTGCTGCCAGTGGCGACGCGGAAGCCGTGCGCCGTCTGCTCGACCTTGGCTTCGCCGTCGACACCCCCGACGACAAGGGCGCCACGGCACTGCTGCGCGCCTGTGGCGCCGGTCACCGCGATGTCGCCGCCGTGGCGCTCGATGCCGGCGCCGATCCCGCGCACGCCGCATCCACGGGAGCCACGCCGTTGGTCGCTGCCGTGACCGCGCGGCGCGAGAACCTGGTGGCCTTGCTGCTCGAGCACGGCGTGGCCGTCGACCAGCGCCTGCCCGGCGAGACCACGGCCACGATGATCGCCGCCGCCATGGGTTATCCCGAAATCGTCGAGGCGCTGGTGGATGCCGGCGCGGACATCAACGCTCGCGACGGCAGCGGCCATACGCCGCTGCATGCCGCTGCCCAATACTGTTTCGAAAGCAGCGACAGCCTGCGCTCGCGCCGCCTGCTCGACGTGTTGATCAGCCGCAAGGCCGACATCAACCACGCCGACAACGAAGGCAAGACAGCGCTGCTGCTGTTGCTTGGCGCGCACAAGCGGCCCGGCGTGGGCAGCGATGCCACCCATCTGGGAGCCTTGCTGCCGGCGCTGCTCGATGCCGGTGCCGACATTAGCCATGCCGATCAGCGCGGCGTCACCGCCCTGCACGCTTGCGCCATGCATGCCCTGCTGCCGCCGGCGCGTACGCTGATGACACGCGGCGCCGACCGCAGCGCCACCGACGCCTTTGGACGCACCGCGGGCGATGTGGCCCGCACGCTGGGACTGGTGGACGTCGCCCATGAACTGGGCGTGCGCACAAGCTCGGTGCCCAGTGTACGGCAGACGCTTCGCCAGCCCGCCCAACCGAACGACTAAAGCGTTATCCGTTGCCGCGCGCGAGCGCGGCGGCGCGGCGGCGGGCCTGACGGCGCTCAAGACGCACTTGCTTGCGGTTGCGCGCCCGCTCGGCCAGGCAAGAAAAGATCACGTAGAGCGCAGGTGTACTGAGCAAGGTCAGGCTCTGCGATACCAGCAGGCCGCCGATCATGGCGATACCCAGCGGACGGCGCAGCTCCGAGCCTTCGCCAAGGCCGATGGCCAGCGGCAACGCGGCCAGGATGGCAACCATGGTGGTCATCATGATCGGCCGGAAGCGGACGAGGCAGGCCTCGCGGATGGCCTCCATGTAATTCTTGCCGTGATCGCGTTCGGCCACCAGGGCGAAGTCGATCATCATGATCGCGTTCTTCTTCACGATGCCGATCAACAACACCAACGCGATCATCGCGATCACCGAAAGATCGGTGTCGGTGATCACCAGCGCCAGCAGCGCGCCAACACCCGCAGCCGGCAAGGTGGAAAGGATCGTCACCGGATGGATCAGGCTCTCATAGAGCATGCCCAGCACCAGGTAGACGGTGATGATCGCCGCCATCACCAGCAACAACATGTCGCCCTGGGACTGCTGGAACTGCCTGAAGTCGGAACCGAAGTCCATGCGGATGTCGCCCGGCAGGCGCATGTTGTCGATGGTCTTCTGGATCACCTGGGTGGCTTCGCCCATGCTGATACCCGGCGCCAGGTTGAAGCTGATGTCCATCGTGGTGTACTGGTCTTCGTGGACCACCTGCGTCGGGGCAAGGCCCGGCATCTGCTTGGTCACCGCGGTGATCGGCACCATCGCTCCGCTGGTGCTGCGCACATATATCCGGTTGATCGCGTCGGGCGTGGCCGCCAGTGCCGGTAGCGCGCTCATCACCACCGAGTACTGGTTGATGTCCGAATAGATGGTCGATACCGAACGCTGGCCGAAGGCGTCGTACAGTGCCGAATCGATGTTGCCCACGGTCACCCCGAGCTTCGACGCCGCATCGCGGTCGATCACCAGGTTCTGCCGCAGGCCCGCGTCGTCGACATCCGTGCCCACGTCGCGCAGCAGCGGGCTTTTCTTCAGTTCCGCCTGCAGCCTGGGCAGCCACAGCTGCAGGGTTTCCTGATCGTTGCCCTTCAGCGACACCGAATACTGCGCGCCCTGGCTCGAGCCGCCGCCGGCACCGCCAGTGGGAAGATCCTGCACGGCGCGGAGCCGCAGGTTCAAGTCGGGGAACTTGGCGGCTTTCGCGGACAACCGCGTGACCGCGTCGAAGGTGGTGTCCGTACGGCCTTGGGCCCGGGTCTTCAGGCCGATGCTGAAGCTGCCGCTGGTGCCCTGCCGGCTGGTGCCCAGGCGCGCGCCTACCGTGGCGACATCCGGATCCGCGCGTAGCATCTGGGTCAGACGGTTCATGCGCTTTTCCATCTCGTCGAACGAGACAGTGGCGCCGGAGGTGGCGCGCCCCCAGATCAGCCCGGTGTCCTGCGGCGGGAAGAAACCCGTGTTGACCATGCGGGATAGCAGGACCGTGATGCCGATCAACACCAGCGGCGTGAGCGCCATGAACAACGCGTGGCGCAAGGTCCAGTCCAGCGAACGCCGGTACACCGCCAGCATGCCGTCGAGGAAGCGCTCGATGCCGCGGCCCAGGCGCGAGGGCGGCCGGCGCGAATGGTGGGTAAGGAACCGGCCGCACAGCGATGGGGTAAGTGTGAGCGATACCAGCGCCGACACCGCGATGGCCGAGCACAGCACCACGGTGAATTCCTTGAAGAACATGCCGATGATGCCGGTGGCGAACAGCAGCGGGATGAACACGGCGATCAGCGAGGCGGTGATCGAGACGATGGTGAAACCGATCTCGCGCGCACCCAGCAGGGCCGCCTCGCGCCGGCTCAGGCCTTCGTCCATGTGGCGGATCACGTTCTCGATCACCACGATGGCATCGTCGACCACGAAGCCGATGGCGATCACCAGCGCCAGCAGCGACAGGTTGTTCAACGTGTACCCGAAGATGTACATCATCAGGAACGCACCGGCCAATGACAGAGGCACGGCCAGGCCTGCGATCACCGTGGGCGCCAGGCGCCGCAGGAACAGCGCCATGGTCATCACCACCATGGCAAGGCTCAAGAGGAGCGTGGCCTCCACTTCGTGCAGCGACGCGCGGATGGTGGGCGTGCCGTCGAAGAAGGGCTGCAGCCTCACGCCTTCGGGCAACCACTGGCGCATCTGCGGCAACTGCTCGCGGATGTTGTCCACCGTCTGGATCACATTGGCGTTGGACTGCTTGAACACGTACATCAGCACGGCGGACTTCGAATTGAACCAGGCCGCCTGCTGCGCGTCCTGCTGGCCGTCGTACACCTTGGCTACCTGGTCCAAGCGGATCGGCGTGCCGTTGTTGTTGGCGATGATCAGCTTGGCGAAATCCGCCGCGCTATGCATGTTGTCGTTGGCCACCACCGCCATGGTGGTACGGCCATTGGACAGGAACCCTTGAGGCGAGGTCACGTTGGCGGCGGTGAGGGTATTGCGCAGCTGGTCCGGCGTCAGGCCCATGGAGTTGAGTTGCTGCAGGTCCACGTCCACGCGCACCGCCGGCGTGGCACTGCCGTAGATGTCGACACTCGCCACGCCCACCTGCTGGCGCAGGCGCTGGGCCAGCAGTGAATCGGCGATGTTGTACAGCGCGTCACGGGCCAGCGTGTCGGACGTGAGCGCAATGGCGATCACCGGATCGTCGTTCGGGTTGGCCTTCTGGTAGCTCGGCGGCGGCAGTCCTGCGGGAAGATCCGACTGCGAGGCGTTGAGTGCCGATTGCACGTCGCGCGCCGCGGCATCGATGTTGCGGTCCGGGTCGAAGATCATGAAGACCGACGTGCGGCCTTCCGAACTGTTCGAGCGCATCGTGGAAATGCCCGGCACCTGGCCCAGGTGGCGCTCCAGCGGCGCGGCCACCGTGGCGGCCATGGTGTTGGCGTCGGCACCGCTCTGGCTGGTCTGCACGAAGATCGCCGGGAACTGGATGTCCGGCAACGCCGCCACGCCAAGCAAGCCGTAGCAGATCATGCCGATCACGAAGACGCCCGCGGCCAGCAGGCTCGTGCCGATCGGGCGGCGGATGAAGGGACCGGAAATATTCATGCTTTGGGGAATAGTGGGGCAGCTGACGGCACGGCCAGGATGCGCCGATAAACGTCGATGCCCGGAAACGGTTTCGCCGGGCGGTTGCCCGCCCGGCGATCAAAGGGTACCTCGGCTCGTCGCGCCGTGCGCGACGGAGGGTGGATCACGCCAGTCCCCTGGCGGCGTCGCGGGCGAGGGCGCGACGTTCCCGGCGCGCCTCGATCCAGTCGGAAACCCGCTCCATATAGAGGTAAATCACCGGCGTGGTGTATAGCGTGACCAGCTGGCTGAGCAGCAGGCCGCCGACGATCGACACGCCCAGCGGACGGCGCAGTTCCGATCCGATGCCGTTGCCCAGGGCCAGCGGCAAGGCGCCCAGGAGTGCCGCGGCGGTGGTCATCATGATCGGCCGGAATCGCAGCAGGCAGGCGCGGCGGATCGCGTCGTGGGCATTCATGCCCATGCGCTTCGCCTCGATGGCGAAGTCGATCATCATGATCGCGTTCTTCTTCACGATACCAATCAGCAGCACGATACCGACGATGCCGTCCACCGACAGGCTCATGCCACATAGCAGCAGGCCAAGCAGGGCGCCGACGCCGGCGGGCGGCAGGGTAGAGATGATGGTGATCGGATGGATATAGCTTTCGTACAGCACGCCCAGCACGATGTAGATCACCACCACAGCGGCGAGCAGCAGCAAGATGGTATCGCCAACGGATGAGGAGAATTCCGCCGCCTTGCCGACGAACTGCTTGGCGACCTGTGGCGGAATGTTCAGCTGATTTTCCACCTCATGAATGGCGCTCACCGCCTCGGAGAGGGAATAACCCGGGGCCAGGTTGAAGGCGATGGTCACCGCGGGCAGCTGCTGCTGGTGGCTGATCACCAACGGAGCGTTGGTGATCTGTGCCGAGGCCAGGGTGGAGATCGGCACCGCGCCGCCGCCGCCGAGCAGGATGCCGGTGTTGGACAGGCCGATGCCCGTGGCCGTGGCCGAATTACTCGACGCGGCCTGGCCGAAGGTGGTGGCGTTGCTGCCGGTAAGCGCGCCGCTGCCGTTGCTCTTGACGTAGAGCTTGTCCAACAGGTCCTTGCTGGAGCGGAACTGCGGATCGACCTCCAGCACCACGCGGTATTGGTTGAGCTGGGTGAAGATGGTGGAAATCTGGCGCTGGCCGAACGAATCGTAGAGCGTGTCGTCGATCGTCTGCACCGGCACGCCCAGGCGGCTGGCGGCATCGCGGTCGATGGTGAGCTTGAGCGCGTTGCCCATGTCGGCCAGGTTGTTGTCCACGTCCGCCAGTTCCGGGCGCTGGCGCAACGCCGTGGTCATCTGCGTGGCGTACTTCGATAGCTCCGCCGAATTCACGTCGCTCATCGCGTACTGGTATTCCGTCGCCGCTACCCGGCTATCCAGGGTCACGTCCTGTACGGGCTTCAAGTAAAGCGCCGTGCCCGGCAGGTGGGCTGCGGCATCCTGCAGGCGCCTGACCACGTCTTCCAGGTTGCCCCGGTCGGAGCGGTCCTTCAGCACGATGGAAAGCTGACCCTGGTTCAAGGTGGGGTTGATGGAACCTGCGCCGATGAAGGCGGCAACGCCGGAGACATCGGGCACCTGGCGCAGGGCTTCGGCCACCGCCTTGGTGCGCAGCTCCATCTGCTCGAAGGCGACGTTCTGGTCGGCCTGCACGACGCCGGTGATGAGGCCGGTGTCCTGCTCGGGCAGCAGCCCTTTGGGAATCACGATGTACAGCACCACGGTGAGGGCGACGGTAATGCAAGCCACCACCATCGTCGTGCGCTGGTGGGCCAGCACCACGTCGAGCGACCGCTCGTAGACATTCACCACGCGCGACCACCAGGTGACCTTGCCATCGGCGGCATGTCGCTCATGGGCGTCTTCGCCCTCGGGCAGCGCATCGGCCTTCAGCAGGTACGCGCACATCATCGGGGTGAGGGTCAGCGACACCAGCATCGAGATCGCCACGGCGATCGTCAGCACCCAGGCGAACTCATGGAACAGGCGGCCGGTGACACCCGGCATCAGCAGCAGCGGCAGGAACACGGCGATCAGCGATACCGTCAACGACACCACGGTGAAGCCGATCTCGCGGGCGCCGATCTCGGCCGCCTCCTTGCCGTCCTTGCCCTGCTCGATGTAGCGGACGATGTTCTCGATCATCACGATGGCGTCGTCGACCACGAAGCCCGTGGCCACGGTGAGCGCCATCAGCGAAAGGTTGTCCAGCGACATGCCGGTAAAGGACATCACGCCGAAGGTACCCAGCAGCGACAGCGGCACCGCCACCGACGGGATCACCGTGGCCCACAACCTGCGCAGGAAGACGAAGATCACCGCCACCACCAGGAAGATGGTGAGGATCAGGGTGAACTGCACGTCCTCCACCGATGCGCGGATGGTCACCGTACGGTCGGAGAAAACATCCAGCTTCACGTCGGCCGGAAGTACGGTCTGCAGGTCCGGCAGGATCTGCCGGATGCGCGTCACCGTCTGCACGATGTTGGCGCCGGGCTGGCGGCGGATGTCCAGCAACACCGCGGGCTTGCCATCCGCCCATGCGGCCAGCTGGTCGTTTTCGACGCCGTCGACCACCTTACCGACATCGCTCAGGCGGATCGCCGCGTTGTTCTTGTACGCGATGATCGTGTCTTTGTATTCCGCCGCCGTGGCCAACTGGTCGTTGGTGCCGATGCTGTACGACTGCGTCTTGCCGTTGAGCGTGCCCTTGGGCGCGTTCACGTTGCTGGCAGTGAGCGAGCTGCGCAGGTCCTCCATGGTGAGGCCCAGGTTCGACAGCTGGGTCGGATTCACCTGGATGCGCACGGCTGGACGCACGTTGCCGGCGATACTTACCAGGCCCACGCCCTGCACCTGGGCCAGGCGCTGGGCCAGGATGGAGTCGGCCACATCGTTGATGTCGCGCAGCTGCACCGAATCGGAGGTGAGCTTGAGCGTCATGATCGGCGCGTCGGCGGGGTTCACGCGGTTGTAGACCGGCGGATACGGCAGCGAGCTGGGCAGCGTGCCCTTGGCCTGGCTGATCGCCGACTGCACGTCCTGCGCGGCGATGTCGATGTCGCGGCCCATGTCGAACTGCAGGATGATCGTGGACAGGCCCGCCGACGAATCCGAGCTCATCATCTGCAGCCCGGAAATCTGGCCGAAGTTGCGCTCGAGCGGCGTGGTGATCAGCGAGGCCATGGTGCTGGCGCTGGCACCCGGGTACTGCGTGGTCACCACCAGGCTGGGCGCATCGATTTCAGGCAACGCGGAAACCGGCAGCTGCCGGTAGCCCAGGATACCCAGCAGCATGATCGCCACCATCAACAGGGAGGTGGCAATCGGCCGGCGAATGAAGAGTGTCGAAAAACCCACGTGGCTTGTCCTTGCAAGACTTCTTTAAGGTCGCGCGCGGCGAGTATTGCCGCGCGCGCCTTGCTCGTTTACTTAGCGGCCGCCGCGGCCACCCTTGCGGTTGGCTGCTTGCTTGGTCTTGTCCAGCTCAGCGGCGGTCGGCGAGGCCGGCACCTGGCCCGGGGCCAGTGCCTGGACCTTGCTGCCCGGCTTCAGGCGGAACTGGCCTTCGGTCACCACGCGGTCGCCTTCCTTCAGGCCCTGGGTGATCAGTACATGGCTGTCGCCCACTTCCGTTCCGGAAACCACCGGCTGCATCTTGACCGTGTTGTCGCCCTGCACCTGGTACACGTAGTCGCCATCGGGACCGCGCTGCACCGCCTGCGTGGGCACCACCAGGCCGCCCTTGACCGTGTTCACCTTCAACTGCACGTTGGTGAACTGGCCCGGCCACAATTCTGTCTTGGTGTTGGGGAACACCGAACGCACCGCGAACTGTGCAGTGGTGGCATCGATCTGGTTATCGATCACATCGAGCTTGCCGTCGTTGGCCACCACGTGGCTGTCGGCGCGATCACGCACCGTCACCGGCGCATCGCCACTGGCAAGCGCCGCGCGCACCACGTCCAGGTTCTGGGTGGGCAGCTTGAAGGTCACGTACAGCGGGTGAAGCTGGGTGAGCACCACCAGGCTGTCGGTGGTGGCGACGATGTTGCCCACGTCCACGGCGCGAATGCCGGCCACGCCGTCGATCGGGGCGATCACCTTGGTGAAGCCCAGCTGCACTTCGGCCGCGCGGATCGCGCCCTGCGCGCCGGCCACCGTGCCTTCGTACTGCTGCACGGTGTTCTTCAGCGTGACGAGGTCGGCCTGGGAGACGTACTGCTCCTTGGAGTTGGCGACCAGGTCCTGCGAACGCTTGAGGTTGCTGCGCGCGGTACCCAGCAGTGCCTGGTTCTGCGCCAGCGTGGCGCGAGCCTGGTCGAGGTTGGCCTGGATGGTCCGCGGGTCGATCTCGGCGATCACGTCTCCCTTCTTGACCTCCTGGCCTTCCTTGAAGTTGAGCTTCATCAACTGGCCGCCGACCTGCGGCTTCACGGTCACAGTGTTCAGGGCCTGCGCATTGCCCAGCGCATTGAGGTACACCGATACGTCCTGGCGGACCACCGGAACGACGGTGACCGGGATCGGCGTGTCGTCCTTCCCGTCCTTGCCCTTGCCGTCACCCTGCCCGGCCCCGGCCTGCTGGCCGGCACCGGCGCCACCCTTGTGGCCCAGGCGAGGCACGACGATCACCGCCGCAATGGCCAGCACGACGATCACCGCCAGCGCGATCTTCCAAAAACGCGACATGAAACGCTCTCCGTATAGAAACTGCGGGGGTTGTCCCCGGCGCCGACGCGATGCGCGCGGCCTTACCCATGGGTCAATAGCATAGGTTCACTGCAATGAGGTTGAACAATGCCGGTTGACAGGGGTACTGCGTGACCTGTGGCAGGGTTGGACAGCAACGGACGGCCAAAATATCCCCCCGGGCGTGATCACCCCGCGACACCCTTTCGGCTATACTCGGCGACTGATTGTGCCCCCTTCCGAGGGGGCCATGCCTGGGCCAGCACCCCCTTCAGGAGTCATGCGTGAGCGGTACACCAAGCAAATCCGACAAGAGCTTCCTGCAGCAGTTTTCCCTGCTTACCACCGGGCTCTCGGTCCTCACCGTCCTCCTGATGATCCTCGCCTACTGGATCTACTCCGGCATCCCCAAGGAGTCGGACCCCACCCAGGTCCAGGCAAAGAACGACCGCATCGCCGCAGTCGGTGGCGTCTACGCCGGCGATACCGGCCGCGCCGCCATGCAGGCCGCGCAGGAAGCCGCCGCCAAGGCCGCTGCCGCGCAGGTCGCCTACGGCGGCACGACCGACGGCAAGACGGTCTACGACAACCTCTGCCACAGCTGCCACACCGCCGGCGTCGCCGGTGCACCGAAGCTCGGTGACAAGGCCGCCTGGTCCGCCCGCATAGCCGAAGGCATCCCCACCCTCATCAAGCACGCCATCGAAGGCTACAAAGGCCCCGACGGCAACATGATGCCCGCCAAGGGCGGCAACCCCTCGCTCAACGAAGAGCAAGTCGGCAACACCGTCAAGTGGATGGTCTCGCAGGTCAAGTAAGCGCCTGCGCTGTCGCTTCGGACGTCAAAGCTCAAAGGCGCCGCCAGGCGGCTTTCTGCGTTGAGGGAAGCGGGAGGGGGCGGGTGTCACCCTGGTCGCTAAGTCCTCAGTCGGCTTCGCCTCCCTGCGGAATCGCTCTCAGGGTGACACCCGCCCCCTCCCTCCGACTCATGCGCAGGAAGCAAAGCATGCGGCTTGAAAAGTTATGGAAGGTTTCCGCCCTACGAGGCGGCCCATCGCCCGCAGGCAGCGGCGTTCATCACTGACGGTGACTGCAAGTCGCCCTCACCCTGCTTTCCCCACAATTCACCGTTGCGGTTAGGGGAGCGGTCGGGTGGCGTTTTCTTCGCGCTTCCGCAGGGAGGCGAAGCCGACCGAGGACTTAGCGAAGAAAACGCCACCCGGCCGCTCCCGCCCCTCACCGCCAAAAAAGGCCGGGCCTCGGTACCAGAGCGGGGGAGGGAGGGTATCTGGTACCGAGGCGGGGCAGGCAGTCCATTAGAGAACTGCTCGGTACAGGATTATAGGCCTGCGGTTCCGGGCGTCAATAGGATCGATCTAAATTCTTTTTCATCAATGGCCGGAAAACGGCATGGGCCGGACGGCCCTGCCACTGGGCATCGGGACTTCCGGGCCATTGCAGCCGCTTGGGCTCTGGCAGTATCCCTATGCAGTACGCCTATCCCCTCATGGAACTCACCTCATGCGCAAGTACGCCCTGCTCGCCCTCGCCTTCGCCCCCTTCGCCGCGGCGCACGCCGATGATTGCACGCACTCGGCTGACCGCTCGCTGGATGCGGACCTCCGTGGGGTGCGCACCGTTCGCCTGGAGACTGGCAGCCATGAGCTGAAGATCAACGCCAGCGGCAGCGGCACGTCGCTGGCAGCGCGCGGCAAGGCGTGTGCTTCCAGCGAAGACGCACTTTCGGAGCTGGTGATCACCCAGCATCGCGAGGGAGATACGCTGGTGGTGAAACTGGGCGACGATCGCAGTCACTGGCATATCGGTTACACCCAACAGTCGTTCAAGGTGGATGTGTCCATGCCCGCCAACCTACCGGTCGACCTGCAGGTAGGCAGCGGTGACGGCGAGACGCATGGCGTGGCGAGCCTGGCGGCGCACGTCGGTTCGGGCGAGGCCAAGCTCTATGACACAGCCGGTGCGCTCAGTGCCTCGGTGGGTTCAGGCGATCTGACGGTCGAAGGCGCCGGCAGCGTGAAGATCGACAGCGTGGGTTCCGGCGACGGCAAGCTGCGCAACATCCGCGGCCCGGTAAGCGTGGGCAGCGTAGGCTCGGGCGACCTGGACTTGCGCGGCGTCGGCGGCAATGTCGAGGTGGATTCGATCGGCTCCGGCGACGTCAATGTCGACGACGTGCGCGGCGACCTCACCGTGCACTCCAAGGGCAGCGGCGACATCAGCCACTCGCGGGTGACGGGCAAGGTGTCGGTGCCATCGCGGGACTGAACATCGGAGCGCGAAAGTACCTATAGGCCGATTCGTAGGGCCACCGATCAAGGCGATCAAGGGGTCAGAGTACGTACTCTGACCCCGTTAACTGGCTTCAACGCGCCGTCAGTGCGGCGCGCAATTGCTCGACATACGTACGGCTGGCCCGTAGGGGCGTGCCATCGCGCAGGCGGAGCAGGCAGTCGCGGTTGGAAAGCGCCTCGATCTCGGCGATGCGATCGATGCGCACGATGGTGGAGCGATGGATGCGCGTGAATCGCCGCGGGTCCAGGCGCAGGCTGAGCTGATGCAGCGGTTCGCGCAACAGGTATACCCGCGTTCCCACGTGCAAGCCCGCGTAATCGTCGTTAGCTTCGATCCAGTCGATGTCATTGGCGTCGATCACGGCGATGCGCTGGCCGACGCGTACCGTGAAACGCTCGACCCAAGCCGGTGAGGTCACGGGCGCGCCATGGCGGGCACGCGAACGCAGGGCCGCCCTCGCGCGGTCGAGCGCTTCGCGAAAACGCTCGTCGTCGATGGGCTTGAGCAGGTAATCCAGCGCTGGCAGCTCGAAGCCGGCCACGGCGAAATTCTCGTAAGCGGTAAGCAGGACGACCAGGGGGCGCTCGGCGGGGGCAATCCGGCGCAGGGCATCGATGCCGCTCATGCCGGGCATCTGCACGTCCATGAACACGAGGTCCGGCTGCGATTGGCCGATGATCTTGATGGCAGCTTCGCCCTCCTCCGCTTCCCCGACCAGGCAGATGTCCTTGTGCCGGACCAGGCGGGCACGCACGCCGTCGCGGGCGAGTGGTTCGTCATCCACCACCATCACGCGCATCATGCGCTGTCCGCCTGCAAGGGAGGCGTCGTGGCGGCTAGGCTAAGCGGCAACGCCACGCGCACCGTGCACGCGCCATCCGCCGCCATGGTGACATCCACGGCGTGGTTTCCCGGATACAGCGCTTCCAGCCGTTGCCGCACATTGCTCAGGCCAATGCGGGTGGAACGATGCGCGGGATCGTCGACTGGGCCTGCCACGCCATCGTTATGCAACTCGATCACCAGCCTGTCGCCATCGCTTCCGATGCCAAGCCGCAGCACCCCGCCATCGGCGCGTGGCGCGATGCCGTGGCGGATCGCATTCTCCACCAGCGGCTGCAGCAGCAGGGGTGGCACCAGGGCCTGCAACACCCCGGCTCCGACGCGCATGTCGACCTGCAGGCGTCGTCCAAGCCGGGCCTTCTCGATATCGAGGTAGTGGTCGGTGAGCGACAGTTCCTCCGCGAGCGTCACTTCGCGTATATCGCTGCGTTCCAGCGTGGCCCGCAGCAGGTCGCCCAGGCGGGCGATCATGCGGGTGGCGCCGCTGGCCCGGCCATCCACCACCATGGAGGAAATGCTGTTGAGGGTGTTGAACAGGAAGTGCGGATGCAGCTGGTACTGCAGTGCGCGCAGCTCGGCTTCGCGGGCCAGCGCCGTGGCCTCCGCTTCGCGACGGTGCGATCGTTGCAGCGCGTCGTACTGATGCAGCAGCGCATGAATGGCGCAGTAGACGATGAGCGCCAGCCAGCAGCCATCGAGCCCGGCGAAGATGCGAACGAACGAGTAGCCCGGTACCAGGTGCCAATGCACCGCCACGGCCTGCGCCACGGCATTGTTGATCGCCGAGGGTACATAGGTGGCCAGCAGCAGCACCACGGCGGTCCCCGGCCCAGGCACGCCATGCCGCCACATGGCGCGTTGTAGCAGGGCGATGGGCACTACCCAGAAGAGATAGCAGACGGCATAGAAGGCACGGAACGCGCCCGCGTGCGCCTGGCCCAGTTCGGGCAGCGCCATCACGCCCATGCAAAGCGTGACGGGCAACGCTGCCAGCAGCGAAATCCGCAGCGGCAAGCCGATGGAGCGACCAGGAAACAAAGCGCGTGTCATCGTGATACCCGTGGGGCGCCGACCCCGCTGCCGGACGCCCCGGGCACCGTATATCGAACCTCAGCCGTTGTCATCCATGATGGCCGAGTAGAGCATGGCGCTGATTTTCCAACCGTCGTCGGTGCGCACCAGCTGCCAGGTCTCCGCGCCGTGGTTGGTGGCCTTGCCTTCCACTTCGAAGCGGTAGTCGAAGTACACGGTGCCAACGATGCCGTCGGTCTGGATACGCACATTGGAGAAGACTTCCTCGATCGGCTTGGGCGCACTGCCGACAAATCCCGCGAACTCTTCGTAGCTGCCCGGCACGAGCGCTTTGGCTTCCGGATGTTTCACACGGACCTTCGCCAGCCCGGCCTTGTCCATGGCCATCAGCCAGGACCCGCCCGGAAGGAACATTTCACGCACGGCCTTGCCGTCCTTGTCGATGATGGCCGCCTTGAAACCGTCGACGACCTTCTGGATTTGCGCACGATCGGCCGCATGCGCGTCGGCGGGCGCGTCGCCGGCACGGACGACTGCGGTAAACGACAAGGCAACGAACAGGACGGAAAGGAGGAACTTCATGGTGCAACTCCATCGGTAGTGGGCTGTTGCACGATTAAGGCTGCCCATGCATCGAGGGCGCCACTGATTTGCGGTTGGCCGTGCGCGGGACGCGGTAAGCCGTTACCGGCTGAAGCTCACGACCGGTACTGCAGCGCCTCGGCCAGGTGCATGCGGCCCGGTGGCGATGCAGGGTCCCCGGCAAGATCGGCAATGGTGCGACCGACACGAAGGATCCGATGGAAGGCTCGGGCCGAACCACCCAGGCGCTCGACAGCCGCTTCCAGCCATTGGCGATCGGACGGCGTAAGTGGGCAATGGCGCTCCACGCCACGCGCATCGAGTGCGGCGTTGGCGCACCCCTGGCGTGTGATCGCCGCTTCCCTCGCACGCCTTACCCGCACGCGTACCGTGGCGGTGCTTTCGTCGTTTGGACCGGGCTCGCCACGCAATTCGTTGAGCGGTACGCGCGGCACGGGAACGTGCAGGTCGATGCGGTCGAGCAAGGGGCCGGATATCTTGCCGCGGTAGCGCGTGACCTGGTCGGGCGTGCAGGTACAGCGGCCGTGCGGGTCGCCGGCGTGGCCGCAGGGACACGGGTTCATCGCAGCCACCAGCTGGAAGCGCGCGGGGAACGTGGTGCGGCTGATGGCACGCGAGATCACCACCTGGCCGGACTCGAGCGGCTCGCGCAGGGCTTCAAGCACGCTGCGGCGGAACTCGGGGAGTTCGTCGAGGAACAGCACGCCTTCGTGGGCCAGTGATATTTCGCCGGGCCGCGGACGCGAACCGCCGCCCACCAATGCCGCGGCGGATGCCGAATGATGCGGCGCGCGGAAAGGACGGCAGCGCCACGACGCAGGCGCCGGCAGCTGGCCGCCGACCGAGCGCACGGCGCACGAGGCCAGGGCTTCGTCTTCGCTCATGGCCGGCAACAGGCCCGGCAGGCGTTCGGCGAGCATCGTCTTGCCGGTACCTGGCGGCCCCGACAGCAGGACGTGATGACCACCGGCCGCGGCGATCTCCAGTGCGCGTCGCGCCTGGTACTGGCCGCGGACGTCGCGCAGGTCCGGGTAGCTGAATTCCCCCGCGGCGTCCACCAGGGGTGGCGCATCCAGATCGCCTGTTTCAGTGAGCCAGGCGCAGACATCGCCCAATGAATCGGCCACCAGCACGCGCATACCGCCGACCATGGCGGCTTCCTGGGCGTTGGCGCGGGGCACGATGGCGATACGGCCCGACTCGCGTGCCTGCAACAGCGCAGGCAACAGGCCGGTGACCGGGCGCAGTTCGCCCGACAGCGCCAGCTCACCGAGGAATTCGCAGGCCGCCACGCGCTCGGCGGGCAAGTGGTGTGCCGCGGTGAGCAGCCCCACCGCCAGCGCCAGGTCGAAGCGCCCTCCTTCCTTGGGGAGATCGGCCGGGGCCAGGTTCACCGTGACCCGGCCGTTCGGGGTTTCAAAACCGGTATTGCGCAGCGCCACCCAGACACGGTCGCGGGCCTCGCGCACGGCGGTCTCGGCCATGCCGACCATGTAGAAAGCAGGCAGACCGCCTCCCAGGAAAACCTCGATGGTGACCTCGGGAGCCAGGATGCCGTCCTGCGCGCGGCTATAGGCCACGGCGAGCGTCATGGGGCGGAGCACCCGGCAAGGGGCATGGTTTCGAACATGGCGCCTTCCTTAGCGCAGGCGTTTTCCTACGGACTTCCAATCAACCGCCCCCGGCTTTTCGATCTCGGGGTGAGTGACAAACCGGGGGCGGCTCCCGGGAGCTGACTAATGCCCGCGTGCGCCCTGGGACGCTTCGAGGTCCGCAATCCGTTGCTCCAGCTCGTCGATCCGTGCGCGGGTGCGCGCTAGCAGCTGTAGCTGGACCTCGAATTCTTCACGGGTAACGAGGTCGAGGCGGCGCAATCCCTGTGCCAGGACATCACGGAAATTGACCTCCAGGTCGTTGCGTGCCTGAGCAAGACCGGGTGGAACCAGCGATGCGAGGCACTGGGCCAACTGATCGATACTTTGCACATCCATGAGGATTCACCCCGAATTCGTAAGTTCAGTCTAGGAAGCCGTCCGCAGCCCGGCCATCAGGTAATGCCGACTCATCTTGTAGGGTTTTTCCTACAAATCACGTCCGGCCATGGAGGGTACCCCAACCGGGTGGCACAATGACCCCCCGCCGCATACCCCCACGGAGCAGGACATGAAGCTGGTCGTCGCCATCATCAAGCCTTTCAAGCTGGACGACGTCCGCGAGGCCCTGGCCGAAGTGGGCGTGCAGGGCGTGACGGTCACCGAGGTCAAGGGCTTCGGTCGCCAGAAGGGCCATACCGAGCTTTATCGCGGCGCGGAGTATGTGGTTGATTTTCTTCCGAAGATCAAACTGGAAGTGGCCGTCACCGAGGATATGGTGGAGCGCGTGGTGGAGGCGATCGGCAATGCCGCGCGCACCGGCAAGATCGGCGACGGCAAGATCTTCGTCAGCCCCCTGGAGCAGGTGGTGCGCATCCGCACCGGCGAGCTCGACGGGGACGCGCTTTAGTCCAGTGCCACCGCGGCCGCCGGGGCGGTCGCCTTCCAGCGGCGGTGGTGCACCAGCAGGCCCGCGTAGTAGCAGATGTAGTAGCCGAAGGTCAGGCCCAGCACGAGCATCGTGAGCGGGCTATTGCCGATGGGCGGATGGCCTTGCGCCGCCACCGCGGTGGCGCCGGTAGAGGCCACGATGAACCGGTAGGCCACGCGGCCCAGGAACAGCGCCGTGACCACGGCGCCCAGCCATGGATTGGGAATGAAGCGATCGCCTTCAGGCGTGGTCTCAAATCGCGTGAGCCTCAACCCCGCATAGCCCACCAGGCCGCCGACAAGCAGGCCCCCGAGAAGGCCTTCGAGCAGTTGCACGCTGGCGAGGGGCCCGACCACCGCTGGAATGGCAAAACCCACCACGACCAGCGACAGGATCACGATGCGCACGATCATGCGCTTGGTGCGGATCGGCTGGCGGCCGAAGCTGCTGCGCACGCGGCGATAGATGCCCCAGGCCATCAGCGGGACGGAAATCAGCATGCCGATCAACTGCGGGTTCATGGGAGCAGCCATGGATAAAGCCTCGGGACGGTGCTTGAAGTGGGGCCAGCTTAGGGTGCCGAGCTAACCCGAACCATGGTCGGGCGCCATGACATTGGGGTGACGGCTGTCATTTGGCCTTGCCCTGCGCCGCCACGGCGGCCATCTTGGCCTCGATCGCGGCCGCGTCGCCCAGGTAGTAGTGCCTGATGGGCTTCATGTCGGCGTCGAATTCGTATACCAGCGGCACGCCGTTGGGAATGTTCACGCCCACGATTTCATCGTCGGGGATGTTGTCCAGGTACTTCACCAGCGCCCGCATGGAATTGCCGTGGGCCGCCACCACCACGCGCTGGCCCGAGCCCACGGCGGGCTTGAGCACTTCGTGCCAGTACGGCAGCACGCGTGCCACGGTGTCCTTCAGGCATTCGGTCAGCGGCACCTGGCCGGGGGCGAGCTTCGCGTAGCGCGGATCGTCGATCTCGGTGCTCTTTTCCAGCGCCGGCGGCGGGATGTCGTAGCTGCGGCGCCAGATGTGGACCTGCTCCTCGCCGTATTTAGTTGCCGTCTCGGACTTGTTCAGGCCGGTGAGCGCACCGTAGTGGCGTTCGTTGAGGCGCCAGTCGGTCACCACCGGCAACCACATCTGGTCCATGGTTTCCTGCACGTGCCACAAGGTGCGCACGGCGCGCTTCAACACCGAAGTGTGGGCGATATCGAAGGAAAATCCTGCCTCGGTCAGCAGGCGCCCGGCCTCGATGGCCTCTTCGATGCCCTGCTCGCTCAGGTCGACATCGGCCCAGCCGCTGAAGCGGTTTTCCAGGTTCCATTGCGACTGGCCATGGCGGATGAGGACGAGCTTGTGCATGATCTTCCGGTGCCTCGAGGCTAAAGAAGTCGATGGTGGAGCGGGCCGGCGCCTGCGTCAAATTCCGCTCCCCTGCCATGAGTCACACTAAACGCGGGGCCTTCCGGAGGCATCCTATGCCTACACCAGACAAGAAAAGGGAAACCATCATGAAGCGCAGCCTGATAGTCCTGGCCATGGGCGTAGCCCTTTCGTGCACCGCCTGTGCCGGCGGCAGCGACACGGACAAGGTCAATGGCTCGATATCAGTGGCGGCCGGCCAGCCGGCCACCGACGTAAGCACGGTGAACGGCGCGGTCCGCATCGCCGACAACGCCCAGGTGAAGGGCGCCAACACCGTCAATGGCGGCATCACCATGGGTGACGGCGCACAGGCCACGGGGCTGGACACCGTCAATGGCTCGATCACCATGGGCGCCAAGGCCACGGTCAGTGGCGAAGTCGAAGCCGTCAACGGCGGCATCCGCCTCGCCAATGGCGCGGACATCAAGGGCAAGCTTTCCAACGTCAACGGCGACATCAGCCTGGACAGCGCGCATATCGGCGGCGGCATCGAGACCACGGCAGCCGACATCACCATCACCGGTTCATCGAAGGTGGAAGGCGGCATCCATGTGCAGAAGCCCAGCGGCATGAACTTCGGTGGCAACAACAAGGTGCCGAAGATCGTGATCGGCCCGGGGGCCACGGTGACCGGTGCGCTCGACTTCGAACGCGAAGTGGAACTTCACGTAAGCGACCGCGCCACCATCGGTGCGGTGCGGGGCGCCACGGTGCAGAAGTTCTCCGGCGACACCCCGTAAGCGCTATATCCAGTCGCGCGGCTTGAGGTACCCGGCCAGGCGCGCTTCGGCGCTGCCTGGCTCGGGCTCATAGCCATACTCAAAGCGCACGCGCGGCGGCAGGCTCATCAGGATCGACTCCGTGCGGCCGCCCGACTGCAGTCCGAACAGCGTGCCGCGGTCCCACACCAGATTGAATTCCACGTAGCGGCCGCGACGGTAGAGCTGGAATTCCCGCTCGCGTTCGCCATGGGGCGTGTCGCGGCGCCGCTCGACGATGGGCGCATAGGCATCCAGGAAGCCGTTGCCAACAGCTTGGGTCAGGCCGAAGCAACGCTCGAAGCCGCCCTCATTCAGATCGTCGAAGAACAATCCACCCACGCCACGCGTTTCCTGCCGGTGGCGCAGATAGAAGTATTCATCGCACCAGGCCTTGTAGCGCGCATAGACGTCGTCGCCGAAGGGCGCGCACAGCTCGCGTGCGGTGCGGTGCCAGTGGATGATGTCTTCGTCCACCGGATAGAACGGCGTGAGGTCGAAACCGCCGCCGAACCACCACACCGGTTCCACGCCTTCCTTGCGGGCTTCGAAGTAGCGTACGTTGGCATGCGTGGTGGGCACGTGCGGGTTGTTCGGATGCAGCACCAGCGATACGCCGGTGGCGATGAAGCTACCGCCGGCCAGTTCCGGCCGGTGCGCCGTGGCGGCCGGTGGCAGCGTGTCGCCATGCACGCGCGAGAAATTCACCCCGGCCTGTTCGAACACCGCGCCGTTGCGCAGCACGCGCGTACGGCCGCCACCACCGGCCTCGCGGACCCAGGCGTCCTCGGTGAATCGAGCCTGGCCATCGAGGTTTTCGACGGCCGCGCAGATGCGGTCTTGCAGGTCGCGCAGGAAGGTCTCGACAAGGTCGGCCTGGTCATTCATGGCGGTGCCGGTACGGGTGTAAGGAACGGAAGAGGATAGCAAGCGTCAGCTGACGCGGTCGGCCATCCGTCGAAGGCCGATCAGTCTTGCCCAGCGCACGGCGACGTCGATCCACATCAGGTATCCCGCTTCCAGCGCGATCCGCCGGAGGTAGCGCACATTGCGCGGCAGGGCCGCCTCGGCGCCCACCGTTTCGACATCGAAGCCGAGCCTGCGTGCCAGCAACTGGCACCGGGCCAGGTGATAGCGGCTGGTCACCAGGCACACGGGTGGCAGCCCTTCGTCTTCCTTGGCCAGCAGGCTGCGGGCGTGACGGAGGTTTTCCAGCGAATCGATCGAGGCCTGCTCCAGTTGCATCGGCACCACGGCGGGAAAGCCCTCATCACGCAACCATCGCTCGCCGGCGGCGGCCTCGGTCACCGCACCGCCGCCGCTGCGCCCGCCCAACAGCATCACTCGCTCGGCCAGACCCTGTCGTGCCAGCAGCAGGCTCCGCGCCAGGCGCAGGCGGTAGTCATGCTCGGGACGATCGCCGACCAGCATGCGGCCGAACACCAGCACCGCCAGCCGCCGCGTGGGCTCCAGCGGGCTGCGCAGCGCCACCCGCGCCACGTGAAGCAGGTAGCCCACGTACAGCAGGCCGCCGGTGCCTACGAGAGCCACCAGCGTCACCACGGCACCATGGAGCACATCCACGTCACGCAGGTATCGCCAGACACCGCGGCGAAGGGGTTTGAGCAGGAGAGAGCGTTGGGCCATGGGCGCCGCCAAGGATGCCTCAACGGCGTTCACGCGGCGTACCTGACCTAGGAAATAATTTCACCCAACGTTACGCTGGAGCGATGCCCCACCCCATGCTTCCCCTGGCCATCACCGCCTTTACCGCCACTACTGCGCTTGGACCGGGCCTGCAGGCCCAATCCGATGGCCTGGCCGCCTCATGCAGCGGCCTGCGCCGCAACGACTTCAGCCACACCCCTCTCGATACCTGGATCGGCCGGGTCGACGGCCTGGAGGACATGCCCCTGCCGGCGGATGCCGCGGTGTGGGAATGCCGGAACAACCGCCTGGCGTGGCTTGCGATGAACCAGGACGGTTTTGCCCAGGCCGCACGCGAGGCCGCGCGGCGCCATGGCAGCGAACGCGTGGCCGTGGTGATGGGTACGTCGACCGCCAGCATCGGCGCCACCGAGCAGGCTTACCGCACGCTCGTGGGAGGCGACAGCTTCCCGCGGGACTTGCAGCGCCGCGACGTCCACCAACCCAATTCCCTCACCGGTTTCGTGCAGGCGGTGCTGGGGCTGCAAGGCCCTGCCCTCACCATTGCCACGGCCTGCTCTTCCAGCGCCAAGGTCTTCGCCGCGGCCGAGCGATTGATCCGCCTTGGGGTGGTGGATGCCGCTGTGGTCGGCGGGGTGGACACGCTGTGCGAAAGCGTCCTCTTCGGCTTCAACTCGCTTGAACTGGTATCGAGCGAACCTTGCCGGCCATTCGACGTCACCCGTGGCGGCATTTCGATCGGCGAGGCGGGCGGTTTCGCCCTCCTCGAAAGGCGTGAGCTTGCACCTGGCGCACCGCGGCTGGCCGGTTACGGCGAATCCAGCGATGCCCACCATATGTCCACGCCGCACCCGGAAGGCCTGGGCGCGGAACTGGCGTTGCGCGATGCGCTGGCCCGTGCTGGGCTCGATGCCAGCGAGGTGGACTACATCAACCTGCATGGCACGGCGAGCCAGAAGAACGACGAAGTGGAAGCCGCGCTGGTGGCGCGCAGTTTCCGCGCCCAGACACGCGCCAGTTCCACCAAGGGTTTTACCGGCCACACGCTGGGCGCCGCCGGCATTGTCGAGGCGGCCTATGCCTTGCTGGCCATCCGCGATGGTTTCATCCCCGGGAACCTCAACGCCAACCAGCCGGATCCTGCCTGTGGACCGCAGATGGCTTGGCACAACGAACGGCAGCCAGTGCGCGTGGCGCTGTCCAATTCCTTCGGCTTCGGCGGCAACAACGCCTGCCTGGCATTCGTCGCGGGCGAACGAGCCTGATGCGCGGCCTTGAGGTTTTCGTGCAGGGTGTCGGCCTGTGGGCGCCTGCCGTGGCGACATGGAGTGATTTCAAACCCTGGCTTGATGGCGCGCTGGACGATGCCGAACCCGGCAAACCGCGTGCGGACGTGCTTCCGGCCAACGAACGGCGGCGTGCACCCGATAGCGTGTTGCTGGCGGCGGCGGCCGCGGGCCAGGCCGTGGCTGCCAGCGGACTGGACCCGGCCACGCTTGTCAGCGTGTTCAGCTCTGCGCACGGCGACCAGGCCATCACCGACTACATGTGCGCCACGCTGGCCGAATCGCCGGCGGAGCTGTCGCCTACCCGGTTCCACAATTCGGTGCACAACGCGCCGGCCGGCTACTGGACCATCGCCACGGTATGCCATGCAGCGTGCAGCGCGATCTCCGCCGGCGATGCCAGCTTCGGTGCCGGGCTACTGGAGGCAGCAGCGCAAGCCGTCGCCGACGACCGGCCGGTGTTGCTGGCCACCTTCGATACCAAAGGCTATGGCCCGCTGCTGTCGATGACTCAGGTGACGCTGCCCTTCGGGGCCGCACTTGTGCTTTCGCCCTCACGCACGCCACGAAGCGTGGCGCGCCTGGGCCTGGCCACCGCACCAATCACTTCTGTGTCCAGGCCGCGTGACGATCGCCTGCACGCATGGTCAACGGTGAATCCTTCTGCTGCGGGCCTGCCCCTGTTCGAGGCGCTGGCGCATGGTTCTGGTATCGATGTGGCGTTGGCTGCTTCCGCCGGCATGGCGCTGCATGTTCGGGGAGAAACGCTCACTTGAGCTGCTGCGTCCTCATCCCTTGCTACAACGAGGAAAAGGCCATCGCCAGCGTGGTCGGGGACGTGGTTGCGCTGGGCCTGCCGGTGATCGTGGTGGACGATGGCTCCGATGACGCCACCGCCGATGTCGTCGCGGCCATGCCCGTCACCCTGCTGCGCCACGATACCCGTCGCGGCAAGGGCGAAGCCATGCGCACGGGATTCCGCGAGGTGCTTCGCCAGGGCTTCGATGAAGTGGTCACCATGGATGGCGACGGACAGCATGCGGCCGCCGATGTGCCACGCCTGATCGCGGCCGCCCGAGCCTTCCCGGGCCACATCGTGATCGGCGCCCGCCTGTTGGACAAGGCCCAGCAACCACCTGGCCGCCGCCGCGCCAATGCCATCGCCGACTGGGGTATCTCCTGCGCCTGCGCGCAGCCGGTGGCTGACACCCAGAGCGGGCAGCGTTTCTACCCGCGGGAGGTGATCGAGCTGGTCGAGCTCGGCCCAGGGGACTTCGTGTTCGAGGCGGCCCTGCTGATCAAGGCGTCTCGCGAGCTTGGCGTGCGCGTTGTTTCGGTACCGATCGCCTCTCGCTACCAGGCCGGATTGCGCCACAGCCATTTTCGTCCCGTGCACGATGTCACGCGTATCACCTTGTATACGATCGGGCGGGCGTTGCACTACGGGAACCTGATCCGGAGCTACCGGAAGTCGCGGGCCACCCTGCCGGTGGTGGTGGACCCGCCCCTAGCCTGAACGGCAGGCCCAGGCCCGGGCTGGCACGCATACGTCCGATCGCAAGAACGTGCACAATCAGTTAGCGCCAACGAGGAGCAGGGCATGACGGCAAGCTCGCACGACGTGGTGGTCATGGGCGGGGGCCTGGCAGGACTTACCCTCGCCATGCAGCTGAAAGGACGCTTCCCGGACCTCACCATCCTGGTGATCGAGCGCCATCGGCACCCTGTACCGCTGGCCGCGCACAAGGTGGGCGAGTCCACGGTGGAGATCGCCGCCCACTATTTCGCCCATACCCTAGGCCTGCGCGAGCACCTGGAACGCGACCACATCCACAAGTTCGGCTTCCGCTTCTTCTTCTCCGACGGCAAGGACGATCTGGCCAACGTCACCGAGTCGGGGGTGCGCCGCGTATTTCCCACGCCCAGCTACCAGCTCGATCGCGGCGTCCTGGAAAATTACCTGGCCGAGGAAGCCGTGCGCCGCGGCATCGAGTTGCGTGGCGGCGCGATCGTGCGTTCATTCCAGATCATCCAGGGCGATGCGCCGCACACTTTGCGGTATGCCGATGCCGACGGCGAGCACGAGGCCCAGGCGCGCTGGCTGATCGATGCCTCCGGCCGCGCGGGGCTCATCCGCCGCAAATTCGACTTCACCCGCGACAACGGCCACCACGCCAATGCGGTGTGGTTCCGCATGGAAGGACGGATGAACATCGATGGCTGGTGCAACGATGCCGACTGGCAGAACCGTTGCGTGCCACCAGAGCGCTGGCGCTCCACCAATCACCTGTGCGGGCCGGGCTATTGGCTTTGGTTGATCCCGCTATCGTCGGGTGCGCATTCGGTGGGCATCGTGGCCGATGCGGAAATGCACCCGCTCGAAGGCATGCGCACGTTCGACAAGGCCATGCAGTGGATGCACAAGCACCAGCCGCTGGTGGCGCGTGACCTTGAGAAGCGCCGCGACGGCCTGCTCGATTTCGCCTTCCTGCGGAATTATTCGTACACCACGACGCGGATGTTCTCGGCCGACCGCTGGGCGATGACCGGCGAGGCCGGCGCGTTCCTCGACCCGTTCTATTCTCCAGGCAGCGATTTCATCGCCATCGCCAATACCTACATCACCATGCTGGTCGGGCACGACCTGGCCGGCGAGCCGGTGGCACCCTGGGCGCGCCTTTACGAGCGGCTTTTCTTCTCGTTCTACGAGAACACCTTGCAGATGTACCGCGGCCAGTACCCGCTCTTCGGCGATCCGGAAGTGATGCCGATCAAGGTGGTCTGGGACTATGCCTACTATTGGGGTGTGTTGTGCCAGTTGATGTTCCAGCACCGCCTGGGCGATGCCGCGCTGTTTGCGACGCTTGGGCCTGAGCTTGAGAGCGCGCGCGAACTCAATATCGCGATGCAGGCTTTCTTCCGCCGGTGGCACGCGGTGTCGCGGCAGCGAAATACCGGCGTGATGCTCGACCAGGGGGAACTGGACTGGTTCCACCAGATGAATGATGGCCTGCACGATGAGCTCTCGCACGAGGATCTCGTCGAGCGACTGCGCACCAACGTCGCCCTGCTTCAATCGCTGGCCGGCAGCATCGTGGCCCGCGCCGCCGAAGACGACCCGGACCTTGCCGACGGCGTAACGCCGATGCCGGCGCCGGGGCCCGCCCTGTTCACGCGCGTGGCGTGACTGGATACTGCCGTAACGCGGCTTAAGCGTCTTGCGGCGGATGGATCACCGCCGCGCGCCCGCTGGCGAGCAGCCGGTCGCCCTGCTCGACGCGGAATTCGTACTGTGCGCCACCGTCGTCCGCCGCGATGCAACTGGCATGGACATCCAGCGCACCGGCATCAGGGTCGACGTATTCCACCGCCAGGCGGACGTCGCGCAGGCTCACCAGTCGGCCGGGTTTGACCGGCGCGCCGGGCTCGGCCTTCAGGCCACCGTGGACGGCCATGGCCTGGGCGCCATATTCGGCCAGGTTCACCGCGTGCAGGCCACGCGCTTCGCGCAACGGGTGATCGGCCAGGGCATGGCTTTCGCTGCGTGCGTGGATGGTGTCGTGGTCGAAGGCGACCACGACATCAAGCAGGTTCATCGCTCCGGCATGGGGGATGAGCCCGGCGAATTCATTCTTTGGAAGCATGCGGCGCCATCAGGATGGAAATGCAGAAGTGGAAGGCCACGCCCAGGCTCACTGTGAGGCCGATGGCACGCAGGACCGGAATCGACGACCACGCCAGCATGCCGAACACGAGCAAGGCCGAGAGCACGCACACGATGGTGGCGTGCAAGGTGCGTCGCTGCTCGTCGGGATCGCCGGTATCCCGTTCGAAGAACAGCGCGTAGTGCAGACCCAGTCCACCTGCCAGGATCAGCGACACCAGATGGAACAGCGACAGCGGAATGCCCGCTACCCGCTCCACCGCCAGCACCATGAAGGTGGCAAGCGTCATCGGCGCGAGCACGTGCCAGGCGCGGCGGAAGCTGCGCAGGGCGAAGGCGATGGTGGCGACCAGCAACAAGGTGGCAACGGCCAGTGCCTTGAGGATGCGAGTACGGTATTCCGCGACCAGCGATTCGGAGGCTTGCTTCAGGTCCAGCAGGCGTACCGCGTCGCCGGTTTTCGCGGCCAGGGGAGCGAAGGCATCGGCATCGTGCACACCGGAGAGCGTGGCCAGGCCCACCCAATGATCGCCACGGTTGACCAGCATCGCCGACAGGCGCTGGCCCAGCGGTGACGAAGCGAAGCGTTCGGGAGTGAGCACCGGTGCGCTGCGTGCGGCGGCGACATCGCTGACGAACGGGGCGAACAGATCCTTCTTGAATGGCGTGCCCTTCAGCCCCGTAGCCAGCATCTCCTCCAGCGCGGTCGTGTCAGGCAGCTTCGCCTGGCGCGCCTTCTGCGTGGCGGCACTGGGCAGGTAACGCGAAGGTAGTTCCACGCTGTCCAGCGCCTTGCCGGCCAAGAGTTTATCGATGTCCGGTTCGATGCGTTCGGAGAGCGCCAGCACGCCGTCGGCATCACGGGCCTGCAGCACCAGCAGGTAACGCACGTCGGGGGCACCAAGCTCGCCGCGCAGTCGTGCATCGGTCATCAGCATATCGGTGGGAAGCGGCGTGAGCGCGGCCAGGTTGTTTTCCCAGAAGGAACCGGGTGCGAAGTACAGCATCGCCGCCGCGGCAAGGGCTATCGGTACGGGTAGCCAGCGTGGCCGCGGCAACTCGTCGAAGAAGGTTCGCAGTCGTGCCAGGCCCGGCGTGGTGGCGACGTCACGCGCACGTTCAGGCAGCAGGTGGGGCAACAGGTAGCGCGTAGCCAGTCCCGCGGCCAGGAGGCCGGTGATGGTAAACACCGCCAGCTGCTGCAGGCCGCCCACGCCAGATGCATAGAAGGCAAGATACGCGATGCATGCCGAGGCGATCGCCGTCATCAACAGCGGCCACAGGCCACGCACGCTGGCCAGCGCGGTTTCGCCGGCGCGTCTATGACTGAGCAGCCGGATCGGATACTCCTGCGCCACGCCCAGCAAGGTAAAGCCGAAGGCAAGGGTGATGCCGTGGACTTCGCGAAAACAAAGCGCCATCACCGCGATGCCCGCCAGGCCGCCCGTGGCCACCGGCAGGGCGCCGAACAACAGCGAGGTGACACTGCGGTATGCCACAAGCAGCAACAAGATGAAGCCGATGGTGGAAATACGGCCGATGACGTCCGCCTCGTGGCGCGTCTGTGCGTTCACCACCACGCTGAAGTAGCCCGGGCCGCTCAGCAACAAGTGCGCACCCTGGCTTCCCGGCAACGCGGTGAATGCCGAGCGGATGCCGTTGATGGCCGCTTCCTGCGCTTCCGGATCGAACCCCGCCGCCTTGGTCTGCACCAGCAACAGCGCCTCGCCCTTGCTTGAGAACCACACGCCGTCCTTTACCTCCGGCGATTTTGCCGGCGTCCATCGTTCGGCGAGCTTCAGCAACTCCAGGGTGGGATCTCGCGGCAGCAACGACTTGAGCATCGACGCCGCGGGCGAGGCCATGTCGTCCAGGCGCTGCTGCAATTGATCGGCAAGGAAAGGCGCGTCCATCGCCGTGGTATCGAGCGTGGGCGACAGCAGATACCGATAGAACAGGAATTGGCCGTCGAGCGCGGCCAGGTCGAAGTCGCCGTTGACCACCTGCGGGTAGGCCGGCTGCTTGCGCAGGCTCGCCGCCAGGCCATGGCTGAGCGACGCCAGTTGCGGCTCGGGTACGCCATCGATGGCCACCAGCAGCAGGCGCGATCCCGGGCCCTCGCCCACCTGGTCCATCAGGAGCTTCTGGTCGGGCGTGGTCGGCGCAGGCATGAAGCTGCGCAGGTCCGTGCCCACCACCAGGGTATGCGTGATCAACACATAGAGCAGGCCCAGGCAGACCAGCCAGGCCGCCAACAGGGCAGCGCGCGGCGCGAACTTCATGCAGCCACGTTGATCGTCATGGCGTAGCGCCGGTGCACAACGCCACCAGGGCCTCGCGCGTCGGCTCGCCGGGCATCTTCGTTGCCAGTGGGCCGAGGAGGTCGATGGCCGTGTCGCCGTCGCCTTCTTCCATGCGCATGCAGCGTGGTTCGTTGCCCTGGCCATCCACCACGATGCGGGAGATCTGCTTGGCGACCTTGGCGTCCGTGGGCGTCAACGCCAGCGACCAGTGTTCACCCTCGCGGTTGAGCTGGACGGTGAAGGCTTCGCCCAGGCGCGACGCATCGCCGCCAAGCAAAGCGACGAAACTGTCGAGCAACACCTTCAACTGCGGTGCGCGGGACAACGAGAAGCTGCGGGGGCTCTTGCCTTCACGGGTCTGCGTGACCTTGTCCCCGGTGATGGTCGACGTTTCCTTGTGCGGGGCATCCACGCGCCGTTCGAGCTGGTCCTGGCCCAGCCACGCCAGCTCGCCCGACGACACCAATGGCTTGTCCAGCACGCTGGAAAAGCGCGCTTCGGCGAAACTCGTGCGCGCCGGCGCGGGACGACCGAGTGAGGCAATCAGCGCATTGGCATCAGGCGCCTGCGCCGCTGGGCTGGATGTGGTCCATGCCAGCATCAGCGCCATCGTCATGCCAGAAATCGTAGAAGTTGAACCAGTTGTATGGCGCCACATGGGCATAGTGCTCCAATCGCTGCGCGTAGCGGGAAATCAGCTGGTCAAGGGCATGGGCGCGATGGGCGCGGGGAATCTCCACGCGCTCGGCCATGGCCTCGAAGATGAGCTTGTAGCGGTTGCCGCCCATGTACAGGCCGAAGCACAGTACCACCGGCACCTTCAGCACCGATGCCATCAGCCAGGGACCTACCGGGAAAGGCGCGCTCCTGCCGAGGAATTCGGCATGCCGGCAATGTTCGCCGGGACGCGCACGATCGGCCAGCAACGCTACCATCTCGCCTTTGGATGTTGCCTCGGCCATGGCCAGGGTGATCGATGTGCCGTCGCGCGAAGCATCGATGACATTGGCGCCCACCTGCGGCGCCAGCGCCTCGAGCAGCTTGGTCATGGCTGGCGTCTTTTGCTTGTCCAGCACCACGCGCAGAGGCACGTCGGGCCGGCGCAGGCTGATCGCGCGCAGGGCCTCGAAGCTTCCCTGGTGCGAGCCCACAAGCAGCACGCCTTTGCCCATGGCGATCGTGTCGTGCAGCAGCGCCAGGCCTTCCACTTCAATCTCGAAATCGCGGTCCCCGTGGGCCAGCAGGAAGATCCGGTCCAGGAGCGTGGCGGCAAAGCAGTAGATGTGGTGGATGACCTGGGCGTGGCTGACCGGCATGCCGGTGACGCGCTCAAGATACTGGCGCGAAGCGCGGCGCTCGGGCCCGCGGCGCAGGAAGTAGTAGATGGCAATCGGGTACAGCCAGATGCGGCCGAAGCTCCGCCCGAAATGCAGCGAGACGAAACGGATCAGCCACAATGCGAAGTGGCCGCCGCCCTCGCGCTGCTGGCGCCACTGCCCGCTCATGTGCGGCTTCCGGTGATGCTGCCGCGGACCAGTACGTCGGTGCCGCGGGCCACGGTGAACTTCCAGCGACCTTCGCCGCCTGACAAGGTGACCGAAGCTGATTCACCCGGCAGAAGCGGCTGGATGAACTTTGCGTCCGGAATGCCCGTCATGCGCTCGCCGGCGATGGCGCGCAATGCGTCAGCCACGTGCTGCAAAAGCAGCACACCAGGTGCAATGGGATGGCCAGGGAAATGTCCCTCAAACGCCGGATGCCCGGCGTCGATGGTGAATTGGTGCGGCGTGCTCAATGATCCAGCCCCTGCCCGCGGACAAGCATGGGCCAGCGCACCGCTACTTTCATCACCAGTTCGCGAAGCCCCGGATGCGATACATGGCGCAGGTGGAACTGGCGGAACAGATGCTCACCGGCAAACGTGACGGCGATCATCACGTAGGCGCCGGCGTGCGCGTAGCCCATCGCCCAGGCGGCAGGGATGGCGAAGGGCGGCGTAACGCCCAGGTCGAAAAGAACGCCTCCCGGCACGGCGCAACCCAGCAACACGGCAAGCAGCACAGCCTGTGCCGCCATGAAGCATGCCCAGAATCGAGTGAGGTTACGCGCGTACGACGCAATGCCCGGTTCTTCAAGACGAGCCGGGCTCTCCACTGAAGCAATGAGCCGGGCGATCAAGGGCGTGCGTCCGGCCAGCAGGGTGCGACCGAATACCCAAGATAGGGCCAGGTTGATCACCACGGGCACGCACGAGAGCAGGACCGGACCCAAGCCCAGGAGGCCCGCGCCGACGATCACCGTCGCGCCAGCCAGCCAGGCCGCCCATGCCCGCTTCTTGCCGGCGCTCAGCATCGGCAGGGCAATGACCGTGAGCAGCACCAGCAGCGCGGCCAGGGACAAGGCGGGCCGGTGCCATACGGCGCCGGAGATGGCCAGCACCGGGTAGGCCACCACCAAGGGCAGCATCAGGCGGCGCGAGCCGTGGCGGTTGACCGGAGTCGGATTCATCGTTGCGTCCATGGTAAGGCGCGGGCCGGCGTACCGGGCGCCCACCGATGGCATCGGTTCAGCTGGCGCGATGCAGCTCGATATGTTCGGACAGGGTGCGCAGGCTCGTGAAGATGCGCTTGTTGTCCGGATTGTCCGAGCGCAGCTGGAAGCCGTAGCGCTTGGATACTGCCAGGGCGATTTCCAGCGCATCGATGGAATCGAGGCCCAGGTCGCCGCCGAACAGGGGAGCGTCCGGATCGATCTGGTCCGGTTTGGTGTCTTCGAGGTTGAGACTGGTCACCACCAGGGTGGCCAATTCGCTCTGCGCTGCCGTCTGTTCTGCCATGCCTGCTTCCGATACCCATGAAATCCTGCCCTCCCCCCCGGCGGCAGCGGTCGCGGAGTGTACCATAGCGACTGGATGAAGCCGGATCGGACCATGGTTCAGGGTTGTGAAAAAATGCTCGCGAATCAGTTGACTGCAACGCGGGCACCCCAGGTTTCCTACCAATCTTCCACCTCCCTGCCCGGCAACGTGCTGGCGGCTTTGCGCTTCAACAGCAACCCTTCCCCGCAAGAAGATGCTCGCGTACTCGAGGTCGCCCTGGCGCCCCTGGCCGGCGACGCCCACGAGGTGTGGACGGTCGACGGTGAAGTGGTTTCAGGTCACGAGGACAACCTTCGCTGGTCGCGGGGAGGCGGCTGGCTGTTCTGCGCGCTGGAAGCGGATGAACGTACCCACGGTGGCCCCGAAGGCGCCGCGCGCCACGCCTATGCCGCGATCGCCCGGTTCGTTCGCCAGCAGCCTGAGTGCCATGTGCAACGGCTTTGGAACTACCTGGGGGGCATCAATCGCGGCGAGGGCGACGATGAACGCTACAAGCATTTCTGCCATGGCCGCGCGGTGGGCATGGGCGACTGGCTCGCCAGCGGATTCCCTGCGGCGACGGCGATCGGCCACCACGCAGGTGAGCACCTGCTGCAGGTGTACCTCCTGGCTGGAACCTCGCCTGGGCGCCGGGTGGAGAACCCGCGCCAGGTAAGTGCCTGGGAATACCCGCGGCAGTACGGCCGCACGTCGCCCACGTTCAGCCGTGCCACCATGCTGTGCACCGGCGATGCCCTGGCGATTTCAGGCACTGCCTCGGTGGTCGGACATGCCACTGCGCACGAAGGTGAGGTCCTGGCTCAACTGGATGAAACCCTGCGCAACCTCGACGCCGTGCTCGCCAGCGGAAGCATGCCGACGGGCTTCGACAGCCAAAGCCCACTCAAGGTCTATGTGCGCCACAGCGATCATGCCGCGCTGATCCACGACGCGCTGGCCAGTCGCCTGCCGGGGGTGCCGCTGCTGCTGCTGCATGGGGACATCTGCCGCGCCGACCTGCTGCTGGAAATCGATGGCTGGCGTTATGGGAACAACGGGGCAATCCCGCCCACCGGAACGATCCAGCAGCCCCCGCAGGTGTAATTCCCCTACGCACACCAGGCACCGGGGCCCACTCGCGGCGCAACCGGGTGCCTATGTGTGGCAGCGGTGCAAATGGCTAATTTTTCCTGGCGTCGATTGAAGGCGTGACCTCGAGCCAGGGACATGATTCAGCCCCACCAGGGCCTGCGCGACGCAAGTCCGTCGTCGCCCGCAGCCATCGTCACAAGCCACTGCCCAGCCTATTCCGTCCACTCATCCGACGATGTCGGCGGCGTGCTTGAGTCCATCGCGCGTGGCCCGCAGCACCACGCAAACCCCCAGGGGAGAATCAGGGTGGCGGTGGCGAACCCCACGACGGAGCGCATGGAGGTTGCCGCACGCATCGTCGCCAGAGGTGTACCGCACAGCGGACCGCGGGGCATCTGGTTCACGCCGTCGCCTTCCGACCGCGGCAAATGCGCATTCCTCTACCCCGGTGCCGAAAACCGTCGTCCCCGGCTGGAAGAGCTTGCAGAACAATTGGGCTTCGCGCCCCCGGGAGAGATCCAGGACACAAGCGACCCTTTGTCCGAAGGCAGGCGTGCCGCCGAAGCCGGTGCGCTCCTGGATCATGCGTTGCAACTGCTCGGTGTGCATCCTGATGCGCGCGTGGGGCTGAGCTGCGGAGAATGGGCAGCGCTCATCGCCGCTGGCGGCATACGTGATTTCAATCGCATCCTCGATCGCCATCACGTCGGACTCAAATGTCCAGACTGCATCTATCTGGCGGTCCCCCGGAGCGCGCACACGTTGCATGCCGTGCTGGCGCAAGAGGGCCTGCAGGACCGGGTATTCATTTCGCACAGGAATTCGCCGCTGCAATCGATCGCTTGTGGCGTACCTTCCGATGTAAAGGTGCTGCAGGGCGTCCTCGCCATGCGCAGCATCCCCGCGGTAACGCTGGACGTCCGCTCAGGTTTCCACTGTCCGGCGTATGCACCTTTTGTGGACGAAGCGCTCGCATTCCTCGACCTTCGTGGATGCACACCGCATCAGGAAGTCTGGTCGTGCGTCAACGCACGACCCTTTCCGGAGGATGCCGATGAGTGTACCCATCTGATACGGCGATCGTTTACCGAGCCAGTCGATTTCGACAAGACCATTCGCGCCATGCATGCCGCCGGCTACCGCACGTTCATCGACCTCGGATGCGGCTCATTGGCGCAACTGACCGGCGAAATCCTCGCCGATGCTCCGCACGTGTCCACGGCGGTCGCACACCACTCGCGGGATGCCTTGTCCAGCCTGCAACGGGCCGTACTCGCACTGTGGGTTTCCCATCGCCAAGTCGAACCCGATGCGCTCGACAAGCTTCCACGCAGCCACTCATATCCTGACTATCGATCAAGCCGGACCTGCCATGAATTCAAGTAGTGAACTTTCTGCAGCGGAAGATGCCGCCCTTGCCACCGTAGTTTCGCTACTGCGCGATCTTACGGCGGATTACCACATCAGCATCCCCCATGACCCATGCATCGAACTGCAGGGAGCGCTGGGCCTGGACAGCATTGACGTGACGCAACTGTCGTCGGACCTGCAGTCCCACTACGGCCCGGCGGTGAACCTCGCCGAGTATTGCTCGCAACTGGATCTTGATGCCATTTATCACCTTACCCTGGGCGATATCGCACGATACGTGGCGTCAAGGCTCAACCCTGCGGCGGGCTGACCATGTTCGTTACGACGCAAGGCATCAAGCACCATGTCATCGTGGCCGATGCCGGCGGGGAGCGCTCGCGCGTGGATCCATCGAAGCCCATAGTCGCCATGAGCCACGGCGCGGTGGCCGACAGCTTTGCCAGCTACTACTTCTGCCTGCATCTTCCGCTGGCACGGATGGGATTCACCAACGTCATGTACGACAGGCGCGCCCACGGGCGGACACCGGACGCGCCCGGGACGCTTACCCTACAACAAGCTTCAGCCGATCTGGCCGGTATACTTGATGCCGTGGGAGCCACAGCACCGGTGCATCTGATCGGTAACTCCTATGGCGCAAGCGTGGTGATCGACTTCGCCGTGCACTATCCAGATCGCACCGCCTCGATTGTACTTTTGGAAGGATCCCCGCCCACTCGCGAATGGCGGCAGTACATGCTCGATTCGCTCGTGCCGGCACTGGATGTGTTCGACGCCGAACGCAACCGCATTCTCCAGGTTGGCAACAGCACGTGGTACGGACGACGCGCCAAGGCCGCCGTGGCGATGGTCGAGAACACCACGCTCTTCCGCGATACCGGTGCCAGCCGCGTTGTCGACACCGGCATGCTGGGCCGCCTGACCATGCCGATACTCGGCCTGTATGGGGGTGAGAGTCAGGCCGGCGCCATGGAGCGCGCACAACGCGCCCTGGGACAGCTCCCGAACTTCGAGCTGGAAGTGATTCCCGATGCCAGCCATCTGCTCCTTTTTGATTCGGCGGCGAACGTACGCCGGGCGCTGGCGTCGTTCTATCGACGCCACGAGCGTCGAATCGATGCGAGCACAGCATGAGCCGCCTGTTGATCGCTTGCCCTCCGTGGGAAGGACACATGAATCCGGCCATTGGCGTGGCCACCGTCCTGCAGTCCCACAGGCATGAGGTGGCCTGGGTCGTTCACGATACAGTTCGGCACCTGATCGGCAATCAGCTGGTGTTCCCTGCCGGGGTCATGCCTGTGTTACCTGCCCGCGAAGCCGACGTCCGCGGCATCGCGGCTCTCCGTCAACTGTGGTCCGGATGCCTGGCGCCGTTGGCCCTGGCCATGGATGGCTCGATACGCGAGGCCATCGGCCACTTCTCGCCCGACGTGATGTTGATCGACCAGCAAGCGGTGGGGGCGGCACTCCGGGCCCATCAGGCTGGAATACCTTGGTTGACGCTGGCAAGCAGCCCCGGTGAACTGGCAACGCGCCGCGAGCATCCGTCGATCCAGCAATGGACGCAGGACTCCCTCGCCACCGTTGCGCGGCGACTGGATGTCTTATCGACGCCAGACGACGCGCTGTTCTCCCGCTTCGGATGCGTTATGCCCAGTTGCCCGGCGCTCATGGGGCCGGTTCCACGGAACCTCCTGGTACGCGGGGTAGGCTGCCTGGTCCGGCACCGGCGCTCGTCCGCCGCCAGCATCGCTCCACGCCAACAACGGACCCATGTACTGGTGACGCTTGGAACGGTCAGCCACCACGCCACGGCGAGGGTACTGCAGGCAGTTCTGCAGGCCGCGCGAAGCATGGGAAGCCACCTGCACTGGACGATCATCGACCCGGATGGCTCCCTGGAGGAAAGCCACCTGGCCCACGTCAGGATCACAAGGCGCGTACGCCAGATCGACCTGCTCCCCGACGTGCACGCCGTGATGTGTCACGGCGGCCACAACACCGTCGCCGAAGCGATGCTTTTCGGTGTACCGGTTATCGTCGCGCCCATCAGGGACGATCAGCCCTATATCGCGCAGCGAGTCGTGGATGCCGGCGCGGGGCTGCGCATCCGCTTCGCTCACGCCACCGCCGAACATATCGCCGATGCCGTCGAACGCATCACCGGCGAATCCCATTTCCGCCAGGCCGCCCAGGCCATGGGAACCGAGCTTGCCGATGGAGAAGCTCGCGTCGGGGCATTGCTGAATACATGGCTTGAGAACCCGCAACGTCCGCTGGAACGCTCCTTATCGGTAGCAGTGCAAACGGCCTTGATTCCGTGACGCCGCCAGATTCCAACCAGGCATGGTATGCCGCCCGCGCAAACCTGTACCGCACAGCGGCATTCGAAGACACAAGGCCATCGTGCCCCTGGTGCGGAAGCCATGATCTGACAGCCCATCTATTGACGACCGACCTGCTGCAGCTCAAGCCCGGCGCCTTTCGTCTCGATCGCTGCGGCCACTGCGGCCATATTTTCCAGAACCCCCGGCTCAATGCCGAAGGCCTTGAATATTATTACCGGGACTTCTACGACGGCTTGAACTTCAGCAAGATGCAGAAGGGCATGCGGCGCAAGCGAGCCACGTACCGTAGACGGGCATCGGCGTTGCAACCCTTCACCACGACACCCATGGCGTGGCTCGATGTTGGGGCTGCTCACGGGCACTTTTGCGAGACCGCCCGGAACGTCTTTCCAGGCACGCTGTTCCACGGACTGGATGCGTCGGGGAGCCTGGCGGAGGCTGTCGCGCAAGGACGCGTCGATCGCGCGTTCCAGATGGAGCTTCCATCACTTCTCAATTCACCCCTGCGAGCCACTGGTTACGACGTGATCAGCATGTTTCATGTGCTTGAACACGTGACCAACCCGCGCACTTATCTTGAGTGCGCGATGGAGCTACTTAAGCCCGGTGGTCTGTTGGCCATCGAGGTGCCGAATCCTGCGTGCCCCATGGCCCGCCTCCTTGGCCGGTATTGGCTTCCGTGGCTGCAACCGCAGCACCTTCACCTGGCATCCTGCCAAAACATCGTTCGCCTGCTTGGAGAACTGGGCTGGGACGTCCTTCTTGCCGACGAAGGCGTAGCCCACGACCCGATCGATATCACCGCCGCCGTGGCGCTTTTTGCCAATCGGCACCTACCTCGGGCCAAGACGCCCTGGCATACCGCGAAGCCGACACAATCCAGGCAACTGCTTCGTCGGGCGGGATGGATGGCCGCGCTGCCGTTGATGCTTGCCGGTCATGTCGTGGATAGGGCCATCGTCGGGCCGCTGCTCCGCATGAACGGTCAAGGCAATGCGATTCGAATCATCGCCCGGCGTCGTGCTACTTCTTCGTCGGCCTTTTCCAACCGCTGATCGTGGCCTGGCGTGCGCGGGCCACCGTCAGTTCGCCTGCTGGCGCATCGCGGTTGATCACCGAGCCTGCGCCAATGGTGGAACCGTCATGCAAGGTCACCGGCGCCACCAGCGCACTGTTGGAGCCCACGAACACATCGTCGCCAATGGTCGTGGTGAACTTGTTCACCCCGTCGTAGTTGCAGGTGATGGTGCCGGCGCCGATGTTGGTACGGCGGCCGATCACGGTATCGCCGATGTAGGATAGATGGTTAGCCTTCGAGCCCTCGCCGATGGTCGATTTCTTCACCTCGACGAAGTTGCCAACATGCACATGGGCGGCGAGCTCGGTGCCCGGCCGAAGGCGCGCGAAGGGGCCGATCAGGCAGGGTCCGTGGGTGACCACGCCGTCGAGGTCGCAATGCGCGTGCACCACGGTTCCGGCCGCCAGGGACACGTTGCGCAGGCGGCAGAATGGCCCCACCCGCACATCGTCACCCAGCTCCACATTGCCCTCGAGCACCACGTTGGCGTCGATCTCCACATCGCGACCTGCCTTGACCTTGCCGCGGATATCCAGGCGTGCCGGGTCGACCACGCGCACGCCTCCGATCATCAAAGTCTTCGCCGCCGACTGGCGGTGAAACGACTCAAGTTCCGCCAATTGCCAGGGGTCGTTCGCCCCCGCCGCTTCGTATTCCGCGCACTCGATGCACAGGGCTGCCTGCCCTTCCTTGTTGGCCATGGCAAAGACATCGGTGAGGTAGTACTCGCCCTGCTTGTTGTCATTGGTCAGGCGCGCGCACCAGGCGCGCAGGCTCGGGCCGTCGGCGATGAGCATGCCGGTGTTGATCAGGTCGATCTTGCGCTGGGTGTCGTCGGCGTCGCGTTCCTCGATCACGGCCTTGACCTTGCCGTTGCCGTCGCGGAGCACGCGGCCGTAGCCAGTCGGGTCAGCCACGCGGGTCGCCAGCATGGCAATGCCGACCTCAGCATCGATCATGCCCTTGAGGGTATCGGCATGGACCAGGGGAACGTCTCCGTACAACACGAGCACGCGTATGTCGGCGGGCATCTCGGCCAGTGCCGTGCGCACCGCATGGCCCGTACCCAGGCGCTCGCGCTGTTCGATCCAGTGGATGTCGTCATGGCCTGCGAAGGCCTCGCGCACCTGCTCGCCCTTGTGCCCGTACACCACATGGATGCCCGCCGCCCCAAGGTCCCGGGCGGTGTCCACCACGTGGGCCAGCAATGGCCGCCCTGCCAGGGGCATCAACACCTTGGCGCGTGCCGACTTCATGCGCTTGCCTTCGCCGGCGGCGAGGATCAGGACGTGGACCGGGTGCTGGGACATGGGATGCTCGGCGACGGGAATGGGCGCCACTTTGGACGAGGCGGCCCCGGAAGCCAATAGGCTCGGCGACCTACTTCTTTTCGGGGTTGGGCTTGAGTTTTTCCAGTGTCGGGGAATACGCCTTGATGAACGCATTGCGCAGGATGCCGGTAATGGCGTCCCAGGTACTGACGTTTTTCTGGTCAAGCCGTCCACTGATGGCGACCCGGGTGGCCAATTGGTCCTTGTCGTGGTTCTTGAAGATCCACGAAAGACCCTGGGCCGTGGCCTCCCAGGCGATCTGCAGGGGATTCTTGTGGTCTTCTTCGACGTCCTGCTTCCAGCTGAAGATCTGCACGTCGTGGAATAGCGGCTTGGCGTAGCCGGACAGCTTCTTGTCGTTGGATTCAAGCTCCATCACGAAGTCGCCTTTGCCCGCGGCGAAGTCAAGCCCGGCATAGGCACGGACCAGATCGTTGGCCTTGGTGAGAACGATGTCCTTCACGACGAGTTCGTATTTGAAGTCGCCCCAGTTCTGCAGCGGGTCGAAGCTCGCCGTCATCGTCAGCGGTGCGTCGCCCAGGATGTTGGCTTTGATATCCGCGGTAGCCACCACCGTGCCGTTGGCCCGCGAGGCATTGCTGAGGTTTGCCAGCGTGCCATTGACGTCGGTAGCTTTGAGGTCCACCCGCGGACTGGAAACGAAGTTGCGGAAAGTCACCGTGCTGTCGTGCACGTTGATCTCGTCCAGGCGGATGGGCGCCAGGTGCTTGATCTGCTCGCGCCAGTCCACGCCCTTACCAGTCTGCGATTCGCCACCGCCACGGCCATCGACGAAATTAAGTTCGGCGTTATAGAAATCGATCTTGGCACGCACGACGCCATGACGCAGGGCCTTCCAGCTGATGGCGGTGTCGGTATGCGGGGCGTTCAAGAAATGGACCGGCACCTTGCCATCCACCTTCTCGATGACCAGCCCGTTGATGGTGTACGCACCCCGCCACAGATGGATGTCAATGTCACCGATATGGCCGCGATACGCGCCCATCGTCTGCATGCGGTCATTGAGGTAGTGCAGCACCGCGTACGGCAATGCCATGCGACCGGCGATGACGAGCACGAGCAGCGCGCCCAGTACCCATAAAGAACGGCTATAGCGCGCTTTCATCCGGCGGGGTCGTGGGCTGCGATCATAAGTCCTGCCATTGTAGGCAGCAGGCAGGTTGTCGTTGCATGAAGAAAAAAGCCGGCACATAGGCCGGCTCTACGCAAACTGCTTGTGAAGATGCCTTAGTGTCGAACCATCTTGCGCATGCGCTCAAGAGCCTGCAGCTGGGCCAGGGCCTCGGCAAGCTTGGCCTGGGCGGCGCTGACATCGAGCGTGTCGCCACGGTTGGCCAGGGCCTGCTCGGCGTCCTTCTTTGCGGCCTGGGCGGCCGCTTCGTCGAGATCGGTGGCACGGATGGCCGTATCGGCCAGCACCGTCACCACCTGCGGCTGCACTTCAAGGAACCCGCCGTTGACATAGAACGACTGGCGCTCGCCCGAGGCCAGCACGACCTCGACGAAACCCGGCTTCAGGCGCGTCACCAGGGGTGCATGGCGCGGGGCGATGCCCAGCTCGCCCATTTCACCGGTGGCCACCACCAGGGTGGCGTCGCCGGAGAATTCCTCGGCTTCGGCACTGACGATGTCGACGCGGATGGTATGCATGGGGAGTCCTGATTCGTTGCGTTAGGGAGGATGCGAGCTGAAGAAGGGGCCTTAGGCCGCCTTCTTCGCACCCATGTCCTCGGCCTTCTTGATGACTTCGTCGATGCCGCCGACCATGTAGAAGGCCTGCTCGGGCAGGTGGTCCACTTCGCCGTCGACGATCATCTTGAAGCCGCGGATGGTTTCCTTCAGCGGCACGTACTTGCCCGGCGAACCGGTGAACACTTCGGCCACGTGGAACGGCTGGGAGAAGAAGCGCTCGATCTTGCGCGCGCGGCTCACCGACTCCTTGTCTTCCTGGGACAGTTCGTCCATGCCCAGGATGGCGATGATGTCCTTCAGTTCCTTGTAGCGCTGCAGCGTGCCCTGCACCTTGCGGGCCACGTCGTAGTGCTCCTGGCCGATCACGGCCGGGTCCAGCTGGCGGCTGGTGGAGTCGAGCGGATCCACGGCCGGGTAGATACCCAGCGAGGCGATCGAACGGCTGAGGGTAACCGTGGCGTCCAGATGCGCGAACGTGGTGGCGGGCGACGGGTCGGTAAGGTCGTCCGCGGGGACGTACACGGCCTGGATCGACGTGATGGAACCCGTCTTGGTCGAGGTGATGCGCTCCTGCAGCACGCCCATTTCCTCGGCCAGGGTCGGCTGGTAACCCACGGCGGACGGCATACGGCCCAGCAGCGCCGACACTTCGGTACCGGCCAGCGTGTAGCGGTAGATGTTGTCGACGAACAGCAGCACGTCCTTGCCCTTGCCCGAAGCGTCCTTCTCGTCGCGGAAGTACTCGGCCATGGTGAGACCGGTGAGCGCCACGCGCAGGCGGTTGCCCGGCGGCTCGTTCATCTGGCCGTACACCATCGCGACCTTGTCCAGGACGTTGGAGTCCTTCATCTCGTGGTAGAAGTCGTTGCCCTCGCGGGTACGCTCACCCACGCCTGCGAACACGGAAAGACCCGAGTGCGCCTTGGCGATGTTGTTGATCAGCTCCATCATGTTGACCGTCTTGCCCACGCCGGCACCGCCGAACAGGCCGACCTTGCCGCCCTTGGCGAACGGGCACATCAGGTCGATCACCTTGATGCCGGTTTCCAGCAGTTCGCTGGCCGCTGCCTGGTCGTCGTACGACGGCGCAGCGCGATGGATCACCCACTGTTCCTTCTCGCCGATCGGGCCGGCTTCGTCGATCGGGTTGCCGAGCACGTCCATGATGCGGCCGAGCGTGGCGCTGCCGACCGGCACCTTGATGCCTTCGCCGGTGTTGCGGGCGACGAGGTTGCGGCGCAGGCCGTCGGTGGAACCCAGCGCGATGGTGCGGACGACGCCGTCGCCCAGCTGCTGCTGTACTTCCAGCGTGATGTCGGTGCTGTCGATCTTCAGTGCGTCGTAAATCTTCGGCACCTGGTCGCGCGGGAATTCGACGTCGACGACCGCGCCGATGATCTGTACAACTTTGCCCTGGCTCATGGATCTGCTCCGGATGGATCTTTGTGTGTACGTGTCGGCGCCGCCGTGGCGTCGCCTGTGGATGTGCTGCCTTAGACCGCCGCTGCGCCGCCGACGATTTCGGAAATTTCCTGCGTGATCGCCGCCTGGCGCGCCTTGTTGTAGACGAGAGTGAGCTCGTCGATGACCTTGTTGGCGTTGTCGGAGGCGGCCTTCATGGCCACCATGCGGGCGGCGTGCTCGCTGGCGAGGTTCTCCAGCGCCGCCTGGTAAACAATGGATTCGATGTAGCGGCCCAAAAGGTGCTCAAGCACCGTGCGGGCATCCGGCTCGTAAATGTATTCCCAGTCGTGCGACTGCTCGGTCTTGATGCCCGAATCGCTGGCGACCAGTTCCTTGGCCACGACATCCAGCGGCAACAGCGTTTCCACCGTCGGCTTCTGCACGATCGTGTTGACGAAGTCGTTGTAGACCAGCAGCACGCGATCCAGGCGGTTCGCCGTGTAGGCATCCAGCACCACCTTGATCACGCCGACCAGGTCTTCCACGCGCGGTTTCTCGCCCAGGTGCGTGGCGGTGCCGATCAGGTTGACGCCCTTGATCCGGCGGAAGAACTGCACCGCCTTCTGGCCGATGGCAACGACGTCGACACCGGCACCCTTGTCCTGCCACTCACGGATGGTGGTGAGCGTGCGGCGGAACAGATTGGAGTTGAGGCCGCCAGCCAGGCCGCGGTCGGTGGAGACCACGATGATGCCGATGTTGCCGACATTCGCCCGCTCGGTGAGGAACGGATGCGGGAAATCGGTGTTGGCCTGGGCGACGTGCGCGATGACCTTGCGCATGGCCTTGGCATAGGGGCGCGAGGCCTTCATCAGGTCCTGCGCCTTGCGGATCTTCGAGGCCGAGACCATTTCGAGCGCGCGCGTGACCTTGCGCATGTTCTGCGTGCTCTTGATCTTGGTTTTGATTTCGCGACCGCTGGCCATGTGCTCTTCCGTCTCGTTGGTTTACCGCGCCGGCGGGCGAACCCGCCGGCGGTGCATCAGTTACCAGCTACCCGTCTTCTTGAACTCGTCCGCCGCGGCCTTGAAGGTGGCCTCGATGTCGTTGTTCCAGTCGCCGGTCTTCTCAATCTTGCTCATCAGCTCGCCGTGGTTCTGGCGCATGAAGGCATGCAGGCCCTTCTCGAACGGCAGCACCTTGTTGACCGGCAGGTCGTCGAGGTAGCCCTTCTCGGCCGCGAACACCGACACGCCGAGCTCGGCGATGGACAGCGGCGAGTACTGCGCCTGCTTCATCAGTTCCGTCACGCGCTGGCCGCGGTCGAGCTGGGCACGCGTGGCGGCGTCGAGGTCGGAAGCGAACTGCGCGAAGGCGGCAAGCTCACGGAACTGGGCGAGCGACAGCTTGATGCCGCCGGAGAGCTTCTTGACGATCTTGGTCTGGGCGGCACCACCGACGCGCGACACCGAGATACCGGCGTTCACGGCCGGGCGGATGCCGGCGTTGAAGAGGTCGGTTTCCAGGAAGATCTGGCCGTCGGTGATCGAGATCACGTTGGTCGGCACGAAGGCCGAGACGTCGCCGGCCTGGGTCTCGATGATCGGCAGCGCGGTGAGCGAGCCGGTCTTGCCCTTCACTTCGCCATTGGTCATCTTCTCCACGTATTCCTCGCTGACGCGCGAAGCGCGCTCGAGCAGGCGGGAATGGAGATAGAAGACGTCGCCCGGGTAGGCTTCGCGGCCCGGCGGACGCTTGAGCAGCAGCGAGATCTGGCGGTAGGCCACGGCCTGCTTGGACAGATCGTCGTAGATGATCAGCGCGTCTTCGCCACGGTCACGGAAGTACTCGCCCATCGCGCAACCGGAATACGGCGCTACGTACTGCAGGGCGGCCGACTCGGACGCCGAGGCCACCACGATGATGGTGTGGGCCAGGGCGTTGTTCTCTTCGAGCTTGCGCACGACGTTGGCAATCGAGCTGCGCTTCTGGCCGATGGCGACGTAGATGCACTTAATGCCGGAGTTCTTCTGGTTGATGATCGCGTCGATGGCGACGGCGGTCTTGCCCGTCTGGCGGTCGCCGATGATCAGCTCACGCTGGCCACGGCCGATCGGGATCATCGCGTCGATGGACTTGTAACCCGTCTGCATCGGTTGATCGACCGACTTGCGCCAGATCACGCCCGGGGCGACCTTCTCGATCGGGCTGGTGCCGGCAGCCTCGATCGGGCCCTTGCCGTCGATCGGGTTGCCGAGCGCATCGACCACACGGCCGAGCAGGCCCGGACCGACCGGCACTTCAAGAATGCGGCCGGTGGTCTTGGCGGTATCGCCTTCGCGGATCGCCTGGTATTCGCCCAACACCACGGCGCCGACGGAGTCGCGCTCGAGGTTCATCGCCAGGGCGTACACATTGCCCGGCAATTCGATCATTTCGCCCTGCATCACGTCGGCCAGGCCGTGGATGCGCACGATGCCGTCGGAGACGCTGATGACGGTGCCTTCGTTGCGGGCTTCCGAACCGAGCTTGAACTGCTCGATGCGGTTCTTGATCAGCTCGCTGATCTCGGACGGGTTCAGGGTGGTACTGGACATGGTCGTTTCCTGGAATTTGAAACTGGGTTCAGTGCGTCAGCGCCGTGGCCAGGCGCGCCAGTCGGCCGCGCGCTGAACCGTCGATCACTTCGTCGCCGGTATCGATCACTACGCCACCAAGCAGCGCGGCGTCGACATGCGCCTCGATTTCGATCTCGCGCTTGAAGCGGCGCTTGAGCGAGGCCTTGAGCGTTTCGGCCTGGGCGGCATCGAGCGCCAGCGCGCTGGTCACCTTGACCAGCAGGGTGTGCTCGGACTCGCGCTTCAGCTCGTCGAACAGCTCTTCGACTTCCGGCAGCAGCGACAGCCGCCGCTGGTCCGCCAGGGCTGCCAGGAACGAGCCGAACGGCGACCCTGCTTCCGTGCCCGACGGCAGGTGCAGGCTGACCAGCTGGGCCGGCTGCACGCGCGGGTCGTTCAGGAGGTCCTGTACGCGGGCGTCGCTGGACACAGCGGCGGCGAATGCCAGGGCCTTCGACCAGTCGGCGAGCTTGCCTTCCGCATGCGCGGTCTCGAAAGCCGCGCGAGCGTAGGGACGGGCGAGGGTGAGCGCCTGGGCCATGGTCAGATCTCGGCTGCGAGCTGGTCGAGCATGGCCTTGTGCGAGGCCGGGTCGATTTCACGCTGGACGATTTTCTGAGCGCCCTGGAGAGCCAGCTGGCTTACCTGGGTGCGCAGCTGCTCGCGGGCCTTCTGGGCCATCGAGGCGATGTCGTCCTGGGCCGCGGCCTTCAGGCGATTGATCTCTTCGATGGCGTCCACGCGGGCCTTGTCGATGATCTGGTTGGCCTGCTGCTGGGCCTTGTCGATGATCTCGGCCGACTGTTGCCGGGCCTGCTTGATCTCGACGGCAACCCGCGCATCGGCGTCCTTGAGTTCGGCACGCGCGCGCTCAGCCGCGTCCAGCCCATCGGCAACCTTTTTTTGGCGTTCTTCGATGGCGCCATTGATCTGGGGCCAGATGAACTTGGTGGTAAACCAGACCAGTATCGCGAACGATAACATCTGGCCCAGGAAGGTCATGTTGATATTCATGATCTTACCGATCTCTCCCGAAACGCATTAACGATGCGGCCACCGCAACGGGCAAGCCCGCCGCGGTGGCATGAACCCGCGGGATCAGCCGCCCGTGGCAGCCTTGAGCACGCCCAGCAGCGGGTTGGAGAACGCCAGCAGCAGCGCGATGGCCAGGCCGATGATGAACGCGGCGTCGATCAGGCCGGCGAGCAGGAACATGCGGCCCTGCAGCAGCGGTACCAGTTCCGGCTGGCGGGCAGCGGCTTCGAGGAACTTCGAACCCATGACGCCGATACCGAGGCAGGCGCCCAGGGCACCGAGGCCGATGATGATGCCGATGGCAATGGCCGTCAGGGCCTGCACGTGTGCGATGAATTCCATGGTGCTCTCCTACGATGCGATAGCGGGTTGGCTAGAACGAAACGAAACGAAAAAGTGGTGGTAAATCGTGCTGCAGTTGACGGGTGCTGCCTTGCTCAGTGGTGCTCGCGCGCCATCGCGATATAGACGATGGTCAGCATCATGAAGATGTAGGCCTGCAGCGCGATGATCAGGATGTGGAAGATGGCCCAGCCGGTATTGAACAGGACGCCAGGTACGAAACCGATCCAGCTGATCATCAGGCCAGCGATCAGCATGAAGACCAGCTCGCCACCGTACATGTTGCCGAAGAGTCGCATGGCCAGCGATACCGGCTTGGACAGGTATTCAACGACATTCAGCAGGAAATTGAACGGCGAAAGCACGACCTTCATCGCCGTGCCTTCGGAATGGAACGGCGCGGTGAGCAGTTCCTTGCCGAAGCCGATACCGCCCTTGGCCTTGATGCCGTGCGCCAGCACGAGGAAGAACACCGAAAGGGCCAGGCCGATCGTGGTGTTCACGTCAGCCGTGGGAACCATGCGGAAGTACGTGTGATGGGCTACTTCGTGGCCGCGGAAAGTGGTGACCAGCCAGCCGGCCAGATCCACCGGCAGCAGGTCCATCGCGTTCATGAAGAACACCCACATGAAAATCGACAGCGCCAGCGGCGTGAGCGTGCGGCGGTCACCGTGGAAGGTGTCCTTGACCTGGGTATCGACGAACTCGACGATGATCTCGACCAGCGCCTGCGCCTTGGACGGCACGCCGGAGCTTGCCTTGCGCGCCAGCAGCCAGAACCACAGGCAGAAGAACGCGCCTAGCACGAGCGACACCACGATCGAATCCAGGCGGATGTCCCAGAACGAGCCTGCTCCGGGACGCGTCGTCACCACCAGATGCTCAAGGTGATGCTGGATGTATTCGGTCAGACCACCGCCCTGCGGTTCACTTGCCATGCCTCAACCCTTGAATCTGAATGCGAGCAGATTTACCGCGAATGCAGCCGCCAGGCCTGCCAGGGCAGCCAACGGCGGCAGCTTCCAATGAACCAGAACCGCGAGTAGTCCACCGACGATCACGACCCATTTAAGGATCATTCCCGCGATAAGACGCCCCAACATCGCGCCGCCTGTTGCCAGGCCGCTGAAGGTTCGCGCTGCCATAAGCGCGTTGCCCAGAGCGACCAGCAGCGCACTCAACGAGGCGGCCAGTGCATAGCGCCAGCCCAACCCGAGGAATGCGAGGCCCACCAGTGCCGCCACGGCTACCTGCCCCATGAAGAGGCGCAAGGCCAGTCGACGACCGACGGAAAGATTGTTAAGCACGCGATGGTTCCCGTGACGGTTTCGCACTAGGCGCCACCGAGTCAACGACGGGCCACGGTTTCGATCCGAGAAAGTATATCAGCGAGCGATTTGGCGTAACAAGCTGCGGGGATGCGACAGGATGCCTCAGTACGTGACGCAGCACGCATCGTTGATCGTTGTTTGTACGACTATTTCCTAGTGCGACGCAGCATCCGCGGCGCGGTAGCTGGCGCCGGAAGTGCAGGTTTCGTGCACCACGACCTGGTCGAGCCCCGGCAACGCCGATCGCAGACGCTGGAAGATCCACCGGGCCAGGTTCTCGCTGGTGGGATTTTCCAGCCCCTCGATATCGTTGAGGTAGTGGTGGTCAAGCTGGTCGTAAAGCGGCGCGAAGGCCGATTTGATGTCGGCGAAGTCCATCACCCAGCCGGTGTGGGCATGCACTGGCCCTTCCACGTGTAATTCGACTCGGAAGGAGTGGCCATGCAGCCGGGCGCACTTATGCCCTTCAGGGACGTTGGGCAGGCGGTGGGCGGCTTCGAGGGTGAATACTTTGAAGATGTGCATGGCAAAGTCCGGACGGGGCGCAAGCAGGGCAATTACCCCTCACCCAATAGAATAGTTTAGCCCGTTGCCACCAGCTGCACCCTAAAGAGGGGTGACCATGTGGGCCTCAAGAACGGTGTGCCCCTCCGGCAGATGTTCCGAATATTCGGGGAGAGTGGCCGGATTACCAACCAAGGCGCTCTCGCTGGAATGGAGCTCCTGCCGTTCGCTATAGGCAGGGGGAGCGCCAGGATTAACCGGGATGCTGCTCTCGCCGGGAAGAAGCTCCGAGCTGTAGGCGGGCAATCCCTGCCTACCGCCGCACAGAGCCTCGAACTGCGCAGACTGAACGCTGATCAGGCTGGCAGCGAACGCGTAAATTCGGGCATGGGAAGCTCCTGCGGGAAGCGATCCACGGGCCTCGTTCAATAGGCACCGCACCTCGGCATGACGCCTTTGACCAAGATCAAACAATGCGCGGGGGTCATTGCGGAGTTCGCGAATCTCCTGCGCAAGCGGAGGCGGCGGCACGGCGACGGCGCCATCATTGCTTCGTCGACCTAGCGACGAAATCCAATTCATAATCTGCACGTGACATTCCTTGTCGGTCCCAGGGAACCCGGAGGATGCCAACCGCATGGTGAGAGCGCTTTCAACGATCATCCAAACGGTCACACTGCCACTGCGCGGACCCGAACCGCAACCAACAAAAAACCGCGCCGAAGCGCGGTTTCATGGTGTTCTTTGACCTCCCGCGGGAAGCCTCGGGAAGAGAAAATGGTGGCTAGAGGCGGGCTCGAACCGCCGACCTCAGCATTATGAGTGCCGCGCTCTAACCAGCTGAGCTACCTAGCCACTTGACCCTTCGAACCCCCGCAAGCTGGACGCGAGGGCCGCGCAGTTTAATTCGTCAGGCCCTAAAGGCACAAGCCTTGCCTTGCCGCGCCTTTGTGCGCTGTGGTTGAATCGGTCGCGAGGCGGGCGCGATGCCCGCCGGGCGGCGAAGGAGGCCCGATGATCGACGCAGATGGTTACCGGCCGAATGTTGGCATCGTCCTGCTCAACCAGGATGGGCGGCTGTTCTGGGCCCGCCGCGTCAACCGCGACGGCTGGCAATTCCCGCAGGGCGGGATGCGCAGCGATGAAACGCCGCTGGAAGCCATGTACCGGGAGCTCGAGGAAGAAACCGGCCTCTCCGCGCACCACGTGGAAGTATTGGGTGCCACCCGCGGCTGGCTGCGTTACAAGCTGCCCAACCGCTTCGTCCGCCACCACCAGCGTCCCACCTGCATCGGCCAGAAACAGGTGTGGTTCCTGCTGCGTCTCACCGGCGGCGAAGACGCTCTTTGCCTGAACGCCTGCGAGAAGCCCGAGTTCGACCAGTGGCGATGGGTGGATTTCTGGTACCCGGCGGCCAATGTGGTCAACTTCAAGCGCGAGGTCTACGAACGGGCCCTCCGCCAGTTCGCGCCCCTGGTGGAAACCGCCTGCTGCGTGGAAATCGGCAACCTGCCCCGTCCCTGAACAGCGGCTCTGGCAGGCATCGTGCGGAGTTGACAATCGTTCGCATTCGCGTTCAAATGCCGCCCCATGTACATCTGCCTGTGCAATGCCGTCACCACCCACGACATCCGCCGTGAAGTCGCCGACGGCGTGCGTGGCTTTGCCGACCTCCAGGCCCGCACGGGCTGCTCGGATTGCTGCGGCACCTGCGAGTCGGAAGCCCGCACCGTTCTGGCCCGCGCCATCGACGAACACGCGGTCGCCCTGCCCGCCTTCGTCCAGGTCGCCTAAGGCCTCCCGCGCGCAAGCGCGAACCATCCCCATTTGCGTTTCTTCAAGGCCTTTGGGCCTTGGGTATAGTGCCGGCTTTCCACGCATCCGCGCACGCAGCTACCCAGGGAGACGGCCATGAAAGGCGACGCAACGGTCATCGAGTTCCTCAACAAGGTGCTCTACAACGAGCTGACCGCGATCAACCAATATTTCCTGCATTACCGCATGTTCAAGGACTGGGGTTACAAGGAACTGGCCGACCACGAGTACAAGGAATCGATCGAGGAAATGAAGCACGCCGACAAGGTGATCGAGCGCATTCTTTTCCTTGACGGACTGCCCAACCTCCAGCGCCTGGGCAAGCTTCGCATCGGCGAGAATGCCATCGAATGTCTGCGCGGCGACCTCGAGCTGGAATATGAGGCCCTGAAAGACCTCCGCGAGGGCATTGCCCATAGCGAAGGTATCCATGACTACGTCAGCCGCGACCTCTTCAAGAACATCCTTGCCGAGGAAGAAGAGCACATCGACTGGCTGGAAACCCAGTTCAGCCTGATGACCGACATCGGCAACGAGCGCTACCTGCTGAGCAAGGTCGGCGAACTCTCCAGCTGAAGCTGCGTCACGTTTCCTTGACGCTTCGCGCGAAAGCCGGGTATACCTCGGCTTTTGCGGCAATCCCCCGCCATGGCCTCCAGCCCCACACCGCGCTTCGTGGTGCAGACGGTCGACGCTCGAGCTGAGCGCCGCCGCCGGCTGATCGTGGCTGCGGGGCTGGCCGGATGCCTGGTGGCTGGTCTGGTGATCGGCTGGGTGGCAGGGCACGCCGGGGGTGTCCCGGGGGTCGTCGGCGACCATGGCGCGGCCAGGCAGCTGGCCGCCGACAACGAGATGCTCCGGCAGCAGGTGGCCAATCTCACCCGCGACAACCAGGTGGGCGCGGTGGCGGCCAACGAGCTCAAGCACACCCTCGCCGAGCGCGAGGAACAGCTCAACGGCCTGCGCAACGACCTTGGTTTCTATTCCCGGCTGGTCGGGGGCGGCGACCAGCGGCAAGAACTTACCGTGCAGGATGTCCGCGTATCGCCCATCGCCGGCAGCCACGCCTGGAACCTCACCGTCACCCTTACCCAGAACGCGCGCCGAGGCGCGGACACCAAGGGCCGCATCACCCTCGCGGTGGAAGGCCTGCGCGGCGACAAGCTCGCCGTGCTCGATGCCAAGGACCTCGGGGGAGCCGTCCAGGCGGGAGGCCTGGATTTCTCCTTCCGTTATTTCCAGCAGTTACACACCACCCTGGCCCTACCCGCCGACTTCCGCCCGACGCGCCTGCGCATCGGCGTGGATGCCGACGGCAGCGACGCGGCAACCCGCACCGTCGCCTGGGCCGACGCCAGCCAGACTTCGGGGGACAACCATGTTCAACAATAACAAGCCCACCAAGGGCGCAGCGCCCTCACAGCGCGCACCGGAAACCAGCCTCATCGCCAGCGGCACCGCCATTACCGGCAATGTCCGCTTCAGTGGGGCACTGCACCTGGACGGCAGTATCGAAGGTTCGGTCCAGGCCGAGCCTGACAGCCAGGCCGTCTTCACCCTGAGCGAGCACGGTCGCGTCGCCGGTGAGATCCGCGTTCCGCATGCGGTGATCAACGGCGTGGTCAAGGGCGACATCCATGCCTCGGAAAGGCTGGAACTGGCTGCCCAGGCGCGTGTGGAGGGCAACGTCCACTACACGGTGCTTGAGATGGCCGCCGGCGCCCAGGTGAACGGCAAGATGTCCCACGTGGGTGTCGCCACCCCGCAGCGCCAGCTGGCCGCCCCCGAGGAAGAGCCCCAGGAGGCTTGACCTGCACGGTTTCGCCGCCATGATGATGGACATGGAAACCATCGCCCCCGACTACCGCGCCGCCCAGGCTCCCCTGGTATTTACCGAGGCGGCCGCGAAGAAAGTCCATGAGCTGATTGTCGAGGAAGGCAATCCCGGCCTGAAGTTGCGCGTGTACATCAGCGGCGGTGGCTGCTCGGGCTTCCAGTACGGCTTTACCTTCGACGAGGAAAAGGCCGAGGACGACCTCTCGATCGATCGCGACGGCGTCACCCTGGTAGTCGATCCGCTGTCCCTGCAATACCTCACCGGCGCCGAAATCGACTACGCCGAATCGTTCAGCGGTTCGCAGTTCGTTATCCGCAATCCGAACGCCCGCACCACTTGCGGCTGCGGTTCCTCGTTCTCGACCTGAGCCTGGCATCGATGCAGGCAGCGGCGGGGGCGCGCAAGGGGCGGACGAACACATTCGCCGGGACGATCCTGGATCGCGTGTCCGAACACCGCGACGATCAGGCTTGGGTAGCGGCACGGCTTGCTGAGCCCGGCACCCGCTTCATCGTGATCGGCCCGTCGGGCGAAACGCTCAAAGTGGCCAACGGCGACGCGCCTTTGTGGTTGGACGACACCACGCGGCGGCAGCACCTGGCGAAGGTGACGCCGACACTGCTGGGGCTCGCCGATAGCCGCGCCTACTTCCTGCTGGTGGCCGACGCCGAGCTCTTCCAGGCGCTCGCAGACCATACCGCGGCCACGTCCGTGGATCTTCGCCGCGCTGGCCTCAGCTTCGATGCTTTCGACGCCGGCATCTTCGCCTATGCCAAGGGCCTGGCCCATTGGCAAAACGAGACTCGTCATTGCGCCTACTGTGGCGCGCCGGGCGTGCTGGTGGCCTCGGGCCACCGCGTGCACTGCACCAACGAGAGCTGCGGCCGCCTGCATTTCCCGCGCACCGATGCCGCGATCATCGTGATCGTGGAGCACGAGGGCGCCTGCCTGCTCGGACGTCAGCGCACCTGGCCGCCGGGACGGTTCTCCACCCTGGCCGGCTTCATCGAGCCTGGCGAATCACTCGAAGACGCGGTGCGCCGCGAAGTGGCTGAAGAAGCCGGCGTGGAAGTGCTCGACGTGCACTATCACTCCTCGCAGCCCTGGCCGATGCCGGCATCGCTGATGGTCGGCTTCACCGCCTTCGCACGGTCGCGCGACATCCGTTATCGCGACCAGGAACTGGAAGAAGCCCGCTGGTTCACCCCGGAGGACATCCGCCAGGGCATTGCCGACGGCAGCCTGCTGGTGTCGCCTTCGGTCTCGGTGTCCTATCGCCTGCTCGAGCATTGGCTGGCCGACCGCGGCTACGACCTTGGCGCGATGGTCGCGGCCGGCACGCGCTGACTGGCACAATGGGCCAACGCTAAGCTAGACGACACACCATGGCCTTACGCCTGTTCGCCATCCTGATCGCCCTGTTGCTCTGTCATCTGTTGCCACAACTGGCGCGGTGGCGCGACGAACGCTGGTTCCGTGCCTGGGCTGGGAAGCTTTCCGACAGCTCCGGTGCCAGCCGCGTGGCCATCGTGCTGCTGGCGCCAACGATGGCCGTGGCCATCCTGGCAGGGCTGCTGGCCACCACGCGGTTCCTGGACGTGCTGTGGCTGCTGCTGGCCGTAGCCTCACTCTGCTATGCCTTGGGGCCCGGCGATCTTGACCGGGACATCGACGCGGCCTTGCAGGCCGCCGACCCACGCGACCGTGACGCGGCCCTGGCGCGCCTTTCCACCGACGGGGAGCCCGTCGCCTGGTCCGCCGGGCCGGTGGTGGAAGCGACCTTCTTCGCTGCCCTGCGCCGCCGCTTCGGCGTGCTTTTCTGGTTTGTGCTGCTGGGCCCGGCGGGTGCGGTGCTTTACCGGCTCGCACAAGCGCTCAGCTTCGACGTGCACATCGACATCGATGCGCGCACCCGAGCCGCCGCGCGCCGCTTTGCCGAAGCCCTCGACTGGTTGCCAGCCCACTTGATGGTGTTCGCCATGGCCCTGGTATCGGACTTCGACGCCGTGATCGGCGCCTGGCGCCGCTGGCATGCATCGGCCGAACACGCCCTTGGACAGCTCGATCCTTCTTTCCTAGGCGCCGTGGCGCATGCCGGTGTCGATGCCGACATCCAGGCAGGCGACGGCTTTGCCCAGGATGTCAGCGATCCGCTGGAAGAGCTCCGCGACGCCAAGCGCGTAACGCATCGCGTGCTGGCCGTATGGCTGGCCTTGATCGCCGTGCTGGTGCTGGCCGGTTGGGCGGCCTGACGATTATTCCCTAGGCAAGCTCGCCGCGTAGCGAGCTGACGCTTTCCCGCAGCGATGACGCGTTGGCATGCGCCATCGGCGCTGCCCCGACGAGCTCGATGCGCGACATGAATCGTCGCGGCAGCCGCATGCGCTTCATTGCCGAATCACGCCGGCTGAAGAAGCTGCCCCACATGCCCCGCAGCGCCAACGGCACCACGGGCACCGGCCGACGCGCCAGGATGGTTTCCACGCCAGGCCGGAACGGTGCAATGGCGCCATCCCGCGTGATCGCACCCTCCGGGAAAATGCATACCACCTCGCCATCGGCCAGGGCCTGGTCCACGGCGTCGAATGCCTTGTTCATCAGCTCGATATCTTCATTGCGGCCGGCAATGGGAATGGCTTTGGCCGTACGAAAGATAAAACTCAAGATCGGGATGTTGAAGATCTTGTAGTACATGACGAAACGCACCGGACGGCGCACGCCGGCCATGATCACCAGCGGATCGAGGAAGCTCACATGGTTGCATACCAGCAACACGGGGCCTTCCTCGGGAATGTTTTCCAACCCCCGCACTTTCACCCGGTACATCGCATGCACCATCACCCAGGTCATGAAGCGCATGACGAATTCGGGAACCAGGGTGAAGATATAAATCGCCACGACCGCGTTCAGCACCGCCGTGACCAGGAATATCTGCGGCACCGAGAGCCCGAGCGCGCCAAGGCCAAGACCAAGCCCCGACGCCACGCAGATGAAGATGGCGTTGACGATGTTGGTGCCGGCGATCACGCGCGAAAGCCGGTCGCGCGGCGTGCGTGACTGCACGAAGGCAAACAGCGGCACCACAAAGAACCCGGCGAATACGCCGATCATCGTCAGGTCCAGCGCCACGTGCCAGGCGCCCGCCGTTTGCAGGAAACCATGCCAGTCCAGCCCGGCCACGGGCGACTTTCCCGGCCGCGAGAAATACAGATCGATGCCGAACGCGGTGAGGCCAAAGGCGCCCATCGGCACCAGCCCCACTTCCACGCGCTTGCCCGATAGCTTCTCGCACAGCAGCGAACCGAAGCCCGTGCCCAGTGAAAACAGGGTAAGCACCAGCGTGTTCACCGAACCGTCGCCGCCCAGGTTCACCCGCGTATACACCGGCAGCTGGGCGATCATCACGGTGCCGAAGAACCAGAACCAGGAAATGCCCAGGATGGCGTTGAACACCGCCTTGTCCGCCCGCGCGATACGCAGCACGCGGCCCGTTTCGGTAAAGGTATTGAAATTCACCTTCAGGTCCGGCGCGGCTGCCGGCGCCAGCGGAATCCAGCGGCTGGCCAGGTAGCCGGCCACGGCGACCCCAATGGTGGCCGACGAAGCGGCCGTCGGCCCGTAGCCCGCGATCAGCATCAGCGCGTTGCCGACGATCATGCCGATCAGCATGGCCATCTGCGTACCCATCTCCACCAGGCCATTGCCACCGACGAGCTCGGTCGGCTTCAACGCCTGGGGCAGGATCGAGTACTTGATCGGTCCGAACATGGTCGAGTGCATGCCCATCAGGAACAGCACCACCAGCAGGAGGATCACGTGGTGGGTATGGAAGCCGATCGCCGCGATCACCATGGCAGCGATCTCGAACAGCTTCACGTAACGGATAATCCGCGATTTCTCGTACTTCTCCGCGATCTGTCCCGCAGTGGCGGAAAACAGGAAGAACGGCAAGATGAACAAGGCTGGCGCCAGGTTGGTGTACAACGCCGCCGTGTCGTTACCCAGCGACATCTGGAACACCACCAACATGACCAGCGCATTACGAAAAGCGTTGTCGTTAAAGGCTCCCAGCGCCTGCGTCCAGAAAAATGGCGCGAAGCGGCGGGTACCCAGTAGCTTGAACTGGCTCATGCTCGATCCATGGAAGGGCCCCGCCCCAGCTTAGCCAAGCTTGGGTATCACATGCCAGGCGTGCAGTCAGGCCAGTGCGCGGTGCGCTATGTCACGCCGATACTGCCGTCCTTCGTAGGAAATGCCCTCAATGGCCGCATAGGCCAGATCACGCGCTTGCTCCAATGTGCTGCCCAGCGCGCACACCGTGAGCACCCGGCCGCCGGCGGTCATGACGCGACCATGCGCATCCACACCGGTGCCGGCATGGAATACCTTGACGCCTGCCCCGAAATCCGTGTCGTGCCCGCTGATGATGTCGCCCGAACGAACCTTGCCCGGGTAGCCGCCCGCGGCCAGCACCACGCCAATCGCCTGGCGATCGTCCCATTCGGCAACGACAGTATCGAGCTTGCCATCGAGCGCGGCATCGACGAGATCCACCAGGTCGGACTTCAACCGCAGCATGATCGGCTGCGTTTCCGGATCACCGAAGCGCACGTTGAATTCGATCACCTTCGGCGCGCCCTGCGCATCGATCATCAGGCCTGCGTAGAGGAATCCGACGAAGGTGGCGCCATCGGCCGCCATGCCACGCAGGGTAGGCTCGATGACCTCGCGCATCACGCGCTCCTGTACCGCGGCGGTGACCACCGGCGCGGGCGAGTACGCGCCCATGCCGCCGGTGTTGGGGCCTTTGTCGCCATCGTCGCGGCGCTTGTGGTCCTGGCTGCTGGCCATCGGCAAGGCGTGCCTGCCGTCGCTCATGACGATGAAGCTGGCTTCTTCGCCTTCGAGGAATTCCTCGACGACCACACTTGATGACGCATCGCCAAAGACCTTCTCGCCCAGCATGTCATGCAGGGCGGCTTCCGCCTCGGCGAGCGTCATGGCCACCACCACGCCCTTGCCCGCCGCCAGGCCGTCGGCCTTGATCACAATGGGGGCACCCTTCTGGCGCACGTAGGCAAGGGCCGGCGCCAGATCGGTGTGCACGGCATAGTGCGCCGTGGGGATGCCATTGCGTTCGAGGAAAGCCTTGGCGAAGGCCTTGGAACCTTCAAGCTGCGCCGCCTTCGCCGAGGGGCCGAAGCAGCGCAGCCCGGCGGCGCCAAACGCATCGACCACGCCGGCTACCAGGGGCACTTCGGGGCCGACGATGGTGAGACCCACATGCTCGGCACGGGCCAGCGCCAGCAGGCCATCGATGTCGTTCACCGCGACGGTGGCATTTCGCAGGTGTTTTTCCCGCGCCGTGCCGGCATTGCCCGGCGCGACAATCACTTCCTCGACCCGTGGCGACTGGGCAAGCTTCCAGGCCAGCGCATGCTCGCGACCGCCGCTGCCGATGACGAGGACTTTCATGCACTGCTCCCGGAACGTACCAACGCAAAGGAGGGCATTGTAGCCGACAGGTGCGCCAGGGCCGCTGGGCCCAGGAACTACCCGTGACGGTGAACCATGTCCAGCAATACCGCACGGGGCAGCTTTCCGGTCTCGTTGCGCGGCAACGCATCGACCAGCCGCAGCGGCCGGGGCAGGAAGACCGGGTCCATGGACTTGCGTAGTTCATCGAGGATGGCGTGCTCGTCCATACCCGGCGCCACGGCCAGGGCGGCGATGCGCCGGACGCCCATGTGGTCGGCATCGTCGAGCTGGAATACCACGCCGTCGCTCACACCGCCGACGGCCAGCAGGCGCCGGGTGAGGTCGGCCAGCGAAGCGCGCTTGCCGGCGATTTCCAGCATGTCGGCGTTGCGGCCGCACAGGCGGAAGCGGCGGCCGCCGTCGTGGAGCGTGACCAGGTCGGCGAGTGCAATCGGTGCGTCCAGCTGCGGCGCATCCACCAGCGTGCCATCCGGCTGCGGATGCAGGATCACATGGTCGTAGAGTTTCCAGTCTTCATCCTGCGATGTACGCCGGCTGGCGAACACGCATGTTTCGGTCGATCCGAAAACCTCGTGGAGCGGCGCGCCGAAGCATGCCTCGGCGGCGCGGGCGAGTTCCAGCGGCATCGGCGCCGTGGCGGACACCATGGCCGATACGCCGGGCAGGCCGACATCGGCCTCGACCAGCGCGCGAAGATGCACGGGCGTGGTCACCAGTACGCGCGGGCTGGGCACGCTTTCGAGCGCGGCAGCGACGTCCGCGGCGAAGAAGGGACGACCGGCATGCACGGCCACGTTGCCCAGGAGCGGCATCACCACCGACATCTCCATGCCGTACATGTGCTGCGGCGGCACGGTGGCGACGATGGTGAAGGGCGTGCCTACGCTGGCCTCGAGCAGTGCATGGTTGCCTGCATTACTGCATACGAAGGAACCCCAGGTCTTGGGATTGGCCTTGGGCGTGCCAGTGGACCCGGACGTGTAGCCGATGGCTACCAGTTGATTGGCGGGAATCTCCGGCCACGTTTCGACCAGTCGAATGTCCGGGTCGAGGACAGGCATCTGTACGTAGCCGCGCGGTGATGGATCAAGCGCGGTATCGCCGATCGCATAACAGCCAGCATGCGTGGCCATCACTTCATCAATGGCGCGCGGTGCGCGCGAGGGCGGTAGCAGATTGACCTGGCCGCGCGCGGCCAGCGCGCAGAACGCCACCAGGAAGGCGTAGCGGTCCTCGCATAGGTTCACCGCACTGTCGGCATCGGGCAGCAGCGCCGCGACCATCGCCACATGCGCAACGAAGGTCGCTGCCGAAACCGCCTTGCCGCCCAGCCAGGCAAGCACGCGGTTCGGATCGTCGGCGACGACGAGGGGCAGGCGGCGCGACGTGGTGCCGCTGGCAAGGTCAATCACGCTCGACAAGCGAATATCTCCAGTACGCCGCCGCGGCAGCGTTGATCATGGACGGATGATAGCGCCCGTCAGTACATCGCGGATCGACGTAGGACGGTCCAGGTTCCCCAGCGGGGCATCCAGGATGCCGTCCAGGCCTGCACCGAAGGCTTGCTCCAGTTCGCCCGTGCTGCGCGCCGGCGGCTGGCCATGGACATTGGCACTGGTGGACACCAGCGCGCCACCAAAGGCCCGGCACAATGCCACTGCGGGCTCGTGGGCGGTAACGCGCACGGCGATGCCCGCATGGGCGCCCGCTATCCAGTCCGGCGCCGCTGCCGCCCGGGGAAAAATCCAGGTGCAAGGCCCCGGCCAGGTGGACCAGGCCTCATCGAGCATGGACAGCGGCACGGCATCCAGATCGATGAAGGGTTCGACCTGGGCAAAATCCGAAGCGATCAACAACACACCCATGCCGGCAGGCCGGTGCTTGAGTTCGAAGATGCGGGCAAGGGCGGCTTCATTACGCGGATCGCAGCCGAGGCCGAACACAGCCTCGGTGGGATAGGCCAGCACCCCGCCTTCGCGGAGCTGCTGGCCTGCCTGGTCGATGGTGCCGAGGTCGAAGCGTCGCACTCTTCAAGCCTCGGCGGGGGCGGCCTTCTTCACCGCGGCCTTCTTGGTCGCCGCCTTCTTGGCGGCGGTACCGGTGGTTTTCTTCACGGCTTTCTTGGTGGCTTTCTTTGCCGTCTTCTTGCTGGCCACTTTCTTCACCGCGGCCTTCTTCGCCGGTGCGTCGCCACTGGGTGCAGCCTTCTTGGCAGCGGCCTTTTTGGTGGCCGCTTTCTTCGTCGCCGTCTTCTTCGCCGCCTTGCCACCGCGCGGCTTCTTCACCGGCGCGGCGGCCAGCAACGCGACGCACTCTTCAAGGGTGAGCTCCATCGGCTCCTTGTCCTTGGGGATGCGGGCGTTTTTCTCGCCATCGCTGATGTACTGGCCGTAGCGGCCGTTGAGGATCTGGATGCCGTTGCCGAAATCCTTGGCGATGCGGTTGGCGATGGCATCGAGTTTTTCCTGCACCAGCTGTTCGGCGCGGGGGAGTTCGATGGTGTACGGATCGTCCTCGGGCTTGAGCGAGGCATAGGTGCTGCCCTGCTTCACGAATGGCCCGAAACGGCCGATGCCGACGGTGATCTCTTCACCCGCCGCCGACTGGCCCAGCTTGCGCGGCAGCTTGAACAGTTCGATCGCCTCGGGAAGGGAGATCGTATGCATGCTCTGGCCCGGGCGCAGGCTGGCGTAGGTGGGCTTGTCTTCGTCGTCCTTGCTGCCGATCTGCGCGTAGGCGCCGTAGCGGCCCAGGCGTACCGACACGGGCTTGCCGGACTTCGGATCCGTTCCCAGTTCACGCGCGCCAGTGGCTTCGTTGCGGTCGACGGTTTCGGTCTTGTCGTCCACCAGCGCCTTGAACGGCTGCCAGAAGCGCTCAAGCAACGGCACCCAGGCTTCCTCGCCACGGCTGACGGCATCGAGCTCGTCTTCCAGCTTGGCAGTGAAGTCGTAATCGACGTATTGCGTGAAGTGACCTGAGAGGAAATTGCTGACCGCACGGCCGACGTCGGTCGGCTTGAAGCGGCGGCTGTCGAGCAGCACGTACTCGCGGCCCAGCAGGGTCTGGATGATGCTGGCGTAGGTGGACGGACGGCCGATGCCGTATTCCTCCAGCGCCTTGACCAGGCTTGCTTCGGAGAAGCGCGGCGGCGGTTCGGTGAAATGCTGGTCGGCAAGGATGTCGGTAAGGGAGACCACATCGCCCTTCTCCAGGCGCGGAAGGCGGCGCTGTTCTTCGTCGTCTTCGTTTTTCTGATCGCGACCTTCCTCGTACACGGCCAGGAAGCCCGGGTCGACGATGGTGGTGCCGGTGGCGCGGAAGCTGGAATCGCGCAACGCGAATTCCACCGACACGGTGTTCATGGTGGCGTGGATCATCTGGCAGGCCACGGTGCGCTTCCAGATCAACTCGTAAAGCTTGCGTTGGTCGTCGCTCAAGTAACTGGCAACGCTGCGCGGCGTGTGCATGGCCGAGGTGGGGCGCACCGCCTCATGCGCTTCCTGAGCGTTCTTCGACTTGCTGCGATACACCTGCGGCTCGTCCGGCAAGGCCTTGGTGCCGTAGTCGCGCTGGATCAACTCGCGAAGTTCAGTCACCGCGTCAACCGACAGTGCCGTGGCGTCGGTACGCATATAGGTAATCAGGCCGACGGTGCCCTCGGTACCCAGGGGCACGCCCTCGTAGAGCCCCTGAGCCACGCGCATGGTGCGGCTGGTGGAGAAACCAAGCTTGCGCGCGGCTTCCTGTTGCAGCGTGGACGTGGTGAAGGGTGGCGCGGGACGTCGCTTGCGCTCGCGGGAGGTGACCTCGCTGACGGTAAGCCGGCCCTTGGCCGCTTCCAGCAAGTGCTCGCGCGCGGCGTTGGCATCGGCCTCGTTGGTGAGGTCGAACTGCTCGAACTTCTTGCCGCGAAGCTGGGTGAGGCGGGCGGTGAAGCCACCCTCGGCGTGGGCGAGGTCGGCGGTGACCGACCAGTACTCGCGCGCCTTGAAGGCTTCGATCTCTTCCTCGCGCTCGACGATCATGCGCAACGCCGGCGACTGCACGCGTCCGGCGGAAAGGCCGCGCTGCACCTTGCGCCAGAGCACCGGCGACAGGTTGAAGCCGACGAGGTAGTCCAGCGCGCGGCGCGCCTGCTGCGCATCGACGAGGTCGTGCGACAGGCGCCGTGGGGACGCCACGGCCTCCTTGATGGCACGGGGAGTGATCTCGCTGAAGACCACGCGATGCATTTCCTTGCCCTCGGAGAGCCCGCGCTCACGCAGAATCTCGCTGATGTGCCAGGAGATCGCCTCGCCTTCGCGATCCAAGTCGGTCGCCAGATAGATGGAGTCGGCCACCTTCGCTGCCTTGGCGATGGCGTCGACGTGTTTCTCGTTGCGCTCGATCACCTCATAGGCCATGGCGAAGCCGTTGGCCGGATCGACCGCGCCTTCCTTCGGCCGCAGGTCGCGCACATGGCCGTACGAGGCCAGGACGTGAAAGTCCTTGCCGAGGTACTTGTTGATCGTCTTGGCCTTGGCGGGCGATTCGACGATGAGGAGGTTCTTGGCCATTGACTTGCGATCCTGATGAAGCGTATTCGCGTGTGGGCGCATGCCCATGCACATATATCTAGTTGGAAGCACACTGTTACCGAATGTGTCAAGCCTTATCGCGGAGGCAGGCGCTGGTAACGATTACCCGGCAACGTGGCGACGATGTCCTCCAGCTCAAGCATCAGCAGCATCGAGGCAAGAGATGTCACTGGCAGTGACGTTCGCGTGACCAGCTCATCCAGGGGCACAGGATCGTCGCCCATCGCGGCCAGCAGGCGCTGGTATTCGGGGTCGTCGCGCCAGGCCGGAGCGGCCGCACCACGGGGCCTGACAGCCTCGGCGCTATCCAGGCGAGCGGCCAGTTCCCGGCCCAGCTCCAGGGCGGCCGGAGCAAGCACCCGCACCACGTCGTCGGCCCGCTGCGCCAGCCGGGCCCCGTCGGCGATCAACCGGTGGCAGCCTTCGGCCAGGGGGTTGTGGATGGATCCGGGCACGGCGAATACCTCGCGCCCCTGCTCGGCGGCGAAACGGGCGGTAATCAGGGAACCTGATTTCTCCCCAGCCTCGATCACCAGGGTGCCCAGCGACAGCCCGGCAATGATCCGGTTGCGCCGGGGGAAGTGGTCGGGCCGCGCCGAGGTCCCCGGCGGAAACTCGGTGGCCATGGCGCCCTGCTCCACGATCGCCCGTGCCAATGCCAGGTGCTTGCGTGGGTAGACACGGTCGGGGCCGGTGCCCACCACGGCGATGGTCGGGCCGCCAGCCTCCAGGGCTGCCGTGTGGGCCGCTCCGTCCACCCCGTCGGCCAAACCGCTGGTGACCACCAGGCCCGCGGCGGTGAGATCTCGGGCGAAGGCGCGGGCATTGGCCAGGCCCACGGGCCCCGCGCTGCGGGAGCCGATCACCGCTACCTGGGGCCGGAGCAGCAATGACGCATCGCCACTCACCCACAAGACCACCGGGGCCGGCGCGATGGCTTCCAGCTGGGGCGGAAAGTCTTCGTCGGTGCAACGGAGCAGCCGGTGTCCGGGTTCGGCCATCCAGGCAAGGTCAGCTTCGATCCGTGCCTGGTCCGGAGCGGCGAGCCATGCCACACCCGCCTCGGCCACGCGGTAAGCTTCCGGGCGCGTTGCCAGGCGGTCCAGCGCCGACGTGGCGCTGCGGCCGGCATCGACCAGCAGTTGGCGAAGCCGGGAAGCGGAGAGGCCCGGCGTGCGCAACAGCAGCAGCCAGGCGCGATCGTTGTCGAGGTCGGCCATTGGCTCGAGTCTAGAAAAAAAACGGCGCGGCCAGGGCCGCGCCGTCGTGTCAGCCGTGGCGGTCGGCGTTACTGCGGGGCCACCAGGTTGTCGCCCTTATGGATCGGCCGCAGGCCGTCCATGATCAATCCGTAACTGACCTTGTCGAAGGTGCGGAACACCATCACGTGGCCGCCGTATTCATCGGGAAGCTGCACATCCGGGCCGCTGCCACGGATGAAGCTGTCGTGCCCGACGTCATCGGAGACCTTCTCGCCCTTGCTCATGATGGTGAAGGTCGTGCCGTTGTCGACGCCATCGCGGGCACCGACCGACAGCGCCACCACCTGCTTGCTGCCGACGGAGTCCATGGCATCGCTGGTGAAAGCGATGACCTTGCCGTTGGCCGGCATGGTCTTTGGCGCGTGCGGGTAGAAGTAAGGATCGTAGGGATGGTCGTCGACCGGCAGCAGGCGGTCGCCCGGACGGACTTCCCGGGTGGAGTCGACCAGCAGCAACGAGGCCGGATCGCCTTCCTTCAGGAGCTCGGCGGTGCCGATGACGGTAACCTCGGTGCCCAGTTCATCGCCGCGGCCGGTGTGGCCGTCGTGGCGAGTGTCCTCGGCCCACGGGGTGGTCTGCATCTGCACGCTGGCATCGAGCTCGTCGCCGACGATCGGGCCGATGGAGCCGTCACCCTCGTCCTCGAAGCCGCGGAAGATATGCGTGGGCCGGACCACCGCGAAACGCTGGCCGGGACTGCCGACCAGGTCGCCTCGGACGTAGATCTTCTGCCCCGGTGTGGCGCGCAGGCGGCCTTCTTCCGAGGCCATGACGTAGGGGGCGTCCTTGACCTGATCCGAATTCATCACCCTCATGTCCTTGAGGAAAATCTTCAAGTCTTTCAGCGGGATGGCCGTGATCGCCTCGTCGTCCTCGCGGACGCGCGGCTGCAGGCCAAGGTGCGCCCTGCCGCCCAGCATCGACAGGTTCAGGACATCGCCGGGGTAGATCAGGTGCGGGTTGCGGACCTGTGGGTTGGCCTGCCAGATCTCAGGCCAGAGCCAGGGCTTCTGCAGGAACTTGGCCGAGATGGCCCACAACGTGTCGCCCCGGCGCACCGTGTAGGTGTCAGGATGCCCGTCGCGCAGCTGCGCAGCCGCCGCATAAGCGGCCACGGTAAAAAACATGCTGCCCAGCAGCACGGTGAGCTTCTTGATCATGACGGGTTTTCCCCCTTCCCCGGTTGCATCGCGAGTGTAGCTTATTGGTTAAACGCTGCAAGATGAAGATCTTGCGGCCACAACGTTACAATGGGCCCAACTTTACCGTCAGGCGCGGCTTGGATTTCGCCGACCTGCCCGCATTTTTTCGGCTTCACCGCCCCATTTCTGCAGCTGCTACGTGCCCAGGTGCCTTTCGTGTCCGTCCTGACCATCATCGAATACCCCGATCCGCGCCTGCGCACCGTCGCCGAACCTGTCACCGTGTTCGACGAGGAACTGGCCACCTTCGTCCAGGATATGTACCAGACGATGTACGAATCCGATGGGGTAGGCCTGGCCGCGACCCAGGTGAACGTGCACAAGCGCGTGCTGGTGGCCGACATGAGCGCCGAGCGCAACGAGCGCCTTTGCCTGATCAACCCCGAGATCCTCGAGAAAGACGGCTCCCAGGTGTACCAGGAAGGCTGCCTGTCGTTCCCGGGCATCTATGCCGACGTCACCCGGGCGCTGAAGGTGAAGGTGCGTGCGAAGGATGTCACCGGCGCCGAGTTCATCGTCGAAGCCGAAGGCCCGCTGGCGGTTTGCATCCAGCACGAGATGGACCATCTGGCCGGCAAGGTCTTCGTCGACCATCTCTCGCCGCTCAAGCGCAGCATGCTGCTCAAGCGCATGGAGAAACAGCGCCGCCAGGCGAGCTGACGGTGCCTGCCCAGCCGCTTCGGATCGTTTTCGCCGGCACCCCGGATTTCGCCGTACCCTGCCTTGCCGCATGTCTTGCCAGCGGCGCTGAAGTCTTGGCCGTCTACACACAGCCAGACCGCCCGGCTGGACGCGGACGCAAGCTCAGCCCAAGCCCGGTGAAGGTCGCCGCGCTCGATGCCGGCATCACGGTGGAGCAGCCGGAGTCATTGAAGGACGACCAGGTGCGCGCGCATCTGGCCGCTTACCAGCCGGACCTCATGGTGGTGGTGGCCTATGGGCTGATCCTGCCGCGCAAGGTGCTGGCGATCCCGCGCCTGGGTTGCTGGAACGTGCACGGCTCGCTGTTGCCACGCTGGCGCGGCGCGGCCCCGATCCAGCGTGCCGTGCTGGCTGGCGATGAGGAAACCGGCGTCGACCTGATGCAGATGGAAGCGGGACTGGATACCGGCCCCACCCTGATTCGCCGTGCCACGCCGATCACCCGCGACGACACCGGCGGCAGCGTGCACGACCGACTGGCTGCACTGGGCGCCGAGGCGCTTGCCGAAGGATTGGCGCGTGTGATGGGCGGTGAAACACTCACGCCCACGCCGCAGCCTGACGAAGGCGTTACCTATGCCCACAAGCTGGACAAGGCTGAAGCGCTGCTCGATTTCAAGCTCCCGGCGATCGACCTGGAACGCAAGGTACGTGCCTTCAACCCATGGCCCGTGGCCGAAGCGGACATCGCAGGCGAGCGGGTTCGCGTATGGGCGGGGCATGCGCTCGAACGGGGTCAGAGTGAACACTCTGACCCCAAGACATCACCTGGCTCCGTCATGGCTGCCTCGCGCCAGGGTATCGACCTTGCCACCGGCCAGGGCATGTTGCGCATCACCTCCGTGCAACGCGCGGGCGGCCGCCCCATCGCGGCAAGCGATTATCTAAACGCTCGCACCGAACTGCGGACACCCTAGGGCCATGGCGCGCAAGCCGCCCACGCCGACCGACACCCGCGCCCTGGCGGCGCTGGCTCTTGCCGAGGTTGCCCTGCACGGAAAGTCGTTGCGCGATGCGCTCGATCGCCACACCCGCGCCCTGCCCGACAGCCGTGACCGTGCCCTGCTGACGGCCCTGCTCAACGAGGGCGCTCGTTGGTGGATCCGCTTCGACGCGGCACTGGACATCCTGCTGGAACGCCCGTTGCGGCAAAGCGAACCGGCGATCCACGCCCTGCTGGTGATCGGCCTGGTGCAGCTCGAAGTGCTGGAGATGGCGCCGTATGCTGCGGTGGCGGCCACGGTGGAAGCCACGCGTGCACTGCATCGCCCGCGCCACGCCAATCTCGCAAATGCGGTGCTGCGGCGCTGGCAGCGCGAACGCGTAGCCTTGCTGGCGCGCCTGGATGCGGACCCTGCCACGCGAAGTTCGCATCCGGCGTGGCTGGTCCAGGCCATCCAGGGCGACTGGCCCGACGCGGCCGGCGCAGTATTGGACATCGCCAACCTCGAGCCTCCGCTGATGCTCCGGGTGAACCGTCGGCGCGCCCAGCGCGAGTCCTTGATCCAGGCGCTGGTCGGCGACGCCCACGAAGCCCACGCCCACCCCTGGCTTGCCGATGCCATCGTGCTGCCGCACAGCACCGACGTGACCCGCCTGCCCGGCTTCGACGAAGGCCTGTTCGCGGTGCAGGACGGCGCGGCGCAGATCGCCGCCGATGTGCTGGACCTGGCCGACGGCCAGCGTGTGCTCGATGCCTGCGCGGCCCCCGGCGGCAAGGCCTGCCATGCACTCGAACGCGCCGACGTGACCCTGGTCGCCGTCGAGCACGACGTGCACCGCGTGCCGCGGATCGAACAGAACCTGGCACGGCTGGGCCTGGCGGCTCAGGTGCTTGCCGGCGACGCCGGGGAGCCTTCGACTTGGTGGGACGGCAAACCGTTCGACCGCATCCTGATCGATGCACCCTGCTCGGCCAGTGGCGTCATCCGGCGCCGGCCCGACGTGCGGCTGCACCGCCGCCCTTCGGACATTGCCGCCCTGGGTTTGCAGCAGCGACGCATCCTGGCGGCGGCGTGGCCGCTGTTGTCCCCTGGCGGCCGGCTGGTCTACGCCACATGTTCGCTCTTGCGTGCCGAGAACGAAGCGGTGATCGGCGATTTCTTGCGCGACACGCCCGACGCACGCATCGTGCCCCTGACGCTGGCCGATGGCCGGCCAGCCATGGTGGGGTGGCAAATTCTTCCCGGCGATGGCGACCTCGACGGCATGTACTATGCAGCGCTTACCAAGGTGCCCGACTGACGGGCCAGGCGCCCGATGGTCCAGTCCGCTCCAGACCGCTTGAAGATCCAGCTGATCGCCCGCGACAACGGCGCGGGGCTGACACGCGACCTTGCCGTGCTTGCCGAGGTGCTCGAAGCTTCCGGCTGCGAGGTGACGGTGCGGGCGCTCGGCCACCGAGGCCGCATCGGTACGGCGCTGCGCATGGCGAAAGCAAAGCTCAGGCGATGGCTGAAGCTGCGCCCCCGCTTCGACATCAACCTGATGCTCGAGCGGGTCCGCCCGGAATTCTTCGGCAGTGCGCGCCATGAGGTGCTGATACCCAACCCCGAATGGTTCAACGACGAATGGAAGCCGTTCCTGCCGGCGTTTTCCCTGGTGCTGGCCAAGACCCGCCACGCCGAGCGGATCTTCGGCGAGCTGGGTTGCCGTACCCGCTATGTGGGTTTCGTGGCACCGGATCGTTACCGCCCGGGCCTGGTGGCGCCGCGCGCCGGATTCCTGCATGCGCCGGGGCGTAGTGGCAACAAGGGCAGCCATGCCCTGCTTGAGCTTTGGGCGGCGAACCCGCACTGGCCGATGCTTACGCTCGTCTGGCGACGCAAGCGCGTGGACATCGACCCGCTGCCGGCCAATGTCATCTGGCACCGGGAATACGTGCCTGACGATGAGCTGCTGCGCCTGCAGAACACCTTGCGCTTCCACCTGTGCCCATCGCGTACCGAGGGCTACGGCCATTACCTTGCCGAGGCGCTGGGCGCCGGCGCCGTCACCATCACCACCGATGCCGAGCCGATGAACGAACTGGTGACACCCGGGCGCGGCGTACTGGTGAAGGCCCACCCCGCCGGCAAGCAGGCCCTGGCCACGCTCTACGATTTCGAGCCCGAGGCCATGCGCCAGGCCATCGAACACTGCCTGGCCATGGAGCCGGCAGAGGTGGTGCGGCTGGGCCGGACCGCCCGGACATGGTTTGAAGACAACCGCCGCGATTTCGCCACCCGGCTGCTCGAGGCCCTGCATGGGCTCGATTAAACGACGGGTGCAGTTGATCGCGCGCGACAACGGAGCCGGTCTTTCGCGCGACCTGCGCCTTCTCGAAGGCATTCTGAAGGGCTTCGGCTACCGCGTGGTGGTGCTGAAACTAGGTAATCATGGCCGCCTGTCGCATCGCCTGCAGCGGTTGCGCGTGCGCCTGTCACGGCTCGCCGGCGGATGGCTGCGTGGTGAGGGCAACGCCCGCTTCGACCTCAACCTGATGATCGAGCAGGTACGGCCGGAGTATCTCGGGCAGGCGCGTCGCAATGTGCTGCTGCCCCACCCGGAATGGTTCAACCAGGCCTCCCGCCGCGCCTTGCCCGGCATCGATCGCGTGCTGGCCAAGACACGTCACGCCGAACGGCTGTTCCGCGAACTGGGCTGCGACACCGAATGGGTGGGTTTCCTCGGCGCCGATCATCGCCGCATGGGCGAGCAATACCGTCGCCGGGAATTCCTGCATGCGCCGGGTGTCAGTGGTAACAAGGGTAGCGACCGCCTGCTCATGCTGTGGAGCCGTCATCCGGAATGGCCCAGGCTCACCCTGGTATGGCGTCGCAAGCTCGAAAATCCGCCTGAAGTGCCGGCAAACGTCACCTGGCTCACCCACTACGTGCCACAGGATGAACTACTGACACTCCAGAACGACATCTTGTTCCATCTTTGCCCCTCGCAAACCGAGGGCTATGGCCATTACCTGGCTGAATCGATAAGCACCGGCAACGTGGTGATCACCACGGATGCCGAGCCGATGAACGAGCTGGTCACCGCCGCGCGCGGCGTGCTGGTGGCGGGGCATGCAGTGGGCACGCAGGACCTGGCTACGCTGTTCGATTTCGACGACGCCGCCATGGAAGCGGCGATCGAGCGCTGCATCGCCATGGATGACGCGCAGGCCCTGCGCCTTGGTACGGCGGGGCGCGCATGGTACGACGACAACCGCCGCGGCTTTATCGAGCGCTTCCGGCACGCCCTGGACAACCTGATGGCAGCACCGCCATGACCACCGTGCGCATCGTCGCCCGCGACAATGGTTTCGGCCTTTCCGGCGAGATCGCCACCTTGCGCGGCGCACTGGACAAGCTCGGGTGCGACGTCAGCGTGCTTTCGCTGGATGAGGCCGCGGAGCACGAACGCTGGCGCCTGGGCGGCAAGCGACTGCGATCGCGACTGCTGGCCCGATGGCATCGACGTCGGCGAGGCGACCAGGTCGACATGAACCTGATGTTCGAGCACGTATGGCCGGCGCAACTGGGCATGGCCCGGAAGAACATCGTGCTGCCGCATCCTGAGTGGTTCGACAACAAGGACGTACGCCACCTGCCATGGGTGGACCAGGTATGGACCAAGACGCGTCACGCCGGCGACCTGTTCACGCCCTTCGGCCGCCCGACGCGCTTCATCGGCTTCGATAGCCGCGATCGCATCGATTCTTCCGTGCCGCGCAAACGGGCATTCTTCCACCTGGCCGGCGCCAGCCCGCTGAAGGGCACGCTGCGGCTGATGCACGAATGGGCGGCCAACCCGCACTGGCCCACGCTAACCGTGGTGCGAAACAAGCCAGGACCGAAGGACCCTCAGGCTCCCAATATCCACGTGCTGGCCGGTTACCGCGAAGAGTCGGAGCTTCAGCACCTGCAGAACACGCATCTTTTCCACCTGTGTACTTCGCGCACCGAAGGCTATGGCCACTACATCACCGAGGCGATGAGCGTAGGTGCCGTGGTGATTACCGTGGACGCGCCGCCGATGAACGAACTGGTGACATCCGAGCGCGGCCTTCTGACCGCCGCCACCGCCGGCGATACGCATGCCCTGGCCACGCTGTACGACTTCGACAAACCCGCATTGGCCACCTGCGTGGCACGTGCCATGACGATGGACGACAACGAGATAGCGCGGCTTGGCGGCGCCGCACGCGCGTGGTTCGTGCAAAACAAGGCAGGATTCGGCGAACGCCTGCGCCAGGCGCTGGCTGGCGTGAACGCCTAGCCGACCGCGACCGAAGCGCGCAGCGGTTCGTATCGCTCCGCGCGCATGCCATCGAGCTGGATGACGGCGTCGGCGGCTTCCTCGATATGGGTGTCCAGGCCGCGCAACGCACGCACCGTGCCTTCGGCCCGCGTCCGCGCCAGGATCTGGTTATTGGGCATGGACATATCGTTCGGGTCAGCCGGCGCCCGCGACGGATGGTCCAGATGCACGGCGAGCGCTGCGAATTTCAGCTGCCGGCGTTGGCGGCCGAAGTTGTCCAGGCGGGCTGCCAGTTCCAGATCTTCGCTGCCATAGCCTTCCATGCGCTCATCGAAACCATTGACGGCCATAAGGTCGTCCTTCCAGAAACTCATGTTGCAGCTCATGACCCGGCCGCCGCGGCGTGCCCGCGCCTTGAAGGCGGCAAGCCAGGGATGGCGCAGGGCATACAGGCGACGTGATCCGCTGCTGCGGCGGAAATCGCCATCCACCAGCGGGTGGTAGCGGGCGCTGCCGCCGGCAAGCAATCGCGTGGTTTCGCGCGCGGTAACGCACAGGCGGCCACCCTGCAGGTAGAAGCCGGGCTGGGCGAAGCGCATGTGATCGGCGATGAAATGCGGGTGCAGCACCATATCCCCGTCGACGAGAATAATGTAGTCGCCTTTGGCCGCCACGATGCCTCGGTTCCGCGCCCGCGCGGCACGGAACCCCAGGTCTTCCTGCCATACATGGCGCAGCGGAATGCTGAACCCCGGCGCCAGCGATGCGATCAGCCCGGCGGTCTCGTCGTTGGAGCCGTCATCGGCCACGATGATCTCATCGGGCATGCGTGTTTGCCGGCGCAAGGACTCAAGCACCAGCGAAAGGGCCGAAGCCCAGTTATATGTCAGCACTACGATGCTTATGGTTGCTTCGCTCATGCCTTGACCTGCCCGGGAAACGAAAACCGGCACGCGGCCGGAAAATTAGCTCTAGGTTTTGACGTCCATGGTGCCCCTGGCTGCATTCATCCGGCTTTCCCCAACACTCAAGGCCGGTATCCGTGTTGCAGCAGCCACAACTTTACGAACTTGCGTCGTACATATTCGATTCTTACCAACGCGTACAAAAGTCCACGCCAGCCATCGAGGAATCCTGCGCGGAAAACGTAACCCCTCAGGAAACGCCACGCGGGACTGAACAGGATTTGGCCTACATTGGCGCGTTTTCCCGCCGCAAACAAGTGTTCGGCCATCATCTGGGCGTAACGCTCCTGTTTTCCCAGCTGTTCGGCGAGCGAGCGATAGGGGTGGTGCTCGAGGTTCCCGGGCAGCCGGCCGACTGCGCCATCAACGCTTACAGCCTCGTGGATTTCCCGTTTTCCGCGCCATCCGCCGTGCCTGCGGTCGAACAGTCGCAGCACGCGATCGGGATAGGCGTTGCCGTGCCGGAGGAATTTGCCGAAATATTCCGACAGGCGGGCAAAACGATAACCGGCCATGCCGGGGAAGCCTTCCGCGTGGGCGGTTTGGATCGCCTGGCGGAGCGTTGCATCGACGCGTTCATCGGCATCCAGGCACAGCACCCAGTCGTGCCGGGCCTGCGCTACGGCGAAATCCTTCTGCGAACGAAACCCGGTGAAAGAGCGGTCGATCACGCGTGCACCGCGGGCGCGGGCAAGGTCGGCGGTGCCGTCGGTGGAACCGGAATCCACCACCACGATGTCGTCGCAGAAGGCGAGCGAATCCAGGCACGCCCCGATCCGGTCGGCTTCGTTGAAGGTGATGATGCAGGCGGACAGCGGGATGGTGGTCATCGAGGCGATGGTCGGGCCATGGGCATCGCGCATAATGCCAGCTTCGCCGCGACCGGACCTGATCGAACGTGCCCACCAGCCTGATGTTCGCCACCGAGCTCTACGCCCTGCCGATCCTGCGGCCGCTGGCTGCGGCCGCATTGGCGCGCGGGCACGAGGTGGGCTGGATCGTCACCGACCGCGTGGCCGCCCGACTGGCCCCGGACGAACGCAGGCTTGCCACGTGGCCCGCCATCGATGCCAGCGACGCCCAGGCGGTGTTCTGCGCGGCCAACTGGGTATCGCCGCGCCTGCCGGGCACCAAGGTGCAGGTGTTCCATGGCTTCAACGCCGAGAAACGGGAGCCCGGCCGCGGCCATTTCGCCCTGCGGGGATTTTTCGACCTCTACCTGACGCAAGGACCCACCACCACCGGACCGTTCGAACAGCTAGCTCGCGAGCATGGCTATTTCGCCGTGCGTGAAACCGGCTGGCCCAAGCTTGATCCGCTGTTCAGACCGGCCGCCCCTTCGGCGGACCTGAACCCGCACGATGGCCGCCCGGTGGTGATGTTCGCCTCGACCTTCAGCCATCGCCTGAGCTGCGCGCCACTCGTGCTGGACACGCTGCGGCAGCTCATTGCCCGCGGCGATCGCTACTGGCTGCTTACCCTGCACCCCAAATGCCCGCCCGAACTCTTCGAGGCCTATCGCAGCCTTGCCGGACCGCATGCCCGGTTCGAGGAATCGGGGCGGTTGATGGACATGCAGCGCGCCGCCGACGTGCTGCTGTGTGATACCTCGTCCGTGCTGCACGAATTCGCCGTGCAGCTGAAGCCCGTGGTGACGGTGCGCAACCGCCTGCCCAAACCGTTCATGCTCGATGTGCAGGATCCAGGCGAGATCGATGGCGCCATCTCGACCGCCCTGTCGCGTCCGGAGGCCCTGATGCAGGCCGTACGCGACCACGCCGATGCCATCCATCCCTGGCGAGACGGCCGGTCATCCGAGCGGATGCTGGACGCCGTCGATGCCTTCCATCGCGGCGAACTTGGGCCCCTGAAGCGCAAGCCATTGAACCTGGTGCGCCGGTACAAGGCCTGGCGGGACATCAAGGAACTGGTCGGCCACGTGGATTCCACGCCCGCGGGGTAGAATCCCGGCCATCCATCACGAGCGGACTCCCGCCCTTGCAGCCAAGCAGCTTTTCCCGTCGCGAACATCTCCGCGCCCTGTGGCCGTGGCTTCCTGTCTGGACCGTCGTGGCGCTGGTGGGGATTTTCTCCCATGGCCCGATGCCGATGTATTCCACGCGCACGCTGGCCGTGGCCTGGGAAATGTGGAACCAGCACCACTGGCTGGTGCCGCACAACAACGGCGAACCCTACAGCGAGAAAGTGCCGCTGGTGTTCTGGCTGATCCACGCCGGCTGGCTGGCGTGGGGCGTGAACGACATCTGGCCGCGCATCCTGGAAGTGATCTACGGCGGCGCCCAGTTGGTCCTGGTGTCGGTCCTGGCCCATCGCCTGTTCCCGAACCGCGCCTGGGTGGCCAAGGCGGCGCCGTGGCTGCTGATGTCGCTGGCCTATGCCTTCTTCTTCGGCCTGCAGATCATGTACGACGTGCTGCTGGCCGTTTGGGTGCTGGCGGCATTGCTGTGCCTTACCCCACGTGTCGAGCGCGGCGAGCCGCGCTGGCTTTTCTTCGCGCTGTGCATCGGCCTGGGCCTCTTGACCAAGGGCCCGGTGATGTTGCTGCACGTGGTGTTCCCGTGGCTACTGGGTCCGTTGTGGAACGACTGGGCGCGTGCGAACCGCGGACGCTGGTATGGCCGCGGCGTGGCCGCCCTGCTGGGCGGTTTCGCCATCCTGCTGTGCTGGGCGCTGCCGGCGGGCTTCAGCGGCGGGGAGGCTTACCGCCAACGGCTGTTCTTCACCCAGACAGCCGGCCGCGTGGTGGATGCGTTCGACCATGCCGAGCCCTTCTGGTTCTACGTCGTGTGGCTGCCGGCGCTGCTGTTCCCGATCATTGCCTGGCCGCGTGCCTGGGCGGCGGTGGCAAGCCTGCGACGCCCGCTGGATCCCGGCGTGCGCTTCGCGCTGTGCTGGATCGTGCCGGTGTTCGTATGCTTCTCGCTGATCAGCGGCAAGCAGCCGTATTACCCGCTGCCTGAATATGCCGGCTTCGCGTTGCTCGTGGCAGGCGCGGTGTCGAGCTTCCGCGAGAAGCGTCCGGACCTGGCCTTCAACTATGCCCTGGGCACCTGGCCGCTGGCGCTGGGGGGGTTCGCGGTGGCGGTGGGCATGTTCATCCTGCCGAACCTGGTGGAAAGCGGCCACGCGCACGATTCCTGGTTCGTCGACTTCTCCCGTTACAGCCGCTACTTCGCCATTGTTTACTTCATCCTGGGCGCCCTGCTCTTGCTGCGCGGCCGGGGCGAAACCCGCCGCCTGGCGATTGCTGGCCTGGTGGGCACGCTGGCGCTCAATACGCTGTTCACGCTTTCCTCGTGGCAACGCTTCGACCTCTCACCCGCGGCGGTGTACCTGGGCCGCGCGCAGGCCGAGGGCAAGGCCGTGGGCAACCTTGCTTACTACGAAGGCCAGTTCCACTTCGCCGGCCGCATGGATAAGCCCGTCACGCGTCTTCGAGAAGGCCAGGAACTCTTCGATTTCGCCAAGGCGCATCCCGATGGCCTGGTGGTGACCTACGGCACCAAGCTCGATTCGGATGAGCTTCGCTATGCCCAACTGGTGCAGCCGTTCCGCTCCGACTTCCTGGTGATCTGGAAGGCAGCCGCATTAGCGGCCCTGCGCCAGGGCCACCAGCCCGCGGAGCCGGCCACCTCGACCTTGATCTATCCCCCGGGCTACTGGCGCTACAAAGCCCTCAAATGAGTCGCGTAGACGCCCTGCGCAAGCAACTGGACGGCCCGCGCGATGGCGCGCTGCTCCGGTTTTCGCTCGGCTCGGCCCTGCTGGAGGATGGTGATGGCGCCGAGGCTATCGTGCAGCTGCATCGCGCGGTCGCTTTCGATGCGGACTACTCCGCCGCGTGGAAGCTATTGGCTCGTGCGCAAGCCGGCGCCGGGGACACGGTCGCCGCCATCGAAAGCTACGAGCACGGCATTGCCGCCGCGCAGCGCCGCGGCGACAAACAGGCCGAAAAGGAAATGACGGTGTTCCTGCGACGCCTTACGCGCTAACCGGCCTGGTGCCGACGCGAATAGGGCGAAGGCCGATCGTCGGCGCTATAGCGCTTGTAATGCCACTGGTATTGCGCGAACGCCAGGTCCACGCACTGCTCCACGCCCTTGTTCAACGCCGTGCAGGCGATCTTGAGGTCGGCATCGGCAAGGCCCTCGGGCGCCGGCAGGATATGGATGCGAAACCCCTCGCCGTCGGGCAGGCGCTCGGCAAAACTGAAAAGCACCGTGGCGCCGGTGCGCGCTGTCAGCCGCGGCAGCAGCACCATGGTCAGCGCGTCCACCCCGAAAAACGGGGCGAATTCGCCCTCGCCGGCACGAGGCTTCTGGTCGGGCAGGATGCCCACGGTACCGCCGGCGGCCAGGCGCTTGTAGAGCGTGCGGACACCGGCACCTTCGGCGCGTACTTGTTCAGGCGCCAGCGCGCCGCGCACCTTCCGTAGCAGCGTTTCCACCGCCGCCACCCGAGGCGGACGGTACAGGATGGCCATCGGCGTGCGGCTGCATAGCCAATAGTTCAGAAGCTCCCAGCAGCCTAAATGAGGCGCGGCAATGATGGTGCCCTTGCCGCTGGCAATGGCTGCCTCGAACAACCCAAGGCCACGCACTTCGCGCACCAGGCCCAGGGCCTTCTGTGCGCCACCGCCCCAGATATTGGCCATTTCGGTGATCGAACGGCCGCTTTCTTCCATGGTTTGCCTGAGCAGGCTGGCCTGCGCCGCATCATCAAGCAACGGGCGCACCAGCTTCAGGTTCACTGCTGTGTGCCGCGCCGCCTTGCTGTGCATGGCCAACGACAGCCGGCCGAGGGCATCGCCCAGCCGGTGCATGGCTTTGAGTGGAAGCAGACTGAAGAGCCGCAACAACAGGTAGACGAGGTAGATGTCGGGACGCATCCGCCCATGGTAACCCGCCGCTGCTTGCCGCTAAATTCGCAGGCATGATTGCCCTAATCCAGCGTGTCAGTTCTGCCCGTGTCGAAGTGGAAGGCGAAAGCGTCGGCGCCATCGGGGCGGGGCTGCTCGCCCTGGTCGCGGTGGAGCCCGGCGACGGCGAAGCCCAGGCCAGGCGCATGATCGAACGCCTGCTCGGTTACCGGGTGTTCGCCGACGAGGCCGGGAAAATGAACCGTTCCCTTACCGATACCGGCGGTGGCCTGCTGCTGGTGAGCCAGTTCACCCTCGCCGCCGATACCCGGAAGGGCATGAGGCCCAGCTTTACCTCGGCCGCCACGCCCGATGAGGGCCGCAAGTGGTTCGACCGGCTGGTGGAACTGGCGCGAGCCGCCCACACGGGGGTGGAAACCGGCCGGTTCGGTGCCCATATGATGGTTCACCTGTGCAACGACGGCCCCGTGACCTTCCATCTGGAGGTTCGCTGATCCCGGCCGATAACCGTGGCACCAGGCCTCGCCGGTGAAGTTGCCCGGGCCAAGGACATGGAAACTTCACGACATGGCGCGATTCTTGCGTGCCTGTCCGAACGCCCATGTTCTTGATACTGGTCATAAAATCACCATATTGGTATAATGGTTAGTCATGCAGATAGCGGCGGTCGGAATGAATAGCAAAGCCCACGAGCAGCAATCGGAAATCAAACAGCTCATCTCCAAGGGGCTCGAACAGGGCTACCTGACTTACGCTGAAATCAACGATCACCTCCCCGACGACATCGTCGATCCGGAGCAGATCGAAGACATCATGGCGGTGCTCAAGGGCGTCGGCATCGAAGTCCATGACGCCGCCCCGGACACCGATACCATCGCCGACGGCGCCTCGCCGGGCGCCACCGGCGACGACGAAGCCGCCGCCGAAGAAGCCGTGGCCCTGCTGTCGGCGGTTGACGCCGAAGTCGGCCGCACCACCGATCCCGTCCGCATGTACATGCGTGAGATGGGCACGGTGGAGTTGCTCACCCGCGAAGGCGAAATCGCCATCGCCAAGCGCATCGAGGAAGGCCTGAACCAGGTGCAGACCGCCCTGGCCAGCTTCCCGCTCACCATCCAGCTGCTGCTGGAGGAATACGACCAGCACCTGGAAGGCAAGCGCCGCCTGTCCGAAATCCTGGCCGGCTTCGCCGACCTTGAGGAACTGGCCGACCAGGAGAAAGCCCTGGCCGCCGAGGCCGCACTGAACGCGCCGCCGGTGGAAGAAGGCGACGAAGAAGAAGGCGACGAAACCGTCGAGGAAGAGGAAGCCGGCCCGACCGGTCCCGATCCCGAAGAGGTCAAGCGCCGCATGGAAGAACTGCGCGCCCTCAGCGCGAAATTCCAGAAGGCAGCGCCCAAGGCCGAGATCAACGACAAGAAGGTGTTGAAGATCCGCGACCAGATGGCCGAGGCCTTCCTGAAGCTGAAGCTTCCTTCCGCGCTGATCGACGGCTTCGTGCGCAAGCTACGCGAGGTGGTGAACGATATCCGCCATCACGAGCGCGTGCTGATGGACATCTTCGTCAAGCAGGTGAAGATGCCGCGCGCGGAATTCCTCAAGACCTTCCCCTCCAACGAGGGCAACCTGGAGTGGGCGGCCGAGCTCGGCCGCAAGCGCCAGAAGTGGTCGCCGAACATCAAGACCTACCGCGAAGCCATCGATGGCGAGCAGGAAAAACTCGCCACCATCGAGCGCACGCTGTACCTGCCGCTGACGGATATCAAGGACATCAACCGCGCGATGAGCGTGGGTGAGGCCAAGGCACGTCGCGCCAAGAAGGAAATGGTCGAGGCGAACCTGCGCCTGGTGATCTCCATTGCCAAGAAGTACACCAACCGCGGCCTGCAGTTCCTCGACCTGATCCAGGAAGGCAACATCGGCCTGATGAAGGCGGTGGACAAGTTCGAATACCGCCGCGGCTACAAGTTCTCCACGTATGCCACGTGGTGGATCCGCCAGGCCATCACCCGCTCGATCGCCGACCAGGCACGCACCATCCGTATTCCGGTGCACATGATCGAAACGATCAACAAGTTGAACCGCATTTCCCGCCAGATGCTGCAGCAGTTCGGCCGCGAGCCGACGCCTGAAGAGCTGGCCAAGGAAATGGAGATGCCCGAGGACAAGATCCGCAAGGTGCTGAAAATCGCCAAGGAGCCCATCTCGATGGAAACTCCGATCGGCGACGACGAAGATTCGCACCTTGGCGATTTCATCGAGGATACCAACGCCAGCTCGCCGATCGAATCGGCGACGGAAACGGGCCTGATGGAAACCGTCCGCGACATCCTGGCCGGCCTCACCCCGCGGGAAGCGAAGGTGCTGCGCATGCGCTTCGGCATCGACATGAACACCGACCACACCCTCGAGGAAGTTGGTAAGCAGTTCGATGTCACGCGTGAGCGTATCCGCCAGATCGAGGCGAAGGCGCTGCGCAAGCTGCGTCATCCGAGCCGCTCCGAGCAGCTGCGTTCGTTCCTCGATATCGACTGATATCCAGGGCGTCTGGCAGTTGGGAATGAGGCCCGCTTCGGCGGGCCTTTTCTTTGGCTGCGCAAGCCTGGTCTGTTTGTGCAAGCGCGAGGATGGCTCGGCGATACCATGGGTATCGTCGAATCAAATTGGCAGGATGCCATGCAGAACCCAGCGCCACCGTCGATGGTCGTCGACATTCCCACCGGCGGAATCGAGCTTGATCCCGATACGGGTGTCGACACCGCTTTGATTGACGGGCAAAGGTTGCCCGTGCAGTTTGACCTCGACCAACGCGTCTGGACGACCGCGCATCAGGATGGCGGCTCGTCGTTGCAGCTTGCGTGCCTCAACGATGCCTCGCGCCTGCGGCGTGTCGAACTTCCCGGCATGCCTGCCATGCCGGTCGATGCCACGCCCATACCTCGGTTTCTTCACTTCATATGGGTAGGCCATCGCCCCATGCCCGAGGCGCTCGTCAACCGCGTGCTGGTGAACGCGTTGCGCACGCCGGGGTTTCGAACCATTGTGCACGTAGGCATGAATGACCCTTCGCTGCTGGCGGCCATGCGCGATCGCCTGGACGATCCAGTGCCATGGGTCACAGTGCTCAATCTTGACGACGAGCCGTGCTTTGCCGCTTTCCGAAACTTGCCGGTCCATGGTTACTACCGCGCTTTCATGGAAGAGACGACGCAAAACTACGGTGCCGCCTCGGATCTACTGCGGCTCTGGCTCATTTACGCGTACGGTGGCATATACCTGGATGTCGACGACGTATTCGCCGACGAGATCGATAGCGACGCCCATTTACTGGCAGCCCCCGGCAACCTTCTTCTTGGTAGCCGCTACCGCGATCCGCTGCACGGCTTCGCCGGATACAACCAGAGTCATTTTGCGAGCCATGCGGGTAACCCTGTGCTGATGTGCATGCTCGAGGAAGCTTGGCGGCGCCTTGAAGCATCGCCTTCGTTCTTCGCTGATCGCCCTTGGGGCAGGCCCGGAGAGCCTGAAGATCACCGGATGAATTACTACATCCGCACCGTGTTTCACCTGACAGGGCCCCAGCTCTTCACTGACATGATCTCAACGCTTCGACCTGATATTGCCTTTATCGAAGCTAATTTTCTGCGAGCGATGGAAGTGCTGCACTATTCCCCGGATCGACCTCGATACCGTGCCGAATCGTATCTGGCGACTGCAAACGCAGCTCTGATGCACTACCTACCGTTTCATGATGGGCCATTTCGGGTTGTGATCGGTAGTGCGGGTTCGTGGAACGACAAAGATGCTAGACATACTCCCGTTGATGCTGGGTTGTAGGAAAACCACCCTCTATCGCGAGGAATTTTCTTATTGACGACACCCCAGACAAGCGGCAATCTAGATGCACTTCCCCGTCGGTTTCGGTCGCCGGGCCGCAACGCCACCCTAGCGGTGGCGTTGCCTTTTCCAGGGACGGAAAAATGCGCACCGCAGTGTACGTAGACGGATTCAATCTGTTCCATAGATTGTTGGAGGGGCGGCCTAATTTAAAATGGCTAGACCCCACTGCACTCGCGAAAGCGTGCCTTCGCGATGAAAATGAAATTGATCTCGTGCGCTATTTCACGGCTCGGGTCAGTGCCGAGGATTCAGATCCCGATCAACCTTCGAGGCAAGATATTTACCTTCGCGCACTGGAATCGAGCCAGGTCCATATTCATTACGGAACTTTTCGACGACGCAAGAAGCGATACGCACTAGTCGACCCTCCGTTTGGAACGAAGGATCGCTATGCCACCGTGTGGCATCGTGAAGAAAAACAGTCAGACGTGAATCTTGCTGTAAATATGCTTCACGATGCCTGGTCGGAGCACTTCGACTGCGCAGTACTGGTCTCGAACGATTCCGATCTTGCCGAAGCGCTCCGTCTTGTTCGATCCATGGGAAAAGTTGTTGGCCTGCTCTGCCCGGGGCAGGGCCGCCCGGCGACGGAGCTGGCTACACATGCGAACTTTGTTCGCCACGTAGACTCAGCACATCTCGCCAAAGCTCAGTTCCCAAATCCACTCCGTGCCAGGGACGGACGTTTGATTCACTGTCCGCCACGCTGGCTTCTGGGAGCGAGCTAGGGCGCGTTTTGACACTACCCCATGTCGTAAAAGAACTGCTCGCGATCGATCTTGCCGTCTTTCACGTGATAGACGCAGATCTCAGTCATCTCTATGCGGCCGTGTTCCTTCATCGTCACGTCCAGGGTCATCGCGAGGCTGAACCAGTTGCCGGCCACGGTGGCGTCGCTGATCTTGACGCCGTGCATTTCCTGCACGCTCGCCTGGAAGGCCTCGCCCTTCTTGTAGATCGCGTCCAATCCCTTGACGTCGCCCATATCGGCCTGGTGTGACCCCGGCGCCTCGATGCTTTCGGCATCCTGCGCGTAAAGCTCTTTCTGCGCCGCCTCGAACTCGCCCTTCCGACACAGTTCCACCAAACGCTTGGCTACCGATTCAGTGCTCATCGCCGTCACTCCAGGGGATAGGAATCCTGAGGTTACCCCTGGAGCCATGACGAAAAAAGGACCAATCCTTGGACCTTCCCTGGTCCATCGCCCTCCATGTCAACCGTAACGGCCTACAACTGCGACACAGCCAGCTCGCGGTCGGGCTCGGCGCTGTCCGCCTTCTCCGCCAGCAGGGAGCTGGCCAGCTGGATCAGCGAGCCCAGCCCATGGCCACCTTCGCCGCCGAGGGCGATTTTCGGCACGATGGCAATCTGGCCGTCGCGGATGGCCTCGGCGAACTGCGCGCCCAGGGTATTGATCAACTGCAGGCGAGCGCCCTCGCCCGTCAGCGCCGTGGACTTGGCCTGGATGGCCTCGGCCTCGGCCTTACCCACGGCGGCGATGGCGGATGCGCGGCCACTACCTTCGGCCGTCAGGCGGCCGCGTTCGGCATCGGCGTCGATGCGGATCACCTCGGCGCGACGGTCGGCTTCGACCACCGCAGCCTCACCCACATTGCGCTTGATCTGGATGTGGATCATCGAGTTGGTGAGTTCGGCCTGGATATCCGTCTTGGCGCGGGCTTCGCGCAGCGAACGCTCCTTGGCGGCGGATTGCTCCTGCAGTTCGTAGGTGGCCACCTGCTCCAAGGCCACCTGGCGGTCGCGCAACTGGTTCAGCAGCGCATCGATGCGGCTGCCCGAGGCGTTTCCGGCACTACCGTGCGGCGTACCGATCAGCACTTCCTGCAGTTCCAGGTTGTAGAGGGCAAAACGTGACTTCATGTCGACGCCTGCGATCTCCTGGATGTCCGCGCGATTCTGGATCAGCTGGATCAAGGTCTTGGTCTGGCCGATGTTCTTGAAATAGGCGCTGACCATCGGGTCGAGCGTCTGGTCGACCAGCCGCTTGATGTCACCAAAACGCTGCACCACCAGCGGGGCTTTCCTGTAGTCGATGTGCACCACCACCGACAACGGGAGCAGCGGCTCGAACGCATCCTTGGTGATCAGCGACACTTCCGTCAGGTTCTCGTCAAACTTGTGCACGTTGGTCACTTCCGGCGTCCACTTCAGGATGAAGTTGGTGGTCGGCACCAGCTGGATCTTGCCGGCGTAGGTGTTGAAGGCGTACTTGCCAGGCAGCAAGGGTTCCTTCCACACGCCGCGGCACTCGCTGTCCACCAGTTCGCCGTGGGAATACCCCTCGCCCGAGCGATCGGTACCGGTCTTGCCGATGTAGGAAACCACGACGCCCACGAAACCCACTGGCACGACGGTCTTGGGAATGAAGTCCACCGTGGCGAACAGGCGATTGATGTAATACGTGCCCTCCACCAGCACCTGGTGCTGGCGGCCGCGGTAGCCACCGGCGCGCAGGAAAGCGTCGATGTTCTGGAAGTTGTTGTGGAAGGTGGCCTTGTTGGCCGGGTCATGGCCAACGCGCGGGGCGACGATCTCGTCCGGCGGAAGCACCGGGCCATCATGGATGGTCACCACGCCGAGCATGTCGTGGCTGCTTTCCTCGTTGGCCGTGGACTGCCGGCCGACGATCACCACCGGCGAGAAACCACCGCGCTGCGAGAGCACCGTGCCCATCTGCTCGATGGTTCCGCGCTCATCCTGCGACAACAGCAGACCATGCACATGCGATGCGGTGATGATGGCGAACTGCGCCACGTTCAGCGCATAGGTACCTTCGCGCAGGATCATCCGTTGCGGGCCCTTCTGGCCGCCGGCCTTCAGGAACGCGGCAACGTCTTCCACACCGGTGTCCACCGTGCGGCCAAGTGCCTGGCCATCGAGCAGATCGTGACCGTCGCGGGCGAAGATGTAACCGATCTCACCCTGCGGGATGGTGACAAGGTCAGCCTTGTGCACGCGGTACTGGAACGGAAAGAAATAGTGCAGGCCGCCGCGCAGCACGGCCGGCTGGTAACCGACTTCCCCGTTCAGTGCGACAAGGCCACGCGCGATCGAGGGCGCGCCCCACAGGCGCTCCACGATGCCGACGCGATCGTTGGGAATATAGACAATGGCGCGCGACGCATACACCAGCAGCGCCAGCACAGCGACACTTACCGAAGTTGCAACAAGCCAGGTCATTTCGAAGTTCCTTTGACAGGTAGAAGATCCGGCGCGATGCCGGGGAGGGGAAAAAGGTGTCGTGGGCGTGCACGCAAGCGGCCGACGGCGCCCGCCGACAGATGCAGGCGGGAACGGCTTTGGTTGTCAGTGGCCCTTGGGCGCTCGGCTTACCCGATCAGGTGGGAGAGCTCGCCCATGGCGAGCGTTGCGTTCTGGCCCAGCACGTCGAGTTCCTCGACGATGTTGGCCAGCGGGGCATGCGGGGAGATCTGGCCGAACAGCACGTAGTGGCTGCCCACCAATCCCACGTTCGACAACGGCATGACCGGCCCCAGGCGCAGGCAGGCCTCGTTGAAGGCATCAGGACGATGCACCGACCGCTGCTCGCACAGGGGCGTGGACACATGCACTTCGTCCTCGCTGACGGTGATGTTCACCGGCTGGTCGCCGTAGTCGCGCAGGCGGAATCCGATGGACGGCGGCGTCTTGTGCAGGCGCAAACCGACCAACTGACGGTGCTCGCCGGCGTGACTGGCCAGGGCATCGTGCAGCGTCTGGGTGGTCCACTTGTCGTTCATCGCGTTGAAGTCCATGTGCGCTACCAGGGCATCGGTGTGCGCGCCACGAACATGCCGCAGGAACCGGCGCACCAGCTCCTGCTCGGCCTCGGTCATGTAGATCCTGGGGATCGTCATGCCCATCCGGGTCATCCGGTCGCGGAACGCCCGTTGGCGCTGCGCTCCGGTGGTGACGGGTTTCTGGGCTGACATGGGCGTGGGGTTCGGGTGTTACGCGTAACGTTAGGCGTAACTTACGCCTGTCGGTGGGCGTTACACAATTACGAGGGACCGAAGGCTGGATAAGACAAAGCCCGCACAAGGCGGGCTTTGTCCCTTACGGCGGGCGCAAGACTTAGTGGTGGACGACGACCGCCCGATGGACCGGATGGTGCACCACACGGTGATGGACTACGGGGTGATGGACTACGGGGTGATGGACCACCCGATGCGGCGGTACATGATGCACAGGGTGATGGATCACATGATGCGGGGGATTGGGCTGGGCCAGCACGGCCGGCGCGGCAAGGGCCGCGGCCAGGGTGAGGCAGGCGGTGGCTATCAGTCGTTTCATCGCAAACCTCCAGTGGGAAAACTGGGGTTAGATTGCGATTTCTTACCTGAACTAACGGCCTTCGCAAGAACATGCGGGAGGCTATCGTTCAAATCCAAAGGTTTGGCTACACTTGGCGGCCGCACGCGGGCCTATAGCTCAATGGTTAGAGCAGAGGACTCATAATCCTTTGGTTCCAGGTTCGAGTCCTGGTGGGCCCACCAAACCCGTGCGAGCAGGCCCCGTGTCGATCCAGCAGGCGCTCATTCGTCGCATACGTGAAGGTGGCCATACCGGCCATCCTCCAGGCCAAGGAGACAACCATGTCCTACATCGATGGTTTCGTGATCGCCGTACCCAACGCCAACCGCGAAAAGTTCATTGTGCACGCCCGTACCTTCGACGCCATTTTCCTCGAGTACGGCGCCATCCGGGTGATGGAGTGCTGGGGCGACGACGTGCCCGACGGCAAGCTCACTGATTTCCGCCGCGCCGTGCAGGCGGAGCAGGATGAATCGGTGGTGTTCTCCTGGGTGGAATGGCCCGACAAGGCCACTCGCGATGCCGGCATGGCGAAATTCATGCAAGACCCGCGCATGGAAGCCGCCAGTGACTGTCCTTTCGATGGCAAGCGCATGATCTTCGGCGGCTTCAAGTCGGTGGTCAGCCTGCCGGACTAGGCAAGCGCGTGTCCCGAGTGGAGTTCACCTTCGAAGCAGGCCGCGTGGTGAGCGCCGCGGGCTGGGAGAGATCGTTCAAGACTGGACGGCTATAACGGTAGGCGGCTCAGGCGTTCTTCGATCAGACTTTTGCCGTGGATCACACGCGCGGCGGCCAAACTATGGTTTTATGAATGGTCAAACATTGGGGGCTTGGTCCGGACTGCTCCCTACCCTATCGATATCCAACCGGAGGTTTCAGCACCCATGACGGATGAATCGAACATCGGGAAAGAGAAGCAGGACCAATGCGCTGGGGAAACCTCCGGGGACAGGGGGCCGAGCATCAAGATCACCCGCCGCGAATTCATCGCAGGCACGGCCATCGCCGCGACCGGCTTGATGATCGTGCCCCGCCATGTCCTGGGCGGGACCGGCCATACGGCGCCCAGCGATCGATTGAACATTGCCGGCATCGGCGTCGGCGGCATGGGCGGGAACAACATCCGCGCTTTGGCCAGTGAGAACATCGTCGCGCTGTGCGACGTGGACTGGCATTACACGGAGAAGAGCTTCCGTGGGATGTTCGCCGGCCAGGCGAAAGCGCATGCCCGCCTCGACAAGGCCAAGACCGCCAAAGAACGCCTGGAGCTGCAGGAACAGATCAAGCAGACGGATCTGCTTTCACGCAAGTTCGATTCGATCAAGCGTTATACCGACTACCGCCAGATGCTCGAACAGCAGAAGGATATCGACGCGGTGGTCATCGCCACGCCGGACCATCTGCATGCGGTGATCGCCAGCGCGGCGATGAGCCTTGGCAAGCACGTGTACGTGCAGAAGCCACTCACCTGGTCGATAGACGAGGCCCGCGCGCTGGCAAGGAAAGCCAAGGACAACCCCAAGGTCGTCACGCAAATGGGCAACCAGGGCCACTCGAGCGACGATGCCCGGCTGATCAACGAGTACATCGCGGCCGGGGCAATCGGCAACGTCAGCGAGGTCCACGTCTGGACCAATCGCCCGCTTGCCTACTGGCCGCAGGGCATTCCACGTCCGCAGCCCAGGCCAAGACCTGACGACGCGAGCTGGGACGAGGAAGCGGTCATGGACCGGCTCGCCAATGCCATGGTCGGCAACTATCCGAAGCCGGAAGGCCTCGCCTGGGATCTCTTCCTTGGCCCCGGCCCCGTCGTCGACTACCACCCCGTGTATCACCCGTTCAACTGGCGCGGCTGGGTGGATTGGGGCGTGGGTGCCATCGGCGACATGGGCGCGCACCTGATCGATTCCCCGTTCTGGTCGCTGGACCTGGGTTTTCCAACGGCCGTGGAGACCGTCTCGACGCCCTTCGACAACGCGTCGTATCCCATGGCAACGATGACGTACTACGAATTCGCGGCTCGGGGCGGCCGTCCGCCGGTGAAGCTCCACTGGTATGACGGCGCGTTGCTGCCTCCCGGGCTGCAAGCGCTGGGAGCCGGACAGATGAGCAAAGACGGGGGCGTCCTCTACATCGGTGACAAGGGCAAGCTGATCCACGAGACCTACGGCGCGAACCCGCGCCTGCTGCCGCAGTCGTTGCACGATTCGGTGGGCACGCCTCCGCAAAAGTATCCGCGTATCAAGACGTCACACGAGATGAACTGGGTCGACGCCTGCAAGGGGCGGGGGGAAGCCTCATCGCCGTTCTCGTACGCCGCGCGGCTGACGGAGGTCATGCTGCTGGGCGTCGTGTCGCTTCGCGCGGGTGGCAGGATCGAATACGACGCGGAGAACATGCGCATCACCAACGCGCCGGACGCCAACCAGTTTCTACGTCGCGACTATCGCCAAGGCTGGGCCGTCTAGGAGTGGGAAGTCTTGCCATCGAGGAATTGCATACTTACTGGGCTTGCCAGCGCGCACCAGGATCGGTCACGCCGCTACCCCAGGACGTTGAAAGGACATTGCTGGCCGGCTTACGTCTTAACGTGCTGGAAACCCTGCGTTACCTGCGCCACCAGCGGCCCGACTATGCGCAATTCGAAGCCTGGATACGCGAGCGTAACGGCGGCGGGCTGGACGAAGCCTCGCTCGACAGACTGCGTCGCGCACTGGCAGGCGAGGCCGTTGGCGCCGAAGTAGGCAGCCTCGATGGCGTCGAAGGCCTGAGCGAAAAGGACATGGCACACTGGGACGAGCATGGCTATGTCATCCTGCGCAACGCGATAAGCACGGAGGCGGCGGAGATCTCGGAGGCCGCCGTCTACGATTTCCTGGGGATGGACCGCGACGATCCGGAATCCTGGTATCGCCAGTCGCTGGGTCACTCGATCTGGGTGCCGTTACTGCGGCATCCGGCACTGGTAGCCAACCGGCGCGTGCCACGCATTCACAAGAGCCATGCACAACTATGGGAGCGGGAAGATCTTTGGGTCACCATCGACCAGGTCGGATTCAATCCTCCGGAACGGAAAAACTGGCCGTTTCCCGGCCCGCATCTGCATTGGGACGCGACGCTCGCCGAGCCGCATTGCCTTCAATTGCAGGGGATCCTGTATCTCGTCGACGTCGCCGAGGACCAGGGGGCATTCAGTTGCGTGCCGGGCTTTCATCACACACTGAAGCAGTGGGTGAAAACCGTTCCCGCGGGCATGGGTTTTAACGATCACGCGCGACGCACCCTGACGATGAAGCATATTGCCGCAAAGCGTGGCGACATGATCATCTGGCACCACCTGCTTCCTCACGGCAGCAGTCCAAACCGTGCGCAACGGCCACGCGTCGTGCAATACATGTCGCTGCAACCCACCCGATTCGCCCATACCAAGGAATGGAAGGCTTGATGTCTTCGTGATGACAGCCGAGGATCTCGTCCTCGGCTGGGTGTTTAGGTAACGGTCGCCAGAAGAGCAAGACAGGCAAGAGATGCCGTGCTAAAGCGCCCGGATCAACTCCAGAATTTTCTGGTACTGCTCCAGCTGGTCGGGCGCCTTGATCATGGCGACCAACACCGTCGCCGTGGCTGACTGCTTTACCACGGCCATATTCGCCTCCTGTGACACGGCCTGCAGTTCGCGCAAGGCGACAGCTGTCGTACTCATGATGTCGCGTACCGCGTCGGACCACGGGCGTGCTTGGTCGAAACCGGTCTTGTTCGCGGCGGCGATGGCGCGTTCGATGACGCGCGAAACCTGATCAGGGTCGTCCTTTGCCACCGCTGCCTGCACTGAGGCAGAAGTTCCGTCCCCGTCCTTCGGTACCGCTTCAAAAATCGAGAAGAGTTGCATCGCCGCCTGCGTCGTCGCCGCCTGCGCCAGGATATTGCCCTGCTGCTGGACACTAACTGCATTTTCCACGGCGTTGCCCAAGGCATGGCCCGCCTCCATGTAGATATTGCCAAGCGCAGCAGCCGCCGCATCGGGCGGAATCTTGACGTTGGTCTGTGTCACGGCCTCGGTAATCTCGGGCGTCGATACTTTCATAAAAACTCCTCAGCTCAGTGGAAGTTGATAGCGTGTCTACAGTTCGCGCGACAAGTAGAGGTGTTCATGGCTTTGCAGGGTCAATGCTCTCAACGCCCGGTCCCGCGCGGCGCCGTTGACCCACGCACCACCAGATCAGCCGACAGCACGCGCTTGCGCGGCGGTACCTCTGGGTCGTTCAAGATCTCGATCAGCATGGTCATCGCCTCCCGCCCCAGTGCATTCTTTGGCTGGGCGACGGTGGTAAGAGACGGCGAGGTGTAGCGCGCGAAGCGAATGTCGTCAAAGCCGACCACGGAAACGTCCTCCGGTACACGCAGGCCGTGCGAGATCAGGGCACGCATCGCGCCGATGGCCATTTCGTCGTTGGAACAGAACACCGCGCTGAACGATTGCCCCTGCGAAAGAAACAATTCGATCGCCCGCTCACCCGCTTCGATCGAAAAGTCGCCGACGGCGGTCAACGCGGGATTGGCGGAAATCTCCGCCCGTTGCAGGGCAAGCCGATAGCCCTGCTCGCGGTCAACGCATATGGGGCTGGACGACGGGCCGGCAATGAAGGCGATATCGCGATGCCCCAGCGTCACCAGATAATCGACCGCGGCGCCTGCGGCGGCGACGTTGTCGATGTAGACGCTGGAAATGGACTTGTCCTTGACGTACTCGCAGGCATTGACCACGGGCAGGCGGCCATCCATCGGAATCGCCGGTACACGATGGGACATCGTAATGATGCCGTCGGCCTGGCGCGCCGCGACCATGTCGGCATAGGACTGCTCGCGGACCAGGCTGCTCTGCGTTTCGCCCAGTAGCACCGAATAGCCTGTTTCGTAGGCCACTTGCTCGATGCCGCGGATGACCTCCGAGAAAAACGGGTTGGCGATGTCGGGAAGCAGGGCGACGACCAGTCGTGTACGCGCCGTGCGCAGATTGCGCGCGAGCGCATTGGGCGTGTAGCCCAGGCGCTTGACCACCTCATGGATACGCAGGCGCGTCTCTTCGCTGACGATCTCCGGCCGCTGCAAGGCGCGTGACACGGTTGCCACTGAAACCTTGGCGATAGCGGCGATTTCCTTGACCGTCCGGACACGCGCAGGCTGCGGCGCAGCATTCGCATCCTCGCCCTTGGCGCCCCGTCCTTTACGCTTGGATCCCTCCGCGCTCACCCTTTTCAGCCCCCTGATAGCCGTTGCGCCCTGCAAGATACCAGCCGTGACATTTCTTAATTAAATTTTCGACGCGTCCGGCTGGGCCGAGATTTGTGCAGTGCAATGTAATGGATTACATGAAATCGTTGCACCGGCCTCTTCACATCTGTTACATACTTTGCCAGATTTAAAGCGCTCAGCCAGAAGAGCTTGGCGCGATTGGCCCGGACGCAACGCAGGAAAAAACGGCCAACGCGAGTGTTTATGCGGATGTAATCGAATACATTCGAAGGACAGCAGCACCTCGGAGGGGAAATGGCAGGCCAGTCCACATCGACCAGCGCCAGGGTGGTCATCCGATGAAGAACCTCGGCATGGGGCTCGTCGGCCCCGGCTTCATCGCCGCGCATCACCTGGATGCCGTACGTCGCCTGGGTAACGTCGATATCGTCGGTATCGCCGGCTCCAGTGCCGAATCGGCGAAAAAGCGGGCTCGCGAACTGAATGCCGGGCGTGGCTACGCCAGTTACCAGGAACTGCTGGCCGACCCTGCCATCCAGGTGGTCCACAACACCACCCCCAATCATTTGCACCGGGAGGTTTCGCTGGCGGCGCTGCGCGCCGGCAAGCATGTGATCTCCGACAAGCCGCTGGCCAGCAATACGCAGGAGGCGCGTGAACTGTACGAAGCCGCGCGCCAGGCCGGTGTTGCGCACGTCGTCACCTTCAACTATCGCGGCTACCCGCTTATCCAGCAGGCTCGCGCGATGATCGCCAAGGGTAAGGTCGGCCCGGCGGTGTTTGTACACGGCTGCTACTTGCAGGACTGGTTGACCGACGAGCGCGCTTATTCCTGGCGTCTGGACCCCAAGCTTGGAGGTGCCAGTTCCGCGCTTGGCGACATCGGTTCGCACTGGTGCGACCTGGCCGAGCACGTGACCGGCGCACGCATCACGGCGGTACTTGCCGATCTTCACACGGCCGTGCCCGTTCGCGAGGCGCCGGCGGCGTCGCCCAAGGCGTTCGCAGGCGCGGCCAAGTCGGCGCCGCGACGCAAGATCAAGATCACCAGCGAAGACATCGCCAGCGTGCTGCTTCGTTTCGACAACGGCGCGCGCGGCTGCGTCACCGTGGGCCAGGTGCTTCCCGGGCACAAGAACGACCTGCGCCTGGAGGTGAACGGGCGCGTGGCCTCGTTGGCGTGGCGGCAGGAACAGCCCAATGAACTGTGGATCGGTCACCAGGCACAGGCAAATACATTGTTGACGCGGGACCCCGCGCTGCTTGATCCGGCCGCGCGCGGCTACGCTCATCTGCCCGCAGGCCACCCGGAAGCCTGGGCGGACGCCTTCCGCAACCTCATGGCAGACGCCTATGCGTGGATCGGACGCGGCGGCACGCCCGCAACCAGGCCCGCCGCGCTGCCAACGTTCGCCGACGGCTATCGCAACAGCCTGCTGGTCGAGGCGATGCTCAAGAGCCACGCCGCGGGCGGGGTATGGCAGCACGTCGAAGACCCACTCGAAGCACGACGCACAAAGGGGAAACGGGGATGAAGTGGCGCCTTAGGGTAATGATGCTGTTTGAGTTCGCGATCTGGGGCGCCTGGTACGTCACGGTCGGCACCTGGCTTGGCCAGACGCTGCATTTCAGCGGCAAGGAAATCGGCGCCGTCGCCGGCACCACCGCCATCGGCGCGATGATCTCGCCGCTGTTCGTGGGGCTGCTTGCCGACCGCCTGTTCGATACGCGCCGTGTACTGGCCATCCTGCATATCGTCGGCGCCGTGCTGCTGGTAGTCGCCGCGCAACAAAGTTCGTTCGCGACCGTCTATGGTGCCCTCCTGGCCTACAGCCTCTGCTACATGCCGACGCTGGCGCTGACCACCTCCCTCGCCATGCGGCACATCAATTCTCCTCAGGAGGAATTTGGCGCGATCCGCGTGTTCGGCACCATCGGCTGGATCATCATGGGCCTGATCGTCGGCGCCTGGGGCGTGGAAGCCACCGCGTCCCCCCTGCATCTGGCCGCCGGCCTTTCACTCGTGATGGCGGTCTATTGCTTCACCCTGCCCCCGACACCGCCGCTCGCGCGCGACCAGCACTTCAAGATACGTTCGGTGCTTCCGCTTGAGTCCCTGCACCTGCTGCGCGACCGCTCGATGGCGGTATTTGCCCTCGCCTCGTTCCTGATCTGCATTCCGCTGCAGTTCTACTACGCGTTCACCAACCTGTTCCTCAACGAGATTGGCGTGGTCAACGCCGCCGGCAAGATGACCGGCGGGCAGATGTCGGAAATTCTCTGCATGCTGCTGATCCCCTGGTTCTTCCGGCGACTGGGGGTGAAGTACATGCTCGCCGTGGGCATGCTGGCCTGGGTGGTGCGCTATGCCCTGTTCGCCTTCGGTGGTACCGGCGATCTGATGTGGATGCTCTGGATCGGCATCATCCTGCACGGCATCTGCTTCGACTTCTTCTTCGTGGTCGGCCAGATCTACATCGATCGTGAAGCTCCGTCCGCCTTGCGCGCGGCGACGCAGGGGCTGATCACCTTCCTGACCTACGGCTTGGGAATGTTCGTCGGCTCGTGGCTGTCCGGCGTCGCGGTAGACACCTATGCGCAAACCAACGCCCAGGGCGTGACGACGCATGACTGGCACGGCATCTGGATGCTCGCCGGTGGTTGCGCCGCCGTCGTGCTCATCCTGTTCGTATTGCTGTTCAAAGATCGAAAGGCGAAGGCAGGCAACCCCGCCGCCGTCGCCACCTGACCCAACCCCTCCATCCCCATCGGCGGAGAAACGTAGATGATGAATCGCAGGCAGTTCCTGGCCCGTTCCGCGCTATTCGGCTCGGCGGCGTGGATGACCCTTGGCTCGCCCGGCAAGCTGCTTGCCGCGGCCTCGCAGGGCAAGCCGCTCGGCATCCAGCTCTACATGGTGCTGAAGGCCTACCAGGACGACCCCATGGGGGCGCTCAAGACGCTCAAGGCGATCGGCTACACGGAAATCGAAGCCATCGTCACCAGCACGGCCAAGACCCTGCGCGATCAGTTGAACGAAACGGGCCTGCGCTCCCCCAGCATGCATTTCGACAGCCTCGGCTTCGAGCCCGGCATCGACGCGGCACATACGCTGGGCTCGCAGTTCATCGTCAGCAGCATGCTGCCGTCGATCATGCAGAAGGAACAGGCCGGGAAGGGAAAGAGCGCGCCGGAACCCACCTACTCGCTCGACGAGGCCAAGCGTACCGCCGAGTACGCCAACCGCCTCGGCGAAAAAGCCAAACAGGCGGGCCTGCAATATGCCTATCACAACCACCATCTGGAGTTTACCGACGTGGGCGGCGGGCAGACCTTCTACGACGTGCTGCTGAAGGAAACCGACCACAAGCTCGTGCAGTTCGAGCTCGATTGCGGCTGGGTCCACGCGGGCGGCAAGAATCCCACCGATATCTTCAAGGCCAATCCCGGCCGCATCACGCTGATGCATGCCAAGGATTTCCTGCCCGGCGCCAACGACAAGAACAACTATCCAGGCGCGGAACTCGGACGTGGCACGCTCGACTACAAACCGATCATGGCGGCGGCGGACACCTCGGGACTTAAGCACTGCTTCGTCGAGCAGGAAGGCCCCTTCGACCGCATGAGCCAGCTCGACGCCGCGCGCGTCGATTTCGCCTACCTGCGCCCAATGCGCTGAACCGGAATCAAGGCATACGCATGGAAAAGAACACATTCGACGCCATCGTCGTCGGCACCGGCGTTAGTGGCGGCTGGGCCGCCAAGGAACTGACCGAGAAGGGTCTGAAGACCCTGGTGCTGGACCGCGGTCCCATGGTGAAGCACGGCGATTACCCCACCGCGATGAAAGCGCCCTGGGAACTGCCCTACGCCGACGAGCCCACCCAGGAAGACATCAAGCGCCACCCGAAGCACACGCGCCCGTCGTTCTATGGCATCACTCAGTCGACCAAGCACTGGTTCGTCGACGACCTGGACAACCCGTACGAGGAGACCAAGCCCTTCGACTGGTTCCGCGGCTACCACGTGGGTGGACGCTCCCTGATGTGGGGCCGGCAAAGCTATCGCTTCAGCGAGATGGACTTCGAGGCGAACGCAAAAGACGGCGTGGGTGTGGACTGGCCCATCCGCTACAAGGACCTCGCCCCCTGGTACGACTACGTCGAGCACTTCATCGGCGTCAGCGGATCGACCGAGAACATGGCGCAGCTGCCCGACGGCCAGTTCCTCAAGCCGATGGAGCTGAACTGCGTCGAGAAGGATTTCCAGGGAAAGATTGGCGAGAAGTTCAACCGCAGGCTGATCATCGGCCGCACGGCGAACCTGTCCGAGGCTCTCAAGCACGACCAGAGCCCACAGCGTGGTACGTGCCAGTATCGCAACCTGTGCATGCGCGGCTGTCCTTTCGGCGGCTACTTCAGCAGCAACTCGTCAACGCTCCCCTCCGCCGAGCGAACCGGCAACATGACGATCGTCACCAATGCGATCGTCTACGAGGTGATCTACGACAACGCCAAGGGCCGGGCGACAGGCGTGCGCGTACTGGATGCCGAAACCGGCCACCAGACCGAATACTTCGCGAAGGTGATCTTCCTTAACGCATCCACCTTCGGCACCACGCACATCCTGCTCAATTCCGTGTCCAGCCGCTTTCCCAACGGCTTCGGCAACGACAGTGGCGAAGTGGGCCACAACATCATGGACCACATCTTCGGCAACGGCGCGGGAGCGCTGGTGGAGGGCCACGAAGACCGCTACTACTCCGGGCGCCGACCCAATGGTTTTTACATCCCGCGCTACCGCAACGTCGGCGACGACAAGCGGAGCTACCTCCGCGGCTTCGGCTACCAGGGCGGTGCAAGCCGCAGCGACTGGACGCGCCTGGTCGACGAAGCAGTACTGGGCGACGACCTGAAGCGCGCCGCGGAGAAGCCCGGCCCGTGGGAGGTCTCGATGATGGGCTTTGGCGAAATGCTGCCCAACCACAAGAACATGGTCAGCCTCGATCGCCAGATCAAGGACAAGTACGGCTTGCCGGTGCTCAACTTCGACGTCATGCACCGCGAAAACGAACAGGTGATGACCAAGGAGATGGTGGACGATGCCATGGAGATGTTCACCGCCGCCGGTTACAAGAATGTGCGTTCCTTCAGCATGAAGGCCAATCCCGGCGCCGGCATCCACGAAATGGGCACCGCACGCATGGGCCGCGACCCGAAGACCTCGGTGCTGAACGCGTGGAACCAGATGCACGCGTGCAAGAACGTGTTCATTACCGACGGCTCGGCCATGGCCTCGTCGGCCTGCCAGAACCCGTCGTTGACCTACATGGCACTGACCGCACGCGCGGCCAGCCATGCAGTGGATGAACTCAAGCGCGGCAACATCTAAAGGATACTCGCCATGAACCGTCGTGAATGGTTGAAAAGCATGTCCACGCTTGCGGTCGGCGCAGTCGCCGCGCCGTCACTGCTGGCCGTATTCGATGCCTTTGCCGCATCGCAAAAGCCGGGCGCGGCTGCCCGGTTCTTCAATCCGGCGCAAAGTGGCGTGATCGCCGCCGTGGCCGACATCGTGATTCCGCGTAGCGATACCCCGGGAGCGATCGATGCAGGCGTGCCGGCCTTCATCGATTCAATGTTCAAGGATGTCTACACCAAGAACGAGAAAGAGCGGTACCTCGCCGCGCTGGCCGCGTTCGACAAGGCCGGTGGCAAACCGTTCCTACAGTTGGACGAGTCGCAACGCAAGGCCCTGGTAACCAAGCTCCACGCAGAGGCCGTTGCCGTGCCAGCCCATGGCAAGATCCCGCCGGACGCCGACTTCGTGCTGATGACCAAGAAGCTGACCATGCTTGGCTTCTTCATGTCCGAGCCCGGCTGCACGCAGGTGCTCCAGTACGTCGCCGTTCCCGGTGGTTTCAAGGCCGACATACCGCTCTCCCAGGCGGGCAATGGCAAAGCGTGGGCTGTTGAAACGGAACTGAAGATATGAAAACGCTCAAGGGTCCGGGCATCTTCCTTGCCCAGTATGCGCAGGATATGGCGCCATTCAACACGCTTCCCGACATCGCGAAATGGGCGGCGTCGCTGGGTTTCGTCGGCGTGCAGATTCCCAGCAACGATCATCGCCTGTTCGATCTGGAAAAGGCGGCGGAGAGCAAGACGTACTGCGACGACATCGCGGGCATGCTGGCCGAGCACGGGCTGGCGGTGACTGAGTTGTCCACGCACCTGCAGGGTCAGCTGGTGGCCTCGCATCCCGCCTATGACCGCCTGTTCGATGGGTTCGCACCCGCTGCATTGCGTGGGCGCACGCAGGACCGCCAGGCGTGGGCGGTGCAACAGCTGAAGCTTGCGGCGAAGGCGAGCCAGCATCTGGGTCTGACCTCGCACGCCACCTTCTCCGGCGCGCTGGCCTGGCATCTGTTCTATCCGTGGCCGCAGCGTCCTGCCGGGCTGGTGGAGGAAGCCTTCGCTGAACTGGCCAAGCGTTGGCGGCCCATTCTCGATGCCTTCGATGAAGCCGGTGTGGATGTCTGCTACGAACTGCACCCGGGCGAGGACCTGCACGATGGCGCCACCTTCGAGCGCTTTCTCGAGGCCGTGGACCACCACCCGCGGGCCAACATCCTCTACGACCCCAGCCACATGGTCCTGCAGCAGATGGACTATCTGGAGTTCATCGACTTCTATCACGAGCGGATCCGCGCGTTCCACGTGAAGGACGCCGAATTCCGTCCGAACGGACGCGCTGGTGTCTACGGTGGATATCAGAGCTGGCTCGATCGACCGGGACGTTTCCGCTCGCTGGGCGACGGACAGATCGATTTCAGGGCGATCTTCAGCAAGATGGCGCAGTACGGCTATCCAGGCTGGGCGGTGCTCGAATGGGAATGCTGCATCAAGGATGCCCAGCAAGGCGCGAAGGAAGGCGCGATCTTCATCCGCGACCACATCATCAAGGTCACCGAGCGCGCATTCGACGACTTCGCCTCCTCCGGCACCGACCGCACCTTCAACCGCGACATCCTGGGACTCCAATAGCCATGACCACTCCGTCTACCGGCCTGAGCCGTCGTGCCGCACTTGGTCGCCTCGCCGCCGGCGCGGCAGTCTTCGGCGCGATGCCGTTGCTCGCCTCCGCCGAAACCGTTCCTGGCAAGAAGGCCACGGGGAAGACGCCGCCCGGGCGCCTGAAGCAGTCGCTGAGCCGCTGGACGTCCAAGGCGCCGTTACCCGAACTGTGCAAGCGCCTGAAGGCCCTTGGCTTCGCCGGCGTCGACCTGCTGTATGCGGACGAATGGGCTCAGGTGCTCGACAGTGGCCTGGCCGTATCGATGGGTTACCCCACGAAGCGCGATGACTTCATCACGTTTGGCTTCAACAACCCAGCCAACCATGCCACGCTGCTGAAGGAACTGGAAACGAGTATTCCGCTGGCCAAGAAGGCCGGGCTGACCAACGTCATCACCATGTTCGGCAATCGCGTGCCCGGCATCGATGACCACCAGGCGCTCGACAACTGCGTAGCGGGCCTCTCCAAGATCGCGCCCCTCGCGGCAGAGAACGGCATCACCCTGTGCTTGGAGCTGCTGAACAGCAAGGTCGACCACCACGGCTACCAGGGCGACAGCACCGCATTCGGCGTGGCGGTGATGAAGGGCATCAACTCGCCCAACGTCAAGCTTCTCTACGACATCTATCACATGCAGATCATGGAAGGTGACGTGATCCGTACCATCCGCGACAACATCCAGTACATCGGGCATTTCCATACCGGCGGTGTGCCGGGGCGTCATGAGATCGACGGCACCCAGGAACTGAACTACCACGCCATCGCCAAGGCAATCGCGGACCTCGACTACAAGGGCTTTATCGCGCACGAGTTCATGCCGGCGCGATCGGACCCGTTCGAATCGTTTGCCGAAGCCTTCAAGATTTGCACGGTATGAACTTTCATCGAAGGATGACCATGAACCAGCGTCGCTCGCTTTTCCTTGCTTTCTCCGTTGCGGCCGTCGCATCGACATCCGCCTGGGCGCAAACCGACCCCAAGGCGACCGAGCAGTGGGAGCCGGTGCCCAAGGTAGTCACACCGGGCAAGCAGAGCAGTGCACCGCCCTCCGATGCCATCGTCCTGTTCGACGGCCACGACCTTTCGAAATGGGAGGCATCCAAGGATCACTCCCCGGCGAACTGGAAGGTGCACGACGGCGTGGTAACCGTCGACAAGGCCACCGGCAACATCCAGACCAAGCAGAAGTTCAGGAATTACCAGATTCACCTGGAATGGCAGATACCCAAGGACATCACCGGCGACGGCCAGGCACGTGGCAACAGCGGCATGTATGTTGCCTCCACGGGCCCTGGCGATGAAGGCTACGAGATCCAGATCCTGGACTCGTACAACAACAAGACCTACGTCAATGGACAGGCGGCCAGCGTCTACAAGCAGACACCGCCGCTGGCCAATGCCATGCGCCCGCCTGGCGAATGGCAAACCTACGACGCCATCTGGACGGCGCCGGTATTTGCCGCCGACGGCTCGCTGAAATCACCGGCCTACATCACGCTGTCCCACAACGGCGTGCTGGTACAGAACCACACCGAGCTTGCTGGCGAGACCTTCTATATCGGCAAGCCGAAATACAACGCGTACACCGAAGCGCCCATCAAGCTCCAGGCGCACGGCGATCACTCGCAGCCCATCAGCTTCCGCAATATCTGGGTGAGGCCGCTGGAGTAAGCGGCCCCCTCCATCAGACCGCGCCGTACAAGCCGCGTGCGTATTCGTATTCCGCCAGCATTTCCTCAAGGCTCAGCGCACGCGTCCAGACGGCGGCATAACGAGTAAGGATGGCGCCCTGCTGGGTCGCATCGCCGCCATCCTTCCATGCATTGATCAACACCTTGCCGTTGAGCGGTCGATTGGCAAGGCCGGCGTAGGTCTCCTCGCGCGGCGCTTCTTCATAGCTTGGGCAGAGGAAGCGCACCGTGCCCGTCGCCGAATCCACCGAGACGATCGCGAAGCGGGGCTTGTAGCGCGTATCCACCCCCTGGGTGGGGCCGTTGGTGATGGCCTTTTCGCCACCGGCGAGGGCCAGGCGGAAGCTTGTCAATTCCGAATTGGCCGCTGACGTATCGTAGGAATGCTGCAGCGCCAGGCCGGCCTCATGCGGGCTGAAGCCCTGATAGGTGCTCAGCGCACGCCCCGCGTTGCTCGATGGGCCGACGCCGTACGGGCTGCAGAAGATGGCTGCGAAGGTGATGCTTGCCGTCTCGTCGATGTCGGTCTGGAAACCCTGCGTGTTGTTGGCCGACTGCACGCCTGAAGCGGTGAAGCTGGGCTTGCCGATCAGCGTGAGTGCCGCACGGCCGCTGCCGGATCGATCGATGATGTCGCTGCGCGCATTGCCGTTGAAATGCCATTCGCCCGCAGGCTGCACCCGGCCGACCCAGCCCAGGGCGACGTCGCCAACCAGGGCGTAGTTGTGCATCGGCCGCAGGGCGCCGTTGCTGGCCTTGTAGAAGTCGGCCTCGCCGGCGCTGTCGCGGATGTTGCTGCGCGGGCCCGCGCTGCGACCGGCAAGGGAGGCAGGTTCAGCGGGATCGCCCCAACCCAGGGTAATTTTCGCCGCGGTCTCGGGCAACGCTGTCTTCAAGGTTATCTGCAACGTATCGTTGGCAATCACCTTCACCGCGGCAATGAGGTTGTTGTCGCCGGGACCGGCCGGCACGACTTTGTTATTGGCATCGCGCACGTCCAGGCCGTAGTTGCGCGTCGGTGCGACCCAACTGGTGTCGATGGTCAGCACGCCGGCGGGCACGTTGAAGACCAGATTGATCGTACTCGCATTGACCCTGACCGCCGTCAGCACGTCCAGTGCCGGATTGCGCAATGCGACGCCCGCCGAGCGATCCTGGATCAGCTGATAGAGCGCTCGCGCAAAATAGCGTCCCTGCCATCGATGGCTTTCGTTGTTGAGATGAAGCATCGGCTGGTCGCGTTCCGACTCATCGACGTAGTCGAACATGTACTGCGGGTTGACCATGCGCAGGTAAGGACTGGCCAGGCAGGCGTCGCGCTGGGCCAGCGCGATGAATGGATTGCAGAAGGCCAGGCTGGTCGCGCCATAGCTGTTGTGGCTGCAAACCTGTGCTATCAGCCACAAGGGCCGCCAGCTCTGCTCGGGCAGGTAGACCTGGCAGAGCTTGAGCCAGTGCGCGCGCTCGAGCGCAGCGAGCTTGGTCTTGTAGGTGGCACGTGTCTCCGAAAGACCCGTGGAGTCGGCCTCGCCCTGTTGCCACGTGGTTGCCAGCCAGCCGATGTTCGTACCATCTTTCTGGCCTTCGGCACGCATCAGGGCCAACATCGACGTAAGGCGTAGCTTGCTGTCGTCCCAACCCTGGTAGCCGCCGGGATTGTCATCGTCGAGGAAGGTGGCGAAGTAACCGATCGGCCTGCCGCCCTCGCCGCTGGTGAATGCGCTGTAGCGGCTGTACTGCGCCGATGCAGGCACGCCATTGAGCACGGCGGTGTACTCCACAAGGCCGTCGGCGCAGGCGTTTGTGCCTACTTCTCCACCCGTGCCATGTCCGCCGTCGTATTCCACCAGCGGGACCAGGCTCGTCATCGCGCTGGCATCGGTGCCGGGGCGCACGCCGCCATTGAAGGTGACGTTGGCGTAGATCTGCTGCAACGTCAGTGCCGGGCGGCCACCCGTTCCTATGGCATTGGATTGACCGTGGAACATGATCAGCTCGCGTCGCGAGCGAATGATCGTCTCTTCCCCGCCAATCACAACGTTGCCCGTTGGCACGACCGTCGCCGCAGAGGCAGAGCGTTCAAATAGCCAGGACAACCCAAAAGTACCCGTTAAACCGGCCAGTCCCAGGCCACCCGCGGCGAAGGTGCTGTGTCGAAGAAACTCGCGTCGCGGGAGCTCCGGCCCTGAGGGATCCGCGGCTTCCGCGTTGCTACGCCATGGACGAAGATCCAGGCCGCCATCTTCGCGACGCAGGCGCAAGGAGACACGCTTGAAGTTCCAAGGCTTTTTCATTGGCATGCAACTCCCCTTCGCCCGCGAAACGCGGGCGGGTGAATGAAGGCGTAGTTACGTGCAACTCATCGATCTGTGCGTCGATGAAACAGCGAACGTCGGATGAGCCGCTCGTACGATGTAGCACGTGGATCGATCAAAGTATCTATCCGAACGCATCAAAGACGACGTTCAGCGTGCTTTTGTGAAGTGCTAAGCAATCCGATATGACGACCTCTTCGCAGTTCCCAGCATTGGCGAGATCGCGACGCTCAGCGTTCGGGAGTGGAACGCCAAATAGACTCATTCAGTTTGCGGCGGAGTGCGCCATATCCTGCAAAACGCGACCGATGCGATCACGAAGGTCCTTTCCCTGCAGATGGGCGAGTTCCTGGAGAGAGTGCCCAACGGCAAGCCGCTGCGCGACAAGGAAGCCAACGTAATATCCCGACCGCCACGGCAACCCCCGTTCTTTCACCTTGGGATTCCCATAGGTGAAGTAGGTTCGGAACACATCGGCATCCGTACGGTCAGCGTTGGCCAGAAGATCGGCGGATATCCGCGGGAGCACGGCGCTGGCCGTACTCTCCAGGTCGACCGGCAGTATCAGAGCAGCAGGAACGGTAGCTCCCGGGGTGGTTCGATAGCTGACATAGGTCGCCAACCCTTCTGCCCAAAGGGCTTTCCAGATCAGTTGGTGCTCGCCTGCGTCATCGCTGAAACCGCTGGCCTGGTGGTGGTAGCGATGAAAGAGTTCGTGCGACAGGAAGACCGGAAGGGAAAGGATATTCCGTTCGGAATCGATTTGATCGATGCCAAGTACAAGCGATTTTATACCAGCCACTTCGCGCCCGGCGCCGTCGAGTTGGCCAAGGCTATCCACCAGGTAGATCGGGAAGTCGCATCGAAAATCCGGGAACTCTTTCGAGAACGCAGCCGTCACCTGCCGCAGTGCTGCGCGTACCTGCGCAACTGTTTGCAAACGCCCCTCGTGGCCCTGGGCCTGCTGCAGGGAGGTCAAAAGTTTCCCGTCGAGTGCAGGTCCAGCATCGACACCGAGGACTTCCGGCGTATACAGCTGCGCGTGCCGCTCCAGGATACTCCGACGGTATTCCGCCACCTTCTGCTCGGGGGGCCAGTTAGCGGTCTTGTGCGCGATCGCCACGACGGGTGAGTAAAGGTCGATCACCGAGCATGCGCAGGCGGTTCCCGCCAGGCAGAAAAACATGACCGCCAAGATGGCAAGCCGTGTATGCCATGAAGCCAGGCGCGACGAGGCCGAACATATCAATGGCAGCAAGCACGAAGCTTTGAGTCGAGACAACATGCGCAAGGTTGGAGACTGCCGTGTCGTGGGACGTGCCACGAGCCACAGTGTACGAAAAACCGTTGGCTGACATCTGGCGATTTCTTGCGACAAAAGAAGGAGATAGGCCATTGAGGCCTCAATGGCCTTGCTTCCAACGGCCTTTGACGAAAGAATTCACGAACCACACTGAGAACGGACGATTCGGTGCGCTTGTTCACCAGTACCCTGGCTATCGCCATGACGATGTCGACGCCCGCCATGGCCGACTGCATCGACGATGCCGCCCGCTACCAGCAGGTACACCCCTATGTCCTGCGTGCGATCGCTTACCACGAGTCGCGCATGCGCGCCGACCTGATCAATCACAACACGAACGGCAGCATCGATATCGGCGTGATGGGCATCAACTCCGTCCACCTGCGCGAGTTGGCCGGCTTCGGCATCGCTCCACAACAACTCAGCAATGCCTGCATCAACGCTTATATCGGCGCCTGGTACCTACGTCGCAAGATCGACAAGTACGGCAACACCTGGCAAGCCGTGGCGGCATATCATTCGGAGACACCTGAATTGGGATCGGCCTATGCGGCGCGCATTCGTGGCGTACTGGTAGGCTGGGGGGTACTTAGGCCTTGAGACCTTGATGTTGTGTGCCCACCTAGACCTAAACTGACGGATGCCAGCGGAACCGGCGGAGCGCTACCTCAAGAGCAATACCCGCTCGGCGCGAGAATCTAGTCGATCTGCTAAAACTCGTGAAATTCAGATCTCGCAACGCCCAAATGCCAATCGAAGGGCTGCACCAACTTCATTTGCAGCACTGTAGTGAGAAATGATGATGCTTTGATCATCACCTAAGCCCTCCCAGGCCTCCAATCTTGGATGGCTTGTCGGGCTAATTACTATAGTGTCGCCAATCAGCTTTATGTTGCAACACGCCATATCTTTGAAGAGATTTCGACGTGATTTGTAGGCATATCTGTCAAGCATTCCTTGAACCCACTCCTCGTAGACCTGCTTGGCTTGGTCACGATCCAAAAATGTCCTGGCATCTTCACTGGACAGAAATCGGCTTTTATGAACTGCATCGAGCAAGGCCGCGCCAAGGGCCGTATCTTCGACATCAGTTGAAAGGAGGTGTCTAGCACCGTTCGGATCTCGCCCCAACAAACCTCGACCAGAATATGTTTCGATGCACACAAAATCGCCATTAAGAACAGCATTTGCGCGCTTTCCTTGTCTTGCCTCAAGTTCACTCATACTCAATGCGCCGGGGTTACGATCACCTTTACACCATTATCCTGGCCGTATTGGATCGCTCGGTTGATATGCTGCCACTGGGCAGGGGTAGTTTCTACAGGAACCGCAACTCTTAACTCACGGGATGTGATGAGCGCAGGATCTAAAGTGGTACCACTCAAAGTGTAAGGCTTGTCGAAGTTTACTATGGCATCAACATTGCCCTTCAATGAGTAATAAATTTTACTCGGGTCAGCAACTCGGGATGCAGTTGTTGTGTTCAACGTCTTAGCACTGATTGCATTGCCCGTATCGATGTCATAGAAGTCAAAAGTCTTGAAGTTTGCTGGCAACCTGGAACCAGCAGGCAGCTGACCCGCCAAATAATCCTCCCAAGGCATACCTTGACCTTGAATACCCCGTCCCCAAATTATGCCCGCATCAACGACTTTCGTGTTCAGAACAGGATTTACAGCAGCATAGGCCTCCGATACCGTTCGATCAACTACTCGGCTCGCCAGCAATCCATCAAGCTTTTCAGCCGCCCCAGGCCCACCGGCCATTAGCACCTGCACAACCGCCAGAAGCTTGTCTTCCGTCGGCATAGCCTTGATGCCTTCCCACACCTTCGAAGCAGTGGGGCCGGGTTTGCCAACAGCGTCGCCGATAGCCTCATGGACCGCCGGATTGGTGAAGAAGCGTACTCCGCCTATCGCGCTATCCAGCAGGGCATTCCCCAGCTTGCCCACTGCATAGCCCGACGCGCGCAATGCCGCGTTGCCGGGCGAGGTAGCTTCGGACATCCAGGTATTGATCGAGTCGTTGCCATCGTGGACGCCCGCCTGCAGGGATGCCAGCCAGTGATCGGCAACGGCGACCTTGCTATCGATCCAGTTTCCGATATCCACATATTCAGGTACTCGCGGCTGGGACATATGGATGCCCAGAGCCTCGTTCGTTTTCCGCTCCCACGCCGCGTATGCCGGAGCCGTGCTGGCGTACTGTTGTGACCGGTAGCTATCGAGTACAGCCTGTGAGGTCGTTTGAGGAGGCGGATCGCGATGATAAGTGTTCGACCATTCCCAAAGGTTTAGATAATCCTCGTTGAATCGGTCATTTGGTGTCACGACGACCGGAGAGAGGGTGGGGATTCCATCGGAAGCGCGGCTGGTTGTGGCGGTCACCGCCGCCGCCACCGATCCAGCATATGTTTGAGCGGGCGCCTGAATCGTCCCGGTTCCGCCACCAACTTCCATCGACGGGTTGTCGAGGAATACCGACGGTTTGGCGAGGGTGGTCTGAGTTGACGGAATGGAATTCTTCGCAATCTGGTCGGAAATAGCGTTGCCCACCGTCGAACCAATGGCATCCTCGGCGATGCCCGCCCAGCTTTGCGAGAGGTTACCGCGCACTGCCGCACTGGCCACGCCACCTGCCAGGCCGCTCGCCGTACGACTGGCTGCCGTACTCCAGCTGCTGGTGGCTTTGGTGGCGCCATAGCCGGCACCCGATGCCACCGCACTTGCTGCGATACCTTTCCAGTCGAAGGATTGTGCACCGGTGATCGATCCGATCGCCGAAGTGGCGGTGGCACTAACCGTCCCTTCCGCCACGGCGCCCCGGAAGCCACCACCTACGCCCGCGTTGATGGCCTGGCCGAGGCTTTGACCACCTACAGTGAGCGTACTCAAGCCAGACGTCACGCCGGCGCCGATGGCGCCCATCGCCACGCCCTTCCAGTTCAGCCCGCTTTGCGCACCACCGGCGATCAGGACGCCCTGACTGACCAGGCTGCCGACTGCGCCACCGATCGCCGCAGCGCCGATGATCGCAGCGGTCGAGCCAACCGCCGTGCCGCCGAGCACGGCCAGGCCCGTAGCAAACGTGCCGGCGCCGGCCGAGCCGGCAGCCACGCTCAGCAAGCCCGCCGCTGCACCGGCCGTGTAGATCGTCACCACCACCGCAGCAACGATGGCGATGATCTGTAAGGCACCACCACACCCACCGCCGCCAGCGCCATGCGGCGCCGGTGGCGGCGGCGCGTCGGGCAGGGTCGGTTGGGTGTTGCCGATCGCCTTGCCGGCGTCGTAGGGCCGGAAGGTCGTGTTGTTGTTGTGGATGTTGGTGACCTTGTTCGGCACCGTCAGCACGCTGTTCGGCGGCAGCGGTGAGTCCAGGGTCAGGTTGTTCGCGTCGGCCAGCATCCACCAAAGGCTGCTGTCGCCCCATAGTGACTGGGCGATGGCGGGCAAGGTGTCGCCCGAGTGGACGATGTAGCTGCCCGGTGCGTCGGATGGATACTCGCTGTTGATCGGCTGGTAGTTGCTGTCGAAATCGGCGAACGCGACCGGGGTGAAGCGCTTGTGCTGGTCGTCGCGGTTGCTGCTCTGAGCCTCGTGCTGGGCCAGCTCCTGCGCGTAGTCGATGTACTCCGGACCATCGTTGCCGACGTTGCCGATCTGCTCACCGTCCATGAAGTAGTAGGAATGCGAGCGGTTCGACGAGGCATTGACGACAGTGTTCGTCGTCGGGTTATAGGTGCCGTTGATCAGCTCGTCGCGCTGCAGGATGTGTCCTTCGCCATCGAGCTGATAGCTGAAGCCGCGGTTGCCCGCCACGTCGTAGGCAGCGACCAGGCGCCCCTCGGCGTCGTACTGGAAGCTGGATAGGCCAGGCTGCCAGCCTGGCGCGGACTGGTTGCTCGCCTGCACCTGGATTCGGCTCTGCTTGGCGCTGTCGAACCACACGTAGTCGTAGGTCGTGCGTACCGTGGTTGGGCCACCATAAGTCTGCGTGGCCTTCACCGTCCCGTCGGCCAGGCGTTCGGTGCGGGTACCCGTCGAGTAGCCGTTGGTGTTGGATGCCTTGTTGTCGTGATCCTCAAGCAGCAGGCTGTCCGCATCCCAGGTATGGGTGATGCTCTGCACCACCGTGCTATCCGTGACGCCATACTCGTCGTACTCGCCAACCCGGCCGGCCAGGTCGTTGATTCGCACGGTCTTGCCGGTACGCACATTGTTGGCACCGGTGATCGTGGTGACGGTGAGGTAACCCAGGGCGTCGTACTGATAGTTCTCGTGGTGACCGTCGCTGGCATAGGTTGCCGACACGCGCTCACTAAACGCGTCGTAACCGATCGCCACGCCCTGCCCGCCCGTGCCCATCGACACCACCGCGCTGCTATCGGCAGCGCTCGTACCACGATGGTTGATCGTCCCCATCGTGGTGGTGAAGCGGTTCATCGTGTCGTAGCCGTACCAGTAGTCCTGCACCTGGCCTGGCGTGCCCAGGCCGTCGGTGTACACGGACTTCATGTGGATCCGGTTGCCCATCGCGTCGTATTCGTAGTCGATGGTGTAACGCGGGTCGGTCACCTTGGTCAGACGGTTCAGCGCATCGTAGGTCGACACGCTCTGCTGGAAGGCCCACTGCCCGCTCTGCCCGGTAAAGCCCTCGAAAGTCAGGTTGCCGTTGTTGTCGTACTCGTAGGAGCCGCGCGTGCCGTTCGAACTATCGGTCATCGTACGCATCAGGCCATTGCTGTAGTACGTGTACGCGGTCGTACCCTGCTGCTTGAGCAAGCCGTTCTGGTAGTACAGGAAGTCGGTGATCCGGCCGCCCGTATCGATATGGCGCAAGGCCCGCCCGGAGCTGTCGCGCTGGTCGACCAGGGTCCGCACCACGTGGTCCTCGGCATAGGTCGAAGCCATGTTGTACGGCAGGGTCGTGGTCTGGACCCAAGCGCCCTTGCCACCGTTGAGAGTTCCGTCCCACACCGTGGTGTAGGTGGTCTTGCGCCCCGCCGCCGACACCACGGCGCTGACATTGCCCTCTACGTCGTAATCCACCGTGTCGGTGCCGAGTACCGTGGCGTGGGTCAGGCGCCGGTCTCGTTCGTCGTAGGTATAGATGTCGTACGGCCGCTGGCCGTTCACCGCCGGGCCGTCGACCCGGACCAGCCGGTCGCCCTTGTCGTAGGTGTAGTCGGTCCGACGGGCCGTCGGCGCGCCCAGGCTATAGACATCTAGCGCCTGCACGCGAACGCGCTGGTCGCCCATCGCGTCGTACTGGTAGCTCGTCACCCCGCCGTCGGCGTGGTATTCCATCGCCACCTTGCCCAGCGCGTCGTTCCAGCTCTGCGTGCTGAGGTTTCCGTTGGCGTCGCGCTGGGCTACCTGGTGACCAGTACGGTCGTAGCTGTATGTGGTCTGCGGCGAGACCAGGGTCTGGAAGCCATTGGCCAGGGTGACCGTGACATTGGGGTCGATCTTGGCGACCAGCGAGCCCTGCGTGTTGTACTTCAGCGTCGTCGTGTTGCCGCGCCCATCCTTCTCGGTGACCACGTCGCCGAAGGCGTCATGGGTCTGGCTTCGGTGCACAGTTACATCGTTGTCCTGGATATTGCCGATAACCCAGTGCGTCTCCGTGCTACTCGGTCCGTTGTGCGGAGTGAAGTGGCCGTTGTTGCGGACCAAGCCAGGATTTCCGTTGGCGCCAGTGGCCTGGGCTTGGGTGGCGAAGACGTCGTAGTAGTAGCTATAGGCCGTATTCGGGTCCAGTCCCAGGCTATCCCACTGATACTTGCCGTCACTACCCTTGGCGATGATCACCCGCTGGATCTGGTCCGGATGGGCATCGGCCCAGTAGCGCAGGACCAGGTAGTTGCCTGCAGTGATCGGCTGGTTGTTGGTATCACGCGGGTCGAAGGCCAGGGTGTAGACGTTGCCCTGCACGGTGACCGGGAACGAAGTAAGCGGGCGAGCCGTGCCCACCGTGATCGTACCAGTGGCATTGTAGGTCGTCGGTGGGATGATGTTGGCATCGGTCATCGTCGCCGTGACCGTCCAGTTGCACGAGGCACCGGAGGCATCGAATACCGATTGGGCGATGTTCCAGGCAAAACTACCCGGCGTAGTGATAGCCAGCGGACCAACGTTGACCGTCGTGCCGTCGCGTTGGCTGACCAGCTTGAAGCTGATCGTCTTGGCCGTGGTCGGCAGGTTGGAGAAGGTGATCGCGTTGTCCGGCGGGCGCGGGTAATTCAGCTGGATGCTCGGCGTGCCACTGATGACCATCCGGCCTTCGAGCATCTGTATGCCGTTGTTATTGCCGTCGAACATCCACAAGTTGATGTCATAGTCGCCAGCCGGGATACCGTTGAGCGACATCGAAGAGGTGCCGTTGACTATGGTCGCGCCACCACCCGCCGCCCATACCCACGCCGCGTTGGAACCGCGGGGCCGATAGGCGAAGCTCGCCCAGGCTGGGCGCGTTCCATTGGCGGTGCGCATATCCGATGCGACCAGAGCATTGCTGGACATGACAAACGAGCCGCCACCGAAAGTCTGGAACGCCGGTTGCGCGCCATAGAACGCGCCACTGATCGAAGGGTTGGCACCTGCGATCAACTGGTACTGCTCGGTGCGTGCCGGCGTGCCATCCGCATGTTCTGCGATATAGAGCACCTCGTACGTGCCGCCTGCTGCCAGGTTGCTTATGTCGATCGTGGACGGACTACCGGGCACAATCGTGGCGAGCGTGTAGGGACCAGCCGGGCCCCAGGGACGGATATAGACCTGCGCCTTGAGGGTTCCAGCGGTGAACTGGGAGCTGTCTTGTGCCGAAAGCTTTATTTTTGGGCTACCCACTACCGGCGAAAAACTCACACTCGCCGGCACACCTTGCACAATGCCTTGTGTCGCAGTTTGCTGGACGTAGTGAACAGTGAGGGTAGATGACGTTGACTGTCCAACCATCTGCTCCACACCTGTCTCACGCGGCGTAACGTAGATCTCAACCGAGTACGACAGAGAAACTATGTAGGTGTTGCTTCCATTTTTTGTCCATGCTCCAGTGGTGACGGGAATGTTGCTGAACGTGTAGGGTGGAGTCGTCGCAACGTATTGGAGACTTCCGGATGTATTCCCTTTGACTACCACGCGAAGCGAGTAAGCTCCGAAGACAGAAGAAAAATCTGGAACGCTAACCTGGAGTAGATATTTACTCGGCGGTGCCAACAAACCTCCGGTCTGGCCCCAACTCGGCGTAGCCGTAACGGCACCTACAGCCAAGCCACCGGGCCTCGCGGTAATTGCATTGGCTGGATCGATTGCTGGTTGTTCCGAGGCCGGCCCCACCGGCCCACCAACGGTGACACCGATCTGCCCGGGCCCGTTGCCCGACTGTTGGTATGGCGTCAGGCTCAGATGCGCGCCGTTGATATCCATCGACGGCTGGATCACGTCTACCACCTGGTTGCGCCCGTCGTACTCGGTCAGCGTCCAGGTCACGTTCGCCGCGGCGAAGATGCTGGTCAAATCCGCTGCGCCGGTTGAAGTCGCGACGCTAACCGTGTTCAGGTCGGTCGTCTGCGACTCGATCGCGATCGTCGCATTGCCGTTACCATCGTACAGGTAGATCCTGGTGATCCCGCCGTCCGCATTGGACCGCACCATGTGCCCGGCGCTGTCGTAGTCGCTCGACTCCTGCCAGCCCGTGGCTCCGGTCCCGCGACCGGTAACGTCCCCGTAAGCGTTGTATCGAGTACGCCGCTCAACTCCTGCCGTCCCATCGCGCTGCGTATCGCGCCACACTTCGCGGTTCGCTGCGTCGTAACGCACGTCCGTCGATTCGGCGTGTGCGGCGCCCTCGGCGTCGGTCAGCGTGTAGCTCATGCGCGTCAGGTTGCCCACGGCGTCGTACTGCATCTGGGTGGTGATGCCCAGCGCATTGGTCTTCGTCGCCAGATGGCCAGCCACATCGTAGGCGTAGACGTTGACCTGGTCATCGGCCGCGGTTGCACCCTTGCGCGTCTCCCGGATCACATTGTTGAAGGCGTCGTAGACGTACTCGGTGCGCGTCTGCACGGTACGCCCGGCGTAGTCGGTAAACGCCGGCGAACTCGCCGACAGGGTTCGCCCGGAGAGGTCGTAGCTCCAGCCGAACAGGCTGCCGTTGGCATCCGTGCGACGCAGCAGATTGCCTGCCGCATCGTAGGCGTAGCTCGTCACCGCATCGCCGGTCTGCTCGGTCAGGTGACCGACGCTATCGACACTGCCGTAGGCCACTCCGTGCAGGGTCTGGCTCAGCACTCGTCCATTCAGGTCATAGGTGGAGTCCGTGATCCGGTCGTCGGCGCTGTGTGGCCACGCAGCGACCGCCGCGCCGGCGTCGGCGATCGTCGACGGATCGCCTGCGTACTTCGTCGCGAAGCGGGTCTCCTTCAGCACGTTGCCGTCCTGGTCGCGCGTCCAGGCCACGCCATAGCCTTCGGCATCGATGCTCAGCACGGCCTTGCCGACGGTGTCGTACCAGGTTCGGCTGACATGGCCGTTGCCATCGGTATTGGCGACCAGAAGGCCGCCGGCGTCGTAGGTCCAGGTCCGAGTAACCGTGGTGACGAGGGCGGTGTACTGACCGTTTGCGCTCGCCCCGGGGATCGCCTGGGCCACGGACACGTTGGGCTGCCTGGTAGCGATCAATCGGTTGGCAGCGTCGTAAGTCGACTGCGTTTCGCGCACCGCCCCAGCCACCAGGCCAGGTGGTACCGCTGGATTAACCGGCAGGGACAGCAGGGTGTCGTAGGCCTTCAGGTCAACCTGGTTGCCCGCCGCGTCGTAGGCATAACTGGTGTAAGCACCGGTCGGACCGACCTGAGCGATGACATGATTGGCAGCATCGTAGTAGGACGTGGTGACGTTGCCGTTGGCATCGGTGCTGGTGACCAGGTTGCCGCGCAGGTCGTAGCTGCGGGTCTCGGCCGGCGACACGGTACGCACGCCTACGCCGTTGACGTAAGTGGTGACCGGCGCGTGGATCGTCGCGGTCAGCCGATCCATGGCGTCGTAGGTGAAGGTCGTGCTGCGCTGCTCGGCCGCACCGACCGCCTCGATGCTACCGATGCGGTTGCCGCGTGCATCGTAGGTATAGCTGTTGCTTACCGCGATCGATGCACCGCCACTGGCAGTCGTGGTGACTGGCATGGTCTCGCCGGTCACGTGACCCAGGTGATCGTAGGTGAAGGTGGAAATGCCGCCCAGCTTGTTGATGACCTGCGTGCGATTGCCGAAGGCATCGTAGCTGTACTGCTCGATGCCGCCCTGCGCGTCGGTCACCTGGGTCAGGTGGCCGAGGCTGTCATAGGTCATCGCGGTCGTGGCGCTACCGGCCGCTGAAGGCAGCGCGGGCCGGGTGTGCTCGTCGATCGGGCCGCTGAGGGCGACGCTGTAGTGCACCACACGCGTTGCGTTGCCCGCGGTGTCGTAATCGGTCGTGGTGACGTAACCAGCCGGATCGACCTGCAGGGTGACGCGACCGGCTGCATCGTAATAGAAGTAGCCACTGTGACCGCGAGCATCGGTCACCTTGATCGCGTGACCGTCCGCGTCGTAAACCGTGGCCACCGTTGCGTAAACCGGGCCGGCCGCGCTCAGCGCGCCGAAGGGGCTCCGGGTCTGAATAGGATTGCCCGCCGCGTCGTAGGTCGTCGTGGTCGTGTAATACGACAGCAGCTTCGCGATGTCCGCAGCGGTCAGCGCTGTCACATCCTTGCCGTTGCCGGCGGTGTCGACAATGCCCAGTGCCTTGCGCTGGTCGCGCAGGGCGGTCGAATCCTGGCTGACCAGGGCAACGCCGCGCGGGTCGATCACCTGGGTACGCTGGCCGAGCGCGTCGTAGACGTAGCGTGTCGTCGAGGCCACTGTGGTGCCGTCAGCGCGGGTCTCCTCGACCAGGCGACCAACTGCGTCGAAGTGGTGAAGCGTGGTCACAGCTTGGGCGGTGCCGTAGGCCACCGTGATGGCCGTCGCTTGCCCCATGCCGTCGAGGACGTAATGAGTGATGACACCAGCCGCATTGATGGCGTCGGTGACGCGCCCGGCGGCGTCGTACTGCTGGCGGGTCGTCGAGCCTGTGGCGCTGGTGAGCCGAGCTGCGATGCTGGCCACCGTGTCGCTTGCGGTTACCCCGCTCAGCCGCGCATCGAAGCGCTCCGTCGCAGTCAGCCTTCCTGCCGCATCGTAGGTATAGCCAGTGGCGTAACCCTCCGCATCGACGCAATAGGCTGGGCGGTTGGCGCTGTCGTAGAACCACTGAGACAGGCGCGTGCCCGCAGTGACGTGCGTGGTCGCCCACGACTGCATCGTCGCCAGGGCCGGGGTACCGGCGACCGTGTAGTCCTGTTCGTAGGCTACAGTGGCCAGGCGGTTGCCGTTTGCATCGTAGCGATTTTCGACTACCGCTCCGGCTGGATCGATCGTGAAAACCAGGCGGTTTGCCGCATCGTAGATGTAAGTGGTGACCCGGTCCACCGATTGAATGGACACAACGCTGCTGACCGAGGCAACGGTGAACTGATCAAACTGATAGGTCGTTGCGAACGACACCTTTTGCGTGAGGTTGCCGTTGGCGTCATAACTCATGCCAGTCAGTCGACCGGCTCCGTCGAGCGTATACCGGAGGCGTCCGTCCTTGTCGTAGGCGTAACTGTCCACGCGATCGGCCGCATTGACCGACAGGCGCGCCGTGACATCGGCGCTACCGACGACCGCGCCCAGCCCGGTCAGGTCGATACGCGTGGCATAGCGGGTGCGCGCAACGACATTGCCGTCAGCGTCGTAGGTGGTATGGGTGACCGCGCCGGTTGCATCGACCGTGTAGCTAAGGCGGTTCTCTGTGTCATAGACATTACGCGTAAGACCACCATTCGCATCGGTAACCGTGACAACGTTACCGTTGGCGTCGTAGGTATAGCCCGTGGTGATTGCCAGGCCATCCGGGTCGATGACCGTCGAAATCAGCCGGTCAGCCCCGTCGTAATGACGCTCGGTCGTCCGCGGCAGGGCGCTGCCATCGCCTTCGATCGTGCGCACCGTGCGACCGGCGCCGTCGTAGACGAAGGTCGTGGTCAGCTTCAGCCCATCCGGATCGGCAATCACATGAACGATCTGGCCGTCCTTGTCGTATACCGTATCGGTCACGCTCCCCGAGGGATCGGTGACGCGGACCGTCTGCCCCTTTGCATCGTAGGCATAGGTCGTCACCAGGTGCAGGCCGTTCGGATCGAACGTGCGGGTCAACAACCGGCCGGCGGCATCGTAGCCGAAGCTGGTCCGGGTGCCATTGGCATCCGTACTGTCGAACAGGCGGCCGCCCTGGTCGTACGTGGCGCTCGTGGTCCCAGCCGGCCCCGTCGTCGAGACCAGGTGACCGTCCAGGTCATAGGTATAAGTGGTCGTATGCCCGTTGCCGTCGGTGACCGCCACGATCTGGCCGAAGGTATTGCTGGTGGAGCGGGTGACGATGCCCTCGGCCGTCGTTACCGTAACCTCGTGCGTGGCAAAGTCGTACGCGTAGCGCGTCGTGTTGCCATTGGCGTCCGTTCGGGTCAGCACGTTTGCGTAGGCGTCGTAGGTCATCTGCGCCTGACCGCCGTTGCCGTCGGTAATCACGATCACATTGCCGTTGCGATCGTACTGGCGTGTGCGGTGCACGCCATTGGCGTCGACCGACTCCATCACGCGTCCGAAGGCGTCGTAGATGGCCTGGCTCAACAGATTGAGACCTCCACTATCGCGAGTAACTGCGGTCTGCTGACCCAGATGATCGTAACCGTAGGTTGTCTGCGCCTGCTGCTGGGCATCGATCTGCTGGCTGGAGGCCACCAAGTCGCCAAAGGCGTCGTAGGCGTAGCCGGTGGTGAAGCCTCGTGCATTCGTCCGCAGTTGCGCCCGTCCCGCGGCGTCGTAGCCAATCGAAGTGACACTGGCCTGGCCGTCGGCGCCGAGTGCGTCGAAGGTGGCGCGCAACTCGTCGGTCAGCTCGCCGCCGATCAGGCTGCCGAGCGTACCGGCCGCGACGCGGCTGGCATACACAGTTGTCTGCGTGGTGTTACCGAAGGCGTCGTATTGGTAGGCGATGACGGCGCCAGTGGCGTCGACCGTATGTGACAGCTGGCCGTTGGCATCGTAATAGAAGAGCGTGCGCACGCCGTCGGCATCCGTCATCGCGGTGCGCTGGCCGGCGGCGTCATAGGTATAGTGAACCGCCCACTGGCTCCACACCGACTCGACTTGCTCGTTGCTGGGGCTGGAGCCCAGCGAAGCGAGCGCGGCACTGCCTTCGCCGTTCAGTTGCGCGACAAGATGGCCTTGTGCATCGTAGCGGTAGGTGGTGGTCCGCCCGTCCTGCGTCTGGCTGGTCACCCGGCCATCGCTGTCGTACGTATAAGAAGTAGTGCTGTCGACCGTGCTCCCCGCAACCTCCGTCACCCCCAGCAAGCGGCCTTCGGCGTCGTACTGGTAGTTGGTAATCTCGGCCTGGGAGGCGGTGGCCGCCCAATCCCGGAGGAACGCTACACTGTCAATAACGCCGACGGCGACATTGTTCGTCTTGCCCGCTGCGCTCCCGACCTGGCTGGCGCTGCCCATCATGTCGAAGGTGTAGTTGCCAATGGAGGCGCTGTCGATAACCGTGCTGGTACGCGCTGCCTGGTCGGCGAAAATGAATTGGACAGAATGACTTATCGTCGGATCAAGCGTTACATATGCACTGTACGTGCCCGAGCCATTGGCGATGGTGACACTGGAGCCCCCAAAGGAGCCGTCGATGGCGACTCGAACTACTGTGCCCGTAGGTAAATTGGTCGTTGCCTGAAAGGTGATCTGTGCGAACAGGTTGCCACCCAACAGGCTGTCGTCCGCCTGCTTGCCACGAATCCGCTGGGCCACGTTGCCGAAGGCATCGTAGTTGTAGCTGGTGACGTAACCCTCACCGTCAATTTCGTTGCGAAGCAGTCCGCGGCTATCGTACTGATAGGAGTGGTGGACATCGCTCGCCGAGAACATCGGGGTCAAGGAGTTCAGGTCGCCGGTCGCCCGCAGCGAGGCGTTCGTCGCCGTGGCGTATGTCACGCTCTCGAGCTTTTGTCCGGCCGTGTTGTAGCGATAAGTGGTCAGGTAGCCTTCGCCATCGAGCTGACCAAGCAGCAGCCCATCCTTGTCGTAGAAGTAGCGCGTCACCCGATCGTTTGCACTCGTCGCCGGTGCAGCTACGGTCGCGACCAGCTTGGCAGCGAACGCCACCGGGTCGATACGCGTCGCGTGCGCGTCGGTGGCTACCAGTTCGCCGCTGCCATCGTAGGTGTAGTCGACCACCGCGCCGGTGGCATCGACGGTTTGGACCAGTCGACTACTGGCATCGTAAAAACGCCAGGTGCGATGATCCATCGCCGAGGCGGCCGGGCGCAGCGCCGCGGTCAGATCCAGTGGCAGAGGCTGGCCCTGGGCGTCGACCAGACCGGTCAGCGTCGTCGCACTCAGCCGCGTTGCGTAAGCAATGGTCTGGGTCAGCCGATCACCGTCGTCGTAGACATACTCGGTAAGCGCACCTTCCGCGCTGACGTCGCCCGTGCGCCGGCCCATCGCGTCATAAAGGTAAAACTGCTTCCGTCCCAAGCCGTCGGCGGTCATCCGCAGTTGACCGTCCGCGTCGTAGACGTAGTGCGTCTGCGACAATATGGTGCCCGCCTGCGCGTCTGCCACGGCGATCAGCTCGCCGGCCCGGTCGTACGTCGATGTGCGGACCAGCCCGCTGGCGAAAGTCACCACGATCTGCTGGTGGGCATCGTCGTACTGGTACAGCGTCGCGCTGCCGTCCGCGCGGGTGGTACTGAGGAGGCGACCGAGGCCGTCGTAGGTATCCTGCTCGACCTGGGTGCCAGCGTTGGCTCCCACAAATCGCTGTAACAAACAACCGAAGGCGTCATAGACGTAGCGTGTCGTACTGATTTCGCCTGCCGCTGCCTGGGTATATCCCGTGCCATCGCCCAGCAGCTGCGCATAGCTGGTGATCTGCGCGACGTTGCCCCGAAGGTCGTAGGTGGTGTCCGTCCGCTCAGCCTGCGTCGGCACTGAACTTGTGAGCACCGCCGTCATCAAGCTCTCGGTCACTGGGTTCTGTGCCAACGACGGCGCAGTACCAAACGAAAAACCAGTGTACTGGATCACCGATACCTGCTGGCCCGCCGCGTTATAGCGGTACTCCGTGACCCGTCCCTGCGCGGTGACCGCGAAGCGCACATGCAACTCGCTGTCGTACGCATAGCGCATCGTCGACTGCGTCGTCGTCGCCGCACCGGCGACCTTCACCGGGTCGCCCGTGACCGGGTCGGTATTCACCGCCGTCGTGTACGTCCACTCGACCAGCAGCTCGTCATGTGCCCCGTAGGTCCGATCCACCACGTTACCCGCGCTATCCACCTGCTCGACCAGGTTGCCGTGGCTGTCGTAGGTGTACACCACCGACCGGCCCAGCGCGTCGGTTACCTTGCTGACCTGCCCGTTCGTGTCGTAGCGGAAGTTCTGTACCTGGTTTCGGCCGCCCACCGTCGGCGAGGTGATTCGGGTCAGCCGGCCGACACTGTCGTAATCCAGCTGGGTGATCTGTCCCAGTGGGTCGGTGATCGTCGTCGTCCCGTTGCCATAGGTCAGCGTGGTCGTGCGCAGCACGCCGGTGTCGCTGAGCTGGCTGAAGCTTGTCACGCGATACGTGCCGTCGCCTGCGTCGGCATAGGTGAAGCTCACCCGGCTGCCGTCGCTCTGGTCGATCGACGCGATCCGGTCGCTCGTCCCGTCGTAGCCATAAGTGGTGGTGAAGACCTTTCCGTCGGCCACGCTGTTGTCGTCGGGGCTCAGATCGACGATGACCTGGCCAAGCCGTCCCTGCGCGTCGTACGCATAGCGCACTGTCGTGCTGGTCGCCGGGCCGCCGGCGTTCTGGGTGACCGTCTTCAGGTCGGTCAGCTGTAGGGCGCCGTTGTACTCCAGGGTCACCGTGTCGCCGCTGGCGGTGGTTACACCGCTGAGCAGGCCCGCCGCGTTGTAGGCGTAGCTCACTGCATTTCCATCGCGGTCCGTACTGGCAACGATCCGCCCACCCTGCAGCGCGTCGTAAGTCTCGCGCAGCTGGCTACCGTCGTCGGTCCAGGTCCAGGCGTTCGAGCCGCCGTCGAAGGCCAGGGTCGGGCGCACCCCGGCTCCGGACGTCGCCACATACAGGCCCCGCGTGGTGTCGTACTGGTAGACGATTCGCGTGCCGTCCCAGTCGGTCCGGGTCACCGTGCTGCCGGCGGTATTGAGCACACCGGTCAACCCGTCCACCGAGCGGGCGCTGCCCGGACGCCAGTCTTCACCGGTCTGGCCCTGGCTGTTGTAGGCCCGGAAGATCGCCCCCGCCACGCCCTGGCCAAGCAGCAGTTCGTCCTGGTCGCGCAGCACCAGGTTGCCGGTCGCCGCGTTGACGTAGACCTCTTCCCCGGTCTTGCCGAGCGCCGCGTTGCCTATTTGGCCCCGCCCGCCCAGACCCAGCGCCGACGACGACTGCAGACCCAACCCCTCGCCCGTGAAGATCGCGACCATGCCCTGCTCCCAGCAATCCGGTGTCGTGCGGCGCGGATGCGCGCACATCCACAACTTCTCCGGTGTTTGGGAATTTTGTTTAGGGCATGCCTTCGACTTGCCGGGGGAGTTCGGCAAGTCATTGAACTAAAAAGCCATGTGCGACTTCCTTAGCGAAGCGCCTCGGCGACGCAGGCCCGGCAAAGAGCCCAGGTTTCCGGATTGTCCTGCAGCGTATCTACCACCAGGACAAGGGCTTGCTGGAACTGCGCGCCCTGGACGGCCTCCTGGCCCAACTCGCCCTTGAGCAATCCCTCGACAAGATGGGTCACCAGCACGCGCTCGTCGGAAACACCCGCGGCGCCCAGCTCCCTGACCCGCGATATCGCGGTCGCTTCGGCATCAGGCCCGGAAGACGAACCGGCCGAAGCTTGGGTCCGCGCACCGGCGGAACCAGCCGAAGCACGCGCCGGCTGGCGGTCGAGTTGGGTCCTGAGCTGCGCTACCAGACGGTCGAGTCGGGAGATGGGGTTCATGGCGGTATATCTGAAAGGACAGTCGAGAGCATAAGCCGAAAAAGCGCAGGCGTGCGACGCGAACGCGCGCATCACACGTCTGGCTTCACAGCGGGCGTTCGCTGTAAGGTCACCCACGCTTGTCAGCCAAGTCACCCATTGAAGGGAACGTCCGTGTCGACCTCCACACCGCTTTCCGATTCGCGCCTTGCCCGCCTCTTCGACCTGCTGAAGACCGATCCCGACAATGCGAGCCTGATTGGCGCGGCCTCGATGGCTGCCTACGATGAGGGCAATACGGAAGCCGTCGATACCTTGCTCAAGCGCCATGAAGCGATACAACCGCTCTCCGCTGATCTGCTTAACCTGCGCGGCCTGGTAGCGCTCTCGCAGTCGCTATACGAGGAAGCCATTGCCGCCTTCGATGCAGCGGCCGCCCTGCAAGCGGATCCGACCGTGCTCTACAACCTTGCCTACGCCCATGCGATGGCAGGGCAGTACGAACGCGCCGTTGCACTGGCTGACGGCAGTGTGCTGGACAGTGTCCCTGCATCGGTCGCATTGAAGATGCGAGCTCTTCACCATCTGGGCCGTCTCGATGACGTCGTGGCGCTCGGCCATACGCATGGCGACCGCCCGGGTGCCGACGAAAACGTACTCGGCCTCATGGCCACGGCCCTGTTCGACGCAGGCGATATGGCGAGAGCCCGGCAGTATGTGGCGCGGTCACCGCACACGCCCGATGGATGCACCGTTGGCGGCATGCTGGCCCTGGACGATGGCAAGGAGGACCAGGCGATCGCGCTGTTCTCCCAGGCACTCACGCTCAATCCGCGCAGCAGCCGGGCCATGCTCGGCCAGGGGCTTGGATTGCTGGCCAAAGGAGAGTTCGCTCCTGCATCGAAGACGCTGGCCGAGGCGGCGGGCCTGTTGGGCTCACACGCTGGATCCTGGGTCGCCGCCGGCTGGGCCAGCGTGCTTCAGCCCGACCTGGACCGTGCCCAGGCATGCTTCGAACAGGCCATGGCCGCCGATCGCGGCTTTTCCGAAGCGGCGGGTGGCCTGGCGATCGTGTACCTGCGCAAGAACGAACGAAAGCAGGCCGAGCATTACGCTGAAGTTGCGTTGCGCCTGGATCCGGCAAGTTTGTCCGGCGCGCTGGCAAGTAGCCTGTTGCTTGCCCAGGATGGCGATGCACACGGCGCCGAGGAAACTCGCCAGGCCGCGTTGAACCTCCCGCTGGGGCCAGAAGGCAAGACCATTGCCCGCGCCCTCGCGCGTCGCGCGATACGCCAAAGCGGCGCTTAGCGCAAGAATTTGCGAGTCCCGGCGCAAGTAACTGAAACGCAAGAAAAATCGATATTTAGTAATTTTGTGCTTTCACGTTCCATTCACCCTGTGTAAGCTGCGGGCTCTGGGGGAATGTCTATGTCGGCCGATCAAGCGCTGCAGCTCATGGCGCAGCTGTTCTGGAACAGCTTTCTCATTGCAGGTCCCATCCTTGCGGCAACGCTCGCCGTGGGCCTGCTTGTGAGCGTGTTCCAGGTCGTAACGCAGTTGCAGGAAATGAGCCTGAGCTACGTCCCCAAGCTGGCCGTCGCGGCCATTGTCATTGTTGTTTCGGCGTCATGGATGCTGGGTCGCCTGACGGGATTCGCCGCCAGCCTGTTCAAGAACATCGCAAATATGAACTGACGGAAGATCTGCCAACGTATGGATGCGTCCTGGGCTTTGGGTACCCTGTTTCTGTCGCTGCGGATCGGACCGCTGTTCGTCCTTGCGCCGCCCTTTTCACAGATCCTTATACCGATGCGCGTGCGCCTATGCCTGGTGCTTGCGCTATCGGCCACGCTGCAATTCGCAGGCCCAGGCCGTGTGGCCGTGGAAGGTAACGGCGCCTTGCTTGTCAGCGCCGCGTCGGAACTGTTCCTCGGCCTGATGCTTGCCTACGCATTCCAGATGGCGTTCGCCGCGCTGGCTTTCGCCGGACGCGTACTTGATGTGCAGGCCGGCTACGGCCTGGCCATGATTATCGACCCAGGCTCGAGCAACCAGGCTCCGATGTTTGGCTCGATCCTGACCCTGGTCGGCGGCGTGGTGTTTTTCACGGTGAACGGGCATCTCGAACTGCTCCGCCTGCTGGCCTCGCTGCTCCATGTCCTTCCTCTCGGTCAACCGATCATGATCGGAGGACCCGGTCCATTGATCGGCTATATGGGCCTGGTCATGGGCATGGCATTGGGCTCGGTCGCAGCGACCATGGTGACCCTGTTTCTCATCGACCTGACGATCGCCTACCTGTCCCGTGCACTGCCGCAGATGAATGCGTTGATGCTTGGCCTGCAGGTCAAGACCATCGCTACCCTGATCGTCGTGGCACTGACGACCGGACTGGTCGGTGCAGTGATACTTCGACTGATCCGCACAGCCCTCGATTTCGTGCCTTCGCTGGACTCGCCATGAGCGACGTCGAGGAGAACAAATCCGAGGAAGCAAGCTCGTACAAGCTCGAGCAGGCACGCAAGAAAGGCATGGTGCCCAAGAGCCAGGAACTGGGCATGCTGATCGGCCTGGCCTGTTGCGGCGGCTACTTCTGGGCGCGGGGCGATCTTCTCTCCACGCAGATTGCGCGCCTGAGCCAGAAAACGCTCGCGGAAGCGGCAACCTTGAGCACGGGCAGCGGTGCGCTGATTACCTGGACCGAGTCGCTTATCTGGCAGACCTTCCTGGCCGTCGCGCCGCTGGCAGGAGCCATCCTTGCTGGAACGTTGCTCGCAACACTGGTCCAGATCGGTTTCCTGTTCGCGCCATCGGCGCTGAAGGCCGATCTTTCCCGGCTCAATCCCATGCAGGGACTGAAGCGGATCTTCTCGGTTCAATTGCTGATCGAGGCGGCAAAGGCCTGCGCCAAAATGCTGGTCTATGCCGTGATCGCCACGATGGCGATCGCAAAAATCGTGCACACGCTGACCCATGCATCGATGGACGCCAGGGGTATCGCCGGCATGCTCAGTTCGAGCGCGCTCCACTTGCTGTCCCTGCTGATGCTTGCCGCACTGGTCTTCGCGGCGATCGACCAGGTTCTCGTCCGGCGCCTGTTCTCGAGGAAAATGCGCATGAGCCGGCACGAAATGAAGCAGGAACATCGTCAGAGGGAAGGCGACCCACGCATCAAGCAACGCCGCAAGCAACTGCAGCGTGAGCTGCTCAAGCGCTCGCAAAGCATGCGCGGCGTGCGCGGCGCCGACGTGCTGATCACCAATCCCACCCACCTGGCAGTCGGCCTCAGGTACGAGCCGTCACGTATGACGGCGCCCGTGCTGGTTGCCAAGGGATCTGGAGATTTCGCCCTGAGGCTACGCAAACTGGCCTTCATCTACGGCGTCCCCGTGATCGAATCGAAGCAACTCGCGCGCCAGTTGTTCCGGGCAACAAACCTCGACGCGGAAATTCCCTCGCAGTTCTATCGCGATACGGCAGCCGTATTCCTGCGAATCCGTCGCCAGGCATCTGGAGCGGCCCGCGCATGAATGCCTTCTTCGCGACGCTACGCCGGCAGTCCGATCTCGCGCTCGTCTTCGCGGTGCTGGGGATCCTGCTGATCCTCTTTACCCGTATCCCTTCGATCCTTCTCGACCTTCTGATCATCATCAACTTCGCGTTCGCATTGACGATCCTGCTGCTGACCTTTTATGTCGAGCGCCCGGTCGATTTCTCCACCTTTCCATCGCTTTTGCTGATAGCCACCCTGTTCCGCCTGTCGCTGAATATCGCGGCGACCCGCCTGATCATGTCGGGCGCGGATGCGGGCCAGGTGATCGGGGCTATCGGCGAATTCACGGTGCGCGGCAATTTCGTCATCGGTCTTATCGTCTTCTTCATCCTGGTCGTCGTGCAGTACGTCGTCGTCACCAGTGGTGCGCAACGTGTTTCCGAGGTGGCTGCCCGCTTCGTCCTTGATGCGATGCCCGGCCAGCAGATGAGCATTGACGCTGACCTCAACATGGGCCTGATCGACCAGGACGAGGCCAAGCGTCGGCGCAAGGGCCTGGAAAAGGAAGCCGGCTTCTACGGCTCAATGGACGGCGCCAGCAAGTTCGTCAAGGGCGACGCCGTGGCGGGCATCGTGATCCTCCTGATCGATATCCTGGGCGGCTGGGCCGTCGGTGTCGCGCAGATGGGCATGTCCTGGCGCGATGCGATGCAGACATTCACCATGCTGACGATCGGCGACGGCATCGTGACCCAGATCCCGGCGCTTATCATTTCGGTCGCCACCGGCATCATCGTCACCCGCTCGGCATCGGACGACCAGTTGAGCAGCGAGGTTGGCCGGCAGCTGGTCCGGTTTCCGAAGATCCAGTGGCTGGTCATGGGCGCCCTGGTCGGACTGATGCTCCTGCCGGGCATGCCCCGATGGCCCATCCTGCTCCTTGTCGTCATCGCCACGGCCTGCATCTTCGTTGTACGCAGGACACGGGCTGCTTCGGTGGATGGGTCCGAACGGACGATGGAGAGCGATGCAGCGCCTCTTCCGGAAAAACTGCCGTCCCCGCCACCGCCGATCGAGGTCCTGTTCGGCGCCGCACTGACAACGGCGTGGTCTCCGATGCAGAGCGTACTTGCCGACCGGATCGCCTCGTTCCGCAAGCAGTATTCGGCCGACATGGGCCTAGTCATACCGCCCGTCGTGTTTCGCGACGGCTCAGGCATGGATGCGAACGACTACAGGGTATTGCTGTTCGGCGACCGCTACGCCCAGTCCGCCATCCAGCCCGAGCACACGCTGGCCATTCGCGCCACGGAAAAGCCCGGCAAGCTTCCTGGTACCGAGATCCGCGATCCTGCCTTTGGACTCCCGGCGGTCTGGATCGAGCAGGAGCGAGTCGCGCACGCGCGCACCCTCGGTTATACCCCGGTCGACGCCATGACCGTGCTGGTGACCCATGTCACCGAAGTCATCAAGGCGAATGTCTCTACCCTGCTGTCACGCACGGAAGTCGTGTCCATGCTCGACGGCGTACGGACGAGGCAAGCGGGCCTGGTCGAGGAACTGGTCCCGGGCATCCTTGCCATCAGCGACGTGCAGCATGTACTCCAGGGCCTACTGGATGAGAACGTTTCGCTGCGCAATATCGACCTGGTCGTCGAGGTGCTGGTCGATATCGGTAGGCACGACAAGGACCCCGCGCGACTGGGCGAAGCCATCAGGCAAAGGCTTGGGCATGGCATCTGCCAGGCCGTCCAGGGCGACCGGGAGACGTTGCCTGTGCTGACCCTGGACCCGGCGATCGAGAGTAGCGTGCTGCGCAACCTGCAGGATTCGAATGGCACCGGCGGCTTCGTCATCGATCCCCGGCTAGCCGAGAGCTTCCTGAGCCGACTGCTCGGCCAGATGGACGCGATGATGCGCAAGAACCTCTCCCCGGTGCTTCTTTGCAGGCCGGAAGTGCGGCGTGCCCTGCGTACGTTCACGCGGCGCACTGCTCCGCGCCTGACCATCCTTTCCATGAACGAAGTTCCGCATTCGATCGCGCTGACATCGTTCGGCATGATCACCGCCGACGGTACCGGCGCGCCCATACCCAACCAGGCCGGCGCCGCTGCCGTGCCCATGCAAAGGAGCGCGTTGCAGCATGGATGACCTGATGATCACGGCATCGTCGTTGATAGCCCAGGAAACACGGCGTATCGAAGCTTCCGCCCACAACGTGGCGAATGCGGCGACGCCCGGCTTCAAGAGTGAAGTGGCATTCCAGGACATCCTAGGAAGCCAGGCGGGAACGCTGGGTGCCGGGCGGATGCAACCCTTGCGTGGCGTGCAGGTGACCACGGATTTCACCGGCGGCAAGCTGATGCACACCGGCAGCCCCTTCGACATGGCGATCAACGGCGACGGCTTTTTTGCCATCGGCGCGCCAGGTGGTATCGCTTACACGCGTGCCGGATCGTTCCGGCGCGACGACCAGGGCAGGCTCGTGACCACGCAGGGCTGGCCGCTCCAGGCCGCCGGCGGCGGCGACGTGATCGTTTCGAACAAGGCATGGCACGTCGAGCCCGACGGCACGATCGTCGACGATGGCTCACCTACGATGACGATCGGGGTCACCCGGTTCGCCGATCCGAAGCAATTGACCCGCGATGCCGATGGCCTGTTCCTCTCCAACGATGTCGCGCCCCTCGATAACGGCGACGCAAAGATTACCCAGGGTTACCTGGAAGCCTCCAATGTCGTCGTGGGTAACGACATGGTGCAGGTGATGGATGCCATGCGCCGGGTCGAGTCGGGGCAGAAACTGGTTCAAGCGTACGACGACATGGTCGGTAACGTCCTTCAACGCCTGGGAGAAATGTAACCGTGAATGGCATTTTCTATATTGGTGCGACCGGATTGAACGCGCAGCAGACCGCGGTCGACATCGTGGCGAACAATGTGACCAACATGAATACCACCGCGTACAAGCGGGGCTCGGTATCCTTCTCTGAACTGCTGGCGCCTGCCGCTCCGCTTCCCGGTATCACGCGTAGCGTTTCTCCCGAGGCGGGTGCTGCGGGCGTCATGGTCAACCCCACCCTGCATGATTTCACTGCGGCCGAGCTTCACGCCACCGGCAACGCCATGGACCTGGCCATACGTGGCGACGGCTTCATCCCGCTGGCCAAGAGCAGCGACGGCCAGTCCGTGCTGTGGCGCGGTGGCCCGCTCCACGTTGGCACCGATGGTTACCTTGCCGCTCCCGACGGGCAGCCATTGGAAGCAATGATTTCGGTCCCCCGGGATTCGACCGGCCTGACCATATCGCCCTCGGGTCAGGTAACGGCAACGGTACCGAACCAGACGGACCCCGTGGAGATCGGCCAGATCGACGTGGTCGTTCCCTCAGATACCAGCAAGCTCCAGTCACAGGGCAATGGCATCTACAGCCTCGACGAAAGCGAAACGTCGCTGTCCAGCGGGACACCTGGCGTCGATGGCGCCGGCTTGCTTGCCCAAGGGTATGGCGAGGCCTCAAACGTGCAGCTGTCCGACGAGCTGGTCAACCTGATGATCTTCCAGCGCGCCTATGCGGCCAATGCCCGCCTGGTCCAGGTCGGCGACGAGTTGATGTCAATCGCCAATGGCTTGAAGCGCTGATATCGATATGCGCCGCCTCCTTATCCTCATCGCTATCGCCACCTGCAGCCACGACGTGCTGGCTCACGACGCGCATGGCTGCCTGGGGCTGATCGAACCGGTAGCCCGGGGACAGGCATTGACCGCGAACGTCCTGCAACCCGTCGCCTGTCCGTCACGCGTCGAGCCTGTCCAGTACGACGCCCACACCGGACTGATCCGCGCCTCCACCGACCTTGCTGCCGGCGACGTCATTCGCGAGGTATCGCAAGATCATCTTGCCTCGGCGCTGCGTGGCCAGCATGTCACGGTCGTTCGCCAGGACGGCCCGATTACCGTGGCGCGCGCCGGTATCGTACTGACCGACGCGGCCGCGGGCAGGCCCGTCGTGATTGCCGCGAGCGACGGAAGCCACATGACCGGCAGGTTCACAAGGGACGCGCACCCATGATCGCTTCGCACTGCAAGCCGTTGCTCATCCTGGGGATGACACTGCTATCCATGACCGTTGCGCCAGCCAGCCGCGCCGACGACCTCTACCGCAGCGATGGCTATCGCTCGCTGATCGCGGACCGGCGTGCCTCGCATGTCGGCGATATCGTGACGATCCTCGTCTATGAGAACTCCACCGCGAGCAGCAGCGCCGACACCTCGACCAATACGAGCGCGGGTATCCAGGGCAACGTCACCACGATGGCGGACACACATCACGCGCCGCAACTCCAGGTTGGTGACAATTACGGTGGCAAGGGCCAGATCCAGCGTGAGGGCCGCCTCCTGGCACAGCTCAGCACGACCGTAACCAAGGTCTGGCCGAACGGTGACCTGACGGTTTCCGGGGAGCAGACCATCAATGTCAATGGCGAAAAGACCAGGATCCGCCTCGGCGGACGGGTGCGGCCGGTCGACATTTCGCAGGCCAATACGGTGCAGTCGAATAGGCTGGCCGACGCCAAGATCGACTACGTCGGCGATGGCTTCATCACGGACCGCACGCATCCCGGCCTGCTCCCCCGGATCCTTGCGTGGCTGGGGTTATGGTAATGCGCGCAAGGGCTTCCCTTCTCCCCGCGATCGTCGCGCTCCTTGTTCTGGCTGTGCCGGTTCATGCATCGCCGAATGATCAAGTGCGGCTCAAGGATCTTGGACGCTTCCTGGGCTGGCGCGACAACATGCTCGTCGGCTACGGCGTCGTGACCGGACTTGCCGGCTCGGGCGATACGCCGCGCAACCAGGCTACGCGCCAGGCGATGTCGAACATGCTCTCGCAGTTTGACCTGACGGTAACGCCCGAGCAGATCCAGAGTCGCAACGTCGCCATGGTGATGGTCACGGCAACCTTGCCGCCAACGGCCAATGTCGGCGACAAGTTCGATATCAACATCACATCCACTGGTGACGCCCGCAGCCTCGCCGGGGGAACGCTCATCATGGCCGAGCTGAAAGGTCCCGACCATAAAGTCTATGCGTTGGCCCAGGGTCCGATCACCGTTGGTGGCTATCGTTTCGACGCCAATGGCAACCTTCGACAGAAGAACCATCCTACCGTCGGCATGATCCCCGATGGCGCCACCGTCGAGGCTGGCGTCCGCGCGGACCTGGTGACCCGGGATGGCTTCCTGAAATTCGTGCTCAAGAACGCCGACGCGACGACATCCGAGCGTGTCGCCAACCAGATCAACCGATCATTCGGAACCCATGTCGCCGATTCGATCGACGCGGAAACCGTTCGCATCCGGCAGCTCAGCGACGCGACGGGACTCAACGCCCTTGTCGCGCAGATCGAAAGTCTTTCCGTGGTGCCCGATCAGATATCACGAGTCGTGATCAACGAGCGCACGGGGACGGTATCCGCCGGAGGCGATATTCGCATATCGCCTGTTACGATTTCCCACGGCGACATCCGCGTAGCGGTTGACACGCAATACACCGCCTCGCAGCCCGAACTCATCGGCAACGCTGGCGGCGGCATACGCAGTGTCGTACTGGGCAACAGCGACCTGCGGGTAGACGAGCCGGGGCAGCAAGTTGCCGCGACATTCCGGGAAACCACGGTCGGCGAGCTTGTCCTGGCGCTTTCGAAATCGAACGTGAGCACCCGGGACGTGATCGCGATCCTGCAATCGATCAAGACTGCCGGCGCACTGCACGCCGACATCGTCGTTCAATAAAGGAAGGAGTCAAGCATGTCCACGGATATCATCGGCGCCATCGCCAGCAAGGCCCTCGACGGCCTGTACGCAAGGCAGGCGGCCACGGCACAGAATGTCGCCAATGCCGGCGCGGAAAACTATGTACCAGTTCGCGTGACGTTCGAGAACGAACTTCGCGAAGCCTGGATGGCCAGTCGTGGTGGCGACCAACAGCAGGCCATGGCGCGTATCGACAGCGTGCAACCCGGGCTCGTCCAGGGTTTCAACCTGGGCGACGAAAGCGTGCGGATCGACCAGGAGGTCGCCACGGCGTCGGAAACCACTGCACGGTACGCGATGCTGACCAGCATGCTCGACCGTACCATCCAGTTGAAGCAACTCGTGATAAAGGGGGGGCTGAGCTCATGAGCGATTCCATTTTTGCCATATCGCGGTCTGGACTCGATGTCGAGCGCGAGCGCATGCAAGTCATCGCGCAGAACCTCGCCAACGCCGGTACGACGAGTGCCTCGTTCAAGCCGATGCGCCTGGTCTCCGGCCCAAAGGCCAGTCTTGGCTTTGCCGGCGAACTGGCTGCTACCTCGCAAGCCGGTGTGAGCCGCATGCCGGCCTTCCAAGGCACCCAGGTCTACGGGCTCGAAACCTACGAGCAGTCCCCGCGCCAGGTCTATGAACCTGGGAACCCTCACGCCGATAGCAGGGGTTTCGTCAGCTATCCCGGCATCGACCATGCGGGCGAAATGGCCTTGATGGTGCAGACGCTTCGTGTCTACGAGGCGAACGTAGTGATGTTCAATGCCGGAAGATCGATGTACATGCGAGCCATGGACCTGGGGGCGAAATCGTGACCGTCAGCGCAGTCGAACAGGTTGCAACGCCGTACCTCAGTCCTGAATGGACCAGCCCTCTCACTGCCTCCAGCGGCGGCGACTTTGGCTCCATGCTGCTCCAGGGCGTCAGTGACACCGATGCGCGCGTGCAGTCCGCCGAGGCCAAGGTAGCGGCCTTTGCCACGGGCGAGAATATCCCGCCGCATCAGGTGATGCTGGCACTGGAAGACGCACGCATGTCGCTCGAGTTCGCCCTGCAGATCCGCTCGAAGCTCGTCGAGGGTTATCAGGAACTGATGCGGATGCAGCTCTGACATGGACCGCCAGGCATCTACCTCGCCCTCGTGGCTCGAAGGCATGTCGCGCAGGCGGCAATGGATGCTCGCCATGGGCGGGACGGCCATCCTCGTTCTGCTCCTGGCGGCGGCGTATTTCGTCCTTCGCCCCGGTTACCAGGTGCTCTTCCGTGACCTGAAGCCTCACGACGCTTCAGCCATCGTCGCCGAGCTGGAAAAGGAAAAGATCCCGTACCGGATCGACGAGGCGAATGCCGCGATCCTCGTTCCGGACAACGACACACGCGCCACCCGCCTGAAGCTCATGAGCGGCGACCTTCGGCTCAATGGCGTCGTCGGGCTGGAGCTGTTCAACAATTCCGACCTTGGGCTTACCGACTTCGCCCAGAAGGTGAATTACCAGCGTGCCCTGCAGGGAGAACTCGAGCGTACGATCATGACGCTGGACGAGATCGACATGGCCCGCGTTCACCTGACGCTGCCTGAATCTTCCATTTTCAAACATGACAAGGCACAGCCGAAGGCCTCGGTCGCACTGTTCCTGCATGAGGGCTCGCAGCTTTCGCCCGATACCATCAAGGGCATCCAGCGACTGGTATCGGCCTCGGTTCCCGAGATGAAGGCCTCGGACGTCACCGTGCTCGATCGACGCGGCAGCCCGGCGGCAGGCAAGGACGACGCGGAGGTCGACGACCCGCAGTTCGCGCTCAAACGCGCGATCGAAAGCTACTACCAGCGCAAGATACTCGCGCAGATCGACCCGCTCGTCGGCATGCGGCACGTGACCGTCAGCGTCAACGCTGACATCGACTTCGATCAGACTCGCATTACCCGCGAGTCAGACTCGAGCCATGCCACCGAGAATGGTAAGCCCAGGTCGCCGGCGATCGATATGCCTGGACTGGCGAAAGAGGGCACGAAGGTCGCGCTGCCGCCCTTGCCTGGCCTGGACGCCACAACGCCGGTGACCGCGCCTGGCCCAACGCAGACCAATCGGACGCTCGAACAGATCGTGAGTTCGCCCGGATCGATTCGCCATCTTTCGGTCGGTGTGGCGTTCGACAAGCCGCTTCCGGACGACTACAACGCGAAACTGAGCGCCCTGATCGCCGCGTCGATCGGACTGGATACCAAACGTGGCGATGTACTGTCGATCTTCACCGCGCCGATAGCCGTCGACCCGCTTCCCCTGCAGGATCGGGCCGGCGATACCGTGTCACGTCCTGCCACGGTCGAACCGAAGGCCGACGCAACCCCGGCGCGCGCGGTACCGCCGGGCCAGGCAGCATGGCTTTCGTTGCCCGGCATCGCTGGCCTTGCTTTCCTCGGCCTGCTGGCACTGACGCTGTTCGCCTGGCTGGTACGACGCCGGCCCGCACCGAGGCGATTGACCGCGGTTGAACGACAGGTGCTGGCGTCCCGCCTGCAAAGACTCCTCGTGGAACAGGATCGCGCTCATGTCGACGCTTAAGAACCAGCGGGAGCTTCGACGGCTCGTCGCGCAGCTGAGCGAATGCGCCGTCGACGACATCGCGTGGATCACATCGACACTGGGCATCCGCGAACGACAAAGGCTCCAGCAACTGCTGGGAGAGCTGGGGGCTGGCATCGATGGCGGAGCATCGCAGGTTGCAGGTCCCGATGACGATGGTGACCAGGAAGAGGCCACCATGAATCGCCGTCTCGCGGGCTTCCTCCATGGCCTGCCGCCCGTGTTCGAGGAGCGTTATCGTCTCAGCCTGCCCGACGTGCGGCAGCAAGCGCTTGCCGCGCTGGGCACCCCCTCGCGAACCGCGGCACAGGTCTCGGCGCGTATCACTACCCGGGCTGCGGAGTCCCTGCAAAAGGGGGTCATGGATGCCTGCCTCGGTATCGTCTTGCCAGCATCCACGAAGAACGTCGTGCCCCTGGCAAGAGGGTGGCTGGCGCGCAGGACACCGCGTCCATGAGTTCGCTGCTGAAAGCCGGACGCATCTTGGTCAGCGAAGTACGGGCGACGGTGACGTCGCCGTCGACGCAGCATCCCCCTGGGGAACGCTCCGGCAAGTCCAGCGACCATGCTCGTATCGAAGCACTCAGTGCCATCGTGGCCGAGCTTGAAGCCCGGCTGGCGGAGGCAAGGCTTGCCGCCGGTCGCGAGGCAGCGGCCGCCCATGAACGTGGTTTGCATGAAGGGTACGAGCAGGCATCGGCCGGGTTTGTCAACGATCACACACAGCAGTTGGAGTTACTGGCGTCAGGCATCGCGAAGGCCACGGTCACGTTCGAACGAGAACTCAGCCAGCTCGATCGATTGTCGCTAGATATCGCCGAGGCCGCGGTGGCGCGTGTCATCGGAGATCCTTCGCACTACCGCGACCTTATCGGTCGCACGATCGCCCATCACCTGGGCGAGCTGGCCGCGGACGCGGCACTGTCCATCGAGGTTTCCCAGGCGGACTTTCCCCATGAAGATGCGATATGGGCCGCTGTCCCGGAACTCCACGCACGGCCAAAGCCGATCATCAGGCTGAGCGGCGACCTGCCGGCGGGCACCTGCCGAGTCGCCCTGACCCTGGGTTCGCTCGATATAGGAATGGACACGCAAGGCTACCGTTTGGGGGAAACATTCTCGAGGCTGCGCTCCCATGGGTGATCGTTCGATCGCAGGCAATACCTTTGTCGAGGCCTTTCACGAGACCGATACCGCGGTTCGCTTCGGCCACGTGCTTCGCATCATGCCTACCTATATCGAGGCGGACGGCCCCGGCGCGCCATTAGGCTCGCTTTGCCGGATCGGTAACGACCTGGTCGCCGAGGTGGCGAAGGCCGAGGTGGGCAGGATCACCCTGGTCCCGTACGCGCCAATCGGCTCGACATGCGTTGGCGATCGCGTGGAGGCGATCGGTTCGGGAGCGTTTGTCGACACGGGCCACGGTATCCTCGGAAGGGTGGTGGATCCGCTTGGCAAGCCCCTCGATGGCAATGGGGCCATCGATGACGTGCGTGTCGCATGGCCGTTGGCCGGCATCGCCACAGCGGCACTGAACCGAACATCGCCCACGCAGCCGCTGGAGACGGGATACCGCGCCATCGATACCGCGCTGACACTTGGCGTGGGGCAACGCGTCGGCATTTTTGCTGGTAGCGGCGTTGGCAAGACGAGCTTGCTCGGCGGCCTCGCCCGCCACGTGAAGGCCGATGTCTGCGTGTTGTGCCTGGTCGGCGAACGGGGGCGGGAAGCCCAGGACTTCTGGCATCGCGCCCTGGGCGACGATGCCAGGCGCCGGTCGATCATGGTTGTCGCCACGTCCGACCAACCCGCCGTCATGCGCGCGCGCAGCGTCCAGGTCGCCCTTTCGCATGCGGAGTATTTTCGGTCCATCGGAAAGCATGTGCTGCTCCTGCTCGATTCGGTCACGCGCTACGCGCTCGCCATGCGTGAAATCGGGCTCGCCGCAGGGGAACCGCCCACCGTGCGTGCGTACACACCAGGCGTGTTCGCGGCCCTGCCAAAACTCGTCGAGCGCTGCGGCGCCTTATCCACCGGCGGCGCGATCACCGCGATCATGACCGTACTCACCGAAACGGACGACGTGGACGATCCCATGGCGGAGACGATGCGCGCCTTGCTCGACGGCCATATCGTCCTGACCCGCGCACTGGCCGAGCAAGGCCACTTTCCAGCTATCGACGTACCGCGAAGCGTCAGTCGGGTACTCCGCCAGGTCGTTTCCGAGACCGATCTGCGGCTGGCCGTGGACGCCGTCGCGCAGCTTTCGCAGTACGAAGCATCGCGCACGCTGGTTGAATCCGGTCTCTACGTCGACGGATCCAATCCCGCCCTTGATCGCGCCCTGTCCCTGCGTCCCTCACTCATGTCGTTTCTGCGCCAGGATGCCGACACAACGATATCGCGGACAGACGCACTCGCTGGACTCTCGCAAATCCTGCAGGCGCCGCGATGAATCGACGCGATCGCTACCGGATGGCGGAGGATGTCGCGACGATTCGCCGGCTGCGACTGGAACGCGCACGCCTAGACGTCTCGGTCAGCCGCATGGTTTCGGATCGCGCCGATGGCAATGTGGTCGCCGCCGAGCAGGAGGCATCCGTTTGCATCGCTGGTTGGCAATCGGCGCTTGGCCAGGTCCAGGGACTCGACACGGCAATGATCCGTAACTGGATGGATGCGGCGGCCGCGGCGACCCGCGACGTCGAACTGGCGCGGGACGTGGCACGGGAAGCGACGCTGCGGCTCGACCGCGAACGGATCGCGCTCGGACAGCTGCAACAGCACCTCGATGGCGCAGAGCAAGCTGCCGGACGTGCCCGCACCGATCTCCACAAACAGCTGGAGGAGAAGCAGCTGGGTACGGTGGGAGATATGTTTCTCGCTCGTGGAGGTACGCCGTGAGGATTGATACGCCGCTCATTCCCGACGAGGCACGGCGTGAAACGGGTTCCGGCCAACGTGCCGGAAAGGACACCAGCTTCGAGAAGACGATGCAGCTTCTCGAAAGGGACATGTGGGCGGGAGCGCGTGCCGGAAAGGTTGGCGCGGCTCCTCCGCTACCTTCGCGGCCACCGCGGCACGACATAGCTGACGCTCGGGTCGACGATCATCCGGTCCACGGCGCGATGCAGTCGCCCTCACCCAATTCACGAGCAGCCGTGGCGGTTTCACGATTCAACCACGCCGTAGCTGCGCCGGTGGTTTCGGCCGATACCGATGGCGCGGTACGACCTGGCAAGCAGGCGGCGGGCGACCATGACCTCGTCCTCGCCGCCCCGATTCCAACGGGCGAGCCCTTGTGGCGAAAGACGAGCGCGCTGCCCGCCGACCGGACATCCGAGGTTTCCCAACGGCACGCAGTCGACGAAACCTCCCGGTCGGGACCGCCTTCGCAACAACATGACGCATCGGACCGCGTGAGCCTGGTGCCCGGCAATGGTGGGGTATCGGTTATTGCGCGCTTCAACGGCAGCGCGGCCGACCGCGCCCAGATGCTGCGGACGATCCTGGCCGAGTTGCGTCGGCACGGCACGAATGTCACGCGATTGATCATCAATGGGGTCGAGTTGGCGAACCCACCCACCATGGAAGAATACGATGAGCGTTAGCCCGGTCGGCTCTACATCCGATGCGAATGCAAGCATCGCCTCACTCGGCTTGAACATGCAGTCGTTGCTGCAGATCATCCTGACCCAGCTGCAATACCAGGATCCGCTCAAGCCCGTGGACAACTTCGAGTTCGTCTCGCAGCTGGCGCAGTTCACGTCGCTTGAGCAGACCAAGGAACTCACCGACAAGATCGACAGCTTGCTATCCGTGCAATCCGCGACGCAGACGCTGGGGTTGCTTGGCCGGACGGTTGACGTCCAGACGGATACCTCGCTGTTGAGTGGCGTCGTCAAGAGTATTTCTTTCAAGGACAACCAGCCTCAGCTGGTGATTACCACGGCGAGCGGCGATTTCCTCACCAACGCCACCGTCTCCCAAGTCGTCCAGGTCCGCTAGGAGAATTCGCATGCTCGAGAGCATCTACATCGGAATGAGCGGTTTGACGGCCTACTCGCTGGGCTTGCAAACAATCAGCAACAACGTGGCGAACATGAACACGCCGGGATTCAAAGCCACGACGCCGCGGTTCGCCGACCTCTACTACGGCCAGCAGTTCGCGCCCAATCAGCCCGGATCGATGAACACGATGACGTTCGGAAGCGGCGTCGAGTACGGATACTCGTCCCTTAATTTCAAGCAGGGCGACATCAACAGCAGCGACGGGCAGCTGGACCTTGCAATCCAGGGCGACGGATTCCTGTCGCTGATCGACAAGGACGCCACCCGATACGCCCGTACCGGCCAGTTCGTGGTCGGCGACGACGGTTTCATCGTCGACAAGGTCACCGGCCTGCGTCTTGCTGCATTGTCGTCGTCTGGCACTCTCGAACCCATCTCGCTCACAGGCAAGAAGCTGAGCGCGCCCACGCCCACAACGTCCGTGCAGCTGTCGGACAACCTCTCCTCGAGCGCTACGGACTTCTCGATCCCCAATGTCGATGTATACGACGCCAACGGAGGCAAGCATACGCTTACGCTCGACTTCAAGCCGGATAACGCGGTTTTCCCCGGCCGCTGGGCCGTGACCGTGCAGGATGAGAATGGCAGTACGGTGCAGCAAGGCACGCTGCAGTTCCTTGGGGGTATTCCGGAACCCGGCATGGATAGCATCGATGTCACGTTGAATCCGACAGGCGCCCCGGCACTCACGTTCAAGCTCGACTTTTCCAGCAATGTCACCAGCTTCTCGTCGGGAACCACCTCGAGTCTTCGCGTGGCCAAGACGGACGGTTATGCCACGGGCGACTTATCTTCGCTTACCGTCAACGATGCCGGGGAGCTGGTCATAGGGTATTCGAATGGGCAGTCCCAGAAGCTCGGCACCGTCGCGTTGGCGAGTTTCTCCGATCAGCAGAGCTTGACGCAGATGGGCAACGGACTGTTCGATGCCTCCCATGCGTCGGCGCCCCGCTACGTCGCCAGCCAGGGTGCCGGTGTTGGGCAATTGCTCTCCAGCTCCAGTGAGGCATCGAACGTCGACCTGTCGACCGAGTTCGGGCGGCTGATCCTGATTCAACGCGGCTTCCAGGCCTCTTCGCAGGTCATCACCACCGCCAACGAAATGATCGTTGAGCTCTTCCAGATGCGTGGAGGCCAGGGATGACCAAGGCAACCATGCCATGGCGCCCCCTCGGCCAGGGCGATTTGGACCGGACTGCCGCCTTGGTCCACAAGGCCTGCGATGCTTGGCTGGCTTCATGGGTTGCCAAACCCTTTTCGTCACGCGTCGACGCGGTATTCAAAGAAGCAGGCTCAACTCCCGACGCATGGAAAGAAGGATCGACATGGGCGGTAGGCCGGGACATTCACGTCACCATTTCCGATGTCTTTCGCGACCTGTTGGTCAGGGCGGCACTGGACCTGCCACACGGCGTTCCTTTCCCTGGCGACTCGGATGCCGCGCTGCCGGTTGATGTCTTGCAGAAAGACATGATGGCGGACCTGCTGTCGACGCTGACGCAGGCCCTGGCGCCTGGAGCGCCACCCCCCGAGCGGGCAGACATGGCGCAGATGCACGCTCATGCCATACCTCACATGTATGCAAGTCTCGCCGGCAAGACAACCGAAGGCACCTGTTGGATCGAGATAACGATCGCCTCGCCCTGGTACTGGCAGCAACCACCGGGCAAATCACGGGCACCGGCAGTGACAATGCGGCCGACGACACGCAACCTCGCGCTCGATGAGAGCCGCGTCACCCTTGCCGCGCTACTTGGACGCTGCGAGCTGACGGCGATGGAATTGGCCGGACTGGCCATTGGCGACGTCATCACCTCCACACATGCCGTCGATGCACCGGCCGACATAGCGATCATGAGTCCCGCTGGCACCCACGACGCCGTTGTCGCGCGTGGATCGCCAGGGCATGCCGGCAGCAGGATGTCCCTGTTCATTACCTCCATTCACGATGAAACTTCCCCATGAAAAATACCAACTCCATGAATGCTGAAGTGATGCACCTTGATCTCCCCGAGCATGGCACGCCGCAACTGGTCGAGGGCTCGCCGAAGCCATCCATGGCCTTGTTGGGCGGCATCAAGGTGAACGTCGATATCTGCCTGGGCACCAGGGAAATGAGCGTCCGCGAACTGCTTGACATGCAAACAGGCGCGATCCTAGAACTGGACCGGCATGTGCAACAGGACGTCGACGTCCTTCTGAACGGCAAGGTCATCGCGCGCGGCCAAATAGTCGCCGTAGGCGACAACTTCGGCCTGCGCGTCACCGACATTCCAGGCAACCCATGATCGGCTATTCAAGCCTGCGTGTGGTCTCGCCTTTTCCCGCAGATGCTTCCCTGGGCAGCGGCATCGACTATCTTCGCGTCATCCTCTCGCTTGCGGTATGCCTTGCCCTCGGCATCGGCGTGGCTTACATGTTGCGCCGCTTGCATGCGCACCGTCCCTCCGGCCAGCCTCGCCAACTCCGCGTACTGGAAAGCATCAGGCTGGACACAAGGACCTCGCTGTACCTGGTTCAGTGTGGAAACCAGCGCAAGCTGGTCGCCAGCGGGACTCACGGCCTGAATGTTTCGTCGATTGAAACGATCGATGCGGCACCGGTGAAGGGCAATGGAGAGACCCCGCGTGAGGCGTGAACTTAAGCGGCACCTTCTTCTTTTGGTAACCGGTCTGCTGCTGTCCATGGCGGGCATATGTGTCGCGTCCGCGTCCCCTGCTACCGTATTCACGACAGCGCCTGCCGCCACGCCATCGATGACGGGACAACTCGGCGGCGCGCTCGACGCCAAGAGCACGTCCGACACGGTCCGTATCGCCACCTTGCTGACCTTGCTCAGCGTGGGGCCGGCGTTGATCGTTTCCATGACAGCTTTCATCCGTATCATCATCGTCCTGTCGATGATCCGCCACGCTTTCGGCATGCCCGAGACACCGCCCACAGCGGTGCTGATCAGCCTGGGGCTGTTTCTTACCGTATTCGCCATGCTTCCGACGCTCGAAAAGGTCAATACGGAGGCGTTGCAGCCCTTCATGAGCGGCACGTTGAGCCTTGATGCAGCGATCAGCAAAGGGTCGGAGCCGCTACGGGACTTCATGCTCCGCCAGGTTCGCCAGAACGAATTAAAAACCATGTACGAGCTGTCCGCAAAGCCGTTGCCGGCCACTGCCAGCGAAGTCAGTCTTCTGCAACTTACCCCCGCCTTCATCCTGAATGAGCTTAGGATTGCTTTCCAGATCGGCTTCGTCATCCTGCTGCCCTTCCTGCTGATCGACCTGGTCGTTTCCAGCGTGCTGCTGTCGTTGGGCATGCTTATGGTTCCACCCGCGACTATTTCCCTGCCGTTGAAGGTACTGATGTTCGTCCTGGTCGATGGCTGGAGCCTTATCCTGGAAGGTGTGCTCAACAGCTTCAAATGACGGATACCTCGCTACCAGCCATGGTTTCAACCGGGACGACGGATGAGCCAGGTCCATCGCTGTCCGACCATTGGAACGCCCTGCAAAGCGAGGGGTCCAAGCACGCACGTGAGCTTATTTTCGTGCACTACATGCCATATGCGCGGAGCGTGGCAGCGCAACTATTCGGCGCCCGGCAACGCAACGATGTGGAGTTCAGCGATTTCCTTCAGTTGGCCTATATAGGTCTGATCGAATCGATCGGACGCTTTGATGCGACGCGCGAGGCATCGTTCAAGACCTATTGCACCCCCCGGATTCGAGGCTCCATCCTCAATGGGATCGAGAAGCTTACCGAAGCGCAGGAACAGATCTCTTTCAATCGTCGTCGGCGACGCGAACGTCTGGAATCACTGAAAGCTCCCGCGACATCGGAGCGATCGATGAGCACCCTGGCTTCCCTCGCCACCGGACTCGCGATCGGCTTCATGCTTGAAGGTACGGGCATGTTCAACGACGACGATGGCCAACAACTCGGCCCGTATCGTGACGGCTATGAATCCGTTGCGTGGCAGCAAGCCAGCACATCCATCCAGAAAGCCGTCGCGACACTACCGGAGCGGACGGGCAAGGTCATCCGGTACCACTATTTCGAATCGATTCCATTCGAGCAGATAGCCAACCTGCTTGGGCTTAGTAAAGGCAGGATTTCGCAAATTCACCGAGCCGGACTTGAGGAGCTTCGCAAGCTGCTTCAGCCGGGCACGAGCATGCACCTCACCGGCTAGGAAACAAAGATGAACGAGAACATGGCATTTCTTTGCGACCAGACCACGATCGATCAAGTTGCCCGCCTGATGCAAGAATCCGAACCAGAGGCCCTGGACGCGCTTGCTGATGCGATGGCAAACCACCCGCACGATGCCCGGCTATTGTTGATGCGGGGTTCAATATATGCCAGCCAGGGCCGATCAAGCGAAGCCCATACCGACCTCAGCCGGGCGATAATCCTCGATCCGTCACTATCGACCGCGCGATTCCTGCTTGGATACCTGGAGTTGATTTCGGGCAAGGCCGGCGACGCAGTCGCGATATGGCAACCACTGGCGGCTTACTCGCCCGACACCGTGCTTGGGCTATTCGCTGGCGGCATGGTCGACCTTGTCCAGGGACGGGCAGAATCCGCTCTCGAACTGTTCACGCGAGGCCTGCAAGGTGAAAGCCAGGCAACCGCTCTTACTCCGTTTATCCAGTCTATGATTCCAAAGATTGAAAGCATCCTCGCTGAAAACGGACAAGCGGACCGGTCGAACCTGGAAGTAGACGCAGGACATTTCCTGCTTGCAGATTACCTTGCCAACCGCACCCAGCACTAATCCACGCCACTTCCCAAGGAAGGGATAGTGCACCTGTCCGACGCAATCGCCGGACAGGCACACCTACCCCTTACGGATCGAATTTCTTCTCAATCCCCAACAAGATCGACTGGTTATCCCGGCTCGTATTGTCCAGGTAGTTCTGGTACTCGAAGCGCAACATCCACCCATGCAGGGTCTGCAATGCCACGCCCGCGCCCAACATGGTGTGGTTGCGTGACTGGCTCTGCAAGGTGGCCTGGTAAGATGGGCCGTTCAGCAGATCCGCGTAACGCATCGTCGCCTGGCTGGAGCCTTGCAGGTCGTGCCCGAACTCGGCGCGCAGCTGCGGTGCCCAGGTGCCGTAGTCGCGCTTGGCCGTCCACTGCGCCAGCACGCCCACCGTGGCCGTGGACGTGTTCACGTCCTGGCCCTGGTACTTCAGCGAATAGATCGCGTCGCCGGTTTCGGTGTAGCCCTCGAGGTTGGCCCGGGCAATGTCCAGGCGCCCATACGGGGTGAGCATCATGCCCTCGGTGCTGTGCTGGTATCCCGTGGAGAACGAGGCGAACCATTGCTTGCCGTCACGGCTGCCATGCACGGTGTTGCCGTTGTCGGTGACATACCGGCGGGCATCGAACGACAGCCACTGGTAGCCGACCAGTGCATCGACATACACCGACTCGGCCGGGCGGTAGCTTCCATAGAACGCCACGTTGTAGCTGTCCACCGTACTGCGGCTGGTGTGCTGGCCGATGTCGGACACGTCGTGGCCATAGCCCACGCCCGCACCCAGCGCCAGCTTCTCCGTCACCTGCTTGTCCGCGCCCATGCTCAGGCCCGACGTGGTGAAGTCGATGCCGTCGTCGCTGCTGCCCGGCTGCATCTTGCCGAAGTTCACCGCACCGCCAGTCCACACGGACAAGCCGCCCGGATTGCCATTACCCGCGTCCGTGCCCTTGCCGGCGGCCGTATTGCCCGCGCCGCTGTCCGAGCCCACCCGTGCGGGCGAGCCAAACAGGGAGCCTCCCTGATCATCGCCTGCGTAAGGACCATTGACCCGGTGCTCGAACGCCGTGTCACTGGTGAATACGCCGTTGCCGGGCATCCCATTGGTGGGCCTGCCATTGACCGGCATGCTGCTGGCGGAACTGAAGGTCACGCCATTACTGAAGCCGCCGCCGCCTCCGTTGTGCAGGGCTTCCAGCCGGCGCTGGAAGTTGTTGATCTGCCCAAGCGCCATGCGACGCGCCGAGTCAGCCTGCGCATCGAGCACGCCAAGCACTTCGGCGTTCTTCGATGGATCGCTGCGCGCGGTGACGGTGATCGCGATGCTGCCCGGATCGGAGGTCGCGAAGGCATTGCTGAGCGTGTAGCTGACTTGCGCCACGCCGCCGAAGGTCGGCGCCGCGGTAAAGGAGAGCTTGTAGCCACCATTGGAAGACTGCACCGTGGCCGCGCCCGCATTCGCCGGGGAGATCGACACCACCTTGGCATCGGTGAACGGGCCGCCGTGCGCCGAGGTGGTCAGGTCCACTTGCACCGTCGTGCCGGCAATCACCGAAGCGGTAAGGTTCGGCGCTACCGGACGGGCATTGACCGTGATCGTCGCGTGCGCCGGCTGCGATGCGCCGAAGGCGTTGCTCAGCGTGAAGTCGAAGCCGAACGTACCCGATGCATTCGGGTCGGCTGTGTAGACGATATCCGTGCCCTGTACCACGGCCGTGCCGGAGGTCGGCGGATTGACCAGGGCAGCCGTGGTGAACGGACCGCCGGTCGCCCCCGCCGCGGCATGGATGGTGACCGACTTGCCCCCCAGCACCGTCGCGCTCTGCGCCGTCGCTACCGGCACCGCGCCGGGCACGACGGTGATCGTTACCGTGGCAACGCCCGAGGTGCCGCCCGGACCGGTCGCTGTGTACTTCAGTGAGTCGCTGCCGAAGTAGTCGTGTGCCGGGGTGTAGAGGATATTCAGGCCGTTGACCGTGGCAGTACCGTGCGCCGGCTGCTGGGTGATCGTGAGGCTGGTGATCGGGCCGGTGTCGCCAGTCGTGGGAATGCTCGTCGAACCGTTGGCGTTCACTTGAGCAGTGCTGTTGACCACGATGGGTGCAGGCTGGCCGACCGCCACGCTATACAGCTGGACCGCCTGGAAGTTGTGCGAGTCGGTAGCCGTCACGCTGAAGTTGAAATTGCCGGGCCCGGTCGGCGTACCCGACACCGCGCCCGTCGGACTGAGCGTGATGCCAGCGGGCAACGTGCCACTCGTGACCGCGTAGGTGTACGGCGCTACGCCACCACTGGCGGACAGTGCCTGTGAGTACGCGTGGCCAACGGTGCCGCCCGTCAGAGTGGCCGGGGTGACCGTGATGGCCGGCCCATTCACTGTCAGCTGGAACGTCTGGTCGGCGGTCTGCGTAGCCTGATCGACAACGTGAACGGTGAAGGTGACCGGGGCGCCGCTTAGCGGCGTGCCACTAACCAGGCCCGCCGGAGAGAAGTTCATGCCGCTGGGCAAGCTGCCACTGACCATGCTGAACGTATAGGGTGCCGCGCCGCCCGTCGCCGTGATCGTGAAGTTGTAGGGCATCTCGCCGGTCGCCGCCGGCAGTGTCGTGCCTACCGAGAAGCTCACCGCGCCACCCGGTACGGCAATGGCGAACGCCTGTGTCACCGTCGGCGCCGCCACCCAGGCGGCATCGCCGACCTGGTCCGCATTGATGCTGCAGCTACCCGGCGCCTTCGGTGTCAGGACACCGGTCGAGGTAATCGTACAAATATTCGTGGTGGTCGAAGTGAAGGTCACCGCCAGGCCAGACGTGGCCGTCGCAGGCAGCGTCGGCGTCGTACCGAAGTTCTTCGTGCCTGGATTGGCGAAGGTGATCGTCTGGGTGCCCTGCGGCGTCACGCTGTTCGATGCTCCCGACGTGATGCCCGTACCGGCGGAGTTATTCGCCGTCACCGTGAAGGTATAGGGCGTACCGTTGGTAAGGCCGGTGACCGTCATCGAAGTAGCACTACTGCCGGCAGTGGCGGTGATGCCGCCCGGGTTGGACGTCGCGGTGTAACCGGTGATGCTCGCGCCGCCTGCGCTGGCAGGCGCCGTGAAGTTCACCGTCGCCTGCGCATTGCCCGCCGTCGCGGTACCGATCAGCGGCGCACCGGGCACCACGGCATTCACCTGGAAGATCTGGGTAACCGTCGTGGCCGCCAGATAGGTTCCATTGCCTGCCTGGTCCGCATTGATGGAGCAGGATCCTTCCTTGAGGAAGGTCAACGCGCCTCCCGGAGTGATCGAACAGATAAGCCCCGTGCTCGAACTGAATGTCACCGACAGATTCGACGTGGATGACGCCGTGAGCGTCGGCGACGTCCCGAAATTCTGCGAGCCAGGATTGCTGAAAGTGATTGTCTGCGTGCCTTTCGGCGTCACGCTGGTGGTTGGGTCCGACGCCGGTCCCGGGCCCGCTGTATTTTCAGCAACCACGGTAAAGGTGTAGCCGGTGCCATCGGTCAGGCCGTTCACGACGATCGGGCTGTTTGCGCCGGTAGCGGTCAAGCCACCGGGGCTTGAGGTGACGGTGTAGCCGGTAATCGGTGCGCCGCCGGTGTTCGTCGGGGCGACAAAGCTCACCGTGGCCTGCTCGGGGCCCGGGGTCGCGGCAGCGCCGGTCGGCGCACCTGGCGCGATGGCCGTCACGTGTATCGAGTAGTTGTGGGTACCGGTGAAAGATTGTGCGTCGGTCGCCTGCGCCGTGAAATTGAAGTCGCCCGCGGTCGTCGGCGTGCCGGATAGTGTGCCGTCCGGGGCCAACGTCAGACCGCTAGGCGGCAGGCCCAACGTGATGTTGAAGCTATACGATGGCGTGCCACCGGACGCGGTCAGTGACTGGCTGTAATTCGTGCCTACGGTCGCATTGATGAGGCTGGCCGGTGATAGCGTGATGGTCGGAGCAGCGATATTCAGCGTAAATGTCTGCGAGCCACTGTATGGGGCGCCCGGTCCCGTGGTCGCGTCACGCGCGGTAACAGTGATGGGGAAGGAGCCGGCTTCCGTCGTGGTGCCGCTCAGCACGCCAGCAGACGACAGCGTGATGCCCGCTGGCAGGTGGCCAGTCTCGGAATAGCTATAGGACCCATTGCCACCGGACGCCGTGAATGTCTGGTTGAACAATGTATTGACGGTGCCGTCCGAAACGCCAGGCGGCGTAATCACAATGTTCGGCACGCTTATAGCGATAGTGACGTTGGCTGGTGCCGAACTGAACGGCCCGGTCCCGGTTGAACTGTCCGTTGCCCGAACCGGAATGACGAAAGTACCTACGGCGGTAGGCGTGCCAGTGATAACGCCATTGGAGGCCATGGTCAGGCCCGCCGGCATGCTTATCGTCGGTGCGTAGGTGTAGGGCGCAGCACCGCCGGTGGCGCCGCCTGCAATGGACTTGTTATAGGGCGCGCCCGCGGCACTGGACGCCGGCGAAGTCGGCGTATAGGTAATCGTCGGCGGGCTCACCGTTATGGTAACGGTGGCGGGCGACGAGGTGCCTGCACCATTGGATGCGGTGTAAGTGAAGGTATCCGGACCTGCGTAACCAGTCGTGGGTGTATAGGTAATCGAAGTGCCGCTGGCTGTGGCCGTGCCATGCGACGCGGCTTGGGCCACCGCCACCGAGGTCGCTGCTGGACCTGTGATATTGAGCCCGATCGGGTTGGTGTTGCTGTTGTAGGCAACAGTCGCCGTAACCGCGTTCGCCGTCGGCGGCGTGTTCGTCACCTGGATCGAAAGGTTGTTCAGTTTGAAATACGGACCACCGGGACCGGGACTGCCATCGGTGGCACGAATGGTGAAATTGCTCGTGCCCACGACGGTTGGCGTACCAGTGATAACGCCACCGGTGAGCGACAAGCCGGTTGGCAGCGCACCGGACTCCAGCGTATACGTGATCGGCCCCGTACCATCGGTCGTCGACAGCGTGAAGCTGTATGGCGAGTTCACCGAGGCGTTCGGTGCACCGGGTATCGTAAGGCTGGGATTAGGAACGGAAACCACATAGCTCTGTGGCCCCGACAAGGAGCCGCTATCGTGCGCTGTCACCGTGAAGCTGTACGACCCCGCCTGATTGGGCGTGCCGCTGATCACGCCGGTGCTGCTTAGCGTCAGGCCGCCTGGCAGTGAACCTGTGGAAGTGAACGTGTACAAACCCACGCCGCCTGATGCGGTCAACGTCTGGGTGTAGGCGATGCCCACATGTGGCGTTGTCAGCGATGCAGGTGTTATCGAGATCGGCGAGGTGTTGGGACCGATATTGACGGTTACATGGTGAAATACGTTATCGGCATCGGGAAAGTCAAAGCTATCCGTCGTTGCGCCGCCACCGTGGTTGGTATACGTCAACTTCGCATTGAGCGTATCCGCCGTCACATGACCGACGTTCCCCGCCGTCTCGGTATCAAGTGGATTAATGCCTATACCCAGAGGATCGCAGGCGCTGACATCGATGACGATGGAGGTACCCGATGCCATCGGTGTTGTCGACGGCGTCGTCTTCACATCGGGAACGACACGGTCCGCACAGGTGGCGCCCAGCGCTGCCTGGGGCAGCAGCAGGAACAATGAAAGTATCCATATCAACGCATAAGGCGAGCGGACAAACGACATGGCACGCGCAGCCGTGCGCGACAGCGATAGGTGGTAGTGCATGATCCCTGTTTCCCCTGTATGCACGAATTCGGCAAAAGAGAGGGGCGCTGCATGATGCGCGCTGCTATCTACCGGATTCGAACTTCCACGGCTGCCCTAAGCCGTCCCCTTTTCCTGCCGCATTTTCCTGACCGGCAGTGTTTCCAATCTCCCAACGCAGCCATACTACGCCGGACTTTTGGAGTGGCGTATTGTGACGCGCCGCACGGACAACTTGTCAAGTTACCTGTCTCTACGTCACAGTAATTCACACACACCACGGATCGGAAACGGCCGTGCGTCCACCAGGGGGAATCCATGTCACAGCCTTATATGGGGCAGATCATGTTCACGCCGTACAACTTTGCGCCGAGAGGTTTTGCGCAATGCGACGGCCAAACCATGTCGATCAGTCAGAACCAGGCACTCTTTGCGTTATTGGGTGTCACCTACGGAGGGAACGGACAAACCACTTTCCAGTTGCCCAATCTGCAATCGCGGACGCCAGTCGGCATGGGAATCGCCCCATCGGGATCGCCATACAGCATCGGCCAGTTCTCCGGTAGTGAAAATGTCACGCTGGTTAGCTCGCAAATTCCCCAGCACGCGCACCTGGCCGCCTATAGCACGGCAAACAGCGCAGCACGCAACCCGACCAACGGCTTGTATGGCAATACGGGCAGCAACAGCATTTACGCCAGTGCAAGCGGGACGAACGTGGTGCTGAATCCGGCCACCGTGAGCCAGGGCGGCGGAAACCAGCCGCATACGAACATGCAGCCGTATAACGTGCTGAACTTCTGCATTGCGCTTGCCGGCGTGTTCCCCACGCGCCCCTGACCTGGAGATTCGATCAATGACAACACCTTATGTTGGCGAAATCCGTCTGCTTCCCTACACCTTTGCGCCACAGGGTTGGCAGGATTGCGATGGCTCCCTGCTGTCCATTTCAGAAAACGAGACTCTGTACGTGCTGCTCGGTACCACGTTCGGTGGTGACGGCGTGCAGACCTTCGGCGTGCCTGATATGCGTGGCCGCGTGCCCATCCACAATGGCACCGGCTTTAGCTTGAGCACCTACGTGCTTGGTCAGAGGTCAGGCAGCGAGTCTGTCGCGCTCACGCCCCAGCAAATGCCCGGTCATAACCATGCGATGACGGCCACGACCGCCGGAGCTACCACCGCCACGCCCAGTGGGAGCATGGAGCTTGGAGCGATCAGCGGTGATGCGCTTTACACCACCAGCATCACCGGCCTGACTCCCATTTCCATTGCCAACACCATGGTCAACTTCGCCGGTGGCAGCCAACCTCATGAGAACCGCATGCCGACGCTGGCAATGCGGTTCTGCATTGCCCTAGTTGGCGTTTTTCCTTCCCGGCCTTAAATCATCCAGACATCGCAACCAATCAGGGGATGCATCATGACTGAAGCTTTCACGGGCGAAATTCAGCTCTTCGCCTTCAACTTCGCACCAGTTGGATGGGCGTTGTGCGCGGGCCAGATCGTGCCGGTATCGCAGAACTCGGCATTGTTTTCATTGCTGGGCACCAACTATGGTGGCAATGGCACCAGCAACTTCGGACTTCCCAACATGCAAGGTCAAGCCGCCTGCATGGCCGGGCAGGGCCCCGGTTTGCAACCGTACGACGTGGGCGAAACATTTGGCCAGGAGAACGTGACCCTGTCGCCCGCCGAAATGCCGATGCACAACCATACGGTAAGCGTCTTCAACCAGCCCACGGCCGCCAATCGATCCGGCATCCCAAGTAACGGAAGCGCCCTGGCCCTTCCGGCCAATTTCGGGCCATTCACCACGGCAAACACCGCCGGCGGCAACTTCGCACCGCAAATGCTGGGGCCAAACTCCGGTGGTCTACCCCACAACAACCAGCAGCCGTACCTGGCGCTCAATTTTTGCATTTGCCTATCCGGCGATTTCCCGCTGCGGCCTTGACCGTGCAACCGCTGGCGTTCCCGCCCGAGCGGGAGCTACCGTTCCGTGCGACGCCCCAGCTCGACGAACGCGAGTTGGGGTTGCGTAGTGCAAATGCCGCCGACCTTCCCTTCCTGCGAAGGCTATATGCTGCGTCCCGCGCTGCCGAGTTCGCCGGCATTCCCTGGACGGAAGAGACGAAACAGGTCTTCTTCGACAACCAATTCGACATGCAGCACCGTCACTACGTGACGTGCTTCCTCTCGGTGGACTTCCTGATCGTGCTTTGCCGTGGTGAACCGGTAGGGCGGCTATACCTGCATGAAACGGAGCACGAACTATCGATCACCGACATTCTTCTGGAGCAGGCAGTCCAAGGCCAAGGAATTGGCTCGGCACTACTGCATTGGGTGCAGGCCTGGGTGCGCGATCGCGAGCTGGCAGCACTCACGTTGCATGTTGAATTACGCAATGAGGCTGCTCGACGCCTCTACGAGCGGCACGGATTCGTCGCCGGCGATATTGATGGTGCTCACCTGCGAATGGCTTGGCGGCCCTGATAAGCGGATCGGCTAATTGAACAAGGCCTGGTAGATGAATCCATCCCGATCGCGGGCGATGGGCACCAGGAAAATGCCGAATTCGCCCATTCCTTCGTTGCTCATGGTGTAGATCCGCTGCGGAAACACCACCGCTGCCTCATGGCGGAAGAGCAATGAAAAAGGCTCGCGCGCGACGCCCGGTATCGGCTTGTACTGGAGCGGCCGGGCCTCGACCAGGACGAACGGTGAACGGACGTTCTCGATCTCGACCATGAAGGTCTCGTTCAGATGCCCGGCAAATTGATCCAGCTGAAAAAACTGCATGATGTCCCCCTGTAGCCGGGGAGCATGCCCAAGCTTGGGCATGCTTTCAACCCTCGGTTTTCGGCGGTTACCGGCTCGCGCACCCGGCCCCGGTGAACGAGCTGGCGCCTCACTTGCCCGAGAGGACATATGGCTTTGCCCACCCTGCCTCGAACGTTCCGATCTTGGCCTCCGCCGGACTGGCCAGGACGTTCACTTCGCGAACCTTGAGGATGTCCGTGCTGAAAGGAAGGCGATTGTTGACGAGGTACTGGTCGGCATATATGTCATTCGCACCGTCCTTGATGTCACTTACGCGGGTCGCGATGCGGTAAAGCGTGTAGTTCTTGATCGTGCAGTTCACCAGGTTTGAATCTGCCTGGTTGCAGCCGTCCGTGTTGATGCCGGTGGTATAGCTGTCGTTATAGAACCCGTCGACAACCAAGGCTTCCCCCGCATTGACGGTGACCGTCGCAAACGGGCGGGTGAGCTTGGTGGCTATTGCGACACCGTCCACCATCTTGGCCTTCATGGTGTTGCGCCAGCCGCCTGGATCCGTGGTTACCGTTTCGTTGTGCGTGGCTTCCGACATATGCACGCAGCCGCCGCTACCTACGTCCATGATGTCGCAGTAGCTGCCATCGGAGACGGTTCGCGTTTCGTATTGAGCGGAATACCATTCCTGGGTCTGGTAGAACTCCTTTTCCTTGGTTGCCGTCATCGAGGCGATGCCGATCTTTGGTTTGGCTTGCCACTGCTTGCCGCTCATTTCCGGGAAGTTCATCCGGAGCAGCTTGTAGGTGTTGCCGATGAGCGAGTAAGTACCCGGATCGACAATGTAGAACATGTAGTAGGACTTGCCTTCGTCGATACCCGTCAGGTAGCCATGGAGGCCCACGCGATCCATGGATTGCGTGTAGCCGACCTTGAGCACGCCATTAGGCTCGCCATTCTTCTGCCAGATGATGGTGGAATTCCGGTCCACGGTGTAGGTCAGGTAGCTGTCCATCCCCGGCAGGGGCGCGGGGCCATTCTTGTATTTTTCCCCGATATCCACCATTGGCATCACGATGACGGCCTTACCGGAAGCGATCGCCCTTCGATAAAGCGTCGCGCTCGCCTCCTGCCTGGCCTTGATCTTGTCGGCCACTTGCTGCGTCGCCTCTTGCACGCGCGTCTTGCGGCTCTTGAACAGGCCTGCAAAACGGGACGTGGGCTGCTCCAAGGGCATGTTGCCCGTGGCGGAGTCCGACGGAGCCGGCGGCAATTCAGAGTGGGTGGCGCCGGCTATCAGGCTGCAGGCGTTATATTCCATGCGAGCAGAAATGATGTTCGTCTGGTCCGGATTCACCTGCGCCACGAACGAGATCGCGGCCAGATCTCCATCGACGGTGATGTGGAAGGGGAAACCCCGCGCATCGGGACCACCCAATTGGAAGCCCTTGTCCCGGACGGTATTGGCGCTCTTCATCATCACGATCAGCTCGCCTTCGTGGCCGTGATAGTCCTCCGACAGCACCTGGAAATCCTTCACTCCCGCGATGAACTTCTTCATGGTGGCAATCGCGTCATGCGGGTCGATACTTGGCGCCATGGTCCACGTTGCGTACGAATTACCCTCCGAATCGCCGAGGGCCATCGTAAAATTGGTCATGCACAGCTTCGTCGTGTCGACCGGCCCGAAGAGTGCCGCCGCATTGAACGCAGCACCGGCATTGGAACCGGCCGGCGAAGCGTGGCTATCCGATGCCGCGGCCACGGTAGGACCACCGGTGGATTTCACCCGTGTCAGCATGCCGCAGAGTTCGCGGCGCACATCATCCGGCTTTGCAGTCATGCCTGCAGGCAGGGTCATGTCGATGCTCACGGCTCCCGCATCGGTGGCCGCGACGAACAAGGGGAAGCCGCGCGAATTTCCGGCCGCTTTCTGATGAAGGGTCAGCGATCCCTGCGAGCCCTGGTAGCTATCCTGGCCAACTTCGAAACCGTCGCCGGGGGCGATCCCTTTCATTTGCGCAATGGCGCCACGGGAGGTGAGTCCAGGCAAGGTTACGCCGGCTCCGAAGGTCAGCCCGGTGGCTTTGTCGCCTCCCGATTTAAAGGAACACGCATCCTGTGCCAGGGCGCCCGTGCTCAGGCACAGCGCAACAATCCCCAAAAAAAGGGATAACCAAACAGACCGATACGCCATTCCTTTTCCCCTGTTTCCTATTTCGATGAAACGCGAACTTCCGGCGGTCATCAATAAAAGCGGGCATCCATTTTGTCAAGAAGCGCAAATAAATGCGGGGTGCTTCCGCGTCCGTTTCCGACACAGTCACTTCGTGGCGTATCGCTGCCACAGATAGATAGGCAAGCCGGCAAGCAGCAACACCCCGCCCCACAGCAACGTCTCGGCGCCTGTGCCAATCAAGGCCCATACGCTGAAAGCGAGGGCGCCCAGCGCGATCACCCGCCGCCATGGCCTGGCAGCATTGTCGATGCGCCACCATGCGAGCACGGTAACCAGATAAGGAATAAGCGTGGCCGCGGTCGACAGCAGGATGGTGAAGGTGAAGAGCGCCACCAGAGTGCGGCTGTAATTGGAGGCAATCAGCGCGCTGGCAAGAATGCTGCTCACCAGCAGACCAATCCATGGCGTGCCGCGCTTGTCGAGACGGGCGAAGGCGGCCGGAAACAAGCCATCCTCCGCTGCGGCCAGCGTTGTCTGCGCTTGCAGGAGCACCCATCCGTTGAGCGCGCCGAAACACGAAACGGTGGCGATGACGCCAATCGCCATGCCCGCCCAGGCTCCCCATGTCCGCCTTGCCGCCTCGGCCATCGGCGCTGCCGAGGTATGCAGTACATCGGCGGGAAGCATGCCGATGACCACGGTGCAGGCGAGCATTGTGGCGAGTCCGGCGATCGTCACGCCGATGATGGTGGCGCGCGGGACCGTGCGCTGTGGATCAATGACCACATCGGTCGGCACGGTAGCGCTCTCCAGGCCAAGAAATGCCCACAACGTCAGCGCGGCGACAGATGAGGCGACGCTTACCAGGGGCTGGCCGCTGGAATTAAAGGGTTCAAAGGCGCTGGCATGTACCCAGCCCAGTCCCAACAGGCCAAACACGACCAGCGGCACCAGCTTGAGCAAGGTCAATACGATCGCCGTGCGGCCAGCTTCGCGAACGCCGGCCAGGCTGATGGATGTGCAAACCCACAACGCCCCCAAGGCGCACAAGGCGCCACGCAACGGCGTGGCAGTTGCCGCCGGCCATACCGATCCCAGGCTACCGGCAAAGGCCACCGCAATGGCCGCGTTAGCCGACCATACGCATACCCAGTAGCTCCACGCCACGATGAAGCCGACACGGTCACCGAAGGCACGCCGCGCGTAAGCGTACGCGCCGCCGTGGTTGGGAATGATCTGCGACAGCCGTGCGTACACCAGGGCCAGCATCAGCGCGCCACCCAGACTGATGCCCCAACCAAGCAGGCTCGCCGCGCCAAAAGGCGCCAAGGCCGCCGGCAATACAAAAACGCCCGATCCAATGATGTTGCCGATCACCAGGGCGATCAGCATCCATAACCCGAGCGCCCGCCGGCTGTTGTTCATGCGCTACGTCAACGAATCGCGATAAGCGCGGCGAACCATTTCATGGAAATGGTGCACGGCGTTCTCGCGTAGTGGATTCAATCGCCCGGCCTCGTAGGAACCCGAAGCAAGCCCGCGCTGTACGTCCTCGCACATGGTGACATCCTCGTCCTGCACTTCATCGCTGAAGGCGATATCTTTAGCGCGCCGCTCCTTTGCTTCCGGAGTGTCGGCCGGGGTGTAGTAGAAGTCGAACTCCACCCGGCACCGATCTACGCCCAGCGGCAGCACACGATTGGTCTGCAGGCGACCAGGCAGGATGTTGAGCATGGCATTGGGATACAGGAAGTAGTACAGCGCCTCGCCACTGCCATAGAGATCGTCACCGCTCTCCAGTGGGCTGAACTGGAACGAATACCACTGCGCGGTTTCAGTGATATAGCTGCGGTAGTCCAGCAGGCTGTTCAAGCCCGGATGGATGTGGGGTACGTGGTAACCCTCCAGGTAGTTATCCACGTAAACCTTCCAGTTGCAGGCCACGTCGTAGCTGGCGCGGTGATGGAACTGATAGCCGTGCAAGGCCCGATGCGGACCGAGGCGTTCGTCGATGCCCGCGACAAATTCATCGAATGGTGGTGCCTCGCCGATGGCAACGAACACCAGGCCCTGCCACAGGTGCACGCGAACCTCCGGAAGACGGATGTCCGCCGGATTGAAATCAGGCGTGCGACCCATTTCCGGGGCGCCGCGCAACACGCCGTCCAGGCCATAGGTCCAGCCGTGATAACGGCAGCGGAGGTGTTTTGCGCCCTGCCCGTCGCAGCTGGCGATCGGCCCTGCGCGATGCCGGCATACATTATGGAAAGCGCGAATGCTCGATGCATCGCTACGCACGATCAGAAGGGGCAGCCCGGCAATCTCGGTGACGACGTGATCGCCAACGCCCAGCAACTGGGATTGATGGCACACCAGCTGCCAGCTCTTGGCGAAGATAGCCGGGCCATCCAGCGCCGGCATGCGCGCATCGGTATAGAAACGGGCAGGCAACGTCAGCGCGTGGTCGAGCTGCTGCGGGGCGAGCGTATCGGGAGAAAGTAGCTCGGTCATGGCGTGATGCTGCAGCGGGTGGCGGTGGCCGAGTATTCATCGAACCGCACTGCAGCATCAACGCTTGTCATTACCCCGGAGCGCTCAGGCAAGCGCCGTTGCCGATGGCGCCCTGCGGAATTTCGCCGATGCGAGCACCACGGCCGTGGCGCAAACCAGCTCCAGCAGGGCAAAAGCAATGAAACCCAGCTGGTTTCCCTGGCCCGAACGATCTACCAGAACGAACAGGTTCAACGTGAGGTTGGTGGCCGTGTGGAACAGCAGCGTGGCCAACAGGCTGCGACGGGCGCCGAAGTAGGCCCAGACGAACAAGGTACGCCCGGCCACCGTGAATACCAGGAAGGCCCAGAATGGCAGGAACGATTGGGTCAGCCCGACGATGAAGAACAGCGGCAGATGCCATAGCCCCCAGATCGCGCCCAGCAACGGCGCCATCAGCATGGGCGCCCGATGCTCGGTCATGCGGTCGATCGCATAACCCCAGCCAAATTCCTCGTTCACCGAACCACCGATGAAGAACAGCATGAGGAATACCATGGGTATCTGCGCCACCGGCACCGCGAGGGCCGAGGCTGGGCCGCCGTGCGCGGCGTAGACCCACGATGCGGCCCATCCCAGCAAGGGCGACAGCAGCAGCGCCGGCAGCAGGTAGGTGAATCCGATACGCCAGGCAAGCGCCCGGCTGGCGAACTTGCGCACGGCGAGCCACCCACCATCCCTGTACACCCACACGAATGCCATCACGAAAGGTGCGAAGGAGCCCGCCACGATGGCTGTCATCTGCAGGCCGCCAGCAAGGTTTACAACTCCGTGCGAGGCAAGCACCGGAAGCAGCCAGATACACCAGCTGGCCAAGAACGTGGCGACAAGAAAGAAAGGCAGGGAAGTCCGGTAGCGGGCAGGCGCGGCATCAGGCATTGCACGATTCCTTGAGTAGGCTAGCGCAGTTCAGTGCAGAGCCCATGAACCTCTAGGTGCATGATTTCCCCCCTGCAGGGCGGCGAGCATGCCCAAGGCCGGGTATGCCTTCAAGTGCCAATCTTCCCTGCCGCAAGGTCCGCGCACACGGTCGCCGTGAAGTCGTCCGCCGGGAACGTGCAGTCGATCCGTATCTCGTCGAGGGTGACGTCGTACGGCGCGGCGAACGTGGTGAACGTCTCGAAGAATCGAAGCTCACCCACCTCGCTGTGGAAGGTGAAGGTAACGATGGGCGACGGCTCGTTACCCAGCTCGCGGTCCCGCCAGCGCGCTGGCACGTCGGGATAGGCGAAGATTTCGTCGAGCAACTGGTGCGTCCGGCGATCGGTCGGGTTGGCGGCGAGATCGTCATGCACGTGCCGGATGAACCGGGCGGCCACTTCGTGCCAGTTGGCGATCACCGGCCGGAAGTCCTCGGGGTCGAAAATCTGGTGCAGAAGATTACTGTGCCGCAGCGTCCGACCCCTCATCAGGATCTGGTTGAGCCTGACGGCTGCCTCGTTGGTGGCCAGCACATCCCAGTGCCGGCTCACCACGAACGCCGGATAGGGTTCCTGATGCGCAAGGATCAGGTCCACCGCCTGGCGCACGCGGTCAAGCGCAGGAGCGGTGAGCGACCGTTCCGGGTGCATGGCAGCAAAACCTGCCGCACGCAGCAGCGCATTACGCTCCCTGAGCGGCATGCCCAGTGCATCGGCCAGGCGCGATACGGTGTCTCGGCTGGCTCGTGCCTTGCCGGTTTCGACACAGCTCAAATGCCGGGTGGATATGCCCGTTTCCAGCGCCAGGTCGAGCTGGCTCAGGCGTCGGGCCGCGCGCCATTCGCGCAGCAAAGCGCCGATCGGTGGATGGGATGCGGTGGCCGGGGCGGTGGCGATGGCAAGTCCTTCGAGCAATGCCACGCAAGCATAACCTCCGGATATTCCCGCCTGCAAAATCCGTCACCAGCCCAACCCCGGGGTTCATTTTCCCGTCGGTACGTTATGGATCTGGGTGAAGATCACCTGCCACTGGCCGCCGCGTTTGGCCCACACGTCGACAAAGCGCGCATGCAGGGTAAAGGGCTTGCCATGGTCGACGCCCTTAGCGTCGACGATGCCGCCCAGCACCGCTCCGTCGGCCCATGCCTTGCTCACCTGCTGGCTGATAGCGACATAGGTGGTCTTGCTTCCAGGAGTGACGAACGCGGCAATGGTCTCGCCCTTGGTCCGGTTTCTGCCGTCCAGGTTTGCCAGGGTGTAGTCGTCGGCGAGATACCGTTCAAGCCCTGCCCGGTCGGCTTTCATTTGCGCCACGTCATACGCCGTGGCTGCGTCGGCGAGGTCCGCAGGGAGGCCACGGTAGTCACCGACCCCTTGCTGGGCATAAGCCGGCAGCACCAACCATGCGCCGAGGATGATCCAGGTCCAGCTCGCTGCTCGCATCGTCTTCTCCGGGTTTTAAAGGCATGGTGAGTGTTTCCCTCACCGCTGTTCCCCGGCAATGACCTGGCAGGTCAAGCGGACCTGGCCAACCCGGCAACCCGGAGCGACCGTCTCGCGTATATTCCTCCGCCAGGAAAACCATCCGCGAACGCCATGCCGACAGACACCGCCGCGCTACCGCAAGATCCTGCAGTGCATGGAGGTCGCGTCGCACGCTCGCTTGCTGCCGCCGTCGTCACCATGCTGGCCGCACTGGCCACCCTGGCCTGCGCCCTGGCGATCGCGCCGGAACCCGGCCCTGCCGTACTCGCCGTCGTGCTGTGCCTGTCCTTCTCGCGCAGCCATCTGGATCATGACCTGCGCGGCCGACTGGAAGCCGCCGTCGCGCTTCCCCTTGTCGGCCTGGTTGCCGTGGGGGTTGGCAGCCTGCTCCACCACCTGCCCTGGGTGGGCGCGGCCGTGTTCGTGGCAGGCATGTTCGTGTCGATCTGGATGCGGCGGTTCGGCCTGACGGCCAAGCGCGCGGGCTCGCTTATCGCGCTGCCGTTTGTCGTGATCCTCACCACGCCCCATGTTCCGCCCAGGCATGCGGACCATCTCATGGCGATCCTCGTGCCGATCATCGTCGCCTTGCTGGCCCTGGTGTGGGTGGCTGCCTTCCAGGCCGCGGCTCGCCGACTTGGCATGCTGCCTCCCGTACGCAAGATGGCTGCGCCTGCCGCAGCTGCCGCACCTGCGGAAGGTTCGCTGCATCCCTCGGCCAGCACACGCATGGCCATTCAGATGGCCGTGGCACTGGCCGCGTCCTTCCTGGTCGGCTACCTCTTTTTTGCCGAGCGCTGGGCGTGGATCGTGCTTACCGCTTTCATCGTCAACAGTGGCAACCGGGGCCGGCTGGATGTCGCCTACAAGAGCGTGCTTCGTGTTGCCGGGGCGGCGGCCGGAACCGTGGCTGCGTTAACGCTCGCCATCCATGTCGGCAGCCACGATGCCACCACCGCTGCGCTCATTCTTGCGGCCGTATTCCTTGGCCTGTGGCTTCGCCCGTTGAACTATGCATGGTGGGCACTGTTCATCACCATCGCACTGGCATTGATGCAGGGGTTCAGCGGCGCGACGCCACAGGCCATCCTGTGGCCGCGCCTGGAGGAAATCGTGATCGGCGCCGTCATCGGCGTTGCAGCCGCATGGCTTGTGTATCCGGTCAAATCCACCGCTGTGTTGCGCCGGCGCATCGCCGACGCATTGGCCGCGTTGTCCGAAGCACTCGACCCGGCTACCGAAGAACGAAAACCAGATGCCTTTGTCGCCGCACTCGATCAGGTCGAACAGGTAGCCCCGGCGTTCAGGGCGAGCCGCCTCCTGACGCCCTGGCTGAAAACGGTGCACCCTGCCGATTGGATCGATGCCCTGTTTGCCTGTCGTGGCCCCGCCATGGTGTTGGTCAACGAAGGCGCCACTCCTGGCGAGGTACGCAAGGGCGTAGGCGCCGCGCGCAAGGCCCTGCGGGAACCTGAAACGCTCTTACCTGCCTTGCAGGCTTTGCGCGATGTCATGGCGCCGCGACCCGGCTAGGGGTGCATCCGGCGACAACCCAACTTGCGCCGCAGCTGCCTGAGCGTCACCTGTCGTAGCTGCTCGCGCAACTGCCTGGGCGACCGCCCCAGCGTTTGGTGGAACGCATCGGTCATGTGGCTGTGGCTATTGAAGCCCACATCGCAGGCGAGTGCCGCCAGGTCGTCTTCGCCCTCGGCCAGGCGATCGATGGCATTGCCCAGGCGTTGCCGTACACGGAACTGTCGCAGCGATTGCCCGGTATGTTGGCGGAATATGCGGGACAGGTGGAACGGTGAACAACCAACCAACTCCGCCAACGTCTGGACACTGAGATTCTCCCCGGCGTGACCGACGATCGCCTCCTCCACTTTCGCTACCTGACGTGCCGCAACGGATCCGGATAGCCGCGGCAGCTTGCCGTCTGACTGGAGCAATCGATCGAAAAGTTCAAACAACAAGTCTTCGCCGTCGATCGCCGAAGCGTGTCCACGCCGCAAGCCAAGCAATAGCTCGACGTGCGTCATCTGAAGCGCCATGTCGTGCCCGAATACGCAGGCCGGGGACATCGAGGCCTGCGACAGCCCGAACATATCGAGCGCTGCCTCATCCAGCAGCACATCAGTGCAGCAGTCACATCCCTCTCGATCTGGATGCGTCACGCGGTATTCCACGTTCCTACGAATAAGCACCGCCTGCCCGGGCCGCGCGAAATACGTCCTGGCGCCGACATGCATCACGAAGGCGCCTCGGCGGGTAAAAAGTACACGCGCCGGATCGTCGCCCTGCACGTAACCGCAATCCACGCGCGGGTGCCTGCACACATGGCTGACCACCTTGAAGTGCGCTGAATGCAACACTGTCTGCATGATCGACATCGGCACTGCTCCGCAACGAGCCAAGCCTGCCCCTCGGACATCGATCATACGCCGCCTTGGGGGCTGTAGAAGCCCTCCCTCGAAGCAAGCCGCCCTGCTCCGCAAACGAGCACGTTTCTGGAAGCGTTGTGCCTTACCAGGTAGCACTCTCGTGGTGCGCAACCACCAGGATCGCGGCTTGACACCGCGGTCCACGTCCCCGTTTGCGCCCCACATAGGAGGAGAGTCTCATGAACAGATTCATGTGCGCCTTGCTGGCCGCCTGCAGCGTCGTTGCCGCAGCCAACGCCACCCAACCGGACCCATTCGACTTCGGCCGCGATTCCAACCCCATGCTCTATCCAAAAGACTCCCGCCCGTTCGACAAGAGCATCTACGGCTGGGGCGATGCATCGGTTCAATGGCTCTACGCGCAGCCCTTCGACAAGAACCCGTTCTTCGATGCCACGGGCGCCAATTGCGGCGTGGCACAGGAAGGCCCGGTATGGTTCCTTGCACCGATCGCATCCATGGCGGCCGGCAGCTTCACGCGCGCCTGCACGATTCCGCGCGGCAAGGCGATCCTCTTGATCGCCCAGTTCGTCAGCGACACCTATCCGTGCCCCGATCCCGCCTTCACCCCGCCGGCGGGCATGTCGCTCTACGACTTCCTGGTGGCCGATTCTGAAACCTATCTGATGACCAAGAAGATGGACATCACGCTCGATGGCCGCCCGGTGCGCAATGCGCTGGACTACCACTACATTTCGGAGAACGTGTTTTCCCTGAAAGGCGACCCCAGCCTGCAGGCGCCCCTTGACCCTTGCATCACCACGAACTGGCAACCGGTGGTGGCCAATGGCTGGTATTTCATGTTCCGGCCACTATCGCCGGGCATGCACACCATCGTGCGCAAGACCACCAGCACCATGGGAACCACAAACACGTTTACTTACTACCTGACAATCAAATGACGTGATCCCGGGCGGAAGCCCTTCGGCCGGTCAAACGGAGGGCTTCCAGCCAGATCCGGGAATTGGCTCGACACATCCATGCGGCAGGTACTAGATTTGGGATTGACCAACCCAGGCGTCGACTTGCCATGCCGCCACATGACGCTCAGCACCCGTCCGTCGAGGCATTCTTTCACCCCGATAGCGGAACCTTTTCCTATGTGGTTCACCATGCGGATTCCGCGTTGGTGATCGACCCGGTGCTCGACTACGATGCCGCCGCGGCAAGAACCGGCACCACCTCCGCCGACCAGATCGCCACGTTCGTTCGCGACCGGCAGTTGAACGTGGCGTGGATTCTTGAAACTCACGCGCATGCCGATCACCTGAGCGCCGGAAGCTACCTGCGCGACTTACTCGGCGCCCAACTGGCGATTGGCCGGAAGATCGTCGGTGTGCAGGCACACTTCAAGTCGGTGTTCGACCTCGGTGACGAGTTCACGCCCGACGGGAACCAGTTCGATCGGCTGCTCGACGAGAGCGATACCTTGGCCGCCGGCGACATGATCGTTCGCGTGATGGCTACACCAGGCCATACCGAGGATAGCCTTACCTACTTGATTGGCGACACCGCTTTCATCGGCGACACGCTCTTCGCTCCAGACATCGGCACCGCGCGATGCGATTTTCCGGGGGGTGATGCGACGCTGCTGTACCGGTCGATTCAAAAGATCCTGTCGTTGCCCGCGGATACACGCATATTCCTCTGCCACGACTATCCTCCAGCCAGTCGGGGGCAGGCTGCGGAAAGCAGCATTGCCGCGCAGCGGGAAAACAACGTGCATGTTGGCCGTGATACCGCCGAGCCCGACTTCGTCGCCATGCGGCGGACGCGTGATGCTGGCCTTGCGGTCCCCCGGCTGATTCTTCCGGCACTCCAGGTGAATATACGGGGCGGTCGCCTGCCGGAGCCTGATGAACATGGCGCCGCGTTTCTGAAGCTCCCGTTGAACCGGATCGGGCGCAAGACCTGACGTCACCTCGCGAAGGCGTTGGCAAAACCCATTTGAGCAGGTGATTTCATGACCAGTAGCGAACATCGTCCCACCCAGCCCGATACCCACACTGGCCCCGTCATGGAGCGCATCAATACACGGGGAGCGGATGTTGGTGGCCTGCCCATCCACCGGGCGCTGCCCACCTCCGCGCGTCGCATGGTGGGCGCGTGGTGTTTCATGGATCACGCCGGGCCCGTGGATGCCGGTGCAGGACACGGCCTGCACGTAGGTCCGCATCCGCATATCGGTTTGCAGACCTTCACCTGGATGATCGAGGGCGAGATCATGCACCGCGACACCCTGGGTTACGAGCAGTTGATACGCCCGGGCCAGGTGAACCTGATGACGGCCGGCCGAGGCATTGCCCACGCGGAAGACGAAGCGTCGCCTGCGGGCGGACGCCTGCATGCCGTGCAACTGTGGATAGCGCTTCCCGAGGCCGAGCGCCATCGGCCGCCGGCTTTCCAGCACTACCCGACCCTGCCCATCGTCGAGCAGGGCGGCTTCCGTGTGACCGTGCTGGTGGGCGAAGCCTTTGGGCAGCGGGCGGCGCCAGAGGTCTATTCACCACTGATCGGCATGGACTTTACGGCCAACGAAGCCGCGCACCTGAAGGTTCCCCTTCAATCGCATTTCGAATACGCCGTGCTGGTGCTAAGCGGGGAAGCCCGCATCGAAGGCGAAGCATTGGAACCGGACACCCTGCTTTATCTCGGCAGCGGCCGGGAGCAGCTGGATCTGCAATGCGGTTCCGCATGCCGGCTGGTGCTTATCGGTGGCGAGCCCTTCGGCGAGGAAATTCTTCTTTGGTGGAATTTCGTCGCCCGGCGTCCCGAGGAAATGGAAGAGGCCACTGCCGCGTGGAATGAGCATCGGCATTTCGGCGAAGTTAAAGGCAGTCCTTCGTCCCGCCTTGTCGCTCCGCCCGTCCCCGCATTGCGCCAACCGCCGCCATCTTTCAGCTGACCACATCCTTCAACGACTGAGCACGATATGCGTCGCGTGCTCGGTCGCCGCTTGCTCGACCACCTTGAATCCCTGGGCAGGTAGATCAATTCCACGGAACATCGCCTCACCCTGTCCCAGCACCACGGGGGCGATGGCGAAGTGGATTTCGTCGACAAGCCCTGCCTGGAGGTAGTGGCGCACCGTCGACACGCCACCGCCGATCTTGATGTCCTTGCCTCCAGCGACGGCCCGGGCCTGTCCAAGCGCCGCTTCGATGCCTGCGGTCACGAAATGGAACGTCGTGCCACCCTCCATCACGATGGGATCGCGCGGGTAGTGCGTAAGAATGAACGTGGGAGCGTGATAAGGCGGATCGTCTCCCCACCAGCCCTTCCAGTTCATGTCCGGCCAGTCGCCCCGGATGGGGCCGAACATGTTGCGGCCAAGGATGAAGGCGCCAAAGCCCTCCATCGACCGGTGAGCATATTTTTCGTCGACACCCTCCGAACCGCCATCTTGGCCCGTCATGGCCTTGAAGGTTTTCGTGCCGAAGAACCACTTGAACATCTCTGGCCCGCGCTTACCGAGCGGATTCTCAAGGCTCTGCTCGGGCCCGGCGCCAAATCCATCGATGGAAAGCGAGAAGCCGGCAACCCGAATCTTCGACATGGCGATCTCCAAAAGGCGCACCCAATGCTGTCTTAAATCATGCACGCACTCATCGATCAATAGCTACAAAAGATTCTTTTTGCCGGATATGCTTCATGAGCGCTCCAGCCAAGTAGTAAAGATCATCAACAGCGAACTTTTTGACGAGCTTCTTGAGAGCATCACCCAGATGGGTGAAATAATTCGAGATGAACGCGTGCCGAGGCGGAAATTTCTCTGCAAAGGTGGCGGGTCAGAGCTTGGCATCGACCATGAAGGGCGGAAGGTGGAAATTCTCCATCCCCAGGAAAGCGAAAAGCCCCAGTGAACTCACCGAGGCCATTAAGCCGACCGGGAACTCCCAGTCCATTTGTTACTTTCAAGGCAAGTTACAAGGATCCACGACCTCTTATGCATCCGAATCGCTCGCGACATCCGTCAGCAGCCGGGTAGGCCGGATGAACACAGCGGGTATCCGCCATCGACCGCGGCCACGGTAATTGATTGGCCGATCTGCCGATTAAGAACTCTTCTTACACGTTCCTTGCGTTCATCCGCCCTGCCTGAGCTCGGCTTCTGGGCATGCCACCCATGCCTTCTACACAGGAGTGGCGGGCGAGTCAGGATGACAGACCGCAATCAGAGACGGCCGGGCTTTCGCCCGCCTGGTCGCCCGCCATAAGTAAAGCGGGAACCACTGCTACCGCAGGCGAACCTGCGGTAGCTCGGTCTGATAAGACGGGCTGTCATACCCGGTTGCCGATCCACTGGCAACGCGAGCATCTTGCCTACCTTCGCACCGCAATGCCATATCGTAAGCGTCGCAAAATTGCGGCAATCAAAACATCCAACGATGCTCAATCGCGCCAGCATTGCCTCTGGACTATGCGTGGCCCAACACGCGATGTGGCTGATAGGCGGATTCAAGGATCGCGCATTCGGCCGGCGATAACTCCAGCGCCACCGCTTCGACCGCCTGCTCAAGATGAGACATCTTCGTGGCACCGATGATCGGTGACGTCACACCCGGTTGATGCAAAAGCCACGACAACGCCACCTGCGCCTGCGCGACGCCACGTTCCTGGGCAACACGGGCTACGGCATCCACCACCTGATAGTCGTTCTCCGTGTAGTACAACTCATGGGCGAAGGCGTCGCTACCTACCCGCGTGGTGGCATCCGCGTTTCGGGGACGGGTCAGGAAGCCTCGCGCCAGCGGGCTCCACGGAAGGATGCCAATGCCTTCGGCCCGGCATAGTGGAAGCATTTCTCGCTCTTCTTCGCGATACACCAGGTTGTAGTGGTTCTGCATCGATATGTATCGGGCCCAGCCGTGCCGCTCGGACGTCATCAGCGCCTTCTGAAACTGCCACGCATACATGCTCGACGCACCGATATAGCGGGCCTTGCCCGAACGCACGATGTCGTTGAGCGTCTCGAGTGTCTCCTCCAGCGGCGTTTCGTTGTCCCACCGGTGCACCTGGTAGATGTCGATGTAATCCATGCCAAGACGCTCGAGTGAGGCATCGATCGCATCAAGCAGATGCTTGCGTGACAATCCCCGCTGGTTGGGGCCTTCACCCATGGGATAGAACACCTTGGTGGCCACAACCACTTCATCGCGCCGTGCGTAGTCGCGTAGCGCGCGGCCTAGTACCCGCTCGCTTTCACCGCCGGAGTACATATTGGCGGTATCGAAGAAGTTGATGCCCAGTTCGAGCGCGCGCCGGATGATCGGACGGCCTTCTTCTTCGGTCAGTATCCAGGCCCTGGCCGTGGGCGTGCCGTAACTCATGGCGCCCAGGCAAAGCTTTGACACCTTCAATCCGCTGCGTCCAACGTTGATGTACTGCATAACCACTCCTGCTTCGAAGGGGTCAGAGTCATTACTCTGACCCCGGCGCTAAGGGGCCGGCCGATGAAGCGCCACACCCGCGGCCACCAATCCCACGCCGATGTTCTCGAAAAACGTGGGGATCTGGCCGAGCACGATCACGCCGATGATCACCGCCGTCGCCGGCAGCAACGCAACGAACAGAGCATAGGTGGAGCGTGGCAGGCGGGTCATCGCCAGCTGGTCGAATACATAGGGAATCACCGACGAGCTGATTCCCACCGCCACGCCGGCGCCCAGCGTGAGCGGATCGAGTAGCGCGGGAATGGCTTCACGGAAGCCCAGGGGGGAGATGATCACCCCGGCCAGCATCATCGAGGCGCCCAAGCGATCGATGGGGCTGGTGTCAGGATCCGCACGGGCCACGCCATGCGCCAGCACGATGTAAAGCGTGAACAGCACGGCATTGGCAAAGGCCCAGGCAAAGGCCAGCGGCGTTCCGGCAAGCCGTACTTCGGTCAGCATGTAGACGCCCGCCACGGTGAGGGCGAGCGCCACCATATTGCGCTGTGATCGCGCGCCAGCCAGCGCCAAGGCCACGGGCCCCGCAAACTCGATGGCCGCCACGGTGCCCAGCGGCAGCTCGGCGATGGCTCGATAGAAGCAGTAGTTCATCACGGCGAAGACGGCGCCAAGCGCGGCGATCATCCATCGCGTTTGGCTGGTCGCCGCCAGGAAAGCCCGCCAAGGCCGCCGCCACAAGGCGAACACCACCGCCGCGGACACGATGCGCAGCCACGCCACTCCCGCCACTGGTACGCGGGCAAAGAGCAGCACGGCGAATGACGGGCCCAGGTAGTGGAAGATCGCGCTGCCCACGAAGAATGCGTGCGGCGGCACCCGCTGTATGAGCGGCGCCGCCGATCTATTTTTACCATCTATCGTGTTCATGATGGTGAGATTTATAGACCCATCGATCTCACCTGTCAAATTGAAATAGGTGGTAAACTCTGTTCATGGACGCCATCGACCTTGATCCGGGTGAATACCGGGGCACATACAAACTCGTGAGCGGCCGGCTGTGCCTGGATTTCGTCAACACCGTCAGCTGGCCCGATACAGAACATGCGCACGACTGGTTGAGCGGGCCGGAGAACGCCAGACGCTGGTTCGCCGCCGTGGGCCTGCCCTTTCCACGCGGCAAGGACGCCGATCTTCATGCATTGCATGACTCGCGCCGGATGCTCGCCGCGGTGCTTTCGCCGTTGGCCCATGCGGAGCGACCGAAGCCTGCATCGGTAGCGGAGTTGAGCAAGGCGGCCGCGAAGGCCAACGAGGGGCGCGTCATTGATCCGGTCACGCTCGCCTGGAACTGGCTGGCACCCCGCAATGCCTCCGAAGCGCTCTATCCCATACTGATCGATGCCGCGGAGCTCGTGACCGCCGGCAACCATGATCGCCTGCGTTTCTGCCCCTCATGCCATTGGCTATTCGACGACCAGACACGCAACGGCCACCGCCGCTGGTGCGACATGGCCGACTGCGGAAGCCGGGACAAGGCGCGTCGCTATTACCATCGATCGAAGTCGTAAGCGAACATCGGTCTGCGTTACCCTCCCCCGGGAGTGCCATCCGGGATGACTTTGCGATGTCCGATAAACCTGTTCTTGAGCGCCTGCAGGTAAAGCACGGCCGCAGCTTTACGGCCTTGAACGCACCGAAGAACGTTGAACCTGCGCTTGCCGGCGCCGTGAGCGCGAAGGCCGATCAGGCGGATGTGGTGCTGTTGTTCGTCAGCTCACGCAAGCAGTTTGACGCCAGCCTCGCCGCGCAGCTTCCGAAGCTGAAATCCACCGCGATTCTCTGGCTCGCCTACCCCAAGCTCACCTCCCGGCTGGCGGGTGATTTAAGTCGCGACGTCATCCACAAGGCGGCGCCTGATTATGGGCTGGACACGGTCAGCCAGATTGCGATCGACGAAGACTGGTCCGCGCTACGATTGAAGCGCGTCTAGCCTAATGGCAGGAAACGAAAGGGCATTGCACGATTTCGGCAACGTGGTCGAGGGCGTTACCAGCGAGACTTGGACTTACCACGCGGACCTGAGCAACCTGCCCTGATCGCAAATATTTGCCGACGGTAGCTAACCCCGTCGACTCCATAACCCCATGATTTTTCGGTCTTGCCCCACGTATCCGGGTGCCATGATGCTCGCCGGGAAGGCCCGCCTGAAGGCGCTCCTCTCCGCAGGACCCTCTACCGAGAATGTGAGTTGTGTCACATTATGGTGACGAGTTAACGGGGACCGTCATCGGAAGCTGTTCGGGGGTCTTCACGATCCCGGCTTGGGGGTGCCCACGCCGGTCACAATAATTTTGCCTACTATCACTCGATGAACACATCCGCTCCAACTTCGACCGAAGCCCGCCGCGGCAGCATCGCCTGCGTCGGCATGGGCATGACCCTGGGCTCTCACCTGACTCCCCTCTCGCGCAGCCATATCGAGACGGCGGACGTCGTCTTCGCCGCGCTCTCGGACCACGTGGTGGAGCTCTGGCTGCGACGCCTGAATCCGGAGGTCCGTAGCCTTCAGCCGTACTACCGGCCAGGCAAGTCGCGGATGAAGACCTATCGCGAGTGGGTCGAGGTGATGATCACCGAGGTACGGGCGGGAAAGCGCGTCTGCGCCGTCTTCTATGGCCACCCGGGCATTTTCGCCTGGTCGCCGCACAAGGTGATCGAGCTTGCCCGCGCCGAGGGTTACCAGGCGCATATGGAAGCTGGCATCTCGGCCGAAGACTGCCTTTATGCGGACCTGGGCATCGACCCGGGCCGTGTCGGCTGCCAGCACCTGGAGGCCAGCCAGCTGCTCTTCTTCGAGCGCAACCTGGACACCACCAGCCACGTGATCCTCTGGCAGCTGGGCGTCGTCGGCGACCGTTCGCTCGGCCGTTTCCGCACACCCGACGCCTACCGTGAGCTGCTGACGGAACGCCTGCTGCAGGACTATCCGGCCGATCATCCGGTGATCGTCTACCGCGCGCCGACCTTGCCGATCGAGGGGCCGCACATCCAGCGCACAGTATTGCGCGACTTCCCTGCCGCCACGTTCACCGGCCAGGAAACACTCGTACTGCCACCCGCGCATGCGCTGAAGCCAAACGCCATCATGCGCGCACGCCTGGATGCACTCGATGCGATCCACGGCACGGGCGCGGAACCGGCCGTTCCGGCATAAGGATTAAAGGAATCAAGCGGGCTGCCGCTACAGCGACATGCCGGACCGTCACCGCGCCATCGGGCGGAGCGGACGGTATCAAAGGTCAACAAGAACCAGGGGAAGAATATGCGCGACACCGTCGAATTGCTGGAATCCATCGGTCGTGATGCCACGTTACGGCATGCATCGCCCGAGGAACTGGCGCAGGCGCTCGAAGCCGCCGGTGCCTCGGCCGGCCTGCGCGAGCTGGCAGCCAATGGCAACGGCACGATCCTGACCGAGGAGTTGGGTATCGTGCAGATGCACGTGGAGCATCAGAGCCAGACGGGCGGCTATGAGGGCGATGAGGTCGAAGATGACCATGGCGATGACAAGGACGACGAGCCGTCCCAGCGTCCCGACGATCCTGACGACACGCCCCCGACCTGAGCGAAGCCCCGGCATGGCCCTCAGCTGCCGTAGCCACATGCGCTCCTGGCTGGTCCTGATGGGACTGGCCTTGTGTGCGCAGGCGCCGCGCGGCCATGCCGATCCGGCGCCGCCGGTGGCATCGGCCGGGGCAAGGCTCGCCCAGGCCGATGCCATACGCACGAAAGATCACACGCGCTTTGTCGAAATGCTCGGCGAGCTCCATCGCGACGCGGCCAGTCTGGACACGCGTGAAAAGTGGTACCTGCGCTACCTCGACGGGTGGGAAGCGAACTACGAAGGGCGCTATCCGGAAGCCGAAGCCACGCTCCGGGACGTCATGGCCCATGCGGATGAGGCCGCACTGAATACCCGTGCCACCGCCATGTTGATGAACAACCTGGGCGAACAGGGCAAGTACGCCGAGGCTTATGTCATAGCGACCCGCGCCGCGGACACGCTGCCTGCCGTGACCGACCCGTTGGCCCGATTCGTGTTGTTGGCGAACCTGTCGCAGATGCTGACGTTCGCGGGCCAGCCCGAGCTCGGACTGAAATACGCCGACATGATGCTGAAGGCCACGCCGGCCGGTCAGTCCCCTTGCCAGGCCATGGTGCAGCAAGTCACCGCACTGGAGGGTTCCCGCAAGCTGACCTCCCGCAGCCCCCAGCTGCTGCAGACGATCGACATCTGCACGGCGGACCGCCAGCCGATTTTCGCCAACACCATGTCGCTCATCCTGGTGGATCGTCTGTTTGAGGAACACAAGCCGGTCGATGCCCTGGCGACCATTGCGCGCATCGAGCCCGGCATCCAGGCAAGCCAGTACTACCCACATATCATCAGCCTTGCCAGCCAGCGCGCCCAGATCTACGAACAGATGGGCAAAGCCACCGAGGCACGGAAAGCCGCGCTCGAGACCGTTGCCATGGGTCACCCCGGGGACGTCAATGAAGCGCTGCGGTTCGGCTACCGCGTGCTGTACTCGATCGAAAAGGCACAGGGGCACTACGCCAGCGCACTGAATTACTACGAACACTATGTCGTCCAGGACCAAGGCTACCTGCGCGATGCCAACGTCAGAAACGTGGCCTACGAGGCTGCGCGCCAGCATTTCCTCGCCGAGAAGCTCGAGACAGAGGGCCTGAGCAAGGAAAACCGTATCCTCCGGCTCCAGCAGGCGTTCGATGCCAAGGCCGTGGAGGCGAGCCGTCTCTATATCGTGATGATGTCGCTGGTCCTGCTTTCGATCATCTTCTGGATGGTGCGCATCAAGCGTTCGCAGCTTCGCTTCAAGGGATTGTCGTCTTGCGACGGCCTTACCGGGATCTTCCACCACCAGCATTTCATGAGCGAATCCGAGCGCGCACTGCGAGCGCTGGAGAAGCGGGCCGGCGACGGCTGCCTGGTATTCCTGGACCTGGATGATTTCAAGCAGGTCAACGATACGCATGGCCATGCCGTGGGCGATGCGGTGCTCAAGCACGCCGTGGCGATCTTCAAGGGGCATCTGCGCAAAGGCGACCTCCTCGGGCGCCTTGGCGGCGAGGAGTTCGGCATGCTGCTGATGGATACGCCGCGATTGCAGGGCACCCTGGCCGCCGAACGCATCCGCGTAACGCTCGCTGCTTCGCCGCTGGTCATGGACGAAGTGGTGGTCTCCTTCTCGGCCAGCATCGGCCTGGCCTCCACCGATATGACCGGTTACGACCTGCAGCAACTGTGCCGCGCCTCGGATGCCGCGCTGTATCGCGCCAAGCGCATGGGGCGCAACCGCGTCGTCATCGACAGCCACGGGGAAGATTCGACGGCCCAGCCGCTGCCGGCCGCCGCATCCACGAACCACCGCCCGGCGTGAGTTGAATCAATCAGCGGGTAGCGCGCCGGATGGATACATGTCCACCGCGTGCGTGGCTATGGAGATCGATGGCCGCTACGGGAGTCCTGGCGAAATGGAAACCCGTGCCGGCCAAGGCTGACCCCCGCAAGCAACGAGATCGCCACGCAAAACCAGGCGAACACATCGCCGATACGGATGTAGATCGTGGAGCCCGAGCCCAGCGGTACATCGGCCACGACCTGGGTCAAGCCCGCGGGCGCCGCCACCTTCGAGGCAATCAGGCGTCCCTGGGCATCATTGATGGTCACCAGCCCTTCGTTGGCTGCGCGGACCATGGCGAAGCCTCCCTCGACACTGCGCATCACCGCCATCCGCGCATGCATCCATGCGTCCAGGCCAAAGTCGCCCGCCGGCACGCCCATCAGGCGAACGCCTCGCGCGGCATCGGCACGGATGGTCGAGGGGAAATCCATGTCCTTGCAAATTTCCATCGCGCGGCCGTTGCCGAGCCACCCGGATTGCGTGCCAGGCACGAAGCGATCCTCGAGGATCGGCACGGGGTGGCGCTTGGCATAGAGCTGCACGGCGGTGCCCGGCTGGAATGACAAGGCGATATCGCCTGCAGGTTCCATCTGGTTGAAACCCGCCACGATATGAACGTTGGCCTGATTCGCAACCTCAGCCAGTTGTGCCCGGATGGCAGGCTCCCATGCGGTCTTCAAAGGCATGCCGCCCTCGGGGGTAACGACGAAGGCGGCTCCCTGCGCTGCGGCGCCGCGGATGGCCTGCGCATAGGTCTCGACTACGGCCGAGGCATCCTGCAGCGTTTTTGCGTGCCAGGCGTATCCCGCGGCGGTTTCATCGACCATGGCGGCCACCCGAACGGTCTGCGGCGACGGCGACGGCGGCGAAAGGCGTTCCAGGCCGAAGGCAACATTGACGGCGCAGATGGCAAGGCCCGTTACGATGGCGGGTATTGAATTCCTCTTCGCCCGACTGGCCATGGCGAGGGTATTCGCAAACAGGCAAAGCATGAATGTCACGGCGCAGTAGCCGAACAGCGACGCGCCCTGGATCAGCAACGGCGCCGATACCTGGCTATAGGCCAGCGATCCATACGTACCGTGCGGCGAGATGACGCCAACGAGGTATTCGATCGCCGTCCAGGTCGCGGGGAACGCGATCAAGGTCAGCAACGCGGGCCCGCGCCGTTGAACCATCCGTGCGAACACCACGGCCATGGGAAACAGCACCACCTGTGGTGCCACCACGGCAACGATGATCATCACTGGAAGGGTCGCATAGCACTGCAGGGCATAGGCCGACCCGGCAAGAATGGCCACGGCGCTTGCGCCAGCTACCTGCCACGTCGGCGCCCTACCGTAGGCCAGCCAGAGCAACGGCACGGGAGCGAACCATGCCAATGCCCATATATCGGCGAGGCCCTGCGACAGGTAGAACATCGCGCCACTCAATAGCGCAGCGAGCAGTACGAACATCTGACTTTCCTCGATGGGGTAATGGTTGCGCATCGATCTTGTATACATCGTATACATGCCGGTATACGGCGTATACATGACCAATGGGATGCAGCGGGTTGGCGCCAGCGCCCATCAGGGCCGCGTCACTTGCAGCCAAATTTAGATCGTGATAAACCGGGTATTCAGTCACGCCGGGGAGCGGTGCCAGCGATGGACCTGATGGGATGGGCGTACGACCAAGTGCTCGACTTCTTTGGCCTGGGCCCTTTGCTGGGACTGATAGCCGCGGGCGACTATCGCGCCCTGCTCACCGTCCATGGCTTCGCGTCCCTGCTTAACCCCCTGCTGCCGCCGTTGCTGCTGTTCGAGCTGTTGCGCAGCATCGCCCTGAAGACGTTCAAGCGCGAGCACTACCAGGTGCCATTGCTGGTGATGGTACTGAACCGGTTCATCGGTAACTTCATCACCATCGCGATGGTGGGGCTATGCATCGGGTTGTTCCAGCGGTTCGCCCTGTTCCAGGCGGGCCTTACCTGGTATGGCTTGCTCTATGGCTACGTAGCCTGGGAACTCTCCCATTTCGCCTACCATTTCTTCGCGCATAAGGTCAGGCTGCTGTGGTGCCTGCACTCCACGCATCACGCGCCGGTGGCGATGAACCTCAGCGTGAACTACTCGCATATCTTCCTGGAAGGGGCCTATGCCGACTTCGTGCGCACCAGCATCTGCATGCTGCTGGGCGTGAGCCCGCCGCTGCTGATACTGATCATGATCATCGACGGCTTCTGGGGCAGCTTCATCCACCTGGGCGAGAACGTGCTGAAGAATGGCAGGCTCGGGGTGCTCAACCGCTTCATCCTCACGCCCTCGCACCACCGCGTGCACCACGCGCGCAACGTGGTGTACATGGACACGAACTTCTGCAACCTGCTACCCATCTGGGACCGCGTGTTCGGCACCTATGTTGAGGAGCGCGACGATATCCAGATCGAGTACGGCATCACCCGCCCGGTGAAGCGTTACAGCGTACTGGATGCCTACCTGGGTGAGTTCTACCTGCTGGGCAAGGATGTCTGGAACGCGCCGGGTATCGGCAACAAACTTATGTACCTGCTGATGCCTCCGGGCTGGAGCCACGACGGCCATCACAAGACGGCCAAGGTCGCCAAGCAGGAGCTAATCCAGATGGAAAAGCATCATCCCGACACGTCCCAGCCCTCCCACGGATACCACTGATGACACGTCTTTCCAACCTGCTGTTCGGCGCGTTTTGCCTGCTCGCCGCAAGCGATGCTACGGCACAAACAGCAGCCACGCCGCACGTCAATCTGGCGCTGGGCAAGCCTGTTACCGGCTCACCAATATGCAAGCCGGGCGAGGAAGCCAGCAAGGCGGTGAACGGCAAGGTCGCGAGCAAGACCCAGGACAAGTTCTGCACCTTGCAGACGCCCAGCTGGCTTCGTATCGACCTTCAGCAGGTACGCCCGATCACCGCCTTCACCATCAAGCACGCCGGCGCGGGCGACGAGCCGGTATCGATGAATACGCGCGCTTTCACGCTTCGTGTGTCTTCCGATGGGGAAACCTGGAAGACCGTGGTGGATGAATCGGCCAATACGGCAAGCATTACCGAACACCGCATCGCCCCGGAACGCGCGCGCTATGTGGAGCTTGACGTGACCAAGCCGACGCAAACGGATGATCCGGCCACGCGCATCTACGAAGTGGAGGTCTGGTAAGGCGGCTAAAGCCTTGCCGCGTCGGCGCGCGCGCGAATGTCCGAGAAGGTGAAGTCGCTGACGATCTTCCCGTCTTCCCAGACCGTCACCATCGCATCATCGAAACCCATCGGCTTGTCGATGTCCGCCAGCGAATGGGCGTGGGCCGGGACCGGTACTGTCTTGAACGTGCCGTATTCACGGTGCCGCAGCAAGGTCATCCGTCCCCGCTTGCTCTGCTTGCCCTTGTCGGTCACCGGGTCCTTCCATACGTCGATCCACGCCCCGTTGACCCGCGCCGCCGAGCATTTCAACGCAAACTTCTGCGTGTCGCGGTTCAATTGCTGGAGCAACGCACCACCCATGCCGAAGGCGACATTGTCGGTGGCGTAGCCGGCGCTGGTTACCCTATCCAGGATGGCGCGGATGCTGGTCGGATTGACGCCGTCGCCCTGGATCACCCGCACGTGGTTGAGCACCTTGTAGCCCTTGCCGTTCACGGTATGGCCAAAGGCCTCGTCGAGCAGTTCCAGGCATTGATGCACCACTGCCACCGGATCGCCGGAATCCGGGCGCACAACCACCGTGGCGCCCGAATCGATTACCTCCTGGCGAAGCGTCTTGCCCCAGTGCTCGGTGATGGCGTGGTAGATGTCGTAGCTATCGGAGACTACGGCCACGATGGCGCCGGGTTTGGCGAACTGCCGGAGCATATTCCGATAGGCCTCCGCCTCGTTCTCGCGGCCCCAACTGGTGATGGTGCTGTGCTCGGCGGCGGGAATGGAGAAGCCGGCCATGGGCTGGTGGTAGTGGGCCCTGGCTAGCAAAAGCCCCGACACCGTGTCGGTACCGAGGAAATTCACCAAGTGCGCCGCGCCACCGATGGCGGCTGACTCCACGGAAGAAACGCCGCGCGAACCGAAGTCATGCAACTTGAAGGGAAGCTGCCCTTCCGCATCGTCACTGGTGCGTTCGAGGAATTGCCGGATGGTCTGCTTGGCGTGCCAGCTGATCGTGGCCACCGTCACCGGGTACCAGATGCGCAACAGCATCGTTTCCAGATATGAGGGCACCCAGAAGGCGGCCGGGTCGGTGGACTCGATCGTCATAAGTGCCTGGTGTGTCGGCACCACGGTACCTTCGGGCACGGCCCTTATCCGGATCGGCAACAGGCCACCGTGGTAATCGACGATATGGCGCCATCCTGCCTCGTTGAAGGGCTCCCCGTGCGCGGCGAACAGGTCGCGGGCCTCATCGACGTGCGCATGGGTAACCGGCTTTGCGAGATATTCCTTCAGGATCGCCTGCAGGCCAAAGAATACGGTGCGGTCGTAAGTGCCTCCGCGTGATTCCACATAGAAAAAGGTGGCATCGGTACCGGGCGGGTATTGCAGCCAGTGGCTGGCCTTGTAGCTATCGGTATTAAGCAGGAGATTGTCGAGGCATTGCATGGCGCGGGGCCGCATGGATGCTGGGGAACGGTGAATACTACCCCGCGCTGTGTCTGGGAGCGCGACCCACATTGGAGTCGGCGATACCTGATACCACCGCCATGGGCTCTCCACTACGCTGCACTACCGAAACGAACACCGATTGCATGCACGCGTGAACGCGAGGATGAAGCCCGACCCAAGGAGAAGAATCATGGGCGATGATCTGGTCAAGGACGTCGCCGGCCGTGTGACGCGGCTAGAAGATGCCACCAGAATGCTCACTGGCCAGGTCAGCGGCATACTCGAGCGATTGAACCATCTTCCGACGAAGGCGGGCTTGTGGCGCATGGTCGCGCTGGCTGCGGGCGGCGTGATCCTGGCGATGTGGGGGATGTTTCAATATCTGGCCAAGCCGTGGATCGAGCACATCCTCACGACCTCCCTGCACCCCTAGCCTTCCCTGCCACCGCTATTGCGCTGCCATCTCCGACGGACTCTTGCCCAACAACCGACGCATGCATCGAGCCATGTGGCTTGGATGAGCAAATCCGGTTTCCATCGCTATATCAGTGATGCTTAGCCTGCCTTCGAGCAGGAGGACACGCGCGCGTTCAACACGGCGCTCCATCACGAAGCGATGCACCGGCACACCTGTGGCCTGTTTGAACATCGGCTTGAAGTGCGACACGCTGAAATCCGCGATGCGAGCCAGCTCGGCAAGCGTGAGGTCCTGATCGAGGTTGCTTTCGATGTACTCGACCACCTGGCGCAGACGCCATGCCGGCAATGCACGCGTGGCTTTGCTGCTCACGCTGCCGTGCCGCGACTGCAGCGCCAGCAAGCGCACCGTAAGCGCGGTGGCGAGGCTGTCGGCAAATAGCCGGCCCCCGGGATAGTCGCTGTGGTCTTCCGCCTGCATCATCCAGCCGATGCGCTCGACTTGCGGGTCCCGAATGTGGATCGACGGCGCCAGCGAAGCGTTCTGGACACTCAAGCCCATGCTGTCCGCGGTTTCCGTCAGCAGCGACGGCGACAAACGCAGCAGCAACGATCGCGCCGGCCGGGATAGCGTCCACCGCGTGCTGGAGCCGGCAGGCACCACGCAAAACTGCCCGTGGATCCGCGTCCCCGTGCGCTCGCCATGCGTCGCCCGCCACGACACCGGCACCGGCTCGCCCAGGTGCAGGCAAAGCACGTGGCGGTGGTCCACCGGCGAATCGAACAGGCCCAGCGGCACAGGGGACGTCAGCGTATCGAGCAAGGGCAATGGGCCGCCGCCGGCGAGTACCGCGGACGGCGGACTGGGATAGCAATCGGGGCGGCTCATGGGCCGATCCTGCCAGAAATCATCCATCCGTGTCCGGCACCGTCTTTTTCGGCGCGCGGCTCGCTGCCGGCTGCCGGGAGAATGCCGCCTTCGCTTTCACGGAGACAGGTCATGAGGCGCCGGCAATTCCTGCAAATGACTGCTGCGGCAGCGGCAACCGGCATGTTTTCGGGCGCTTTTGCCCGCGACTTTACCAAGCCCATCCCCATGGCGGTTCCTTCGACCCCGGCGAGCTTCGGCGCTGCCCGCCGCTTCGCGTCCCTGCCAGTGGGCCGCATCGCCTACATCGAGCGTGGCCGAGGACCGGCGGCACTTTTCCTGCACGGCGCGCCGCTCAATGGCTTGCAATGGCGCGGCGCCCTGGACCGGCTGGCGGCGCATCGGCGTTGCATCGTGCCGGACTTCATGGGATTGGGATATTCCGAAGTTCCGGCGGGGCGCTCCTTGGCCGCGGCAGACCAGGCCGGCATGTTGGCCCAGTTGCTGGACGCGTTGCGTGAGCCACGCGTGGATATCGTGGCCAGCGATATCGGCACGGCTGTCGCCCAGTTATTCCTGCGGCGTTTTCCCGACCGCGTGCGCAGCTTGCTGTTGACCAATGGCGACGTCGAGCCTGACAGCCCGGCAGCCAAGGTAAAGCCGGCGATTGCCATGGCCCGCGCCGGCACGCTGGCCGATGCCACCGCGGCGTGGCTGACGGACAAAACCCTGGCTCGCTCCACGTTCGGTGCCGCCGTCTACCACGATCCCAGCGTGCTTACCGACGAGGTGATCCAGTACTACGTGACGCCCCTGGTGGCCTCGCCGCTTCGTCGCCAGCAGTACCATGCCTTCCACCTGGCGATGGAGCCCAACCCGCTGGCGGGCATCGAAGCTGCACTGCGCAAGAGCACGGTACCGGTGCGTATCGTCTGGGGTGCCAGCGATGACATCTTCCTGCCCAAGGATGCCCATTACCTGGACCAGGTGTTTCCCGGATCCAGGGGGATCGCCTTCGTCCCGAAAGGAAAACTTTTCTTCCCCGAGGAATACCCGGATATGATCGCGACCGAAGCCCGACACCTATGGGGAATCGCCTGATGAGCTCACCGAGCGTGCGTTTAGGAATCATGGCCCTGGCCGCGATTGCGGCGATCGGCACGGCAGGTACGTCTTTCGGTGCGGTGGCATCGCCAACGGCCAAGCAAACTTCCACGTCGGGACTCCCTGGCTCCGCCCGCGTAGACCACGTGCTTCTGTGGGCGCCGGACATGGACCGCGGCACGGCCGTGATGACGGTGAAGCTTGGCTTCCAGGTACGGCCAGGACGGGATCCGGCAGGTATCGCCAACCGCTATGTAAAGATGGCCGACCGAAGCTTCATCGAACTGGAAACGCTAACCCGGCCCAATCCCGACATGGATCCGGGCTCGAAGGCGGACCAGGACCTGCTCCACGGTGGTGCGGGCGTCCGCACGTTCGGCTTGGGAACGGACCAGCTCGACGCCGCGCGCGATTTCCTCAAGGGCGAAGGTTTTGCGCCGACGGATATCTTCTCGTCCTCCGCCAACGACCCCGACGGCCAAGGCCCCGGACACCCGCCGCGCTGGCGTCTCTTCGCCTTCGACAAGCAGCCGTTATCCAGCTTCCTGTTCTTCATCTACTACTCTCCCCCTCCCACCGCGGCGGACAGCGTTGCCGACGACGCGGCGGCGCGCGTGCACCCGAATACCGCCAAATCGCTCGATGCGGTTTGGTTGTTGTCGGCCGACGCCGAGACTGATCGAAAGCAATTGGCGAAAATGGGGTTCACCCATGCCTCGCCGGTTCGCCTGACGAGCGTCGCCGCCCGCGGGTACGATGTGGAAGCGAAAGGAACACACGTGTTCCTGTTGCAGCCCGATGGGCCGGGCGTGGCTACCGATGCACTGGCAAGCGGCGGTCCGCAGGTACTGGGTGTAAGCGTTGCGGTGGACAACCTTCCACGTGCCCAGCGATGGGTGGAGCGTGGCTACGAGACGAAGCTCAAGGGCTACAAGGGGCCCCTGGGGGATTCCTTCCTTGCACCGACCCACGGCGACCTGGGTCTTTGGGTGGAATTCCACGCGGCGGCGCATCCGCACTGACGTGAAATCTACCGCGCGGTCTTCTTAAGGGGTCAGAGTTATAACTCTGACCCCGGCTTCTTACCGCGCGGTCTTCTCGCGCAGCTCCAACGCCTCCACGGCGCCGGCGGCATTCACCTGGGTGACGCCGCCGGAGGCCTTGCTGCTTTGCTGCAGGAGCTGATGGACGGTGCGCGCATCGAGCTTCGGCGCCATGGACAGCATCAACGCGATGATGCCACTTACGTGCGCCGCCGCCATCGATGAGCCTGAGGTGAAGTCGTAACCGCCGGACGGTTGCGTGGTGAGGATGTCGGTGCCCGGTGCGCTAAGCACGCCGGGCGGAGCTGCCGCGGCGTTGCTGGTCCTCACCACAATGACCCCCGGAGCGTTGTCGGGAAAACCGCCGTTGCTGCCTTCGGGCGGCATGGCCGCCACCACGATGCGGCCCTGGGCAAGCAATACGTCCAGAAGCCGCGTGAGCAGTGGATCGGAGGGGCCGCCGAGGCTTAGGTTGACGATGCGCGCATCGGTCTCGCCAATCGCCGCCAACGCGCGCGCCAGGGTGAAGGAGTTGCACCGGGCGCCGTTGCTGCTCTTCGGTGGATACCAGCATGCTTTGTAGATACTCAGGGAAGCTTTCGGCGCCATGCCGACGATACCCTGGTGGTTGTCACCGACTGCCGCGATCACTCCGGCAACCTCGGTACCGTGGCTGTCACGCGAAAACGATACGAGGTCGTTGTCCACGACATTGTGCGTATCGTGGATGCTGGCAGCCAGGTCCGGGTGCGTTGCATCCACACCGGTGTCGACCACGGCCACGTCCACGCGATCGCCCTGGCTTACCTTGTGGGCTACCGCGGCATCGGTCTCGGTGAAGCCGCGCTGCAGGCTTTCGTAGGGATCGTTGTACTTCCGGCCATCCTCCGGCGCTTCGGCATAGGTTCGGTAGTCCTGCAGGGGCTGCGCCAGCTGCACGCGGTCGTCCTTGGACAGTGCACTCAACAGCTCGTCGCGGCTCATACCCTGCGGCGGTTCCAGCACCACGCAGTACACGTTCAGCGCCTTGATCGGCCACCCGGCGACCTGGCGCATCCGGTAGCCCTGCTTCAGCGCTTCGATCGTAAGCACCGCGCGCTGGCCAGCGTCGTACTTCTTCGACGGCGCGTAGCCGAGCACGCTGGAGCCTGCGTGCATGGACGGCGGATCGATGGGGTTGTCCACCGCCAGCACGATGTCGCGCGTTGCATCCATGCTGGCTACGCCCTCGGTGCTGGTGACGCCCGGCGAGGTGGCTTCAGCCGGCGCCATGGCCGGTCGCGACATCGCGCACCCGCCCAACGCCATCAACATGGCGCCCAGCGCCAGTACGCTTGTTTTCATGGCACCGAAGCGACGGGTTCAGCCAGGCGGATGCCCCGCGTGGCGCGCAGCTTCTGCAGGGTGGGAGCAGCACTGGACGCCGGTGTTCCGGACGGCACCACGGTGTAGGCGCCTACATCGTTAGGACCGCCCACCACCTGCAGGTTCAACGAATGCAGCAGCGCATCCCAGTCGGCCAGCGTCATGCTGGCGTCGGGCACCACATGCAGTGCTCCGGCAGGTACCGGTGCCGATGCCTGGCTCAACGTGCGGTAGGCCGGGCTGTTGCTTTCCGACCAGTACCTTGCGCCCAGCGCGCCGATGGCAATCGCCTGCAACAACACCGCCGCGGCAAGGGCGCGCGTCAGCCAGCCGTTCCGTACCCGTTGCACCACGGGCTTGGGCACCGGGGCATCCAGCCGCGCCAGCAGCCGCTTCAAGCCCACGGCCGGATCGACGGGAATATCCGCCGGTAGCGACAGGGCAAGGCGCAGGCGCTCCTGCTGTGCGTAGTCTTCGCTGCAGGACTGGCAATGGGCAAGGTGGTCCATCAGCCAGGCGTTCTGTTCCGACGATGCGCTTTCCTGCAGCACGGAAGGCATCGCCTCCCACGCTCGGGCGCAATCCCGGTTGGTATCCATCGTGAACGTCATGGCGCGCCCTCCTTCAGTCGGGCCGGTTCTCCTGCCAGCGAGGGAAGCACGTTGCGCAATTTTACTCGCGCATGGAACAACCGTGCCTTCACCGTACCGACCGGGCATTGCATGATCACGGCCACGTCGTCCAGGCTGTGGCCTACCCCGTACACCAGCTCGATCACCACGCGCTGGTCCACGGACAATTTTTCCAGCCCCTTGCCCAGCCAGTCGCGCAGTTCGCGATCGTCGCCGGGGTCGTGGGAAGGCAGTCGTTCCTGCGGCACCGTGTCTTCGTCGACCGGCTCGTCGCCGTGCTGGCGCAGCGCCTTCAGGCCGCAGCGATAGGCGATGCCCATGATCCATGTGGACACCCGCGAATCGCCGTGGAACGTCCCGGCCTTCTGCCAGGCAATCCAGAAGCAATCGTTGATCACTTCCTCGATCACGTCCTGACGGCGGGTAAGCCGCGACAGGAACCGGCACAAACGGCCGTGATAGCCGCGGTACATCACACCTAGTGCGGTCCGGTCGCCCGCCGCCATGCGCTCGAGAAGCATGCGGTCGGTGGCGTCAGCCTGGAGATCAGCTTCGTTCATGGGCTGGGCGGGAAGGGCTATCGATGGCCTTGGATGCCGGTAAGTACCATACCAGCCCCAAAAGGTTGCCTTCGTCGGTTAAAACGACAGGGAGATGGTGCCTATCCAGGGCGCGGCGTCCAGGTTGCCCCGGCGGCCCCGGTCACCTAAGTCGGTTGCCACCCGTTCAACCTCCACCTGCCAGCAGCCGCGGGTCCAGGCCAGACCCGCGTGGCCGTAGCGGTAGGTGGCCGCATCCAGATGGGGATGGCGCACCCAGACACCATGTTCGTAGTACCCGCCGACCAGTACCAGGGCCTGGGAGATTCCCGCTCCGACCGAAAAGCTCAAATCCCGGGGTAGCGGCCAGCGGAAGTCGATGTCCGCGCCCGGCCGTACCTCGTGGTCGGGCGAATGCAGGGCGCGGACGGCCGACAGGGAAAGGGTGAGCGTGTCGCGGTATACCCAGGCCATGCCGGCTTCGGTGCGGGTATATACCCGGGAACTGCCACTGCGGGTGTAGCGGTAATACATCAGGCTGGCCTGGACCTGCCAATCCGTGGACACCACCCAGGCGCGCGAACCTTGCAGGATCGACTCGGCGATATTCCCCGGGGAGCGCATGAGGGCTCCGGCCGAAGCACCCACCGACCAGCCATCAGGCGTGGCCCAGTTCACCGCGCCTTGCACCACGGGCCGGGCGGGGGTGATCGCCAGGCCCCGGTCCACCAACTGCGAGCCCACGGCTACCTGCCCGCTGAAATTCGACTGCGCGTGAACGGGCACGGGCATGCCGGTGGCGGCGAACCAGGTCGCAACCACCGCCAATCCCCTTGGAAGGCTTGCACACCACGTTTTCAGTGATTGGTGCCCAGGTAGGTGATGAGGTCGTCCAGGGCTTTTGGATCGTCCAGCCCATCGTATTTCATCTTGGTACCGGGGTTGGCCTGTTTCACTGGCTGCGACAGGTACCAGTGGAGCTTGTCAGCCGTCCAGACCCAGTCGGTCCTGGCCCGCAGGGCATCGGAATAGTTGTAGTCCTGGATGCTGCCCGCCTTGCGCCCCACAACGCCGAACAGGCTTGGCCCCTTCTTGTTGCGGCCCTCCTTCGTGGTGTGGCACTCAGAGCATTCCTTCTTGAAGACGTCCGCCCCGGCGGCCGCGTCACCCGCCAGGGCCAGGGGTGGGGCAAGCATCCAGCCGAGAACGAGGACTGCGGCGGATATCCCCAAATTCAACTTCGTCACGCTTGATACTCCGTGCTGGATTTAGAAGGCAACGCTCGCGGCAACCGAGAACGCGTTGAAGTCGCCGGGATTCGTCTTCGGGGCACCGACCGGAGCGGCGAAAATGTTGCTGGTGGCGCCATTGAACTTGGTGAAGCGGAACCAGGTGGCCGAGAGCTTGAGGTTGCCCCAGCGGATGTACGAGTCGTCCTTGCCGAAGGGCACCCAGAACACGCTGATCAGGTTGGCCGTGGTGTCCGGATTGCCATTGGGCGTGTAGCGCACCGGATCGGACGAACCGGTACTGAGCAGGTGAGCCACGGTCACGCCATAGCTTTGCTTGAAGACGTATGTAGCGGTAAGCGTCTGGTCGTGCACGTTGCCGCGCGAACGGGAGAACAGCGTCGGGTCGGTAGGGCTGGCGAATGTGCTGCCGTATTTCCGCTTCTCAAGGATATTCGAATAGGACAGCTGCACGATGTGCTCGCGGTTGCCCAGGTACTGGTAGCTGACGTCGTAGCCCAGGTCCGTGATGTCGTCCTTGGGACCACCGTTGCGCGGAAGCTCACGCTTGGTGGTGAGGCCCACCAGGCCCGCGGAGAAGTACTGGCTCTTCATGTCCTTCATGTACGCGAAACGGAAATAGCCGGTATCGCTGAGCTTGCCCGGATCACCCGCGACGTTGTAGCCCAGATGGTCCTGGAGCGATGTCGGCATGGACTTGTACGTACCCACCTCGCCGTACCAGTTGGTGTCGAACAGCGCATAGACGGTCGCGCCGATCACGCGGCTGGCCGGGGCATTGGCGGAGGAGAAGTTCAGCAAAGTGCCGGTGACGCCGGCAGGCGAGATCGTGTTCGACGCAGACAATGCGTTGAGGGGATCGTCGAAGCCCGGCATGTTATTCACGCTTACGCCCAGCAAGAGTTCCTTGCCGGCGAACTTCAGTTCCTTGGCCACGAAACGAAGATCCACGTTGCGCAGCACCGTGTTGTAGGTGTTGTGGCCGGTGTGATCGGCCTCGACCTTGACGAAGCCACCTACGTTGTCGGATACGCGGCCGGCAAGGTAGAGATCGCCTTCGGAGAGGTTGGTGGTGCTGTCGCCCTTGGCCGGGGCCGAATGGGTTTCGGTCAGCTGCACGGACAATGGGATCTTGGTGCCGTTGCCGTCGGTATCGGTATAGCCGCCCATCTTGAAGCGCAGGCCATAGGGCGTGAGCATTGGGCCGCCGGGACCGCCGCCATACGCGGCGGCGTGGCAGTCCGAGCAAGAGGAGCCGGTTTGCCGTGCATAGGCCGGCACCGCCTGAGCGCCGCCGCTGGCCAGCAGCAGCAACAACGCCAGTACACACCACAACTGCCAGGGGCGTGGCCGGCGGGTCGCGCGATGGATGGTGGTGGACAGCATGGAAACTCCTTGTCTCGGGTAAGGGCCGGGCATCAGCGGCGCCGCGCCGGCAACATCGCGCGCAACACCCGGTCGCGCACCACGAAATGGTGATAAAGGGCGCCTGCGATGTGCAGGCAGACCAGCGCCAGCAAGACCCAAGCGGCGTCGATGTGCCATGCCTGCAGCTGGTCGGCGAGGTCCTCGTCGGCAGCGACGAGGGCGGGCAACGTGAGTCCGAGGAAATGCACCGGTTTGTCCTGAGCATTGCTCAAGGCCCAGCCAAGGAGCGGCAGTACCAGCAGGATGGCGTAGAGCGCTACGTGGGTAAGGCCTGCGACCCAGCGCAGCGTCCAGTGCGATTCGTGTGTCGGTGCAAGCTTGCCCAGGCGGATGCGCAGCGCCACTCGTACGAAGAACAAAAGAAAGACGATCAGGCCGAAGTGGCGGTGGCCCTCAAGCAGCCACAAGCGCACCGTCCGGCCATCGAGCTGGTCGCGGGTCAGGATGAAGGCCGCCGCCAGCACCACGCAGAGCACGGTGAGCCAGTGCAAGGCCACCAATTTCCTGGGGCGCGCCGGGGCGCTTTCGTTGGTCTCCGGTGCCATGGCCTTGCCTACCCTTGTTATCGCCACGTTTGCCCTGTTCCCCGCAGCTCCGGGCCCGAAAGGCCAGCCACCGCCAGGGGGCGCTTGGTGTCGGTGAGTGCCGGGGCCACGCCGGAAGGTTGCATGCAGGCATGCCAGGTCCCGGCCTTGGAAGCCCGCGCAACCTTTCTCCATGCGGCCGGCACTCAATCACGAGGGTTGTCCCCGTGCATCGCGAGAACTGGCCAAGGTCCATGGAAATCCAACGCATCCAGTTGCAGAAGCACGGCGACCATCGCGGCATGCTGGTCGCGCTCGAACAGGAACGGAACGTTCCCTTCGAGATAAAGCGCGTGTATTACCTGTTCGCCACGCGCGAGAAGGTGCACCGCGGGCAGCATGCGCACCGGCACCTGAACCAGCTGGCCGTGTGCGTGCGCGGTTCGGTGAAGATGCTCCTGGACGACGGCACCGGCCCGACCGAGGTCGTGCTGGACGACCCCAGCCATGGCCTGCTGCTGGGGCGCATGGTGTGGCGCGAGCTCTACGACTTCAGCGATGACTGCGTGCTGATGGTGCTGGCCGACCAGTTCTACGACCCGGCCGACTACATCACCGACTACAGCGACTTCCTCCGCCAGGTGAAGGCCGCGATGTTCGTGGAGGACATGGCCGCTCATGCCTAAGCCGCTAGTGCTCGTCGGAGCCGGCGAGTTCGCACGCATCGCACTGGAATACTTCGAACACGACAGCGACCGGGACGTCGTCGCGTTCAGCGTCGAACGTGAATACATCGTCGCCGACAGGATCGAGGGACGGCCGGTGGTGGCTTACGAAACGCTCGAATACGACTTCCCTCCCGAGGAGTTCGACGTTTTCGTAGCGGTGCCGGCCAGCCAGCTCAATCGCCTGCGTACCAGGCTGTTCGTGGATGCCAGGCGGCGTGGCTACACCTGCGCCACGTACATCAGCTCGCGCGCCTTCGTGTGGCGTAACGCCGAGATCGGGCAGAACTGCTTCATCTTCGAGAACAACGTGGTGCAGCCGTTCGTACGCATCGGCGACAACTGCATCCTGTGGAGTGGAAACCACGTGGGCCACCGCACGGTGGTGCACGACAACGTCTTCGTGGCATCCCACGCGGTCATTTCAGGCTATTGCGAGATCGGCGCAGGCAGTTTCGTGGGCGTCAATGCCACCTTCAACGACCACGTCAAGGTGGCCGCGGACAACGTGATCGGCGCGGGCGCGCTGGTCACACGCGATACCGAAGCCGGGCGGGTATACGTAGGCTCTCCCGCGCGTGCGGTGCCGGGCAAGTTCAGCCTCGATGTCGGGATCTAGCCGCCATGCGCACGTGGAGCAGACAAGGGTTGGTATTCCAGACCGCTCGCCAGGGTGTCGGCGGCTGGATGCGGCATTCGGCGCTCACGCCCACGCCCTGGCGGCTGGATGAGGAAACCATCCGCGTCTTTGCCGGCTTCCGCGACCTGGAAGGCGTCAGCCGCATCGGCTACGTCGATGTGCTGGCGGAAGATCCATCCACCATCGTGCATGTTGGGCCCGAACCCGTGCTGGATATCGGCCGCGACGGTTGTTTCGACGACAACGGGGTGATCCTGGGCGACGTGGTGGATGCTCCCAGTGGACTGCACATGTTCTACGTGGGTTTCCAGCGCGTGGCCAAGGCCAAGTTCCTGGCCTTCACCGGACTTGCCGTGTCGACGGACCGGGGCTTGAGTTTTTCCCGCGTCCAGGACACGCCGATCCTCGATCGCGCGCCGGGGCGAAGTACCATCGCCGCGGTGCATACGGCGTCGTATGACGAAGGCCGCTGGCGGCTCTGGTACGCCGCGGGCGACGACTGGGAACACATCGGTGGCGTGCCCTTTCCGCGCTATCACATACGCCACGTCGCCACCGCCGACCTGCATGCGATTCCCCGCGTGGATGACACGTGCCTGGTTCCCCGCGGCACCGAATACCGCATCGGACGGCCGCGCGTATACCGTGACGGCGGCCACTACGCCATGTACTTCACGCGCGGCAATCTCACCGGCGAGTACTTCCCGGGCATGGCGGAAAGCCGGGACGGCATCAGCTGGGAGCGCCGCGACGAGGCCTTTGGCCTGGCCCTGTCCGACCACGGCTGGGACTCGCAGGTGATCTGCTACCCGTCACTGCTGACGCACCGCGACAAGCTGCTGATGTTCTACAACGGCAACGACATGGGCGTGGATGGCTTCGGTGTGGCCGTGGCGGCGCGAGAAGGTTTCGAAGGTGGCGCGCATGTTCACCGTTAGGCGCTATGAACCTTCCGATGCCGCGGCATGGGATGCGCTGGTGATGCGTTCGCGCAACGGCAACCTGCTGCACCGCCGCGGCTACATGGACTACCACGCCCACCGCTTCACCGATGCCTCGCTGGTGATTGAACGCGATGGGGACATCGTCGCGGTGTTTCCGGCCAACCGGCAGCAGGACACGATAGCGAGCCATGGCGGCCTGACCTACGCGGGGCTGATTTCAGGCCAGGCGTTGCGCGCCGAAGCGACGCTTGCCATCTTCGGTAGCATCCGCGATTTCTACCGCGAAACCGACGTCACGGCATTGCACTACAAGGCCGTGCCGCACGTATTCCACGCCTACCCGGCCGAGGAAGATCTTTACGCCCTGCATCGATTTGGCGCTCGACTGGTCCGGCGCGACCTGTCGTCGGTCATCCCGCTTCGCCAGGCCCATGCCCTGACCCAGGGCAGGAAGGCGGCCGGCAACAAGGCCCGCAACGCCGGCGTGGTGCGACAGGAAGGCAATGACCCAGCCGAATTCCACGCGCTGCTGGTAGATGTGCTTCAGCGCCATGAAGTCACTCCCACGCACTCGCTCCCGGAGCTGCGCCTGTTGCAGGGCCGCTTTCCACGACAGATTGTCCTGCACGAAGCGCGCCGGGAGGGCGAACTTCTTGCCGGCGTGCTGATTTACGACTTCGGCCATGCGGTGCATACGCAATACATGGCGGTATCCGTCGAAGGCCGGCGGGTGGATGCCTTGAGCTTCCTGCTGGTGGAGCTGATCGGGACTGTCTATGCCGATCGAACACATTTCACCTTTGGCATCTCCACCGCCCAGGGCGGCCAGGTACTGAACGTAGGACTGGTGGCGCAGAAGGAATTCTTCGGCGCACGCGCCGTGGTCCACGACATCTACAACTGGGTGCTGTGATGGACGTGCCCTTCCTTAGCCTCAAGGACGTCAACGCCGGCTATGCCGACGAACTGAAGGCCGCCGCTGCCCGCGTGATCGACTCAGGCTGGTACATACTGGGCGAGGAACTGGCCGCGTTCGAACATGAATTCGCCTCCTGGTGCGGCGTCGGCCACGCCGTGGGCGTAGGCAACGGGCTGGACGCGCTGGCCCTGATCCTTCGCGGCTACAAGCAGCTGGGAAGGCTGCGCGAGGGCGACGAAGTGATCGTGCCCGCCAATACCTTCATCGCCGGCTTCCTCGCCATCAGCGAGAACCGGCTGGTACCGGTGCCGGTGGAGCCGGACGCGGCGAGCTTTAACCTGGACGTAGCTGCCGTGGAACGGGCGATTGGCCCGCGCACCCGCGCGATCATGCCAGTGCACCTGTACGGCCAGCTCGCCGACATCACCGCACTCCCCGCCCTGGCCCGACGCCACAAGCTGCTGTTGATCGAAGACGCTGCCCAGGCCCATGGTGCCTCGGCGGATGGCCGCAAGGCCGGGTCCTTTGGCGACGCGGCGGCCTTCAGCTTCTTTCCCACCAAGAACCTGGGCGCGCTGGGCGACGGCGGCGCGGTGGTGACCAACGACGAGCAGCTTGCGATGTGCGTTGCAGCCCTGCGCAACTATGGCTCGGAGGCGAAGTACCGGCATCTCTACCAGGGACTGAATTCCCGCCTGGATGAGATGCAGGCGGCGATGCTGCGCGTGAAGCTGAAGTACGTCGACGAGGATCTGGCCTGGCGCCGCCATGTGGCACGCCGCTATCGCCAGGGCATCCGTCATCCCGAGATCGCCCTGCCGGTGGCGCCCTGGGAAGAACGCCACGCCTGGCATCTTTTCGTGGTGCGCTGCCGGGCGCGGGACGCGTTGCAGCGCCATCTGCAGACCCATGGCGTACAGAGCCAGGTGCATTACCCGGTGCCGCCTCACCTGCAGCCCGCCTATGAGGGACTGACCCGGTCCAGGTTGCCGGTCACCGAACTGCTGCAGCGTGAAGTGCTGAGCCTGCCGATGGGGCCCACCCTGCGCGAGGCCGACGTCGACCGGGTGATCCGTGCCTGCCAGTCGTTCGAGTGCCCGCCATGAACATCGTGCGCGCCAGCGTCTGCAGCGGCATCGCCACCGCGGCCAAGCTGGTGGCCGCGCTCGTGGTGGTGAAGCTGGTCGCTTCCTTCGCCGGTCCCGTCGGCGTGGGACGGCTGGGCCAGTTCGTAAGCCTGGTGTCCCTGTTGGCGATACTGGCTGGCGGCGGCATCAGCGCCGGCATCGTGAAATACGTGGCGGAGTATCGCCACGACCAGGAGCGGCTCTCGCGCCTGCTGGCCGCGGCGCTCTGGTATGCCTTCTGCGCCTCGTCCCTGATGGCATGCATGGCGCTGGCTTTCAGCCGGCCTCTGGCCACGTGGCTGCTGGGTGATCCGGGCTACGCCAGCCTGGTGCGGGTACTGGCAGTGGCGCTGCTTGGCATCGCCCTGGTCAATTACATCCTGGCGGTGATCAACGGTTTCCTGGATGTACGCCGCCTGGCCTTCGTCCAGGTGTCAGGTTCGCTGCTCGGCATCTTGCTGGTGGTATGGCTTTCGAAGTGGCTGCAGCTGTATGGCGCACTGCTGGCTCTGGTGGCCGGGCAGGTGATCCTGCTGCTTGTGGCCCTGCCCGCGTGGTGGCGCAGCGATTATTTCCGCCGAGACATGCTGCGCATGCGCTTCGATGGCGAGATGACCCGGCGCCTGGCGCTGTTTTCGGTGATGACATTGTCCTCCGCCCTGCTCCCGCCCCTGGTGAACATCGCCGTGCGGGACCACCTGGCCGCGCAGTTCGGCTGGGAACAGGTCGGTTACTGGCAGGCGGTGACGCGGGTATCGGATGCGTACCTGCTGTTCCTTACCACGGCGATCAACATCTATTACCTGCCCAAGCTCGCCGCCACGGGCGAACGCGGCGCGCTGATGACGGAACTGCGCAACGGCTTTCGCTACCTGATGCCGGCGGTGGTGGTGCTGGCGCTGGGCGTGTACCTGGCCCGGGACCTGGTCACGCAGATCCTGTTCAGCAACGACTTCACCGCCGCCAATGCCCTTTACGGGCCGCAGTTGGCCGGCGACGTGGTGAAGATCGCCTCGTTCATCCTGTCGTACATGATGCTGGCCAAGGCCATGACGCGGCTTTTCGTTGTGTCCGAATGCGTGTTTGCCGGCACTTACCTAGTACTGGTGTACCTCTTCACCGCCCGTTTCGGCCTGGTGGGCGCGATGTATGCGTTTGCAGTGAATTACCTCATGTACCTGGTGTTCAACGCGGTGGTGGTGCGTCGCTACCTGGGGAGCTTGTGATGATGGCCGACGGTTCAACCACGGTACCGCCGCTGGTTTCGGTGCTGATCCCTGCGTTCAACCACGAGCGCTATGTGGAACGGTGCCTGGACAGCGTGCTGGAAGACCCCTACCCGTCCAAGGAAATCGTCATCATCGACGACGGTTCAAGCGATGGCACTGCCGATGCCATCGCTGCGTGGATACAACGGCACGGCCATGAGATCTCCATCGAATACGCCAGTCGTCCGAACAAGGGCGTCTCGGCCACGCTGAACGAACTGGCCGCCCGCGCCCACGGCGAATTCCTTCGCCTGGGAGCCAGCGACGATTACCTCCTGCCCGGGGGATTGCACGCACAGGTGCGCTACCTCATCGAGCATCCGGCCAAGGGTGCCGTGATCGGCGACTCGGTGGTGATCGATGCCGACGACAATCCCATCCATGCCAGCGGCATGTGCGACCTGCACGGCGCGGACAAGCGGCTCTACATGACCGACGACGGCATCCGCCGCGCGGTGATCAGCCAGTGGGCCGTTGGCGGCCCGGTGGTACTGATCCGCAAGAGTGCGCTGGAAACCGTCGACCGCTGGAACGAGGGCCTGCACATCGACGACTGGGACCTCTTCCTGCGCCTGGCCGCCCGTGACGCGCTTGGCTTCATCGATGTGAGCGTCTGCGCCTACCGCCTGCATGAGAAGAATCTCAGCAGGACGCGGCACGTGCCCGCGCGGGTAATGAACCTCCTCGAATCGCGCCAGGTGGCGCTGCGCCGGCTACCGCTCTTCGACGAACCCCATGCCACGCTGCTGCGCGCGCAGGTACACCTGATCGACGCCAAGGTCGCCTACCTGCAGAAGAAGGCCTGGTCGCTGGCCGTGCACATGACAGCCCATCTGTGCCTGCGAATGGCCTCACGGCTGAAGAAGGTGGTGCATGGCGTACCACGGATGGGCAAGGCATGAAGAAACTCCTGCATCTGCCGTCCACGTACCTCGGCCTGCCGCTGCTGCTTTCGTGCGCGCTCACCTATTTCAGTTACGACCTTCCCACGGGCTACGCGCAAGGCCTTCTGCTGCTGGCCATGATGGCCATGGCAACCATCGTCTTCGACCTGGGATCCAACACGCGCCTGCCGCCGGTAGAGAAATTCCGCCTGCGCCGCTATGCGGGTACGCGCGAGGCTTTCGTGGCACTGGCCTATGCCTGGGGCGTGATTCTGTTCTGCGCCATCGACCTGGCGCTGTTTCCCATCCCGCTGTTCGACAAGCCATCGTCGTATGCGGTGATGGAGAACGGCCGCGAGCACGTCCGACATATCTCGGACATGTGCTGGACCCTGCCGGTGATCGGCCTGCTGTGTGCCCGGAGCAAGGCCGTGCGCAACGCGCTGATATTCATCGGGCTGGTGTTCCCGGTACTGGTGATCGATCGCAACCGCATCTTCGCCGGCTTCTTCTCGCTGGCGCTGGTGATCGCCCTGCGTCGCGACGAAAACCGGCCGCTACCCTGGAAGCGGATCGTGGCGATCGTGCTGGTGAGCGGGGCGATCTTCTCGATCCTCGGCAGCATCCGCTCCGGCTCCATCGAGACCGTGGCGCTGCCTTTCAGCCCGCTCTACCGCTCGCTGCCGCAGGGCCTGAAATGGCTGTTGCTGTATGCCAGCGCCGGCCCGTACAACTTCGGCGCGATCGAAGCAAAGCAGTACATCAACGCCAGTTTCCTGATCAACCAACTGGTGCCCATGAGCGGTTCGGTAGCCACGGCGGGCACGAACATCCCGCTCGATGCCTCCAACATCAACGTGGGAACCGAGTTCTTCCCCTTCCTGATGGCATGGGGGCCGGCCGGCGCCGTGGCATCGATGGCCTTGCTGTACGCCATGCTGTTGTGGAGCGTGCGGCGCCTGCGTGCGGCCGTGTCGCTGTTCCCTCTGCTGATCTTCCTGCGCGTGGCTTATGTGTGCGTGATGGCGCCTTTCGCGCCCCAGGCGTTTACCTGGACGAACCTGGGCTTCGTGCTGCTGTGCCTGGTGCTGCAGCTGCTGGCCTGGTGCCTGCCCGTACGCGGCACACCCAAACCGCTTTTTGCGACGGCGCCTGGCGCACCTCTCTCTACCTGAATCCCAACGCGAGCCATCCGATCATGGAACAAGACGAAATCTATATAGCCGATCTGTGGCGTGTGCTTGCCCGGGAGTGGCGCTGGTTCGCCATCGTGCTGGTGGCGGTGCTGGCGTGCACGTTCGCCTTCATCCACACCAGCAAGCCCCAGTGGGAAGCCAGCGCATGGTTCCAGATCGCCCAGGTGGGCCAGGTGCCTTCCGGACAGGATCCCCATGCCGAATCGTTCCAGCGCGTGCTCGAGCGCGTGCAGACCGTGGACTTCCAGAACCAGGTGTTGAAGAACCAGGGGTTCGCTGAAGATTCACCCGAGGCGCGGCTGTATCGCAAAAGTCTGAAGTTCGACCCGTCGCCGTATGCGCAGATGATCAAGCTCACCATCCGCGCCACCTCGCCCGAGCTTGCCGTTCGGCTGGCCAAGGCCACGGTGGATGAACTGCACGCCCTGCACCAGCAGCTCGGTAGCGAGCCACTACGCATGGCAAAGACCGCCCTCGTGGAACTGCACGAGCAACTCGATGCGGCCACGGCCGACCGCGACCGCCTGCTGCAGGTGGTGAACGGCAAACCGGGCCAGGAAGCGTCGCTCGCGGCGGTCCTGCTGGCCAGCAAGTCGCAGGAAGTGCGCAGCCTGCGGCAGTCCACCTCGGACCTCACCACCCGGCTCGGCCCCAGTTACACCTTCGAAACCTCGCTGGTGTTCCCGGTTTACGTACCGAAGGGACCGTCGTTTCCCAATGTCACGCTCGGCTGGGGCATCGGCATCGTTTTCGGGTTGTTCTTTGGCGCGCTGGCGGCCATGGCGCGCAACGCCGTCCGCCGCGCAAGCACGAGGTAACCGACCATGAACGAAACACAGCTCCTGCAGACCCAGCTTGCCTTCGACAGCGTGGCCGCCGACTACGACGGCCCGCGCGGCAACAACGAACTGATCCAGCGCATGCGCCTGACCTTGTGGGACACCGTGCGCGACGCCGTTGCCCCGGGTTCCCGCCTGCTCGACCTTGGCTGCGGCACGGGCCTGGACGCCGTGCATTTCGCCGGCGAGGGTCATGAGGTGATGGCCACCGACTGGTCGCCGCAGATGGTCGAGCGCACCCGGGCCCGGGCGATTGCCGACGACCTGCAAGGTCGCGTCGAAGCCGCACACCTCGGCGTTCAGCAACTGGGGCAGCTCGAAGGCGACGCCACCTTCGACGGCATCTACTCGAATTTCGGGCCGTTGAACTGCGCACCCGACCTCGTCGCCCTTTCCAACCAGTGCGCGCGCCTGCTGCGTCCGGGCGGCACGCTGGTGTTCTCGGTGATCGGCCGGATCTGTCCCTGGGAAGTTGCCCATTACGCGTTGCGGGGCCGGTTCCGGCGGGCGGTGGTGCGGGCCGCGCGCGGCGACACGCCAGTAGGCATGAATCGCCACGTGATCTGGACGCGGTATTACCTGCCGCGAGAGTTCTACCGCTCGTTCGCTGGACAGTTCGAGCTGTCGAACTACCGTGCTCTAAGCTTGTTCGTGCCGCCACCCTACCTGGTGGAATTCCAGCGCCGGCATCCGGCGTGGTGCGAGCGTCTGGGCCGCATGGATGACCGCGTAGGTGGATGGCCGTTGCTTCGGAACATGGGTGATCACTTCCTGATCGTCATGCGCAAGCGCCCCGAGGCATGACGATGCGCGCGCCACCGGTCCACGCCACGCTGGCCCATGCGGTGTCGAAGACGCCCGACGGGCTGTCGCGCGGACCGCTGTCGATCGAAGATGGCCATCTGGCCAACGGATCGAATCCGCGCGCCTTCACCGTGGACCTTCGCGGCCACATGGTTTTCCCCGGCCTGGTGAACGCGCACGATCACCTGCATGTAAACGCGGTACCGCCGCTGATTGCCGGCGCGCCGTTTGCCAACAGCTATGCCTGGATCGAGGCATTCCAGGAACATTTCCGCACACCCGAAGTCATCGCGTCGCTGCAGCGGCCCAAGGGTCTGCGGATGCGCCACGGCGCGCTGAAGAACCTGCTGGCCGGCACCACCTGCGTGGTGCATCACGACCCCTGGCACCCGGCGCTGGACACCGCCGATTTCCCCGTCGCGCTGCTGCGCGACTTCGGCTGGAGCTATGCGCTCGGCGGTCCCGGCTACGGGCCACCGGTGCGGGCGAGTTTCGAGGCCACAGCCCCGGAGCGTCCCTGGATCATCCACCTGGCCGAAGGCACCGATGCCACGGCCGCCGCCGAGCTGTCGGCGCTCGACGCCATGGGATGCCTGGCCGCCAACAGCGTGCTGGTGCATGGCGTGGGCATGGACGATGCGGACATCGATCGCGTGATCGCATGCGGCGCCACGGTGGTGTGGTGCCCTGGCAGCAATCGCGCGCTGCTGGGACGGACGCTCAACCCCCAGCGCCTGCATCAAGCCGGCCAGCTGGTACTTGGCAGCGATTCACGCCTGAGCGGTGAACGCGACCTGCTCGAAGAAATACGCGGGGCGCTCGCGCGCGGCGAGCTCGATGCCGACGGACTGCTGCGGCTTGCCACCGTTGACGCGTCGCGCCTGCTCAAGCTTCACCGCCACGGCAGCCTGGCTGCGGGTCATCCGGCGAACCTGGTGATCGTGGAAGACAGGGGTCACGGTGCCGGAAACCTTGCAGGCATTTCCCGCCGCGAGATTCGCGCCGTGGTGCGCAACGGCGTCCCCCGCATCGCCGACCCGGATTTCGCCGACTGGTTCGATGCCACCGGTATCGACGCCGTGGCGGTGACGCTTGATGGTCGGGCCAAGTTGCTGGACAAGCGCCTGGCGACGCCTGAGCTGATCGCGATGGAACCGGGGCTGGAATTCAAGGGTGCTTCCCGGGCGCATCTGCACGAAACCCACTTGGCCATGGGAGCCCACTGATGTCCGGACCATCCATCCTGGAGCCGCGCAGCGCCTATGCCTTGTGGGCGTCAAGCTACCCGGCATACGCGCACAACGCCGTGATGCTGGCCGAGGAGCGGGCGATGCTCGAGCTTCTTCCCTCGGACCTGGCCGGCATGTCGGTGCTCGATGCCGGATGCGGCAGCGGTAGGTACATGCGCCATGCACTCGATCGCGGCGCCACGGACGCCACGGGCGTGGACCTGTCGCCACCCATGTTGTTGCGCGCGCACGACGAACTGGCCTCGCGCGCGAATCCAGGCCGCTACCGGCTGATCGAGGGAAGCGTGGACGCGTTGCCCGTGCCCGATGCCTTTGCCGACATCACGCTGTGCGGCCTGGTGCTTGGCCATCTGGAACAGATCGACGCAGCGCTTGGCGAACTTCGCCGCGCCACTCGGCCCGGCGGCATGGTGTTGTGCAGCGACGTGCACCCGATCGGCCATGCCCTGGGTTGGGTACGCGATTTCAAGTCTGCGGGAAAACGCTATGCCGCGCGCCACACGCAGCACCTTTACCACCACTGGCACGCCGCCTGCGCCGCCCACGGCCTGGCCATCGAACGCGTGCTCGAACCCATGCTCGATCCCAATGACATCCCCGCCGGAGCCCACTTCGATGCGCGCGCTCTCGACGTGCCGGTGGCGTTGGTGTTCGGTTTAAGGCGAATCCCATGAATGCCCTCCATTCACTGTCCCTGCCGGCGTTGCGTGGCAAGCCACGGACCCTGTTGATCAACCCGACCATCACCTCGCGTTCGGGCACCCGCTTTCCGCTGGCGATACTGCATCTGGCCGCAGCACTGGATCGCTTCGGCGAAAGCCATCTGATCGACGGCAATATCCACCGCGATACGGTGGATGCCGTCCTGCGCTGCCTGGCCGAGCAACACTTCGATGCCGTGGGCGTCAGCGTGATGGGTGGCCCGCAGGTAGCCCCGGCGATTGCGATCTCCAGCGCGATCCGCGAGTACCATCCGGATGTCGCGATCATCTGGGGCGGCTATTTCCCGACGCTCTATCCCGACACCACGCTGGCCGCCCCATACGTGGACTATGCCGTCCGCGGACAGGCCGAGGAGACCCTTCCCGAACTCGTCGCCGCCATCACCGGCGCAGGCACGCCGGACCTGGGCAAGATCGGCGGCTTGTCGTGGCGCCGTGATGGCGAAGTGGTGCACAACCCCAACCGCCGTTTCAACATCACCGACCCGGGCAAGGTGCTGCCTTACGACAAGCTCGGCGACCTGAAGCGTTACCGCGCACGCACCTTCCTGGGGAACAGCACGGTCGCGCACCAGGCGTCGGTCGGTTGCCGGTTTCGCTGCACGTTCTGCGGCGTGGCCGCGATGTTCGGCGGTACCACGGTATTACCGGCCGCCGAGCAGCTCGATCGCGACCTGCATTACCTCAAGTACGAATATGGCGCCGATTCCGTCCAGTACATGGACCACAACTTCTTCGACCGCGAACGGGACATGATCCCCCTCCTGGAAGTGATGGCTCGGTATGAATTGCCCTGGTGGTGCTTCGCGCGTTCCGATGCGCTGTTGAACCTGTCGGAAAGCACCTGGAAGCTGGTGCGCAAGAGCCAGTTGAAGATGGCCTACATCGGCGCGGAGTCGCCCAGCGGCGCGATGCTGAAGGAGATCCGCAAGGGCACGCGCCCGGATCAGACCCTGGAAGTGGTCGAACTGTGCCGCCGTAATGGGGTGATCCCGGAGCTCTCCTTCATGGTGGCTCCGCCAGAGAACACTGAGGAAGAGACCGAGCACACCTTCGAGTTCATCCGCGAACTGAAGCGGATCAATCCCGAAGCCGAAGTCGTCATCTATATCTACACGCCGCTACCGGAAAGCAGCAAGCACGAGAAGGACCGCGGCAAGCGCAGCAGCATGCCGCTGCTCGACCAGTATGGCCAGCCCCTGGTATTCCCATCCACGCCCGATGAATGGACGCAGCCGCAGTGGGTGAACTACGCCTGCCATGCCGACGCCCCCTGGCTGGACGACAAACTGCGCCGTCGCATCGAGGATTTCGTCACGGTACTGCGCTGCCGCTTCCCCACCGTGCAGGACCTGAAATCGCCTCGGTGGGCCAAGCGCAGCCTGAGCATGATGGCCCGCTGGCGCTACCAGCAACGCCGGTACGACAAGCCATGGGAACTGAACCTGGCCAACCGCCTGGTTCGCCTGCGCATGCCGCAGGTCTCGGGACTGTAGGGCTGCGCTGTCGATGCACGTGGCCCAGGTCAATTTCCTGTCCGCACCGGCGGATATCCCGCCGGAGGCATTGCCTGACCGGTGGAGCACGCTGGGTCTGGTGGCTGATGCCGTGGCAAGCGCGGGCACGAAGGTGTCGGTGGTGCAGGTTGCGCCCTACCAGCACCGGATGACGCGCGGCGCGGTGGACTACCACTTCGTCCCCACCACGGCGGACGACGGTGGGCGTCGCGTGGCTACCGTGCTGGGCGACCTTGGCGTGGACGTGGTACACGCCAATGGACTGGGCTTCGCCCGACAGGCGCATGAGGTATCGCGCCATCGTCCGGACCTTCCCATCGTGTTCCAGGACCACGCCGATCGCGCGCCTCCGTGGTGGCGGCGCGCGCAATGGCGGCGTTGGTATACGGTGGCCGCCGGCGTGTCGTTCACCGCGCCGGAACTGGCGCGGCCATTCATTGACGCAAAGCTGTTCGGACCGCGGACACTGCAGTTCTCGATTCCCGAATCCAGCTGTCTGTTCAATCCCGGAAGCCGCGAGGCGGCACGCGTGGAAACACGCATTCATGGCGATCCCTGCCTGTTGTGGATCGGGCACCTGGTGCCGGGCAAGGATCCGCTTGCCATGCTCGAAGGGGTGGCGCAGGCCAGCGAGCGGCTACCGGATCTGCACGTATGGTGTGTCTTCGGCACCTCGCCGCTGCTTGAGCAGATGCAGCGGCGCATCGCCTCCGATCCACGATTGACCGGTCGTGTACACCTCATGGGAAGCGTGCCGCACGCCCGCATCGAACGGCTGATGCAGGCAGCAGACATCTTCGTCTCAGCCAGCCATCGCGAAAGCAGTGGCTACGCCCTGCTCGAGGCCATGGCCTGCGGCACGATACCGGTGGTGACCGATATTCCCTCGTTCCGCGCCATCACTGCGCATGGCGCCGTGGGCCGCCTGTGGCCAGTCGGCGATCCGGCACGGCTGGCGGACGCCCTCGTCGCCGTGGCAACGGGTGCGCCGGCACGTCGGGCTGTCCGCTCCCTCTTCGACGAAGGGCTGTCTCCCGCCATGCTCGGTCGCCGCTGGACCGATGCCTATGCCCAGGTGATCCAGGCGTCGGGCGAGGGAACGTCATGAAGATCGCCCTGGTACTTCCCGGCGGCGTCGATCGCAGCGGCGAGGTCCGTGTAATCCCGGTGTTCCTGGCGTTGGTGGAGCGGCTGGCCAGAGCGCACGAGGTCCACGTATTCGCGCTGCACCAAGAGTCAAAGCCCGGACAATGGCCACTGCTCGGTGCGACGGTCCACAACATCGGCGACGGCTGGACCCGCCTGCGTGCGCTGGCGGCGATTCGTGATGAGCACCGCCGTGGCCCGTTCGACGTGATCCAGGCGTTGTTCTCCGGCGCCTGCGGCCAGGTAGCGGTCGTCGCCGCGCGGTGGCTGCATGCGCGTGGCGTGGTGCATATCGGCGGTGGCGAGCTGGTGTCGATGCCACGCATTGGCTATGGCGGGCGGCGGAACTGGAAGGGGCGCCTGCGCGAAGCCTGCGTGCTGCGCGGCGCGCATGCGGTCACCGCCGCCAGCATGCCGGTGGTGCAATCGCTGCTCGAGCTGGGCATCCACGCGCGCCGCATTGCGCTAGGCGTGGACTTACGCGCGTGGCCGCCGCTGGCGCCGCGCCGGCGCGGAGCATCCGTGGCCCGCCTTATCCACGTGGCCAGCCTCAACCGGGTCAAGGACCAACCCACCCTGCTTCATGCGCTGGCGAAATTGAAGCGCGCGGGTATCGCCTTCCAGATGGATATCGTGGGCGTGGATACCCTGGACGGCCAGGTGCAGGCACTGGCAAGCCAGCTTGGCCTGGACGCGAACGTCCATTTCCTGGGGTTCAGGACGCATCGCGAGCTTCGCGACCTGGTCAAGGCCGCGGACCTTCTGGTGATGTCGTCCGCGCACGAAGCCGGCCCCATGGTGTTGCTCGAGGCTGCCATCGCCGGCGTGCCCACGGTGGGTACGGCGGTGGGGCATCTGGTGGAATGGTCGCCGTCCGCGGCGCTTGCGGTACCCGTAGGCGATGCCACGGCGCTGGCCAGCGGCATCGAACGCCTGCTGGCCAACGAGGACCTGCGCCTGCACATGGCCGGCATCGCGCAGCACCGCGCCATCGTCGAGGACGCCGACTACACCGCCCGGGCGTTCGAGACGCTGTACCTGGAAGTACTCGGGCCGCTACCCGCCGCCACTGGCTGAGGGGCCGGCGTTACCGGATTGCCGAATTCCTCGAAGGCCGCGCGCACCGCGTACAAGGCATCCATGCGCGGCACCGGCCGCGTCAGCACACGAAGGAAACGGCGTCCCCGGGGCAGGTCCACCCAGCTGCGTTCCCGCAGCCACAATTGCGTGCGCATCATGTCCTGCTGTTCCTGCAGAGCCTCGGCAGGTGGCCGGATACGGTTCTGCAGGTAGGTCCGTACTTCGCCGAACGAGCCAAACCACTCGATGCCATGCAGCGTGTGGTGCCAGAAGCCCGCGCACGAGGCTTCGGTGAGCGTGCGCCGCCGCGAGGTCAGCCGCAGCAGGGCACGGCCGCGAGGCGCCAGCCGGTTGATCACACAGCCGGGGATCGCATGCCGGTAATAGCGCGCCACCATGGCCAGCGGGGGGAACGCCCACCACGCACCGCGGCCATCGGCAGCCCAGACTTCTTCCCAGTCATTGGCGGACATGCGCGCGGCCAGCAGCGCGATGTCGTGCATGTGCAGCAAGCGCATGCTGCGATTGCAGATATTCCCCGCCGCATGCAGCAACAGGTGGCTCATCAGGGCACCGTTGGATGGATACGCGTTGAGTCCCGGATGTGCCGCGATGGGGAACACTCGTTGGGTGATATCAACCCTGGCTACCGGCAAGCGTTCCTGGATGCAGGTATGCAGCTCGATGTTGACCGGGGTATCGCGATGGTCGCCCAGACAGACTTGCGGCTCGCCATCGGCGGGCCTGAGCACGCGGTGTTTCCATACGGAAAACGAAAGCACGTAACCCAAACCCTGGAGCAAGGCCGTCATCTTGTCGAGGTCGCCTTCGGGCACCAGCAGGTCGATGTCGGCCATGGGCCGGTCACCCGGCTGATAAAGCCCCATCGCATGCAGGGCCGACCCCTTCAACGGTACCGCGGCGATGCCGGCGCTGCGCGCCGCCTGGTCGACCTGCGAAAGCAGGGTCGCGATGCGGCGGTGGCGCACTTCCACGTGCTCGCGCTGGCTCGCGGTAAAGGCCGACCAGTGCGGCCCCTGCCAGGCCTGGCATTTGGCCATCAGCGGCGCTACGCCGTGGATGGCGGCGGCGGCCGATGCAAGCCGCCATTGCGCTTCGTCCCATGCGGGGATCGAGCCACCGGGCCGTGCAAGCTCGAAGGCCAGCGCCTCGGTGGCGCGGCGCAGGCCACGCCTAATGGTTTTGAGAGGTGGCAGCACGGCGCTTGACCTGGCTGGTATCGGAGGTTGCCAAGGGTGGCGTAGCGTTCGCGTTGCGGTGCGCACCCTCGCAGGCGATCAGGGCATCCCATCGCGCCTGGAGGCTGGCCTGTGCCATCGCGTGCGCTTCATCGGCCGCCTGCTGCAACTCCACCTGGGCATGCAGCAGGTCGCGGAAGCTGCGGTAGAAGTGCGAGTCGTAAGCACCGCTGAACATCATGGCCAGGTCGCCGGAATCCTGCCAATGCGTCTTCTCGCCCAATTGGGCCTGTACCTGCTCGAAGAATTTTGTCCCCGGAAGCGGATAGGACACGCTCACCCCGATATCGTCGGGCGCGGCGCGGGCGATCAATGCACGCGTGGCAAGCAGGTCGTCGAGCTGTTCGCCGAGATACCCCAGCTGGATGAAGAAACCGACGCGGATGCCGCGCTCGCCCAGCCGCCGACGGGCGGCCACCAGGTCATCCACGCGGGTACCCTTGGTCATGCTGTCCAGCACGCGCTGGCTGCCGCTTTCGGCGCCGATCCATGCTTCGGCGCATCCGGCCCGGGCCAGTGCGTCGGCCATCCGATCGCTGCAAAGGTCCGCGCGCGTCTGGATGGTGAAAGGCACCGAGCCGTCGGCCTCTCCCAGGTGATCGGCGAAGGCGTTAACCCAGTCGACGTGGAAGCCGAAGATATCGTCGGCCATCCAGATGTGGTCGGGTGCGAACGCATGCTTGAGGTAGATCATTTCCGCGGCCACGTCCGCCGCGTCGCGTTGCTTGTAGTGGTTGCCCCAGATCGGCTTTGCACACCAGTTGCAGCGGAACGGGCAGCCGCGCGAAGCGGCCATGTTCAGGCTGAAGTAGCCGTGACGTTCGTTCCACAGGGTGCGGTAGCGTTCGATGTCCACTAGGTCCCAGGCCGGGTGGCCCACCAGGCGCGGGTCCGGCGGCATCGCGCCGATGCGCGGCACCTTCGCCTGGCCGCTCACGAGCGTGGCCACGCCGTCGACGTTCGACACCCAGTCACGCGCGTTCATGGACGGGTTCGCATCCAGCCGGTCGATCAGCTGGGCGAGCGCGGCGATGCCTTCGCCCACCAGCACCGCATCGGCGCCCGCCGCCAGGAACGCGTCGGGATGGTCCGAGGCATCGGAGCCGGCCACGATCACCCGCGCGCCCATCGAGCTTGCTTCGCTGATCATCCGGCAGGCCGCCTCGCGCATGCGGCCCAGGCACATCTTGGTCAGGAAGTTGAAATTGTCTTCGTAGAAGACCACCACGTCCGGTGCGGTGTTGCGAAATGCCGGCTCGTAGTCCTCGACACCATCGGCGAGCATGGCGTCGAACAGGCTCACCTCATGCCCGGCGTCACGCAGGAAGGCGGCGACCTGGATCGTCGCCAGCGGCGGATAGGGCTTGCCTCGCTCCCATTGCTTGCTGTCGTATCTCAGGAAATAGGAGTGGCTGACCTGGATCTTTAACATCGGTTACGGGGCCTTGAAACGTCGCCGGAGGGACGGACGGCGGCGGAAGACGAGCATTTGCATGCCCGTCGTTGCCCGCTGCATGGGGGTAAGTGCCAAGGCAGCGGCGATCGGTTGCGTCGCCTGGCCCCTCGTCCTGCACAACCTTTCCCATCGGACAGGGCACCCATAGGGCATGAACTTTCGATCCGGCAGGCACCTGGTGCCGTGCCCCGCCACGGCCCACCTTGCGAAAAGACGACGATGGCCCTGACCGAACTGCATGGCGTCACCAACGCCAGCGCCGATCCCTTTGCCGAGGTCATCGAGCATCGGTTCACCTTCTCGCAACAGATCCTCGGTGCCCGTTTCCGCTTCGAGGGAAATAGCCAGGCGCTGGTAGACGTCGCCCAGGCCACGTACGCGGGCCTGCCCCGGCACCAATTGCCGGTGGAGGCGCCGGAATTTCGCATCGAGTTGCGACTGCTGCCGCGCCGCCCCGGGACCACGCAGGGGGAACCACCGCCCGTGCGCATGCAATCGGGCGCCGGATTGCTGTGCGGCGTGATGGATGCATCCAACTACGTGGTACTGGCGCCGGGCCAGCGGCGGGCGCTCATCGTGACGTCGGCGGACATGCTCGATGAGCCCTACCATCTGCGTTACGAAATGATCGAGTTCGCCGTGTTCGTGCTGGCCACGCGCGGCCTGGGCCTGGTGCCGCTGCATGGTGCATGTGTCGGCCGTGGCGGCCGTGGCGTGCTGGTGCTGGGCGCCAGCGGCGCCGGGAAATCCACATTGGCCCTGCACAGCATGCTGCGCGGACTGGATTTCCTGGCCGAGGATGCTGTGTTCGTGCGACCGGAAAGCCTGCTGGCCACGGGCGTGCCTAACTTCCTGCATGTGCAGGCCGATGCGTTGGGCTTCATCGACAACGATGACGCGCGGCGCTGGATCGGCGGGTCGCCGGTGATCCGCCGGCGCAGCGGCGTGGCGAAATTCGAGGCAGACCTTCGGCTGGGCCAGTTCAAGGTGGCGCCGCAGCCACTGGAACTCACCGCCGCCGTTTTCGTGAGCCGCGAACCTGCAGGCGGATCCCGACTGGTCAATCGCCTGGCCGCGAACGACGCCGCCTCGCGCCTGGTGGCCGACCAACCGTATGCGTCTACCCAACCCGGATGGCGTTGCTTCGAGGAACGACTGACACGGCGGGGCGTGCATGAGCTGAAGCGCGGACGGCATCCGGGTGATTCGGTGGATGCGCTGTTGACGCTGCTGGCATGACCATCGAGCGCACCGTGCCTGGTACCGTGCCCGCAAGGGTGATGGTGCGCACGCTTGCCAGCCTTTTCACGCGCCGGGAATGGGTCGAAACGCTGTGCTACGTGGCGCTGTCGCTCGGCGTGGCATTGTCGGGCAGCGTGGCTGCCCTGCTGCTGGTGCCACTGATGCAGCCGTCGCTGCTAGGCCGCGGGTCGTTCAGCATGCACAGCACCGACGCACAGGCGATCGCCTTCAGCGTCGCCACCGTCGCCTTCGCCCTGATGCGCTGGCAATCGGCCCGCCTGGGCGCATGGCTGGTCGGAAGCCTGGCCCGTGCATTGCGGCAGCGCGTCCATGCCCACTTGATGGCGACGCCCCTGGCATCGCTGGCCAATTCCCCGTCGTCGGAAATCGCCAACGTCCTCACTTACAACGTCGAGATCGTCGTGCAAGGGTACGGCGCGCTGCAGCAACTGCTGGTGGCTGCCCTCACCTCGTTGGTGACCCTCGCCTTCGCCGTGTGGATATCGCCATGGCTGGTGTTAAGCGTGCCCTTGCTGGTGGTTGCAGGGTTGCTGATATCGCGAAGTTTCGGCCGCGAACAATCGGCCGTGAGCCGCCGTTACGTACGGGACCTCACTGACCTGTTCTGGCACAGCGAGGATTTTCCTCGCCGCCTGCGCCACGTGCGATCGTTCGAGCGCGAAGCCGCCGAGGAAAAGAGCCATCGTGCCGCATCTTCCCGCCTGGCCCAGGGTTACGGGCGGCAGCTTGACTTGATTGCCTCGGGGCGGTTGGTGCTGGAACTGATGGCGGCGCTGGGCGTGGGCGCGGTATTCATGCTGGCCCACCGCTGGCAGGGCATCGACCAGGGTTCGTTGGTGGCTGTGTGCCTGCTGCTGGTGCGGCTGCTACCTTCGCTTCTGTTGACCCGGCAAAGCTTCCAGCAATGGCGGTCGGCCGTACCGGCGTTCGAGCTGTGGCAGAAGTACATGCAGCTGGACATGACACAGCCGGCGGCTTCGCCAAGGCAAGCCCGAGGCACCGCAGAGGTGATCCACATCGAACGGATGCGGGTGACCCCGCCCGCCGCGGGTGTCACCTTGCTCGACATCGAACTGAAACCAGGCGAATTCACGCTGATCTCCGGTCGCTCGGGGATAGGCAAGACGAGCTTGGTGGATGTGCTTGCAGGCATGGCGGAGCCGGAAGTGTTCCTGGCGCGCGACAGCTTTGGGCCTATCGACTTCGACGACTATCGTGCGCATGTCCGCCGCGGCGCCTACGTCTGTCAACAGGTACGCCCGTGGCAACGGACGGTGCGCGAATGCCTGCTCTGGGCCGCGCCCGGCGCCACCGAACGGGAGCTGGGCAACGCGTTGCGTGATGTTGGCCTGGAAAAGCGGCTGGAGGCCTCGGCCGAGGGATGGGATACGGCGCTGGACGATGCGTCCAGCCGGCTGTCCGGCGGCGAACTGCAACGATTGATGCTGGCCCAGGTGATCTTGCGCCAACCCCACCTGGCAGTGCTGGACGAAGCCACCAGCGCGTTGGACGCACCGTCGGAGTTGTCGGTGCTGAAGGCGGTGAAACAACGCTTGCCCGGCACCGTCATCCTGGTGGTGTCACACCGTGCTGGCGTGGCGGATATCGCCGACCAGCACATCTCGGTCGAAGGCTCGATTGTCGAGCGCAGCACCCATCACTTCGCCACGGCGGCCCGCTTGTAGGGAATGAATGGCCCGAGGCTCACGAAGCCCTTCGGAAAGTGTGCGCTCCGGTCCACCATGCGCACGATATCCATCTTGCACAGCTGGCTGCCGTATGTCTTCGTCACCAGGATATCGTCGTTGGACAACGAGTCGGCGCCACCCTTGGGATAGTTGATGTAGATCGTCGATCCGAAGTCGTACACGATGGCCGTGTGGTCGATCACCCAGCTGCCCTGCGCCTGGGGCTGGTTGATGCAGTTCACGGGAGCTCCGGCTACCCGCCCCTCCAGCAGCTTGGCCAGCTGTGTGGCCGGGTCATGCTTGTCGGCGGCCAGGGCACTACCGGAGACGGCCAGGGCGGCGGCGCTGAAAGCGAGAATTTTCGTGAGGGTGCGCATCGGAATTCCTCCCGGTAGGGGACGCATGCCCATGGTATGCCGATCCATATCCTCTGGAAGTCCTCTCCAACGCTACGGTTACCCAACGTTAGGCCATGGCTAGCGCAGCTCCAGCCAACGATCGGGTATGGGCCCGGCGACAAGCATCCGGCGGTCGCGTCCGTAGTGGTGTTCGACAGCCCAGGGATAGGCACGGCCCTGGCGGGGCATCACCGCATCGCCACGCTTGACGTATCCCGCCGCGAGCTGGCCCAGCACGTTGCCTTCGGCCGCCACGCCATCGAGATCGCGCGGCGTGGCCACGGCGATGCCGTTGCCATCCATGTGGGTAAGCAGGCGGCAGACATAGGTCGCCGCCAGGTCCGCCTTCAATGTCCAGGGCGCATTGGCATAACCGATGACGACGGCGAAATTGGGCAGGTCCTGCACCAGCACGGCCTTGTAGAGCATGCGGTCATGCAGCGTTCGTAACACGCCATCCACGCGCACCTGCATGCCGCCGAGCACCTGGATCGTCAGGCCCGTAGCACTGACCACGACGTCCGCCGGCAACTCCTGGCCCGATGCCAGGCGAATCCCCGTTGGCGTGAAGGTATCGATGCGGTCGGTGGCCATCGACACCTTGCCCGCCTTGATAGCTTTGAAGAGATCCGCATCGGGCACCACGCAGATGCGCTCGTCCCAGGGCATGTACGAAGGCGTGAAATGCCGCATGTCCAGGCGTTTGCCCGCGTACAGGCGCATCTGCGCCATCAGCAGGCGGCGCATGGCATGCGGCCAGCGGCGACAGGCGATGTACAGGCCGCGCTGGATCGCGATCATCAACCGGCGGGACATCCGGTGCACGACGGCCTTGGGCAGCACGTGGCGCAGTAACTTCGACACGGGGTCCACGCCCGGGAGCGAGATGATGTAGGAAGGCGACCGCTGCAGCAGCGTCACATGGGCCGCCTTGTCCGTCATGGCGGGCACCAGCGTGACTGCCGTGGCGCCGCTGCCGACCACGACCACGTTCTTGCCTGTGTAGTTGAGATCGGACGGCCAATGTTGCGGATGGACGATGGTGCCGCCGAAATGCTCCTGCCCCGGAAACGATGGCTGGTAACCGGCGTCGTAGTCGTAGTAGCCCGTGCAGCTCACCAGGAACCGTGCAGTGAACACCTCCTGGCAGCCGGTTGCTTCATGCAACGCGTGCAGTGTCCATGCACCCTCGGCGCTGCTCCATTCGGCGCGCTGCACCTGGAGGCCATAGTGGATCTTTTCCTCCACGCCATACTCGCGGGCGGCGTCGTGGATGTACTGCCGGATGGACTCGCCATCGGCCATCATGGTCGGCGACTGCCATGGGCGGAATGCGTAGCCGAAGCTGAAGACGTCGGAGTCCGAGCGAATTCCCGGATAGCGGAATAAGTCCCAGGTCCCGCCCAGGCGCTGGCGGCGCTCGATCAGGGCCACCCGCTTGCCTGGATGCTCGCGCGCGAGATGACAGGCCATGCCGATCCCGGCAAGGCCTGCGCCAATGATCACCACGTCGAAACGCTCGTCGCCCATAGCCTGGCACCGCGAACGGATGTGGCCACAGCATAAGCGTTTCAGGCAGCTTTGGCGCCGGCAGCCAGCGCTTTCACGTCCCTGGTAGTGAGGGTCTGGCCTCCGATGCCCCACTCGCCGCTTTTCACCTCTTCCACCACCACCCAGGTGACCCCACGCATGTTTTCCCCTTCGATGGAAACCATGGTGTCGGTGAGCTTGCGGACCATGTCCTGCTTCTGCTCGGCGGTAAACACCCCTTCGATCAACTTCACATTCAAGAACGGCATTGCGACTTTCCTCTGGTTTACCCGCTTGACGTTGTGTGCGGGCTTAGGTCAAAGGATGGCCGCGTGGGCGGCCGGACGTCCTTGCCGCGCGTGCGTCCGGCCTTGCCATTCGTCCGCCGGTGGTGCCGGGCGACCTTTTCGTCCGGATGTACGTGCCTATCGTCCGGACATGGGTGGATCGGCCTCCCGGTCTATGGGAAGGGGCGCTTCTGGGGCACACAATCTTCCCTGGAAGCGGAGGAACGACATGGCATCGACCCAGATCGCAAACGCCGCGGAACATCTGCGACACGTATTCGAACGGCATCCGGGTGCCGGCATGCATGACGACGCACCGGCCACGGCGCGCTGGACGGATGGGCTGCATGTCGCCATAACCCACGCCAACGGCCATCAGGTGGCCACCGACATGCCGGCGGAATTTGGCGGCACCGGCGATGGCGCGCTGCCGTCGCCGGGATGGCTGTTCCGAGCCGGCATGGCCTCGTGCCTGGCCACGTGCATCGTGATCAACGCCGCCAGGCAGGGCATCGAGCTGACGACACTACAAGTGTCGGCGCATTCGCGATCGGATACACGCGGTGTGCTCGGCATGCCCGATACCGAGGGGCAACCGGTGCAGGCGCAACCCTTTGAATGCCGCTTGGCCGTGCGTATTGCCGCGTGCGATGCGTCCGCTGCCGTGTTGCGCGAGCTGGTCGAGGCAAGCCGGCGCTCATCGCCCATCCCGCAGGCTGCGCAGAATGCCATGGTCGTCGGCCTGGATATCGATGTATCTGAAGGCTGATGGACGCCCTGTCTGAAATGCTTCGCGTGGTACGGATGGTGGGAGCCATCTTTATCCATGCGCGCTTCTCTGCGCCGTGGTGCTACTACTCGCCCCGTGCGGATGTCGCCGCTCCCTTCCTCGAGCCAGGCGCCGAGCGCGTGGTGATCTTCCACATGGTGACCGAGGGCGAGTGTGTCGTGGAAATGCCCGGAGAGCCTGCCGTGCGATTGGGCGCGGGCGACGTGGTGATCTTCCCGCGTGGTGATGCTCATAGCATGGCGTCCGAAGAAGGCATGAAGCCCGGCTCTGGTACGGCGGACCTGTGCAAGCTGCTGTCCCGACGGCCGCGCCAGCTGGTCTACGGCGGTGGCGGCGCACGCACGCGCATTGCGTGCGGCTACCTTGCCTGTGACGAGCGCCTGGCGAAGATGCTGTTGGCGGGCCTTCCGCCGCTGGTCAAGGTGAACGTGCGCGGCTCGAACGCCGGCGCCTGGCTCGAAGCATCGTTGCGCTATGCGCTGGGAGAGGCGCGATCACCAAGGCCGGGTGGTGAAGGCGTGCTCGCCAAACTCGCCGAAGTGCTGTTCATCGAAGTCCTGCGCCTGTACATGAACCAGAAGCAGCCTGATCGCGTCGGCTGGCTGGCGGGACTTGCCGATCCCGTCGTCGGTGCGGCCCTCAATGCCATGCATGCGCACCCGACACACGCCTGGACGCTCGATGCACTGGCCACGCACGCTGCATCATCGCGCTCCGTGCTGGCCGAGCGGTTCCGCCAGCTGATGGGCACCACGCCCATCCATTACCTGGCGCAGGTTCGCATGCTGATCGCCGCCAACCTGTTGCGGCAGACCAATGCATCGCTGGCGCGCGTAGCCGAAGACGTGGGCTACCAGACCGATACGGCATTCATCCGTGCCTTCCGGCGCGAGTACGGCATGCCGCCGGCGACCTGGCGTCGAAGCCAGTCGCCGACGGCATTGCCCACGTAATCAGTTGGGCAGCGGCAACGAGATAGGATGGGATTTGACCGAGGCACTCAGCGACGGGAACGGGTCGATGCCGGTCTCGTCGATGATCGATTGCACGGAGACCACTTCGCAGGTGGGCACGTCGACGTTGGTGCACTCCCACGCGGCGGCGCCGCCCTTGCTGGCGTCGTAGATCGCCTTCCAAGTGTAATTGGGCACTACCACGGCATCCGCACCGATGGTGTCAGGCGTCGGTCCGTCGAAGGCGGGGCCGGTCACCACGTAGACTTCGCCATCGCTGGTGGCCATGTTGCGCACGGTGGTTTCGATGCGCTCCCACTTGCCGGTGTTCAGCACGTGCGATTGAGGCACCATGTTGGCCAGCGAGAAGCTCTGTTTCTGCGAGGTGGCATCCGGCTCGTCGCCCGCGGGCGTCATATGGCCGCGGTCGTAGCCGCTGCCTTTGTAGTCGGCCAGTTCCGAGCGGTCGGCCACCGGGATGCCGGTTTCCGCGTGGAATGAATCCGTGCGCGAGATATTCCCGGCATCGGCGATCTGTTCGGCGGTGAGGTGTTCGGCAGACCACAGCGGCCCTTTGGTGACGCCGGAGGCATCCATGGAGTACGCGTTGTAGCAGATGGTGGTGGTGCGCTCGGCAAGCGAGGTATCGATGAGGTCCGGAGCCTTGCCACCCTGGAACAGCGACGGACAGTTGGTACTGGCGGCATGGCCGGCGAACGGCAAGACAAGAAGCAACAGCGCCGCATGCGCGACGCGAAGATGACGCTTGAACATTGGCAGTTTCCCCACGCAAGATCCCCCTGCGTGATCGAGTGTGCCGCGCCAAATGTTGCAGCCGGTTACGTATTCACCCGCGCATGTCCGCAGTTGGGACATGCGTCACATGATCGCAAGATCATGCGTTCAGCGATGTATAGGGCGCTGCCGCATCCAGCAGGCGATGCTCATCCGTGTGCGCGTGGCCGGCAGCACTTCGTGCAGGATGTCCGAGGACATGAACAAGGCCAGGGTTCCTGCTCGCGGGAATATGTCGTGCTTGATGTCGTCCACAAGGTGCAGCCGCAACGCGCCGCCTTGGTCGTCGAGCCAATCATCGTTCAGATAAAACACGGCCGACACCACCCGCTCGTCGGAATCGCGCAGGCGGTCCACATGGGGCACATAGCCCGTGCCGATCGCATACACCGCATAGTGCGATTCGCTTTCCACCATAGTGAGCATCAGGGCGCGGTTGAGCGAAATCATCAATGCATCGATGCGCGCCACGAAGACAGCTTGCGCGATGGTGGGCGAAAGCCTGTCGAACCACCGCGTCACGTCGCCTCGCAAAAGACCCTCGCTGTGCGAGGATCCCGTGGCTGCGACCCGCATGGCTCCACGGACATGCTCGGCCGAACATTCGACACCGAGGGCACCGGTCTGTTTCGCCGTCAGCAGCCCGTCGGCCACGCACCACCCGTCGGTGGCCAAGGCCGCAGCCATAGGAGCGAAACCATCACGGGAGATATCCATCCCCGCAGTCTACGCCCCCCACTAGGGGTCAGAGTCGTCTCTCGGCTGACAGCCTCGTAGGCTGTCAGTCACTGCAATGACTCTGACCCCTAGTGCGGCTCGGCGAGGAGATCCTTCAGTTCCACCAAGCTGTTGCGCACCGACGGGCCGCTGGCGTACAGCACCAACTGCAGGATGGTCTCGGTGACTTGCTGGCGGGTGGCGCCCATTTTCAACGCGGCTTCCGCGTGCGCCCGCAACTGCGGCATAGCGTGGCCAAGCATCACGCAGGCGGCTACCAGGATCAGTTCGCGCGTTGCCAGGTCCAGGCCGGGACGACTCATGATCGTGCCCATCGCCACATCGACGGTGATTTCGGCGAAGGCGGGACAGACATCGGCCACCTCGGCCATCATCGCCTCCCCAGCGTGGCCGCCGTGCAGCTTGTCGATCAGGGCCAGGCCACGGCGACGAAGTTCGGTTTGTTCGGTCATGCGGGGTGCTCCAGTGGGGACACCGCCAGCTTGCCCACGAGATCGAAGGCGATAAACCAAGGCCCAGTACGAATTCCTTGAACCTGGAGTTCTTAATCGGGGAAGCAGAGTTAGCCGGCTGAAGAAGCCTTGTCTTTGGTCAGCTTCAGATCGTTGAACTTGCGCCGCTCAATCAGTGCATCCACCTTGCCGTCCGCGCCGCGGTGGAAGATCAGCAGGTTTCGTTCGTCGTCACTGCCCATGAACACGTCGTGGGCGATGGGCTGCAACACGTTGGGCGTGCCCCCGGCATGCGTGGTATAGCTGACCACGCCTCCTTTGTTGACGACCGTCCACGCGCGGGTGGGGGAGTAGCGGTAGGCACCCACGTAGTCATCCGGATGCACGTTTGCCACCGTGAGCTTGGGCGGATCAGTAGGCAGCGTGGAGTCCGCATAGCCGGCCAGCTTCCAACCGTCGACCTGCTTGACATACGTCCAAAGCGACTCGTAGCGCACGACGAGCTTCTGGCCGAACACGGTTTCCTGCTCGTATTCTTCCACCTGTAGAAGCGCGGTATCGCCGTACAGGGTCACGTGCGGATCGCGCAATTGAATGCTGCCGGCAAACCCGGGCGGGAAAGCGTGCAACGAATCGATGGTGTCGGCCTTGTGCGCGATGCGACCGAATTCATCCACCAGCACGGCGTCATCGGTCAACAGGCGCTGCCAGGTTGCCTTGTCGCCTGTGGGAAGGCCGTCCACCAGCGCCTGGGTCGAGGCGAGCAATTCCTTTTGCAGGGAAGCCGGTACGTCGGTGGCTTGCGCAGGCATGGCGATGGCCGCCGCAAGTATTCCAAGCGCAAGAACAGGCGTACGAACTGACATGGTGGCATCTCCCCCGGGGATGGCCGCGAGCATGCACCGCGCCTAGGCGGTGCTGCCCGTGCATGAAGTCACGCGTCCTTTTCCTGTCAGCCTTCCGGATGCCGGACCTTGCTAAAGTGCACCGCCGTGAACAGGCCGATGACGAGTGCGCCGAGCAGAGCCATGGCATGCAATGTCCAGCCACCGCTCACCACGGTCGAGAAATCGGCAATCGCCACCGCCGCCGCAACATTGGCCAACCCCCACAGCACGTTTACCACGGGTGACGACAGGCCAACGCCGTGGGGCTTGGCGAACGGTGTCTGAAATGGTTCGCCGCTCAAGCCATGGGCCAGGTGCGGAATGGCATTGCACAGGAGGGCGCCGAGGAAGAAGGCGGCCACGTAATTCATGAGCCGGACTTCTCCGCTCGCACCTCGGCCATCGTGCGCAAGCCGGTCCCCCAATGCGTGGGCTCCACCTCGGTTACCACGATGGTGACGGCGTGCTCGGGCACGCCCAGTACGCGGACGGTGGTTTCAGCCAGGGCCTTGATGTATTCGGTCTTCTTCTCGGGGGTTCGGCCGCTGAGCATCTGTACGGAGAGGACGGGCATGCTGGGTTCCTTCAAGGGGTGAGGACCGGCGCACTTTAGCCTGTTGATGAGCCGATCCGGAGCCATAAACGGCTCACCCGGTGAGCCGATATACCTTATAGATCGGCTCACTATATGAGCCGATTGCATGCTACGATCGGCTCATGAGCGAAGAATCGCCACACCCAGGGCCGTTCTACATCTGGCAACAGCCTGATTGGCCTAAATTTTCCTGGTCAGCGGAGGCTCTTGCCCCAACGCTGCGAGCCTGCCAGCAGGCCCAGGGCCGTCTGCTGGGCATGGTCGACGCCGCAGCCCGGGACGACCAGGCTCGGAGCGAACTAGACGCCTTGCTGCAGAACATCGTGACCTCGTCGGCCATCGAAGGCGAACGACTGAACGTGGAATCGGTGCGCTCATCCTTGGCCCGGCGGCTCGGCGTGGCCGGCGAACCCAAGCGCCCGGCGACCGCGCGCAGCGAAGGCCTTGCTGAACTCACCCTCGACGCCACGCAGAATGTCGATGCCCCGCTCGACCTGCCTCGGCTGTTGCACTGGCACGAACTTCTATTCCCTGAACAGGAAAGCATCCTGCCGATGCACGTGCGCGTGGGCAGCCTGCGCGGGGATGAGCCGATGCAGCTGGTCTCCGGCCGCATCGATCGACCCACGGTGCATTTCGAGGCGCCGCCGCGCCGAGGCCTGGAAACCCAGCTGGATGCCTTCCTGACCTGGTTCGATATCAGTCGCGACGACCTCGCGATGGATCCATTGCTGCGCGCCGGCATCGCCCATTTCTGGTTCATCACCCTGCATCCGTTCGACGACGGCAATGGCCGCCTCACGCGTGCCATCACCGACCGCGCGCTGGCGCAGGGCGAGAATCAGGCCATCCGTTTCTACGCCATGTCGTCGAGCATCCTGGACGACCGCAAGGGTTACTACCACATCCTCGAAACGAGCCAGAAGGGCGGCCTTGATATCACCGCCTGGCTCGACTGGTTCCTGCGCACCCTGCTGGCAAGCTTGCGCCAGGCCCTGGGCCACATCGACCGGGTGCTGGCGAAGGCGCGCTTCTGGCAGGAGCATCGATCGCAATCACTGCTTCCCGAGCAACTGAAGGTGATCAACCGTTTGCTTGACGGCGGCGAACGAGCTTTCGAGGACGGCATCACCGCCTCGAAATACCAGGCGGTCGCCAAGGTCTCGAAAGCCACGGCGACTCGCCACCTCGCCGACCTTCTTCAGAAAGGCTTGCTGGTGCAACTGCCGGGCGGCGGAAGCAAGACTCGCTACCAAGTCGCGCACTAGAGGCCTGGAGAGCACTAAGGGGTCAAGCACTAAGGGGTCAGAGTCATAGTGAGCGGCATACGACGCGCGACGCGCCATGACTCTGACCCCTAGAGACCTAGAGATTTTTTTAGCGGATTAGTGACTATTCCTGACGCTTTGACGTGTGCGCAGGGCCTGGGCCCAAAGCGGCGCCTGCGCGCATTCTTCGCGCATGCGCTCGATCTCAGATTTCCACAGCGCCAGTTCTTCGCAGGAGCGCGAGGCCTTCAGTACCTGGTGTACGAGGTCGTTGCGCCGTTCGCGGATGCGCTTCAGGCGCCGTAGCCAGCGGCGAAATTCCACCGCCGTGGTGTCGCGTCGGTTATATAAGCCCTTCGCCAGCTCATTCAGGATCGCAAGCTGACTGGCGAAGGTGAGCCTTCGCAACAGGGGCTCAGAAGCGACGGGACTGGTTTCGGGAAGGCAGGCGGCAATGCATGATTCAAGGCACACCTCAATACGTGCCGAGAGCACCATGACCTCGCCGACCACGACGTAGATTTCGTTTTCTTCCATGACTGACATCGACACTCCAGGCGGTGGGCCACCCTCGCGATGAGGGTGGCGGCGTGCCGGGTTCGAAAAGCCGAAAAAAAGGAAGGGAAAAACGGCCCGGGATAAACCCGCACCGGCACGCCGCCAAAGGCGACGCACGGACGCTGCGATACTTTTTGCGGCGCCCCACCCTTCCCTTTTTAAACGGGTTTTCGAAGCCCGATTCCCTCGTCAGAGGCAACCCAGAGATGGTGCCCGCCGCGACGCTGACAGTCGATAGTAAGCGTCGCAAAGTTCGGTAGCTCTTTTCAATCGCACCTTTCTCAATCTGCCAGCACGTTCAACCCAACCACTAGGGGTCAGAGTCATAGTGAATGGTACGCAATGCACAGCGCACTATGACTCTGACCCCTAGTGGCTCTTGTGGCTTGATCAGGTGCGAACGATGCCGATGCCCAATGCCGCAAGGTCGTTGGTGGCCGATGCCGGTGTATCGCGCTCCACCACGACGGTCGTGGCCATCGTGGCCGGACCGATCACGAAGGGCGAGGCGGCATTGATCTTCTCGCGCGAGGCCAGCACCACCACTTCGGCCGCGCGCGCGGCGAAGGCACGCTTGACCAGCGCTTCTTCCAGGTCACCCGTGCTCAGGCCCGCGTCGGCGTGGATGCCGGTGACGCCCATGAAGTAGAAGTCGGCGCGGATGTCAGCGATCGCCTGGATCGTGGCGGCGCCCACCGACACCATCGAATGCTTGAAGAGCCGGCCGCCGATGAGGATCACCTCGATGTGCGGGTGATTCATCAGCTCAACGGCAACGCTCGGGCTGTGCGTCACCACCGTGGCGGCGAGCGACAGCGGCAGTTCCCTGGCCACGCAAACGCATGTGGTTCCGCCATCCAGGATCACCACCTGCCCCGGTTGCACCATCCAGGCGGCGCGGCGGGCGATGGACGATTTATCCGCCGAGTTGATGGCCTGCCGCTGCACGAAATCGCCGGTGGCGGAAGATGCCGGCAGAGCCCCACCGTGCACACGCTGCAGATGACCTTCGGCGGCCAGCTCCCGCAGATCGCGCCGGATGGTGTCTTCGGAGAGGCCAAATTCCTCACTGAGAGCCTTGGCCACGACCTGCCCGTCCCGCTGGAGCCGGGACAGGATCACTTGCTTGCGCTGGGTAGTTAGCATCGCATATGCACGAAAATAATTGACATTGCACGAAATTGCACGATACGCTCCCCCTCCCCGCTTGTCCATGGGAGCTTCGCCATGATTCCCACAGCCGACCGCGTGCGCGTGATCGACACCCAGATTCTGTCCAACGACTGGTACCTGCTGAAGAAGACTGTGTTCGACTTCCAGCGGGCCGACGGCAGCTGGCAGCGCCAAAGGCGTGAAACCTACGACCGCGGCAACGGCGCCACCCTGCTGCTGTACCAGTTGGCAACACGTAAGGTGGTGCTTACGCGCCAGTTCCGCTTCCCCGCCTTCGTCAACGGCCATCACGGCATGCTGGTGGAAGCCTGCGCGGGCCTGCTGGACCAGGCCACGCCGGAGGAGCGCATCCGCGCCGAAGTGGAAGAAGAAACCGGCTACCGCATCGGCCAGGTGCAGAAGGTGTTCGAGGCCTTCATGAGCCCAGGTTCGGTCACGGAGAAGCTGTACTTCTTCGTCGCTGCCTACGACGCCTCGCACAAGGCCAGCGACGGCGGCGGCCTGGCGGAGGAAGGCGAAGATATCGAAGTCCTGGAAATTCCCTTCGACGAGGCCATGGACATGGTCGCCCGCGGCGAGATCGTCGATGGCAAGACCATCATGCTGTTACAGCACGCGGCGCTGCATATCTTCACTAACCCATGCCCAATTGAATGATGAACGGCAGGTAGGGCGGAACCTTTGTGCTGATGCCGCGATATGTTTTCTTGAAGCACTGCGCCTTTGGGCTATCAGAGTCAGAGAGCACATCCTCAATCAAGGCATAGGGCTCCTTGTCTCGATGAGTGATGACAAGCATAAGTTGCACCGGCCCACCTGGGAGCGCATAACAGCCGTCTTTTCGTCGAGATGGAAGTGATTGTTGAACTGGATGAACTCTTCTGCGTAAGTTTGATATTCCTTGCTGTCCTTGCTCTTTTCCCAGGATGCACGCGCCTCGCCGTAGGTTGATACGGCAGGGCCCGCGGTAACCGTGGTCGTCAGAAGCAAAGCCAGAATACTTATTTGGATTCGCATAGGTGCTCCCCTGGCGCCTGATTATTGATGGAACGTACATAGCTTACTCAATCCGCCGCCATCGCCATGGCGCGTAGCCGCACGGCCAGCCGCGCCAGTTCGGTGCGCAGGATGTCCGGGGCGAGGATCTCGAAGTCGAAGCCGAGTACGGCCAGTTGCCGCGCGAACCAGCCCATGTCGCTATCGCTGGCGCTACTGCGCAACAGCACACCGTCGGCTACGGGTTCGAACAGGCCGATCGCCGGGGTGAAGGAGCGCCGGGCGGTGTCCAGGTCGGTACTCAGAAGTACTTCGATCGTGCGGCCGTGTGGCAACGTGGCGATGTTGCGTATCAGCTGGGCGAGTGGATCGAAACCCTGCGGACGTTGGAAGGTGATTTCCAGTGCTTGCACAGCAGCCATGCGATCCACCCGGAAAGAGCGCAGATCACGCCTCAAGTGGCACATGCCCACGGCGTACCAGGCGCCGGCACGCCAGGCCAGGCCGTAAGGGTCGAAGTCTCGTTCGGTTTTCCCGCCGCTGGGAGCCAGGTACCCCAGGTGCACGCGATGGCGCGACTGCGCGGCGGCGATCAGCGTGATCAATGCGCTATTGCTCGAAGGCGTACTCAACGTGGGCAGGTGCTCGAGCTTCACCGTATCGGTGATGGCACCCACCTGCCCTTTCAGGCGTGCAGGCATCACACGCGTGAGCTTGGCATGCGCGCTTTCCAGGGCAGGCGCACCTTCGGCAAGGCCCAGGCCTCGCGCCGCCACCATGCCCACCGATAGCGCTACCGCTTCATCGTTGGTGAACATCATCGGCGGCAGTTTGAAACCGGGTACCAGCATGTAGGCGCCATGCCGACCACGCTCGGTGGTAAGGGGAATGCCCAAGTCCTCGAGCGTGGTCATGTAGCGGCGCAAGGTGCGTACATCCACACCTACCCGCGCGGCCAGCGCCGGGCCGCTCATGCGGCCATGTGCCTGGAGCAATTCCAGGACGGCAAGAACGCGGGTGGTGGGTGCGGCCATGGCGCGATTCTAAGCGGTAATCAGGGCGGGAATTGTCCTGTTTATCGCCTAGTGTCCTTCCAGGCGGGGCACCTGACCCTGGGGGACACATCATGAGACGTCGCGAATTCATCGTTTTCCTCGCCATGGCCTGCCTGGCCGTGTTCGCCGGATCGGGCAGCAACGCCTCGACGCCCGCCGCGCTCCCGTCGCCGGGCGCGAGCGGCATGCACGATTTCGATTTCCTTCCCGGCCGATGGACGGTGAAAAACCGCCGCCTCGAGCACCGCCTGCAAGGCTCGCATGACTGGATCGAATTCGACGCCGAAGACGACATCAGCGCCCTGCCCGGCGGGCTGGGTAACGAAGAGCACTACCGCACTGACTACTGGAAAACCTTTCACGCCATTGGCCTGAATCTATACGAGGCCGATAAACACCAGTGGGCGCTGTACTGGATAGATAACCGCCATTCCCCGGGTGCGTTGCAGCCACCGGTGCGGGGACGCTTCGCCGATGGAACCGGGACCTTCGACGGCGAGGACACCCTGGACGGTAAGCCCATCCGCGTGCGCCACCGCTGGACACACACCGACCGAAACCACGTGCACTGGGAACAAGCGTTCTCGGCCGACGGCGGAAACACCTGGGAAACCAACTGGACCATGGATTTCACGCGCAAGTAGCCGCGGGAATCGAACGAGCCTGCTTCAACCACGCCTGCTTACCGAAGGACATCCACGTGAAGCTTTCCACCGTTGTCGGTTCCTGCCTGCTTGCAGCCATGGCACTTCCCACCCACGCGGACGCCCAGCCCGCACCGACGAGCGCACCGATGGACACCGTTGCACACCTCAATAATTACCAGGCCATCGAATTTCGCCGCTACGTCACCAAGGAAGGCGAGCGGGCGCATTTCATCGCTTACTTCGACACGTATTTCCCCGAGGCGATGCAACAGCTCGGGGCGATCGTCTTCGGCCAGTTCGCCGATCGGGGAAACCCGAACCACTTCACCTGGCTCCGCGGCTTCCACGACATGGGCGCGCGGGCGGTGGTGAATGCATCGTTCTACTACGGGCCGGTATGGCGCGAACACCGCACCAAGGTCAACGCCATCCTTCCCGACAGCGACAACGTGATGCTGATGCGTCCGCTGCATGCTGGCCAGGATGTCTCCGTGCTTCCGGCAGTGGATCCGGTGCTTGAACCGAAAGGTGCCGGCGGCGTGGTGGTGGCGCAGATCTTTTCGGTGAAGAAAGGCAGCGAGGATGCTTTCGCGGCGAAAGCCGAAGCGGCGTTCAAGCGCTATGCCATGGATGGCGTGCATCCAGCCGGCACCCTGGTCACGCTCGACGCACCCAACAGTTTCCCACAGCTGCCTATTCGGGCCGACGGGCCCTGGCTGGTCTGGCTTGGCGTGGTCCGCGACGACGCGACATTGTCGAAACATCTGGCCCCGAAACTCGACCAGGTGGAGCAGGAACTGGCCGCGTCCGGCCTGACACGCGCACCCACCGAACGCCAGGTGATGGATCCCACGCCACGCTCGCGCCTGCGCTGGCTGGACTCGATCCAATGAAGGGGGCGCCATGACCGACCCCAATCATCTATGGCTGTTCGTCCCGCTCGCCTTCGGCATCATCGTGCTGCCTGGCGTGGACATGGCGTTTATCGTCGGAAGTGCCATCACCGGAGGCCGCTCGCGCGGATGGATGGCGCTGGCCGGCATCGCCAGTGGCGGCGTGTGTCATGTGGTGATGACCTCGCTTGGCATCGGCTTGCTGGTAAAGGTCGTACCTGGTGCCTTCAACGCCTTGCTGATTGCCGGCGCCGTGTATATCGCTTGGATCGGCGTGAGCCTGCTCCGTAGCCGCCATGGATTGGCCATGGAGCCAGAACACCGTGAACGCAGTGACTGGGCCACGTTCCGCCAGGGGCTTGCCACCAGCCTGCTGAATCCGAAGGCTTACCTATTCATGCTGGCCGTGTTCCCGCAATTCCTGCGCCCGGAATATGGCGGAGTGTGGATCCAGGCGCTGATCCTGTGGCTGGTGATAGCCGGCAACCAGTGCATTGTCTACGGCAGCATGGTGTTGCTGGCCGGACGTGTGCGCGGTTGGCTGCAGCGTAGCCCCGCCGCCAGCGCGCTTGCAGCGCGCTCCGTCGGCGCGCTGTTGGTGGGTACGGCAATGTTCACCGGATTCACCGGATGGCAGCGGATCTAGTCAGGTGATCGCGATCGACTCGTGTTCGACCACTATCACGCCGTCAATCAGATAGATGTAGGTTGTTCCCGCCTGCAGCGCCGGTGACCAATAGTTGATGTTCCCGGCGCTCGAATGGTCCTCCATCGAGAGGAAGTCCATATTCTGGGTGAACTGCTTCACTCCCTTGAAAAGCACCGTTAGCTTCGTCCTGGTGTTGGGCGCGACGCCGACGAAGGCGCGGACGGAGACAGCCACCTCGCGCGCCGTGGGACGCACCTCCACGCCTGTGAGTTGCGCATCATGAAGTTCGAGGCCTTGGGCAGCAATCACGGGCACACTCCGTCCGGTGGAAACGGGCCCTGAATCTAGCACGCGAATTCATACCGGGTGTGTCAGTGCCCGGGCGACGCCTTTATCTTCCCCTCAAGATCCCGATAACCCGGCGCCGCAACATCATCGATCTTCAACGCCGTGGTGACATTGCCCTGCACCACCAGCGACACCTTGCCCAGGCCGCCGCCCGCCCCGGTACTCCACGACGCAATCGCAATCGTGTTCGGACCGTGCGCGTGCAACAGACCCGCAGGCAATTCGAACTCATGCTGGGGACCGACATCGGAGATATAACGCCCGACCTGCCAGCCGTTGATGAAGATCAAGGCACGGTACGGGCGTTCGGATACGTCGTCGATCTTCAGGGCGACGAGAATGTCCTGGCCCCGGGGGAGGTCGAGGGCGACGTTCGTGCGGTACCACTGCACGCCGGCCTCCCTTGCCGTTGCAGGCAACGTTGCGTCCTTCCATGAACCGTCATCGAAGCCGGGCAACGACCAACCTTCGCGCTCGCCGTAAAGGCCGCCGTCGTTGAAGGGGCCGCGCACGGTATCCAGGCCGTCTTCGCCGCCCAGGTTGCCCTGGATGCGCCAGTTAATCGCCGCTTCGGAGCCGAGGAACGTCGCCTTGTACAAGCCATGCGGTTCCTTGGTCACGCCGTTGCGCTCTTCCTGGTTGTGGCCCATGTTATCCACCAGCACGGCAAGCACGTTGTCCTTGCCCGGCTGAAGCCACGACGCATCTATGTTGAAAAGCTGCGAGCTGCTGGGGTTGCTGCCCAGGTAATGGCCGTTCAACCACGCGGTGAACACGCCATGGTTCCCAAGGTGCACGCCCATGTAGGCGCCGAGGATGATGCCGGTTTCACGGCCCGTGGCCTTGAAGTGGCCGCGATACCACACCGCACCGTGATGGAAGCCGTAGTCGTCGCTGTTCCAGATCGGCGAGTGGCCATCCCAATAAGGGTTTTTCGTCGAGGCAAGATCGGCGCGCGCCCAGGCATGATCGTCGAAGCGAGGCTCAGCTTCCGGGCTGCCGGCGCGGATCTTCCAGTGATCCAGCGAGGGCAGCGTTACCGGCGCCGGACCATCCATCCTAGCCAGGAGGCTGCCAGAAGGTGTCGTGGATGTGCCGATGGCGCGGCCATTCCAGCTGAGCGATTTCACTGCTCCGGGATTAAAGAGTTCCAGTTCCCCCGGCTGGGTGGCGTCACCGTTCAATGAGGCCGTGGCATCGGTCGTGGACACGGCGGCCTCGCGGACCAGATAAGGGCCTCGCACCAACACGGGGCCCAGGTTCGACGGCAGCCGCCAGAACGTGGCCGCCGTGTCATCGTCGGCCAGCAGCAAGAGCAACGAGTTTCCATCGGCGCCGTCGATCAGCACGCGGGCAAGACCGTCGTGGCGGTAGTTCAACCGGAGCGCTCCAGCCCTGGCGTCGAAATGGCTAACCACCCGCCCCGCCAACACCTGCACCGTGGGGGCCGCCTTGTAGCGCAGCACGGTCTCACCATCTTCGCCACTGCGCCCATAAAGCAACGCAATATCCCGGCTCCCCGACGCAAGCTGGGTCATCCATTCGGAAGTGGAATAGACCAGTTCCTGGGAACCGAAGCGGTAATGGGCGAGCAGGATCTTCGAATCCCGCCCGTTGATTCTCAGCGAGGTACCGGGCTGTTGCGGCACCGAGGTATAAACCGCGTTGCCATCTTGGGCATCACCGGCAGCCAGGTTCATCCACACATGCGTGCTGTCGTCGGCCGTCGACGCCGCATCGGCATGCCGGACGAAATGGAATTGCGTGCCGTCGTCGGGATTGATGCGCGCATCGTCCCGAAGGCCGTTCTGCGTGGGCGGCCGCACAGGCAGGCGATCGGTCTTCGCCAACGGCGCAACGGCCTGCACGAAGTAGCCTAGGCGTTTCTGCTGGTCGTACTTGGCCGTAAGCTTTCGGCTGGCCTCGATGGGGGCACCGTAATCGTACGAGGTATACACGCCAGGCGAGGCCAGGTAACCCCAGTTGATACCACCGTAGGTCATGTAGAAATTCTGCATGGTGGAACCGGCGGCGATGTTGGCCTTGTAGAACACCCGCTCGAACGACACGCCAGTGAGTTCGCGGCATTTCGCGTTGCCCGTCCCACCCCACTGATCAAAGGCGCCGCCCTGGTATTCGGGGAAGAACAGCGGCGTATCCTTCAGCGCTAGCCGTTCGCTGCTGAAGTCATAAAGCTTGTTCCAGCGTTCGGGCCGGCTACAGTCGAAATCCAGGGGATACGAATCGAAGCCGGGAATCTGTGGCGCCCCCAGGCCGGTAAGGAAATTATCGTTGTGGTTGCCCGTCAACGGCACCGTGATGCCATCGGACCGCGCCTTGTCGGCAATGTCCTGCATGTAACGGCGGGTGTCGTCGTTCTCGGTATAGAGCTCGTTCTCCACCTGGTACAGCAGCACGGAACCCGTGCCATTGGTGACCTGGTGCCGGGCGATGATGGCGTCGATGTGGGTGAGCCAGTCCTTGTAGGCCGCGGTGTACTCCGGCGCGGTGGTGCGGGGTTTTCCCGCGGTAGCGGCAAGCCAGGCGGGGAAGCCGCCGCCGTCGGTTTCGGCGTTGATGTAGGGACCGGGCCGGGCGATCACGTAGATGCCCTCGTCGCGCGCCATGTCCAACAGGCGGTCCACGTCACGGATACCGGTGAAGTCGTAAACGCCCGGCCGCGGCGAGTGGAATCCCCAATGGAAGTAAATTTCCACGCCGTTGTACCCGGCGGCCTTCATCTTCTGCAGCACGTCCTTCCACAGCGATGGGCTCGGAAGGCGCCAGTAGTGGAACGAGCCCGACCACAGGTAGATGCGCTTGCCGTCGATGAGGAGGGAATATTTGTCGTAGGTGACGGTATGCGTCGCGCTCTTCGCCGGAGCAGCCGCGGCTTGCAGGGCCAGTGCCGGCATGCAGGGTGCCGCCCCCAGCAGTGCCAGCGCCGCAGTGTTTACGTACCAACGCGCGCCCGGGCGGCCCACCGCTATCGAACCACTAGCCATATCCCACCTACCCGTCTGGACCCTGGCCCCGCAGCGTGGGGCAATTTGTGGATTGTTGCAAGTATGGGTAATTTAGTGAGCCATGCCCACAACCCGACCGGACGGCGTCCGATCAACTTTGATCATGCAGAAGTTCGCCTCGATCGTGATGACATAGTCCTCGTCATGGACGTTGCACTCGCAGGTTCAAGCCGCCGATACACGCTTCAATCACTCGGCAAAAAACCGCATCGACCCTGCCTTGGCGTACATGAATAAAATTTCATCTCTTTGGGATCAACTTGTGCGCGGATGGTTTGCCTACCGCGTGAAGGACTGGCCATAATCGAACGATCCATTGGGGAGAACCTTAAGATGCGATCGAAGCGCCTGTCGTCCGCCGTGGCTTGCGCCGCGCCTTTCTCCGTTGCCCTGGCGTGCTTGCTCGCTTCGGCGGCGTCGCCGGCGCAGAAGGCCGACCCCCAGGCAGAGTTGATCGCCAAGCGCAATGCGATCGAGCAGCAGCTCGAAGCGGTGGCCGTCATCGACCGCAAGGTGATGGTGAAGATGCGCGACGGCAAGCGCATGGCGGCGGACATCTACCGGCCAAAGAACGCTGCCGGCAAGGTGCCGATCATCTTTTCGCGCACGCCGTACAACTTCAATTTCTGGGACGTGAAGCTTGGCGCCCCGCGTGACATGAGCCGCGAGCTCGAGGCCGTGAAGGCCGGCTACGCATACGTCAACATGAACGAGCGCGGCCACTATTTCTCCGAGGGCAACTACGACATCCTCGGCGCGCCGCTCACCGACGGCGTGGACGCGGTGAACTGGATGGCATCGCAGCCCTGGTCGAATGGCAAAGTGGGCACGACCGGGTGTTCGTCCACCGCCGAGTGGCAAATGGCCGTGGTGGCACAGGACGATCCGCACCTGGCGGCATTCAACGTGCAGGGTTTCGGCGCCGGCGTGGGCAAGGTGGGCCCCTATTGGGAACAGGGCAACTGGTACCGCGGCGGCGCGGTGCAGATGCTGTTCATCGCCTGGATCTACGGCGAGCAGAACCAGGTGCGCCCGATGTTCCCCAAGGATGCCACCCAGGCCGAGCTGATCAATGCCTCGCGCATGTTCGACCTCGACCCGCAAATGCCCCCGGTGGACTGGGACAAGGCCTTCTGGCACCTGCCCGAGAACGGCATCATCGCCGCGGTGGACGGTCCCAAGGGCATCTTCGCCGACAAGATGCCGGTGCCTACCGGCGGCAACATGATCGCCCGCGCCCCGAACGATCCGGCCTGGCGCAAGGGCGGCCTGTGGAACGAGGACATGCCGATCAAGCGGCCCGGCCTGTGGTTCATGAGCTGGTTCGACGTATCGGTGTCACCCAACCTTGCCGCCTTCAACCACGTGCGCAAGACCGCGCCGAAGGATGTGGCCGACCAGCAGTACGCCGTGATCGCGCCGGTGCTGCACTGCGCCTATACGCGCGCTTCCGAGCACACCATGGTGGGCGATCTGGACATGGGTGACGCCCGCTACGACTACATGAAGCTGATGATGGGCTTCTTCGACAAGTTCCTGAAGGGCGACGGCAAGGGCGGTATCGACCAGGCCAAGGTCACCTATTACGTGATGGGCGAGAACAAGTGGAAGACGTCCGATACGTGGCCGCCCGCCGGCGCCACCACGCAGACGCTCTATTTCACCAGCGGAGGAAAAGCCAACACGCTTTACGGTGATGGCAAGCTCGCCACGGCGCCCGCGGCCGAAGATAACCCCGACCAGTTCATCTACGACCCGGCCAACCCGGTGCCCACCTTCGGTGGCGGTGGCTGCTGCCAGGGCAATGCGGTGAAGTTCGGTTCGTTCGACCAGACCTCGCACGAAGTCCGCAACGACGTGCTGGTGTACGACTCCGAACCCTTCAAGGAAGGCACGGAAGTCTCCGGGCCCATTACGGTGACGCTGTATGTATCCTCCAGCGCCAAGGACACCGACTTCACCTTCAAGGTGATCGACGTGCACCCGGACGGCAAGGCGTTCAATATCACCGAGAACATCCAGCGCATGCGCTACCGCAACGGCTACGACAAGCCGCTGGCCTGGATGAAGCCCGGCGAGGTGACCAAGGTGACTTTCCAGCCGATCGACACCAGCAACTACTTCGGCCCCGGGCACAAGCTGCGCGTCGAAGTGTCCAGCAGCAACTTCCCGCGCTTCGACCGCAACCTCAATACCGGCGGCAACAACTACGACGAGGCCAAGGGCGTGATAGCGAACAATGCAGTGCACCACGATGCCGGCCATCCCTCCTCGATCACCCTGACCGTGGTGCCGCGCACCGGTGGCTGAACCCATGAAGCATGACCGACGCCATTTCCTGCGCCAGGGCGCGACCCTGGCCGCGATGGCTTCGGCAGCCACCCTTTCCGCATGTGCGGTACAAGAGCCCAAGCGCGGCGGTGTAACTCCCGCTGCGCTGTTGGGTTCGGGCGTACCAACACTTACGCCTGTGAAGGCAAGCCCCGACCGCATCACCGGCATCTACGTATGCACGCGACCCTTCCGCGCCGCCGGCCCGCGCATCGAGCTTGAAAAGCTTGGCCCCAAATCCGTCGTGCACAACTACGGCCATGGCGGCAGCGGCTGGTCGCTCTCGTGGGGCTCAGGCACGCTGGCTCTGGAACTGGCCATGCAGACCGGCGCCAGGGAGCTGGGCGTGATCGGCTGCGGTGCGCTGGGCCTTACCACGGCGATCCTGGCCCAGCGCGCGGGCCTGCCGGTGACGATCTACGCCAAGCAATTGCCGCCGGATGTGTTCTCGATGCGTGCCTCGGGCCTGTGGACACCGGACTCGCGCATCTGCGACGCCGCCCACGCACCGGCGCTGGCAGACCGCTGGGAATCGATGGCGCGCACGTCATGGCGAAATTACCAGTCGATGCTTGGCCTGCCCGGCAACCCGATCCAGTGGATCGAGGGCTATTCGCTGTCCGACTACGCCCCGGGCCAGTCGCCGCCCGATCCGGTGGATGACGAACCGGACTACGGCGAGTTCCACGAGCGCGTGGCCGACCTCACCCCGCATTCGGTGGACCTGCCACCGGGCAGCCTGCCCTTCAAGCAGCACTACACGCGCCGTTACACCACGCTGATGTTCAACATCAGCGCCTACGCACACATGCTGGTAAATGATTTCCTTACCGCGGGTGGGAAAATCCAGGTGCGTGAGTTCCACCAGCCGGGCGACCTGCTGGCGCTGCCCGAGGCGACTTTGGTCAACGCCACCGGCTACGGCGCGCGGGCGCTGTTCGGTGACGAATCAATTATCCCAGTCCGCGGTCAGACGGCGCGCCTGATCCCGCAACCAGAAGTCACCTACGGCCTGCGCACCCGGCACATAAGCATGGTGCCGCGCAGCGACGGCCTGATGGTGCAGGTGCTCGACGATCACGGCCAGTTCAACAACGCCGACACCACGCCTGTGCGGGCGGTATCGGAAGAGGCCGTGCGCTCGTTGGCCAGCCTGTTTTCCTGATGCCGGGATGAGTGCCATCAACAACGCAAGTCCCCGTGTGCGGTGGCCCGGCAAACGCCTGCACCGCTCGTTCTTCGAGCGCCCGGCGCCGGAAGTGGCCCAGGACCTGCTGCACAAGGTGCTGGCCTCGCGCGACGGGCGTGCCGGACGCATCGTGGAAGTCGAAGCCTATGTCGGCGCCGTGGATCCCGCGGCGCATACCTATCGCGGGAAGACCCCTCGCAACGCCACCATGTTCGGACCGGCCGGTCACATGTATGTGTACTTCACTTACGGCATGCATTGGTGCTGCAACTGCGTGTGCGAAGGGGAAGGCCAGGGGTCGGGTGTATTGATCCGTGCGCTGGAGCCCCTGCGCGGCATCGAGCTGATGCGTGCGGCCCGGGGAGGCATCAAGGCCGATCGCGACCTCTGCCGCGGTCCGGCTCGGCTGACCCAGGCCATGGGCATCACAGGCCAGCAAAACGGGATCGACCTGGTGCGCGGGACGCAGGGATTTGCCGTACTCGACGATGGCGCGCCGCTACCGGCGGCCATCATCGCGGGACCACGCATCGGCATCCGCGTGGGGCTGGACTTTCAATGGCGCTTCCATGTCGCCAAAAGCCGTTACGTGTCGGGACCTGCGCGTTGAGCGCAAGCGCCTAGAACACGCCGTTGCCGTTGGCGCTGGTCTCGGGGACATCCTGCAACGCCTCCCAATGCTCAACGACCTTGCCGGCGTTGAAGCGGAAGATGCTGAAGATCATCTGGCCTCGTGCACCAGGCGTCTCACGGAGCTGGCCCATCACCGTTACCAGATCACCTTCGGCCATAATGTGCTTGACCTCGTAGCTGATCTGCGGAGTCTGCTTGATGATATCGGCGATGGCGAGGGCAAGGCCCTCCCTGCCGTCGGCAACGTTCGGGGCGTGCTGGATGTATTGGGGCCCAAGGAAGCTCTTGGCAAGCGTGGCGTCGCGCGTGGTAAAGATAGCGGCGTAAAGGTTGCGTGCCGTCTGCATATTCTGCTGCTCCGTCGAAAGGTCGCGCACGACGTCGGACGACGATGCGGCCATAGCCGCGGCAGAAAGGGTCAGCGAGAGCGCCATGGCCGTGCCGAGGATGATTTTTTTGGAAAGGGTCATTTGCGGGCTCCTAGAACAATCCGTTGGCATTGAGGCTGGTGTCGGGTATCGGCCTTTGCACGACCCAATGCTCGGCAAGTGCGCCGTTGGCTACGCGATAAATGTGTATCTGCACGTTGCCACGATCCCATGGGTGCGGCCGCTCCAAGACATGGACGGTCACCATGCCACCGGACGATACAGCTCGACGGAGCTCGTACGAATATTGCGGATAGTCCGCGAGTAGTTTCTGTTGGTATCGGGCGAAGCCGTTGACACCGTCTTCTATGGTCGGGTCATGCTGGATGAAGTTGTAGCCGAAATAGGTCCGGACTACGTTGGGGTCCCGGCGACCGAATGCATCCTCGTAGAAAGCCAGGACCAACGCCTTGTCGGCATCGGCATCGACTGCTGCCGTGGCGGCTTCTGTCGATGGCGACGCGGGTGCGGCTGCCGTGGACGTGGCCGATATCGGCTCGGAGGCCACAGCGGTACCGGCAAGGGTCAATAGGACGCCGGCAAGCCCTAAGCGGGCGAATGAGTTTGGCATGCATACACTCCATGTAGGGGGGACTCCATCCTTTCCCAGGGTAACCTCGGCCCGCAATGTCAGCCCTAGGACGGATTATGTCGGGCTTTGCATCGAGCAGACCGCCTTTTCCCTTACCTGGCTGTAGTCGTATTCCCCAGTGCTGGCGAGCAGGCGAGGCGATGGTTTACGCTCGGGGGATGAATTCAAAGGGGAAAACACGCCAATGACACAGCCAGCCGTCCTCCAGGACCACAGCACCGAACTCACCATCCGAGGCCTGGTGCTGGGCGTGGTGATCACCTTGTTGTTCACCGCCGCCAACGTGTTCTTCGGGCTGAAGGCTGGCCTGACCTTCGCCACCTCGATCCCTGCCGCGGTGATCTCCATGGCGGTGCTGCGCGCGGTGCGCGGGTCGACCATCCAGGAAAACAACATCGTGCAGACGGTCGCTTCGGCCGCCGGCACGCTGTCGTCGATCATCTTCGTGCTGCCCGGCCTGATCATGGTGGGCTGGTGGACAGGCTTCCCCTACTGGACGTCGTTCGCCATCTGCGCCCTGGGCGGCGTCCTGGGCGTGATGTATTCCATTCCCCTGCGCCGCGCCCTGGTCACCAACTCCGATCTTCCCTATCCCGAAGGCGTCGCCTGCGCGGAAGTGTTGAAGGTTGGCGGCACGCACGATGAAGCCAGCGGCCAGACCGCCGCGCAGGCCGCCGAATCCAGCAGCGCGGGCCTGAAGGCCGTTGTCATGGGCTCGGTAGTGTCCGCCGTCTTCGCGGTGATCGTCGGCACGCAGATCTTTGCCAGCGACATCGCGCGCACCTTCGCCATCGGCCGCAAGGGCGCGCTGAGCGGTTTCGACTTCTCGCTGTCGTTTGCGCTGTTCGCCGTGGGCCACCTGGTGGGCCTGTGGGTGGGCATCGCCATGCTGGTGGGCTTCCTGATTTCGTGGGCCGGTATCGTGCCGTGGTTCACCAGCGGCCACGAAGTGGTGGGCAGCATCGCCGATACCGCACAGGCGGTGTGGACGCACAAGGCACGCTTCATGGGCGCCGGCGTGATCGGCGTGGCAGCCGTCTGGACGCTGGCGAAGCTGGTGAAGCCGGTGGTGAGCGGGCTCGCTGCCGCGGCCGCAGCCGCCCGCGTGCGCAAGGCCGGCCAAGCCGCCACGCTGCCGCGCACCGAGCGTGATATTCCCATCCATATGGTGGGCATCATTTCGGTGGTTTGCCTGTTGCCGATCATCTGGCTGCTCTACGACTTCAGCGCGGTGGGGGCGCTGGCCAGCCACGCCTGGCTGCTGGCGATCAGCGGGCTGGTCTACATCGTGGTGATGAGCTTCTTCGTCTCGGCGGTGTGCGGTTACATGGCGGGCCTGATCGGCTCGTCGAACAGCCCGCTCTCCGGCGTGGGCATCCTGGTGGTGATCGGCGCGGCCCTTTTGCTGGTGTTCGGGGTGAAGCCGCTACTGGGCGCGGATGCCGGCAAGGCCCTGGTGGCCTTCGCCCTGTTCGCCACGGCGGTGGTGTTCGCCGTGGCGACCATCGCCAACAACAACCTGCAGGACCTGAAAACCGGCCAGCTGGTGGACGCCACGCCGTGGCGCCAGCAGGTGGCGCTGATCGTCGGCGTGCTGGCCGGCGCGGCGGTGATCCCGCCGGTACTGGATCTGATCAACCAGGCCTACGGCTTCGCCGGTGCACCCGGCGTCGACCCCGCGCGCGCCCTACCCGCCCCGCAGGCGGCCCTGATCTCGGCACTGGCCCAGGGCGTGATCGAAGGAAACCTGGACTGGTCCGTGCTTGGCCAGGGCGCGCTGATCGGCGTGGGCCTGATCATCATCGATGCCATTCTCCGCCGCACCACCTCCGCCAGCCTGCCACCGCTGGCGGTGGGGCTGGGCATCTACCTGCCCAGCTCTACCACATTGATGATCGTGGTGGGCGCGGTGGTGGGCTGGTGGTTCGATCGTCGCGCCGACCGCGGACCGCGCGCGGAGCCCACCAAGCAACTGGGCGTCCTGCTGGCGTCGGGCATGATCGTCGGCGAAAGCCTGATCGGCGTGGCGCTGGCGGCGCTGGTGGTGTTCTCGCACAACGCAACGCCGCTGGCGCTGGTGGGCGAGGGCTTCAGCACGGCGGCCTTGTGGATCGGCGGCATCGCCTTCACCGCCGTGATCTCCGCGATGTACATGTGGATTTCCCGCCTGGCCAGGAGGGAGGTGGTCTAGCCCAACTCGTTACCGTGCTGCCCCAGTACCGGGGCAGCAAAGGGCTCGGGCCCGGGGGTGCGGCCGAACTTCACCGGATGGGTGACGCCGCGGTACTTCCCCACCACGGGATGTTCGAAGGTGGCGATCATCCCCTCGGCCGCTACCTGTGGATGGTCGAACATGTCCTCGATGCGCCGGGCCGCGGCGCTTGGCACGTCATCGCCGAAGATCGCCTCCCATTCCAATGCCGTGCGGGTGGACAGCACCTCGTGCAACTTCGGCACGATCAGCGCGTGGTGTTCGGCGCGCTTGCGCACGGTATCAAAGCGCTCGTCGTCGTGCAGGTCCAAGCCGGTGCGTTCGCATAGTGCCTTCCAGAAGCGCGGCGTGTTGGCTGAGATATAGATATAGCCCTCGCGCGTGGGATGGATGCCGGTGACGCCGCCCGAGCGCATGTCCCGGCCGATGTCCAGCGATTCGCCTTCCGCCCAGATCATCCGCGCCGACTGCATGGTAAGCGCGCTGCGCAGCAACGACACGCCGACGAACTGGCCCAGCCCGCTGCGTTCGCGTTCGTATAATGCGGAAGAAACGCCTGCGGCCAGCAATGCGGCAGCGTAGTAGTCCACCACCGAGCCGTAGATCACTTCCGGCGGGCCACCGCGCTTGCCTTGCAGGGCGCACATGCCGGTCATCGTCTGCAGCACCTGGTCGTAGCCGGCCTTGTCGCGCATCGGGCCGTCTTCGCCGTAGCCGGTGACGGCACAATAGACCAGGCGGGGATTGACCAGGTTCAGGCGCTCGTGGTCGATGCCCAACCTTGCAGGCACGCTGGGACGGAAGTTGTGCACCAGCACGTCGGCGTCGCGTACCAGCCGAAGCAAGGCGGCATGGTCTTCGGCGCGCTTGAGGTCAAGCACGATGCCGCGCTTGCTGCGGTTCACGCCGAGAAACGCTCGGCTTTCCGTGGCAAGCGTCGAGGGATACTGGCGGAGGTTGTCGCCGCCGGGAGGCTCGATCTTGATCACGTCCGCACCCTGGTCGGCGAGCAGCGTGCAGCCATAGGGGCCGGCGATATACGCGGAAAGATCGAGCACTCGCACGCCTGCCAGCGGACCTGCATGCGCGCGTGGCGCCTGTTGCCTGGGTGATTCCATGCGCTGCTCGTTCATCCGGTTGCCAACCCCTCGACGAGTCACTTTGCAATAGGCGGCCGATGGGAAAAAGCCGCCCGGGATATGTTCTTAAGCGACAAATTCTTGTGTAACGAGGATGCCCTCATGAAATCTCAGGCGGCTGGCGCAAGCGGCAGCCAGGTGAGGCGCCATGCGCCGTCCACGCGACCACCGACGGCGAAATACGGCATGAAGACCAAGGGCGGCCTGCCATCCAGTTCGACGGTAAGGCTCATGCTTGCGGCCTCGTGCCGCAACCAGCCTTCAGGCGAGCCCTCGGGAAGACGGACGCTTTCGCTCGTTTTGAAACCATCGATAAGCCCCGTGGCGTACACCAGCGGCCCATGAGTGAAAGCAACATACTCCTCGTGCAGCACTTCCTGGCGCACCGGGCTGCCATCGGGGGCCAGTGACTCTTGCACGTTACGGTTCGTTCGACGCTGCAATAACGGCCGTGCCGGGAATTGCGCCTGAATTTCATCGCCATCGCACCACTGGCGCGTCAGGGCAACAAACGTCCCGGCTTCCACGGCCTCGTCGACGGCGTGGCCATTGACGACGAGAGACGGCGAGACGGCCCACGATGGGATACGCACGCGCACGGTGAAGCGCGCCTGGCCGTGCATGGCCACGCGGATGCGCACCTTGCCGTCGTAGGGATAGGAGGTGAGCGACACCAATCGCACGCCCCCGGCCATATCGAAACTTGCCTCACCCGGCCCATGCACGTTTACGGCAAGTGTGTGGTCGTTCACCTGCGTGAATGCGACACCGGGCAGTTCCTCCAACGCCATCGCACCGCTGGACTTGCAACAACGCCAGTAGGTGGTGTGCACCCGCTTGCCGTTGGGGAAGACGTAGTAGCACCAGTCTTCGCCATCGGGCGCCTGCGCGGCGAGCAGGTCGTTATACGCGGAGCGTTCTATTTCCTCGGCATATTTTGCTTCGCCGCTGATAGCCAGCAATTCGCGGTTGAGCTGCATCCACGCAAGCGTGGAGCAGGTTTCAACATACCCGTTCGGATTGAACACGCCGGGCGGGTTGAAGCACTCGCGTGAGCGATGCGCCACACCACCCCAGGGGCCACCACCAAGGGTCAGGTGGTGATCGCGGATGCTCTGCCAGAGCATCTCCAAGGCGCGACGATGCTCGGCGTGGCCCGTAGCACGATAAAGCTTGGCCAGGCCTACGAGATTCCACGCCAGTTGATACGCCTTGCCCGTGGCGATGAAGGCTGCATCGGTGCCCGCCAGGGCGTTCCGCAGCAGGCCAAGCTCGCGGTGGGCATCGGCCTGGCGCAGCACAAGCTGCGCAAGCTCCAGATAGCGATCGTTTCCCGTGACGAAGAAAAGCTCCACGGCCGGATCCAGCAACACCGTCGCCGACATCCCGTGGTGATTGCCAAGGTCGGTGATATCGATGTCGCCATGACCCAGTGTCTCAAGGCACAGGTCGCCGATCTTGCAGGCCGCTGCCAGGCACGGTGGAGAGTCGAACTGCCGGTGGACTTCCAATAGCCCCAGCACCAGGTAGGCGTGGGTCCAGGTGTCCCACGTGCGCACGCTGGGCGCGCCATCCCAGGTGCCTGGCTTCGGTGGCTGCGGTTGCATGAAGCGCCGGTCGACGGCGTAAGTACCCAGGTAACCATCGGCTTCCTGCACCCCAACCAGGAATTCGGCCACGCGTAGTACACGGGCCCGCAACGCTGCGTCGCGACTGCGTGCCGCGGCGCGCGCGGCGGCGACCAGCCACTTGCCCGCATGTTCCCCATACCAGTCGCCTTCGCGATTTTGCTCACGGCGAGCCGGTGCGAACATCGCGATCGCCGGGCTCTCTTCGTCCACGATGAAATGCGAAAGACGGCCGCGCAGGTTGGCCTCGAGCGCGTCTCCGAGCAAGCCACCCAACCTGATGGTGGATACGGTCATTGCAATGCTACGGCGCATGGGCATCAGGCCGCGTCCACCGCGCAGCGAAAGCCCACGCAGCCAGAGCGGTCCTTGCACGGCGACATCAACAGGTACTTGCCGTGCTGATCGAGCCGGTGGGCCTGTGGGAAATACCAGTGCGATGTCTGCGGCAGGTAGCAGCTGCCACCGCGAAGCACGGCCGCGCGCGTGTGCTCGTCGATGTACTCGTCTGTCCATTGCCAGACATTACCGACGAGATCGAGGACGCCGAATGGGCTGGCGCCATCCGGATGCGCGTCAACGTCATCGGGCGCTCGAAGCGTGCGACCGCGGTTCGTGGCGGGCATCCTGGTGGCATCGGCGTCGTTGCCCCAGGGGTAGCGCCTTCCATCGGTACCCTGCGCCGCATACTGCCATTCCCATTCGCGCGGAAGGCGCTTGCCGGCCCACGCGGCGTAGGCACGGGCATCTTCCAGGGCCACCCAGACGACGGGCTTGTTCATGTCACCGGGAAGAGGCGCACCATCGCGCCAGTGGCGCAGGAAGTTGTGCGGATCACGCGGCTTCCAGCCGCTGTCGTCAAGGAAGGCCTTGAACCGCGCGTTGGTGACTGGCGTCCGGTCGATATGGAAAGCCTGGATATCGATGCGGTGCCGGTGGTTCCGGCGCGCGCTCGTTTCCCACGGGTACTGCACATCGTTGCCTTCCCAGCTCTGGCCTTCGATCTCGACACCACCGACAACGAAATCGAAGGTGGCGGCGGGAATGGCGATCATGCCATCGGGCGCTGCTGCCACCGGAAGCGTGGGGGCGACGTCCACGATGGATTGTGGCAATGAACGCCACTGGTTGGACAAGGAGTCCAGCCGGATGGAGGCGAGTGTCTTCATTCCGGCCAGGAAGGCGTCCAGATGATCTACAGCAGCACCCTTCGCAACGGCCAGCACGGCGCCGAAACCGGCTCCCTCCATCGGGAAAGCGACAACAGCATGCTCGCCTTCGATGCGCGGTTCGAGCGCCACGCCGTTCCAGGCATCGAAGTAACGGGTGCCCTCCCGATGCGGCAGCCGGATCTGTTCACCGTCGACATCGTGCTCGTTGCGATTGACCAGCGTCCACAGCGTAGAGCCCGAGGCGGGGAACCGGCTGGCAAAGACGCCTGCCTGCAGCGTGCGCTCATAAGGCCGCCATTCCATGCTGGTCATCGCCGGGGCGAACTGGCGCTCGATGGTGGCGATGCGGCGCAGCGTCTCGGCATCACGGGGCGTGAACTGGTTCCAGATGCCCCAGATGTTTTCCCAGGCGTTGTAACCGATGCCGTTGAAGAAGATGTACTGCAGGTCGTGGTTGCGGTTCCGGCCCCAGCGGTTCTCGTAGTTGATCATGTGGCGCGGCTCGAGCCACTTGAACTTGGCCACCGGCGGCACGGGCTCATTGGGCGCCTTCTTGCCCCAGCTCTGCACGTTCCAGATCAATTGCTCCTCGGCGCTGATGGTGGATTCGGGCTGCAACACCACCGGATGCCCCAGGGCGTCGCATGCATCGAAGAAAGCCCGGGGTACGCCGTTGTAGGTATCGCCGTTGATGCCGTCGGCGCCGGTGGCTGCCACCAGTTCCGCCATGGCCCGCCAGTCGGACACGCCTAGCTCGCGCGTGCCGTTGTCCCAGGGCATGGTAGGCAGGAACACGCGTACGCCGCGGCGATGGAAGTCGTCCACCGCGCCGCGCAGGCCCTCGATGCCGCCAGGCATGTCATGGGCCAGGTCGATCTTGTTGCGGTCGTCGATGCCGATGTTCGGGTAGACGAACCAGATCAGCACGCTGTCGATGCCGCCGAAGCGCTGCTGCAGGTCGTCAAGGTAGCGATCGACGGTGTATTTCCCGGTGGATGCGTCGAAGAAGTAGCGGTCCTCCACCATCATCTGCGCGTGGACGAAGTTACGCTGGGCCCATTGCAGTTCAGGCCGACGGTAATTGGCGTCGTCGTAGCCGATGCGCGTGAGGTGTTCACGCCGCCAGTCGCGAAGTTCGCGTACCCAGTCGTCCACGCTACCGTCGACGTCCATCTTCCAATGGCCGATCTCGGCGAACGGCCAGCCCGGGGCCTTTCCCGGGGTGGGCAGGTAACGGCCTGTGGTGACATGGGAGAACTTGAACTCGGTGCGGACGGGCGCGTCGTCGTCGTTGTCGCCTGGGGGATTGGATGCGGTCATGGCCTGGATTGCCTGGATGCGATGGCACGATGGCCCGGTTCGGTGGATGCCGCCAACAACGCTTCGACTTCGTCGAAGGATGGCATGCCAGCCTGCGCGCCCATCTTCGTGCAGGCCAGTGCCGAGGCGGCGGTGGCGCGACGCAGGGCGGACGCGAAGACCTCGCCGCGCGACAGCGCGGCCACCAGGGTTCCGCAGAATGTATCACCGGCGCCTGTTGTATCCATCGCGGCCACTACGAAGCCCGGCTGCGAAAGCGATTCCCCGCCACGCCATGCGCGGCAGCCGCGAGACCCAAGGGTCACCACCACGCATTCGACACCCAGGCTCTGCATCCGCGTATCGATGTCGCCACCGGATCCGGCCAGCATGGCCAGTTCGCCTTCGTTGACGATGAGGATGTCGATGCAACGCAGCAATTCCACCGGCAGGGAGGCCACTGGTGCCGCGTTGAGCACCACCACGACCCCGGCGTCGCGCGCCGCCGCTGCCCATGCTTGCACCACCGGCAAGGGCGTTTCCAGCTGCAGCAGCAGATGGCTTACCTGGCCAAGGGGCGGCAGGTGCGCGGCCTGGAGGGTGGCGTTCGCGCCCGGCGCCACGGTAATGGCGTTCTCGGCCGAATCTGCCACGCAGATGAAGGCCACGCCGGTGGCCTCGGAAGCGGCGCGCACGATATCGAGCTTTACCCCAGCCGCCCGCAGCGAGGCTTCGATGGTCTCCGCATGCGCGTCGCGGCCCAACGCCAGCAGCATGCGCGTCGACGCTCCGCCGGCACGGGCGGAGGCCACGGCCTGGTTGGCGCCCTTGCCTCCGGGAAATGTCCTGAAGTCGCGGCCGAGGATGGTTTCGCCGGGCGCCGGCACGCGGGCGGCGGTCACCACGAAGTCGAGGTTGGCCGATCCCGCCACCAGCACCGTCTGGCACCCGGCGACGCTCATGGCATGGCCTGGTAGACGAGGTTGTAGAAGGTGCGACTGACGCGCGGCAGGTCGCGCTTGCCGTCGTCGCGTGGAATGTGCTGCAGGAAGAGCATGGCTACCAGCTTTTCTTTCGGATCGATGGTGTAGTACGTGGAAGCCGCGCCGGTCCAGCCGTATTGGCCATCGGAACCCAGTTGTCCGCGGCGCGCGGCGTCGATCACTACCGAGCCGCCGATACCGAAGCCCTCGGCGGAACTGAACTGCGTCACCGGCGGATTGAGCATGCCCAGGTGGTTGCGCATCATCATCTCCACGGTCTTGCGGCCCAGGAGCACCTTGCCATCGAGGGCGCCGCCATCGAGCAACATGCGGGCGAAGCGGGCGTAGTCGCCGACGGTCGAATACAGCCCGCCGGCGCCACTGTCGTAGCGGTTAAGGGCATCACCTGGATGCCGCGCGCTTGGGCCATCGGCGATGTGCAGGTGGCCGTCGTCGCCCATGGAGGTGATGTCCACGACACGGTTGCGCTTGTTGGCCGGTACCGAGAACGAGGTATCGACCATACCCAATGGCGTGAATATCCGCTTATCCAGGAATGAGGCGAATGACTGGCCCGACACCACTTCCACGACACGTGCGATGAGCTCGAGCGACGCGCCGTCATAGCCGAAGCGCGTACCGGGATCGGCGGCCAGGCCCACGCGGCTCATGCGTTCGGCGAAGTCGCGAAGGTCGGAAGCACCGTGCGGGTCAATGCTCTCCATCGCCTTCACCGCGGCCTCGTCGCCCTTCACGCCTGCCGGATAGCCGGCAGTATGCGTCAGCAGGTCATGCAGGGTGACCTTGCGCAAAGCAGGTCTCCGCACGCCATGGTCAAGCACCTGGGGATGGTCGAAACCTGGCAGGTACTGCGATAGCGGGTCGTCCAGGCCCACCTTGCCTTCCTCCACAAGCATCATCAGCGCCGCGGAGGTGACCGTCTTGGTCATCGAGTAGATACGAAAAATGGAGTCCGTGGTCATTGGCACGTTCCGGCCAAGATCGCGGTGGCCATAGGCCTTCACCTCGATGATGGCGTCGTGCTGCATCACCAGGGTGACGCCACCGAGGTAACCATCGCCGTCGGTGGCCTTGTCCATGAAGATGTGCAATCGGGCCAGGCGATCGGGCGCCCAGCGCGGTGCATCGGCGGCGTGCACCGGCAACGCCGCCATGAACAGCATCCATGCGCATAGCCACGCGGTCCTTGCGCGTTCCATCGCCGGCTAGAACGTGATGCTGTAGGTGAGCGAAGTCACCCGCCCACGGCCAGCCCAGTAGTTCTGGTAGCCGGCCAGCTGCGACCAGCTCAGGATGTACTGCTTGTTAAGCAGGTTCTCCACGCCCAGCGACAGCTTGCCGTAGGTTTCCAGGTCGTAGTTCGCACCCAGGTCCCACAGTGTATAGCCGTGCGTACGCTCGGAATAGCTGAACTGCGCGCCATCGTAGGCACGCACATCGCTGCCCGACACATGGCGGCCGAACAGCGATGTGGCGCCGAGCGTGGCATCGGCGTGCGGCAGGAAGTTCCAGGTGACCGAATAGGCCAGCTTGTCCGGGTTGATGTCCAGCACGCCCAGTGGCTTCTTGAGGCTGCCTGCGCCATACCTGCCGCCCGGATCCGCCGACCAGAACGAGGTCTTGCCGGTGATGTGCGAGTACAGCGCCGTGGCCTTCCAGTAGTCGTTGAATTTCCACTCGCCGGTGAGCTCGGTGCCTTCGATGCGGACCGGAGCGCGCGACAAGATGAAGTCAGACGTATGTGGGTCGATCGCAAGGGACGAGCCGAAAGGCGACTTCGAGATGTAGTGAGTGGCGCCGAAGGATCCCTGCTCGCCGCGCCAGTTGAAGCCTACTTCGTTGTTCTTGTAGATGATGGCATTCAGGTCACTAATGCGATCCACCGACTGGCCCGGCGTGTTGATGTTGCGCAGCGGGATACCGATGTTGGGAAGCGTGAAACCCTCGCTATAGGAGGCGAACACCGACCATTCATCGGTGATGCGCCAGATGCCGCCGATGTTCCGGAGGTTTTCCTTGTACTTCACCCCACCGCCCTGCACGAATACCCGGTTGCGGTAATACGTGGTGGTGTAGCTGTCCACGTCGAGCTTGTCGTCCTCGCGGCGGTAGCCGCCGCTGATGGTGAAGGGCCCGATATCGTAGGAGAGCTGCGCGTAGGGTGCGGTGCTCTTGTACTTCATTGGCGGCACCCACAGTCGATCAGTCAGTGCCAGGCGTTGCTGTGCCTCATCACGGGCCAGGTCCACGCCCACGTGCAGTTCAAGGCCGGTGATGAACAGATCCGGTCGCGTCCAGGAGGTGCGCAAGCCTTTTTTGTGCGCATCGATCTCGGACTGGTCGAACAAGGTGTTCAATGGCGCGATCAGCGGATCCTGCTTGTCCTCGGTGTTCTCAGGCAGGTAGCGCATGGCCTGGTCGGCCTTGTACGCGTTGATATCCAGCGAGCCGCCGAAGAAGCTCTTATGGGTGTACTCGGCGTTGTACTGTTTGAAATCGTTGAAGGCGTCTTTCGAGCCGAAGATGTGACCCTTCTCCGAGGTGTTGGTCACCGGGGTGGCGCACGGCGGATCATCGGTCGGGCCGCGGCAGCCAAGCACCTGGATGTAGTCGCCCTTGCCGTTGATCTTGAAACGGCTGTAGCTGGCCTGCAGGCGCTGGTCGTTGTCCTCGCCGAAGTTCCAGCCCACTTTGCCGAACAGGTTGTTCGACTCGGAATCGGCCAGCGAGCCCGAGGTATTCAGGCCGATGCGGCGGCCGTTGCCGTCATAGGTGATGCCGCGGTCGATGTGCGAGCCGGACAGCAGGATGTCGTAGGAGTCCTGCTTGCGGGCGAAGGTGATGCCGGTTTTCCAGCTTCCGCTGTCGTCGTGGCCCTGGGTCTGGTAGCGCGTGGTGATGGTGGTCTGGTTGCCTTCCTTGGTCGGCACCGCCGAGATGTAGTTGATGATGCCGCCGGCTGCGCCGATGCCTTCGGAGGCCGACGGGCCGTTGATCACTTCCACGCGGCCGACGATACCCATGTCGGTGAAGGTGCCGTTGCGCGTGCCTTCGCGCAGGGGCGAGCCCTGGGGCACGCCGTCGAACAGGCGCAGCGGAATGCGGCCGCGCAGGGTTTCGCCGGTGTTGCTCATGGCCTGCGACGATTCAGCGTAGCCAGGCACGGTGCGGGCCAGGACCGCCGTGGCATCTTCGGTCACCAGCAGCGTGTGGGCGATCTCTTCCTTGTTCACCACGGTAATGGCGCCGGGAATTTCGTCGATCGCCTTGGGCGTGCGGGTACCGGTGACGATCACCTGGTCAAGGTTCACCACCTTGCCGTCCTTGTCCTTTTTCGCCGGCGCCGGAGTATTGCTGTCGGCCGGCGGAGCGGTTTCCTGGGCGAAGGCGGTGCCCGCGGCAAGGGCTGCGAAGAGGATGCCGCTGATGGCGGCGGTAAGTGGCTTGGTCATGGCGTGTGACGCTCTCCCCGGCGTGCGCACAACGTTAATAATTGCTGGCGAGCCTAGGGCGTTCGCATGCATCGTCAAACCGATGCGAACTATGTTCAGAGACTAGTTTTTGTTGTTACCGACGCGCCGGAACATGTTGCTTTGCAACATGTTTTCATCCCGCGAGGGTCATGGCCTTGCGGCCTTCCTGCAGCAGTACCGATACCAGCCGCACTCGCACGCTCGAGCGTGACCATACGATGCCGATGCGCCGTGGCACGGCGGGATGTGGCAAGGGAATGCGTACAAGGTCGAGCCCTTCGGGCCAGGGCTTGGCCCAGTCGGGCACCAGCGATACGCCAAGGCCCCGGTCCACCATTACCGCGATGGCATTGAGCGCGTTCAGCTCGAAGCGTTCGCGCGGCACGATGCCATGCTCGCGCAGGTAGTCATCGGCCTGGCGGCCACCCCACTGGTTGCGGTCATAGCGGATCAGCGGCTCGCTGGCCAGCAGCTCATGCGGATCGCGGCCTTCCATCGAGCGCGGCGCGAGCACGATCAAGGGCTCCTCGCGCAGGAGCTGCCACTGACAGGTCTTGGGCAGCGGGAACGGCGCTTGCAGCACTACGGCGGCGTCGAGGTCGCCCGCCTCCACGGCGCGGTAGAGATCCACCGAATATCCCGGCTTGATGAATACATTGATACCCGGGAAGGTGTCGACCATCCGCGCCAATACATCGGGCAACATCCCGGCCAGTGCCGTCGGGCATGCGCCCAGGCGCAATTCGCCCGACACCCCGGTCTCGTTCGCGACGCTGCGCAGGTCCGCCACATTGCGCAGCAGCTCGCGGGAACGTTCCAGGATGCGTGAGCCCTCCTCGGTGACGCTTACCGTACGGCCGACGCGGGCGATCAGCGTGGCGCCGATTTCCCGCTCAAGGGTACGTATCTGCTGCGCCACGGCCGCCGGGGTGATGTTCAGCACGCGCGCCGCGGCGGCCATCGACCCGTGGTCGACAGTGGTGATGAAGGTATTGAGGAACTGGGTATCCAACGGTATCGGCCTCGGGAAGCATGGCGTCCATGGTAGGGCACGCGTGCCCCGCCGGTGGCGCCCGGGCTATTTATGCCCGGGACCGTCGCGGTAGATGGTGAGCCCACGCAGCGATTGCGTGGGCGCCGGGAAGAACAGGCTGGCCACGTAGCCTATGACGATGCACAGGAAGATCGAGATGGCCAGGTAGAAGTAGGGATGGACCAGTTTGAAGACCCACGCCAGGAAGGTGAGCGAGATGCTGCCCACGACGCCGATGGCTACCCCAGGCGCATTGGCCCGGCGGGTGAACATGCCCAGCGTATATGCCCCGGCGAAACCGCCGCCCAGCAGGCCCGCCAGTTCGATGGAGACATCGAACAACGAATGAACGTCGAAGCGGCTCAGCAACAAGGCAAGACCGATGCCCACCAGCCCCACGGCCACCGTGGTGAGCTCGGCGAACACCACGCTTTGCTTCGGCGTGGGGTTCTTCACCAGCTTGTCGAAGAAGTCCACCGACACTAGCGTGGCCACCGAGTTCATGATGCCTGAGAGCGTAGCCATGGCCGCGGCGAAGATCCCCGCGATGATCAGGCCCGTCACGCCCATCGGCAGTTCCGCGGCAATGAACAGCGGGAAGGTGGCATCGATCGGCAGCAGTGGATTCATCCGCTCCGGGTGCGCCTTGTAGAACACGAACAGGGCGGTGCCGATCATGTAGAAGACAAAGCCACCCGGGATCATCATCGCGGCGAAGGCCCATATCGAGCGCCCCGCCTCCTTGTCCGACTTGGTCGACAATGTGCGCTGCATCAGCACCTGGTCTTTCGGGAACGTCAGCACCACGTCGAACAGCACCAGGAACATGAAGCCCCAGACCGTGGCCTTGGTCAGGTCGAAGCTGAAGTCGAGCAGGTGCATCTTGTGCTCGGCCGTCGCGATGTGCCAGAACTGCCCCACGCCGCCATGCAGGCTCCAGATGATGAAGCCGATGGCGAATATCGCCCCGCCCATCTTCACGATCACCTGCACGAAGTCCGTCCAGATCACCGCCTTCATGCCGCCCATGGCGGTGTAGATGATGGTGAAGCCGCCCATCAGGATCACGCTCCACGTGGTGCTGATGCCGGTGATGGTGGCAATGGCCAGCGCCGGCAGGAACAGGATCACGCTCATCCGGCTGCCCAGCTGGGTAAGGATGCACAGCGCGCTGGCGATCATGCGGATGGCGGGATGGAAGCGTGTTTCCAGGTACGAGAACACGCTCATCAGGTCCAGCCGGCGAAGCAGCGGCACGATCCACACGGCCACGAACATCAGGCCGAACACGGCGATCAGGTTGTTGGTGAGGTACTGCCAGTTGCTCTCGAAGGCCTTGGCGGGGATGGCAATGAAACTGATGGAACTGGTGTTGGCCGCATACAGGCTCACACCCGCCGCCCAGAACGGGATGCTGCGTCCACCCACGAAGAAGTTCGAGGTGGAGTTGCGTTTTTCCCGCAGGTAGAAATAAAGCCCGATGCCGATCATCGACGCCAGGTAGACCACGATGACAATCCAGTCCAGCCACTTCAGCAGCAGCTTGCCGCCCTGGAACTGGGCGGCGTTGAAGATCGTGTTCCCCTCCCCCGCGCTGGCCCAGGCGATGCCATCGTGCCAGGGAATCACTGCCAGGGGCACCTGGCCCAGGTCGTTGCCCTGCACCTTGTTCCACGCACTGGTAATGGTCTGGAAGGTTACCGGCGTGATGGGTGTGCCACCCGTGGCCGGCGCCATCAGGTAAAGCACGTGCGCCTGGCCGATCGCACGCGGCGTTGCCGGCAGCACGCGGCCTGGCAGAATCGCGCGCTGCGACCAGCCGCCATCGGCGGTGAACCGCCAGATCGCCTCGCCATCGCCCGACGGCACGGAGATGATGAGCGCACCGGTCTGCACCACCATGGAAGAAACATCCGCCGGTCCCATCCAGCCCGGTACCGGCGACCACGTCGGATGTTCGGCGCCGGGATCGATGCGGAAGATGCGGAAGGCGCCCGCTGCGTCGCCGCCTACGTAGATCGCCGAATCGGAGATGGCCGCCATGGCACCGTCCAGCGGCACGGGCAAGGCCGGTAGCGATTGCACGGCAAGTCCCGCGCCCTGTGGCAGCCCCAGGCGCGCCACGTTATCGACGTGGCCACCTTTGCCCGATAGCAGGTAACTACTCTTGCCGTCGCTGGCGATCCCGGCCATGTCGGTTGGCACCAGGCCCGCGGGCAAGGCCACGCGACGCCAGGCCGTGGCGCCATCGTCCAGCGCCCAGGCAGCGTCGCCCACGATGGCTACCGCGGCCCCATCGACCATGCCCAGGTGCGCGGATGTGGCAACCACCGGAAGCGTCGGAAGCGCCGATGTGCGCATCGGCGTCAGCGCGTCCCGCGCGGGATCGGCGTAGGCCGCAGCAACCGCCGCCAGCCACGCGACCGATGCCAGGCCGATCACCAGAACCCACCGATACCAGCGGATCATCGAGTGCTGGCCACGATCGCCTGAGCACGCTTCAAGAAGGGCAGGTCGATCATGCGGCCATCGACGGTGAAGGCGCCTCGCCCGGTCTCGCTCGCTTCGCGCGCCGCCGCCACCACGCGGCGGGCCATCGCCAGTTCCTCCGGCGACGGAGTGAAGACCACATGGGCCAGGGCGACCTGGCGCGGATGGATACAACTCTTGCCGATGAAACCCAAGCGCTTTGCCATGCCCGCCTCCGCCATGAAACCTTCCGTATCGTCGATGTCGGCGAAGGCGCCGTCGACGGCGAAGATACCTGCCCCGGCCGCTGCCATGCGCACGGTGAACATGGCCGCGTGCACGTTGGTCCGGTCGGATCGGTCGATGCGGTAGGGTTCGAACAGGTCACCCAGACCCAGTTGCAGTCCGGCCACCCGCGGATCGGCGGTGGCGATGGCGGCGGCATGGGCCAGTGCGCGCGGCGTCTCGATATTCACCAACAGGCGGATGGGCGTTGCCACGCCGTTCTCCCGCTCGGCCGCTTCGATAGCCTGCACCGCCTGGCGCAGCTGGGCGGCCGTTTCGATCTTCGGCAGGTTCAAGAGCCCCAGGCCGTCGCGGGTGACGGCGCGGATGTCGTCCGCGAAATATTCGCCATCAAGTGAATTCACCCGCACGATGATCAGCTTCGCGGCCGCGCGGGCTTCATCGGAGGCAACGAACGCGGCAACATGCGCCCGCGCCTGGGCTTTCATCGTGTCCAGGACGGAATCTTCCAGGTCCAGCGACAGCGCGTCGGCTCCTCCGGCCAAGGCCTTGGCGAAGAGCTCCGGCCGCCCGCCGGGCACGAACAGCTTGCTACGCATGCGCCCCCCGGGCCGTTGGCGACGTCTTCATCGCGGCCGAGTGTGCGGCAAGACACCAAGCGGATCGAGCCGGTTTCGCATGTTCACTCGATAGTTTTTCTATACTTCGCACCTGCACCGCCTGGGGCGACTTCAAGGGGAACAGCATGGACACGCCCGCCGGCACCATCATCCGGACCACGCGCCTGATCCTGGATCCCTTGCGCGACGAGGACACGGCAGCGGTGTTCGCCTACCGCAGCGATCAGGAGACCAGCCGTTACCAGGGCTGGAAGCCTGCCGACGAGGCGGAGGTCGCCCGGTTCATCGCCGACCAGCAGGCACAGGCCTTCGGTACGCTCGATAGCTGGTGCCAACTGGCGATTCGCGAACGGCTGTCGGGCGAACTGCTGGGTGACTTCGGGGTGCACTTTCCGCCTACCCTGGATGACCCCATCGAGTTCGGCCTGTCGTTGCGGGCCGATGTCCGAGGTTTGGGCTTCGCGCGCGAATCCATGGAAGCGGCGATTAACCTGGCTTTCAACCGATGGGGCTACCGACGCGTTGTCGCTTCGGTGGACCCGCGCAATACCGCTAGCATGGCGCTATGCCGCGCGTTGGGCATGCGCCAGGAAGCCCACCACGTGGAAAGCTACCTTTTCCGCGGCGAATGGGTGGACGACGTGGTGTTCGCCCTGCTTGCGCGCGAGTGGCGGAAATAAGCCCTTCACATCCGACCCACTAGCGTCGAAGCCCTCGAAGGCAGGGCAATGGGCCGATGCGCGACACCGTAGGGCACGGCAGGGACCACAGCGAACTCGCCGAGGCAGGCGCCACGCAGGGACGCCGCCGCGGCATCGGTGCGTTCCTGCCCTTCGCTGGCCCCGCCATGGTGGTGTCGGTGGCGTACATCGACCCCGGCAACTTCGCCACCAATATCGAAGGTGGCGCGCGCTACGGCTATACCCTGCTCTGGGTGGTGCTGATGGCCAACGTCATGGCCATGCTGTTCCAATCTCTTTCCGCGCGCCTTGGCATCGTCACGGGCAAGAACCTGGCCGAGCTTTGCCGCGCCCACTTCCCGGCTCCCCTGGTGTGGGTGATGTGGATGGTGAGCGAGCTGGCCGCGATGGCCACCGACCTTGCCGAATTCCTGGGTTGCGCGATCGGATTGTCGCTGTTGTTCCATATGCCGTTGATGGCGGGCATGGCGGTGACGGGTGTGGCGACTTACGCACTGCTGATGCTGGAGCAGCGTGGCTTTCGTCGGCTGGAGATTGTCATCGGAGCCCTCGTCGGGGTCGTCGGCGTGTGTTATCTGTTGGAATTGTTCATCGCTCCCGTCGATTGGGCGGCGGCGGGTTTCGGATTGGTAACCCCGAAGCTTCCCGATGGCGCCTCGCTGACCCTCGCCATGGCGATCATCGGCGCTACGGTGATGCCCCACGCGCTGTTCCTGCATTCTGGACTCACCGCCCGCCACGCGCGTCCGCAGGGCGATATCGATCGCCGCCAACGGGTGAAGTACTCGGACATCGAAGTGGTGGTTGCGCTGGGCGTGGCGGGGCTGATCAACATCGCCATGGTGTTGATGGCGGCGGCAGCGTTCCATGACGGCCACGCGGATGTGGCGAAGATCGAAACAGCCTATCGCACGCTGCTGCCGTTGCTCGGCGGCGCGGCGGCCACAGTGTTCCTGGTGTCCTTGGTGGCGTCGGGGTTATCCAGCTCCGTCGTGGGCACGCTGGCCGGCCAGATGATCATGCAGGGCTTCGTCGGTTTCCGCATCCCGATATGGGTACGACGCCTGGTGACGATGCTGCCGGCTTTCGTGGTGGTGTGGATGGGCATCGATGCCACACGCGCGCTGGTGACAAGCCAGGTGGTGCTTAGCATGGCGCTGCCCTTTCCCATGCTGGCTTTGCTGTGGTTCTCCGCCCGCCGTGCGTTGATCGGGCCCGCATGCGGCAAGGTCCTGCTGGGCGCCGCTATCCTTGCCGGCATCGTGGTGCTGGCATTGAACGTGGCGCTGCTGCTCCATGCGGCAGGCGTGCCGCTGCAAGGCTTGCTACGCCTTAGCGATGCCCATGTGATTCATTAAATCCGCGAGCTGTTGAACCCTATCTCGAGCCCCATCTAGCACTTCTTTGCTTAAAGTCCTTTCCATCCATCCTGGCTCGTGCGCCTCGCAACCAATCTGCGCCTTGAAGAGTCTCTTGAAATGTTTGGTGTCACCCTCTGTTTCAATGCCGAGAATTCTCAAGATCCAAGCTTCCAGGCATGGACTTGATTCGATGACATCCAGCCGCCCTCTTCGGCCAATCCTGCTTTTTCGCGCCTTCGAACGCTCCGCATCGCTCCAATTGGTATCCGTGTCCAGCAGCAAGATCACCTTGTCATGGTCACGATTGTTGGCACGCCGAATGGCAACCTCCAAAACATGGCGGCCGCCTTTGCCGCGTGCATTCGCATCCTGCACTGCCCGACCCAGAAAGTCCCGGTACACAATTTTTAGGTGACGAATAAAAGCCACCTCTGCATCTCCCTCAGCGACGATGAGAAGTGTCTCCCTGACAATCCTCTTGGTCGTCATAGCCGGGGAACCGCACCGTATGCGCCGCTCATGTATTTTGCGTAGAGGTTGTCTTGACTACGGACACCTTCCATCGAATCGAGCCGCCAGGACTCACTCTCACAATCAGTTTTCTCCACAAGGCATACTTGCGACTTTCCTAGTAAGTTCATCACCTCCACCGAGTGACTGGTAAATAAGATCTGCGCCTTGTGCGGGTTCGTTGTCGAGCTTGCGAAGAGTTCCAAAAGTGGCTCAATCATATGGGGATGCATGTCATTTTCAAGCTCATCAATGACAGCAATACCACCCGTAGAAAGCACGTTCAATAGATACCAGAGCGTCACAAAGGCTGTCTTCGTGCCACTGGATTCTTCCGTCATCGGAAGCTCATACCTGGAACCGTCCTTCAAGGTGTGAATACCAAACGGAATGACCTGTGAAGGTGGACTCGCACCCTCAGGAAGTTTGATTTCCGGGTTGAGTGGAAAGTCAATCTTCCGAATCGCCACGCCGGACAGTCCAAGGTCCCACGCACGAAGCAGTGCCTCCATCTTTTCCCTTAGCAATTCATTGCCATGGAAGAATGCGGTTGCAGTAGTAAAAACAGTCTCTGTATACAGGCGACCGATGTGCAGCAAGTTCGTCGAAACCCTCATGCCCATCAGGTGCAGTGCCACCTCGACCCCATATTGAGCCGCCGTTGAGATAAGGGACGCGTTCTGGCGTACCTTCCTGGCCTCTACTGGATTCAGACCGAATCCATCCTGCTTGATCGAATACTGTTGCTCGGCTTTGTTCCAATCCCGAACAAAGACGTAGGAAAACTTCGCACCCTTCTTGTTTGCCTTTCTGTAAACGGCCTCATGAAGCACACGCTCCGGAGTTGCCTTCAGGACATACCTCCAGAGGATTCCGTTCAAGTCATCCGCCTCAATCTCGAATTCAACTGGCTCGTTCGGCGTCGAGAAGTGCGGCTTGATAGGAATCGGCGCGGTAGGCTGGCTTTGAAGGAAGGAATTCGTGATGAACCAGTTCAAGAAGGCCAGAGGCTTGATCAACGAGGTCTTACCTGCACCATTGGGGCCAACTACAGCCATCGCCGTGGTCAGCCGGTGGCCGGTGTTGGACTCCTCGTCCCATCCCCTCGAGCTGGCCTTCTGAGTCAGCCTGAAAGAGACTTCTGCGCGCTCCTTGAAGCTGAGGGAGTTCTTGACCGCGTAAGAGTGCAGCATTGTCGTGTTTCGCCTGTTGGTGTGGCCTGGCATGGCCAGGAAATCTAGTTTACGACAAAATTTTGTCGATTATCCTAGATTGAGGCTGAATTCTGCGCTCAAGCCCCAGACCCTCGGCTGATGAGACCCCTCCTGCCACGACAGGTACGCGGCTGGCTTGGCAAGGCCGAGCACCACGGCGACAGGCGGAAAGCAGCTCCAGCCGACGCTTGCCGATTTCGACATCAGACGCGCTGGTCTGTGGTCGATCTGCTTCATTTAGGTGAGGCGTTTACCTGCGTCGAGTCGACTTTTCTGGTTTTTCGAGGGCTGCCAACTGGCTCTCAACTGCCCGCCCGAAATCTTGCAGCGTGTGCCCGCACGCATGGCTCCAGTCCAGAAGCTGCAGACCGTCGAGCCGCTTCTGGCCAGTCTCCGCCTGGGAAATGAAATTTTGGGATCGGCCCAAGCGTTCGGCAAGGTCAACCTGCGTCAGCCCAGCCGTGACCCGATACGCCCTTAGCGTCTCGCCGATGACCGCGTATTCCGGTCGGCTGTGGGACTTCCGGGCTGTGGTCTGGGGAGGCTTAGGTGGCAGGCGGTGCATTGGTCTACCCGCGAGGTGGTAGTCAACAAAGCTATACACCCCGACCCTATACACCTACTCGGGTTACCTCTAGATCAAATATCGCTAGATCAACTAAGCTAGGTTTTGTAACCGCTTCGGGAGGCGTTGCCGCAGGCGCGCAAGCCACTCCTTTAATTCGACAAACACATCGCTGGCTCTCACTGTTGAAAGGAATCGACGCATGTTTACCGATACCCTCATCACTCTCTGCATCACCGTAGCCGGGCTCATCGCCTTTGCCGTCGTCATGGCACGCTGGGAGAAGGCGGCCATTTCCGCCATGGGTGTCCCAGACCACTTCCAGGTCAAAGGCCTTGAGGCCATGATCGATCGCGCACGCCATGAAGTGCATATCTTCGTAGAGGGCCGGGAACGGACTTTTCGCGCGCCATTGGGCCACCTCGTTGTCGAACACAAGGTAGTGACCGTTACCTTGGCCCACGAGAAGCGCCCCAAGAGGCGCTGCCGGATGTCGCTGACCTCCGGCCGACGCAGGTTGATGGCGACAGGCAGCTATGTGGCGTCCCCCGACTGGGCCGAGACGGTATGGACCGCAGTGGAAACCGGAAAGACATGGATTCGGCTTCGAGCGGTTTGCCTGCCCGCTTATTACGCTCAGCAGTGGGGCGCCCAAGAGAACGCAGCCAAGCGTATCCAGACCGATGTCATGGATGTGTCCTTGCCCAACGACAAGGCAAGAGCTTTCAAGTCATGGCTTGATCACCACGGCCAGGAACTCTTCCCCGACATCACTGCCACCCGCGCGAGATGGGACCAGGCATGCGCGGAACTTCTGCGGGCGTGCCAGCAACAGCGCGACCATCACCTAAACGCCGGGGCATTTGAAACCTGGTGCTTCTCCACCGATCCCACGATTGCCTACTTCGCGATTGAGGCGAATGGCGCAGCTTATTGGGCGTCGGGCGAAACCCCCATGCTCGAGCCGATCGACCGGCCCCGTTTCAAGTTGATCGGCACCTGGCTGACTGTTTCCTCAGGTGAGGACAACCAATCTTTTCCGGTACCGGTGGACCGCATAGCAACTTTGCAACCTTTGCTACGCCGGAGCATTACCCGTACGAGTTGAGCTAGCCTATTTAGCGCATGCGTGAAAGTTTGACGTCCTGCAGAGAATGGCTTTGATCTCACGCCACCGCAGGCACCCGCCGAGCGTGGTACCGCCCGAGCAACACCAGAGCCAGCCCGGACGCTGCGAACACCGCGCCCATCATCGATACCGCCACATAGCCCAGGCCCGCGGAGATCACCGCGCCACCGGCGGCGGCACCCAGCGCATTGCCCAGGTTGAACGCGCCGATGTTCACCGACGAGGCCAGGCCCGGCGCTTCCTGTGCTGCGTGCATCACGCGCATCTGCACCGGTGGTACCACGGCGAACGCCGCGGCACCCCAGAACAGCATGGCGATGGCCGCGCCGACATGGCTGCCAGCAAGCACCGGCAAAGCGACCATGATCAGGGCCAACGCGATCAGGAAGGCGATCAGGCTGCCGTCAAGGGAACGATCGGCGAGCTTGCCGCCGATGGCATTGCCGATGGTGAAGCCGATACCAATCACTACCAGCATGGCGGTGATGAAGCCGGCGCTGGCGTGGGTGATGTTGGTCAGCACCGGCGCAATGTAGGTGTACACGCTGAACATCGCCGCCGAACCCAGCACCGTGGTGCCCAATGCGCCTAGCACCGCCGGACGCGCCAGCACCTTCAGCTCGCTCCGCACGTCGGGCATCTTGCCGGCTTCGCCCTTGGGCAACGCCAGGGCCAGCGACGCCATGGCCAATACGCCCAGGCCCGCCGTGGCGGCAAAAGCCATGCGCCAGCCGATCGCGTGCCCCAGCCATGCCGCCGCGGGTACGCCGCCAACGTTGGCGATGGTCAGGCCCATGAACATGGTGGCCACGGCACTGGCGCGCTTCTCGCGCGGCACGACGTTCGCCGCCACCACCGACCCCAGCCCGAAGAAGGCGCCGTGATTCAGGCTGGTCACAAGGCGCGACACCAGCAGCCAACCATAATCGGGGGCCAGCGCGGACAGCACGTTGCCCACCGTGAAGATACCCATCAACGCGATCAAGGCCGTGCGCGCCCGCACGCGGCCCAGAGCCAGCGTCATCAGTGGCGCACCGATCATCACGCCCACGGCGTAGGCACTGACCAGCATGCCGGCCGTGGGGATGGACACGTGCACGCCATCGGCGATGACGGGCAACAGGCCCATCGGGGCGAACTCGGTGGTGCCAATGCCGAACGCGCCGACAGCCAGCGCCAACAGGGGCCAGTTGGTCTTCATGGGGTTTCCGGGAATGAATGGGGATGCTGCAGTGCAAGATGGACCATGTGACACGCCTTGACAATCCGCCCATCGTTCCCATCACTAGTGAATCCAATTCACAGGTGCGCCATGGACAATCGGACCGGGGAAATGCAGGTATTCGTCCGCGTGGCTGAAACCGGGAGCTTTTCCGAGGCTGCGCGCAAGCTGCGGATGACGCCGTCGACGGTAAGCAAACTGGTCTCGCGCATAGAGGAACGCCTTGGCGTGCGCCTGGTGGAGCGCTCCACGCGCGCGCTGGCACTGACGGCCGAGGGCGTGGCGTATTTTGAGCGCAGCCAGGCCCTGCTTGCGGAACTCGACGACATGGAGAGCAGCCTGGGCCAGCATCATGGCCAGCTGCAGGGCACGGTAACCGTCAATGCATCGGTCGCCTTCGGCACGATGGCGCTAGAGCCGATCCTGCCGGAATTCTGGGCTCACTATCCCGACATCGTGGTTGACCTTTCACTTTCCGACACGATCGTCGATCTCTATCTCGATCGCACCGATGTCGCCTTTCGGGTGGGAAAACTGCAGGATTCGAACCTGCATGCCCGGCGTCTAGGACAGGCGCGCCGTATGATCGTGGGTTCACCCGATTACTTCGCTCGCCACGGCACGCCGCTCACCGTGCAGGACCTTGACCGGCACAATTGCCTGGGCTTCAACTTCCGCCGCGCGGCGCCCGTTTGGCCGATGAAGGATGGCGGACGCGTGGTTTCGCGAACCCTGGGCGGGTCGTTGCTGGCCAACAATGGCGAGACCGTCCGCCGCATGGCGCTGGCCGGCGTGGGCTTGGCGCGGCTGGGTTCGTTCAATGTCACCGAAGATGTGGCAGCGGGGCGGCTGGTTGAAGTACTTCAGGCATCGGGCGTTGATGATCGAGAGGACATCAACGCTGTCTACCTGGGCGGCACGCGCATGGCGCCGCGGGTGGTTGCCTTCCTGGATTTCGTGGTGCCCAGGCTGCAGGCGTTCTTGAAGGATCACGTCTGAGCACTATTGGTCCGAGGGCACCCAACTGTTCGCCTGGCCGGCTTCGATTCGTTGTGCCAACGGGAAATACGCTTCCATCGCGTCATCGACGGCAAGTTCCAACGCCTCGTAGCGAATGTCATTGTTCTTGAGCACCCGCATCGCGCCAATAAGCCCCGGGATTTCCGGGGCATGAAGCTCCAACACATCCCTGAGCACGCCGGGTCCGGTGAGGGAGGACAATTCGCGCGCGAACTCTTGGGTGCTACCCCGCCGGGGCACGTTGAAAAAATCGGGCTTGCGCGCGGCACGTTCAACCATGGTGTCAACGACACGATCCAGCAACGGATTTCCTGCCTGCGAACCGAGGTGGCTGGTGTTGATGTCCCAATCGAGCTCCAGCAGCGCCTGGTTGACCGGTCCACCGGACAACAGCTGCGAGGGACCTGCCCCGAGTTCGCCGATGCGGGACCAATCCTTGAGCACAACATCGTCCATATCGAGGTAGATCCCACCATGACGCTTGAGTATCCAGCCGAACCTAAGAACGTCTACCGCCGCGGCGTAACATGGGTGTGTTCCATCACGCGCCGCGGCGTATAGCTCGCCCGCGGGGGTCTTCAACCAGTCGAGGAAGGCGGGATCCCGACGCAGGTCGTTCACCTGGACGTGCATCGGCGCGAGCGTTGTCTTCAGGCTCTGCACCTGGGCCACGTCGTCCAGGTCAACGTGCAACTGCGACGTCCATCCACTCGTACCCTCACGCACCGTCTTGGCATTTGCTTCAAGCGTGGCAAGCCACGTCGCCGAGGGCGGCTCGCGACCTGTCCACCCATAGCCGATAATTGGTGGCAACGGCTGAGTATCGACGGGCGGAAGGGGTATCGATGGCACTTGAAGGGTGGCGAATTGCACTGGCGTATCGAGGTCTTCGGTAATCGCGCCTTCAACCCAACGCTCATTCACCCGCCTGAAGATGCGGCGGGGGTTATCGATGCTTCGCCAGCCCTTGTGGTCGAAGTCGAACACGACTTTAAGGCGATCAACCCCCACTCCCACCAATGCGCGCCACGTCGAGCCGCTTTGAATACCATCGACAGGCAGCAAGATGGTCGTTGGGCATGAGAATCCTCCGCCTGGGCTTTCCCAACTGGCCAGGTCCCGTTGTACAACTTCATTCACCCGATCCAAACGCCAATGCCCGCGACGGTCCCAACGAACCACCGGGGCGTCATCAAGGGTGAGGTCGTCACCGGGCTCGTCTGTTAGCAGGCGCGCCCGCTTCGGATCGCCCCGGAAGGGTTCAGCACGGACCACGATGCCATCGACTTTGACAAAACGTTGCGGATCCCCAGGCAAGGCGGCACTGTAGTAACCGATTTCGGGAGCAGGCGCCAAAGAATCCGGCAAGACGTCTGCGATATAGGCATCGGCCAGCGGCATGGTGGCGCGAACACCTTGGGCGGCCACATCACGCAAAACCTTCGACGTCGCGGGAATGTCCATGGAAGCCACCACCGAGGCGGCATCGATCGCCGCCGAAACCTTGAACTTCTGCCGATCGGCCTCCGGAAGGGCCTCAATGACCCTGTCGATCAATGGCGCGACCGACTGTGTCTGTTTAATCACGATAGACCCATCGGATGTATCAGCCACCCGATGCGAACCGTCGGGCGCGCGGACCAGCACCAACGATTCACTTCCACGACCAAAGCGCGCCACCGATACTCCGTGGCTGATGACATCCCCCGTCTCCGGATCCACGCCACCCTGAAAAACCTCGATGGATCGATCGGCCGGCCACGCCGGATGGGAGGTAAGCCCGGTCAGCAGCAGGGCCTCGCTGTCGGCGTCGTATCGCCCGGAGAGCGCGCGGTAACGTGCTGCGATCACGCGGGAGAACACACTAAGGTCACTCAACGCATCGGTGAGCCCGTCCGCATCCGGCTCGCCACGCGCGAGCGGCCCGAGGGTCTGGTCGGCCAGCACCGCCAGGGCGTCGGCGCGGGTCAAGCCGGGGTAACGGTATTGAAGGTTCGCCATGGCCGCATCGTCGACTTTGTCGGGTACCGGTAGCCGGCGTCCGACCGCGGCCCTGGCTGCGGCCAGGAAGGCGTTGGCCTGGCGGGAAATTTCCAGATCGAATACGCACAGCACGGCACGCTCGATTTCTCGTGCATGGACATTCACCCATGCATCGCTGGCCTTATTGACCAACTGGCGTCGCGCCTCCCATGCCGTCACGCCCGGCGATGGCACATGACTCCTACCCAGGGAGGGTTGGCCCTCCAGCACCACGTCAAGAATGCCTGGGATGCCTGCTCGCTTTCCGCGCGGGGCATCCGCCGTGGCGCCGTAAAATCCATTCGTCTGGCGATGCAGGGAAAACTCGGCGCCACTGGATGGGGGCCCTGCGCGTGGATTCAACAGATAATCCGTGACGCCGTTCTCGTCGACCACCTGTATCCTCTGGCCTAACGTATCGGCCAGGAATTGCACATAGAACGCCTCGCCGATCACATGCACCGGCTCATCGTGCCTTGGCGATGTCGACAGCATGCGGTTGAGTACGTCGCCGGCCTTGACGCGATTGGCGGCATCGTTGAACCATGATGGTGGCGGTTCGCCATCCCATATGCGGTCGAGTTCCGCGCGTGTCACGCCAGTTATGTCCTGCAGTCGCTTCACGGCATCGTGCGTTGCGCGAGTGCCTGCCACGGAAAGCGAGCGCGAGAGCAAGGCTGCGTCATCCCAGCCAGAGGTGTCATCCAGGTTCAACGTCCAATGATTTCCGCTTCGTTTGATGGCGGGGGCGTATTCGGCAGGATCGCGTGGGCATAGGCGCCACGTACCGTCGCTGCCACGGCTTGCTGACAGCACGACGGTCGTGCCCGACGGCAGCTCCATCCGGACGAAGGACTGGCCAAGCACACGGATGATGCCGTCGTTGGAAGGCTGCTGGCCGTTCACCCTGGCGGCGTCCGGACGCTTCATGGCATCGACATCGAATCGCCATAGCCCGTCCACCGCCGCGCTTTTGCCAAGGGGGACGCGTCGATAACCCTGCTGCCGAATCCGCGCCAGCGCTGCCGTCTCGCCTAGGCGAACGCCAACGGCAAGATCAAGAATGTCCAGGGCAGCGCCAGTGATGCTTTGACCATCGCCCCGACTGGCCTCGACGCCACCCTTGGCCGCGCTCATGCCGATGTATGTGCCGAAGGCGACCGTGCGCAGTCGGTTGAGCCCGGCCACCCCGCCCGGGGCAGGTGTGACAAGTAGCTCGAGAATCTCCGAAATTATCTTCAGACCCGCCTCTGCGGCATAAATCCAGTCCAGTGCCCCGCCGGGAGTTGCCAGGCGAGCCGCATTGGCCGCTATCCGCGAATGAGCAAATTCCAGGCTGGGCGATGCCAACGTCCACGACACGATAGGGTGGGAATTACCCACGTGGGGCAACCGCCGCAGGGGTTGGCTATCGATTGCCAGCTTGATGACAGGTTTGGGCAGAAGTGCCGTTACAGCATCGCGAAGCAACGAGGCGACGGGGTTAAGGCCCGGCAAGGGCTCACCGGCGCGGGCATCCGCCTTACGCAGCTCAACAGCACGTTCCCGGTCATCGGCGGACAACTGCACCTGCAGCCACGGCGCGGTGAGATCCACCTCTTCCTCGAGCCACTTCTTCGCTTGCGCCAGATCGCTGAAAACCCGCAAGGCGCCTCCAGGCCGGCCCATCGCATGGGCGGCAATACCCACGCCTTCAATGTCGTAGGTGAAGAAAGGCAATTGCACCCATTGCCCCACGCCAAGCGCTGGCACAGTGATGCCAAACTCAGCGCGATAACGATGCCAGTCGTTATTGCCTTGCACCTGCGTCAAGGCACCACCAAGACGATGGCGCGTCGCGGCATCGACGCCCGTCTCCGCTGGTGAGCGGTTAGCGTCCATGATGTCAAATCTCAAGGTCTTGACCAGCAACTCTTGTAACTTCTGGCCGGCCGCCGACATCGGATCCAGCAACTCGTCAACCAACTGTCCGGCCCGCGCGCCCGGATCAACCGTACGTACGATAGCGGCGAACTTGGAAACACTCAGCGCTGCAACCCTCGAATGTCCGGCCCTGTCGCGGCTGATGAACGATGCGTCACCAAAGCGGCGGCCGTCGCCGATCTTCAAGGCCACTGCAAATGAGAAGCCCTGACGAGCGGCGTCCCATAACTTGACCGTGTGGCGGCGCTTTACCAACTGACCTTCGGCAAGGTCTCGACGCGAACGAGAATGTGGCGTGTAGTACTCGGTCTGCAGCCAGGCGTTCCGGCAGTCCAGCTCGCCACCGGACTGATCCCCGATCTCCGCTTTGATGGCCTGGTTGATTTCATCTACGCAGCTTTTTTCCCATGTCGCCACCCGGGCCTGGAAGTCGGAAGAGATGGTGACGGTGAGGTTGCGGATGTCCGTGCGCAGCTTGAGATAGGTCTGCCACTCTTCCTGCGGGAGCTTTCCCATGAAAGCCGATAGCTGTTCCACCGCCAGATTGCTGAGGACGGCGTCGTTCCAGATCGTGGCGCCACCGAGAAACGTTGCCACGCCCATGGCCGACAACAAGCTGCGTGCCCGCGACGGACCACCGAATATCGCCGGGTTGGAATTTTGCTTGGATTCTTTCGAGGTGGTTAGCTGTGGTTCCCAAATACGCCTTTGTACAAGGGCAGCATCGGCACCCTGGACGCAAAGCATCCAGCATGGATCAACGGAAAAAGGCCCTGGCACGCTCGATAAAGGGTTACTGATGGAATCCAGGGCGGATTTGAGGCCAGGTCCGGCGAGCAGGAGCATCGCCGTGTGAGCCGCGGAAAGCCGTCCAAACGACAGCGGGGGCGTCGGAGCATAGGGGAATGGCTCCTGGGCGAGCGATAGAGCCTGTAAATATTCCCATTCCTCCGGGTCGAGCCAAGCTTTGTATGACCCGCGGCGTGATGCTTGAGGTATTTCGTCAAAATATTCATCGGTGAAGTCGAGCATGGGCCGTGCCGGCTGCCACCAGGTCGAAACGAAATTCCCTATTTTCTGCAAGGCGCGCACGAACATGTTTGCGCTGCTCGGCCCGCCCTCGGCGGGGATGGGACCCGCCGCTACCGATATTTCTGGTGTTTTCATGGGGCTTCTGGTGCCCTCGCCATGAACCGGCCGCGAGTCTACGAAGTTGGTGTGCGCCATGTTTGTGCAATTCGTCCGCACCACCCTGAGCATTATTCGTATGAAGGTACCCAGCTGTTCGCGTGGCCGGCTTCGATTCGATCAGCCAACGGGAAGTAGGCTTTCGTCGCTTCGGTGACAGCAAGCTCCAAGTCCTCATAGCGAATGTCATTGCGCTTGAGCACCCGCATCGCTCCGATCAGGCCCGGGATTTCAGGGGCATATTGCTCCAACACATCCTTGAGTACGCCGGGGCCGGTGAGAGCGGACAATGCACGCCCATACTCTTGCGCAGTGCCCGGCCTAGGGTCGTTAAAAAAATTGGGCTTGCGAGCGGCACGTTCAACCATGGTGTCAACGACACTATCCAGCAAAGGATTTCCTGGCTGCGAACCGAGGTGGCTGGTGTTGATGTCCCAATCGAGCCCCAACAACGCCTGGTTGACCGGCCCACCCGACAACAGCTGCAAGGGACTGGCCCGGAGTTCGCCGACGCGGACCCAATCCTTGAGCACAACATCGTCCATATCGAGGTAGATCCCGCCATGGCGCTTGAGAATCCAGCCGAATCGCATGACGTCCATGGCCGCGGCATAACACGGATGCGTGCTGTCACGCGCCGCGGTATACAGACCGCCCCCTGGGGTCTTCAACCAATCGAGGAAGGCGGGATCCCGACGCAGGTCGTTCACCTGGACGTGCATCGGCGCGAGCGTCGTCTTCAGACTCTGCACCTGGGCCGCGTCGTCCAGGTCAACGTGCAGCTGCGACGTCCATCCACTGGAGCCTTCACGCACCGTCTTGGCATTTGCTTCAAGCGTGGCAAGCCACGTCGCCGAGGGTGGCTCGCGACCTGTCCACCCATAGCCGAGAAGTTGCGGCAACGGCTGCGCATCGATGGGTGGAACCGGTATCGAGGGCATCTGGATGATGGCAAATTGCGTCGGTGTATCGAAGGCTCCCGTGCCTGCGCCTTCATGCCAACGGCCATTCACTCGCCTGAAGATGCGGCGGGGATCATCGATGCTTCGCCAGCCCTTATAGTCGAAGTCGAACACGACCTTGAGGCGCTCACCCCCTGCTCCCACCAATGCGCGCCATTTCGAATCGCTTTGAATACCGTCGATGGGCAGCCGCAGGGTGGTTGGCTGGGAGAACCCACCGCCGACGCTTTCCCAGTTGGCCAGGTCCCCTTGTGCAACCTCATCCACCCGAACCAAGCGCCAATGTCCTCGGCGGTCCCGACGAACCACCGGTGCGTCATCAAGGTCGGGATTGTCACCGGGCTCGCGCGTAAGCAGGTGCGCCCGCTTCGGGTCGTCCCGGAAGGGTTCGGCACGGACCACGACGCCATCGACTTTAACGAAACTCAGTGTTTTGCCGAGCAAAATAGCTTTGTAATAGCCGTTGACCGGCGGGTTCGACAAGGCACCTGGCCATGGGCTTGCGGTATAGGCGTCGGCGAGCGGCGTGGTGGCGCGGATACCTTGGGCGGCCACATCACACAAAACCTTTGACGTCGCCGGAATATCCAAGGAAGCCACCACCGAAGCCGCGTCGAACGGTTCAGATAGCTCGAACCTCGCCCGATCGGCGGCGGGGAGTGCTTGAATGACCTTGTCGATCAACGGCAAAGGCGGCTGTGCACCCGGCTTTGCAATCACCAAGATCCCGTCTGTGGTATCAGCCACCCGATGCGATCCATCAGGCGCGCGGACCAATGTCATTGATTCACTCCCACGACCAAACCGTGCCACCGAGATCCTATGGCTGATGACATCCCCCGTTTCCGGGTCCAGACCACCCTGGAGCACTTCGATGGATCGATCGGGCGGCCACGCTGGGTGGGAGGCAAGACCCGTCAGCAGCAGGGCCTCGCTGTCGGCGTCATAGCGCCCGGATAGCGCGCGGTAACGCGCCGCAATCACGCGCGAGAACACAGCAAGATCTTTCAATGCATCGGTGAGCCTGTCCGAATCTGGCTCACCGCGTGCGAGTGGCCCGAGGGTCTGGTCGGCCAGCACCGCCAGGGCGTCGGCGCGGGTCAAGCCTGGATAGCGGTACTGGAGGTTGGCCATCGTCGCGTCGGTGCGTCTATCGGGTGCTGGCAGATGACGTCCCACCGCAGCCCGGGCCGCCGCCACGAAGCCATTGGCCTGGCGGGGAGTTTCCAGGTCGAACGCGCACAGGACGGCACGCTCGATCTCTCGTGCATGGCTAGTCACCCATGCATCGCTGGCTTTATTAACCAATTGGCGCCGCGCCTCCCATGCCGTCACGCCCGGCGATGGCACATGACTGCCGCCAAAGGTGGGTTGTTCAGCCAGCACCACGTCCAAGATGCCCGGGATACCCGCCTGCTCTCCGCGCGGAACATCCGCTCTGGCACCATAAAATCCACCCGGCTGGCGATGCAGGGCAAACTCGCCTCCGTCGGGCACGGGTCCTGTCCGTGGATTCAACAGATAATCCGTTATGCCGTTCTCGTCGACCACCTGCACCCTCTGGCCCAACGTATCGGCCAGGAATTGCACATAGAGTGCCTCACCAAGCGCATGTACCGGCTCGTGGCGCCTGGGCGAAGTCGACAGCATGCGATCAAATGTGTCGCCGATGGCTGCGCGGTTCGCAGCATTATTGAACCATGACGGTGGCGGTTCGCCACCCCAGATGCGATCAAGTTCCGCGCGTGTCACGCCAGTTATGTCCTGCAGTCGCGTCACGGTATTCTGCGTGGCGCGCAAGCCCGCCAGGGAGAACGAACGCGCCAGCAAGCTGGCGTCATCCATGCCAGAGACGTCATCCAGATTCAGCGTCCAATGGTTGCCACTTCGTTTGATGGCCGGCGCATAGTCGGCCGCGTTGCGCGGACGCAGGCGCCACGTACCGTCGCCGTCTCGGCTCGCCGCCAGCACGATGGTCTTGCCCGACGGCAGTTCCATCTGGACGAAGGACTGGCCAAGCACGCGGATGATGCCATCGTTGGAGGGTTGCTGGCCTTCCACCCTGGCTAGCACCGGGCCCTCCATGGCATCGACATCGAATCGCCAAAGTCCATCCTCGACCGCGCTTCTGCCGAGGGGGACGCGTCGATATCCCGCCTGCCGAAGTTCCGCCAACGCCGCCGCACGGCCAGAGTAGACGCCAAAGGCAAGATCAAGAATGTCCAGGACTGCTGCAGTGACGCGGTGGCCATCACCTCGGCTGGCTTCGATGCCGCCTTTAGCCAGGCTCAGGCCGATGAACCCGCCGAAGGCTGCGGCGCGCATCCGGTTGAGGCCGGCCAACCCGCCGGGCACGGGCGTGATGAGAAGTTCAAGAATCTCCGAAACGACCTTCAGTCCGGCCGCTGCGGCGTAAGTCCAGTCCAGTTTTCCCTTTGGGGTTGCCAGACGGGCCACATTGGCCTTTATCCGCGAATGGGCAAAGTCCACACCAGGGGAAGCCAAAGTCCATTGCGAGAGGGGTTGCGATCCACCGATGTGGGGCAGTCGCCGTGGACGCCGGTCATCGATCACCAACTTGACGACAGATTTGGGCAGAAGTGCCGTTACGGTATCGCGAAGCAACGCGGCGACAGGGTTGAGGCCCGGCAAAGGCTCACCTGCCTGGGCATATGCTTTAAGCAGCTCGACAGCACGTTCCCGGTCGTCGCCGGACAGCTGTGCTTGAAGCCACGGAGCGGTGAGATCCACTTCTTCCTCCAGCCACTTCTCCGCTTGCGACAGGTCACTGAAAACCCGCAAAGCGCCCCCAGGACGGCCCATTGCGTGGGCGACAACGCCCACGCCTTCAACCTCGTAGGTGAAGAAGGGCAATTGCACCCATTGCCCCACGCCAAGTGCCGGCACGGTGATGCCAAACTCAGCTCGGTAGCGACGCCATTCGTTATCACCTTGCAACTGCGACGTAGCGCTACGAAGACGACTCCGCGCAGCGGCATCGACGCCCGTCGCCGCTGGTGAGCGACCTGCATCCATGATGTCAAATAGCAGGGTATCGAGGTGCAGATTAAGCAGCCGCCGCCGGCCCGGCGACCCCAGCTCGAGCAACTCGTCAACCAACTGCCCAGCGCGCGCACCCGGATCCACCCTTCGTACGATATCGGCGAACTTGGAAACACTCAGCGCGTCTACCCTCGAATGCCCGGCCTCGTCGTGGCTGATGAACGATGCATCGGCGAACTCACGGCCTTCACCAAACTTCCAGGTGACTGCGAACGAAAAGCCCTGGCGAGCGGCGTCCCATAACTTAATCGAGTGGCGCATCTGTACCGGCTGACCTTCGGCCAAGGCCCGGGTCGAGCGGGAATGCTTCACGAGGTAGTCGGTGTGCAGCCAGGCATGCCGGCAATCCACGGAGCGATTCGACTGAGCACCGATCTCCGCATGGATGGCCTTGTTGATTTCATCTACGCAAGTGTCTTCCCATGTCGCCACCCGGGCCTGGAAGTCGGACGAGCTGGTGGCGGTAAGACTGCGGATGTCCGTGCGCAGCTTGAGATAGACCTGCCACTCTTTCCGTGGAAGCGCTCCCATGAAAACCGATAGCTGGTCCACCGCCAGCCTGCTGACGACGGCATCGTTCCAGATCGTGGCGCCACCGAGGAACGTTGCAGCACCCGTGGCAGATAGCAGGTTGCGTGACCGCGACGGAACGCCGAATTTCGCCATATCGGCACTGGGCATGATTCCGTGCGAACCGGTGCGCTGCTGTTCCCACAAGATGCGCCTTTGGGGAACGGCAGCATCGGCGCCCGGGAAGCAAAACATCTCACATGCACTGGCTTCGGAGTGCGATGACACGCTCGATAAGGGGTTGCTGATGGAATCCAGGGCGGATTTGAGGCCAGGTCCGGCGAGCAGGAGCACCGCCGTGCGAACCGCGGAAAGCCGCCCAAACGACAGCATGGGCGCCGGAGCATAGGGGAATGGCTCCTGAGCGAGCGATAGGGCCTGTAAATACTCCGATCCCTCCTGGTCGAGCCAAGTTTCGTAAGGCCCGCGGCGTGATACTTGAGGCATTTCGTCAGAATATTCATCGGTGAAGTCGAGCATGGGCCGTGCAGGCTGCCACCAGGCCGAAACGAAGTTCCCTATTTTCTGCAAGGCGCACACGAACATGTTTGCGCTGCTCGGCCCGTCCTTGGCAGGAACGGGACCCGCCGCCGCCGAGATTTCTGGTGTTTTCATGGGGCTTCTGGTGCCCTCGCCATGAACCGGCCGCGAGTCTACGAAGTTGGTGTGCGCTGCTTTTGCGCAATTCGTCCGCGCGACCCGCGGGGTCTTTATGACAGAGCCACCTGGTGCGGGCCGTCCTGGCCGCCAGCCCGTACCCCAGGGCGCGCGTGCACGGTTTTACCGCGCCGTCACCCGGCCCCCCAAACGCTCGACCCGGGCATCCGCCGACGGCTGGAAGCCCTAGGCCGGACGTAAGGCGCTGGCGGCCGGTATTCGGCGTATGATCCTTCGCTGGGGCGGCTTCGGGAACACGCGGGGCCTCAGCATCAGCACTCTCTTTCGCGGGGTCATGGGGATGCAGGACATCATCGATTTTCTCGAGCGCATCGGGTGCGAACCCGGCCTGCGCGACCAGGGCGACTTTCTTGCGCAAGCGCTTGAAGAGGCCGGTATAGAACCGGCGCAGCGTGCGGCCGTGCTTGCCGGCAACGCCGACATGCTGCGTTCGCAGCTAGGCGGCAAAACCATGTTCGAGCTGCAGATGCCGGCGGAAGAACAGCCTGACGACGAGCACGAGCCGGGCGAGGAAGACGAGGAAGACGATCGCCCCGGCGACGACGGCCGCACGCAATTGCGTGCGCGGGATGTCCCGATGGCTTGCCTTCCCTAAAACCATGAGCGCGGCACGCCTCAGGCGCCGCGCCTTCTGGTGCCCAGCCTTGCTGCTGGGGTGCCTGCTGTTCGCCGCCTGCGCCCTGGGCAAAGGCGACGAGCCGGCAGATCCGGGTCAGTTGCTCGCGCACGCGGACAAGATCAAGACCATCGATCATCCGCGCTTCGTGCAGATCATCAACGATCTGGGCACCAAGCCCAACAGCCTGCAACCGGCGCAGCTGGGCTACCTGAGGTTCCTTGAAGCCTGGCAGGTGGCCTACTCGGGGGACTACGACCTCGGCGGACGGCTGCTAACCCAGGTGATCGACAAGTCGGACGACCCGGTACTTCGCTTCCGGGCCACGGCCACGCTGATCAACATCCTGGGCATCGGCCACCGCTACGACGATGCCTTCGCGCGCCTGGCGCAGCTCCTGGACCAACTGCCCAGCATCAACGACGCCACCGCCCGATTCCAGGGGCTGGGCGAAGCCGCCCAGGTGTTGATCGCCGCGGGGCAGTACGACCAGGCCGCCAGCTACGCCGAACAGATGATCGCCGACTATCCGAAGGGCGAGACCACCTGCAAGGGCGTGTTCTTCAAGCTGCATGCGCTGTTCAAGAGTGGCCGGTTGCAGACGCTCAGCCCCGAGTTCGCCGAAGGCGTCAACACCTGCGTGAGTGCCGGCGAAGTATTGGTGGCCAATACGCTGCGCGCCGATATCGCCGCCTTCGACATCCAGCAAGGTGCCAGCCGCGAAGCCATCGCCCTGTTGCAGGCCAACTATGCCGACGTGCGCCGCGACCAGTATCCCAGCCTGATGTCGCAATTCGATGCCTTGATGGCGCAGGCCTACTGGGAAACCGGTGATTCCGACCACGCCCGCAAGTCCGCCATCTCGGCGATCAACATGTCGATCAAGAGCGAGTACACCGAGCCCTTGAGCATCGCCTACGACGTGCTGTACCGGATCGCCAAGGAAGAAGGCAACACGCGCGCGGCGCTGGATTACCACGAGCAGTTCATGGCCGCCGACAAAGGCCATCTGAACGACATCACGGCGCGCACCCTGGCCTACCAGATGGTCCGCCAGCAGGTGGAAGACAAGAAGATCCAGCTGTTCGACCTCAGCCGCCGCAACCAGATCCTGCAGCTGCAGCAGGAACTGGACCGCGAGGCGGTGAAGACCAGCCGCACGTACATCGTGGCACTGTTGGTCCTGCTGGCATCCATCGGCTTCCTGCTCTACCGCCTGCGCCGCTCGCAGCTGCGCTTCATGCACCTGGCGCGGCGCGATGGCCTTACCGGCATCTGCAATCGCCAGCACTTCGTCGAAGAGGCCACCCATGCCCTGCGCTACTCGGCGAAGTCCTCGCGCAGCGCGTGCCTGATCCTGATCGACCTGGACCACTTCAAGACCATCAACGATACCCATGGCCATGCGGTGGGCGACCATGTGCTCAAGCGCACGGTGGCCGTGTGCCAGCGCTACCTGCGCTCGCGCGATGTCTTCGGCCGGCTGGGCGGCGAGGAATTCGGCATCCTGTTCCCCGAATGCGGTGCCGAGCAGGCCCTGGCCCGGGCCGAAGAGATTCGCCAGGCCATCGCCGAGGTACCGTTGGATCGCGATGCCGGCCATGTGATGGTGACGGCGAGCCTGGGCGTGGCCTCGGCCGAACGCAGCGGCTACAACCTGCACCGGCTGATGGTGGATGCCGACGATGCGCTCTACCGGGCCAAGCGTGAGGGCCGCAACCGGGTGGCCACGGCCTCCTCGGCGGCTTCCGGAAGGGCCCCGGGCGACCTTGAGATTTCCTACGCGGGCGAACTGGGCTAGCCTTCGTACTGGTTTCCCCCTCCCCAGGAATTAAACCATGTCTCGTCGATTGCTTACCTGCCTTGCCCTTGGCTTGGGCCTCGCGCTCGCCGTTCCCGTTGCCCTTGCCGCCCAACCCGAACCGAACACGCTTTCCGACCAGGAAAAAGCCGACGGCTTCCAACTGCTCTTCGACGGCAAGTCGCTCAAGGGCTGGCATTCGTACCTGCAAAAGGGCACCGGCAAGGACTGGAAAGTCTCCGATGGCGCCATCGTGCTCGAGAAGCGCATCAAGGACGATTCGGCCGATTTCGCCGACCTCGTCACGGACGCCGAATATGACAACTTCGACCTGAAGCTCGAATGGCGGATGACGCCCTGCGCCGACTCCGGCGTGATGTTCTACGTGCATGAGTCGCCCGAGTACCACTACACCTGGGCAACCGGCCCGGAGATGCAGATCGCCGACCTCACCTGCACCCGCCCGGACAGCACGACCCTGTACGAGCGCTCGGGCGACCTCTTCGACCTGATTTCTTCCAACGTCGAATGGGTGCGTGAATCGCCGCAGTGGAACCAGTTCGAGATCATCACCAAGGACGGGCACGTGCAGTTCTTCCAGAACGGGCACAAGGTGGTGGAAACGCAGCTTTGGGACGAGAAATGGAAGGCGCTGGTGGCCGGGACGAAGTTCGCCAAGATGCCGGGCTACGCCAAGTACAAGAAGGGCCATATTTCCCTGCAGGGAGATGAGGACAAGGGCGCCGAGCCCATCCGCATCGCCTTCCGCAGTATCCGCATCAAGCCGCTATAGGCGGCTAGACGTCTCTCAGGGCAGGCGGTCGAGCGCCTTGTGGATGCTCTGGGAGACCTTGGCGGTAATCGGCACCACGTTGCCGCCATCGACGAGGTCGATGTCCTTGACGTGGATATAGGCGCGACGGCCGCTGCGGCGATGCACGGTTTCCAGTTCCCACACCTGGGCCACGGTACCGGTCATCTTGATCTGGGCCTGATACGCATAGACCTCGCCGTTGGCGGCGCGATGCTGGCCCTGGATGTAGTGATCCACCGAAAGCTCCCCTGTCCTTGCTACTGCAAAAACTTTCCGATGCAACCTTTCGCCTCGCGCGCTTGCGTGGTGCCGGATGCGAGGGCCGCTGAGTCTGCCTGCTGCCGATATTCAAAGTCAACGGACCGGCATTGATTGCATCACGCCCTGGTGTCCGCCGTATGTCAGGCCATCGGCCGGAATCGACAAATCATTAGTTGCAAATGATTCTTGATCATAAATCGAGCGCAACCCATTGTCCAGGCAATGGATTCCCTACCTTCCCCTACAACGCATGGCCGATCTGCGCCGGCGACGCCTAGGCCACATGCGCAACTTGTGCACCGCGCCACACGGCTCTAAAAGATAGGAACCAGGGGAGAAAACACCTTCATCGAACGCGTCTTGGCGCGTGGCGATGCGTGTTTCGTGCAGGGAAACAAGCATGACCGACCCGACCCAAGCCGCTGGGCAGGCGCCTTCGAAACCCGCGCCGATCGACGAAGCTGCCGTGATAGCAGCCAGGCGCGCGCGCGCGAATGTCCCTCAAGATGCACCGCGGATCGGCCTTGCGCTTTCCGGCGGCGGCATCCGCAGCGCCACCTTCTGCCTGGGCCTGATCAGGGCACTGGCCAGGAATGGCGTCCTGCATCGCTTCGACTATCTTTCCACCGTTTCCGGCGGCGGCTACATCGGCTCGATGCTGGGCCGGCTTTTCCACGCCAACGTAAAGCCCGAAGAGGTTGAGGATGGCCTGGCCCGGGATGGATCGCTGGTGCTGTGGTGGCTTCGCAACAATGGACGGTTCCTGGCGCCGGCCGGTGCGGCGGATTTGTTGCAGGCGCTGGCGAGCCAGTTGCGGGGCTTCCTGGCCACCCAAGTGGAAGTGATGGTGCTGATGGTGCTGTTCGCTGGAGTCATCACGCTACCGCATCTTGGCTGGTCGCTGTTCTCGGCATCGTACCCGCTGCCGTTGCATGTGAGCGTGTGGTGGTACCTGCTTCCTATCCCGGCAGCCTGCGGGGTCACCATGTGTTACGCCTACTGGTTCCTGGGCAAGGAAACCGGCGTGGGAATTGCTACGGCCATCCTTGCCACGGCGGTCGGCATCTACCTTGCGATCCACGCTTGCAGCAGCAAGGGAACGTTCGATGCGGTCTTGCTGGGCGTGGGGGCGTTGGCCCTGCTGCCCTCACCAATCGCGTGGCTGGCTGCGCGCATCAGCGGCGCCCGTGGATTCCCCGAAGACTGCAACCGCGTTCGCTACACGGCGGGATTGAGCAACAGCTTGCGGCTGGTCGCCGTGACCTTCGCCTTCGGCGCCCTGGACATGGTGAGCTGGTACATCCGTTCGCTGCTGGAGCCGGGCCATTCGTCGGCCCAGGGCCACGTTGCCTTCGGCGTGGGTGCAACCACGGTGGTGCTGGTGCTCGCGCGCATGATCATCCCCATGCTCAAGACCAAGGAAGGCGGCAAGATCGCCAACCTGCCCTGGGCCATGATCGCCAACATCATCGGGCTCGTGCTCGTGGTCGGGGTGGCCATTTTCTGGTTGACGATATTCCAGGCCATCATCTTCCCCGAGCAGGACAACGGCTTTGCCGCGCTATTGCACAATGCGTGGTTGCGCTGGCTCGCCGTGGCACTGGCAAGCGCCGCTTACATCGTCCTCAATGGACGGCTGCTGCAGCAGTTGAACCGGTCGTCGCTGCACTTCTTCTATCGGTCGCGGTTGGCGCGCGCCTATGTTTCGGTGGGTAATTCCCCGGACGGGGATCTCGACGGTGCGGTGCGTCGCACAGGCCCGGACGACACGCCGCGGTTCAAGGTTTCCCCGCTGGCGGACAATACAAGGGAGCACACCCAGGACACGACCGGCGTCACCCGGCTGGTCAATGGCGACGACGCCTGCATGTCCACCTACCACCCGCACAAGCACGGCGGCCCAGTGCACCTGGTGAATTGCTGCATCAACCAGACCGTGGACGACCGCACCGGCAACTTCAATGCCGATCGCAACGGCATCTACCTGACGGTGAGCTCGCTGGGCGTGGAAACCGGCACGCATGGGCCGGTAGCGGGTTCCGATGGGTGGCTGTCGCGTACCACGCTTGCCGAGTGGGTGGCCGTATCCGGCGCTGCGATCGGGTCGGGCATGGGTTCGATGACGCGGCCTGGCGTGGCCGCCTTGAGTTTCCTTACCGGCTTAAGGCTTGGATACTGGCAGGGTAACCTGCTCGACGGGGCACCGAAGGGTCCAACGTTCCTCTCCAAGTACCGGGCCCTGCTGCAGGAGATGTTCGCGCGTTTCCCGGGCCTGCGGAACAACGACTGGTACCTTTCCGACGGCGGCCACTTCGACAACACCGGCGTCTACGCCTTGCTGAAGCGGAAGCTGCGTCTGATCGTGCTCGCCGATTGCGGCGCGGACCCGGAGTACCTCTTCGCGGACGTTGAAAACCTGGTGCGCAAGGCGCGCATCGACTACGACGCGAAGATCGAGTTCATCGACCCGGCATGCCTGGCAACCCTTGCCGGCGAGCAGGCGGGATGGTTCGGCACTCCCGACACGATCGTTCCCGAAGATGGTCCACAACATTTCCTCCTCGCCCGCATTAGCTATGACAAGGGGCCGCCCGGCGCATTGTTGATCGTCAAACCGCGCAGGAGCCCGGACATGCCGCTGGACGTTGCCGGCTACGGCGGGCGCGAGGCCGACTTCCCGCAGCAAAGCACCAGCAACCAGTTTTTCAGCGAGTCCGAATGGGAGAGCTATTGCGCCCTGGGCACCATCCTTGGCGAGCCGATCACCCAGGCATTCCTGGACCGGCTGCCGTCATGGGCCGAAAAGGGCGCCGTGATGGGTACCGACATGGCCAGCATGACGGCTCCCGTGGTCGACCGGCCCCGCGCCAAACGCATTGCGACCACCGTAGGCGCATCACTGGGCATCGGCGCCATCGCCACCGGGGCGATCGCCGGATGGCAGGCATGGGGCGACCACAGGGACCAGCAAGTGCAGTGGCAATCGACCTTCAACAGCGAATCCCGCCTGTTGCGCCAGTACCTTTATGAGGCCGCGCAGAAAAAGGCACCCTTCAACGAAGATGCCGACGCCAGCGTCAGCATGTTCGCCTCGTCGATCGATGGGCTTACCTTGTCCGATAAACAGACCCAGGTATTGCAGGACCTTTCGCAGATGCTGGAGCCGCTGTGCGATGCCACGAACGACGAGCAGGCATCGAGGAAATGCGAAGGCAGCATGTTCTTCCTTTCCAGCGGAGGCCATGAGTCCACGCCATGGGACCGTGCCCTGGTCGGCTATGTGTCCTGGCACGACCGCCGCACGGGCGACGCGGCCCAGGTTGCCAGCGAAGTGGCAACCGTGACGGTGACAGCGAGCTCGCCAGCACCTCCACCGCCCGCGCCACCGCCACCTGCACCTCCGCCGCCGGTCGTTGCGGCGACGACATTGCCGCCTGGCGCGGCCCCGGGGCCTGCCTCATCGATCGCGGTTGTGCAGACACAACAAGCGGCGGCGCCGCCGATGGCCTTTCCGTCAAAGGCAAAAGCCCCTGTCACGGTCACGGGTACGACGACCACGCAAGCGGTACTGGCCGCTTGCCGGCCTCCCGGCCAGCCGGCGTTCGTGATGTACACGCAGATCTACGACGAGTCGCAACGCGACCCCGTCAACCAGTTGCTGGGCCTTGCCAGGACCATCGGCATCTCCGCCACCGACATCGAGAACGTCACGGCAACGGCCGCGCAGAAGAATCGCCGCGCGCCCTATCGCTGGCGTTCGCCCACCATCCTGTATGGGCCGGAAGGGAAGGACTGCGCGCAGAAGCTGGCGGCCTGGATCACCGCGCATCCCATCCCGGCATCGCCAGGCTCTGCACAGGCCGTGCCTTTGCCCTCATGGGCGGACAGCGCCCCAAACACGCTGGAGTTGTGGCTGCCGCCGCCGCGTTAGTCCTGCGGACTGGTGCAGGCGGCGTAACGGTCACCCTCCACTTGCGTGATCTCGCCACGGCCTTCGGCCGTGACGCTGCCGGTGTAGTGCTTGGCGCTGTCGAAATCCACATGCGCGGTCGCGCCGGGAGCGGCCTTGCAGCTGAGCTTCCAGGCCAGCGACGTGCTGCGGCGATGCTGGTCGGTGGCCGTGCACTCGCCCTCCGCCGGCGTCCACGCGGCGAACGTGGTCCACGGATCGGCGCCCTCATCCACGCAATGCCACTGCACTTCCGGCGCACCCACCTTGCCGTTGGCGACGTGCCGCACCTGGATCTTCCATAACCCGGGCATGGCGCCGAAGTCACCGGGATCGGCGTGGACAGGTGTAGCCGCAGTCATTGCAAACACGCACGCGGCAACAGCGGCCAGCGGGGTCAGAGTCATTACTCTGACCCCCAATCCGGGGAGGAACAGCTTCATCATCATTGGACTCCTTGCAAACACGAAAACCCTGCCCGCTTGCGCGGGCAGGGTCGGTATCGAGCGAACCTCAGGCGATCAATCGACGATCGCAGTGGTATCGCTGACATCCTTCTTGGTGAAGTTGAACATGTCCATGAGGTTGCCGATGGCCGGCGCGTTCACCGGTACATACGGGTTCTTCTTGAACGCCACCGGGTTGGGCAGGTTGTCGCGGCTGCGGTTGGAGATCTGGTCCTTCAGGTTCCAGTTGGCCTCGACGAATTTGTCGAACGAGACATGGTCGTAGTACGTGTGCACGACCTTGCCGCCGAGGGAGTACTTCGACACCACCAGCAGCGGGATGCGCGTGCCGTCGCCGAAGAAGTCGATCGGCTGGATGTAGCCCGAATCGTAGTAGCCGCCACCTTCATCGAAGGTCACCATGATCACGGTGTCGTCCCACACCTTCGGATTGGCTTCGGCCATCTCGACGATCTTGCGCACGTAGCCTTCGAACAGATCCAGCTTCGACGAGGCTGGGTGGCCATCGAGGATGCCGTCCGGCTTGGCGATGGACACCGCCGGCAGCGTGTTGTTCTGGATGTCGTTGTACAGGTCGTTGATGTCCTGGTTCTTGGCCCGCAGTTCCGGGTTGGTCATGACCTGGGTGGAGTACAGGAACGGATCGCAGATGTTGCAGAAGGTACCGGCCTCGCCGTCTTCCTTGCCGTTGCCGAAGCCTTCGCCGTAGTACTTCCAGGACACGTGGTGCTTCTCGAGCAGCAGCGCCAGGTTTTCCTGCGTGGACGGCGGGATGGTGAACTGGTCGGCGCCCAGCGGAGCCGGCGTGCCGTCACCCAGGTAGCCCGGGTTGTAGTTGTTCACCAGGTAGTAGGCCTTGGCCTTGCAGTCGGTGCCCTTGAACGACAGGTACGGCAGCGAGCGCAGGTAGTTCTTGATCTGCTTCACGCCCGGCTGGCTTTCGTCGGCGCAATTGACGTACGAGCCGCCACCGTAGCCGTCCTGCACCCACCAGTTGTTGGTACCGAACTGCGCGTCCGGATTCTCGATCTGGTTTTCAGGCGGGGTGGCCGGGTTGCCGTTTGCGTCGGCGTAGTAGATCAGGGTACCGAAGCCCAGCATGATGTGATTGGCACCGGTACCGCCCATCACCGACTGGTGGAAGTTGTCGCTCAGCGCATACTTCTGGGCCAGCTTCTTGAAGTAAGGCGCATCGCCCTGGGCCATGTTCAGGAACTGCATGGAGGTGGAACCTTCACCGGTGCTCTGGTCGGTGAAGTTAGCCGGCAGCGGAGCGCCGTTGTTACCCGCGCCCATGGTGGTTTCGACCCACGGGAACAGATCGTTGCGACAACCGCTGGGGTTGGCGGCGGTGGCTACCTTGGTGTCGCAATCAAGCTGCTGCCACATCTGGAAGAAGCGGTGCACCGGGCTGTTGGCGTAGGCGTCGTAACTGATCGATGCATGCATGTCGACCGGCGCGTTGGGAAGCTTGGCCGGGAAACGGGTATCGACCACGCCGTTGGGCAGGCCCGTGCCACCGGCAGCGAGCATGTCGTAGGTGCCGGTGGGCAGGGCAGGCTCGATGGCCTCAGCCTGCGCCGCCGAGGCGAACGGTGCCGCGGTGGGTGCGCCACCGGTGTTCATCTGCGGGAGCGTCTTGTACTTGCCTGCCTTCTTCGGCGACATGTCGAACTTGCCGGTGCTCGAAGCCATGAACTGCGTGGCGAGGTCCACGTTCGGACCTGGCGTGCCGTCGGCATTGACGATGCCCTTGGACAGCAGGTTGTCCACCGACTGTCCCTTCGGCGGCGTGTACGTGCCGTAGACGTGATCGAACGTGCGGTTTTCACCGATCAGCAGGATCACGTGCTTGATCGGGGTAGCAGTGTTGCCGCTGTTGTCCTGGCCCTGGCCCGGCTTGTGGAGCACAACGACGCCGCCGGGAAGGCCGACCTGGTTCTTGAACGGAGCCACGGGCACATTCTGGCGGAACTGTGCATCGTGGTCGGGCGTGGTGTCCTGGGCGCTGACGACGCCGGCGAGGCCGACGGAAAGCGCACCGATCAACAGCGGCAAAAGCCGCGTGCGGCGCAACGATGTAACCATTGTGAATCTCTCCCTACTGGAAGTCTTCCCCCTGATTCTTGTCGACTAAGGTTGTGGGTGACCCGTCGACCGCCGTGAGCTTCTACCTCGCACATGACGAATCGTTGGCACGCACGCGACAATGCGTGAGGACGTGATGACGTTCACGTGTCAACGCAAGATATTGCGAACAATCGTTACTACCGCAACAAAAAACCCACTAGGGGTCAGAGTCATAGTGCGCACGGCGCTGCGTGTGCACTATGACTCTGACCCCTAGTGGGGTTCGGGAGGCTTCAGACGAGTTCGTAGGGCCGCATCATTTCGTTGTCTTCGTGCTCGAGGTAATGGCAGTGCCAGACGTACTTGCCTGGTTCGCCGTCGAAGCGCGTGATGATGCGGGTAACCATGCCTGGATCGCAGCGCACGGTATCTTTCCAGCCGGCTTCGTGGGCGGCCGGTGGTATCGAGGGTCCGGTGAACTTCAGTTCCTTGCGGGCGTTCCACGCATAGAGATCGAACGGACGTCGCTCGACGACCTGGAAGCGCACCAGGTGCAGGTGGATGGGATGCGCATCGCCCGTGACGTTGACGAACGTCCAGGTTTCAACCGTACCTTTCTTCGGCTTTTCGCTGATGGGATCGCTCCACATCTTGCCGTCGAGCAGCATCGTCATCGGGTTGCCGCCCGAATCGTCCTGCTCGCCCAGCGCAAGCACGCGGTCCTGTACCGCCGTGGATGGATCGATGCGCTGCACCGGTCGCAGCGCGGCCGGCACCACGGACGTATCGCGGCGACCCTTGGCACGAACGCGGAACTCCACGATGGCGTCGGCCTGCTGGCGTAGCTGCACCGACTGGCCTGCGTAAGCGCTGAAATCAACGATCACCTCGGCGCGTTCGGCCGGGTAGAGTTCGATACTCAGGCGATCGGTCGGTGCTGCCAGCAGGCCCTGATCGCTGCCGACCTGCTGGAACGGCTTGCCGTGCGACAGCGACAGATTGAAGAAGCTGGTGTTGGCCGCGTTGATCAGCCTCAGGCGATAGCGGCGCGGTTCCACTTCAAGATAGGGATAAAGCTTGCCGTTGCACAGCACGGCGTCGCCGCGGCATTCGGACACCCAGGGCGCCTCGGGATCCTCCGATACCGGGTAATAAAGCTTGCCGCTCTTGGCGAGCAGGCGATCGTAGAGCATCAGCGGAATGTCGAACTCGCCAGAGGGCAGGCCAAGGGCTTGCTCGTCGTCGTCGTGCACATGGAAGCTGCCGAAGAGGCCGGCGTAGATGTTCAGGCGTGTGATGCCCATGGCGTGATCGTGGTACCACAAGGTGGCGGCATCCTGGTCACCCGGGTAGAGGGCGGTCAATGACTTGCCTGGCACATACCAGTCTTCAGGCCATCCGTCGTTCGGCGCGGAAACACGCGCCCCGTGCACATGGGTGATGGTGCGGACGTCGGGTTTAGATTTCTCCGCGCCGTGAATATTGTGGTCGATGGGAAGGAAGTGATGGGTGGGAAGCTCATTGGCCCATTCCACCAGCACTGGTTCGCCGCGGCGCGTGACGATGGTGGGGCCCGGCGTGGACCTGGCGTAACCCCATTGCGGCGTCGGCGGCAGGTCCCGGTGCACCTTGGCACTGAACGCCCGCATCGGCATGCGATAGAACGGCAGCTGGCGCCCGGGGAAGGCGGCATGGGCGCGCTTGCCCGTGGGCACGGCGATCGGCGGCACCGGCAAGGCATCGACGAACCGCGCCATGGTCACCGGATTGACCAGCGGCACGTTCGGTGCGGCCAGGGCCGGCATGGCCATGCGTTGCTTCATCGGCATGGCCATGGGCATATCCATCGCCTGGGCCAAGCGCAATGCATCGACGAAAACGCATGCACCGGCGATGCCGCCGGCGACGCCCAGGAAACGGCGTCGGGAATTATCCATGGGAAATATCGTTGATTGGCTGTCGGGCAGCCCACCGTAGGTCGCCCAAATGACAAGGAGATTTCAACCTAGGTCATCAGTCATGCGTAACCTTTTGCGCGCGGGCCTCATCCTATCGCACGAGTTTTCCCCATGGATGTCGCATGTTCTTCCGCATTTTCGTTCTTATCATGATGCTGCTGGCGGCTGGAACCGCCGCCGCCACGGATATCCAGATCGATGGCCACATCGATCCCGCCGAATGGGCAGGTGCCCGCCACATCACCGATTTTCGCGACACGCAGCCACTGACCCGCAACCCCGGCAGCCTGCCCACCGAAGCCTGGATCATGTCCACGCCCAAGGGCCTGGCGATCGCCATCCGCGCCACCCAGCCGGCCGGCGTGCCGCGCACCACGCAGCACACCCGGCGGGACGAGGAAGCATTGGTCGATCGGGTCAACGTGATGATCGATTTCAACGGCGATGGCCGCACCGGCTATGACTTCGAGGTGACATCGACGGGCGGCGTCGCCGATGAAATTATCACTGGCGAGAATACCTTCAGCTACGACTGGGACGGCCGCTGGGACAGCGCCACCACGCAGGACGCCGACGGGTGGTCGGTGGAAATACTCATTCCCTGGTACATAGCGCCGATGCGCTCGGTCTCCAGCGGCACCCGCACGATCGGCCTGTACCTGGACCGTGTGGTGGCCTATAGCGGCGAGCGCATGGCATGGCCTACCGCAAGCGCGGATCGGCCCAGGTTCCTGTCGGACTTCGCGAAAGTGGAATTGCCGGCGTATTCGCAGTCGTTGTTCGCCGTGACGCCGTACCTGGTGGCCACCAACGACCGCGTCCACGGCGGCACTTCGTTCCAGCAGGGCGCGGACCTGGTGTGGAAGCCCAACGGCCAGACCCAGCTTACCGCCACCATCAATCCCGACTTCGGCCAGGTGGAGAGCGACGACCTGGTGGTGAACTTCACCCCCGAGGAGACCTTCTTCACCGACAAGCGCCCGTTCTTCACCGAGAACCAGGGCATCTTCGACTTCAGCATGCTCGAGGACTACACCCAGCTGGTGTACACGCGGCGCGTAGGCGGCCTGAAGCCCGACGGCACCGGGCCCGCGGACATCGCAGGTGCCGTGAAGCTCAATGGCAGCCTGGGCAACACCAGCTATGGCGTGTTCGCCGCGCAGGAGAAAGGTGACGAAGGACGTACCTTCGGCGCGTTGCGCCTGCTGCAGGACTATGGCGACCAGAGCCTTGGCATGCTGGCAACCCACGTGAGTGACCCGTACGACGACCGCGAGGCCAACGTGCTGGGCATCGACCATCGCTGGAAGCCCAACGATCATTTCTCGATCACCAGCAATATCGTGGGCAGCAAGATCGACGAACCGGGCAATGGATCCTCGGGGCTGGGCGCCACCACCGTGGCCGACTACGAAATGAACCCGGTGTGGAGCCAGCAATGGCTTGGGATGTACTTCGGCAACCACCTGGAGCTCAACGACCTGGGTTATCTGCCTCGCAACTCGTTCGGGTACCTGCACTACGAAGTGAGGCAGCGAATCACCGGCCTGCCGTCCGATTCGGCGTACTCCTCGCACACCTGGCATTACCGCATCATCGCCTCGGACAACACCCAGGGGCTGAACATCGAGCGCCAGCTTCGCATCATCCGCGACAGCCTCCGCCGCGATGGCGGCGAGGAAATCTGGCAACTGAACATCGACGCTGCCGCCTACGACGACATCCTCACCCGCGGCGGCAACCCGATGCGGCTTCCGCCCAACGTTACGTTGATGTACCAGCGGACGCGCCCGCGCGTGGGCAACTGGAGCTTCGAGTCGAAGGGTGAAATTACCGGCAACCCGATTACCGGCGCGCACCGGCTCGGTTACATGTTCAAGTTCATCCCAACGTTCTATGTGAACGACGCGCTGAGCTTCTTCACCGGCGCCAGCTATGAATCGGACCCTTACTGGACGATATGGCAGGGCAAGGGCAACCTGGTGGGGGCGTTCGATGGCCGCACCATCGCCCTGGATTCAGGCATCAACCTCAACTTCGGTGGCAACCAGGAATTGCGGATGAGACTGCAGGCACTGGGTGTGGGCGCGCACCTTCGCCAGGCCTACGAGGTGGCGCCCGATGGCAGCCGGATCCCCACCGATGAGCCGGTGGCTGACTTCGGCGTGCGCAACCTGGGGTTCCAGGTGCGTTACCGCTACGAGTTCGCGCCCCTGTCGGACCTCTATATCGTCTACAACCGCGGCGGCTATGACGATGACCCGGCCACCACGGATGCGGGCGGGAATTTCCGCCACAGCTTCGACCTTCGCCAGGTCGAGCAGGCCCTGGTGAAGGTAACCTACCGGATGGAATTCTGACCTTCTGAACGATCCCTTCACCCGGGGCTGGCATGTAGACTCCAAGCGACAACCTAGCCGCGAGGACTAACGCCATGATCGTGATCATCGCCGCCCTGCTCCTGGGCATCGTCGCAGGCCTCCGGGCCATGACCGCGCCTGCCGTGCTGGCCTGGGCCGCGCAATTGGGCTGGGTTCACCTCGATGGCACCGCACTGGCCTTCATGGGCTGGAAGTGGACGCCGTGGATCTTCACCCTGCTGGCCATGGGCGAGCTCTTCACCGACCAGTTGCCCACCACGCCCAGCCGCAAGGTACCCGTGCAGTTCGCCACCCGCGTGATCGTGGGCGGCTATTGCGGCGCGGCCCTGGGACTTGCCGCTGGCGCGCTGTGGGGAGGGTTGATTGCCGGTGTAGTGGGTGCGGTCATCGGCACGCTGGGCGGCGCCGCGGCGCGCGCAGGCATGGCCCGGGCCTTCGGCAGCGATCGCCCCGCCGCGATCATTGAAGACCTCGTCGCCATCGCCGGTGGCCTTGCCATCGTTTGCTGCCTCGGCCATGGCTGAATCTTCCACCCAAGACTTCGACGCCATCGTCGTGGGTGCGGGGCAGGCCGGCCCCTCGCTGGCGGTTCGCCTGGCCCAGGCCGGCAAGCGCGTGGCGATCATTGAAAGAAAGCTGGTGGGTGGCACCTGCGTCAACACCGGCTGCATGCCTACCAAGACCCTGGTTGCCAGTGCCCGGGTGGCGCGCCAGGTGGCGCGCGCTTCCGAGTACGGCGTGCAGGCGGGTCCGCCGGGTCCCTTCCAGCTACCCGTGGCGATGGCCCGCGCGCATGCCGTGACCGACAAGGCGCGAACGGGGAACGAAACCTGGCTGGGCGGTACCGAAGGCGTTGAGTTGATCCGTGGCCATGCGAGGTTTGTCGCCGGGGACACACTCGACGTCGACGGCCGCCGCATCCGTGCACCGCAGATATTCCTCAATGTGGGAGGCCGCGCCGCTATCCCGGACTTCCCCGGGGTGGAAGACATTCGGTATCTGACCAACGTCTCGATCCTGCAGCTGGAAACCCTGCCCCGGCACCTGGCCATCGTCGGCGGAAGCTACATCGGGCTGGAGTTCGCCCAGATGTTCCGCCGCTTCGGCAGCGAAGTCACGGTGATCGAACGGCAACCGTACCTCTTGCCCCGCGAAGACGCCGACATCTGCGATGCGATCAGGCAGATGATGCAGGCCGAAGGCATTACCGTACGGACCAGCGCCAACTGCATTGCATTGAAGCCCCATGCCGACGGCATCTCGGCCCGGGTGGATTGCACCGAAGGCGCTCCCGACATCCTGGCCAGTCATGTGTTGCTGGCTACTGGACGGCGTCCGAACACCGACGACCTGGGCCTGGATGTGGCCGGCGTACGCGTGAACGACCGCGGCTACATCGAAGTGGACGACACGCTCGCCACCAACGTCCCGGGAATCTGGGCGCTGGGCGACTGCAATGGCCGCGGTGCATTTACCCACACCGCATACAACGACTTCGAGATCGTCGCGGCGAACCTGCTCGATGGCGACAACCGCCGCCTGTCACAACGCATTCCCGGCTACGCGCTGTACGTCGATCCACCACTGGGCCGCGTGGGCATGAACGAAGCGCAAGCGCGCCAGGCAGGCCACGACGTGCTGGTATCGGTGCGGCCGATGTCGCGGGTGGGTCGAGCCACGGAAATGGGCGAGACCACCGGCATGATGAAGCTCATTGCCGATGCGAAGACACGCCTCATCCTGGGTGCGGCGATCCTGGGCATCGGCGGCGACGAAGCCATCCACGGCGTCCTGGACATGATGAGCTCCGGCCGCACCGTCGATGACCTGCGCTGGGCCGTCCCCATCCATCCCACCGTCTCCGAGCTATGGCCTACCGTGGCGTTGGGACTGAAAGCTCTGGGGTGAGGGCTGGGAGGGGGCGGTGGCCACCCTGGTCGCTAAGTCCTCGTCGGGCTTCGCCCTCCTGCGGAAGCGCTCCCAGGGTGGCCACCGCCCCCTCCCCTCCGACCCTTGAGTCAGAGCAAGTGAGTGATCGGTACGGGGTCAGAGTTATTACTCTGACCCCCCACCCCACGGTTCCGAAGGCTCTTCCCCACAACCCACCGTGGCGGCCGGAGGGAGGCGTCGGGTGGCGTTTTTCGGAACGCTTCCGCAGGAGGGCGAAGCCCGACGAGGACTTAGTGACGAAAGACGCCACCCGACGCCTCCCCGCGAAGCCGCCACACGCTACATCTGGCGGAACAGAGACATGTAGCCCTGGCTCACGGGTAAGGTTTCCTCGCGTCCCTTCAGGCGCAGCGATCCATTGCCGGCGTCGTGGCGGATCACCGAGACCACCTGGGCCAGGTTCACGATGGTCGACCGGTGCACCTGGCGGAACAACCGCGGATCGAGCCGGTCGAGCAATTCCCGGATCGAGGTACGGATCACCGCATCGCCCTGCGCCGTCACCACCGTGGTGTATTTGTGGTTGGCACGGAAGCAGACCACGTCGCTGACCATAATCAGCTTGGTCTCGCGGCCGGCGCTGGCGGTAATCCACACCAGCGGCGAGGCCACCGACGCCGGGTTCACCGCGTTCAGCTGGTCGAGCACCGCGCCACGCCGCTCCGCCTCGTCCATCGATGGCGTGCGGCGTCCCTGCAACCGGCGCACCGTGGCGTTCAGGCGTTCGCGCTCCACCGGCTTGAGCAGGTAATCCACCGCGCCAGCCTCGAAGGCATTCACGGCGTACTGGTCGTACGCCGTCACAAAGACGGGCAACGTGGCGGGGCTCACCTCGGGAAGCGCCATCGCCACTTCCAGCCCGGTCATGCCGGGCATGCGGATATCCAGGAATGCATAAGCGGGCTTGTGCGTGGCGATCGCCTCGAGCGCATCGGGGCCGGAGTCGGCGGTGGCCAGGATCTCCAACGCGGGCCAGGCCTCGCGCAACTGCGCCACCAGCGCCTCACGCAGCAGTTCTTCGTCGTCGGCAACGATACAGTCGATCATCACGCGTCCTCCGCCGGGATCTCACGCGGGATCTCGATGCTCGCCACGACGCCGCGGGGAATATTCGCCGTCACGCGCAGGCTGGCAGCAGGGCCATAGGTCAGGGCCAGGCGCTCGGTGATGTTGCGCAAACCCACACCCGTGCCCGAGCTGTCCTCGCGCAAACCCTCGCCGTCGTCGGCCACGCAGATGGTGACATGGCCCATGCCGTTGCCACCCCGCGCATTGATCCACACCGTGCCGCCGGCCTCGCGCGGCTCCAGGCCGTGGCGGATGGCGTTCTCCACCAGGGTCTGCAGCATCATCGCCGGCAGCCGGATGCCTTCCAGGTCCGCCGGTACGTCGATCTCGATATTGAGCCGCTCGCCCATGCGCACTTTCATGATCTCAAGGTATGAACGCGCGCGTTCCACCTCGCGCGCCAGGGGCGCGACGAAATTCCCTTCCTGCGGGAGCGAACGGCGCAGGTAAGTGATCAGGTTGCCCAGCATCTCGTCGGCCTTGGCCGGCGATGAACGGGTGAGCAGCTGCGCACTGGCCAGCGTGTTGTAGAGGAAATGCGGTTCCACCTGAGCGTTGAGCAGGTTCAGCCGCGCCAGCGCCAGCTCGCGCGTGGCGCGCACTTCGCGCATCTCCTCGCGCTCCTGCCGCCGGCTTTCCCGCACCCGGCGGTTGAGTGCGCGGGCGATGGCGTCGGCATTCTCGATGTTCGCGCCGTCATCGACGAACAGCAGGTCCATCCACGGATCGGTCGCCGGTTCGCAGAGCAGACGGATCGAAGAAGCTTCGTCATCGCCCACCACCTGCGCGCTGACGTGATCCACCGCCAGGCGATGACGTGGATGGGGATTGGGATGATCCCCCTGGTCGCGGACGCGGCGCGGCACAGTGGCGAAAAGCTGCAGGCTGTCATGGGCGGACTCGGTCACCCGCGCCCGGGGCAGTTCGCGCACGGCGGCTTCGAGCATGCCGAACGCCACTTCGGCGCCTACCGGCAGGTCGATGGTCCGCTGCTGGCGAATGGCCAAAGGCAGCGGGCCACTACCCGGGTGCAACAGGCGGATGCGGCGCACATGCACGATCACCCGCGCCATCTGCAGCAGCCCGGCACCCAGCATAGCCAGGATGAAAACCGTTACCAGGAAGCCGGGCAGGAAGTCGAAACTCGACAGGATCGAGACGGCTATGGCGAAAACCACGCCCCAGGCGACGAAATGGCGGAAGACGAAGGAAAAGGCAGACATGGGCGTTCTTCGAACCAGGTAGCGGTGACGTGGCCAGCTTCCCCGCCCCCGCCGTCACGGCGCAAGCGCGTTGCGACGAACGAAGGGCTGGGGGGCGCCAGCACACCGCGCAGGCCTCTTTCGACCTCCCCGGCGGGGGTGTCCACCTTCAAGCCTAGCAGGGCATGCAACCCCCTAGCGTGCCGGCATGAACCGGCGGTTCCGAAGCAGCGCCGCCGAAACCAGGGAAACAATCACTCCCACGGGGAATATCTCGGCGAACGTCATCGGCCAGCGATAGAACGGGTTGGCGTACTGGACCTTGAACTGCTCCATCTCGGCCTTGAACTGCGCAAGGGCCGCGCCGGAGACACCCTTGGCTTCCTGCTGGGCGACCATGGCCCGGGCATAACTGCCGGCGAAGTCGACATGGGCGATGGCGCACGATGCATCCCAGCAGACCACGTAGATCATCCCCGCGACGAAGCTGATGCCAAGGCCCAACCCCAGCGCAGGCCAGAATCCGATCACTCCCCCCAGGTCTATGTCGCGGCGACGCTTGATGGCGAGGAAAACCGCGCTCAGGCCAATCAGCATCGTCAGATAGCCGATCAGCATCCCGTAATGCATCATCGTCTGGCCGCTCATGCTGAGCGTCATGACGGACATCGGCACACCGACGATGAAGCCTGCGATCAGACCGTAAATCACGATGGTTCGAAGCATTTGAAACTCCCCTTGGGTCAGGTCCGAGGGCTCATCTGACCCCGGGACGCCAGCGCAAATCCATCGCCCAAACGGGTGATTGGCTGGAAATCCCCCATTTTCATGGCAAGTTAGGCAATGAGCCCGAGCTCGCGTGCCCGGTTGACGGCGTCGGTCCGTCGCACTGCACCCAGTTTCTCGTAAAGGCGGGCCAGGTGGGTCTTGACCGTGTTGGGCGAGACCTCCAGCCGGCGGGCGATCTCCTTGTTGGAATGGCCCGCCGCCAGCTCCTTCAGCACGATCAGCTCACGCGGGCTGATGCCGAGCGAAGCTACCGCCTGGGGGTTGCCGTCGAACGGCACCGCCTTTGGGCGGACCAGAAGCCGCGCGCCAAGGAAGACACCGAGTGCCAGGAAGGCGACGGCGACCAGGGCAAGGTAGATGTCGCCCGGCCGGGACCGGGCCAGGCGGTCGTATTCGAGCCATTGCAGCGCAAGCGCCCCAACCGCCAGGGCCGCGCCGTACGCTGCTATCGATTTCCATAGGCCCCGCTTCATGGCGGGAGATTATCGCCATTTCCGCGGTGGCGATCAGCGGTAGGAGCAGGGTGGGCTAATGCTTGCCACCCTTCGATCCGATGTCACCTGGTTGCCCGGTCTTCGGCTTGCTTGGCTCTGGCAAGGGCTTGCCTTCCTGCCGCGCCTTTTTCTCGATGTCCTGGCCGGGTACGGCGGGTGGACGGTTCTTTTCGTTGGCCATGGCACTGCCTCGACTCGTGGATATGCCCCCCGACGCTAGGGTGACCGCTGTGCACGATTGGTGACTTTTATGGGAACAGGATTGAAGCGTAGTTGCGCGCGCCGTGGATGACATGAAGTACATCGATGAAGGCGGAATCATCGACCACGCGATAGAAGATCTGATAGCTGCCATAGACGCGGTGCCGGACACCCATATGCTCATACCGGGGCACCAGCGGGAATGCGAGCGACATCTCAGCGAGATCGTTGCAGGTCTGGTGCAACTCCTTCACGAACGAGAGCGCGCGGCGTGGATTGTCTCGGGCAATGTAGTCGCCGATGGCCTCCAGATCGGCCTCGGCGTCAGGCAATATGCGAACAATCACGCTTTGTCTTTCACCATCGCCGCGTACTTCTTTTCCAGACGGTCAAACACCTGACCAGCAGGTTTGCCGCGACCCGCATCAGAATCGGCGACACCGCGCGCGATAACCGCATCGAGCGCTTCGAGCTGTGCTTCGCGCTCCTGAATGAGACGCACGCCTTCTCGCAGCACTTCGCTTTTGGAACCGTATCGGCCGGACTTAACCAGGGTGGTCACGTATGTCTCAAGCCGTTGACCGAGATCGCCACTGATCATGCCCATGTCCTTCCGTGTTTCATTGCGGCCATATTGCATCACTTATTAACTATTATCAACAAGATAATGCCATAAAAAAAGCCCGGCGCCACCGAAGCGGCGCCGGGCTTTCAACGCGGTGCTATCAACGGAAGATGTTGAACAGGCCGCTACGCAGGTAGATGTCGAAATTAGCCACGTTCAAGGTGCCGATGCCGGCGCCCGGCTCGTAGCCGCCCTTGCCCGCATAGAACCAGTTGTCGCCCGACTTGATGTCGTTGAACGGGGTCAGGGCACCACTGCCGAACACCAGGTGCATCGCGTACACCTGCGGATTCCACAGGCCGATGCGATGACCGGTGCTCTGCCGCAGCAGTGCGCTGATGCCGTTCAACTGCGGCGCCACGAAGCTGGTGCCGCCGTTGCCTTCCGACACGCCGCCATCCGTAGTGGAAACCACGATGTAGCCGGTTTCCGGATCCGCATTGAGCGAGATATCCGGCAGGTTACGGCCGGGGAACTTCGCAGGCAGCTTCAAATAGGTGAATGGACCATCCACGTCGTTGTAGACGAGAGCCTGGTTCTTTTCACTGGTCTTCACGCCAGGGGTGAGCTGCTGGTACCACGGCGCACGCCAGTACACGCTCACGCCACCGCCAGCGCCCACGGAGAACACGTTGATGTTCTCATTGAAGTTCTTCTGGAAATAGGTCTGGATGTAGTCCCAGCCCCAGACGCTTTCGTTCTTTATCTGCGCGGTCGGGCCCGGGGTGACGCCATCGGGACCGAGGAACGCATACTTGAACGGGCGCGTGGTGCCGCCGGCGCCAGTGATGTACGGATCCGATGCCGGAGAATCCACGCTCAGTGGCGCGCTGAAATCGCCAACGCCGGTACCGGTACCCAGGCCGCGCACGGTGTCATAGGCACCCGAATCGCCGGTGGCCGCGAACACTGACTGACCCTGCGCCGCCGCTTCCATGAAGATCTGGTGGAACAGCTGCAGGTCACCCACGTCGGTGGTGTCGGTGTCGCTGGCGCCGTCGATGTTCAGCGCCGCGAAGTTGTACATTTCAGGCGAGCCCCAACTGGTGGAGATGCTCTCGGCCTTGTTGTCCACCACCGCCTGAATGAAGGCGTCGGTGAAGCCGTTGCCGGCGTTCGGGGCGTCGTACACGATGATGTCGGCATCGGGTGCCAGGCCACCGGACTGCTGCACATCCAGCGCCGTCTCGCCACTGCCGCCGTCGAACACGCCACCTCCGTCCACCAGCACGTGGGTGATGCGGTTCTTCTTGGTCTTCAGGCCAATGCCGTCCCAATAAGCCTGGGCGTCGGCGGGATAGAAGTTCGACAGCGTGACAATGGCGACGGTACTGCCCTTGCCGGTGATGCCGCGGTTGTAGAGCGGATTGATGTTGTAGAAATTGGCCACGTCACCGACGGTGAATTCGCCTTCCACGCCCGACGCCGTGGGGTTGCCCGAAGCGGGCTTGGCTGGCGTCGCGGACTTCGCCGAGAGCGTCTTGGCGCTGAAGCTCGGCAGCGCCGGCGCGGCTCCCACCGCCCTGACGCGATGCGAAATGTATTTCGGCTCGCTGGACAGGCCGGTGGTTGCAATCACCAGGTTCGCCACGGCCGTCGGCAGCTTCACCGCGGTGGCGGGTTTGCGGAAGCGCTGGCCGGTTTCCACCGAGGTGTAATCGTGGAAGCTGGTACCAAAGGTCGCGCTTAACTGCGACAGGTTGCCGGTGGCGCGGATGGCCATGCGGTTGCCAAGTACTTCGGTCTGCAAGCCGTTCTTCTTCAGGAACGACTGCACGGTGGCAAGGTCCGCGTCGCTGGCGCCGTACTGACGGGCGAAGTCCGCGGTGGAGAGGAATTTTTGGAAATTCTTGTTGCCGGGCGTAACGGTGTCGCGGATGTACTTCTCGAGTGCGTCCTGGTTGCGCAAGCGCAGGGCGACCGTCACCGAACCCATCTGGTTGGTGTCGGATTTACCGTTGTCCACGGCGGGCAAGGCATCGACGGCAAGCGTCGCGCCGGCAAAGCCGGCCAGGCCGAGTGTGAGGGACGCTGCCAATAGCGTGCGGCGGAAATAGGTGCTCATCGGTACTTTTCCTTGAAGGCATTGAAAGCTGGCCCAAAGACCGCCTCGGCCTGCTTGATAAGCACCGCACGGGGAATCACGCCGTACCAGCGCCGCTTGGGGGTCCAAAGACGAGTGCGGACGCCCGTTACCGGGCGGCTGAGCAGGCACTGCCTCCGAAGACCCCTTGCACGACCTATGTCTGGTGACCCCTAGTACCGAGCCCCTCATGCAGGCAGCGACGCCTCGGCCAGGCCGTATAGCGTTGCACTACCAAACCTTTGGAACCTCCCGGCGACACCCCGCGTCCCCTTCCCCCGGCAGAGTGTCGACTTTTTGACGCTAGCGCGTTTTACAAAGAATGTGGAGAGGGATTATTTTCATTTTTCAGCCCGTCACACGAAAATCAATCACTTACGTCGAAAAATAGGTCTTTCGGCGGAGGGCTTGCTGTGTTGTGGCGAGGAGGTTAACACCGCCGTCGGTAGGGTCCAGCCTTCTGGCAGGGGCAAGACCCAGGTGCGCGAAGCATCATTAGGCGCCGGAGGGTGGGAATCGCATCCCATCGCGGCTGACACCCCCCCCCCCGCAGGAATATCCCCGATGGTCATGCGTTTGTCCTGCTTCATTGCCCTGTTCGTCCTGTCACCGCTCGCCGCCGCGGCATCGCCGACTCCGGCCATGGTCGCAAGGCAGGCACAGGCCGCTCTGGAGCGTGCGACAACCACCCATGGGCCTGGCGCGGTGGTGCTGATCGCCCAAGGGGACAAGATCATCTATCGCGCCGCACAGGGAAGCGCGCAGATAGAACTGGGCATGCCTCTTAAAGCGGACCAGGCGTTCCGGATCGCCTCGGTCACCAAGATGTTTACGGCCGCCATGGTGTTGAAGCTTGCCCAACTCGGGAAACTGTCGCTTGACGACACTCTGGCGACCTATGTTCCCGGCATCGCCAATGGCCAGGCGATCACGCTGCGCCAGTTGCTTAACCATACGGCGGGGGTTTCGGACATCGTCGACGACCCGCAGCCAGGCTTTTTTGCCCGGAAGGTCGATACGGCGACATTGATTGCCGAAATCAAGAAACGCGCGCCAGCGTTTTCGCCCGGAACACGTTTCTCCTACTCGAATGCCGGCTATATCCTGCTTGGCGCGGTTATCGAGAAGGTAACCGGCGAGCCTTGGCAGGATGCCGTGCGGACGAACCTGATCGAACCACAGGGCTTGAAAAACACCGGTTATGGCGACAACGCCAGGATCATCCCGGGACGCGTCGCCGGCTACACAACCGACAATGCGGACCATCATGTCGAGAACGCGTCATATATCAACGCCAGCGTGCCGGCCGCCGCTGGTGCGCTGGTATCCACGGCGGATGATCTCTTGCACTGGATGCGCGCGTTGGCGCAAGGGAGAGTCATCGGGCGTGACGGCTTTCAGCAGATGATGACCGTGCCTGCTGGTGCAGCGGGTGCCTCGGCGCACCCTTACGGGTTCGGCATGTATGTCTGGCAGGTGCGCGGAAAAAAAATGGTTGGACACACCGGACAGATCGATGGGTTCGCGTCTGCGTTGGCGTATCTGCCCGGGCGGGACATCACCATCGTGGTGTTGGCCAATGACGACAACTTCGACGCCAGGACCATGGCCCGCCGAATGGCGGCGATTGCCCTGGGGCAGCCTTACGCCACGCCGGTCGCGGTCACCCCCAACAACGAACAGTTGCATGCCCTTGAGGGCGTCTATCGCGTCGACGACGACGCCACGGAAACGCTTTCCATCAGGGAGGGGCGCCTCTACAGCCAGCGCAGCAAGCACCACGAGGTGCCCTTGATGCTCACCGCAGACCAGGGGCTTTATTTCGTGCCTGACGAGCTGAGCTATTTCACGCCGGTGCGTGATGCGAGCGGCAAGGTCGTTGGGTTGGATTATTTCGAGGGTGGTGATGGCCCAGCGCTATCGATGCCGCGAATTGGCGGTGGCAGTGCGGCCCATTAGCCAACTTGCCTGGGCGGACCGTCGGATACGCCCAGGCAGGACATGAGGGCATCTGCGTGCCAGCACTCAGTCGGAGCTGATCAGCCCTCGTCAGCCTTGAAGTCCAGCGCCACGCCGTTGATGCAATAACGCAAGCCCGTCGGCGGTGGCCCGTCCGGGAAAACGTGGCCCAGGTGGCTGCCGCAGCGGCTGCAGTTCACTTCCACGCGGATCATGCCGTGACTTGTGTCGCGGGCCTCGTCCACCGCGCCGGGAGCGGGGGTGTCGAAGCTCGGCCAGCCCGTACCGCTCTCGAACTTCTTGCCCGAAGCGAACAGCACCTGGCCGCAACCGGCGCAGGCGAAGCTGCCCTCGCGCTCTTCGTGCAGCAAAGCGCAGCTGCCTGGGCGCTCGGTGCCGTGGCCGCGCATCACCACGTACTGTTCGGGGGTGAGAAGGCGGCGCCATTCCTCGTCGGTATGGGTGACGGGGTAAGTCTTCTGTGCGGTAGCCATGCCGTTGCTCCTTGGGGCCAAATGGGCAATCCCCTAAGTGATAGCGCAAGCGGGGTTATTCAACCGCGAAGGCGCCCCAGCACCCAGTGCGCCACCGCGGCGATGGGCAGGCCGAACAGGAACAGGTGGAAGGAAATGCTCATCGCCATGCGCCAGGGCACGTGCGTGGTCTGGAAGGGTGCGGCCGACAGCGGCAGGACGACCCAGTTCATCACCACGTATGCCGCCAGCCCATAGACGATGCCCCACAGCGCGTAGTGCCTCGACAGCGTGGCCGAACGTAGAACCGCTGCCACCCAGACGCCTGCGAACACCAACGACATCGCCCAGTGAAGCAGCGCGCCAAATACGGCGCTGCCCATGCCACCGTCGAATGCCGCGCGGCCCTCGATGCCGCTGGCGATCGACTGGAACACCTGGATCGGTGTCACGCCGAACGATTGCTGGATGGGAAGCGCCGGCACGATCTCCACGATCGCAGCCACCGTGCCTGCGGCGAGCGTCGCCATAAGCCATCGATTCATCGCGTTCTCCCCACCTGCGTTGAAGTGAAAATTACAGGCCAATTTCTTCGACCACAAGCCAATTGGCCCGCTTCGACCGCAAGAAATTGGTCGTTTACTGGCAAGGGCTTGCGAAGGATGTTGCACCCCTACGGCAAAATGCCGACTTGGGGAACGTCAACATGTTCGTACACAACCGCCGCCACGCGTTGGCGCTGGGGCTCGCCCTTGCACTTGCCACACCGCATGCCTTCGCCCAGTCCAATGCTTCGGGCACGATCTTCGGCCAGGTGCCGGTGCAGCCGGGTACCACCGTTCGCATCGCCAATGTCGACACGGGTCTTAGCCGCGATATCACCGCGGACAGTTCCGGGCGCTATCGCGCCGCATCGCTTCCCGTGGGCCGCTACACGGTAACCCTGTTGCAAGGCGGCACAAGCGTCGCCACGCGCGACAACGTCAACGTGACCATCGGCTCGGGCAGCGAGGTGTCGTTTGGTGGCGGCGAAAGCACCGCTGGCGCCAAGACCCTGGAAGGCGTGCAAGTGGTGGCCAATGCCCTGCCGGCGATCGACGTATCGACCACCGATTCGCGCACGGTGCTGACCTCCGAGCAGCTGCAGAAAATTCCCGTGGCCAGGGACGTCACCTCCACCGCGCTGCTGGCGCCGGGCGTGGTATCGGGCGATTCGCGCTATGGCAACGTAGTCAGCTTCGGCGGCTCCGCCGCATCGGAGAACGCGTACTACATCAACGGCTTCCCGGTCACCAATCCGCTCACCTCGATCGGCCTGACACAGCTTCCCTTTGACGCGATCGACCAGCAGCAGGTGTTGACGGGTGGCTACGGCGCCGAGTTCGGCCGCTCCACCGGCGGCGTGATCAACATCATCACCAAGCGTGGCGGCAACACCTGGAAGGCCGGCGTGGCGGCGTACTGGTCGCCCGAAGCGCTGGAAGCATCGCCACGCAACATCTATGTGCCGCACAACGGTACACCGATCGACGGCACGCTCAACCGCTACCAGAACGACAACAAGGACAATACGTTCGAATACGGCGCCTACATCAGCGGCCCGCTGGTGGAAGACCGCCTGTTCGTCTATGCCACGGCCGAGATGACCCGTGCGCATGATGTGAACGTACAGCCCATCGGCGCGGCCGGCGGTTACCGGGAAAGTGAATTCCGCACGCCGCGATGGTTGGCGAAGATCGACTGGAACATCACCGACAACCATATCCTCGAGCTCACGGGCTTTTCCGACAAAACCAATGAGCAGCGCGACGCCTATGCCTTCGACTACACCACGCTCACCCATTCGAACGTACTGGCAAGCCGTACCCATCTGAAGAATGATCCCACGGTGGGGCCTACTGGCCAGAACGGCGCGGATACGCACATCGCCAAGTACACCGGTTACATCACCGACAACCTTACCGTCACTGCGCTGATCGGCAAGCAGACAAGCCAGCACGTGAACCTCATTTCCGGCTCCGATCCAAGCTGCCCTTCGATCGGGGACAATCGCCCCGTACCTCCGGACCAGATCATCAAAAGCTCCTGCCAGGCAGGAAGCGGCCCCGTGAGCGATGCGTTTACCCGTGACAGCACGCTGGCGCGGCGTTTGGACGTGGAATGGCGCCTGGGTAGCCACGACCTGCGCGCAGGTATCGACAACCAGGTACTACGTTCGGATACCGGCACCGAGATTCCCGGCGGTTATGGCTGGGTATACAGCCACTCGGACGATCCGAATTCACCGGTCCTTCCCGCGTTGGGGGTGAACGGTGCGCCGGGCGGCAATGGCGACTATGTGGTGAAGAACTACAGCACCACGCTTGCCAATGTCACGGTGAAGCAGCAGGCGCAGTATGTGGAGGACCGCTGGCAGATCGGCGACCGTTACCTGCTTTCCATCGGCCTGCGCAACGAGCAATTCAGCAACTACAACAGCGACGGCATTGCTTATGTAAAACAGCGTCATCAGCTGGCCCCGAGGCTCGGCGCCACCTGGGACGTGTACGGCGACTCCACGTTCAAGGTGTATGCCAACGCCGGGCGCTACCACATTGCCCTTCCCAACAATGTGGCTGTGCGCGGCGCCTCAGGCTCTCTGATCACGCAGGAGTACTTCGCCTACACCGGGTTCGACCCGGTGACCGGGGTGCCTACCGGCCTAACTCCCCTCGGCCCGGGCCCGGTATCGGCAAATAACGAGTTCGGCGAGGCACCCGATCCGCATATCGTGGCCAAGAAAGGCATCAGTTCCCATTACCAGGACGAGTACATCCTCGGTTTCGACAAGCAGCTGACGCAGGAATGGAACTTCGGCGCGAAGGCCACCTATCGCAATCTGCGCAGCGCCATCGACGACTTCTGCGACCCGCGTCCATTCGCCAACTGGGCGGTACGCAACGGCTACGACCCCTCCAACACCGCTAATTTCATCTGCGCCCTGTTCAACCCCGGACAGGGCGGGGAGTTCTACTACGACGTAGACGGCAATGGCACGCTCGAGGATATCAAGCTCAGTGCCAAGGACATGGGCTACCAGAAACTCAAGCGCAAATACCTGGCGCTGGACACGTATCTGGAGCACCCCTTCGACGGTCGCTGGTACGGCCGCATCGACTACACGCTTTCGCACAGCTTCGGCAACGACGAGGGACAATTGCTTTCTGACCTCGGCCAGGCAGACGTGTCCCAGGTGCAGTCATGGGACTTCCCGGAACTGATGATCGGCAGCAATGGTCCGCTACCCAACGACCGCCGCCACCAGATCAAGGCGTTCGGGTATTTCCAGGCCACGCCCGAATGGCTGTTCGGCGCCAACCTCTTCGTGGCTTCCGGCCGGCCGAAGAATTGCCTGGGCATCGATCCGGATCGCAACGACATCGCTTCGGGATATGGCTCGTCGTTCTTCTATTGCAACCTCTCCCATGCCAACCCCCCGGTGTACGAGTCCACACCACGTGGATCGCAAGGACGGCTGCCATGGACCTGGCGCCTTGATCTGAGTTCCACCTGGAAGCCGGCATTCGCCGATCACAAGCTGGCCTTCCGTGCCGATGTGTTCAACGTCTTCAACCATCAGGTCATCCAGAACATGAACGAACGGTTCAACACCGGCTCCACGACTTCATTCGCCCCGGCCTATGGACAGGCGATCAGCTACAGCCAGCCGCGCTCGTTCCGGTTCTCGATGATGTACGACTTCTCGTTGTAGGAAGCACATTGACCCCCTACCCCATAATGAAGGACAGTCCGTCGTGAATGGGCCACCTTGGGGTAGGGGATTGTTCCTGGAGCTGGACGGCCGCGGGCCGCGACATGCGCAGTTGACGCGCGCACTGAAGGAGGCGATCCGCAGTGGCCGCCTTCCGGCGCATACGCGCCTGCCGCCCACGCGCGAGCTGGCCCTGAGCCTCGGGCTGTCGCGCAGTACGGCGCTGGCAGCCTACGAGCAGCTGCAGGCAGAGGGTTTCCTTGAAAGCCGCCAGGGCTCGGGGAGTTTCGTGGCTCCGCAACAGGTTGCTCCCACGCCGTCAAAGGTTCCGCCGGCACTCGAAGTGGCGCCCCCTTCACGTTATGTGAAGCGCCTGCGCGAAGGCATCGGTCGCGCGGTGGGCAGGCGGCATTACGGCCTGCGCTACAACCTGCAATACGCCGAGCCCCTGGTTCAGCCGGGCCTGGCCGAACGCTGGAGCAAGGAGATCGCCCACGCCGCGGCCTATACCGATACCGACTATCCGCGCACGCAAGGACTGCCGGCGCTTCGCGAAGGCATTTGCGATTACCTTGCGCGACGCCGGGGTGTGGTGGCCAGCACCGACGACGTGATCATCGTCAACGGCGCCCAGCAGGCGTATTCCCTGTGCGCGCGCGTGCTGCTGGACGAAGGCGACCGCGTGGCGCTGGAGGACCCGCACTATTTTTCCGCGTACCAGATCATGCGCGTCCATGGCGCGGAGATCGTGGGCGTGCGCACCGACGAAGACGGGATGGTCTGCGAAGAACTCCCCGCCGAGCCCGCGCGGCTGGTGTGCGTAACGCCTTCGCACCAGTTTCCCGGCGCCAGCCTGATGTCGTTGCCGCGCCGCCTTCAACTTATCGCCTATGCCGAGAAACACGGCAGCTGGATCCTCGAGGACGACTACGACGGCGAGTTGCGGTTCGACGGCCATCCGCTGGCCGCCCTGCGCGCGCTGGACGAGGCCGCGCGGGTGATCTACGTGGGCACCTTCTCCAAGGTGCTGTTTCCTTCGTTGCGCCTGGGTTACATGGTGGTGCCGCCAGCCCTGCGCGAGGATTTCCTCGCCGCCAAATGGCTGAGCGACCTGGCCAGCCCCGCCATCGAGCAGGCCGCGCTGGCGGCGCTGATCGCCGACGGCAGTTTCGAGCGGTTCTTGCGCGCGGGAATAAAGGACCTGAAGCTCCGCCGCGATACCCTGCTCGACGGCCTGCGCACGCACGTGGGCGACCGGCTTGAGATTTATGACCCGCCGGCGGGCATGCATATCGTGGGCTGGTTTCATGGCATCGACGAGGCACACGCCGAGCGCCTGATCGAGCATGCCGCGTCGCGCGGGCTTGGCCTGCACCCGATGGCGCCCTTCTACCTTGATCCGCCCTCGCGGCCGGGATTGCTGCTCGGTTATGCCGGCATGTCTTGCGCGGAGATACGCGAAGCCACGCGCCTGTTCGGCAGCTGCCTGCGCGAGCTGGGACTTTGAACCAGGGACTACGGCCATGAAACTGCACCGACTCGTCCTTCCCGTCCTGCTGGTGCTTTCCGTGCAGGCCCACGCCACCGACATCGTGGTCTCGGCGGCAGCATCGCTCACCAATGTCTTCGGCAGCGTGGCCAAGGCCTATGAAAGCAAGCATCCTGGCACCCACGTGGTGCTGAATTTCGCGGCCTCCGACGTGTTGCTGCAGCAGATCGCCAACGGCGCGCCGGCCGACGTATTCGCCTCCGCCGATGAAGCAGCGATGGACAAGGCGCAGGCGCAGGGCCTGGTGCGGAAAGAATCCCGCCGCGACTTCGCCGCCAACGAGCTGGTGCTGATCGTTCCCGTCGCCGGGAAATTTATCCCCGCATCGCTCAACGACCTCACCTCGAAGAACGTGGGCAAGGTGGCCATCGGTGACCCGGCCTCGGTACCGGTGGGCCGCTACACGAAAGCTGCACTGGAAGCGGCGAAGCTCTGGGAGCCGGTGTCGGCCAAGGCGGTACTGGCGCAGAACGTGCGCCAGGCGCTGGACTATGTGGCACGCGATGAGGTGGACGCCGGCTTCGTCTTCGCCACCGATGCCACGGTCGCCGCCGGCAAGGTTCGCGTGGCGATGCGCGTACCCACGCCCACGCCGATCATTTACCCCTTGGCCGTGGTCACGCAGTCAAAGCAAGCGGCCGAAGCCCAGGCCTTCGCTGATTTCGTGCTGTCACCGGAAGGCCGGGGCTTGCTGGCCAAGGCCGGCTTTCATCGTCCCTAGTCTGCCGCTGCACCCGTATTCACCTTGAACAAAAGGACACTGAGGATGAAGGCTCCCCACTTCACTGCTGCCATGGGTTCGATATTGTTGCTGCTGGCAGGTCTCGCGCATGCCAGCAACCCGAAGCTTCCCCCGGATCTTGCCAAAGCCGCAGCCGACTACGACCAGGCCCAGATCCATTCCGACCGCGCGGGACTGGAGAAGGCACTCGCCGACGACTGGATCCTGGCCAACAGCTCCGGCAAGACGCAGACCAAGCAGGAGTTCATCGCCGAATCCGTAGCTCCGGGCTCAAGCATTGAACCGTACACCGTACAGGACGAAACAATCCGCGTATGGGGCGACGGAGCAACGCTTGCGGGCCTGGTGGACTTCAGGGGCAAGAGCCAAGGTAAGCCTTTCCAGGTGCGCATGCGCTTCGTGGATGTCTGGCGCAAAAAGGATGGTCGCTGGCAAGTGGTCTATACGCAGGCCGCGCGAGTTCCTTAGCTGTTAGAACTTTCCAGCGTTTTCCAGCACCCAGGAAGACATAGTGCGCGCAGGACGCCCGATGACGTCGGGCACAGTCGGAAGCACGGGCTCCAGTTTTCCTTCAAGCACCGGCTCAAAACTTTCCGCAATCATTGCCGCGTAATGTTCGCTCATTCCGGCGCTTATCATATCGGCGACGAACTCTCCTGAACTAACAGGGGTATAAGCGGCATTAAGCCCAGCAGCACGATTGATCAGGGTGATCACCTCTTCGGTGCTAAAGGCTTCAGGGCCGGTCAGTTCCAGAAACTGCCCGTCATGCTTGTCTGTCGCCATGGCAACAGCAGCCACATCGGCAATATCTCGTGAATCGATAAAGCTGATCTTGCCGTCACCCGCTGCTAAGCGAAGGTTGCCACTCTTAATCGCCGTGCCATAGAAATTTGCAAAATTGTCCATGAACCATGTCGGGCGCAGAACAACAAAGGGGTTGCCGGACGCTTGCAAAAAAATCTCGCTGTCTCGTTTGGAGTTCTTACCGTCTTCTGCTCCCATACCAGAAAGGAAAACAATCTTTCTGGATCTATCCGCAACGGCCAACTCGAGAAAAGCTTTTGTAAATTCGCCTTCGTCCTGCGTTCCAGCAGGATTCATCACAAAAACAGTCGACACATCTTCCAACGCCAAAGCGAAAGTCGATGGATCAGTGAAATCAAATTTGATGCCTTCCGCACCTGCAATAGCTGCCACGCCTGTTCGCGAACCCGCCCTCACACGCAAGCCCATGCGAACAAGAGAAGCCGTCAAAGGGCGTCCTATGTTTCCGTTGGAAACAGATACAAATACTTTTTTCATAAAGTGACAGTCCTTGTGAGCCGGCGATATGGGCCGGAAAAAACGACCAATCCAGGCAGCGGAGCCGGTACGAACCATCGACGCCCTCTTAAACCGTGCTCAGGCACTGGCCACCCTGGCTGGCAGCGAGCGTGCAGTCGTGGCAGGACGACGATGGTGATGCGACCGCAAGCGGTTGGCTAGATAGGATAGGTCTGAAAATAGCCGCTATTGTGATCCGGCGACCACGGGCGATCGCGTGAACGCCATTCGCTCAAGGAGAATTTGCGCCCAATGTGGAGCAATGGCGCACTCTTCGCGCATGCGCGCGATCTCCCAGTTCCATCGGACCATCTTTTCACGAGACTGAGCAACCTTCAGCACCTCGTGCACTAGGTCGTTATGCCGTTCGCGGATGCGTTTCAGGCGTCCAAGCCAGCGGTGGAACTGCCCCAGTCGGGTGTCACGCCGATCGAACAATCCCTGCGTCAGCTCGTACAGGATAGCTACCTGGCTGGCGAAGCTCAGGCGGCGCAGTACCGGCTCGGAGGCGACGGGATCGGAAGGAGGAAGGCAGGCCACGATGCATGATTCGAGGCTACCTTCAATGCGGGCGGACAGCACCATCACTTCGCCGATCACGGCGTAAATTTCGCTTTCTTCCATGACTGGCATCGATAACTCCAAGCGGTGCGCCACCCTCACCAAGAGGGTGGCGACGTGCCGGGTTCGAAAAACCGTACGAAAAACAGCAAAGAACGGTCCGGGGTAAACCCGCACCGGCACGCCGCCAAAAGCGACGCGTGAGCGCCGCGATACTTTCGCGGCGCCTTTGCTGTTTTCGTAAACGGGTTTTCGAAGCCCGATTACCTCGTCGGAGGTAACCCTGCGATGGTGCCCGCCGCGCCGCTGACAGTCGATAGTAAGGGTCGCAAAGTTCACCGACACTTCCTATCGTAGCTTGCTCAATCTGCAGCGATGCAGAAGGATCATTAGGGGTCAGAGTCATAACTCTGACCCCACACGGCTTTAGCCCGCGGACACTTGGTTCCGACCCGCCGCCTTCGCCTTGTACAGAGCCGCGTCGGCGCGGGCGATCAATTCCTCGAACAACCGCGGAAGTCCATCGAGCCGTCAATGCCCGCCTCTTTCATCCGCCTGGATCCGCCAGGTGGATACGGCCATCACGGATCTCCAGCACTTCATCACCCAGTGCATCGGCGTCGGCCGGATCATGTGTGATCACGATCATGGGAAGATCAAATGCCGATTGCAGCTCGTTCAGCTCTTGCCGCAGCCGCCCACGCAACGCCGGATCGACCGCCGAGAACGGTTCGTCCAGCAACAGGATGTCCGGCCCCGCAGCCAAGGCGCGGGCCAGCGCCGTACGCTGCTGCTGGCCGCCCGACAGCTGCGAGGGATAGCTGCGCAATACCGCTTCCAGTTCCAACGCCTTGATCCAGCGCGCCGATGTATCGTCCATGCCGCCCCGCGACGGATTGCGCAGGCCCGCTTTGCGACCGAAACGAATGTTCTGCACCACCGTCAGGTGCGGGAAGAGTGCGTAGTCCTGGAAAAGATAGCCGCATCGCCTGTCCTGGGCAGCGATATCCACGCCCTGGTCAGAGTCGAACAACGTACGGCCGTTGACCACGATGCGTCCGTGGTCGGGCCGCAACAAGCCGGCGACGGCGCGCAGGGTAAGCGTCTTGCCCGCGCCAGAAGGACCGTAGATCACCAGGCGACGCTTGTCCGTAGCAAAGGCGACATCCAGTTCGAAGCGTCGATGGTCGCTGATGGCTACGTGGCGGATGGCAACATCGATACTCATGAGCGACGCCTTCCCGGCGCGAGCCGTCCGGCAATCAGCAACACCACCACGCAGGTGATCGAGGCCACCACCACCAGGGTGGTCGCGCCGGCATCGTCACCGGCCTGCACGGCAGCGAAGATCGCGGTGGAGAGTGTCTGCGTGCGCCCAGGCATGTTGCCGGCGATCATCAGCGTGGCGCCGAATTCGCCCAGTGCACGCGCAAAGGCCAACAGCGCACCGGCGGTGATCCCACGCGACGCCAGCGGCAACAGCACGCGGAAGAATATTGCAGGCCCTTTAAGGCCAAGCACGCGCGCCGCCGCCTCGTATTCGGCATCGACGTTTTCGAAGGCCGCCTGCGCGGCCTTCTGGATCATCGGGAAAGCCACCAGCGTGGAGGCGATCACCGCGCCCTGCCAGGTGAAGACGGGACTCAAGCCCCAGTGGTCGAGCCACGCACCCACGGTGCCACGGCGGCCGAGCAATACCAGCAGGTAGTAACCCAGGACGGTGGGCGGCAAGACCAGTGGCAAGGTGAGCAATGAATCGACGAGGTCGCGCCAGCCCGAGCGCCAGCGCGACAGGCCATAGGCCACGGACACGCCCAGCACCAGGTTGATGGCAGTGGCCCACAAGGCGACCTTCAACGACAGCAGCAGGGGTTGCAGGATGTCCAGGGCGTACGCGTCCATCTATAGTCGGCCCGGTCATGATCGCAAAAAGGACACGCCAATGCGCCGCCTGTTCGCCCTGAGCCTGCTGGCCTGTTTCACGCTGGTATCGCGTGCCGCCGATGCGCCATCCATCCGCCTCGTCGGTATCGGCAAGCCTGCGATCACCCTCGATGCCACGGCCCTCGCCGCCATGCCACGTACGACGGTGCAGGCAGGCGCGCATGGCGCGACGCCCACAGCCTGGGAAGGCGTGTCGATGCTGGAACTGCTCCGCAAGGCTGATGCCCCGCTGGACCAGGCATTACGCGGAAGGGCGCTTGCCAGCTTCGTTCGGGTCACGGCAAGCGATGGCTACCAGGTGGTTTTCAGCCTCAGCGAACTCGATGCCGCCTTCGGCGCGACGAAGGCGATCCTGGCCGATCGCCATGAAGGCAAGCCTTTGGATGCCACGGACGGCCCTTTCCGCCTGATCGTGCCGGGCGACAGCCGCCCCGCGCGATGGGAACACGGCGTGATATCGATCGAAGTGGTCGACGGCGGGACCACCACCCGCGCCTCAGGGAAGCCCTGACCGCGCTCAGCGCCCTCGCACGTGCAACCAGCGCGTGCGTCGCTTGATCGTCCGCAGCACCACGAACGACAGCACTCCCAAACCCAGGGCCCATAGCCAGATGCCGTCGTCGTCGAGCCACGCCGACCACGACTGCTGCTCGATGAGAAGGTCCCGCACGGCTTCCAGGACGAAGAAGGCCAGCGCCACGCCCAGCACGCCGTTATATTCCCGGCGAAGGACGGTGCGGCCACTGAGTGGAAGATTGGGCCTTCGCCACCGCGAGAAATCGGGGATGAAGGCCGGTGTCCGCGAAGCCCAATGGACGTAGTCCTGGCCGTGAAGGTCCGCCAGGAAACGCTCCTCGGCAGCCACGATGCGCTCGATGGCCAGCGCATACAGGGCAAGCGCCAGCAAGGTGAACCACAAGGAGCCCGTGGCAATGCACAGGCCCGTGACCACCACGCCATTGGCCAGGTACAACGGATGCCGGACCAGCGAATAAGCCGAATCCGTGTTGAGCGTCGCCGCGCGCTGCTCGCGTGTGTTCCTGCCCGAGGTATCCGCGGGCACGTAGCCCACGGTGAGCCAACGCATCACCAACCCCAGGATCGACACCACCATGCCCAGCACGGTGACGTCGTCGGTCATCGCGTCGCCCAACGTATTCCCGGGGGTACCCGGCCACAGCAAGGCAGCGGCAAGACACGGCAGGATGATCACGCCCATGCCGCCGCGATGGCGGAACAGCCATTCACCCTGTGCTTCGATGGATTCGGTCATGCGGCGCGGCATGGGCTACTCGCTGGCGGGGGCACGCCTACTTTGGCCCCGCCAGCTTAAAGCCGGCTTTCGCGCATGCCGCGATAGGGGATTTCCACCCGCACCCGCAGGCCGCGGCCGAACGAGGAATCGAGCAGCTCGATGCTCGCGCCGTGGAGGTCCGCCGCGCGCTTTACGATCGAGAGGCCCAAGCCATACCCGTCGCCAGCCCCGGCGAGCTCGCGGTGAAAACGGGTGAAGACAGCCGCACGCCTTGCCGGTGGGATGCCCGGTCCGTCGTCGCTCACTTCGATCGATGCCCAGGACGGCGATGCCGAAATGCGGATATCCACCTGGCCATCGTCATCGACATGCCGCAGGGAATTTTCCACCAGGTTCCGTACCAGGGCCTTGAGGGCGGCATCGTGGCCCTGCACCATCACGCTGGGATCAGAGGACGACACACCCACCTGCACATGGCTGCCATCGATGGCATGGGAAAGTTCCTCGATGGTCTCTCTCACACACTCGACCAGGTCCACGGCCGCGGCACCACCTGCCGCCCCAGCCTCCAGGCGGGCCAGCGACAACAGCTGCCCGATGCGCCGCGCCAGCAGCTGACCGCCTTTCCGCGCGGCACTGATCCGCTGCGTACGCACCGTCTCGTCGACCGCCGCCAGGGCGTTGTCCAGGTGTACCAGGGTGGCGGCAAGCGGCGTGCGCAGTTCGTGGGCGACATCGGCGCTGAAACGCCGCTCACGCTCGAGGGAATCCTCCAGGCGTTCGAGCTGGTTGTTGATCGCAGTCACCACCGGTATCAGCTCGACGGGCGCATTGGCCAACTCCACGCGTCCGCGATGGCCAGGCTCGCGTCCGGACAGCGACAGGGCCAACCGGTCGAGCGGGCGCAAGCCACGGGCCACGGCCCAATTGATCAGCAACGCCAGCAACGGCAGGCCAAACAACAGCGGGAGCGCATGCTCGATCATCAGCCCATGCATGATCTCGTTGCGACTGTCGTGGCGCTCCGCCACGCGGATGGTGGGTCCGCCGCTAAGGCTGCGCAGGGTAAACACGCGCCAGTCGTGGCTGTCGAAGCGGACATCGCCGAAGCCCGCCGTGCCCGGTGCCGGTGCCGGCAGCAGGCCCAGGTTGCTGGTGTACATCCGCCGCTGGCCCTGGGCATCGTAGATCTGGAAACCCACTTCGGTTTCGAAGCGATGGCCCTCCACGTCAATCTGCTTCGGCGTACCGGAAGGCGTCACCGGCAAGGCAAAGCCCGTGTCGCCCCCGCCATCGACCAAGGCCTGCAACGTGCGCGCCGACTGCGCCAGCCGGCCATCGGACAGCTCATTCACTTCGTCGAGCGTGTGCAGGTAGCTGGCCGCGCCCAGCACCACCAGCACGGCCGCCACCACCGCGAGGTTGAGCCAGCGCAGGCGCCCGCGGATGCTGGGCACCATCATTCGGCGTCCCGCGGCACCATGTAGCCCACGCCGCGCACGGTGCGGATGGTATCGGGCCCCAGTTTGCGTCGAAGCCCGTGCACATGTACCTCGATGGCATTGCTCTCCACGCCACGCTCAAGTCCGTAGAGCGATTGCTCCAGGCTCTCGCGGCGGACGATTCGCCCGGCACGCTCCATCAGCACGCGCAGCAGCGCGAACTCCCTTGGGGTAAGCGCGAGTTTTTCGCCGTGGTGCTCCACCTGGTAGCTGGCCAGGTCCAGCGACAGCTCACCGACCACGATGCGATTGGCGGCAAGGCCGTGCGCACGCCGCGTCACCGAACGGATGCGCGCGGCCAGTTCCTCGACATGGAAAGGCTTGACCAGGTAGTCGTCCGCACCGGCGTCCAGGCCTGCCACGCGAGCCTGCAAGGTGTCGCGGGCGGTCATGATCAACACCGGTGTGCCGACATTGGCCCGGCGCGCCTCGGCCAGCAGTTCCAGGCCATCGTGGCCCGGCAGGCCAAGGTCGAGCAGGACCAGGTCCGTTCCTGTGTCACGCAGGGCTTGCCGCGCGGTGCGGCCATCGCGCACCCACGTCACCGCATGCGACATGGCTTCCAGCGACTGCGCAATGGCTGAGCCGAGCGACAGGTCGTCCTCGACCAGGGTGACGTGCAAGCGGGCGTTCCTCGGGGGGCGATGGCACTACGAGGCCATTCTCCGCCCGCTTGCTTAGGCACTACTTAAAACCGTCATGGGGCTTTAATGATGCTCTAAGGCAAGCTGCCTAGGCTTGGCGCATCCCCCGCCCAGGCACCCTACATGCCCGTTTCCGATCAGCCCGCACCCAACCCGCCGGCTCCAGCTCTGGCGACGGGCGCCGAACCGTTCCATGGCGCCCTGCACGGAAAGCGCCGGCGCATGGTTCGGCGCGCCCTGGACCGGCTGCTGGGCCAGGTGGCCAGCGTCGCTCCCGGTGGCCTGCCGACCACGGGCGTCCATCGCGTGCTGGTGCTGCGGCCGAACCACCGCCTGGGCAACATGCTGCTGGTCGCTCCCCTGCTGGCGGAACTCGAACGCCTGTATCCGGGCGCGGAGGTCGATATCGTGGGAGCAGGCGAGGCAGCGGCGACCGTGTTCGCCGGGTACCCCACCGTGCGTTCGATCGAGAACCTTCACCAGCGCATCGTGCGCCACCTGCCGGCGACGTTCGCCCTGCTGGGGCGTTTGCGCAAGACCACCTACGACCTGGCCATCGATGCCGGTGGTGGTTCGCAATCGGGCCGGCTCCTGCTTGCCCTGTCGCGCGCCCGCTACAAGCTGGACTGCGCCGAATCCTCCACGCCCGACCCCAACCGCCCGCGCCACCTGGCGCAACGGCCGGTGCATGCCTTGAGGCGTGCCTATGCGGGCGAGGCCGCTGGTGCGTGGCCGGTGATGGACCTTCGCCTGGACGACCACGAACGCATACGCGGACGCCACCTGCTGCTGAAGGTGCTTGGCACGCCCGCGCCGGGGCCCGATACGCTGGTGGTGGCGATCTTCGCCAATGCCACGGGCCCGAAGCGCCAGGGAACGGAATGGTGGAACGCCTTTATCGGCGCGCTGGAGCTTCCCGGGCGGAACATCCGCATCGTGGAGATCGTGGCCGCCCATGCGGTTTCACAATTGCAGTCACGCCATGCCACGTTCTATTCCCGCAACTTGCGCAAGATGGCCGCCGTGATCGCCGCGGCCGATGTCTTCATCAGCGCCGACTGCGGCGTGATGCACCTGGCCGTGGCCAGTGGCGTGCGCACCTTTGGTTTGTTCTCGGTCACCGATGCGGGCAAGTACGCGCCCTATGGCAATGGCAGCGCGGCGATCGACAACCGAAGCGGCGACCCGCTGGCGGCGGCGCGATTCGTCCGGGCCAACCTGATGGGACTGTTGAACGCGTAGCCTCCCGGCCTACGTCGCCCGCGCGGCATTGGCTGGTCGTTGCGGAAGCAGCCAGATCCCCAGAGCCATGAAGGCGATCAGCACCGCCGAAGCGGTGAAGCGGCTGAAGGCAAGACCGCCATGGTCGATGGGCTTGTCGAGGAAATCACCCAACACGGCGCCCAGCGGCCGGGTGACGATGAATGCTACCCAGAACAGCAACGTGCGCGGGACAGACGTCCAGAAGTACGCCAGGGCAACCACAAGAAGAATGCCACCGAAGATCATCGCGCTGGCGAGATAACCCAGCCCCTGGGTATCGGCTGTCCAGTCTCCCAGGGCGGTGCCCAGCGTCTGCGACAGCATCACGGTGACCCAGTAAAACCACTCCGCCCGTGCGGAAACCACCGTGTTTACCGAAACCGATCCCATCACCACGCGCCAGATGACCAGCGACGCCAGCAACAACACCAGCAGCACTGATACGCCGCCGGGATAACCCAGGCCCAAAGAGCGATCTGCAAAATCGGCGAGCGTCGTACCCACCGTGGTGGTGGCAACGATGGTGGCCCAGTAGAGCCAAGGATGCAGCTTCGTCGCACGAACCTGCGCGATCACGAAGGCTGCGAACAGGCAGGCGAAGATGCACGTTCCCACCAGGTAGCCCAGGCCCAGCGACATCGACACCGCATCGCCGCCGGTCTCGCCCAGGGTGGTCGCCGCGATCTTCAGGATCCAGAATCCGAAGGTAATTGCGGGGACCTTGCTTGGCCGATTGTTTGTTGCTGCCTGCATGCGACTCGCTTCGCGCCTGGACGGTCGCATGCTAGCTGTCGATGCTTACGGGAACCTTTGGATGGCGTATCAGCCTTCCACCGGTTCCAGATAGAGGCCGAACTCGCTCAGGCCCGGCGATGCCGTGCGGGCATCCAGTTGAAGGCGTACGCGATTGGCCTGCACGATCGGAAACTGGCGAAGTTCGATCGATGCGGGTTCATCGCCAGCCACGATGTCGACCCACGTTCCATTCGATTCGTACTGCACGCGATACCGCAAGATCCTTGCCTCGTCGCCATAATCCTCGACATGACGAGGCTCGATGATCGACACGGTGTTGAATGCCGCGGGCACGGCGAAGCGCACTTCGATCCAACCATTGCGTTGCCCAGCATCCGCCTGCCAGTACGTTGCGAAGTTGTCGTCGATGGCGAGGTCCGGGCCTGAGGCGTCGGCGGTGCTACTGGCGAATGCCGGGTTGTCCCGTGCGAGGTTGCCGGTAGTGATGATGATGGCCTTCGAAAGCGCCGGCGCGGGGCCGGGGTTTCTCCACAACTTGCCGATGTCGGCCAGGCGCGCGATCACATTCGCATCGAACAGGCCGTCGCGGTTCGGCGCGCAGTTGAGGATCAGGTTGCAATGGTTGTCGTTGAAAGGACGCAACCATTCGTCCACGATCTGCGCCGCCGGGCGCAGCGATTGGCCCGGGTAATCGGTTTTCCAGAACCAGTCGCTTTGCAGGGTGGTACCCGATTGCGAGGGGATGGCGCTCGCCGCCGGGATCTTCTGCCCGGCGTGCTGTTCGTACTGCTTGATGTCGGTGTAGTACAGCGCAGGGCCCGGATAGCGGCCGGCGTTGTGATCGGCCACCAGGCAGTCGGGCTGCAACGATTTCACCATGTCACGAATTTCCCGGTAGGGAAGCTGGTCGTAGCCGATGCGCGACCATGAGGCGTTCCATCCATCGAAGATCAGCGCCGGGATCGGCCCATATTGGGTAAGCAGTTCCGTGAGCTGCGCCTTGATGAGGTCGATGCCCTCGCGGGTAACGACACCAGCGCGGATGTCGTCACGCAAGTCCAGCATCGAGAAATACAGGCAGGGCTTGAGCCCGGCCTTTCGAAAGGCATCCACGTAAAGGCGCACGATGTCGTGGCGATAGCCCGATTGCATCACGTTGGCGCTGCGTGTCTTCGTCGGCCACAGGCAGAAGCCATCGTGGTGCTTGGTGGTGAGGCAGCCGTAGCCCATGTTGGCCGACCGCGCCGCCCGGGCCCATTGGCTCGCATCCAGACGGCGTGGGTTGAACATGGCCGGCGATGCCTTCGGATCGCCCCATTCACGTTGCTGATAGGTAGCCATGTTCAAGTGGATGAACATGCCAAAGCGCAGGTCCAGGAACGCCTGTTGCGCCCGAAGCAACCCGGTGCCGGGCGCAGCAGCTGAAGCGAAAGCACCCGTTGCCATCGAACGAATGGACAGGCCGGTCAACAAGCCGGCGGCTGCGAAGGCCTGGACGAATTCACGTCGGTTCATCACCCGAGTGTGGCATGAACCTCCACTGCTGTTTGCCATTCGAAAATGGCTTCACAACTCCTTCACAACGCGCATCGCGCTTTCGGAAAATTCCCGCGCCGCGTACTCTCTAACGCTTGACCAATGACACAGGTGGGCAATGGGCAAAGAACATCGACCGACGGACACGGAACATGGCGTGGCATTGCCCAAGACGCCCACGGGCATCGACGGCCTGGATGCGCTGACGTTCGGCGGCCTGCCCACCGGGCGCCCCACGCTGCTGTGCGGCTCGGCCGGTTGCGGCAAGACGCTTTTCGGCATGACGTTCCTGGTGAACGGTGCCAGGCGTTTCGGCGAGTCCGGCGTGTTCATGAGCTTCGAGGAGCGCGCCCAGGACCTTTCGGTCAACGTGGCTTCGCTCGGCTACGATGTCGACGCACTGGTGGCCGACGGCAAGCTCGTGATCGACCATGTGCATATCGAACGGTCCGAGATCGAACATAGCGGCGAGTACGACCTGGAAGGCCTGTTCGTGCGCCTGAACCATGCCATCGACTCGATCGGTGCCAAGCGCGTGGTGCTGGACACGATCGAGGCGCTTTTCGGCGGCCTGGAAGACACCGCCATCCTTCGCGCGGAACTTCGTCGCCTGTTCGCCTGGCTGAAGGACAAGGGCGTCACCGCCATCATCACCGGCGAGCGTGGCGACGGCCAACTCACCCGCTACGGCATCGAGGAATACGTATCGGACTGCGTGCTTCTGCTGGATAACCGGGTAATCGACCAGGTCACCACGCGCCGCCTGCGTGTGGTGAAGTACCGCGGTTCCGCGCACGGCACCAACGAATACCCTTTCCTGATCGACGAGGAAGGCGTCAGCGTGCTGCCCATCACTTCTGCGGGCCTGGCGCATCCGATCTCGCGCGAGGCGATTTCCAGCGGCGTGCCGGGCCTGGACGCCATGCTCGGCATCAAGGGGTTCTTCCGCGGTTCAAGCGTGCTGCTGTCCGGCCTGGCTGGCACGGGCAAATCCACCTTCGGCGCGGCCTTCGTCGATTCCGCCTGCCGGCGCGGCGAGCGCTGCCTGTTCTTTGCCTTCGAGGAATCACCGGACCAGATCGTACGTAATATGGGCTCGGTGGGCATCGACATGCGGGCGCATATGGATTCGGGCCTGCTGAAGTTCGAGGCGGCGCGCCCGAGCCTGTATGGCTTCGAGATGCACCTGGCACGGATGAACCGCGATATCGAACGTTTCGACCCTGCGGTGGTGGTGGTGGACCCGATATCCGCCTTCCGCGGGCCGTCGATGGAGATCCACGCCACGCTGATCCGCCTGGCGGACATCTGCAAAAGCAAAGGCATTACCGCGATGTTCACCAGCCTTTCGGCGGCCAACGAGCAGATGACCGAAGGCGAACGCAGCGTTTCCTCGTTGATGGACACGTGGATCTCGCTGAGCGACATCGAGGCCAATGGCGAACGTAACCGCGTGCTTTACCTGCTCAAGTCGCGGGGCATGAATCACTCCAAACAGCTGCGCGAATATCGCCTCACCAACCACGGCGTGGATATGGTCGATGCCTATGTCGGGCCGGACGGGGTGCTTACCGGCACCGCGCGCGTGGCGCAGGAAGCCCGCGAACGGGAGGCCAGCATCGTCCGCCAGCAGGCCATCAACCGCCGTCGTCGCGAACTGGCGCGAAAACGGGCCGCCATCGAACGAGACGTGGCCGAAAGGATCTCCGCATTGGAAGCGGAGGAATCTGAAGTGGCCATGATGCTTGAGGAGGACGAAGCGCGCGAACGCACCTTCACCGATGAGCGCGAGCGCATGGCCCAGCTACGGGGTAACAGCGCATGAGCGTCGATAGCTCTGCCGAAGGCTTCGCCGACGACGGCGCCTACAATCTCAGGTTGTACGTGGCCGGCCAGACACCGAAGTCGCTACTGGCCATCGCCAACCTCAAGAAGCTGTGCGAGGAACACCTGGCAGGCCGCTATCGGATCGAGGTGGTGGACTTGCTGGTAACGCCACAACTGGCCGCGGGCGACCAGATCGTTGCGCTGCCCACCCTGATCCGCACCTTGCCGCCCCCGCTCAAGCGGGTAATCGGCGACCTTTCCGACACCGAGAAAGTACTCGTTGGCCTAGATATCCGACGAAGGGATCCTGGCTGATGACCCACGATAACACCCCACCTGCGCATGGACCCCGCTACAAGCTCCGCTTGTTCATCACCGGGTCCACGCCGCGCTCCACCGCCGCGATCCAGAACATGCGGCAAATCTGCGCGGAGCGTCTGGAGGGCGACTACGACCTGGAAGTGATCGACGTGTACCAGCACCCGGATGCCACTCGCGACTACCAGATCGTTGCCACGCCCACCCTGGTGAAGGTGTTGCCCGAACCATTGCGCAAGATCATTGGCGACCTTTCCGACCGCGAGCGCGTGCTGGCCGGGCTGAACCTCGCTCCCGAGTCCTGACCTGTTGCGCATGGATCAACCCATTTCCACGCCACCGAGCCAGACGCGCTTCGACGAATTGGTCGAACGGCTGCGCGAAGCCGAAGAAACCCTCGACGCCATCCGCCTTGGCGAAGTGGACGCCGTGGTGGTGGGTGGGGACGATGGACAGAAGGTCTATACCCTCGAGAATGCCGACCGTCCCTACCGTGTGATCATCGAGCAGATGCGCGAGGGCGCGGTGACGTTGTCGGCCGATGGCACCATCCTGTATTGCAACGAGCGATTCGCCGCCATGCTGGGCCACGCGCGTGAGTCGTTGATCGGGCGCGAGGCCCAGCATGTCGTCGCGCCCGCCGATACCGCGGCCTTCATCGACCTGATGGCCCACGGCCATGCCAGCGGCCGCAGCGCGGAACTGTCGCTGGTTCATGCCGACGGCTTCAGCGTTCCGGTGAACTTTTCGGTCGTGGGCCTGAACATGGGGCAGGACTCCACGCGCATGCTATGCGGCGTGGTCACCGATCTCACCGGCAACCGGCAGCGCAGCCATGAACTGGCGGCGGCCAATGCCCGGCTTGCCGCGGAAATCGACGAACGGCGCCGTGCAGAGGAAAGCCTGGAAGTCGCGCTCGACGCCGCCGGCATGGGCGGCTGGGACCTCGACCTCGCCCAGGGCCTGATCCATGGCTCCCTGCGTTTCGATGAGATATTCGGGCGCGAGGGGAGGTCCGGCCCCTGGACCCTCGCCGAACTCCTGGCGCGCTTCCTGCCCGAAGACCGGCCGGCCGTACAGGCGAGCTTCGATTCCGCGCGCAGGTCTGGGGCGATCGAGTTCGAGTTGCGCATCGAGCGACTGGCCGACGGTGCGCGGCGGTGGATCCATGTGAAAGGCCGCATACACTGGCAGGAAGGCCAGAGCGGCCGTCTGGCAGGAGTGGTATCGGACGTCACCACGCGGCGGATGACCGAACAGCAATTGCGCCAGGCGCAGAAGATGGAAGCCATCGGCCAGCTCACCGGCGGCATTGCACACGACTTCAACAACCTGCTGATGGTGATCGGCGGAAGCATGGACATGCTCGAGGAGCACATGCCCGGCGACGATCGCTCGCGGCGTTACTTCGCCGCCGCACGCCAGGGCGTGGAGCGTGGCGCGCTGCTGAACCGCCAGCTCCTGGCGTTCTCCCGACGGCAGGATCTTCGCCAGGAAGCCGTCTGCATCGACGACAGGGTACGCAGTTTCCACGGCCTGCTCGAACGCGCGCTCGGCGAGACGATCGTGTTGCAGCTTCTCCAGCCCGAAGCGCGCTGGCTGTGCATGACCGATCCCCACCAGCTGGAGACGGCGATACTGAACCTGGCGATCAACGCGCGCGATGCCATGCCCAACGGCGGCACGGTGTCAATCAGCACGCGGCGGATCGTCGTGGACGGAGATCGGGCGCAGTCGGTTGGCGCCGTGGCCGGGCAATATGTCGCCGTCGCCATCGCCGACACCGGCGAGGGCATGACAGCGGAAGTCGCCGCCAAGGTGTTCGAGCCCTTCTTCACCACCAAGGCAGTGGGCAAGGGCACGGGCCTGGGCCTGAGCCAGGTGTACGGGTTCGTGCGGCAATCCGACGGCTTCATCACCGTCGACAGCACGCCGGGCCAGGGAACCACCATGACCCTGCATTTTCCCCTCACCGACGACCCCGAGCAGGCGCGGGCCAAGGACGACACCACCGCCACGCTGCGCGGCACGGGCAATGTGCTGGTGGTCGAGGACGATGCCGCCGTGCGCGACATCGCGGTTCGATCGTTAGCCGATCTTGGCTACACCGTGTTCGAAGCCGGTCATGCCCAGGCCGCACTGGATGTGATCGCCAGCGGTATCCGCATCGACCTGGTGTTCTCCGACGTGATCATGCCCGGGGAAATCGGCGGCGTGGAACTGGTGCAGCGCCTGCGTCAATCGCATCCCGCGATGGCCTTGCTGCTCACCTCCGGCTATACCGGCCAGGCGATGGCGGCCCAGTCCCGGCCAGCGGACATCCAGCTCCTGGCCAAGCCCTACACGCGCGCCATCCTCTCTGCTGCCGTTGGCGCCGCCCTGGAAAAAGCGCGAGCACGACTCCGGGACCCGGGACGACCGGGCTTCTAACACCGTCGGCAACCCTGTCGATTCGCCCAGTACGTTTGCCATGGTCGCCTGCTAGCATCGTCGGCGGGGAACCTCGAGGGGGAACGCAATGCGCGGATTCGTTTCGTTCGTGGTGCTGGCCATGCTTGCCGGCTGTGTCCACCGGGGCGCCACGGCTCCCCCTCACGACATCGATCGCGCAGCCCTGGACGCCAGGACCGCCCAGCTTATGCATGACGCCCATGTGACCGGCCTAGGCCTGGCGGTGATCCGCGACGGGCGCGTGGTTTACCTCAAGGGCTACGGCATGCGCGATGTCGCGCAGCAGTTGCCCATGCAGCCCGATACCGTGATCTATGGCGCCTCGCTTACCAAGGCTGCCTTCGCCTACTCCGTCATGGGCCTGGTTGATCAAGGCAAGCTTGCCCCGGACGCGTCCATCACCGGCATGCTGCCCAAGCCGCTTCCTTCTTACGAGAAATACGCAGACCTTGCCGGCGACGAGCGCTGGCGTAAGCTCACGCCGCGCATCCTGCTCAATCACACCACGGGGTTTGCCAACTTCCGCTACCTGCAACCTGGCAAGGACTATGACCCCAACGGCAAGCTGATGTTCTATTTCGACCCGGGCACCCGCTTTGCCTATTCCGGCGAAGGCATCAACCTGATGCAGTTCGTGCTGGAGGAAGGCAAGGGCGTGGACGTGGCCACCCTGATGCGCGACCGGTTGTTCGTTCCCTTCAACATGCCTCGCTCATCAATGACCTGGCGCGACGATTTCAGCGGCAACGTGGCCATCGGCTACGACGAGAACGGCAAGGCGCTGGGTCACAAGCAGCGGGGAAGCGTGCGGGCCGCCGGTTCCATGGATACCACCCTGCACGACTACGCGAACCTTGCTGCCGCCATGGTGCGCGGCGAAGGCCTCTCGCCCGCGGCGTACAAGGCATGGCTGGCACCCTCGATAAGCATCCACTCGCTGCAGCAATTCCCCACCATGGGCATGCCCGATACCAAGGACAACGACGGCATCGGCCTTGGCTACGCCTGGGGCATCGGCCGTTTTGAATCACCCCAGGGACCTGCCTTCTTCAAGGAAGGCCACGATGACGGCGCCAACAACCTCATGCTGTGCCTTGTCCGTTCGCGCAACTGCGTGCTGCTGCTGAGCAATAGCTCCAACGGTGAATCGATATTCCCGGCGATGGTCGAAGCGGTGCTGGGCAAGACCTGCTTCCCGTTCTACTGGAACAGCTATATCCCCTACGACCATCCGGAGTGGCGCAAGGAGCCGTTCGCGCCGTGCACGCGACTGCCGTGAGGCCGATTGCGGGTCAGAGTTTCACTCTGACCCGCACACACCAGCCGCATCGTCAAAGTGAAACGAAGCGCTTGGTGATCCAATCGATGAACACGCGCACGCGTGGCGACAGTTGCCGGCTATGCGGATAAAGCACCGACACCGGCGTCGGTGACGGTGGAAACCGGGGCAATACTTCCACCAGCGAGCCTGCCGCCAGCGCGGCGGCAACGTGATACCGCGGCATCTGCGCCAGGCCCAGGCCCAGCTCGCAAGCCGCGGCATAGGTCTCCGCGCCCACCACCGTCACTGTCGCGGGAAGCCGTATCTCACGCACGGCGCCGTCGATGGTGAACTCCAGCGGCATGACCGAGCCCGTGGCGGTGGAGACGAAGCCGACGACCTGATGGCCCTCGAGGTCGTCGATGCCAAGCGGCACGCCATGCCGTTCCAGGTAGGCAGGACTTGCCACGGTCACCTCGTCGAGTACGCACACTTGCCGGCCCACCATGGCGCTGTCGTGCAGGCGGCCAGCGCGCAGTACGCAGTCCACCCCTTCTCGCACCAGGTCGACCAGGCGATCGCCTTCCCCGATGTGCAGCTGCAGGTCGGGGTAGTCGGCAAGGAAGGCCGGCAGGGCCGGCATGAGGAAATGCCGTGCCATCTCCCCATGGACATCGATGCGCAACTGCCCGCGTGGCCTGGCATCGGTGAACACGGCATCGGCTTCCTCGACCTCGGCCAGGATCGCCAGGCAACGGCGGTGGTAGGCCTCGCCATCCAGGGTGGCCCGCACGTGGCGCGTAGTCCGTTGCAGCAGGCGAACGCCCAGCCGTTTCTCCAGCGCCTTGATTGCCTGGGTGGCGGTGGAACGCGGGATATCCATGTCCAGCGCGGCCAGGGTGAAGCTCTGCCGCTCGACGATCCGGGTGAACAGGTGCATGACATCCAGGCGATCCATTGTTCGTCCTGATGGAATGGTATTGGCTGTTCCAGGCAGATTATTCCTGATGGGGAAAAGAGGAAAGTGTCTCCCACGCCGGCAACGCCGGCATCCACACGAGGAGACACCCATGAACACCAACCACAGCAAGGTCGCCCTGGTCACTGGCGCTTCCCGCGGCATCGGTGCCGCCATCGCCACCCGCCTGGCCGCCGACGGCTTCACCGTCATCGTCAATTACTCGGGCAACGCCGTTCCCGCCGAAGCGCTGGTGCGCCAGATCGAACAGGCCGGCGGCAAGGCGCTGGCGGCCCAGGCCGACGTAAGCAGTGCGGCAGAGGTACGGCGCATGTTCGATGCGGCCGAGTCCACCTTCGGCGGCATCGACGTGCTGGTGAACAACGCCGGCATCATGTCGCTTTCCAAGGTTGCCGAGGTCACCGACGAAGCCATCGACCGCCTGCTGGCGGTGAACCTCAAGGGCAGCATCAACACCATGCGGGAAGCGGCGAAGCGGTTGCGCGACGGTGGCCGCATCGTCAATTTCTCGAGCTCCGTCGTGGGCCTGTACCAGCCCACCTACGGTGTGTATGCCGCCACCAAGGCAGGCGTTGAAGCCCTCACCCATGTCCTGGCCGGCGAGCTGCGCGGGCGCAACATCACCGTCAACGCCGTGGCTCCGGGCCCCACTGCCACCGACCTCTTCCTCGACGGCAAGAACGCCGAACTCATCGACCGCCTGTCCAAGCTCGCCCCACTCGAGCGCCTGGGCCAGCCCACCGACATCGCCAACACCGTCGCCTTCCTGGCCGGCGCCGACGGTTCGTGGATCAACGGCCAGGTACTGCGCGCCAACGGCGGAATCATCTGAATCGTCTTCACCAGAGGAATGCCATCATGAAAAACGTCATCGTCATCACCGGCGCATCCAGCGGCTTCGGCGCCCTCACTGCCCGCGCACTCGCCGACGCCGGTCATATCGTCTATGCAGGCATGCGCGAGACCACCGGCCGCAATGCCCCGCAGGTCAAGGCCGCGGCCGACTACGCCCGGGAACACAACGTGGACCTGCGCAGCGTGGAGCTGGACGTCGCCTCCGACGCATCCGTCGACAAGGGCATCGCCAGCATCATTGCCGAGCATGGCCATCTGGATGTGATCGTCCACAACGCAGGCCACATGTCCTTCGGCCCCGCCGAAGCCTTCACTCCGGAGCAGTACGCCGAGCTCTTCGACGTGAACGTGCTCAGCACGCAGCGAGTGAACCGAGCCGCGCTTCCACAGTTGCGCAAGCAGGGCAAGGGCCTGGTGGTATGGGTTTCCTCCAGCAGCACGCGTGGCGGCACCCCGCCATACCTGGCGCCCTACTTCGCCGCCAAGGCTGCGATGGATTCGGTGGCGGTGAGCTACGCCAGTGAACTGACCCGCTGGGGCATCGAGACATCGATCATCGTGCCCGGCGCGTTCACCAAAGGCACCAACCATTTCGCACACTCGGGAAAACCCGCCGACCAGGCGCGCGTGGCTGAGTACGAACATGGCCCGTACGCCGGCGTGTCCGAGCAGGCATTGAAGGGCCTGGCAAGCCTGGAGCCGGCCGATGCGGACGCGGCAAGCGTGGCCACCGAGATCGTCCGCGTGGTGGGGCTGCCGTTCGGCAAACGCCCCTTCCGCACGCATATCGACCCGTCGCAGGACGGCGCCGAAGTGGTCAACGGCGTGGCCGACCGGGTGCGCGCGGAACTGTTCTGGCGCATCGGCCTCCAGGACCTGCTTTCACCGCGTGTCGCCTAAACAAAAGGGGAGCCGGCGAACCGGCTCCCCTTTCAGGTATTGCACTTGCGCAGTTTCGATCAGAAGAACGAAGCGCCCACCGTCACCATGATGGTGCGCGGCTCCAGCAGGGAGTAGTAGGGCGCCGAGGCGAACAGCACCTTGCCGTTCACATCGGTTTCCTTGGTGGGGTTGGCAGCCAGGAACGACGTACCGTTGTTGGCGTTGGTGAACGCCTTGTGGTCGGTGAGGTTGTCCAGGTTGATCTTGATGTACGGCTTGCGGAACCAGGTTTCGAAGTCGGCGAAGCGGAAGCCGGCCGCCAGGCCCAGCGTGGTGTAACCGCCGGCCTTCTCGGTGTTCATGTAGTCACCGTAGAACGAGCTGTGCGACTTGGCCGAGAGCGTGGCCCAGAACGAGCTGTCGTCGTAGCTGAGCGCGGCATAGCCGAGGTTGCGCGGCGTGTTGTACAGGTCCTTGCCCTTCAGCGGGAAGATGCCATCGTCGCCGGTGTTGAGGTTCGACTCGATCTTCGACTGCGTGTAGGTGTACGAACCGTACAGGCTCCAGTGGTCGGCGAAGCGCCAGGTGGCCTCGCCATCGACGCCCTGCATCTTCACCTTGGGAATTTCGGTGTAGAAGGTCTCGCCGGTGAACTGGTCGAAGCCCGACTCCTGCTTGTTGTTGAAGTTCGAGCGGTACAGCATCACGCTGCCGGCGAAGTCGTCGGCGTAGTAGCGGTAGCCCAGGTCATTGTTCCAGGACGATTCGGGCTTGTTGGCGGCGCGGCCGGTCACCGTGTTCAGGAACACCGCGGTGTTCGGCGGCACGCGGAAGGTCTTGCCGATGCCGTAGAAGATCTGGCTGTTCGCATCAGGTGCGAACTTGATGCCGGCCGTGGGCAGGAACTTGTGGAAGTTGTAATCCAGGCCGTCGCTGCCGATCTGGCTGAACTTGGGCGAGGTATTGAAGAAGGAACCCGGGAACTCATAGGCGAAGCCCGAGCGCTCCACGTGCAGGTAGGAAGCGCCCGCGGTGAAGGTCCAGTAGTCGTTCGGCGTCCAGGTGTCGGTGGCGAAGGCCTTCTTCGTTTCCGTCAGCGTGAACTCGTCGTACTGCTTCTGCGCCTCGCCATTGGGATAGACGATGAAGTCCGAATCGCCCCACTTGTTGATCGGCGCCCCGGTGTTGTAATCGGCCAGGCTGAAGGCCTCGCCCTGTTCCTGGCGCGTGCGCTCGTACCACACGCCGTATTCCAAGGCGTTGGTCTCGGACAGGTCCTGGTTGAACTTGGCGATCACGCCCGGGCGATAGGTGGTGGAGCTGCTGAAGCCGTAAGCCAGGGCCTTCTTGCCGTTCGGGCCGGTGACGATCGCGCCATCCTGGTTCAGGTCCTGGTTGGCCGATTCGAACGACGGCTTGGTCGAGGTACTCTCGGCAAAGAAGTTGTTGCCGGTGCCCGAACCGCCGTCGCCGTACTGGAAGTACGGCACCACCGACAGATGCAGGCTGTCACTGAAGGTGAACTCACCGTCCGCGCTGGCCATCAGGCTGCTGAACGGGTTGGCGTGCAGCTGCCAGAAGTTGGTATCGAGCGAACCCGGCTTATAGGTTTCGTCGTAATCGTAGTGGTAGCCGTGCTGGGCCACGTTCGCCTTGGTCGGGCTGAAATACAGGTACTTCACTTCGCGGTTGTACTGCAGGGAGCCGGTGATCGAGTTGTTGTCGTCGATGGTCCACACCGTCTTGGCGTCGACCTTGGTCACCTTGGCCTTGCCTTCGCCGCGCCACTTGTCGTCGGAGTTGTCAGACCAGGAAATCCATGAACGCGTCGGACCAAGGTCGCCGGTGTTCAGGCGGAAGAAGGTGCGGCGGTAGTCGTTGGAACCAGCCGACTGCACGAAGTCCACGCCAGCGGTGTGGGTGGGATCGATCGTCGTCCAGGCGATATGGCCGCCGGCGGCGCCGGAATCGGGCATGTCCACGTCGGGGATGCCCTGCAGCACGGTGATGTCGCCCATGTTCTCCGAGTCGCCGTATTCGGTGGCGTACACGCGGTAGGAACCGGAATCGTTGATCGGCGCGCCGTTCACCGACGCACCGATTTCATCGCCCGTGAAACCACGGATCGAGTAGTTGCCGTCGTTCAGGCCCGTCACATCATCCGTGGAGGAGTTCACGCCCGGGATGCTCTGGATCAGCTGGGTGAAGTTGGCACCCGGCGAAGCCTTGACGATGGCCTCACGGCTGATCGTCGATACCGCCTTGGGGGCCGTCTGCACGGACATCAGGCCGCTGGCCATGGTCGCCGCGTGCGCGGTCACGGTCACCGACTGCAGCTGCTGCGCCCTCTGGGTGTCGTTCGAGGTGGTCGTATTCGACGTGGTCGACACGCTGGCGCGGGCCGGCGGAGCCTTGGTGTCGGCCGACTGCTGGTCGGTCGACTGGGCCATGGCGGACCCGGCGAAAAGCGTGGCTGCAATGACGAGGTAAAGGCGGTTTCTATTCATGGTTTTATTTGTCTTTCCGATGAGCTAAGACGTGGCAAGTTATTTCGAACCGGGCGCAAGGAAAAACGCTTCCCCAAGGCACAAAAAAGCCCAACCGGCTAGGTCAGGCAACTTGTTGCGAAATTCGTATTTAATTGCGCGGCAATGGCTCCCCTGTGAGCCCATCGCCATTGTGTGAAGAAGTTAGCACGATAAGGCGGCTTTTTTACAGTGTCTTTACATCCGCCAAACGTCATGCCCCGGCCCCGGTTTGCGTGATCGGCCCATCGCGGCTATACACCACTCATCAACGAAGGAATCGAAGGCATGACCGCGACGGCAGCGCGGCCACCTGCGGGAACGGGGCAGTCGTGGCGAAGAACCTTATCGAAAGTGGCGATGCTGCTGATCGCCTGCGTTCCGGCGTGGCTGGACGCCGCATCCGCGCCCGAGCCCACCCCGATCCGTTTCGGCATCCTGCCCATCGGCAGTGCGGCCGAATCGCGTACGCAGTGGGCGCCCCTGCTCGATGACATCGCCAAGCGGCTTAACCATCCGGTGTCCTCGGTATCGGTGTCCAGTTACCAGGGGCTGTCCAATGCCATGGCGGTGGGCAACGTCGACATCGCCTTCGTTTCCGGCCGGCTGGCCGTGGAAGCGGTCACGCGCCAGCACATGCACGTGGTGGCTCAGTTTGTCCGCGACGATGGCGTCACCGGCAACTATGCGCTGCTGATCGTCCGCGCGTCCTCGCCCATCCAGGATGTCGACAGCCTGCTGGCCAACCCGGGGCGCTGGCGCTACGCGCGCGGCGAACCGCTGTCCGTCACCGGCTACGTCGCCCCCGAAGCACAGCTATTCGCTCCGCGCGGGATAAACTCGGACACGTTTTTCTCGAGCGTGCGCGTAGGCAATCATCAGGACAACGCGCTGGCGGTGGTGAACCGCGAAGTGGATGTCGCCACCGGAAACAACCCGGACCTGGATCTCTTCACCCGCCACTTTCCGCGCGAGGCAGCGCAGTTGCGGGTGATCTGGCGCTCGACGCTGATTCCCGCGGGCGTGCTGGTGGTGCGTGACGCGATGGACGAGCCACTGCAGGATCAGTTGGTGGCCTTGATGCGCAACTACGGCAAGGCAGCCGATGCCACCGGCGAACGCGAACGGGCGAATCTTTCGCGCATTCCCGACCTTGCGCATTTCGTACCCGCAGACGACCGCGCGCTGAAGCCCTTCGTGGACATGGACTACACCCTTGCCTACCAGCAGGCCGAACACGGACGCTGGGTCAACGACGCCGCGCGCCAGGCGCGACTGAAACAAGTGGATGATGATTATCGCAAGGCGTTGCAGGCCCTGAATGCGCCGGCGCCGGCGCCGAATGGACACGGCGAAAAGAGCGCGTCCGTGCGCAAAGGCTCTCCGTAAATAATCCCGGGGTCGGCAACCTCGCGGGACATCCAGTCTATGGTTACGTCCGCAGGTTTCTGCACGCCTTTTTGACGAAAGCGCTCAGCGGGCTGATCGGCCTCGCCGGATCGTTCAGTCCCCCTAAACCACCACGCAGCGGTTCCGCCCCGCGCGCTTGGCCTCGTAGAGGGCGCGGTCCGCTCGTTCAAAGGCGGCCGCCGGCGTATCGGGCATCTGGAAGCAGGTGATGCCGCCGGACATGGTCACTGTGATCGGACGTTTGGCGGCGTGGAAGCCCAGGGCCGCCACCGTGCGGCACAGATCCTCGGCCACGAGCAGTGCTTCGCCCCGTTCCATGCCGTCGAAGACGGCTGCGAATTCTTCACCGCCATAGCGGGCAATAAAATAGCGGCCCGCGGCGTGGGCGGTCAGCGCCTTGCCCACGATGCGCAGCACCGCGTCGCCCGCGGCGTGGCCGTAGTTGTCGTTGATGGCCTTGAAATGATCGATATCGAAGGCCGCCACGCACACATGCTGGCGTTCGCCCTGCCAGCGACGGTGTATTTCGTCCACGTGGCGCTCGTAAGACAAGCGATTGGGCATCGCGGTAAGCGGGTCGGTCAACGCCAGCTCATGTTCGCGTGCCAGCGATTCCTGTAGACGCAGGGCCTGGGTTTCCAGTTCCAGCAGGCGCCCCTGCATGCTGGCGCTGCGCGCGCGGAATTCCTCGGCGCGTGCATCCTGGCGCTCGCGATACTCGCGGAAGTGGTGGTCGATCAGGGTGAGGCGCGAGCTCACCTGTTCCTGCAGTTCGGCAAGGCTGGTGGCATCGCGCGCGGTCTGGTTCAACAGCGCCATTTCGTCGCGGACGGTCGTATCCAGCGCCTCGCCTTCGGCCAGCTCCTGCGACTGCTCCTTCATGCCCATCTCGAGGAAGTGGGTCATTTCCTCCAGCCGGCCGCTTACCTGTTCGAGCAGGCCCTGCAGGTTGTCGATGTCGGCACGCAGGCTGTCGCGCTGGCGGTTGACCAGGTTGGCCACGGCTTCGGCCAGCATGGGCATGGCGGCCTCATCGTCCACCGGTGTCGCTGCCAGCCGTGCGCGAATGTCCACCGCCTCTTCGGCCAGCGAAGGAATCAGCACCACGCGAAGCAGGGTTTCACGCAGGGCTTCCGGCCATGGCGGACCGATCGCCGGCCCTGCGCTGCTGGCAGGGCGCGGCGTGCCATCGAGCCGCGCCACCGCGTCACCCAGTTCATCCACCAGCGGCGCCAGGCCCGCACCGGCACTGGAGCGGCGAACCGCATCGGTCACGCGCTCAAGCAGGCCATCGAGCGCATCGTCCCGGCCACGGGCCAGCAGCAGCAAGCGGCTGGCAATGCGGCGCAGCTGTTCCTCCAGCTGGCGGAAAGAAGCTTCCTCGCGCTCCATCCGCTCAAGGGCGAGATGGTACTTGCGCTCGAAGTGATCTGGTTCCAAGAGTTCCCCCGACGGTTATCCCGTGCGGGGGAAATATACGATGCATTGGCCTAGCTTGCGGGCTGGGCTGCGCCAGAACGTATGGCTTCGTCGATGGCCTGCTGCACCTGGCTTTCCGCCTTGGCCTGCGCTTCGCGTTGCTGCAGGCCCAGCTGGGCCTGCTTCTGGCCAAGTGCGCCCTGCTGATCGGACAGCGGGCGCATACGATCGGACAGCACCCTCATTTGGTCGGACAGCACCTTCATTTTTGCATCATCCGGCTTGCCACCGGTGGCAAGGCTCGCCTGGAGCGTGCCCAGGTGGGCCTGCTCCTCGCCGAGCCGGGACTGCTGTTCGCCGAGCTTGGATTGCTGATCGCCCAACGCCGATTGCTTGTCTCCGATCTTCCGGACCGGGGCGAGCGCGTCGTTGATGCTGGCGATCACCTTCGGATCATGGCTTACGTAGATCTTGCCTTCCTTGCGGATCCAGACCACCGGCTCGCCCTGTCCGCGCACGCTTTGGGCATCGGTGAGGTCCCGCTGGTTGCCGCTCATGATCGACGTGCCGCGGTCGAACACGGCATAGGCCGTATGAGGCTTGCCGGGATCGATGGTGACAGTGGAGTCGCTCATAACCAGGCCACCTGAAACCGGCGGAAGCGGGGGCGGTGGTGGTGGCGGGGGCGGCGGCGGAGGTGCCGGAGCCTCTGGCGGCGGAGGCGGCGGCACCGGCGGAATGGCCCTCGCTGCCGGCGTGGCGCGTGCGGCTGGTGTCACGGGGGTGACCTGCGTCGGGGGCGTGGGGGCCACTGCTGGCGTTGGCGCGGCCGCCGGTGCGGGTGCGGGCGACGGCGTCTCCTGCACGAAAGCCATGGCGACGACCGGTACAAGCGTCGTGGACGGATCGGCCGTCCGCGCTGTCACCCGGTAGGGCAACACCAGGGTGCCGGCGATCACGGCGACGATGACCCAACCCAACGCGCGGCGCGCCGGGCGGAATGCTGTGTCCTGGAGCATGACGAGTCTCCTTTTGAGATTCCTGTAGGTAGTGGATGCCGTACCCAGTCCCGCGGCGTGGGCGTGCGATACACCCAGGCGCAGCAGCAGGCGCGCATAGCCTTCGGGTGCGGCGTTGGAGTCCACGACGCGCGCATCGCAGGCGGCTTCGCGGCTCAAGGCGTATTCGGCGACAGCGAGATGGACCAGCGGATGGAAGAAGAAGAGGCGCCGGCCCAGCTCGGGGATCCAGCCGAGCCAGAGGTCGGCACGACGCACGTGCGCAAACTCATGGCCGAGCGCCATGGCCAGTTCGTTGGCCGAGAGCACGCCGGCGGGCGGCAGCAGCACCACCGGGCGCAAGGCACCGATAGCCAGGCCGCTGACCACGTGTGGCGCGTCGATCGAAGGTCCCACGCGAAGCACCGGTAGACGGGCAAGGCCGATCGCCGAGGCGGCATGACGGGCCATGGCGAGCGTGGCTTCGTCGCGAACCGGTTCGCACACGGCCACCACTTTGCGCATCGCCAGCCAGCCAGCGATGAGCCGCCCGAATTGCCATGCCACGATGGCGAACCATGCGGCGGCTACGGCCAGTGCCCACGGCAGCGGCGTGGAAGGTTCAGGCAGCACCAGGGATGCAGAACCGGCCAGCGGCTGCAGGGTCAGCGTGGACGCGTTGACCACGGGTTCCGGCGCGGCCAGCCAGGCCAGTTCCACCGGTACGGGCAGGCAAAGGCCCAGTAGCAGTTGCAGGCCCGACAACCACCACAGATGGCAACGTACGGCGGCCGGCAAACGCGGACCGAAGCGGCCGACCATCCACACCAGGCCGACCAGCAGCACGGCCTGGGCGGATGTCCAGCCCAGTCGAAGCAGTATTTCGCGCGCGACATCGTCGAACGTATTCATGCGTCGCCCCCCGTCTTCGTGCGCAGCTTGCTCACCAGGGCCTCCAGTTCGGCCAGTTCGTCCCGGCTTACTTCGCCGCGTTCGCTCATCCATGCCACGAAGGGCGACACCGAGCCCTGCAGCTGCGTGCGAACGAAGTTGTCCACCGCGCCTCGCATCACCTCCACCGGGCCCGACGTGGTGCTGTAGCGATAAACCCCGTGCACCCGCCGACGGCCGAGGAAGCCTTTCTCGCGAAGGCGTTCCATCATGGTCAGTACCGTGGAACGGGCCAGGCCCTGGGGCTCGCCGAAACCGCTCACGACATCGGCCACGGTGGCGCCGCCGCGTTCGTCGACATGGCTTAGCAAGGCAAGTTCGCGCTCGCCGATGGTCTTTCGCTGCTGCATGGCCGGCTCCTGACTACAGGTGTAGTCAAGCTAATCACTGACTACACCTGTAGTCAAGTGCCTTCCGGCCAAAGGCGCATGAAAGATTAGGTGCCTAGGCTTTCTTGCGATGACATCGATTCCGACACTATGGAACGGCATGGCCGCGTGGCTGGCAGCGCATGTGGTGGAGCCGGTGCTCGCCTTCACGCATATCGGCAGCAGCGCGGGGGATCCCAAGGACATCGCCGAGGCGGCGATGATCGCCGTACTGCAGGTGTGCCTCATCGCCTTCGTGATGCGGCCGCTGGAAACCTGGTTCAGCGCCGAGCGCTGGGAAGACCGCAAGCTCACCCATATCGATCGTACCTATACCCTGCTGATGCTCGGCGGCATCTTTCCGCTCTTCAGCTTCCTGGTGCTCACCCCGTTCGCCAACCTGCTGGGCGGCGTCAGCGACGCCTCAGGCCCGCCAGCGTACGGGCTTACCGTATGGGTGCCCTGGTTCGCGAGCCATCCGTACGCGGCGTTCGCGGTGTACTACATCGCCTACGATTTCACGTATTACTGGATGCACCGCGCCCAGCACGCCATTCCGTGGTGGTGGGCGCTGCACAGCATGCACCACAGCCAGCGGCAGATGAGCTGTTGGACCAACGATCGCGGCAACTATCTCGATGGCGGCCTGCAATCGATCGTGCTGGCCCTGGTGGGCCTGGCCCTGGGGGTGGATGCCTCGCAGTTCGCCGTGCTGATGCTGCTGGGCGAACTGGTGCAGAACTTCTCCCATACCAACGTGCGCGTCGGCTTTGGGCGGGTACTGGACCGCGTCTTCGTGGCACCGGTGTTCCACCGGTTGCACCACATGGTGGTCGATCCCGACCGGCCAGGTCTTCACAACTGCAATTTTGGCCAGGTTTTTTCCATCTGGGACGTGTTGTTCGGCACTTCGCTGTACGGGGAGCCGATACGCCCCACCGGGGTGGGCGATCCCCACGTCGATGCCGACAACGGCCGGGGCCTGGTGATGATGCAGTGGTGGACCCTGAGGCGCTTCTGGGGCGCCTTCACCTGCCGGGCGGGATGGCGCCTGGGCGAGGTGGCTTTCGACGATAACCTGCGGCCCGTTCCCGTGGCCTCGTTGGACCTGCACCATCTTCACGCCCCGCGCCCTGCGGCGGCAGCCCCTGCTCCCCAGCCCGATGCCCTCGCCTGAGGACCTAAATCGTTTGTGAAGCCATTTTTTTGACGCTCGTCAAAAAAACAGCAGCAAACGTTTTCACTCCTTGATAGATTGATGTCGCAGGGCGCCGCTTCGCGGTCGCCGCATCGAAACAGGGGGCCCACCTCATCCAACGCCGCGTTGCGGCGATCGTCCCGGTGTCGCCAAGCGGCCACCGTAGGGTGCTGATTCCCCAAGATTTTTTCCGGGCCGCGCCGGCCCGGAGGACAGGCCAAGGGCCTGCACGCAATGACGGCGCATACCTCTAGGCAACCTCTCCAGGAGATTCACCCATGAACGTAGCTTTCGAACGTACCGGCCCCCTGACCGAACTCTCCAGCTACCCCCAGTGGGCGCAGGATATGGTCGCCTCGTGCGCCCAGGACCGGCAAAGCGTGCTCGACCACGAGCTTTTCCAGCTGATGAAGGAAGGCGAGCTGGATCCGGTGTCCACCCGTAACTTCATGGTGGGCGTATGGCCGGTGATCGAGCGTTTCCCCGGTTACATGTCGCACAACCTGCTCAAGACCCGTTTTGGCCGCAGCGGGGGCGATAACCTGGCCCGCCGCTGGCTGGTCCGGAACATCCGCGTGGAGCAGAACCACGCCGAGTACTGGCTGAATTGGGCCGATGGCGCCGGCGTCGCCCGCCACGACGTACTGGAAGGAAACCTGCCCAAGGGCAGCCAGAGCCTGGCCGACTGGTGCGAGGAAGTGAGCAGCAATGACAGCCTGGCCGCGGGCATCGCCGCCACCAACTATGCGGTGGAAGGGGCCACGGGCGACTGGTCCCAACTGATCTACGAAAGCCAGACCTACGCCGAAAGTTTGCCGGAAATCGGCCGAAAGGCCAGTCTCCGCTGGCTTCAGCTGCATGCCGCATATGACGATACCCATCCATGGGAGGCGCTGGAGATCGTTTGCACGCTAATGGGAATGGCACCGCCTGCCGATATGGTGGAACACGTCGGCGAATGTATTCGGCGTAGCTATGTCAGCATGCGTGTAACGCTCGACCGCTGCCTGGACGCACGTGCCAGGCTGACTACCCTGAGCGACGTCGCGGCCTGACCGTGGCGGCTGAAGAACAATGCGCCGGCATGGGCCGGCGCCTGATGGAGGGGAGGCGCCGTGAGCGTCCAGGTGGTTGCACCACAAAATTCGCTGTCGCGTCGCTTACGCCCCCTGGCGTACGCGCTCGTGGCCGTCGTGGTGCTCATCCTGGCCTTGACCTACGGCGCGCTCCAGATCCAGGTCACTCTCGCCGGGTTCCTTAACGGCGAGAGCGTCTGGTCGAAGGCGCAGAAGCAATCGGTGATCGACCTGGCGGCCTACGCCGCCAACGGCGATCGCAACCTGCTGGCCGCCTATCGGCAGAACCACGCAGTACTCGACCACGACCGGTTCGCCCGCGACCAGATCGCCAGTGGCACCTTCGACCAAGCCGCCGTGGCCAAGGCATTCAGCGACGCCGGCGTGATTCCCGAGGCGATCCCGGGAATGATTTTCATCCTGCACTACTTCGACAGCGCGCCGTACATCAAGGAAGCGATGACGGCGTGGCGCTCCACCGACAGCACGGTGGACGAACTCGACGGCATGGCCGACGACCTCGAACGCCAGTGGCACGACGGCAGCGTGACGGCTGAGAAGGCCCTGCTCTACCGTCAGCGCATCGAACAACTCAACGATTTCATCGAACCGCGCAGCAACCTGTTCTCGGTGGAAATCGCCAATGGCGCCTCATGGCTGGGCAAGGTGCTGTTCGCCGCCGTGGTGGGTGTGGCGGCATTGGCTTCGCTGTTCTGGCTGGGCATGGCCCGCCGCATCATGGCCGGTATCCGCGGCACCGAAGAACGCTTCGGCCTGCTCTTCGGCAGTGCCGCCGACGGCATCGTGATGGTCGATGAAGCCCGCGGCACCATCCTGGAAGTGAACGAGACCGCCGCCGGATGGACCGGCCAGACCCGGCAAGCCCTGCTCGGCCAACGCTTCGACGCACTGTTCATCCCCGGTCCCGACCAGATCGCGGCCGACGGCAAGCTCACCGGCACCCTGCTGGGCGCGCGCGGCGAACTGCGCCCGGTGGAGTTGCACGGCAACCTGGTGACCTGGGGCGGCCTGCCGGTCCGCCAGGCGATCATCCGCGACATCTCCGAGCGTATCGCGATGGAGCAGGAGCGCCGCATCGCGGCCGAAGCCCTGGGTTCGATTGCCGAAGGCGTGGTGATCGCCGATGCGCAACGTCGGGTCACCGCGGTGAATGCGGCGCAGACGGGCCTTACCGGTTACGACTCAGGCTCGTTGTTGGGCCAGCGCTTCGACGACCTGCGCCGCCAGCCCGACGGCCGTGAACTGCCGCCGTCCATGTGGGCCCGCATTGACGCCGACGGCCACTGGACAGGTGAAGTCCTCAGCCGCCGGCAGGACGGCAGCACGTATCCCGAATGGCTGTCGATCAGCACCATCCGTGATGCGGAAGGCCAGATCCAGCGCTACGTGGCGGTGTTCACCGACATCACCACGAACAAGGCCGACCAGCGCCGCCTGGAACATATGGCCACGCACGACCCGCTTACCGGGCTTGCCAATCGTGCCGAGTTCGAATTGCGCTGCGGCCATGCCATCAGCGCCGCCACGCGCGAGCGCGGCGCCGCAGTGGTGATGTTCATCGACCTGGACGCCTTCAAGGCGGTGAACGACAGCTACAGCCATGCCGTGGGCGATCGCCTGTTGCAGAAAGTGGCCGATCGCATCCGCAAGGAGCTTTCGCCGGGGGACATGGCCGGCCGTATCGGCGGCGATGAATTCACCGTGCTGATGAGCGGCCTGAAGACGCGCGAGGAAGCCGGTGACCTCGGCCGCCGCCTGCTTACCGCGCTCGCCGAGCGATTCATGGTGGGCGATTACGAGATATTCCTTTCCGCCAGCATCGGCATTGCCGGTTTCCCGCTGGACGGCAGCGAACCGACCGCACTGATCGCCAACGCCGACGCCGCGATGTACGCGGCCAAGACCGAAGAGCGTAATGCGCTGCGCTTCTACACCCCGCGCATGCATGCTGATGCGCGCCGCCGGCTGGAGCTGGCGGCGGAACTGCGCCAAGCCCTGCATCGGGACGAGTTCTACCTGGTGTTCCAGCCGTCGGTGGAACTGCGCACCGGACGCGTGGTAGCCGTGGAAGCCCTGCTGCGCTGGCAGCATCCCGAGCGCGGGCTGGTGATGCCCGATGAATTTATTCCCATTGCCGAAACCTTGGGCTTGATCCGCCAGATCGACGAATGGGTGATCCACGCCGCCTGCGCGCAGATCCGCCGCTGGGACATCGCGCGCATGCCACAGATCCGCGTAGCCGTGAATGTATCGGCCACGTGGTTCGGGCATCCGGATTTCGTCCAGAGCGTGCGCGATGCGCTATCTGCCAGCCAGCTCAGCGCACCGCGCGTGTTGCTGGAGATCACCGAGGGAGCATTGCTGCGGCTTGGCGAGGACACCGAGCGCACCATGCACGCGCTGCACGACCTGGGCGTGGGCGTGGCCATCGACGACTTCGGTACGGGCTATTCCTCGCTCACCTACCTGAAGCTTCCCGCGGTGGCTTACCTGAAGATCGACCGCTCCTTCGTGCGCGGCCTGCCTGACAGCAGCAACGACGTGGCTATCGTCGATGCCATGATCGCGATGTCCAATTCGCTGGGCCTGATCACCATCGCCGAAGGCATCGAGAACGACGCGCAGCACGCCTTCCTGCTGAAGGCCGGATGCGTGGAAGGCCAGGGCTACCTGTATTCCAGGCCTGTGGCAGCCGCCAATATCGAACGCCTGTTGTCCCCGGTGAACACCGCGCCGCAACCACGGCTGACCCTGGTGCCGCCGCTGCGCAGCTAGAACACCACGTTGTAGCCAAACGTGAACCACTGGTCGGTGCGGTCCTTGCCCACCAGCAGATCGACGCTGGCGGAGCTGCCGAAATTGAAACTGATGCCAGCCTCGTTGGTGGCGTCACGTCCCTTGCGGATGTAGCGCTCGGCGACCAGGTCTATCGCCTTGGACACCGAATACTGCATGCCCACGCCGCCGGCCAGTTTCGACTTCTCACCGCGGTCGCGCGACAGGCCCAGGTTGGTGAATATCTGCCATTGCTGGTCGGCCCCCCAAGGCCCAGGCGGGCGCGAGGTAGGCGTCGGTTTGTTTGAGCTTGCCGTGCTGGTAGATGCCGGTGGCGGCCACCGCCAGCCCGAGGCCGCCATTGCTGTTGTCGCGTAGCTGCCACTTCAGGCCCGGAGTGAGCAGGCTTTGGCCGGCCCTTGAGATACGCGTGAGGCCCAACGAGAACTCAACCGGTCCGGCCGCGCACGCAGGCGACAGGGTGAGCTCGCGACCGCCGCCGGAAAAGGCACGCAGCCAGCTCTCCAACTGGCAGCGACCTGCGGGCGTGGCGCCCGAATCGTCCACGAACAGGCTGCCGCCCGCGTGTGCCGTGCCAGCTGCCACCACCGTGGCCATCATGGCCGCGATGATGGTTCGCTTCATGGACGCGGTACTTCCTTGCGAAACACCGGCGAATTCTAACGGCCGCATTCTTACGGTTGAAAGTCGCGGTGTCCGGCATCAGGTCAATGCAACGTTATAAAGGAACGCTCATGCCCTACCGCAATCCGTACTTCGATCCGGCCAAGCCCCACCACACCCCCGAGGGCTTCCGGAACCTGGAGACCGACACGCGCGCCAGGGGCGACCTGCAGCGGTGGCGGCGCGAGCGCAAGGAGCAGGGACTGCCCAAGCCACCGAAGGCGGGCTATGCGGCCTTTGCCAAGCAATGGTGGAGGGAGGCGGATATTCCCGCTGAAGGGGACGGAGCCTGGTGGTTGGGCCATGCCTGTGTTTTGCTTCGTCGCGGCGGCCAGACCGTGATCACTGACCCAGTCCTTTCCCATCGCGCGTCGCCGCTGTCGTTTGCCGGGCCTGCGCGCCGCACACCCGCGCCGGTGCATGTGGACGAACTGCCGCACATCGACGTGGTGATGATCTCCCACAACCACTACGACCATCTCGATACGCGCAGTGTCAAGCGCATTGCGCGCCGATTCCCCGCCTGCGTGTTCGTGGTGCCGCTGGGCCTTGCCCCATGGATGCGCCGCCATGGCATCGCACATGTGGTGGAACTGGACTGGTGGGACGGCATCGACATCGACGGCGGCCGCTTCACCCTGGTTCCTGCACGGCACTGGAGCGCCCGGACTTTAAGCGATCGCAACCGCAGTCTTTGGGGCGGATGGGTGTGGCAGCGGCATGGTTATACCTTCTGGTTTGCCGGCGATACCGGCTATTCCCCTAACCTGGCCGAGGTGGGCAAGCGCATGGGACCCATCGATCTGGCTGCCCTGCCCATCGGCGCCTATTCCCCGCGATGGTTCATGCAGGGCCAGCACACCGATCCGGCGCAAGCGGTGCAACTTCATCGCGAATCGGACGTGCGCAAGTCGCTGGCCATCCACTGGGGCGTGTTCGAGCTGGCGGATGATCCGTTGGATGAACCACCGGCCTTGCTGGCCACGGCTTTGAGCGAGCAAGGCGTGGCCGAGGAGGCCTTCGTGTGCATCCCCGTTGGCGCGCGCGTGCCGGACTGAGCGCGCGTCCTGGTGCCTAGTTGAAGAACGCGTGCAGTCTTGGCACGCGGCGAAGCACCAGCCGTTCGACCGCCAGCACGAACAGCATGGAGATGCCCAGGAGCGGCAACAGCATGCCGAACACGACCAGCAGCCCGACCATCAGCATGGGATAACGCGCGCCGTGCGCGGGAGGGGCGCCGAGCCGCTTCACCGGCTTGCGTCGCCACCACATCACAAAGCCGCTCACCGTGACGGTGATCAGGCCCAGCGCCGTGACGAGGCCCAGCAACTGGTTCGGCCAGCCGAACAGCTGGCCCTCGTGGGCGGCCACGCCGTAGCCGATCGCCCGATCCAGGAACGCCCCCTGGGCGAAATCCTTGCGGTTGATCACCAGGCCTGTAGCTCCATCGAGCTTGAGCGTCAGTCGTTGAGGCCGATTCTGTGTGTCGGAGCGGCCTGTCCAGCCGGCATCCGCCTTCGATGGCGGTGCGATCAACACCGGTGGCGGCAGCTGCAGGCTGGCAACCGTTGGCACCAGGCGATCGAGTGCATGCAGGTCCATTCCCTGCTTCGTCGATTGATCCTGCCCGCGATCCATCCCCGGCATATCGGCCATGTCGTCCATCGCCGTGTTCGCCGCGCGGCGTTTGGCCAGTTCGTCCGACCGACCCGTGGTCCAGTCCTGCGTCACCTGGGTGGCCGAGCCGAACTTCCGCACTTCCTTCAACATCCCGCCCCACGACTTCGCCCACGGCAAACCCGAGAACAGCAAAGTGAGAGCTAGCAGGGCCACCCATACACCGGCCACCGCATGAAGGTCGCGCCAGAACAGACGGCCACGCTCGCGCACGCGTGGATACAGCACGCCCGCCGGGCCCTTGCCGCGGGGCCACCACAGGTACAGGCCAGAAAGGATCATCACGATCGCCCACGATGCCGCCAGTTCCACCACCATGGAACCCCGGTCGCCCATCAGCAGTTCGCCATGCAGGTAGAAGATGCGCCGCATCAGGCGTTCATCTTCCACCACATGGTGCAACACATGGCCGTTGGTCGGGTCCACGTACACGCGCACCAGGTCGTCGCCGCGGCCCACCAGGACCCGTGCGGCGGAAGTGTTTTTTGCCGGCAACTCATACGCATTGAGCACGCCACCGGGCACCACCGCCAGCGCAGCAGCCACCTGGATCGACGGGGACACGCGCGGCGCCTGGGCATCGATGCGGTCGTAGGGGCGGTCCAGCCATGCTTCTATCTGCGGCTTGAACAGGTAGATCGATCCCGTGCACGCCAGCCACAGCACGAAAGGCAGGCAGAACAACCCGGCATAGAAATGCCATCGCCACACGAGGCGGTAGGCATCGCGCGCGCGGCGATCGGGTACGGCGCTCACAGGTGCACCTTCAGGTCCAGCAGGTAAGTGCGCGAAGGATACGGGTAGTACACGAAGTAGCGCCGGTTGGTGAGGTTATCCACGCCCAGGGCAACGTCCATGTGCGGATTGGGCTTCCAGGTCACCCGTCCATCGAAGGTCAGGAATTTGCTGGTGCCACCGAAGGTATCGGGGTTGGTATCGCTTTCGTCCAGGCTGTTGTACTGCCTGCCCGAATATCGGCCGGCCAGCGTGACAGCGGTGTTGGCACTGGTATGCCAGGTGGCCACCACGTTCGAGCGCCACATGGGAATGCGGTAGAACTGCTTGCCCACCGAGGCCGGGTTCAGCCTGTTCTCGACCGTGGTGGCCTGCGTATAGGCGATGTTGGCCGACAGATCCAGCGGGTCGAACCACACCCCGCTGCCATCGTACGACGCCTCAGCGCCACGTGTACGCACACGGCCCACATTCTGCACGTTGGTCACCGTGGGGAACACGGTGGTATTGGTCTGGCTGAAGAGCGCATCGCGCGTGTCGCTTCGATACACGGTAAAGCGCGCCACGCCGTGGTCGCGCGTCCAGGTGGTGGTGAGTTCGCGGGAAAGGTCGTTCTCTGGCTTCAGGTTGGGATTGTTGTTGACCAACGCCAGCCCATTGAACGTGCCCTGGAACAATTCACTGACGGTGGGAAAACGATAGGCCCGGGCCACCGACAGCCGCATGGCGATGTCGTCGGTAGCGCGCCACGACAGCGCGGCCTTGGGCGAGGCATGCTGTTCCTTGCGCTCGCCGTAGCCGACGGATGCCGCGCCTGCGCTCCGATAGCCTGCGAACGCTCGCCACTGTTCGTAACGGGCTCCCACCGTGAACTGCCAGGCATCGGCCAGCTGCCAGGCATCCTGCAGATATGCTGCCTGCGTTTGCGTGCTTCCGCCCGTACCTGACAGCGGCGCACCCGCGTCGCCATGGCGCCACGCGTTGAGCGCGTAGGCCTGCGTGGCCAACGCATAACCATCATAGTGGTAGCCGAAGCTCAACCAGTGCGTGCCTGGCGCCACAACGTCGGGCTGGTGGCTCGCTCGCAAGTCGAACGTGCGCCAGCGCGAGCCATCGCCGGCGGTGAGCTGGCCTGGCCCATCTTCGGTCAGTGCGCTGGCAGCGACGCGGTCGCGGTTGCGGCTCATGTCGAAGTAGCTGGCCTGGCCTTCGACGTTCCAACCGCTGTCGCGGTGCGTGCCCAGTGACAGGCCATAGAGGGTGTTGGCGCTTTCGCGCGTACTGGGCGCGAAGAAATTCGCCGGCAAGGTGTACTGCCTGCCATCGATGGATACCACGCCTGCGTAAACCGGCCGGCCTTGCGCATCGCGCAGGAAACTTTCCGTGCGGTGCGCCATGTCCTGCCACCAGTAGCCCACGGTGAGGCCGGCGCGCAGGTCTGGCGTGATGTCGTAGGCGAGCTTGAGGTTCGCCTCGTGCTGGCGCGTGGCCTCCTGCCCTTCCGCATTGATGCCGCTCACGATGCGCGGCTTCCCATTCGGACCACGGTCGACGATGGCACCGGTGACCGGCACTGCCGCGGCGCCGGCGGCCGCGGCGGACAAGGCCTGAGTGGCAAACACCAGCGGCTGCCCGTTCGACTGCAGGCTCGCCACGCCCAGCAGGAAGGAAAGATTGCCCACCCGGTCGCCGAGCGTTGCCGAGAGCCGCCGGCCACCGAAGTTGCGGTCGACGCCGTATTCGTCCACATGCTGGGTGAAGAACTGCGACTGCGCGGACAATTCCAGGGTATCGGGCATGCGCGTGGTCATCAGCACCGTGGCGCCGATGCTGTTGCCCGGATACAAGGCCGAATAGGCGCCGTAGATCACCTCGACGCGCTCTAGGTTGTCGGGGAACACCATGGACCAGCGCGGCGGATTGGAGAAGTTGTTCCCCAGCAGGTTGGAAAGCAGCAGGCCATCCAAGTACACCAGCCCCCTGGCGCTTTGCGTGTTGCTGGTGCCGCGCACCGAGAACGTGGCGTTTTCATCGCCGATGAAGCGCTTGCGGATGCCGAAGGCCGGCATGTACTTGAGCGCATCCTCCGCATTGATCACGTTGCGCAGGGACAACGCCTGGGCGTCGACGCTCTCCACCACGGCCGGAAGATTCGGATCGATGGTGCTGGTGTCAGCCGCCGACACTTTCACGCCTTCGAGCGCCTTGGCGCGCTGGGGCGTGCTGCTGTCGGCATCGTCGCCGGCGTGCGCGGACGCGCACAATGCCATGGCGATGGCGAACGCCAGCGGCGCGACTGGGCGCCGACCGGACAAGGACAGATACATGGTGGAATTCCCAAAAGCTTAAGTGACCGCCGGCGCGCGCGCCAGGCAAGGGCAGTACTACTCAGGTCATCGGGAAAACAGGTGGACCCCGCGGTACGGCCACCGGTGTACGTGGCGCCATGGGCAGTGGCGAAGCTGGAACCTCCGCCGGAAGAACTGTCGCGGCAGGCACCAGCATGGGCATGAACGCCACCGTCGCCGGCACCGTCGGAGCGTGGCAGAACAGGCTGCAGTAGCCGCAGGCATCCATGGACATGTCGCCCATGTCGCTGCCCCCGTTGTGGTCCATGCCTGTCATGGCCGGCATGCCACTTGGGTCGACCGCGACAGGCGCGGCCCGGGTCACCAGGCCCGCGCGCCCTTCGCACCAGGCGCCAAGTTCGGCAAACCCGCTCCGGGATCGCAGCACCTGCGAGATCCCGGGCGCAGCCACCATCAGTCCGACGGCCAGCAGGGCCAGCCAGGCGGCGATGCGGCGATGGAGGTGACGCTTGAACATATAGATCCGGTATCGGCGTAGTGCCGGAATTATTCCATCCCGCCCGGTCACGCCATGAAGGAGCATTCTGACATGCCGCGTAGGGTCATTCCGTCATGCCGTGAAGGGGCATCCTGTCGCACCCCGCAGCGCGGCCTCGTCCACGCCTGGGGCCAGTTCCACCAGCTTCAGGCCTGATTCGACGACGTCGAACACGCACAGGTCCGTGATGATGCGGTTGACCACCCCGGTACCGGTGAGCGGCAAGCTGCATTCGGGAATGATCTTGGGCGTGCCGTCCTTCGCGGTGTGCTCCATCACCACCACCACGCGCTTCACGCCCGCCACCAGGTCCATTGCCCCGCCCATGCCCTTGACCATCTTGCCGGGCACCATCCAGTTGGCGATGTCGCCCTTGTCGGTCACCTGCATGGCACCGAGGATGGAAATGTCGATGTGGCCGCCGCGGATCATGGCGAAGGAATCGGCGCTGGAAAAGTACGACGCGCCCTGGCGGGCGGTGACAGTCTGCTTGCCGGCGTTGATCAGGTCCGCATCCACTTCGTCTTCAGTAGGAAACGGGCCGATGCCGAGCAGGCCATTTTCCGACTGCAGCCACACGTCTACGCCGTCGGGCAGGTGGTTGGCCACCAGCGTGGGCAAGCCGATCCCGAGGTTCACGTAGTCGCCGTCGTTGAGTTCCTGCGCGGCGCGCTGGGCCATCTGGTCGCGGTTCCAGGCCATGGTCATTCTCCCTTGCCGCGCACGGTGCGCTGCTCGATGCGCCTGGATGGCGCGGGGTTGTGCACGATGCGGTCGACGTAGATGCCCGGTGTATGCACCTGGTCGGGATCGATGTCGCCGATGGCCACGATTTCCTCGACCTCGGCGATGCACACCTTGCCGGCCGTGGCGGCCATCGGATTGAAGTTGCGGGCCGTCTTGCGGAATACCAGGTTGCCCGAAGGGTCCGCCTTCCACGCCTTCACCAGCGAAACGTCCGCCACGATGGAGCGTTCCATCACGTACATGTGGCCGTCGAACTCGCGCGTTTCCTTGCCTTCGGCCACCTGGGTGCCATAGCCGGTGCGGGTGAAGAAGGCCGGGATGCCGGCGCCTCCCGCACGGAGCTTCTCGGCCAGCGTGCCCTGCGGGGTGAATTCCACCTCGAGTTCGCCCGCAAGATACTGCCGCTCGAATTCCTTGTTCTCGCCCACGTACGACGAAACCATCTTCCTGATCTGCCGGGTCTGCAGCAGCAGGCCCAGCCCGACGCCGTCGATGCCGGCATTGTTCGACACGGCGGTAAGCCCCGTGACGCCTGAGTCCCGCAAGGCTTCGATCAACAGTTCCGGGATCCCGCAGAGGCCGAAGCCGCCGACGGCGATCACCTGGTCGTTGGCCACCAGGCCCCTGAGGGCTTCGGCAGCGGAGGCGTAGCGCTTGTCGCGGGGGCGACGGGCGGCGTCTGGCATGGATCGACTCCTGGGCGTGGGGGCTCCGTAACCCACCTACTTTACTACCCTTAGGTTTGCGAAGGCCCGCTGCAAGGGCACAATCGGCATGGACATGGGCGCCGGCGGCATGGGGCGACGGCCAGGGCCCCTACACGCGGGTCACACGGGAAGGCCTCCACCATCCGGGGCAGACCAGTGAGCTTGAGCGCATGAACGATACGCAGGTGCTGATCGCCGGAGCGGGACCCACCGGTATGGTGCTGGCCTTATGGCTGACCCGCGCCGGGGTGCGCGTGCGCATCGTCGACCCGCGGATGGCCGCGGGCGAGGCTTCGCGCGCCATGGCCGTGCATGCGCGCACACTCGAACTCTACGACCAGTTGGGGTTGGCTGAGGCCGTGGTGGCCGGAGGCATCCCCATGGACCACATTTCGGTGCGCACCAAGGGCGTGCAACGGGCGAAGGTATCGATCGGTGCCGGCGGCGAGGGCATCTCACCATTTCCTTACGTGCTGACCTATCCGCAGGACGACCACGAGCGGTTACTGGAAAAGGCCCTGCTGGCGGCGGGCGTCGTCATCGAGCGCGGCACCCAGGTGGTTGGCCTGGACCAGACGTCCGCCTCGGTCCACGTGCGCCTGGACAGCGCCAGCGGCGCCGAACGCATACATGTGGATTACCTGTGCGGTTGCGACGGCGCCGGCAGCCGCGTGCGGCACGCCCTGGGCCTGGATTTCGCCGGCGGCACGTATGACCAGACCTTCTACGTGACCGATGCCATGGTGGAAGGTGCCGCGGCGGACATGGGTGTAAGCCTGTGCACCAACGCCGAAGGGTTTTGCCTGGTCATGCCGGTCCGTCGCACCGGCGCCTATCGGCTGATCGGCGTGGTTCAGGACAGCCAGGGCCGCGGGGAGCATTTCACCTTCGAAGACGTGCGCGACCAGGTCGAGCGCACCACCGGCCTCAAGGTCAACGAGGTCAATTGGTTTTCCACGTATCGCTCACACCACCGCATGGCCTCGTCGTTCGCCAGCGGCAGGGTGTTCCTGGCCGGCGATGCGGCACATATCCACAGCCCCGCGGGTGGCCAGGGCATGAATACCGGCATCGGCGACGCCATCAACCTGGGCTGGAAACTAGCCTCGGTGCTGCACCGGCGCGCCGACGCGTCGATCCTGGCCACCTACGCCACCGAACGCATGGGTTTTGCCCGCCAGTTGCTGCGGAGTACCGACCGCGCCTTCCGCCTGATCGCCTCGGACGGGTCCATCGGCCGGGTGTGGCGCACGGGACTCCTCCCGCACGTGATACGCGCCGTCGCATCGTTCAAGGGAACACCGCGATTCGCCTTCCGCGTGGTGTCACAGGTACGGATCGCCTACCACGACAGCGCGCTCTCGGCCGGACGTGCCGGCAGCCTGCGCGGCGGCGACCGCCTGCCATGGCTGCCTGTCGGCGAGGCGAGCAATTTCGAGCCGCTCACCTCGCGGGATTGGCAATTGCATGTCTATGGCGAGCCCGGGCCCGGTGTTCGGCGCCTGGCCTACAACACCGGGCTGCCCCTGCACGGCTACATCCATGGCGAGAAGGCACAGGCTGCGGGAATACCCGCCGGCACCGTGTGCCTGGTGCGGCCGGACGGCTATATCGCCATGCTCAAGGGCGACCAGGACGAAAGCGGCCTAGTGGACATGGCGAACTACATCGCCCGGTTCGCTATCGTGGCCAACCCGCCCAAGCATGCGAATCAGTGAAAGCTGACTCCTCCGCAGACATAAGCGGACAAATTTTGAGCATTTTCCTATATCGATAGCGCCGGCATTTTCGCACTATGGCTCCGCCGCCGAAGAAACCGAAAAGTTTTCCCGGCGTACGGAAACATCGATGACCGACCAGAACGGCAGGATGCCGTCACCCGCACATCGTGCAAATGGTCGAGCCCCCCCTTCATCGGTGCCAGCGCCGCGTCGGCTTCACGCCGGGCCGCGTTACGGCGGACTCACGTCCGTCGCAAGCTAAGGATGGCCCATCATGGCCCCGCGCGTGAGCGTGTGGGCCATGTTCTTTTGCGTCCTTCCTACAAGCGGCCGAAGTACACGGAAATGCCTAGGCCAGCCTCCCACTGAGCGCCGCGGGGGCCCACGCGATGCAGCACGAAGGTGTCGGCCTGGGCGCGTTCGCCCAGCTTCAAGGCCAAGCCGCCACCCGCCAAGCCTTCGTTGCCATCCTGGCCGTCATGGATCAGGTCGGCTTCGACGTAACCTTGCAGGCTGTCAGTGAGCGGCACGGTATACACAGGCGCAAGCGTCCAGGTGTTGCTGCCCTGCAGGCGATCGATGTTGGCAAAAATCGTGAATTGCCGATCGTCCTGCAACTTCCAGCCCAACGTGGTTCCGAGTGTGTACTGCCGCGCGCCGTTGCCGATGTCGTGCGCGCCATTATCGAACGTCACCTGGCCGAGCACGGCATAGCTGAAGTCGCCGTTCGTGTTTGGCGCCACTTTCATTGCCAGGCTGCTGTCGCCATGGCCGGTGCGGCGTTCCCCATCGCCGTAGAGGTGGTTCCACGCCGACCCGCCCAGTTGCAGTTCCACCGGGCCGCCGAGGCCGACGCGAAACAGGCTGTCGGCGGTGTACTTGCCCTGCAAGGCGCCATGGTCGTCGGGCTCGCGTGACCAGTCGGGCACGCCCTGCTCCAGCGCCACGCCTCCAGCCGGCAGCACGCTGGTGGCAAAACCGGCACCGGGACGATCGAAGTCCGGTGGATCGGCCATCGCGGGCGCGGAAAGGGCCATGGCCGCCAGGGCAACGTATGGCACGACATGTCGCATTCTCATTTGCCCCTTATGTGCCTGGCTCGCAAGCATGACGTCAATGACGTGCAGCGGGCGTCGACACCATTATCTTTCTCGTCCGGACGAGCGCTTTCGTGGCGGGCCGTCGCTGGCAATGCGCTCAATTACTGCTTGACTGAAAAAGCCGGTACCGCGGCCTTGGCCTCGCCGGCGAACGTCGTGGCGGACGTACCCAACTGGAACGTGTACGAGCCTGCGGCCACCTTCCAGCCATCCTGATAACGCGCCAATGCATGCGGGTTGAGCTTGATGTGCACGGTGCGGCTCTGGCCCGGCTGCAGAGGCACGCGGGCCCAGCCGGCCAGGCGACGCGGCGTGCCGTCGGGAGCGGTAACGTACACCTGTGGCGTGTCGATGCCCGCGCGCTTACTGGTGTTCTTCACTGTTACGTCGGCGATGATTTCACCATTGGCCTGGCTTACCTTGAACCTGGAATAATCGAACGACGAATAGGTAAGGCCATAGCCGAACGGAAAGAGCGGCGTGAGGTTCTTCTTCTGGAACCAGCGGTAGCCGACGTCCGCGCCTTCGATGTTGTAGTCGACCCTGTCGGCAGGCTTGGCGCCGGGGACGCTGGCGCCCACGATCACCGGCCGCGGCAATTGCGATTCGTCCTTCGGCCAGGTCACCGGCAGGCGACCGGACGGCGCAACCTTGCCGAACAGCAGGTTGCCGATCGCTTCGCCGCCGCGTGCGCCGGCGTACCAGACATCAAGCACGGCACCCACACTGGAAAGCCACGGCATCTTCACCGGGCCGTTGTTCTGGATCACCACGATGGTCTTTGGGTTGGCCTTGGCGACAGCGGCCACCAAGGCATCCTGGTCGCCACCGAGCGCCATGGTGGCGGGGTCGAACGACTCGGCCGTCCACTGCTGCACGAACACCACGGCCACTTCGCTCTCGGCGGCGAGTTTGGCAGCCGCGGCAATGTCGGTGCCATCGGCATACTTCGCCTTGCCGCCGGTCTGCGCGTTGATCGCCGCCAGCGGTGCGGACGGCTGGTAGCGTACGGGACCGGGCCAGTCGGTGGGCTGCAAGCCAGGTACTGCATTGCCTTCGGGCGGTTCGACCGAAGAGGAGCCGCCGCCGGTAATCACGCCCTTGTCGGCATGGCCACCGATCACGGCCACGCTCTTCACACTGGCCGATAGCGGCAGCAGGTTGTTTTCATTGCGCAGCAATACCGAGCCTGCTTCCGCAGCCTTGCGCGAGACAACGGCATCGGCATTGAAGTCGATCGGCGCGGCTTTCACCGGATGGTCGATAATGCCGCTGGCGAACATGCTGCGAAGGATGCGGTGGACCATGTCATCGATGCGCGCCTGCGGCACCTTGCCGTCGGCAAGGTCCTTGCGCAGCGGTGCGTCAAAGTACACCTGGTCGTCGAACACGTTGCCCGCCGATTCCTGGTCCAGGCCGGCGTTGGCCGATGCCGCCGAGCTATGCACGGCGCCCCAGTCGCTCATCACATAGCCCTTGAAGCCCCAGTCTTGCTTGAGCAGGGTATTGAGCAGCCATGGGTGCTCGCACGCATATACCGTGTTGACACGGTTGTAGGAGCACATTACCGAAGCTGGCTGGCCGATGCCGATGGCGATTTCGAAGGCCAGCAGGTCCGATTCGCGAAGCGCGGTTTCGTCGATGTCGGCGCTCAGCGTATTGCGGCCGGTTTCCACCGCATTGATGGCGTAATGCTTGATGGTGGAAATGATGTGCTGGGACTGGATACCCTTGATTGCGTTGCCCACGATGTTGCCGGCAAGGATCGGGTCTTCGCCGGCGTATTCGAAGTTGCGGCCGTTGCGCGGGTCGCGCACCAGGTTGATGCCGCCAGCCAGGAGGCCATTGAAACCCTTGCGCCGCGCCTGGCTGCCGATCATGGCGCCACCGGCATAGGCAATGGTTGGATCGAAGGTGGCTGCCACCGCTAGGCCCGCCGGAAGCGCGGTAGCGCCCTTGCCGGTTAGACCTGCACTGCGCACGCCCAGGCCCGCGTCAGTCTCCTGCACGGCGGGAATACCCAGCCGCTCGATCGCCGGGGTGTAACCGGCCGAACCCAGCGCACCGGCGGGCTTCTGCGGCTTGCCCTTTTCGTTATCGCCGAATTCGGAGCGGATCAGGCGGAATTTCTCGTCCTGCGTCAGCTGCGCCACCACCAAGTCCGCGCGCTTGTCGGGTGAGAGGCTGGTATCCATCCAGGGCCGGGCTTTGTCGGCGGCATGAACGGACGTTGCGGCAAGAAGGGCGAGCACGAGCAGGCGACGACGGGGCATGGCCATTTCCTTCAGGGTAGAACCAAGGGAGATTGCTTGCGTAACGTTAACTTGGCAAGGGCGGGTGTAGGATTTTGCCGGATCTGACCCCACCATCTAACCATGTCGCTCCGTGCTTTCCACCCCGCCGTCGCCGCCTGGTTCGAAGGCGCGTTCCCGCGCCCGACCGCCGCGCAGGCAGCCGCGTGGCCGGCCATCCGTGAAGGCCGGCATACGCTGGTGGCCGCGCCCACCGGCTCGGGCAAGACGCTTACCGCCTTCCTGGCCGCGCTCGATGAATTGGTACGCCAGGGCCTGGCCGAAGGCGGGCTGCCCGACAAGACGACGATCGTCTACGTGTCGCCGCTGAAGGCACTGTCCAACGACGTGCATATCAACCTGGAAGTACCGCTGGAAGGCATCCGGCGCGAACTGGCAAAACTTGGCTTGCCGGAAGTCGACATCCGTACGGCGGTACGCACCGGCGATACACCGACGGCCGAGCGAAACCGCATGCGCCGCACGCGGCCGCACATCCTGGTGACGACCCCCGAGTCGCTCTATGTATTGCTGGGGTCGGATTCCGGGCGCGAGATGCTGGGCGACGTGCACACGGTGATCGTGGATGAAATCCATGCCATCGCCGCCAGCAAGCGCGGCAGCCATCTGGCGCTCAGCCTCGAACGCCTGCAGTCGCTGTGCCAACGGCGCCTGCTTCGCATCGGGCTCTCGGCCACCCAGAAGCCGATCGAAAAGGTGGCGCGATTCCTGGTGGGAGATCGCAGCGAAGACTGCCACATCGTGGATATCGGCCACGTGCGCGAGCGCGACCTCGGTCTTGAGGTGCCGCCCGTGCCGCTGGAAGCGGTGATGTCCAACGACACCTGGGAGCTGGTCTACAACCGCCTGCACAATCTTGTCGAACAGCATCGCACCACGCTGGTGTTCGTCAACACGCGCCGCATGGCCGAACGCGCCACCAAGCATCTTTCCGAGCGATTGGGCAAGGAGGCCGTGGCCGCGCACCATGGCAGCCTGTCGCGCGAGCAACGCCTGGACGCCGAGCAACGGCTGAAATCGGGCGCCCTGCGCGTGCTGGTGGCGACCGCCTCGCTGGAGCTTGGCATCGACATCGGCGACGTGGACCTGGTGTGCCAGCTCGCGTCGCCACGTTCGATTGCATCCTTCCTGCAGCGCAGCGGCCGTGCCGGCCACGCCGTGGACGGCACCCCGAAGGCGCGGCTGTTCCCCACCTCGCGTGACGACCTGATCGAATGCGCAGCGTTACTTGACTGCGTGCGCCGCGGCGAGCTGGATACGCTCCATATTCCCCATGGCCCCTTGGATGTGCTGGCCCAGCAGATCGTGGCCGAAGTGGCGGTGGACGAATGGGATGAAGACGCCCTCTACGACACCTTCCGTCGCGCGTGGCCCTACCATGACCTGACGCGCGCTTCATTCGACGACATCGTGCGCATGCTTGCCGAAGGCTTCACCACGCGCGTGGGCCCACGCGGGGCTTATGTCCACCGCGACGCCGTGCACAAGCGGCTGCGTGCGCGCCGCGGCGCGAAGATGACCGCCGTGATGTCCGGCGGCACCATCCCCGACATGGCCGACTACGCGGTGGTGCTGGAGCCCGCATCCATCACCATCGGCTCGGTGAACGAGGATTTCGCCATCGAGAGCCTGGCCGGCGACGTCTTCCAGCTGGGCAATACCTCCTATCGCATCCTGCGCGTGGAACGCGACCGCCTGCGCGTGGAAGACGCCAAGGGCGTGCCACCGAATATTCCCTTCTGGCTGGGCGAAGCGCCGGGCCGCAGCGATGAGTTATCCGCTGGCGTGTCGCGCCTGCGTGGGGAAATCGCCACCAGGCTCGCCGATGGCGGCGTGGCCCAGGCGTTGGCCTGGCTTGTAGACGAAGTAGGCATCGTGCGGCCGGCGGCTGAGCAGATCGTCGAATACCTCGCCCGCGCCTCCGCGGCGCTGGGTGGCGTGCTGCCCACGCAATCGCAACTGGTGATGGAGCGATTCTTCGATGAATCCGGCGGTACGCAGTTGGTGATCCACACGCCCCATGGCAGCCGGGTCAACCGCGCCTGGGGCCTGGCGCTGCGCAAGCGCTTCTGCCGCAAGTTCAACTTCGAACTGCAGGCGGCGGCCACCGAAGACGCCATCGTGTTGTCGCTGTCCACCAGCCACAGCTTCCCATTGGAAGAAGTAACCCACTACCTGCACTCGGCCAGCGCCGAGCACGTGTTGGTCCAGGCATTGCTGGATGCGCCGCTGTTTGGCGTGCGCTGGCGCTGGAACGCGGTGACCTCGCTGGCGCTGCCGCGTTTTATCGGCGGCAAGAAAACCCCGCCACAACTGCAACGCATGAAGAGCGAGGATTTCCTCGCCACGGTATTCCCTGACCAGGTGGCTTGTGCCGAGAACCTGGTGGGCGAACGCGAAGTGCCCGACCATCCGCTGGTGGCGCAGACACTGGACGATTGCCTGCACGAGGCCATGGACACCGAAGGCTGGCTGGCGCTGTTGCGCCGCATGGAATCCGGCGAAGTGTCCATTGCCTGCCGCGACCTGGCCGCGCCCTCGCCACTGGCCGCCGAAGTGCTGGGCGCATCGCCCTATGCCTTCCTTGACGATGCCCCACTCGAGGAGCGCCGCACGCAGGCCGTGCAATCGCGCCGCTGGAACGATGCACAAGGCCCGGACGACCTCGGTCGGCTGGACGAATCGGCCATCGACGCCGTGTGCGAAGAAGCGTGGCCCGAGGCACGCGACGCCGACGAGATGCACGAAGCACTCACCCTGATGGGCGGTATCGCCGAAGCGGAGATCGAGCCGTCGTGGCGCGGCTTGCTGGAGCAGCTCGCCCGCGACGCGCGCGCCACTCGCCTTGAGCTTGGCGACGGCTTCATGTGGGTCACCGCCGAACGCCTGCCCACCTGGCGGGCGCTGCATGCCGACGTCCCCATGTCGCCGGCCATCGAGGCACCAGCGGAATTCCTCCGCGATTGGCCGCCGGAAGATGCGTTGGTGGAGCTGCTGCGTTCACGCCTTGCCTGCGTGGGCCCGGTGACCGAAGCGAACCTCGCCGCTGTTTTGGCCGCAGACGAAAGCGATATCACCATCGCACTGTCCCGTCTGCAGCAGGAAGGCTATGTGATGCGCGGGCGTTTCAGCCTGGCCATCGACGGCGAACAATGGTGCGAACGCCATCTGCTGGCACGCATCCACCGCTACACCATCGGCCGCCTGCGCCGCGAGATCGAACCGGTGGCGCCGCGGGACTTCATGCGCTTCCTGATCGATTGGCAGCATATGGGCGCTCGGTCACGCGTCAGCGGCCCGGATGCACTGGCGGGCGTGATCGCCCAGCTGGAAGGCTTCGAAGCCGCCGCGGGCGCGTGGGAAGGGGAAATCCTGCCTGGACGGGTCGAGGACTACGGTATCGGCTGGCTCGACGACCTCTGCCGGGCCGGCCGCGTCACCTGGGGCCGCTTGCGCCCTGGCAGCGGGGTCGGGGCCGGCCCCGTGCGGGCCACGCCCATCGTGCTGCTGCCCCGTCGCCAGTTGGGCGTATGGAGTGCGCTGGCACCGCCCTCCCACGAGGTCACGCTGGGATCACGCGCGCAGGCCGTGGCCGATGCGCTGCGCGACGAAGGGGCGCTGTTCTTCGACGAGCTCACCTCCTATACGCACCTGTTGCGCACGGAACTGGAAGACGCGTTGGGCGAATTGGTAGCTGCCGGGCGCATCACCGCCGATAGCTTTTCCGGCCTTCGCGCGCTGCTGCTGCCGGCGGCCAAGCGCGACGGGCGCCACCGCCGCGTGCGTCGCCACGCGCTTAGCGGGATCGAGGATTCCGGACGCTGGTCGCTGGCACGGCAAGCCCGCGAGAAACGCGACGACGCCGATGCGCTGGAGCACGTGGCGCGCACCCTGCTTCGCCGCTATGGCGTGGTGGCTTGGCGGTTGCTCGAACGCGAGGCGCCCTGGTTGCCGCCGTGGCGGGAGTTGCGCCGCGTGTACCAGCGGCTGGAAGCCCGCGGGGAGATCCGCGGCGGCCGCTTCATCGAGGGCCTGGTGGGCGAGCAGTTCGCCTTGCCCGACGCATTGGCTGCACTTCGGCAGGTTCGTACACGGGCGCACGACGGCGAGTCCGTATGCGTGTCCGGCTGCGATCCGCTGAACCTCGTTGGCAGCCTGATGGCGGGGAGCAAGGTGCCGGCTACCCTGGGCAGCCGCGTGGTCTACGTCGATGGCGTGCCCGTGGCCTCGATGGTGGCGGGCAAGTTCGCCACGCTCGCGGCCCTGGATCCGGCGCAGGAGCAACAGGCCCGCTCCGCCCTCACGCGTGATCCACGCGCGCCGCGCGTCACGCTGGCCACCGCGGTTGCCGGGGCCGCCGCCGGCTGACAAGATGCCATCCAGGCGGCGCCCGTTCTCGCCGTGGGGAATAAACATGAGCGTGACGGTGCACCGCGAGGGCCTGGAAGCGGGCCGCCTGGATATCTTCGTCGATGGCGCCTTCGCCTTCACGCTCACCCTGCTGGCCATCGGCGGTGCGGAAATTCCCCACGATGTGGACAAGATGGTGCACATCCTGGGCGACGTCCCGGCGGCGGCGGCTTGCTTCGCGCAGATGGCGCGGTTCTGGCACGGCCACGTGCAATGGCGCACGCACTGCACGCGTGCGACGCGCCCCGGGCTGTTCCTGTCGATGCTGTTGGTGTTCTTCGCGCTGATCGTGGTCTATCCGCTGCACATGGTGTACGCGAGCCTGTTCAACGTACTTTCCGCAGGGCACCTTTCAAGCGACTTCGGACTTCACAACGCAGCGGAAGCGAAAGCCCTGTTCGCCATCTACGGTTTCACCTACTTCTGCATGTCCGGGACGCTGGCACTGTTGTTCCGCCATGCGGCCAAGGTGGCTTCAGCCCATGGCGAGGACGATTTCGTACCACGCATGCGTGCGGTGTTGTGGCTGATCCCCGCGGGGGTGGGTGCCTTGTCGGCGGTCGTGGCGCTATCGCTCCCCGACCATGCGCCCGGCTGGACCTTCGCGCTACCAGGCCTGGTCTATACCCTGCTGATGAGCATGGGCTGGATCTCCCGGCGCATGCGTGCACGCGCCGGGCGACCGGAGTAACGACGGCGGGGTCAGAGTCATTACTCTGACCCCCATGGCGACGACAACGCGGTCGACTTCAGCTATCGCTGCAGCTGCACGTTGCCCAGCACCCAGAAAGTGCTTGGGCCGGGCTTTCCGGTGACGACGATACACAGATCGTGAGTACCCTCGCCCCGCAGATCGCCGGTCAGCGTGGCCTTGCCGTCATGGGCAGCGGCAAGCTTCAGGGAAGCCGCGGGCTCGCCTTCGCAACTGTCCAGTCGCACCTCTATCTCACCCGCCTTGCTGTGCTTGGGCCGCTCCACCACGTTCTTGATTTCGTGTGCCAGGGCGAAGTTCCAGGGCAGGCGATCCACCTCGATGGCGATGTGATGCACGCCGGTGAGGTCGGCGCCCTTCCAGCGCCAGCAGGTATTCATGATGTCGACGAAGTGCGTGCGACGCGGGCCATCCACTGGCAGGGCCGCTTCCTGGCGGGAGCCGTTGGAGTCGCCGCATAGCGCAAGCTCGGTGCTGTCGCGGCGCAGAAGCGAGTCGGCGTCCACTACCCGGGTTCGCGGCTGGGCCAGTGCCTGGCCGCCCATGAACGCCGTCGCCATGAGCGTCGTGGGCAACGGCACGTCGATCGGCGCCGTGTAGGTCGGCGAGCTCTCCACCGGGGTACTGCCATCTATCGTGTAGTGGATGCTGCCCAGACCCGTCTGCGTGGACAACTTCACCATCGCCTTGTCGCCGTTGGCCGTGGCTTCGAATGCCACGCCAAAGGCAGTATCGGATGCGTTGATGTCATCGCTCTTGAAGCGCGCCATTTGTGCCGGCATGCGGGCAATGAAATCCTGCCAGTCAGTCTGGCTGGTCCAGGTGCGTTCGGCCAACGCCGCCAGGCGCGGGAATGCGGCGTGTTCAACGCGAGCGCCCGTGGGCGTCTGCTCGGCAAAGATCGTGGCTTCCGCACCAAGCACATGCTTGGCGTTCTCCGCGCTGATCTCCGACGGGATCGGCTCGAAGTGGTACAGCGCCTCAAGCGTGATCACCGGCATGCGGCCGGGCACTTCGTCGGGAAGGCGGCTTTGCACGTTGTCGAGGTAGAGATCGGGCGCGGGTGCCAGCACCACGTCGTGGCCCTTGTTCGCCGCAGTCACCGCACCCTTGGTGCCCCGCCAGGACATCACCGCCGCCGACGGCGGAACGTCGCCATCGAGGATCTCGTCCCAGCCGATCAGCCGCCGACCGTGTTCATCCAGATAGGCGCCGATGCGGGCGATGAACCAGCCCTGGAGTTTTTCTTCGCTGGTGATGCCCAGTTGCTTCATCTGGGCCTGCACGGCTTTCGATGACTGCCACTGGTCTTTGATGGCCTCATCGCCGCCCACATGAATATACGTGGAGGGAAACAGCGCCATCACTTCGTCGAGAACGTTCTCCATGAAGGTGAAGGTCTTATCCGAAGGGCTGTACAGGTAGGGCATCACGCCCCAGTCGGTGGATACCTGCGGCCGCTTTTTCGTGACGCCGAATTGCGGATAGGAGGCAATCGCCGCCTGCGCATGGCCGGGCATCTCGATCTCCGGCACCACGGTGATGTAGCGCGCGGCGGCATAGGCCACGATGTCGCGGACATCGTCCTGCGTGTATACGCCGCAATACGACGTGCCCGGCTCACTCACCAGGGCCGCATCGGGACCCAACGCCATGCGGCAGCCGCCAATACGGGTGAGGTCGGGGTATTTCTTGATCTCGATGCGCCAGCCCTGGTCGTCGGTAAGGTGCCAGTGGAAGGTATTGAGTTTCAGCAGGGCCATCTGGTCGATGATCTTGCGCAGTTCATCGGTAGTCTGGAAATGCCGCGCCGAATCCACCATCAGGCCGCGCCAGGCGAAACGCGGCGCGTCGTCCACGTGCATGGCCGGTATCGTGTGCGAATTCGGCTGCGCCGTCAGCGCCTGCCACAGGGTGATCGCGCCATAGAACAAACCGTGCGAGCGGCTGGCTCGGATGCTGGCACCATCGCTGGTGACATCCAGCGCATAGGCCTCCTCGCCCTCGATGGTGGGGTCGCTTACCAGCACGATGGCATCCTTCGCGTCGCCGCCATCGGCCACGGCGAGCTGCATGCCCGTGCTGCGCTTGATACGGTCAGCCAGGTACTGGGCCACGCGGTGCGCGCCTTCGTCACCGGCCGGCACCACGATGCGAGTGCCTTCGCGAAGGGCAAACGATCCGGCATGCCGGTCGAGCCTGGCCACGGCGGGCACCAGCGACAGCGGTGCGATCGCGGCGCCCGTGGTGCCGGCGGACGCGTGAGACGGGGTGTTCGGGGACATGGCGCATGCAGCAAGCATGCCCACGGCCATCATCGCCATTACACAAGCGTACTTGTTCATTCGAAGTCCTCCATATCCCCGCCAGCCCAGCCATGCTGCCACGAATTCCCGTTGACGGGACAAAAAAATAGGGCCCTGGTCACAGGGCCCTTGGGGAGAAGACGACCTTGCGGGCAGCACCGCAAGGTCGCTTGAGCCAACTCTTAGAACTTGAAGCGGACGTTCGCCATGTAGCGGCGGCCGTTCTTATACTCGGCGGCAATGTATTCCTTGCTCGCGTAGTACTGGCGGTAGGTTTCGTTGGTGAGGTTCTGGGCGTCCAGGTTGAGCGAGAAGTTCTCGGTGAACTTCCAGCCGAACGAGGCGTCGAGCGACTTGTAGTTGTCGACGTAGGCCGGCGGTGCACCTGCCACGTAGCCACCAGCGAAGTACTTGCTGCGCATGCTGTAGGTCAGGCGCGCGCTGAACGCATCCTTGTCGTAGTACGGGCTGAAGCTGTAGGCGTTGCGCGAGTTGTAGGGCAGCGGGCCATCGCTGTCGCTCTTGCCATCGGAGAACGTGTAGTTCGCCGAGAGACCGAAGCCCGTGTCACCGAACGGCTGGCTCAGGCTCAGGTTGAAACCCTTGATCTTGCCGGCGCCGGCGTTGTTCGGACGCGTGATGCTGTAGGTGGCGAACTGGCCCGTGGTGCTGTTGAACTGCGTTTCCGGAGCAGCCTCGTAGAGCACGTAGTTGTCGATCTTCTTGTAGAAGACCGCGAGCGCAGCCACGCCCTGGTCGGAGAAGTAGTACTCACCTGACGCATCGAAGTTCGTTGCCTTGTAGGGCTTGAGCTTGGCGTTGCCACCGGTGCCGGTAAGCACCGAGTCGTTGAGGAACAGGTTGCCGACCAGCGTGTTGTACGGCGGCCATGCCAGCACCTTCGCGGCCGCGAAGCGCAGAACCACGTTGTCCGTCGCGTCGTAGGCAAGGTTCGCTGCCGGCAGCCAGTTGCCCTGGGTTGCCTTCTGCGTGGAGTACACCGCCGTGGCGAAGTCGGGAACGCCGCTATAGGTGTAGCCCGAACCCGAGGTCTTCGTACGCACGTAGCGTGCGCCGATGTTGCCGCGGAAGCCGTCGCCGGAGTAGTTACCCTGGATGTAGCCGGCCCAGGTCTTCTGGTTCACCGAGTAGGTACCGTTGAGGAACGAGCCCGGATCGTCGATGTTCAGGGGGCTACCGAGCACATAGCCCGTCTGCGAACCCTTGTCGGTCTGGATATGGTGGGCGAAGTCGGTGTCGTTGTAGCCCCCCAGGCCGTCGAAGAGATCGGTATAGCCACCCGCGCCGATGTCGGCGATGGTCCCGGTGTTCACGCCCTGGTACACGTGCTGGCTGTGATCCTCGGTGTGGTCGTTATAACGCACGCCGATCAGCACCTGGTTGAAGAAGCCGTCGAAATCCTTGCCCAGGTCGAGCTGGCCGTACTTTTCCTTGCTCTCGGAAGGAATCTTGCCGTAGTTGCCGGCGAAGCCACCGTCGGCGGCAGCCGTGCTCCAGTTGGCCGGGTTACGCGCGGCTGTCGGGTTGTCGAAGTTCACGCCGTGGTTGAGATCCAGTGAATACCCACCGGTGTAGTTTGGCTCGACGAATACCTGATCGGACGACGGGTCGCTGGCCTTGGTCCAGCCCACCTGGCCGGTGAGGTCCCAGCCATCGCCGCGATACTTGCCCTTCAGGTCGATGTCCTTGGTAGTCACTTCCGAGCGGCGGATGTTGCTGTCCAGCAAGCTGCTGGCATTGGGACAGCCACTGTCACTGCCGCACACGTGCACCGCGGCGATGCCGTTGGGCTTCACCGTGACGCTGTCGATGTTGGCCGGCGTGAAGGTGGGGATCGGATACAGCGACTGGTTCCAGTTGTCGAAGTTTTCCTTGATGTACAGCGTGTGCAGGTCGAACTCGAGGTTGTCGGTGGGCTTGAACTGCATGCCCACGGTGGCGCTGTTGCGCTCGCGGGTCTGCTGGTACCACGCGGCGTTCACTTCCGACGGCGCCTGCGTATTCGGGTTCAGCGTGCCATTGGCGATGCCGGCGGCGATCACCGGGCTGGCAGCCCAGTCGGACAGCTTGTTGTAACTGAATACCTCGATGCCCTGGCGGTCGATCTGCTCGGAGAAGTGCTCCCCCGACACGTCGATACCGAAGTTCTCAGCCGTGTTCTTCCAGCTGTAGAAGAGCCCGGCGTTCGGCTTGCCCTTGTCGGCCTGGTCGTTGTACGCGTAGCCGACATTGCCCGATACGGTGTTCGCCGGCAGGTCGAGCGGGTCGCGCGTATGCAGGATGATTGTGCCGCCGATGCTGCCTTCCGGCAGGCGAGCCTCGGGCGACTTGTACACCTCGAGTTTGCCGACGATCTGCGAAGGCAGCATGGTGAAGTCGAAGCCGCGGTCGGGCTGCGCGCCGTACAGATAGGCAAGGCTCGCCACCGGCTGGCCGTTCAGGAGCGTGAGGTTCAGGCTGGGATCCACGCCGTTGATGCTGACGCGGTCGCCCTGGCCGAACAGGCGGTCAATGGTGACGCCCGGAACGTGCGAGAGAGACTCCGCGACGTTCGTATCGGGAAACTTGCCGATGTCCTCGGCCGTGATCGCATCGACGATGGCATCGGCGTTGCGCTTGGTTTCCGTCGACTTCTGCAAGCTGGCACGGATACCGGTGACGGTGACCGCCTGCAGGTCCTGGGCCTGGGCGGCATCCGCCTGGGTCTGGGTGTTGGTCTTGGTGGTCGTGGTGTCCTGGGCGAGCACGGGAGCGGCAGCGCAGAGGCTGGCGACGATGCTGGCTGCAAGCAGACTCTTCCGATATGACATGGTGTCCTCCCCTCAGAGGCTTTCAAGTTTGAGCGGCAGCCCCTGCGGCGGGGCCGGTGTCCGTTGGTTGGCTGGGCCTTGCGGCCCGTTTCATGGGTATTGCGAACTAGCTGGACTTCAAAAACTTCAGGTGGCCGAAAAGCCCGTCACTGGGCGAAGTTGCCGTCGAGATACAACCCGGCGGCACCGATCACGCCCAACTGGCCGTGGTCCATCAGGCGCACTGAGACCTTTTGCAGGAAGGCCCGCATCACGCCCTTGTTGAAGAAGCGGTGTTCGAACTGGCTTTGCAGCAGCACGTCGCGCACCTGCGGCAAAATTCCGCCGGCAAGGAATACGCCACCGGTGGCGCCATAAAGCATGGCCAGGTCACCGACGAAGCTGCCCAGCAGCGCGCAGAAAGTGTCCAGGGCCTCGACGGCTGCTTCGTCGCTCTGGGCGAGCGCGGCAGCGGTGACGTCGGCGGGCTCGGCGAGCGCGACCGGCAGGCCGCGCAGGCCCGCGATCACCCGGTAGAGGTTCAGCAGGCCCGGGCCGCTCAAGGCCCGCTCCATGGAAACGTAGTCGTATTCCTTCGAGAGCTGACGAAGGATCTCGATCTCGCGCTCGGTGCCCGGCGCCAGCGAAATCTGCCCGGCTTCCGTCGGCAGCACGCGCGCCCGCGGCTCGCCCGGCAGCAGCACGGCCGAGCCCAGGCCGGTGCCCGGACCCATCACCAGCACCGGACCCGGCGCCGACGGCTTGCTGGCGGCGATCACGGTGGTGGTCTGGGCAAGATCCAGGAACTGCGTGGCATAGGCCACGGCTTCGAAGTCGTTGACGACCGCCAATTGGCCGATGGACAACGACGAGCGGATGTCACTGATCGACACCGGCCAGGCCAGGTTGTCGTTGACGATGGCATCGTCCAGCACGTAGCCGGCGCAGGCCACGGCGCAATGTTCCACCGGGCCATTCACACCGGCCTTGCCGAAGAAGTCCTTCAGGACAGCGGTAAGGCTGGGCCACTCGGCGCAGGTATAACGCTCGTAATGCAGCACGCTTACGCCGGACAACTGCGCGCTGACCAGGCCGATGCGCGCATGCGTGCCGCCGACGTCCGCCGCGATGAACGGCGAACCCTGGGGTTTCACCATCTGAAGTGTCCTGTGGTTGGCAGCTGTCGCCACACCTGTCCCCTTGCCCCGACCCAATGGGCGCCCTTCGGTAGCTCCGGGCGCCGCGCTTGTCCGCAATATGGCTTCGTTATGACAACGTTGTCAACGAGTAAAAAGACATGGCTTGGACGGTTTTTATCGCGCGCCGCAACACGACCGGCTGTCCTTAACTGCCGGGAATGTTCATATCGGTCAAGCCTGGAGGCGTGTTTAGCCGGCAGAAACTCATGCTGCGGCGCAGCAATTGTCCTGACCGCCCATGCCGTCAGTCATAGGGCCAGGCACCCCCTCGGGCAAACGTTGATTGACAACGTTGCGCCGCCCGGTCAATAAAGCGGACAACGGTGTCGTCGCATTGCGCGCGTGGCCGAACGACGGGGAGTTGTACAAGTCATGTCCGCCATTCCAGAGGCCGTGCCCGGCCGCCATTCCAGCGTGCTGCCGATGATCATCATCGGCGTGCTTTTCTTCATCTTCGGTTTCGTCACCTGGCTCAACGGCCCGCTGATCACCTTCGTCAAGCTCGCCTTCCAGGTGAACGACTTCTACGCGTTCCTGGTGCCCTTGGCGTTTTACATCTCCTATTTTGTCCTGGCGCTTCCGGCCTCCAGCGTGCTCAAACGCACGGGCATGAAGAAGGGTATGGGGCTGGGTTTGTTCGTGATGGCGATCGGCGCGGTCGTCTTCGGCCAGTTCGTTTCCATGCGCAGCTTCGGCGGTGCGCTCACGGGCCTGTTCGTGATCGGCGCGGGGCTTTCGCTGCTGCAGACGGCCTCCAACCCCTACATCAGCATCCTGGGGCCGATAGAAAGCGCGGCGCAGCGCATCGCCTTCATGGGCATCTGCAACAAGGTCGCAGGCGCCGTGGCGCCCCTGGTATTCGGCGCCCTGATACTGTCCAACATCGCCGATTTCGGCAGCCAGGTCACCGCCGCGCCGGACGAGGCCACGCGCGAGGCCCTGCTCAACGCCTTCGCCGCCAAGGTGCACATGCCCTACATGGTGATGGCGGGCGTGCTTGTGCTGCTAGCGTTCTGGGTGGTGCGTTCGCCGTTACCTGAGATCAGGCCATCCGCCGCCAACAGCGAACACGCGATCGGGCACGACCATGGCAACATCTTCAGCTTCCCGCACCTGTGGCTGGGGGTACTGTGCATCTTCGTGTACGTGGGGGTGGAGGTGATGGCAGGCGACGCCATAGGTACCTATGGCCAGAGTCTGGGCCTGCCGCTGCAGGAAACGAAGACTCTCACCTCGTACACGCTCGTTGCCATGCTCGCCGGTTACCTGGCGGGCCTAGTATTGATTCCCCGGGTCATCACCCAGCAGACCTACCTTGCGCTGTCGGCCGTCCTGGGCGTGGCGTTCGTTCTGGGCGCCTCATTCACCACTGGCTATGTGTCGGTGGCCTTCGTGGCCGTGCTGGGTTTTGCCAACGCCATGATGTGGCCAGCGATCTTCCCGCTGGCCATCAAGGGGCTGGGCAGCCTGACCGAACGCGGTTCGGCGCTGCTGATCATGGGCATCGCTGGCGGCGGCGCCATCCCGCTGCTGTTCGGGTACCTCAAGCAGCACCACGATTTCCAGGTGGTGTTCGCGGCGCTGACCATCCCCTGCTACCTGTACATCCTCTATTTCGGCCTGGCGGGACATAAGGTCGGCCAGCACCGTCTGGGCTGAGCATGCCCCGCAGGAAGGCGCCAGCCCTGCTCTCCCTGCCGTCCATCCGCTACGATGGGCGGCGGGATCACGAAGGCGGAGAAGAAAGGGTGCGCAGTCCGACCATCAAGGACGTTGCCGAGAAGGCAGGCGTTTCGCTCAAGACCGTCTCCCGGGTGATCAACAACGAGCCTTCGGTCCACGAGCGCACGCGGGAAAAGGTCCAGCGCGCCATCGACGCCCTGGGCTACCAGCCGGATCCTTCGGCCCGGAGCCTGCGCGGCACGCGGGCCTGGGCCATTGGCCTGGTGTACGACAACCCCAACGCCCACTACGTGATCAGCATGCAGAACGGCGTGCTGTCGGTGTGCCGCGAGCGCGGTTTCGGCCTGCAGATCCATCCGTGCGATTCCACCTCGCCCACCCTGGTCGAAGAATTATGCGAACTGGTGCGGCGTTCGCGCCTGGCGGGCCTGGTGCTGGCGCCACCGATGTCCGAGCAGAAGGAATTGATCGAAACGCTGGCCGCGGAAAAGATTCCCTTCGTGCGCATCATTTCCGCGCGTAAGGATCCCAAGGACGGTTACCCCTGCGTCTTCGTCGACGACCGCGATGCCGCCTACGCCATCACCGAGCACTTGATCCAGCTGGGTCACCACCGCATCGGCTTCCTGTGGGGCGGCAAGCATCACCGCTCCAGCCCGGAACGCTACCAGGGCTATGAAGACGCGCTTCGCGCGTACGGCATGCCGCTGGATAACGACCTGGTAGTTGAGGGCGATTATTCCTTCGATGATGGATTTCGCGGCGCGCGCAAGCTGCTGGCACTCGAGCATCGCCCCACGGCGATCTTCGGCTCCAACGACGAGATCGCCGCCGGCGTCCTGGCGGCGGCAAAGTCCGGCGGCATCGACGTGCCGTGGGAGCTTTCCATCGCCGGCTTCGAGGACAGCCCGTTCTCCAAGCAAAGCTGGCCGGCGCTTACCACCGCGCGGCAGGCCACTACGGACATCGGCAGGCATGCGACGCGGCGGTTGATTGCCGAGCTTGAGCGCGAGGCGCATGGCATTGCTGGTGAGATCAGCAATGAGGGGTTCAGTCCGGAGTTGGTGGTTCGCGGGTCGACGGCGCCGATTCGGAAGTAGTTGGGCGGCTGATACGCCAGGACTGGCGCGTTCCGTACATCAGCGTACGCCATAACCACTCCATTGGCCCGAAGCGAAAACGCCGGAGCCACCAGTGGCTCCAGGCGATCTGGACCAGGTAAACAGCCATCCCGATCACGATCGCGTGCGACGCACTCATGCGACCGAACAAACCAAGCCCATAGCCAAAGAAGATCCAGCCGAAGATCAGCGACTGGGCCAGGTAGTTCGTGAAGGCCATTCGTCCGAGTGGAGCGAACACGCGAAGAACGCGCGAGGCCCTGGTGAATGCGAAGAACGCGACGATGGATGCCCCGTATCCGACGGCCAGTACCACAGGCGCGATGGTCGTCATCATCGATACGATCGAACCCCAGGCATGGAACGGTGAACTTGGCCTGGGCGGGTCGAGCACGCTCATGCCGAAACCCAGGACCAAACCCAGCACGGCTGCACCGGAGATCAAAGCGCGATAACGCTCCGGCTGCCGCAACAACCCCGTTCGCCATACCGCCATGCCGAGCAAGAACAGCCCGAACGTGCGAGGTGCCACGAGCAGGTGAAGTGGAATGAGGGCGGGGATCTCTCGAAGGTTGTAACGAACAACCTCGGTCCAACTGCCCTGTGAATAGGCCAGGGTCGCCTCCGCGACGTGCTGGCGCAGCCACGCATCGCCGGGGAAGAACGTGGGCGGAAGCCAGAGCGGGAGAGCGGCGTAGATCACCAAAGCCACCAGCCCGGCGATGGCGACGAGTCGGCTCGAAACATAGAGCGCTGGCAACGCCAGCAGGCCGACGATGGCGTACTCGGTAAGGATGTCTCCATTCCAGATCAGGCACAGATGCACCAGGCCGAAGCCTAAGAGCACAAGAAGTCGCCTGACCAACAACTTGCCGCGGGTGGGGTTACCAGCCAGGCGCTCGAACTGTATCGCCAGCCCAACGCCGAACAGGATCGAGAACAGGGCAAAGGCCTTCAGCTCCAGGCCGACGCTCACCGCTGTCTCGACGGCATGATCCCACCAGCTTCCGCCCGCGATGAGAGGCAAAAACTGCTGGAAAATGGAAACCCGGAACTCGTTGATCAGATTGACGGCAAGGACGCCAAAGAGCGCAATCGCCCTGAGCACGTCGATTGAGCTTATGCGCCGGTCTGGTGGAACTGGCCGGGAGTCATCCGTGCTTGTCTCGCGCGGCATTGCTGGCACCTATCCTTCCGATGGGGACGCGATCATTCATGAAGGTTGTTATAGACGGCAATAGCCGACCAGATGACTACAAGGGTCAAAACTCCGGCCCACTGAATGCTGCGGCGGGATCGCTCTGAATCGTTGCGCGTCGGATATCGGCCCAGAGTGATTGCGAGTAAAGCACCACGCCCCACCTGGAAGACGACAAAGTCCAAGATCACGTCCACGACGATATATCTGACGATTGATACAACAGTCCTTGCCACGTCCTCAAACATCGATCCTTCCTCAACTAGCACGCCCGACTACATGTCGATGATAACCAACGTGCCATGGCTTCCCGGCAATACCGAATGCGGAACACCCGCAGCCGCTAGATACATCTGCCCAGCCGTCACCACGACTTCTTCGCCGTGCACTTCCAGCATCATCTTTCCACTGACGACCAGAAGCCCCTCGTTGTAGTCGTGGGTTTCTTCCTCGTATGCCTGGCCGTCCATGCGAAGCACCTTGATGCGCGCCGGCCCAACCTGTCCGGTGATGGAAGAGGTCCAGGCTTTCGGCAAATTCGCCGCGAGGGATTCAAAGTCGACCAACGCCATCAGCCTGCCCTCGGGGGAAAGCGATATCGTAACGACGGGTATGGCGCTGCGCTATATAGGGGTGCCGACAGTCATGCTCTTGAGAATTCAGGTCAGGCATCAGCCTCGTCGGCAGCGCTTTCGGGCAACGCGATGCAGGCGAAAAACGGCACGCCGGCGGTACGCCAGCTCTCAGCGGCCTCGTCGAGGATATCCATGAAGATATCGAACTCCGCCTCGTCGGCGTCGCGCAGCGTTTCGGCATGCATGATCAGCAGCAGGTAACCCTCGGCGTCCAGCCACGACAGGTCGCGCAAGCTATCTGAGAGTGCATCCCAGTTGCCGCCGAAGCTGGTCGGGAAGTGCAACGCGTCGTCCAGATGGCGCAATAGCGACGCCTTGTCGGTGCAGGCGTGCAGGTCGATAGGCAACGTGCGCAGCGAGGTGGGCTTGGCCGAGCGGTCAAGCGCGGCGATATCGTCCTGGGTGACGAAGAAGACGCCGTTGCCTGCGGCGTCGTTCAGGTCGATGTCGAGCAGGGAACTCATGCATGCACCTGGAAGCAGCGGAAGCTGCTGTAGTGATCGCCCGTGTAGTAGTACACCGTCGGTGGCGTGCCGCCGGTAATGATGCGTCGTGCGCCGCGATTATCGGCGCCCGGCGTTTCGACGGTGTACTCGTGGTAGTAGCCATTCGCCTGGGACGGCAGCAGGCCTTCGCGATTGCCGAACACCGTGCCGTCCTGGCGGTGCGGGAACGGGCCGTCGCTTTCGATCAGCTTGATGGTTTGCATGGCTTCCTGCGGCAGGAAGCCGGGCAACACCGGGCAGCCACCCCGGGACTGGCCGCTTGAGGGCGAAGGGGTACTCGCCTGGCTTTGCGTCGTGGGCGTTGCGGTTTCTACCTGGCCTTGCGGCGTGTGCTTGAAGTAGAACCAGCCGATGACGGCGATCAGAATCACCCATGGAAGAAGGCGATTGGTGCGCATGGCGACTCCTCAGATGGTCACTTGTGGGCCGCATCGACGCGCGCTTGCAGCGCCATCGCGGCAGCTGGGTTGCGGTGCTTGGCGGCGCTGATGAAGAAGATGAAGACGTCGCGCACGCGACCATCGGGCAAGGCGGCGGCCACGTGCGGAAGCTCGGGGTTGTCCTTGCCCTGCGCCCAGCGATGCGCGCGTTTCGACCAGGCGTCCAGGTCCTTCGCGCCGTAACCGGAGGCGATGCCGTCTTCGCTGCGCATCAAGCGGGCATAGGTGAAGTCGCCGGTGATATCGGCGAGCGACGGGTATTCCGGAGAATCGGTGAAAACCGTTGGCATGCGATGCGAGCGCGCCAGATCCACGTACTCGGCGCTAAGAAAACTCGGATGCCGTACTTCCAGTACGTGCCGTAGCGGACGCTTGCCCAACTTGGCCGGCAGCAGGCGCAGGAACGCATCGAGGTCGTCCGCGTCGAAGCGGCGAGACGGCGGCAATTGCCACAGGATCGGCCCCAGCCGATCACCCATCTGGTCCAATCCGCCTTCGATAAAGCCGCTGATGCCCTTGGCGGTGTCCCCCAGCTTCTTGCCCTCGGTGATATAACGCGGCGCCTTGAGCGAGAACACGAAACCCTCCGGTGTCTCGGCCGCCCAGCGCTCATACGTGGCCGGCTTCTGTGCACCGTAGAAGGTGCCATTGATCTCGATCACGCGCAGATGGCGGCTGGCGTACTCCAGCTCACGCTTCTGCACCAGGCCATCCGGATAGAAATTCTTGCGCCAGGGAGCATACGTCCAGCCACCGATGCCAATGCGGACTCCATGCTGCGCTGCGGGAGCGGCGAAGAGATCATTGCTGGTGGCTTTCTTGGGCATGGCCGCGGATCGAAGCGATGGCGCGCCATGATGCCACGAGCGGGGCAAAGTCCTGCAGTGCGTACTCCTGGCAGTTGCCGGGGGCTTTCCACAAGGCCAAGCTTGGGAGGTTAACCATTAACCCGGCGGGGATGGGATGAATACAGGACAGGGGCGGACCATGAAGATGCTTGCTGCGCTGATGCTTGGCCTCGTCGCGCTGGCGGCGCAACAGGCGCACTCGCAGGAGACGGATGTCGACCTTGCCGTGCGGGGAGACAAGCTGCACTTCCATGTCTACAAGGGAGAGGGGCTCCCGATCCTCTTCGAGGCCGGCGGCGGGGATGATTCGACCGTGTGGGCCGGTATCGCCAAGCCGCTGCACGATATCACCGGTGCAACACTCATCACGTACGACCGCGCAGGGTTCGGACGGAGCGAACTCGACGGTCGTAACCAGTCCGTGGAAGCCCATGGTATCGAGAACGGCGTTGGAGAACTGGACGAAGCGCTTCACCAACTGGGTTACGACGGGAAAGTCATGCTCGTGGCCCACTCGTACGGGGCGCTCTACGCAACGCTCTACGCATCGAAGCACCCACAGCGGGTGAAGGCAGCGGTGCTTGTTGATGGCAGTACGGCCTGCTGGTTCAGCGAGGGCTGGATGAAGGACTTCGTGCGGGAGCAAGGTGACAAGAAGCCACCCGCTTCAGGCTCGCTGGGCAGCTATTACCAGTCGAAGAACCTGCCCAAAACCGTCGCCATCGTGCGGGCCCAGGCCTTCCCGACCTCCATTCCCGTGATCGACCTGGTCTCGGACCATCCACCTTTTTCCTCGGATGCCGACATCAGCCGCTGGAAGGATTGCCATCGGGCGTTCGTCCGTACTGCGCCCAACCGGCTAGGCATTACGGCCTATGGGGCTGGGCATTACATCTACAGGGATAACCCGCTTCTGGTGATCCAGGCCATCGTCAAATCTTATGCCGGTGTTATCGACGGTAAAACGGCAAGGCAAATCCTTGCGCGTAACATCGACTACTCCATCGAGGCAGTCAACAAAGCCGCACCTCCTAGCGATATCAACAAACATTAGCAGACGCTTAGCCGTAGTCTGCGCCTATCCCAAAAGTAGGCTATGGCGAATGTTGTGATGGTGCGTGTCGCGCCACACAGTAGAGTGAAGTCGTGAATGGGGCGGGTGACGCCGCCCGTCCGCCGGCACCAGTGCTGCGGGAGCTCTCGGGAGGGGGCGCCATGACGACACAACACGCAACGCCGATCTGGCAAGGCACGCCGAGCCGTATTCCCCTGGTGAGGCAGTGGCAGGAAGCGCACTACGAAAGTCGCTTCCTGGCCCACACCACATCGACCCACCACATCTATCGCGGTGTCTACAAATCGTTCGCCGAGGCCCAGGCAAGCATTCCTGCCGGACGGACGGCGGGGTATGACAATAGCGACGCTGCGGATCTTTACCGTGAGCGCACACACATTGTTTATCTCAACGATTACCCGATGATCTACTGGCTCGGCCGCTTCTTCGACCAGGGAGGTCGCGGCGTTTTCGACCTTGGTGGACACATCGGCATTGCGTACTACTCTTATCAGAAACACTTGGAGTATCCCGAAGGCTTGCGTTGGACCGTGCAGGACGTGCCGGCCGTCAATGCAGCCGGCGAAGCCTGGGCCATGGAACACGATCCAGCGCGGCGCCTTTTCTTTGCATCAACGGTCGCCGCCGCTTCAGGCACGCACATCCTGTTTGCGGCGGGGTCGCTGCAGTATCTCGAATACACATTGGCCGAAGCCATTTCCGCCATGCCCGTGAGGCCGCGCTTCCTTCTACTGAACTCAGTACCGATCCACACCCGCGAATCGTATTTCACCGTCCAGAACATGGGGGTGACGTGTTGCCCTTACCGTGTGATGGCTGAGCGGGAATTCATGGGAGGTCTGGCGTCGCTTGGCTACAAGCTAAGGGATCGATGGGAGAACACGCAAAGGCATTGCACGGTTCCGTTTTATCCGGAATTGTCCCTGGACCGGTATTTTGGGTTTGCCTTTGAGAACAGCGAACTCATCAAGTGATAAACGAAATGTCCATTTCTACAACGGGCCGCCCGACCCGCGGCTGTCGGCGCTCGACGTACTGCGTGATGGCCTCAAGCATGATTCAGTGTGCCCATGCTTGTTCGGCAAGCCAGGCCCAGTCTTCTTGCGTGTTTCTGTCACCCAGTTCGCGGGGCGACGTAATGCTTTGAGTAGTTGACGAGCTTGAGTGAGGAAATTTCATACATCAGGTCGGCAAGTTCGTAACTGAAATCGATGTTCCCACCGGGGACGAAGTCCTCAAGCGCGCACGCCATACTCGCGACCGCTCGTTCCAACGCACTATCCCCTACTGCTTTAGCCCGCGCGGTGAGCGAACTGCAATGGTTGCGCGCTTCGCCTAAATCGCGCGATTTCACACTTTCGACCAAGGCCAGCGTGTCGGCAAACAGAGCGTCCTGACCGGATGCATTCCAGCCGGTCATGGCTCAATCCGAAAGGTAAGCCCTCCGCCTTCCAGTGCAAACGTCTGGCCATCGGTTTGAATAAGGCGACGCCCATCGGCAAGCGCATAGCCTACCTTTGACGTGTCAGCGACGGACGGCTCGTCGAGTGCAATGGCGGCCAGATGATAGAGACGGCCGTCGCTACCGCTCGCGTAGAATCGGAGCAGGGGTTTATTTGTATGCATGGCACGATATTGCCTAGGAGAGCGTCAAGCCAGTGGGTGCTTGAAAGCTTGGGCTCCTCACGCCCGCTGCACCGATGTCCGTTCAGCTACCGTGGCTATTCTCCGCCGCCTTATCAGCCGTGTTGAAAGCAAGCTGATCGGCAAAGGCGCGCTGGAAGGCAGGCCGCTCTTCGGCCCGGGCGACATAGGCTGCCAAGGTCGGGAATTCTCCGAGCATTCCTGATGGCTTAAGGCGTTGCAGCACCGACACCATCACCAGGTCGGCGGCGCTGAAGTCGCCGTCGAGCCACTTGGAATCGCCAATGCGATCGGACAGCTTGCCCAGCCGTTCGCGAATGCGATCCTGGACAAGGGGCAGGCGGTCCTTGCTCCAGGGCTTGTCGCCTTCCTGGAACTTGGCGATCGACAGATCAAGGATGGGCGGCTCCACAGTATTGAGCGCGGCGAACATCCAGGTGACCGCACGGGCACGCGCGTTGGCTTCGTCCGGTAACAGGCCCGGATACCGCTGGGCGATGTGGAAGATGATCGCTCCCGACTCGAAGATGGCAAGGTCACCCTCCTCGAACGTGGGAATCTGGCCGAACGGGTGACGGGCCAGGTGCTCGGATTCCTTCATGGCCTGGAAGGACACGGGCAGGACGGTATACGCCTGGCCTGCTTCCTCGAGTGCCCAGCGCACGCGGGTATCCCGCGCCAGGCCCTTGCCGCCGTCGGGGGAACGCTCAAAGGCGGTGATGGTGATCGTCATGGCGTAGCTCCCATGGTGGTCGTCGAGTGTCCAACCGTGCCCTTCACACATGCTATCAAACGCATCTTCGGCTCCTCGTTCAGGCCGGCCAGGGTGGCCTGTTATAGCTACGTCGAACGGAGGGGTCGGAAATCGACATGGCCCTGGAAAAAAGTTTCGCCAACGGGCCAGGGCCGGCTAATGCGCTCGCGGCCGGCCTACTGACCTTGGGTCATGATAGGAAGCCCAGATCAGGCTCAAAAGAAGTGTTCCAGTCTTCGCCTCAGTATTCAGGCCCGCTGCTGTTTCCATGTCGCGCCGCTCCCAGACGATCAATCCCTCCTTATCCGCCAAGGGCTCACCGAGGAGATTGTTGATGTTTCGCTTGACATCATCGAGCTTTGCCAGCGGCAAACGTATATGAATGTTGTTGATGCGGCCATAGTGGTTCACTACGACATAGGCCGACACGGGGTTTCCGAGAAAGATCACCGGAACGTGGGTGGCCCAGTACCTTTTCTTCCGTTGCTCATCCGTGGGACGGGGAACAAGCTTGCTTAGAGGCGGGCTATAAATACTTCCCCCTAGCACTAGACCGTCGACGGATAGGCCATCGCATAGAGCCGATTGACTAAAGAGGAGAAGGGCAAGGCAAGCTATGTATCTGGACATAGGATTCTCGCTCGCGTGGCCATTAGGGTGCTTTTCCAATGCCTGATCGTTGTGTCATCAGCTGAAGCCGAACGGGAGCGCAGCTCATTTTCTCGATCGTTCCGCCTTTTGTCATCCGATAACAATCTTCGGCAGCGCCTTCTTCCCCGGCCTCGTTCTTTTCGAAGCGTCCATTAAACACCTTGAAATGCAGATCGCCCGACGAGTCGCGCGCTACTTGGTCTGGTGCTCCCGGAAGCGCGCGAAACAATCCAGTGGTGACGCCTCCAGGCGACGCGGTGACGAGATAGATCTTTCCTGAATTGCGTGAGAGATGCGCCAGGCCGGCGAAAGTCACGATTCCAAAGGGCATTTGGAAAATGCCATGCACGTGGTACGCGACAAGATGCCGAGCTATTGGCCCGTCTGGCGTCGCTCTGCCTTACAGCAATCTAGTTCAGCAACTGCGCTGGCGAGACCCTCGATCTCCCGCTGAATCTGCCCAATTCCCCAGTAGCTTGAAACGTCATTGATTCGACTCCCGAAGGTCTCGACGAGATCGTTGGCAATGCCTTTTTTAGTGCGCGCGAATTGGGCATGCTGATAGCTTTCAGCCATCGTCCCTATAGCATTCGACTCGGCAAGCCGCGCTGAGATGTATGGCTTTCACTGCTGGTCCCCTTGCTTCGCTTAACTTCATTGCCTTTACAGTCCCTAAAACATGCTGTCGGCTCAACCCTGATCGATTTCAACAGGAACGACAATCGCTGGAACTGGTATTTGGGCGAGAATGGGCGTGTAAAGATCGATCTCCAGTTCTTCTGCGATCTCTAAAGTTACCGCTAGAGCATATCGAACCGTCTTGGATGGTTGGCCTGCTCCTTTCCAGTCTTTCCACCACCCTCCAACTGGAAAAACTGCGATATGTGACTTCTCTGCGAGCTCTGCTGCGGTGCCTAACCACACATCGGAATGGATGGATCCTCGGGACTGCAGCTTTGTCCCGAGAAACCAGCCGGCCGAATCTGGATCTCTAAAGGTTTCAGGCTCTTCATCCCCGCCCTCGACGCCTGCTTGCCGCTCCAGCAGATTGATTCGCTTATTGAACTCGTCCGGTGATTCTGTAGCGCCTTTTACAGCGAATCGGAGCCCATGGGACTGGTATCGGAACTTGCTTTGCCATCCCCGCTGGCTGGGGTTGGGGTCGACAAAATGGGACAATGTGACGCGCAATGCAACGGTTGCCTCGCCTAAGGCTTGGAGTGCAGCCGCCGGCCACGGAAGTTCATGCAAATTGATTGCATTGAGTTTGATGCTGGCCCCCTCCACGCGATACGGCTTGATGGTCTCTTGCAGCACCAGTGTCGGTCGTGTATTCGTCGAGTCCAGTGAGTTGTTTGGGCTTATCGCGCCAAAACCATAACGCTTTAGCAGATTGAGCTTATGCTGCATGAGAGGGACGAGGGGAAGCTGAGCCAACATCGCCGGCGTGTAACGGGCACCGTGAATGACTAGCGCTCGCAGCGATTCTGGCCAGTACTCCGGGTATCTATCCGAAAGTAGGGCGCAGAGCCTGGCCACCTCGGCGGTGGCGGCGCTGGTATCACCAGTTTCCGTCAGAAGCGCCGTGGCCATCTCGTGCGACGTGGACAGCAATCGAAGATTCTCAGGCCCTACGATCACATGAATCCCGGCGTCCAGACATCCATTTCCACCTTCCGCGACAACGTCCGGTTTGTACGGCCAGTTGCTTCGGTGCCAGAGCAAGGATGTCGATGAAGAAGGCGACAAACCACCGACCGAAGCGATTAGCTGGAAGGATGGATACTGGTCGTGATCGAAGTCACTCAGATAGGTGCATGCACCTACAGTGATGGCGTTCCAAGACTGTGCTGGATTCTCGATCGGCCACAGATCATTGATCGCAGGGTAGTCGTTCCAGTTTGGCCATATGACATTTCCCGCAGATAGAACAAACAATCGAGGCTCGACCTGCGCTTCTTCGGTCTCCTCATCGGCCGCATCCGGTGCGCCAAATGCCAGTCGGTCAATCGTCGCAGACCATTCTGACGGGGAACCTGTGGTTTTTCCCACTGATGTCGTCATCATTGCGAACGTTCGACGGCGGTTCGGATAGGGCTCTTCTACTGTCTTCGTTGCCTGCTCCGTAATCCAGCCATAGAGGTGTGGCGGATTCTCCCCTTCAGGGGGCAGGATTTTCACGGATTCAAGACGGTGAGAAATCTGATAGACCTGATTCGATGACAGGGGGGGCACGAGGTTGCCGTGAAGTAGGAGCCCTGCCATTTGCGTGCCGTGGCCTTGGTGATCGGTACGTCGCCATCCCTCTTGCAATGCATGCATGTCGGCTTCGGCCAGCCCTTGCCTTATGAGAGGATGACCTTGGTTGACACCCGTATCCAACAACGCGACATAGGTGGCATCCTCCTTCTCAAGGTGCGTTGTACGCTGCGCGAGATTGCGAACCCAGTCCACTTGTTCAGCGGGATTCAGCTGCGATAGAAAAAACTCGGCCGTCGGTGCGACGCTACGGATCTCTGCTACGGCATCGAGCAACTCAATTGCTCGTTCAAGCGACGCTCGTGGTGCGTATGCAGCTACGACCACCCGCCCGGGAAAGTTAACGAAGCCCGCCTCTATCTGGATTCCAAATGGTTGTGCGAGTTCAGCGAAGCGGTTTCGCGTCACCGACGGCCCCTCAGGCAGTTCTCTGAGCCAGAGCTGAAACCAATTGGGTTCACCAGCGGGCGGAACAGGAGAGATGTCAGTCCAGAGTTCGTCAAAGGCGGCTCTTCGAACGTTCTCGATAACATTGACCAAAGCCGCATTCATTGGCTTGTTAAACTTCGTGTCTCGTTCCATGTAATCGGTTATTCGCTTGACGAATGCCGTTAAATGTCCGTCGGGAACGAATACTACGACGAGATCGGAGGCCTCTCCCTCCGTGACATTAAGCACCTCAATGCCTTCTCGACGCCATTCCAGCTTTTTGTAGTCCAGAAATCCTTTAGGTGAAATTTCGAGTACAACAGACATGCCTTGTGGCGGCAGATTCAGCCGCTCGCGATCCTGCGAGATCCCCGTTTCACGCCTTATTAGAGTGGCGAACTGCCGAAGTAATCTTTGGCCGTGGGTCGCCCGATCCCTAGGCGGCACTGGTGGGTTCCTAACCGTAAGGGTCGACTTAAATGGTCGAGGCTCCGCTGAATCTACTATCCGCAGATGATCTAGCTCTGGCATGGCCCCCAACAGGCCATGACAGCCTGTCCCTTAGCTGAGTTTGATGGGGCCGAGACTAGCAGAACGTTCGCCCAAGTGCTGCAGAACACTTCCTTCAGTTGCGTAGTCTCGGTGCTCCAACACAGCATCCTTCATAGCATCCTGGCACGCGCGCACGATATCCGAGTGAGAAAGGCCGCGGGCGGTGGAAACGAGACGACTATGATCCAAGAAAGGCGGAGCCAGTAGCGCCAAGCTGTTCTCGAGTAGATGCACAATTTCTGCATCATCGGGTGTTCGGTACCGGATGACATCGTCAAAACGACGATACAACGCGCTATCTAGTGAATCGCCGTGGTTGGTCGCCGCCACTATCAAACTGTCAGACGAGTCCTGCTCAATAAGTTGAAGGAACATGTTAAGTGTTCGACGCATTTCGGCGACGTCGTGCTGAGTACCTCGCTGGAGACCAAGAGAGTCGAACTCATCGAACAAATACACGCCTCGTGTTGTTTTCAACGATTCGAACACCAGCCTAAGCTTCGAAGCGCTTTCTCCCATGAACTTGGTTATTAAGCTGTCAAAGCGCGCAATGAAGAGTGGCAACCTTAGCTCTGTCGCCAAAACGCTAGCAGTGAGCGTCTTTCCTGTGCCCGGGGGACCAATCAGCAACAATTTACGACGAGGCGAGAGACCGTGTCCGCTCAGTCGCTCATGTTGGCGCTGTTCGTTTAGAACGCGCTCAAGCTTTGTTTGAACCTCTGACGACACAACCATCTCAGCCAAGTGATGGCGTGGATATTGAACGGTTAACAGCTCTGCCAAGTCACCTTTCGGCTGAGCCAAAGGAATAGGGCGCGAATTGGGCTTGGAGAATTGCTTTGCCTTAGCGGCCTCAATGAGTGCTCGCAACTCTGTAGCGAGCCTGGTGTGCCCACGCTGCGCCTCATCGGCTGCCATTTGTAGCGCAACCGAGAAGAACTGCGCATCTTCTTCGCCCGCGTAAGCGCGAAGAAGTGCTTTGAGTTGGTCTGCGCGCGCCATAGGACTCTCCTGGGACGAATAGTACGGCAAGTAGCGTCCGCTGCTGGATGAACGTATGTGTAATTATAGCACATAATGTGTAATAGTAGCAACATGACATACTCATTTCCCACATCTCAGAGGGAGCTATTGATCGCAGCGCGAGGGGCCTCGACCCAAGCTGAGTTTGCGAAACGCCTTGGCGTAGACCGCACATGTCTTTCTCGTTACGAACGAGAGCAATTAGGTGCACCAACATCCGTACTGAACTACTGCCTTAAGACAGTCGCGGAACTCCATTACGGAGTCGAAAGCGCATCCTTTGTTCAACAGGCGCTAACACACGTGCGAAGGGCTGCAGATACACTCGAGCAAGTTTCAAAGAATGAAACGCGGCGGTTGGTGACCAAGCGCGCCCGCCCTACTCCCAAGCCCTGATATGTCGCATTCGGCTCTAACTTGCTAGGCGAATCATCCTCATATTGAGGTTCGCGCACAGACGTCTCACAGACTGCGATTTGGATGAAACATCGTCGGGATATAAATCCAACGGACCGGACGAATGAACCACCCAGGCATTCTCTGCCTATCAGCCCCAGTCACGTCATGGTGTTCATGACCGGTTAGCCAGCCGCGGATCGCTTCTCACTCGACCCGATGATTCATCCGTCCTGCGCTGACTCATGCAGGAGCATTCCGCCACGCTGTTTGCACGCAGAGTGGCGGGCGAGCCAGGATCGAAAACCGTCGTATAACCAAACCGGCCGGGCCGAAGCCCGCCTGACCGCCCGCCATAGAAAGGCAGGAAATCACGGGTATCGCAGGGATGGAGCCTGCGATACCCGGGTTACACGAACGGGTTTCGATACCCGACCGCCGGGCGTTGCCCCGGCGGCAAACAAATGATCCCGGATACGACGCTCAAACTCCATATAGTAAGCGTCGCAAAATTTCTCCCGACATCCCATCGGAGAAACCTCAAACCGGGAAGCTCACCCCACGTCAGTTCGCAAAGTCCTCGGCATGACTGTTGTTATCGGTCGGCCACCAATACCGACCGTGATCCGTCGCCTTGTACGAGTGATTGTCGTCACCATCCCGCACTTGGTAGACGTTGTCCTGCCACACCGATCCCTGCGCCGAACCACCCCACAGATTGCCGTACAACGGCCCCCACATCTCCTTCAACTCCGCCGAGAACACATTGCCGGTCACGGTAAGGTTGGTGGCGTTGCTCTTCACGCCAAAACTCAACGCATACCCATAGCCCGACACGTAGTTGTTGGTAAAGGTGATGTGGTCATATACCCCATCGCCCTGCAGCGCCAAGGCATTGGTATTGCCCAGGGAAGCGATGGTGTTGTGGTCGATTACCATGGGGCCGCCATCGCCTTCGCTTTGCGGCCCGATGCCGTCATGGTGATAAACCACGTGCGACGTATCGGCGGCGTCGTGAATGTAGTTGTTGGTCCACACCGAGGGCCGGTCGGGATAGCCCGTGGTCATCTCAAGGCCGGCGTTGCCCCAGATGTCGTTGTGGTCCATGGTGGCCACGGCCGTGTCCATGGTTGTCGCCAGCTGCCACGATTGGTTGAAGGGCGTGCCTGGCGTGGAGTGCGACGACGACACGGTTCCATTGTTGCCCGGCGGCAGTGCATAGGCACTGGGCTTGAAGGTTGAATAGCGGAACGTAACGCTGGTGTGCGCATAGAGCTGAACCAGGTTGTCGTTCGGATCCTTGCCCTCGAACAGGCAGCCGACGAAGGTGAGGTTGTCGCCGTAGATCACCACTTTCTGGGCAAGGAAGTGCTTGAAGGAGATCACGCTGTTGTCCGGAAAGGTCACGATGATCGGTTTGCTGGTGCTCATGTTCTTCGTGAAATCCGTGAGCTTCCCCGGATAAGCACCAAGCCCAAGTCCGCCAGCATTGGCTGGTGTGTTGGCGTAACCCGTGTTGGAAAAATCGGGCCAGTAGCTCGATCCGTCGTTGGGTCGGGCATTCAGTGCAGCGGCGTCCAATGCACGCTTGGCAAACGGATCGCTGGTGGGGCCTTGCGAACGTGATGAAGCGTCCGTCTTGGTGCTTGCATGTACTACGAAGGGAATGGCAGCCAGCAGCAGCGATGAAAGGATCGACATGCCGGATCTGATCTTGACCTTGTGCATAGTTACTCTCCAATGATGTTTTGAAAGTGGCACTGTTGTTTGGCGCGAGATCGACCAAGCGAAAATCACTTACCGCTTGATTTGGGCTTGCACGGAAAAGGGATGCCTCGGTTCGCTTGCGGAACCGGGCATCGCTAGGGCGTTCGGCATGCATGCTGTGCAGCTTTTCTGGCAACCTGTTCGATAGCGAACAAGTTGACGTCACCGGCACGGAAATCTCCCCCTTTGTGTGCTCGCACAGACCGGACGAGCGAGGGCGTTCCAACGTGACAGGCGGTGTCGGGATTTGTGCGCCAGTTGGCGTTCTTAGGTCGGCATCAGGTACTCGTGGCGGCCAAGCGATCCCGCTTGCACCAGGCACCAAGCCTGTCGTCACAAAATGCGTGCCCGCATCGCTCGACGAGGCTAGCTTGCGCTATCCAGCCATCGAGGCCCCCGCATGAAGAAAGCAAGCCTGGCTCTCGCTCTTGTCCTTGGCGCTTGCGGCGCATTCGCGCAAAACAGTCCGCCGCCCTCACCGACGCCCACGATGTTCGCCGCGGAGGTGCAATGGGGCCCGCAGAACGACTCATCGCCGGCATTTACGCCCGACGGGAATACCGTCGTGTTTACTCGACGGTCGGGCGCCTTGCGGCAGCTCATGATCTCGCACAAGAACGGCGACACCTGGTCGGAACCCGTGGTGGCGCCGTTCTCCAACGTGGGCAACAACATCGCACCGGCGATGTCGCCGGATGGCTCGTACCTGATCTTCGCCTCGAACCGGCCGGCGGTTGCTGGCGGCGCGATGCTTGACGGATTCTTTGGCGGAAAGCCGCAGCCGGGACGCGGTGGCAACCTGTGGCGTGTGGACAGGAAAGGTGACAGCTGGGGAACGCCCGTGCGCCTGCCCGACGTCGTCAACCGAAGTTCATCGACCTACGATATGTCTGTCGCGAAAGACGGCAGTCTTTATTTCACGCAGGGCGATGCGAAGACGGGTGCTTTCCGGCTTTACAAAAGCGCGTTTCGCAACGGCAGCCTGCAGGCACCTCAACCGTTGCCATTTAGCGACGGCATCACCGAAGACTACGATCCGGCCATAGCCCCGGATCAGTCCTTCTTGGTCTTCAGCTCGGAGCGGGCGCCATCACCCTCGGGCACGGCGGACCTCTTCATCGTGTTCGCCACCGGCAATGGCTGGAGCGCGCCGGTCCATATCGGGCCATCCGGCTTCCAGGCGAAATTGAGCCCGGACCTGTCCACGCTTTACTTCGATAACAAGCCGCCGGGGATCTGGACTATTCCGTTGCGGCCGTTGATAGCCCATTGATGGGGCCCTGCGGCAACACCCGCGCCCCTTGACAGGCATATCTCGCAGGCGTACAAATTTCTTGCAAATGGACTGATTGCAAGATATTCTTGGCTGGATACGGAGGTGTCGCCATGGACCAGACAACGATCCGCCGCCGCCTGCAGGGACTGCGTGAGGGCCGCTCGATTAACCAGGCCGAGCTGGCCGAAATCCTTGGATTCAACGACCGTCAAACCTTGTCCGATATTGAACTGGGCAAGAGAAACGTGGCGCCTGACGAGTTGGTGCGGGCTGCGGAATACTTTGGCGTTGATTCGGGATACTTCACCGACCCCTTCGAGCTCGCTGGCGAAGCCAAGTTTTCTTGGCGCAAGTCCTCGCACGCGAATGACCTTGAGTCATTCGAGCAACGTGCGGGTGGCTGGATTGCGACTTATCGTCATCTGAGCCGGCTCAAGGGCGAGTCGGTCAATTCGTTCCTGGCTCGTGTGGATATCCATGCGAAGAGCAGCCTGTTTGAGGCTGCAGACGAAGGCGACGCGGTATCCAGGACACTCGGCCTTGGCGATGTGCCCGCTACCAATCTGGCCATGGTGCTAGAGACGAAGCTCGATACTCTTATCCTGCACGTAGACACCGCAGACGGCGTCTCTGGCGCGGCGTGTCAGCTTGGTTCGCTCAACACGATCATTATCAATCGCCGCGAGTCACCGGGGCGCCGTGCATTTGATATGGGGCACGAGCTTTTTCATCTATTGACCTGGCAAGAGATGGCGCCGCCCCACATAGAGGACGGCACCGGGACCTCCCAGCGATACAGACATATTGAGCGCTTGGCGGACAATTTTTCCGCGGGGTTGCTGATGCCTCGCCACTTGATTGAATCTCTCGTGGCGAAGTCTCCGTTGCCAAAGACCGGAGAGGATGCCTGGGTAGAGTGGATCAAGAATGCCGCCTCAAAGCTCTGCGTTAGCGGATCAGCGATGAAGTGGCGTTTGGTTTCGCTCGGTCTACTGAAGAAGGCGGCAGCCGAACGCATTGAAGATGCTTCGCTTCGCTTCGAAGCGCGAGCCAGCAGCCATTCGTTGCCGCCGCAGTTCAGTCGTCGCTTCGTTGAAAATCTGGGTTGGGGTATCGAGCAGGGCCACCTGTCGGTGCGACGTGCCGCCAAGGTCATGGGTACGACAGTGGACGATCTAAGTGCTTTGTTTACCGAGCACAGCCTAAAGACGCCTTACGATCTATAAAAGGTGTCCGGAAATGGATTTCCAGCCAAAACAGATCGTGCTAGTCGACACCAATGTCATCCTGGAGGCTCATCGCACAGGTTGCTGGAAACCGCTGGCTGCATACTTTTCTTTGCATACCGTCGCTAAAGTTGTTGAAGAAACACAGACGGGGTATCAGAACCGTAGCCCGGAAGAGTTGATCGACGAGGGCACATTGCGCGGACAACAGGTGCATGTTGAAAACATCAGTGAAACGCAACGCGTGCAGTTCAATATGACTCATGGCCACCCATCCCTCGACGATGGCGAACGAGATCTCATCATTTATGCCGAGACTTTTGACAGCCAAGTTTGGCTTCTGAACAGTCCAGACATGGCTGCTGTGCGCTTTTGCCATAAGCAAGGATGGCTACAACGCCTCGTTTCGCTGGGCGCCATGACAAGTCATCTCAAGACGCACTTGAGAGAAGACCTTAGAATCAACTACACCGAGGGCTGGCTATCGGTTAAGCGTACAGATCTTTTGCTTGGTATCGGATAACGCACGATCAAGCCAAGCTGATGGCCACGATGGCAACCAACGCAAGCGCTAACCCCGTCAACCGCATCGGCCCCGGCCGCTCACCAAACGCAACGATACCCACCAGCGCGCCAAGTACCACCACGCCGATATTGACGGTCGAAAACACCAACGATGGATGCGCTGCCAGCGCCTGGTGCCCGCGGATGTAGCAATAGATATTGGCAAAGTTGGCCGCACCCAGCACCAGGCCGGCGCCGAAGTTGCGCAAGGTGAAGATGGTCTGGGTCGCCAGCAAGGCAATGAGCGACAACATCAGCGCCAGCACGAACGCCGACAGCAGCACCGCCGGAAACGACGTCCCGCTCTGCGCCACGAACTTAAGCAGCACATCGATCACACCGAAGCCCGCGAATACCATCCACGGCCAGAGCGAAGCACCCTTCGGGCTGCCATCACGGCGCCCGGCGATCGCCAGCACCACCGCAATTAATCCCAATGCCATGCCGCCGGCCTTCGCCGCCGTCGGCACATCACCGAACACCAGCGCCGCAGCGGTAAGCGACATCACCAGCGATAGGCGCTGCGCGATTTCCGTGCGCACGATGCCCGCTGTCGTCACTGATCGCGCCAACGCCACGAACACCGATGGCAGCAACACGCCAAGGCCGACGAAGGCGACATATACCGACACCGGCTGCTGCACCGAAGGCAACGCAGGCTTCAGCAACAACCAGGTGAGCGCACCCGCCGCCAGGTAGTTGAAGGCAATCGCCTGCGTGGCATCCACGCGCCAGCCACGGGCCAATCGCAGCAGCACCGACACCAGCACGCTGCAGCAGACGCTTAAGATGATCCAGATCAACGCAGTGACGCCGCCTCGCGGGCCAATGTCTCGATGGCGGCGAAGTCGCGCGCCTGCAGCAGGTTGGCCGGCGTGAGCCACGAGCCGCCGACACAGGCGACGTTCGGCAGCACCAGGAAATCCTTCGCGTTCGACAGGCTGATGCCGCCCGTGGGGCAGAAGGTGATCTGCGGCAGAGGGCTGGCCCAGGCGCCGATCAGCTTGGGGCCACCGGCCGGTACTGCCGGGAAGAATTTCTGGAAGCGGTAGCCGCGCTCGAGCAGTTCCATTGCTTCGCTGGAGGTGGCTGCACCCGGAAGCAGCGCCAGTTCCGAATCGTCTGCGGCATCGAGCAAGCGCGGTGCACTGCCTGGCGAAACGGCGAACTTCGCGCCGGCCTTGAAGGAATTTTCCAGATCCTTCGCGGTAAGCACGGTGCCGACGCCAACCACGGCACCCTCTACCTCGGCGGCGATCGCACGCACGGCATCTAAAGCCGCTGCCGTGCGCAAGGTGACCTCGATGGCAGGAATACCGCCGGCCACCAACGCGCGGGCCATGCCCACGGCGGCAGCCGCGTCATCGATTATCACCACCGGAACCACGGGCGCCAGGCGCAGGGTGCGCTCGACGAGTTGCTGCTTGGCATCGGTACTCATGGGAAACCTGTGTCTGGTTTAGAAGACGCCGGCACCGGCATCGGCGGTGTTGGCGGCATTACGGAAGATGGCGAAGAGCTCGCGACCCATGCCGAAATGATTGCCGGTAAGGTCGGCCGTGGCGCAGACGCGTTGCGACCACTCTTCGTCGGCCACCAGCACCTGCACGGTACCGGCATGGGCATCCAGGCGCACCATGTCGCCGTCGCGGATCTTGCCGATCGGGCCGCCCGCTTCGGCTTCAGGCGTTACGTGGATCGCCGCCGGCACACGGCCGGATGCACCGGACATACGGCCGTCGGTGAGCAAGGCCACGCGATGGCCGCGATCCTGAAGCACGCTCAGGGTGGGCGTGAGCTTGTGCAGCTCCGGCATACCGTTGGCGCGTGGACCCTGGAAGCGGACCACGGCCACGAAGTCGCGATTCAACTCGCCGCGCTCGAAGGCCGCCTTGATGTCGTTCTGGTGATCGAACACCACAGCCGGGGCTTCGATCACCATGCGGTCTTCGGGCACCGAGGAAATCTTGATCACCGCCTTGCCGACGTTGCCCGAGAGCATGCGCAGGCCGCCATCGGCGCGGAAAGGTTCGGACGCCGCGCGCAGCACGCCGCGGTTGCCGCTTTCCTTCGACACGGGCCGGTATTCGAGATTGCCGTAAGCGTCGACGCTCGGCACCTTTCGGTACGCATCCATGCCCTGCCCTGCCACCGTGCGCACATCGCCGTGCAACAGGCCGGCATCGAGCAATTGGTCGATCAGGAAGGTCATGCCGCCGGCGTCGTGGAAGTGGTTCACGTCGGCATAGCCGTTGGGGTACACACGTGCCAGCAGCGGAATCACGCCCGACAGCGCGTCGAAATCATCCCAGCGAAGGTCGATGCCCGCGGCGCGCGCGATGGCCACCAGGTGCAGCAGATGGTTGGTGGAACCACCGGTGGCATGCAGGCCGATCACACCGTTCACAATGGACCGCTCGTCGATCATGCGGCCGACTGGCGTGTATTCACTGCCCAGCACGGTGATCTGCAGCATGCGCTTGACCGCTTCCGCGGTAAGCGCATCGCGCAGCGGCGTATCCGGCAGCACGAAGCTGGAGCCGGGCAGGTGAAGGCCCATGATCTCCATCAGCATCTGGTTGGAGTTGGCCGTGCCGTAGAAGGTGCAGGTGCCAGCCGAGTGGTACGAGCGAGCTTCGGCTTCAAGCAGTTCGGCGCGCGTAGCCTTGCCTTCGGCATAGGCTTGGCGCACCTTGGATTTTTCTTCGTTGGAGATGCCGCTGGGCATCGGGCCTGACGGCACGAAGATCGCCGGCAGCTGGCCGAAGCTCAACGCGCCGATCAACAGGCCCGGCACGATCTTGTCGCAAATCCCCAGGTACATGGCGCCGTCGAACATGTCGTGCGACAGCGATACTGCCGTGGCCATGGCGATCAGGTCGCGCGAGAACAGCGACATCTCCATGCCGGGCTGGCCCTGGGTGACACCGTCGCACATCGCCGGCACGCCGCCGGCGACCTGCGCCGTGCCGCCGTGCTCGCGCGCCAGCCGGCGGATCAGTTCGGGGTAGCGCTCGTACGGCTGGTGGGCCGAGAGCATGTCGTTATAGGAGTTGATGATGGCGATGTTCGCTGCCGGACCATCGCGCAGCGCGGCCTTGTCTTCCGGGCCGCAGGCGGCGAAGCCATGGGCCAGGTTGCCGCAGGAAAGATGGCGGCGCTGCGTGCCGTCGCCTTTGGCTGCATCCACGCGCGAAAGGTAGGCATCGCGACCGGGGCGACTGCGCTCGACCAGTCGTGCAGTGACGGCCGCGACCGTCGGGTGAAGACTCATGTCGTTATGGACTCCAGTAAACGTCGACCGGGGTCTTCGATTGCGACAGCACGGCGGCGATGGGGTAGTCGCCACCGGCGCGTGCTTCGTCGAACACCTTGCGCTTGTCCTCGCCCTCGAAGTGCAGGAACAGCGCTTCGGTGTCGAGGATCCGCGGCAGGGTCAGGGTGATGCGTGGTTCCTCGGCACCGGCGGCCGTCATCGAGATCACCGGCGCCTTGCCCTTCAAATCCAGCGCCTGTGCCAAATTATTTCCACCAGGGAAGAACGACGCGGTGTGGCCGTCGGGACCCATGCCCAACACCACCACGTCGAACGGCGTGGGCAGTGCATTGATGGCTTTGGACAATTCCGTGGAGCCCGCATCGGGATCTTTCGCGCCGTTGTACAGCGGCAGGAAAGTGGCGGCTTCGGCGTTCTGCTTCAGCAGGAAGTTGCGTACCAGGGCGGCGTTGGAGCGGTCGCTGGTTTCCGGTACCCAGCGTTCGTCCACCAGGGTAACGGTGACCTTCGACCAATCCACTTTCGCACGCGCCAGTACGGCAAAGAACGCTTTCGGCGTGGTGCCGCCGGAGATGGCGATCACCGCATGCCCGCGCGCGGCGATGCCCTTCTTCAGCTGGGCCTCCACCTTGTGGGCCAGTTTGTCGGCCAGGGTGAGGCGGTCGGTGAACTCGTGCACGTGGACGGTTGGCTTGCTCATGCGGCTCTCCGGTTTTCTGTTACGGCGCGTCTTCGGTCCAGTTGCGTCCGTCGCGCTCGATCAGCGCCACGGCGGCGCTGGGGCCCCAGGTGCCGGCGGTATACGCCTTGGGCGTATCGCCGCTCGATTCCCAGGCCTCGAGGATGGGGCCGGCCCACTTCCATGCAGCTTCCACTTCGTCGCGGCGCATGAACAGCGTGGGATTGCCGCGGACCACATCCAGCAGCAGGCGCTCGTAGGCATCGGGCTGCTGCACACCGAAGGCGCTGGCGAAGGTCATGTCCAGCGGCACGTGGCGCAGGCGCAGGCCGCCGGGGCCAGGATGCTTGATGGTGAGCCACAGCTTCACGCCTTCGTCCGGCTGCAGGCGCACGGTCAGGCGGTTGGGCAGCAGCGGACCGGACGACGCATCGAAGATCGAATGCGGCAGGGCCCGGAAGGTCACCACGATTTCGGAGACCCGCGACGGCAGGCGCTTGCCGGTTCGCAGGTAGAACGGCACGCCGGCCCAGCGCCAGTTACCGATCTCCGCCTTGAGGGCGACGAAGGTTTCGGTACGCGACTCTTTTTCGCCGAGTTCTTCCAGGTAACCCGGCACGCCCTGGCCGTCGGCGGCGCCGGCGCGGTACTGGCCGCGCACGGTGAGCTGCGCGGCATTGGAATCGTTGATGGGGCGCAGCGAGCGCAGCACTTTGAGCTTTTCGTCGCGCACGGCATCGGGCGCAAGCGAAGCCGGCGGCTCCATCGCCACCATGCAAAGCAGCTGCAGGATATGGTTCTGCACCATGTCGCGCAGCGCGCCGGCGCGGTCGTAGTACGAGCCGCGGCGGCCCACGCCAAGGGTTTCGGCCACGGTGATCTGCACATGGTCGATGTGCGCGGAGTTCCACAGGGGTTCGAACAGGGCGTTGCCGAAACGCAGCGCCAAGAGGTTCTGCACCGTTTCCTTGCCCAGGTAATGGTCGATGCGATAGATCTGCGACTCGGTAAAGAAGCGGCCCACGGCATCGTTGATGACGTTGGCGCTGGCAAGGTCGCGACCGATGGGCTTTTCCAGCACCACGCGGGCGTTGTCGCCGTTCAGGCCATAGCCGCCCAGGCGCTCGCAGATATCGACGAACAGTTCCGGCGAAGTGGAGAGGTAGAACACCCGCACGTGGTCGGGCTGGGCGCCCAGCATGGCGGCGAAGTCGTCCCAGCCATCGGCCTTGCGGGCGTCGAGGGGGCGATAGCCGACCATTTTCAGGAAAGAGTCGAGCGTGGCGGGCACGACGTGATCCACTGCGGCTTCGACCGCCGCGCGCACCTGGGCGCGGTAGCCATTGTCGTCCAGGGCCTCGCGGGCCACGCCGGCGATGCGACTTTCCGGACGGATCTGGCCGTCGATGTAGCGGTGATAGAGCGCTGGCAGCAACTTGCGGATCGCAAGGTCGCCGGTACCTCCGAAGATCACCAGGTCGAAGGGCTCGACGGGCAAGGAAGCAACGGACACGGCACACCTCGAAAGCTTGGGGTTTGGGGTCCACCGATCATACCAGTGCCATACCACGGGTTTCCAGTGGTTCGGCGCCCCTGGGCCGGAATTGCGAAATAGTTTCATTTGGAACGATCTGTAATCGTTTTCTTGGGTCAAACGGCCGTTTATATCGAAGCTTCAGCCGAAACCCCTCAGTTCAGGCTTGCTCCACTGGTTCTGCATTGGTATCTTCCCGCCTATGGAAAGCGCCCTGGTCAGCGAATACAACCGCCTGTACAGCGCTGCCGAAAGCCGGCAGCCGCTGGCCTACCTGCGCCTGCGCCACGCCATCCGCAATGTCATCGACCAGGGTGTGATGGAGGCGGGCCATGCCCTGCCCAGCGAACGGGATCTCGCCAAGGCCCTGGCGCTTTCGCGCGTCACCGTGCGCAAGGCGATCGGCGGCCTGGTGGAAGACGGGCTGCTCACCCAGCGCCATGGCGCCGGCACCTTCATCGCCGAGCGCATCGTCAAGCCGCTGTCGCGGATGACCAGCTTCACCGAAGACCTCCGTGCCCGCGGGCTGAACCCGCGTTCGGAATTCTTCGAACGAAGTATTGGCGAGGTCACCCCCGAGGAAGCCATGGCGATGAATCTCTCGCCGGGCGCCCAGGTGGTGCGCCTGCACCGGCTTCGTTATGCCGGCGATGAGCCGCTGGCCATCGAACGCAGCGCCGTGCCCCTGGCCCTGCTGCCCGATCCGTCCGTAGTGGTCGATTCACTTTACGAAGCTCTCGACACCTTCGGCCACCGTCCGCGCCGCGCCTTGCAACGCTTGCGCGCGGTGGTCTTCGGCGCGGCGCAAGCGCGCCTCCTGCGGCTTCCCACCGGCAGCGCGGGCCTGAACATCGAGCGCCGCAGCTTCCTCGACGACGGCCGCGTCGTCGAATTCACCTGTTCCTGGTACCGCGGCGACATCTACGACTTCGTCGCCGAATTGCAGAGCGAATGACTCCATGACCGATCCCAGCAACACCCTGATGTTCCGCGAGGCGCACGAGGCCGCCGAGGTGGTGGAGCGCCAGCTCGCGCAGAACGAAGCAGTGGTGTCAGCGCTTGCCGCCCGCCTGCGCCAACACTCGCCGAACATGGCGATCACATGCGCCCGCGGCAGTTCCGACCATGCCGCGATGTACGCGAAGTACGTGCTGGAAACCCAACTGGGCATCGTCACCGCTTCGGCCTCGCCGTCGGTCACGTCGATCTACAACGCTCCGCAGCGGCTGGAAGGCGCGCTGTACCTGGCGATCTCGCAGTCGGGCCGCAGCCCGGACCTGGTGCGCAACGCCGAGGCCGCGCGCGCCGCCGGCGCCATCGTAGTGGCGCTGGTAAACGTGGAAGATTCTCCGCTCGCCGCTGCCGCGGATGTAGTGATCCCGTTGCGCGCGGGACCGGAAAAAAGCGTCGCCGCCACCAAGAGCTACATCGCGGCGCTGGTGGCCACCTTGCACCTGGTGGCTCGCTGGAGCGAAGACGCCGAACTCGATGAAGCGCTTCGCGCCCTGCCCGCGCAACTGCGCGAAGGCTGGGACGCCGACTGGTCCAGCCTGGTCGAGGGCTTGGTAGATGTGCGTAACTTCTTCGTGGTGGGCCGTGGCTACGGTTTTGCCATCGCGCTGGAAGCGGCGCTGAAATTCAAGGAAACCTGCGCCCTGCACGCGGAGGCGTTCAGCGCGGCGGAGGTCAAGCACGGGCCGATGGCCCTGGTGGGCCCGGAATTCCCGGTGCTGTTCTTCGCCCAGGACGATGAAACCCTCGCCAGCACGCTGGCGGTGGCCACCGAGTTCCGCGGCCGCGGCGCCCGCGTGTGGGTGGCCGCACCGGGTGCGACGGGCGAAGGCGCGTTACCCCTGGCCGGCTCCAATGCGCTTACCGCGCCGGTGCTCACCATCCAGAGCTTCTATCGCGCAGCCAATGCGCTGTCGCTGCGCCGCGGGCTGAACCCCGATGTGCCGCCGCACCTCAACAAAGTGACCGAGACCGTTTGACGGTCCGGCCCATCGAATCGAAGAGAGAGATCCCCATGACCACCGCACTTGTCAACGGACGCGTCCTTACCGACCACGGATTGCAGGGTGGCTTCGCCGTGCTGCTGGAAGGCGACGTCATCGCCGGGCTGGCCTTGCCGTCCGACCCGCGCGTGCGCGCCGCCGAGCGCCACGACCTGGAAGGCCGCGTGCTGCTGCCGGGCTTCATCGATTGCCAGGTGAACGGCGGCGGCGGCGTGTTGTTCAACGATGCGCCCACGGTGGAAACCATCCGCACCATCGGTGCCGCGCATCGCCGCTTCGGCACCACCGGCTTCCTGCCCACCCTGATCAGCGACGACGTGGACGTGATGCGCCGGGCCATCGAAGCGGTGAACGCAGCGATCGAAGAAGGCGTGCCGGGCGTGCTTGGCATCCACCTGGAAGGCCCGTTCCTGGCGCCCGAGCGCAAGGGCGTGCACAACCCGGCGAAGTTCCGCACCGTCGAGATGGACGACATCGCGATGCTGGCCGGCAAGCACAACGGCGTCACCCTGCTGACCCTGGCACCCGAACGGGCCAGCATCGACACCTTGCGCCAGCTCACCGAGGCCGGCGTCACCGTGGCCGCCGGCCACACGGCCTCCGACTACGAAACCATGCGCGATGCCCTGCGCAATGGCGTGCGCGGCTTCACCCATCTGTTCAATGCCATGACCCCGTTCACCAGCCGCGAACCCGGCGTGGTGGGCGCGGCGCTGGAAGATCCGCACAGCTGGTGCGGCCTGATCGTCGACGGCCACCACGTGCACCCGGCCGCCCTGCGCGTGGCGATTGCCGCCAAGCCGCGGCAGAAGATGTTCCTGGTGACCGACGCCATGCCGCCGGTGGGCGCGGCCAACCCCTCGTTCGTGCTCAATGGCGAAAAGATCACCGCTCGCGACGGCGTGTGCCAGACAGCCAGTGGCGTACTGGCCGGGTCCGCCCTGGACATGGCGACGGCCGTGCGCAATACCGTGGAAATGGTGGGCGTACCGCTGGCCGAGGCCGCGCGCATGGCTTCCACTTACCCCGCCGCGTTCTTAGGCCTGGAAAAGAGCTTCGGCAAGGTCACCGCCGGCTACCGCGCCGACCTCGTCGCTTTGAACGAAGATTATTCCGTCTACGAGACCTGGATCGCCGGCGCCTGCCAGCGCTGCGACTGATCGACCCCAGGGGGAACCTGCTACCATGCGCCCCGTCCAGGTGTCCTGAGGGTGTTCACCCAAGGGATGAAACGGGAAGCCGGTGAGAATCCGGCGCTGCCCCCGCAACGGTAAGCGACGCAAGGAACGGCAAGACGCCACTGCACGGTAAGTGCGGGAAGGTGCCGTTCCCCTCGGGATCGATGGTCCCGACGTTCGCCAGCCCGGAGACCGGCCCGGATATCCGCGCAAGCGGATTCATGCTGCTGGTGGCTCGCGGAGGGCGAAGCCGGACCTGGCCCGCGCCCGTGCGCGACCTCGTTCCATTCCTTCCTTCGTGCCGCCGGTCCGTTCGAACCCCGGGACCCGCACAACCTCATGAAGAAGACCCTGCTCGCCGCGGCTTTGCTCGCCGCCACCGCCGCCCACGCCGCGGACGAATCGCAAACGCAAACCCTGCAAACGGTGGTGGTGACCGCCACCCGTACCGCCACCCCGATCGACGACACGCTGGCGCCGGTGACGGTGATCACCCGCCAGGACATCGACCGCCTGCAGCCGCAGTCGGTGCAGGACCTTCTCACCGGCCTGCCAGGCGTGAACTTCGCCAATGCCGGCGGCCTGGGCCAGCAGACCTCGATGTTCGTGCGCGGCACCAATTCCTCGCACACCCTAGTGCTGATCGATGGCGTCCGCGTGGGTACGGTCGCGGCAGGGCTGCCGGCCTTCGAGCAGATCCCGGTGGAACAGATCGACCATATCGAGTTCGTCCGCGGCCCGCGTTCGAGCCTTTACGGTGCCGACGCCATTGGCGGCGTGCTGCAGATCTTCACCCGCCATGGCGAAGCCGGTGAAGCGCCGACACCCTCCCTGGCGCTCACCGCCGGTAGCCATAGCCTGGTCGACGGCCAGGCGGGCATTTCCGGTGGCACCGACCACGGCTGGTACAACGCCAGCCTCGGCGGCCAGTACACGCGCGGCATCAACGCCTGCAAGGTCGGCGCCGCCGAAGCCTTCGCCGGCTGCTTCGCCGACCAGCCCGACAAGGATGGCTACCGCACCTATAACGCTGCACTTTCCGGTGGGTACCGCTGGGACAACGACGTGGTGCTGACCGGCAGCTTCCTGCGCAGCAAGGGCGACATCGAATACGACGGTGACTTCGGCAACTTCACCCGCCGCTCGCAGCAGGTGGTGGGCGGCAACCTCGCCTTCCCGGTCACCGACATCTGGAACATGAACGTGGCCGTGGGCCAGAACCAGGACCGCGCCGACAACTACGCCTTCGGCCCGCGCATCGGCTTTGGCTATTCGAAGCGCAACCAGGCCAGCTGGCAGAACAATTTCACCTTGGCCCCGGGCCAGTCGTTGTCCGCCGGCGTGGACTACAGCCAGGAGCGCCTTGACAGCGACACCGGCTACCTTGCCGACAGCCGCAACAACACCGGCGTTTTCGCCCTGTACCAGGGCCGTTTCGACGCCAATGAGATCCAGCTTTCCGGCCGCCACGACCACAACGAGCAGTTCGGCAACCACAACACCGGCGGCATTGCCTACGGCTACCACTTCGACAATCAGATGGTGCTGTCGGCCTCGTGGGCGTCGTCGTTCCACGCGCCGACCTTCAACGATCTCTACTATCCGTTCGGGAGCGGCAACCCAAACCTGAAGCCTGAATCGGGCCGCAGCTACGAGATCGGCCTGTCGGCGCGGCCCGGCGCCTGGAACTGGGCAGTGAATGCTTACCAGACGAAGCTGACCAATCTCATCGGCTATGACGAGAACTTCGTGCCGATCAACGTGGCTCGCGCCCGTTTGCGCGGCATCGAAGGCCAGCTGGGCGCGGATGTGGACGGCTGGCACCTGCGTGCCTCGGCCACGCTGCAGCAGCCGATCAGCCAGGCGGACGACGGTACCGACGGCAACCTGCTGGCACGGCGCCCGCGTCGCATGGGCCGCGTGGATCTTGACCGCGACCTTGGCGACTTCAGCGTGGGCGGCTCGGTTTACAGCGCCGGCTACAGCTACGACGACGCGGCCAATTCCGCGCGCCTGGGCGGTTACACCACGGCCGATGTCCGCGCCAGCTGGACCTTCCGCCCCGCCTGGAGCATCCAGGCACGGGTCGCCAACCTGGCCGACCGGACCTACGAAACCTCGCGCTATTTCAACCAGCTCGGTCGCACGTACTACCTCACCCTGCGCTATTCACCGGCGCGTTGATAAACGGGGTCAGAGTCCAACTCTGACCCCCATGCTGAACGATTTGCATCGTTTGAAACGATGAAGGGGCGGCGGAGGCCGACACATGCCGCCGCCCCTGCCTTTCGGCACGGACATACTTCCTGCACACGCGTTCGTCATCGTCCGCGCCTAACGTGGCGGCACGATACCCCGCCTGCCCGTTAAACTAAGGCGCGCGGAAACGGTCAAGGAAACGACGCGTGCAACGCGGTTCGCTTGGAGAGGCGGGCCGCCCGGGAGGTTTGTGAACATATTCGCGCCATTCATTCGCCGGCCCGTGGGCACGTCGCTTCTTGCCTTGGGACTGGTCCTGTCCGGCATAGTCGCGTACGTCCTGCTGGGCGTGGCCGCCCTGCCCTCGCTGGAGTTTCCCGGCGTGGTGGTGTTCGCCCAGATGCCGGGAGCCAGCGCGCAGGTGATGGCCACCACCGTGGCCGCGCCGCTTGAACGCCATCTCGGCCAGATTCCCGGTATCGAGGAAATGGTCTCGCAGTGCACCGAAGCGTCGTGCTTCGTGCAGGTGCGCTTCACCATGGACCGGACCGCCGATAAAGCTGCGCGCGACGTGCAGTCAGCGCTCAATGCCGCGGCGGTGGATCTCCCCCCCGGCATGCCGGCCCCACCGAACTATTTCAAGTTCGATACCTCGCAGATCCCCGTGCTGCTGGTATCACTGACATCCACTTCGCTACCGCCCGACAAGCTCTACGACATCACCGATACCCTGCTGTCACCCGCGATCGCCCAGCTGCCGGGTGTCGCCCGCGTGCAGATCTTCGGCGGTACCGCGCACGCCGTGCGGGTGGAGTTGGATACAGCCGCCCTGGCCTCGCAAGGCCTGTCGGCCAACGATGTGTCCCAGGCGCTGCGCGCGGCGAACGTCAGCTCGCCCCAGGGAACGCTTACCGACGGTCGTTCGCAGATGACGGTGTTGGCCAATGATGGCCTGCAGACACCGGAAGACTTTTCCAAGCTGATCATCGCCACCAAGAACCAGACCCCGATCCGGCTGGCGGACGTGGCAAAGATCACCGGTGGCCAGCAGGACGAATACCAGGCCGCGTGGTTCCAGGGCCGTCGCGCCGTGACCATGCAGATCAGCAAGCGTGCCAATGCGAACTCGATCGAAACCGCGCAATCCATTCGCGACGAGATCCCGAAGTTCAAGCAGTGGCTGCCGGCGGATGTGCAGGTCACCCCGATCTTCGATCTCACCCAGACCACGCAAAGTGCCCTGCATGAGGTGAAGATCGCCCTGATGATCTCCATTGTCATGGTGATCCTGGTGATGCTGGTATTCCTGCGCCGGCTGGGCCCCACCCTGATCGCTTCGCTTAGCGTGCCGCTGAGCCTGTCCGGCGCCTTCGTTGCGATGTGGGCGCTGGGCTATACGCTGAATACCTTGTCGCTGATGGCGCTGGTGCTGTGCATCGGCTTCGTGGTGGACGATGCCATCGTGGTGATCGAGAACATCGTCCGCCACATGGAAAACGGCTCCGACGCGATGACCGCCTCGATGGAAGGCACGCGCGAGATCGGCTTCACGGTGATATCCATCACCCTGTCGTTGGTGGCGGTGTTCGCGCCGCTGCTGTTCGGCAACAACTTGCTGGTGGTCTTGCTGCGCGAGTTCTCAGTGACCTTGGCGGCGGCCATTCTTATCTCCGCCGTCATCTCGCTCACGCTTACGCCGGCGCTGTGCGCGCGTTACCTCAAGCTCGATCACGATCGCAAGCAGGGGCGGATGGAGCTTGCCCTGGAGCGGTTCGACGCCGGCTTCCAGCGCATCTATGCGCGCGCGCTGGATTGGGCCATGCGCCACCGCCGCATCATGCGCTGGCAGCCCTTCCTGCTGTTGCTGGCAACGGTCGGCCTGGGGTTTGCGGTGGTGAAGACCGCCGGTGGCGGTTTCATGCCCGAGGAAGATACCGGGATGCTCCAGGGCAGCATCACCATCGATGCCAACGTGTCGCCGCTGGTGCTGGCCGAGCGGATGAAGATGCTCGCCCAGATCATGCAGGACGACCCTGCCGTGGCCGACGTCACCACCGTGCTGGGCAGCAACAACCAGAACGGCGCGGTGGGCAACCAGGGTTCGGTTTTCGTCGATCTGAAGCCGCCGGGCAGTGGCCCGGGTGAGCGCAAGGACAAGATCCAGGTGGTGATGGATCGCGTGGGCAAGCAGTACGAGAAGATCCCCGGCGTGCAGGTACAGATGCGTCGCATGCAGCTGCTCGGCGGCGGTGGTGGCAGCGGCAACGGTGGCCAGTATTCGTTCCAGCTGATCTCCAACGACGGCACCCCGCTGCAGCCCTGGGTACTGCGCGTGGTGCAGAAGATGCGCACGACCAAGCCGTTCAAGGACGTCGGCAGCGACCAGGACCAGACTGGCAAGCAGCAGCTGGTGAAGGTCGACCGCGAGACTGCCGGCCGCCTGAAGATCACCATGGGCGAGATCGACACCTCGCTGTATAACGCCTTCGGCCAGCGCCAGGTGTCGATCATCTATTCCGACATCAACCAGTACTGGGTGGTGTTGACGGCCGCGGCCGCGCAGACGCTTAGCCCGGCGGCGCTGCTGGGCACCTATGTGCATACGCTGGACGGCAAGCTGTTGCCGCTGTCCACGGTGGCGAAGATCGAGGCCACCACCACGCCCAGCTCGGTGTCCCATCAGGACCAGCTCGAAGCCGCGGAGATCACCTACAACCTGGAAACGGGCACCAGCCAGCAAACCGGCAAGTCGCTGGCCGAGTCCATCGTGCGCGCGTCCGGCCTGCCGCCAGGCATACACATGGAGTTCAACGGCGAGAACAAGCGCCTGAAGGACCTGCAGTCCAATTCAGGCACGCTGATGCTGGCGTCGATCCTTGCCATGTACATCGTGCTGGGCATCCTTTACGAGAGCCTGGGCCACCCGCTCACCATCATCTCCACCCTGCCCGCCGCGGGTGCCGGTGCGTTCCTGGCCATGCTGGTCACGCAAACCCAGCTCACCCTGATGGCGATCATCGCGGTGCTGCTGTTGATCGGCATCGTGAAGAAAAATGCCATCCTGATGGTGGACTTCGCGCTTACCGCGCAACGCGAACGAGGGTTGTCACCGGTCGATGCCATCCGCGAAGCCGCGCTGGTGCGCTTCAGGCCCATCACCATGACCACCCTGGTGGCGATGGGCGCGGCGCTGCCGTTGGCCGTCGGCATAGGCGTGGGCTCGGAGATGCGCCAGCCACTGGGTATCGCCATCGTCGGCGGCCTCCTGGTGTCGCAGCTGCTTACCTTGCTGTCGACCCCCGCGATCTACCTGTTCAACCACGATCGCAAGGTGCTGAAGGCAGCGCGCCGCGAACGCCGCGATGCACGCCGGGCGCGGCGCCGCCTGCAGGCGGTCACGCAGAGCTGACCGCCCTACTCCGCCGGTGTGGCCAGCGCCGTGGTCGGCGGCTGGGCTACCGGCGGCGCATGTCCGAGCATGCGAGCCTGGCGCCATCCGCCGTAGCGGTAGTACCCGATGGCCGCCAGCACCGACACCAGCGATCCCACCGGGAAGCTCCACCAGATGGCGTCGGCACCCCATTTCGGGCTCAGGAAAAGCGCGAACGGATAGCGCACCAGCCACAGGCCCACGGTAAGGATCAACAGCGGCGCGTACACGGCGCCGGTGGCGCGCACCACGCCGAACAAAACGAACGTGACGCCGAAGAACAGGAACGACCACACGACGATGGCATTGATGTGCTGGCCGATCATCACCGCGGCGCTATCCCCGTGCAGGAAGAGCCGCAGCGCTCCCTGGTTGAACAGGTACACCAGCAACACCAGGCTGCCGCTAAGCAGCAGGTTGAAGGTGACGCCCATCACGGCGATGCGGCTGACACGATCCCAACGCTTGGCGCCGACATTCTGCGCGACCATCGATGAGACCGCCGCACCGATGGCGAGCGCCGGCATCTGGATGTAAGTCCAAAGCTGCGCGCCCGCGCCGTAGGCGGCCGCCGTCTGTGATCCATGCGCGTTCACCAGGGCAATCATCACCAGCGCTGAAGAGGTAATCACCACCATTTGCAGGCCCATTGGCAAGCCTTTGGCCACCAGCGCGCGCAGGATGGTGAAGTCCGGCCGCAGGTAGTGCAGTTCCTGGCGCCTGAAAGCGAGGAAATGCTTGCTGCGGTAAAGCCACCCGAGCAGGCCCGCCAAGGCCACGGTCTGGGCGATGAGCGTTGCCATCGCCGAGCCTGCAATGCCCATGGCCGGCACCGGCCCCAGGCCAAAGATCAGCAGCGGGTTCAGCGCGATGTCCAGCCCCACCGATACCAGCATGAAATAGAACGGCGTTTTCGAATCCCCCGCACCACGCAGGGTCATCATCAGGAAGGTATAGAAATACATCGCCGGCAACGCGACGAAGATGATGCGCAGGTAGGCAATGGCGAAAGGCTGCGCGTCTGGCGGCGTACCCATCAGACGAAGCAACAGCGGCGTTGCAACGTAGCCCAGCACCGAAGCAAGAACCGAGATCCCGACGAAGAACGCGGCACCCGTGCCCACCACGCGGCGGGCCTGCTCGATATCCCGCGCGCCAACACTTTGGCCCACCAGGATGGTGGTGGCCATGCCGATGCCGAACACCACGCCCAGCAGGAAGAACATGATCAGGTTGGCGTTGGTGGTCGCTGTGAGCGCCGCCTCACCCAGGTACCTGCCCACCCAGACGGAGTTGATCGAGCCATTGAGGGACTGCAGCACGTTCACGCCCAGCGTCGGCAAGGCGAACGCGAGCAGGGTGCGACCGATGGGGCCCTCGGTAAGGAGGTGGGAACGGGACGAGGGCGGCATCGGTACCTTTGTTTTTAAAGTTATTTAATGGGTCTTGGCCTGGCGGGCACGGTCCACCAGTGTTTGCGCATGCTCGCGGATATCGCGCGGCCAGGCTTGCATGTTCCTGGCAAACCCGGCGTCGTCCTTGCGATAGAACGCACGCAGCGCCTCCTCGTAATTGGGAAGATCACCGGCCATCGCCTGCATGAAGCGGTAAGCCGCTTCCTCAGCCTGGCGTGCGTCGCCTTCGCCCGGGTTTGCGCGCATGGCATTTTCCACCAATTTGCGCAGCGTCACCGAAGCACCACCGGACTGGGTGGCCAACCACTCCCAGTGCCGCGGCAACAGCGTGACTTCGCGGGCCACCACGCCCAGGCGTGGACGCCCGGGACCGCGGCGAAGGGGAGGGGCGTCGGCAGGCTCGTCGTTGGAGGCTGGCGGCATCACGCTGGAAATGGTCTGCGCGACGCTGCCGCGCCAGTCCGGATCCACCTGGCGACCCGTGGCATCGTCGAACAGGATGATCGAGGCCTGTGGCTCCTTCGACAGCAACGCTTTGCAGGCGGAGATCACTTCGGTTGCACTGCCATGGGCAATGCGGCGGGAGTCCTGGAATGCAGTAAGGCTGGCAATCATGGTGGCTTACCCTCGCATGGCTTTCGTACGGGTAATTTTCCACCGGGTAAAATCAAAATTCAATAAATTCCGGGTGAATTGCCGTTAACGCGCACTAGGCGTTTTCCTACATTCAGGTTCACGGCTTATTTACGGCAATTAGAGAACTATACAGTTCATTTAACCAGGAATGAGATTACAACCATGCACTTGAAGCGCGCGACGCGGGGCCTGGTGGCCGCCGCGGTCTTTGGTTTCGCAAGTATTTCTGCCAGCGCGCAACGCATTGAGATCCAGGGTGGGCGCAGTTACATGGATTCTCATCCCACCAATGCGTACTTCATCGAATCGATCTTCTCCGAGGCCCCCATCGGCCAGAGCCGCTGGACTTGGGCGCCGGATGTTTCGCTCGGTTATATCGAGGGCCGCGAAGGCCAGGGTGTTCGCCGCTACCAGAACTCCCATCCGGGCACCAAGGACAACGTGAAGCTGCTCGGCTTAGGTGCCCGGCTGCACTATGGCCAGGCGGGTGACTGGTACCACCCGTTCTTCTTCAGCTTCCAGGTGGCCGGCCAGAGCGGACGCACCCAGGCGTTGTCCAGCGGCTATGAGTTCATCAGCACGCTGGGCTGGCAGTGGAAATTCCTGAGCCTGCAGATCCGCCACATTTCCAATGGCGGCTTCACCGAACCCAACCGTGGCGAGACGATGGCGCTGGTGGGACTGGGCTTCGATTTCTAGTGTCCTGACGCCGCCGCGCCGGCCTTCGCCGTGAACGGCGGCTTGGCCAGGAACACCACGAACACCAGGATCGCGAACACCCAGCCCAGGGCGTGGAAGACCTCGTTGAACGAGATCTGGAAACCCTGCTGGGTGATGATGCCGTTGACCACCGCCGCCGCGGTCTGCGGGTCACCGCCGCCGTACTGGGTGAGCGCCTGTTGCGAGACCTGGTTGAACGGATTGATGTTCTCGGCCAACTGCTCGTGGTGCACGATCGCCCGGTGCTCCCACATGAAGGTGGTGATGGAAGCGGCGAAACTGCCGCCGAGCGTACGCAGGAAGGTGGCAAGGCCTGAGCCGGCGGCAATCTCGTTGGGCTTGAGGTCCGACAGCAGGATGCTCAACACCGGCATGAAGAACAGCGCCACCCCTAAGCCCTGGATCAGCTGCACCATGGCCACGTGGTAGAAATCGATCTCCAGATAGAACTCCGATCGCAGGAAACACGTGCCGCCCATGATGATGAAGGCAGCCGCGGCAAGGATGCGCAAGTCCACCTTGTGCGCGTAGCGCCCCACGAATGGCGTCAATATCACTGGCAGGATACCCAGCGGCGCGCTGGCGAAGCCTGCCCATGTCGATGTGTAGCCGACATTGCGCTGCAGCCATTGCGGCACCAGCAGGCCAATGGCGAAGAACGCCGCATAGGCCAGCACCAGCGCCAGCGTGCCGGCGGCGAAGTTCCGGTGGCGGAACAGCTTCAGGTTGACGATCGGATCCTTGTCGGTGAGCTCCCAGATCAGGAACACCGCGATGCCGATGGCGGCAATGATGGCGGTAACCACGATGAAGGTGGAATTGAACCAGTCTTCGTCGTTGCCCTTGTCCAGCACCACCTGCAATGCACCCACGCCGATGATCAAGGTGATCAGGCCCACATAGTCGATCTTCGGCTTCTCGGTACGCTCCGGACGTCCCTTCATCTGCCCCGCCACCACGAAGCTGGCAAAGATGCCGATCGGCACGTTGATGAAGAAGATCCACGGCCAGGAATAATTGTCGGTGATGTATCCACCCAGGATCGGGCCGGCGATGGGCGCCACCACCGTCACCATCGCCAGCAACGCCAGCGCCATGCCACGCTTGGCCGGCGGATAGATCGATATCAGCAAGCTCTGCGTGATTGGGTACATCGGGCCTGCCACCGCGCCCTGGATGGCGCGGAACAGGATCAGCATGCTCATGCTCTGCGCGATGCCGCACAGGAACGATGCCGCGGAGAACAGCAAGGTGGCCCAGACGAACAGCTTCGTCTCGCCAAACCGACGGGTCAGGAAGCCGGTGAGGGGCAGGGCGATCGCATTGCTCACCGCGAACGAGGTGATCACCCACGTGCTCTGGTTCGAGCTCACGCCCAGGTTGCCCGCGATCGTCGGCAACGACACGTTGGCGATCGTGGTGTCGAGCACCTGCATGAACGTCGCCAACGACAAACCGATGGTCGAGAGCACGAGGTTCGGCGGGGCGAACGGTTTTGCGGCAGGCTGGGCTGACATGGGTTTCTTCAGGACTTAAGTGGGTTGGGCGCAGCGAACGGCGACAGGCTCACTTCACCTTCGTCGTCTGGTCGTCGCTGGTAGCGACGTTCTGGTGGATGATCTTCTCGATCTCCTCGTTCGCCTTGACCATCTGCTTGTCATAGATGTCGGTGCTGAAGGCAGGCTCGGTCGGCGCCTGCTGCGCCAGCAGCGGACCGTTCTGGTCGTGCAGGGTCACCGTGACCACGGTCGACAGGCCCAGACGCAGCGGATGCTGGTCGAGCTCTTCCGGCTTGGTGAACACCACGCGCACCGGGATGCGCTGGACGATCTTGATCCAGTTGCCGGTGGCGTTCTGCGCCGGCAGCAGCGAGAACGCACTGCCGCTACCCACGCCCAGGCTCTTGACCACACCCGTGTAGCTCACCGAACCGCCATAGGTGTCGGCCTTGATCTTCACCGGCTGGCCGATGCGCATCTTGCCCAGCTGCGTTTCCTTGAAGTTGGCGTCGATCCACACCTGGTGCAGCGGCACCACGGCCATCAGCGCCGCGCCCGGCTGCACACGCTGGCCCACCTGCACGCCGCGCTTGGCGATGTAGCCATCCACCGGCGCCCGCAGGGTGGTGCGAACGTCCGCCAGGTACGCCGAGCGGAAACGGGCGGACGCAGCCTGCACATCCGGATGCGACGACACCACCGTGTCGTCCACCAGCACGCGGCTGGTGTTGTAAGCCTGGTTGGCGGAGTTCAGCGCGCTCTCGGCGGAAACCAGCGTGTCCTGCGCGTGCGAAAGTTCCTCGGCACTGATCGCGCCGGACTTGGCCAGGTCGCGGCGACGGTTGAAGTCGGCGCGGGCGCGATCCACAGCGGTCTGGCGTACGGCCATATCGGACTTGGCGCTGTTGACGTTGTTGTACAGGCCACGCACCTTGCGCACCGTGTTGGCAAGATCAGCGCGGGCGCCGGCCAGCTGCACGTCGGCGTCGGAGGGATCGAGCTTCACCAGTACGTCGCCCTGGTGCACCAGGTCGCCGTCGTCAGCGCCGATGGAGGTGACGGTGCCGGCGATCTGCGGGGTGATCTGCACCACGTTGCCATTGACGTAGGCATCGTCGGTCTCTTCGTACCAGCGGCCGTCGAAGTAGTACCAGAGCCCGAAGGCGATCGCGGCAAGCACCAACACAACCACGAGCAGGCGAAGGAAAAAGCCGCGGCGGCTCTTCGGGGGCGTGGCGCCGACGGCGCCGGGTGTGGCGGAAGTTTCAGTGGTCATCGTCGTGCAGCCTTAGGATTGAACGTGGTTGGGCATGTCGGTGGGCGCGACGTTGAAGCCGCCACCAAGGGCCTGGATGAGTTGGACGGAAAGATCGATGCGCTGGGCTACCAGGGCGGCCATGCGCTGCTGGGCCTGCAGCAACTGCTGTCGCACGGTCAGTGCCTCCAGGTAGCTACCGACGCCAGCCTTGTAGCGTTGCTGGGCAAGATCGTAAGCCTGGCTTGCCGCATCCATCGCGCGCTGCTCGGCGGCGATCTGCGTGTCGAGCGAGCCTAAGCCCGTGAGGTCGTCGGCGATGCCGTTGAAGGCTTCCACCAACACCTTGTTGTACTGGGCCACGGCGATGTCGTACTCGGCATCGACGTCCGCCAGGTTCGCGCGGCGGCGGCCACCGTCGAAGATCGGCAGGCTGATCGCCGGCGCTACTTCGTAGAACAGCGACTGCGCGCTGAAGAGGTTCTTGGCACCGCCGCTGGCCAGGCCCGCCATCGCGCCAAGCGTCACGTTGGGCATGAATTCCGCCTTCGCGGCCGTGATTCCGTGGCTGGCGGCTTCCACGCGCCAGCGTGCGGCGATCAGATCAGCGCGGCGACCGACGAGGTCGGCGGGGAGATTGTCCGGCACCTCGATGGCCAGGGCATTGAGCGTATGCGGGCGTTCGATCGACAGGCCGCGATCCGGGCCCTGGCCCAGCAGCATCGCCAACTGGGTGCGCGCCGTTTCCACCGCATGGTCGGCCACCGCCACTTGCTGCTGCGCGCTGGCGACCAAACCGTCGTCCTGCTTCAGCTGCAGCTGGCTGTCCACGCCGGCAGCCACGCGCTGGCCGGTGAGCTTGCGCGACTGGGTGGAGCGGTCGAGCTCGGCCTTGGCGACATCCTGCTGTGCAAACGCGTAGCCCAACTGCACATAGGCGCGGGCGATATTAGTACTGACGAGAATTCGGGCCGCCTTGGCATCCACTTCGGCCGCGCGCGCCTTACCCAGGGCCGCTTCCCATGAAGCGCGCTTGCCGCCCCAGAGGTCGAGGTCCCAGTTGAAGCTGGCGTAGCCGTAAGGAGTCCAGGTGAACTTCCCGCCGATGGGCGATGGGATCAGGTTGCTGGGCAGGCGCGCACCGGCAACGGAAGCGCCGGCATTGACGGTAGGCGCACGCGCGGCATCGGCGGCGCCGGCCTGCGCGGCCGCCTGGCGTGCGCGCGCATCGGCGGTGGCCAGGTCCGGATTGCCCTTCAGGCCTTCGTTGATCAGGGCGCTGAGCTGGTCGTCGCCGAGGCTGGTCCACCAGTCGGTTACGGGCCACGCGGCCGGCGATACCTTGATGTCAGCCAGGGCCTTCTCGCCATGCAGGGAGGACGGTTCGGTGAGTTGGCCTTCCGGGTGCAGGCCGCCGCTGGAGGCGCAGCCTACGAGGGCCAAAAGCAGCGCAGTCGACGCCGCGAGTAGGTACGGACGCATAAGTGTTTGCCTAAGCAGAAGTTCAGTCTTTGTCGCGGAGCACGCCAAGCATGCGCTGCAGATAATCACGAAGCTGTGCGCGTTCTTCCTGGGAAAGCTCGCGTTGCGCCTCTTCCAGCATCGCCTTGTGGGCGGTGCTCATATGGGTCCAGATGGCCTCGCCTGCCTCGGTAAGCTCGATGCGCAAAGCGCGGCGGTCCTGTTCATGCGGACGCCTGCGGAGGTACCCCTTGGCCTCGAGCTGGTCGAGCAGGCGTGTCATGGCCCCGCCATCCATTTCCGAGGCTTTCGCCAGCTCCGTGGCTGACATCGGCCCGCAGGCGGCCAGGCGCTTGATGACCAGGAACTGGGTGTAGCGCAGGTCCATGCCCAGCTCGGCCAGGGCCCGTTCCAAGCCACGCACCAGCTCACCACGGACCATGGCAATCAGCTGTCCGATGCTGTCCATTTCGGGGGTATAGGGGCACGAGGGAACATTCATGCCGCGTATTCTATTGCCTAGAGAATAGTTGTCAAGGCAAATATATTTTCATAAGGTACTTGGTGCAACGCAACATTCAGCTGGCGTTGGCACCGACCTCCAGTTCGTCGGCGATCAGCTGGCCCAGGGCCGGGTCGCGTACGTCGAAGAGCTCGAACAGGCCAAGGGCCTTGACCGTGGGCAGCTGGGCCAGCAGGCGGGCTTCCACTGCGCGGCGGGTCGCCTCGGGCGTGGCGGGATCGAGCATGGCGTGGGCGCAAGCGACGAAAGTCGCCAGCGCCTCGACGTCGGGAGCCGGCTCGCGAGCCGGCATGTGCAGGACATTCATCAAGACCATCCTTCGGTGGGGACGAGGGTGCTTGCCGACGGGTGAGCGTCGCAAAGGCTACGCTCGTCTGTGGATGTTCTGATATCTGTGCGCGGCCAAGTTATGTCGTAAATCGGCCAAGTTCGAGGCTCAACCTTTCGCTTCGCCTTCGTGATTGCGAAACGCGGCCTCGCCGGCATCGGATACTTCCACCCACTTCCTGTCGGGCGCTGCGCCTTCGACATAACTGTCGTGCCAGTTCCACCACTTGTATGTCGGTGTCTGCGGATAACCTTCGGGCGAATCTTCCCAGACCTCCTGACGGCCGAGCGGCGTGATGTCCAGGTAGTTCCAGGTGCCGCCCATCTGCTCGTCGCCGCGATTGTTGATGAAGTACGTGCGGAAGATGCGCCCGCCGTCGTCGCGATAGAACACATTGGTGCCATGCCACTCCTCCACGCCGAAATCGGCATCGAACCCATCGGTGAGGGTGAACCAGGGAATATCCCAGCCCATCCGCGCCTTCAGCCGGGCGATGTCAACCTGTGGGGCGCGCGATACAAATACCAGGGTGGTGTCGCGCGCATTGAGATGCGCAACATGGGCGACCTGGTCGGCCACCATCGAACATCCACGGCAAGCATGATCGGGCCAGCCGAACACGCCAGGTTCAAAGAACGCGCGGTAGACGATCAGTTGGCGACGGCCTTGGAAGAGCCCGGACAAGCTCACACGGCCCGAGGGTCCTTCGAATACATAGTTTTTCTCCACCGCCATCCACGGCATGCGCCGACGCTCGGCGGCCAGCGCGTCACGGGCCCGCGAATGCGCTTTCTCCTTTACCAGCATTTCCTGAAGGGCGTCTTCCCACGCCTGCGGCGATACCAACGGCGGGGTGTGCATGGCCGGTGCCGCGGTTTTCTTTTCGTTCTTGTCCGATGTGGTCATGGCTGTAAAACCTCCGAGTCCAGGTAAATTCCCATGGTCGAGAGATAGTCTTGGCGCTGGACAACGAACAATGAGAGTAACAAGCGCGGCGTGATTCCCCGGTGGTCATCCATGATGACCCATATCAGGTTGACAATCGTGGGCATTCAATCGAACGCGCCGGCGAATGCCAGAGGCTAGGGCTGCTGGATGAAGGTCACTACTTCCAAAGGCCCAGGCATGCCTGGCGCTCGCTTTGGTGCAGCCTCATGCGTCCAGGCCTGGTTGCTGCCGAACGCTTCGATCGAAGGGAATTTCCCGTCTACCCGAAAACCTTCCATGGCATACGGAAGCCCTTCGGCCGCCAACGGTACATTGGCATCGGCGACATGCATATGCAGGTGCGGCCCGGTGGACTGTCCGGTGAAGCCGAGCTGGCCGATCACGTCGCCGCGGCGCACGTGCTGGCCCGGATGCACTCGCACGCTGCCAGGCTTCAAATGCTCGAAGAAAACAAAGCGACCGCCGCCGATGTTCAGTGCAACATAATTGCCGGTGGCATCGCCGATGGGCACGCGTGACGGCCCGGGTGCCACCACACCAGGCTCGGCAACGTCGTCGCGTGTCGCGGCCACGGTGGCGTCGGCCACCGCAAGCACGTCCGCGCCATAGCCGAACCAGCTGGCGGGCTTGCTGCCATCGCCACTGGCGTGTGCACCGTTTGCATCGACCTTGATCCAGTCGATGGCGAAGCGGCCGGGCACGTGCAACGCGCCGTCCACGGCATAGAGCACGCGGCGGTGGCCACGCGCCCACGAGGCATCATAGATCGCCACCCAAGGGCCGCCGCGCAAGGGCGGACCCAGCGCCACCGGATTTGCCTGGCGTGGCGTGAACCAGCCGCCCTCCACGGTGAAACGTTGCATCGTTCCCGCGACGCAGTATTCGATCCGATGCTTGATGGCTACCTCGCCCGTTGGCACCGGCAGCGAGAGATAGACCGTGGCGTGTCCGCCGGGTGCGACCGAACGCTTCGCGGGCGTGGACTGCACCTGACCGACGGCGGCATCAAGCGCGTTGCCATCGAGGTGACCCAGGGCCTTGCCGGTCGTCACATCCAGCGCGTCGATGCTTTCCAGTTGAAGGACGTCTTCGGAAAAATTGGTCAGCTGCAGCTCGTAGACCAGCTCGGTCTTGTCGCCGAGCACGGCGGGCTGGGGCACCCACGGCACCTGGATGTCGAACGATTGGCGTATGGTCGAAGGCGCCGCATGGGCCAAGCCGCATGCCGTAAAAGCGATAACGGCGAGGGCAGCGAACACGCGGCGATACCTTGGAGGGGCAACGGTTCGGCCAGCCGCACAACGCTTTTCTGAAACCCGCGAGAATCCAGCCATTGCCATGCCTTTGTTCGACCAGATTCGAAGCATGGACAACGCGCAAGGACCAGCACCAGTGCCTGAAGTCAACCTTGTCGTGGCGTAACTTCAAACCCAACCTGAGACGACGCACTGAAAATATAAAATCGTTATCGATGTATAAGGGATTCTCCATATACTTCGATAAACCTATACAAGGTTGTTCGCCCAACGACATGCTCCACCAAGATCTTCTCGATGCACTCGAACGCGCCGACGGGCCACCGCTGATTGCCTACCAGGCTGAAGGCGACCTCCCACGGGTGGAGAAGGGCTGGCATAGCCATGTGCGCGGACAGCTGTTCTACGTGGAACGCGGGCTCTTCGTATCTGAAACCCGGCGCGGCTCGTGGCTGCTTCCCCCCGGGCGCGCCGGCTGGCTGCCGCCGGGCGCCGAGCACACCGTCCGCATCACCGGGCCAAGCCGCGGCTGGGGCTTGTTCGTGGCCCCGCACATGGCCCATTGCCTTCCCGACTACGCTTGCGTGGTCGGGGTAAACGAATTGATGCGTTCCCTGGTGCTGCGCGCCAGCAGCTGGACCGACCAGGCGGAACTCAGCGACGAACAACAGCGCGTGATGGCCGTGCTGGTGGATGAGATCCGTCGTGCACCGGAAGAGCCCATGCATCTGCCCATGCCGACCGACCGTCGGCTGCAGAAGATGGCCACTACCATCATCGAGCATCCCGACGACTCCCGCGGCGTCGACGAGTGGGCGCAGGCAAGTGGCGTATCCACGCGTACGCTCACCCGTTTGTTCCGCGACGAAACCGGCTGCAGCTTCACCCAATGGCGGCAACAGGCGAAGCTGTCACGCGCGCTGGAACACCTGGCGCGTGGCATGCGCGTAAGCGAGGTGGCCGATGCGCTTGGCTACGCCACCGTCAGTGCATTCGTGGCGATGTTCCGCAAGGCTTATGGCACGCCGCCAGGACGCTACTTCGCCACGTGAGCCCCGCGCCGGTTATCCCAGCAACAGCTTGGCCGCGATCACCCACATCACCACGCCGATGATCACTTCCAGTACCTGCCAGGCCCGGGGCTTGGCGAACACGGGGCGCAGCAGGGACGAGCCGTAACCGAGGGCGAAGAAGAACACCAGCGACGCCAGCATGGCGCCCAGGGCGAACGGAAGATGCCGCCCCGGGAACTGCGTGGAGATCGAGCCGATCAGGAACAGCGTATCCAGATAGACGTGCGGGTTGAGCCACGTGAGCGCCAGGCACACCGCCAGCGTTGCCGCCAGCTTGCGCGGCGGTGCATCGGCGGGCGAGAGCGCACCGTGCGAATGCCAGGCGGTAAAGAAGCTGCGCGCGCCATAGATGAAGAGAAAAGCCGCACCCACCCAGCGCATCACCTGCACGATCCACGGCACGCGATCGATCACGCTGGCGAAGCCCAGCACGCCGGCGCCGATCAATAGCGCATCGGACAACGCACACACCATGCACACCCAGAACACGTGTTCGCGGCGCAGGCCCTGGCGCAACACGAACGCGTTTTGCGCGCCGATCGCCAGGATCAGCGAAAAACTCAGGGCGAACCCGGCGATGGCAGCATCCATGCTTACTGGCCCAACTTGTCGTGGAATAGCTCGTCGATGCGGCGGTATTCATCGTGCCAGGAATCGGCATGCACGAAGCCGTGGCGCTCCATAGGGTACAGCGAGATCCAGAAATCCTTCTTGTGCAATTCGATCAACCGCTGGTACAGGCGGATGGAATCGCTGGCCATCACGTTATCGTCGATCATGCCGTGCATGATCAACAGTGGATCGCGCTGCTGATCGGCGTAGTAGATGGGCGAACTGGTGGTGTAGGCCTCGGGGTCGATCTGCGGATCGTTGAGGATGTTGGAGGTGTACTCCTGGTTGTAGCTGGACCAATCGGTCACGGGGCGCAGTGCCGCGCCGGCGGCAAACTCACCGGGCGCGCGGAACAGCGACATCAGGGTCATGAAGCCGCCGTAGCTGCCGCCGTACATGCCCACACGATGCGCGTCGACATGCTGTTCCTTTACCAGCCACGCCTTGCCGTCCAGCAGGTCTTCCAGTTCCGGGTGGCCCATGTTGCGGTAGATCGCCGTGCGCCAGTCGCGGCCGTAGCCTTCGGACGCGCGGTAGTCCATGTCCAGCACCACATAGCCACGCTGCACCAGCAGGTTGTGAAACATCTGCTCACGAAAGTACGCCGGGAACGACTGATGCACGTTCTGCAGGTAGCCGGCGCCGTGCACGAAGATCACCGCCGGACGCGAGGCCGCGTCGGCCCCGGGCGCCGCGTAGTACTTCGCGTAGATCGTACCCGCACCGTGGCTGGACGGCACTTGGACGATCTTCGGCTCAACCCATTGCACGGCCTTGTAACCAGGCTTGCGCGTGTCGGTAAGTTCCCGCGGCTCGCCGCCGCCCGCATCCACCACCGCCAGCTGGCTGGGCACATAAGACGATGAGTGCAGCACCGCCAGGCGCTTGCCGTCGCCGGACAACACGAAGTCGTCCATACCCTTGAAGTGCGTCATCTGCTCCATCGAACCGCCGCCCACAGGCACGCGGTAGATGTCGTAGCTGGTGGGCACCTCGCGGTTGGCGCGTACAAAGAAGCTGCGGCCATCCGGGCTGAGCGCCGGGTGGCTCACCTCGAACTTGCCGGTGGTCAGCGCCGTGGCCTTGCCGCCCACGGGCTTGGTGTACAGCTGGGAATAACCGGTTTCCTCGCTCAGGTACCACAACGTGCGGCCATCCTTCAGCCAGCCGAAGTCGTTGAAGTTCCAGTTCACCCAGGCCTTGTCGGTGAGACGATGCTGGCTTACCAGGGCATGCGAGGAAAAATCGACGCTGGCGATCCAGCGGTCCTTGTTGTCGTAGGCGCGCAACTGGATGCCAACGTTCTGGCCGTCATCGCTCCACACCACCCCCGGCCCGAATTCGCTGTTCACGTAGACCGGACGCACCGCCGGCGCCTTCAGCGCATCGGCCTCGTCGTCCTTGCCGGCCTTGCGCATTCGCGCGACGGCCTTGGCGCGCAGCTCCGCCAGCGGATCGTCCTTGATGCCGGGCAAGGCATCGGTCTTGAGATTGAAGCTGGCATGGTGGGACAGGTCCAGCAGCACCAGCGACTGCGGCGCGCCGTCGTTGCGGCCGACGTAGGTGCGCGCATCCTCTGGTTCCGGGTAGCCCGATTCGGTCACGTAATGGGTGATCTTCGGCGCCGTGCCGTCGTCGTGGCCCTTGGGCTTGGTCACCACCAGCATCCAGCGGCCGTCGGGCGACAGCGTCGAATCGACGATCGCGACCGACTTGCCCAGGTAGAACGGCCGGCCGGCACGCGTGGGATCGGCAGCATCCAGCGCGCGATCCTGCGCGTGCTGGGCGTCCTTGTCGGCGCGGATGCCGCGCAAGGTGGAAAAAATCTTCAACTGCTCGTCGGTGAGGCTGTCGTCTTTGCGCTGGTCCGGATCGTCGCCGAGCTTCAGCGTGGCGGCTTTTGCCGAGACGCCCGAGCGCGGATCGTAGATGTACCAATCATCGCCACCGCGGTATTGCAGCCGACCATCGGTCATGAAGCGCGGCGATATTTCGCCTTCGTCGCTACGCGTGACCTGTACGGTGCGCCCAGTACCGAGGTCGCGCCAGAAAACGTCGCCATGGCGGATGAAGGCCGCATGCACACGGGACTTGTCGAACACCGGATCGCCATCGGCCTGGGCCTGGGCGGCGGCATCGAGCATGACAGGCGCGCCGCCCTGCACGGGCACGCGCCAGAGATCGCGCACCTTGTTGCCGTCGTGCTTGAGCAGGTAATAGATGCTGTTGCCGTCCACCGAGAAGTAAGGCTTCTCCACCGGCGGTCCGATCCAGTCCGGATCGGCCATGATCGTTTCCATGTCCAGCGGCGCGGCGTAGGCGCGGCCGACAGCGAAGGCGGCGAGGAGGGCGATCAGCATCGGACGCATGGCGGCTAGAACCTTCGGGCCAAACCTTGAAGCATAGCCAAGCCCACGTGCGCCGCAAGCGCCGGTGGTCAGGGTGCCCGGCCCCGCGCCCACAGGCGTAATCTTCGTGCCTCCTTCCGACCACGAATCCCGCCATGCGCCCAGCCGTCCTTGCCTGCGCCCTCGCCTTCGCCCTCGCCGGCCAGGCCCATGCCGCCGAACGCGCCGGAGCGAACCCGCCGCCGCCGACGGCGAAGCATCCGGTGCACGAAACCCTGGCAGGGCAGTCGGTGGACGATCCCTGGCGTTGGCTGGAAGACGGCAGCAGTAAGGAGGTGCAATCCTGGATCGAGGCGCAGAACGCCTATACCGAGAAGACCATCGCCGCGATCGGAGCAGGCAAGTCGCTGACCGAACGGGTCAAGCAACTGTCGATCACCTCCACCACCCGCTCCGGACCCATGCTTGCCGGCGGCACCCTGTTCTTCATGCAGCACACGCCGCCGCAATCCCAGCCCGTGCTGATGGCACAAGCGTGGCCGAAGGGCGAGCCCCGGGTGCTTGTGGATCTGAACGCCAACGGCGGCGGCACCGCCATGACCGGTTACTGGCCCTCGCCCAGTGGCCGCTACCTTGCCTACGGTACCGCCGAGGGCGGCAGCGAACTGACCACCTTGCACGTCCTGGACACCACCAACGGCAAAACCCTCCCCGACAGCCTGCCCTGGGCGGGCGGCGGCACCACGCCCCAGGGCGTGGCCTGGGACAAGGACGAAAAAGGCCTGACCTACGTCCGCTTCGCGCCTCCGCCTCCGGGCCAGCAGGTACGCCAGTTCGATGCCGTGCTGGCCCATCACGCCATGGGCCAGGATCCGGCCAGTGATCGGGTCGTCTTCGGCCAGGGTTATTCCAAAGTGGCCGAGTACATCCTGATGCAGTCGCCGGAGGGCAAGACCGCCGTACTCGCCAACGAAGGCGACGGCGGCGCGGCCGAGGTCTTCCTGAAACAAGGCAATGCCTTCAACCGCGTGCTCGGCCACCAGGCCAATGTGCGCGGCGCGCACTGGGTGGGCGAGAAGCTGTACGTGGAAAGCTTCGAGGGCGCGCCACGCGGCAAGTTGCTGTCGATCGACGGCGAAGGCGCGGTGCAACCAGTGCTGGCCCAGGGCAAGGGCGCGCTGCAGGGGGTGACGCCGTTCGCCGACGGCTTCCTCACCATCCGCAGCTGGGGCCCGGACTGGTGGGCCGAGCAATACGACGCCCAGGCAAAACTGGTGCGCCGCCTGCCCCTGCCTGAGACAGGCATTACCGTGGGCGCGGTGGCGGCCGAGGCCGGCCAGGCCAAGGCGCTCATCAGTTACACCGGCTGGACCACCCCGCCGCGCTGGGTAGAGTACGACGGCCAGGCAGGCACCCTGGCCAACGTCTTCGAGGTCAAGCCCGCGGCCGACTACAGCAACGTCCAGGTGCAGCGCGTGCAGGGGCTTTCCAAGGACGGCACGGCGATCCCGGTCACGGTGATCTCGATGAAGGGCATCGACGCCAACGGCCGGCGGCCGACCATCCTGTATAGCTACGGCGGCTTCGATATTCCCATCACGCCGGGTTTCATCGGCTCGAACCTGGCCTGGCTCGAGCGCGGTGGCGTTCTGGCCTACGCCAACATCCGCGGTGGCAACGAGTTCGGCCAGGACTGGCACGCCGAGGGGCAGAAGCTCAAGAAGCAGAACGTCTTCGACGACTTCCACGCAGCCGCGAAGGCGCTGGTGAGCACCGGCTGGACCGACGCAGCCCACCTGGGCATCCGCGGCGGCAGCAATGGCGGCCTGCTGATGGGCGCGGCACTCACCCAGCACCCGGAGGCCTATCGTGCCGTGGTGGCCCAGGTGGGCATCTACGACGTGCCCCGCCACGAGACCGTCTTCGCTAACGGGCCCTACAACATCAGCGAGTACGGCACGGTGGCCGATCCGGCCCAGGCAAAGGCCACGCTGGCCTATTCCCCCCTTCAGCAGGTAAAGAAGGGGACGAAGTACCCGGCGGTGCTGATGACCACCGGCGGCAACGATCCGCGCGTGGCGCCATGGCAGTCGCGCAAGTTCACCGCGGCCCTGCAGGACGCCACAACCTCCGGGCAGCCGATCCTGCTGCTGACCCGGATGAATGCCGGCCATGGCATCGGCGCCCCCTTCAGCCAGCGCGTGGGGGATGCGGCGCTAGCGCTTACCTTCTTCGCCGGGGAGCTGGGCTTGCCCGAGCCCACCCCGGCGCCCTCCAGCCCATGACTTATGGCGGTTCGCCTGGGGAGCCCTGAAGGGCTCTAATGGAGGCTTGCCTCACCTTCCGGAGTACCCATGCGTGCCCTCGTCCTTGCTGCCCTGATGGTGGTTGCCCTGCCCGTGTCCGCTGAAAAGCTCACCATCGAGAAAATCTTCGACGGCGGCAGCCTGAGCGGCCCCACCCCGCGCGGCCTGAAAATCTCCCCGGACGGCACGCGGGTAACCTTCCTGCGCGCCAAGCCCGACGACCAGTACCAGCTGGACCTGTGGGAATACAACATCAAGGACCACTCCACGCGGCTGCTGGTGGATTCGAAGAAGATCGAACCGAAGGCCAAGGAGCTCTCCGATGAAGAGAAAGCCCGCCGCGAGCGCTCGCGCACCGCGGGCCTGAAGGGCATCATCAGCTACCAGTGGTCGCCGGACGGAAAGACCCTGCTGTTCCCCATCGGCGGCAAGCTGTACCTGTATGACCTCGCCTCGGCCCAGCCTCACGAACTGGCCGCCGGCGACGACCCGATCGATCCGAAGATCTCCCCAAAGGGGAAGTTCGTCTCGTACGTGCGCGACCAGAACCTCTTCGTGATCGACATCGCCACCGGCAAGGCAACCCAGCTCACCCACGACGGCAAGGGCACGGTGCACAACGCCGAGGCCGAATTCGTCGCCCAGGAAGAAATGCACCGCTTCACCGGCTACTGGTGGGCACCGGACGATTCGGCCATCGCGTTCGAGCGGTTCGACGAGAAAAACGTACCGGTGACCAAGCGCACCGAACTCTATGCCGATCGCACCGAAGTGATCGAGCAGCGCTACCCCGCCGCAGGCGATCCGAACGTCGAGGTGCAGTTGGGCCTGGTATCGCCTACCGGCGGCGAAACCCGCTGGATCGACCTTGGCAAGGACAAGGATATCTACCTGGTCCGCGTCGAATGGGTGCCCGATAGCGCGCACGTTACCTACCAGGTGATGCCGCGCAGCCAGCACCAGCTGGATCTTAAGATCGTCGACGCAAAAACGCTGGCCCAGCGCACGCTGGTGAGCGAGCACAGCAAGACCTGGATCAACGTGCTGGACGACCTGAAGTTTATCGACGACAACAAGTCGTTCGTGTGGGGATCCGAGCGCAGCGGCTACCACCACCTGTATCTCTACGGCATCGACGGCACGCTCAAGCACGCCATCAGCAAGGGCGACTGGAACCTCGACGACCTGCTTGCGGTGGATGAAAAGGCCGCCCTCGCCTACGTAAGCTCCAACTTCGACTTCGTCCCCGATACCCAGGTGTATTCGCTCAAGCTCGATGGCAGCACCGCGGAAAAGCCCACGCGGGTAAGCCAGGGCGACGGTTCGCACCATGCCGAGTTCTCCAAGGACGCCAGCTTCTACATCGACGCGTTCTCCGATCCGGCCACGCCACCGCAGGTATCGATCCGCAAGAACGACGGCAGCTTCGTCACCTGGATCGAAGAGAACAAGCTGGACGAGCACCACCCGCTGTTCAAGTACAAGGATTCCCTCGTGCAGCCGGAGTTCGGCAAGATCAAATCCAGCGACGGGCAGGACCTCTGGTACAAGGTGTACAAGCCGGCTGGCTTCGATCCGTCGAAGAAGTACCCAGTGTTCGACACCTACTACGGCGGCCCGACGGCGCAGATGGTTGCGCGCGGCTGGGGTGACTACTTCGCCCAGTACATGGCCCAGCAGGGCTTCGTGGTGTTCACCCTGGACAACCGTGGCATGGAGCGTCGCGGCCGGAAGTTCTCCGACGTGATCTACCGCACCCTGGGCGTGGCCGAGGTCGAAGACCAGCTCGCCGGCGTGAAGTGGCTGAAGTCCCAGCCGTGGGTGGACGGCAAGCGCATCGGCGTGTTCGGCTGGAGCTACGGCGGCTACATGACCACCATGATGCTGGCGAAGGGTTCGAAGGAACTCGCCGGCGGCGTCGCGGTGGCCCCGGTGACCGACTGGAAGCTCTACGACACGTTCTACACCGAGCGCTACCTGGACCGCCCTCAGGACAATGCCGAGGGCTACAAGAAGAGCGCGCCCTTCGACTGGCTCGACGGCCTTACTTCGCCGCTGTACCTGGTGCACGGCATGGCCGATGACAACGTGCTGTTCCTCAACTCCACCGAGCTGATGGCGGCACTGCAGAAACGCGGCACGCAGTTCCAGCTGATGACCTATCCCGGTGGCAAGCACGGCTTGGCTTTGCCGGGTCAGAAGGTGCACGTTTACCACCTGATCGCGAATTTCTTCGAAACCACGATCAAGAACGCCCACTAAACGGGCGCAAGCTCCGCGTATGGATGACGGGCTATAGTGCCCGTCCGTTTCCTGGACATGCGCGGGGCTTGGGATGTCGGTCGCTTCTTCTCCGGCCTTGCGGCACGGTTGGCCCATTGCCCTGATCGGGCTGGGCCTTTTCTGGTTGATCGTCGGCGTGGCGTTGACGCCCAGTCCGACCAACGCAAGCTCCTGGTACCACAACGTGGTTTCCGTACTGCTGTTTGCGCCCGCCTTGTGGCTGGCGCTGCGCCGGCGCGCATGGGTGGCCCGTTGCGTGCGCGAAACCCCTGAGTTGATCCTGGTGGTGGCGCTGTTGGCCTGGTCGTGCGTGTCGCTGGCCTGGGCCGGCGGCAATCACGTCGCCGAACGGGTAAAGATCCCGCTGCAGGTCGCCGGTTTCCTGCTTGGGTGGTTCTTCTGGGTGGCTGCCCGGGGCGAAGAAGCCGCACGCAACCTGTTGCGGTTGGCCGGGTATGCGATGGCGGCCGGCGCGTTGGTGGCCATGCTGGCGTTCCCTTATCGCCATACCGACTTTCCCGACCGGATCACCGGTTTTGCCATGCTCGATGGCCCCAACCTCTCCGGCTACGTGATGGGCGCGGTGGCCGTGTGGCTGTTCCAGCTGCCGCCGGCGCGTCGCTGGGAGCAAGTCCTTTGGCTATTGAGCCTGGGCTGCCTGCTGGCGTTCGCCGGGCTCACCTTGAGCCGAGGTACCTGGCTTGCCGTTTTCGTGGTGATGCTGGTGATGCCGCTGTTCGATCGCAGCCGGAAAGGGCTGGTCAGCAGCGCCCTGGCTGTGGTGGGAGGCGTGGTAGCCCTGATCCTGGGCCGGCGGATCCTCGAAGCCCGCGGAGTTTCGTACCGGCCGCAGATCTGGGAGCAGGCCCAGGCGATGATTCATGAACGGCCGTTCAGGGGTTTAGGTCTGGATACGCCGTACACGATAACCGTCGGCACACAATCGTGGACTCACAGTCACAACCTGTTCACCAACCTCGCCATAGAACTAGGGGTGCCAGCGCTGCTTTGCTGGCTCGTCGCATGGTTTCTCCTGTTGCGCCGAGGCTGGACCTACAGGCACGACCCGCTTGGACGCATCGTGTTGGGGTTATGGGTGTTTTCCACCGTAGCCCTGCAACTGGATGGACCCGCCCTGTTGATGAGTCCCCGGCCGGAATGGCTGCTTACCTGGTTGCCGCTTGCCATTGGCGCGGCGCTGGTATTGCCATCCCCGAAGGAACCGCAAGAATCTGCAAGCGCTTCAAGTTAAATATTTATTTAATGACATAAAATCGAAACTTCGTCATCATGCTGTAAGGGCATGCTGACAACTGCATGGATGCGAGACCGGAATTTCAGGACCAAGCAATGTCGGCAGTAGCACCCATCGGCCAAGCCAGCGCGCGCGTCATCGATCCGGACAGGATCCCGGCGCCGCTGTTCGGCGCCCATGTGAATCTGCTGGGCTGGGATAACGGCGTGGGCCTGAGCCGCGACCTCCGGCTCCTGAACGAAGTGCTCTCCCAGGCGGGCTGCCGGGTCACCATGACGCTTTTCAAACGCAGCCGCGCCCGTCCGTTCGGCCGCTCGCATGTGATGCAGGCCCGCCGGGTGCTGCACTGGATGCAGAACAAGGTGCCCTCGCCCCAGTTCGACATCAATATCATGGTCGAGCACCTGCGGCCGGATTACATGCGTCTGGCCCGGCGCAATGTCTTCATCCCCAATCCCGAATGGTTCCCGCGCCGCCGACTGCCCCAGTTGCATGGCGTGGACACCGTGCTGTGCAAGACCAAGCACGCCCAGTCGATCTTCAGTGACTTGGGTTGTGAAACGGCCCTGATCGGTTTCACCAACGCCGAACGCCTGCGCCGCCACATTATCCGGCAACGTGCGTTTTTCCACTTGGGTGGGCGCAGCCGGATGAAGGGTACCGAGCGCTTGCTGGCCTTGTGGGAGCGCCATCCGGAATGGCCGCGACTGACCGTGGTGCAGCATCCGGACATTGCCGCCCGAGTTAGCACGGCCACCAATATCAACCACGTCGTTAGCTACATTGACGAGGAAGACCTCGTGCAGATGCAGAACGAACACATTTTCCACCTGTGCCCGTCGGAAACCGAAGGATTCGGCCACTACCTGTGCGAGGCACTGTGCGTGGGCGCCGTCACCATGACGTTGAACGCCGCACCGATGAACGAATTCGTCAGCGCCGACCGCGGCATCCTGATCGACCATCAGGGCACGGGCAGCCAGGGTCTGGCCACTACGTATTACTTCGACGAAGCGGCCATGGAGCGGGCTGTCGAACGTGCCATCGCCATGAGCGATACCGAGATTCAGGCCGTTGGCAGCAATGCCCGCGCCTGGTATCGCGCCAATGACCATCGCTTCCGCGTGACGCTGCCGGCGATCATTGGCGACGCCTGCAACCTGCGGGCCTGAAAGCTCTAACCGACCCTTAGCTCTCTCTTAGGCGGAGCGCATGAATTTGCGCTTTTACGGGCTATTTTTCCCTTTTGTCGCAACAACTTGCGTTTAAGTCACGACTAGGAAACATTCCTAGTCCAATAGTTACGATTCCGTTGGAACTCGTAGGTAAATTCGGCTATATCTCGTAACACGGTGCGAAGCCGGCCTTGGGGGGAAGCAGGCCAACAAGGCCGTCGTTCCGGTTTTTTCTAGGGGAAGTACCACTGGACGTTGCCGCCACCGAGGCTTAGGCCTCGGACGGGTAACTATTGCTTGAAACAAAGGGTTAGACGCCTCTCAAGAGGCCTCATGGGGAGTAACTTAATGCATCCGAATACCGTTCGCCGCAGCTTTCCGTTGCGCCGCACCGCTCTAGTCGCCGCTCTGGCCATGGGCCTGGGTGGCGTTGTCCATGCCCAGTCCACCACCGGCACGATTTTCGGCCAGGCGCCCGCCGCGGCCAACGAAACCGTGACTGTTTCCGGCAGCACCGGCATTACCCGCCAGGTGCCGGTAGACGCCGCGGGTCGCTACCGCGTCGGCAACCTGCCACTGGGCAGCTACAACGTGTCGCTGGAAAAAGACGGTGCGGTGGTGGACACCCGCAAGAACGTCGACATCGTCGTTGGCCAGGGCACCGAGGTCTCCTTCACCGGCCCCAGTGCCGACACCGCCACGGCGCTTGGTAGCGTGACCGTTACGGCTGCGTCGGTACCCGCCATCGACGTCACCTCGGTCGACTCGCGTACGGTGATCACCTCCCAGCAGCTGGCCAAGCTGCCGCTGGTACGCAGCGCCGAAGCCATCGCCTTGCTGGCACCGGGCGCGGTCCAGGGAAGCGGCCAGTTCGGTAACGGCAACACCGTGTCTTTCGGCGGCGCCGGCGTCACCGAGAACGCGTACTACCTCAACGGTTACAACAGTTCCGATCCGCTGAAGAACCTGGGTGGCATTGGCTTGCCTTATGGCGCGATCGACCAGCAGGAAACCTACACCGGCGGCTATAGCGCCAAGTACGGCCGCTCCGACGGCGGCGTGATCAGCCAGGTCGGCAAGCGCGGCACGAACGAATGGCACTTCGGTGGCCAGATTAACTGGGAACCGAAGTTCCTGGCCTCGGACCCTGAGAACATCCATTACCCCAACCTGAGCCTGCCCGCAGGCTATGGCTATTCCACGCCGGAGCTTGCCGGCACGCTGTACCGCGAGCGCAAGAACAACAAGGCCTGGACCACCACGTACGACGCGTATGTCGGCGGCCCGCTGATCAAGGACAAGCTGTTCATCTTCGTCGCCGCGGAAGCGGAAAAGAAGCAGGGCCTGTCCACCCTGGGCGTCGACCAGGCGATCGTTGCCAATAACCACTACCAGGAAACGACGCCCAAGTGGTACGGCAAGCTGGACTGGAACATCAACGACAGCAACATCCTGGAACTGACCGCCGTAGGCAACCGCGACACCAACCAGGGTTCGTACTACGACTACAACTACGACACGAAGAAGGAAGGCGCCTTCGTTGCCTACCCTGATACGACCAAGCTGTCGTCGACCTTCTACATCGGCAAGTACACCAGTTACATCACCGACGACCTCACGCTGAGCGCCACCGTCGGCAAGAGCAAGGTCGACGATTACCTGCACAACCCCGCCGCCAGCCCCCTGCCGTACATCAGTGGCTCACAAACGCAGGATCCGCTGATCACCGGCGGCGATCCGATCACCAACAACCAGTCCAGCACGGTCGGCCAGGCGGCCGATGCGGGCAGCCGCACCCACGGCACGCGCATCGACCTGGAATACCAGCTGGGCAGCCATCACCTGGCGGTGGGCATGGACAACATGTCCTACCACGCGCATAACGAAGGCCAGGTCACCAGCGGTCCGGGCTACCTGTGGATCTACGGACACCAGAGCGATCCCACCGCGCCGATCAACACGGGCCTGGGCGTACCGGCATCCGGCGGCCGCGGCTATTACGTGCAGCGCTATATCTTCGAAGATGCCACCAGCATGTCGGTGGACCAGAAGGCCGTGTACGTCGAGGACACGTGGCAGGTCACCGATACCGTGATGATCAAAGCCGGCTTGCGCGACGACAAGTTCACCAACTACAACAACACCGGCGAGGCCTACGTCAAGAGCGGCAACCAGTATGCACCGCGCCTGGGCTTCACCTGGGATGTCTTCGGTGACTCTTCCATGAAGGTCTATGGCAACCTCGGTCGTTACTACCTGGCGCTGCCCAACAGCGTGGCCATTCGCGGCGCCTCTTCATCGACCTATACCCGCGAGTACTTCACCTACACGGGTATTGATGCCACGGGCGCTCCGACCGGTCTGACGCCGCTCACCGACGGCCCGGTGTCGGCCGACAACGAGTTCGGCCAGCCGACGCATGCCAAGGCTGTTGCTGCCAGTGACCTGAAGTCGCAGTACCAGGACGAAGCCATCCTCGGTATCGACAAGGCATGGGGTCCTGAGTGGGTGACCGGCGCCAAGGTCACGGTGCGCAAGCTGCAGGCGGCGATCGACGACGTTTGCGATACCGGCAAGCTGCAGGACAAGTACGCTGCCGAGGGTGGCGATCCGGACAGCCTGCTGCCGCCGGGTTGCATCATCTTCAATCCGGGCAAGACCAACACTTTCGATGTGCCGAACGTCGATGGCGGCTATACCAAGGTAAAGATGTCCCGCGACGACTGGGGCTTCACCGAAGGCGCCAAGCGCAAGTACGCCGCACTCGACCTCTATGCCGAGCATCCGTATGACGGCAAGTGGTGGGCCCGCCTCGACTACACCTTCGCGCGCAGCTACGGCAATACCGAAGGCCAGGTGAAGTCGGACATCGGCCAGACCGACGTTTCCAAGACGCAGGATTGGGACGCCGCTACGCTGATGGAATACAGCTCGGGCTTGCTGGCCAACAACCGCCGTCACCAGATCAAGTTCAACGGTGCCTATTCCTTCAACACCGAATGGACCGTGGGCGCGACGGTGCAGATCCTCTCCGGTACGCCCAAGAGCTGCCTGGGCTACTACTACAACGGCGAGGATCCGATCGGTTACAACTCTTCGTATCACATCTGCGATTCCATGCCGTCGCCCCCGGGCGCCGCCGGAAACGAGCCGTGGACCAAGCGCCTGGACGTGGCCCTGTCGTGGCGTCCGGCGTTCGCCGACCACAAGCTGAACTTCGCGGTGAACGTGTTCAACGTGTTCAACGAGCGCAAGGAGCGCCAATCGGAATACGTGTACGAGGACAGCCCGTACTCGGTGGCCAACAACTACGGCATGGGTAATTACTTCGAAGCTCCTCGCTTCGTCCGTCTGTCAGCTTCGTACGATTTCTAAACGACAGTTGCTGCAGCAAAGAGCCTGCGGCGGATTAAACCGCCGCGCCTCGATGGTTTTTCGCTACGCGATACAACAACAAGATCGACGGATGTCGACGAAAGGCAGTCCCCAGACATGCCACCGGCTTTCCCACCGGTGGCTTTTTTTTAGCGGGTGCGGCCGACGCCGTCGGCGTCATCCTATTAAACGGTGACGTAGCGAAGGCATCCGGCGATCATTGTGGCGCCTGCAACTTGTAAGCTCGGAAAACCGGAGCTACCTAGTCTTTCTTTTTTTAAATGCAACCGGAAAACCGACAAACTCTCTCGCAACTCTGAGAGTCTCAAGTCAATATAAAAAATTCCATTGAAGGCACTTAGGTATAGTTGTGCGAATCTGCCGCCAAGCTTGAGCTTGACGGCAGAATTTGGGACTTCGCTAGCTAATAATGCAGTAATAAGTATCGTAACCAGTGTCTGTTTTAGTGCAACTGTGATATTGCTGAAGCTCTTGCGCTGAGGGTTGAGGTGAAGGCCAAAGGTTGCACGGAATTTGTACAACAGTGAAGTACGGCGTACCCGTCTCACCTTCGTCATAACTGCCGGAAACACATTGGTACTCAATAAATCCTACTTCCGTTGTTTTGCTCGCATCGCTGAAATAGTGATAAGTAACATCGTTTGCCCTTCCCGCCGTCGCCATCGTGGATATACCGAACATCGACAAAAAAAATACGGTACCCGCAACAAGTAGTTTCACGGCGCCCTCATTTTATTGATCGCGATCGGTTGATCGCCCAGGTATGAAATCACCAAGTCCGAAGTAATTAAATAGTTTTTCGCAGGTTTTTCGCAATCAGATGCGAATATTTGTGATTTCTTAATCTGTTACTTGAAGTTATCGTAATTACTTGCGTAATTTCCAGAATGTCACCCACGGATTTATATTCACCGAAATACGATAGCGGTGATCAGCGCCAGCTTAGCTATCAGGGCCGAGGTGACTGAGGCTCTTGCGTCCAGCGCCTCATTCGAAACCAGCATGCGAAGATCGAGGAAACTCAGTACACGGAGGATCTCTGACGATCTGATGCTCTTGTTCGAGCTTGGCGCTCTCTCAACGACAAATCGCAAGCTACAACCACACAGGTGGGATCTGCCGCGTAGGGCAGCAACCAATACCTGTTGTTAAAGCTGCTTGGACTAGTACGACGTAACGACAAGCATGCCACCGGCTTTGCACCGGTGGCTCTTTTTTGCGCGTCTAGTGAGCGCGGCCGACGCCGCCGGAGTCGCCCTGTTCAAGCGGCGGCGGATCTCCCGCGACCGCAAGCAGTGACGTGGCGTAGGCGTCCTCGATGCTGATGGTGGAGATTTCATCCCAGGCGAAGAACGACGCTTCGCTCAGCCATTCGGCGTCCGGGGTGATCTCCTGCATGTTGAAGCCATCTTCTTCGTAGCTCACCACGCGGCCGATGTAGCAGACCTCGGTGTCTTCCTCGCTGTCGACATGCACACCGATGACGGGCGCGTTGGCGCTGGCCGCGCGGACCACCTGGCCGATGTCGTCCAGCGGGAACACCGCTGGCGGCGTCGGGCTGATGCCCTTCAGGGCCAGGGCCTTCTCGAGGAAGCTGTGATGCTTGTCGGGGACTTCCAGTTCGGTGACATCCCTGTGGCGCATGACGTACATGCCGTCATAGCTGATGCCGTCGCCGACGACCCACAGCAGGAAGAATTCACGGCCGACACCGCCCACATAGCCGCAGAAGCTGCCGTGTTCGAGTTCGCCGCGCCACAACCGAACGAGCTGGCGGTTGTCCTGCGCTTCACGCAGGCCGGCCCGCTGGCCGTTGGTCTTCAACTGAATGATCTTTCCCATACGGTTGTATTTTAACCCACCCAAGCCTTCACGTTTGTTTACAGGATGTAACGGCTCAAATCCTCGTTTTTGACGAGACTTGACAGCGTTTTATCGACATATTCGGCGTCAATCGCGTACTTTTCGCCGCTTTTGTCTGCCGCCTCGAAAGAGATCCGCTCCAGCAGGCGCTCCATGACTGTGTGAAGGCGGCGGGCGCCGATGTTCTCGGTGCTCTCGTTTACCTGGAAGGCCACCTCGGCCAGCCGGTCGATGCCCGATTCGGCGAATTCCAGCGTCACGCCCTCGGTGCCTAGCAGCGCAACATATTGTTTTGTAAGGGCATTGTGCGGCTCACGAAGAATGCGCTTGAAGTCGTCGACGCTCAGCGCCGAAAGCTCCACGCGAATCGGCAGGCGACCCTGCAGCTCCGGGATCAGGTCCGACGGCTTGGCCAGCGAAAACGCGCCGGAGGCGATGAACAGCACGTGGTCGGTCTTGATGGTGCCGAACTTGGTCGAGACGGTGGATCCTTCGACGAGGGGGAGCAGGTCGCGCTGCACGCCTTCGCGGCTCACCCCGGCGCCACCCCATTCGGAACGCTGGGCCACCTTGTCGATTTCGTCGATGAAGACGATGCCGTTCTGCTCGGCCAGGTCCACCGCATGGGCGCGAAGTTCCTCGTCATTGACGAGTTTGCCGGCCTCTTCCTCCACCAGCAGCGGGCGAGCTGCCCGGATGGCGAGCTTACGGGTTTGCGAACGCGCTCCGCCTAAGTTCTGGAACATCTTGCCCAGCTGCTGGCTCATTTCCTCCATGCCGGGCGGCGTGACGATCTCCACGCCGACGTTGGTGGCGAAATCCAGTTCGATCTCGCGATCGTCGAGCGCGCCTTCGCGCAGCTGCTTGCGCAGCTTCTGGCGGGTATCGTTGTCCACAGCGGGCGTGGCCGGGGTATTCCAGTCAGTGGCTGCCTGGCGCCGGGGCAGCAGCGCGTCAAGGATGCGGTCCTCGGCGGCGTCCTCGGCCTTGCTGCGCACGCGGCCCTTGGCCTGGTCGCGCACCAGCTTGTAGGAAACGTCCACCAGGTCGCGGATGATCGATTCGACGTCCTTACCGACATAACCGACCTCGGTGAACTTGGTGGCTTCCACCTTCACGAAGGGAGCGTTGGCGAGCGTTGCCAGGCGCCGCGCGATCTCGGTCTTGCCCACGCCGGTGGGGCCGATCATCAGGATGTTCTTCGGGGTGACCTCGTCGCGCAGCGAAGGATCCAGCTGCATGCGGCGCCAGCGATTGCGCAGCGCGATGGCCACGGCGCGCTTGGCGTCGTGCTGGCCAATGATGTATCGGTCCAGTTCGTTGACGATTTCGCGGGGAGTCAGTTCGGACATCAGAGTTCTTCGATCGTCGTGTTGTGGTTGGTATAGATGCAGATATCGCCGGCGATCTTCAGCGCATGCTCGACGATCGTGCGCGCATCGAGTTCGGTGTGCGCCAGCAGCGCCAGCGCCGCGGACTGTGCATAAGGGCCGCCCGAACCAATGGCGATCAGGCCGCTCTCAGGCTCAAGCACATCGCCGTTGCCGGAGATCAGCAGGGAGGCTTCCTTGTCGGCCACGGCCAGCATGGCTTCCAGGCGGCCCAGGCGGCGATCGGTGCGCCATTCCTTGGCCATCTCGACGGCGCCGCGGGTGAGGTTGCCGCCATGCTTGGACAGCTTCTCCTCGAACAGCTCGAACAGGGTGAAGGCGTCGGCGGTGGCTCCGGCGAAGCCGGCAATGACGTCGCCCTTGGCGCCCAGGCGCCGGATCTTGCGGGCATTGGCCTTCATCACCGTGTTGCCGAGGGTGACCTGGCCATCGCCGCCGATCACGACCTGGCCATTGCGGCGCACCGAAACGATGGTGGTGGCGTGGAAGGATTCCATGCGGAAAGACTCCTTGGGGGATGTGAAGGCGTGACCGAAGATGTGGGGAGGCGTGGCTCGCATCGCAAGGGAGCCAGTGGCCCTTGACAAGCAGCATGGCTTGGAATCTACTCAATCCACCAATTTTGGATCGATCCAAACCGCATAACACGCTGCACCGGCAACCCCCCAATGTGGTACTCCCCTGTAGCCGCCGGCTCCTCCAGACCGGCGGCTTTTTTTGTCCGTCAATCAAGACGACGGCGAGGCAGAGGTAACGGTCTCCTTGACCAGGTGCTCACCGTGCCAGGCGTGGATTTCGTAAGAGCGCCGGCCACCGCCGCGGCGAACCTCTTCCACCACCAGCTGGTCGGCGCCCTCGGCCAGGGCCTCTGCGCGCTCGCGGATATCCGGGGGAACCTGGTGAAGGGGTACGATCCGCTCGAACTCGAAACCCTCGTCGAATTTCCATTCCAGGGCGAGGCCCTGGCTACCCCAGCGCACGTTTGCCTCGGCGCCGCCCTGCAAGGCGGCGAGGCCAGCGGAAACGCCATGTCGCATGACCAGCGTCGATGACGCGTTCCAGGCCATGAATGCGCCGCAACCGACCATCGACAGGTAGCCGGCCCGGCGGAACCCTGCCTCGCTGATCACGGCCAGCAGACCGCGAGCCAGCCATGCGGCCACGAGCGCGGCCACACCCACCAGCAGGCCCGCGGCCACCACTGGGCGATCGAGCAGCCCGAAGGATGCATACAGGACGATCTTCAACACATGCAGGGCGATCTCGTTCGCGGCGCGGGTGGCCACGATCTCCTCCCGGGTCATGCCGTGGCGCAGGTAGAACCGGTTGAAGACCAAGCCGACGGCGCCGGTGAGGCCCGAAACGAAACCAGCCAGCAGGCCGATCACGGCGAGCATCGGCCGGGCCACGGGCGAGGCCGTCGCGGCCATGCGTCCCGGCGCCAGCAGCGTCCACAGGGATGCCAGCAGGTAAAGGCCCAGGCACAACTCAAGCCATGCCAGGTCGACCAGCGCCAGCAGCCACGCGCCCAACCATGCCCCGGGCAAAGCCGTGGGCAGGAACCAGCGGACCACGTCCCAGCGGATATGCCGTCGGAACAAGGTCAGCCGCGAGACCGAGCTGACGGTGCTGCCGATCGACAGGGCAGCGGGCACGCCGACGGCCGGCAACCACAGCGCCAGTATCGGCAGGAGGACCAGGCCTGCGCCGCCCCCGGTGAAGGCACTGATGGTGAAGGCCGCCAGGGCCACGACGAAGACAACCGCGAACATGGGCATTCATCCTTGAAGGTCCATTGAAAAGCCTAAAGGCACGCAGCCGTCGACGACATCGGAAAAAGCGCATCGCACGCCATCCAGGCGTCAGGAGGTGCCCCGTTTACGCGCCCTCGGATGCGCGGCGTCGTACACCTTCGACAGGTGCTGGAAATCGAGATGGGTATAGATCTGGGTGGTGGCAATGTCGGCGTGGCCAAGCAGCTCCTGCACGGCGCGCAGGTCGCCCGACGACTCCAGCATGTGGCTGGCGAAGGTGTGCCTCAGCAGGTGGGGATGGATGCGCTTCATCGTGCCCTGGCGCAGCCCGATCTGCTTGAAACGCAACTGCACCGCGCGCGAGGTGATCGGTGCGCCGCCGCGACCGGGGAATACCGGCTGCTCGGGCCCGGCATTACCACCACGGGCCAGTGCCTGCAGCGCCTGCACGGCGAAGCGTCCCACTGGCACGATGCGCGGCTTGCGGCCCTTGCCCAGCACGCGCACTTCGCCGCCGGCGAGGTCCAGGTCGCCCCAGCGAAGTCCCGTGAGTTCGGACAGGCGCAGGCCGCTGGAATAGAAGAGTTCCAGCATGGCGCGGTCGCGCACGTTGATGGCTTCGTCGCCTTCCACGGTCACCAGGCCCGCGGCTTCGTCGGTATCGAGCACTTGGGGCAACTTGCGGCGCAGCTTCGGGCCGCGCACGCCAGCCACCGGATCGTGCGCCAGCAGGCCTTCGGCGGCGAGGTAACGGAACAAGCCACGCCACGATGAAAGCAGTCGCTGCAGGCTGGAGGGTGCCAGGCCCTGGCGATGGGAGGTCGCCACCATCCCGCGAACGCGATCAGGCGTGAGCGACTGGAAAGTGTCCACGCCATGCGCCTGCATCATCGCCAACAGTTTGCCCAGGTCTCTACGATAGGCATCGAGTGTGTGCGGCGAAGGTGCCCGTTCGGCGGCCAGGTGCCGCAGATAGGCCTCGACCTGGACGCCAGGCGCCATGGCGCGGGTCAGGCAGCCTCGCGCGCCCGGAACAGGCCCGCGCTGGCGGTGGCGGCGATCATCTTCAGGAAGAGGGTGCCCATGCCGGGGGCGAAACGATCAGGGTCCGTGCTGCCGATGGCAAGGATCGCTTCGTCGCCAAGTTTCATCAGCGCGGCGGAGCGGACGTCCTCGGCATCGGCGCCGAACAGGCGGCGCAGGCGGTTCGGCGCCAGGCGGCCGGCAATCGGCTGTTGCTGGCCGAGGAAATCACCGAACTCGGGCAAGCCCGCGGCGCCGCGCGGCTCGCGAACCAGCCAGGGTTCGTCCGGAAGGTGCTGCTGCCCTCCATAGACCAGCACGCGCACGCGTTCGCTGCGGAAATCTTCCTGCAGGCGGGAAACGATGCCGCGCAGGGTGCTTTCGACCGTGGTCGAGCGCAACACCGCAAGGGTCAACGCGTGCACGCGTTGCATCAGCGTTTCGTTCTCGCCGGCGATGCCGATCAGGTCGGCCAGGCGCGCCTCGAGCTCGCGGTTCTTCTCGCGGAGGTTTTGCAGCTGGTACACCGAAAGCGACGCCGCAGCGCCTTGCTCGCGGGGAATTTCCAGCGAAGCGGCGAGGTCGGGGTAGTCGGCCAGGAAACCGGGATGTGCGCGGAGGTATCCGGCGACGTCATCGGCATTGATTCCAAGGTCGGGCGACGGCTTGCTCATTTTCGTTGGCTCCACGCAAAGCTTGCAGGCAGAGTGTAGCGGCATCAGGCCGCGATCTCGCCCTCGAAGACGAAAGCCGCAGGTCCGGTCATCCACAGGCTGTGGCCCGGGCCTGCCCAATCGATCTGCAATGGCCCGCCGGGAAGGTCCACCCGCGCCGTCGCATCCAGGCGCCCGGCGCGCATCAGCACCGCCGCGGCGGCGCAGGCACCGGTACCGCAGGCCCGCGTCCAGCCACTGCCCCGCTCATGCACGCGCAGCTCCACGTGCCCGGCGTCGAGCTGGTGCACGAAGCCTATATTGCAGCCTTCGGGAAAAGCCCCATGGCTTGTAAGCAGCGGCGCCAGCTCATTCCACCGCATGTCCTCGATGTCATCCACCTCGACCACCGCGTGCGGATTACCCATCGACACCACGCGCAGCGTTACCGTCTCATGGCCGGCGGTGAGGTCATAGGTTTCGGCTGCTTCCGCCGAGAACGGCAGGCTGGCCGGGGAGAATTGCGGCTCGCCCATGTCCACCGACACGCGGCCATCGGGCAACACACGCACGGTGACCGGCCCTGACGGGCTGAGCAACCGGGTGTCGTGATCGACGGGGATGGCACCGGCCCGGTGCAACCACGCCGCCACGCAGCGCACGCCGTTGCCGCACTGGCCGGCAGGGCTGCCATCGGCATTCCAGATGCCGTAATAAAACGCGCACGACGGATCAGGCGAGGGCTCGATGCTCAGCAACTGATCGAAGCCCACGCCGGTATGGCGGTCGGCGATCGCGGCCACCTGGGCGGGCGGGGGATCGAATCCGCCGTCCCTGGCATCGACCACGACGAAGTCGTTGCCGATGCCATGCATCTTGCTGAAGCTCAGGGGCATCAGCCGTTGCCGAAGCTCAGGCCCGCCGGATTGTGGTCCAGCCCCGCCGTGGACGGCGGCGCGGGAACGTCCTTGGACGGGGCAGGCGCTGCCTTCCCGGGCTCCGCGGGCTTGCTGGTCGCCACGGGCTTGGGCGGCAGCACGAGGTCGGTCTTGTTACCGCAGGCGGAAAGCAGCGATGCGGCGATGAAGGTGGCCGTGGCGAGATAGGCGCGCATGAAAGTCGGCGATCCGCAGGAGGGTGGGGTGGCCAGTATAACGTTCACGGTGCGCCCGACCGACCCTGCGTAGATTGGCCTTTCGCCATCAAAGGAGACAAGCGATGAGCCTGACCACCCTGTTGCAGCTGCCCGCTTTCGTGATGCTGGCCATCGCGGCGGTCTGCCTGGTGCTGGCCCTCGCCATCGCCGCCGGCGGGCGGCGTTATCGCGGCATCGACGGCCGGCGCTACCGTTCAGGTGCATCGGCCGCCGTGCGTACCCTGGTGGCGCTGGTGCTGCTGGCCCTGGCGTTGGTGGCCGCGGCGGGCGGCTGGATGCTCCGTGGCTACCGCGTGCTGGACAACGACATCACGGTATTGGGCGTGGCCGCCCATGCCCAGGGACCCAAGCACTGGACGGTGGAACTGTCATTTCCCGACGGCAAGAGCCGCACGGTGGAACTGAACGGCGATGCCTTCCGGGTGGAAGCGCTGGTCGTGAAATGGAAAACCCCGGCGATGCTCGCAGGTGCGCCACCCTTGTTCCGCCTGGATCGACTGAGTGGTCGGTACGACGATGCCAGCCAGGAAGCCTCGACCACGCCGACGGTGGTTCCATTGGCCGAACACGACGGCTGGGATTTCCTGGACCTGTCCCATCGCTATCCGCAATGGCTTCCGCAAGTGGACACGGTGTTCGGCAGCGGCGCCTACCTGCCGCTCGCCGATGGCGGCCATTACACGGTGAGCCTGATGCGCACGGGCGCGCTGGTGGCGCGGACCGACGACATGTCGCCGCCGGTGAAGTAGGCAGCCTTCAGGTGAAGGTTTTCTCGTAACGGTAACCATCCGCGCCGTCTTCGTAATAAGACGGCAGCTGGGCAATGCGGTGGTAGCCCAGACGCTCGTACAGGCGGATCGCCACGACGTTGTCGTTGCGCACTTCAAGGCGCAACGACTTGCACTGGCGTGACCTGGCAGCAAGCTCGGCGGCCTCGATCAGCGCCGATCCCACGCCCTTGCCCTGGCTCTCGGGCTTGGTGGCGATCGAATACAACCGGGCGATACGGCTTTGCTTGCGGAAGAACACCACCGCCGTTCCCAGGAACCGCCGATGGTTGGCGCTGGCCACCAGCACCTGGGCGGTTTCCGAATCAAGGTGCCGACGGTATTGCGAACGGCTCAGGCGGTCGTGCGCGAAGCTTGCGTCCTCCAGCGCGACCAGGTCGTCCAGGTCGGAAATTTCCGCGCGCCTGACGCGTACCGCGGCGGTGACCGGGGGCGGCCGCAAGGAGCGGGCCGGTTCCGTGGCACGCGAGATGGCAGGGCGGGAAGGGGGCACGGGCGTGTCGTTGGGGGCCGGGCAGGACGTAATGACCGCGCACTGTAGTGAACCGACCCTCCAGCAGCAATGAAAATTTCGCCAAAAGGTTTATGCGGGCTTCAGTCCTTCGCTTGTGGCCGGGCCCGCATGTCTCCACACTGCGACCCATGGGTGCGGCACCGCCTGTCGCCCGACAACATCTAGAGGACACATGAGCCGGCTCGTCATCGTCGTGGAAAAAGCCTCCGATTGGGGCTCTTATTACCCTTCCGCCGACGTCATGACCGCCATGGACTATCTGCGCGGGCCTGTCGGCGGCGACGATGAGCGCACCCACGTGGTGAACCTGTGCCGCAGCTATAAATACCTGGGCACGGGCTATTACGTTTCCCTGCTTGCCGAGGCGCGTGGCCACCGGGTGATCCCCTCGGTGCGCACCGTCAACGACCTGCGCCAGCGTTCGCTATACGGCCTGTCGATCGACGACCTCAACGAGAAGCTGGCCAATTTCCTTCCCGCGGGAGGCCGTGACACCACCGACTTCGGCGTGTTGGTGTATTTCGGCGAGACGGCCTACGAGAACCTGCAAGATCTTACGAGGCAGATCTTCGAGATGTTTCCCTGCCCGTTGATGCGCATCGAGTTCGAGCGCGACCGGGTCTGGCAGATCTCGGCCATCAAGCCGGTGGGCCTGCATACCCTGGACGACGCCCAGGAAGATGCCTTCGCCCAGGCGCTGGACAACTTCTCGCGGAAGATCTGGCGCAAGCCCCGCGTACGCAAGCTCTACCGCTACGACATCGCCATGCTGGTGGATCCCAACGAGGCCATGCCGCCGTCGAACCGCAAAGCGCTCAAAGGCTTCATCGCCGCCGGCAAGGCGCTGGGCGTGGAAGTGGACCCGATCGGCAAGAACGACTATCCCCGCCTGGCCGAATACGACGGGCTGTTCATCCGCGAAACCACCGCCAGCGACAACCACACCTATCGCTTCGCCCACCGCGCCGAGCGCGAGGGCATGGTGGTGATGGACGACCCGACCTCGATCCTGCGCTGCACGAACAAGATCTACCTGAACGACCTGATGGTCTCGCGCAAGCTGGCCGTACCGAGGACGGAAATCATCTACCGCGACGATATGCGCAAGCTCAGCGCACTGGTGGAAAAGCTCAGCCTGCCGATCGTGCTGAAGATCCCCGATGGGTCGTTCTCGCGCGGCGTGGTAAAGGTGGAGAGCGCCGAGGCGCTGGAGAAAGCCGCCGGCGAGTTGTTCCAGCACAGCGCGCTGCTTCTGGCGCAGGAATACCTCTACACCGAGTTCGACTGGCGCGTGGGCGTGCTCAACCACGAGGCCCTGTACGCCTGCCAATACTTCATGTCACGCGGCCATTGGCAGATCTACAACCATGGCGCCAAAGGCACGGCCAAATCCGGTGGCTTCCGCACGCTGCCGGTGCGCGAGGCACCGTCGGAAGTGATCAAGCTGGCGCTGAAAGCCACCCAGCCCATCGGCGATGGACTGTACGGCGTGGACATCAAGGTGGTGGGCGACCGCCCGGTGGTGATCGAGGTCAACGACAATCCGTCGATCGATGCTGGCGTAGAAGATGCCTACCTCGGCGACGACCTCTACAACCGTGTGATGCAGGAGTTCCTGCGCCGGATGGAACTCAAGCGCCTGGGTATCCGCGGTTAGCGCCGCAGGGCCGCCGCCAGCAAACGAAGGGGCAGGGTAGGCCGCAGGGCAAGCAGCACGCTCATCGGGGCGAAAAGCAGCCAGAACGCCGGCGTCCAGCCCAGGGCCGCGCTACGCGACGACAGCGGCGTGAAGGCAAGCAGCAGGCAGCCGCCCACCAGCCAGGCCAGGGCGATGGCGGCGCGGCGGCCGGCAGGCGAGAGTCGGGAAAGATCTGTATTCATGGGTAGTTCCCCAGGTGGCGGTGTGGCATGGACCGATCCTCGCCTGCCGTCGTCTCACGGACCGCGACGGGCGCGAGCCGTTACACTTGCCGGTTGATGCCTGCCTTCTGGAACCCTTCGATGCCCCCGCGCCAGCGCTTCGCCGTCTTCGGTCATCCCATCAACCACAGCCTGTCGCCGCGTATCCACGCCGATTTCGCCGGCCAGTTCGGCATCGACCTCAGCTACGAGGCGATCGACGCGACACCCGAAGGCTTCTCCGATGCCGTGCAAGCCTTCTTCACCGAGGGCCGTGGCGCCAATGTCACCCTGCCGCACAAGGCTGCGGGGTTCGCCATGGCCGACATCGCCACGCCCACCGCCACGCGCGCAGGTACCGCCAACGTGCTCACGCGGCTGCCTGACGGCCGGCTCGAGGCACACAACACCGATGGCGATGGCATGGTCCGCGACATCACCGAACGACATGCGATGGATTTGCGCGGCCATACCGCCCTGCTGCTGGGCGCCGGTGGCGCGGCCCGCGGCGTGGCATGGCATCTCCTGGACGCGGGTGTCGGCACGCTGACCATCGTCAACCGCAGCCCGGTGGCGGCCGATGAACTAGCCGACGCCATCGGCGATCCGGCGCGTGCGCATACGCGCTATTGGGAAGATCTGCACGACATCGGCAGCTTCGACCTGATCGTCAACGCCACTTCCGCTGGCACCCTGGGCGGCGGCCTGGACCTGCCGGTATCGATCATCGGCTCCCGCGCCCTGTGTTACGACCTGTCCTATGGAAAGTCCGCCGCGGGCTTCGTCGGCTGGGCCCGTGGCGCTGGCGCCCGTTATGCCTTCGACGGCCTGGGCATGTTGGTCGAGACGGCCGCCGATGCCTTCGAACGCTGGCACGGCAAGCGACCCGATACCGATCCGGTCTACCAGGAACTGCGCGCCATCTTCGGCTGAGCTTCGCTCAACTCCGGTACGCCGCCTCGCCACGGACGCGAAAGGCCAGGCTGATGCGCGGCCCCGCGGGAGCCGCCTGCTTGGGAATGCCATGGTCGTAGTGCAGTTGCGTGGCATAGCTCATCACCAGCACCGAGCCTGGCACCATGTCCACGTTCAATACGCGGCGGGGCGGCTCTTTGGCCCGGATCACCATGCGGCGCGTGGCACCCAGTGATAGCAACGCGATGGGCTCGCCTTCGCGGATGAATCCAAGCTTGTCGTTGTGCGGCGCCACGCTGTCTTTTTCGTCCCGGTAATAATTAAGCCCGGCACTGTCGTACGGCGCATCAACCACGGTACGGACGGCGGCGACCGCCTCCAGCAGCAGGGCCGGTGTGTCGCGCGCGTCAAGTTGGTATTCCGCGCGCAGCCGCGGCACGTCTACTTCACGGTCGTACATCAATCGCCGGTCAGCCTGCCAGGGCACGCCATCGCGCAAACGTGCGAACCAGTCGGCAGCCGTTGTCGCGGGAATGACATCCAGCGCGTGCACGATGCGACCTGAGGCGTCGTCAAGCAGCACCTCGGTACCGCTGGCGAAAAGGGAAGGTTGGGTCATGCCTTCAGCCTACGCGCCTCGTCAAGCGGTCGATGCTCCGGCCGCGTGAAGGCGCCCTCACGCTGTGTTCGCGGCACATGCCACGCCGCCGACGAAAAATCTTCCCAGGTTCAGGCCCTGCAGATGATGAAGAGCAAACGCGACTACGGAAGCTACGATCCCGCCACCGCCAAGGCTGCCGCCAGCCGCGGTGCGCCTTCGCAACGCCCCGCCCCCGTGGCGGCGCGCGCACCGGCGCCGCGCAAGACCCGCACCCCCGCCGATCGCAGGCCGCGCCAGGCCTGAGCGGCCTGGCTATTTACACGCCCCGCCAGGCGACCGCTAAAGTAGGCGGGTCCGTACCGGGGGGTCCAGATGTTCGCAACCGTCGCTTTAGGCCTGGCAGCCGCCTGGGCCCATCCTGTCGTGGACGCAACCACGCAGCAGCTGATGCACCGTGCCGACTTCGAACAGGTGGAGATTTCGCCCGATGGCGAGCACCTGGCCGTGGCGTCGCACACCGACGAAGGCACGTTGATCACGGTGATGAACCGGCAGACGCTGGCGCCGGAATTCCAGGTCAATCCCGGCAGCCGGGGTGAGGTCTCCTCGCTTCGGTGGCTTGGCTCCAATCACCTGATTGTCGGCGCCAATCGCGCCGACAAGGCTTACGGTGTCGCGCTGGTCGAGCCCGCCTTGTTCCTGGTCACCATTGGGCAGAAGCATCCCATCCCGCTGCCCGTTTCCTTTGCCGGCGTCATCAAGGGAAACGATCACGAGGTGCTGGTGGAATCGTGCGATGGCTACGACGATGGCGAGTGCAAGCTGAAGATCAGCCGGGTGGACATCGACCATCTCACCGCCACGGGGACCACCGTGGCCGTGGCACCGGCGGGCAGCGACATCGTGAAGCTGGATCATCAGGGAAGGGTCCGCTTTGCCGTCGCCGTGGACAAGGAAGCGCGCGAACGGCTTTTCGTCCATGGCGATGACGACAAATGGACCGTGCTCAACGACAGCGCAAGCAGCGGCGTCTACGTGGTGCCCATGGGCATTTCCCGCGACAACGCCACCGCCTATCTGGAGACACAGCACAAGGACGGCCCGAACAGCATCGATGCCTACGTGTTTTCCTCCGGCGCCCGCAAGGAGCTGCTCCGCGACAAGGTTTCCGACCCCCTTGGAACGATCAATTCCACCGACCAGCTCGAGCCCATCGGTGCGTGGTTCGGACCGGGCGTGCCCACGGCTCGCTTCTGGAATGACGACGACAACGAGGTGAAATGGCGAAAGGTGTTGAACCAGGCCTTCCCCGGCACGCAGACCGAGATCACCAGCGCCAGCGAACGAGGCGACGTGATGGTGGTCAAGACCCACGGCGACCGGGACCCGGGTACGTATTACCTGCTCGACCGCGCGTCGAACAAGGCTAGGCTCCTGTTTCGCGCCAAGCCACTGGACCCGGCCAGGCAACTGCCAGCCACGCCGATCACGGTGACGGCCCGCGATGGATTGCTGTTGCACGGCTTCATCACCCTGCCTGCCATGAGCGCCGCGCTGCCGCCGATGGTGGTGATGGTGCATGGCGGCCCGTTCTTCATCCGCGATTCGTGGGGCTACGACGAAGAAACCCAGGTGCTCGCGCAGCACGGTTACGCGGTGCTGCGCATCAACTTCCGCGGCTCGTCGGGTTTCGGCCAGCCCTTCATGCACCGGGGCTACGGCCAGTGGGGCACGGGGATGCAGGACGATGTCACCGACGCCACCCGCTGGGCGATCAACCAAGGCATGGTCGACGGCCATCGCGTTTGCATCTATGGCGGAAGCTATGGCGGGTACGCCGCCCTGATGGGGGCCATTCGCGAACCCACGCTCTATCGCTGCGCCGCCGGACTTGCGGGGGTATACGACTTGAACCGGCTGTATTCATGGGGCGATATCTACCGGAGCGATTACGGCATGAAGTACCTGCAAACCGTGCTGGGTACCGACAAGGCGCAGTTGTCGCAAAGATCGCCAAGCGACCACGCGTCGGAGATCACCATCCCGGTTTTCCTCGCCCATGGCGACCTCGACGGTCGCGTGCCGGTCAAGCACGCGCGCGAGTTGCGCAAGGCCATGGCGAAGGCGGGCCACGAACCGCTGTACACCGAATACGAATTCGAAGGCCACGGCCTGGCGCGTGAGGCCGATGAAATCGACTTCTATGGCAAGTTGCTGATGTTCCTGGATGCCAACACGGCGCCTGGCGGTGGCAGCGCGGTGGCGGGCGCTTCGCCCGGAACGGACCTTTTCAACCGGCCAGGTAGTCGTCCTTGAGCTTGACGTAGTTGGCCGCGGAGTACGCCAGCATCTCTACCTGCTTCTCGGTGAGCAGCCGGACAAAGCGCGCGGGATTGCCTACCCACAGCTCGCCTTTGCCCACCGTCTTGCCTGGTGAAAGCACGGCACCGGCGGCAAGAAATCCGTAGTCGCCGACCGTGGCGCCGTCCAGGACCGTGGCATGCATGCCGACCAGGGCGAAATTGCCGATGGTGCAAGCGTGGATCACCGCTGCATGACCTATGGTGACGTCATGCCCGATGATGGTGGGGAAGCCGCCCGGCGTGTAGGGGCCATCATGGGTGACATGGACAATGGCGCCGTCCTGGATATTGCTGCGGGCGCCGACCCGGATGTGGTGGACATCGCCCCGCAGCACGGCGCCGGGCCAGACCGAGGCGTCATCGCCCAGTTCGACGTCGCCGATCACGGTGGCGGCGGGATCCACGTAGACGCGTTCGCCCAGGCGCGGAAGGATGCCGCGGTAGCTGCGGAGATGGTTCATCCGGGCATTCTACCGCCGCCATGGCGCTTGATTTCGCAGCCTGCGGTCGCCACGCTGACCATCCGGGCGCGCGGTGCGCCCCACGGACCGGAAACCCAAGGCATGACCACGGAAAATCCCCTGCTCAGCGACGAAGTACTGCCGCCCTTCCCGGCCATCCGGCCCGAGCACGTGGAACCGGCCATCGATGCCCTGCTGGCCGAGTACCGCCAGGCCATCGACGCACTGGTGCAGGCCGGCGGCGGCAGCTTCCAGGCCGTCATGCTGCCGCAGGAGCGCCTGGAGCAGCGTCTTGGCCGGGCATGGTCACCGGTAAGCCACCTGCATTCGGTGGCCGACACTGAAGCCCTGCGCGAGGCCCATGGCCATGCGGAAGAGAAACTCACCGAGCACGCCATCGAGCTCGGCCAGAACCGCGAGCTCTTCGCCGCGGTGCAGGCCGTGGCGGCACGCAGTGATTTTGCCGGCCTGCCGCGGCCGCAGCGCGCCGCCGTGGAACACGCGCTGCGCGATTTCCACCTGTCAGGCGTGGCCCTGGAGGAACCGGCCCGTTCACGCTTCCGCGAGATCGGCGTGGAGTTGTCGAAGATCACCACCGAGTTCTCCAACGCGGTGCTCGATGCGTCCGAGGCCTGGCAGAAGCATGTAAACGACGAACGCGACCTCGCCGGCATCCCGCCGTCGGGGGTGGCAGTGCTGCGCCAGTACGCCCAGGAGGCCAAGCTCGACGGCTACCTGGTCACCCTCAAGCAGCCCAGCGTGCAGGCGGTGATGACCTACGCCGACAAGCGCGAGCTTCGCGAGCAGGTGTACTGGGCCTACCAGACGCGGGCATCGGACCAGGGCCCGAATGCGGGCAAGTTCGACAATACCCAGCGCATCGAACGGATCATGCAGCTGCGTCACGAGGCGGCGCAGCTGCTTGGCTTCGCCAATGCCGCGGAAGAATCGCTGGCCACCAAGATGGCGACTTCACCGCAGGTGGTGCTCGATTTCCTGCGCGACCTTGCCGCCCGCGCCAAGCCGGTGGCCCAGAAGGAGCTGGTGCAGCTACGCGAGTTCGCCACGCAAAGCCTGCGCCTGGACGGCCTCGAACCCTGGGACGTGGCTTATGCCGCGGAGAAACTGCGCCAGCAGCGCTACGCGCTGGATGAGGAGCAGTTGAAGCCTTACTTCGCGCTTCCAGCGGTGATCGATGGCTTGTTCCGCCTGGCCGGCGAGCTGTACGGCATTACGCTGGCCCCGAACGACGACGCACCCAAGTGGCACGACGACGTGCGCTATTTCGACGTGCTCGATGCCAACGGCAAGGTGTTCGCCGGGGCCTATGTGGACCTCTATGCCCGCTCGGGCAAGCGCGGCGGCGCTTGGATGGACGTCTGCCGGGCGCGCTTCCGCGACGGCGATGAATTGCAGCTGCCGGTGGCTTTCCTCACCTGCAATTTCCCGCCGCCCACCGGCGACATGCCGGCCTTGCTCACCCACGACGACGTGCTAACGCTATTCCACGAATTCGGCCATGGCCTGCACCACCTGCTGACCGAGATCGACATCCCGTCGATCGGCGGCATCGAAGGCGTGGAATGGGACGCGGTGGAACTGCCCAGCCAGTTCATGGAGAACTTCGGCTGGAACCGCGAGGCGCTGAACCTGTTCGCCCGCCACTACCAGACGAACGAACCGCTGCCGGATGAACTCTACGAGCGCATGCTGGCCGCCCGGCATTTCCATGCCGGCCTGTTCCTGGTGCGCCAGCTCGAGTTCGCCCTGTTCGATTTCCTGTTGCACCTGAACTACGACCCCGGCCACGGCGCGCAGCCGATGAACGTGCTGGAGAAGGTGCGCCACGAAGTAGCCGTGCTGCATCCGCCGGCCTGGCAGCGCTTCCCGCACGCGTTCACGCACATCTTCGCGGGGGGCTATGCGGCCGGGTACTACAGCTACCTCTGGGCCGAGGTGCTCTCGGCCGACGCTTTCGGCAAATTCGAGGAAGCCGGGGTGATCGACCGCGCCAGCGGCGATGCCTTCCGGCGCGAGGTGCTGGCCGTGGGCGCGTCCCGCCCGGCGCTGGAATCGTTCGTGGCATTCCGCGGGCGCGCGCCCAGGCCCGACGCCTTGCTGGCCAGTTACGGCCTGGCCTGACGACCGCTGGATAGGGAGTTGGGGGGTCAGAGTCACGACTCTGACCCCCACCCGCGTCGCGGGCGGCCCCACTTATGTGACCTGCGTCGGTGAAGGCGTTTCGCTGCCGATTTTGCACCGCCCCTTCATCTGACACGGCGTAGTTTTGGCGCCGACGCCGCAGCACGGCCGCGGGTCAAGGGAGGGGTGCCATGGCAAGAAACCTGTCACGCGCGGCCACGCTGGTGACGCTGGCCTTCATCGTGCCCGTGGTGCACGCGGCAACCCCCTCGCAAGGCTCCATCATTCGTGGCTTCGCGGTGGGCCTGCTCGCCTTCATCCTGCTGGCGCCCACTGCCCTTGGGGCTGCCATTGGCCTGCTGGGTAATCCACGCGAGCGCTGGCTGCGCGGCGCCTTCCGGGGCGGTGCCACGGGCCTGGGTTCGATGGTGGTGCTGTTGCTGGTGCTTGGAGCATTGATCCGGGTCACCTGAGCTGTCCGAGTTGCCATACACGGCCGCTACAATGTGGCCATGAAGATCGCCTCCTGGAACGTCAACTCGCTCAAAGTCCGCCTGCCCCACCTCCAGCAGTGGCTGGGTGAAAGCCAGCCGGACATCGTCGCCCTGCAGGAAACCAAGCTCGAGGACAGCAAGTTCCCGACGGATGAAATCGCGGCCCTGGGTTACCGCAGCGTGTGCTCGGGCCAAAAAACCTACAACGGCGTGGCGATCCTGGCCCGCGGCGAAATCACCGACGTCGTAACCGACATGGTCGGCCACGACGATCCCCAGCGGCGGATCCTGGCCGCCACCATCGACGGCATCCGCGTGGTCAACCTTTACGTGGTGAACGGCAAGGCCATCGGCGACGAAAAATACAGCTACAAGCTCGACTGGCTGGCGCGGATGCGCGATTTCCTGTCCGCGGAACTCGCACGTCATCCGAAGCTGGTGGTGCTGGGCGACTTCAACATCGCACCCGACGCCCGCGACCTCTACGACCCGGTGGCATGGGGTGAGGACATCCTCGCCTCGCCGCCCGAGCGTGCCGCGCTGAAGGCCATCACGGACCTCGGATTAACCGACAGTTTCCGGCTTTTCGAAGAAGATGCGGGACATTTCAGCTGGTGGGACTACCGCCAGGCGGCGTTCCGGCGCAACATGGGCCTGCGCATCGACTTGATCTTGATCAGCGATGCTCTCAAATCACTGGCATCGGCCGCTGCCATCGAACGTACCCCGCGCACGTGGGAGCGCCCGTCCGACCACACCCCGGTGGTCCTGGAGTTGAACGTCTAGATGAATACCTCAACCGATTGGCCCAGTTCGCTCGACGACGCCGAACTCGAGGAGCTCGATCGCTACCTGCGCGCCCATTGCGGCGACGGCGATCTCCTGCTCGATGGCGTCCACGGCATGCTGTCCGCCATCGCCGTGGGCCCGGTCCCGGTCACGCCCACCGAGTGGCTGCCCGAAGTGCTGCACGATGCCTTCGATGACGAAGACGAAGGCAACCGCGTACTGGCGCTGCTGGCCAAGCTCAACGATTCGATCCTGGCCGAGCTCGAGGTGGACGCCTACGAGCCGATCCTGGGCGAGATCGACCTGGACGCAGGCCCGGTGCTGTCGGCCGCGGGTTGGTGCGAGGGCTTCAGCCGCGGCATCGACATGCGCGCCAGCCTCTGGGAAACCCGCCTGGCGGGCGATCCGCAGCTGATGGAACTGCTGGGTCCGGTGATGGCGTTGGCGGTAGATGAGGGCATCCTCACCGCCGACGCGGAGTTCGAGAAGCTCACCGACGACGAATACGACGAATGCCTGTCGCAGGTGCCGATGGTGCTCGCCGCGGTCAACCAGTACTGGCGGCAGAAAACACCGACCGAAGAAGAACTGGCCGCCGCGCCCCGTCCGGACGACGACGATCCGGCCCCGCCCCGCCAGCGCAGCGGCGAGTGGGTGCACTAGCCACGAGGATGGCTGCCAGCCTGGCGTTATCGTCGTCTATCCCAGTAGTCACATGGACGACCACGACCAACAGGCCGATCATCGGCGCAACCTGTGATCAATGGACACCAAGCCCATTCGCCCATGGCGAGTGGACGATCCGATGCACGCCTGTTCCCATCACCCTTACGCCCAGGCACCGGCTGGCCGGCAGCGCCACGCTCCTTGCCATTGCCTGGAGCGTCACTGCCACGACACCGCTTTCGCCACGGTGGTGTTGGGCGGCAGCTACCTGGAAGCCGGCGATGAGGGGCGATACACGGTAGAGGCCGGCGATGCCCTGGTGCACCGCGCGTTCGAGTCGCACCTGGACTGCTTTTCCGCGCGCGGGGCGGACGTACTCATCATCCCCATGCCAGCCACGGCCCGGTTACCCGTCCACGGCCGCGTGCGCGACGCCGACGCCCTGATGCGCATGGCGGAAAATTCCCCCGCCGATGCGTGGCCGGCATTCGCCGAAGCGTTCGTGCCCGATGACTCGGGCCATCACGACTGGCCGGACCTGCTGGCGCGGAACCTCCGCGAGCAGCCCGATACCAACCTGGCCCAGTGGGCTGAAGACATGGGTTTGCGTATGGAGTCGGTCAGCCGTGGCTTTCGCAAGGCCTACGGCAGCTCGCCGAAGGCTTACCGCGCCCAGGCACGGGCGCGGGCGGCGTGGGAAGCCCTACGCGGATCGTCGCTGGCCATGGGCCGGCTGGCGACCGACCTTGGCTTTTCAGACCAGGCGCACATGAGCCGCGCAGTACGAGGGCTTACCGGACATATGCCGCACGCCTGGCGCGTGGCTGCAGTGGCCTGAACGGCAAGCAGCCCAGGTCAACTGGATTCAAGACGACACGCGCGACGGGCATCTACTGTCGCAGCCAACCCTTCCCCCACCCGGATCGATCATGCGCAAGACCTTCCTCGCTCTCGCCGTTGCGTTTTCTCTGTCTCCGTTCGCCGCACTTGCCGCCGATCATGCCGCGCAAGTGCTCGCTGCCAACCAGACGGCGACCGCCGGCAACCAGTGGCAGGCAAAGGATGACCTGGAACTTCGCTATGACTACAAGGGCCAGGGGATGACCGGACAAGTCAACTTCACGCAGGACGTCAAGCGCGGCCGCTTCGTCGATCGTTGGGTCAATGCCCCAACCGATAACGCCATGGGCTTCGATGGCAAGACCGCCTGGGAACAGGAGCCGTCGGGAACGGCGACGCCGCAGGAGGGTGGCGACGTTCGCCAACTCGCCGTCAACGAGGCCTACCGCCTTCAGAACCTGTGGTGGCGTGGCGATCGTGGCGGTGCCACGGTGGTCGATGCCGGGCGCAAGAGCAAGGACGGCAAGACCTATGACGTACTTACCGTCACGCCCAAGGGCGGCAAGCCGTTCGATGCCTGGTTCGACTCCGCCACGCATCTTCTGACGCGCACGGTAGAGACCAACGTCACGCTTACCATCACCACCGATTACTCCGATTTCGCGCCGACCGATGGTGTGCAGCTGGCGCATACGGTTGTGATCGACGATGGAAGCGGCGAATCCGGCCAGCAGACAATGAAGCTGTCGTCGGCGAAATTCTCCGCCGCTGCAAATGAAACGAGCTTCGCACTGCCGAAAACCGACCTGCAGGATGCCGAGTTTGCCTCGGGCGTCACGCAAACCACCGTGCCGTTCCTGCTTGCCAACAATCATGTCTACATCCAGGCATCGTTCAACGGCGGCAAGCCGCTCAATGTCATCGTGGACACCGGCGGCCATGACATCCTGGTGCCCGATTCAGCCGTCGCGCTTGGCATCAAGGTGCAAGGCGCGCAGCCGTCCACAGGCTCCGGCAGCGGCGTGACGCTGGGCGGCGTGGCGCGTGTGCAATCCATCCGCGTGGGCGATGCCATCGTGAAGGATCAGCCCATCAGCGTGCTCACATTCTCCAACGCCGCCGAGGGCGTCGACGAGCAGGGCATGATCGGCTACGAGTTCATCGCCCGTTTCATTACCCGCTTCGACTACGGCAAGCACGAGCTTACCTTCATCGACAAGAAGCACTTCGATCCCCGCGATGCGGGTACACCGGTGCCGTTCCGCTTCTACCACCAGTTTCCCGAGGTGCTCGGTAGCTACGACGGCATTCCCAGCCGCTTCGGCATCGATACCGGCGCGCGCAACGTGCTGTCGCTCACCAGCCCCTTTGCCCAACGCAATCACATCATCGAACGCGAGAAGAACGGGGCTAAGGCGCTTACCGGCTGGGGTGTGGGCGGCCCGAGCTACGGCTATGTGTTCCGTGGAAAGGATCTGCGCCTGGGCGACGTGACGGTGAAATCCCCATTGACCGAATTCAACCTGGACAAGGGTGGTGTCGGCGCCACGGAGGCCTTCCCGAACAATATCGGTGGCGGTTTGCTCAAGCGTTTCGTGGTGACCTTCGACTACGACCACCAGCTGATGTACCTCAAGCCCATTGCCGGCAAAGTGGACGACCTGGACACGTTCGACCGGTCCGGCATGTGGCTGAACGTGGCCGACAAGGGCTTTGGCATTGTCAACGTGGGTGATGGCACGCCGGCGGCCAAGGCGGGCATCGCCGCGGGGGACATCATCGTGGCGGTGGATGGCAAGGCTGCGTCGTCCCTGCACCTGTATGACCTGCGGCGGCGCCTGCGCAACGATCCGCCGGGCACGCAAGTGGCGTTGACCGTCGAGCGCCAGGGCAAGCCGCGCAAGGTCACCCTGGTGTTACGCGATCTGATCTAACATCGCCCGGCGTCCTTGGCCGGAAACAATGCGTTCGTGCCGGCGGCCTTCCCTGGGGCCGCCGGCGACGGCACCTTGGCCTGATGGACTTCAAGAGGGCCTTGCCATGACAGACCGTGAAATCACCCGCCGCGTCCGCGGCATGGACACCTCCGACGGCGCCGGCGTGAAGCTCAAGCGCGTGATCGGCCAGCCCGCGCTGGACATGCTCGATCCGTTCCTGTTGCTCGATGAATTCCGTTCGGACCAGCCAGGTGACTACATCTCCGGTTTTCCCGAGCACCCGCATCGCGGCTTCGAGACCGTCACCTACATGCTCGCCGGCCGCATGCAGCACGGCGACAACCACGGCAACCGGGGCGACCTGGAAGCCGGCAGCGTGCAATGGATGACGGCCGGCCGCGGCATCCTCCACTCGGAAATGCCGCAGCAGGAAGATGGCCTGATGTGGGGCTTCCAGCTGTGGGTGAATCTGCCCGCCAGCGACAAGATGACCGCCCCGCGCTACCAGGACATCCCGCCGGGCGACATTCCCACTGCCAAGCCGGCGCCGGGCGTCTCCGTGAAGGTGATCGCCGGCTCCTTCGATGGCGTGACAGGACCCGTCTCGGGCATCGCCACCGCACCGGTGTACCTGGATCTGGCCCTGGAGCCGGGTGCACACGTGGCCGTGCCACTGCCAACCGGCCATCACGCCTTTGCTTACGTCTTCGACGGCAAGGAAGCCAAAGTTGGCTCGCAGCTCCTCGCCCGCAGCGAGCTCGGCGTGTTGGCCGAAGGCGACAGCGTACTGATCGGCGCCACCGACACCGCCACCCGCGTCCTGCTGGTAGCCGGCAAGCCGCTGGCCGAGCCCGTCGCTCGCTACGGCCCGTTCGTCATGAACACCCCGCAGCAGATCCACGAAGCCATCGCCGACTTCCGCGCCGGCAAGTTCTAACCCCTCACTAGGGGTCAGAGTCATCGCAACCCGCTAGCGACACTAGGCGACACTAGGGGTCAGAGTCATAGTGATCTTCGCCGACACTATGACTCTGACCCCTAGTGGGTTTCATCAGGCGGTGGCGACTCGCAAGGGTGTTGTCGCTTTCTCGCGTTCGGCAGCGGGGTAGAGCAGCCAAAGGCTGGCCAGGGCGGGCAGGCCGATGATGGCGCAGGCGATGATCCAGGCCATGCGGGCTCTTGGATCGATATCCAGGTGCTGTACGCGCCAGCCTGCGACCACGGCAGCCAGTGCGCATAGGAAGAGCGCCAGGATCACCATCGGCATCGGGGGCGGAACCGCATCGGATAGGCCCAGCGTGGGTGTCGGCTCGAACAACTGCTTGGCCGAGCGATCGAGCCAGTCCATCGTAGGGGACATCCACCAGTCCATGTACCGGTACCAGGTGGGGAAGTCTTGGATCAGTGTGCGGCTGGCGACGTCGGTTGTTGCGCCGTACTTGTCCACCAGCACCACATCCTGGTGGCGCGACACGGGATGAAACAAGCCACCGCCGGTGAAGGCGAAGGACACCAACAAGCCGTCGTCCACGGTCGCCACGTCCACGTGGCCCAGATCCGCTACGGCCCCCGGTACCGGTATGCGCGCCACGGGGGTTTGCGGCCATGACGCCTGTACCAACGCATCGGCGCGATTGAAGATATACAGTGCGCGGCTGCCTGGCACCAATACCCGCGAACCCTCCACATAAGGCGCTCCCTGCACGGTTTCACCCTTGGGCAGGCGCAACCACGGCTCGGCGGCATTCTCGTCGGCGACGTGGCGGTAAACCGTGTCGCCGGCGATGAAGATCGTGTACTTGCTGGCGATGCCGGCTGGCGGAGCGAGCGGCATGGCGACCGCCGGGAAGGCCGACTGATTACGGCCGACACCCAGTTCACCGCGTGCACCATGGTCATCGGCAAGGCCGCGGCCGACCATGCGCATGCGGTCATGGCTGAATGTCCATCGGGTATCGGTATGCGTATCGCCCCACACCGTGGGAGCGATATTGGCCAGCTGTCCGCGGATGGGGGCCTCGGCGAACGGCGCGCCCATCGCCACCACGCTGTCTTCCGTGAAGCCATCGCGCCACGCCTTTGCTTGCGGCAGGGAACTGGCCTGCAAGCCCGCCGACATCCGCACCCGCGGAGTCGCCTGTTGCGTCTTCACCACGCCCCCTTCTACCGCCGCACCATTGGTCGGCGATGCGCCGACAACCACCCACGCCAGTTGCACGGCCATGCTCACGCCCAGCCACGCCGTCACGTAAACCGCCATCTGCAGCGGCAGCGCAAGCAATCCGGTGGCCACTGGATTGCGCGGACCATCAAGCCGATCGGGCCGGAAGCTCACGGCCACCATGCCGACAAGCCAGGCCAGTCCCAGCAGTTGCACCGCGACAGCCGCGGCACCCACGGCGTGCGCCGTCAGCAGCAATAGCAGGAACACCGTGGCGCCGGCAGCGTGGCGCCGGCTGGCAAGCATCCCGTAGGCGCCCACGAGGTAGCCGCTGGTAGTGATCAGCCAGGCCGCCAACGGCAACCACACATGACGCGTGTCGACAACGCGTGCCGTCATCGTGGCCTGCCAGCCCAAAAGGCAAAGCACCGGCAACGCCACGGCGACGAACAGCAGCACGCCTCCGGCAAGGAACAGGCCGCCGGCGATGCGCCTGGGCGATAGCGGGCGATGCAGCAACGCCAGCCACGTGCTTGGACGCCGGTAGGTGCCCATCTGGTAGAGGCCCAGCAACGCGCCCAGCGCCGCATACGCGATACCGATCAACCGATAGCTGATGAGCGACTCTTGCGCCAGGTCGGTCAGGCGGGAAAGAAAACCCAGGATCAACAGGTGAACAAGCGCTACCAGCAGCGCAGGAAGACGAAAGCGCAGGAGCTCGGCGCGGAAGAAGTCTCGCATGATGTTTGCCTTGGTAATTCGTGGGCTCAGGCCGCTTTGGGCATCGCATGGTGGCGGGAAAGGAAACCATTGACGGCGTTGTCCAGCCCCACCGGCATGCGCTCGATCGCGCGCGCACCGTGTTCACGCAGGAAAGTGGCAAAGCCTTCGCCCTGGTCGAATACCAGGTAGTGGTGCAAACCGTCGATGCGCTGCACGCGAAGCAGGCCCGGCACCAGGGCCGGATCCGGTCCGCGGAATGGCATCTCGGCGATCCAGCAGGCCACGCGGCGGCAGAATTCTTCCGGCGGGGAGACATGCCGCAGCGCGCCGCGCTCCATGATCACCAGGTTGTCCGCCACCCTCTCCACCTCATCCATCTGGTGCGAGCAGTACACCACCGTGCACCCTTCCTGCTCACGGGAATAAAGCATGGATTCAAGGAATGCACGTTTGGCCACCACGTCAAGGCCAAGCGTGGGTTCGTCCAGGATCAACAGCTCCGGCGACTGTGCCAGCGCCAGCGCCAGGTTTAGGCCCGCGCGCTCGCCGCGGGAAAGTTGTCCCACCTTCTGCTTCGGCACGATGTTGTAGTGGCCCACCACCTCCTCATACGCGGCCGGGTTCCAGCGCGCGTAGTGGCGGCGCTGCATCTGCAACACGGCATCCACGGACATCCATGGTGGCAATGTGTGCTCTTCGTTGACGAAGCCGATCCGGCCGCGGTCGGCGGGCGACAGTGACTGGCTGTCGCAGCCGAGAATGCTTGCACTGCCCGATGTAGGTTTCTGGAATCCCAAGAGCACGCGGAACAGGGTGGATTTGCCCGCGCCGTTGGCGCCGACGATGGCGTGGACACTGCCTGGCTCAAGGCAAAGGTCCAGGTGGTCGATGGCGAGCTTGTCGTCATAGCGGACCACCAATTGGCGTGTGTCGATGACAGGGGTGTCGGTCATGGTGATCTTCCGGATCAGGCGGATTGGCGTGGGCTGAGCACACGCAGCGCAATGTCGAGACGGCCCAAGGCCTCGGCGGGAGTGAAGCCAAGGGCGGCTACTTCGTGGACGAATCGCGCCACGGCCTCTTCCATGCGGCGTTCGCGTTCGTCTTCAGACAGTCGCTGGCGCGGCGCCGCCACGTACAGACCCAGGCCTTGCCGGGCTTCCAACCAACCTTCGGCCGAGAGCTCGGCATAGGCCTTGGCTACGGTGTTAGGGTTGACCGTCAATTGCTGGGCCAGCCCGCGCACGCTGGGCAACTGGTCGCCGGCTTTCAGTTCCGCCGTGGCGATCTTCAGACGTACCGCATCGACGATCTGCTTGCTGATGGGGCGCGCGTCGCCAGGCGCGATTTGCAGGGCGAGGGGTCGGATTCGTGTCATGGGGGCAAGGCCAACTGTACTGTGAGTACTAGTACAGTATCAATCCGGGCTTCCTGTCAATAGCCCGCATGGCACCTCGCGTTAGGATGGTCGCTCCCCTGCTTCGGAATCCCCCCATGCCACGCAGCAAGACCGCCTTTCTCTTCGATCTCGACGGCACGCTTGTCGACAGCGTCTACCAGCACGTGCTGGCCTGGAAGGAATCGCTCGACGCCGAGGGCATCGACCTTTCCGTCTGGCGCATCCACCGCAAGATCGGCATGAGCGGCGGACTGTTCACCCACATCCTGCTGCGCGAAACCGGCCTGGAGATTACCCGCGAACGCGTCGAGCGCCTGCGCGTCGGCCATGCCGCGGCTTACGGACGGCTGGCCGCCGCGGGCAGCGTCAAGCCGTTGCCCGGTGCGAAAGCGTTGCTTGCATGGCTGACCGACGCCGGTATCCCCTGGGGCATTGCCACCAGTGGGCGGATGGAAACGGCGGGACATAACCTGGAAGCACTGGGCGTGGATCCTTCGAAGGTACCCGTGGTGACGCGCGACCAGGTACGCCACGCTAAACCGGATCCGGATCTCTTCGTCACCTGTGCCGAGCGCCTGGGCATGGATATCCGCGAAGCGGTGGTACTGGGTGACAGCATCTGGGACATGCTGGCCGCGCAACGCGCCCGGTCGCTCGGCATCGGGCTGTTGTCCGGCGGTTACGGCGAAAACGAACTCGAGCGCGCCGGCGCCTACCGCGTCTTCGCCGACCCCGCCGACCTCCTCCTGCACATCGACGAAGTCGCCGCCCGCAGCTAACGCGCGAGGGGGACGGGGTCAGAGTAATTACTCTGACCCCCATAGGATCAGCGCGCGATGGTGACCTGGGCTGGCAGGGCGTGGAGGATGAGCTCGCCGTTTTTCCAGGTGCCGGGCTTGCCGTCGACGGTGGTGGCGCCAGGGGTGTCCTTGCCGGGCCACGGGAATACCAGGCCGCCGGGGGGCAGGTCGATGCCTTCATCCACTTGTAGGTGCACGCCGTCGCGGTCGCGGCGGAGTGTGTAGCCGAGCTGGCCGCGGGTGGTGCGCAGGCCCTGGATGCCGATGCCTTCGCCATCGAGCCAGCTCATGGGTATGCCGGCGGCGAGCACGATCGACTGGTCCGCATCGCGCTCGTAGGCAAACATGTCCAGCACCGAACGCACGTAGTCCGAAGCGATCCACGCATGCGGCATGTCGCCGACGAAACGCGGCTTGCGGGGATCGCGGCCCACGACTTCCGCCCACTGGTTCCATGCCGCCGGACGGCGCGAGGTGAAGAAGAAATCCAGCAGGCCCTGCACGCGGTCGCGCCAGCCAAGACGCACGAAGGTGGCAACGGTGCGCAGTTCGTACGGTGTGTAATCTTCCCAGGCGGCCTTGCCATCGCGGCGCGCCACGAAGCCCTGCCAATACTTCTCGAACGTGCCGTCCACCAGCGCCTTGGGCAACCGCGCCTGTTCCCCACCCGGGGAAATGGCGATCGTGGTGGACGTGGCGTCGAAATCACCCAGTTCCGCGGCTCCTGGGATAAAACCGATGCCGTGCTGTTTCACGGCAAGGTCGATCGAGGCGTGCAGATCCTGGCGAAAGGCGTCGCGTGACTGCGTAAAGCGCTGTTCGTCGTCCTTGTTGCCCAACACCTGCGCCATGTCCACGGCGTCGTCGTAACCTTTCATCGCCCAGAAGTCGTCCCAGTACGAATGCATCGGCTTGGCCGAATAGCCTTCGTGGCTGATCGACGCCGGCATCAGTCCGTAAAGCGCTCGCCGATCGGGCGTGTTGTTGGCAGCCGTGCTTTCGCTGGCTCGCAACTGATCCATATAGACCACGGCGCGCCGGATGTTCGGCCACAACGACGCCAGCATGGCGTTGTCGCGCGTATAGCGGTAGAGCTCGGCGATGCTGAAGATGAGCTCGCCGTGGCTGTCGTTCTCGGGCACCGGGTCCGAACCGCGCGCATCGACGCAACAAGGCACCTTGCCGCTGGAAAACTGGTGCGGGGCATACCACTGCACGAAGTCGCGCGCTGTGTCCTCGTGGCCCATGCGAAGCAGGCCCTCGGTCATCATCGCGCCGTCGCGCACCCAGGTGCGCGCATACGAACGTGTACCTGGTTGCAAGGCCGGCCCGTCACGCGACAACAGGATGTGCGCCAGCGCGGTGCGGGCGGTATCCACCACCGCCTGCGCATGCGCCGGCACCGTGATCGATACGCGGTTGAGCTTTTCGCGCCAGTCGTCGGCCACGCTGCCCAGGGTATCGTCCAGCCAGCCGTCAGCGGTGGGCGCAGGCGCGTGGGCGGGATCGACGATCAGGCCGATTTCCCGGCTAGCCCCGGGCGCCAGCGTGAGCTTGTACAGCAACGCGCCCTGGGCGAAGCCGAAATCGTCGTGCAGGGCATCGACCTTCGGCTCCTCGCCTGCGGCGAGCCGCTCGGCCAGGTTGCCGGCATCGAAGCTTCCAGCCACGAAGGCATCGGTGGTTTGCAGCGGCTGCAGGTAGCGGTTGCCGTTGACGGTGAGCGTGCGTCCATCCCAGGCGAAGTCGTGGATCGGACTGGTGCCACCCGGGGAATTGAGGAACTGCGTGGGCGGGTTCACCTGGAACGGCCGGGCGAGCAAGGCGAGCGTGACCACGCGCGCCTGCATCGAGTTGTTATGTACGGTGTACTTCAGGGCCGTGACAGAATCGCCGTCGTCCCTGGCACCGAAGGCCGTGGTTTCGAGCGAAAGATCGCCGCTGTGCCAGCTCACGGTGGGAATGGGCAGGTAGCCATCGGCCAGGCTTTGCCGGCTGGTGACATCAGCCCAGGTCACGGCGCCCTGCCCTGTCAGCAACATCGGTTCGATCGAGAACCCGCCACGCACGACTTCCAGCGCACCGTCCTCGGACAGCAGGGCGGAACTGGTACTGTCGCCGTCCACGCCAAGCAGGGTCCAGTACGACTGCTCGCCGGAGAAACCGCGCGGATACAGGCCGCGACGCACGCCCTTGGCCTGCGCCTGGAAGAAGGCATTGGGCGTGGCGCCCCAGGCAAGATCCTTGAGCGCGAGGCGTGCGAGTCCGTATTGCTTCGGCCCATCGCCATGGATGGACACGCGCAGGTAGCGGGCCGAAGTTTCCGGCAGGAAGATCGCGTCCTGCCCGCCGTTGCCATCGACCACCGTGCGCCCGGTTCGCCACGTGCGCCCGTCGTCGGATACGTCCACGCTGTAGCGCGAAGCCGCATGGCCGGGCTCCCAATCCAGCACCACCCCGCCAAAATCGCGCTGCACGTTGAGGTCGATGGTGTAGCTCGGGTCGTTGCCGCGCGAAGGATCGTTCCGCCACGCCGAGCCAAGGGTGTTATCCAAGGGCGCACCGGCGGGAAAGCCCGACAGCGAGGAACTGGCCGTGGCCACGGGCGTGGGGAACGTGGTGGCCTCGGGCGGCAGCGGCGTGAGCGTGAGGTTGTCGAAGCAGACGTTTCCGCGTCCGCCGTGCGCGTTGTACACCAGCAACTCCACCGCGGCTGCATGGCGCAGGGTGCGGTCTTTCGTCGGGCCCCAGGCGAACTCCACCTGGCGGCGGCGCGCCTGGATGTACTCCCAGGCATTGGCGGGAATGAAATCCTGCCGCTGGTACCACCACACGTTGTCGCCGCTTTCGTCGATCAGCTTCAGCTGCAGGGTATTGGCGGGCATCTGCCCGTGCACCTGCACGGAAAGCGCGAAGTTCGGCGGGAAGTCGATCGGCAGCGTGCGCTTGATCGAAGCGGAGCCGGACACGCCATGGAAATCGAAATCCAGGCACAGGCCCTTGCCGTCCACGCCCTGGTCTTCACGCAGGGATGCTGCCACGTCGTCGGTATGCAGGGCCTGCCAGCCGGCCTTGCTTTCGAAGCCGTCGAGCAGGCGCGGCGGCGCGGCTTGGGCGCTGCCGGCAACGAAAAGCGCGAGCAGCACCGCTTGGCGAAACTTCATCCGTTATCCCTTGACGCTGCCCAGCAGGAGGCCTTCCAGGTAATAGCGTTGCATAGCCAGGAAGAGGGCGAGCACGGGTACTACGGTAACCACGGAGCCGGCCATCATCAACTCCGAATCCTGCACATGTTCACGTGAAAGCGATGCCAGCGCGATGGGCAGGGTGTAGTGCTCCTGGCCTGTCAGCGCAATCAACGGCCACATGAAATCGTTCCAGGCGGCCAGGAAGGTGAAGATGGCCAGCGTCACCATGATCGGCTTCAGCAACGGCATCACGATCTGCATGAAGATCCGCGCCTCGCCCGCACCGTCGATGCGTGCGGCCTCGAGCAGGTCGTCAGGGATGCCACTTGTGTACTGTCGCACGAGGAAAATGCCGAAGATGGTGGCCAATGCCGGCACGATCACCGCACCGTAGGTATTGATCAGGCCGATGTATTTCAGCAACAGGAACAGTGGCAGCATCGCCACCTGCGCGGGGATCACCAGTCCGCCGACCAATGCCTGGAACAGACGCTGCCTGCCGGAAAAGCGCAGCTTGGCGAAGGCATAGCCCGCCATCACGTTGATCAGCACCGAGAACACGGTGATCGCCGACGATATCAACAGGCTGTTGGCGAAATACCGGCCCATGCCGGCGTGCACGAACAGCTCCCGGTAATTATCAAATGTGAAATGGCGCGGCAGCAGCGGGGGCGGCAACGAACTTGCCTCGCCCGGCTGCATGAAAGATACCGACAACATCCACACCAGTGGGAACAGCGCCACCACCGCGCCGCCCAGCAACAGGCCGTTGACCAGCGCCTTGGCCATGCGCGGGCTCATGAGGCCACCTTGCGCCGGGACAGGCGCAGCATGCCGGCGGTAACCACGAACATGATCACGAACAGCAGGAAGGCCACGGCCGAGGCCGAACCTAAGTTCCACCACTTGAAGCCTTCCTCGTACATCAGGTACAGCACGCTGGTGGTGCTCTGTAGCGGGCCGCCCTCGGTCATCACGTAGGGCTCGGCAAACAACTGGAAGTAGCCGGAAACGGTAAGGATGCTCACCATCAGCAGGGTCGGCGCCAGCATAGGCAGGGTGATGTGGCGGAACTGGCTGGGCACCGAGGCACCGTCGATGCGCGCGGCTTCGTAAAGATCAGCCGGGATCGCCTGCAACCCCGCCAGGAAGATGATCATGTTATAGCCGAAATTCTTCCATACGGCGAAAAGGATGATGGTGGGCATGGCCCAGTGCGGGTCTCCCAGCCAGTCGATCGGGTCGATCCCAAGGCTGCTGAGCCCATAGTTGGCCCAGCCGTATTTGGTGTTGAACAGGTACCGCCAGATCACCGCCACCGCGACCACGGTGGTCACTACCGGTGCGAACAGCGCTGTGCGGAAGAACGGTTTGAACCGCGCCAGCGGCGAATTGAGCAGCAGTGCTGCGCCAAGCGACGTGGCTATCGACAGCGGTACGCCCACGATGACGAAATAGAACGTATGGCCCAACGCCGACCAGAAAAGCGGCCGATGCAGCAGGTCCCAGTAATTGGCCAGCGCGACGAAACGCAGGTTGCGCACGTCCGCCAGGGCGTAGAGGTCGTAGTCGGTCAGGCTAAGCAACAGCGCCGCGATCACCGGCAGCAGGAAGAACAGGCCCAGGACGATCAGTGCGGGTGCCAGGAACCACCAGGCGGCGTTTTGACGGCTCACGGGGCGTGTTCCTTGGCGTGGTCCAGCACCCAGCGGCGCTTCTCCAGGATGCGGTCGGTACGGCGGTCGATCTCGGCGGCGGCATCGTCGATGGATATCTGCCCCGCCACCGCTTGCGCTGCCACCAGTTGCATCTCGGTGGCAATGCGCTCCCATTCGGGCACGGCGGGCGACGGCACCACGCGCTCGAGCTGGTCACGGAAGGCACGGGCCTTCGGGTCGTTGGCGAGCGTGCCGCCTTCCCACGACGAGCGCCGGGGTGGCATGTCGCCCAGCAGGTCGTAGAACTGCCGCTGGATATCCGGCCTGGAAAGAAACTCCACCAGCTCCCAGGACTCTTCCTTGTGTTTGGAGGTCCGGAAGATCACCAGGCTCGAGCCGCCGGCGTTGGATGCCCCCGGGCCGGCGATGCCGGGCAGCGCCGCGGTAGACCAGTCGTCCTGGTCCTTCGCATCGATGCGCTTGCGGAACTCACCGATGTTCCAGGGCCCGGAAAGATAAAACGCATACACGCCGCGGCCGAATTCCGTCCAGGGGTTGCCTGCCTCGACGTTGGTGATGGTCGGCGCCTGCTTCGCCTTGAAGGTATCGACATAGAAAGCGAGCGCACGCTTGAATCCCTCGCTGCGGAAATTCCCGTAGCGGCCGCCATCGCGCAGCAGCGGCTGCTCCGATTGCAGCGCCAGCGACATCAGGGGTTCGTATTCATTGGTAGGAAGCAGGATGGCAAAGCCTTTGCCATCGCCACGCGCACGAATGGCCGCCAGCTGGCGGCGCCATTCGTCCCAGGTACGCGGCGGCCCGTCGAAGCCGACTTCTTTAAGGATATCCACCCGATAGAACAGCAGCCGCGTGTCCACGTACCACGGCACGCCCCAGAGCTTGCCGTCGATGGTGTTGGTGGCCCAGATGCTGGGGAAGTAGTCCGTCTTGTCCACCACTTTCGACGCAGCCACATAGCCATCGAGCGGCTCGATGGCGTTCAGCGCCTGCATTTCCGGCAGCCAGGTATTGCCCAGCTGCGTGATGTCCGGCATCGAGTTGCCGGCGTAAGCGGTGAAGAGCTTCTGGTGCGCGGCAGTGAGCGGCATCTGCTGTACGTGCACGCGAATGCCGGGGTGTTCACGTTCAAAGGCGGGAACGAGTTTTGCCATCGCCTCGCCTTCTCGGCCGATGGTCCAGAAGTCGATATCCACCACGCCGGCACTCTTGTTCGCGCAGGAAGCCAGCAGCACCGCCGCCAGCACGATCCATGCGCGATGGCCGGACGCGAACCTCACTTGGCCCCGTTAGCCGTGCCGTCGAGCCAGCCGCCGCGGAAACCGGCGCGCTCCAGGCCCTTGCGGATGTACGGGTTCTTCTTCATCACATCCCAGACGAAGTTGCTGCGATAGTTCTCGATCATCAGCAGCATCGGGCCCTGGTCGATACCGATGTGCACGGTATCCACCCAGCCCACGCCCGGTACCAGTTTACCGGTGCGCAAGTCGGTGGACGTCTGGAAAGTCAGGTTGAAGGCATCGACGAAGCCGTACTTGTTGTAGATGTACTTTCCCCAGCGCTTCTTCATTTCCTCAAGCGCGGGAATAACGATTTCCGGGGCGAAGGCGATGGAGGCGCCCGCCGCCATGGGCACGATGGTGCCGTCGTCGGAGATGTAATCACGGCCGGCGCCGCGGGCCGTATATCCGTGGAATTCCCGGTGCTGGTCGCCGCTTTCCACGATGATGCCGCCCGGGCCGTTGCTGGCCGACAGGCCCCAGACATTCTTGCCGTAGCCTTCGAATTTGCCGGGATTGGCGATGGCATAGGCCTGCTGCGAATAGACGGCGCGCCGGCTGTTCTCGAAGTAATCCAGGTTCTTCTCGCGGTTCCAGTCGTCGCGGATGCCGCGCATGTCCACCCATACTTGGCTGAACTGATGGCCGAAGAGCGGTGCGAAGTTCAGGAAGGTCTGCCCGTAGAACTCACCCCAGGTGGTGTCATACGTCTGCGTCCAGGCATTCCATGCGCCATCGGCCACCGGGTGCGTGGGCGAGCCCAGCGCAAGGATGTACACCAGCGAGCCTTCGTTGTAACCACGCCAGTCGTCCTTGATGAACTTGCCGCCCGGCGTCCAGCCCATGCTGATGAGCGGGTTGTGGTTCTGCATCCACGGCCAGTCGACGTTCCGGTAGAGCTTGTCGGCCAGTTCGCGGATCTGCGTTTCCTGCGGATTGTCGCGGTCGTAGTACGACTGCGCGAACAACACGCCACCCATCAATAGCGTAGTGTCGACGCTGGACAGTTCCACCCAGCGCGAGAAGCGCTTGCCGGTTTTCATGTCCAGGAAGTGATAGAAGAATCCGTGGAACCCGGTAGCGCCGTCCTCGCTGTCGTCCTGGGTGGACTCGGCGAAGAACTTCAGGGTAGCGAGCGTACGCTCGGCCGCCTGTTCGCGGGTGATGTACCCGCGCTCGGCGCCCACGCCGTAGGCGGTCAGGCCGAAGCCCACCGAGGCGATGGAAGCAAACGAATCACCAGGAAAGTGGTCGGGCACCAAGCCCGTCTTCGGATCGGCCGCATCCCAGAACCACGCAAAGGTGCGGCGTTCGAGGTCGTCGATGCTGGCAGGCACCTTGTTCACTTGCATAAGTTTCGTATCGGCCTTGTGGGCCTTCGCCGGATGGCCGGCCGGGGCGGCCGTAGCGCCTGCGCAAGCCACCAGGGCGGCAAGGGCGAAGACAAGCGGAGAGGACTTCGGTATCGACATGGGGGAACCTTCTTCGGGGCGCTGCGTCGGGGAACGCGAGGCCCATGAAAACGTTTACATCCGTAGCGTGAATATAGCCTTTTAAGCCTCCCACGGAAACTGCAAGTTATGTCGCAGGTCGTCCGCTCAAGCCACTTTTTCGGCAGGGCAATGCTGGGCGATGAATTGTGAATGCATGGGCATCGCGTCGGCGCACTGTCCCACCACGCTCTCGATGCTGGCCATGAAGCCGGCAAGGTCGCTGTCGGGCATCTGGTCCACCAGCGGGTGATGCGTGCGCGGCACGATGCCCTGCCCCACCATCACCTGCACCCAGCTGACATCGGCGAACATTTCCTCGGCATTGCGGAAGAAGCGGCCACTGTCGGCGAAGAGGTCGATATTGTCCTGCAGGCTCTGCGGGATATCCATCGTGCGGCATTGGTTCCAGAACTCAGTGTCGGTGCGCTCGGTGGCCTTGTAGTGCAGGATCAGGAAGTCGCGGATGCGTTCGGATTCGAACGTCACCTGGTCGTTGTAGCGGTCGATCAACACCTGCGAGAAATCCCGCTCCGGGAAGAGTTTCAACAGCCGCGTGATGCCCGACTGGATCATGAAGATGCTGGTGGATTCGAGCGGCTCCATGAAACCGCTGGCCAGGCCAATGGCCACCACGTTCTTGTTCCAGGGCTTCTTGCGCAGCCCGGTAACGAAGCGCAGCGGACGTGGATCGGCCAGGGCCTCGCCGTCCAGGCGCGAAAGCAGTTTCGCCGCGGCCTCGTCGTCGGAAATGTGCTTGCTGGAGTACACATAACCGTTGCCCGTGCGGTGCTGCAGCGGAATGCGCCACTGCCAGCCAGCCTCGCGCGCAGTGGAGCGCGTATAGGGCGTGGGTTCGCCGACGTTCGCGCACGGCACTGCCATGGCGCGGTCGCAGGGAAGCCACTGGGTGTACTCGTCGTAGCCTGTCTTCAGTGCCTGTTCGATCAACAGGCCGCGGAAGCCCGAGCAGTCGATGAAGAGCTCACCTTCGATGCGCTCGCCGCTTTCAAGCTTCACCGCGTCGACGAAACCCGAGATCGGGTTCAACTCCACGCCCAGGATCTTGCCCTCCGTTCGCTTCACGCCCAGGAGCTCGGCGTAGTTGCGGAGGAATTTTGCGTATAGCCCGGCGTCGAAGTGATAGGCGTAGGCCACGCTTCCCAAGGGGGAATTGGCCGGTACATCAAGGCCTGGGGCCATGAACCTGTTCTTCACCGCCGCCACGGAGTTCACCGAATACGGCCCAAGGTTCGTCTTCGCCATGCCCTTGTGCATGGCCTTGATCCAGTACTGGTGGAACGGCATCAGGCCAACCTCATGGCCCATGCTGCCGAAACCATGGATATAGCTTTCGCCCATGCGCAGCCAGTCGACGAACTGGATGCCGAGCTTGAAACTGCCGAACGTCTTGCGGACGAAATCCGCCTCGTTGATGCCCAACAGGTTGTTGAAGAGCTTCAGATGCGGGACTGTAGCCTCGCCCACCCCGATGATGCCGATCTCATCCGATTCGATCAGGCGGATCGATACGCTCTTGCCCAGGGTGCGGGAAAGCGCGGAGGCCGCCATCCAGCCGGCCGTACCGCCGCCGACGATGATGATATTCCTGATGGCTGGATCAGTCATGGCATGAAGTCCTTCGGGAGGGTCGGTTACATGGTGCCACTTAAGACGAGGCCCGCGCGATGGCGGGCCTCGTCCTTAAACGGTTGTCGTGGCGTTTAGAACTTCACGCCCACGGTGAACCTTGCCGTGCGTGGCACGAAGACGATGTTGCCGTGCTTGTCGTAGGTCACCGGGTTGCTGTTCAACACACCGTTCGAACCGTAATTGGTAACTACCGCGCCCGGATCGAAGTTCTTCCAGTTGAACACGTTCAGGATGTCGAAGCGCATATAGGCCGAGACATCCCCCCAGATCTTGAAGTCCTTGGTGGCCTGGAAGTCGACGTCGCGGTAACCCCAGATATCGCCGCCCACCAGGAATTTGCTCCCGTGGGGGACGAAGGTGCTCGGGATGCCGGATTCGCCATTCGGGCCGATCAGGCCGTAGTTGGCAATGGCGTTATACGGCGTCGGCGTGGCCAGCGTGAGCTTGGCCGAGAAACTGAAGCCCCACGGACCGTCAATCGCACCGGTCGTGACGAAACGGTGCTTGGGAGCCGCATTCGACAGAATGAACGGATAGTCACTGATGGTCGCTTCGTCGAACGAATAGTGCTCGTTGATATCACGGTTCTGGTAGGCGCGGGAATAGGTATAGGCGAACGTCGTGCTCCAGCCCGATTCCTTCGTATACGGCTTGCTGGCCGACAGCAGCACCTGGGTGGTACGGGTGCGGATGCCGTTGTTGCCGACGATCAAGTTGCCGAAGCCCGGCACGCCGTTGTTCCACGGCTGGCTACCGCCCTGCCAGAATGAACCATCGGGGTAGCGGTTACCCAGAGTGAAGGCAAAACCGTCGTAGCTCAGTACGCGGGTAACGGTGGCGTCAGTCTGCCAGTCGCCTACTTGATTGCTCATGCCCAGGCTGTATTGGTCGGAGTACGGCGCCTTGAGCTTGTTGTTCATGATATCGATCTCCTGTCCGGTGTTGGACGAGGAGAACTGCGACTGCAACAGCTGCAGGCCATTGGTACCCAGGTAAGCCGGATTCCACGCAATGCAGTTGGAGGCAGTGAGGTCGCACGGGCGCTCGGCGGTATTGAAGTTCACCTGCTGGATGGGAATGGCCGACTTGGTCTGCTCCAGCTGCAGGTAGTCGTACAGGTTGCGGTCGTACGAGCGGCCCACGCCACCATGAATCACGTGCGCCTCGTCACCGAAGAGGTCATAGGAGAAGCCCAGGCGCGGCTGCCACTCCTTGTTGTAGGGATGTCGGTTCTTGCCGTTGCTGATGTAGTCGTTGATGTTGATGCCACCCTTGGCCAGGGTTTGAGCATAGGTCTGGCCAGGGAACTGGGCCTGGGCTGCAGGATCGAGCGCGTTAAACGCTTCAACGACGTTGGTCGGGGTAACCCAGTCGACGTAAGAAGGCGTGCGTTCGAGGTCCCAACGAACACCAAGATTCAACGTGAGCTTGTCGGTGACCGCCCAATCGTCCTGGATGTAGCCGCCGTACTGCTTGCTCTTGGTCTCCGAGATCGGATTCAGTCCCGCCACCGGATTGGAGAAGTTCACCTGGTACGGGTTCGCCTGGGTACCGGTATCGTCCACGTCGTAGACGAACTGCGGGTTCACGTTGCCGGCGTCCTGCGCATGCAGGGTCACTTCCTTGTACTTCCAGCCCAGCTTGATGGTGTGGTCGCCATGCCAGGACAGGTCGTTGAAGGTGATGTCGTCGGACAGCGACGGGCCTTCCTGTCCCTTGACCTGGGTGGCCAGCGGGCCGGCGGCGCCCGTGTTGAGCACGGTGTTGTTGTCGCCCTGCGGACGATAGGTATACACCTGGCCATTGCCGAAATTCAGCGGCGTCGGGTCGTTCGAGGCGTTCTCGTAGGTGGCGTTCAACTCGTTGAAGAAGTTGTCGCCGCTATGCTGCCAGCGGAACAGGCCGCGGGTATCGTGGTTCTGGGTAATGATCGATGCGGAGCGCGCCTGCCCGGTACCGATGTCGTCGGCCTGGTTCTCACGGCGTACCTGGGTGGAGATCTCAATGCGGTCGCGGTCGGTCAGTTCCCAGTCGATCTTGCCGAAATACAGCTTCTCGTTGAACGGGAGGTTCGACGGCCCAAGCTCGGCGGCGGCGGAGGCCGGCAGCAACTGCGCGAGGTTGGCCGGCGACTGTCCGCCCGGAGTTACGGTGATGGGCGTATCGAATTTCTTCTCTTCATAGGCGATGAAGAAGTGCATCTGGTCCTTGATGATCGGGCCACCAAGGGCAAAGCCGTATTCCTTCTCAGAGGAACGGGCCTTGTCAGCGCCCGGGGCCTCTTCGCCAGCGGTGCGGCTGCGGAATTTGTCGCTGGTGTAGGTATCGAACACCTCGCCGTGGAATTCATTGGTACCGGACTTCGTCTCGGCGGTCACCGCGGCAGACGACACCTGGTCATACTCGGCCTTGTAGTTGGTGGTGATCACCTTGTACTCGCCGATGGCCAGCTGCGGGAACGGGTTGCCCTGGCTGTTGATCTGGCCGGAGATGCCGCCTTCCTTCACGTAGCTCTTCTGGCCCACGCCGTCGATGAATACGTTCACCGAGCTGTTGTTCATCGCGCCGCCGCGCAGGCTGGTATGGCCGGCGGAGTCGACGTTGAACGCCATGCCCGGCACGGTATCGGCGAACTCCAGGAAGTTGCGCGACACCTGCGGGATGGTCTGGATCTGGTGCAACGAGATGGTCTGGCCCACTTCCGGGGTCTTGACCTCGTTGAGCGTGCTGGCCGAAACGGTCACGCCCTGCAGGCTCGTGGCATTGGCGGCTGCGGGAGCGGCAGCTTCCGCGGTGAGGTTCAACGTGGCGGTGGAAGCCACCGTCAACGTCACCTGCTTCTCGGTGCCGGGACCTGCGTCCACGTTATAGGTGGCCGGCGGCAGGCCGATGATGCTGTAGGAGCCATCCGCACCCACGGTCGCCTTGCGTACCAGGCCCGTGTCCGGGTTCTTAATCGTCACGGTCGAGCCAGGCGCGGCCTTGCCGCGCAGGTTGGCGGTGGCCGTCTGCGCGAAGCCGACGGTCGGCACGATGGCGATCGCGGTCACGGACGCGGCGATCACGCTGGCCAGGATCTTCTTGCGGAACTTAACTGCGGTGCTCATGGCTCCCCTCCCAAAATGGCGATACTTGAAGTGTCTTGTTGTCTGGCCCAGGTCGGGCGGGTATCAGGCATCGGCGCCAGTCCCGTCGTCATCGACGGCGAACGCCTGTTTGTTGTTGTGTCTTGCTGCCTCATGCCTCGGTGCCCTCCCCATGCCGCGGGTCAGTGGTACGTCGGTCCTGTCGGTGCTGCCGGTCCTTTATTTCTTGTCTTACTGAATTCAACTAGCCGCGTTGCCCCTTGCCGGGCGCAACGCCAGGTCAGGCGTCGGTAGGAGGTGCGTGTCGTCGTCGCGACGGCGCCGAACCACCACACGAGGCGCGGACCACAAGCTCGGTGCCGGCCACGTGGCGCGGCGGCACCACCATGTCCTCACCCGATTCGATCATCTGCGCCAGGCGTTCCATGGCCGTCTCGCCGAGCTCGGCGATGCGCACGCGCACCGTGGAGAGCGGCGGCGACACATAGCGCGCCATCGGGATATCGTCGAAGCCACCCACGGCGATGTCGCCGGGGACGTTCACACCGGCCTCGGCCAGGGCCGAAAGGCAACCGATGGCCATCATGTCGTTGGCCGCGAAGATCGCGTCCGGACGGGGATTCATGCCCAATATCGCCTGGGCGGCACGGAAGCCAGACTCTTCGCTGAAGTCGCCGTTGATGATCAGCTGGTTGGCGCCCAGGCCATTGGCCTCCAGCGCCTCCCGATAGCCGTTCTCGCGCTCGCGCACGTCGTTGTTGGCCTCGGGGCCGGCAATGAAAACGATGCGGCGGCGGCCGTGGTCCAGCAGGTGCTGCACCATCGCGCGGGCACCACCACGGTCGTCGATGTCCACCACGGCATGCCGGTGCCCGGGCACGTGGGTGTTGATCAGGACCGCCGGCGTCGGCGTGGGCATGTTCTGTTCGATGAAGGCTTCGTCGGCGTGCGGTGACATCACCAGCAGGCCATCCACCCGTCCCTGCATCGCGCGCAGCGCGGTGGCCGCTTCCTCGGCGTCGCCGTGGGAGCTGGAGACCAACAGATGCAAGCCCCGGGCGCGTGCGGCCAGGTCGATGCCGCGGATCAGTTCGGAGAAGAAGGCACCGTGCAGGTCCGGCAGCAACGCGCCGATGGTATGGGTGCGGCGGGTGATCAGGCTGCGGGCGGCGCTATGGGGCACATAACGCAGGCGGGCGGCCACTTCACGGATGCGCTGCTGGGTTTCTGCGGTGACGCCGCCATGGCCGTTCAACGCGCGCGACACCGAGGCCACGGACACGTTGGCCATTCGGGCGACATCTTTGATCGTCACACTCACGCGTTCGAAACCCCGATGCAACCCTATCCGGGTGCTGTGGCGCGGAACGTAAACGTTTTCATGGGGGTTTGTAAAGCAAGTGAAAAATGGCCGTTGGTGCGTTGCCACGTAAACGCTTACATGGGCCTGCGGGAACTTATCGGTTTGGCGATAACCCCATGATTAGACTGATGTACAGGGCGCGTGAAAGGCGTGCTGCGATGCAGCACGAAATCTTAGCCGGCGACAGCCCAAACACTGTTGGTGTCACCGCTTTGCGCCCGACGCGCGGTGGCCCGGGCAAGGCTTGCGAAACCCACGGCCATGCCGATGCAGGTGATGTTCACCGCCAGAGCCGCCCCACCGCCATCCACGCGCAGGCCATGCAAGGCGATATCGGCGATGGCCACGGCCAGGCTCAGGGCCGCCGTCAGCCAAAGCAGATCCACTGCCGCGCGTGCGGGTCGTCGCCACAGCGTCCAGCCGAACGCGGCGGCCAGTGCCGCGAAAAACACCGGCTTGACGATCAACGTGGCGTCGAAGCCCGAGGCCGCCGCCACCAGGTTGGCGCAGAACGTCACCGCGATGGCCGAGCACGAGCCCAGGCACAACCCGACCGTGGCCGTCGCCATCGCACGCACCTTCAGCGGCTGGTCCGCTGAGCGGCGCTTGCGTCGCGATTCGATATACAGAAGATTGCCCGAGTAGAACAGGAAGGCACCGGCCAGCCCCAGCAGGAAGTACAGCCACTTCACCGCGGTGCCGCCGAAGGTGCCGAAGTGCAGGCCGAAGATCGCCGCATAGGTTGCATGGTTGGCGTCGCGCGCGCCGGTCACCTGCACGCCCAACACGCGTCCGTCCACCGCGCTCAGGGCTACGCTTCCGTATTCCCCTAGTGTTTTGCCCGAGCGACCGCGCACTTCCACCGCGGCGTTACGGTCGCCGTATTGCAGGTAACGCAAGTAATCGGGATCGAAACCTTCCGCTCCCGAGGCCAGGGCCACGGCGCGTGCCTTCGCCACGGCCACGTGCGGCGGCAGCATGGGCGCCTGCACCTTGCTGGCGGTGATCGTTGGGCTGGCGCCGGTGAGCGAATCTTCCAGCGCCACGAGCTTGCCGTCGAAGGCCATCACATTGAAGGCCACCATGGCGATCGTCATCAGGCAGATCAGCGCGCCGGTGATGGCGAAGATCACGTGGAAGGGAAGGCTGAGGATGCCGATCACGTTGTGGGCGTCCTGCCAAAGGCGCTTGAGGTTCCGGCCCGGGCGCAACGCAAACAGATCCTGCACAAGGTGGGGCAGGTGGATCAGCACGCCACTAAGCAGTGCCACGCCATAGATGATGGAGACCAAACCCATCAGGTAGATGCCCAGCTCCGGGATGCCCAACGTGTAGTGCAAGGAATAGACGAAGTCCGCCAGTCCCTCGCGCTCGTCGTCCTCGCCACGCGGCTTGGCATCGTCCAGGCCCTGCACATGCCAGTCCTTGTCGAACCAGTACACCGCCACCTCGTGCGAAGGGTGGTCGCCGGGCAAGGTCATGCCGATCTGCGCGCGCGCAGCCGGGTGTTCGTCCACGATCTTCGCCATCAGCGCGTCGCCGCGCGCTATCAGGTCGCTGGACACCACCGGCGGATGCGGCACCGCCCAGGTATCAATCTCGTCGTGGAACACGCTCAATGCACCGGCATAGAACGCGATGAACAGTGCGAAGCCAGCGATCAGGCCGGTCCAGGTATGCAGCTCCGTCAGCCGACGGCGCGTTTCTGCCTTCACGAAGGCAGGCCCGGCAATGTGCGCTGGGCAATCCATAGCGCCGCGAAGGCCAGCAGGTTGGCCAAAGCCATCCAGCCCCAGGCGCGCGAGGCGGTGCGATACAGGAAGGCGGCCAGGATCAGCACCATATAAAGAGGAAAGAAAACGACTACCGCCGGCACCAGCACGCGGACGCTGCCGCCGGGCCAGCACAGCACGGCAAGGCCGGTAAGCGCGATGGCCAGGGTCAGGCCCAGCAGGACGCCGGCGAGGCTGCGGCCGATCATGACCGCGGCTCCCGGACGGAGGCGGGTTTGAGCCACCACGCCACATAGGGAAGGGTGATAGCGCCAAGCATCAACGCCGATAGCGCGCCGAAGATGCCGGGGAGGGTGTCGATGGAGGCGATCGCCAGCGCCAGCGAGGCTACCGCAAGCACCCAGCCGGCGACGCGTGCAGCCCGCCCGGCACGCCGGGCCAGCAGGCGCTGCTGGGTGCTGGCGAGGTACCAGAAGGCGGCGGCCGCGGCGGCCAGGACGACGGCGAAAATAAGCATAACGAGAATTATTCTCGTTTAGGGTCCGGTTTTCAAGCTTGTTAGGGGTCAGAGTGAATACTCTGACCCCGCACACCCCTCTGACCCCCGCACCCGAAGAAGCGCATCCCTGGGCCTCGGGTCTTCAACGTCACAAATATTTCTGCTTTTTGCTGTCGATCTGGCCATCCGCCGCTCGACGCAAGGACAGAACCCGCACTCCAGTCATGGAGCATGCGGAGGTAACAACCGCCGACTTCAGACTGGGGACGGGCATATGTCGCAAAGTGAGTCATTGAATCGGGCCGTGTCGATCAAGCATGGCGAAACGATCACCGTCTTCGGCGAAGGAAGGGGATTCCGCGTCGTCTGGCTGCTGGAAGAGATGGGCCTTCCGTATCGCCTGAGGCCCGTGGACCTGTTGGCCGGCGTCGAGAATGACCCAGAGTTCCTGGCCATCAATCCCGCCGGTTTCATTCCCGCGGTGCGGGATGGCGACGTCACGATGGTCGAGTCCATTGCGATCATGGAATACCTGATGGCTCGCTACGGGCCGACGCCGCTCGCACCCGGCCCGCACGATCCTGCCTTTCCCGCTTACCAGCAGTTCCTGCACCTGGGTGAAGCAGGTCTCGCCGCCTCCATCTACTTCGTCGTTGGCGCCCGCCTTTTTGCACCGGAGTCCGAGCGACAGAACTGGAGCGCCGGCCAGGCGCTGGACACTTTCCAGAGCCGGCTGACATTGGTGACGCGACAGCTTGCGCGCTCACCCTATCTCGCTGGCGAAGCGTTCACCGCAGCTGACATATCGGTGGCCTATGCCCTGTCGTTGGCCCGAAGAAACGGGGGCGTCACCCTCGGTGAGGCAGAGCAGTCCTACATGGCCCGCATGAGCGCACGCGAGGGCTACCAGCGGGCTCTGGAAACATGCCAGGCCACCAGGACGTTGCTGACCCAGACCTCCGCTCATTGATGCGAAACCCGGTAACTCGCTATGGAGACAACCATGAGAAAGTTAGTGCTGAAGATGTCCATTTCCGTGGACGGCTTTGTCGCCGGCCCGAACGGTGAGCTTGACTGGATTTTTCGTTCATCGGCCCCCGACTCCAGGGCATCGGTGATCAATACGCTCAACGAAGCCGGCGTGCACATCATGGGAAGCCAGAGCTATGGCGACATGGCGGCGTTCTGGCCTTACGCGGAAACACCGATGGCGGGGCCGATGAACGACATCCCCAAGGTGGTCTTCTCCAAGTCGGGAATAAAGGACGGCGCACTGAGGGACCGGGTAACGAAGGCCTTCGCCGAAGCCAAGGCGCGCTGTGCGGAGCAGCACGGCGCTGCGCCGACGGAGGCTGTCCTCAAGTCGTGGACCGATCCCACGGTGGCACGCGGCGACCTCGCCGAGGAAATTCGCCGACTGAAGGAACAGCCGGGCAATTTCATCCTTGCCCATGGCGGCGCCCGTTTCGCCCAAAGCCTTGTCGCTTCCGGCCTGATTGACGAATATCGTCTGGCCATTCATCCGATCTTGCTGGGCCAGGGCCTGCCGCTGTTCTCCACACCGCACAGCCCCGTCGATCTGAAACTGATCAGCATGACCACGTACAGCACAGGCATCGTGGGAGCCATCTACACACCCGCATGACTAGGGGTCAGAGTGAACACTCTGACCCCCATTCCTCAAACCTGCTGGATTGGAGGTTTCCCATGGCCAAGCTTATCTACGGATTGAACCAGTCCCTGGATGGCTACATCGATCACCAGGCATTTACCCCTCCCCCGGCGCTCTTTCGCCACTTCATGGAACTAATACACCGCCAGACAGGCATGGTGTACGGCCGCGGCATGTACGAGGTCATGCGTTATTGGGACGATGACCTTCCCGAATGGGACGCGGAGGATCGCGAGTTCGCCGAGGCGTGGCGGAGCAAGCCGAAGTGGGTAGTGTCGCGCTCGCTTACGTCAGTCGGCCCGAACGCTACCCTCGTCTCCGATGACATCGAAATGGTGATGCGACAACTGAAGGCCGAGCTCCCCGGGGAAATCGAAGTCGCCGGCTCCGGCCTGGCGCGAAGCCTGGGCGACCTTGGCCTCATCGACGAGTATCAAATCTACCTTCACCCTGTCGTGATCGGCAGCGGCAAGCCGTACTTCGCAGGCCCCCGGCCGCCGCTCCGCCTCGTGGCCAACGAGTTGATCGTCGAGAACGTGATCAGGCTGACGTACGTTCCGGCTTAGGGCGCAACACGCTCGACGAAAGGCCCCTAGGGGCCACTAGGGGTCAGAGTCATTATCTGCTCCGCGGCGAAGGCGCGGGCTACTTTGAGCATCGTTCGCTCGGCTTTGCCATCCAACTTTGAGACCATTCGGATGGAAGTCTGCCTGATGTTTCTGGGATCATTCGTGGGTTGCCAAGACATCGGCAACCGGGTGTAGAAACCCAACGCAGAGGCGGCCCCCGCAACTCCGGTTGCGGGGCCCGCGTTTTCCGTCATTTGGCGGGCGACCAGGCGGGCGTAAGCCCGGCCGACTCTGCGCGGTTTTCTACCCTGGCTCGCCCGCCGCCCTCACCCTAAAGCAGGCAAGATGCGTGGCGAGCCATTGAGGGCGAATGGACGCGCCTGGCGTGCTTAAGCGTGCCCCGCACCACCGGTAACGTTCGACACCAGGGGCCCTGGTGCCACGCCGGGCGCGTTCATTCGCCTGATTCGTTGGGGAGGAGACGTACAGATCATGCACCTTACGCCTTCCTTCCGACGAGCTGAATAGGCGCGCATACACGGTTCCTGTTCAACAGAAGAGGAACGAACGCAAAAGCCATTCCAAGAAACGCCAGGGCAAGAACGACTAGCGAATCGACGCTCACGAGAAGGAGCGCCGCCAACGCGGCACCCAGAGGGTCGGCTCCCCAATTGACGAATCTCGACGCCGATGCAACGCTTCCAACCATATGCTGCGGGGATCGCTCCTGGCGGAGAGTAGTCTCCGCGATGACATTCACCAAAATCGCCACCTCCCATGCCACGAAAGTCACGCAAATAAACGCCGGCGCGTACCTCGGGACGAAGGGAGCAATAATCAGCGGAATTCCAGTTGGGAGCAGACTGCTCATAGACCATATCGCTGCTTGATAGGCGCCATAGCGACCAATAACAAATGGCGCGACGAATGCCCCCATGGTGCCACCAACTGCTGTAATGAAGAAGATCAGGGCGACGCCGGCAACGGAAATATCTAGCACTTTCAGTGCGTAGAAGGTGAACACCGCGAAGAAGGCCGCATGAAAGAAATTGAAGATCATCGCGGACCAGGAAACGGCCCTCTGAAGCGGATCCTGGAATATGTACTTCACACCGTCAAGAATGCCCGCGGATGGCCGGTCATTTGAGCGCAACGGCGTCGGTCCCAAGCCTTTCCTGATGAAAGCAAGGCAGCAAACCATGGAGACGGCGCACCCCACCAAGAACCCATGGGCTCTGCCACCATCAACGGCAAAAGCGCTTAGCCAAGGCGCAACCAGCGCAGCGGTCGATAGAATGGCTTCGTGGTATGCATTGAAGCCAATGCGGTCTTCGCCCGACGCGATCCGTGGAACAACAGCCCAGGCAGCGCTCTCGAAATAGAGACTCGCCGCGTTCATGGCAAAGAGTGTCAAGGCCGCAATGCCGATTGAAAACTCTTCCAAGTACAGTGCGACCGAGCACAACAAGCAGACGAGAAATCGTAGCGCAAATGATGTCTTAGCGACAAAAGTATAGCTATTTCGATCTGCGACTATGCCTGAGTGAAGACCGAACACGAGTGGTGCCGAAGCCGCAATGGAAGTTATCAGAGCGACTTCCGATGCCGACGCTGAAAAATTCGTAATCGCCACCATCGGGAGTGCAAGAGCAATCGATGATGAAGTTACATTGGAGATCGCAATGGTCGATAGCAACGGCCACTTTCTCATTCCGAAGGCCTTGCTTCTTGCGGATAAATACTCGCGGCAGATGTTTCGAGAGCATCAATTTCAGCTTGTTCAAAGTCGTCGGCTGGACCCGCAATACCGGCCGAGCTGCCAATCGCGATCGCATAGATTGGAAGAGAGGATGGCCAATCGAGTCGAAGATAGTGACAAACGTCATTTTGGGAAATTGCGTTAGTGAACACCGACGAAAGATCGAACTGTGACGCCGTTACGGCAATGTTCTGGCCAATGTGGCCAGCTTCGATCATCATCGCGTTGTAAGCACCCGCGTCCGTATATTTCCATGAAATAGTCTCAAGTTCTGCAACCAATACGATGATCGCTGCGGCTGCAGAAGCCCATTCTTGGCCACCGAACGCTTTAGCTATACATTCCTCGGGGTACGGAGATACTTGGATGAAATTGCCTGACGTCGACGCGAATTGGTAACAGCCCGCTGGAAGACCGTCCACACGTCGCGCGATTACGTAGCCACCGACAGCGGCGAGACCTCCAGGCGAGGGCGTGTAGCGCAGAGGAAATACTGGCCTCCCTGGTAAATGCAGGTAGCCGGTTATTCCTAGACCACTGTAAATGGATGTCTCTAGAGAACTAAGCGATATGCTGGTGTCCGTGTATCGCCGTGCGGATCGACGCCGACCAAATGCAGTAAGAAGATGGTCGACCCGAGGGTTAGAGATTGCTGTACGAGTGCTGAAGTCATTCGCGCGAGGCACTGCCGAAGGGAACACCGCGCTATCAAGTGACGCCCGAAGCCTTCTTGCTTCCTCGATGCGCGAGACGTACTTGGTTCGTTCCACAGCAAAATGGTGAGCTGCAGTACTCTTTCCGAAGGGCCATTTGGCCAAGAAACTACGTTCGGCTTCGTCTGGCTCAACAGTAAGTATGCGGGTATCGAGTAGCACTCGGAGTAGCTGCCTACGATCTTCCTTTGACGTCCCAGATCTTCTTAAAATTCTGAGAGATTTGACGCGACCTGATGTTGAGATAAAACAGTTTAAAGCTTCTAATGCAGGCCAAAATAGGTGGATCGCGACACCGTACGACTCGTTCATTGCGATGGCGCGCCCATCGCGCCATCGCAAAACAAGATGGCGTGAAACGCTTAGGCGCTTAGCCGCTAATTGATGATGCTTGTCCAATCGATAACGCCTATATCTGAAAAGTTGAAGATCGTCGATGACCTGTCCTTAGACATCAGGAAGACGGATCGAGCGCCAAGAATTCGCAGCGAATCGGCATTCCAATGGTTTGCCGTGCTCGATTCTTCCGGCCGAAGTCCGACCTGGATATCAAGCGTCAACCCTTCGCAATCGCGAAACGATCGCGAAAGAAGCTCCTCATATGGAACCTGCTTGACTTCAGCACGAATTCCGAAAGACCTGAGCTGTACGCATATCTCAAGCGCGACTTCACGATTAGGTGCGTACTCGGTATGAAAGATGTTCAAGGACTCTTTGCATGCGTCTAATGGCACGTGGCGCAAGCAAGTTTCCTTGGCCAATTCGCTTGGCGTTTCTCCACAAGCCGCGACAAGACCATCGATGATCCTAGATATCGACTTAAGGTTTAGACGGTAAGCCAAGATGTCCCGCAAGCCATCGTATTTAGCCGAGAGACGAGAGAATCCTGTTAGTACGAACCAGACGTCGAGAGCTCTATTTCTCGGATACTGATGCGCCTTAAGCTCCGCCCACATCGTTAGCGGAACTCCAAGCGGAGCCGTAATATCAATTTCGCCTTTAAGCAGCATCCGCCGGAGCAATTGCTTGTTCGACGGCACCACTACTTCAATCGACTGGGGCGACGAGCGCGAAACCCTGGGATGTTCTGGTCTAACTACGAACTGAAGGTGCCGGTTGTCGGGGCTAGCGTGAACCGGAAAATAGGGTCCTAAAGTCTCGTGATGACCTCCGATTGCGCATGGCGTGATCGTGAAGAATGGATGGCTTAGAAGGCACTTCAAATCTCCCAATGAGGCGTTACATTCAATGTCCAAATACTTACGATTGACCCGTTTTATGCTTTCAAACCGACGAATAAAACGATTTCCTCGAGTAAGCGCCACCTGAATGTGAGCAGAGGATACCCTCGTCCCATCGCTCCACGAATAGTTGACGTTGATACCGAGACGAAATCTTGTCCTTTCGATCTGCCGGAGGCTAGAACAGGCGTCCGGTGCCATCGTCGAGCCGTGTCGCCTAAATGGGGTTGCGTGCAGATTGTCTGCTACATATATCCACGAGTGATCCATATAGGCCGGGAAGTTCAGTCCACGTAGGACCCGCTCGCCCTCTATCCGAAGAGATGCTGAGGAACGGTGCATGCTCACGCCAGCGGACCCTAGAATCTGATGATTTTTCTTCGTCGCTCGACTGGCGATTTCGGTATCCCAGCGAGCCACTCAATTCCCTGTTTCGCCATCATTGCCCCTACTAGCGTGTTGGTTGGCCCAAAAGACCATGGTGTCGGCGTCCCCGCTGCCTCCCGGCCCGATCGGGCTTGGCGCGCATCTCTCATTCCTTCGGTACCCACATCAAGCGGCCCGAAACTCCCAAATTGAACGCCCACATCACCCTGGATCGTTGCGCTTCCTGTCGCGTGGCGATACTCCGCGAGTATTTCGCCAAGCTTGCCTGCCGGCGTGTCGATGCAGCAAAACAGAAGGTCAACGGGGCGCATCGCTTCAACGAGGTCTCGCCCCGACGCGATGAGCGCTTCAACCAGGGTGATTAGAGGCTCACTCACACGCCGACTCACGTAATCCGCCGCCGCCACTGTTTTCTTTCTACCGATGTCATCTATCGAATAGATGAACTGTCGATTCAAGTTGCTTGCGGATACGGTGTCCATGTCAGCGAGGACTAGTCTCGTTATCCCCGCGCCAATGAGATGCTGCAGTACTACGCTTCCTGTCCCTCCCAGCCCGAGGATTCCTACTGTCGAATTCCTTAATCTGCGCAGGCATTCGGAAGGCTCGGGCGAGTGCGCGGCAAAATGAGCCACCGATGGGTCTTCTCGATCATCGCGGCTTAACTCGACTAGTAGCCCGCGATCGCGCAAAGCATCGGTCAAATTTTCGGGAAGATCTTCGTAGCCGGCTGTGTGTGCGTTCTTTTTATCGGAGAACGTTGCATGCAGACGGTGTCCGTTGAGCCCAATTGAGGAGCAGTTGAATACCTCTACGTGAGTTTCGTGAATGAAGGTGATCTTGCTTTCCGAGCCAAGCGGCTTAACTACCGGATTCCATGTGTACAAGTGACACTCCGAAGAAAGACCTGGCGCGAGTTGCACCAGGTCAAATTGCACCTCAGCAGCGACGCACGATGCCTTCCGCATCATCAAAAGCCTCTACTACCTCAAACAACCTTTCGATCGAGTCTGAAAGGGGGGTGTTGAGGCGCTGGTCGATAACGCTGGCATCAGCCGAGTTTGCTTCCATGGTGGATCCTTTTTTGATTGTCATTCGCCCAACTTAAGGGCAAATCAAGAATCTCCGCATGAAGAACTATCGTGCTATCACGTTTCATCCTTTCTCGCCGTGCTGGAAGCTAGGTCATTGCTAGTTCTAGTAATTTCATGCATAGAGGAAATCAACGTGCCTTGCGGACAGAACATTCTGCGTCTCGCTTGAGCTGTAGCGATCTAACGGCACGCGATATTCGGACAGCACGCGCTCAGCCACAGCCAGCGTGGACCCATGGCTCATCGACGCCACCAGCAAGGCCGCGGTGACGGCGCCTAGCGAAGCGGCGCTCAATCACGAGGCTTGCAGCCGCAGCGGATCGCGGGCATCTTCCGGGAACTGGCTGCCTTCGGCGGCTACAGGAAGGGAAGGACCTATATGCTGAGCCTTGGCTTCAAGCTATGAGACTTTATCCGGGAATCGTATGGTTGGCGGGCATGTGGCTGGTCGCGGGATCCACCCTCGCTGACGGCGTAACACGCCAGCCACTGGACCAGGGCTGGCAGTTTCGCCTGGCCACCGGCTCGAAGGCCGCCAAGGACCATGCAGATGCCGCCAGCTGGATGCCGGCGCAGGTTCCCGGCAGCGCCCAGACGGACCTGCTTGCCCTGGGCAAGGTGCCTGATCCTTACTACCGCGACAACGAAGCCGCCCTGCAGTGGGTCGGGCTGGCCGACTGGGATTACCGCCTTACCTTCGACGCCGGTGCCAGACCCAGCGCCGGCGAGCACGTGGAACTGGTGTTCGACGGGTTGGACACGTTTGCCGACGTCGAACTCAATGGCAAGCCGCTGTTGAAGGCCGACAACATGTTCCGCCAATGGCGGGCGCCGGTGGAAAAGTCCCTGCACCCAGGCTCGAACACGCTGGTGGTGCATCTGCATTCGCCGATCGCACGCCTGCTGCCATGGCTGCTGAAGCAGCCTTATGCCCTCCCCGGGGAATTCGACTCCGCCTTCGGTGACGAGCCGAAGGGCAAGCAGACCTCCAACTACGTTCGCAAGGCCAACTACCAGTACGGCTGGGATTGGGGTCCGCGCTATGTGACGGTGGGCATCTGGCAGCCCGTACGGCTGGAGCGCTGGGAGGGATGGAAGCTTGAAGACTTCCACGTGGCCCAGTCCCGCGTGGATGCGGATGTTGCCGAGCTCCAGGCCCAGTTTGATGTTCGCGCCGATAAGGCGGGGCCTGCCGAGGTCCACGTGGCATGGACGGCACCGGACGGCACCAAGGGCGACAAAAGCCAGCAAGTAACGCTCGTAGCTGGCCAGAACCACCTGTCCGTGCCCGTGCACATCGACCATCCGCAACGCTGGTGGCCGGTAGGCTATGGCGCACCGAATCTTTATCACTTCGATGCCACCGTGTCGGCCAACGGCAAGGACGTCGCCTCCGTGTCGCGCGACACCGGCCTGCGCACGATCGAACTGCGGCGCGAAAAGGACAAGTGGGGCCGCGGCTTCGCCTTCGTGGTGAACGGCGTGCCCATCTTTGCCAAGGGCGCCAACCTCATCCCCTTCGACAGTTTTCCCAGCCGCGTCACCGATGCACGCATGCAGTCGATACTGCAGTCGGCCGTCGACGCCAACATGAACATGTTGCGCATGTGGGGCGGTGGCACCTACCAAAGCGACGCCTTCTACGCGATGGCCGATCGCATGGGCCTGATGATCTGGCAGGACTTCATGTTCGGCGGCGCCATTCCGCCCTACGACAAGGCCTTCCGCGACAACGTCCGCATCGAGGCCACCGAACAGGTACGGCGCCTGCGCGATCATCCCTCCATCGTGCTGTGGGCCGGTAATAACGAAGTACAGACCGGCTGGGAGTCGTGGCCTGATCGCGAGGAACTGCGCAAAGCCATTCCCAAGGAAGAAACCGCACGCATCGAGAACGGCATGCGTGAGCTCTTCGACCATACGTTGCGCAGCGTGGTGAAGGATCTAAGTCCAGGCGTGCCGTACTGGGCGAGCTCCCCCAGTACCGACTACGAAGGCAAGGCCAACGTCGAGACCGATGGCGATTTCCACTCCTGGGAAGTGTGGTCGGGCTCGAAACCCATTGCCCATTACCTGGACACCACACCGCGCTTCCAGTCCGAATACGGCCTGCAGTCGTTCCCGGTGATGGCCACGCTTGAGAGTTTCGCCAAGCCCGACGACATGGCCGCCGAATCCACCGTGATGCGCGCGCACCAGAAGTTCGACAAGGGCAACGGCAACCAGCGGCTTCTTCTTTATATCCGCCAGGAATATGGCGAACCGAAGGATTTTCCCTCCTTCGTGCATTTGAGCCAACTGATGCAGGCCGAGGGCATCGAGCTCGCCGCCGAACACCTGCGTAGTGCGCGGCCGCAAAGCATGGGCTCGATGTACTGGCAGCTCAACGACGTGTGGCCCGGGGCATCGTGGGCAAGCGTCGATTACTTCGGCCGCTGGAAGGCGTTGCAATACCGCGCCCGGCATTTCTATGCACCGGTGGACGTGGTGCCCATCCGTCGTGATGGCAATACCCAGGTATCGGTGGTATCCGACCGCACGGAGCCCTTTGACGCGCAACTGCGCATTCGCGTGATGGACTTCGACGGCCGCGTGCTGCATGACGATTCGCGGCCCGTGCACGTAGAGAAGCTGGCCAGCACGGCGGTAGCTACGACCACCGACGCCGGGTTCCTCGGCAACGCCGATCCGACACGGGCCGTGGTGTCGTTCGACCTGATCGAACATGGCACCGTGGTTGCGCACCATCTGCTGTATTTCGGCGCGGCACGCACGCTGGCATTGCCCAACCCGGGCATCGAAGCGACGCTTCGGAAGGATGGCGAATCGATCGTCGTTACCGTCCGCGCCAAGCGCCTGGCTCGAGGTGTATGGATCGATTTCGGCCGCCTCGACGCAAGGCTGTCGGACAACGCGTTCGATCTACTGCCCGGTGAAAGCGTGGATATCCGCGTTTCCGGGAATGACGACATCGACGTGCTGCGCAAGGCGATGGCAGTTGAGTCGGTGGTGGACTGGACCAAAGGCAACGCGCTGCACTGAACGAAGGAGCACCCATGAAAATCCTGCTGGTAGGTGCAAGCGGCACCCTGGGCATGGCGGTACGCAAGGAACTGGGCAACCGGCACGAGATCATCGCGGCCGGCCGCTCATCCGGCGATGTTCGGGTGGATATCACCGACGAGGCGAGCATCAAGGCCATGCTGGACAAGGTCGGCACGGTCGACGCCATTGCCAGCACCGCGGGCCATGTCGCCTTCGCTCCCCTGGCCAAGCTCGACGCCGCGGCATTCGCCGTGGGCCTCAACGACAAATTGATGGGGCAGGTGAACCTGGTCCAGCAAGGTGTCGCGCACGTGGCCGATGGCGGCTCGTTCACGCTGATCGGCGGCATCCTGTCGGAGCACCCGATTATTGCCGGCGCGTCGGCGAGCATGGTGAACGCGGCCCTGGAGGGCTTCGGGCGCGCTGCCGCGATCGAGCTTCCGCGCGGCATCCGCATCAACGTGGTGAGCCCCACGGTGCTGGTGGAATCGATGGACCAGTACGGACCCTTCTTCCGCGGCTTCGAGCCCGCCCCGGCGTTTCGCGTGGGGTTGGCTTACAGCCGCAGCATCGAGGGTGCGGGAACCGGGCAGGTGCTGAAGGTTTACTAGCCTTCAGGCGCGCGAGTCCGCCCGCCTTGGTACGTCCGCGTGCATCCGTCCCACGGTGCGCGCGGCCAGCTCGCCGACAAAATGCAGGGCAGGGGCCGGATCGTCGAAACGGAACGAGTGGTAGTGCGCACCGGCCCATTGCGCCAACACCTTGTGCCACGGCCAGCGGCCTTGCCCGCGTTGCGCCCACACGGTACCGATGTCGCGGTACAGGTCCACGCAGCCCTTGCCCAGTGGATAAGTTGGACTTGCCGCCGGCACGGGCATGCCCAAGGCGTCGGCATACGCCATCGCGCAGACATTCACGCCGCAACGCGCGGCGAACTCCACATAGGTCCACGCCCGTGTATTCACTTCCAGGATCCGGTGCGCACCGTCGCGCGGATCGTGCTTGAACTCCGCGCTGAAGATCCCGCGGTAGTCCACGTGCGCCAGCAGCCGCTCTACGTCCTGCACGGCATCGGGAATTTCATCCAGCGCGATGCTGCGGCAGTACGAGCTGTTGCCGAAGTCCGGGGGAGAAATCCTCACCCGGCGGCGGGCGAACAACGCCGTGATGTTGCCCTGCGCATCGCGGAAGCCGTCGACGAATACGTGGGCATCGGGCGGCCCCGGAACGTACTCCTGCACCATGACCCGAAACCCCATGCCATCGAATCGCCGCCATGTATCGGTCAGCTCCGCGCGCGTGGCGACCCAGAACCCCTTCGCGCCGGTGATGTCGCTGAAGGCTTGTGAATTGACCGGTTTGACGAAGACGCGGTCGAGTTGCTCGAACGGCACCTGGTCGAGGTCTGCCTCGACATCGATGCGGTACGTGCGGGGGTGCGGCAGCGCGAGCTCGCTGGCCAATGCCGCGAAGCGGGATTTGTCCTGAAGCAGCGCCTGGGTGGCGGCCGAGCTGTTACTGGTGGCAAAGCGGGTGGCAAGATCGTCGGGAAGCGTGGTCAACCAGAGCGCCGCATCGTCGGCGCCGGGGATGATCACGGCCTTCTCCAGCGGGATCTGCCGCAGCGCGTTCCACCCTTCCTCGCCCAACTGCCCTTGCCAGGGCTTGGGGCCCGGCGTGGGCAGGAACCAGCGTGAATGGGCCACGTGGTCGCCCGATGGCGCGGCGACGGTGCAGGGGATGCCTGCCATCCGGAGACACCTGAGCATGCCCAATGCCGTGGGGCCACGGCCCAGCACGATCGCCGGCACGCGCTGTGGTTGATTGCCTGCCATATAACGCCCCCCGCCAGTGGGCCTTGGGTCGACCCGGACACTCCCGCCAGGCCTCAAGCCATCGCAAGTCGCGACACCAGCTTATTCCTTACCCGCCACCGTGCACTTACGCCGGAAGCGCTAGAAAATTTTGCGTGCCGCTGGCCGAACGGCCTGTCCCGTCGAAACCCGGCCGAAAGGCAATCGCGCGGCGACCGGTGACCACCGGGCCATGCGCGCGGGGCATTTTCCGGTGCATGCTGCACGCCTATCGTTCCTGAGGGGCACGCAACGTGGCCGACGGCACCGACATCATCAGCCTGGTTTCTCCCCGGCCCCAGTCACGCTGGCGGCCGTGGCTGCTGCTGTTCGGGTTCTGGACGGTGATCGCGCTCTTCAGCGCCTTGAGCATGTACCTCAATGCCCTGAGCGAGGACGAGAAGCGCAGCCTGCGGCAGTCGCTGGCCTATAGCCTTCCGGAATTTTGGCTGTGGTTCGTGCTCACGCCGGTGGTGGTATTCCTTGGCAATCGCACCGCGCGCGCCGGCTGGGGCCGGTTCGCCCTTGTCCACGTGCCTGCCAGCCTGGTGCTTGGCGTGATGCACGGCGCCGCCACACTCACCCTGCTTTACCTCACGGCCGGCCGGCCGGCGTCGCCCACGTGGACGCTTCCCCACTTGTTGAAGGTGGAGCTGATCTACCAGGCGCACCTGGCGGTACTGATCTACTGGGCGGTGCTTGGCGTATCGCGGGGCGCGGATTCGCACCGCCGCCTGCGCGACGAACGCCTGCGCTCCACCCAGCTCGAACAACAGCTGACGCAGACCCAGCTGCAGGCCCTGAGGGCGCAGCTGCAACCGCACTTCCTGTTCAACACGCTCAATGCGATCTCCGCGCTGGCGCTGAGCGACCCGCCGCTGGCGCGGGTGATGATTTCCCGCCTCGGGGATTTCCTGCGCCTGACGCTCGAGGACGACCAGCAGCAGCACGTGCCGTTGCGCCGGGAGCTCGAGTTCCTGGATTGCTACCTGGGCATCCAGCGCGTGCGTTTCGGCGACCGGCTGGTGACGGACTTTGCCATCGACCCGGATACGCTCGATGCCTGCGTGCCGCACCTGATCCTCCAGCCCCTGGTGGAAAATGCCTTGCAGCATGGACTTCTGCGGCTTGCCGAAGGCGGCACCCTGCGCGTGGCCGCACGGCGCGACGCCGATAACCTGCACCTTACCGTCGAGGACAACGGCCAGGGACTTGCGCCCGGCGCCATCCGCGAAGGTGTGGGATTGGGCAACACGCGGGCGCGCCTGGAGGCACTGGGCGGTAGCGCACTGGGGCTACGCAAGCGCGCCGATGGCGGCACCTGTGTCGAGGTGAGCCTGCCCTATCGGGCTGCCAGTGCATGACCCCGCTGCGCTGCCTTCTGGTCGACGATGAAATGCTCGCTCGCCTGGCCCTGCGCCAGGCGCTGGAGAAGCACACGGATATCACCGTGGTAGGCGAGTGCGGCAATGCCGAGGAAGCGATCCTTGCCGTCGACCGCCTGCATCCGGACCTGGTCTTCCTGGATATCCATATGCCGGGCATGGACGGCCTGGAACTGGCATCGCGGCTGCCCGCGGGTGCGCTACCGTGGATCGTCTTCGCCACCGCGTACGACAGCCATGCGTTGCGCGCCTTCGATGCCGGCGCCATCGACTACGTATTGAAGCCCATCGACCAGGACCGCTTCGATCACTGCATCGCGCGCCTGCTGCAGCGGTGGCGGCAGATGGAAGCACCGCCCACGCGCTTCCATGCCCTCGCCACCGCGGCGCGCCGCATGAGCGTACGCGTGGGCGAGCATCACCGGGTGATCCGCATCGCCGACATCGACTACGCGTGCGCCGAAGGCAACTACGTGGCCCTGCACGTGGGCGGGGAGTCGATCCTTCACCGCGAATCGATGAAGAACCTGGAGCTCGAGCTTGGGCCCCAGCAGTTCCTGCGCATCCACCGCCGGACGCTGGTGAATATCGACCGCGTCCGCGAGGTGCATCCGCTTTTCCATGGCGATGCGGAGATCGTGCTGCGCGACGGCACCCGGCTCACCCTGAGCCGACGGTTCCGGGACGCCGCCAAGCCGGTGCTTGGCTTGCGCTAGGGGTTTCCTGGACCCATTCGGGCACAGGTGCCGCGGACCGTTCGTTCCCACTTCAGTGCCGTTCGTCGCGCCTTCGGCGCCATCCATCCCAAACGGGGTGCCCCCGGTTTGCCGGCAGGACTAATGTCCTGGCTGACCGAAGAGGAGTGACCCGTCATGCGCATTCGTCTTAACCCCATAGCCTGCCAATCCATCGTGCTAGCCGTCTGCCTCGGCATGCCGATGCCGCTGATCGCCTCCCTGGCCAACCATACCAATGCATTGCCCCAGGCCGAAGCGACCACTACCAGCCCCGCCACCACTGCCGCCGCGGAAGCCACGCCAGCGCCCGTGCTCGGGAGCGCCATCTTCGATACCCGCGTCATGACCACGGGCTCCATCGTCGGCTGGTAGTCGCAACGTCTCTAGGAGCCGACGCCGTTATGGGTTCCGATCCACCATAGATTGCCTTGGGGATCCCGAAGCCCAGCACTTCTATCCCCATACGGAAGGTCGCGTGGCTCAACCACGCTGCTGGCGCCAGCCGTCAGGCCTTTGCGGAATGTTTCGTCCACATCGGGCACGTATACGTGGATCGAGGCGGCCATCGGGGAAGGGCGCTCGCCGATCATGATCACCGAGTCGTCCATCCGTACTTCTGCGTGCTTGATCGAGCCATCGGGCGCCGGGATCCGAAGAAGCTCGACGGCGCCGAATGTGGCATGCAGGAAGTCCAGCATGGCCGCGGCGTCCGCCACCAGCAGAAAGGGCGAGACGGCGGGATGGGATGCAGGTTTGAAGTCAGTGGTCATGATCATATGTCACGGTTGGCAGGATCCTGGATTTTTCAATCCAGCGTCTTTGATTGCCATGGGCTTGAAGTCATTCAGTGGCCGCACGGCAGCTTCTCGTTAAGATGAGTGTCCTGATCCCGGACACCAGAACGAGCCGCGCATGACCCCCCAGAACCTCTATCCGATCGGCAGTCCCGGCGTGGCCTGGGGTCCGGCGGAGACGGCCGAATGGCTTTCCCGGCAAAGCCGCCAGCGCAGCTACGAAGAGGATGTGCTGGGTGCGGTCGATGCGCTGCGGTCGCGCTTTGATGTGGTGGAGTACGGACAGCTTGATTACAGCCCGGATCGTTATCCGCTAGTAGCCATCAAGAGCCGAGCCTGGCGCGACGATTTACCCGTGGCCCTGGTGACGGGTGGCGTGCATGGCTATGAGACCAGCGGCGTACACGGCGCATTGCAGTTTATCGACCAGCAAGCGTCGGCGTATGAGGGCAAGATCAACCTGATCGTTGCGCCGTGCATCAGTCCATGGGCCTACGAGCGCATCCATCGCTGGAACCCGGAGGCGGTGGATCCCAATCGTTCATTCCGCCCGAACAGCCCGGCGCCGGAATCCGCGGCACTCATGCGCCTGGTCGAACCCTTCGATGTGCTTGTGCACATCGATCTGCACGAGACGACCGATACCGACGAATCGGAATTCCGTCCGGCATTGGCGGCGCGGAACGGCATGGCTTTCGAGCCGGGCACGATTCCCGACGGCTTCTATGCGGTAGGCGATACGGAGAATCCGCAGCCGGCGTTTCAGCAGGCCGTCATTGCAGGGGTGGCGAAGGTCACGCATATCGCGCCGGCCGACGAGAGCGGTCAGATCATAGGGTCGCCTGTGGTGGCTCCCGGGGTAATCAACTATCCCTTGAAGAAGCTCGGGTTGTGCGCGGGTATGACCAACGCACGCTACACCACCACCACCGAGGTGTATCCCGATAGTCCGCGTGCCACGCCGGAGCAGTGCAACGCGGCTCAGGTGGCGGCGGTGTGCGCGGCGCTGGATTTCGTCCTGGCGCACGGATAGCGTGTGATGGTAGGGCTCTAGACCCTCCAGTACGCCAAGGCAACCGCCACCTGAACGAAATCACGATCTCTCAAGATCCGTCGTCAACATGAACATACGTTCCGCGTTTTCCTTCGGACGGGCCCGCAAGGCGCCGTGCATCCATCCCCTTCCAAGGAATTTGCCATGCATGACAAGTCCAGTCGTTACCTGATGCTGCTGGCCCTGACGACGGCCGCCACGTTTGTCTCGTTCGGGAGTTTTGCGCAATCCGTACCGGATCACCCGCGCGTGAACGAAGTGAACGCCCGTACGAACAATCAACAGAACCGCATTGCCAACGGTGTAGCAAACGGGACGATGACCAAGGGCCAGGCCGCGCGCGACGAAACGCGCGATGCCAATATCGCGCAGCGCGAGAGTGCCGACGAGGCCAAGCACAACGGGCACCTGACGAAGAAAGAGCAGACGAACCTGAACCGTGCGGAGAACCGCAACAGCCGGAAGATCTATAACCAGAAGCACTGACGAGCTGGTTACTCCACCGTGTACAACATGCGTTCTGGCGGCGTCTCGCTCACGTTGTCGCGAAGCCGCAAGAAGCGGTCCGAGCGCCAGAACGCCTTCATCGATACCGGCTCGATGCTGTCCAGCGCATAGTCCGTGCGCCCACTGACCAGCATCGCGGTCATCGCCTGGAGAATCGGCCAGGCAGGCAACATTTCTTCGACGAAGAGAAACTGGCCTGCCTGGTTGACTTCAAGGAAGTGGAATCCGCCGTCCTTGTCGACCACCAGGTCAATGCAACCGAAGACAATGCCCAGCTCCGCCATCAGCGCGCGCAGGCGTTCCTCGAGGGAGCTTGGCAGATCGATGCCTTCGGCTCGTAACTCGGGATTGCCGGTATGTATTCGCCAGTCCACGAAGCCTCCGCTTGAGGCCTTGCGCAAGGCCAGGGAAAACATGCGGTCGCCGATGACGGTGACGCGCACGTCACAGGCTTTTTCGATAAAGCGTTGGTAGATACCGGGACATATGGCGATGGCTTCGGCGGGCAACTCGCTGTCGCCGTCCAGCAATGTCACGCCGACCGCATGCATTCGGCCATTGCCGCGCTCCTCCCAGTGGTGGACCAGGAAGCTCTTGAAGACAATGCGACCCCAGCGGGCGCGTAGCGCGTCGACCTCCCTGGCGTCGGTGGTCACTACCGTCTCTGGAAACGGGATGCCCAGGCGGCGACAAACACTCAGCTGCACCAGCTTGTTTTCTGCATTCCTCGCTGCCTCCATCGGATTGACCCAAAGCGGGTGCGAGAACGCGCTGCCTAGGCTGAACACGCTGCGCTGGAACATCTTCCATTCCCAGGCGGCGAAGTTGCGGTCGGCTTCCGCGCAATGCGGCTGGGGTTCTTGCAGACGTCGGTTCCAAACCGCGCCGATCCGTTCGGCGGGGCTGCGCAACGACTCGATGTCGGCGTCGATATGGAAGCTGTAATGCGCCCCTGGTGCCGTCGGTAGTGCCGGCCACCAAAGCGGATCAACCCCTTGCTTTTCGATAGCCCAGGCAAGCGCACATGCATGCGGATCGCTGTGCGGCGCGAGGATGAGCGGACGCAGCCCCATGGTAGCTCCTGCAAAAATGAATGCGCCCCGCGGTGAGCGGGGCGCAAGTGAGTCTGGTCGGATCAGCCGCCGATGATGCCGATTTCCGGTTCAGGTCGATCCGGATCGGTGTAGATCGTGAGGAATACATTGCCTCGATTCTCTTCCTTCAGCGCGGGAGTGACTTCCGTGGCATGGACGCGTGCAAACGCACGAGGCGTTGAAGAATCATGGGACGGCGAAGTGTTGCTGGTCATGGCAAAACATCTCCTTTTGGGGATCGCACGTTGGGTCGATCTACGGCCACGCCGATGCACGGCGTGACAAATCGATACTAGGAGTTACTACGCGCCTGATCGTCGATCGCGTCACACACCGCGCATTCGGCAATTTTTTGCGTAGTGCCCTAAGCTGTTCTTCCTTATTTGTTTTCAGAATTCTTGCCGGAAAAGCTTGGCGAAAGAGTACATTTCCAAATGACCTCACTAGGGGTCAGAGTCATAGTGCCCGCCGCGCATGAGACCCAATCGCTAGGGGTCAGAGTCATTAACTGACCAGATGCCAAAGCATCGCCTGATGTGCAATGTCGGCACGAACGGTGAATCTGAAGCGCCCTGCCAAGGACGCAGTGACGATGCCGCGCCAGCCCCGGCTTTTCTACGACCATGTTCCCCAGCACGTCATCCAACGAGGGAATAACCGCCAGCCTTGCTTTTTTGCCGATAGCGATCGACACCTTTACCTAAAAATGCTCAGTGAGGCCTCTCAAGCCAACTCATGCACGGTGCATGCCTACGTGTTGATGTCCAACCATGTGCATTTACTGATCACCTCAGAGCATCCGTGCAACATTCCGAAGATGATGCAAACACTCGGCAGGCGCTACGTCTACTACATCAACAAGACCTACAAGCGCTCCGGAACCCTTTGGGAGGGGCGCTATAAGGCCTGCCTGGTCGGTGATCCCCGTTATGTCCTTACCTGCTACCGATACATCGAACTCAACCCAGTCCGGGCGAATCTGTGTTCGTGGCCAGGCGCCTATCGCTGGAGCAGTTTCAGGGAGAACGCTCTGGGCGAATCTCGCGCCCTCATCACGCCTCACATCGACTTTCTATCGTTAGGAACCACCGATGACGTTCGACGCGCGCGCTACCTGGAATTGTTCGAACATGCGATGGATGCTCAATCCGTAGACGACTTGAGGTCGCACACCCAGCAACAGCGCGCCTACGGACCACCAGATTTCCAGGCCGTACTGGAACAACGCCTGGGCCGCCCGGTTGCCGTTCGTCCGCAGGGATGGCCAAAGCGATCGCGCTCCGGCCAGCCCTAAATCAGGGCGCGCGATCCACCTATATGGACTCTGACCCCCTAGTGAGAAAGCTGGGGCCTATGACTCTGACCCCTAGTGAAGACCCCTAGTGAGAGGGTTGGGCACGGACTCTGACCCCTAGTACCGGTGGCGGCGGTGTTTGCGGCGCTGGATTTTGTTTTGGTCAAAAAGTGACCATCGAACGTGGCGGAGACCTTCTTGGTCCACTTCCAGGTTCGCCCGTAACCGAAGGCACGTCCCGCTTCCTGTAAAAATTACAGATAAACCAATGCTTTACCAAATTGGTAACGCGTTGGCAGGAGCTATGCATACAAAAACGCAGGGAGCAGGACGGGGTTTGAGGGGTTTCAACTTCCGCCGAAATCGGCCGATAGACCTAAACGTTTGTAATACTTGCGTTAAATAACCCTGTTAAATTAGGATTAATCCTGCACTCATCATGACGATGTAAGATCTTTTAGACGCATCGTTAACGATAGTCTGCTAAATAGCTGAAATATATAACTATGTTCACTTCCGCCTTCATTCTGCTGTCGATCGTCCTCGCTGCCTTTGCAGCGCTGTCGATCCGTCGCATCCCGGAAGGCCAGGTGCATAGCCTCTATCGTTTGGGCAAGCCCGCCCGCCTGTTGGGCGCTGGTACCCACTTCGTGCTGCCACTGATCGACCGCGTGGTGCACAAGATCCAGCTCGGCGGCCAGACCCTGAAGTTCACCGACCACGTCGAGGCCGACACGGCCGTGCGTGATGTCGAGGGCACGGTGTACTGGCAGGTGCTAGAGCCCGAGCGCGCCGATTGCGTCATCGACCAGGCCGACGAACTCATCCGCGAGCGCCTTCGCGATGCCCTACGTACCGACGCCGCGAACGATGCCGACTTCCGCGCCATGAACGCCCGTCTGAAGCTGGCCGCAAACGCCTTCCTGCGCGAGCGCGGCATGCTGGTGACCCGCGTCGACCTCTCGATCGCCTGATCGCAGCGTGGCGTAGACGGGGTCAGAGTCATTACTCTGACCCCCCAACCGATTCACCCTGGCAAGACCCCCATGGAAAACCGCGACGCGCTACGGCGCCTGCTCGAACAAGGCGTGGCCGCGCTCGGCCAATCGCTGGCGCCCGCCACGGTCGAGGCCCTGCTGGACTACCAGGCCCTGCTGCAACGCTGGAATGCCGCGTACAACCTGACCGCGGTGCGCGACGCCGAGGGCATGGTCACACGGCACCTGGTGGATTCCCTGGCCATCGCCCCATACGTCACCGGCCAGACGCTTGCGGACCTGGGCACCGGCCCAGGCCTGCCGGGCATCCCCCTGGCGCTGCTGGCACCGGAGCGCACCTGCCTGCTGGTGGATTCCAACGGCAAGAAGGTCCGTTTCCTGCGCGAAGCCATCCGCAGCTTGGGCCTGGGCGGCCGGGTCACGGCCACCCAGCAACGGGTGGAAGACGTCGAGGGCATGTTCGACTGCATCACCGCGCGGGCCTTCGCCTCCCTGGCCGACATGCTGGCCTGGGGCGGCCATCTGCTGGCCCCGGGCGGCACCTGGCTGGCGATGAAGGGAAAATACCCGGCCGAAGAACTGCCAGGGGTACCGGCAGGTTTCACCGTGCAGGCCGTCGAAAGGCTCGCCGTGCCCGGCGCGGACGGCGAACGCCACCTGGTGGTGCTCCGCCGCGCCTGAAAACCTTGCGGCGATGGTAACCTAGCCCACTTTCCGCGCACGGTTCCCTCGAGCATGGCCCGCATCATCGCTGTCGCCAACCAGAAAGGCGGTGTCGGCAAGACAACCACATCCGTGAACCTTGCCGCCGCGCTCGCCGCGGCCAAGCGCAAGGTATTGCTGGTGGATCTCGACCCGCAGGGAAATGCCACCATGGCCTCCGGCGTCGACAAGCGCGCCGCCAAGCCCAATGGCTGCGAGGTGCTGCTCGATGAAGTGGCGATCGAAGACGTGATCGTGCGCACCGAAGCCGGTTACGACCTCATGCCCGGCAATGGCGACCTCACCGCCGCCGAACTGAAGCTGATGGACGCGATCGCCCGCGAGACGCGCCTGAAGGACCAGCTGGCCAAGATCACCGGCAACTACGACATCATCCTGGTCGACTGCCCGCCCTCGCTGCACCTGCTCACGCTCAATGCGCTGGCGGCGGCCGACGGCCTGCTTATTCCGGTGCAGTGCGAATACTTTGCGCTTGAAGGCCTGTCGAGCCTGCTCGACACGGTGAAAGCGGTGCGCCAGCGGCTCAATCCCAAGCTCGAGATCGAAGGCCTGCTGCGCACCATGTACGACGTGCGCAACAACCTTGGCAACGAGGTATCGGCGCAGCTCACCCAGCACTTCGGTGACAAGGTGCTGCGCTCGATCATCCCGCGCAACGTGCGCCTGGCCGAGGCGCCCAGCCACGGCCAGCCGATCCATCTGTACGACCGCGGCTCGCGTGGCGCCATTGCCTACATCGGCCTTGCCGGCGAAATCATCCGCCGCGAGCGCAACGGCGGCAGCGAGCCGTCCGGCGCGGCGCTGGTCGTCGACGCCGGCCCCGACGCGGCGGCAAGTTAAGGAGATTCCATGGCGGCGAAGAAACGAGGACTCGGGCGCGGTCTTGACGCCCTGCTCGGCAACGACGACACCGGGCATTCGGTGATCGAGCAGGAAGGCCAGTTGCGGATGATCCCCGTCGGCAACATCCAGGCCGGCAAGTACCAACCCCGCCGCCACTGGAACGACGAAGCCCTCGACGAACTGGCGGCTTCGATCAAGGCGCAGGGGTTGATCCAGCCCGTCGTGGTTCGCGCCATCGGCAAGGACAAGTACGAACTGATCGCTGGCGAGCGCCGCTGGCGCGCGGCACAGCGCGCCCAGCTGAGCGAAGTGCCGGCCATCGTCAAGGATGTTCCCGAACAGTCAGTGCTGGCCATGGCCCTGATCGAGAACATCCAGCGCCAGGAGCTGACCCCGCTGGAGGAAGCCCAGGCCCTGGGTCGCCTGATCGACGAATTCGACCTCACGCACCAGCAGGCCGCCGATGCCGTGGGCCGCTCGCGCGCCTCGGTGTCGAACCTGCTGCGCCTGATGGAACTGCCTGCCTCCATCAAGCAGATGCTCGACGAGGGCAAGCTGGAAATGGGCCATGCGCGTTGCCTGCTTACCCTGCAGGCCTCCATCGCCGAACCGCTGGCCCTGGAAGCGGCGCGCAACGGCTGGACGGTCCGCGAGCTCGAAGAGGCCGCACGCCGCGCGCAGACGGCACCGGTGGGCAAGGCAAAGACCGCCGCCACCACGCGCGACCCGAACGTCGCCAACCTTGAGCGCGAGCTGGCCGAACGCCTGGCCGCGAAGGTGGAAGTGGCCCAGGGTCGTGGCGGCAAGGGGAAGCTGGTTATCCACTTCCACAGCAACGACGAGCTCGAAGGCATCCTAGGCAAGATTCGCTAGCCCGATGTAAGGTTTTCCCCATGGCCCCGGTCTCCAGGAAGGTGAATCCGAAACAGCGCCAGTACGAAGCCATGGTTCGCGCCTGTAGCAGCGATCTGTATCGCTTCGCCTTCTGGCTCTGCCGGAACGATGCCCTGGCCCAGGATCTGGTCCAGGAAACCCTGCTGCGCGCGTGGAAGAACATTGACGCCCTGCGCGAAGCCGACGCAGCCAAGCCGTGGCTGTTCACCATCCTGCGGCGCGAACATGCGCGGATCTACGAGCGCAAGCAGTTCGACACCGTGGAAGTGGACGACACCCTGCCCGACGACTCTGCCTGGACCAGCCCCGAACGCAGCAACGATGCACTGGCCGTGCGCGAAGCCATGATGAAACTTCCCGGCAAATATCGAGAACCGCTGGCCATGCAGGTGCTTGGCGGGATGAACTGCAATGAGATCGCCGAGGAAACCGGACAGGCTGCCGGCGCCGTGATGACGCAACTATTCCGCGCCCGGCAGAAGCTCAAGAGCCTCTTGCAGGGCGGCGCCGCGGCGCAGGGGGTGCCATGAATCACCTGGACTTCCGCCGCCGGATTGCCACCGAGCCGATGTCGCACGACGCCGACCTCCTGGCCCACCGCGACAGCTGCCCCGAGTGCATGGCGGTATGGCAGCGTGCACAGCGCTTCGAGCACGTGCTGGGCGAGGCCATGGCCGTTCCCGTGCCGCAGGGCCTGACCGAGCGCGTCCTGCTGGCCCAGGCCACCGCCGAGCGCCGCCGCCACGGCTTCCGCCGCCGTACCTGGATGGCGATGGCGGCCAGCGCGGTGTTTGCCGTGGCCATCGGTGGCTTCGGCTGGAACTACGCCGACGCCCACAGCCTGCCCGCCATGGCGGTGGCGCACATGCCCTACGAGATGAACTCCCTGGCGATGACCACCCCGGTGGCCGACCAGGATATCGAGGCGGGCTTCGCCGGCCGCGGCGTCCGTTTGCGTGGGCCGATGCCCACGGATGTCACCTACGTCCACGAGTGCATGGTGGGAGGCGAGGCAGCGGTACACCTGGTCACCCGTGCCGGCACCGACAAGCCCGTGGTGGCCCTGTATATCCCCGGCCGCAAGGGCGACAACCGCAGCGACTTCAGCCGGGGCGGCTGGAAGGGCCGTGACGTGCCCATGGCCGGCGGCACCCTTGTGCTGCTTTCGCGCGACGCGAGCATGGATGCCCTGGACCGGGCCGAGGGCTCGTGGCAGCGCGCCATCGACGGCGTGGGCGGGAACAGCGTGGTTTCGCTCTGAGGGGCCCAGTTGCGCGATAATGCGCGACCCGCCTCTCTTGGGATCGTCCGATGCCCCAGCTCGCCGTCGTCGTGCCCGTGTTCAACGAGCGTGACAACATCCCGCCGCTGCTGGCCGAGATCGCCGCGGCGCTGCGTGGCAACGTCGACTACGAAGTAATCTACGTCGACGACGACTCCAGCGACGACAGCCTCGCCGTGCTCCAGGCGGAAAAATCCCGCCACCCGGAATTGCGCATCATCCACCACGTCACCCGCAGCGGGCAGAGCACCGCGGTGTGGAACGGCGTGCGCGCGGCGAACGCACCGTGGATCGCCACGCTCGACGGCGACGGCCAGAACGATCCGGCCGATATTCCCAAGCTGTTGGCGGCGCGGGGCACGGCCAAGCCGCAGGTGCGCCTCTTCGCCGGCTGGCGCACCACGCGCCGCGACAGCTTCAACAAGCGCATCTCATCGAAGATCGCCAACGGCGTGCGCTCGCGCATGCTCCGGGACGACACGCCGGATACCGGCTGCGGGCTGAAGCTGTTCGAGCGCGAAGTGTTCCTGCGCCTGCCCTACTTCGACCATATGCACCGCTACCTGCCCGCGCTGGTCAAGCGCGCCGGGTTCGAGAGCGTGAGCGTGCCGGTGGGCCACCGCCCCCGCACGATGGGTACCTCGAAGTACGGCATGCTCGACCGCCTGTGGGTGGGCCTGGCCGACCTTCGCGGCGTGGCCTGGCTGATGCGCCGGGGCAAGGTCACCGATACACGCGAGCTCTAAGCCCAACATCGCAACAAGGCCGCTACAACAGCGACGCACCCGACCCAGTCGGCTCACGATCATGCGTGAGCAAGCGGTCGGCTTCGGCCAGCTGGATGGCAGGCGCCCAGCGGTCAAGCTGCTGCTTCGCCCGCATGCGGCCCAGTTCGATCAGTTCCTTGGCCCGATAGAACTCATAAGCCAGCGACACGTTGCGCGGGATCTCGATCAATAGATCGGGCGGGTAGGCGGCCAGGCGCAGCCGGGCGAGGTTCGCCTGCATCAGGTCCATCGCCTGGTTCAGCAGTTCCATCGCCCCTGGCGTGCGCGCTTTGACCTGGCTGTGCGGGATCACCTTGTTCAACATGTCGCCGATGCGCTTGCGGTAGCCGGATTCTTCGTCCTGGCGGATTTCCTTGTCGCGCTCGGGGGTGGGTGGCTCGGCCACGCCATCCACGCTCACCGCGATCACGTAATCGGCCGGCTCGCGAAGGAGTGGCATCACCGGCAGCGGATTCATCAGGGCGCCATCCACCAGGCGGCGGCCGTCCTGCACGTGCGGACGGAACACGGTGGGGATGGCAATGGAGGCGCGGATCGCATCAAAGAGTGGTCCTCGCGTGAGCCACACCTCGCGCTCGCGGTCCAGGTCGGTCGCCACCGCGGTATAGGCCAGGGGCAAGGACTCGATGTCCATCTCGCCGATCAATTCGCGCAGCGCGCCCATCAGCTTGTCGCCCTTGATCAGGCCGCCGCCGGAGAAGGTCCAGTCAACCATGCGCAGTACGTCCATGCGCGCCAGGCCCGATACCCAGTCGCGATAGACGTTGAGCTTGCCCATGGCATAGATGCCGCCGATCAGGGCACCCATCGAGGTGCCGGCGATGGCGGTGATTTCGAAGCCGCGCGCTTCGATCTCCTCGATGGCGCCAATGTGCGCCAGGCCCTTGGCGCCGCCGGCACCCAGCGCCAGCGCAATGCGGGGACGGCGCGGCGAGCCGCTGTCGGCGGGCACCGCTCCTGTTTCTGCGATTTCAGTCATCGATACGTCAGGCTGGTTGTTGCTGGTAACCGGTAAGGGCGAGCTGGAGCATGATCTTCATCTCCTCGCGAAGCGGGAGCGGACCGACGATTTCGGCGTCAGGCCCGTATTTGAGCACGTCCATCAACAATTCCCGCGAGTTTGAATAAGGTACCTTCAACTCGTAGCGGCCGTCGGGCAGCCATTCGCCACGCTGCTGCGAGTGCCAGTGCTCGTCGGCCACCCAGCGCGCGGCATGGGCGGAGAAGCGGATCGTGGCCCACGCCTTGGGCTTGCCGGCGAAGATGCCGTAGCTGGAGGCCAGCATCTCATTGAGTTCGGCTTCGCCCACGTCGTTGGCCGCGGTGTCCTGCACGCGCGGGTCGACGATACGGTCCACGGCAAAGCTGCGCAGCGCCTCGCGGTCGTGGTCCCAGGCATCGAGGTACCAGTTGTCGCGGTAGTGGGTAAGCCGCTGCGGCGATACCGTTCGGCGCGAGTCGGCGTTGGTGGTGCGCGCCTTGTAGCGGAAGGTGATGCGCTTTCGCTCGAGCGTGGCGCCGGCAACGATGCGGAATGTCTGCTGGTCCATCGTGCGCGCACCCCAGGAGATCACCCGGATGCGGTCCACCGGTAGCGACTTGCCGCTGCCATGGTCGGACAGCAGGCGCTCGATGCGCGTTTTGAATGGCGCCAGCGCGTTGGCCAACACGCCGGGGTCCGAACGGCCGATCAGCTCGTTCAACGCCAGCAGGGCGGCCAGTTCGTCCGATGTCAGCCAAAGGCCTGGAAGCTCGAAGCTGTCGCCCTCGCCCACCTCGTAACGGAAGGCAGCCTGTTCGCCAGGTGCGCTCTGCACCGGCGCGCCCAGGCCATCCCGAAGGAAAGCCACGTCGCGGTAGAGCGTGGCCCGGGAGCACTGCAATTCGTCCATCAACCGCGGTAGCGGCACCGGGTAATGGGCCGACTTCAATAGGCGGTGGAGGGTAAGAATGCGCTCGTAGCGGTCCATGTTCGTCGCCGTGAAGTGGGGGCAGGGCGCCCATTGCACAGCTTGCCACGGCTGGCGTGTCTTCGGCATGAGGCCAAATGGCGTTTGCTTCCGGACGCGGCAAGGATAAAGATAGCCGATCATGCGGCCTCCCCAGCCGTACCTTCCCTTCAGCCAGACATGGAATCCCCCATCCATGGCCGACCGAACGTTGACCTCCCAGCGTCCGCTGGATACGGCCAGCATCCCGCTGACCGGCGTCGTGCTGTCTGTGCTGGCCACGGCCGGCTACGGGTTATGGCTGCTGATGGGCGTGGCGCTGGCGGCCGGGGTCTATGTCGACGGGCGGGGCGAAGTACTTGCGCCCTTGCTCGCCGGCCTGGTGCTGGTTTCCGGCGGCCTGATCGCCAGTTGCCTGCGCGTGCCCGGCGCGCGCCTCTGGCACGGATGGGAACCCACGCAGGGTAGCCTGCCCACCATCGAGGGCCTGGTGGCCATGGGGGCCTACCTGCCGATGCTCGCCGTGGCGGGGCTGGCCCGCGGCAGCAACGATTTCTGGGCCACCCGCCTGGCCGGCTTGGCGCTGGCCGCGCTTTGCCTGGCCACCCTGCTGCAATCCGCGCGCAATGCCTGCCGCCGTGATGGCATGCGCCCGCCCATGCCCATCCTGCTCCCCTTGGCCAAGCTGGTGGCGGCATTGCTGGCCGGCGGCCTGTGCCTGTGGTTGTGCATGGTGCTGGACAGTGCCGAGCATGGTGAAGGAAATGTGTACGTGGCCCGGGTCTTCGTGCTGGTCGCGGCACTGGCCTCAGGCCTCCTGGATAGTCTTCGCTGGCGGGCTCTGTCCCACGGCCCGATTGGCCGTCTGGACGCCCCGACGGCCGAACCTGTGGCCTCCCAAGGCCGCCTGACGGCCGCGGTGTTGGGGGTGGGCGTCCCCTGCGTGCTGGCCGCGGTGGGCTCAGGCGCCCTGGAGGCCGGTGCCGCTGCCATGGCGGCGTTAAGCTGTGTCATAGGACAATGCCTGGGACAACGGCTCTTTTGCGCGGCGCATGCCCGCATCCGCCTCGGCTGATTTCCCCTGAAAGCCCCGTGTGCCGGCCCGCTTGGCCCCGGCTCGTTGACCCCCTGTAACCCACAACTACTTCGGACCGACGATGAAAAAAATTCCCCTCGCCACGATATTGCTTGCCGCGTCCTGGGGCGTGCACGCCCAGACCATCGATTCCACCCTGCCGCCGCCGCCCGCGGTCACCGATTCCACCGGCGCTGCCAATGGCGGCTGGACCGGTTCGGGCGAATTCGGCTTCGCTTCGGCGCGCGGCAATTCGCGCACCGAGAACGCCAACGCCAAGCTTGGCCTGGCGCAGGAAAACGAGTACTGGAAGAACTCCTTCTACCTTAACGGCCTGCGCTCCAAGGGCGATGTTTCCATCGTCGACTCCAACGGCAACACCATCGACAAGTTCGGCACCACCGCCAACCGCTACGATTCAGGCGCCTCGGTGGGCTACAAGTTCGACCCGCGCAGCTACATCGTGGGCGCGGCGCGCTATGAGCACGACGACTTCGGCGCCAACATCTGGCAGGGCATTGTCTCGATCGGCTACGGCTACATCGCGCTGAAGAACGACCGCACCGAGCTCTCCTTCGAAATCGGCCCCGGTTACAAGGAATACCAGCCGACCAAGTCGGAGGTGGACACCAACGGCGACGGCATCGCCGACACCACCCTGCGGCCCGATCGCAAGAACGAAGTGGTGGCGCGTGGCCTGATCAACGCCAAGTACCGCCTTACCGACAACACCTCGATCGAAGACACGTTCCTGACGGAAGCGGGTTCGCAGAACAAGTACTACCAGAACGATCTCGGGTTCTCGGTGAGCATGACCAAGAAGCTGGCGCTGAAGCTCGCCTACCAGGTGCGCTACAACAGCGACACCCAGCCGGGCACGCAGTCCACCGATACGCTGTACACCACCAACCTGGTCTACAACTTCTAAAGCTATGCCTGGTGGCCGGCGTGCGGAGCGAGCAACTCGTCCGCGCCGGCCTCGCGCAGCATCCGCGCTACTTCCTGGCCCAGGGCGACGGGAACGTCCGTTGCGCTGTCGGCGGTGGCGCGCAGGATGCGTCCGGAGTGGACGTCGCCGACCAGGCCGTGCAGGGTAAGACCGTGCTCGGCCACCACGCACCATGCCGCTACCGGCACGCTGCAATTGCCGCCGAGCTGTTCGTTCATCGCACGCTCGGCGGTTACCGCGATACGCGTTTCTTCGTCGTCCAGGACGCTCGTGAGGTCGCGTACGCGCATGTCGTCCTCGCGGATCTCGATGGCAATCGCGGCCTGGCCCGGAGCAGGCAGCCATTCGGGAGACGATAGCCGCGAACGGATGCGGCCGGCCATACCCAATCGCTCAAGGCCCGCGCAGGCAAGGATGATCGCGTCGTAGTGGCCGTCGTCGAGCTTGGCCACGCGCGAGTTAACGTTGCCGCGAAGGTCAAGCAGTTGCAGGTCGGGGCGCACGGCGCGCAGTTGCGACTGACGGCGCAGCGACGAGGTGCCCACGCGCGCGCCGTTGGGGAGGTCGGAGAGTTTTTCCGCCACGTTGCTGACGAAGGCATCGGCGGCGTCGGCGCGCGGCAGGATGGCCGAGAGCGCGAAGCCAGGTTCGAGCACCGCGGGAACATCCTTGAGCGAATGCACCGCGATGTCGGCGCGATGCTCGAGCATCGCCACTTCCAGCTCCTTCAGGAACAGCCCCTTGCCGCCGACCGTCGCCAGCGAGCGGTCGAGGATTTCATCGCCGCGGGTGGACAGGGGCACCAGTTCGACCACGAGGCCCGGGTGCGCCTGGCGCAGCAGGGCGGCCACGTGCTCGGCCTGCCAGAGGGCCAGGGCGCTCTTGCGCGTAGCGATGCGCAGTGTCTGGCTCATCGGCGGGTTCTCGATAAAGTGCAAGGGAAGGTTATTGTCCCGCAATCGGGCATCACGCGCAGCGCGGCGGGGTGCCGCCCTTTCTCGTTTCAGGTCTCCCGCAGGCGCTGGCGAACGGCCACCAGGTTGCGGCGGCTGACCTCGGGCATTGCATCGGTACCGGCCACGCGTGCGAGCACGCGGCCGTCGGCAAGCGTCTTCAGGCCCAGCAGGGCGTGCGCGGGCACCAGGCAGTTACGGTGCAGCCGGATGACCCGCTCGCCGAAGGCTTGCTCGATCTGCCGCAGGGACTCGTCCATCAGCCAGGTTTCGTGTTCCAGGTGGACCTCGACGTATTTTTCGTCGGCGACGAAGTACCGGACGGTGGCCAGATCCAGCCGTCGGCTTTCACTGCCACGGCGCACCAACAACGTATTGCCTTGCTGGGGCAACCCCTGCGTCATGCGTGCACGGGCCCGTGCCAGCGCCTCGGCCAGGCGTTCGCCTCGCACGGGCTTGAGAAGGTAGTCCACCGCGCCAAGCTCGAAGGCGCTGATGGCGTGTCTTTCATACGCCGTGCAGAAGATCACTTGTGGCGAGCCGGCGAGGCTGGCCAACCGTCGGGCGACGCCTTCACCGGTGAGCGCCGGCATCTCCACGTCGAGCAACAGGACATCCGGATGCAAGGTGGCGCAAGCGGACAGGGCCGATTCGCCATCGCCCACGCTACCGACCACGTCGATGTCGCGCATGTCCTTGAGCATCAGCTCCAGGCGCGCGCGCGCCAGGGGTTCGTCGTCAACGACCAGAACGCGCATGGCGGGGAGATCCGGGCAGATAGATGCTGACCACGAAGCGGCCATCGACCGGGCCGGCATCGACTCGTGCGGCGGTACCGAAATGGTGCGCGATGCGCTGGCGGACATTGTCCAGGCCGTGGCCGTGGCCCCCGCTGACCGGCGCGTCGTGCAACGGGTTGTCGATGCGCAATTCCACGCCGCCGCGATGGGCGTGCCCGCTGATGTTCACCGTGCCACCCTCGACGGAAGGTTGCACGCCGTAACGCACCGCGTTCTCCACCAGCGGTTGCAGCAACAGCCGCGGCATCGGGAAGGCCACCGGCAGATCGCCGATGTCGCGGCGGATGGTAAGCCGCGAGCCCAGGCGCAGTTGCTCGATGGCAAGGTAGCGGTCCACCAGTTGCAGCTCTTCGTACAAGGTACCTACTGCCGCCCTGTCGGCACCCAGCGCGGCCCGGAAAAGTTCGGCGAGGTTCTCGACGGTGCGCTCGGCGGCCGAGGGGTCCACGCGAACCAGGGCCGCCACGGTATTCATGCTGTTGAACAGGAAATGCGGGCGGATGCGCGCCTGCAGGGCATCGACCTGGGCCTGCGCCACCGCCGCCATGCGCGCCTGCCACTGTGCCACCACGTAGAAATAGCGCAGCAAGCCGGCGCCGAGCAGGGCGGTGACCGCCGTGCAACGACGCACGAAAGGCGCCGTCGACATGGGTGTCAGTCCCATGCCCAGCGAATGGTCCAGGGCGGCCACGATCATCGCCGCCACCGCCACCAGCACCACCAGAAGTACCCACACGCCGGCATAGGGAAAAAAGCCTGGAAGCCGTTCGAGCTGATCGCGCAGCTTGCACAACGCCAGCGTGGCCAGCGCCGCGATCCAGGCCACGAACAGCATGGCCACCGTGTAGTCTTCGATGCGCGCAGCCTCGCCTGGCGTGAGCCACATCAGGGTAACGGTCATCGCACCCACCAGCAGCAGGGCGAACAGTACAGGTAGGCTGCAGAAGTCGGGCAGGCCGACGCCCTGTCCGCGCAGTTTTTCGATAGCGTGGCTGGGATCGGGCATGGCGCGAGTATGCACGATGGCAGTGCAGGCGTCGTCAGTTTGCCAGGCGCTTGCCCAGCCATGCCCGAAGGTCGGCGATCTCGGGCGCGCACACCTGGTGCGCCATCGGATAGGCGTGCCACTCCACGTCGGCGCCGCCTGCCATCAGGATGTCGCGGGAAGCTGCGCCCAGCGGCAGCGGGATGACCGGATCGGCCGTGCCATGGCCCCAGAACACCTTCAAACCGGCGTTGGCCGGGTGGCTTTCCGCGGTCAGCGTATCGCGTAGCGGAAGATAGGTGGACAGTGCCACAAGGCCTGCCAGTCGTTCGCGATAACGCAATGCCGCCGACAGGACAACCGCGCCGCCCTGCGAGAAACCGGCAAGCACGATGCGATGTGCCGGCACGCCACGCTCGTTTTCGCGTGCGATCAGGGCCTCGACGGCAGCGATGGAATGCTCGATACCCGGCGCTCGCTGGCGGTCGGCTTCGTCGAAGCTCACGATGTCGTACCAGGCGCGCATCGGCATGCCGTTGTTGATCGTCACCGGACGCACCGAGGCATGCGGAAAGACGAAACGGAGCGGAGGCCAGGAAGGATCGACCAGCTCCGGGACGATCGGCGCGAAGTCGTTGCCATCGGCGCCCAGGCCGTGCAGCCAGATGATGGAATGCGTGGGGGCGGGGCCGGTTTCGTGTTCGACGGTCTCGGGGATCATGGGCGAGGGGGCAGCCTTGGGAACGGGCATGCTAACGCATCGACTATCCTAGGCGCCGTGATCTAAGACGCGGTGAAGGAACGGTGGCATGGCACGCATCGTCGTGGTGGGCAGCATCAACATGGACCTGGTCACGGTGACCGCACGTTTTCCCAGCGCCGGGGAAACCCTGATGGGCGAACGCTTCCTTACCGTGCCCGGCGGCAAGGGCGCCAACCAGGCCGTGGCCGCGGCTCGCCTGGGCGCACGCGTGTCGCTGGTGGGAGCGCTCGGCCGTGATGCCTTTGGTGACCAGCTATACACGGGCCTTCAACGTGAAGGCATCGACCTTGCCCATGTCAGGCGCCTGGACGATACAGAGAGCGGCACGGCGTCGATCACCGTGGCTGGCGGCGAGAACCAGATCGTGGTGGTCCCGGCTGCCAATGCGCGCGTCACCGCGGCCCAGGTGGAAGCCTCCGCCGGCGTCTTCGATGGCGCCGACGCCGTGCTGCTTCAGCTGGAAATCCCGATCGAGGCGGTGGAGGCGGCGGTCGGCATCGCCGCCGGGGCCGGCGTGCCGGTCATCCTGAATCCTGCGCCAGCGCAGCGCCTTCCCGCCGCGTTGCTCAAACGCGTGCGTTACCTCACGCCGAACCAGCACGAACTCGCCGGCGTACTTGGCGAAAGCCCCGACGGAGACTTCCGCGAGCTGATGGCGCGCGCGCCCTGCCCGGTAGTCCTTACCCGCGGCAGCGAAGGCGCGTGGTACCGCGACGGCGGCGAGCCGGTTCACCGGCCTGGCTTCAAGGTGGATGTCGTGGACACCACCGGTGCAGGCGATACCTTCAACGGCGCCATGGCAGTGTTCCTGGATCGCGGCATCGACGAAGCCGTACGCCTGGCGTGCGCCGCGGCGGCGCTTTCGGTATCGCGGCTGGGTGCCCAAGGCGGTATGCCGTCGTTACGTGAAACCGAAGCCCTCGCGTCCGCGCTAAAGTAACCGATTGCTTTCCAAGGACCACCTGATTTGTTCTCCCTGTGCTGGCGTTTCTTCCTTGCCGCGGTGGTCCTGACCACCGTCTGCCGTTTGGCTTTCTCTTTTTGGCAGGGTGCGCGCGTGCGCGCCGCCGGGGGCTTGTGGCCGGTGATGCGTGGGGGCTTGCGCATCGACCTGAGCTTCTTCTCGATGGTCGCAGGCTTTCCCTTCCTGCTCGCGCCGTGGCTCGGCGGCCTGCCGTGGGCGGTATGGATCGTCGGTGCGTGGTTCTCGGTGTGGTGGTGCATCGTGGTGTTGCTGGAGGTTTGCACACCGCAATTCATCATTGAATACGACACGCGGCCCAACCGCCTGTTCATCGAGTACCTGGGCAACCCCCGCGAGGTGTCCACGATGCTGTGGCGCGGCTTCAAGGCGATGTTGCTTGGCGGCCTGCTGGTCACGGTGTTGTTGTGCTGGGCCGGGCTTGCCTTCATCCACGGCGGTGGCCCGGACGCCGCGCTGGCCCTGTGGCAGAAAGCGGTGCTTACCCTGGTCTTGTTCGTGGTGTTGTTCGCGCTCGGCCGCGGCAGCCTTGGGCACCGGCCGCTCAATGCCGCACAGGTGGCTTTCTGCAGCGATGCGATGATCAACCAGTTGCCGTTGAACTCCGCTTTCGTGGTGGCCAACGCGATCATGGTGATGCGCAGCGACAAGCCCGCTTCGGCTGTTTATGGGCGGATGGCCGCCGACGAGATGCAGGCCACGGTGGCAAAAGCATGGGGTCGAGCCGATGGGGACTTGCAGCAACGCCAGGTGCCCAGCGTGAAGCGCGCGACCAAGCCAAACCTGGTAATCATCATCGAGGAAAGCCTGGGCGCGCAGTTCGTCGGTTGCCTGGGGGGTCGCGCCCTCACGCCCAGGCTCGATGCTCTTGCTGGCGAAGGCTGGTTGCTGGCCCGCACCTATGCCACCGGCACGCGTTCAGTGCGCGGTCTCGAGGCCGTGATGACCGGCTTTCCTCCGACGCCTGCCGAAGCGGTGGTGAAGCTTCCACGCAGCCAGCGGGATTTCTTCACCATCGCCGGCTTGCTGAAGCAGTTCGGCTACGCCTCGCGCTTCATCTACGGCGGTGAAGCCCACTTCGACAACATGAAGAGTTTTTGCCTGGGCAATGGCTTCGACGATGTGGTGGACCTGCCGAAGTTCGCGGTGAAGCCGGGCTTCGTTGGTTCATGGGGTGCTTCCGACGAAGACATGTTCAATGAGCTGCACCATCGGCTGATGGAGGATGGCGACACGCCGACACTCAGCGTAGCGTTCAGCGTAAGCAATCACACGCCGTGGGAATACCCCGCAGGCCGCATACCGATTAATGGGGATCCTGCCACGGTGGACAACACCGTGCGCTACGCGGATTGGGCCCTGGGCGAGTTCTTTGATCGCGCGAAGACGTCACCGTACTGGGAAAACACGGTGTTCCTGGTGGTGGCCGACCACGACGCCCGCGTGCACGGGGCGAGCCTGGTTCCCGTGCGTCATTTCCACATCCCGGCATTGATCGTGGGAAGCGGTGTTGCACTGCGCCGCGACGAGCGACTGGTGAGCCAGATGGATCTTCCACCCACCTTGCTTTCGTTGATGGGTATCGATTGCGTGCATCCTATGCCAGGCGCCGACCTTACCTCTCGCGACCCTGACCGTGCCGTGATGCAGTACAGCGATAACCAGGGTTACCTGAAGGGCGCGGATCTGCTGGTAATGCAGCCGGACACTGCGCCGGTGCAGTTCGCCTATGACAGGGCGAGTGAAACGATGACGCCAAAAGCTGTGGATCCGCTGCTTGCCCGCGAAGCGCTCGCCCAGGCGCTATGGGCCAGCGCGAGCTACATGGGCCAACGCTACCGGGTAAGTTTGGACCAGCCGCGGGTTTGATCCGTTGGCCAGACACTCAGCGGTAGATGAGGCGCCACGTGGGGATGTTTGTATCTGCCAGCGCCACGGTGGCTGGGTCGGTGACAGGTCCCGCCACCTCGGGCTTGGCACCCGGAGAACAATCCCTGGCATCAACGACGCGGTTGGCGACGGGGTGATACGTGCAGGTGGGAGCGACCACGGCGCCTCGAAAGGTGATGCGTCCTGCGTCGGTAGCCAGGGCGTAAAAGGCAACGGTCAAGATTAGCGGGTTCATGGTACACACTCGCGCGGAAGGCTTGAGTGTGTGTTGCTGAGCCTGTCTTGGCGCTCCGTGTTTACCTTAGCCTTGCGTGGCGTTCGTTCGGTAATTTTCGTAGGCGCGCAGGTGCACGGTTGCCGCCTCCAGTGTAGGTGCGTCAATGTTCGCAGACGCCGCGTGCCTGAGCAGGGTTCCGAGGATGTGCTCGCCTTCGGTGGGCGATCCCCGCTGGATGTCCCTGAGCATGGATGCCGTCAAGGTCGACCCTTTGGCGGACAGGAAACCGTCGGAACGCTGCCGCGCTTCGGCACGCGGGGAGAAGCCCTGCGACGCGGCCACCGCGGCGCATTCGCTGTAAAGCTTCAGGGCAAGTGCCATGCCGCCGGCCTGGATCACCTCTCCGACGGAAGCACGCATCAGGCAGTTGATCCCTGCGAGCGAGGCGATGAAGCACCATTTCTCCCACATCGCCAGCTGGATGTCATCCGATGCCTTGGCGGTGAAGCGTGTCTTGACCAAGTCGCTTTCGATGGCACTCACGCGCGCACTGCGAGAGCCATCGAGCTCGCCGAAACTCAGCAGGTCCAGGTCATTGTGGTGGTGTATATCACCCTCGGCATCCAGGCTCGCCGATATCACGCTTAGGCCACCGAGCACGTTGCGGACGTCGAAGCGCTGCTGCAGCCGTTCGATATGGTCCATGCCGTTCAACAACGGAATGATCGCCGTGCCGGCACCCACCGCCGGCGCGATCGCCTCCATCGCACTGTCGAGGTCATACGCTTTACAGCTGAGGATGATCGTGTCGTATGCCGCCTTGAGGCCATCGGCCTGGACCAGGGGCGGTTTGTCGATATGGATGTCGCCCTTCGGGCTGGTAACGCGCAAGCCTCGCTTGGCCAATGCCGTGGCGCGTCGTTCACGCACCAGGAACGTTGTATCCAAGCCCGCTTCGAGCATGCGGTCGCCGAAGAATCCGCCGAGGGCGCCGGCACCGAGGATGAGATAGCGCATGTCCATTCCTTATGGGAGCAAGGTGGTTATCGTAGCCCGCAATAGGCCGTTGCAAAACCGGGAATGTGTAGCCGTCGAAGCTCTTTGGAAGCGGGTTACTTTCCGATGCAGAACGATCCGAAAATGCTTCCCAGCAAATCGTCGGCGGTGTGGCTGCCCGTAATCTCGCCAAGGCTTGCCTGCGCAGCACGCAATGACTCTGCCGACAGTTCACCAGCTCGCGCGGCAAGCGCTTCGTCAGCATGCACAAGATGCTCAGCCGTGGCCTCAAGCGCCAGGACATGACGCCGGCGGGCGCTGAAGTTGCCATCGCCTTGTCGGAAACCTGCCAGTTCTCGCAAACGGGCGCGAAGTAAGTCGACGCCTTCGCCCGTAAGCGCTGATAGCGCGATGCGATCCTTTCCTTCGCTCGAAGCCGGATCAACGTCCAGCTTGTTCATTACCACGAGGCGGGCAACGTTCTCCGGGGCATCACCCAGTAGCGTCATGTCGTCTTCGACGCGCGATGCCGTCGTGACCAGCAACGCCACATCTGCCTTGCGCAAGGCGTCGTTCGCGCGCCTGACGCCTTCGCGTTCCACCACATCGTCGGTATCGCGCAGGCCTGCGGTATCGGCCAGTTCGATCACCATGCCATCAAGACTCACCAACTCGTGCACGATGTCGCGCGTGGTGCCGGCGATGTCGGTGACGATGGCACGTTCGCGTCCGGCCAGGGCATTGAGCAAACTGGACTTGCCCACGTTCGGCCGACCGACGATGGCAACGCTAAGACCGTCGTTCAGACGCACGCCACGACGGGTTTCGACCAGCAGATCATCAAGCGAGGCACGCAAGGCATCAAGCTGCCGCTGGATCACCGGATCGGCCAGGAAGTCGATTTCCTCCTCCGGGAAATCGATGGCTGCTTCCACATGCACGCGCAAATGGATCAGCTGTTCCTGGACAGCTTCGACCTTACGCGAGAATACCCCTTCCATCGAACGCATCGCCGCATGCGCGCCGGCACGCGATCGCGCGGCAATCAGATCGGCCACGGCTTCGGCCTGGGCCAGATCCAGCTTGCCGTTGAGGAACGCCCGTTCGGTGAACTCGCCCGCGCGTGCCAGGCGCGCGCCGAGCGTGCACACATGGCGCAGGAGTTCATCGAGCAGCACCATGCTGCCATGGCCTTGCAGTTCCAGCACGTCTTCGCCGGTGTAACTGGCGGGCGCCGGGAAATACAGCAACAGGCCGTGATCGATGGTTTCGCCTGTCGCGTCCCGGAACACGGCCAGGTGCGCGTTGCGTGCACGTGGCGCGCGTCCGAGCAGTGACTCGGCAATGGCGGGTACTCGTGGCCCAGATACCCGCACCACACCGACACCCGCGGCACCTGCGGCAGTGGCGATCGCGGCGATGGTGTCGTTGTCGTGGTCCATAAGCGGAGCGGGGCGCATCCTTCGATGCGCCCCGCGTTTTTCCTCAAGCCGTTTTCAGTTTTGTATCCGCGCGGTCGACGCTGCGCGTGATGAGGTACTGCTGCAGAAGGCTGGTGGCACCGTTGATGATCCAGTACAACACCAGGCCCGCCGGGAAGAAGGCAAACACCACCGCGAAGATCAGCGGCATCACCTTCATCATCTTCGCCTGCGCCGGGTCCATGCCCACCGCTGGTGTCAGCCACTGCGTGGCCATGGTGATCAGCACGTAGATCGCCGGCAGGATGAACAGCGGGTCGGGCGAGGAAAGGTCGTGGATCCAGCCGAAGAACGGCGCATGGCGCAGTTCCACGCTTTCCATCAGCACGCGGTACAGGCCGATGAACACCGGGAAGGTGATCAGGATCGGCAGGCAACCGGACATCGGGTTGACCTTCTCCTTCTTGTACAGCTCCAGCATGGCCTGCTGCATCTTGGCCTTGTCGTCGCCGTAGCGTTCCTTCAGCGCTGCCACGCGCGGCTGCAGCTTGCGCATGCGTGCGCCGGAGCGGAACTGCGCATCGGTGAGCTTATACAGCGCGGCCTTGAGCAGCAGCACCAGCAGGATGATCGCCACGCCCCAGTTGCCGGAGATCGAATGCAGCTTCGACAGCGCCCAATGCAGCGGCTGGGAGATCGGGGTGAGCCAGCCATAGTTGGTGGAAAGCTCAAGGCCCGGCGCGATGGCATTCAACGTGCCCTGCAGCTTCGGACCGACGTACAGGCGCGCATTGCTGTCGTGTGCCTGGCCCGGTGCCACGGTGATGGCTGGTCCGAAGGCGCGGATCAGATACCGCGGGTGCGCGGTGTCCGGGTCGAGCACCTTGGTCGAATACGCCACCGCGTCGGTTGCGGGCGGAATCCAGCCGACGAAGAAGTAATGCTGGATCATCGCGCTCCAGCCGCCGGTGATCGGGCGATCGAGCGGCTTCTTGATGAACTCGGCGAACGGCATCGACTCATATTTTTCGTCGGGGCTGTACCAGGCGGCGCCGAAGAAACTGTGCGAGGAAGGATCGGTGTAGGACGTCCACCAGCCGGCAGGCTTGGGCTGGTCCACGCGCTGCAGCTGCTGGTAGGCATTGCCGGTCCACGCGCTGCTGCCACCGTTCTCGATGTGCTGGTCGAAACCGATGACGTAGCTGCCGCGGGTAAAGGTGTAGCTCTTGGTTACCTTCAGGCCGTTGTCGCCCGTCCAGGTGAGGTTGACGCCCACCTGGTTCTGCCCGTCGGCCAGGGTGTAGCTGGTTTGCTCGGCGCGGAACAGCGCGCGATGGTCGGGAGCGGCACCGGTGGTGCTGACCAGGCCGTCCTGGGCAGCGAAGTAGTGGTCGGTGGAATCGTTGAGCAGGCGCACCGGCGGCGGCGCGGGGTTGTTCTTGGTGACCGGTGAATCCGGGTAGGCCAGCAGTTCAGCGCGCACCAGGCTGCCGCCACGGGTATCGATGGTCAGGCGAAGCACGTCGGTAGTGACGGTGACCAGCTCTGCGGCGGGAGCTGCCGGGGCATTGGCCGTATCGACGTTCGCCGCGTTGGCGGCGGCGGGTACGGCTTCGGCACTGCTGCCCGAGGCGGCGGGCACGCCACCGTCGGCGACGGCGGTCGTCGGCGCAGCCACGGGCGGCGGCGGGGCGTAGTCCTTCTGCCAGGCTTCCATCAGCAGGTAGGAGACGGCGATGAGCGCCAGGAAAAGGAACAGCCGCGATTGATTCATTGCTTGGACGTGTCCGGTGGCGCGACGGGCACGGTCGCGGGACGAAGGAATAGAAAGAAGATCAGCTCGCGATTGTGCCGGGAGGCTGCGCCGCCTTCAACGGCCGCACCCGGGCAAAAAGCTCATCGAGCTCGGCAAGGAGTTCCGCGCCCGAGCACTCCAGCGCGATAGTGCGGGCGGTCACGACGATATCAACCGGGGGCAAGCCGGGGAGGGCGCGGCGAAACGACTCACGCGCCAGGCGCTTCAGGCGGTTGCGGTCAACCGCACGCTTGGAAACACGCTTGGAAATGGCCAGGCCCATGCGGGCGTTGCCAACCTCGTTGTTTCCATAGCGCAAAACAAAGCAGCGGCCGATTAATCGACCGCTGCTGGCCTGGCGAAGCGCATCGAAGTCGGCGGCGCGCCGTAGCCGCGCCTGGCGCGGCATGCCGGCAGCTGCTGCCATCTGCGAGCTACTACGGGATCAGGCGCTTGCGACCCTTGGCGCGGCGGGCGCTGAGGATCTTGCGACCGTCGGCCGTGGCCATGCGGGCACGAAAGCCGTGGGTACGGGCGCGCTTGAGGACGCTGGGCTGGAAAGTCCGCTTCATGGCGAAGTCCGTGTGTCTGGATGGAAAAAGGTTGGAAAGTATGGGAAGTTTTTGGCGCGCTGTCAAACACATGGGTGTTGCCGCCGGTCGGGCGGTGCCCCGGAGGGGTGGCCCCTTGCTGGTAGACTCCACTGTCCTTCCCGCGCCCCGCGGGAGACAAGCGTAGACCGATACCCCGATGAGCGAACTTTGGCGGCGCTGCCTTGAGCGTCTGGAAGGCGAGTTGAGCGCCGAGGACCTGCATACCTGGCTGATGCCCTTGCAGGCCCGTGAAGATATCAATGGACTGCATCTTTTTGCGCCCAATCCGTACACCCTGGACGCCGTGCGCGAGCAATACCTGCCCACCATCCGTGGGGTGGTGGATCACCTTGCCGGCCGGGAAATCCCCGTGCGCCTCGAGGTAGGTTCGAGCGCTCCGCGTCCCGCGCCGCCGCGCCCGGCATCGTCGATGCCAAGCACGGCCCGCCCCGCCGAGCCTTCCCTTCCGGTTGAGCCCGAATACGCCCATAACCTGGACCCGCACTACACGTTCGAAACCTTCGTGGAAGGCAAATCGAACCAGCTGGGCAAGGCTGCAGCGATGCAGGTGGCAATGAATCCGGGCCGGGCCTACAACCCGCTGCTGTTGTATGGCGGCACGGGCCTGGGCAAGACGCATTTGATGCATGCGGCGGGCAACCTGATCGTGGCCAACAATCCGGGCACGCGGGTGCTTTACCTGCGTTCGGAACAGTTCGTCAGCGGCATGGTGCGGGCCCTGCAAACGAAGAGCATGGATGAATTCAAGCGTCGCTTCCGCTCGGTCGATGCCCTGCTGATCGACGACATCCAGTTCTTCGCAGGCAAGGACACCACGCAGGAAGAGTTCTTCCATACCTTCAACGCGCTGTTCGAAGCCAAGCAGCAGATCATCCTTACCTGCGACCGCTATCCGAAGGAACTGGACAAGCTCGAACCACGCCTTAAATCGCGGCTGGGATGGGGTTTGTCGGTGGCGATCGAGCCGCCCGATTTCGAGACGCGCGCGGCGATCCTGTTGTCCAAATCGCACGACAAGGGCATGGCCGTATCCGAAGATGTGGCCATGCTGCTGGCCCGCCGGATCCGGTCCAATGTTCGCGACCTGGAAGGCGCGCTCAATACGCTGGCGGCCCGCGCGAATTTCTACGGCAAGCCGATCACCACGGATTTCGCCGAGGAGACCTTGCGGGACCTTCTCAACACGCACGCCCAGGCAGTGACCGTGCCGAACATCCAGAAGACGGTGGCCGACTACTACCAGGTGCGGCTGTCGGACCTTCTGTCCAAACGTCGCGTACGTTCGCTGGCAAGGCCCCGGCAGGTGGCCATGGCGCTGTCGAAGGAATTGACCGAGCACAGCCTGCCGGAGATTGGCGAGGCATTTGGCGGGCGTGACCACACCACGGTGCTGCATGCCTGCCGCACCATTCGCGGCTTCTGCGAGAAGGACGTTCGCATGCGCCAGGACTGGGAACAGCTGATCCGTATATTAACGGGCTGACAAGGTGTGGATAATAGTTGGGTAACCATGGGTGCCCGAGTTATCCACAGGTCGCACACAGTCCGCGAACCAAACGATACATCCGAAGCCTCTTCTTAAGTTTTTGATTTCAAACGCTTTATTTGGCTTCTCCAGTTACGCACAGCACCTACAACCACCACTAAATACATCTTAAAAACAAAAAAGCAGGAGTAGGGGACGCATGCAATTCAGCATCCAACGGGAAGTTCTGCTAAAGCCCCTGCAACAGGTGGTGGGAGTGGTTGAGCGTCGGCAGACCCTGCCGGTACTTGCCAACCTGCTGGTCCAGGCCTCGGGGGAGCGCGTGTCATTCACCGGCACCGACCTGGAAGTGGAGATGATCGCCAGCACTCCGGCGACCGGTGTCCAGGAAGGCGAAGTGACCATTCCGGCACGCAAGCTCTTCGACATCGTCCGGGCCCTTCCCGACGGCGCCAAGATCGACGTGAAGCTCAACGGCGAACGCGTCGCCCTGAATGCCGGACGTAGCCGCTTCACCCTGGCCACCCTGCCCAGCACCGAATTCCCGGTGATCGATGAAATCGAGCTGGTGGAACGGGTCACGCTTCCCGAAGAAGTCCTGCGCGACCTGATGGACCGTACGTCCTTCGCCATGGCCAACCAGGACGTCCGTTATTACTTGAACGGCATGTTGCTGGATCTGCAGGAGCACACGCTGCGCTGCGTCGCCACCGATGGACACCGCTTGGCGCTGAAGCAGACCCAGCTGGAAAGTTCGGTCGCTGCCCGCCGACAGATCATCATTCCGCGCAAGGGCGTGAACGAGCTGGTGGGCCTGTTCGAGACGGGCGAGGGTTCGGTGGAGATCGAATTCGGCCGGAACCATCTTCGCGTTCGTCGTGGCGACGTGGTGTTTACCTCGAAGCTGATCGACGGCCGTTTCCCGGACTACGAGGCGGTGATCCCGCTTGGCGCCGACAAGACAGCCACGATCGATCGGGAAGTGCTGCGCAGTGCGCTGCAGCGTGCGGCGATCCTATCCAACGAGAAATATCGCGGCGTGAAGCTGGAACTGAGCCCCGGTAAGCTACGGATCGTGGCCCATAACCCCGAGCAGGAAGAAGCCGTCGAGGAAGTGGAATGCGAGACGTCCGTGTCTGACCTGGCCGTCGGTTTCAACGTGGGTTACCTGCTCGACGCACTGGGTGCGCTGCGCGGCGAAAGTGTGCGCTTGAGCCTGCGTGATGCGCAGTCGAGCTGTTTGCTGCAGGAAGAGGGTAGCGAGGATGCCCGCCACGTGATCATGCCGCTGCGCCTGTGACACCTCCGGCAGCCTCTTGCCGGAAGCCGACGCCGGGACGGTCCTTCGACCTCCCGGCGTCTTTCGTTGTGGGGACGGTGCAATGAAGATCGACACCCTGCGCATCGCCAATCTTCGATCATTGGCCGATGTCTCCCTGTCGCTCGCGCCCGGGATGAACCTTTTCACCGGTGCCAACGGTGCTGGCAAGACCAGTGTGTTGGAGGCGGCCTACCTTCTTTCCCACGCCGGCTCGTTTCGGGCGGGAAGCCGGGAGAACCTGATCAGCCGCGGTGCGGCGGGGTTTTCCGTGTTCGCCGAGGTTTCTCTGGAGTCAGGGGCCCACCATCGGCTCGGGTTCGGCAAAGAGGGTGGAAAGTGGTTGGCACGGGTGGACGGTGCTGCCGCGTCCAGCTTTGGCGCCCTGGTACAGCACGCCGCTGTGGTCTGCTTCGAACCGGGTTCCCACGCCTTGATTGCTGGCCCCTCCGATGAGCGGCGCCGGTTCCTCGATTGGGGTGTGTTCCACGTGGAACATGATTTTCTGTTGGCCTGGCGCCGGTATCAGCGGGCGCTGAAGCAACGGAATAGCTTGTTGCGGCAGGGTGGATCGGTGGACTTCAGTCTTCTGGAGCCTTGGGAATCGGAACTGGCCCAGTCGGGGCAGGCCATCGATGCCTATCGGAAGTCCTATCTTGGTCAACTCAGGCTTCATCTGGCCAGCTATGTAGCGGCCCTGCTCCCCGAGCTGGGCCCGGTGGAATTGACGTATCGCCGGGGCTGGCCGGAAGAACTCACCCTGGATGAGGCGTTACGGGCTCGCCGTGAGCGCGATCTAGGACGGGGCCACACCACGGTGGGCTGCCACCGCGCGGACTGGTCGATCCACTTCGCTGGCGCCCCTTTGCGGGAACATTTGTCCCGTGGCCAGGAAAAGCTCACGGCGATGGCAGCCTTACTGTCCCAAGCTGCCGTTTATGCAGCGAACCGCGGCGAATGGCCCGTTATCTGCCTGGATGATCTTGCATCTGAGCTTGATCGGACCCATCAAGAGTGGGTGGTGGGGCAGCTTCTTCAGCATCAGGTACAGGTGCTTGTTACCGGCACGGACGTCCCATCGGCGCTTGAGACGGCCCGGGCCACGATGTTCCACGTGGAACAAGGCCAGGTCGCCGCCCTGCTATAATTGATCGAATGCCCGATCCGCGCCTCCGGCGCGGCGGTGCCTGATGGATGGGTGCATGACTGACCAAACATACGATTCAAGCAACATCAAGGTTCTGAAAGGCCTGGATGCCGTCCGTAAGCGTCCTGGCATGTATATCGGCGATACCGATGACGGCACCGGCCTGCACCACATGGTGTTCGAGGTGGTGGACAACGCCATCGACGAAGCCCTTGCCGGCTACTGCGACCAGGTCGACGTGACTATCCACGACGACGGCTCGGTGAGTGTTCGCGACAACGGCCGCGGCATCCCAGTGGACACCCACCCGGAAGAGGGCATTTCCACCGCCGAAGTGGTGATGACGGTCCTTCACGCCGGCGGCAAGTTCGACGCCAATTCCTACAAGGTGTCCGGCGGCCTGCACGGCGTGGGCGTCTCGGTGGTAAACGCGCTGAGCGCCAAGCTGTGGCTCACCATTTATCGCGACGATCAGGAATACGTCCAGGAATACGCCGATGGCGAGCCCCTGTACCCGATCAAGACGGTCGGGGCGTCCTCGCTGCGTGGCACCGTTGTGCGCTTCCTGCCCAGCAAGGCCACTTTCACCACCAATCACGAGTTCCACTACGACATCCTGGCCAAGCGCCTGCGTGAGCTGGCATTCCTCAACTCCGGCGTCACCATCCATCTGACGGACGAGCGAAACGAGCGCCGGAGCGACACCTTTGCCTACGAAGGTGGTATCCGTTCCTTCGTGCAGCATCTGTCGGAGCTGAAGCAGCCGCTTCACCCGAACGTGATCAGCATCAACACCCAGCAGGACGACATCACCGTTGAAGTCGCCATGCAGTGGACGGATGCGTACCAGGAAACGATGTTCTGCTTCACCAACAACATCCCGCAGCGCGACGGCGGCACCCACCTCACGGGTTTCCGCACTGCGCTCACCCGCACCCTGCAGGGCTATATCGAGCGGGAAGGGCTGGCCAAGAACGCCAAGCTCACCGGCTTGTCGGGCGACGACATGCGCGAAGGCATGATCGCCGTGCTTTCGGTGAAGGTGCCGGACCCGAAGTTCTCCTCGCAGACCAAGGACAAGCTGGTCTCCAGCGAGGTCAAGACCGTGGTGGAGCAGGTGGTGAACGACAAGTTCGCTGAATACCTGCTCGAGCATCCGGCCGAAGCCAAGATCATTGCCTCAAAGGTGGTCGACGCCGCCCGTGCGCGCGAAGCGGCCCGCAAGGCCCGCGAAATGACCCGCCGCAAGGGTGCGCTGGACATCGCCGGCCTGCCCGGCAAGCTCGCCGATTGTCAGGAAAAGGATCCGGCTCTTTCGGAACTGTTCCTGGTCGAGGGTGACTCCGCCGGTGGTTCGGCCAAACAAGGCCGCAACCGCAAAACCCAGGCCGTACTGCCGTTGAAGGGCAAGATCCTCAACGTCGAGAAAGCCCGCTTCGACAAGATGATCAGCTCGGCCGAGGTCGGCACGCTGATTACCGCGCTGGGTACGGGCATCGGCAAGGACGAGTACAACCCCGACAAGCTCCGCTACCACCACATCATCATCATGACCGACGCGGACGTGGACGGATCCCACATCCGCACGCTGCTGCTCACTTTCTTCTATCGGCAGATGCCGGAGCTGATCGAGCGCGGCCATGTGTATATCGGCCTGCCGCCGCTGTACAAGGTGAAGCAGGGCAAGCAGGAGATGTACATCAAGGACGACGCCACCTTGAACAACTACCTGATCTCCAGCGCGGTGGACAACGCCAGCCTGGTCTATAGCCCGGACGCTCCGCCGATCACCGGCGAGGCCCTGGAAAAGCTGCTCAAGGACTACCAGTCCGCGCTTGACCAGATCGACCGCATGTCGCATCGCTACGACACGGCTGCCTTCACCGGCATGCTGGAACAACCAGCCCTTACCGACGCCCACTGGGAGAACCCGGCCATGATGTCGGCCTGGCTCGAGGGTGTGGCCAAGGGCCTGAACACCAGTGGCCTGGGTCGGCCCAGCTACCGCATGGCCTTGCGTCCCGCGGCCGGCGAGCAGACTGCGGCGATCGAAATCGTGCGTACCCAGCACGGCCTGGACCACATCTGGCTGCTGCCGCGCTCGTTTTTCAACGGCCCGGAGTTCCGCCCGATCCGTACCGTGGCCGAAGCGGTTGCCGGGATGATCCAGTCCGACGCCGTGGTTCGCCGCGGCAACGCCTCGCGCGGCGTGCTGCGCTTTGTCGAAGCCCGCAACTGGTTGCTCGACGAGGCCAAGAAGGGCCGCACCATCCAGCGCTTCAAGGGCCTGGGTGAAATGAACCCCGAGCAGCTGTGGGAGACCACGGTGAATCCGGAAACCCGCCGCATGCTGCAGGTGGGCATCGAAGACGCCGTCGCGGCCGACCAGATGTTCTCCATGCTGATGGGTGAGGCGGTGGAGCCGCGCCGTGATTTCATCGAGGCGAACGCGCTTAAGGTCGCCAACCTCGATATTTGAGCGTTCCCAAGTGCCGTCCCGCCGCAATGGCGGGGCGGCCGAATGCACAAAAAATTCCCTTGTACGACAATATGTTTCGTGGCGCGTCAACGTTTATATAACAAGTCATTGTTTTGACACGCCTTTTTTTGCCGCACCGCAACTTGTTCCTCGCCGGCTGCCGGGTTACCCTCTTGGGTCCCCCATCGCGTTCAGGCGCGATGCCAACCAAAGGTGAGGCGAATGAAACAGGGTTCCCTTCTGAAAGCACTTGCGTGTGCCGCGTTCCTGGCCACGCTGGCCGCAACGCCGGCCATCGCGAAAGACACCAAGGATGCTCCCAAGCAGGAAGCGCTGTACCCGAACGCCACGCGCGCCGAGCCCAAGCTCGACAAGATCGACCAGAAGGAAGCCGACTCGCTCAACCAGGGCTTGCAGGCCGCGCAAGACAATGACGATGCAAAGGCGCAGCAGTTGCTGCAGCCGATCGCCGACGGTTCGAAGAGCAAGTACGCGCAAGCGCTGGCAACCCAGGCGCTGGCCAACATCAAGTACAACGGTGGCGACCACAAGGGCGGCATCGAACTGTTGAAGAAGTCACTCGACAGCAACGCGCTGCCGAACGACACGTACTTCCAGTTGCAGTTCAACCTGGCCCAGTACTACGCCGGCGACGAACAATATCCGCTGGCGTTGCAGACGCTGCAGCAGTGGCGTGACCAGGGCAAGAAAGACACCGCCGAAGCCTACGGCCTTGAAGGCATGATCGATTACCGGATGGAGAAATATCCGGAAGCCATCGCGGCCATCAACAAGGCCAAGACGATGACCGACAAGCCCAATGCGCAGTGGGACCAGATCCTGCTGGCGAGCTATTCCGAATCGGGTCAATCCGACCAGGTGGCCAAGCTTGCGTCCGACCAGCTGGCAAAGAATCCCAACGACTCCACGGCGCTGCATAACGCCAGCGCGGTGTTGCTGCAGCAGCAGAAATACCCCGACGCCATCAAGCTGCTTGAGCAGGCGCGCAGCACCAATACGTTGAACGAAGAATCCGACTGGCAGAACCTCGCCAAGGCCTACATGCTGCTTGCCCAGGACGGCACCGATGCCAAGGGCAACGGCGCCAAGGCCGTGGCCGTCATCGAAGACGGCATGAGCAAGGGCAAGCTGAAGAAGTCCGCCGAGAACTACAAGCTCCAGGGCGACGCCGCGATCATCGGCGAGAACGAAGCAGGCTCGATCCAGTACTACCAGAAGGCAGAGCCGCTCTCCACGGATGGCGAAGTAGGTCTTGCCCTGGCGCGCGTGCAGCTGCAGCAGAACCAATACGCTGCCGCGAAGAAATCCGTCACCGCCGCGATCGCCAAGGGCGTCAAGCACAAGGGCAGCGCGTACATGGTGCTGGCCGAGTGCGAGCGTGGGCTGAAGAACAAGCCCGCCGCCGTTGCCGCGATGAAACAGGCTGCCCAGGACCCGGAGACAGCGTCCAAGGCGAATACCTGGCTCAAGCAGGCAGCAGCAGCAAAGTAAAAGCCAGGTAAAGGCATCGGTAAAAATGCGCCGTGGGGGCGCGAATAGACGTCCATATAACGCCCCTTCGCTGCTATACAAATGCCATAAGCTGGTGTACCGTTGATTACTTTCCGCCCAGGCGTTCAGGCGAAGTTCGCAGTGTCAATGCGGCTTTGCCGACAATCCCTGTGCGATCCGACTTCCGATCGACTTGCTTGATAGTGAAAGATGGCCTCAAGTAACGAACTAACCGGCCAAGCGCCGTTCAGCTGGGGACGCACGAGCGCGTTGGCGGTAGCCATTGCGGTCCATGCAGTCGGCTTCCTCATGTTGGTCGCGCCCGCCACTCCTCCCAAGCAGCAGGAGAAAGAGAAAGAGCGCGTGGTGAACGTCGATTTCATCGAACCGCCGCCGCCTCCTCCTCCCCCGCCGCCGCCGCCGCCCGAGCCGCCGAAGCAGCCGCCGCCTAAGATCATCCAGCAGGTTAAGCCGCCGCCGACACCGCCGCCGCCGACACCGCCGCCGGCAGTCGAGGAAGCGACCACCAATCCGCAGCCCGCTCCGCCTCCCGCACCTCCGGCACCGCCGGCTCCGCCCGCGGCGATCGAAGCGAGTTCGGACCTGTCGTACCAGAGCCGCAATCCGCCCAAGTACCCGCCGCAGGCCGTACGCCAGCGTCATGAAGGTACCGTCGTATTGTTGGTGCTGGTGGCCGTCGACGGAACTGCCAAGGATGTGAAGGTCGATAAGTCCAGCGGTTTCCGCGAGCTGGACCAGGCCGCGGTACAGGCCGCTCAGCGCTGGAGGTTCAATCCGGCAAAGCGCGGTGGGCAAGTGGTCGAGGGCTATGCTCGCGTCCCGGTAACATTCAATCTCAGCCAGACCTGAGCACTTTCTTCCAGTGCACTTGTCTATCTAAAGTTCACGCTTGACTTCCCAAGGGTAGCGTTATGTTGCAAGACACCTCCGCTTCTGCTGCTCCGGCAGCACAGTCCAACGCCGAAGCCATGAAGGCCATGGGCTTCGATCACCTTATCCACAACTTCGATCCGCTTGGTTGGATCGTGTTCGTGGTGCTGGTGATCATGTCCTTCTCTTCCTGGTACTTCATCATCGCCAACGCAATCCGCAACGGCATGGTTCGTGGCCGCGCCGAACGCGTGATCCAGGGCTTCTGGGGCAACAGTTCCACGCAGGACGCGATCCGCGTGCTCGAGGAACAGCCCAGGGGCGAACCGTTCTCCAAGATCGCTCTGGACGCAGCTTCGGCTGTCGCCCATCACCAGCAGGCTGCCGGTGGCCGTCTTGCCGAAACGCTCTCGCGCTCGGAGTTCATCGACCGCGCCCTGCGTCAGGCCGTCGCTCGCGAAAGCCTGCGCCTTGAGGGTGGTCTCACCCTGCTGGCAACGGTCGGTTCGTCCGCGCCGTTCATCGGTCTGCTCGGTACGGTGTGGGGTATTTACCACGCGCTGATCCGCATCTCCTCGTCGGGCGACGCCTCGATGCAGGCGGTGGCTGGCCCCGTCGGCGAAGCGCTGATCATGACCGCCTTCGGTCTGTTCACCGCCATCCCGGCCGTGCTTGCATACAATTTCTTCAACCGCTCCAACCGCCTGACCTACGCCCGTTTCGACGAATTCGCGCACGACCTGCACGACTACTTCGCCACTGGCGCACGTGTCGAAGCGGGTGTGGCGCCGGTCGTCGTCAAGAAGTGAGGGTCTGACCCATGGCTATGAGCAGCGGGGGCAATAGCGGCGGCCCCATGTCGGAGATCAACGTCACGCCCCTCGTGGACGTGATGCTGGTCCTCTTGATCATCTTCATGATCACGGCGCCCCTGATGACGCACCGTATCAAGATCGATCTGCCCAAGGCCGACCCGCACGTCAAGGAAGAAGTCCAGGTCGAGCCGATGGACGTCGCCGTGAAGGACGATGGCTCGCTGTACTCGGGCGACGCACCGGTAACGGAAGCGGAGCTCAAGAGCCAGTTCGCCGTTGCGGCGAACAAGTCCCCGCAGCCGGAAATCCAGCTGCGCGCCGATCGCACCACGCAGTACAAGACGGTGCGCAAGGTGTTGGGCTTCGCCAAGGACGCCGGCATGGTGCACGTGGCCTTCCTCACCACCGGCAACGGTAAGGAGTAAACAGCCATGGCATTCAGTTCAGGCAACAGCAGCGGCCCGATGTCGGAAATCAACGTCACGCCCCTCGTGGACGTGATGCTGGTGCTCCTGATCATCTTCATGATCACGGCGCCGATCCTTTCCCATAAGGTCAGGATCGATCTCCCGCAGCCGAGCAACAATCCTCCGCCGGATGTCACCCCGCCGGATCCGATCCACCTGCAGATCAAGCAGGATGGTTCGCTCTACTGGAACGACACCCCCGTCGACGAGGCCGGTTTGCGGGCCCAGATCGCGGTGGTCGCCCAGCAGGCAAACCAGCCGGAACTGCAGATCGACGCCGACGACAACGCCCAGTACGAGGCGGTCGCCAGGGTTCTTTCCGATGCGAAGGGCCAGGGTCTGGTGAAGATTGGTTTCGTCAACACCGGTGGCGGTCAGTAATACGCGGTACCCGATTCAATAGCACTACCCTTTGGAAAACCCCCGCCTTGCGCGGGGGTTTTTTTATGTCCCGCAGGCAGGGGCACCGCTATCTTCCACGAGGAGCAGCCGAATGATCGTCACGGCGCTATTGAGCAATGATCCATAGCCAACCAGTAACGCCAGTCGGCTCACTCGTGAGCTGCGCAGTGCCGCGTTGCATGCAGGAATCGTCAATCATGATGGCAGGTAAGACATTGGCCGACTGGAAAGCCAGTCATCCGTTGATCAACGACTTGATGGAGCTGCATGAATGCAGCTGGTTCACACCGGTACGGGTGCCCACTGCCGAAGCCTTGAAAGACGTGCCGCTTGACGCTGGCAACGTGGCTGATGCCAGCGCAAGACTGAACCGTTTCGCGGCGTACTTTCAATCAGCCTTCCCCGAAACACAGCCCGCCCACGGAATCATCGAATCCGACATCCAGCGTGTGCCCTCGCTGCAAGACGCGGTGGGTGCGAGGTATGACGAGGAACTGTCAGGCGCGCTTTGGATCAAGAAAGACTGCCACCTTCCAATTTCCGGCTCCATCAAAGCCCGGGGTGGTATCTATGAAGTACTCAAGCATGCCGAGCGACTGGCCATGGAGGCTGGACTGCTTACGTTGGATAGCGACTATGAAGTGCTCGACACACCACATGCCCGCGAACTCTTCGGTCAGCATCGAATCGCCGTGGGCTCCACGGGTAACCTTGGATTATCCATCGGGCTGATTGGCTCCAAACTGGGCTTCCAGGTCACGGTGCACATGTCCGCCGATGCACGCCAATGGAAGAAGGACAAACTGCGTGCCCATGGCGTGACGGTCATGGAATATGCCAATGACTACAGCGTCGCGGTAGCACAGGGACGCCAGCAAGCCGAAGGCGATCCAGGCTGCCATTTCGTCGACGACGAAAACTCCACCGACCTCTTCCTAGGCTATTCGGTGGCGGCCGAACGCTTGAAATCGCAATTGAGCGTCGCGGGCCTGCAGGTCGATGCCGAGCACCCTCTATTCGTCTATCTTCCGTGCGGCGTCGGTGGAGGCCCCGGCGGCGTGGCGTTTGGCCTGAAGCTCGCCTTCGGTGATTCGGTTCACTGCGTATTCGCCGAACCAACGCATTCACCCTGCATGTTTCTTGGCGTCTATACCGGATTGCACGACGAAGTGTCCGTCCAGGATTTCGGCATCGACAACATCACGGCTGCCGACGGGCTTGGCGTGGGGCGGGCGTCCGGGTTTGTCGGCAAGGCCATGCAACGCTTGATCGACGGCTATTACACGGTCAGTGATGAAGAACTGCATGCGTTGCTTTGCCTGACCGCTCGAAACGAAGAGCTTCTCCTTGAGCCGTCGGCTCTGGCTGGCGTCCCCGGCATCGCCCGGCTTCACGCGCATCGCGCGCAGTATCTGCAGCGCAGCGGCTTAAGCGCCGAAGCGTTCTCCCGTGCCACGCACCTGGTCTGGGCCACGGGAGGCAGCATGGTTCCCGAGTCCGCGATGGATGGCTATCTGGCGCAAGGCGCGCAGGTGCTTGGAACAAGCTGACGCCGAACGCGGCCTAATGCAGGATCTGCAGGTAACGACGCACCACGTTGGCCATGCCTGAATACAGCGACTCGGTAATCAACGCGTGGCCAATGGAAACTTCGGCAAGGCCTGGGATCGCCGCCTTGAAGGTGCCGACGTTGTCGAGGCTGAGGTCGTGCCCGGCATTTACTGCCAGCCCCGCTTGTTGCGCCCGGCGCGCGGTCTCGGCACAAAGTTCCAGGGTCTGCTTCGCCGTACCGGCGGCGAAGGCCTCGGCGTAGGGACCGGTATAGATTTCAACGCGCTGCACGCCGATGCGCGCAGCGTCGGCGAAGCCTTCGCCACCGGCATCGACGAACAGGCTCACCCGGCATCCCAGCTCGCGGAACTGCGCCACCAGGGGCGCAAGCATGTCGCAGTCCTTGGTGAGGTCGAACCCATGGTCGGAGGTGATCTGCCCGTCGCTGTCCGGCACCAGCGTGACCTGGGTGGGCCGTGTTTCACGCGCCAGTTCCAGCAGGCCCGGGTACTCGCCGCGAGCCGGGGCAAACGGATTGCCCTCGATGTTGTATTCGCCGCGGCCGCGAAGAAGGGCGGCCAGCAGCCGCACGTCGGCGGGGCGGATATGCCGCTGGTCGGGGCGCGGATGCACGGTCAGGCCATCGCAACCGGCTTCCAGGCAGGTGATGGCGGCGGTGGCCAGATCCGGTTCGTTTCCGCCGCGGGAGTTGCGCAGCACGGCGATCTTGTTGAGGTTGACGCTAAGGAAGGTCATTGCAGATCCATAGACAAGAACGGCGCAGGCCTCGCGGCCGGCGCCAGTGATTGTTACGGAGCATAACGCGCCACGTCCGTGTGGCGCCCTTCCACGACTGGCAACGAGAGGTCAGACCGGCGCGTGCGCGAAAGGTTCCTTGCCGCCAGGCAGCAGCACGCGGCGCGTGCGCTGCCCATCGGACCAGGCCACGTGCGCATGCAGGCCCGGTCCGATCACTGGTTCCACCAGGCTCCAGCGCGATGCCGGGGCCAGTTCGCCCTCGAACCCGTTCGCCATGGGTCCGTCATTCCAGGTAAAGCCCACTCGGTGCAAGCCATAGGAGAGGCCCTGGCCGTGGGCCTTCAATACAGCTTCCTTGGCCGTCCACAGCCGTAGGAAGGCAGCTTGTTGGCTTTCCAGCGGCTGCGCCGCCAGCCAAGAGGTTTCATCGGGGGCGAAATAACGCCCGGCAATATCCAGCAGGCGCGGCCGCGGGCGGTCCCGCTCGATGTCCACGCCCAGCTCCGGCAGCTCCCAGGCCACTCCAAGCAGGGCCACTTCGCCCGTGTGCGACCAGCTGAAGGACAGGCGCGCGTTAACGCCCTCCAGCGCCGGCTTGCCGAACGGACCGCGTCCCAGGGTCAAATCGCCCGGCGTTACACCAAGGTACGCGGCAAGCCAGGGCAGCACCGCGTGCCCGGCGTCCTCGTTGCACGAGGCCAGGCGCATCGGCCACAGGTGGATCTCGTCGTCGGCAAGGTGGGGCAGGCGGGAAGGCACGCTCATCCACCGATGGTAACGTCCGCGCGCCGGCATGGCGAAGGATTGGCTAAGTTATGCCTAGAATGGCTGCATGAACTCCGGGGGCACGACGTGATTGCAGGCGGCTACCTGCTGCTGCTGGCGCTGGTGTACGTGGGCTTGCTGTTCGCCGTGGCCTACGCCGGCGATCGCCGTCCACTCTATCCGCGGCAACCGCGCCTGCGCCCGATCGTCTACAGCCTGGCGCTGGCGGTGTATTGCTCGTCCTGGACCTTCTATGGCGCGGTAGGCACTGCGGCGCGCGACGGCCTGGCTTATCTGCCGATCTACCTCGGCCCACTGTTGCTGCTGGTGATGGGTTTCGGCCTGATGCAGCGCCTGGTACTGGTATCCCGCGAGCGCAACATCACCTCGATCGCGGACTTCATCGCTGCGCGCTTCGGCAAGTCGCACGGCCTGGCGGCCTTGGTGGCGATCATCGCGGTGGTGGCGATCATTCCGTACATCGCCCTGCAGTTCAAAGCCGTGGCGATGTCCTTTCATGTGCTCACCGCCGGCCATCCAAACGCGGCGATCCCGCTGGTCGGTGACAGCGCGATGTGGTGCGCCATCCTGCTTGCCACTTTCGCCATCCTGTTCGGCACGCGCAGCATCGATGCCTCGGAACATCACCACGGCATGATGCTGGCGGTGGCCGTGGAATCGCTGGTGAAGCTGGTGGCATTCATCGCCATCGGCGTGTACGCGTGGATGCATGGCCCGGGCCTGGCTGCCAGCTACGCGCCCGCGATTGCTGAATTGAAGCAGGGCCTGCCCACCGGTTTCATCGCGCAGACGCTCCTGGCTTTCTGCGCGATGTTCTGTTTGCCGCGGCAATTCCACATCGGCGTGGTGGAATGCGAAGACGTCCAGGACCTGCGCCGGGCGCGGTGGATGTTCCCGGCCTATATGGTGCTGATCAGCCTTGCCGTATTGCCGATCGTCGCCGGCGGCATGCACCTGCCTTCGGTGCGTGGTGGATCGGCCGACGCCTGGGTACTGAACCTCCCGCTGGCACTGGGCAACGACGGCATGGCCCTGCTTGCCTTCGTCGGTGGCTTCTCTGCCGCCACCGGCATGGTGATCGTGGCAGCGGTGGCCTTGTCCACGATGATCAGCAACGACCTGGTGATGCCCGCACTGCTGCGTATCCATCGCCTGGGGCTTGAGCATCGCAGCGACCTCTCACACATCGTGCTTCGCGTGCGGCGCGTGGCCATCGTGTTGCTCGCCGCCGGTGCCTACGCCTACTACCGCCTGCTTGCCGGTGACGAGAACCTCGCTGCCACGGGCCTGCTGGCTTTCGCCGCCGTGGCGCAGTTCGCCCCGGCGATCGTCTCGGGCCTCTACTGGCGTGGCGCGAGCCGGGTGGGCGTATACGTGGGGTTGCTTGCGGGCTTCGCCACCTGGGCTTATACCTTGCTGATGCCGGCGATGATCCGCTCGGGCTGGTTGCCACAGGCCTGGTTACAGGAAGGGCCGTTGAAGCTGGACTGGTTGCGGCCCACGGGCCTCTTCCACCTCACCGGTTGGGATCCGGTGACGCACGGTACATTCTGGTCGCTGCTGATGAATGTCGGCGCGTTGGTGTTCATTTCCCTGCGCGTGCGGCCGGGCATCGAGGAGCGCCTGCATGCGGCGTTGTTCGTCGATCCGCTGGCCGGGGTGACCACCGGAGCGGGCGACTGGCGGGGAAGGGTGGCCGTGCGCGACCTCTTCGCCATCGCCAGCCGCATCGTGGGCGAGCGCAGCACCGAACGCGCCTTCGCCGACTACGGCGCGCGCCGCGGCAAGGAACTGCAGCCGGGACAATCGGCCGACCGTGCACTGATCCAGTTCACCGAGCGCCTGCTGGCCGGCGCGGTAGGGGCGGCAAGTGCACGGCGCATCCTGATCAGCGCGCTGTCGGGCACGGGCCTGGACATCGCCGAGGCGATGGCGCTGATGGACGAAGCGTCGCAGGAACTGCGCTTCAACCGCGAGCTGCTCTCCACCACGCTCGAGAACGTCTCCCAGGGCATCAGCGTGGTTGACGCGACGATGCGCCTGGTGGCGTGGAACCGGCGCTACGTGGAGTTGTTCGACTACCCCGAAGGCATGGTGTACGTCGGACTGCCCGTGAGCGACCTCATCCGCTGGAACGCAGAGCACGGCGAGTGCGGTGCGGGCGAAGTGGAGCAACACGTCGCCAAGCGCATTGGCTACATGCGGGCGGGATCGCCCCATCTGTTCCAGCGTATCCGCCCGGATGGCACGGTGATCGAAATGCGCGGCCGCGCATTGCCAGGCGGTGGTTATGTCACCACGTACACCGATGTCACGGCGTACAAGCATGCCGAGCAGGCTCTGATCGAGGCCAACGAGAACCTCGAACAACGCGTGGACCTGCGTACCGCGGAACTGTCCGAAGCACTCGCCGACACCGCCAAGGCCCGTCTCGATGCGGAAGCGGCCAACGCCTCGAAAACAAGGTTCCTGGCGGCGGCGAGCCACGACCTTCTGCAGCCGCTCAACGCGGCCCGGCTGTTCACCTCCGCCTTGCGCCAGTATCCCAGTCTCGATGAAGAAAGCGCGCAGCTGGCAGAACGCATCGATGCATCTTTCCGCGCCGCGGAAGATCTGCTCGACGCTTTGCTCGATGTCTCGCGCCTTGACGCCGGTAGCTACCGGCCCGACATCAGCGCGTTCTCATTGACGGATCTGTTCAATTCCCTGAAACCACAATTCGCCGTAGTGGCTGAGCAGCGAGGCATCGCCTTCGATGTGGTGCCTACCACCTTGTCGGTGCGAAGCGACCCGCAGCTGCTCCGCCGGATCGTCCAAAACTTCCTTTCCAATGCCCTGCGCTACACGCGGCGCGGACGCGTGTTGATGGGCGCGCGGCGCAGTGGCGACCAGGTGCGTATCGAGGTATGGGATACGGGACCTGGTATCGCTATGGACCAGCAAGCCAGGATCTTCGGTGAGTTCCAGCGACTGGATCGCCCATCACCGTGGGGCGAGAAGGGCCTGGGCCTTGGGCTTTCCATCTGCGAACGCATTTCGAACATCCTCGGGCATCGGCTGGACCTGCACTCCGAAGCCGGTACCGGCAGTTGCTTCAGCGTGACGGTACCGCGCACCGCGTATGTGGCTCCAAAGCGCGAGCGTCCGATGACGCTGCCCGGCGGCGAGCAATTGCCCCTGCGCGTGCTGTGCCTGGATAACGACGCCACCATCCTTGAAGGCATGCGTGCGCTGTTGGGTCGTTGGGGGGTCACTTGCCTGACGGCGGAGAACGAAGCGGACGCCGAGGCCATCCTGCGCGGCGAGTCGGTGGATCTGATCCTTGCCGACTTCCACCTCGATGATCACGCCGATGGGCTGGACGTACTCGAGCGTTTCGGCAAGATCATGCCAAACCTTCCGCCAGCGGCGCTGATCACGGCGAACAACAGTCCCCAGCTGCTCCAGCGGGCCCGTGCGCTCGGCTATCCGCTACTGCATAAACCAGCCAAGCCGGCGGCGCTGCGCGCACTTCTGGTGGCATTGGCGCGGCGCAAGTCGACAGCGCGGGAAGATGACGATTGGCGGCAGAATATTGCGTAGCCTATAACGGCTTGCGCCCACGGACCGAAATCATCGGTGGCTGGGATAGATCGAGCACGCCTGTCCGCACGTTCTCCAGGTGCTGCTCGATCTCTTCGTCCGATGCGATGCCATGATCGAGCAGATCGCCCCGGATCATCTTGATCGTGGCGATTTCCAGCGGTGCGCATTCGGGCAAGGTGATCGGGAAATAAGCTTCCGCCGCAATGTCGTTCAAGCCCGCATCACGAAACATCCGCGGTAGTTTTCGGCCGAAGCTCAGGTCCGCGCCCCGCTTCGATAGCAGCGATCTGAACCCATGCCTGATCCTGTTGGCCAGCTCCTGATCGGGACCATACGCGTCGATGCAACTCAAGGGCTGAAGTGCGGGATCGGCGTCCTCGATCACCAGCCAACCACCGGGCTTGAGTGACGAAAGCATGTTGCGGAGTGCGCGCTCCCGTTCGGGCACATGGACCAAAACCAGCCGCGCATGTACCAGATCAAACGAGTCACCGGGCGGAGGGTCGAGGGCCACGTCGTGGGTGCGTATTTCCACGTTCGGGGATGCGGCATCCTTCGTCCAGGAAGCATCGATGTCGGTGGCCAACACATGGCCGGACGATCCGACGCGCTTGGCGACCGCACGTACCAGCGCGGATCCGCCTGCGCCTACTTCCCAGCAGCGCCAGCCATCGGCCACGCCGCAGGCATCGAACTGCCGAAGCGTCACCGGATCGAACAGAGCAGATAGAGAGGCGAAGCGCTGCGCTGCTTCAGACTTCCGGTTTTCCAGGAGGTAGTCACTGGTCGACATGGGTTATCCCGTTACTGGAGCCATCCAATCATTCCCATTGTAATGCAGGGCACCCCTCGACCCTCCCTACGGGCTCGCCATGCAGCCAGCCGACCGAGATGAGACTTGCATCCCATTCCTATTCCCGGTCGCAGGAAGTTGCCGGTTTGGCCTATAGATTTAGGCGCCGCCCTAAATGGGTGGTGCAATGATGCAGGCATCAGATCCCTTGAGAAAGCTGGGACCTGACGGCTGGCATTTGGTTCTGCCAAATTGCATGCGGAGCGTGCGCTTGCCCGACTTCGATAGTCCGGGCGCTCTTACGGCGAGGGCGGCGTGCAACCATGTTCAAAGCTATCCCTACAATCATTGTTGCGACCATGGCGGTCCTGTTCATCGCTCCTGTATGTGGAGCAGACGTATCCGTAGCCAAGGCGCGGCAAACGGGTGGCTCTATCGCACCGACGACCGTTCAAGCTACTCGCGTGATCACGCAGCCGCCACGCACTAGGGCAAGCCGTGCGGCGACCTCGGATGATAATGCCGTCTGCATGGGTACCGATCCCTCCGCTTGTACGGCTCAGGGCATGGGCACGACAAATACCGCTTTTTGCAACGTGGAAGACGTAGGGTTCGCGGCCTGCCTCGCGAGCTACGCCCCCGCCGTTGTCAACCATCCGCCGCCTGCTGGTCAGGTGTTCACCGTCACCGTGCGCAATCGGGAAGGAAGCATGCGCATGGTCACTGTCTTGTTGACCGCTGAGCAAACTGCTCAGGACGCCGCCAACATGGCTCTACAGGGCACTTCGGGGGAGACCGTGGTGGCGGTGAACTGAACGCTGGACCGCCGCGACTAGAGCTTTGGATACCAGTTCGTGCCGCGACCCTCCGGGGTACTGTCCAGGATTATCCACAGCGGCATAAGGTCGGGTGCGCCTCGCGGATCCTGTCCAGGATCGGCCGTGACATCGCCCATTTCACCGCTCCAGAAATGACGGATCACACCATCGCGCCGCGTGAACACATTGAACCCCGGAATGTCGCTGCCATCGTCGGCGATGGCGTGGTAATCGCGACTGAAGTTTTCGTTCACGTCGGAAACGAGCCTTAGGTCTTTCCAGCCGCGTTCCTTCTTGAAGGCCAGCAGCTTGGCGATGGGCGAGCGCGCCACCGCCACCAGCGACACGCGCTCGCCGATCGGTTTCGCTTCGCCGTTCCAGGCATCGAGCAGGGTCGTGCACATGGGGCAGGGCCGCTCGCGCTGTGGACCGAACATGTAGCTGTAGATCACCAGGGTCTGCTTGTCGCCGAAGAGACTGGCGAAATCCAACGGGCCTTCCTCGCCTTCGAAACGGTAATCGCCGTTTACGTCACCGCCCGCGGGCAAGGCCCGGCGTAGCTCGGCGACGCGCTCGATATGCCGGCGCAATTCAATCTCCTCAGCCAACAGGGCAGTGCGTGCTTCGCGGTAGGCAGCGCTCTCGTTGGGAAAGGTCATGCCGTTGCGCTGGGCTAGCTCCAACGCGGGGGCGAGGGGTACAGCATCGTTCATGGCAGTTCTCCAAAAGGTCGGTTTCAGTCGCGGTCAGGCGCACCGAGCGGGAAAAAAGAACGATAGGGACGAGCCTCGTCCACCGCCCGTGCGAACGACGGCCGTGCCAACAGTCGCTTGCGGTAGGCAATCACGTTGGCAAACTTCGCGTCGATGCGATGCGTCCAATCGGCATAGAACAGGAACGGCGCGGCGCCACAGTCGGCCAGGCTGAAGGTGTTGCCCGTCGCCCACTCGCGCGTGGCCATGGTTTTGTCCAGCCACGCATAAGCGGTGTCCAGCATTTGCCGTGCATCGGCCACGCCGGTGGTGTCTTTCTTATCCTCCGGACGCATGCTGTCGAAGACGATCTTCTGTTGCGGCGTGGAAATGTAGTTGTCGAAAAAGCGATCCATCGAGCGCACGTCGAGCGCCGCGGCGGCATCGCGCGGCAGCAGCGATATCGGGCCCGGATGATGGATGCCCAAGTATTCGATGATCGTGGTTGCTTCGGGCACCACGCGGCCACTTTCCACCAGCACGGGGAAGCGCTTCATCGGCCAGAGGCCGGCGAATGTCTGGTAAGTCTCGGGATCTTCCGGGGCGAGCATGCGCCACTGGAACGGGGTGCCGTTCTCGTAAAGGGCCACCAGCACTTTCTGGCAGTACGACGAGAAGGGGTGGGCGTAGAGCTCCAGGGCCATCGTTGGGGTTTCCTCGTTCGACGTGGGTTTCTACCCATGATGTCGAACGGGCCGGGGGGAAATCGACATGCACGATGGCATGCATGTCGACTTTTTATTTCCCGGGGTAAAAAGCCGGTTTTAGCGGACGCCGCCGCCGGCGAAGAGGTGCTCGCCGGTAAGCCAGAACGAATCGTTCGAGGCCAGGAACACGGCGATCGAGGCGATGTCATCGGGCTGGCCGATGCGGCCAAGCGGGGTGTTGGCCACGGCCTGCTTCTCGAAGTCCGAACCGATGAAACCGGCGGTATGGGTGCCTTCGGTCTCCACCATGCCCGGGTTCAGGGCGTTGACGCGGATCTTGCGGGGGCCCAGCTCACGCGAAAGCACGCCGGTGATGGCGTCGACCGCGCCCTTGGTGCCCGTATAAATGGCGCTGCCCGGCGGCACGATGCGGGTGACCAGCGAGCCGACATTGATGATGCTGCCGCCTTCGCCCAGGTGCGCGGACGCCGCCTGGCTGACCAGCAGCAGGCCCAGTACGTTGATGTTGAACTGGCGGTGGAACTGGTCTTCGGTGAGCTCTTCCAGGCTGCCGAACTCGTAGACACCCGAGTTGTTCACCAGCACGTCGAGCTTGCCATAGGCCTTGATGGCGCCATCGACGATGCCCTTGGCCTCGGCGGCCTTGGAAACGTCGCCCTTCACGGCCACGGCCTTGCCACCGGCGGCGACGATCTCGCTGACCACCTTGTCTGCACCCTCCTTGCTGGAGGCGTAATTCACCACCACTGAAGCGCCGGCGGCGGCCAGGGCCTTGGCGATGGCGGCGCCGATACCCTTGGATGCGCCGGTAACGATGGCGACCTTTCCTTCTAGCTTGCTCATGGGGATGACCTTTTTATCTGGTAGAGGAATAACGGGTACTTAAATCCCGTAGTTCACGACATTGGAACTACTAAACCAGACTTCAAGGGGGTGGTAAAATGAAATCATGAGGCCGCTTGTCCACCCCGCCATCGAGGACATCACCGTCGAGGGCATCCTCCACGTCCTTTCCGACCCCGTCCGGGCTGCCATCTATGCCAGCCTGGCCGCCTCGGAGAACGCCCGAACCTGCTCGAATTTCTTGCAGATGCAGGACAAGGACATCCCCAAGTCCACCCTTTCCCAGCATTTCCGCATGCTTAGGGAGGCCGGGCTGATCCGCAGCGAGCGGCATGGGGTGGAGATGCGGAATACCTCCCGTTGCAAAGAGGTCGACCAGCGGTTCCCGGGGTTGCTGGCGGCGATCATGCAGGCCCATGCCCAGCAGTGCGCCCAGAAGCAGGCCGCGAAGGGCGACGGCTAAGGCTCGGCGCGCAGCCGCCTCATTGAAGTCCAATTACAGACGGATGAAAGGGATGTTCCCGAGCCCCGTGTCAAATACGAGATGACGCCAAGATCCGCCGACGAATGACGGGCGAACCCGCTTGAGCTGGAATCCGACATCCTGTCCTTGAAGCCACTCTTAGAGCTTGGAGATGAGCATGCCGACTAAAGCAAGCAGCAAATCCAAAGACGTCGTGCCCGGCGGTGTCGACAAATACATAGAGAAATGTCCGAAGGACGTGCAGGCTCACTTGGCGGAAATACGAACAGCTATTCAGGCCGCAGCTCCCGGTTCCACGGAAACCGTGAGCTACTTTGAGATGCCTGGATACTTCCATGAAGGTTACGACTACAACGGAATGTTCGCGTGGTTTAGCTTCAAGAAGCCCCATGTGCGCTTGCATGTTCGACCTCCAGTGCTGGAGGACCATGAGAAGGAACTTGGCGATTACCCTTCTACAAAAGCCATCGTCAGCTTTCCGGCAAACAAGGCGATACCAGTGGCGTTGGTCAAGAAGCTAGTCAAAGCAAGCATCAAGGAAATGAAGCGGAAGAAGGAATCCGCATAACGGTTCCTGCTGGCGACGGTTAGTGCCTGCTCAGTTCAAGGATGTCCGCGGCGACTTCAGACATGTCGTTGTTCAGCTGATGGTCGCGCCCTGCGAGCTTACGCAGCACCGCTTGCGGAATCGCCTTCGCGCTTAGTTCGGCGTGCTTCATGGGAACGGTTTCGTCCGTATCTCCATGGTAAAGATAGACGGAGCATTGTGCGGGCAACTTTCCACCAAGGTCTGGTTTTGGCTGGACATCGTCGCTCGGCCAGCCACCCTCGCCAATGAACGGCATTGAGATCAGGAATATGCCGGCAGGTGGCCGCGCGAGCGGTTCTTCGGCGAGACTATGCACCAGGACGGTCGCACCGATGGAATGGCCAACCAGTAACCCTCGGTCACCCAGCTTCTCGAACTCCTTGCGGAGTGTTGCCTTCCACGGAGCAAATTTGGGATCGTCTTCGTCTGGCATGCGCGGATAGAGAATCTCGTAGTCGGGTCCTAGCGCCTTCTCGAGGCTCTCGACCAGCTTGCTGTCCCACGCATCGTGCGCACTCTCGCCGCCGCCTTGAACGAACAGAAGTTGCCGGGCCATGGCTACTTGCCCAAACGCCAAGCATGTATCGCTTTCATATGCGTTCTCTCTGATGATTAAGAGGTTTCAATAGAGTATCGGCTGGAACCTGCGGAAAATCGAAAGCAAATATCACGCACTTTTGAAAGGTCAGCCGGGAAGCGCCAAGGCATCCTCGAATACCTTCTGTCCGTCATCACCCCACCATTGGCGCACGGAGACATCGCCACCCAGGGCTCGCAGATCACGAAGAAGGGCCATCAAGCCCTCAATCTGGGGATGTCCCCAGTCCGGTCCCATACGGTAATCGAGAATAAGCTCGTTGAGGCCGACGAATACGCCAAGATCGGGAAGGCGGCAACCAGCGCGGGTGATACCGCTAAGCAGTATCTGAAGCGATTCCGCTTGGCCGGCTTCACGAGAGCTTGGCACGGAAGTGAAAGCATTCCATGCCGAAGCCTTCCCGAAAGTAGAACCGGTGTGCGTGCTCGCGGGTGACCCGCGAGATGAGCTGGATCTCACCACACCCAAGGGCGCGTCCTTCTTCCTTGATTCTTGAAATCAACCGCGATCCATAACCATGCGAGCGGACGCGTTCGTCAACCACCAGGTCATCGATGTAGATGAGACTATCGCAGTACAACATGTGCATCACTCGATAGGTGGCTACAGCCCGAACTTCGCCCTCGTCCAAAAGTGCCAGGACCCTCAGCCGATCGCTTGCCATAAGACCGCGGATCATCGACACGAAGTTGGACCGCTCAAGGTGGGGACGCAGCTGAAACACGACATCAAACGTCGCCGCAATCTGTTCGTCGGTTTCCGCGTGAATAATCTCGATTGTCATGTGAGCTCTGCTGGAGTTAAGCGGTGCCGATGCCGTCCTTCTCGAACGGCTTTCGTATCACCGAGCCAGGTAATAGCTTAGACAAACTAGAGCGGCGGCGTACCCGCCGGCTCCACCGCCAGATGACTCGCCGCCAGCGCCACCTGGGTGCGGTTCGATACCCCGAGCTTGCGCATGATCGCCGTCATATGCGCTTTCACCGTGGCTTCGGACACGCCAAGGTCGTAGGCGATCTGCTTGTTCAACAACCCTTCCGCGATCATGTTCAACACGCGGAACTGCTGTGGTGTGAGCGAGGCCACCCTCGCGGCGATGTCTTCTTCGCTGGGATCGAGCGCGCTGCCGTTGCCGATCATCTGCGGCGGTAGCCAGGCATCGCCGTCCAGCACCGCGTGGATCGCCCGCACGATCTGGTCCACCGGCGCGGACTTCGGGATGTAGCCCGAGGCACCGTGGGCGATGGCGCGATGGGCCACCTGCGATTCCTCGTGGCCGGAGACCACGATGATCGGCAGGCCGGGGTACTGGCCGCGGATGTGCGCCAGCGCCGAGTAGCCGCGGGCGCCGGGCATGTGCAGGTCCAGGAGCAGCAGGTCAGCGTCGGCGTGGCCTTCCACCAGTACCAGAAGGGCATCCACTGTGTCGGCCGTGAACACATGAGCACCGGGCAACGCCGCCAGTACCGCGCGCTGGAGTGCGTCGCGGAACAGCGGATGGTCGTCGGCGATCAGGACGTCGGCCATGGGAGCCTTTATTTCACCAGCCGCTCGTGCACGAGATTGGCCACCACGCTCGGGTCGGCGAGGGTGGAAATGTCGCCCAGCTGGTCGGGTTGGTTCTCGGCGATCTTGCGCAGGATGCGGCGCATGATCTTGCCCGAACGAGTCTTGGGCAGGCCCGGCGCCCACTGCAGGTAATCGGGCGCGGCGATCGCGCCGATTTCCTTGCGGACGCCGGCAATCAGTTCCTTGCGTAGTTCCTCGCTGCCGTTTTCGCCGGCGTTGAGCGTGACGAAGGCATAGATGCCCTGGCCCTTGATGTCGTGCGGGCAGCCCACCACGGCGGCCTCGGCCACCTTCGGGTGCGCCACCAGCGCGCTTTCCACTTCCGCGGTGCCGATGCGGTGACCCGACACGTTGATCACATCGTCCACGCGGCCGGTGATCCAGTAGTAGCCGTCTTCATCGCGGCGCACGCCATCACCGGTGAAGTAGCGTCCGGGATAGGTCTTGAAATAGGTATCGATGAAGCGCTGGTGGTCGCCGTAGACGGTACGCATCTGGCCAGGCCACGAGCGCGTGAGTACCAGGTTGCCGGAGACCGCGCCGTCGAGTTCCTTGCCGTCGGCGTCCACCACCGCCGGCACGACGCCGAAGAAGGGAAGCGTGGCCGAGCCCGGCTTGGTGTCGACGGCGCCGGGGAGCGGGGTGATCATGATGCCGCCGGTTTCGGTCTGCCACCAGGTATCGACGATCGGACAACGGCCATCACCCACCACGCGGGAATACCACTCCCAGGCTTCCGGGTTGATCGGTTCGCCTACGGTGCCCAGGATGCGCAGCGACTGGCGCGAGGTTTTCTTCACTGGCGCATCGCCTTCGCGCATCAGCGCGCGGATGGCGGTGGGCGCGGTGTAGAACAAGGTGACCTTGTGCTTGTCCACCACGTTCCAGAAGCGCGAGAAATCCGGGTAGTTCGGCACGCCGTCGAACATCACCACGGTGGCGCCGTTGGCCAGCGGCCCGTACACCACGTAGCTGTGGCCGGTGATCCAGCCCACGTCCGCGGTGCACCAGTAGATGTCGTCCTCGCGCAGGTCGAACACGCGCTCGTGGGTGAGGCTGGCATACACCAGGTAGCCGCCGCTGGTGTGCAGCACGCCCTTGGGTTGGCCGGTGGAGCCGGAGGTGTACAGCGTGAACAGCGGATCTTCCGCGTTCATCGGCTCGGCGGGGCAATCGGCGCTCTGGCCTTCCATCAGCGTGTGGTACCAGCGGTCGCGCGGCGACTGCATGGCGATCGCGCCGCCAGTACGGCGCACCACGATCACCGTCTCCACGCTGTCGGTGCCGCGCTTGGCCAGGGCGGCATCCACATTGGCTTTCAGCGGGATCTTCTTGCCGCCACGGACGCCTTCATCGGCCGTGATCACCAGGCGCGAGCCGGAATCGGCGATGCGGCCGGCCAGCGAATCGGGCGAGAAGCCGCCGAACACCACCGAATGGATGGCGCCGATGCGCGCGCAGGCCAGCATCGCCACGGCCGCTTCCGGGATCATCGGCATGTAGATGGCCACGCGATCGCCCTTGCCAAGCCCAAGGTTCTTCAGCGTGTTGGCGAACTTGCAGACCTCCGCGTGCAACTCCTTATAAGTGAGCTTGCGGGTTTCGTCCGGGTCGTCGCCCTCGAAGATGATCGCGGTCTTGTCGCCACGCGTGACCAGGTGCCGGTCAAGGCAGTTGGCCGAGACGTTCAGCTGGCCGTCTTCATACCATTTGATATGAAGATCCTTCGCGTCCCAGGAGACATCGGAGATCTTCGTGGGAGCGCGCACCCAGTCGAGCCGGCCGGCCATGTCCTTCCAGAAGCCATCGGGGTCGTCCACCGATCGGGCATACATGGCCTGGTACTGGTCGGCGGTAAGGCTATGGGACGGCTTGGACATGCATGGGCTCCAGCGCGCCGCCGGGCGGGCGGCATAGGGATGAAAGACAGCAATGGCGGGAGGCCGAGTGTAGCCGTTGCCAGGCGACACCGATGTGCAACCCTTCTTACGACTTTGGTCGAGTTTCGACCTTTGGCGAATAGCACCCTTGCTGTGCCATGGCCATGCTCGGCACGCCAATGGTTGGGGAGGCCATGATGAAAACGATCAAAATCGGCAGCCGCAAGGTGCTTGCCCTGGGTATTGCGTGTGCCCTGTTGCTTCCATTCACCGCGGCACATGCGCAGTCGTCCACGAAGAAACCCACCGCTCGCGAGCAGAAGCTCGAGCAGCGGGTGAACCAGCTCGAGCAGGAACTGGCCGAGCTGAAACAGATGATCCAGGAACAGAAGGCCGATACCGCCCAGGCCACCGCCACGGCGCAGGCCGCGCAGACCCAGGCCCAGGCCACCGAAACCAAGGTCGCCCAGGTGGCCGCCACGCCGCCGCCGAAGCCGGTGTTCTCCAGCGCCCCGGGCGTATCGGTGGCGCTGCACGGCTTCATCAACGCCAGCGCCTTCAGCCAGGACAAGGGCTTCACCTACGGCAACGGCCAGAACGCCGAATTCCCGATTCCAGGCTCGGCAGGCCACGTGAACGATTCGCTCACGGGTGTGGATGTGCGCAACACGCGCTTCTGGCTCGACTTCACCGGCGCGAAGTTCGGCGGCGACTGGACCGGCGGCGGCCGCATCGAGATGGACTTCTTCGGCGGCTTCAACGGCACCGGTGCCTACGCCCAGTCGCAGCCCGTGCCGCGCCTACGCCAGGCTTATATGGACATCACCAACCCGACGACGGGATCGACCTTCCGTATCGGCCAGCAGTGGGACCTGCTGTTCCCGCTGGACATGACTCCGCAGTCGCTCTCCCACATCGCCTTCCCCCTGGGCTACGGCACCGGCTTCACCGGCTGGCGCTTCAGCGGTATTTCGTGGATGAAGGAACTGAACCACGGCAGCGACGGCCCGATCTGGCGCCTGGACCTTGGCGCGTATGGCGGTACGTGGAGCACACCGGGCTCGACCAACAACTACACCACGGCCGGCAACGTGGGCTTCAACCCGCAGTACGAAGCCCGCCTGCACGTGCAGGACAAGACCTGGCTGGCCTTCGTGGCCGCCCACTACAGCAAGGTGGACCTGCGCGGCGTCGATGGCGCCTCGCTCACGCCGATCAAGAGCAACATCAAGAGCACGGCGATCCAGGCCGGCGCGCAGTGGATGCCTGGCAACTGGGTATTCAAGGCACTGGCCTATGCCGGCAACGGCATCGGCGAGGTATTCGGCGATCTTTCCCAGTTCGGCGACATCTCCGACAAGGGTGGTTATGCGCAGGTCGGCTACAAGTTCACGCCGAACTGGTCGGTGTACGGCTTCTACTCGCAGAGCAAGCCCGATACCGATGACGTGATCAAGTGGCTGTCCCGCGGTTCCACGGGCTTGCTAAAGAACCGCCAATCGGCGCTGAGCCTTCAGTACACCGCCGGGCCTTATGACCTGAGTTTGGAGTGGATCCACGCCAAGCTTGATTCCACCACCAACGGCGTCACGCGGCAGACCACGCAGGGCAACGAAATTACCCTCAACGGCAATTACAAGTTCTAAAGCGACGATGGCGGCTTGCGAGGGCCGCCATCTTTCGCACAAACGTGCTTCGTAAATAACTGCGAACCTCACCAGGGGTGCACCATGGCAACAAGCCCATCCGGCGTCCGCGCCGACGGAACGATCGGTACCAGCCACAAGCGCGTCGTCTTCGCGTCGAGCCTGGGTACCGTCTTCGAGTGGTACGACTTCTACTTATATGGCTCGCTGGCCGCCGTCATCGGCAAGCAGTTCTTCGGCGGACTGAACGAGACCAGCCAGTTCATCTTCGCTCTGCTGGCCTTTGCCGCGGGATTCGCGGTGCGTCCGTTTGGCGCCATCGTGTTCGGGCGGGTAGGCGACCTGATCGGCCGCAAGTACACCTTCCTGATCACCATCGTGATCATGGGTACGTCCACCTTCCTGGTGGGCGCGTTGCCCAGTTACGCCTCCATCGGATGGGCGGCACCGATCATCCTGATCATCCTGCGTCTGTTGCAGGGGCTGGCACTGGGCGGTGAGTACGGTGGTGCGGCGACGTATGTTGCCGAGCATGCGCCGATGGGCAAGCGCGGGCTGTACACCAGCTTCATCCAGATCACAGCCACGTTCGGCCTGTTCCTGTCGTTGCTGGTGATTCTGGGGACACGCTTCGGCCTTGGCACCGAGGCCTTCGAGGCCTGGGGCTGGCGCATCCCGTTCCTGCTGTCGGCGATCCTGGTGGGCGTGTCGGTGTACATCCGCCTGCAGTTGCAGGAGTCGCCGGTCTTCAAGGAAATGAAGGAGCAGGGCAAGGGCTCGAAGGCACCGCTTACCGAAGCCTTCGGCAAATGGCCGAACCTGAAGCTGGTGATCCTTGCGCTCCTGGGTGCCACGGCGGGTCAAGCCGTGGTCTGGTACACCGGCCAGTTCTATTCGCTGTACTTCCTTACCCAGAGCCTGAAGATCGATGCCACGGCGGCGAACCTGCTGATTGCCGCGGCGCTGCTGATCGCCACGCCGTTCTTCGTGGTGTTCGGCGCACTGTCGGACAAGATCGGACGTAAGCCCGTGGTGCTGGCCGGTTGCCTGCTGGCGGCGCTGACGTATTTCCCGATCTTCAAGGGCATTACCCATTACGGCAATCCGGCCATCGAAACCGCTGCGGCCGCTTCCCCGGTATCGGTGGTGGCCGATCCGAACGCCTGCAGCTTCCAGTTCGATCCGGTCGGCAAGAAAACCTTCACCAGCTCCTGCGACGTGGCCAAGAGCGTGCTGGCGAAACGAGGCATCCCGTATTCCAACGTGGATGCACCGGCGGGCACCGTGGCCCAGGTGAAGATCGGAAGCGCGACGGTAGATTCCTTTGAAGGCAACGGCATGGCCAAGGCGGACTTCACTGCCAAGGCCAAGGCATTCACGGCCGCCGTGGGCGCGGAGCTGAAGACCGCCGGTTATCCGGAGAAGGCCGACCCGACGCAGTCGAACTACCCGATGCTGGTGCTGCTGCTGACCATCCTGGTGCTGTACGTGACCATGGTGTATGGGCCGATCGCCGCATGGCTGGTGGAGATGTTCCCCACGCGGATCCGTTATACCTCGATGAGCCTGCCGTACCACATCGGCAATGGTTGGTTCGGCGGCTTCGTGCCCACCATCGGCTTCATGCTGGTGGCCTGGAAGGGCGACATCTACTACGGTCTTTGGTATCCGATCGGCGTGGCACTGATGACCTTCGTCATCGGCCTGCTGTTCGTGCGCGAGACCAAGGACGTGAGCATCCGCGACTAGCGGCGACCCAATGCGGGGGTCAGAGTCATTGACTCTGACCCCATGGGGTTATTCCTGCGGCGGCTTGGTTATCGACTCGCGGAGCTTCTTCATCTCGTACGCGTTGAGCACTTCGGGCTTGGCATTGCCCTCGATGCGCTCCTGGGCGAAGGCCAGCCCCGTGGCGATGAGCCCAACCAACCCCAGGAACAGGCACAGGCCGAGCAAGCCCGGTGATTTCGTCGCGAAGCAAACGAGCACCATCAGGGCGGTGAAGGCAGCGAGGATCCAGCGCATGGGTCGACCGGCGGGCAGGGCAGGTTGGCGCATCATAGCGCCGCCGTTGGGGATATTCCGTACGGTGGCGAACGGCGTCTGGACACGTATCGGCGTAATATAAGAGGGTTCTTCTTCACACCGCGGGTGAACCATGCAGAAGTTGTTCGACGGCTACGCGCGCTTCCGGTCCTCCCAATGGCCCGAGCGACGCAAGACCTTCGAAGGCCTGGCCGATGCCGGCCAGAGTCCGCAGACCATGGTCATTGCCTGCTCGGACAGCCGGGTGGATCCCACGATGATCTTCGACGCGGAGCCTGGCGAGCTGTTCATCCTGCGCAACGTGGCGAACCTGGTCCCTCCCTACGAGCCCGATACAGCGTTTCATGCCACCAGCGCGGCGCTGGAATATGCCGTGCGCGTGCTGGAAGTGAAGGACCTGATCGTGATGGGCCACGCCATGTGCGGCGGCATCCGCGTGCTGCTCGATGGCCCTCCGGCGCAGGGCGGCGACTTCCTCGTGCCGTGGATGCGCATCGCCGAGTCGGCCAAGTTCCGGGTATTGGCCCGTGCTCCCGAGGACGTCCATACCGAGTGCGAATACGAGGCGGTGAAGCTGTCGCTGGGCAACCTGATGACCTTCCCGTGGCTTGCCGAACGGGTAGAGGCGGGCCTGCTCAAGCTCACCGGCATGAGCTTCGACATCCGCTCCGGGCAGCTATTGATGTTGCAGGGCGATGGCACCTTCGCCCCGGTGGACACCCCCTAGGCTGCTCGTGTCTATAATCGCCCTCTGGGTCCAGGGGGCGGCATGGACGGGGCCAACGACGAACGCTATCGGCGGGCGAAAGAACTTGCGCATGCAGCGGCGGAGCTACCGCCAGGCAAGCGCATGGCTTTCGTGCGCGAGCGGGCCGGTGACGATGCCGCGCTGATTGCCGAAGTGGGCTGGATGCTCGACGCGATCGAGGTGACCGCCGGCCTGCCGCACGCGCTGGAAAACCCCGTCGATCTTTCGGGCCTGAGCGCCCAGGCGGCCGCACCGCGCCATTACCAGATCATCCGCCGCCTGGGCGAGGGCGGCATGGGCGTGGTTTACCTCGCCTCGCGCAACGACGGCGGTTTCGTCCAGCAGGTGGCGCTGAAATTCCTCAACGCCGCGGCGGAAGACTCACCCGCCCTGCTCGAGCGCTTCGCCCAGGAACGAAACCTGCTGGCACGCCTGGAGCATCCGGGGGTCGCCCGCCTGCTCGATGGCGGCCTGCTGGCCGATGGCCGTCCCTTCCTGGCGCTCGAGTTCGTGCAGGGCGAACGCATCGACGACTGGTGCGAGGAAAAGGCGCTGGATCTGCGCCAGCGCATTGCCCTGTTCCTTAAGGTATGCGCGGCGGTGGAGTTCGCCCACCGCCACCTGATCATCCACCGCGACATCAAGCCGGCCAACATCCTGGTGACCCCCGATGGGGAACCGAAGCTGCTGGATTTCGGCATCGCGCGCCTGCTCAACGAAGTCCCCGATGCCGACCGCGGCGACGGCGACGCACTCACCTTGGCCTATGCCAGTCCCGAGCAGGTGCAGAAGCGCCGCCTTACCACCGCCGCAGACGTCTACTCGCTGGGCGTGGTGCTGTACCAGCTGGTGGCCGGCCGCCGCCCCTTCCAGGACCTGGTGACCCCACATCACCTTTCCAGCGCCATCATCAGCGGCGACTTCCTGCCGCCCAGCCGGAGCCCTCGTGGCGATGATGCCTCGGCGCCCCCGCGGGCGCCGGTGCCGGCGGACGTCGACGCCATCGTGATGAAGGCCATGCGGCGGCACGCTCGCGACCGCTACGCCGGTGTGCACGAACTGGCCGAAGACCTGCGCCGCTTCCTCGAGCACCGGCCGGTGCAGGCCCGCAAGGGCACGCCGGCCTACAAGGTGAGCCGTTTCGTGCGCCGCAATCGCCTTGGCGTGGCCGCCGGCGTCTTGCTGGCCGTGTCTACCTTCACGGGCCTGGGCGTATCGCTTTACGAACTGGCCCAGGCGCGCACGCAGGAACGCCTGGCCACCAGCCGGCAGCGCGAACTCGAACGCACCGTGGCTTTCGAGCAGTCGATGCTCGAAGGCGTGGACATCGATGCGATGGGCCATGGCCTGGCCGATGGGGAACGCCGGCAACTTGGCGACCGCGCGGCAGCGATCTCCGGGGTGGGCTTCAGCGACCTGGCGCGGGAGTCGCTGGACGTGCACGTGGTGTCCCACGCGCTGGATGCGATTGATGGCCGCTTCCCCGACGAGCCATTGCTGGGCGCGAGCCTGCGCCAGTCGCTGGCCCGCGTGCTGGTGACCATCGGCAGCTACGGCCATGCGGTGCATGAGCTGCAAAAGGTGCTCGATGTGCGCACGCGCCTACTTCCTGCCGGCGATCCGGCGGTGCTGTCGGTGCAAGTGGATCTGGCCCGGGCGCTGGACCTCTCCGGCCAGTTCGGCCAGTCGCGCGCCATCTTCGAAACTGCCCTGGCCAAGGCGCAGGCGCTTGGGCCCGATGATCCGTTGCGTACCGCCGCGGAGGCGGGCCGTGCGCGCGCCATGGCCGACAGCGGCGACCTGATCCCCGCGCTCGCCGCGCAGGAAGCCCTCGACAAGCGTTTGTCGGCCCGGCTCCCGGCATCGGATCCGGGCCTGATGCAACTTCGGCGCGAACGCGTGGCGACCCTGATCCGGCTGGGCCGTCGCGATGACGCCCAGGCCATCATCGAGCCGCTGGCCGCGGTGTCCCTCCGTGCCCTGGGTCCCGACCACCCCGATACCCTCGACGCCCAGGCCACCCTGGCGTCGTTGCTCAATTACCGGAACGAATACGAACGGTCGCTGGCGCTGGCGCGTACCGTGGCCGCGGCGCATGAGCGTCGCTTCGGCTTCGACCACCCTGCCACGCTTCGCGACGAAGACCTGGTTGCCGCCAACCTGGTGCGCCTGGAGCAGTTCGACGAAGCCCGACCGCTGCTCGAGCACATCATCCGTATACGACGACAGGCGCAGGGCGACGACCAGCCGGACACGCTTGAATCGATGACCACCATGGTGCGGCTGCTCACCCGCACCGACGACTGGGCCGGTGCGACCACCCTGCAACGATCGATCCTGGAGGCGCGTAGGCGCGTGCTGGGTCCCGATCATCCAGACACGCTGTTCGCCCAGGCGAGCCTCGCCGGGTTTCTCTCGCATGAAGGAAAATATGCCCAGGCACTGGACCTGGCCACCACGGCGCTGGCAGCCCAGCGGCGCACCCTGGGCGTGGACCACCCGATCACCTTCGGTACTCTCGACCTGATCGCCCGCATCCATACCCAGGCCGGCGAGCTCGCCGCCGCCCGCGACGTCCATGCCGAGGCCCTGGCCAACCGGCAGCGCGTACTGGGCACCATGGACGCGCACACCCTGGAAAGCGCCACGCGCCTGTTCGAGATCCTGGAAAAGCTGCATCAGACGGGCCAGGCCCAGGCCATTCGCCGCCGCTACATGGATCCGCTGGTGGCCATGGACCCGGCCACGCTCAATGCCAGCATGCGCGACATGCGCGATGGCACGGTGGACCTCCTCACCCAGTACGGCAACGCTCCTTAAGCGGCGGACAGTTCCCGCCGCAGCCAGGCACGGGCAATGCGCCATTCGCGCTGCACGGTGCGGGGCGAGATGGCCAGCACCGCGCCGATCTCCTCTTCGCGCAGGCCGACGAAGAAGCGCATCTCCACGATCTGTGCCTGCCGCGGATCCAGCGCCTCCAGTTGGCGAAGGGCGTCGTCCAGCTCGTCGGGCGAGGCCTGTTCGGCCAGGTTGTCGGCGATCTGGGTGATGCCGGTGCGGTCCAGGGCGCAGGGTCGCTTCTGGGCGTGGCGGCGGCGGGCGGAATCGATCAGTACGCGGCGCATGGCGCGGGCGGCCAGGCCGATCAAATGCCCGCGGTCGGCGACCTCCGGCAACTTGCCGCCGTGGAAAAGCCGGAGGTAGGCCTCATTGACGAGCTCGGTGGGGTTCATCGTGCAGTCGCCGCGCTCGTGGCGCAGCTGGGCCCGGGCCAGCCGGCGCAGGCTCCCGTACATCCGGCGCATCAGTTCGTCCATGGCCGCCGGCTCGCCGATCTCGGCCAGCCGGAGCAACTGGGTCACCTCGCCCGGCTGCGCGGCCGTCGGTGCGATGACGTTTTCGCCCATCTGCATATCGTTTCCCCCCTGCCGGGAAAAGGTTACTCCAAGCCTGTGACGGCGTGTGTCGTCTTTTCCGGAGCCTTTACGCATCCCATAGCAGGACCCCCGTGAGCGCTGGGGTCCCCATGCCGAGGGAGGGGGCAGTCCGGAATATTTCGGATTGACGCCCAGTCACGCCCACCCCGACAATGTGTGACGTAGCTCACATTTTCTTCAGGGGGAATCTTGTGAAGCAATTACTTATCTATGACCGTCCGCGGGAATTGAACCGCGTGGCGCACCGCCAGCTGCGCTTGTCGCCAGCTCCGGTGAGCTTCGGCTTCGCCCGGGCGGTGAACTCCGTGCCGCTGGTGGCGGCCGAGTTCCAGCGGGCCAGCCTGGACTATCCGATCGTCTTCGCGGGCGCCCCTGGCGCCGAGCAGCCGGCGGTCCTGCTGGGCCTGTCCCAGGGCGACAACCTGTTCGTCAGCGACGACGGCGGCTGGGCGCTCGATGCCTACCTGCCGGCCTTCATCCGCCGCTATCCGTTCGTGCTGGCCGAAAAGGACGGGGGCGAGGATTTCACCGTGTGCATCGACGAGGCCTTTGCCGGCCTGGGCACCGAAGAAGGCGCGCACCTGTTCAATGCCGATGGCACTGAATCCACGGTGCTGGCCCACGCGGTGAAGTTCCTTACCGATTTCCAGGCCAGCCTGAAACAGACGCGCGCCTTTACCGGGCGCCTGCGCGAACTGGACCTGCTCCAGGCCCGCACGCTGCACGTACAGACCGCCTCGGGCAAGGCCAGCATGCTGGACGGCTTCCAGGTGGTCGATGCCACGCGCCTGGCGGCACTGAAGGGCAAACCCCTGCAGACGCTGCATGCCAGCGGCGACCTGGCCGCGATCCATGCCCACCTGTCGTCGCTGCAGAACGTGCAGCGGCTTTCGGCGCGACTGGATCGCCGGCAACCGGCCAGCAACACGATCAACTGAAGTGTCCGGCGCCCCGCGAGGGTGCCTTCGATATACGTGCGGACGGGGCATTTCCCGTCAATCGGCGCCCGGGCAAACCCCCGCAGCGCCAACAGGGGATTTACGGATATGTCGAGCTCGTCATCGCACGCCGCCCGCAAGGGCGCTTCCTCGCAGCTGCGCGAAGCCCAGGTCACCGGCATCGGCTCACATCCCTTGCGGAAGTTATCGGTAGCCCTGGCCAGCGCACTCAGCCTGGGCGCACCGGCCGCCTGGGCGGCATCGACGGTAACGGTCTCGACCAACCGGTTGCCCGGCACCACCAACATCACCCAGACCAACGCGACCACCATTGATGTGAGCACGGTGGCGAAGAATGGCAGCAAGACCGCCTTCAACACCTTCAAGGATTTCACCGTCGGCAGCGGCGACAAGGTGAACCTGCACCTGCCCACCGGCACCGAGAACCTGGTGAACCTGGTGGACAACCAGGCGGTGGTGAACGGCACGGTCAGCAGCTTCCTGGGCAGCACCGAAGGCGCCGGCCGGGTGTTCTTCGCCGACTCCAACGGCTTCGTGCTGGGTACTACCGGCGTGATCAACGCTGGTGCGCTGGCCATTGCCACGCCCAGCCAGGCCACCATGGCCAAGCTCAACGCCGAAGGTGCCAACGGCGGCGGCACGGTCACCGACAGCCTGCTCAACGGTTCGATCGACCACGGTGCTGCCGACGTCAGCCTGAAGGGCACGATCAACACCACGTCCGGCGTTCGTGTGCAGGCGCGCGCGATCGATGCCTCCGGCACGGTGTTCGTCACCGGAGGCGCCAACGGCACGGGCCTGGCTGCCGTGAACGTCGGCGACGACGGCGCCATCACCGTGGTCGCGGACGACAAGGGCATCCACCTGGATGCCGCCACGATCGACGTGTCCGGCACGCTGAAGTCGGCCAACGGCAGCAATCAGGCTGTATCGGACGTCACGCTGACGGCCGATGCCGAAGACACCGTGCTCTCGGGTCAGTCCACCGCGACCACCGGCATCACCGTGTCGGGCACGATCACCGGCAAGAACGTCACCCTGTCGGCCAATAGCCGCTCCACCGCGGACTATTCCGACCTCAACCAGGCGATCAACACGCTGGATGGCCTCCTGCCGTCGGGCGTGGTGAACATCGGCCTGCCGGCACTGCCCTTCGGCGTGGTGGCCTCCAATGCCACGGCCAAGGTGCAGGTGCAGTCCGGCGCGCATATCAATGCCACGGGTGATGTCACCGTGCAGGCGCTGTCGCAGTCGAAGTCGGCTACTTCCGCGCTGAACAGCGTGGGCTCAAGCCCGGTGCTGGCAGCGGCGATCTACGGTGAAGTGCGCGGCACCACCGAAGCCTCCGTGGCCGGAGGCGCCAGCATCAACGCCTCGGGCAACGTCACCATCAAGGCCCTGCACGGCTCGGACCTGGATATTTCCTCGGAAGTGTCCGGCGACAAGGCCGTCGCTGTCTCCGCGGTGGTCGGCAATGTCATCGTCGATACCCAGGCCACCATCGCCTCCGGCGCCAGCATCACCGGCCAGGACATAAGCGTGCTGTCGCGCAACAGTGGCAGCTATGAGATCGAATCGAAGGTGGAAGCTACCGGCAACAGCCCGGTAGGCGCCAACGCCGCACTGCTGTTCGTCGATACCAATGCGCACGCCGAAAGCGACGCGAACCTCGGCAGCGTCGCCACTCCGATCAAGTCGCTGACCGTGGTAAGCGGGTCGACCACCGAAAAAATGTCGGTATCGACCGAGACCTCCGTGGGTACCGAGGCGGAAGACACCGATCCGAAGGAAGTGGTCTCTTCCGGTGGCGATGGCCTGGTCGCTTGGCTCGAAGGCAAACTCGGCGACTACTTCCTCAAAGCCGACGCTGAAGTCGGCAAGCAGGAAGGCGAAACCCCCGAAAGCACGACACCCGAAGGCGAAGAAGCCGACAAGAACAAGAGCTATGTCCGCGGTGGCCTGGGCCTGTCGCTGATCGACGCCGACCAGGGTTCGCACGCGGCGATAGGCCCCAATGCAGTCGTGGTGGCATCGGGCAACGTGGCCGTGCAGTCCCTGATCGAAAGCAAGGGAACGCAGACCAGCGCCACCACCGAAACCGAATCGGGCGACGACAACAGCGCCAACGTCTCAGGAAGCCTGGCCATCGATGTCACCCTGGTGCACAACGATGGTTCGGCCACCATCGGCAGCAATGCCAACATCACCGCGCTGAACATCGGCGTGGGCAGCGAAGTGACCGTGCCGTGGGACCTGCCCAGCACCTCGGGCCTGGATGACTTCGCCAACATCCCTGAGTTCCTGAGCACGATCTACGACGACCTGAAGGCCAACGGTGCGCCGCTGGCCGCCAGCTACGTCAACGCCACCTCCAAGACCGACAAGGTCGGCATTGCCGGCGCGGTGAACTACTTCCAGCTCGGCAACGACAACACCGCGTGGGTGGGCAGCGGCGCCATGCTGCATGCCACGGCCAACACCGATGCCGCGTGGACGGCCACCGCTACGTTCGGCAGCGACGCCGAAGGCACCCCCATCGACGACGCCACGCTGGCGTGGTCGCATTCGCTGGGCGTGACGGCCGACACCACCGTCCAGACCATCGACATCGCTGGCAACTTCGACCTGCTCAAAGTGCAGGGCACCGGTGGTACCGGCACCGATGCCAGTTCCGTCGGCGGCGGCGTGAACCTGGTGAACTACAGCGACAACACCACTGCCGGTATCGGCGATGCGGCCACCATCCAGGCGGCTGCCGTGAACGTGGAGGCCAACGATACCCAGCAGATGGTGGTGGTGACGCCTTCGGCCGGCCGTGGCTCGGGCATCTCGGGCAATGTCATCTTCGCCATGGCGAATATCGACAACGCCACGCATGCCTCCATCGCCAACACCGCCAAGGTCACTGCCGGCAGCGTCGATGTCGATGCCCACCAGGGCGTGGGCGTGTGGTCGATCGCCGGCGCCATCGCCCAGGGCACCAGTGTCGGTGTAGGCGTAGGCATCGCCATCAACAACCTGACCACCGATACCCAGGCCTACATCGGCGACAACAGCGTCGATGGCACCGTGGCCGAACCCGGCGCGGCGGCGGCCTCGGCAAGGCCGACAGCCGGCATCCACGCCGATAGCGTCGATGTCACGGCGTCCACCGATGGCCGCAGTGGCGCCATTGCCATCGCCGGTGCCCAGGCCAAGGGTGACAAACCCGCGTCGGGCGGCACGGGTGGTACCGGCGGTACCGGTGGAACGGGCGGTAGCGGCAGCACCAGTACCGACGACGACACACCCGAGTCGCTATCCAACGACCAGAGCCCGGATTTCCTCGCCACCACGCAGGGCAAGACCGACGACAGCACCGGCGGCTTCGGCATCGACACCATCATGGGCAAGATCCCCGTGCTTGGCGACCTGCTCAAGACCGGCCAGAAGGAAGAAGGCGCCACCCAGGAGGCCGGCAACAGCCAGCCCAAGCCCAAGGTCGCCGTGGGCGTGGCCGGCAGCGCCACCGTTGGCATCGGCAACCTCGACACCAAGGCGTTCATCACCGGCGCCACCATCGACAAGAATTCAGGCGATGCGTCGAATATCGACGTTACCGCGCTGAACCAGACCGATCTCATCAGCGCCAGCGGGTCGGCCGCCTTGTCCACGGCGAAGACCGAGAACAAGCCCAGCGCCGGCATTGCTGGCGCAGTGGCGTACAGCTTCATGGACAACGACACCCAGGCATGGCTCGACGGCGTCACCGCCAGCCACGCAGGCGACGTTACCGTGCAGGCACTCTCAGGCGGTTCGATCGTGGATCTGGGCCTGGGCCTGGCCTACAACAAGAACAGCGATCAGAAGAGCGGTTCGGTGGCGGGCTCCTTCTCCATCGGTACCGCCAGCAACAGCACCACGGCGGATATCCGCAATTCGACGCTGACCGCGGCCGATGACACCGCGACGGTCAACGTCACCAGCTACGACCACACCGACATCGGTGCCGGCGGCGGCGCCTTCGCCATCGGCGGCAGCAAGGGCGTGGGTATCGGTGTCACCTACACGGATATCGGCAATACCAACACAGCCAGCGTGCACGGCAGCACGCTGGACGGCTTTGGCGACGTCTCGGTGGAAGAGCTCAACGCCGCGCGCATTGCCTCCGCCTCGGTGGCTGGCGCGCTGCCCGCCGGCGAGAACAGTCTGGGACTCACCGGTTCCTTCACCTTCAACACCATCCACAACGACAACGAAGCCACCATTGCCGGCTCCACCATCAGTAACGGCCATGGCGACGTCGTCGTCAGCGCGACCGGCGGTGCGCCGGTGGCGGCGTACGACACGCTGCTCACGGGCAACGGCAAGTCCATCGCCGACGTGATCGACTTCAGCGGTGGCCCGCTGGCCCAGTCGGGTGACGTCGGTTCGGCGATCTTCGCCGTATCCGGCGCGTTGTCCGTCGGCAGTGATGCCGTGGGCCTGTCTTTTGCCTACAACAACATTGCCAACACCTATGGCGCGTCGCTGGTCGGCGGCAGCACGAATACCTCCGGCAACATCGCCGTCAATGCCATCGACAGCACGCGCATCTTCGCGCTGGCCGCCGGCATCGGCGCATCGGACGGCGACTTCGCAGGCGCCGGCTCCGTCACCGCCAACTTCATCAACGACAATGTCTCGGCCACCATCGGCGACACCGCGGCCACCAGCGCCACCACCACGGTGAACGGCGCCACGGTCTCGGCCAAGGCCAACAACGCTGCCACCATCGACACCCTGGCTGGCGCGATCTCCATTTCCACCAGCGGTGATTCCGCCGGCCTTGCGGTGGCCTTCGACGAAATCGGCAACCAGACGTCGGCCACCATCGCCAACACCAAGGTAACGACCACCGGCACGGCGGCTGCAACCGGCTGCGATGCGAGTACGGCATCGGTGTCCGCCAGCGCCTGCTCCACCGGCACCATTAACGCTGCCGCGGTGGGTGTGGCCGGTGCCGATGGCGTCGCGTTGACCGCCTCTCTTGCCGTCAACGACATCGGCCTGCAGGACACCGGCGCCATCGGCAGCCTGGCCAGCGCACTGCGCGATACATATACCAAGGCCGCCATCACCGGCAGCGACATCAGCACCGCCAGCGTCGGCGTGCATGCGAACGATTCGAACACCATCAACGCCCTGGCCGGCGGTATCGCCGGTTCTACCCAGGCCGCCGCCGGCGCGGGCTTCGCGCTGGAGAACATCGGTGCCAACACCTCGGCCACCTTCAGCGACAGCACGCTGCAGGCCACCGGTACGGTGGATGTGGCTGCCGGTTCCACGGGCTCCATCAATGCCCTGGCCGTGGGCGGCGCGATCTCCGGCGATATTGCCGTAGGCGCATCCGTCAGTGGCAATGTCATCGGCAACCATACGACGGCGACCGTCGATGGCATCACAGGCTACAACGGTGCCGCGCGCGGCAGCATGCACGATCTCAATGTTAAGGCGATCGACAGCGCGGCGATCAATGCCTATGCCGGCACGCTGGCGATCGGCTTCGAAGGTGCTGGCGTGGGCGCTGCGTCCACCATCAACACCATCACCAACATCACCCATGCCACCTTGAGCGATTCCACGCTCGACACCACCGGCAGCACGGATGTGGAAGCCACCTCCAAGGCGGTGATCCAGACCGTGGCCGCCGCGGCTTCCGGTGGCGAGGGGCTCGGCCTGGCGGGCGCGCTCACGGTCAACACCATCGACAACGACATCGAGGCCAGCGCCACCGGCAACGATGTGGACAGCAGCGGCAACGTGACCACCATCAAGGCCACGGACGACGCGAAGATCCTTTCGATGGCGGGCTCCATCGGCGCCTCCGCCGGTGCTGGCGTCGGCGCCTCGATCGCCGTCAACGACATCGGCACCAAGACCATCGCCGAGATGAGCGGCGGCAACTGGCACGCCAAGGACGTCACCGTCTCGGCCATCAGCACCAACCCCAACGCCGAGGGCAGCGACCCGGCGCATCAGCTCGACGCCAATATCCAGACCCTGGCCGCCGGCGTGGGTGGCGGGCAGGTGGGTGGCGCGGCTTCCGCCGCGGTGAACATCTCCACGGCCACGATCCGTGCCGACATCACCGGTGGCGCCAAGGTGACCGCCGAGGACAACGTGGGCGTGCTGGCGGCCAACCGCCAGGGCGTGGACGTGTTCGCCGGCAGCCTGGGCATCAGTGCCGATGCCGTGGGCCTGGGCATCGGCGCGGTGGTGAACTACCTCAACGACAGTACGTCGGCTTATATCGATGGCGGCGCCAGCGTCAACGCGCTGGCCAAGAATGCTTCCGACACGCTGGCCGTGAACAGCGGCACGCTGGCACACGCGTCGGATCTGGATGTCACGCAGATCCATGACGCATCCGATTACACGAACCCGGATCTTTCGCAGACCCAGGCGAATGTAACGGGAGTGGCCGTCAACGCGGCCTCGTCACAGGCGGTAACCACGCTGGGTGTCAGCGCTGCGGTAGCTTTCGATCCGTTAGGCTCGGCGGCCATCACGGCCATGGCCAACGCCAATGTGCTCGGCGGCGGCACGCACGCGTACATCAACGGCGCCAGCATCAACCAGTCCAATACCGGTGCGGGAACGCAGCAGAGCGTGGACGTGCGCGCCAGCAGCCACGCCTATGACGCCGCCTTTGTGGCTGGTGTCGCCGCCGGCGCGACCGACGTCGCCGCCACGGGCGCGGTGGGTGTGAACACCTTCAATCGCAGCACCAAGGCCGAGATCACCAACAGCACGCTGACCAGCCGCGGTGCCACGAATGTCACCGCCGAGGCCAGCCAGCGAAGCGTCGATGCCGTGGTTGGCCTCGCTGCCGGCCTCGTGGGCGGCGCGGGCACCGGCGTCACCAACGTGTTCAATGCCGATACCGAAGCCAACGTTTACGGCGGCTCGCTCACCACCGGCTCGCTCGCCATCAGCGCGCACGACGAGACCGACGCCAACATGATCGGTGGCGCGGGTGCCTTCGGCGGCGTGGCCGTGGCCGGCACGTTCCTGCTGTCATCCTCGAACAACACCACGCTGGCCAATCTGGGCAGCACGGATGGCGACACCGCGGTGCATACCAGTGGCACGGTGGGCGTCAACGCCACGTCCGACGTGAACCTGGGCAGCACCATGGTCAGCGGCGCGGGCGCGGGCGGTCCGGCCATTGCCGGCATGGCCTCGTTCACCATCGTAGGCAATACCACCAAGGCCACCACCGAGAAACTTCGCCTCGACCAGGGCGCGGGTGACGCCGGCGCGCAGGCGCTGAACGTTCACGCCACCGAAAACATCCACCTGGTGCCCAATGCCGCCAGCGCGGCGCTGTCCACCGCCAGCGTCGGCGTGGGTGCGGCCGCCAATGTGGCGTTGCTGGAAAGCAACGTCGCCGCTTCCGTTCTGGACAGCACGATCAAGTCGGCCGGCACCGTGGATGTGGCCGCCGTCAGCAACAAGACCCTCGACGTCACCACCGTGTCCGGTGCCCTGGGCACCGACGCCGGCATCAGCGGTTCGCTGGGGCTGGTGATCGTCGGCAACGGCTCGCTTACCGGCAACGATGCCGGGGACGATCCGCTTTCCGAACTGGACAAGGGCGGCAATGGCAGCCTGACCTCGATGAACAGCTTCGGCGGTTCGTCCAACGTCAGCAGCAAGCAGATGGGCGGTCAGCTCAGCGACGCGGACGCTGCCACCATCAATGCCGCGAGCAAGGTGTCGTTGCTGGACAGCAACCACAAGCTCAAGCGCACGCAGGACGGCACGCAGGCACTGGTGTCCAATTCCTCCATTACCACCGTGGGCTTGAACGTCACCGGCACCGGCACGACCTCGGTGACCAACGTGGTGGGCAACCTGGCCGGCGGCGGCTTCCTCGGCGCGGGCGGCGCCATTGGCTTCAGCGTGGTCAACCAGTCCATCGGCGCCCATGTCGATACCAGTTCCTCGATCGATGCCACGGGCACGGTGAAGGTCGCGGCCAAGGCGAACAACGGTACGGCCACCGCCTATTCGCCGACGGGCGCGGAAAGTGGCGACTACAGCGTCGCAACCAGTGCCTACCAGGGCGCGGCGGGTCTCGTGGGCCTGGGCGCGGCCGTGTCGATCTCGCAACTCAACAACCAGGTGAACGCCAGCCTCGACGCCGATGTCGCCGGCCACGGTTCGAACGCGGTGAATATCTCCGCCGAGGACGATAGCGCGGTTGCGGCGCGTGGCGGCGGCCTGGTCGGTGGCGGTGCGGCTGCCGGCGTGGTGGTATCGCAGGCGCAGAAGAACGGTTCGGTAAGTGCGGGGATCGCCGCCAACACCACCATCACCAACAGCGGTGCGCTGAGCATCAGCGCCACCAGCCAGGGTGCCAGTTCCGCCAAGGCAACGGCCGTCACCGCGGGCCTGCTGGTTGCCGCCAACGGTGCGGACGCCAACGCGAGCGACGATGAGACCATCTCGGCGACGATCGGCAAGAGCGCCAACATCACCGCTACCTCCATCGCCCTGCAGGCCATGGACCAGCCGGATGTGGAAGCCGATGCCTTCGGCGTAGCCGTATCCGGTGGCGTCTCCATCGGTGCTTCGGTGGCCACGGCCGATGCCGGCACGCACGTCACGACCTTGGTAGACGACAGCGCGACCCTGACCTCGAATGGCGCCACCACGCTCTCGGCCACCAGCGGCGCCACCACTACCGGCGGCGTGCGCGCCAAGGCCGTGGGCGGTGCCGGCGGCCTGCTGCTGGGTGCCAACGCCAGCGTGGCCAAGGCCACGTCCGAGGCGCAGGTAAGCGCCACCACGGGCACCGGCGTGCAGCTGCCTTTGGGCATGATCGCCATCAGCGCCAACAACATCAGCTACCAGGACGCGTCGGCCACGGCAGGTGCGGCGGGCCTGGTGGGTATCGGTGCGGCCACGGCGGACGCCGATGCATCCGGCAGCACGATCGCGGGCCTGGGTTCGTCGAACACGTCCTTGACCACACGTAACAGCGATCTGGCGATCGCTGCCCTGGGCACCGACGATAACGAGAGTGACGCCACCGCCGGCAGCGGCGGCGTGATCTCGGGTAACGCGGCTGTGGCGCGCACATCCAACACCACCACCACCACCGCCTCGATCGGCGACAGCGCCAACATACATGCCGCGGCCATCGAGATGGGCGCGTTGCACAACGACAACTATGCCGTCGAAGTGAATGCGGTGGGTGCGGGCATCGCCAACATGAGTGGCGCCTTCGCCTCCAGCACGGCGACCAACAACGTCAATGCCACGGTGGGTAACAACGCCAAGCTCTACGCCACCGGCTATGTCGACATCGGCAGCAGCAACGTGTTCGCCAACGTCGGTACCCACCAGCAGGTACAGGGTGGCGGCGGTGGCGTGCTCTCCGGTGCAGCGGCCGACAACAGCACCACGCTTTCGGGTACGTCCACGGCCAGCATCGGCACCACGACCACCATCGTGTCGGGTCTGGACAGCGGCATGGCCGACCAGCTGGCCACCAAGTACGACGGCCTGACCTACACCGGCGGCACCGACCTCTTCGCAAACCCGGGCCGCATCCGGCTGGGCGCCAGCAGCCAGGTCAATGCCAACGATACGGTGTCGCTGGATTCCGGTGGCGCGGTCGCCGGCTCCGGTGCCAGCGACGAATTGACGGTGAATGTCACCAACAATGCCACCGTGGGCAACAACGACAAGTTGCTGACCAACGGCGACATCGGCATCGGCACCTATACGCAGTCCACTACCACGCAGTCGGCGCTTACCCACACCTACGGTGGCGGCGCGTTGGGCGATGCCTCGGCCTCGACGACGGTCAACAGCAATCAGTCGGTGGGCGTGGGTACCAACGCCATGCTGCTGGGCTTCGGCCAGATTAACCTTACCGCGGGCATGGATCCGTCGGGCTTCATTCCGTCACTGTTCTCGGCCGACACCATCGGCCAGTCGTACGTGATCGGCCTGATTGCCATCGCCACGGGCTCGGCCAACACCAACATCCACAGCAATGCCACCACCACCATCGGTGCCGGTGCGAGCGTGCTTGGCGGTGCGGACATCAGCCTGGGCAGCTATCGCGGCAGCAACAGCGTCAGCGCCGAGGGTACGGGGCATGGCTACGAGTTGGGCTTCATTCCGATCACCAGCGACGATAGCAACGCACGTGCCGACGGCAGCGAGGCCCTAGCCCTGGCCGGCAACGTCACGGCCGGCATTTACGCTGACAGCAACATCGCCATTGGTGCCAATGGAACGCTGACACACAGCACCGGCGCACCCGTGCAGGTGACGTACTCGGCGAACTTCAGCCCCTGGAACTACATCAACAACCACCTGACGGGCCTCACCGACAATACGGACAGTAGCGGCAATAGTGGCGTCCCCATCGTCGCCGGTCAGGCTCCTCCGACAGCGCCGACAGGCGTAGGCGTGCAGAACAGCAACGTCAACGACGGCACGCAGACGGGCACCACGGTAGGCACCACGGCAGGCACCAATCCAGGCTCGGTCACCGGCAATCCGGACGACTTGTCGGTCGGTGACATCCTGAAGGGCACCACTACCAGCGGCACCACGCCGGCCTACACGCTGGGCTCGCTGTATGCCGCGGGCGGCAACGTAACCGTGCACGCCGGAAGCATCACTGGCAGCGGCGCGCTTACCGCCCACGGCAGCCCGTCGATCACCGTCACCAATGCCAGCGCCGATTACCTGGTGCTCAACGACATCACCATTCCCACGGGCGGTGGCGGTGCGGTGACATTCACCGGAAGCGCCAACGAAAGTTCCGACGCGGCCATGCACGTGAACCGGGACACCAGCAATGTCGCACCGTCCATCACCCTCAACAACAGCTATACCGGCAGCGTGAGCAACACGCCGGCCAGCGTCACGCAGGGCCCGGCGATCTTCCTGGGCGGCACTATCAGCAATCTCGACGGCCTGGTGGACATCAGCAATGCGTCGGGTTCAGTGGGCCAATTCGCGCCAATCTCCGCGCAGCAGATCAAGGAATTCGTACCCAACGGTGCGGTGGCGGTGTACCTGCCCGACGGTACCTACCATTCCGGCGCGGATCCGGTGGCGTCGTACCAGCCGTACCAGATCAACCTGGGCGATGCGAACACCGCGATCATGTACGTGGCCAACGCCATCTACAATCCCAACGGCGCTTATACCGACGCCAATACCTTCACCTCGATGCTGTACAACCAGGCCGGCGGCGGCACCATCGGCGGTGTCTCGCTGATGTTCCTCGGCCAGTGCGCGCCATACGCCAACAGCGCCTGCGGCTCGAATCCGAGCCCTGGAAGCTTCAACTTCCACAACCAGGCATTGCCGCTGATCTACACCCTGGCCACCAGCACCAGTCGTGCCACCGATCCCACTCCGACGACGGCGTCCGGGGCCTCGGGCTTGACCGCCCAGACGGTGGCGGTGAACGCCAAGTGGATCGATATCGACAGCCAGATCACCGCGGGCCGTCCGACCACGTACAGCATCACGCTCGATTCGCAGGTACAGACGTTCATCAATGCACAGACCCCCGGCCACGGCATCGTCGACGTGCCGACGTCTGCCTGGTGCGTGTCCGGTGGCGCCACCTGCTCGCCGCATCTGGTGCAGTACGACACTGATTCCGGTCACATCGTCGTCAACAACGTCAATGCTTCCGGCGGCGGCTTCGTTTCGCTCGATGGCGGCATCATCAGTACCAAGGCGATCGGCCAGATCACCATCAACGACGGCTACGGCCACGTTACCGTCAACAACAACCTCACCAATGTCCCCGTGCAGATGGCGGACATCAACACCGGCAACAATGCGGTGGGCGAGCTGAAGATCACCGATCACTTCAAGACCTACAACGTCGGCGGCAACACCATCTACCAGACCTTCTGGTACGTCGACACGCAGGGTTCGGGCACCAAGGTCTACACCAACTCCAACGGCGCCACGGATGTCGGCAACGCCGTGCAGTTCACCGGTTACACCACCGACAGCCAGGGCATCCAGTACGACCCCACTGCCGGCCTGCGTTACCAGTGGCAGCAGCAGGTGAACCTGTCGCGTCCGATGCCGACGCTCGACACCATTACCAACTGGCAGTACGTCGATGCCTCGGGTACCGCCGTCAGCACGCCGCAGTACCTGCTGATCTCCAGCGGCGTCACCACCAGCTCGACCGACCATGATGCTTTCGACGAGCACATGACCGCGTCGGCCAGCCTGGGCACGGTGAACAACGGGCAGTACCTGTCGGCGGTGGACGTGTACTACCACGGCTGCGGCAGCGACCTTGGCTCGGGATGCCACTATGGTTTCAGGAAGACCGACCAGGCCGCCGGCGCCGGCGTGTGGGAGTACCGGTACTTCGAAGATGCCCAGATCAACCTGACGAGTTCCGTCAAGGCCGACTACACCTTCCATATCAACTTCCAGGGCAATGCCTCGGGCCAGGTCAACATCAACTCGGCCTCCAACGTGTTGCTCGGTGGCAACATCTACAACCCGACCGGAAGCACCAGCATCCTGGCCACGCAGGGCAACGGCGGTTCCATCGTCGGCAGCGCCTCGGGCGGCATCACCACCAACGGGCTTACGCTCAAGGCCACCGGCAGCGTGGGCGACGCCAGCAACCCGCTGAACGTGGTGATGACCGGCGGCAAGCTGTCGGTGGATTCCGGCGCCGCGGGCACGAACATCGCCGCAACCACGGCGCTCGACCTCGACCACGTCACGGCCGGCAACGCCACCACCGGGTACGGCGATGTCACGCTTACTTCCGGCGGCAGCATCACCGGCGGCAGCGGTACCTCGATCACTGGCCGCGACATCACCCTGAGCGCCGGCGGCGCCATCGGTGGCGCGCTCAATGGCGGCAATCCGCTGATCATCGCTGCTCATGCCACCACCGCGGCCGACCACAGCATCGACCACGGCGTAGTGAACCTGGACGCGCTCAACGACATCAACGTGCGCCAGACCGGCGGCGACCTCCTGGTCGGGCTGATCAAGTCCGAAGGGGGTTCGGTGAACGTGGACGTGCCCGATGGCTCGATCGTGGATGCCGCAGGCATCACCTCCGGTCAGGCGCTGTCGTCGGATCAGCTCAAGACCGTCAGCCAGACCCTGCACCTGACCACGGCCGACGATAACGGTGCGATCGCCGCGGCCACCAAGCAGCGTATCGAGCAGACGGCCGACGGTTACTACACGCAGTACCAGGGCCTGATGGACAACGGCCAGGTGGTGGGCGGGACGTTCGTGCTGGATGCCTCCAAGCTCGATCTTTACCGGCCGCTGGCCGCCGCGGAGCTTGGCCACGCGGCGAGCGATGCCGACGTGCAGGCCTATGCGGCCGGTCGTTACAGCACCTACGACACCTACTTCAAGGGCCTGCTCGGCGCCGACTACGCAACGACCGCCAAGTTCACCACGCCGGTGGCCTCGTTCGATTACGTAGCTAGTGACGCGCAGGTAACGGCGCTTACCGACAACGCGTTCTGGAAGGAAGGCTGGCTGACCAGCGCGGTGAACAATGCCGCGTTGACCGATCCGGGCAACAAGCCGGTGGGCAGTGCCGCACCGAACATCCAGGGCCGCAATGTCACCCTGACAGCGAAGAAGAACATCGGCGCACTGGGCGATACCGCCACCATCAGCGCCACCGACCTGATCAACGGCACGGTGAGTGACGCGGACGCCGCGGCACTGGCAGCCGCCAACGCACCAGGCGACATCACCCTGGTCCGTGACTCGAACGGCGCGCTCGTGAGCGTGCAGGTGCGCCAGACCCAGCCGCTGTTCCTTACCGCCGGCGGCACGGTGGCGGCGTCGAACCAGGCCGGTTCCGGTGGCTCGATCTACCTGCAGGCCAATGGCGACCTCAACCTGGCCGGGATCACTTCCGACAAGGACGTGAGCCTGGTGGCGGTGGGCAACATCAACAACACCCTCACCGATCCGACCCAGGCGGTGATCAACGCCAATGGCGACCTCACCATGCTGGTGGGTTCGGGTAGCAGCATCGGCAACGTGGCAAGCACCACCGGTGGCGTGACCACGCCCGAGCGTGCGGTGTCCTACGACATCGGCGGCACTTTGCTGGCGGCCGACGCCAGTCAGGACGTGGTGTTGCGCGCCCTGAACCACGACCTGGTCTTCGACCGCATCGGCGGCAACGGGCAGATGGTGCTGCACACCCTGGGCAACATCGAGCAGGCGCTCGACGGCCTGGCGCTTACCGGCCGTGGCATCACGCTGGACGCCGGCGGCAACGTCGGATACCTGGGCGACAACAGCAAGTTCCTGCAGCTCTCCACAGGCACCGGCACGGTCGATGGCACCGTGGGTGGCTTCGTGCGCCTGGATGACACCACGGCGAACGCGCTGAACATTGGCACGCTCGCGGTCGGCGGCAACGTCGATGTCGTGGCGACAGGTGACCTCAACATTACCTCGCTCTCGTCCACCGCAGGCTACCTCAATGCCTCCAGCGGCGGGGACGCGGTCGTCGGCACCGTGCAAGCCAGCGGCCCTGTCGACCTCACTGCCGTGGGCGATCTCACCGTGGGCAGCGCCACCAGCGCCGCGACCACCGGGATCGGTGCCACGCTCGAAGCCGGCAAGGCGATCATCGCCACGGATGACGGCAGCCACCAGGCGAATGTCACGGTAGGTGACGGCGCATCCGTGCTGCTCAAGTCCGGCACCGGCATCGGTTCGCCGCTGCGTGTCCACGGCGGTCACCTGACTGCCACGGCGGACAACGGCGACATCGACCTTGCCATGCTCACCGATCTCATCGACGGAAGCATCGATGCCACCACGGGCTCGGTAACGCTCACCGGTACCGGCGCGATCAACGGCAGCTCGATCCACGCCGGCCAGTCGGTGGATGCAACCGCCACGACCACGTTCAACGTGGGCACGGTGCTGGCCGATGCGGGTTCGGCCAGCATCCATACCGGCGGCGATCTCACGGTGACCACCGTCGATGCGGGAGGTGCGGCAACCCTCGTCTCCGGCGGCAATATCAACGCCCAGGACATCACCGCGGGCGGTGCCGCCGCGGAAACCGCCACGGGAAGCATCACCGGCCATTCGCTGCACAGCGACGGCGACGCCCAGTTCTCGGGCACCGACGTCAACATGGACCTGGTCAACGTCGGCGGGAACCTCAACGGGACGGCGCTGGGCGATCTTGGCTTGGTGAATACCACCGTCACCGGTGACACCACGCTCGATGTCAGCGGCACGGCCACGCTGGGTAGCCTGCACACGGGCAATGACCTGGGTATCACTGCCAATGTCATCGACGCGGGTGATCTGCACGCCGGCCGCGACATGACGCTGGTTGCCACTGGCCTGTTACAGGCGGACTGGCTCGACATTGGCCGCGACGCCGAGATCCATGCCGGTACGCTTGATGTCACCACCCTGGATGCCGGGCGCGACGCCGACCTGCACGCCGGGACCCTCGATATCACCACGCTGGGTGTGGGCCGCAACGCCTCGCTCGACGTGGCGGGCAACGCGAGCATCGACAGCACCACGGTGGGTGGCGATGCGACGGCGACGATCGGCGGTGATGCCACGTTGGGCGATGTCACCGTGACCGGTGCGACGTTGCTGAAGTCCACCGGCTCCACGTCGGTCCACCAGTTCACCGGAAACGGCACGCTTGGCGTGACCACCGGCAAGGCACTGGGCATCGACCTCGCCAGCGTCGATGGCAACGTGACGCTCGATACGGGCACCACGCTGACGCTCGGCGACTTCACCGGCAACGCGGCGATGGCCACGACTTCCGGGGGCGATACCACCATCGGTAGCCTGAAGGTGGCCAATACCTTCAACGCCAACTCTGGGGCAGGCTTCAACCTGACCACTGGTACGGTGGGCGGCGATGCCTCGGTAACGGCTACCGGTGCGATCGGTTCCGGTCACCTGGATGTGGGTGGCAACCTGGTGGCCCAGGCGGGTAGCACCATGGACCTGGACCAGACCACCGTCGGCCAGGATGCGAAGCTGACCGCGGGCGCTGCACTGAAGATCGGGTCCATCACGACAGGCAACGATCTGACGGCAACGTCCGGTGGCGATACCTCGATCGACGTGGCGACGCTTGGTCGCGACGCGCTGCTCAATGCGGGCCTTGGCATGACGCTGGGCACGGTAACGTCCGGCCGTGACATCGTCGGCACTGCCGGCGACGACCTGGCCTTCAATGAACTCGACGCCGATCGCAACATCACCCTGCGTTCGCTGCGGGGTCGGATCCTGGGCGGCACGGCGCATGCCACGTACGCCTTCCTGGCGACGGCGCAGACGGACATCGATGCTGACACGCTCACTGCGGGCACCAGCCTTGATGCCACCGCCACCAACGGCAGCATCGACGTCGGTACCGCCACTGCGGGTAGCACACTGACGGCCACGGCCGCCAACGATCTGCATGTCGACACGGCCACGGCCGGTACGTCGTTCACCGCCACGGCGGGCAACGACCTCACCCTCGGCACCGCCACGGCGGGGCAGGGCGCGACGATGAAGGCGGGGCAGGACCTGCACGTGGATACGCTCGGCGTGACCGGCGACGTGCTGGCCACGGCTGGCCGCGATGCCTACGCCGGCAACGTCACCGTGACGGGTAACCTGACGGGTGTCGCCGGCCGCGATCTGACGGTGAACGACTACAACGTGACGAAGGACGTCTCGCTCACGGCCGGTCGCGACATGTTCCTGGGCCACGGCAAGAACGCCGGCCAGCTCGACCTGTCGCTTGGTCGCAATCTCGACTTCGCCTCGCTCACCGCCGGCGGCCCGATCACCATCGATTCGTCGGGCGGCACGGTGCATGGCGGCGATCTGATCACCGACCTTGCCACCATCGGCGCCCGCGACGGCATCGTGCTCGACACCTCGCACATCGGGACGCGCCTGAACCTGGCATCGGCCGACATCGATGCCCACGTGATCCAGACCACGACCGGCAAGCCGATGACGATGACGCTCACCGGCTACCACGGCGGCGTGGCGAAGAAGATCGTTGTGGACCTGCGCGGTGCCGACAGCTGGCTGATCGACCGCCTGGCAGCGGTGCAAGCGGTGTTCGATACCTCGGCGACCTCCGTATCGATGCCCAACGCGACGATCCAGGGTGACATGTGGCTGCGCACGCCGGTGGCCACGCTGTACATGAACAACGTTTCGCCGAAGCTGGCGCAAGCGGACGTGCAGTTCTTCGAACCCGATACCCAGTTCCAGCTGTACCAGGTGGGCAAGGCCACGGTGTCCGATGCCTTCGTGTCCCGTTACACGGTGGGTTACGACATCACCACGCCGAACTACATCGCCAACCACACGAATACGGACCTGGACTTCCTTGGCGACAGCGTCCTGCGTTATCTCGGAAGCACGCTGACCCTGCACACCAACCAGGTGTCCAACGACGACGAGGACAGCGATACGCCGCTGCCGTCCGCTGACCGCCATGACCATCGCCAGGACGACCTGGTGCAGTCGGCCGGCTCCGTTGCCGTGAACCTGGGTGCCCCCAACTGATGTCCCGGAACCTGACCCTGATGAATCGCAAGGCCCAAGCCTGCACCTGTCTGTTGTTGCTTGCAGGCGTCCCTGCGGATGCCGCGTTCGCCCAGTCCACCACGCCGCCGTTGCAGACGCCGGCGCAACGCACGGACCAGTACTACCAGGACCGCCAGGCGGCGCCGGTGCCGACCCAGTCGGAGAACCCCTTGCCAACGGCTACGCCGGCGAACAAGTCGGGCGTGCGCAGCGACGCGCGCTTCGAACTGACCGCCGTCGAGTTCAGCAAGTCGGCCTTCATCGATGAAGGTTCGCTGGCGGCGGTGGCGCAGCCTTACATCGGCAAGACCGTGGGCGCCGCGGAGCTCAACGCCATCGTCGACGGGGTGAATGCGATTTATACCCAGCGCAATGTCACCACCGCGCGGGCGGTGCTCAGCCGCCAGCCGGTAGTGGGCGGCGTGGTGCATGTGGACATGGTGGAAGGCCACCTGGGCAAGCTCACCATCGAAGGCAACAAGCGCACGCATGAGGACTTCGTGCGCCGGCGCATCCATGTGCAGCCAGGGGACCTCCTCGACGCCAACGCCCTGCGCGACGACATGGTGTACATCAACCGCACCAGCAACCTCACGCTGGCAGCGTTGATGCAAGCGGGTACCGAGCGCGGGCAGACCGATGTGATCGTGGATGTCGCCGAGCCGAAGACCTACAGCTTCGATGCGTTCGTGGACAATGCCGGCGTGGACACCAGCGGCAATACCCGCGTGGGCCTGGCCGGTCATATGGACGGCCTGTTCGGCGTGAGCGATCGGCTGGACGTGAACATCGCCAAGTCGCGCGGCGGCACCGACGGGCAGCTGGCTTACTCGGCCATCGTCACGCCCAGCGACGGCAGGATTGGCGTGAGCTATTCACGCAGCCAGATCGACATCGTCACCGGCGCATTCCGCGACCTGGATATCACCGGTCACTCGTCGGTGATGTCGCTGGACTGGACCCAGCCCTTCATCGCCACCCAGCGCTGGTTGTTCGAAGGCACCGCCTCGTTGCTGAAGTCGAAGTCCGATACCTCGATTTCAGGTACGGCGGTGTCCGATACCACTACCAATGGCGTGTCGGTGGGCGTGAGCCTCAACCACCGTGTCGAAGGCCGCGAATGGACCTTCGTGCAGCAGATCAATCATCTCAATGCCGACCAGCCGATTTCCGGCAGCGGTTCGTTCCTGACGGCCACCGGCAGTTTCGATGGCGTGCAGCGGCTGGGAGGTTCCTTTGCCCTGCGGCTGGACGCTGGGTGGCAGTTCACCTCGAAAGACACGTTGCCTTCGTCCTCGCTGTTCCAGCTGGGCGGAGTCGGCAGCGTGCGCGGTTACGACCGCGGCATCGTGGCGGGTACCAAGGGTTATTACCTGGACCTTGAAATCCACCATCCACTCGGACCTACCGACGCCTATGTGTTCGCCGACCATGGCGCGGTTTACCAGGCTTTCCCCAAGGATCGCCAGATCACAGGTGCTGGCGTTGGGGTTGTCTGGAACTACCGCAAGTGGCTGAGCTTCAACCTCGATGCGGCCCACGCCTTCACCAAGGTCATTCCCGACCAGGACAGCTGGCGCGCGGACTTCCGCGTCGCCGTGCACTTCTAGCCACGGCTTTACTCGGCGGGAGGCTCCCACAGCTCAACGGGGTTGCCTTCCGGGTCGTGGATGCGGGCGAAGCGGCCGGTCTCGGGGGAATTCCATTCATCCTTGGTGATGGCTTCGATCCCTGCTTCACGAAGGGCGGCGACCAGTTCGTCCAGCTCGCTCACGCGCAGGTTCAGGAGGTAGCTCTTGTCCGCGGCGAAGTAATCGGTGTCGTGCTTGAACGGCTCGATAAAGGTGGTGCCTGCCTGTTGCTGCCAGCCCGACCAGCCTTCACCGATCACGCCCAGATGCTGGGCGTACCAGGCGCGGAGGGCCTTGGGGTCTTTCGACCGGAAGAAGAAACCGCCGATTCCCGTGACTGGCATAACTTGTCTCCGTGTTGATGGTTAACCGGCCGCGTCGGCGATGTCACCGGTTTCAAGGATGGGTTTGGAAAATCCGCGTGCGGCCACGTTCACCATCGCCCGCCCGACGCGCTCGGTGTCGAGGATGGTTCGCGGGTAGGCGCGGCGCAACAGGTTGATCACTGGTGAAAGCACGATATAGGCGGCGTTGTATAGCGGCGTCTTGGTCTTGGCGCCGTTTAGCGCCTGGATCACGCCTGGGCGGAACATGAAGGCCCGGCCGGGAAAAAGACGCAGCAGCGCGTTCTCGGTGCGGCCCTTCACCCGTGCCCACATCGACGTCCCCTCCTCGGTGCTGTCGGTGCCGGCGCCGGAGACATATTCAAAGCGCATGCCGGGGTTGAGCCGGTCCAGCACGGTCGCCACCGACATGGTCAGGTCGTAGGTGAGATGCGTGTAGGTGTCTTCCTTCATCCGGAAGGACGACACCCCCAGCACGAACAGGCAGGCATCCACGCCGCCCACCCGGCTGGCCACGGGCGACAGGTCGAACATGTCGCCGTGGATGATTTCCTTGAACTTGTCGTGGACCACGCCGGTACTCGAGCGCACCACGGCGCGCACGGAGGTGACTTCCGGCGACAACAGGCATTCGCGAAGCACGCCCTGTCCGACCATGCCGGTAGCGCCGAAAATCAGGATGTTCATCCGACGGACTCCGGGAAGGCGGGGATCTGGCCTGAAGTGTAGTCCGTGGATTCGCTCACCGCTTTCCAGGCGGCCCCGGTCTTCGCGCGCAGCCCATCGACTTCACCGGCGTAACGCGTGGCGTCGCTGCCCAGCAGCAGGTGCAGCGGCGGGGTGGGGTGGTCGGCCAGGCGGAAGATGACTTCGGCGACACGCGCCGGGTCGCCCGTTTCGTTGCCGACGTACTGCGCCAGCATATCGTTGAGCGCGCCCACCGACGGCTGGTAATCAGGCATCACCGGCTGGCGGTTGCCGCGCGCACGCTGACCCCATCCGGTACGCATGCCGCCGGGCTCCAGCGTGGTGATACGGATACCCAGTGGCTCAAGCTCGCGCGCCAGCACTTCGGTGAAGCCGCCGACGGCCCACTTTGCGGATTGGTAGGCCGATAGCCCCGGTGTCCCCACGCGGCCGCCGACAGAGGACACCTGCATAACGAAGCCGGACCGCTGCTTGCGCATGACCGGCAGCACCGCGCGCGTCACTTCCACCACGCCGAAGAAATTGGTCTCCATCTGCGAGCGGAATTCTTGAGGGCCCATCTGTTCGAAGGGCGCCACTTCTCCATAGCCGGCGTTGTTCACCAGCACGTCGATACGTCCGAAGCGCGCCACGGCGGCGTCGACCGCGGCCTTGATCGAGGCGGCATCGGTAACGTCCACACGGGTGGCCAGGAGGGCATCGCCATGTTTTTTGGCGAGGTCGTCCAGGGTGGCGGCGTTGCGCGCCGTGGCGACGACGGTTTCGCCATGCGACAGAAGGTTTTCGACGATGTCACGGCCCAGGCCGCGGGATGCGCCGGTAACGAACCAGATTTTGCTCATGAGATTGACTCCATCGGATATTGAGTGTTTGAACACTCATTTATGCAAAGAAAGAAAACTTAGGTGTCAGTGGCCGGAAGCCACCAGCCAGAAAGCGCGGAAGCCAGCTTCGGCATACTCCGACGCCTTGTCCGGATAGGCCGCCACGAACTCGATCGTGGTGTCGGCCAGCGAGGTCATGATCGCCCCCACGAACCGCTCACCCTGGGCCGCCATGGGGCCGGCGGCGGTGACCTCGGCCAGCGCCACGGTTATGGCATTGAACGCTGCCGAGCCCGTGGTCCGGGTCTCCGGCGTGACTCGGTCCGACAGGGTGAGCTTGGCCATCACCTTCCGCTCCTGCGGATGGGCCAGTCCCCAGGCGACATAGCCCGACCAGGCGTGTCGTGCCCGGTCCTCCAGGCTTGCTTCGGCCGGATAACCGCCAAGCATGGCCAACCTCAAGCCGTCCTTCAGCTCGAGGTACAGCTCGTTCAACAACACATCCTTGCTGGCGAAATAGGTAAACAGCGTCCCTTCGGCCACCCCCGCTTCCCTGGCGATCCGAGCCGTCGGCGCCGACAGGCCAAGCTCGCCCATGACGCGCGAGGCGGCAGCGAGGATGGCATTGCGCTTGTCGGTACTACGGGGGCGGGCCATGAGCAGATACTTAAGTGAGTGTGTACTCAATCATATGGTTTAACTCCCATGAATACAAGGCCCACCCCCCACTAGGGGTCAGAGTCATAGGCTCCTTCCCCGTCACCAAGCCCACTAGGGGTCAGAGTCATTGCAGAAAAGGCCGCACCCTGGCGCGGATCGCCGATAATCACTCTGACCCCTTAAGGGTTTTGGGGTGGCGGGACTATGACTCTGACCCCTAGTGGGGGTGGGCGGGTTGATTGGGCGGGCTGAAAGCTATCTAATGCGCGTAAACGTTTACGCCCGTGCCGCCCAAGGGGAGCACGGCCAAGCGCGCCCCACGCCGGCGCCATTTTTTTGCAGGTCCGTCCGCCGAATGAAAAGCCCCGCCGAGATCGATGCCCTCATCGCTTCCATGACCATCGATGAGAAGGTCGGCCAGCTGGGGTGCTTCGCCGATGCGCTGCGCCCGTTCGCGCCGGATGTGAATCCGGAAGCCAATGCCCGCGATGCCGCCCAGGTGCTCGAACAGATCCGCGCCGGCAAGGTGGGTGCGCTGTTCAATGGCGTCGGCGCCGCGGCGGGCCGCGAATCGCAGCGCGTGGCAGTGGAAGAAAGTCGCTTGGGCATCCCGCTGCTGTTCGGCGCGGACGTGATCCACGGCATGCGCACGGTGTTCCCGATTCCGCTGGGCGAAGCCGCGAGTTTCGAACCGGAACTGGCCGAACGCACCGCGCGCGCCGCGGCGGTGGAAGCAACGGCGGCGGGTATTCATTGGACTTATGCGCCCGCGGTGGACATTGCCCGTGACCAGCGTTGGGGCCGCGTGGCCGAAGGCGCCGGAGAAGACGTCTACCTGGGTTCACGCTTCGCCGAGGCACGCGTGCGCGGCTTCCAGGGCACCGACCTCACCGCAGCCGACAGCCTGTTGTCCACGCCCAAGCATTTCGTCGCCTACGGCGCGGTGCAGGCGGGCATGGACTACAACAGTGCGGACATCTCGCCGCAGACGTTGCACGAAGTACACCTGCCGCCGTTCAAGGCCGCCTTCGATGCCGGCGCCATCACCACCATGAGCGCCTTCAACGACATCAACGGCGTGCCGGCGTCGGCCAACCGCGAACTCATGACCGACCTGCTGCGCGGCGAGTGGGCTTTCCCCGGTCTGGTGGTATCGGACTACACCGCCGACATGGAACTGATTGCCCACGGTTTTGCCGCGGACGCGCGCCACGCCACGAAGCTCGCCTTCACCGCAGGCGTGGACATGAGCATGCAGAGCGGTTTCTATGCCGATCACCTGCCCGACCTCGTGGCCACCGGCGAAGTATCCGAAGCGATGCTCGATGCTTCGGTTCGCCGCGTGCTGAACATCAAGAACACCGTCGGCTTGTTCGACGACCCCTACCGCTCGCTTGACGCCGCGCGCGAAACCGCCGACGTCACACGCGACGAACACGCCGCGCTTGCGCGGGATGCCGCGCGCCGGTCGATCGTGTTGCTTAAGAACGACGGCGACCTGCTGCCGCTGAAGAAGTCAGGCCAGCGCATCGCGCTGATCGGCCCGTTCGCCAGCGACCGCCTGAACCTTGAAGGCTGCTGGACCCTGTTCGGCGATGCCGCGCGCCATGTCACGCTGGAAGACGGCCTGCGCCAGGCGATGGATGACGCAAGCAACTTAAGCGTGGAGCCGGGTTGCGATTTCGAAACGGAACTACCCGGTGGCATCGGCGCCGCCATCGCCGCCGCCGAGGCGGCCGACGTGGTGCTGTTGGCCATCGGCGAGCCACAGGTGTATTCCGGCGAAGCGCAGTCGCGCACGCAGATCGTGGTGCCGGCGGTGCAGCAGGCGCTGGCCGAAGCCATTGCAAGCACCGGCAAGCCGGTGGTGGTGCTGTTGCGTAACGGCCGCGCGCTGGCGCTGCAGGGCGCCGTGCGCGACGCCCAGGCCATCCTGGTGACCTGGTTCCTCGGGAGCCAGACGGGTCCCGGCGTGGCCGATGTGGTCTTCGGCGATTACTCGCCGTCCGCACGCCTGCCGGTGAGCTTCCCGCAGGATTCGGGCCAGCAGCCTTACTACTACAACCACCGACGCACGGGTCGTCCCGAGATCGCCGGCCAGCCGTATGCCTTTAAATCCCGCTGGCGCGAATTTACCAATGAGGCGCTGTATCCGTTCGGCCATGGCCTGGGGTATACGCGCTTCGACTACGCGCAGCCCACCCTTGGCAGCACGCGCCTGGGCTGGAATGAGGTGCTTACCGTCCGCTGCAAGGTGAGCAACCACGGCGAGCGCGATGCCGAAGAAACCGTGCAGTTGTACATCCACGACAAGGTGGCCAGCCGCGTGCGTCCGGTGCGCGAACTGAAGGGATTTGCCAAGGTCAGCATCCCGGCAGGTTCCACGCGCGAGGTGGAGTTCGCCCTGACCCGCCATGACCTGGCTTTTGCCGGCGCCGATGCGCGGCCCGTGACCGAACCGGGTGTGTTCCAGGTATGGGTGTCCCCTTCATCCACCACCGGTGAGCCGGTCGAGTTCGAACTTCTCGCGCCCTGACGCGACGAGTTTCTTACATTCGTTGCGCTAGCGTGACACTGGTTGAGGTAACCAGAGGAAGCATCGCGTGACACCAAACCCGCATCGCATCGTCATCGTCGGTGGTGGCGCCGGCGGGATTGAGCTGGCCACGCGCCTGGGCCGAAAGCTCGGCAAGCCGGGCCTGGCCGCGGTGACGCTGGTGGACGCCGAACTCACCCATGTATGGAAGCCACTGCTGCACGAAGTAGCGGCCGGGTCCCTCGACGCCGCGCACGAGGAACTCAACTACATGGCGCAGGCCACGTGGAACGGATTCGAGTACGAATACGGCCGCATGGATGGCCTGGACCGCGCCAACAAGCGCCTGCGCCTGGCGCCCCAGGTCGACATGGATGGCGTGCAATTGGTACCCGCGCGCGTATTGCCCTACGACACGCTGGTGCTGGCGGTGGGCAGCACCGGCAACGACTTCGGCACGCCCGGCGTGCGCGAGCACGCCATCTACCTCGATACTCGCGAACAGGCCGAGACCTTGCGCCGCCGCCTGCGCGATCGCTTCATCGCCGCGCACTCGCGCAACGACGGCGTGCCGGTGCGGGTGGCCGTGGTGGGTGCCGGTGCCACAGGCGTCGAGCTTGCCGCGGAACTGCGCGACGCGGCCAACCTGTATTCGCACTACTCGGGCGATGCGGAAAAAGTGGCTCTGGAGATCATCCTGCTCGAAGCCGGCGTACGCGTGCTGCCGGCCTTGCCCGAGCGCATCGGACATTCGGTGACTACGCGGCTGCGCGAGGAATTCGGCGTCCAGGTGCATACCGCGTGCCCCGTGAGGCGGGTGGAAGCCGGCGCCGTCTATGCCGGCGATGACCAGCGTTTTCCTGTTGACCTTGTGGTCTGGGCCGCGGGCATCCGCGCGCCGGCGTTCTTGCGTGAACTCGACGGCCTCGAGACCAACCGCGCCGACCAACTGGTCGTGGATGCCACCATGGCCACCACGCGCGATCCATCGGTTTTCGCCTTTGGCGATTGTGCAGCCTGCCCGCTGGGTAACGGACGCAATGGCATCGTGCCGGCACGCGCCCAGGCTGCCCACCAGCAGGCCAGCGTGCTTGCGGCCAATTTCGTGCGCCGCGCCGAGGGCAAGCCCATGAAGCCCTTCATCTACGTCGATCACGGATCACTGGTGTCGCTGGCCTCCCATGACGCCATCGGCGATCTCTTTGGCGGCCGCATGGTGGAAGGCAAGCTCGCCCGCCTCGTCTACATTTCCCTCTACCGCATGCACCAAGTGGCGCTGTTCGGCTGGATGAAAACGGGCCTGCTGATGCTAAGCAGCCTGCTTACCCGCGGAACACGCCCGCTGCTCAAGCTGCACTGACGCGACAGCTTGCCGCAGTGCGCCGGTAGCGCAAAACGCCGCACCCGCGCGCGCGGTGGGGGCCGGGGCGTATGCTGACCACATCGCACAAAGGGGTTGTGATCATGACATCCATCCTCGCTGAAGTTGCCCCGGAAGCACCGCGGCCATGATCGTCGCCAGCGATGCCCTGACCCTGGCGCGGCTGCAGTTCGCCTTCACCGTCTCCTTCCATATCATCTTCCCTGCCATAAGCATCGGGCTTGCAAGCTACCTGGCCGTGCTCGAGGGCCTGTGGCTGCGCACCGGCAAACAGGTCTATCGCGAGCTCTTCAATTTCTGGTCGAAGATATTCGCCGTTGGCTTCGGCATGGGCGTGGTCTCAGGTGTGGTGATGAGCTACGAGTTCGGCGCCAACTGGGCCGGCTTCTCGCGCGTGGCGGGAAGCGTTACTGGACCGTTGCTTGCCTATGAAGTGCTTACCGCGTTTTTCCTCGAGGCAGGATTTCTCGGCATCATGCTGTTCGGCTGGAACCGCGTGGGCCCGAAGCTGCATTTCCTGGCCACCTTGATGGTGGCCGTGGGCACGCTGATCTCCACGTTCTGGATACTGTCGTCCAATAGCTGGATGCAGACACCCCAGGGTTTCGACATCGTCGATGGCAAGATCGTCCCGGTGGACTGGTTCGCGATTGTCTTCAATCCCTCGTTCCCGTACCGCTTGGTGCACATGGCGTTGGCCGCGTTCATCGTGTCTGCAACGCTGGTGGCGGCTTGTGGCGCGTGGCATCTTCTGCACGGGCGCCGCGACCCCGGGGTGAAGACATCCTTCTCGATGGCGATGTGGATGATCCTGGTAACGGTGCCGATCCAGATCGCAGTGGGCGACGCACACGGCCTGAACACGCTCAAGTACCAGCCGGCCAAGATCGCGGCGATGGAAGGCCTGTGGGACACGGAGAAGGGCGGTACCTCGCTCAACCTGGTCGGCTGGCCGGACATGAAGAACGAGCGCACCGATTACGCGGTGAAGGTTCCGCACCTGGGGAGCTTGATCCTCACCCATAGCTGGGACGGCGAGATCCCGGGCCTGAAGACGTTCGCGCCGGAAGATCGCCCGAACTCCACCATCGTGTTCTGGAGCTTCCGGATCATGGTGGGCATGGGCCTGTTGATGTTGCTCCTGGGCGTGTGCGGCCTGGCGTTGCGGCGCAAGCAATGGCTATACGAATCGCGATGGCTGCAGCGCTTCGCCCTGGCGATGGGGCCCTCGGGCCTGGTGGCGTTGCTGGCTGGGTGGATCACCACCGAAGCGGGGCGCCAACCCTGGGTGGTGTACGGCGTGCTGCGCACGGCCGATGCATCGTCCGCACTATCAGCCGAGCAGGTGGGCACATCGTTGATGGTCTTCGTCATCGTGTACTTCCTGGTGTTCGGCACAGGCATCTATTACATGCTCAAGCTGATGGGCAAGGGTCCGTCGCTTGAGAAAGATGGCGATGGCGACATGCGCGCCGATACCGGCAAGGGCAGCGCGCGTTACGACCACCGGCCGATGTCCCGTCCCACCGACCCGATCGACGAGTAGACGGCCATGCATATCGACCTTCCCATGGTGTGGGCCGCGATCATCGGTCTTGGTGTTTTCCTCTATATCCTGCTCGACGGCTTCGACTTGGGGATCGGGCTGCTGTTTCCCTTCTTCAACCAGGCGGGCGAGCGGCAGGTGATGCTCAACACGGTCGCTCCGGTGTGGGACGGCAATGAAACCTGGATGGTATTGGGGGGCGCGTGCCTGTTTGCTGCTTTCCCAGTGGCCTATAGCAGCCTGCTGCCGGCGGTGTACCTGCCGCTGGTGGCAATGTTGTGTGGACTGATATTCCGCGGCGTGGCGTTTGAGATCCGAGCCAAGGCCAATCGCACGGAGCACCTGTGGGACTTGGCCTTCATGCTGGGCTCGGCCACCGCAACCTTCTGCCAGGGATTGATCCTGGGCACGTTGCTGCGGGGCATCGACATCGTCGATGGCAAGTATGTGGGCGGCCCGTATGGCTGGTTGTCGCCCTTCGGTCTGTTCTGTGGTCTGGGCCTGCTGGTCACCTATGCCACCACCGGCTGCGCCTGGCTGGTGATGAAGACCGATGGCGAACTGCAACGCCGCATGCGCCTGATGCTCAAGCCGCTGGCACTGACACTGCTTGCCATCATCGGCGTGGTAAGCCTGTGGACGGTGCTAAGCCATCCGTACATCGCCGACCGCTGGTTTTCCGGCACGCATTTCCTCTACTTCGCGCCTGTTCCGATCCTGGTGCTTGCATGCGTGGCCGGGATCGTCCGCGGGGCGAACCGCGCACACGAGTGGCGGCCTTTCCTGCTGACGCAGGCCATCATCTTCCTGGGCTACAGCGGCCTGCTGATCAGCATCTACCCGAACATCATCCCGCCTTCGCTCACCATCTGGGAGGCGTCCTCGCCACACTCCAGCCAGGTATTCACCCTGGTGGGCGTGTTGATCATCCTGCCGATCATCCTTTCCTATACGGCGCTTTCTTACTGGGTGTTTCGCGGCAAGGTGCGGCACGGCGACGAGGGTTACCACTGATGGCCCCGCAGGAGCGGGGTCAGGAGCGGGGTCAGGAGCGGGGTCAGGAGCGGGGTCAGGAGCGGGGTCAGGAGCGGGGTCAGAGTATTCACTCTGACCCCCAACCCGCACCGCCGCAGAACCCGGTGTGGAAGCGGCTGGGCTGGTTCGTGTTGCTGTACGCCGGCGGCGTGCTGGCGGTAGCCATCGTGGCATTGATTTTTCGGGTGCTGGTGCTGAACGCGGTGCGCTAGACTTCGCTTTTGCGCCCTTGCAACGGAGCATCAAGCCCATGAAATCCCGCGCCGCCGTGGCCTTCGAGGCCGGCAAACCGCTTTCCATCGAAGAGATCGACGTCCAGGGCCCCAAGGCCGGCGAAGTGCTGGTACGCATCGTTGCCACCGGCGTGTGCCACACCGATGCCTTCACCCTGTCCGGCGCCGATCCGGAAGGCGCCTTCCCGGTGATCCTGGGCCACGAAGGTGGCGGCATCGTCGAGGAAGTCGGCGAGGGCGTCACCAGCCTGAAGGTGGGCGACCATGTGATCCCGCTGTACACGCCCGAGTGCGGCGAGTGCAAATTCTGTCTGTCGGGAAAAACCAACCTCTGCCAGAAGATCCGCGCCACGCAGGGCCGTGGCGTGATGCCCGACGGCACGTCCCGCTTCTCGCTTAACGGCAAGCCGCTGTTGCACTACATGGGCACCAGCACCTTCAGCCAGTACACGGTGCTGCCGGAAATCTCGCTGGCGAAGATCAACAAGGACGCGCCGCTGGACAAGGTGTGCCTGCTCGGCTGCGGCGTGACCACGGGTATCGGCGCGGTCCTCAACACCGCCAAGGTCGAACCGGGCGCGTCGGTAGCCATCTTCGGCCTGGGCGGTATCGGGCTTTCGGTGGTGCAGGGCGCGGTGATGGCCAAGGCCGGGCGCATCGTGGTGGTGGACGTGAACCCCGAGAAGTTCGCCATGGCGCGCATGCTCGGCGCCACCGATTGCATCAACCCCAAGGATTACCCCGACACGCCCATCCAGCAGGTGATCGTCGACCTCACCGATGGCGGCGTGGACTATTCCTTCGAGTGCGTGGGCAACGTGAACCTGATGCGCGCGGCGCTGGAGTGCTGTCACAAGGGTTGGGGCGAGTCGGTGATTATCGGCGTGGCCGGCGCGGGCCAGGAGATCAGCACCCGTCCGTTCCAGCTGGTGACCGGACGCGTGTGGCGCGGCTCGGCCTTCGGCGGGGTGAAGGGCCGCTCGCAGCTACCGGGTTACGTCGACCGCTACATGGGCGGCGAGATCAAGATCGATCCGTTCGTGACGCACACCATGGGCCTGGACGACATCAACCATGCCTTCGACCTGATGCATGAAGGCAAGAGCATCCGCTCGGTGATCATTTACTGACCGTTCCGGCAGGCGTCGCACGCGACTCCTGCTTGGCCGCAATCGCTGCCTTGATCGCCGGGATCGCCGCCAGCGCGGCGCGCTCGCCTTCCAGGATGGCCACGTTCTTCGCATCGAAATCGGTGGGCCCGATCTGGCCCACCTTCGGCCGGATCACCACGTCGGCGCGCGCGAGTTCCTGCTCGCCGAGCTTCTGGCCCATGATGGTGATCGACTGCCCGACCACGCCCATCATGCCTTCAGGCCGCTCACGGCTGGCCTTGGCCGAGATATCCACCGCGATCACGATGTCGGCGCCGAGCTGGCGCGCGGCGTCGACCGGCACCGGGCTCACCACGCCGCCATCGACGTAGGGCACGCCGTTGATGTCGGTGGGCTGGAACACGCCCGGAATCGAACTGGACGCGCGCACCGCCTGGCCGGTGTTACCACTGACGAACACCGCGCGGTCGCCCGTCTGCAGGTTGGTCGCCACGGCGGCGAAGGGAATTTTTAGACCCTGGATCGGACGCTTGTTGACCAGCGTATTGACGTAGTCTTCCAGCAGCTCGCCCTTCACCAGGCCGCCGCCAAAGAAGCCGACGTCGCGGATCTTCGCTTCATCCAGCGAGAAGGCCTGTTCCTGCAGGGTGAACGCATCCATGCCGCTGGCGTAAAGCGCCCCGACCACGCTTCCGGCGCTGGTGCCGGCCACGACATCCGGATGGATGCCGCTGGCCTCGAGCATCTTGATCACGCCGATATGGGCAAAGCCCTTGGCGGCGCCGCCACCCAGTGCCAGGCCGATGCGAATTTTCGCGGGCGTCGGCGGGGGAGCGACGGGCTTGACGTCGGCATGGCCAAAACAGCCGGCCAGCAGCAGGCTGGCCAGGAGGGGCAGGGTACGCAGGGATTTCATCGAATGGGGAATCAGGCGCGGCTGTCGTCGGATTCGAGGTGGTAGCGGGTAACCACGTCGATCTCGTCCTTCGAACCCAGGAATACCGGCACGCGCTGGTGCAGGCCGGTGGGCTGCAGCCCCATGATGCGTTCGCGTCCGGTGGTGGCCGCGCCGCCTGCCTGTTCCACGATGAAGGCCATGGGGTTGGCTTCATACATCAGGCGCAGCTTGCCGCCTTGCTCGCGGATGCGTGCGTCCAGGGGATAGATGAAGACACCGCCGCGGGTAACGATGCGGTGCACGTCGGCCACCATCGAGGCCACCCAGCGCATGTTGAAATCGCGTCCGCGCGGACCGGTGGAACCGGCCTGCAATTCACCGACATAGCGCTGCATCGGGGCTTCCCAATGCCGCTGGTTGGCCATGTTCACGGCGAACTCGGAGGTTTGCGCCGGGATGGTCATGCCGCGGCGGCTGAGCACGAAGCTGCCGTGCTCGCGGTCGAGGGTGAACTCGTGCACGCCGTGGCCGAAGGTCAGCACCAGCAGTGTGCTGGGGCCGTACACCACGTAGCCGGCGGCCACCTGTTCGGTGCCCTTCTGCAGGAAATGCTCGGCGCGGACCTCGTCGATGTCGTCAGGGCAGCGCAGCACCGAGAAGATCGTACCCACCGATACGTTGACGTCGATATTGGACGAGCCATCCAGCGGATCGAACAACAGCAGGTAGTGGCCCTTGGGGTAGGCGTCGGGGATAGGTTGCGGATCGTCCATTTCCTCCGAGGCGCAGGCGGCCAGGTGGCCGCCCCAGGCGTTGGCTTCGAGCAGGATCTCGTTGGAGATCACGTCGAGCTTCTTTTGCGCCTCGCCCTGGATGTTGTCGGTGCCGGCGTTGCCCAGCACGCCCCCCAGGGCACCCTTGGCCACGGCCACCGAGATGCGTTTGCAGGCGCGGGCGACCACCTCGATCAGCAGGCTGAGCTCGCTGTTGATATGACCGGCGCGCTTTTCCTCGATGAGGAACTGGATCAGGGAGATGGACTTCATGGGGGGCCTTATGGATGTCCCGGCCATTGTCGCCTGCTGACAAGACGCTGTCAGCAGGGGGCGCGCAGCATGAGTTACCCGCCATAACGGAAGTTCGCCATGAACCGCATCATGCGCCTCATCGTTGCCTCTTATGCGCCCCTCCTGGGCCGCATGACCGTGGTTGATCCGGTGCTGCCGCCGGTGGAATCCGAGGTCGCCCGTGGTCACAAGAAGAAGGCCGGCAAGCCCCGCCGGTCGGCGCCCCGCCTGGTCGTTCCGCACTAGCCGCCAGCAGGCCGCCGGGCGATCATCGGGGCATGCGTCGTGCCGACCGTCTTTTCCTCATCATCCACAGCCTCCGTGGCCGCCGCACGGCCATGCCCGCGCGGCGGCTGGCCGAGACGCTGGAGGTATCGCTGCGCACGATCTACCGCGACGTGGCGGACCTGCAGCTCTCCGGCGTGCCGATCGAGGGCGAGGCTGGTGTGGGCTACATGCTGCGCAAGGGCGCGGATATCCCGCCGCTGATGTTCACCGAGGCCGAACTTGAAGCCCTGGTGGTGGGCACGCGCTTCGCCCGCGCCTTCGCTGGCTCTCGCCTTGCCGATGGTGCCTCGGCGGCGCTGGCCAAGATCGAGGCCGTGCTGCCGCCGGACCTGCGCGAACGTGCCGCCGGCACGCGCATCTATGCACCTTTCTACAAGGACGACGAGCGCGACGCCCACCGTCAGCTCATCGACCTGTTGCACGGGGCAATCGGCGAGCGCCAGGTGATTGCCTTCGACTACTCGGACAAGGAAGGCCGTCTCTCGCACCGGGCATTCGAACCGCTGTGCCTTTCTTTCTGGGGTTGCGCCTGGACGCTGGGCGGCTGGTGCCGGCTGCGCGACTCCTTCAGGAATTTCCGTCCTGACCGCATGTCCGGGGTGGTGCTGACAGGCGAGATGTTCACGCCGGCACCCGGCCGCGATGTGGCCGCCTATACCGACGCCATGCGCGTGCAGTTCGGCGGGATGGATTAGCCATGCGATGATCGGGTTTTCCTAGCCTTCCTTGGGATGACATGAAGCCGATCCTCGCCAGTATCCTTTTCGTGGCCAGCTTCGCCGCGCACGCGCAATCCGGCGACGATGCCTTCAAGCGTATCTACGAGAAGGAATATGCCTGGCGCACCGGCCAGGCGGGTGTGCTCAGTTCCGGTGAGGCGGTGCCCAACAACGGAAGGCTGGACGACGTGGACGCGGCCAGCCAGAAACGCCGCCTGGATTACTGGAACCAGGTGCTGGCAGACCTGGCCAAGATCGACCCCGCCACCTTGAGCCCCACCGCACGCGTGGATTTCGTGATCTACCGTGAGCAAATCGGTAACCTCGCCGCGGCCCAGCGCTTCGGCCAGTGGCAGATGCCCTTCAACAGCGACTCGGCGTTCTGGTCGGACGTGGGCTACCAGCTCGGTGGCGACAGCCTGCATACGCCAGCCGACGTGCAGCATTACCTGGATCGCCTGGGGCAGGTCAGTACCTATATCGATCAAGAGATCGCCAACATGCGCCTGGGCCTGAAGCGCGGCTTCACGGTGCCGCGCGCGGTGCTCGACGGGCGCGATGTCTCCATCGCCGCCGTGGCCAACCAGAAGAACGCCGAGGACACCTCGTTCTTCCAGCCAGTAAAGGATTTACCGGCGACGTGGCCTGCCGCGCAGCGCGAAGGCTTCCAGGCTCAGGCACGCAAGACCATCAACGAGCAGGTGATCCCTGCCTACGGCCGTCTGTTGGCCTTCTTCCACAACGAATACGTGCCCCACGCGCGCACGACGCTTGCCGCCGAGGCCATGCCCAACGGTAAAGCCTGGTATCGCCAGCAAATCCACGAATACACCACGCTGGACCTCGATCCGGATGCCATTCACAAAACCGGTCTGGAAGAAGTAGCCAAGATCCACCAGCAGATGCTGGCGACGATGGCCGAGAGCGGCTTCAAGGGCAGCTTCCCCGAGTTCCTGGCTTTCCTGCGATCGGACCCGCAGTTCTATGCGAAGACGCCCGATGAACTGCTGATGCGCACTGCCTGGGTCGCCAAGCAGGTGGATGCCAAGCTTGGCCAGTACTTCGGCCTGCTGCCACGCCAGCGCTTTGCCATCGTCCCGGTGCCAGCGGACATTGCTCCGTACTACACCTCCGGCCGCGGCGGCGCGGACACCTATTTGGTGAACACCTACGACCTGCCGTCGCGCCCGCTGTTCGCCATGCCCGCCCTCACCCTCCACGAATCGATGCCCGGCCACGCACTGCAGCTGGCGTTGGCGGCGGAGCAGAAAGGCCAGCCTGCCTTCCGTCGCGAAAGCTATATTTCCGCTTACGGGGAAGGCTGGGCGCTGTATGCGGAATACCTGGGCCAGGAGATGGGCATCTATCACACGCCCTACGAGAAATTCGGCTACCTGAGCTACCAGATGTGGCGCGCCGCCCGGCTGGTGGTGGACACCGGCATCCACCACGAAGGCTGGACCCGCCAGCAGGCCATCGACTACATGACGCAGAACACCGCGCTAAGCCAGCGCGAGATCGTCAACGAGGTGGACCGTTACATCAGCTGGCCGGGGCAGGCGCTGTCGTATGAGCTGGGGTATTTGCGGATTCTGGCGTTGCGGCATGAGGCAGAGCAGGCGTTGGGGGCGAAGTTTGATCTGAGGGCGTTCCACGACACCGTGCTGGAACTGGGGTCGGTGCCGTTGCCGCTGCTTGAGGATCACGTGCATGCGTGGATTGCGAAGCAGAAGGGGTAGGGCAGAGCCAGGGTCACTCCGCCGCCTGGCTCGTCAGCTTTCCAAGGTGCCCATCAGCCCGGCACTCGTAAACGCGTGATGTGGCGTTGATTTGGCCGCGCTTGGCGGACACCACGACCCGGTCTGATTCTTCGCTGCCGTGGTCACCGCAGGGCCACTCCTCGACTTCCTTGGGTTTGCCGCTTTGCTTCAATCTTTCCCATACCCATTGGCTCATCATCAATGGTTCGTTGGAATGGGCGCCGGTTCCGAAGACGTGAAGGTGGGGGTTGGCGGCGCTAATGCCGACGGCGGCGAGCTGGAGCTTGCCGCATGGCAGTGTGCCTACCTGTAGCAGGAATTCCGTAGCGTTGCCGTCGTGGTCGTAATCAGCGAACACCATGAGGCGGACAGGCTTGCGATGCTCGATATCCTTGATCAGCTTGGGATCTTCGTTCGCCTCCCGATCGTAATCCCTATCGCGCATCGGCCAGCGCTGGGCTGTGGCCATGCCGTCGACGTCGCCGGGGCCATCAAACTTGCCGAAGAGCTGGGTCAGGTCCAGGTGTTCGATATCGCGGCCACCGCGACGACGAACGAGCCACAGTTGGCCGGCCTCACCATAGGCCAGGCCGGAGCAGGGACAAGTATTGGCCATATAGACGGCATCGGCACCGCACGCCTTGACCGGCTTGCCCTGCCATTCCAGGCGCCAAGTTTCGCGGTGACCCGCCACCATGATCGTGCGCTCTTCGCGTACCACCACCTCGCTGGCATGGGTGGCGAAACCCGCCAATCCCAGCCACAGAGCAAACCCTGCTGAAACGAGGCGTGCCGGCAACCCGGCACCCCTGCGCGACCTTGACCCCTGTTGCACGTGTGGCTCCCCCGAACCTGATTGCCGCCACGATACCTCCAGCTCCTGGCGCAAGCATGGCGCTGTCATGGCCGAAAGCTAGTCGGGTGTATGAAGACCAGCCCCCGCGAACTTACTTGTGCGCGGCGATAATCTCGCTCAGGTAATCGGGCGTGCCTTCCACGCGCACCAGGTGCGGATACTGCAAGCCGCCGTGATAGTCCACGGCGATCTTGCGGTACGCACCCTGGTACTTCAGCAGCAGCTCGATCGGCGTCTTGCTGTCCTTGGCGGCGGTGATCTCGCTCTTGAGCACGTCCTTGGAATAATCCTTCCCATTCACCGCCACCAGCGTGGCGCCGGTGCTTACGCCCGCCTTGAACGCAGGGCCGTCCCAGCGCACGTCGTTGACCTTGCCCTGGTCGTTCATCGTCAGACCGATCGACCAGGTGAAGTTGTACAGGTGGCGAGAGGGTGCCGGCCGGCTGTTGTACTGCTTCTCGTAGTCGCTTTCCTTGTCGGTATAGACCAGCTTCCAACCGGTACCGGCGATCCCGTCCTGCAGCGGCGGATTGACCACGTCGACGTGTGCATGCAGGAAGGTTGCCCAGTCGTACTTCGCCACGCCGTTCAGGGCCGCCACGACATCGTCGAAGGTATAGGTCTTGGTAACGTAGCTGCCGTTATCCACGCCGAAGAACGCACGCGCGAAATCGTCCAGGGACTTCTTGTCGTTGGTGAGGCTGCGCAGCTTGGCGTCCACTTCCAGCCACATCATCTGGCCGCCGCTGTAGTACTCCTCGCTCATCTGCCAGCTGCGGAAGGGCAGGCTGGTGCGATGGGCGATGGTGGGATCGTTGGTGGTGTCGGTAAGCGAGCGCCACTGGAAGCCCACGCGGTTCCGCTCGTAGTTGGCGGCCGTCATGGCCAGTGCGTCACGGAATTGCTGCGCCGACCAGATGCCCGAGCGTGCCGTCAGCACGAAGCCCCAGTACTGGGTCTGTCCCTCGTATACCCACAACAGGGAATTAGCCATCGGCACGTTGAAGTTCGGCGTCCACAGGTCCGCCGGGCGGCGGAACTTGCCGTTCCACGAGTGCACGTATTCGTGGGCCAGCAGGTCGCGCTCGGGTGCCGCTTCCTTCCAGGCGGTGAAGTAGTCCCGGCCCAGGCCGTCCTCGCTGGACTGGTGGTGCTCGGTGCCGTTGCCGCCCAGCTGGTCAGACAGCGAGAACAGGAAATCGTAGTGATCGTAGTGATGCGATCCGAAAAGTTTTGTCGCCTGCGTCACCAGCGCGCGGTGCGCGGTGATCTGTTCGGGCGTCATCTCAAGGTCGCCCGGCTCGTCGGCAAAGACATCCAGATGCACCGGAGCCTTGTCGCCCGGGTTAAGGTCCACGCGCTTGAAGTATTGGCCCGCGTAAACCGGGGAATCGACCAGGTTGTTGAAGGTCACCGGCTTGAAGGTGGTGGTGTCGCCGGACTGCGAGGCTGTTTCCAGGGCGGTGCCAAACTGCCAGCCATGCGGCAGCGTCATGCTGGGAACGAAGGTGATGCCGCGGGAATAGTGGCCGGCCGGATACAGCGCGACCTTGCTCCACTCCATGTCCATCATGCGGTCGGTGATCTCGAAACCGCCGTCGTCGGCGCGCCCGGACAAGTACTGGAACTCCACGTCGATGCTGGATACATCCGCCGGGATATCCAGATGGAACGCGTACATGTTGTATTTGTCGCGCAACCACGCCAGCGGCTTGCCGTTGGCGCTGATCTTGAGTCCGGCGAGCATCGCGATGGGGCCGCTCGGCGAGTGGTCGCCGGGAATCCATTGCGGGTACAGCAAGGTCAGGGCGCCGGGCTTTACCGGAATGGATTCGCGGACGTGGAAAATTCCCTGCACCGTGTCGTTGGCGTCGACATGAAGGTTTACCGTGCCCTCGTAGGGCGTGTCCTGGGGCGGCGGCACGCTGTCGGCGCGCGTCGGCTCCGGCTGCGCGACTGCACTGCCGGCCGCGAGTGCCATCGCCAGCGCCAGGGATAGGCGTGAGAACTTGCGAGGCGCGGTAAGCGAACGGCCAGTCAAGAGGGCACGGGGCATGCGGGGATCTCCGGGGGTGTGCGGGGTTAGACGCGCAACTTAGCGCCTAAGCGCCCCCACGCAAAGTGCTCAAGGCAAGCCGACGCGCTTGTCGCTCAAGCATCGCCCGAAGTTCGTCGTGAACCTCGTGCGCATCGAAATAAGTACCTGTCCGCTTCGCCTCCTCCCGTGCCTCCAGGCCCCTAGCGATGAAAGCATCGTGCTTCTGGCGACAAGGTTCGGATGCGATTGGTTCCGGGGGTCGAACAGGCGTTTCCATAGAATCCATCCTGGATTAAGAGTTAGTTCGAGGCTGATAAAAATAGTAGCAAAAACTCTATGTGTGTTGTAACTTAATCAGTAACTTCACAGGTGAAGTTACTGCCATGGCCCAAACCCAGCCCACCACCGCCCCCCTCCCGGAACTCGGCGGCCCCGCCCTGCGCACCTTTTTCGCCCTGGCCGAGCGCTGGGATCTGCGCGCCGGCGAGCAACGAACCCTGCTGGGCGATCCGCCGGAATCCACCTTCTACAAGTGGAAGCGCGAGCAGGACGGCCATATCGGCCGCGACACCATCGAGCGCATCAGTTACCTGCTGGGTATCTACAAGGACCTGGCCATCCTCTTCCCCGACCCCGCCCAGGCCGAAGGCTGGGTGCGCCGGCCCAATACCGCGCCGCTGTTCGGCGGCCGCTCGGCGCTGGAACGCATGCTGTCGGGGAACGTCGCCGACCTCTTCGTGGTGCGCCAATACCTGGACGCCCAACGCGGCTGGAACGGATGAGCGCGCCGCCGCCGCTGCGCCGCGTGCGCTGGACGCAGGCGTGGCGCATCGTCTCCAGCCGTTTCCCGCCCACGGGATTATTCGACCGTATCGCCGATCCGGCAGACCTGGACGCCGTGTTCGCCATCGAGTCGCTGACCAACCCGCGCCTGCGCGCCGAGGTGGGCACCCTGTCGATGGTGCCGCGCGAGCGCCGCATCTCCGGGCCCGGCAGCACGCCGGTGATGGCCGCCTTTACCCATCTGAACCCGATGGGCAGCCGCTTCTCCGATGGCACCTGGGGCGTGTTCTACGCCGCGCGCACGGTAGCTACCGCGATTGAAGAAACGGTATTCCACTGCGAAGCCTTCATGCGCGCCACGAAGGAACCACCTACCGACATGCAGATGCGTTGCTACACCACCTCTATCGTGGCGCAGCTGCATGACATCCGAGGCGGCTGGCCAGACGAGCAATCGCCGAGCTCTTACGTTGCCAGCGTCACGCTGGCGCGCGAGTTGCGTGCGGCAGGGTCGGATGGCATCGTCTACGAAAGCGCCCGGCATGCCGGCGGCCAGTGCGTGGCGGCGTTCTATCCCGATGTGGTCTCGCCCTGCACGCAGGCCCAGCATCTTGCGTATCGCTGGGATGGGACGCGGGTGTCGATGGTGTTTGAGCTTACGCCGGTCAAACGGCCCAAGCCGATATAGACGTTATCGGGGTTACCCGCGAAGCCGCCACTAGCCTTTACTTCTTGGCCATTGGTTGTAAGGGTTCACCTACATCAGCCCAATGCCAATCGTGATTGAATTGGCGACCGGCGCGCCGGTGCGTCAGGTTCTAACTGGGGGGGGAACTAATTTGAAGCTGCGATCTGTTCGTGTCACCAATTTCCGTTCCATTGAAGACAGTGAAGTGATCCCGATTGGCGATCTGACGTGCCTTGTAGGAAAGAACGAGGCTGGGAAGACCGCCGTATTGTCGGCCATCTATGGCCTGAATCCTTATGGCCCGTTCACGTACGACAAGACGCGAGACTATCCGCGTCGATATCTGAACAAGTTTGAAGAACGCCATCCTGATGGCCGTAGTCCGGTCATCGAATCGAATTGGGAGTTGGATAAAGGTGACATCTCGGCTGTCGCCCAGAAATTCGGAGCCCAGGCGCTCACCTCGACGACCATTACGGTCACCAAGGGCTTCGGTATCGGCGGGTTGTGGAACTTACATACGAATCTTCGAGCGTGTCTCACCCACCTCATGGCGGTCCATGGTCTCGATGAAACCGAGAAGGCGGTGGTCGGCGCAGCTGTTGATGCGAAAGCAGCTCGCGAAGCCATAGCCGGAGTGGGTCAGAAGTCCGAACGGTTGCTTGCCTTTGATAAGGATCTGGGCTCGTTTCGGGACGGCTCCATAACAAACGCTGTCCTGGACCTTCTTTATGAGCGCATGCCGAAAGTCTTTCTAACGTCACATTTTGAACGCATGTCAGGCGAAGTGTCAGTCAACGCCATTAAGCAAGCGATAGCAGAAAAAAAGGTGAGTTCAGAAGATCAGATCTTCCTGGATTTCCTTACCTATGCAGGAACGACCATCGAAGAGCTTGCTTCGGCGAACCGGCTTGAAGAGCTGAAGGCTCGATGCGAAGGTGCGTCAAACGAGATCACAGACGAAATCTTCGAGTTTTGGACTCAGAACGACGCCCTTCAAGTGAGCATCGACATTGCCCCCGGCCTTCCTGGCGACACGCCGCCGTTCAATTCCGGTCAAGTAGTCAAAGCGAGGATTCGCAATGATAACCATCGCGTTACTGTACCTCTGTCCGAACGGAGTGCGGGCTTCATTTGGTTTTTCTCATTCCTCGCCCAGTTCAAGCAACTGCGGAAGACCGCTGGCGATGCGCTAATTCTGCTGGACGAACCTGGTCTGACGCTCCATGGAAAGGCGCAGGCGGACTTACTGCGGTTTATCGAAAAGCGTCTCCTTCCCAACCATCAGGTCATCTACACGACCCATTCGCCCTTTATGGTGCCCGGCGACCGCCTTTCCGACGTCCTCATCGTCGAGGATGTGGTCCGTAAAGACGGAAAAAAGACTGAGGTGCAAGGCACAAAGGTACGCGGTGACGTACTTGCCGTTGACCGCGATACGCTCTTTCCGCTTCAGGGCGCACTCGGTTACGAGATGACTCAGAGTCTGTTCCTTGGTCCGGACACGCTCCTCGTCGAGGGCCCGTCAGACATCCTCTATCTTCAGGCTCTTTCCTCGGCCCTCAAGCGTCGCAAGAGAAGCGGGCTTGATCCGGGCTGGACAATTTGCCCGACTGGAGGCATCGACAAAATTGCATCATTTGCATCATTGTTTGGAGGGAATAAACTAAACATTGCCGTTGTGTGTGACCTGTCGACCGGCGACAAGGCAAAAGTCGAGCGATTGCGCAAGAGTGAATTGCTTCGCGCAAATCAAGTGTTCACCTTCGCAGAGTTTGTCGGAAAGGACGAAGGGGACGCGGAAGATTTGTTCCCGGGGAGCGTATACGCGGAGCTGGTAAACTCCGCATTTGAGCTCAAGGGTAAGGGAAAACTAACTGTTGCCAAGCTAGAGAGCGCAGTTCCCGGTGGGCGACGTATCGTCAAGCAGGCTGAGGCCGCGTTTGCAATCATGTCTCCAGATGCGCCTGAGTTCGATCACTTCACGCCTGCGGACTGGTTGATTCGTAATCCAGCGTTCCTCGATGAACAGTCTCCCGAGATCGACACTGCCCTTGATCGTGCTGAGGCACTATTCAAGGCCCTCAACCCGTTAAGGCGGGGCTGAGAGCCGTGGGGCGCCGCGAAGTTGAATTGAACAGGTAACTGCCGCTTCCCTCGTGGCTGTGCCACTGCGTGATGGGGACTCGTCGATTACGGAGGATGAGTGGCGTGCTGAAGGCAAGGGAAGTGGATTTGTTTGCGGACAAAGAATGGGTGGGTGAGTTTTTCCCACCAGGACAGTCTGACTCGCGTTTTAGCGGGAGGCTCAAGTATTCTCCAAGTGAAGGCGTTCGCTTGAATTATGCGGTCGTCGGCGACGAGGTGCCGATGATTGACGGAGTCATTCATGGCGTCCTCGTTTCGGGGGAGCCCGTGACCTTGTACCGGAACACTCCAGGACTACCGGCGAACTTTGGGTATACCCATGGTGTCACGACACAGCGGGGCGAGGCGAGCTTCTGGGCTCTTTGCGTTGGGGCGCATCTAGATGCCGATGCGTCTTGCTTACGCTATACGTTCACAGTAAGCGGTTTGGATGAGTTCATCGTGCCGGAAGGCATGACGTCGCACGTGCCCTGGTCGCACAAGCCAATCGTCATTGTGTCCATGGCGGATGGTGACCTTCATCTGAGTAACGCAGGTTCGGTTGACTACGTCGGCGATATCAGCGCCTCTATCCTGAATCTCAATCCAGGCGCAGCCGAGGCTTTGAAGGTCGCATATTCGGAAGTCGCCGCGTCGTATCCGGCCAATCCATTCTTCGTCAAGAAGTCGATGCATTACGAACTTGATTTGCACTACGGAAGCGAAGTCTGTGTTCGAGATGCTCTGCGACGCATCATCGAGATCGGGGACTTGTTTGCGCTTCTCGTTCGCGCTCCTGTTCACCCGCGACGCGTTGGATTCAAGGCCGATGTCGGGATTGGTACGGACGTGGAGGTATTCGTCTACCCATCGCTCTACATCGATGCGGGAACTATCGATCGCGCAACGGACAAGAAGTCCTATCACACTATGCCTATCAAGCTGGCAAATATTGATCTTGCAAAGCTCATACCGGCGTGGTTGCCCGTCGCTGGAGCGTACCGGGGTCTTGTCTCCGACCTCCAGACACGTACAGGTTGGCTCACTGGTCAGGCGATACGGGGATCGATCGTACTGTACGCGACACAATTCGAGGCGATTCACGCCAGTGACAAAGCGCCAAAGGGTAAGAAATATGAGTACGTTCTCGACCACTATGCCTCGCCTCAACTAATAGCAAAGCTTCATCTGCATCTGAAGGGCACCACGAATTCTCATCTCGCGACTGCAATTTCGGGATTGCGGAATGAGATCGCGCACCTTGGAAAGCCCTCGAAGCTTGTAGCCAACCTCGGTCGCGGGCTCACGGTCGTCGCCCTCTGCCTTGAGCTGGTAGTGATTGGCTACATCCTCCGAAAGCTTGGCGTAGATCCGAAAGTCGCTGCGGTCTATCAGGATACTTTTACCCCGGATTGAGCTGTGGGCGGTCGCTTTTTGCCAAAGCCGATGCAACAAATCTGGACTTGTGGGTTTGAGAATCGTCCGATAGGACGTCAGCATAAATTTTGCGACGCTTACTATATGGAGTTGGCGCCGTGTATCCGTGATCATTTGCGTGCCGCCGGGGCAACTCCTGGCGGTCGGGTGTAGAAACCCGTTCGAGAACCCGGGTATCGCAGGCTGCACCTCCTGCGATACCCGTGATTCGCCGTCGCTCTATGGCGGGCGGTCAGGCGGGCTTCGGCTCGGCCGGTTTGGTTACTCGACGGTTTTCTACCCTGGCTCGTCCGCCACTCTGCGTGCAAACAGAATGGCGAATGCTCCTGCATGAGTCAGCGCAGGACGAATGAATCATCGGGTCGTGTCGGAAGCGATCTGCGGCTGGCTAACCGGTCATGAACACCATGACGTGACTGGGGCTGACAGGCAGGGAATGCCTGGGTGGTTCATTCGTCCGGTCCGCCGGCTCATCGATATACCGCCTCACCACGATATCTGGCGTCCTCACCGTTTGCACCACAGCACTGTAGCCGCACGTTAGCGGGAAATTACTGAGAGGTCTCCATGAAGGCCTGCCTCTCTGCTCATGGCCGCAAAAACGAGCAACTGGAGGATCGGGTGCGTCTTGAGTTCGAAGGAAAGCAAATAGTTGAAAGATGCCAGAGACCCGGATGTCACGCGTGCAATGGAGAGGCTTTGAGCCAATGAACCACATTCATACGTCACCCTTTCATCTACGGGGAGGGCTGGATACGTCGTGCTTCAAGGTGATGAATGATTTACAGCTGAGGAGGCGGAGGTTCGTTTTCTTCAGTTTTGGGCCGGCGACCCCTTATCGACTTTGGCGTCAAGCTGGCGTGACGTCACTGAATCAATTTTCTGTGATGGCTGATCAATCAAGACGCAACAGTCTTCAATCATCTCGGCCAGTACGTCCGGGGCGCCGACCAGATCGTGGCGCTCCGCGTTCCCGGTCATGGGACGATCTATCGCGAATCGGCATCTTGAGCCCAGATGCAGGAATGTCCGCTTCCGAGCGCAAGCAGACATCTAGCCATCGCAATCGCCGGGACAAAGCGTAATCAGGCGCGCTGGCCACCGGAGGCCGTGATCCTCTCGCCGGTCACCCAAGATGAATCATCGGAGGCCAGGAACAGCGCTACGCGGGCGATATCTTCCGGCATGCCCGGACGACCGAATGGGATCGTCGCGACCATGGCGTCGACGGCCTCCTTCGGCCAACCCAGGGCTGCAATGCCTTCAGTGATGGTGGCGCCAGGCGCGAGGGTGTTGACGCGGATTTTTTTGGGAGCCAGTTCGACCGACGTCACACGCGTGATGGAGTCGACGGCACTCTTGGATGCTGCATAAATCACTGAGTTGGGCATGTACCCGATGCTGGCAATCGAACTGACGTTGATAATGCTGCCGCCGTTCGGGCCAAAGTACTTCACCGACTCTTGTGTCGCGGTGATGATGCCGAGCACGTTCGTGGTGAATTCGCGATGGAATTCCTTCTCAGTGGAATCCTGTAAAGGTCCGAAGGCGTAGACACCCGCATTGTTCACCAAGATGTCGAGTGTGCCGAAGGCGCGTTTCGTCTCTTCAAACAGTCGCTGGATGTCGGCGGTTTTTGAGAAATCGGCCTGCACGGCCACGGCCTTGCCGCCGGAACTCTTGATCTCGGCGACCAATGCATTGGCTGCGTCTTTGCTGGTCGCGTAGTTCACGACGACCGAAGCGCCTGACTGGGCGAAAAGCTTGGCGATTCCGGCACCGATGCCTTTGGAGGCACCGGTCACGATCGCGACCTTGCCGGTAAGTGTACTCATGAGGATGTGTCCTAAATGGATGGCGCCACGCTGGCGTCTGGATGAACTTTCGTCCATCGGTGAGTGCATGAGTAGATACGCCGACAACTAAGACTTATTCATCAGATGGATGATCTGCCGTGCTTAAAGTGAGCGAATATGTGTCTTCCTTTCAGGAGAGCCCTTCCATGAGCAAATTCGCCTTGTTCGTCCGTCTCGAAGCCAAGCCCGGGCAGGAGGCCGCCGTGGCCGCCTTCCTCGCCAGTGCGCTCCCGCTCGCCAATGCCGAGTTGGGCACCACTGCCTGGTTTGCGTTGCAGTTCGGCCCCTCGACCTTTGGCATTTTTGATACCTTTGCCGACGAGGAAGGTCGTCAAGCCCATCTGCGTGGACCCATTGCGGCTGCGTTGATGGCCAACGCGGAGGCCTTGCTAAGCACTCCACCGAACATCGAGATGGTCGACCTGCTGGCGGTCAAATTGCCTGGCTAACGCCAGAAACCTAGCGACGAAGTTCGGCGATCAGATATTCGACCAGCGCCCGCGCCGAGGGCTTCGGTAGTCGGCCGGCAGTGAACATGCCGTGGACCTCAACCTCGCCCATCTTCCAATCGGGAAGTAGCTGAACCAGCGAACCGCTGGCGAGCTCGGCACGACAACCCCACAGGGACGTGGTCACGATGCCGATTCCCGCGACGGCGGCGGCCACCGCCGCCTCGTTGTAGGACACGGTCAGGCGGCAATGGATACGGACCGCCACGCTTTGGCCATCCTTCTGGAAGGACCATGTTCCCGCGCTCGTTCCAGCAGGCCCGACGATAGCTGCATGGGTGGCCAGGTCCGAGGGTGCCTCGGGCGTGCCCATCGCCTTTAGATAACCTGGCGACGCCGCCATCAACCGCCGCGTCCGCCCGATCAAGCGCGCGGTGGCGCTTGAGTCGGCCAGGTCGCCGAGGCGGAGTGCGACGTCGGCACCTTCCTTGATGGTGTCCTGCCGTTGATCGCTCATCAACAAGCTGACGTTTAGCGAAGGGTGACGCGCAAGAAATTCCGGCATCAAGGGGATGATTTCGCGCACGCCGAAGCTCGCAGGCATGGCAACACGCAGTGAACCGCGAAGTTCCCGCGATCCACGAGCAACGTGATCGGCCTCCTCAAGCGACGACAGGATCGCTTCGACACGGGCCAGGTAGTCGTTGCCAATGTCAGTCAGCGTGACAGCCCGCGTCGTGCGGGTAACCAGGGCCGCACCTACGTCTTCCTCCAGCGCCGCGATGATCCTCGATACCGACGGCTGTGACAGGTCCAGCTCCCGCGCCGCGGCAGAGAAGCTTCCCGAGCGGGCAACTCGCACGAAAAGTCGGAGCGCAAGAAGCTTGTCGTTCATGCGATGAGTTTGTCTTAGACCGAGAGGGTGTAGCAAGTAGGGCGCACAGCAAATGAATGAGGCTCTACGACGGTAACGACCCGAGCCGATCTAATTTAGTATCCGCATTCGACCCTTGGCAGACATAATTGCCTAATGGCCTTTGAAACGATTCGACAAGGGGGTCACCATGGGAACATTGCTTGATAACAATCGTGCGGTCCTCGACGGCAGGATTGCATTGCTGACAGAGCGGATAGATGAGCTTGAAACGAAGCTTGGCGTTCAAGTCGCAAAATTGCGTGCACCGATTGACCAGCTGCACGCTGAGCTTCAGTTGCTGATGCAAGAACGCCACGAGCTAGATGATCTAGAGCCAGCTACTAACCCTAACGCGCCGGACGAATGAGCAGGAATGTCCATGTTGAAACGTGCCATCGTTGCATTCTTGACCACCCTTGCTGTTTCAGCGTGCGCCAATGCGGAAACCCCAAATTTGAGCTCATCAGGACAAATCCTGATGTCGTTTTGGTCACACAATCAAGTGAGGTATCCCGGCAATCCCATCCCTGGTAGTCAAAACCAAAAGGGCGCGCCACAGGAAAACAGCGTTCTGAGTCAGAAACTCGATGCTATCAACGTCCTCGCATATGCCTTCCTGGACGTCGACGAGTCAGGGAACGTCTACTTCAGCGACCCCGCTGTGGATCTCTCCAAAAGCGATGTTTCCGGGTCTTGCCGGAATCACGCTGCGAGCTGCCCCAATAGCCATGCCGCAATGGCAGGAAGCTTCGCGGCGTTCGCAAAGCTAACCAACAAGAGCGGCACGCTTCGCAGGATCGTCTCCGTCGGTGGAGCCGGCAGCCAGAAAGCGTTCGACCGCGCCATCAAACACCCTGACACCTTCATTCAGTCCGCGTCGGCCATTATTCGCGTCTACCATCTGGACGGCATTGATCTCGATTTCGAGCCGGACGCTTTCTTTACGGTCAACGACGCGCAACCTTACGCCCAACTCGTTGCTAGCTTACGAAAGGAGCTGGGGCAACAGGCATTCATCAGCGTGGAGGTGCCGGGTGACCGCGAGACGTTGCGCAGCATGAACTGCCCCACCAACGGTTCCTGCAACCCCAATCTACGCACCATGGCGGGTAACGCATACATAACGCTCATGGGCTACGACTTCCACAGTCCCTCCTATCCGGGCCCGGTCACTGGCAACGACTCGAACCTGTACAGCAGCCCAGACGAGCCGCTGCTCCCTGGCTTCTATCACATCAGCGACAACCAAGCCGTGGAGTATCTGACGTATCAAGGCGTGCCACCGGAGAGGATCATCCTCGGATTCCCCGCCTACTTCGTCGCATATGCGGGCGTTGACGATCCGCCCGATAGCCATGGGCTCTATCAACACTTCGATGCTTCATTGACGCCCAAGTTCGACTGGGGCGTGACAGGTCGAGGTTCATACCGCACCGCCGTGAATCTATTGCAGTCTGGATTTGAGCGGCACGAGGTTCGCGTCAACGGAGAGATCAGTGCCGTTTACGCGTACAGTTCTGCGGCGAAGCAATGGATCAGCTATGAGGATCCATCTTCTGTAGCCGCCAAGGGGCGGTACGTACGGGCTCGGCACCTGGCCGGAATGCAGATGTGGGAAATCGGCCAGGACGTGCCGGTCGATCATCCGGATTCCCTATTGCGAGCTGCTCATGCCGTGTTGTGGGATTCGGCGGGCAACCCATAGCATCTGCTGATTGTCACTGCATGGATTGTCCGCGTTCCAGCGGAGCCCCTTTTGCTTCGGGTTTCATCTGAGCAGTATTCAACCGTTGGCTTCCCACCCAAGGCAGGACATTTGCTCTACGCCACCATAGGAGGGGACGTAATGAAGTGGACACCATTTCGTAGAGGTCTGGCCGTATTTCTGACTTTTTTTGGCTCCCTCTCCATTGCAATCAACTCCACCTCGACTAATTGGCTCGATCTCTATCGACTCGCGAGATCGGGCACCCTGACTCAAGCCTCTGTGACGGCGATCCATCCAGAGAACCATAGAGCCTGTGACTTTGCGTACACCGTTGGCGGGCATAGCTATAGTCATTTGGAATCGTGTCACTTGCTCGTTGGTGAGGCATCATCATTGATCTACTTACCGTCGGAGCCATCAGTGGCAATCGTTCACTCCCCGGACGGAGAGTTGGAAGCAGCCATTGTCGTTCCGCTGGTTATGTCCATGATCTTTGGCATCGTGGCTGCTTTTGGCACATGGCTTACCACGCGGCGCCTCGCTAGAAATGTCGAGTGAACGTCCGCTTTCGACCCGAAGTGGATATCGCGATACCTACTCACGGCTAAAGTTAGGGGCGCTATGGGAATCGCACGGAAATGGAACCTAAATTTACGACTACGGCTGGCCATCGAGTCGTGTCGAGGGGAAACGAGCTGGATTCACTTTTTCGAGGCGCGGAGTTATTCCGAAGCATGGTAAGGCAGTCGATAGCAGATAAGGCGAACAAGAAAGCATAGTTCACAGGCCCGCAAAGTCAGTATCCGCTTCCGATCCCAGCGGATGCCAAAGATTGAAGTGCCCCTAGATGGATGCGAGCTCACATGGCGAGTTCTGAAGACGTAACGGTGATGTACCGCCCGGTCGGCCCAGAAGAACTGGAGCTGTTGAGGCAGGCAGACTTCAAGCGATGGCCTCCACGCTTGGCTTTCTGTTTGGCGCTTGCCGTGTCGGGGTTAGCAAAAGTTGCGATAAATTTCTTGCGAACTTGATGTCAGCTTCCGACTGAAATCGAGCATGACGAGTAACTAGGGGAATTGTGTCGCATCAGCACTTTGACCTTTTGAGCGCAAGACCGCTTTAGTCGCGCAATCAGGCCGTTGGCAAGCATAAAAACCGGGGCGTCGAATGAGTAAATTCCCTATGCAAGGGCAAGAGTATCGAATCGCATACAAGCTCTACAGCCGGGATGGCAAGCGAGCCGTCGACGTTTTGGAGTTCATCAGCGGTGAAATATATCTCGATGAGCAGGAATGGGTCGGAGGAACTGACTTCAAGAACAGGCACGCCGGTAGTCTGGTTGGCCCGTTCGCCTCGACCGAAGAGGCGGAAAAATTCATAGTTGGTACTTCCTGGTTTCTGGGAAGCGCGACATGAGCAACCGATTTCCAACGCTGAAGGTTTAGTCGCGAAGGAGTATCGCTGTACACGCGGGTGGTGGGCTATCAGAGGAAGGAATGGCATACACAATCGAACAGGAATCCACTCGCGACTCATCTGGGAACTACAGCTACCGTATCTATAAGGATGGTGCGCTGGCCGCTTGCTACTGGCACGACTACCGGGGCGATGAGCGCGGCATGGAATTTGTGAAGGGCACAAGCGATTCATGGCCGGTCGGTCGCATGATCGACTTCCTCCACGGAGGTGGTCCAGAACCACTGATACTGAGTGAGCGTGCAGTGGCTTACATGGATCAACGAACATAAGAGCCAGGAACTGGTTCGGTCGATTTCAGATAACCAAACTTGGTTAGCCAATTGAGCTTCGTCCGATAGGACGTGGGCGCAAATTTTGCGACGCTTACTATATGGAGTTGGAGCGGCGTTTCCGGGATCATTTGCTCGCCGCCGGGGCAACTCCCGGCGGTCGGGTGTGGAAACCCGTTTGTAACACCCGAGTGCCGCAGGCGTTATCTCCTGCGGTACTCGTTGTCCCCCGACTTCCTTTGGCGGGCGACCAGGCGGGCTTCGGCCCGGCCGGATTGGTGTAACAACGGTTTTCCACCCTGGCTCGCCCGCCACTCTGCGTGCAAACAGAATGGCGAAATGCTCCTGCATGAGTCAGCGCAGGACGAATGAGCCATCGGGTTGTGTGAGAAGCGATCCGCGGCTGGCTAACCGGTCATGAACACCATGACGTGACTGGGGCTGACAGGCAGAGAATGCCTGGGTGGTTCATTCGTCCGGTCCCGTTGGCACATCGATACACCACCTTGCCACGATATCTGGCACCCTCATGGATTGCGACGCCGCATCTTTGGAAAGCGGGGTCAGAGTTATTACTCTGACCCCGAACCACACCCATCGCGAGGTCACCATGAAACGCCTGCTTCTCGTTCTGTTCCTGCTGCTTCCCGCAATTTCCTTCGCCAAGGAAAACGCCCACGGTGTATGGGACAAGGACATCGCCGCCTTCCAGGCCGAAGACAAAGCCAACCCGCCACCGCCAGGCTCGGTGCTGTTCGTCGGCAGTTCCTCGATCCGCTTCTGGAAATCCTTGAGCGAGGATTTCCCCTTCGTGCACACCATCAACCGCGGCTTCGGCGGTTCGGATCTCGATGACTCGGTGTATTTCGCCGACCGCATCGTCACACCCTACAAGGCCAAGGCCATCGTGGTGTACGCCGGTGACAACGACATCATGGGTGGCGACACCCCCGAGGGCGTGCGCGACGACTTCATCGCCTTCGTCGGCAAGGTGCGCAAGGCGCAACCGAACGTGCCGATCGCCTTCATCGCGATCAAGCCCAGCGTGGCGCGGAAATCCCTGATGGCGCCGATGCACCAGGCCAACGAGATGATCAAGGCCTGGGCCGCCTCGCAGAAGAACGTCACGTTCCTGGACATCTGGCCCGACATGCTCGATAAGAACGGCCAGCCGCGCCCGGAGCTTTTCATCCAGGACGGTCTGCACATGGACCGCCAGGGTTACGACATCTGGGTGGCCAAGGTCACGCCGTGGCTGAAGTCACTGCATTGAGTGCCTGACCCGGAACCGCACGCAAAGACGATGATCCATCTTGATCTAGTAGAGAACAACGGCCTACTGGGCGAAGCCATGGGCTATTGGCCGTCATTCCACGACGCCAAGGTATTGAGTGTTTCGCGGCTGAACAACTCTTGTGTCGCGACCATCCACGTCTTTCAGATGACGAGTGAAGTGGGTTCAAAAGGCTATTTCGCACTTGGCAATCATCACCTCGTCGAAATAAGCATGATTGGCGTGCACGGCGATTCACTTCCGCGGCACTATACGGGCGATGTACTTTCAACTTTGGCCGTGCGGCGAGATGGCGACCTCATAAGGGTGGACTTTGAGTCGCATTTGGATAACGACGGTTCGATTGTGTGTGAGCGGGTACGATTGGTGAGCGTTGAACCATGCGATCGCGTGGGAACCGCATTGCATCGGAAACGCCGATAGCTTCCATCGAACATTCCCGTTTCCCCGCCAAAGGCTATTGCTTTACAACAGCGGACTCTTCAAGGAGTCCTTCTGATGCAAAAGCAAGAAAGCGCCGAGCACGTACTCATCGTGGGGGGCAGTTCGGGCATGGGTCTGTCTTTGGCGGGATCGCTGCTGGCCGAAGGCGCCAGGGTGACCATCGCGGGGCGCGACGAAGCCCGTCTGGAAACTGCACGCGACACCCTGGGGAATACATCTTCACTCGCCACCCTCGTAACCGACATCACCGAGGAAGCTGATGTCATCAAGCTATTTCAGCAGCTCGGGCCTGTCGACCACATCGTCTGCACCGCAGCGAGTTTGGAAGGCGTTTACCGCCTGTTACCCGATCTTGAAATGTCGGCTATTCATCGGGCCTTCCATTCCAAATTGATCGGTCCCTTGCTTCTGGCGAAGTACGGCGCGCCGCATCTTTCGAGCAAAGGCTCCATCACCTTCACGTCAGGCATCGCGGCTTACAGGCCTGCCGCACGCGGCTCCGTGGTGGCTGCCGTCAACGGCGGCCTTGAGTCACTCGCTTACGCCTTGGCGATCGAACTCGCCCCCATCCGCGTCAACGTGGTCTCGCCAGGCTGGGTCGATTCGCCCATCTGGAACACGATAGCCGGCGACAAGAAAGACGGCATGCTCACCGCCATGGCGGAACGGCTGCCGGTAGGTCGCGTTGGCCAGCCCGCCGAGATCGCGCAAGCCATCCAATTCCTGATGCGGAATGGATTTGCCACCGGCTCGGTGCTACATGTGGATGGCGGCCACCGGCTCGTGTGAGCCCTTGCGATCGGTCAGCAGCTCCATGAGCGTTCGTAGTGCCGGCGGCTGAACGACTTGCTGGCGATACACCAGGTGAATGGCGGCGCTGCGCTTCTTGCCGCGCCATGGGCGCGTGATGATGTGCGGGTTTCCGTCTGGCACCGCAAGATCGGGCATAAGCGCACAACCAAAGCCCTGGCCCACCATCGCGCAGATGGTGGCCAGGCTTTCGAACTCACCGACGATACGCGGCGCTTGGCCGAGATCCGCCATCGCGTGTTCGAAGATGCTGCGGTAGAAGCAGCCCTTGGGCGTGACGATGAACGATTCGGCCACCAAGTCGTCCTCATCGATCGATCTCTGGCGCGCCCAGCGATGCTGCTTGGGCGCGATCACGACCAGATCAGCGGTATCGACGCATACGGTGGCTAAACCTGCCTCGGACTCGGGATCGAACACCAGGCATGCATCGAGGTCGCCGCGTCGCACGCGCGCCAGCAGGTCGCCGGTGCCGGCAACTTCCACGCGCAATGACAAGCCTGATCGCGATCTCAGCAAATCTTCCAGCGGTGCCGACAACCAACGGGCGCTCAACGTCTCCAATGCGCCCAGTGCAAGCGATCCGCCTGCGGTGGCGGCGTCGGCAACGGCCGCGCGCGCTTCCCGATCCAGCGCCAACAATCGCTCCGCGTAATCGAGCAATCGATGGCCAGCATCGGTCAATCGCAGCTTGCGACCTGACCGATCAAACAGGGATGTACCAAGATCGGCTTCCAGCGCCTGGATTTGCTCGGTGACGCTCGATTGCGCCAGATGCACGCGCGCAGCCGCGCGTGTGAAGCTCAAGGTGGAGGCGACGGCAACGAAGCTGCGCAGGTGTCGAAGTTGCATGGCAAGGTATCTTTGGCGATGCCAAAGATACCGGAACTGGCGACTAGTTGTCCCCGCCCATAGCCCAACCTTCACGCGTACCACGCTGGTACACCTTGTCACCTTCCAGCACGTCACCCGCCGCATGCACCGGCCGCGTGGCCAGCTCCGCATAGATCGGCGTAAAGTCCGGCCCCGTGGCTTCGAACAGCTGCTCGAAGCTGTCGATCACGAAGTAGGTCTGCTGGTAGGTGTCGATGCGGTAGCGCGTCTTCATCACGCGGGCGAGGTCGAAGCCGATGCGGTTGGGCGCGGGCGAATCGATGCTGTAGATGGATTCACCCTTGGAGCTGACGATGCCCGCGCCGTAGATGCGCAGGCCAGCATCCGTGCGGATCAACCCGAACTCCACCGTGTACCAGTACAGGCGCGTCAGGTTCATCAGCGCCTCGGGGCCGATGGCGTGTGCCTTCATGCCGCCGCGGCCATAGGCCTGCATGTAGTCGGCGAAGACGGGGTTCAGCAGCAACGGCACGTGGCCGAAGAGGTCGTGGAAGAGGTCGGGCTCGGAGAGGTAGTCCAGCTGGTCCATCTTGCGGATCCACCAGCTCACCGGGAAACGGCGGTTGGCCAGGTGGTCAAAGAACACCTCGTCGGGCAACAGGCCTTCCACGGCCACCACCTGCCAGCCGGTGGCCTGGGCCAGCACTTCGTTCAGAGAGTCGAAGCGAGGGATGCCGCCGTCACCCAGGCCAAAGCGTTCCACGCCCTCGAGGAATTCAGGGCAGGCATAACCAGGCAATAGCCCCCGCTGGCGCTCGTAAAGGATGTTCCACACCTGGTGGTCGGTGGCCGTGTAGCTGTCCCACGGCTGCTCGACCACGCCCGTGGCATACACCGGCACGTAACCGCGATCCGTTTGCTGGTGTTCGACGCGACGGGGGGTTTGCATGGGCGGTCCTTCAGTAGTGGCCTGCACACAGCTTAACGATGAAGGCGCGCAATAGGCTTGTTTTATTGCGCTATAAGTAGCTATTGACGCAATATATGCGACACGCAAACCACTTCGGCGCAATAAAATGGCGATCCCACTGGACAAGACCGATCTGCGCATCCTCGCCACCCTGCAAACCCAGGGCCGGGTGACCAATGCCGAACTGGCCGACATGGCGAGCCTGTCGCCCTCGGCCTGCCTGCGCCGGGTACAGAAGCTGGAGGCCGAGGGGGTGATCACCGGCTACGCCGCGCGGGTGGATCCGATAGCCGTGGGCCTGGGGCTGCAGGCCTTCGTCCGGGTGCAGCTGGAAAAACACGACAACACCAGTATCGAGGGCTTCATCGAGCGCGTGCGCGACTGGGAGGAAGTGGTCGACTGCTACGCGCTCACCGGCGACATGGATTACCTCATGCACGTCTACGTAGCCGACCTCGAAGGCTTCTCCCGCTTCCTGCTCGACCGGCTGCTGAACGCTGCAGGCGTGGCCGACGTCAATTCAAGCTTCGTCCTACGCACGGTGAAGCGTTCGGCGGCGCTGCCTCTGGCGGCTTCGCGCGCGGCTGGTTAATCTTGCAGGCTTGATGAATCCCGACGCTGCCAGCCAGGCACCCCCCGACCGCATGCGCCCCTGGCGCTACCTGTGGCGTATTCCTTTGCTCGTGCTGCACGTGTTGTTTGGCGTGCTGGTGTGCGGAGTGGTCCTTAGCTGGTCGCAGGGAGTGATGAAGGACGGCCACGAGCCTCTCGGCCACCGCACCATAAGGCTATGGTCCACCTGGCTGCTGCGCATCTTCGGCTTCCGCAGCCGGAGCTTCGGCAAGCCCCTGGCCGATCCCGTGCTTTTCGTCGCCAACCACACCTCTTGGCTGGATATCGAGCTGGTGCACTCCCAGCGCGCGGCCTGCTTCGTGGCCAAGGCCGAAATCGCCGGCTGGCCGCTGGTGGGCTGGATGGCTTCGCGCGGCGGCACCATCTTCCACCGACGTGGCAGCAACCACTCGCTGGCCTCGGTGATGCAGGTGATGGTCGAGCGCCTCCGAGCCGGCCGCTCGGTGGCGGTATTCCCTGAGGGGGGAAGCGGCTACAACGGCGTACTGCGCGTGTTCCACGCACGCATTTTCCAGGCCGCGCTCGATGCCGGGGTGCCCGTGCAGCCGGTGGCGCTGCGTTTTACCCGCAACGGCGAGCGGCTGATCGACATCGGCTTCCGCGAAGGCGAGTCGTTCATGGGCAATTTCCTGCGCATCCTGGGTGAAGCGCCACTGGATGCGGAAGTCCATTTCCTCGAGCCCGTGCCCGCCAGCCCCGACGCGCGCCGCCGCATGGCCGAGACTTCGCGCGCACGCATCGAACAATTGCTGGGGCCGGTACCGGCCGCGGCAGGGGCCGGGGAACCGGCATGACCTTGCCTCGGGGGGCAGACTTCAATCCACCCTGGCCGCTGCGCAGCGGCCACATCCAGACCATGCTGTCGTCGTCGGGCGTGCGGCGGTTCCTGTTGCCCAGCGCCGCGCACAAGGTGCGCGATGGCGCCCAGGACGTGATGGTGGAAGGTGGCCCGGGCATCCGCCTGTCCGGCGCCTATACCGAGCAGCGCACCGGTCGGCCCTCGCGTGGCCTGGCCGTGTTGTTCCATGGTTGGGAAGGCAGCGTCGACTCCACCTATGTGCTGCAGACCGGCAGCCGCCTGCTCGACGAAGGCTGGGACATCTTCCGGCTGAACTTCCGCGACCATGGCGACAGCCATCCGCTGAACGAATCGCTGTTCCATTCCTGCCGCATCGACGAAGTGGTGGTCGCGGTGGGCGAGATCGCCCGGCGCTGGCCGTCGCGCTGCATGGCCCTGGCAGGGTTTTCCCTTGGCGGGAATTTCGCCCTGCGCGTGGCGATGAAGGCACCGGCCGCGGGCATCCCGCTGGACTACGCCCTGGCCGTGTGCCCGATCATCGATCCGGCGGAGGGGCTTTTTTCCCTCGAGAAGGAAGCGCCGTGGTTCTACCACGCCTACTTCATGCAGAAGTGGCGGCGGTCACTGCGTATCAAGCAGGATGCATTTCCCAACCAGCAGTACTTCGAGCTGGCGGAACTGAAGCAGAACATGCGCGACCTCACCCGGTCGCTGGTGTTGCGCCATACCGATTTCGACTCGCTGGAGAGCTACCTGGAAGGCTACTCGGTGGCCGGCGACCGCCTGCGCGGCATGACGCTGCCCGCCACCATCTTCACCGCCGAGGACGATCCGGTGATCCCGGTCGGCGCGTTCCGCCAGCTGTCGCTGCCGCCGAACATCGAACTGGACATTGCCGCCCACGGCGGCCATTGCGGCTTCATCCAGGGCTGGGACATGACCAGCTTCACCGACGACTACATCGCCGCCCGCTTCAATGCGATCGCCGACGCGTAAATCGGCGTTCGAACCCGCGTCATTGTTTGCTGACTTAGTCGTCTACCACGCGCCTTCAGATATGTGAGGGTTCGCTGGCATTGGTTCATGGCTGGCCTACTCCAGACTAAGTGCTCTTCCCAAAAACGGAGCGCTTATGATCAGGACACTTTCGCTGTTTGCGTTGGCTACTTTTGCCGCTTCCGCCATGGCCGCCGAGTCTATCGTTGATGTAGTCAAAACCACGCAAGGTTGGACGGGTAATACGTACGTAGCATATGGCTCGGGTCAACCCGAGATCACCATGGAGCGAATCGACGTGCCGGCGCACTGGTGTTTACCGTGGCACGTGCACACGGGGATCGCGACCACTTACGTGGTTTCCGGCGCCATGGATCTTCAGGACCAGGTGACCGGGAAGTCGCTCCATCTCGTGGCTGGCGATGGTTTCGGAGAAAGCGTCAATGAAGTCCACCGCGCTTGCACGGGGTACGAGACCGCCCAGCTGATCCGTGTGCACGCCGGAATCAAGGGTCAGCCAACTTCGATTAATCAATGAGAAAAAATGCCCGGCCAGCAGCCGGGCATTTTCTTCAGTGCGCGTGGGACATCGCCGCCGCTGCGGAGAATGCCGCGCCGCCAAGCACCAGGAACAGCACCAGGCCCACCAGCCACTGCAGGACCACGGCGATCACCACCGCCAGCGCGGTATAACCGGCCGATTTCTGCGGCGGGTTCTTCATCACCGGCGACATGCCCAGATACATCAGGTAGATGCTGTACACCGCACCGGCCACCGCCACCAGCCAGCCAAGCCACGGCAGGATGACGAATGCGCCTGCCACCCACGCGGCGGTATAGGAATAGGCCACCACCTTCAGCGCCTGCACCATGTCCTGGCGGCCGTCGAAGGTCGACGCCAGCGCGTTGACGATCAGGGCCACCACGTACACCACCAGCAGGCTCAACGCGTAGGTGAGTACGGCCATGAGGATCCCCTGCGGGATCGGCGTGCGGATGGTGATGCCGAAAGCGCCGTTGCCGATCAGGCTGCCGCGGATGAAGCCCGCGACGGCCGGTATGGCGGCCAGGATGACAATGTAATTGAGATACAGCCCCTTGACCGTCGCCGGCTCCGCGGCGATGAGCGGCCACTCGGTTTTTGGCGAGGCCAGGATCTGCTTGACCCGGGTGACGATGCTTGCCTGATCCATACCTTCCCCTTTCTTCCGGTTGAATGTTGTCGATCGCAAGAATTCCCCTCACGGGGAGTCTAGCCGAGCCCGGCAGTTTCGCCACACCGGGCGACAGGACGATGGCAGGGGCGAGGGTGCCGGTAGTACCTTAAGCGGCCCAGCCGGCGAGAGTGGCCCAAGATGCGCGCTTCCTTGATCACCCTCCTGGGCCTGATGGCCCTCGCACCGACGGCGTACGCCGCGCCGGAACTGGACAAGCTCACCCTGCCGGCGGGCTTCCACATCGCCATCTACAGCGACAAGGTGCCCGACGCCCGCGAGATCACCGTCGGCGGCCACGGCACGGTTTTCGTCGGCTCTTCCGACGCCGGCAAGGTCTACGCGCTTACCGACAGCGACGGCTCGGGCAAGGCGGACAAGGTGCGCGTGGTGGCCAGCGGGCTGACCCAGCCCATCGGCATCGCCTTCAAGGGCGGCGACCTCTATATCTCGGCGATCAGCCGCATCGTGGTGCTGCGCGACATCGAAAGCCACCTGGACGATCCGCCGAAGCCCGAGGTCGTCACCGACAAGCTCACCCACGATACCCAACATGGCGGCAAATACCTGGCCTTTGGACCCGACGGCAAGCTGTACGTGCCGATCGGCGCACCTTGCAACGTCTGCGATGAAAAGGGCTACGCCAAGCTAACCCGCATGAATGCCGATGGCTCGGGCGTGGAAGACGTGGCCCTGGGCCTGCGCAACACCGTGGGCTTCACCTGGAACCACGACGGCACGCTGTGGCTCACCGACAACGGTCGGGACATGATGGGCGATGACCTGCCCAGCGACGAGCTCAACCACGTCACCAAGCCCGGCCAGCATTTTGGTTTTCCCTATTGCCACCAGGGCGATACCCTCGATTCGGAATTCGGCAAGGGCAAGAATTGCGCCGACTACACGCCGCCGGCGCTGAAGCTGGGCGCGCACGTGGCGGCGCTGGGCCTGCGCTTCTACGAAGGCAAGGCGTTCCCGAGCGATTACCGCCAGGTGCTTTTCATCGCTGAACACGGGTCCTGGAACCGCAGCACCAAATCGGGCTACCGGGTGATGAGCGTGGACATCCAGGGCGACCGGGTGAGTGACTACAAGGTATTCATCGAAGGCTTCCAGCAGGGCGAGCAGGCCTGGGGTCGTCCCGTGGACGTCCAGCCGCTGGCCGATGGCTCGCTGCTGGTGAGCGACGAGCTGGCCGGCGCGGTCTATCGGGTGACTTATACCAAGCCACCCAGCGCCCCCAAGACCGATGCGCCGAAAACCGGCAAGAAGGCGGGAAAATGAACGCCCGCCGAGTGTGTGGCGGTTTTACCCGCGCTTCGTTCACGCCCAGTGCGCGCGCAGCGGGCGTTAATGGTTTGGCAAGACCGCGTGCCACTGGCGTGGCTACGCAGCGAGCACCCCGCCCGGACTGGAGATACCCATGAACAAGCAGGTCGAACCGGCCGTCGTCGCCGCCGCCAACACGGTCAGCGCCGCCGAACGCATCGAAGAGCGCGCCGAGCGCGTGAAGCAGGCCACCTCCAATGTGGTGGAGAAGACCAAGGACGCGGTGGACCGCGCCGCCGACAAGGTCGAGACCAGCTTGCACAGCGCCACCGACAAGGCCGCTGCCGGCGCCACCCATGCCACGGAAAAGGTCAACGAATACGGCGAACGCGCGCGTGAGGTGGTGGACGATGCCCGCGAGCGCACCGACGAGTGGCTGGAAACCGCCCGCGAATACGTCCGCGAGAAGCCGATCCAGTCGCTGGCGATTGCGCTGGCTGCCGGCTGGGTTGCCGGCCGCATCCTGCGTCGCTGATCATCCGCACCTGTCATTGAGCAGACGACCAGGGGCGGTGGATGACTGATCCAGGAACCGCCGGCGTACCGCCGCCGGAAGATCCGCCGAGCCCGCCGGAACCGTCATGGACGGCGGAGCTGGGCAACCTTGCCCACGGGATGAGGCAGGTCTTCGGTAGCCACTTCAAGCTTTTCGGCGCCGAGGTAAGGCTGGCCAAGAGCGGCATCGTCATGATGCTGTTCATGGCGCTGGCCGCCACCACCTTCGCGGTGGCGTTGGGCCTTACACTGCTGGCGCTGCTGGGCTGGGGTTTGGCCCAATGGTTCGGATCGTGGGCCTGGGCGCTGGGCGCACTGGCGCTGATCCAGTTGCTGTTGTTGTTAGGTGCCATCACCGTCTTCAAGCGGTGCATGGCCTGGCTGGGCATGCCGGTGACGCGAGCGGAAGTACGCGCCCTGGTACACGAGGCGACCGAACGTGGTCGAAGGGAGGGGGCAGAACATGAGCGTCTTCAAGAACATCGCCGCCGTCCGCCTGGCCCAGGCTGAGGTCCGTGCCTCGCGCGAGGCCGTGGCCGCACCTGCCGCTGCGCTCTATGCCAAGGGCTACGAGCATCCGTTGACGGTGGTATCCGCCGCGACGGGCGTCGGCGTGGTGCTGGGCATGCTCAATATCCATCCGCTGCGCGTGCCGGGGCTGGTCTCGATTCTTTCCGGGGGCGCCACGGAACTGGCCAGCCGTGCAGTGATGCTCGCTGCCGGGAATTTCATGGGCGGCGGTGCCGACCCGTGAGTGAGCTTCCGGCCACGCCACTCACCCCGGCCACGCCTGCCGTGGCTCCCGGCGCTGCCGTTTCTTCGAAAACCCCGCTTCTCCGCGAACACCATCGCAAGCTCAACGGCACGTCGATCCGCCGCATCTCGCGGCACATGCGGTCGATCCGCCTGATCCTGCAGACGATGCTGTTCCTGGCCATCATCTATACGGTGACCATCGGCAAGCCGCTGCTGATTCCGTTGCTGCTGGCAGGTTTCATTGGCCTGGGGCTCAACCCCATCGTTTCGTTTGGCGCGCGGCTGGGCGTGCCGCGCTGGCTGAGTGCCTGCGTGGTGATGCTGGCGCTGGGTACCGCAGTCGGCGCCGGTGCCAGCATGGTGGCGCCGGCGGCGCTGAACTGGTTTCACCAGGCGCCCGAAGCCATGCGCCAGCTGGCGCCGAAGATCAAGCCGATGACGCAGCAGCTGGAAGCGGCCAGCCGCGCCACGCAAAGTCTGGTGGGCGGCAACGCCCGGGCGGGCCAACCGGCGGCCGCGCCGGTCGCGGTATTCAGTTCATGGGATGTCATCACGGGTGCGCCCAAGGCGATGGCAAGTGTGCTTACCGTGGTCCTGCTGGTGTTCTTCTTCCTGATCTATGGCGACGAACTGTTGCGGCGGGCGGTGGAGGTGTCGCCCACCTTTGCCCAGAAGCGGCACACGGTCACCATCGTGCGAAGCATCCAGTCGGAGGTATCGAGCTATCTCCTCACCACCATGGCGATCAACTTCGGCCTGGGCCTGATCACGGCTGCCATGCTCTATGGCTACGGCGTGCCCGATCCGCTGCTGTGGGGCACGGTGGCCATGCTCTTCAATTTCGTGCCCTACGTGGGCGCCATCACCACCACCGTGGTGCTGTGCCTGGTGGGCTTGCTGCATTTCAATGACGCCGGCACCGCACTGTTGCCCGCGTTGAGCTTCGCCGCGATCACTGCCGTCGAGGGCAACGTGATCACGCCGATGATCCAGGGCCGCCGCATGCGGCTTTCGCCGGTGGCTATCCTGCTGTGGCTGCTGATCTGGGGCTGGCTGTGGGGTGTCCCGGGCGCGCTGCTGGCGGTGCCGATGCTTACCAGCGTCAAGCTGGTGGCCGGGCGGCTGCGGGGCTGGGAATGGTTCGCCCTGATGGTGGGCCGCTAGCAGGCGGGTTGGGGCGGGGGGTCAGAGTGATAACTCTGACCCCGTTTCAGGTTTCGCGGCGGATAGCATGGCTGCTATCGTCAGCGGAATATCCCGCGAGCGATCCCATTCGATGTCGACCGAACCCGATCACCTCCGCCGCAGCCTTTCCAACCGCCACCTGCAACTGATCGCCATCGGCGGTGCCATCGGCACCGGGTTATTCATGGGGTCGGGAAAAACCATCAGCCTGGCCGGGCCCTCGATCCTGCTGGTCTACCTGATCATCGGCGTCATGCTGTTCTTCGTGATGCGGGCGATGGGTGAGCTGCTGCTGTCGAACCTTCAGTACAAGTCGTTCATCGACTTCTCGACGGACCTCTTGGGACCCTGGGCCGGCTTCTACTGCGGCTGGACCTACTGGTTCTGCTGGATCATCACGGCGATTGCCGATGTGATCGCCATCGCCGCCTACGTGCAGTACTGGTTCCCGGACATGCCGGCCTGGATACCCGCGGTGCTATGCGTCCTGCTGCTGCTCACGCTGAACCTGGTGACGGTGAGGCTGTTCGGCGAAATGGAATTCTGGTTCGCGCTGGTCAAGATCATCGCCATCGTGGCACTCATCATCATGGGTGTCGGCCTGGTGGCCTGGGGCTTCACCTCGCCCTCGGGCAACAAGGCGTCTCTCGCCAACCTCTGGAACGACGGCGGGTTCTTTCCCACGGGTATGGGCGGCTTCTTCGCCGGCTTCCAGATCGCAGTGTTCGCCTTCGTCGGCATCGAGCTGGTGGGCACCACGGCGGCGGAAACGGCCGATCCCGAGCGCAACCTGCCCAAGGCGATCAACTCGATCCCGGTGCGCATCATCATTTTCTACGTGCTGGCCCTGGTGGTGATCATGACGGTCACGCCCTGGCGCCAGGTGTTGCCGGGCAAGAGCCCGTTCGTGGAGCTGTTCGTGCTGGCGGGCATCCCCGCCGCGGCCAGCCTGATCAACTTCGTGGTGCTGACCTCCGCCACCTCCAGCTCCAACAGCGGCATCTTCAGCACTAGTCGCATGATCTACGGCCTGGCCGAAGAGAACCACGCGCCCAAGGCGTTCTCGAAGCTGTCCAAGGCAGCCGTGCCGTCGCGTGCATTGCTGTTCTCGTGCTTCATCCTGCTGCTGGGCGCGACCATGGTGTACGTGGTGCCGGACCTGGTGACGGCGTTCACCCTGGTCACCACGCTCTCGGCCGTGCTCTTCATGTTCGTCTGGTCGCTGATCCTGTTCGCTTACATCGCCTATCGGCGCAAGCGTCCGCATCTGCATGAAGCATCCAAGTACAAGATGCCCGGCGGCGTGTTCATGTGCTGGGCCTGCCTGGCGTTCTTTGTGTTCGTGCTGGTGTTGCTGACGCTGCAGGCCGATACGCGGGCGGCACTGATGGCCAGCCCGGTGTGGTTTGTGTTGTTGGCGATCGGCTATGCGGTGAAGAAGAAGACGCCGATCGCGGAGTGACGTGGTTGGGAAGGCTGGGGGTCAGAGTTATAACTCTGACCCCGTCTTCATCAGCGCGCGGCGACTTTCTCGCTGCCCGCCCAACCACCGCCCAACGCCTTGTAAATCGCCACGGCGCGCGTGTTGATCGCCGCTTCACCCTCGGCCAACTGGTCTTCTGCCGCCAGCTGCGTGCGCTGTGCGTCGAGAAGCTCCAGGAAGCTCGTCGAACCTTCCTTGTAACGGATCTGTGCGAGATCCGCGGCGCGGCGGCTCTGGTCGGCCTGTTCGATCAGGCGACCGACCCGTTCGTGCTGGTGGTTGTATGACACCAGTGCGTTGTCGACATCCTCGATGGCCTGCAGCACGGTGCGCTGGTACGTGGCGCGCGCCTCGTCGGCACGCGCCTCGCTGGCCTTCACCCCCGAGCGCACGCGCTCGACGTTGAGGCCGGACCAGCTGATGCTGGGCGCGATCGACCATGCCCGGCTGTTCGCACCGCCGAAATCGTTGCTGCGGCCGGCAAGGAAACCGACGAAGCCGCCCAGCGAGATATGCGGGAAGTACTCCGCCTTGGCCACGCCGATGCGCGCATTGGCAGCGGCAAGGTTCCGCTCGGCGATGCGCACGTCCGGACGGCGACGCAACACGTCGTCAGCCGCACCAATCGGCAGCGAGGTATCGATCGGGTGGAAGCTGGCGGGTGAAAGATCCACGCCCAACTCACCTGGGCGCTCGCCCAGCAGTACGGCGATGCGTGCCTGCGAAGCGAAGGCATCGGCTTCCAGCGTGGGCAGGGCGGCTTCCGTTGCCGCCAGACGGGCCTTGGCGCTGGCCACGTCCTGCTCGGATCCCGAACCGATCTGCTCGCGGGCGGTGGTCAAACGCACCGTCTCGCGCTGGTTGTCGATGTTGCGATGGGCCACGTCGATACGCAGCTGCGTGCCACGCAGTTCGAAGTAGTTGCGCGCCACTTCGGCGAACAACGTGACCTGCGCATCCTGCAGCGAGGCTTCGCCCGCGCCGACGTCCGCGCGCGCCGCTTCCACCTGGCGGCGGATGCCGCCGAAGAGGTCGAGCTCCCACGAGGCATCGAAGCCCGCCTGGTAACTGGTGATGGTGGTGCGCCGGTCGGTGAAGCCTGGTTGCTGCTCCCTGGCGCGGGAATACGTAGCGCCGGTTTCGATATCGGGAATCTGCGCGGACTTGGCCGTACCCAGCAGCGCGCGTGCTTCACGCAGGCGCGCCTCGGCAATGGCAAGGTCGGGAGCATTCTTGGCTGCCTTGTCGATCAAGGCATCCAGCGTGGTGTCGCCGAACTGCGACCACCACTGGGCAGGTACCGGCTCGGGTGCCTGGGCGTGGGCATCGGCGCCGATCAGGGCCACCGGTTTTTCAACCGGGGCCTTGTAGTCGGGGCCGACGCTGGCACAGCCGGCGGCGAGCAGGGCGGCGAAGATCGCCGTGTAACGGAACGGGGTAAGCATCAGTGTTCTCCGGCGCCCTGCGCTTGAAGCGCGGCGTGCTCGCGGTGCAGGCGACGGCGCTCGGCAAAGCGCTCGGTCCAGCCGCGGATGAGGATGTAGAACAACGGCGTGTACAGCAGGCCGAAGAAGGTGACGCCCAGCATGCCGGCGAACACCGCCACGCCCATGGCATGGCGCATCTCGGCACCGGCACCGTGGGAAGTGACCAGCGGCACCACGCCCATGATGAAGGCGAAGGACGTCATCAGGATCGGACGCAGGCGCAGGCGTGCGGCTTCCAGCACCGCGTCGCGGCGCGACAGCCCGCGGTCCTGCGCATCCTTGGCGAATTCCACGATCAGGATGGCGTTCTTGCAGGCCAGCCCCACCAGCACGATCAAGCCGATCTGGGTGAAGATGTTGTTGTCGCCACCGGTAAGGAACACACCGGCAATGGCGGAGAGCAGCACCATCGGCACGATCAGGATCACCGCCAGCGGCAGCGACAGGCTTTCGTACAGCGAAGCGAGCACCAGGAACACCAGCAGCACGCACAGCGGGAACACCACGACCGAGGTATTACCGGCCAGGATCTGCTGGTAGGTCAGCTCGGTCCATTCGAACGACATGCCGTTGGGCAGGTTGTCCTTGGCCAGCTTTTCCATGGCGTCCTGGGCCTGTCCGGTGGAGAACCCGGGCGCCGCGCCGCCATTGATCTCGGCGGTGGGATAGCCGTTGTAGTGCTGCACGCGGTCGGGGCCCACGCCCTGCCGGACGGTGACGAACGAGCCCAGCGGCACGGGTTCGCCAGCGGCGTTGCGGGTCTTCAGGCGAAGGATGTCTTCCGGCTCGTGGCGATACGACGGATCCGCCGACACGTTCACCTGGTAGGTGCGGCCGAAGCGGTTGAAGTCGTTGACGTAGAGCGAGCCCAGGTACGACTGCATGGTCTCGAACACGTCGCCCAGGTCCACGCCCTCGGCCTTGGCCTTCTCGCGGTCGACGTCCGCGTCCACCTGCGGCACCGATACCTGGTAGCTGGAGAACAGCCCAGCCAGGGCAGGCGTCTTGTGGCTGGCGGCGATCAGGCCCTGCGTCTGCTTGTACAGTTCCTGGAAGCCAAGGTCGCCACGGTCTTCCACCTGCAGGCGGAAACCACCGATGGTACCCAGGCCGTTCACCGGCGGCGGCGGGAAGATCGCGATGTACGCATCCTGCATCGCCGAATACTTCTGGGTGAGCGCGGCCGTGATGGCACCGGCCGACAGGCTGGGATCGCGGCGCTCCTCGAAGGGCTTCAGGGTGACGAACACGATGCCGGAGTTGGTGCTGTTGGTGAAGCCGTTGATCGACAGGCCCGGGAAGGCCACGGCGCTTTCCACGCCGGGCTGCTTCAGCGCCACGTCGCTCATGCGGCGGATCACGTCTTCGGTGCGGTCCAGCGAGGCGGCATCGGGCAGCTGCGCGAACGACACCAGGTATTGCTTGTCCTGCGGCGGCACGAAGCCGGTGGGCACGTGGGCAAAGCCGGCGAAGGCCAGCACCACCAGGCCGGCGTACAGCACCAGCGCTGCCGAGCCCTTGCCCAGCACGCGCTTGACGCCACCCACATAGCCATTGGAAGCGCGCACGAACATGCGGTTGAACGGGTGGAAGATCCAGCCCAGGCCGCGCTCGAGCACGATGGAGAGCTTGTCCTTCTTCGCGTCATGGCCCTTGAGCAGGATGGCCGAAAGCGCCGGGCTCAGGGTGAGCGAATTGAAGGCCGAGATCACCGTGGAGATGGCGATGGTGAGCGCGAACTGGCGATAGAACTGGCCGGTCAGGCCGCTGATGAAAGCCGCCGGGATGAACACCGCGCACAGCACCAGCGCCGTGGCCACGATCGGCCCGGTCACTTCCTTCATCGCCGCACGCGTAGCTTCCAGGGGCGGCTGGCCCATTTCGATATGCCGCTCGACGTTCTCCACCACCACGATGGCGTCATCCACCACGATGCCGATGGCCAGCACCAGGCCGAACAGCGACAGCGCGTTCAACGAGAAGCCCGCGATGTACATCACCGCGAAGGTGCCGATCAAAGACACTGGTACGGCGATCAGCGGAATGACAGACGCACGCCAGGTCTGCAGGAACAGGATCACCACCAGCACCACCAGGGCGATGGCTTCGAACAGGGTATGCACCACGGCATCGATGGAGCCGCGCACGAACACGGTCGGGTCGTAGACGATCTTGTAGTCCATCCCTTGCGGGAAGTCCTTCTTCAGTTCCGCCATCTCGGCGCGGACCTGATCGGAGATGTTGATCGCGTTGGAACCCGGGCGCTGGAATACCGGCACCGCCACCGCTTCCTTGTTGTCCAGCAGGCTGCGCAGCGCATAGCTGCTGGAACCCAGTTCCACCTTGCCCACGTCGCGCAGGTGCGTCACCGCGCCCTGGGCGTCGCTGCGCACCACGATGTTGAGGAACTCATCTTCGGTGGTCAGGCGACCCTGGGTGTTGATGTTCACCTGGAAGGCGTTGTTGTTTGGGCCGGGCGGGGCGTTCAAGGCGCCGGCGGCGACCTGCACGTTCTGCTCGCGGATGGCCTTGATCACGTCGCCCGTGGTCATGTTACGCGAGGCGAGCTTGTCCGGATCCAGCCACACGCGCATGGAGTATTCGCCGGCACCGAAGATCTGCACGTCGCCCACGCCATCCAGGCGTGCCAGCTGGTCCTTCACGTGCAGGCGCGCGTAGTTGGACAGGTACAGCATGTCGTAGCGGTTATCGGGCGAGATCAGATGCACGACCATGGTGAGGTCGGGCGAACTCTTCTGCGTGGTCACGCCAAGGCGCTGTACTTCCTCGGGCAACCGGGGCAGGGCCTGCGAGACGCGGTTCTGCACCTGCACCTGGGCATCGTTCAGATTGGTGCCCAGGGCGAAGGTCACTGTCAGCGTCATCTGGCCGTCGCTGGTGCTCTGCGAGGACGTGTACAGCATGTTTTCCACGCCCACGATCTGGGTTTCCAGCGGCGTGGCGACGGTTTCGGCGATGACCTTGGGGTTGGCGCCGGGATAGCTGGCCTTGACCACCACGGTGGGCGGCACGACCTCGGGATATTCGCTGATCGGCAACTTGAACAGCGAGATGCTGCCCGCGATGACGATCAGCACGGAGAGGACGCCCGCCAGGATCGGGCGGTCGACGAAGAACTGGGCGATTTTCATGTCTGTGCCTTAGCGGCTGGCATCCGCGAGCGACGGGGATTTCGTCGTACGGTTGGCAACCTGCGGATCGGTGTCACTGCGACGGGAGTCCATCGCGACAGTCTTGGGCGTCACTTCCACGCCGGGGCGCACATGCTGCAGGCCGGAGACGACAACGCTGTCGGCGGCGGTGAGGCCGTCGTCGACCACACGCAAGCCATCGACCAGCGGGCCGGTCTCGACGCGGCGATATTCGATCTTGCGGTCCTTGTCGACCACGTAGACGAACTTGTTGCCAAGGTCGGTACCCACGGCGCGGTCATCGATCAGCGCACGCGGACGGCTGCCGGCACTGCGCAGCTGGATGCGGGCGTACAAGCCTGGCGTATAGGAGTTGTCGGCGTTGTCGAACACCGCGCGCAGGCGGATGGTGCCGGTGCCCGTGCGCAGCTGGTTGTCGACGAAGTCGATATGGCCGGCATGCGGGTAGCCCGTCTCGTCAGCCAGGCCCATGGATACGTCCGGCGCATGGCCGCGCTCGCGTCGCAAGCGGTCGAGCTTCAGGTAGGCCTGTTCATCGACGTCGAAGTAGGCGTACACCGGGTTGACGCTGACGACCGAAGTCAACACGTCGTTCGGCGTTACCAGGTTGCCCGCGGTGATCAACGCGTTGGATACACGGCCGTCGATCGGCGCGCGTACCTCGGTGAACTCGCGGTTCAAGCGCGCGGAGGCCAAGGCTGCCGTGGTGGCCGCGACCTGCGACTGTGCGGTCACCGCCGCAGTCTGCTGGCGGTCGGCTTCTTCCTTCGAGACGGCCTTCTGCTCCAGCAGGCGGCCGGCACGCGAGGCATTGGCCTGGGCTAGCGATAGTTCCGAGCGGGCCTGGGCAAGGGTGGCTGCCAGGCGATCGACCTCGGCCTGGTAGGGTCGGGGGTCGATGCGAAAGAGCAGCTGGCCTTTCTTGACCAGCGCCCCCTCGGTGAATTCCACGGAATCCACGTAACCGCTGACCCGGGGGCGCAGCGCAATGGTGTCCACGGCTTGCAGCCGGCCGGTAAAAGAGGCGGCATCATCCACCGGGCGCACCAATACCTGGGCGACGGTGACTTCAGGTGCCGGGAGGGCGGCGGCGGCTTGGATCGGTGCCGGACGCCCCAACCAAAAAGCCGATGCTGCTACCACCGCGGCCGCGGCCGTGGCGAATACGATCTTGGTCTTCATTTACATGCCCCAATGTTCTGGTTCGGAGAAATACCGAACCGGTCAGGCTAATAACTGGGTCTTGCTCCGGCGGATAAAAGTCGGCGTAGAATCATTTGTCCTGTGACCAGCAGTCATTAATAGGCGAAGTGATGGAAGATCTGTCAGCGATTTCCGCTTTCGTACGAGTCGTGGAATCCAAGGGTTTCTCGGCCGCCGCCCCAAAACTGGGTATGACTCCCTCCGGAGTCAGCCGGGCGATCGCCCGGCTGGAGGAGGCGCTGGGCGTCAGGCTTTTCTTCAGATCGACCCGAGCCCTGCGTTTAACCGACGATGGCAGCGCGTTCTATGAACGATGCAAGCAGATCCTGATCGACCTGTCGGAAGCCACCGAAGCCCTGGGTGAATCGCGCTCCTCTCCTTCGGGCAAGCTCCGGGTAGGGGTGGCGGTGTCCATCGGGCGGGCCGTGCTGATGCAGAACCTGGCTGACTTCGGGGAGAAGTATCCCGACATCCGCCTGGATCTCTCCATGTGCGACTACCCCTACGACTTGAACGAAGAAGGCATCGATTGCGCCATTCGCATCGGCGATCTGCCCGATTCGAACCTGATCGCCCGGAAGCTGGGCTACCTGCGCAACGTGCTGTTTGCCTCGCCCGCTTACCTGGCAAAGCACGGCCGGCCCACCAGCATCGAAGACCTGAAGAACCACCGCCTGATCCGCCATATCTCGCCAAGTACCGGCAAGCCCACCGCCTGGTGCCTGGAAACCAGCGAGGGCCGGATCGAGGTGGACTACGAGCCGCACATGCTGATCAACGACGGTGAATCGGTGATCCAGGCCGCGGTGAACGACCTGGGCATCATCTACGCCCCGCACTGCATGGCCGCCTGCATGGTGGCCAAGGGCATGCTGGAAGTGGTGCTGCCGGAGCTGGTGTGCACCGGTTCCCCGGTGTGGATCGTCTATCCGCAGAAGCGGCACCTGTCGGCGCGCGTGCAGGCCTTCATCGGCTGGGTGGATGCGCTGTTCTCGCGCACGAATGAGCCCTCGTGCGCGGTGTCCTTTGCCAAGGATCCGCCTTCCGTCCAAGTCGCCAAGGTCGCCGACGCCAGGAAAGGACGAAAGAAAGCCGTGACCGAGGAAGAGCCTGACATGGCGGCGGCCTAAGGCGTGGTCGATACGGACGTACGTGCCGGCCGGCGCGCCTTTATCCGGGTCGCCGGCACAGCTGTCGCCGCGCCCGCACTGGCTTTCGGTGGCGGCAGCTTCGCGTTGGGTGCTTTTGCGGCCACGGCTCCCGCTGGCGGCAGCGCCGCAAGCGCCGATGCATCATTCCGCAACGTGGTGTTCCCACCGCAGCCGCTGGCGCGACAACCCTTCCAGCTTTTGCCCACGGGAGCGATCAAGCCTGCCGGTTGGCTGCGCCGTCAGTTGCAGATTCAGGCTGACGGCCTGGGTGGACATCTGGACGAGACCTGGCCGGATGTCGGCCCCGACAGCGGATGGCTGGGCGGCAAGGGGGAGTCCTGGGAGCGCGGACCGTATTTCCTCGACGGCCTGCTGCCGTTGGCCTGGCAGCTGGACTCCGAGCCGCTGAAGGCGAAGGCCCAGCGTTTCATTGACTGGACGCTCGACCATCCCTGGCCCGACGGCATGTTCGGCCCGCGCGGCAACGACGACTGGTGGCCGCGCATGGTGATGCTGAAGGTGCTGACCCAGTTCCACGAGCTCACCGGCGATCCCCGCGTAATCCCGTTGATGACGAATTACTTCGTGCATCAGTTGCAGGCGCTGCCCGCGCGCCCCTTGCGCGACTGGGGCCGTATGCGCTGGCAGGACGAACTGGTGTCGGTGGTGTGGCTTTATAGCCGCACCCACGATCCCCGCCTGCTGGAATTGGCCAGGCTGCTGCAGGCCCAGGGCTATGACTGGCAGGGCATGTTTGCCAACTTCCCCTTCAAGACGAAGGTGGATCCGGACGTCATCAAGAAAGAAGCCCACGGCGGCGACGCCTTCATGGAAGACGTTGGGCTGCAGGTGCACGGGGTGAACAACGCCCAGGCGTTGAAGGCATCGCCGGTGTGGTCGCAAGTATCGGGCAAGAGCGTCGACCGCGAGGCCGTGAACCACCAGCTGGCCATGCTCGACCAGTACCACGGCCTGCCCAACGGCATGTTCTCGGCCGACGAACACCTGGCCGGACGCAGTCCGTCGCAGGGCGTGGAGCTTTGTGCCGTGGTCGAGGCGATGTACTCGCTGGAACTGGCCTTGGCCATTACCGGCGATGCGGCGATCGGCGACCGCCTGGAGCGCATCGCCTTCAATGCCTTGCCCGGCACCTTCACCGACGACATGTGGGCGCATCAGTACGACCAGCAGCCCAACCAGGTGGAGTCGAGCCTGCACCGACGGCCGTGGACCACCAATGGCCCGGAGGCAAACCTGTTCGGCCTGGATCCGCACTTCGGTTGCTGCACGGCGAACTTCCACCAGGGCTGGCCCAAGTTCACCGCGAGCCTGTGGATGGCTACGGCCGATGGCGGACTGGCCGCCGCCGCTTATGCCCCTTGCGAGGTGGCGACGACGGTCCGCGGGGTTTCGCTGAGGCTCGAGCAGGCCACGGACTACCCCTTCCGCCAGCAAGTAAAGATCACCGTGCATCCGGAATCGCCCGTCGCCTTCCCGCTGCGGTTGCGCATGCCAGGCTGGTCGCCGCACACCGCGATCAAGGTCAACGGCAAGCTCGTGGCGGCTGCCGCACCCGGGAGCTTTGCCACGATCGAGCGCAGCTGGAAGGCCGGCGATACCGTCGAGCTTGCCTTCGATGCCCAGCCGGTGGCCGAAGCAGGCTTCAATGGATCCCATAGCTTCACGTTCGGCGCCCTGGTCTTTTCCCTGCCCATCCGCGAGAACTGGGTGCTCTGGCGCAAGCGCGGCCTCACCGCCGACTGGCAGGTGTACCCGGGCTCGCGCTGGAACTACGGCGTATCGGCCGCCGCCAGGGCAGTCGTCAGCGAGCACGCGCTCCCGGTCTCGCCCTTTGCCGGGCCACCGTCCCTGACCCTCGCCGTCGAGGGCCGGTCGGTACCGGTGTGGAAGGCCGAGGAGGGCGCGGCCGATCCGGTGCCCGCCCAGCCGAAGGCCGCCGCCGATGAGCCGGCCACCACGCTTACCCTGGTGCCCTACGCCGTGGCCAAGCTGAGGATCACGTCCTTCCCGGTGATTGCCTCGCCTTCATAATTCTTCATTCGCCGAATCAGGCACTTCATTCGACGCCATGGCCTGATGGGCCGAAGCGGCAGTGGGCCGCGCGCCGATGGAGCCTTCAAGTGATGAAGTCGTTTGCCCTGGTCTTTTCCCCCGTGCTGGCCTTTGCCCTTGCGGCGGCCGCGCACGCCTCGCCCCCACCCCCGCGGCTGGATCCGGTCCGCATCGCGACCGTGGAGCCGAAGATCGCCGACAACACGTTCAAGGACATCACCAGCCTGCTGGTGGTCCAGGACGGCCGCATGGTGTACGAGCACTACTTCAACGGCAATGCCGCCGATACCCTCAATGACATCCGCTCGGCTTCAAAAAGCGTCACGGCGCTGCTGATGGGTGCGGCGATCGATCGTGGCCTGGTGAAGGGCGTCGACGCCAAGGTGTACGACTTCTTCCCCGAGTACCACGAGGCGGATGCGCGCAAACGGGCGATCACCGTCGAAGACCTCATGACCATGAGCTCGATCTGGGAATGCGACGACGAGAACCAGTTCTCCACCGGCAACGAGGAGCGCATGTATGTCAGCGAGCGCTGGCTCACCTTCGCGCTATCGCTGCCGGTGAAGGGCTTCGCGCCTTGGATGACAAAGCCTGCGGACAGCCCCTACAAGCGCGCTTTTTCATACTGCACGGCCGGCGCATTCACCGTCGGCGCCGTCGTCGAACGCGCGGCACACAAGCCCCTCTCGGCCTTCGCCGCCGAGGTGCTGGAAAAGCCCCTGGGCATCAGCCAGGTGAAGTGGAATGTCTCCGCCGAAGGCATCGGCATGGGTGGTGGTGGCACCCGTTACACGGCGCGGGACCTGGCCAAGCTCGGCCAGCTCGCCCTGGACGATGGCCGCTGGCAGGGCCGGCAGATCATCTCCGCCGCGTTCATCCATTCGATGCTTACGCCGCATGCCCAGGCCAGGGAGGATGCCGAGTACGGCTACTTCTGGTGGCGCTTTCACTTCAAGGTGGGCGGCCATGAGTACGTGACCTGGGCGATGTCGGGCAACGGCGGCAACTACGTGTTCGTGGTGCCGGAACTCCGCCTGGTGACGGTGCTCACCAGCCATGCCTACAACCAGCGCTACATGCACCCGCAGTCGCAGAAGATCTTCACCGATTACGTGCTTAGCGCGACGGCGGCGGCAGGTCCGGCGGCCGCCAGCTCGCATTGAGTACCTCGGCGCGCTGACGCGCGATATCGGCGGCGATGCGGTCCAGGGCATGGGCAAACCCTGGATCGCCCGCCAGCTTGATGAACAGCGGCGACACCTGCAGATAAGCCTGGTCACGGTAACCGGCGTCGATCGCGCTGTTGATCGCCGCCACCGCCGCGGTCTTGCGGTCGCGCGACAGCTCAAGGATCGCCAGTTCCAGGTACTGCGACGGCCAGGGCGTGCCGCCCGTCAGTTGATGGTTGAATTCGTCGATGCGTTCGGCGGCCCATGCCGGGTCGACGGCAGCCGGGCCGTAAATGCCCATCAGCGTGGTGGGCAGGCTGGCCAGGGGTCGCAAGCGCGCGGCATGCTGGAAGGCGGCTTCGGCCGCCATGCGGTCGCCGCGTTGCAGGGCCAGTTCGCCAGACAGCAGATCCAGTTCGACGTGCGGCGTGTTCCGCCCCTGCGCCACCGCCAGTTCCGACGTCGCCTGGGCGAAGCGGCCCTGCAGGAACAGCGAGCGCGGCCAGGCCACGTTCGAGAACACGTTGTCGGGATAGAGCCGGAAGCTGCGCTCCAGGCGCATCTGCGCGTTGGCGGTGAAGCCGAGCAATTCCAGCTCGCGGCCGATCTGCACCTCGCGGAAGCGTACCTTGCTGCCGTCGCCGCGCATCGAAAGGTTCTCGTGCAGGGCTTGGGACAACAGGCCTTTCTCCTGGTGCAGGTAGGCCAGCGAAGCGCGCGTGGCGTCGTCGGCGGGATCCAGCTGCACGGCGTGCGCATAGGCCGCCATGGCCTCGTCGATGCGGCCGGCGCAGTCCTGTGCATAGCCCTTCGCCGACCACGCCGCGGCGCGCACCGGGTCGATCGCAAGCAGCCGGTTGGCCAGTTCCAGGCCGCGCTCGACGTCGTCGCGGTCACCGTTGTAAAGGCAGGCGCGCGCGCTCATCGCGCGGCTCAGGCCCAGCATGGCGTCGCGGTCGAGTGGGGCTTCGTTCAATGCCTGGGTGTACAGCTCGATCGCGCGTTCGTTGTTGTCGCGCTGGCCGATCGCCGCGTAATAGGACGCTCGCACCAGCAAGGGGCTACGTGGATCGGGTGCTGGCGTGCGTTCGGCCCGATGCGTCCATACATACCCCGCACTGGCGACCGCGAACACGCCAGCAGCGCCCACCGCCAACCACCAGTGCCACGGCCGCCGCGGCGCTTCCGGCAACGGCTCGCCCTCGATCCGCGGCATTGCCGCCAGCTGGTAACCACGCCCGCGTACCGAGCGTATATAGCGCGGCTGCCGGCCTTCGTCGCCCATTGCCTGCCGCAGCAGCTTGATGCGCTGGGTTACCGTTTCCTCGCCCACCACGGCCGGCGCCCACACCTGGTCGATCAGCTCGTCGAAGCCGACCACGCGATCACCTTGCGTCAGCAGGAACGCCAGCAGGCGGAAGCTCAGGCCCGACACAGGCAGGACATCCTCGCCTCGCGTGACGCGCTGGCGTTCGGTGTCGATGCCAAGATCGAGCAGGCGGTACTGCATCAGCCACCGAACTTCAGGAAGGCCAGCAGGCCCACGCCCAGCACGATGCGGTAGATCGCAAAGGGCGTGAAGCGATGGGTGCGGATGTAGCCCAGCAGCCACTTCACGGCCACAAAGGCGACCACCGCGGATACCACGAAACCCACGGCGAGCATGGTCCAGTCCTCATGCACGCCATCGCCGTGGTGCAGCGTCTTGTAAAGCTCGTAGCCGCTGGCGGCATACATGGTGGGAATGCCCAGCAGGAACGAGAACTCCGTGGCCGCCGCGCGGTTGGTGGTGCCGGCCATCATCGCGCCGAAAATCGTCGCCATCGAGCGCGAGGTACCGGGGAACAGGCCCGCCAGCATCTGCAGCAGGCCCACCACGATGGCGGTGCGCCAGGTCACCTCCGTGCGGTCGACCTGGCGCTCGGCCATTTTTTCCGCCGCCAGCATCCAGATACCGCCGATCACCAGCGCCCAGGCGATGGGCCCGAGCGTCTCGGGCAATTTGAAGCCCATCTTCACCGCAATGAAGCCCAGTACCGCGGTGATCAGGAAGGCCACCGCGAGCTTGGCCAGGTAATCGCGGTTGGCGGGGTCGCGCCATTGTGAGAGCAGTTCCCAGACCCGCCGCCAGTAAATGAAGGTGACAGCCAGGATCGCGCCGGCCTGGATCACTACGTTGAAAGTGTCCGACCGCTCGCCCAGCCACCGCTCGGAGATGAGCAGGTGGCCGGTACTGGAGATGGGGAGGAATTCGGTGATGCCCTCGATGATGCCGAGCAGGATGGTATTGAGAAGGTCGCCCACGAAACATTCCGGCAGGGAAGGGAAGCGACCTAGCTTAAGGCCTTCGCGTCGCAAAGGGTTTCGCCCTGCGCCGGCGCGCGACATACTGGGGAGGCACGTCGCCGCAATGCCCCACAGTGGTGCAATCCTTGTGCAACGGCACCGTCAAGTCATTGATGTACAAGAAGCTTGCCTTGGCACATCGATTGCTAAAGACGCTCCATTCACCCACTAACCCGAGGTTTCGCCCCATGTCCTCCGTTGAAAACGTGCTTGACCTGATGCAGGAGCACGATGTCGAGTTCGTCGACTTCCGCTTCGTCGATGTGCTGGGCAAGCAGCACCACGTGACGTTCCCCGCCCACGCCGTGGACGCGGAAACTTTCGAGGATGGCAAGATGTTCGACGGTTCGTCGATCGCCGGCTGGAAGGGCATCAACGAATCGGACATGGTGCTGATGCCCGACCCGGACACCGCCTACCTGGATCCGTTCTCCCAGCACACGCAGCTGGTGCTTCATTGCGACGTGCTCGAGCCCAGCACCATGCAGGCCTACGGCCGCGACCCGCGTTCGATCGCCAAGCGTGCCGAGGCCTACCTCAAGAGCACCGGCATCGCCGACACCGCGTTCTTCGGCCCGGAACCTGAGTTCTTCATCTTCGATTCGGTCCGCTGGCAGAACGACATGGGCCGGGTGTTCTACGAAATCGGTTCCGAAGAAGCCGCCTGGAGCTCGCGCTACAAGTACGAGGGCAACAACACCGGCCACCGTCCCGGCGTGAAGGGCGGTTACTTCCCGGTGAGCCCGGTGGATACGCTGGGCGACCTGCGCGCGGACATGTGCAAGGTGCTCGAGTCGCTGGGCCAGGTGGTGGAAGTGCATCACCACGAAGTGGCCAATGCCGGCCAGTGCGAGATCGGCGTGAAGTTCAACACGCTGGTGAAGAAGGCCGACGAACTGATCACGCTCAAGTACGTGATCAAGAACGTCGCCCACCAGAACGGCAAGACCGTCACCTTCATGCCCAAGCCCATCGTGGGTGACAACGGCTCGGGCATGCACGTGCACCAGTCGCTGTCCAAGGGCGGCGAGAACCTCTTCGCCGGCGACCTCTACGGTGGCCTGTCGCAGACGGCGCTGTGGTACATCGGCGGCATCTTCAAGCACGCCCGTGCCATCAACGCCTTCGCCAACTCCTCCACCAACAGCTACAAGCGCCTGGTGCCGGGCTTCGAGGCGCCGGTGATGCTGGCCTACTCGGCCCGCAACCGCTCGGCCAGCTGCCGCATCCCGTATGTGTCGAACCCGAAGGGCCGCCGCATTGAGCTGCGCTTCCCGGATCCGGTGCAGTCGGGCTACCTTACCTTCACCGCGCTGATGATGGCCGGGCTCGATGGCATCATCAACAAGATCGACCCGGGTGCGCCGTCGGACAAGGATCTTTACGACCTGCCGCCGGAAGAAGAGAAGAACATCCCGCAGGTGTGCTCCAGCCTCGATGCAGCCCTCGAGGCGCTGGACAAGGACCGCGACTTCCTCAAGGCCGGTGGCGTGTTCACCGATGACTTCATCGATAGCTACATCGCGCTGAAGATGCAGGAAGTCACCCGTTACCGCGCCAGCACGCATCCGCTGGAGTTCCAGATGTACTACGCGATCTGATCCTCGAAAGTTGCCACCCTCTAGGTAAACCTAAAAGCTCTGCTGGGGCCTTGATGTCTGAGGCTTTTCGACCAGCAGGGCCTTTCACGAGATCTCATTCGCACACAGGTCGATAACCTGAGGGGCAGAGAGTCGAGGTGAGCTGATTACGATCAGGCCTTATCGCATTCCGTGGCCCGTCGCGCAGACCTCTTTGCCTCCTTGAGCTGTAACTCGTACTCAGTAAGAAGCCTGCGCACCAAGCCAGCCGCGTATCGCTGGGCCTCCAACAGCGTTTCCTTGTCGTCGGCGGCGAAATGGAACGAGGCGTACTTCACCGGCCCGTCACAGATATGCGACTCGTCGGGTCGGGTGGGATGAACAAAAGAGAATCGCAGCGCCTGGATGCCGGCCTCTATGGCAGCGTCGTGTAGGCCCGAAAGTTTCCTGTCGACGAACCAGCCAGCAACTTCTTCGATGCTTCCTGCGAATTGCAGGACATGAATGAGGTCTGCGGCATCCTTTGGCGCATACCGATTGTTGAGAGCCAAGGCCTTGAGGATCACGAAGGCGGGAACGTCGGCTACATGAACCTTGCGAGTGAGCACCCCGCCACCCACTGGTTGCCCAGTCAACTCGTGCGTGATGAACCAGTCGCGCACGATGCCGGCGTGCGGTATGGCCATCGTCGAAACGTCTTCACCCGCGAGCGGAACCTGCTTCGAGCGTGTCGTATTGCCGCCATCGCTCAGGAATTCGACAAGTACCGGGATGTTCCCGATCTCAAGACGCCATTGCCATGATGAACTCTTGCCGGCACTTACGTAACGCTTGAAGCCGCGTTCGGCAAGCTGCTTCGCCAGCGAGTCGTAGTTTTGCCCATTGGTGATGACTGCCAGGTCCAGGACGATGTCTACGTCGGTCGTGCCTGCGTGGGCAGGCACTTCCGGATGCCTTTCCGGCGTTAGATAACGTGGCGCAAGACCACCAATCAGCCTCAGGTCATCGCCCAACGTACCAAAGGCACCAAGCAACGTGATGAGTGCCTGCTCACACGCATTGGTGATCTCTTCGTCGTATCCGTCTGCGGTGCGAGGTTTATTCTCAGGTCCCATCTTCTCCCAGCTCCATTTTTTCCCGGACGTTGTCGGCAAGCTCTTTGTTCCTGCCTCGTCCGTTGAGCAGGTCGAGGTAAAGGATAAATGGACTGGCCGACCACAGTGCGTTGCCGTCGCATACGCGGAACAGCAGGCTTGATATGTCACGCTCGATGAGCGTGACATTAAACCCCTTATCGGCCGGATCCAAACCAAGTTGTTCCGCGAATCGTCCAGCCTGCCCTGGTGGAACAATGATCTCGGCGTCACGGACTGCAGTGAGTAAGGGGGCATAGACGTTTGCCGGCGCAGCGCCGGTGAATGCCCAAGGGGACGAGGGCAAGTCATTTGTCAGTGCCACAGCCAATCGCTGCTGTAGACCGCCTGGTGTCGGGGGAGCAAAGCAGTACCAGTGGGTGTGCTTGTCCTTTTTGGGAGGCCACGCCCGCGACCAGGCGTCGAGCAACGCATTGGGCTTGATCAGGCGCCGGCGCCGGGCGGGTCCAGTGCCCTCCGATTCGCACCACTCCAGTAGCTCGAGTTCCTGCAGGACTTTGGAGCATGTAAAGCCAGTCGTATTTGCCAACTCCGCCAGTTCAATCACTTGCAGCCATTGCCGCCGCGAACGAAGCAACGCGTGCACCACGCTGGCCCGCGCATCCGTAAACAAGTTCATGGCTTTTTGCTTCGACTTGTGCGCGGACTTGGCTTCGGCCTGACGGATGTCGATGATCCAATGCCGCCAGCGCACGTGGAGCGTACCTTGCTGGTCAAAGTAGGCGATATCTTCCTGGCGCAGTAGTTCCTGAGCACCTCGGCTCAGTTCTTGGGCGGCGATCAAGGGAATGACTGGCGTGTCGTCACGCGACTTGAAGCTTTTGACTTGCGTGATCGCCCGTGCGACGTCTCGCGGATAAGCTTGTCCAAGGAGTTCAATGGCGAAATCAACCGCCTGGCCATCGACGATCAGGCGTAGATAGAGGTCGAGATGGCGGCCCGGGCTCAATAGGTACTCATCCTGGCGGATGGCCAATTTGCCCTTTGTCGCTGCCAGCAAACCGACCAAGACCGCATCAGCCAAGGACTGAGGCAAGGTAAGCTCAGAAGCATCGCTTTGATTTTTGCTCATTTCCGGCGTCTTCTTAGTTAAAGCGGTCTTTTTAGCTGTACAGCTAATATCTCACAATCAACTAATGTAAGCCAGGTGTCCATTTTTAGCTGTACAGCTAAAATGCTAAAAACACTAAACTGAACGAATTGTCGCATCCGCAGATGAGACCGTGAGTAGCCGACTTCAAGCACCCGGCATTGGCAACGGATGAATGCAAGATCACCATTAAGTGATTGAATTCTTGACCGATACCGCTACCATCCAGCCACGCTAGACGTGGCGCATGCAGGGGTTCAACAGATGGGTTTGGCCAGGCGCATCGCGGGGGCGGTGCTCGTACTGTTGTTATTGGTAGTGGGCTTAGCCGCATGGGGTCGCTTTCGCTCGCCCAGCGCCAGCGAGCGCGAAGCGCTGGAATTGCTGCGCCTGGATTCCACCCCGTTGCCGGCGAAGAATGCCTGGCATGCTCTTTGGCTGCTCGACTACGTCATTCCCGCGGGTGAGCGTGAGGCGGCCTATGAGCAGGATCTTGCCCAGTTGCGCGATCGCGCCGCTGCGGCGCACGCGGGCAACCCCGTGCCTGCGTTCACCAAGGCAGCGGAGAGCCGCTACCCCGCCTTGCCCAAGCTTACCGACGACGACCGCGCGGCGATCTGCCGTCCTGTGTCCCAATGTCTGGCGCGAGTGCGTACCCATCCGGAGGCCACGCGCCTGGTGCTGACGCGCCATGCCGAGCGACTGGCCGCCATCGCCGGACTGGCTGGCATGGATTACCTCTGGAACGATATGCCGCCGGTGACGGCGGCGCCCGGCCTGGATCTGGGCGACGTGCAGTCGCTCTGGCTTACCGCGGCAGCCTCCGACTTCGTCGAGGGCCGGCAGCAGGAAGGCCTGGCCCAGGCCTGCACCAGCGCGCTGACCATGCGCCGCCTTCACGTGGGCACCAACGACGCGCTTGGCTCGGTGATCACGGCACGCTGGGCGCTCGAAGCCGGGGGCCTGGCCATGGACATGCTGGCGCAGATGCCCGGCGACGCGCCGGTGCCCGCTATCTGTGCCACGGCGTTCGCACCGCCCACCGATGCCGACGTAAATTTCTGCGAAGTGTCGCGCGCCATGTGGCGTGGCAGCTTCGGCAGCGTTGATAACTTCCCGGTGGTCGGGCACGGGGCCACGGGTGGCGCCTCGTGGTTGCTCAGCCGCGACCAGACACGCCGGCTGGCGGCGCCTGCGTTCGTGGCAGCATGCAAGGCCGATGTCCGTGCGGCGGAACTGGCCGACACTCGCCTGGACGATGCCCTCCAGCCCCAGCCCAAGCCTGACTTCTTCGACCGGATCGGCAATGTCCAGGGCGTGGACCTGGCCGTGGCAGGCGTGCCGAACTTCGTGCCGTACCTGCGGCGCAACCAGGATTACGCCGCCACCTTGCGCATGTTCGGTACCGCACTCTGGTTGCGTACCCTGAAGGGCGATTACCGCACGCTGGCCAGCCGCGTGGCCGCGAGGCCGGCCATGCTGAATCCGCCGGGTTCACGGCCAATCAAGGCCGGTCCCGACGGCATCAGCCTGGAAATGGACCTCTACGCACCGGCCGACGGCGAGCGCAAGACGACGGTTCCGCTGCCGGTTCCGGCATCCTGATCTTGCAATGCCCGGTCATGCCGCCATCTGACGGGGCATGACTTCCTATTCCGTTCTCGACCTCTCCCCCATCGTCAAGGGCGGCAGCGCCAGCGATGCCCTGAACAACAGCCGCGACCTGGCCGTGCACGCGGAGGCGTGGGGCTACAAGCGCTTCTGGCTTGCCGAACACCACAACATGCCGGGCATCGCCAGCGCCGCCACGTCGATCGTGATCGCCCACGTGGCCGCGGCCACCTCGACCATCCGCGTGGGTTCCGGCGGCGTGATGCTGCCCAACCACGCGCCGTTGGTGATTGCCGAGCAGTTCGGCACCCTCGAGGCGCTGTTCCCCGGCCGCATCGACCTTGGGCTGGGCCGAGCGCCTGGCAGCGACCAGCTCACCGCGCGTGCCCTGCGCCGGGAACTGGGTGCCAGCGACGAGCGGTTCCCCGAGGACGTCGCCGAGCTTCAGCAGTTCCTGGGCGAACCCCATCCGCTGCAGCGCGTGCGCGCGGTGCCGGGGCAGAACTCGAATATCCCGATCTGGCTGCTGGGCTCGAGCCTGTTCAGCGCTCGCCTTGCGGCGGAGCTGGGTCTGCCGTTCGCCTTCGCCTCGCATTTCGCGCCCGATGCGCTGATGCAGGCACTGCACGTGTACCGCACGCTGTTCCGTCCGTCCGCGCAGTTGGACAAGCCATACGCGATGGTGGGCGTGAATGCGTTCGTCGCCGGCAGCGACGAGGAAGCGCGCTACCTTTTCACTTCATTGCAGCAGCAATTCCTGAACCTGCGCCGCGGCACCCCGGGCTTGTTGCAGCCGCCCGTGGACACCATGGATGGCCGCTGGAGCGAGATGGAGCAGCGGGGACTTGAGCACACCATGCAGTACGCAGCGGTGGGCTCGGCCGACACGGTACGCGCGAAGCTTGCGGGCTTTATCGCTGACACCGGCGCCGATGAGGTGATGCTGACCGCGCAGATCTTCGACCATGCCGCCCGTCTGAAGTCGTTCGAGCTGGCGGCGCAGGTGATGAAGTCCCTGTAGCCGCGCTGCTTAGTCCATCACCCAGCCATGCGAGGCCAGCAGCGACTGGCCGGTGAGCGCATTGGTGGGAAAGGCCGCCATGAACACCGCCACGCGGGCGATGTCGTCGAGCGTGGTGAATTCGGCGTCCACGGTGTCGCGCAGCATCACGTCGCGGATCACTTCGCTTTCGCTGATGCCCAGTTCCTTCGCCTGCTCGGGAATCTGTTTCTCCACCAATGGCGTGCGAACGAAACCCGGGCACAACACGTTGGCGCGGATGCCCTGCGCCGCGCCTTCTTTGGCGATGGTACGGGCCAGGCCCAGCAGGCCGTGCTTGGCGGTCACGTAAGGCGCCTTGAACTTCGACGCCGCGTGCGAGTGGGCCGAACCCATCAGCAGGATCGAACCGCCCTTGCCGGCGGCGATCATCTGTCGCATCGCCGCACGTGAGGTGAGGAACGCGCCATCCAGGTGAATGGCGAGCATTCGTTTCCAGGCGGCGAACTCGAGGTCGACCAGGGGAGCGATCACCTGGATGCCCGCGTTGGACACCAGGATATCCACCGCACCCCAGCGCGTGGCGACTTCGTCGAAGCCCTGGCTGACGGCCTCCTCGTCGGCTACGTCCATGGCCACGCCCATCGCGTCGCCACGGCCGCCGTCGATTTCACCGGCTACTTCCTCGGCCGCATCGCGGTCGAGGTCGGCGATCACCACCCGCGCGCCCGCCTGGTGGAAGGCCTGCGCGATGGCCTTGCCGATGCCGCTGGCGGCACCGGTGACCAACGCGACCTTGCCGGCGAGCTCGCCCATGGATCAGGCGCCGATATCGCGAAGCTTCTTGCCGTGCATCAGCTTGCGCTCGATATCTTCAAGCGTCACGCCCTTGGTCTCCGGCACCAGCAGGTAGGTGAGCACGATGAACACCGCATTGAAGCCCGCATACAGCCAGAACGTCTGGCCCGGGCCGATGCCGTTGACGAGGGAAAGGAAGGTATTGCCTACCACCCAGTTCATCGCCCAGTTGGTGAAGGTCGAAACGCCGATGCCGAAGTCGCGGCCCTTCAGTGGCTGGACCTCCGAGCACAGCGTCCAGATCAGCGGGCCGGCCGACATAGCGAAGCCGATGATGAAGACCAGCAAGGTACCGACGGTGAAGTACTGCTCGGCGCGCGTGGTGGTGCCGATGTGGATCATCGTGCCGACGACCGCCAGCGATACGGCCATGACCACGAAGCCGGTGTAGAGGATCGGCTTGCGGCCGATGCGGTCGACCAGGCCAATGGCGATGAAGGTAGCCAGCACGTTGGTCAGGCCGACGATGGCGGTAAACCACAGCTGCGACTCGTGATCGTAGCCCAGGGTGCCGAAGATGCGCGGCGCGTAATACATCATCACGTTCATGCCGGTGAGCTGCTGCATCACCTGCAGCAGCACGCCCAGGCCCACCGAGCGGCGGAAGTTGCTGTTCTGCTGGAACAGGTGCCAGCCCAGCTGCGGGGTCTGCAGTGACTCGGCGATGTCGGCCATCTCGTGATCGACCATCGCGCGGTCGCCGCGGAGCTTCATCAGCACGTTGTCGGCGTCCTGCTTGCGGCCTTTCATCATCAGCCAACGCGGGCTGTCCGGCAGCCAAAGCACGCCCAGCAGGAACAGCGCGCCCGGGACGGCGATAATGCCGAGCATCCAGCGCCAGCTGCCGGTGTAGCTGAAGGCAAGGTCGGACAGGAAGGCTACCAGGATGCCGATGGTGATCATCAGCTGGTAGAGCGAGATCATCGCGCCGCGGATGCGCTCGGGCGCCACTTCCGCCAGGTAAAGCGGTGCGGTGAACGAGGCAATGCCGATGGCCAGGCCAAGGATCACGCGCGCGACGATCAGCGTCTCGGGATTGGTGGCCACGCCACAGAGCACCGAACCGATGACGAAGAGCACGGCGCCGAGGATCAGCGAGCGCTTGCGGCCCAGGGCCGAGGACAACCAGCCGGCACCCAGCGCACCCGCCGCGGCGCCACCCATCATGGAACTGACGATCCATTCGATGGTGCGGTCACTGATGGCGAAGTCGGCCTTGATGAAATCGGTGGCGCCGGAGATCACGCCGATATCCAGGCCGAACATCAGGCCGGCGAGCGCGGCCAGGACACAGGTGAAGATGGCCGTAGCCTTGGCATGGGACCGCGTGGTGGCCGCGGCGGTTGATGCAACGCTATTCATAGGGTGTTCCCGAGGGTGCGTTGGAAGTGTTCGATCAACGAATGGAGCGGGCATCTTGCCATGCCCGGCCGCTGGGTGGGGCACCCGCGAAGCGGGGTTCGGTCAAACCAGTGAAACCAGGTTCGAAAGTGTGCAGTGCACCATCGCCTTCGCCGCGCGCTGCTGCGTGCAAACCATCGCTGGCGCTGGTGACGTAGAGGCGATCGAGCATCGGTCCACCGAAAGCGGGCCGCGTAGGCTGCTGTGCTGGCAGCTCGAACACGCCAGCGATTTTTCCATCGGGGGCATAGCGGACAACCCGGCTGGCGCCCCAGCTTGCATTCCATAGGCCGCCGTCGGCATCGACGGTGGAGCCATCCGGTTCGCCCGGTTCGTCGCGAAGGTCGACGAATACACGCGGTTCGCCCAGGATGTCGCCGTAGTCCACGCACATGATGCGTTTGTCCAGCGAGTCGCAGAAGTACATCACGTCGCCCGACGGGCTGAAGGCAATTGAATTGCTGATCGCCACGCCAGGCAGCGGCAGGTGTTCCAGTTGCAGATGGCGATCGAGCCGGTAGAAGCCGCCCACGGGCTGCTTCGGGCCACTGGCCGGCTCGTGCAACGTGCCGAAGACGAAACGGCCCTGGCGATCGCAGGCGCCGTCGTTCGCGCGCGTCGACTTGCCCGGTTCCACGTCCATCAGCACCAGGAGTTCGCCGCTGTCGATGCGCCAGAAAGCCAGCTTCGATGCCAGCGCCAGCAAAAGCACGTTCGCATCATCGCAAAGTGCAAACGAAGCCAGCCGCTCGGGCATGTCCCAATGGGAAACTTCACCGCTGGCCGGGTGCAGGCGCCACAGCGTGCGGCCGACGATATCCGTCCACCACACGGCTTGGCCGCGGTCGTCCCACTGCACGCCTTCGCCCAGGATGTTTCCCGCGGCATGGGCGATACGCGAAGCGGTCATACCCAGCCACCATCGACGATGTAATCCTGCCCGGTGCACATGCGGCTGTCGTCGGCGGCCAGGAACAGCGCCGCGCGGGCCAGGTCGTCGGGTTCGATATGGCCGGGCATGCACTGCATGCGGCGGATCGATGCCTCGCCTTCCTCGTCGAGCCAAAGCTCGCGCTGCTTGGGCGTGATCACCCAGCCAGGCACCAGGCAGTTGATGCGGATGTTCTGTGCACCAAGCTCGCGCGCCATGCCGTTGACGAAGCCGCGTACCGCGGCCTTGGCCATCGCGTACAGCGGGTAGCCGGCGTTCTTCTGGATCCAGCCGGTGGAACCCATGCAGATGATCGAGCCATGGCCCAGCTGCTGCATGTCCGGGATCACGGCCTGGGTCACGAACACCTGGTGTCGCAGGTTCACCGCGAGGCTCTTGTTGAAGAAAGCTTCGTCCACCTGGCCCAGCGAATGCCGCGCGTCGTTGGCGGCGCTGTTGATCACCACGCCGAACGGGCCGGTTTGCGCGCGCAGAGCCTGGATCGATGCGGCGACAGCACCAAGGTCGGTGAGATCCGTATGCGCGTAGACCGGCTTGAAGGGCACATCGCCAAGGCTTTCGATCAAGGCCGCCGCGGCGTTGTCGTCAAGATCGACGAAAGCCACGCGCGCGCCCTGACGGGCGAACTGCGCCACGAACGATGCGCCGATGCCACTGGCGCCGCCGGTGATCAGCACCGCGCGGTCGCGGAGGCTGGGATAGCTTGCATACTGATTCATTACCACTCCGCCACGCTGCCGTCTTCATGGCGCCACACCGGGTTTCGCCAGCGATGACCCACCGCGGCGCGTTCGTCCACGTAGGCCTGGTTCACTTCGATGCCAAGGCCCGGACCATTGGGAATGGTGACGAAGCCGTCCTGATAGGCGAAAACGCTGCGGTCGACCACGTAGTCGAGCAGGTCGTTCGCCGCGTTGTAGTGGATGCCCAGGCTCTGTTCCTGGATGAAAGCGTTGTGGCTGACGGCATCGATCTGCAGGTTCGCCGCCAGCGCGATCGGCCCCAGCGGGCAATGCAGGGCCACGGCCACGTCGTAGGCCTCGGCCATCGCGGCGATCTTCACGGTTTCGGTGATGCCGCCCGCGTGTGCCGGGTCGGGCTGGATGATGTCCACGCCACCGATCTGCAGCACGCGCTTGAAATCGAAACGGGAATACAGGCGCTCGCCCAGGGCGATCGGCGCGGGCGAAATGGCCGCCAGCTCCGGGATGCACTCCAGGTGCTCGGAGAGCACGGGTTCTTCGATGAACATCAAGTTGTAAGGCGCCAGTTCGCGCATCAGCACCTTGGCCATCGGCTTGTGCACGCGGCCGTGGAAGTCCACGCCCAACCCGATATCAGGGCCCACGGCTTCGCGCACGGCCTGGACGTTGGCCAGCATGCGGTCGACCTTGGCGTGCGAATCGACGTACTGGAGTTCTTCGGTGCCGTTCATCTTCACCGCACTGAAGCCGCGGGCGACGGCGGCGCGCGCGGCATCGGCGGTGTCGGACGGGCGGTCGCCGCCGATCCACGAATACACGCGGATCTTGTCGCGCACGGGTCCGCCCAGCAGCGCGTGCACGGGCACGCCCAGGGACTTGCCAAGGATGTCCCACAGGGCGTGGTCGATGCCGGCCAGCGCGCTCATCAGCACCGGGCCGCCGCGGTAGAAGCCGGCGCGGTAGAGCACGCTCCAATGATCCTGGATGTGGCGTGGATCCTTGCCGATCAGGTAGTCGGAAAGTTCCTCGACGGCGGCGGCCACGGTATGCGCGCGGCCTTCGACGACCGGCTCGCCCCATCCGCTGATGCCGGCATCGGTGTCCACGCGCACGAAGCACCAGCGCGGCGGCACGATGAAGGTGGTGATGGCGGTGATCTTCATGCGCTCGCCTCCGTGGCGGCCAGGGCGGCCCAGGCCTGCGCAAAGGCCTGCGCGCGGGTGTTGGTGTCACTGAGCGCACGGCCAGGCGCATAAAGCGCTCCGCCGATGCCGAAACCGTTCGCGCCGGCGGCAACGTACGCCGCCATGTTGCCGGGCTCGATGCCACCCACCGGCATCAACGCCAGATCCTTCGGCAGTACGGCTCGCCATGCCTTGAGCACGCGCGGACCGATCAGTTCGGCGGGGAAGATCTTCAGCGCATCGGCACCGGCGTCGAGCGCGGCGAAGGCCTCGGTGGGAGTGGACACGCCGGGCAGGCAGTAAAGCCCGGCGGCCTTGGCCGCGCGGATCACGGCCACGTCCGCATGCGGCATCACGATGATCTTGCCGCCGGCAGCGGCGACCTCATCGACGCGCGCGGGCGACAGTACGGTGCCGGCGCCCACCAGTGCACGGTCGCCGAAGCGTTCCTGCATGATGCCGATGCTGCGCAGCGGGTCGGGGGAGTTCAGTGGCACTTCGAGGATGCGGAAGCCGGCTTCGACCAGGACGTCGCCGACGTCGGCAGCCTCGGCAGGGGTGATGCCACGCAGGATGGCGACAAGCGGAAGGGGATCGAGCCAGGCGCCGATCATGGGGTAACTCCGTGGATGGTTCGTTCGTGCAGGTGGGCATGCCGGGCGATCAGCCACAGCCCGTGGGCGGCTGTGTCTTCAACGGCAGGGGAAACGGTCAGGGCGAAGTCGCTGGCAGCCATGCGGTAGCGCGCACCGAGCGCGGCATCGCCGACCAGGCGCAGCGGCAGGCTGCAATCCATGCGGCCGTCGGCCAGGGTCGACCGAATTTCCTCGCCGATCAGCAGGCCCGAGAGGTAATCCGGAACGCTCGAGGCGTCGAGCGTGCCTTCGAGCATCAAGGCCCGCGTCGAGAACAGCCTCGACACGCCGCCGGCACCGCCACTGGCGCGCGCCGTGCGTACCCCGCGGCTGAAGGCGTCGACGTCCATCGGGGCATCGGGTTTGATCTCCACCGCGAGGATCGAATGGCGGGACAGCAGGGCGAACAGTTCGCCGGTCATCGTGGTCACGAAATCGGTGATCTCGCCGTCCTTCACCCGCACCCATTTGCTGTGCGTTCCGGGAAGCACGACAGTGGCCTCGCCTTGGGGCGGCGGCCGCAGCGCCAGCGCGCCGACCAGCTGGGTCTCTTCGCCGCGCATCACATCGGGGCCGCGGCTGTTGCGCAGGCCGGGTACCAGGTACACCACGCGCCCGCCCGGGGCTGGAACCGGGACCAGGGCCCCAGCCAGCCCGGCGACGCCTGCGGGGATATCCAGGTAAGGCGCTTCCTGCCAGCCATTGCGGCTGCCCACCATGCCGGCGGCGATCACCGGGCAATCGGGCCAGCCGGCCACCATCGCCGCGAAAGCCCCGCCGAAACCGCCTTCGGGCAACTGGCGGATGCCCCAGGGCTTGTGGCGGGTTTCCACGATGGCGCCAGCTGCATCGAGCAAATAGGCACGGAAGCTGGAGGTGCCCCAATCCAGGGCGATCAGGTGGTTCATGGCTTTACCGCGCGTCGCGTTTTCAGGGTGTCGCGCGAAGCGGTGATCAGGCCCCGCATCGCGTCGGCCGCGGCGTTGGGCCGGCGGCGGCGGATGGCGTCGTACACGGCATGGTGCTGGGGCAGGGAGTAGCGGAAGTTGGCGGTGGTGCGGGCGGACATCAGGAAATACGTGGCAAGGGCGGTCTGGATCACCGAGAACAGCGATCCAAGCAATTCATTGTTGGTGGCGCGCAGCACCGCCTCGTGGAAGCGGACGTCGGCTTCGGCCCAGGCGTCCAGGTCCATTGCCGCATCCATCGCCGCATAGGCGGCGGCGACCTCGGCCAGTTGCTCGTCGTCCCGGCGTCGCGCGGCGGCGGCCGCGGCGGCGGGCTCGACGATCTCGCGCATCTCCACCAGCTTGTCGACGAAGTCGTCGGTGGGCATCGCCGCGCAGCGCCAGGCCAGGACATCGGCGTCGAGCTGGTTCCAGAAGCGGGTTTCGCGCACGCGCATACCGGTCTTCTGGCGGGTTTCGATCAGGCCCTTGGTAGCCAACACTTTCAGCGCTTCGCGTAGTACCGTGCGGCTGACGGCCATGCGCGTCGCCAGGGCTTCCTCGCGCGGCAAAGGCTCGCCCGGGGCTAGAGTGCCCCCGACGATCATCTGCCCCAGTTCCTGGACCACCTGTCCATGCAGGTTCCGCGGTCCCGTCGTTCGCGCCACGTGGACCCCCTCAGGGTCATTTGTCATACAAATCATTTATAGCACATCGTTGGCGGAATACATCGGTCTACCTTGCGCCCGAATTCGGCAGGCCCCAGGCTTGGACATCTCCAGCCCAGGAATGTCCCCGATGCGCGCGATATTGGCCTGCCTTGTCCTGTCGCTACTCGCCTTCGGCGCCTCGGCCGCTCCCTACCCGCATCCGGGCGTGGTCACCGCCGATCCGCCGGCGGATAGGGCCAATCCGGCCAAAATGGAGGTCGCCCAGATCGACAGCCATGGGTCGAAGATGAATGCGGTGCTGTACCTGGCCTCGGGCGCGGGCCCGCATCCCACCCTGGTGCTGTTCCATGGGTTTCCCGGCAACGAGCAGAACCTCGACCTGGCCCAGGCCGTCCGCCGGGCCGGTTTCAATGTCCTGACCCTGCATTACCGTGGCTCGTGGGGCAGCCCGGGCACGTTTTCCTTCACCCATGTACTTGAAGACGCCGATGCCGCAGTGGCCTTCGTGCGCGATCCAGCTCATGCCAAGGCCTACCGCATCGACCGCGACCGGATTTTCGTCGCCGGTCACAGCATGGGCGGCTTTGCCGCGGGTTGGGCGGTAGGCCACGCCAAGGACGTCAAAGGCCTGGTGATGATTTCCGGCGCCGACATGGGCAGCGTCACCCCCGACCTGGTCAAGGGCGATCAGCGCAAGGAATGGGAGGAAGACATCATTCCGCTGGTGGGTTGCACCGTGGATGGCCTGATCGCCGAAGCCCAGGCCAACACAGCGACCTGGAAGTTCCAGTCGTGGGTGCCGCTGCTGAAAGACCGCCCGGCCCTGCTGATCTCTTCCAACGATGGCCTCCAGCCGTCAGCGGAAGCGCTGGCCGATGCCTTGCGCAAGGCTGGCGACGCGGACGTCCAGACCCGCCATTTCGACACCGACCACCCCTATTCGGACAAGCGCCTGGCGCTCACCTCAACCGTGGTCGACTGGCTTAGCGACCACGCGAAGTAACGCGCCGCTCCACCCATTCGAGCAGGCCATCGAAGAGCATCGCCAAGGCTGCCACCAGCAAGGCGCCCTGCACGACGTACGCGGGGTTGTTGCCGACCAGGCCCTCGACGATGGGCGAGCCCAAGGTGGTGGCGCCTACGGTCGATCCGATGGTGGCCGTGCCCACGGCTACGATCACCGATAGCCGCACGCCGGACATGATCGCCGGCACCGCCAGCGGCAACTCCGCATCCTTCAGGCGTCGCCACGGGCCGTAGCCCATGCCGTCGGCAGCGGCGATCGCGTCCGGCGGCACGCTGCGCAGGCCGGCGATGGCCTGGCCAAGGACGGGCAGCACGCCGTACACCGCCAGTGCCAGCAGGGTGGGCGGCGCGCCGAAGCCCAGCAAGGGAACCGACAACACCAGCACCGCCACCGGCGGGATGGTCTGGCCCACCACGGCCACGGCATTGGCGGTCGGCAGCAGGCTGCCGGCGAAGGGGCGCGTGACCAGCGCGGCCACGGCCAGGCCTACCAAAATCGCGGTGGCGCTTGCCAGCAGCACGATGCCCGCGTGGATGACCACCAGTTGCCCGAACCCCGTGCGCAGGTACACCGGCTTTGCCAGCGTGGGGAACATCGCGTGGAACGCAGGTGCCGACTGCGGCAGCCAGAGCAACAGGGCCACCAGGACCAGCGCCGGCAGGGCGATGCGCCAGTTCATCGCGGTGGCGCCAGCAGTCCGTCCAGGCTGATCACCTGGCCATCGGCGCCATCGACCCGCAACGCACGCAAGCGTCCGTCGACCATCATCGACAACGCCTGGCGAAGATCCGCTTCGGCGTCGATCGACGGCGCGCCATCGATCAGGCTGCCCGGCGTCATGGCGTCGCGCACCTTGCGCACGGACAGCAGGCGCAAGCCCGCCGATGCCCCACCGACGAAGCCGCGTACGACCTCGTCCACTGGATTCAACAGCAATTCGAGCGGCGTGCCGCACTGGCGAACATGCCCGCCGTCGATGAAGGCGATGCGGTCACCCAGCTGCAGCGCTTCGTCCATGTCATGGGTGACGAACACCACGGTGGTGCCGGTATCGGCGTGGATGCGGCGGAAGGCGTGCTGCAGTTTTTCCCGCGTGACCGGGTCGAGCGCGCCGAAGGCTTCATCCATCAGCACGATGGCCGGCTGCGCGGCCATCGCCCGGGCCACGCCCACGCGCTGTTGCTGGCCGCCGGAGAGTTCGGCGGGCAAACGCGTGGCGATGCCGGCATCAAGCTCCAGCATCGCCATCAGTTCCTGCACGCGGCATTCGATGCGTTCTTGCTTCCAGCCCAAGAGGCGCGGCACGGTACCGATGTTGCGTGCCACCGACCAATGCGGAAACAGGCCGACCGACTGGATCGCATAGCCGATCCCGCGGCGAAGTTCGTTCGCCGGGGTATCGCGTACATCCTTCCCGTCGATGCGTACCGAACCTTCATCGGGTTCGACCAGGCGGTTGACCATGCGCAGCAACGTGGACTTCCCCGAGCCGGAAGGACCGACCAGCACGAACAATTCGCCCGAGGCGATTCGCAGCGACACGCCGTCCACGGCTTCGTCCTGGCCGAATCGTTTGCTGACGTTGGAGAATTCGATCACGCGCGCGGCTCCATCCATCGTTCCAGGGCGCGGCAGGCGCCATCGGCGGTAAGGGCCAGCACAATGATGGCCAGCGTGCCCAGCATGACAAGGTCGTTGGCGCCCTGGCCCAGGCCCAGGAACACGAATCGCCCGAGGCCCCCGGCACCCACCAGCGCCGCCACCGCGGCCAGGCCGATCGACTGCACCAGCACGATACGCAGGCCCGCCGCGAATACGGGAAGGCCAAGCGGCAACTGCACGCGCGTGAGTACCTGCCAGGGCTGCAGGCCCATCCCGCGCGCCGCGTCCAGGGCGGCGGAGGGCGCCGTTGCCAGGCCTGCCAGCGTGTAACGCACCACCGGCAGCAAGGCGTAAGCGGTGAGCGCCACCAGCGCCGGTGCGTTGCCCGTGCCACCCACGCCAAGCCAGGCAAGCGGCGCGACAAGCAAGGCGAACAGGGCCATCGAGGGAATGGTCTGCACCAGGTTCAGCACGGCAAGGGTCGCGCCACGCCCAGCTTGCCGTTGCGCCACGGCCATGGCCAGCGGTGCCCCCAGGGTCACGGCTGCGGCTGCCGCGGCAAAGGCCAACAGCAGATGCTGCCCCACGGCTGTGATGAAGCGCATTCGCTGCAGGGCGAATTCCTGCACGATGGAAAGCCTGTCGAACACACCCGCCGCGGCCATCGCCACCACCAGCAGCGCAAGGCCGGTCCAGCACGCAAGACGCAGGTAGGACTGCGCCTGTATCTCGCGCAGGCGGTCGGCCACCAGCAGCACCGCCGCGGTAGCCATGCACCAGAAGCCTGCGCCCAGTTGCACCCGCGCATGCTCACCGGCGGTGGCAAGCAAGCCGGCGGCGGCGAGGCCCGTGGCTGCCACCAGGGCAGGCAACAACGTCATGGCCACCATGAGTCCTGCCAGGGCCCGCATGCGCGATGTCGCCAGCACCGCCAGCCACGCCAGCGGCAACCAGCGCAAAGCGGGTACGGCGATCGTGACGTACCCGTGCCCCGTGAGCAGCCGGTTCGGGGCCACCACCACGACGTTCCATGCCAGCGATGCCAGCAGTCCGGTGATGCCCAGCACCAGCAAGGCGAGTGGCCAGCTGCGCTCAGTCCAGCGCATGGATGCCCTCCAGGAAATCGTGCGCCACCACCGAAGCGTCAGTGCCGTCCACCTGGGTGCGTGCATTCAGACGGCGCAGCGTGTCCACGTCCAGGCGTTCGAAGACCGGATTCAGAAGGGTGGGGATGGTCGGATACTTTTGCAGCAGCGCGGCGCGCGCCACAGGCGCCGGCTGATACACCAGTTCCACGTTGCGTGGATCCTCCAGCACCACCAGGCCGGTGACCGCCAGCGCGCCGTCAGTCAGGTACACCATGCTGGCGTTCACGCCCGAAGTGCCCTCGGCAGCGGCCTTGATCGTCACCGAGGTATCGCCACCAGCCAGCACCAGCAACTGGTCCCCCCGCATGGTGAAGCCGTAGGCCTTCTCGAAGGCCGGCAACGCCGCGGCGCTGTCGACGAACTCTGCCGAGCCTGCCAGCTTCACCCTTGCGCCGCCCTTCACCCACCGCGCGAAGTCGTCCAATGTGCGCAGATGCTCGCGTTCGGCCAGTGGGCGCGGGACGGCGATGCCCCAGTGATTGTCCGCCGGCGCTGCCCGAAGCCACACCAGTGCGTTGGCCTGGCGATCGAGCGACGTGGCCAAGGCATGGGCACGCGAGGCCTCGCGGAACGAAGGGTCGTCTTCGCGGTGGAAGAAGAAGGCGGCGTTGCCGGTGTACTCAGGATAGATGTCCAGCTCACTCGCCAGTAGCGCGCGCCGCACGATGGCCGTAGGCCCCAGTTGCGTGCGGTCGTCCACCGGCATGCCGGCATGGCGCAGCACCTGCACGATCACCTGGCCGAGCACGGCGCCTTCGTTGTCGGCCTTGGAGCCGACGCGGATCGCCTGGGCGAAGGTGTTGCCCGCCAGCAGCAGGCAGGCAACGACGAAGAGGGTGCGCCAGATGGCGATGGGCCGTGTCCTTGTGGAGCCAGGTCACGACTATATCGAACGGCCCGTAGTCACGGGGTCAGAGTATTCACTCTGACCCCCAACCCCCAACCTTGGACCGCTGCCGCTTGCTAGAACCTGAAAGTGACCTTGCCGTACCAGTAGCGGCCGTTGAACCCGAACGGCGATAACGAGGAATACTGCAGCCCGTCCGCCCGATCTTCATAGACGTTGTTCAACGCCGCCTTGGTCGGGTACTGGTTGGTGACGTTGTCGCCACCCAGGGTGAAGGTCCAGGCATCGAGGTTGTAGCTGGCGGCAAGATCCAGCAGCCAGCGTGCGGAGAACTTCTGGTCCTGGCTGGCGTCGTCCAGGTCGCCACGCCGGATGACCGCGCCATAACGGGTGAGGTTGGCGTGCAGGTCGAACCCACCCAGCAGCCAGTCGCCGGCGAACACGTATTTGGTGCGCGGCGTACTGGATGTCAACAAGCCCTCGCTGCTGCGGCCGAACGCCGGCGTGGTGATCTCAAGCACCTTGGTCTTGTTGTAGTTGCCGCTGGCGGAGAATCGCAGCTTGCCCCAGCTGTCCAGGTCCGTCGTGTAGTTGGCGATGAGGTCCGCACCGCGCGTGCGGGTGGTGGCGCCGTTGACGAAGAACTGGGCGCCGGTCACCGGGCTGGTCGGCGTAGGGTCCACTGCGATCTGGTCGGAATAGAGGATCTGGTTCCAGATGCGGATCTGGTACAGGTCCAGCGTGGCGCTGAAAGCATTGTTCGGCTGCCACACCGCGCCAAGGCCGTAGTTGGTGGATTTTTCAGGGGTCAGTGGCTTGGCGCCGAGCGCGATGGCGGCGGGGTCGGAGGTACGGAAGGTGCCGATCTGGGCCAGCGTGCCGTTCTGGATCAGCGTGACTACCGATTCGTAGTTCTGCTGGGCCAGCGACGGCGCGCGGAAGCCGTTGGACACCGTGCCGCGCAATGCGATGGTGTCGGTGAGCTGGAAGCGACCGGACAACTTGCCCGAACGCGTGGCACCGGCATCGCTGTAGTGTTCGTAACGCGCCGCGACACCCGCGAAGAACCGGCTGGTAACGTCGGTCTCGGCATCCAGGTAGGCCGCCTCGCTGTGGCGGGTGAACGTGCCCGCGACCGACGGCGTGAGGCCCGGGAACACCTGCGAGCCGCCAGCATAGGGGCCGGTGGTGCCGGGGATCAGCGTGTTGGGATTGAAGTAGTACGAATCCGGCTCACCGGCATCGATGGTGTATTTCTCGTGCCGGTATTCACCGCCGAAGGAAAGCGTAAGCGGGTTGGGCAGCCAGCTCACCTGCAGCGGTTTGCTGATGTCGACATTGGCCACGCCCTGCTCGTTGCGGAATCCCCCGGCGTAGAAATAAGTGGGCGAGGAACCGGTAGATCGGTACAGGTTGGTGTTGATCGAATTGCCGATGTCGAACACCAGGTTGTTCACGCCATAGTCGGCCGAGGCATCCCAGCTCCAGCCCCCGTCGGTGGTGCCGCGCGCACCCAATACGGCGGCGCTGTCGTTGGAGTTGTTGATGATGTGCGGCAGGAACCCGTTGGGGTACACCTCGATCACGTTGCGGACGGAATCGAAGGCGCGGTAGTAACCGTTGGAGTCCACCTCACGGCGGCCGAGGTTGAGGTAACCGTACAGCTCTACCCCCGGAGTGATGTCGTAGCCGAAGTTCAGGAGCGCCTGCTTGGTCACCACCGAGGGATCGCCGTATCGCTCGTACGGGATGCCGCTGGGATTGGGCGCGCCGGCGAGCGTGGTTGAAATATCCGTGTTTTCTGCACGGTTGGTCTTCATGGTGTCGCTGTAATTCCAGGCCAGGCGCACCCAACCGGGTGCCTTGCCGCCTTTGCCGTCGCCGCCCAGCGGGATGCCCACCGAACCCATCAGGCCATTCTGCGCGCCATCCCCCTTGTCCTGGATGCCGCCACTGGCGGTGATGGAGTTCTGTCCGGCCTCGCCGCCGTGCTTGAGCACCACGTTGATCACGCCGGCGATGGCGTCCGATCCGTACTGGGCTGCGGCGCCGTCGCGCAGCACTTCGATGTGGTCGATGGCCGAGACCGGGATGGAGTTCAAATCCACCGGTGCCGCGCCGCGGCCGATCGAGGAGTTGTAGTTGATCAGGCTGGTGGTGTGATACCGCTTGCCGTCCACCAGCACCAGCACGTCGTCCGGCGACAGGCCGCGCAGGGTGGCCGGGCGGATCGCATCGTTGCCGTCGTTGATCGCCGGGCGCGGGAAATCCAGCGACGGCAGCAGTGAGGAAAGCGCCGAGGCCAGGTCCGTGCTGCCGCTGGCGGAAAGGTCGGCGGGTGTCAGCACGTCGATCGGGGAAAGGGATTCGGCTTCTGTCCGGTTGGAAGTGCGGGTGCCGGTCACGATCACCTGTTGCAACTGTCGGGCGTCGACTTCGGAAGCGCCGGTACCGACCTGGGCCAGGTCCTGGGCGAAGGCGTTGGACGCCGGGAGCGCGAGGATGATCCCAAGCGCAAGGAATAGCGGATGACGGCGGTTGCCTGGCTGGATTCGCATGCTGCCCCTCGTGGAAGACGTGCTGGAAGATCCCCGGCCACCGGTCTGTACTCGCCGGTTTGGCCGGGCGGTGCGACGTTTGTGTTGCAGTGCGGCAACTCGAATGTAACGGAAATGTAGGGGTCTTCTGCTATGCGAATCTTTCCTATGTTGCATAGCAACAATGGAGGCTACGGTGAGGGGCTGGGCTAGAATTCGCGATCCGGAGAACTTGGGGATCGGCCTTGGCCTACACGCTCTACTACTCACCCTCCACGGCGAGCTTCGTGGTGCACTGGATGCTCATCGAGCTCGGCGCGCCCTTCGAGTTGGTGCTTGTGGATATCGAGACCGGCGCGCAGAAAGAACCTGCGTACCTGGCACTCAACCCCGCCGGACGTGTCCCCACCCTGATCGTCGATGGCCATCCGAGGCACGAATGCGTGGCGCTGGCCACCTTGCTTGCCGAGCGGCATCCGGAGCGCGCATGGGCTCCCTTGCCCGGCGACCGGGATCGCGCCGAGTACCTGGAATGGACGGTATTCCTCGCCAATAGCTTGCTTCCGGCCATGCGTGACTGGTTCTACGCGGGCGTCGATGGCGATCCGTCGGGGGCCGACGCCATGCGGGCGCTGTCCCGTTCGCGCATCGAGGCGGCGGTGGCGCGGTTGGACGGCCATCTGGCCGACGGCCGCGATTTCTTCCTGTGCGGGCGCCTCACCAGCCTGGATTTCCTGGTTACCATGCTGATGCGCTGGACCCGTAATATGCCCAGCCCTGCCACAAACTGGCCAAACATGGCACGCTATGTGAAGCGCCGGCGCTCGATGAACTCCTTCATTGAGGCATGCCGGCGTGAGGGAATTAGCGACTGGTTGAATGATTCGACCCAATCCGGTGCAGAATAGGCGCCTGGGACGCTGCCAAAAGGCAATGACCTGGGCGGGGGACCGGCAACTGGGTCGTTAAATCGGTTTCATCAACCGAACCCCGTCAGCTGACAAAAGCAGTTGCACTATCCGAACGCAGGCGCGGTGTTCCAATGCCGTGGAAGAATCAACCGGTTCGCTGGTTGGCATCGCGCCGGCACTTTGCCCTTTTAAGCCATGGAAAAAGACATGAAAGCCACCACCTCGCTCCGCCTGCTCGCCATCGCCTCCATCGCCCTGGTTGCTGCTTGCAGCTCCAACAACAGCGACACCCCGCCCGCTCCGGCCGCTGCGTCGACGGCTGCCGCTGCCCCGGCCGCTGCTCCGGAAGCTCCGGCTGCCGCCGCTACGGCTCCGGCTGCCGCTTCGACCGCCGCTCCGGCTGCCTCCGGAACGGCTGCTCCTGCTGCCGCTTCCACCGCGCACTAAGAGGTCGTAACGGCGCACGCCTGGCTTGCCAGGCAAGCGCGCCGGCTTTCATGACCCTGCCGCGCAGCTGCGCGGCAGGGTTCTTGTGTTGCTAGTACCGTTAGTCCAGCGTCTTGCGAAAGCCGATGGAGAAACGGTTCCAGCCGTTGATGGCCACCACCAGCAAGGTGAGGTCGGCCAGTTCGCTTTCCGAAAAATGCGGGTGCACCTGGTTCCAGACTTCGTCTGGAACATGCCCGTCCGCGACCAGGGTAAGTGCTTCGGTCCAGGCCAGTGCCGCGCTTTCGCGATCGGTGAAGAAGGGCGTTTCCCGCCACGCGCTCAAGGTTGCCAGGCGGCGTTCGTTCTCGCCCTCTTTGCGGGCGTCGGCCGTATGCATGTCCATGCAGAAGGCGCAGCCGTTGATCTGCGACGCCCGCAGGCGCACCAGGTCCACCAGCGGCCTCTCCAGCCCACTTTTACTGACCCGGTGCTCCAGGCCCATCATCGCCTTGATCGCTTCGGGGCTCGCTTTGTAGAAATCCAGACGCTGCATCATGGGGTGACTCCTGTGTAAGTGATGGGCACAGGCTATGCTTCGTCTTGGTGCCATTAAATGGCCATTTTTGGATATTTTTAGGTAGCCAAGCGTGGACCTCCAACTCACCATCGACGAGCGCCAGGGGCTTACTGTCCAGCTCTACCGGCAACTGCGCGCGGCCATCGTGGAGGGGCGCCTGGCAGCCGGCCAACGCCTGCCCTCCACGCGCGATCTTGCATCGCAGCTGGCGGTCAGCAGGAAAACCACGCTCGAGGTGTACGAGAAACTCGAAGCAGAGGGATTTCTCGTCGGCCACGGCGCCAGGGGAAGTTTCGTTGGCCAGGACTTGGCGTCGTCCGCGGGGCGGCACCCGGTATCGATCGACATCGTGCCCGCATCCGTGTGGCGTTCGGTACCCGATGCCCTGGACATGCCGCGCGTAGGCGCGGACCTGCGGCTGGATTTCCGCGGCGGCGTGGTGGACCGGCGCACCATCGACTTTGCCGCGTGGCGCCGCGCCATAGCCCACGCCTTGCGCACACAAGCCCGCATGCCCGGTACCTACCGCGACCCGGCGGGTGAACAGGAACTGCGCCTGGCCATTTCTCGTTACGTGGGCATGCAACGCGCCGTGACCTGCCAATGGAACGACGTGCTGGTGACAGCCGGCGCGCAGCACGCGATCAATCTCATTGCACGCGTCATGGTGGAGCCGGGCGACACCGTCGCCGTTGAAGATCCAGGCTACCCGCCTGCCCGCCAGGCCATGCGCACGCTGGGCGCTCGTGTGGTGCCGGTGCCCGTCGACGGGCAGGGCATGATTGTCGATGCCATTCCCGTCGATGCGCGGGTGATCTACGTCACGCCGTCGCATCAATTCCCGCTGGGCATGCCGATGAGCCTGGAGCGACGCGTGGCGCTGGTGGAAGCGGCCGCGCGCCGGGGTGCGGTGGTAATCGAGGACGATTATGACGGCGAGTTCCGCTTCGACGGACGGCCCGTGGAGTCGCTCAAGAGCCTTGATCACGCAGGTGTGGTGATCTACGTGGGATCGTTCTCCAAGACCATGTTCCCCGACCTCCGCGTCGGCTACACCATCGCGCCACCTTCGCTGATGACGGTTTTGCTCAAGGCACGGCAGCTGGAAGACTGGCACGGCTGCACGCTGACGCAGCTGGCCCTGGGACGCTTCATGCTGGAAGGTGATTTCGCCCGCCATCTGCGTCGCGCGCAGCGTATCTACGCCCGCCGCCGTGAAACCTTGCTGGACTGGATTGGGGGGCCGCTCGCCCCATGGATGAAAGTGGTTCCGTCATCCTCGGGTATTCATCTCACGGCCCTGCTTCACGGTATCAGCGAAGCCGGGACGGTCGCTCGAGCGGCCACGCATGGCATCGGGCTTCACGGCATCGCTCCGTTCCACGCAAGCGGCCAGGGGCCGGGCGGCCTGCTCTTCGGCTACGCCGGCATGGATGTGGACGACATCAACACAGCCATGTCGGCGCTGGCGTCGGAGCTTGGATCGCAGTGAAAAGCGGGGGCTGGTCAAATGCCTTTGCTGCCAGCACAATCGGGCCAGCTCGATCCACTCAACACGGCCGGACGACCAGGCTGACCGATGAAGATCCGCATCTCGGAAGAAGCGCGCAAGCTGTTGCTTGCGCACCGCGAAACCAGTGAACTGGCCGAACTCATCCTGCACGGTCCCGGTGGTCTGGTGGTGGGCGGCGAACAGGAAATCCGCGACGATTTCCGTGACGCCTGTGAAGACCTCCTCACCCGCATCGGCTTCGACGACAACTACCAGCCCACCCGTGAGGGCGCCTTGCTTGAGAACCTGATCGAGCAGCTCTGCGGCTGACTGGCACTAGTGGCATTAGGGGTCGGAGTTATAACTCTGACCCCCGATCATCAGTTCAAGGCAGCGGCATCACCGATGCACCCAACACGCGTGCGGCGTCCAGCGGGCCGGATGCACCACCCTTCGCCTGCGTGTAGTGCGCGAACTGCGCCAGGTACGACATGTTGAAACCCGGTTTCAGGCTGATGGTGCACGAGCCCTGGGCCGGCACGTCGAAACGCGCAGGGGTCGATACCTGCCGGCGGATACCGTGAGCCATCACGATCACCTCGGTCTGCACCGCCACGCCTTCGCACTGCATCTGCGCGCGGCGCACCGCCGCGGTAACGCCGGTGTTCACCGGTCCATTGTCGTTTTCATAGGACACCCGCAGCTGCAGCGGCCCTTTGTGCGACGGGGTGAAGGTCCACGGGCCTTCGCCTGGCAGGGTCTGTACCGTGCCCAGGCAGCGCGTGGGGCTGTGCAGCGACTCAAGTCCGCGCTCTTCGATGGTGACGCTCACGCATTGCGCCGTGTCGCGGTGGGGCAGGGTAGTGGCCTTGGCGCGCACGCCGTTGACGTACAACACGCCACCGGGCGGGAGCAAAACGCTATCGCTGCCACCCTTATCGGTTACTTCGGGTGCGTCGGGTGCGTCCGGCGCATACAGCGGGGCATCCTTGCGCAGCGGCACGTCGGTCACGGTCGTCGCCTTCAGCCAGATGTCGGTGGTGCTGCCCGATATCTTGCGTCTGTCGGCGACGAGCAGGTTGCCTTCCATCCCGTTCGGCTTGTGCAGCACGATCCGCCGGGTACCGGTATCGAGGGTGATGGATTCCTTGTCGCCGAAGAGGTCGCGCGCGAGCCCGACGGGAAGCTTTGGCGCGATGGTGTCGTCCGGTTCAAGGCCGAACACGCCTTCTACCACCAGACCCATATATGCACCCACCGACCAAAGCTGGCGCGGCGAATCCACCACCGGTCCGCTGAGCGGGCCTTCGTCGACGTGGATCTTTTGCGAGACAAGCTCGAAGTTCTCCATGTTCGAGCCTGACAAGGCTGCGCCCTGCATCAGCGATCGTATCTCGTGCTCGATATGCGCTGGCGCATCCGCCCGGCGCGCGGCGCGCAAGGCATAGGCGCTGACGAAGGGCCAGATCGAGCGGTTGTGATAGATCGGCTGCTCGCGGCGCTCGGGCCAGATCACCGGGGTCCCTGCCGGCCACACCGGGTAGTTGGCCAGGATTTTCTTTGCGCGGGCCTGGTCGGCTACGCCGCTGTCGATGGCCAGCGCCAGACCCAGCATGTCATAGGTATCGAAGGGCGCAGGCTCTACATCGCCGCCGATGTAACTCATGTACATACCGCGGTCGTCGCGCCAGAAGCGGCGGTTGATCGCGGCTTTCAATGCCGCTGCCTGCCCGGCGTAGTCGTTACCGTCGTGCAGGCGGCTGGCCGCGATGCGAAGCGCCTGGTAGTGCAGCACATTGGTCGACAAGGCGAACGATTGCGCAATGAAGGTGACGTCTTCCTTCGTCCATGCAGGGTAGGTCTGCTCCCGCCAGTCCAGGAACGAGGTCTCGCCGCGATATAGCCCCAGGCGGCCGTCGAAGGCATAGACGCGGTCCTGCGCCAGCGTATCGGCCAGGGCCTTGTCGTAGCGCGCGGCGAAGGCCCTGTCGCTGAGCAGGTGCTGCGCCCCGACGAACCACACCACGCGATCGGTGCTGATCGGCCAGCTACCGCCCGAGCCGGTGTCCTGCATCACGTACGTGCCGTCACCCGCGCCTGGCTGGCGCACGCCAGATACCTTGAAGGCAAAGGAATTTCGCGCCCGTTGGGGGTCGAACCGCCAAAGGCCCAGGTCCACCGAGAACGAAAGATCGCGTGTCCACACGAAGGGCCATTTCTCGCCGGTGACGAAGCAGTCGCAGGCAATCGGCTGGCCGTGGTCGAAGCCCGGGTCGCTGATCGCCTTCACCGAATCGGCGGCAAGGTCAGCCTGGGCCATCGCGAACAGGCCATCGAACAAGGGGCTGGCCGTGGTGGTCTTCCATGGCTGCGTGGCGATGTCGCGCGTGCCGCCATCGTAGGCCAGGCGGAAAGAGCCATCGGCGTTGGTGCTGATACTGGCCTGCCGACCCTGGAAGGCGGCGCCATCGCGGGTCACCCCGTCGGCAAGGGCAGCGCACGAAGCACCACCCAGGGCCAACGCCATGGCCAGGTGGATCATCGTCGGGCGGACAGTCGGCATCGAAAGGCTCCGTTCATGGCGAACGCCCATTCTAGCCCTCGCCCGCTAACGGGAGGGTCCAGGTATCCGCACGCGGAACAGCGCCACGCAGCCGATGACGCGAAGCTGCACGTCGTCGAAGCGGGTATGCAGTTCGTGGTCAAGACCGGCAAGGCTGTCCTGGGTATTGGAAAAGATCTGCCGTGCGTTGTAGAACGCCATCAGCTTGCGCGCGATGGCACCGCAGGCGACGTCGGCACCCAGGATGGTGGCGCCGAACATCACCCCGCCGTCGCACAGCAGTGGACGCAGATGGTCGAACACCGCGCATTTCTGCGGCAGGGTGCCGGGAAGGCAGTGCAGCAAGTAGGTGAGCGCGATCGAACCGAAGGGCTCGATGCGGCCGGGGATCGGTTGCAGCACATCGGTCAGGTAGGTTTCCGGGCCATAGCGGGCCACCCGGCTTGCAGCTTTGTCCAGGGAATTGCCGTTCGCATCCATCAGGGCCAGCCGTGGCGCCGGATCGGGGAAACGGCAGTGGTCCAGGTACCAGCCCGTACCCACGCCCACGTCCAGGTGGTTGGCCGAGATGTTCTGGTTGTAGAACTCCAGGATCTTCTGGGTCGGGCACTTCCACAGCAAGGGATTGGACATGCCCAGCACGAGCGCGTCGTAGACGCTCAAGGTGAGCGGCGAGTACACCTCGTGCCCGGCAAACTCCTTGTCGTGATTCTTCATGGCGGCGGCATCCTCCTGATGCGTTGGGTACGGTCCATTGTTCGACCTTGGACGAGCCATGGCATGTGCCGTTGGTCGTCGGCCGGGCGCGCTAGGCCGGCTATAAACTTACCGCCTACGCCAAGGGACCATCCTCATGCTGCAACGCGTCGACCACCTGCGCCTGCTGGCCCGCTACAACGCCTGGATGAACGAGCGCCTGTACGCCACGGCGATGAAGCTTCCCGACGAAGAACTTGCCGAGGACCGCGGGGCCTTCTTCGGCTCGATCCTGGCCACGCTCAATCACATCATGGTCGCCGACACCATTTGGCTGAGGCGTTTCGCCACGCATCCGGACGGACTTCCGGCGCTCGAGCCCATGCTGTCCTGCCGCATACCGGGGCTCGACGAAGGTTGGCCCTACGCCGACATCCGCTCACTGTGGCAACGCCGCCAGGAGCTGGACGCGATGATCCCGGCATGGACAGAGAACCTCCGCGAGGAGAACCTGGATCTTCCGCTTACTTTTACGATGCGCAGCGGCGAAACCTATACCTACGCCTTCTTCCCGCTCGTGGCGCACTGCTTCAACCATCAGGTGCATCATCGCGGGCAGGTCACGACCCTGCTGTCGCAGGCGGGGCTGGACATGGGCGACACAGACCTGATGACGATTGTGCCGTCGCTCGATGGGTATTAGTGCTTGGCCGGAAGCTTCTTCGCCTTGCCGGCCGGGGTGTGCTTGACCACCACGGACTTGTCCGGTGCGACATGGGGATTGTGCGCGGCAGCGACGTTGTAAGCGTCGGTGCATTGCCCGCGCGAGGTGATTTTTCCGGGATATGGCCGAGGGGGTGTGGACTTGCTCATGTCTTGCTGCCTGGGAGGGCGCGTTTGCGCAGGGTGCAGGCCGAGATTGCGCGTAGGCGTGTTGTCGCCGTGTCCATGAGATGCTACGGCCGTGCAGTGGAGTGCTCCGTATAGACCACCTCCACCGGATAGGTGCCGGCGGGATCGCCAAGCACGATGCGGCCATCCGTCAGCTCGCGCCCATCGCGTATCACGCAGGATGCTTCGCCGGGAGCAGCCTTGCGCAAGGCCACCCGGTAAATGGCCTCGTGGTGGCGATAGGTGATCTCGAAACCCGCCCAGGACGCCGGCACCACCGGATGGAATTCCAGCGCGCCATCCACCAGGTGAACGCCCAGCAGCGATTCCACCACCAGGCGATACATCCATCCGGCGGAGCCCGTGTACCAGCTCCATCCACCACGGCCAACATGGGGTGGCACGGCGTAGATATCGGCGGTTACCACGTAGGGCTCCACCTTGTAGATATCGATACCCGCCGCGTCACTGACATGGCTGCCAGGCTGGATCATCCGCAGCAGCTCCCACGCCCGCTCGGCGTCGCCCAGCTCGGCGAAGGCCATCACTGCCCAGATCGCCGCATGGGTGTATTGGCCACCGTTCTCGCGCACGCCAGGGACGTATCCACGGATATAGCCAGGGTCCATGGGAGTACGGTCGAAGGGAGGATCGAGCAGCTGAATAAGGCGGGCATCGCTACGCACCAGGTGTTCGTCGAGCGATGCCATGGCCTGCTGGCGGCGATCGTCGCCAGCCATGCCGGAAAGCACCGACCAGCTTTGTGCGATGGAATCGATGCGGCATTCCTCGTTGGCCGCCGAACCCAGCGGCGTGCCATCGTCGAACCAGGCGCGGCGGTACCACGCACCGTCCCACGCCTCGCGCTCGACGGATTCGCGCAGGTTCGCCACGTGCGCCACGCATGCGTCGGCGAAGGCATCGTCACCACGGCGCCGGGCGACCCGGGCGAATTCCTTCATGACGAAGCCGGCAAAGAAGCCGAGCCACACGCTTTCGCCCCGGCCTTTCTCGCCCACGCGGTTCATGCCGTCGTTCCAATCGCCGCTGCCTATCAGCGGCAGTCCGTGTACGCCGCGCGCCAGGCCGCGCTCGATGGCGCGCACGCAGTGCCGGTAAAGGGGCTCGCGCAGCGTCGATGCCTGTGGCAGGTCGTAATAGGACTCTTCGCCAGGCAGTAGCGCGCGTCCTTCGATATAACCCACCGGCTCATCCAGCACCGCTAGGTCGCCGGTAGCCAGCACATAGCGTGCGGTGGCCAGGGGAAGCCAAAGGTAGTCATCCGAACATTGGGTGCGCACGCCACGGTCCAGCGGCGGATGCCACCAATGCTGCACGTCGCCTTCGGGGAACTGATGGGCGGCGCACAGCAGCAGTTGCGCGCGCAGCAGGGATGGCGCCGCATGCACCATGGCCATGGCGTCCTGCAGCTGATCGCGATAGCCCATGGCGCCGCCCGACTGGTAATAGCCACTGCGCGCCCACAAGCGGCAGGCGATGGCCTGGTACATCAGCCAGCGGTTGGCAAGCAGGTCCACGCCGGGCTCGGGTGTTCGCACCTGCACCGCGCCCAGCAACGCGTCCCACTGTGCGTGCACCCGCTGCAGTTCGTCGGCAGCCGCGCCATTGCGGCGGAAGCGATGCACCAGCGCGGAAGCGGCGGCTTCGTCGCGACCCAACCCCATGCGGAACACCACCTCGCGTTTCTCGCCCGGCTCCAGGGCGATGTCGAGCTGGATCGCGGCGCACGGATCCAGACCCGCACCTACGCGCGACGACCATTGCGCCCGACTCAGGGCCGCCGGTGCCGCCATGCTGCCGTTGCGCCCCAGGAACTCGGCACGGTCGCCGCCGATCCGGCGCTTGGGGTCCTCCACGTCGAAGAAGGCCACACGACCGGGGAATTCCGTGTTGTAGGCATTGCGCGCGAAGATAGCGCCGCTGGCGGGATCGGTGGACGTGACCACTTGCATGGCAGTCTTCTCGCGCACATCGCCAAGTACCCATTCCACATAGCCCGTGGCCGAAAGACGGCGTGGCCGCGCGGACTGGTTATGCAGCTTCAGCACGAGGAATTTTATCGCTGCATCGGTGGCCACGTAAGTCCACAGCTCGCTGCGGATGCCTCGTTCGACGTGCTCGAACACGCTGTAGCCCGCGCCATGGCGGGTGACGTAACGCCCCTCGCCCCGTCGCGGCATCGGCGTGGGCGACCACACGTGGTCGATTTCATCGTCGCGCAGGTACATCGCTTCGCCGCACAGGTCCTCCACCGGGTCGTTGCCCCAGGGGGTGAGGCGGAGTTCATGGGCGTTTTCGGCCCACGTATAGGCGCCGCCGCTTTCAGACACCACGGTACCGAACTGGTCGTTGGCGATGACGTTGCACCACGGCGCCGGTGTCGGCTTGCCTTCGTCCAGCACCACCACGTACTCCCGACCGTCCGCACTGAAGCCGCCGAAGGAATTGGGCTGCTCCAGATCCAGCGAGGCGGGCGTCTCGATGGGCTCCAGGCTTGGGGTCGTCAGCCTGGGCAGTCGCACGGGATGGGGTGTGGTATCGCCCGGCGTGCGCGAGCCGGCCAGGTGGCGGTCGATCTGTTCGGCCAGGCTGCCTCGCGAATCGTTGACGATGATGCGCGCGCTGGCCATGGTGACCTGGCGATCCTCCGGCGAGAGCTGTTGCGTGCCTCGTACGAAGATGCCGCCGGGACGATCAAGCAGGCTCGCTTCGCTGCCGGAGGTGATCAGGCCCATGAGCTGGTCCTGCAATTCCTGCCGGTAGCCGGCACGATCCTCGTTCCAGATCACCAGGTCCACGGTCAGCCCCTTCAGGCGCCAATAGGCATGGGCCTGCACCAGCTGCCTCGCCAGGTCGATCCGCAGCGGGTCGGCGATCTGCAACAGCACGATGGGCAGGTCCCCCGAGATGGCCTGTCCCCACAGCCCTGATTGCCCGCGCCGGTTGCTGGCGATGATCGCCGGATCCGCGCGAAGCGTGGCGTTGGGATAGATGATCGAGGTCGCCATGTGCTCATACAGCTGAGCCTGCGCGAGTGTTGCATTGAGCTGGCGCAGCAGCACCTGGGCATGGGTCCAGGCCAGGTCGAACACGCGATCGGCCAGATGCCGGTCGCGGTATTTCCCGATCAGCCCGATGCAGCCTTCGCGGGTGTCGGCGATGCCGGTGACGAAATCCAGCGTGGCCGATTGCTCAGGCTGCAGCACGATCCGGCAGCGGATGGCGACGATCGGGTCGAGTACCGATCCGGCGCATCCGGACAGCGTGGAGACGTCGCCATCGAGCGCACGCGGCCGTGATGCGTCGCGCCCGCGTCCGAGAAAACGGGCTCGGTCGGTTTCGTAGGACACTTCCTGTACGTGCGCATCGTGCACTGCCAGTAAGTGGCACATCCACGGCGTGGCTTCGTCGTGCGAGCGGGGCCTGCGCGTGCAAAGGATGGCCTGCAAGTCATGCATCACCTCTGTCTGCACGAACAGCTTGCTGAAGGCTGGGTGCAACAGGTCCGCCATCGGTGGCGCCAGTACGACTTCGCCATAGCTGGTGAGCTCGATGGTGCGCTGGGTACGCCCAAGATTGGTCACCCGCACGCGGCGCAGCTCGATGTCGTCCTCGGGCGATACGACGATCTGGGTGTGGGTATCCACGTCGTTCCGGCGCACGCGGAATTCCGCGCGCGATTCGGAGAAGATGGCTTCGAAGCGATCGGTTGCGGCGAGCGTGGGCTGGTGCGCGGTCGACCACGTATCGCCCGAGGCTACGTCACGTACATAACCGTGCATGCCCCAATGGTCGCGGGTGATGTCCTCGCGCCAACGCGTGACGGCCAGGTCGCGGTACCGGCTGTAGCCGCCCCCGGCGCTGCTTACCATCACGTGATAGCGGCCGTTGGAAAGCAGCTGCACGGCCGGGCGGGCGCGGTCGGGATCGGTGAACAGGCGAAGGCGCGGCTCCACCACGGGCGTCGTGCCTTCAGGTTCCGGGAAGCCGGTCACGTGGAGGTATTCGGCGGCCGTGCGTGGCACGCGTTCCTGCAGCAGCAACGCGGTGGCGCGCAGCTGCGGATCGGCCATGAAGCGTCGCTGCATGGGTTTGCCCAACAGGGTGTGTGCCAATGCCAGCAGCGACATGCCCTGGTGGTGGACCATGTACGACTTCACCATGGCCGCGTCCTGGTCAACTGGCAGCCGCGACGGTGTGAAATCGATGGCCTCGTAGAAGCCGAGCCTTGCCTCCATGCCCATGCCGGCCAGGCGTTTGAGGTTGGTGGCGGCCTGGGCGGGCCTTACCATCGCCGCCAGTACGCAGGCATAGGGTGCCATCACGATATCTTCGGCCAGCCCGCGTTTCAGGCCAAGCCCTGGCACGCCAAAGGCGCGGTACTGGTAGGTCAGGTGCATGTCCAACGCGTTGTATCCGGATTCGGAAACGCCCCACGGGCGACCGAGTTGGCCGCCGTATTGCACCTGGCGCTCCACGGCGGCACGGGAGGTCTGGTCCAGCAGCGTGCCTTCGAAGCTCGGCATCACCAGCATCGGCATCAGGTACTCGAACATCGAGCCCGTCCACGACAGCAGCACGGGCGAACCGCCCGTGGTGGTCAACAGGCGCCCCATCGAGAACCAGTGTTCCTGTGGCAGCTGGCCCTGGGCGATGGCTACGTAACTGGCGAGCCTGGCTTCGGAGGCAAGCAGGTCGTAGTAGCTGGCGTCCAGGCGTCGCTGTTCCATGTCGTAGCCGATCGACAACAGCCGCCGCGTTCCCTCGTAAAGGAACTGGAAGTCCATCACCGCCATATCGCCGGCCTGCGCCGCCAGCTGCTCGATCCGGGCGATGCGTTCCTGCGCCCGGTTTCGAACGAGCTCGGCGTTGGCCTGGGCAGGCCAACCCAATGGCTCGACATGCGAGAGCTCACGCAATGTAGGTATGCCGACGAAACTATGCGCATCGCCCAGCATGGGGTCCAAGTGCAGCCAACGCGCGTCGGCAAGCAGGTCCGTGCACTGGTCGAGGAACTGTTTCGACCAGAAAGCTGCGTCCCCATCGACTGTGCCCGCATGGGCCGCTGCCAAGGCCACGGCACCGTCGTGTTGTGCCTGCAGCAGATCCAGCACATGACTGCTGGTCACGGGCAACGCCGTCGCCAGCTTTTGCAACAAGTTGTCGATATCCCTCGTGTTGCCTTCCGCTGCGCCCTTGAGCAAGACCAGCGTGTCACCCAACCCATCCAGGCACGCGCCGTCGAAGGTGGGTTGGTCGATGAGTTCCAGCAGCCCCATGCGCAAGGCAAGAAGGTGGCCGGCAAGGTTGCCACTATCTACGGACGATACGTACAGCGGCCGCAAGGGCTGCAAGGAGAGCGTGTCGTACCAGTTGTAGAAGTGCCCGCGATGCCGTTCGAGCAGGGCCATCGTGGCCAGGCTCTGGCCAGTGCGGTCCAGCAGGCGGGACACGCCCAGGTAGCCGAAGTCCCGCGCCGCCAGGTTGGCAAGCAAGGCAAGGCCCATGTTGGTGGGCGACGTGCGGTGAGCCACTGCCGGGGCAGGGTCCAGTTGCACGTTGTCCGGCGGAAGCCAGTGGTCGTCCGGTCCCACGTGCACGTCGAAGAAGGTCCATGTCTTGCGCGCCACCGCGCGCAGGTAGGCATGCTGCTCCGTCGTCGGGGCTACCGACGGTGGCCGCTGCGGCTGGCTGATCCATCGGGCCAGCGCGGGCGAAACGAACCATGCGGCCAGGAAGAGCGCGGCAACCAGCAGGGCGACAGGGCGGTCGAACATGACGAGCGCAAAGGTCGCCACCGCTACCACCGGGCCTGCCGCCATCTGGCGCCATAGCGCCCAGGTTCCGCGATGACTGCGCCGGGCGACATCTTCGGAAGGCTGCCATTCCAGCAAATTCTTCTTCGATACCGTCATGCGCCAGAGGGTGCGACCGATGGCATCGAGGTTATAAGCCGCCTCGTGCGGCAACATGGTCACCGCCAGTATCGCGCGCATGGCGTGCTGGCCGATATTCCCCAGTGCGGCGTGCAGATGCTGTCGCAAGCCCACGCCTGCCTGTTTCTGGACGAGTTCGAGCAGTGACGACAGCACCGCCGGCAACAGCAGCATGGCCATGGCGACGGCGGTCCACTCGCCGAAATACGCGAGCCCCAGCCAGCCCACCAGCAACATCACCAGCAACGCCGGCGGCACCAGGCTTCGACGCAGGTTGTCCAGGATCTTCCAGCGCGACAACACCGACAGTGGGTTTGCTCGCCAGCCGCGCGACGCGGTGGGCGCCCAGGGCAACAGCCACGGGAGCAGTTGCCAGTCGCCACGTATCCAGCGGTGGCGGCGGCGGGCGTCGTCCACATAGCGGGCGGGATATTCCTCGTACAGTTCGACGTCGCTGACCAGGCCAGCGCGGGCAAAGCAGCCTTCGATAAGGTCGTGGCTCAGGATGCGCTCGGGCGGCAGGCGATCGGCGAGCGAGGCTTCGAACACGTCGACGTCGTAGATGCCCTTGCCGATGAAGGAGCCTTCGTCGAAGAGATCCTGGTAGACGTCCGACACGTTGCGCGTGTAGGGGTCGATGCCCGCATCGCTTCCATGCAGGCGGGCATAGCGCGAGCGGGCAATGTTGGGCAGGCTGATACCCACCCGCGGCTGCAGGATCCCATGTCCCGACACCACGCGGCGGTGACGCGCATCGAACACGGGCCGGTTCAGCAGGTGGTCCATGGTGCCCACCAGCACATGCGCCGACTCGCGCGGAAGCTGCGTGTCGGTGTCCAGGGTGATCACGTAGCGAACGGCTGGAAGGGCAGCCAGGTCGCCGGCAATCAGCACGAATGCATCCGTTGGGCCGCCACGCAGCACGTGGTTCAGATCGGCAAGCTTGCCGCGCTTGCGTTCCTCCCCCATCCAGCACTGGCTGGTGGAGCTCCATGTGCGTCCGCGATGGAGCAGGAAGAAGCGATCGACGGTGGTGGTGAGGTAGCGCTCGTTCAGGCCTTCGATACGCAGGCGCGCCAGGTCCAGCAAGGCGGCGTCCCCGGGTAGCGTCTGGGTGCTGGCGTCGGTGAAGTCGGTAAGCAGGGCGAAATGCAGATGGTCGTCGCGATTGGCCAGGAAGCGAACTTCCAGCGCATCCACCAGGGCTTCCAGGTCGCGCGCACTGGCCACCAGGCTCGGGATCACCACCAGGGTGCGGGCTGTCGCGGGAATGCCGAAGGCATAGTCCATGCGCGGCAGCGCATGGGGCGATACCGCCAGCGTAGCCAGCAAGTTCCCCAGGCTCAGCGCAAGCTGGCTTGCCACCAGCACGGCCGCGATAGCCGCCAGGACCCATATCCACGTAGTCGGAAAGCCCGTGCCTGCCAGCATGATCGTGGGCTCGGCGAGGGCGGCGGTAAGCGTCAGTACCAGGGCGAGGAATATGGCGACCGGCGCACGGTCGAAAGCCCGGCGCGCGCGATCGGCGAAGCCGGCGTGCAGAGATAGCGACGCTTCCAGCTCCGGGCGCCCCTTGTCGACCAGGAAAAAGCCGACATGGCGCCGTGCGCCGCCGGTTGATTCCCCTGATTGCTCGCACAACACCACCGCGGCGCGCGCGATCTCGCGCTCGCTGCTGTGCTCGCCGCGTGCCAGGCGCTCGACGACGTGGCGGTAGTGATCGCGGGTGGCGAAATCCATCAGGGGGTAGACGCCAGCGGGGTCGCGTCGCAGTTCCGCTTCCACCAGGCTTGCGCGCTCGACGAATTCCCGCCAGTCGATCGTGGCCAACAGGCGCAGGCTACCGATGCTGTTGGCGATGGTGACCTGGTTGGAGGCCTGCTGCTGCGATTCCAGCTGCACCAGGTGTTCGATGCTTTGCCCGGTTTCCGCCAGGCGTTGTTCGATCCAGTTCAACGGCAGCGCCAGCGCAGGACCCTGGCCCTGCAATCGCCGCGCGAGTTCAGCCACGAAGGGGCTCGACATCTCCGGGTCCGAGCGCGCCATGTCGGCTACCACCAGCACTACGTTCTTTGGATCGTCCCGCGCCAGCACCATCATGGCGTCGGCCCAATGGGCGGCGAGGGTGCGGCCGCGACGGTCGGCCATCACCTTGGCTGCCACCCGGCGCAGGTTTTCGATCAGCGCCAGGCGCAACATGATCGGCACGGCCCACAGCTCGCCCAACTGCAACGGCGTCACCAGCTGATAAGCCTGGACGAACCGCTCCAGGTTCGCTGCATCCACACGCCCATCGCCGTGGGAGATGGTTTCAAGGGCGATGTCATAAACCCGGGGCAAGCCCGCCGATGCGCCGCCGCGCAGCTGGGGCAGGGCACGGCTATAGCCTCGCGGCAGGTCCTGCCGCGCGATGCGGATCTGCTCTTCGATCAGGTACAGGTTGTCGAGCAACCATTCCGCAGCGGGCGTGATGGTCCAACCCAGGCGATTGACCGAGGTCAGGCGTTCGCACGACTGGATCAGCATCGCCTCGTTGTCCGCCAGGCGAGCGAGCAAGCGCTCCGGTGCCCGGCGAGTACTCAAGGTGTGTTGGGCGGCCAATACCTCGCCGTGCGCGTCCATCTCGCGCGCGCTGAAAAGCTCGGCACGCAGAATGGGTTCGGAAGCTGCCATGGGCTGCCGCGCCACCCTTCGGCGACGTTGCATGCGACGTAGCCGGGCCAACAGGCGATCGGTGGAGACCGGGCGTCTCAATGCAGCAGGTATAGGCGGGGCATGCCGGGAAGGCCTGCAGCTTGCACCGCCCCTAGGCGAGTGGATGCTTCCGCGAAGACCAGTGCCGTCAGCACCGCCATGGAGCGGGACTTTTTCCGCTTGCCGGCCGCGGATGGCGGCACGACATCATGGCGGAGCTTCTCCACCACGGACTTCAGTGCTGCTTCCGCCCGCATCAGCTGCCTCGGCGAGGCCGTCTCGTGCCGAAAAAGGGCGTACGAGAATTCACGGTTGAAAGATACCAGTACGGCTTTGCAGGCCGCGCCGGTGCTGTCTTCAACGCTCAACAGCTCCGGCCGTCCACGCGGGTACCACCCACGCACAATCCGCCCATCGTCGGCACCGCCGGCAATGATGCAAGTCCACACGTTCATTCTAGTAGCCGCCTTGCACGCGGCCCCAGCGCGCCCGCGGTTTGCCCCGCGAGCGCTGGGTTGTATCAGCGAGCCTGTGCACATTACACCCTCACGTGTAGATCATTGTTATTTCGGCGGGAAAGGTGGTGGAATGCCCTGTTCGGGTCGATCGTCGCCCCGTCGGATGCAAGGCGTACGGAACATCATGGATATCCAGATAGAAGAAGCCGTGAAGGCCGTCTTCGACAGCCGTCGCAAGCACGACGAAGCCGTGGCGCGGATGAAGCTGGACCGTGAAACGCAGCAGGTCGCGTTTACCCGTCAGTTCCTGATGATCCGGGAGACGGTGATCCAGCCAGCCATGGAGACGTTCGCGAAGCTCCTGAGCCTGCAGGGCATGGAAAGTCGCATCACCCTCACCAGCCTCGAGGAAAAGGGCCTGCCGGTCCCGCCTGGCGTGATATTCCAGTTCCTTGTCGCTTCGCAGAAGAAGCTCACCACTCCAACGTTCCCCAGCGTGAAGTTCTTTGGCGACAACGCCAGCATGGACGTCACCCTGGTCGCTTCCACTACCGGGCCCGACAAGGCTGGCGAGAGCTTCACCAAGACATACCCGGTCGAGGCGATCACCGAGCGGGTGGTGCACGATGAGTTGGTGGCGGTGCTGGAGAAAATCTTTTAACCCGGGTGGGTGTGATCGGGTGACGCTTTACAAAAAGGTTTAAATGACCGGTGGCACAAGCCCGCGATGGCGCCGCCCGGCATCCTTTTCTCCGTTATCGACGAGGGAAGGATGCATGAACAGGTTCCTGCAAGGCATGGCAGCGGTGTCGTTGGTGCTGGCGAGCGTTCCGCAGCCGGCGGGCGCGGTGGAAGCACCCGGGTCGATTTCGGCATCGGTGCGAACCTCGATTGAAAATGACATCAGCAAGGAAATTGCCGCGGGCCGCCTTACAGGTGTGTCGCTGGCGCTGGTGAGTCATGGCAGGATCGTCTGGGAACAGGGTTTCGGCTGGGCCGACCAGCAGGCGGGCAGGAAAGTAACGGCGCATACGCCATTTTCCATCGCCTCCACCACCAAGCCGTTCACCACCACGGCGTTGATGACGCTGGTGGGGGCCGGGAAGATCAAGCTCGACCATCCGGGCAATGACTACCTGGGGAAGGTCAAAATAGTTGACGAGAACGGTCCCGCCGATGGCGTGACCGTGATGCAGATGGCAACGCACTCCGCTGGACTGGCATCGTTGTTTGCCATGTACCTCGACGGCAGCGACGACCGTCAGCCGTCTGTTGACCAGATGCTGGAAGACTACGGCCACACGGTGGCACGTCCGGGCGAGCATTACGCCTATTCCAATGTAGGCATGGGCGCACTGGCCGGTATCGTCGCCCGTCAGTCGGGCATGGAATATGGGCAGTACTTGCAAAAGGCCGTACTGGCGCCGCTTGGCCTGAACGATACCTTCTTCGACACCGACGTTTCCCGCCGATCGTCGATGGCCGTGCGCTATACGGACGATGGCAAGCCATTGCCGTTCTACCTGACCGCCACGCCGGGATCGGGCGAGGTGATGTCCAGCGCGCACGACCTTGCGCGTTTCGCGATGTTCCACCTGAAGGATCACCTGCCTGACCAGAAGGCCATCCTTACCGATGCGCAGATCGACCAGCTGCATGCACCGCACTCAAACGTGGCGCCGCCGGATTTCTTCTACGGCATGGGCTGGCAGGTGCACCAGACGGACGGCAAGACGGATGTGCTCTATCACGGCGGCGGACAGACCGGCGTGGATGCCGAGTTCGTGCTGGTGCCTGGTGCCGACGTCGCCTGCGTCGTGTTGAACAACCGCCATGCGGACGAGGACTTCATCACCGGTGTGCGTGACCGCCTGATCCAGGCGGTTGTCCCGTCATGGAAAGGCATACCGAAACAGCCGGTATCCACGCCCACGCCGTTGACGGCCGACTACCAGGGTACGTGGCGGGGGACCGTACAGGCGCAAGGCCATCGCGTGAATGCGACGCTCGTGATCGACAAGCAGGGTAAGGGTACGTTTGCCATCGAGGGGCAGCCACCCGCCCCTGTTACGGATCTGGCCGTTATTGCCGGCCGGCTTTCCGGCGATACCAGCGGTCGCACCGGTGCGCCAGAGGCCGAGCGCGCGAAGCTGACAAAGTTGAGCCTTGATCTTAAGCTGCGCGGCAATACCATCGATGGCGAGATCGATGCCTGGGACAAGACACCGGCAAGCATGACCGTGCTTCCGTTCTGGGCGAAGCTGACCCGGCAGCCATGAATGTGGCCGGCGCGCCGGAGCGTACGCAATGCTCCGGTGCGCGCTTACGCGCCCAAGCGTTCCAGCAGCGCTGAGATGACGCGCCACTGCACCAGCGTGAGTGCTCCTAGCGCCGACAGACCCCACGCAGCGATCCAGTACTTGCTTGGCATATGGGCAAGCGTGGCCTTGATGGCTGCAATATCGCTGGTGTTCCTCCGTGAGTCGCTCTCAAGTGAGAGGACGCGCGTTGAGAGATCCTTGAGGAGTTCAATGGACATGGCGCGATGATCTTCTTCAGGAGGCAAGGGTTCAATAGATGCGGCGAAATTTACGACACATCCGACGTCTGATTCGTTCACCTGGCTCGCTGACGCCAACTCGCTTTGATGGGTAGCTTCGAGCATGCACTTTCCCCGTCGGAATTCGTCGCCATGGCGAACGAAAAAATAGACCTGAAGACGCAAAAACGTAATGGTGCTTTAGGTCTTTTCTTGTAAGGGAAAGGTGCGAGCTATGTGAGCGTTAGCCGCGTCAGATCACGGCCGCTTTCATGGACCAAGCCTGGGCTTTGATGGCCGCACCACGAAGCTCGACCGCGATATCCGGGCCGCCAGGAATATAGAAGCGCCTGGTATAACTTTCGCGGCTGCCGATGATCATCTCGATCACCGACCCATCGACGAAAAGGTGCACGTCGGCCTGGTCGCCAGCTGATAGGGGAACTTGGCGGGACGCCACGGTCCGAATCTCCACGGATTCACATCGGTACGACAATAACATCCGATGGTCGGGAGTCCGAGGTACGCGATGTGAGTTCTATCCCGGTTTGATCTTTCCGCAACGGGTGGGCCACTTCGCCGATGCGTCCAGCTTCGCCAGGAAGAATTCACCTGAAGCATCGCCCCCCGCATCGCGCGAAAACACGAACCCACGACTGTCGGGCGTGATCATCGGGCCGATCTCGCTGCCGTTGACGTTGATGGAAGCACCAAGGCGCTTCGTGCGATGCCAACCTTTGGGGCCGGGCTCGACGTAGAACAGCCCTTTGTCGGTGGAGAGCACGCCCCATTGACCATCAGGCGATGTCTGCAATTCATATTCCGCATCGGCGGTATTCAATCCCGCGCCGGCATTTTCCACTTGCCATGATCCATTGACAGCCTGCCGCGTACGCCAGATATCGTCCTTGCCGAAACCTCCGGTGCGCCGCGAGCCGAAATACAGCCAGCCATCGGTGGCGGGACGCGGAAACCACTCGGTCGCATCGGAATTCACCGGTGCGGGAAGGCGTTCGGGAGCGCGCCATGCGCCGCGGCCATCGCGCTGTGCACGCCAGATGTCCAGTCCCGCGCTGGCCATGGCGCCGGTGGCGCGGGTTGAAATAAACCATAAGGTGCGGCCATCGGGCGAGAACCAGGGGTCGGCTTCGAGACCGGCTCCGGCGAACGGCATCGGTTTGGGGTCGGACCAGCGTCCGTCGTGGCAGTGGCTTGTGAGGATGCGCCAGCCCTGGAAGTTCTTGTCGCTGCGGACGAACCACAGGTCGCCAGTGGCGGGGTCAACGGCGGGGTGCGATTCCCATTGACGGCTGGAGACGCCTGGCAGCGAAACATGGTTGACGTCGACAACGTCTTTCGCGATGGCGGATTCACCAGCCAGTAGTGCTACGACAAGCAACCACCCACTACGCTTCACCGAACCGACTGCCATCGTCTTCCCCCGGATAGTGGCCTCGTGGCAAGTTTCGCCATGTGACAGGCCGATGTGAAGTATCCGGCGTCCAATGGGTTCACAATCCAGGGCTTGCGGCGGCCGTGCCGGGAGTAAAAAACATGCCCGACCTCAGGAAATTCGCGTTTGCGGTGATGGCCGTGCTGCCTTGCCTGGCGACTCCGGCACGGGCGCAGACGGCTGCGGCAGGCAGCGACACCTGCGTGGACGTCCAGGTGAATGGCCACGCGGTGTTGTCCTATGCCTGCCTCTCCCGGCAAATGCTTCCAGCGGCGGGCAGTACCTCAACATTGGCGGTGCCAGGTGGGGTGCAGGACGTATCGTCGAACCGCCGTGTTGGCCAGTACAACCAATCGGCCCTCGGCCAGCGCATGGGCGACAACCTCGGCAAATCGGTCCACCCGGCGCGGCCCCCGGCAGCATCGCCGCCGGCTCTTCCGGTGCTAAAACCAGGCGGCTGACACACGCGCGTCATGAATCGTGTCATCAAAGTGATGCCGTACTGTTATGCACGGCGCCTAAGTTAGCCGTTGGTAGGGACCAAAGACCTTTCGGGTGGACAGGAATGGCCGTAACGCGTGGCACTGTCGCGTGGTTCGGTGTCTTGGGCTGCCTCAGCTTCCAATGCCTGGGTACTGAGCAAACGCAGCTCCCCGTGGCGCCTGCAGCGAGCCACGTGACCGATGACCAGATTCGGTTCGACATCCCGGAGCAACCGCTCGTGACGGCCCTGCGCGCCTATAGCGAAGCCACGGGCCTGGCCGTGCTGATCGATGATCCATTGACCCAGGGTCGTCAGTCCCCCGGTGTGCAGGGCATGTTCGATCCAGCCGACGCGCTGCGGGAACTCCTGGCGGGTACGGGCCTGCATGCGCAGTACGCAGCGCATGGCGGTTTCACGGTGGTAACCGATGCACGGCCCGGCGCCGAGACCGCCCTCAGTTTCGCCGGGTCGCCGCCTGAAGACGATCACGGCGATATGCCTTCCTTCGTCGAGGAAAACTACGCGCGCGAGTTGCAGTCGCGGGTCACCACAGCCCTGTGCGATTCGCCGAAGACACGCCCAGGTACGTTTCGCCTGGCAATGCAGCTTTGGATCACGGACGCCGGCAGGATCGAGAAGGTGAATCCGCTGGACACGACCGGCGACGACGGCACCGACCGCGCCATCGCCTCCGCCGTGCGGGGCGTGCGCCTGTCGCCACCGCCCGCGGCGATGCCGCAGCCGGTCACCCTGCTGCTTCGGCCGCGTACACCGGGCAAGGCCGATCCCTGCGCCGGCACCAGCGCCCGCGAGCCTGCCTGACATGCAGCCGACGATGCTCAATCTCTTCATGGAGCATTACCAGTCGTTCGCTGGACGATTGCGCCGTCGCCGCCTTTCCGATGAGTTCGTCAATGACGTGATGCAGGAAACCTTCCTGCGCGTGGAGGGCATGGGTAGTTCCGAGCGGGTCGTCCACAACCCCGTGGGTTACCTGTTCCGCATGGCGCTGAACGTGGCCGCCGACCAGCGCAAGGCGGACAGCCGCCTGCTCACCGGTGGCGAGATCGAGGAACTGCTGCATATCGCCGACGACTCGCTCGATCCTGCCTGGGTATTCCGCTCGCGTCAGGAACTGGGCCAGCTTGAGACGGCCCTGATGGAACTCACCCCGCGCCAGCGCGCCATCCTGGTGGCCGCACGGGTGGAGGAAACGCCCCAAGCGGATATCGCCCGCCATTTCGGCATCTCCACGCGCATGGTGGGGAAGGAATTGAAGAAGGCACTGGAGCATTGTGGGCGGCAACTGGACCGCAAAGTGACGCAGCGGTTCGGTCCCGGCTCCGGTAAAACGTCTTGAGTGGTATGGAAGGTCAACGATTCCACAGGACAACGGACGACGAACTGCGCCAGGAAGCGCAGGCGTGGCTATTACGCCTGACCTCCGGCCACGCCACGGTGACCGATGCCCAGGCGTTCCGCGAGTGGTGCGCGCGCAGCCCGGAGCACGCCCAGGCCTTTGCGCGCGCGCGCGTGCTGTGGGAAGAGCTGGGCCGTCATGCCCGGAACATCCAGGAAAGCCCGCAGCGCAGCAGGAAGCAGCCCACGCGAGATCGTGGCGGCCCGCGCATGAGTCGCCGGGCTTTCATCGGTGGAGCCGTGGCAGCCTCCGCAGCGCTATGGTTGGCACGGGCCCCCATCGGTGCCTGGCTCGATGCCGGCGGCGCGGACCTGCGCACCGCCACCGGCGAACAGCGCCGCCTGGAAGTGGCGCGCGGCGTGGTAGTGGAAATGAACACGCAAACCGCGATCAGGTTGCTGCCCGGGGGTGGTGGCATGACCTTGCTCGAAGGCGAAGCCACCATCACCACCGGCCAGTGGCTCGCGCAGCCCTTCGCCGTCCAGGCCGGCAACGGCCGGGTGCTCGCGTCAGCGTCGAGCGAGTGCAATGTGCGCTGCCTGGATCGCGGCATCCAGGTGACGTGCCTTGAAGGCTCCACGGAACTGGCCTGTGGCGGCGTGCAAGCGACGATAAAGCCGTCGCAACAACTTGATTACGACGATCAGGGCCCCGGCGTGGCGGTGGCGGTCAACCCGGACGTGGCCATGGCATGGCGCCGCCGGTTGCTGATCTTCGACGACGAACCCCTTTCGGCCGTTATCGACGACATCAATCGTTATCGTCCGGGCAAGATCATCCTGACCAACCGCGATCTGGCGGCTCGCAAGGTGCACGCCCGTTTCTCGCTCGACCAGATGGCCGACATTGCCACGTTGATCCACGACGCCTACGGCGCTGACATCACCACGTTGCCTGGCGGAGTCATCCTCCTCGGCTAAAGGCCGTGGCAGGTGAATTTTTTATGACAACGGTTCAGTGCGGCGTGCCTGCGTCGGTCTGTTAGACGACAGCGCGTCGATGTCGGCGCGCGAACGAGTGACCACAGGGGAAACGGCGGCGTGAGCAAGCACGGGCGGCGGGTGGGCGTATGAGCGGATGTGTGCCACCGCTGCGCAGGGCAAGACTAAGGCTATGCGTGAGCATCGGCATGCTGTTGGCCGCGGCATCGGCCACACAGGCACAGCAGGCGCCCGCCGCCGCCGCGCCGGAGACGTTCGACGTCAACGAATACGTGGTGGACGGCAATACCGCGCTCCCGGCCCTGGACATCGAGACGGCCGTCTACCCGTTCCTGGGTCCTGGCCGGTCGATGGGTGACGTCAATGGCGCGCGCGATGCATTGCAGAAGGCATACCAGGACCGCGGCTATCAGTCCGTGGTGGTGGACGTGCCGCCGCAAGCGGTGAAGGGCGGCGTGATCCACCTGCAGGTGATGGAGAACACCATCGGCCGCGTGCGCGTGGAGGGTGCGCGCTACCACTCGCCGCAAGCCATTCGTGACGCGGTGCCGGCCCTGGCCGAAGGAACCTTGCCGAATTTTCATAACGCGCAGGACCAGCTGACCCAGGTCAACCGCCAGCCAGGCCAGCAGGTGGTGCCCGTGCTCAAGCCCGGCACCATGTCACAGACCATGGACGTCACGCTGAAGGTGGATGACACCCCGCCGTGGCATGGCAGCGTGGAAGTGAACAACGACCACAGCGTGAACACGCCGGAGCTTCGCACCGTAGGTACGGTGCGCGACGACAACCTGTTCCAAAAGGGCCAGTCGGCCTCGCTCACCTATATCGTAGCGCCGGCCGACCGCCATGCCGCCGAGGTGTATGCAGGTTCGTACCTGGCGCCGTTGAGCGACACATGGAGCATCCTGGGCTCGGCGTACAAATCCAACAGCAACGCGAATATCGTCGGCGGCACCACCGTGTTGGGCAAGGGCAACGCCTTCGGCTTCCAGCTGATCGCCACCTTGCCCACGCATGGCGGATTCGCACAGTCGCTGAACCTGGGCGTCACCCGCAAGCATTTTGACCAGAACATCGGCCTGAATGGCGCCGAGTCGAAATCGCCGATCACCTATATCCCCTTCACCGCGACCTATAACGGACAGGTGGCGCGGGAGAAATCCACCACCACGTTCTCCATCGGCGCCACGGCGGGCATGCGCGCTGGCGGCAGCAACTCGGCGGAGTTCGACAACCAGCGCTACCAGGCCAAGGCGGATTTCTTCTACCTGAAGGGCGACCTGGGCCACGTGTACACCTTCACCAGCGGCTTCAGCATGGCGTTGCGTGCCAGTGCGCAGGCTTCCAATACCTCGCTGGTGTCGAGTGAGCAGTTTGCCGCGGGCGGCGACAGTTCCGTGCGCGGCTACCTGGAAGCCGAGGACACCGCCGACCACGGCATGATCGGTTCGGTGGAACTGCGCACACCGTCGGTGGGGGGGCACTTGGGCAAACCGATCGACGAGCTGCGCTTCCACGCCTTCGTCGATGCCGCCCACCTGATGCTTTCCAATGCACTGCCGCAGCCGGTGGACGCGAGCGACCCGAGCCTGGGCGATACGCGCCAGACCCGCTTCAACCTGGTCAGCGCAGGGCTCGGTACGCGCTTCCAGGTGTTCAACATCATTACCGGCACGCTCGAGTTCGCCTATCCGTTCAAGGACGGCCAATCCACGCGCGCGCACGACACACGTATCCATTTCAGTCTCAGGGCGGATCTGTAGGCCGCAAGGCCGCACCGTACTTTCAGGGGAATACAAGCTATGCGATTTTTGACCTTGGCCTGCCTCATCGTCCTCGCCTGGATGCCCCAGGTGGTTCGCGCCGATACGTCCTGGTGGGATTCCGATTACGCCTATCGCAAGTCGATCACCATCGACAGCACGCCTACGGGTGGCAACCTGGCCCAGGCGACGGGACGCGTGCCCCTGCTGATCCGCCTGCACTCGGGGAATTTCCAGTTCGACGGCGTGGGTGAGGGCGGTGGCGACATCCGTTTCATCGCTGCCGACGGCAAGACGCCGCTGAACTATCAGATCGAGCGCTTCGATCCGCTGCTGGGCGTGGCGATGATCTGGGTGGATATCCCGGACATCGGCGCATCCACGCAGCAGCCGATCTGGATGTACTACGGCAACACCAAGGCGGTGGACGCGGGCAAGGGCAGCGCGGTGTTCGACGCCGACTACAGCCTGGTCTACCACTTCGACGACGCGGCTGGTGCCAGCCCGAAAGATGCCACCGCCTACGCCAACAACGCACAGCATGGTGCCGTACGCACCATCGATGGCGTGATCGGCAAGGCAGCCCACCTGGATGGCACTTCGCCGCTGGTGCTGCCAGGCAGTGCATCGCTCAATACCACCGATGGCGGTGGCTTCACCTTCAGCACCTGGCTGAAAGTGGATGCGTTGCCCACCGCACGTGAGCTGGTCTATGCACGACGCCAGGACGGCCGTGACTTGCTGGTGGGCCTGGATGCCGGCGGCCTGCCGTTCGTCGAAGTCAACGGCGTGGCCTCGCAGCCCAATGCCACCGCTGGCGCCATCAAGGCTGGGCAGTGGACGCATATCGCCGTGACTGCGGCCAACGGGAAGATCCAGCTATACGTGAATGGCGCGCCCTACGGCGATGTTGCCGCCGCGCTGCCGGCCTTCACCGCCGCCGCCACCATCGGCGCGGATGCGACCACCGATGCGGGCACCGCGGTTACGGCGCCGTTCGTGGGTGACCTGGACGAACTGCGCCTATCGCGCGTCGCCCGCTCCGCCACGGTGGTGCACCTCGATGCGTTTGCACAGGGTTCTGAAACCAAGCTGGTGCAATACGGCGAAGACGAGAAGAAATCCGGTTTTGGCTTCGGTTACTTCGGCATCATCGTCAAGTCCGTCACCGCCGATGCGTGGGTGGTGATCGGCATCCTGATGATCATGGCCGCGCTGTCGTGGGTGGTGATGTGGCGGAAGGGTCGCTATGTGTCGGCCATCAGCTCGGCCAACGATCGCTTCCTGGCGCGCTACCACGAACTTGGCAACGACCTGCTTGGCCTGTCGGGTTCGGACAGCGCCAATGCCGGTGGCCGTCGGGAGTTCGCTGGTTCCTCGCTTTACCACCTGTACGAGACGGGCGCACGCGAAGTGTGGCGTCGCCGCGACAAGAGTGGGCGGGTGGTGATCGCCTCCGAATCGATCGAGGCGATCCGCGCGGCGATGGACGCCACGCTGGTGCGCGAGAACCAGTCGCTGGCCAAGTCCATGGTGCTGCTGACCATCGCGATCTCCGGCGGCCCCTTCCTGGGCCTGCTGGGCACGGTGGTGGGCGTGATGATCACCTTCGCCGCGATTGCCGCCGCGGGCGACGTCAACGTCAACGCCATCGCTCCCGGCATCGCTGCGGCGCTGCTTGCCACGGTAGCCGGCCTGGTCGTCGCGATCCCGGCACTGTTTGGCTACAACTACCTGCTTACCCGCAACAAGAACGTCACCGCGAACATGCAGGTGTTCGTCGATGAGTTCATCACGCGCCTGGCCGAACTGCATCGCAGCATCGACCAGAAGTCCCTGGAAGGCTAAAGGAACATCCCATGCGCGCCCAGGACGACGACAAGCCGTACGACGACATCAACATCACGCCGATGCTCGACCTGGCGTACGTGCTGCTGGTGATCTTCATCATCATGACCACGGCCTCGGTGCAGGGCGTGAAGGTAAACCTGCCCAAGGCCAGCGCCTCGGTGAGCCTTTCCAAGGCGCAGACCAAGGCCATCACGGTATCGGAAACCGGTCAGATCTTCCTCGATGCCTTCCCGGTGACCCTGGACGAACTCGAGCAGCGGCTGCGCACGCAGAAGGCGGCCACGCCCGATTTCCCGGTGATCGTTAAGGGCGACGCCAACGTCCAGTACCAGAAGGTGGTGGACATCCTGGACCTGCTGCGCCGGCTGGACCTCAGCCAGGTGGGCTTGGTCACGGGCAAGCAGTCCACATGACGTCGGGTCCATCCAACTGGGTCGAGCCTTCGCCGCTCGCCAAACGCTGGCAACGCTGGCGTGGATGGATCGTGCTGCTGGTCGTTTTGCTGGTGGCGGGTTTCGCCATCTGGCAGCTCGCCGGCAGCCAGGTGGGCGTGCGCCGCTCGGCGCCGCGCATCGCCACCATCACGCCATTGCCACCGCCGCCCCCGCCGCCTAAGGAAAAGCCGCCGGAGCCTAAGAAGCAGGAAGTGCAGCAGGAAGTGCCGCGGCCGAACAGCCCGGCCAAGCCGCTGGAAGCACCCAAGCAGGCACCGGACACCGCCAAGCAGGTCACCATCAATGGTCCGGCCCAGGCCGGCAACGACGCCTTCAACATCGGCGCGGGAGAGGGCGGCGGCATGGTGGGTGCCAATGGCGGCACGGGTGTCGGCGGTGCGTCGTACGACCAGTACCTGGGTTACGCCATCCAGCAGGCCGTGCAGCGCGACGAGCGCGTCAACCGCCTTGCCTTTGAAGTGCGCGTGGACATCTGGATGGATGCCGACGGGCGGCTGACCCGCGCGCAGCTGGTCAATTCCACCGGCAGTGAAAAAACCGATGCGGCGCTGACCGATGCCTTGCGTGCGATGCCCGCGGTGGACGTGCCGCCGCCGGCCACCACGCATTTCCCCTTGCGCGTGCTGATCCGCGGCCGCCGACCCGGCTGATGACCTTCCCATGTCCATGAACAGCACACGACTTTTTAAAGTTCCGGAGAACAGCATGACCATGCACAAAGCCCTTCAGCGCTCGCTTCGGTTCGGCGTGCTGTCGGTAGCCATCGGCCTTGCGCTTGGCGCGGCCCCGGCGATGGCGCAAACCTCGCCCTCGTCCAACGCCACGATCAACCTGGTGCGCCTGCTGGTGAAGCGCGGCGTGCTGACCCAGGCCGACGCCGACGGGCTGATCGCCCAGGCCAACGCGGAGGCCGCCCAGGCAGCGCCCGCGGCCGTGCCACCGGCAGACCAGGCTGTTCCTGCCACCGGCCCCGTGCACGTGCAGTACGTACCGCAGGTGGTGCGCAACCAGATCCGCGACGAAGTGAAGCAGGAAGTGATGGCGCAGGCGCGCACCGAGCATTGGGCCCAGCCCGATGCCTTGCCCGGCTGGCTCGACCGCATCGCCTGGTCGGGCGACATGCGCTTCCGCGACCAGTTCAACTACTTCGACAAAGGCAATGCCTCACCCGTCGTCGATTTCGCGGCGCTCAACCGCAAGGGCCCGTACGACCTCAACTCGCTGGTGCCGCCGCCGCTGTTGAACACGCTGGAGAACCGTACCAACTCACTGCGCATCCGCGCACGCCTGAAGGCCGAGATTACGCTTGGCGACACGGTGACCGCAGGTATCGGCCTCGGCAGCGGCGACGACAACGACCCGGTATCGACCACCCAGACCCTGGGCGGTGGCTTCACCAAGAAGAACCTCTGGCTCGACCAGGCCTACCTGACCTGGAAGCCGGCCGACTGGTTCGCCATCACCGGCGGCCGCATGCCCAACCCGTTCATGAGCAGCAACCTGCTGTTCGCCGACGACCTGAACTTCGATGGCCTGGCCGGCAAGTTCAACGTGCCTTTCGGCGACGACTTCAGCGGCTTCGCCACCGCCGGCATGTTCCCGATCGAATACCAGGCCGATGATTTCCCGACCACGCAAAGCCCGAAGGATTCCAGTCGCGACAAGTGGCTGACGGCGGCCCAGGTGGGTTTGAAGTGGAAGATCGACGAAGACACCCAGTGGAAGACCGCACTGGCCTACTACCGCTTCAATGACCTGCGCGGGCAGCTGTCCGCCCCGTGCGCGATCTACCAGGGCGCGGATTTCTGCAGCACCGACAACACGCGCCCGGCCTATATGCAGAAGGGCAACTCGCTGTTCCTGCTGCGCGACATCATTCCCGATCCGTCTTCGCCCAGCGCCTACGCCCAGCCGCAGTTCGTGGGCCTGGTGTACGACTACCACCTGGCCGATGCCATCACCCAGCTGGACATGCACGTGGCCGGCACGCCGCTTCGCCTGGAAGGCGAGTACGTGCGCAACATGGCTTACCACCGCGCCGACGCCTTCGGCCCGAACATCGGCCTGAACCGCCTGGTGAATAACTTCGGCAGCGGCGACGTTACCGAAGATACCTACAAGAGCGGTCCGGTGGGCTGGATGGTGCGCACCACGCTGGGCCATCCGCAGCCCACCGAGGCCAACGACTGGAACGTGGTATTTGGCTACAAGTACCTGCAGCCGGACGCCGTGGTCGATGGCCTGAACGATCCGGACTTCCACCTGGGCGGCACCAATGCCAAGGGCTTCGTGCTCAGCGGCAGCTTCGGCCTGAACAAGTACACGTGGATATCGGCGCGCTACTTCAATGCCAAGCAGGTGTTCGGTCCGCCGCTGTCGATCGACGTGATCCAGCTTGAAATGAACGCGCGGTTCTAGGAGGCGATGATGAAGCTTACCCTCCCGCCGTTCGCACTCCTGCTGTTGCTTGTGATGGCCGGCAGTGCTGCCGCACAACCGGCCAGCCTTGAATCGCGCCTGCGCGACCAGCTTCGCCAGATGCAGGGGCAGTTGCAGGACCTGCAGGGCCAGCAGGCCCAGCTGCAGTCGCGTAATACGGCGCTCGAAGCCGAGCGCGACGCGGCGAAGAAGGACGCCGAAGCCGCCCGTGCGGAACTTGCCAATAGCAAGGGTCGCAGCTCCGGCGATGCGCAGGCGCTGGCCGCGGAGCGTTCCCGCCAGCAGGCGTTGCAGGCCACCGCGGATCGCTACAAGAAAGATTACGACCAGTCCGCCACGGCGGCGCGCGCCACCGAGGCAGAACGCAGCCGCCTGGCCGGCCAGCTGGAGCAGGCCACCGCGAAGCTCGATACCTGCGCGGCGAAGAACATCCAGCTGTACGACGTGGGCAAGGAGATCCTCGATGCCTACGAGCACATCGACATGAGCCAGGTGATGTCGGCCCGGCAGCCGTTTGCCGCCAGCTCGCGGGTGCGCCTTGAGAACGCGGCGCAGGCCTTCGGCGACAAGCTTTACGAACAGCGCTTCGACCCGGCCAAGCAGGCTCCGGGGCGCTAATGCATTCAGGCGCGCACCATGGAAGAACATGCACAGCAAGGGCAGCGGCGTGGGCCGCTTGCGGCCTACCGATGAGCGCGCATGACGCACTGGCCGAGGCGGTCCACCAGCTTATCGCCGAGCGGCACCAGCCCAATGCCGACGCGGTACTGGACCGTTGCTCACGCGACGTGCTGGTGGCCTTGCTTGAATCCAAGGCCCACGTGTTGACCGGCCGTGCGCGCTACGTGGTGGAAACCAAGCTCCGGCTCCGCCGGGTGGATCACCACACCGAGGAGCTGCCGCCGCTGAAGGTGCTGATGCACGTACTCAATAACTGGTGCATCGAAGGCTGGCGCGCGGCGATCCATCGGGTGCTGGCCGAGCTCGATGCCAGGGAGCTGGCGGCGCTGGCCGCGCTTCCGGGCCTGGACCCCGAGGTCGCTTCGATGTCCCGCAACCGTTTGTACCGGGAGGACTGACGGTCATGCCGCACTGTCATCCCATCGCCATAAAACGTGGCACGCCAGCGTCATTACCGTGCGCAGGGACGCGCGCGACTCTTGGTGGCAGGACCGCCGCCGGCTTTCTTATCGATCCATCCAGCGTCTGCAGGACATGCCCATGAGCGCACGTGCATCCCATCCCTCCGCCAACCGCCGCCCGGCGTTGCGCCGACGCGCGCTTGCACAGCTGATTACCCTGGCACTGGCGGCAGGCAGCATAAGCGCCCACGCCGCGGGACCGCAGGCATTCAGCACCGCATGGCTGGCGCAAAAGGGTCAGCCTGGTGCGTCCAACAATGTCACCACGCCGGGCACGGGCGGCACGAACACCGGCGGCGCGCTGACACCGGGCAATGCCTTGCTGCAGAAGAACGTGCAGCAGTCGATCACCAATCTGAACAACGCTGCCCAGGCTGTCGCGGCGCAGATTGCTGCGCAGCAGGCTGCAGCAACCCTTGCCAGCAAGGCGCCGTCGAACATTCCCAATGGCCTGGCAACGGGTGGCCTTGCACCGGCGGCGGGCATCGCCACCGATCCCACCCTGTGGCAGAACGCCAATGCGCCGACGCAGAGCGTGGCCAATGGCCAGACCACGGTGGTGGTGAAGCAGACGGCTGCGAAGGCGATCCTTAACTGGGATAGCTTCAATGTTGGGCGCGATACGACGCTTTACTTCAACCAGAGTGCGGGTAACCAGACCAGTGGTGGGAACCAGTGGATCGTGCTCAACCGTATCGCGGCGGGGGATTCGCCCAGCCAGATATTGGGGCACGTGAAGGCGGAGGGCACGGTTTATCTGCTTAACCGGAATGGGTTCCTGTTTGGTGGTGGGAGTACGGTTAATACGCACTCGTTGCTGGTGTCGTCGTTGGATTTGTTTAGTGCGGATACGGCTACTAGCAATCAGACGTTCCTCAACCAGGGCCTTGCCGCGACACCGGATGGTGCAGGCCGCATAGGCATGCTGGTTTCCAACTTCACGGACGGCCAGAAGCACGATGTGGTGATAGAAAAGGGTGCCTCGCTTAATGCGGGTGCCCAAGGTTTCGCGCTAGTGGCCGCGCCGAATGTCAGCAACGCCGGCCAGGTCGTGGCCGATGATGGGCAGGCCATCCTGGTGGCGTCGACTAATGTCGGCACCACCGGTGCGACTGGCCCACTCGATGTGTTCGCCAGTGCACTTACATCTGTCGGCTTGGATTACGCGGCCAATCGTGGCACTGCGCTGAATACGGGCCTGGTAGAGGCACGTCGTGGCAGCGTGCAAGTACTTGGCTACAACGTAGACCAGGAAGGCGTGGTACTGGCTTCCACCAGTATCAGCCACCCGGGCAGCATCGAACTGCGAGCGCAGGATTCCAAAGGCAACACTACCGCTGGCGCAAGTGCGTATCCTCGTTCGGGCAATCTGACACTCGGCAATGGATCGGTCACCACCATCCTGCCGGAAAAAGACGGCACTACCACCTCTTCCAGTCCAAACGCAGACAAGGTCTTCGTCAACGGCACGGTGACTCTCGCCGGTGGCACGGTGACTTTCGCCGGGGGCTCGCAGTTGGAGGCCCCCGCGGCAACCCTCAATGTCACCGCGATAAGGGATGCTGCTGCGGATCCTGCGTTGCTTCCGTCCACGGCAGGCCGTGTATACCTGGACGATGGCGCGGTGATCGACGTCTCGGGTCTCGCCAATGTCGTGCTGCCGATGTCGGCATTACTCGTGGACATTCCACGCATCGGCCAGAACGAACTGGCCAACTCGCCTTTGCTGCGCAACAGTTTTCTTTATACGCAAAAAGACATCCTTATCGACAGCAGCCAGTCGGGAACGCGTGCCGACGGCCTGGACTGGGTGGGCAGCCCCATCCTTAACGTGAGCGGCTATGTCGACAACGTGCCTCGCGATATTTCGCAGATGCTTACGCGAGGCGGGAATATCAGCCTAAACGGCAACGAAGTGATCGTGCGTTCCGGCGCCCAGCTGAAGCTCGACGGCGGCTACCTGGCCTACCAGGCCGGCTGGGTAGACACTCCTAACCTGCTTGGCGCTGATGGCCGGATCTACAACATCGCCACAGCCGACCCGCAGATGAACTACGTTGGGTTTGCGGGCCAATACTCGATTAATCACCCGCGTTGGGGCGTTACGCAAACATACAATTCGCCCATCCTTGCCGGTACACGTCACTGGGACGACGGCTTCATCAGCGGCAGTGCGGCGGGCAACCTGACTATCGAAGCCGACGACGCACTGGTACTCGATGGCGATATTTCCGCCATTGCCTACGTCGGTCGCAATCAGATCGTCAACGGCACGCCACCGGCTCCCGGGGCACTGGAGATTGGCGTGATGCCGGCTTCGGTGACCCGCCGGGCGGATGTCGCCGGCATTCGCTTGCAGCAGTCGTCGTTGGTACTCGACGACCTTGCGCCCGGATTCAGCGCTGATACTCCGTGGGATGTCGCGCTTACGGCGCAGGACGCCACGGCCAATGCCAGCGACAATCTCCGCAACTGGCTGATCGTTCCCACCGATGCCATCGCGCGCGCCGGATTCGGCAGCGTTTCCGTCGTCAACACGGGGCAAATCGTCGAAGCGTCGGGGACGGTGCTGGCGGTCGCGCCGGGCGGGTCGATCAACCTGCAAGGTTCGCGCATCGACGTCCTCGGTACGCTTAGCGCGCCGTCGGGTCAAATCCAGCTCACTACCACCGGGCCGAACGCAGCGGCCGGATCGACAAACACCGACCTGCAGCTGGGTGCGGACATCACCCTGGGCGATGGTGCGCTTGTCAGCACTCGCGGGCTATGGGTGAACGACAGTGGTGCCAGTCCGGATGCCCTTCAGGGCGATCACTACATCAACGGCGGTAGTGTCAGCCTGACGACCAACCAGGCCTATTCGGGTGACTCCAACAACCTCGTCGACGGCACGGGGTCGATCATTCTTCAGTTTGGTAGCACGATCGATGTTTCGAGCGGCGGTTATGTAGGAGCTGATGGGCTGGTCCGCACCAGCAACGGCGTGCCTGAAGGTAGAGGCGGCGATGTATCGCTGGTGACGTATGGCGGGAAGCAGCTTTACGGCATCGAAACAGGATCGCCTACCAGCCTTCACGGTGGCCGTATCGACATGGACGGCAGCATCCTGGGTTACGGTTTCAGCGGTGGTGGCAATTTCACCCTGCAGGCACCGTCGATCCAGATCGGCGGCGACCCCAATAACCGACTGACGCTCGATACGCTGTATCTCGACGCGGGATTCTTCGCCGGCAACGGATTCGACAACTACGCGCTGACCGCCATCGCCGACGCGACGATTGCCGCCGGTACTACCGTGCAGGTGCAACGCGACAACTTCCTTCCGGATCTCGATGCACTGCGCACGGCGCCCACCGGCACCGATCTGTATGCTGTCGATGCCGCGCATCCGGCTGGCACATACGCCACGATTGGTAGCCTGGATGCCTTCCATCGTTGGGCAACGCGCGATACGGCGTACGGAAGTGGTCCGGGGTTCAGTCTTACTACGGGCAGCTACCTTACCTGGTTCCGTATCCCCCAGAATTTGCAGGCCGGCCCTCCCATCTACGCTGGCCTTTCCGGCGCTTTGCTGATGGATGAAGGCGCTTCGATCAACGTGGATGCCGGCGGCAGCGTCAATCTCGCCAGCGTGCGTTCGGTCACGGTGCTGGGTGACATCACCGCGCATGGCGGAAACATCGACGTTTCCACCCTATCTTCAGGCCTTGTACGGCAGGCCGCTATTGGGCAGGTATGGCTCGGTTCGGATGCCTCGCTGGACGCTTCTGGTGTAACGCTGATCAATCCGCTGGCGTCGTCCGTGCGCGACTCGTCGTATGGTGCGCCATTGTTTACGCCCCGCACGGGGACCGTACTGGCGGGAGGTTCGGTATCGCTTACTGGTCAGAACGGTTACGTTCTCGCCAGTCAAGGTTCGCGTATCGACGTATCGGGTACGGCAGATCAATTCGACTTGCCCGTGGCCTCGCAGCTGTTTGCGGGCGAATCCCAAGGCTATCTGCGTTCGCCCGTATGGAGCGATGCAGGCAGCATTACGCTTGCCGCGACCACGGGACTGGATGTCGACAGTACGCTTATCGCCCATGGCGGCGCGCCGTTGGCGGAGGGTGGTTCGTTAGCTGTTGAGGCACTGCCCGCTGGCGTCCCTGGATTGCCCGGGCCCTTGGGTATTCTGGTCCGGCAATCGGGCAACACACTGGATCCCACCCTCAAGCCAGGCGATGTGGTGGAAGCCGGTGGCCCTTCGGGCATCCTGAATTTCGTGGCCGACAGCCTGCACGGTTCTGGCATAACCAGCCTCGACCTCAATAGCCAGAAAGCAATCGGCTTTGCCGGTGATGTGGATATTGATGTCGGCCGCGCCTTTACCGCCGAAGCGTTGTCGCTTGTCGCTTTGCCCGCCCAAAGCACGAGCCTGACGACGGTTGCTGGTTCCTACGCACTGGGCAACGGCACGGCACACATTCGTGCGCCGTATGCCAGTTTCACCGGCGGCACCAATGTCTCCGGTGACAGTCCCGCGGCGCGAGCTGGTGACGGGACCCTTGTCGTCGATGCCGATTTCATCGACATCGGCGACAGCCTCAATCTGCAGCAGTGGGCCAACACGACGTTTAACGCCAGCGGTGATATTCGCTTCGACAATGCTGTACCGGCCGTCAACGGAGTTATCCCGACGGGACTGCTGTTTACCACGGGCGACCTTACTTTCAAGGCTGCCCAGCTGTACCCGGCTACCAATTACCGGTTCGTGATCGATGCCAACGCGTCAGGCATTGCCGATGCCAGCGGCAATGCGCGCGAGACCACGGTAACCATCTTGCCCAATGGTGTATCCGATGCCCCCCTATCCGCCGGTGGCGCGCTGCTCGTAAGCGCGGACCATATTGAACAGGAAGGCAGCATCAAGGTGCCTGCTGGCACCCTGGTTCTTGGCGTGAAGGACCCATCCACCGATGCGGCGGCTTTCGGCCTGGACCCTTCGAAATTCCCGCTGGTTGCCACCAAGAGCGTGCATCTTGCCGACGGCAGCCTTACCTCTGTATCGCTTGACGGTGCCACTGTTCCCTTCGGAACCACTGTCGATGGTACGGAATGGCGCTACAACGTGGCGGCGGGCACCAATTCAGCGGATCTTACGGTTCCGCCTTCCGGGCAGATCACGATTGGCGGTACGGATCTCGCCCTGGACAAGGGCGCGGGCATCGACCTGTCTGGCGGCGGCAAGCTTCAGGCCCAGGAATGGGTACCCGGCACCGGCGGCACGCGTGACGTGCTTGCGCAGTACAGCACGGACTTCACGCAGGGTAATGGTTCGGGCACGGCGGTACCGCAATACGCCGATGGGCGCGCGGTCTACGCCATCGTCCCGGGTTATCACGGACCGGTAGCGGCCCATGACGCCTCGATCGAGGCGAACGGAAATACGCCGCCGCTGTTGGGGCAGGCGATCTATCTATCGGGCGTGCCGGGTTTGCCCGATGGCGTCTACACACTGTTGCCATCGGGGTACGCCACACTTCCCGGTGCGTTCCGTGTGGTGCAGGACACCGGCGCGTCCGCGGGTGTGGCCGGTCGTACGGCGATCCAGCCCGATGGCACCATTAGCGCAATGGGTTACATGGCTGATGCGCTCAGCGGCGCGCGTTCGGCACAGACCAGCACGTTCCTCCTGCAGGGCGGCCCGGTATGGCAGCAGTACTCGCAGTACACGCTTTCCGATGCCGATACCTTCTTCGACAACCTGGCCAGCAAGGCCGGTAACGTCGCGCCGCCCACGCCGCGCGATGCTGCGCGCCTGGTACTTTCCGCCGGCAAGACCCTCGACCTTGGCGCAACCCTCACGGCGCAACCTGCCGATGGTGGGCGTAGTTCCCAGGTGGACATAGCCGCCCAGGCCATCCAGGTGCTGGGCGATGGCGAGACGGCACGCGATGGTTACCTGCAGCTCTCGGCCGATGGTCTCACCCAGCTGGGTGCCGGCAGCCTGTTGCTGGGCGGTACGCGCAGCACGGCTGATGACGGCGACCACATCACCAGCGTGGCCGACAGCGTCGTGGTGTCCAACGACGCGGCCCATCCGCTGGCTGGCCAGGAAATCATGCTGGTCACGCGCGGTACTACCGATACTGGTGCGGAAGGCGTGCTGGTAGAAAGTGGCGGCGTGATCCAGGCTCGTGGCGACGGAAATGCTTCGAGTACGCATCCTCTGGTGTTCGGCAGCGATCCGTCGGTGGATGCCAATGGCGCCACCATTCCCGGCGACAGTGGGGATGGCTCGATGTTGCGTGTTTCCCAGAACGGCGCTGCCACCACAACGCGTTACCAGGTGCCGGGCATGGATGGCGTGGCAGGTACCTCGCAGGGCCGCCTGACCATCGACGCCGGTGCCAATATCGACGGTGGCAGCGCGCTTACCCTCGATGCCACTGGTGCCACGATGGTCGATCCCACGGCGACGTTCACCGCCAAGGCCATCGATGCCAACAGCAACCTGATCACCTTTGTCGGCACCGACGCGGCGACCAGCCTGGGTGGGCTCATTATCGGCCCGCAGACGCTGAATCTGTTCCGCAACGCCGACTCCGTCACCCTGCGCAGCCGCGGCGCCATCGACTTCGTCGGCAATGTGGATGTGTCGCTCGACAATTCCCTGGAATTGAGTGCACCGGTGCTTGCCAGTGATGGTGGTCAGGTGACGGTAGAGGCGGGAACCTTGCGCCTGGGCAACACGCTGGGAAGCCAGGATGGCAGGTTCGCGGTGGGCACTGGTGGCTTTACCGCACAGGCTAACGAAATCGACTTCGGCCCTGGCAACACGACGTTGCAGGGCTTCGGTAGCTTTGCAGCCACAGCCACTCAGGGGATGGTGGGGCAGGGCATGGGCGGCGTCGACTTCGGCAGCCTGGACGTGCATCTGCAGACGCCAATCCTGATGGCCGACAGCGGTTCCGATACCAGCCTGACCACTACCGGCAGCATGACCATCGCTCCGGGCGCAGGTACTGCCCTGCAACGTGATGCGATGGGTGGTGCGCTTGCACTCCAGGCGGGGAGCCTTGCCATCGGCAGCAACCTGCAGGCGGCGGCGGGCAACCTGAACCTTACGGCGACGTCGGGCAATATCGACTTGCTGGCCGGAAGTCGCGTGGACACCGCCGGTGTCAACAAGACCTTCTTCGACACGCAGACCTACGCACCGGGCGGCGCGCTGACCCTTTCGGCCAGCCATGGCAATGTGAACCTGCAGCAGGATGCATCGCTTGATTTCGCGGGAGCCGCGCAAGGTGGCGATGCCGGCAGCCTCTCGGTAACGGCCGGCGGTTCGGCGACACTCGATGGACAGATTGATGGTCACGCGGGCGATGGTTACCGTGGCGGCTATTTCAGCCTGACCTCGGGCGCAGCGGTGGATCTGGACAATATCGCTGCCCTGGCGACCAACGCTGGCCTTACGGGCATGGTGAGTGTCACCAGTGGCGCGGGCAACCTGCAGCTTTCGGCCGGCCACGACCTGGTGGCTCAGAAGGTCTATCTCACCGCCAACGGCGGGACCGTTCCCAACGCCACCGATGGCAACGTCATCATTGACGGCGCCATCGATGCATCGGCGCCGTCGGGCAGTCACATTGAGCTTTACGGCAAGAGTGGGGTGGATATCGAAGGCACGTTGCGTGCCACCAGTTCGATTGCCGCCCAGCGCGGCGGTGACGTGGTGATCGATACCGATGGCGTGTCCAACGGTTCGTTGAATGCCACCTACGGCTACGAGAACGTGGACGCCGCGGGTTCGGGCTTTATCCATCTTGGTGCGAACGCGCTGGTGGATGTTTCGGGAGGAGCCGGCGATCTCACCGACGGCGGCCATGTGAGCTTCCGCGCGCCGTTGCTGGCCGACGGTGATGTGCGCATCGCCATTGATGGCGGCGGCAAGGCCATTGCCGGTGCGCGGCAGGTGGACATCGAGCCGTTTGCGGTGTGGAGCACCAAGGATGCGTACGATGCCACCAATCCAGCCAGTGCCGGCAAGCATTTTGATGGCGTGATCGATCCTTCGGGCTGGTATGCCGCGGGTGGAACCGGCGCGCCGGCACTGGTCGCTGGTAAGTGGGTGGATGCATCGGGCACCGTACTGGACGCGCCATCGGACGACGCACAGCTGAAGCAGTACCTCACCAACGACTACTTCATACCTGATACTGCTAACGCCGATCACCAAACGTTCTATGGCTACATCGGTGGCGATGCCAGCCAGGGCCCTGGCACCTTGATGGGGTTCGTGGAACAACCGGGCTTTAGTTTCGGCGACCGCTTTAGCGGCATCGCCAATGCGGCTGTGCGTCCGGGTATCGAGCTGCGTAATCCGCTCGACGGTAATAACGGCGGCACCATCTCGGTGCTGACCAACTGGAACCTAGGTGCAGGAGTTACCGGTACAGACGGCACGATTACTCTGGCCTATCGCTACCAGGGCCAGGCGCCCATCCTGACTGTGCGCGCTGCCAATGAACTGGATATCCAGGCCAGCATAACCGACGGCTTCTACCAGCAGAACGACGGCGCCGTGCTTGCTGATCCGGCGGTACCGCCCCCGGTAAATGACAATGGCTATTCCGACGCTGTTGCCGCTTACCAGGACACGCAGCAATACCTGGATGCCAACGGCATCTGGAACGGCACGATCAATCTGAAGAACGGCACCGTGGCCAATGGCATGACGCCGGGTGGTCCGACCATCGATATCACCAGCGATCCTTACTACCAGCCGCTGCAGGCGCCCTTGCAGAGCCAGAGCGCCAACTACTACACCAACTATGAAGGATATATCGGTGAGTACGGCGACGGCACCAACCAGAAGTGGGCGGCCCAGTTCAACGCCACCAATAGCATCAGCAGCCGTCGCTTCCTCGCCTACAACCCCACCACGTTGCTCGCACCGCAGCCGGCTGCGTACGGCAGCTATGCCGACTACGTAACGGCTTACCAGAGCTGGTTGACGGCCAACTTTGCCGTATCGCCGGTGGCCAAGCGCGCCAGCACGCCATCACCCTTGCTGCTGCCGATCGACAGCGACTACGGCCTCTACACGGCGGACTACTCGCAGTACATCACCGGTCATTCTGCCTACTACACCTATGTGGCGACCAGGGTGGGCTCAACCGGGGCGGGTAGCCAGCTCTTCTATGCGCCGTTCGCCCCGAAGGCCAATCCGGTCAACGACAACCCGGCCTATGATGCGGCGCTTGCCGCCTACCAGAACACGCAGCAATACCTGGACGACAACGGCATCTGGAACGGCACGATCAACCTGAAGAACGGTACCGTGGCCAACGGCATGACGCCGGGTGGCCCAACCATCGATATCACCAGTGATCCTTACTACCAGCCGCTGCAGGCACCCTTGCAGGACCAGAGCGCCAACTACTACACCAACTACGAGGGTTATATCGGGGAGTACGGCGACGGCACCAACCAGAAGTGGGCGGCTCAGTTCAACGCCACCAATAGCATCAGCAGTCGCCGCTTCCTCGCCTACAACCCCACCACGTTGATCGCACCGCAGCCGGGCGCGTACGGGAGCTATGCCGATTACGTCACGGCCTACCAGGCCTGGCTGACGGGCAACTTTGCCGTGTCGCCCGTAGCCAAGCGCGCCAGCACGCCTTCGCCCCTACTGCTGCCGATCGACAGCGACTACGGCCTCTACACGGCGGACTACTCGCAGTACATCACCGGTCATGCTGCCTACTACACCTATGTGGCGACCAGGGTGGGCTCAACCGGGGCGGGCAGCCAACTCTTCTATGCGCCGTTCGCCCCCAAATCCGACGCCTCCTCAACGGGCGGCGGCGGTACTGGCGGAACGGTCCCTGTTCCTGCCAGCGTGGCTGATAACAGCCCATCCAACATGCCTCGCCTGGGCAGTCCGGCATCGCTGGCGTCGGCGACACTGATGGACGGACCCAGCAGTTCGTACCGGCTGGTTGCCGGTGCAGACCTGGATGCCGTTAACCCGCTTGCCATTGCCTCCGATGGCGTCGGTAACGTTACGCTGGACGGACACTTCGCCGTCGTCGATTCGCTAACCGACCCCAATGTTGTCACGCAAGGGAGCCCCTACTCGGGTAAGACGCTGGTATTTCCGACCACCGTGAGAACAGGTACCGGATCCATCGACGTCGCCGCCGGCAACGATATCCAGTGGCTGGACCAGACGGCACCAGCCGATATCTATACGGCAGGCACGCCAGTGGCAGGCACTTCCGCGGGAACGGGAGTGAGCGTACTGCGCCCGTCTGAGCTGGACCCGGCAAGCGTCAACGTTCCGGATATGTTGGTGACCGGCCTGGTCAACCCCGACCACGCCGGCGATATCTCCCTGGTGGCTGGCGGTGACATCAATAGCATCGCCAATGCCGTCGATACCGACGGAAGCATCACCAAGGGAACGAAGGGAAGCAGCATCGAGCAGTTCTGGTGGCCTTGGATGCAGACGGGCAATGCCGCCGACGGAAGTAGTTCGTCGATCAACTTCGGCAACTTTGCGCAGGGTGTCATGAGCGTAGGGGGCAATGTCAGCGTCGATGCCGGTGGCGACATTCGTCAGCTTGCGGTGTCTTTGACGACCACCTGGATCGCCAATGCCGATCGCACGGCGATCACCACGATAGGGCGCGGCAACCTCCAGGTGCATGCCGGTGGCGACATCTTGAGCGGCAACTATTTTGTATCGAAAGGTACTGCGGATATCGAAGCGGGTGGGCAGATCGCCGCCGACTACAACTTCACCGCCAACTTTGGTCCAGGGGGAAGCTCACTGACGACGCCGGTTTCTACCATCCTTGGCGTGCAGGATGGGCAGGTGGATGTGCGCGCTCGACTGGGCGCAGACCTCGGTGGTGTGTTCAATCCTTCTTACTATACCCAGCCGGATTTCCTGTTCCTGCTGCCTGCGACGCACGTCGACACGCAGGCTTTGGGTGGTGATTCCTCGTTAGTGGTAACCAGTACCGGAGGGAATGTAGCGCTAGGAAGCACATCCATTCCCGGAGCTCTGTTCAGCCTTGGAGCGAACCTGAGCGGCATTACCAGCCCCGTGCTTCCGTCAACCGTTGAACTTAGCGCCCTGTCGGGCGACATCAATATCTTGAGCGCTGGTGAACTTTATCCCTCCGCCACCGGCAACCTGCAGTTGCTTGCCGATGGCTCGATCCAGTTTTCAAGGCAAACGGTCTTCGACCGGTCGCAACCTCAATCCACGTCATTTGGCTTGATCGATACTCCGTCTGGGGAAATGCCATCGCCGCTGTCGACGAGCCAGCTTAGTTCCTACATCTCGACGGCAGTGTCATCGGCGGGGCAAACGCCACCGCTAGCCCGGACGGACGACACTCCCGTTCGTATCTATGCCTTGAACGGCGATATCGTTGATGGCATCACTGCCCCGAATGGATTCAATTTCGTCTCGTTGGTGCTCTATCCCGCCAAGCAGGCGCTGGTGTACGCCGGGCGGGACATTGCCAACCTCTCGTTTGTTGGCCAGCATCTGCACGATGCCGACGTCACGCGGATTGCGGCGGGCCGGGACATCTACGATACCGCTCTGACTGCTGCGCCATGGGATCTCTTTATCCCTGATGGTTACGAGCTTGTGCCGTCGTTGTTGCTTGGCGGCCCGGGTAATTTCCTTGTGGAGGCCGGTCGTAACATCGGGCCGCTTTCCAACGAGACTGAAATCACCAGTAGCTCAGTAAATATGGCGGGGAGCCTTACCGGCATACAGGCGATCGGCAATCTGTACCAGGCGGCGCTTCCGCACGAAAGTGCTGATGTCAATGTCGCCTTCGGCGTTGGACCCGGCGTGGCCACGCAGGATTTCATTTCCCGCTATGTGGATAACGCCAACCAGGCCGACGGCTTCGGTGATGCCACGGCGGATCTTGTCGCTTTCATGGAGCAGCGTGTCGCGGGGCAGGTGGTGGATACCGGCCTGGTGGCAGACAAGAAGCAGGTAATCCTGTCGCCTGACCAGGCCCGGGCGCTCTTCGATACACAGCCGGAATACGTACAAAGGCTGTTCGCCGAGAAAGAGCTGTTCAAGTTCCTGGCTATCGTTGGCGGCGATTACAACAATGCTTCCAGCCCGTTCTTCAATAAATACCAGCGCGGTTACGCCGCGATCGATACCTTGTTCCCTGCCTCGTATGGCTACACGGCCAACGGTGCGGGCCAGGGTGGCCTTAACGGCGCAGCCCAGACGATCGATACCGGCGATCTGGATATCCGCGGCTCCACGATTCAAACCCAGCAGGGTGGTGATGTCACCGTTATAGGCCCAGGCGGGCAGGCCCTGCTTGGCAGTACGTCGGCGCCATCGCAGATCGTCGATGCAGGGGGCAACGTGCTTGCCGGGCCGAACACCATGGGTGTGCTTACGCTGGAGCAGGGCAACATCAACATGTTCACCGATCGCAGCGTGCTGCTGGCGCAGAGCCGCATTTTCACCGAGCAGGGTGGCGATCTGGTGATGTGGAGTTCCAACGGCGACATCAACGCCGGCCAGGGCGCGAAGACGTCGTCTGAGATACCGCCGCCCATCTACCAGTGCACTCTGGAGGCCTGGTGCCGGATCGACGCGCGCGGTGAAGTAAGTGGTGCTGGCATCGCCACGTTACAGACGGTCGCTGGTGGTCCCGAGGGGGACGTGTTCCTGATCGCCCCGCGAGGCACCGTCGATGCCGGTGACGCGGGTATCCGCGTCGCAGGCAACCTGGTGATTGCCGCGGCTCGCGTGGCGAATGCGGACAACATCCAGGTGAAGGGAAACTCGATCGGTGTGCCGGTGACCGCGCAGGTAAATGTAGGGGCGCTCAATGCCGCCAATGCAGCAGCCAGTGCGGCGTCCAAGGTGGCCGAGGACGTTGCGCGCAAGCAGCAGGACGACGCTCGCGATCGCATGCCGTCGATCATCTCCGTGCAGGTGCTTAGCCAAGGCAACAATGGCGCGAGCATCGACGGGGGTAGCGACAAGCATGCCTACGATCCGGACAGCCCCGTACAAGTGATTGGCGCAGGGCGGCTTAGTGCACGCAGGCAGTTGTCCTTGACGCAGGCCGAACGTAGCCGCCTGGCCGAATGATCACTGATAGCGCACACCCTTTCATAAACTACTCGAACTAAATCGCAATTATTTAATTATCAGATTATGCATATTTGACGGCAAAGCTTACCTTTGTGCAGAAATTGTGTAGGTGCCGAAATTGTGTAGGTGCTTAATTACAAGGTAAATTTCTCTAACGTGAATTCAGTGAAGGGGTTGGCGAATTAGTAGTGAAGTTAATCATTGTCACTGCATCAACATAATATCGGACACTCCATGGTAATTGGCTGGTTATCCGCGACGCGCATAGTCATCGAGCCTTCAATTCGGGAGGCTTTTATGCAAGGGGATACACCATGATCAATGGACTTTCCATTGGGGATACCCGCATGAAGTTGCTCGCGGGTGCGTTGCTGTTCGGTTTTGCCTCGCTCGCCAGCGCACAGAACTCCATCATCGTTGGCGGCGGCGCCACGCTGCCGGCCGCTGGTTATGGCGGTGACACCTCCACCCGCCTGCAGGGACCGCTGCGCGCCGACACCACCGGTGACGGCACGCTGCTGGGCGAGTACGCCAAGACCCAGAGCTCGCCGTCCAACCTGCGCGTTTCCTACTGCCAGACCGGCAGTGGCGGCGGCAAGAACATCCTCGCCGGCAATCAGCTCACGGCATTTGCCGTAAACGCCAACTGCGTCGCTTCGCCCAACCCGATCGGCTTCGGTGCCACCTCGCTGGGCGAAACGCTGGCCCAGCCGCATTTCGTGGGTTCCGACTCGCCGCTCAACAGCACGGACCTGTCGAACTACGCCGCTGGCCATACCGGCATCACCGGCGCTCAGCCGGTGCAGATCCCGTCGGTTTCGGGCGCCATTGCCATTGCGTTCAACAAGCTCGATACCTCGGGTAACCCGGTTGGCTCCCTGGCTCTGAACGAGACCCAGGTGTGCAAGATCTTCTCCGGCGCCATCAAGACCTGGCAGGATCCGGCTCTCGCTTCGGCGCTGCCGTCGGGCGTCTCGGTGACGGGCCCGATCACGATCGTCTATCGTTCGGATGGTAGCGGCACCACCTTCAACTTCACCAACCATCTGTCGAAGGCTTGCGGTGCCACCGCTGCTCCGCCTACCGGCACTGGCGGCAACGGCGTGGCCACCAAGTTCAAGACGGATCAGACGTTCACCGTTGCGACGGGTGCTGGTTCCGCTCCGACTTACTTCAACTCCTACTCCGCCACGCTTCCCGAGTCGGGCAACCCGGCCGTTGTCAACGGGATCTCGATCACCGATGGCAGCATCGGCTACGCTGAAGCGGCCAACGTTGCTGCAGGCTTCCTGACCTTCGCTACGGTGAATGGTTTCGATCCGAGCAACTACGGCGCTACCACTCTGCCGGTGAGCGTGAACTTCGACGAGATCATCACTGGTGTCGACGCCAACGGCCGTCCCACGCTCGGTGCTTCGGGCCTGACCACCCAGTGCATTGGCCTGGTCAATCCGGAAGACTACGCGACCTCGACCACCAACTATCCGATCGTCGCAGTGTCCTACCTGCTGGGCAACGCCAAGTCCAACGGCCTGGATGTTGGCCAAGTGCGTGGCGTGCTGTTCTCGCCGTACAACTCGACCGTGAAGGCTCAGGTGAACACCATCGGTGTCGCCGGTGCGGGTCTTTCCTGGCTGAGCATCAACGGTGCAACGTCGGCCCAGATCCAGACCAAGATCAACGGTTGCGTCAACTAAGCAGCAAAGCAGTTTGAAATTGTTGGGATAAGGTAAGCGCGACATTGGTCGCGCAGAGGAGGGTCGCCCCCGGCCCTCCTCTTTTCCTATTGATAACAGGGCGAATGGCCGCGTACGCTCAGCGACCCCAGTCGGTGGAGAAGCTTATGCAGCTCACGGTACACGACACCTTCGGCCGGCTTCATTCCATTTTAACGACCGACGCCGATACCCCGCACCCACGCTGGTTCCTGCAGGACGGAAATCGCGAATTGGTGCGCCTGGGCGACGACATGTTCATGGTCATCGACCAGCCCAATGCCGCGCCGCTTCGCGTTGTCCATGAGCACGGATAACCGGGTTTCGATCTAAGCACCAAACACCTCGGCTAAACGGCCAATGCCCCGCGCGTCGCCCGGGTGATACGTTGCCGTGGCTGGGACTCGGAGAAAGAGGTGGAACTGGCACCTTGGGGGACCTGAGCTATCTGGGCGATCTCGGCCGCGGTTATAGCTAGTCGGGGATGGTCTATGAAAAAGTTACTCTTCAGCGGGATGCTTTTGGCATGCCTACTGCCCTGTGTTGCCATGGCGCAAAGTCCATTCGACGGTACGTGGAAGATCGACGTCGACAAGGTGAAGGCCTCCACCAAGCCGATGGTCATCACGCTCAAGGATGGCCAGTACACATGCGATTGCTCACCGCCGATCAAGGTTGCGGCGGACGGTATGGATCATCCGGTGACCGGACATCCGCGCATCGAGACGATGTCGGTAAAGGTGGTCGACGACCACACGGTGGTCGAGACTGGAAAGAAGGACGGCAAGACGGTTTATACCGAAACCACCACCATAGCGGCGGATGGCAAGACAGCAACGTTTGACGCTATTTCCTACCGCCCCGGCACCGCCGACGCCAGCGTCAAGGGCACGATGACACGTGTCGCTGCCCCGCCCCCGGGATCGCATGCCATGGCGGGCTCCTGGCGCACATCGAGCTATCAGGATGCCTCGGAAAACATGCTCACCTACACCTACAAGATCGATGGCGACACCGTCAGCATGAATACCCCGCGCGGTGAATCGTATACAGCGAAGTTGGACGGCAAGCCGGCACCCTATAAGGGCGACCCAGGCACCGACATGGTCACCGTGAAGATGGTGGGCAAGGTGTTGCAGGAGACCACGATGATGAGCGGCAAGGAAACCGCCGTGTCGAAGATGACGGTATCGGCTGATGGAAAGACCATGACCACGGTCGTGACGGACAAGCCGAGCAATCGTGAAACAACCCTGGTCAATAGGGTGATTGAGTGGTCGTTGAGAAAACCCGGCATCGCGCCGGGCTTTCGCGAGTGCGTCGTCGCGATCAGCCGGCGTGCTGGGCCAGGATGGCGTCAAGCAACCCGGGGAAACGCGCATTCAATTCAGCACGCCGAAGCGTGTTTTGATGCACCGTGCCGGCCCCACGCGTATGCACCAGGCCCGCGTCTCGCAGGATCCGGAAGTGGTGGGACATGCTCGATTTCGGCCGACCACCATCCAGCTCGCCGCAGGTAGCTTCGGTGACGCGGTCCAGGTGCCGGACGATTTCCAGGCGGATCGGGTCGCTCAGGGCCTGGAATATCCGTTCCAGGGCGAACTGGTCGGCGGTGGGGTGCTTGTACGGGCGCATGGGGTGAATTCTAGGGCATTTGACCTTATCTCGATAGTTCGAATATTATCGAACTTAAGAATTACCCTCAAGGAATCGTCCCCATGGCTTCCCTGTTCGACCCGTTCAAACTCAAGGGCGTGACCCTGCGCAACCGTATCGCCGTGCCGCCGATGTGCCAGTACACCGCCGAAGAGGGCGTGATCAACGACTGGCACCGGGTGCACCTTGCCGGCATCGCGCGCGGTGGCGCGGGATTGCTGATCGTGGAAGCCACGGCGGTGTCGCCCGAAGGCAGGATCACCCCGGGCTGCGCGGGTCTTTGGAACGACGCCCAGGCGGCAGCGTTCGTGCCGGTGGTGCAGGCGATCAAGGCAGCCGGCGCCGTCCCGGGCATCCAGCTTGCCCATGCCGGCCGCAAGGCCAGTGCGAACCGCCCATGGGAAGGCGACGACCACATTGCCGCAGACGACCCGCGCGGCTGGCAGACGATCGCGCCATCGGCGGTCGCCTATGGCGGTGGCTTGTCCAAGCTGCCGCAAGCCATGACCAGGCAGGACATTATCCGGGTGCAGGCGGATTTCGTCGCCGCAGCCAAGCGCGCGCTGGAAGCCGGCTTCGAGTGGCTGGAATTGCACTTCGCCCATGGATACCTGGGCCAGAGCTTCTTCTCCAAGCATTCCAACCATCGCGACGACCTCTACGGCGGCAGCCTGGAGAATCGCAGCCGCTTCCTGCTTGAAACCGTGGCCGCCGTTCGCGAAGTGTGGCCGGAGCATCTTCCGCTTACTGCTCGCTTCGGTGTTATCGAGTACGACGGGCGTGACGAGGAAACCCTCGCCGAGTCCATCGAGCTTGCCAAGGGATTCAAGCAGCGCGGCCTGGATATGCTTGGCGTAAGCGTCGGCTTCTCCACGCCATCGGCCAATATTCCCTGGGGTCCCGCCTTCCTGGGTCCGATCGCCGAACGTGTGCGCAACGAGTCGGGGCTTCCCGTGTCATCGGCTTGGGGTTTCGGTACGCCCGAGCTTGCACAGCGAGCGGTGCAGGCAGGGCAGCTTGATCTGGTGATGGTGGGCCGAGGCCATCTGGCCGATCCGCACTGGCCGTACCAAGCAGCACGGGCGTTGGGCGTGGAGCGTCCGTCGTGGACGTTGCCGGCACCGTATGCGCATTGGCTGGAACGTTACGCGGCTTGAATTGCCATACCTATCTGGCCCGTTTGGCATGCTGTCGCGGGAAATGAGGCTGAACTAGACTCCAGCGGAACTCGCAAGACAACGCGATGCCCACTGGAGTGACGAAGTCCCCATGTCAGCCGATACATTGCTTTCCGTGCTGAGAACCCTTGAATGCGAACTGCATGAGCCGAAAGCCAGGCGCGATGAAAAGCGTCTGGCTGAGCTTTTGGATCCAGGGTTCCGGGAATTTGGCCGTTCTGGCGCGGCCTACGAGCGAGCGGACATCTTCGAATTGCTCTCCAACGAAGTTCCGCCGGCCAAGGTGCACGCCCAGGGCTTTACGGCATTCGAGCTCGCGCCTTCCGTGGTGCTGCTCACCTATCAGTCCGCGCACGTTTCCAATTCTGGGACGGTGGAGCGTCATACCAACCGCTCGTCGATCTGGAGATTTGGGGATTCCCGTTGGCAGATGGTGTTTCACCAGGGGACGCCATGCGGGGCCTTCGAGTTGGAGGAGATCTAGTGCGGAACCATCCATAGTCCTTTGGTCGGCCAGGAACATATTCCGGGATGGAATTAGCCCTCATAGAGCTGTTGCGCAAAAGACGGTCGCGCCTGATGAAGGCATACGTCGTTCACGTCGTCTGGTTCTTGTTGATGTGCGCATTGGGCGCCGCGGACGTGGGGCGGACTGGAGTCCTGACGGCGTTGTTGTTCACGCTGATCACCGTGCCCCCGGTCCTGCTCTACACCTTGCTGGTGCACAACACCTGCCGCGCCATCGACCCGCGGTCGCGAACCGCCGGCATTCTCCTGATTGTCCTGTTCACCATCTTCCTGACCCCGTTCGAATCAGGGCTGATTCTTCCTGCAAGGAATTTGCTGATATCCCGGCGTATGCTTCGCGAATGGGATAGAGGTCGGGAGGTTCCATGTCAGGCCAGTTAGGAGAAGGCCCATGCTTGTCGAATCCTGCATGCCCGTCGTTCCGAGCGTCGATCTGGAACGAAGCCTCCGGTTCTGGGTGGAGGGTTTGGGTCTGACGGCGGATCGCCATATGTGGCAGGACGGCCGTCTCGTTGGATGCATGGTCCACAACGAGCAGCTGTACTTTTGGCTGAATCAGCGCGCAGGTTCCCCTGCCAAGCCCGATAACTACGAAGGCCTCAGGTTGTACTGGGCGCCGAGCGACATTGATGTGCTCAGGGAGCGCTTGTTGCAGCTTGGATATCCCGTCTCTGAAATCGTGGAGCGGGACTATGGGAAAACCGAGTTCTTCGTGACGGATGACGACGGTTATTCGCATTGCTTTGGCGTCGCCAGCAACTGATTCGTCGTCGCGGTTGACGATCACGGGGTCAGAGTAATCACTCTGACCCCGTTCTCATTTCCGTCGCCAGAAGATTGAGCAAGCTGCGATAGAAAGCGTTGGTGAACTTTGAGACGCTTACTATCGACTGCCAGCGTTGCGGACGGCACCATTGCAGGGTTACCTCGGTCGAGGTAACCGGGTCTCAAAACCCGTTTTGCTCTACGACGGACGCCGCGAGCGACTCGCGGCGTCCGTGCGTCGCCTACGGCGGCGTGCCGGTGCGGGCTTTGCCCGAGCCGTTTCGTTGAGCGCGGTTTTTTGAGCCCGGCACGCCGCCACCTCCCACGTGGGAGGTGGCCACGCCCCCGGAGCATCGATGCCAATCACGGACGAAAAAGAATTCCACACCCTTGTCGGCGAAATCATGGTGTGGTCCGCACGCGTGGAATCCTGCCTTGAAGCCTGCATCGCCGCCTGCCTTCCCGGCGGCACGGCCGAATTCTCGCAGCCAGTACTAAGGCGGCTGAACTTCACCAACCAGTTGGCGACCCTGCGTGAAGTATCACTGCTTCTTTACGACCGGCACGACCCCACCCTGGTGGAATTCCGTCGCTGGCTGCGCCGCCTGGGCCGAATTCGGGTCCGCAGGAACGACCTGGTTCACCACGTTCTTCGGGTAGAGCGATCGCCCGAGAAGTTCGGGCGATGGAAGTCGGAAGTGGCGCTCATGCGCGAAGCGTGCGTCGAGGCGCCAGAGTGGGTTGACGTGTTCGAGGCACGAATGGCGACTACGCGTGATGACGTGTAGTCGTCACCGATCCGCCGATAGTTCGAGACTAGATCACTGTGACTTACGCGAGTTGGACGGTTTGGATTTTGCTTCTTCCTCTAGGTCAGCCGCCCAACGAGCTCGTGACTTGGCAACTACGTCGGCGTGCGAGATCTGGGACCGAGCGTCGGAATTTGCTTCCTCGATGTCGGCATTCCATTGAGCGCGGAACGCTTCCGAACGATCTTCATTACGTCGAGTTTCTACAGCCGCATTCTCCGCGGTGTCTACATTCAGATTGAACAGCGGGACATCCTTTTCACTTGAGTATTTCAACAGCGCTTCTACCTTTGAGAATCAAGTTCGGCGCGCATGGTATCACTCAGCCAGGAAACAAATAGGCGCGCAATCTCTGGAATATAGGCCGCTGATGGATACACAGCATGCACTTCAAGCGGCGGGTAACGAAAGCTGGGCAATACCGGAACCAATGAACCTCGGGCCAGTGCCTCTCGCACCAGCGGGCCTTGCACGCCACCAATGCCCACGCCTGCCTCGATGGCCTGGATCAGCACAAAGGTATTGTTGGCCGCAAAGCAGGTCGGGACTCGTACGGTGACTGGCCCGCTCTTTCCATGAAGCGTGATGTCATCGCCATTGGCCAGCCAGCTGAAACGCACGTGTGAATGCGTGGCAAGGCTCTCCGGCGTTTCAGGTAATCCGTGCTTCTGCGCATAGGCAGGTGAAGCGACCAATATGCGATCGAGAGTACCCAGGTGTTTCGCCACCAGCATCGAGGGGGCGAGCGGTCCCAGCCGAATGGCTACGTCCACGCCTTCGCCCACGAGATCGGCGATGCGATCATCCAGAAGAACCTCCACGCGTACGCCTGGGTGACGCAGCTGGAAGTCGATCGCCACGCCGGCCACGACATAGCGCCCGAGACCAGTGGGTGCCTGCACGCGGAGCGACCCTTTCAACCCGCCGCCCACGTTTGTTTTAAGCCCGGCCTCGGACGCATCCACCAGCGCCAGGATGTTCTTCGCCTGTCGGTAGTAATCCTCGCCGGCGGCCGTCGCGGTGACCCGTCGCGTGGTCCGGTGAAGCAGGCGGGTACCGAGGTGCTTTTCCAACGCAGCCATCTGCTGGCTCACCGCGGGCTGGCTCAAGCCCAGGTCCCGAGCCGCCGCCGATAGCGAGCCAAGCTCCACGACGCGCACGAAGGTTTGCAGGGCGGCAAGGCGGTCCATGGTGGATCCTTGATCATAAGCATTACTTATTAATGTAATCGATAATTCCCTACTTCTGCCTCGTAAGTCGAATAAGCACTATAGGTCCATCCATGACGAGGACGGTGCGATGGCAGGACAGAAGGTAGCTTTGGTGGCGGGCGCGAACGGCGTGGTCGGGCGGCGACTGGTCGAGGAATTGGCCACGCTCGACGACTGGCGTGTGATTGGCGTGGGCCGGCGCGCGAATGCGTCGATTCCTGGCGTACAGATGCTCGGCGTGGATCTACTCGACCCCGCTGACGTGGCTCGGATGCTCGGCCCGCGTCTTGGGGTGACGCATCTTTTCCATGCGGCCTATCAGGACCGTCCCACCTGGGCGGAGCTGGTACCACCGAACGTGGCCATGCTGGACAACGTGCTTAACGCAGTCACCGGTCCCGCCTTGCGCCATGTGAGCCTGATGCAGGGCTACAAGGTGTACGGCGGGCACCTGGGTGCGTTCAAGACACCCGCCCGCGAAACCGATCCGTACTTCATGCCGCCGGAATTCATGGTGGACCAGCAGCGCCTGCTGGAGGCCAGGCAGCAAGGGCAGCCATGGTCGTGGTCCGCGATGCGTCCAGCGGTGGTCGGCGGCACGGCCCTGGGCAATCCGTTGAACCTGGTGGTGGCCATCGCGGTGTATGCGAGCCTGTCGAAGGAAGCGGGGCTACCGCTGCGGTTCCCGGGCAAGCCCGGTGCCTACGACAAGATCGTGGAGATGACCGATGCCGGCCTGCTGGCCCGGGCCACGATCTGGGCCGCCACCAACCTGGGTTCGGCGAACCAGGCGTACAACATCAACAACGGCGATGTCTTCCGCTGGAGCGAGATGTGGCCATCGATCGCCCGTTACTTCGAGATGGAAGTAGCGCCGCCGTTGCCGTTACAACTGACTACGGTGATGGCTGACAAGGAAGGCGCTTGGCGGGCGATGCAGGAGCGGCACGGCCTGGCGCGCATACCGTACAAGGATGTCTCGTCCTGGGCGTTCGCCGATTTTGTCTGGTCGTGGGATTACGACATGTTCGCCGACGGCAGCAAAGCCAGGCGACATGGTTTTGTCGAGCATGTGCAGACATCCGCCATGCTGTTCGCCCAGTTCGACCAGCTGCGGGCTGCGGGGGTTATTCCGAGGGCGCCTATGCAGGCCGGCCTGGGTTAATCAGTCGCCTTTCGGGTGGGTAGGGAAAATCAATTCGCAAGAAGGTAGGATCTGCGCATGATCAAGCGGCGCAAACGGGGAAGGCCGGCTCATGAGGATGTGCTTACGCCCGCGGAGTGGCGCGTAACGCATGCGATTCAGCATGGCTTGTCGAATCGCCAAGTGGCTGAGCGCAAGGGCGTTAGCCGTGATGGAGTGAAGTATCACGTAGCAAATGTGCTGGCGAAGTTGAATTTGCCACATCGCAAGGCACTTCAACAGTGGTTTGGCGTGCCAAGGCATAGTGCGCTGAATCGTGGAGATATGACGACCATGGATACTTCGAAGTTCGGCGCTATTGGCCAGATAGCCAGGCATGTCGGCGATATTCATCAGGCCGTTCACTGGTATGGCAACGTGCTCGGATTGCCGCATCTGTACACCTTCGGCAACATGGCCTTCTTCGATTGCAACGGTACGCGTCTTCTGCTGAAGCAAGAAACGCAACCGCCCGGCGCGGACTCGATCATCTATTTTCGCGTCAGCGATATCGCCCAGGCTTATGAAGAACTAAAGGCCAAAGGTGTCGAGTTCATCAATGCACCGCACATGATCCACAAGCATGGCGACGGTACCGAGGAATGGATGGGCTTCTTTAATGATCCGGATGGCCGGCCATTGGCCATCATGTCCCAAGTGGCGCCTTAGCCGATATCAAGCGCGGCCCGTTAATACAGATGGGTCCCGCTACCGACCTTCTTCAGCCACCATAGGGCGCGTCGTACTATTGCGACCGCTTGATCCGGGCTCCATACGAAAGTCGCCACGCTTCGCGGTGGCATTTTGTATTCGAAACGAGTCTTGCCCTCAGCTACAGAAACGTGGCGTACATTTTCATCGCTGTTCACCATCACCAGCACGATCGACCCGTCCGACGCATTCTGGAATGCCACGTTATCCAGGCCTTTGTCGGTGGCCGTGGAATTCACCCGGACGGCGCCGGGAAGCACGAAGCGACTGAAGTGTCCAATGGCGTAGTACTCGTCGTTGCGGCTCACCGCTCCTGTGTCGGAATCGATCGTGACGACGCCCTTGCACAGGGCGCAGCCGCCAAAATGCGGGCCGTAATTCTCGTCGAGCGCCAGGTTCCAGTACACGACGGCGCGAGCCCACTGCCTGATTCCCGCGATCAGGAGGTCCCTGGAAAACCAGATCAGTTCGCCATTGATGCCCGAGGCCCAGTCGCCGCCGGAGCACTCGGTGATGTAGACGTCCTTGTCGGGAAACTGGCGATGCACGGTGCCCTGCGCATGAGGGCTGCCTTCATAGCAATGCCAGGCCACGCCATCGATATAGCGCGCGGCATCAGGGTTGGACAGCACGGCCAATGGCTGCTCGGGGTGGTTCCAGTTGTGATCCCATTCCAGGATGCGCGTGGCCGATTTGCGTTTGGCCAGCTTCGGGCCCAGGTATTGCGCGACGATGCGCGCCCGCTGGTCCGCGCTTAGCCGCATGCCCGGATAAGTGATCGGCTCGAAGTTGGGCTCGTTCTGCAGGGTCAGCGCGAAGATCGGGATGCCGTAGCTTCGGAAAGCGTCGAGATATTTGACGAGATAATCCGCATATGCGCTTTCGTACTGCTCAAGCAACGTTCCGCCAAGCAGGTTTCCGCTGTCTTTCATCCATGCCGGCGCGGTCCATGACGATGCGATGATGTGCAGGTCAGGGTCGATGGAAAGAACCTCGCGCACGGTCGGTATGATCGCGGTCTTGTTGGGCGCGACATTGAAGTGTTCCAGCTGCGGGTCGACCTGCCCGAAGGGCATGTCGTCCATGGTGTAGAGCTCCAGCGAGAAATCCGAGGCGCCGATAGGGAGGCGCATCATGTTCAGGTCGAGATTGGGCGGTGGTCCATAAAGTTCGTGCAGCAATTCGGCGCGCTGCAGCGCATTGAGCTTGTTCTGGAGCAGCCACGCGGACGAGTCTGTCATCGCCGCGCCGAAACCTTCCATGGTCTGATACGTCTTCTGGACATCGATAACCACGTCGGCGGTGGATGTGCCTCGTACGCTCATCGGTATGTCGGGTTGCTGCAGTAGCTTCAGCTTGCGATCGGCCGTGCTTACCCAAAGTTCGACGACGGGTAGGGTCGGTCCCGTCGCCAAGGCGGGTTTGAGCGCAGGCCTGGCGCGCTCGATATGCAACGCATAAAGGGCAGCCAGGGACACCAGGACGAGCAAGGCGATAAGGGGGACGGCAGCCCACCGGGATCCCGGCATGCGCTCATCCATGGCGCGCGCAAAGCCCTTCGCTGATGTTGCAGTGCACTTGGCTCATGTTCCCAAGAGTAGGCCCGACGCCATTCTTGCATAGCGACCCTTTCCTCGGAAATGATGCATCGAGCGGAAGTCGGTCAACTGTTTCCAGCCGGCGTGCCGTCGGGTTACCCTTTGCCAGCAAGCCCTGGCACGAACGCGAAAGGCGGCGCAGACGCAACCCCGGTGGGCACGGCGGTGACGGCTCCGATCGAGCTGGTGTCGGTTGAAGGGTGATCGCTGCTGTTCAAGGTAGCCTGCCATGACGAAGCAGGTCTGATAGGCGAGGGGACCCATCGCCGGGCCATCATTGATGCCGCACGTTTCCTGGAAAAGCTGAAGGTAAAGCAAGCATCCGGGAAAACCTAGGGCAAGTAGTGTTGCGAACGCGGTCAACAGGAGGTCAGCGTGTCCCGCATGAAACCGAAGGTGCTGAAGCTAGCCATCCCGTGGCTTGTTGGAGCTGAGGCGTCCGCTTTTTTTTGAGCGGAATCTAACGGGGGCTGATGGGAATGCTATTCAAGATTCTATGCCCGCTCATGCTGGCCGGCCTCGTCGGCTGCGCGGCATCACGATTCGGGGGGAAGCGGTGCGTGTACATCAATGCCTTCCGCAACTTCACTGGTGGTAACAGCGAGTCATCAGAAGACTGGAAGCATAAGGCTGTGATCGCCTGCGACGGCGGGAACTACTTTTGGGGCGCCCTGTATGATCCGGAGACGCGCGAGTTCTCCGACCTGTCTGCCAACGGAAGAATCTAGAAGTACAGCTTCGTCTACAAGCTGGAGGGTTCATGGAAACGATGATGATGGCAGGCATGATCGCGAATCCGATTGGACTCATGATCTGCATTCTTATGCCGGCGGCCGCAAGGTTGCCGTGGGCATTTCGATCCAGCAGATGAAACTCTCTTGAACACGAAGACACATGTCGTCACGGTTCACCGGGCCTCCCTGACTGGGGTCGAGGCGATATCGCTTCGAAGCGAGAATGTTTTTCCCCGTCACGCGCACGACCACTACGGCATTGGCGTAATGAGCGAGGGCGCCCAGAAGTCCTGGAGCGTCGTAGGAACGGTGGAGGCCGGCGCGGGCGATGTCATCATCGTCAATCCTGGTGAAATACACGACGGGTCGCCGATCGAAGGGCCGCGGGCCTGGCATATCGTGTATCTTGACCCGGCCCTCCTGATCCACGAACTCGCCGATGAAGAACGCGTCACCGATGTAGTACTCAAGCCGGTCGCTCGCGACCCGGCCCTGGCTGGCAAAGTGATGACGCTATTCCGTGCCCTCCGGTCCAGTGAGGGCGATGTGGCGGAAGAGGGCTTGCTGGCATGCTTGCTGCATGTCATGCAGGAGCATCGCCTTGGAGGCCAAGCCATGGCGCGAACGTCGCCGCCGGTAACACGCGCCATCGAGTGGATAGAGGCCGAGCCAGACATCAATCAGCCCCTGTCCGCATTGGCTGCGGCAAGTGATATGAGCCGCTTCCAGCTTATTCGCGGCTTCATGAGGGATGTGGGTACGACGCCGCATGCCTACCGCATGCAGTTTCGCGTACGACTGGCACGCCGCTACCTGTTGCAGGGCCGCACAATCGCGGAAACGGCGCTTCTGACGGGCTTCGCCGATCAAAGCCATCTTACCCGCGCCTTCCAGCGTCAGTTTGGTGTGGCGCCAGGGCGATACCTGGCTGCGCGGTAGCCCCCGCAATATTCTTCAAGACGGCCGGAAGGCCAAGTTGCGATGGTCAAGCCTTCCCAATGAAGAAGGAAGGCTGTCACATGACGTCCCCGTCCGTGGTTTCCATCGGATTCCTGTTCACCTCGTTGCTGGTCGTGGCGTCCCCGGGCACAGGCGTGCTCTACACCGTTTCCATGGGGCTTTCGCGCGGGGCTCGCGAGAGTGTCGTCGCGGCTATCGGATGCACGCTTGGCATCGTTCCGCATCTGGCGATAGCGATCCTGGGTGCGGCATTGGCGTTCCATGCGAATGCTCTCGCCTTCCAGCTGCTTAAGTACTGTGGTGCAGCCTATCTGCTGTATATGGCCTGGAGCACATGGCGGGATCGCAGTACGTTCGAACCCGATCAGCAGGTCGTTACCAAGTCGCCCTATAAGATCGCCATGTCAGCCGTTCTGCTGAATCTGCTCAATCCCAAGTTGCCCATTTTCTTCCTGGCGTTTCTTCCGCAGTTCATCGCGAAGGGCGATCCGCACATGCTCGTGCGACTGCTGGAGCTCAGCGCCATCTTCATGTTGATGACGTTGGTTGTCTTCGGGCTGTATGGGGTATTTGCGTCGTCGATGCGATCGTATGTGCTCGGGCGCACGCAGGTCACCACCTGGCTGCGCCGAGCCTTTGCCATCGGATTCGTGGGTTTGAGCTTGAGGTTGGTCCTATAGGGCAACGACCCGCGGGCGTACGTAATTAACTCTGGGCCGAATAATCCATCCGCGAGAGATCCTCAAGCAACGTCGGCCCGGTCGGATGCCAACCCAACGCCGTCTGCGTCCATTCGCTCGACGCCCACATATCCAGGCCGACAAATCCGCCAAGCCATCCGAAGTGCTCGGCTGCCTCGCTTGCCGGAATCGACTTCACCGGCAGGCCCATACCCTTGCCGAGCACCTCGGCGATGTCGCGAGCGGGGATGCCCTGCTCGGCGACGGCGTGATAGCGCGAGCCGGGCTTGCATTGTTCGATGGCCAGCCGGTAGAGGCGGGCAACATCCAGAACATGCGCGGCCGGCCACCGGTTTTGGCCTTCGCCGAAGTAGCCCGAAACGCCTTTCTCGCGAGCTACAGCGATCAAAGGACTGATCAACCCCTGGCGGAAGGTGTCGTGGACCTGCGGGAGTCGCACCACTGACACCGCAACGCCAGCGTCCAGTTGCTCGGCCCCTTCAATCTCCGATGCTTTGCGTGGATTGGGATGTTCGGTGTTGAAAACGTCCTCGGTGGCGGCCTTGCCCGGCAGGGAACCCATGCCGGTACCCGAAGTGATCAGCAGTGGACGGTTGGATCCACGCAGGGCCGAACCCATGGCCTTGATCACCTGACGATCCTTCTCGCAGTTCGCCGCGAAGTTAGCAAAGTTGTGGTCGAACGCGGTGTGGATCACGGCATCGGCTTTGGCCGCGCCATCGCGAAGGGTGTTGGGTTCTTCCAGTGAGCCGCGATGCACTTCGGCGCCGGCGGCTTCCAATGCCCGCGCGCCGTCGTCCGATCGCGTCACGCCCAGCACGGTGTGCCCAGCCGCGAGCAGTTCCGGGATGATTTTCGAGCCGATGAAGCCGGTCGCGCCGGTAAGGAAGATGCGCATGGGGATCGTCCCGTGGTGATGGTTGAAACCACCATAGCGCCGACTTCATACTGGTAAAGTAGTGACGTTATCGTGGTATAGAAACCAACAGGATCGCCATGTCCATTGCCGCCGGAAACATGCTCGGAGCCTACCTACGCGATCGACGCACCCGTCTCGATCCCGCGGCGTTCGGATTCACGGGCGGTCGTCGGCGAACGCCGGGACTGCGGCGGGAGGAGGTAGCCCAGCGCGCCAACATCAGTCCCACTTGGTACACGTGGCTGGAGCAGGGACGGGGCGGCGCGCCGTCCGCGGACGTGCTCAACCGCATCGCCGAAGGGTTGATGCTGACGGAGCCGGAACGCGAACACCTCTTCATGATCGGGCTGGGCCATCCACCGGAAGTGCATTTCAAGCCCACCGAAGGCGTCTCGCCCCGTCTCCAGCGCGTGCTCGATGCATTCGAAGTGGGTCCCGCGATCATCAAGAACGCCCTATGGGATGTCGTGGCCTGGAATCGCGCCGCGGCAGTACTGCTCACCGACTACGGCAAACTGCCTCCCGCCGAGCGGAATATCCTCCGGCTGATCTTCTCCAGTGCCCGGATACGCGCCGCGCAACAGGACTGGCATGCCATGGCGCGATTCGTAGTGGGTGCGTTTCGTGCGGATGCCGCGCGCGCGGGTGCCGCTGCCGAGATCGGACAATTCGTGGAGGAGATGTCCACCCTCAGCCCCGAGTTCAAGGAGATGTGGCTCGCCAATGATGTGCATGCGTATGGCGAGGGAACGAAGCGGCTACATCATCCAGAGTTGGGCGTGCTGGATATGGAGTTTTCCGCGTTCTCCGTGGATGGGCGGCCGGATCTGGGGATGATCGTGTATCACCCGGTAACCGGTGGAGATGCGGAGCGGATTCGAGAATACGTTGGGTCTCGCCCATTGTCGGGCTAGGCTGATATGTAGCAAATTTCCCATTTTTACAATGACTTATGTGGTTAGCCAAGTTCTACTTGACTCTAATTTAGATATTTAGCTAAATACAAACAATGAACACCGTCTTCAAGGCCCTGGCCGATCCGACCCGCCGAAAGGTGTTGGAACTGCTCCGCCAGCGTCCGATGACCGCCGGGGAGTTATCGGACCAGTTTCCGGTATCGCGACCGACCATGTCGGCGCACTTTGCGGTGCTGCGCGAGGCCGACCTGATCGAAGCCAACAAGATCGGCACGAGCATCCTTTACCAGTTGAAGTTGTCGGTGCTCGAGGACGCACTGCTGGGCTTCACCCAGCTGTTCGGCATCGGTGCCGGAGAGCGAAAAGAAACCCGTGAAGGAGCCGACGAATGAGCGAGAAGCCTAATCCCCGTATCAGGCAGGACATTCTCTTCGGCCTCAAGCTCGCGGCGGTCATGGTTGGAGGCGCTCTGCTGCTTTCCCTTGCGCGCAAGCAAGGGTGGATCGACCAAGACTTGGTCACGCGTGCGTACAACGTGATCCTCGGTCTCGCACTCGCGGCCTACGCCAATGCCATCCCGAAGATGTATGGACCTCCGCCTCGAACGCTCCACCACGCGACGTTGGCGCAGTCGGTGAGGCGAGTTACCAGTTGGGCCCTGACCTTGGCCTTCCTGGTGTGGGCCGCGCTATGGGCATTCGCGCCGCGGGACGTCGCCCAGATCGGCTCGATAGTTGCCGTAGGTTCCGGCGTCGCGATCATGTTTGGTTACTTGATATGGAAGGCGACAAGGTCCGCTTCTAGCCGGCAGTAGGTCTTATGGTTCGCTCGGGCATCGTTGACCCCGCGTCAATCGTACTTGGAGGAGAAAAATGAGCCGTCTGCATATCGAGCGTCATCTTGTTTCACGCATTGGATGGCTGCGGGCGGCTGTTCTTGGAGCCAACGATGGAATCGTCTCCACGGCGAGCCTTATCGTAGGCGTGGCGGCGGCATCGGCCGCCGACAAGCAAATTCTCCTGGTCAGCATCGCCGGACTGGTCGCGGGTGCGATGTCGATGGCGGCCGGCGAATACGTCTCGGTAAGTTCGCAGTCCGATACCGAGAAGGCAGACCTGTCGAGGGAAAGGGCGGAGCTGGCGAGCCAGCCTGAACTTGAGCGAGAGGAACTGGCAAAGATATACGTGACGCGTGGCGTCGAGCCGCATCTGGCGAGGCAAGTTGCCGATCAGCTGATGCGTAAAGATGCCCTGGCCGCCCATGCACGCGACGAGCTTGGCATTTCTGAGATCACCATGGCCCGGCCAGTCCAGGCAGCGCTCGCCTCAGCCATGGCATTCTCCACCGGTGCCGCATTACCGATATTGATGGCGGTTGTGTCGCCTCGCTCTATGCTGGTGCTCATGGTGTCCATGGCCTCGCTTCTCTTTCTGGCGATTCTTGGCGTAGTTGGAGCTCGAGCCGGCGGGGCCAATATCATGAGGGCAACCCTTAGAGTGACCTTTTGGGGAGCCTTTGCGATGGCCCTGACTGCAGGTATCGGCAAGCTTTTCGGTGCGGCATTCTGACCCCCTGTGCGGAGCCTTGCTAAGCTATCGGCCGAGCCTATGGGGAGAAACGAATCGTGCCGCTTCCGCAAATGCTCCTTGGCCGAAACTATCGTCAGGGTGCAGCCTGCATCCTAACGCTCGCTGGTCTTCTCTCCCTTGTCGCTTTTGGAACGGGCGGGGCTTGGGCCAATGGCCTCACGGCCCAAGGCGCGCCAAAGAACTCACCGGCAGCCGACGTTCGGATGCAAGCGCTTCCGCCGTGGACCGAGGGTTACCTCTACATCCATCACATCAGCACCGGCCGCGGAAACGCTGCCTATATCGTGATGCCCGATGGCACCACCATGCTCATCGATGCGGGAGAGGCAGACCCGGAGTTCGTCAAGTCGGTGGCTCCGCTGAAGGCGTTTCCAGCTTTGCCGGACGCCACGCACTCCGCCGGTTATTGGATCGCAAACTATATCCGCCAATTTGCGCCGCCCGGCAGGCCGGTTGCGCTCGACTATGCGCTCATTACGCACTTCCACACCGATCATATCGGGACCATACGACCTAATAGCCCCATGTCAGCCACGGGCGCCTATCGGCTGGCGGGCATTACCGAAGTGGGCGATCTTCTTCCGATCAAGACTCTCGTCGACCGCGCTGCGCCGAACTACACGGTTCCCGTCGACCTTCGTGCCTGCACGCAAAGCAGTGGCGACGACGGCCGATCGCTTGCCAACTACCTGGACATGGTGGCGTTCCGCAAACAGCATGGAGAGCCGGTGGTCGGGCTTCTGCCGGGACAGCTCGATCAGATCCGGTTGCAGCGTCCGCAAAAATTTCCTGACTTCCACATCAGGAATATCGCCTCGAGCGGCGTCATCTGGACCGGACGCGGCACCGATACGCAGCAATACGTCCCGCTCGACGCCATCAAGGACTGTCACTTCGACGAGAACCCGCTCAGCAACGTCATCCGGATCAGCTACGGGAAATTCTCCTATTACTCCGGTGGCGACATTCCTGGTGTTCCCGATTACACGCAGCCGTACTGGCGCGATATAGAGACACCCGTCGCCGCTGTCGTCGGGCCGGTCGATGTCATGACCCTGGACCACCACGGTAATCGTGATTCCACCAACGGCGCCATCCTGCGGGCACTGCGGCCTCGGGTAATCGTCCAGCAGAACTGGCTTTCGGCGCAGCCCGGGGAAGAGGTCGTGGTGAGAATGGCGTCCGGAGAGTTCTACCCCGGACCGCGCGATGTGTTTGCGACTGGCATGAGTCCGGAAACACGGATCGCCATCGGTCCCATCATGGACAAGGTCTACAAGAGCTACGGAGGACACGTCGTCATTCGCGTAGCTCCAGGCGGAGCCACCTATGAAGTCTTCATCCTTGACGATACCAACCAGACGCGGGAAGTGATCAAGCACTTCGGGCCTTATCAGGCTCATTGAGGGCCCCAAGGCAGAGGTCAGTGCGCGAGCTGTGGCCTCGACGATTCGTTACAAGTGGAACAATTTCCCGAGCAGGCGCCACGCGATATCGCGTGGCTGCATTGACGTGGTTCTCAATATCGAGGGAATAGCTCTGCAACACTTCGCGAGCTCGCACGAGCCGTAGCCTCCCTCACCCCCAAAACGGCGCCCATGCGTGCACGTTTCCACGTCGGATCACCTCCCACGGTCCGACCGTGGACCGGTGGGGGAGGCATAGCCTCCATTCCCTTCGTGGGAGTCCAAGAGGAGCGCTTAAAGATCATGACTTTAATGATCAAGTCCAAGCTGTTCGTGCATCGGTTGACCCGTTTCCCGAAGATCCTTATCGGTCGACTCGTTGCCACACGCATACGCATTCAGACACTGCTGGCCGTGGCCGGCCTGACGGCCATGGCCGTCGCCTTACCTTCGACAGCAGCGACACAAACGCCACACGCCGACGGCTCTACCGCAGTCGCCCGTGCCCGGGTGGCAGCGGACGTATTGATGAGTTCTTACGATCCGGACAAGGCCTGGTTTCCGTCCAGCTGGTGGAACTCGGCAGTCGCCCTGCAGACCATCGGCGACTACATGCAACGCACGGGTGATCGCCGCTATGTGGGTCAACTGAACAACACCTTCGAGAAAGACAAAGGCGTGTTCCCGGCTGGCGTGCTGTCGGGTGATCCTCTATTGGGGAATTTCACCAGCCGGGCCATCGACGACTCCGAATGGTGGGGCCTTACCTGGGTGCAGGCCTATGACCTGACCGGCAACCCGAAGTACCTGGACATGGCGGTCACCATCGCCAATTACGTCAATGGCTACTGGGACACCAGCACCTGCGGCGGTGGCGTCTGGTGGAATGCCGAGCGTACTTACAAGAACGCCGTCACCAATGGATTGTGGATTCGCCTCACCGCTGAATTGCACAACCGGATCCGTGGCGACAAGGTGTGGCTGGCGCGTTCCCGCACGGCCTGGGCGTGGTTCACCGGCAGCGGCATGATCAATGCCAATGGTCTGGTCAACGACGGCCTCACCGACGCCTGCACCAACAACGGCCAGACCGTGTGGAGCTACAACCAGGGCGTGGCGATCGGCGGCGGCCTGGAACTGTGGCGCGCTACCAAGGATCCGCAGATCCTGGCGACCGTGCGCCGCCTGGCGGATGCCGCGGTGGGTCCGAATGCGTTGGTGACCGACGGCATCCTGACTGAAAGCTGTGACGCCCTGGACCAGACCTGCGACGACAACGGAAAGCAGTTCAAAGGGATCTTCATCCGCTACTGGACGGATCTCGTCGACACGACCCACGACTCCAAGTACGCGGCATTCCTAGACAGCCAGGCCGAAAGTATCTGGAGCAACGACCGCGACGCCGCCGGTCGACTCGGCACCCGGTGGTCAGGAGCCACCAGCGACGACCATCCCAACGTGTTCGACTGGCGCACGCAGGCCAGCGCGCTTAGTGCGCTGATCGGCGAGATACCGACCTTGACGCCGCACGAGTCGCTGGCTGCGACCATGTCCCCGGCGCAACCGGTGATCATGCCGGCAGCGTCGGGCGTCACGACCATCGCCATCGACCTGGGCGTCTCGGCGACCGGGTTCCTGCCGTTGCAAACGCTGGCTGCCATCGATGTCCCCTCCGGGTGGAGTGCGACCCCGCGCGTCACTACGCTGCGCCTGCAGCCGCACGGCAACGCGAACCCGGTCAGCAGCACGATCCCGCTGAAAATCACCGTGCCAAGCCTGGCGACGGATGGACATCACATGGTCACCGCCAACGTGACGGGAGCCGGGCTGCGCTTCAGCACCCAAGCCGACGTGCTGGTCGCGCACAAGATCGACTTCGACACTGGCACCGTCGACGAGAACCCGTGGCTGTCCGATCCCGATGGCTCGCAAAGCAACGGGGTGCAGAACCGCTTCGCCGACGGCAACGCCCACTTCACCTATCGGTTCCCGTTCCCGGCCGATACCACCTCGGCCCAGGTCACCCTGACCATCGACGCCGAATTCCTGGTGCAGGTGAGCAACGACAACGAGAACTGGACGACCGTGCTGCAGGAGACCCAGCCGATCACCGACGGCTCGAACAAAGCCGACCGAACCGTCGACCTGACGCCGTACCTCGGTGCCGCCGCCGATGGTTCCAAGCCGGTTTACGTGAAGGTGTCCGATGCCTTCCCCAATGACGGATGGGGTGGGCGCGTGTATCACGTGACGGCGAATATCGTCGAATAGTAGACAGAGCAGTGCCTCCGTCCCCGAATGCGCTGGGACGGAGGCCATCTGGCTCTGTAGGCTGATGCAGGTACGAGTTCCGCCGTTATACGAACATCGTATGAACTTGCATGGGCAGGGCGCAGGAGCGCCTCCAGATTGCGTAACAGCGGGTGCATCAGGCTATGATCTGGCGCGATATCCGCTTTTGACCCAGAGGGGACTCAAAGAACGCGGAAGTCTGGCCCGAAAAATCTATTTTAGGAAGAAGCCATGGAAATGCGTCAGCATGGGCGGCCACTCTGGATTGGCTTGGCGGCATGCGCCATTACTCCACCCTTGGTGTACTTGGCACTCGCGAAGCTCACTCTGCTGCGATTTCCGTTCCTTATGGCGTCTGCGCAAGCGTATATCGTGATGGCGCTGATCTTTCTGGTCGTATTGGTTCTTTCCTCGGTCGCGACGTTCAGTATCGGTTTGCTCGCGGTGATTGGACTGAAGAAAGCATTTCGCCTCAATGCGATCTATATATGTGGGCTCGGTATATTGACGGGGGCCTTGCTTGGCTTGCTATTGAGCCAGACCGCAGGCTTGCACACAACGCCGACGGCGCATTTGCCATTGCCCACCGTAGTGAATCGAAGTCTGCTGGGAGCCATGGCCATGCCGGCATGGGTCGGTCTGATCGCCGCCGTGGCGCTATGTCTAGCGTCGGGCATACCCATTCGCTCCGCTCGCGGAGGCCAGGTGGCTGACAGTGCATCAAGTCCATCAACTTTCAAGCGGAGGCTGGCTTTTTCGATTCTCGTTGTAGCGCTTTCCATCCCGATGCTTAGGCCATTCGTAACGCCGCTTTTTTCGAAGGAAAAGATGGCATTCCCTAACATGCCGACGGCTGCGCCACGCGCTGTCGATGCGAAGTCCTGGGATCAAACCTGTCCTAAGGAATATGCCTCACCTGAAGACCCCACCATCGAACTGGTCGATACTGATGTGGCGCAACTGGCCATCGAGACAACTGAGGGCGATACAACAGCGCAGAGCAAGCTCACGCAATTTGCAGAAAGCGGCAATGAACTGGCCCAGTACAAGTTGGGCAGGATTTATAACTTCGGTTGCCATAATGGTTTGGGCGTCCCAAGAGACGTTGCCCAGGCCGCCCGCTGGTTCGAGTTGGCTGCTCGACAAGGAAGTGCAGATGCGGCATCAGAACTCGGAGTTATTTATTACCGTAGCGACTCGCCATCGAAAGACCCAGCATTGTCCAGCTACTGGTTTCACCAGGCAAACACCTTGGGTGATCGAGATGCCATGGTGGTACGTGGACAATTGATACGAAAAGTGATCGTCAATGGACTGTCCGTATGGCCTGACGAAGTAAAAAATGCCGTCGCGCAAACTGAAGTCCTGGCCGAGCAAGGCAATGCGGAAGCTCAAGAACAAATGGGTGAAATGATCGAGCAAGGCATGGCCGGCCCGATAGACTTCACGCTGGCAGCCTCATGGTTTCAGAAATCAGCCATGAAAGGTAACGCGGTGGCTCAACGCAATCTCGGCCTCCTCTATATGAATGGACGCGGTGTCATGCGCGGTACGACGCAGACGCTCTCGTGGCTGACCAATGCGGCCACACAAAACGACGCGATAGCTGCGGACAAACTTGGGGGCATCTATCTCTTTGGTTTGTCGGTTCCGAAAGATGTCACCGCTGCCGCCCATTGGTACTCAGTGGCGGCTGAGCATGGGAGTGTAAAGGGGCAGGGCTCCTTGGCAGCCGCATATATGTTGGGTCGAGGGTTGCCGAAGGACGATGTGAAAGCCTGGGAATGGTTCCTGATTGCTCTTGCCCATAGCGAAAACGTAGCGATATTTGAGTATGACGACCTGCGTCGGCTAAGAGCCACTATGCCGCCAGATCAATTGCTGGCAGCCAGACAAGCGGCGCGCGATTGGTGGAGAAGCCATTCGTCGTTATCCAGTCATTCACCGTTGCCTTGAGCTATTCCTGGCATGTCCACTTCCGACCTGTTTGTCGGAAAATGCAAGCTCGACTATTTGCTTGTGCCGCTGGACACCGCGAGGATCCTGAAGCTTCCATCCACGGGCGTTGGCCGCTTGCCTTCTGGAGCGGGCGACAACTCTGCCGCGGAAAGAAATACCCTGCCGTCCTTGCTGTCCACCGCAAGCGTGCGGGCGCTTCGCTGGGTCGGGACAGTGGCTGTCACCCGATAGTGATCCGAACCGTCACCTTCGATCACGGTCAACGTTCCGCTCTGCCCGTTGGAGCTGTAGATACGCCCCGTGCGCGAATCGAAGCCCGCTGCATCGGCGCCCTTGCCGATGGACACGATCGCAACCTGCTTGCCGGTGGTGGCGTCGGTGATGGCCATTACCTCGTTCTCGCACACGGAGAACAGCCGATGTTTGGCGGCGTCGATCGCCAGCCCGCTGGGCCCATCGCACCCGGGAAGGTCAAACGTAGCGTCCACCTTGCCGCTCCGGGTATCGATGCGTGCGAGGGCGTTGCGATCTTCCAGGTTGACGAATACATGGCCGCTGCCGTCGGATACAGCGAACTCCGGCGACCCGGGGAGCTCCACTGAGCCGATCTGCTTTGCCTGTTTCGGGTCGATCACGCTTGCATCGTGGCTGGTGCCATTGAAGGCGAACACGTGCCCACTGGCCTTGTCGAAAACGATAGCGTCCGGCTTCCTTCCGCTAAGTGGAATGGTAGATACGGTCTTGAAGGTCTTCATGTCGAAGACAAGTACGCTATTGCCCTTGCCGTCGGCGATAAAGCCGCGTTGTGCGGACGGTATAAGTGCCACCCCGTGCACGCCCTTCAAGCCATCCATCCGTGCGACCGCTTTACCGGCGTCGACGTCCACGACGTCCACGTGATCCCCACGGGTCACGAACAGATGCCGGCTGGCGTCGTCGAACGCCAGGTAATCCCAGCCGCCAGTTTCAGGCAGCGAAACCAGAGGGGTCGTGGTGAAACTGGCCGAAGCGACGGCCGCGGCTAGAACGAAGGAGATCACATGGCCACCTTTGCTTACAGAAGTATTCCTACGATGAGGTGTTCCGCTTACCGATTCCTTACGCCGGAATGACCTGCGTACGGAATTACTTGCTGGCGGCCTTCTTTCGCTGCTCTGCGATGTAGCCAAGCTCAGCCTTGGACTTGGGCTCGTCGGGCACCAGGGCCATGCATTTCTTGTAAGCCACCTCCGCCTCATCAAGGCGATGGAGTTCGACCAGGTCATAGCCCTGGCCACGTAAGGCTACGCACTTGATATCCACAGGGTAGGGAGAGGTCATCTCGGCATACTCCTCGGCCTCTTTGTACAAGGCCAGGGACTCGGATAACTCGCCGCGGCGCATGAGAAGGTACGCCAGTTCGTTCTTGTACTGGCCGTCCATCGGCGCGAGCGCCAGGGCTCTTTGAAGGTCAGCTTCAGCCTCCTTCGTGCGGTTCATCTCGGTCAATGCGTAAGACCGTGCCCAGTACGCCATGGCCCAGGAAGGGCCGATCACGACGATATGCTCCCCGGGCTTGGTACCTGCCGCGCCCCCGAGACCTGCGTACATGATGCCTTCCACGGCGCCCCGTGCGGAGTAGACCCGCTTACCGGCATACTCTTTCTCGAACTTTGCAATGACTTCGTTGATCGGGCCGTCTATGGCTGCCTGGATTTGGCCGCTGTGCACCATCTGCATGGCATTGGCGATCTTGTGCCCATCGTCATCGAGCGCGTAGAAGTCGCTTCCTTCAGCGTTCGGGTTCCAGACGACATCGACTTGCGTGCCGGTTTCCGCCTTGGGCGACGATGGCGACGCGCAACCGGCAATACATACAGCAACCGCAAGCACGGCTAGTGCTGGACGCATGACCAACTCCCCCTGTGGTTAGCCCCCGCAGCCTACGATATTTATCAACACACGGTCCACTCCTGCCCACGGTGGAGATCATGCATTCATATGAACGCCGCCGTTGTCTCGAGCGAAGAAACCGCGGCTTGCGTGCCGTGCACGCGCGCAGCGATGGAACTGGCCACTTCTTCGACAGTGTGTTCACGGGCTCCGATCACCATCGCATTGGCGCCATAAGGACCCCAGGCCTGGATGTCGGTACCGGTAAACAAACCTATCGTAGTGGTGCCCGAGGCCCAGGCCAGGTGCATCAGTCCGCTATCGACGCTGATGAACGCCGTCAACTGCGACATAACGGCGGTTAGCTTGCGAAGGTCGCTGCAGTATTGCGTTGGGTAACGCAGGTCAAGCATGGATGCGCCGAATACGGGGGTTACTTCCAGAAACTCATACCCCGGCAGAATCCCTTCCAGGCGGTCGAGCATGCCCTGCCACCATGAGCCGTCCAGGCGCTTGGCCCCGGTTGCGTTGGCGAATACGCCGATGACAGGCCGTGCGCCTACGTGGCTGCAATTCATCAAGCGTAGAAGTGCTTGTCTCCCAGCTGTTCGTTCGGCATGGCTCAGGCGAATATCAGGCGATGAGTATTCGGTGTCGTGGGCTCGTCCGAGTGCGGTGCGCAGAAGGTAAACCGGTAACTTGGCGATGTGCTGAACGTGCTCTGGAATGGCGACCGCATGGGTGACCTCCCCGCTCTTCTCAGGGCCGCAGAAACCGAGTTTATGGCGTGAGTGCGACAGCGCAAGCAAAATGCGTGCGGTCTTCGAGCGCCGATCGGGGTCGATCACCAGATCATAGGATCTCTCTCGCATCGAGCGAAGCACGCCAAACACAGAAAGCATGTGGGGCGGAAAGCGTGATGGGAGTACAAGTACCTTTCTTACTGAAAAGTATCGGTCGTACAGTTCCCGAGCCACAGGGGACTGGGTGACGATGTCGATCTCGGCGCCCGGATATACCCTTTCCAGTTCCTCCAGCAGCGGCGTGAGCAACAGCGTATTGCCCAAGCTGTGGCTAGTACGACATATCAGGACGCGGTTGATGCCTCGGGACGGGAGTGTCTTGGCCGATGGGGTAACCGGGATTGAAAATCGGTCGAACAGCCAGCGGACGGCACGCCGTCGGAAGCCGTGAATTCCGGTGGGCGCAACATATCGGTTTCGTTTCATGCCGGCACACCTCGTTGTGGCGTGTATTGAGCATGGAGAGGCCGGCTTACGCAATCCTTTCGCTATATCAACTCAATGGCTACGAGAAAATGCACGCTTAACATGGGTCAACCCAAGCAACTATCGTTCCGCCACATGAAGCCATCTGGTACGGCGCTTGATCGTGCGCAGGATGATGAAGGAGATGATGGCGAAGGCTGCGATCCAAGCCCATATGTCGTCATCGCATGTATGCGCTGGCGGCCACGCATCGGCCGGTATTTTGCCGCTTGGTGAGTACACCACCCGCATCAGTTGATAGAAAGATGACATCGCCTCGCCCCTACGGCTACCGACTAGAGCGGCTTCAACCAGATGCGATCGTCGTAGACCTTGCCGCCAAGCGTGAAGGTGCAGCGTCCAACTTCACTGAATCCGCACTTGCTATAGAAGGCCTTCGCCCTCTCGTTGTGATCGAAGACAGTGAGATAGAGTTCCGTGGCGTTAAGCTGTCGCGCCGCCGATATACCCCAGTCCATCAGCTCCCTCGCCACGCCCTTGCCGTGCCACTCCGCGGTAACGTAGATCTGCTGGAGTTCCAACGCGCCTGGGGCGGCCTCAGGCCCGGGCGTCGCCCATGGGCGCAGTTTTGCGTAGCCTACGGGCTCGCCTGCCGCCTCGGCGATCCGCCACAGGATGCGGCTGTCACCCAGGTCTTTCACCATCGAGCCGCCCTCGCCATAGGCCGTGTCGCAGAAGGCGGCAAAGGCGGTCGGTTCAAAGAGGTGGGCGAACGTGTCGATAAAAACGCGGCGCGCCATGGGTGGTAGGGTCTTCGCGTCCGAGGCGATGGCGTCTCTATAAGTGGGATGGGTATCTTCTTGCACGCTGGCACCTGGCAGAGGCCTTGATAGATCCGCTGATTGTAGTCATCAAGCCGAGGGACCAGAAGTCGCATTGGGAGGGAGAGGCCATGGCGCGAAGAACACACCCGAAGCCGTGCGAACTGGCCGTTTGGGACGGCGAACCAGGCCCGGTCGAAGACCGCTACTCGCATTCCGGTGGCGCTTTGCATGAATCCTTTGCGCGTCCTGAGACGTCTGATAAGTTGCGCAGCACGGATGGCCTCAATGACAACTGGGGCAACGCGCCCGCCGAAACACGGCACCTATAGGAACGAGCGATTTGGCCATGAGCGAGATTGTCGACGCGCGGGCACTGAAGATCCTGCACAACACGTTTTGGTCGCCTGCTGGCTGGAAGCGGGACTCCGAGCAAGTTCTGTCGGAAGACGACTTCAGCTACGCCAAGGCGAAGGGCGTCATGTTCGACCCCGTGTACATGGATCATGGGCAAGCAGGCAATGCGGTCTGTGAACTCGTGGATCGTCTGGATAGACGCGCTGTCGTCAACGCCTTCCTTTCAAGCCTGTCCACGAGAAGGCTTGATTGGCGCTCCGTCATGGGAAGTTACTCGGTATTCCAGCATTTTATCCCCCATGAGCCCCAAGGATCAGGGAAATCGTGTGAGCTATGCGGGTTTTATTTCAACCACTGCGAGCACGACTTCAATATATTCAACTTCGAGAGAACGAAGTGGGGCGGGGTGCGTCATCGGGACCTCGTCTATGCCGTTATGGACCTTGGCCTGTTTGCCAAGGGCCCTGCGCCGGTGCCCGCCAGCGAGGACATCTCCATTTTCCGGACGCTGATCGAGCAAATACGCAGTTCAGCAGCTACGACAACGGCTTCAACCTTGCATACCCGATTTCCGAAGTCTCTTAAGTCAAACAAGAGTGAGCGGGACATCATCATTGCCATTCTTGGTTTCTGTGATGTGCTCGCTAACTCTGACCATCCCGGGTTTTCGGATGTCTTCGCTCCAACCAGTCGCCGCCCGCTACCCAACCACCGTTTCGCAGACATGCCCTATCCAGCGTGTTGGTGGAAGGGTGGAATGGGCGTAAACGAGGCTCGCCTGGAAGAGTACTTCGGACATGCATTGTGAGATGGCCTGCGCTCGGTCGCACTACAGTGGAAGTAATGCTTTCGCCGCTCGGCTCTGATGATTGTCGTGCGTGTTAGTGTCGACCCAGGCAGAAATGTCGGCGGCCGTCACTTTCTGGCCGGGCTTCGCCAGGCTCGGTTCAAGCGTGATAGCCAAGAGTCTTCCGTCCGCACCCACTAGTGCAAGCGAGGGAGAACCGATTATGCCGAGTGAATCGGCATAGCCGATTGCGCCACTCACGGTAGTCCAGCTCAGGCCATGGCTATGGACAAAATCCGCGGCAAGTTCGGGTCCGTCGAACGTCATTGCGAGCGTTCTAACATCGGGACGCTGCCGCTTGAACTCGTTCAATACCGGAATAGCCTGGACACAGCCACCACATCCGGAGAAGAAGAAATCTACGACGGTCGGTTTACCGCTGAAATCATTTTGGGTCACAACCTGGTTCGTGGTCGACTTAAGATTGAATGGTGGCATCGGATTTCCCGGCGCCAAGGCCGCTGCCTTGCCAGGCTGAACCACGTGTGCCGAGAGGGTGAGTTCGGTGACATCAGTATGGTTTCCGCTTATAGCGAAGGCGATGTTGTTGGTGAGCGCCGATAGGAACTGCTGTTCCGTAATTGACTTCCCATCTTCTGACCGGAATACAAGTTTTTCCACATCCGAAAAGTCGAATGTCGAGCGGAGCTCAGCATCATTCCTTGGTGGAAGATGCGGGGGCGTCTTACGCGCAGCGATGCGGGCGGCAGTCGCTGCCCCACGTTCAGGTGTATCCAGGCGCACAACGTTGCCGATCATTCCGAACGAGCCAGAATTCAATTTCAGACCAGCCAGGAACTGATCCTCTGTAATCGCTTTCCCGGTCGCATCCTGGAACCCAATAACCTGGGTCGCTGGAATGTTCATCAGCTTCCGAAATTCTGCGTCCGTCGTGGGTGTGCCGGGAGGCGCCATCGCCAATACTGCTTGAGCGAAAGTTACGCTGGCTAACGCAGCGGGAACCAACCATCTACGACTCATCGTCCGACTCCCTGATCGTGATCGAGAAAGCGCCTTGGAGTGCCCGCGCGAAGAGTCTCACCGAGAGGGTTGAGCATCCGTTAAACGCTCTCGCAATATTTTGCTCGGTAACCTTATTGGCGCCCCGGGCAGATGGGCCAACCGGTGCTCCGGGGCTATCAGGCCGTAGGCGGCCCCGCTACGCTCGGACTTTGCTTAAGTCCGATGGATCGATGAAGTCACCCCGCCTGCTCCTGCTTGCCCTGGCTTGGTTCACCGCACCCGTTTACGCCGGCGGCCACGCACCATCCGACGTCCTCGCCCTTAGCGAATACACCCATCCCCATCAGTTGGTCGATGTGGAGCAAGGCCGACGCCTCAACGTTTTCTGCATGGGCAGCGGCTCGCCAACGGTGATCTTCGAAGCGGGTGGCGGCGACGACAGTGCAAGTTTTCGATCGGTGGAACCCGGCATCGCGGCTACCACCCGAACCTGCGCCTACGACCGTGCCGGCGTCGGCTTCAGTGATCCAGCGCCGTGGCCTTCCACTGCCGCCAATACCGTGGCCGACCTGCATCGGCTGGCGCAGGCAATTAGCCCAGGACAACCCGTCGTGCTGGTTGGGCACTCGAATGGCGGCCTTTACGTACCCCTTTATGCAGTGACCTATCCCAAGGACGTCGCCGGCATGGTGCTGATCGATCCCTTCACCGTTGGCGCGGACAAAATAGCCACCGCCTTGCTGACACCCCGCCAGCGCGATGACTGGTATGCCTCGGATGACCGCGATGTCGCGCAGGCCCGGACCTGCCTGGATATGGCCAACAAGGGCTGGCTCGCGCAGCCGAAGTACCGTAAGTCGCCTTGCCTGGACAATCCGCCCAGCCAGGATTTGGCGCGGCATAAGGTGCTTAACGAACAACTCGCGCGCCCGAACGAGCAGCAAGTCCTGCTATCGGCCTTGCTGGACACCTACCCGGCGCCAGACCACGGCATGTCCGGCAGCGAGCTCGACCTGCAACGTGCCAACCCGGACTTCGGTAGCATGCCGCTCATCGTGCTCACCGCTGGCAAGGACGAACAGACGGGGCTGCCAAAGCGCACACGGGCGGCGATCGCCAAGGCATGGAAGCACAATAACGACGAACTGGCCGCACGTTCACGGCGCGGCAAGAACGTCCTGGTTCCCGGCAGCCATCATTACATCCAGAAGGAACGGCCCGGCGTGGTTATCGACGCGGTTCGCCAGGTGGTCGATGAAGTGCGCAGCGCGGGCAAACACTAGTTCTAATTAAAGGACGCGCACGTTCTTCTCTGGATGAGCACGGTAGTAGTCGAGCCTGGACTCGAGGCTGCCCACATGAATCTCCAGCTTGTGGCCGTCCGGATCCAGGAAGTAGAAAGATGCTCCCTCGCTACGATTGTCCTTCCACGTAGGGCAGCTTGCGGTCAGTCGGGCGGCCAGGGCCGGGAATTCGTCCTCCGCCACCGTAAAAGCAATATGGGTGTAGTCGGGGTGCGGCGAAGTGAGGGCGGTCGGGTCGTAGGACAAACACAGCCACAACTCTCCAGCCTCGAGATACGCCCCCTCATTCCATACCGCGCGTAGCTTGCAGCCAAGGACTTCGGTATAGAAAGAAACGGAGCGGGACACGTCGTGGACGGCCAGGGTGAGGTGGTTCAAACCAGTGATCGTGGGTGCCATGAGCTGGGACTATGCCATGGCACCATCGGCAATTTCTTGCGACTTGCGGCCTGTCAGGTGAAGCCGCAAGATTCTTCTCGAAGAGGGGAGGGGGACACCAAAGAACTTGAATCATGCCGGCCGGGTACCGGCGCTTCGTCCTGCAAGGAAGAAAATCACGGGTCCACAGCGATACCGCTCAACCTGAATTGAGCCGGTGCTGTTTCGCGATCGATGCTACAGGGGAACTCAATTGGAAGATCAGCAGGCCGTGCTTGATGGTGGCGGTATGAACGCGCCCACCATGGCTCAGGAAGAAGCAGCGACGAAAGGGGAAGAGTGCTTCGTCGTGAAGTTTGAGAAGACAACAAGCCATTATGGTCCGGAACTAGGGCCGACAGAATTTCGCGGAAAGGGCCGCGTAACGATCCAGGGCGCACTCATAAGCTTCGATGGCAGGTCTTGCAGGCTTGAATGGCTGTGCAAAGAGAAACACTTTGATGTCCCCGACTCGGACGTGTTCAACGTACAACGATTGGGAAAAGTGATTTTTTGCCAGTTGCGTAATAACTCCGGTGAATTTCTCTCGATCAAAATGACTGCGCCCAGCACGCTGGAGGCAGCCCGACTGGAAGCGCGACTTCCTGCGCATAAGACACCCGAGTTCGCTGTCGCGTCGGCTGAGCGGTCCGAGTTCCACGAGCGTTTGGACGCGCTGAGCCCGAAGGCGATTGCCGTGCCCGTGCTCGTCGGAATCAATATCCTGGTGTTTATCGCCATGTGCGTCAGCGGCGTCGGCGTCTTTGCGGTCGACGGCAACGCGGTGCTTTCATGGGGATCGAACTATGGGCCGCTTACCGCCGGTGGCCAGTGGTGGCGTTTAGTAAGCAATGTGTTCGTCCATTTCGGAATCATCCACGTTTCACTGAATATGTGGGCGCTTTACGCCAGCGGTCGCACAGTTGAGCGCCTTTTTGGCACTGTGCGTTTCATCGTGCTCTACCTGTTTGCCGGCATCGCTGCGAGCATGGTCAGCCTGCTTTGGAATCAGACCGTCAATAGCGCCGGTGCGTCGGGCGCTATTTTCGGTGTCTTTGGCGGCATGCTTGCCTTTGTGATGAACAAACGCAACGAAGTGCCCCAGTCGGTGATGGTTGAGCATCGCAACAGCACGTTGGGTTTCGCCGCTTATTCGCTGTTCTACGGCATGGCTCACACGGGCGTGGACAATGCGGCACACATTGGCGGATTGGTATCCGGCCTGGCGATGGGCTTTGCCCTGGCTCGGCCGCTGACGAGCGAGGCACGCCGTGCTCCGCGACCGGCGAGCCTGTGGCTTTCAATTTCGCTCGGCGCTGCAGCGCTTCTCGCGTTGAGCTGGCCTATTACCCATCCAAGTGCGCAAACGGCGCGGACCAGGCAGTTCGCTTTGCTGCTTGGGCACCTTGGCGAAGACGAAGATGTGGCTGTTGGCGCGACAAACACACTGCAGCAGCGCACCACGAGTGAAAAGTTGTCCAACCAGGAAGTGGCGAGCGAAATCTCCAGCGCGGTATCCCCGAAATGGGATGCGTTGTACCGCGAAGTCGCCGCCGTTCAACTGCAGCCTGGGGACGCGGACTTTGAGCTTCACAGCTTGTTGCTTCAGTACTTTGATGCCAGGAGACAGCAGTTTTCGCTGCTTGCCCGGTCGCTGCCTGGCAACGATATGGCGATCCTTGAACAGTCAAATGCCCAGAGAGACTCGGCGGACAAGGCGCTGTCCGAGCTCAAAGCCGAGAGGTCCAAGAAGCCGTGATAGCCCGGAATCCATCCGTGATCTACTCGACGTTCTGGCGACGCGTTGGTGCGCAGATACTCGATCTCGTCGTCCTGCTCCCAGTCATCGCCCTTGCCCCCGTGCTTGGCCATCCTGGTTTGGACGGCTAGCCATCTTTTTGCCTTGGTCATAGGGCTTGACAATACCCTCGTGCGGTGCAACAAATAGCTACCGGCGCGTTAGCTGCCGGCCCACTGCCAGTTGTATCCCTGGGGATCCGTTTTGTTGCCCACCGCACACTGCAACGTTCTACCCAATCGCGTGCCGCACGTCGGCGCGATCGGCCGATGTTGTCTGGGCTGACGCCGTAGCGGATCTTTCGCTCGACGTTTAAAACTCGCAAGCCACTACGCCTGCCGCCGCTTTCGCGTGCCGCACGGCGGTCGCGACTACGCCAAGAGATCGTCCATGACTTATCCCGCCAACGCGCTTCGGCGCGCGTGTTCGTTCGCATTTGTTATCGGGAGCGCCGCACTGTCGTCGCCTGCTGGTGCCCAGGCCAGTGCCGAGGCAGGGCAGGTCAAGACGCTCGACCAGGTGGTAGTCACGGGCGTTCGTGCAAGCAACCGCACCTCGCTGGACTCGCCGGTTCCCGTTGACGTGCTTACCCAGGAAGACCTGCGGAGCGCGGGCGCGGTGAACGGGGAATTGGGCGCGGCCCTGGCTGTGCTGCTGCCGTCGTTCAATTTTCCCCGCCAGTCGAATTCCGGAGGGTCGGACCACGTGCGGTCTGCGCAGCTGCGGGGATTGTCGCCGGACGAGGTGCTGGTGCTGGTCAACGGCAAGCGTTTTCACACCTCCGCCCTGGTGAACACCGATACCAAGATCGGCAATGGCACGACGCCGGTGGACTTCAACGCCATCCCCATCAGTGCGATCAAGCGCGTCGAGGTGCTGCGCGACGGTGCCGGCGCACAGTATGGTTCCGATGCCATTGCCGGCGTCGTGAACATCATCCTGAAGGACGCGCCGAGCGGCGGCGAGGTTTCCGCGAACTATGGCGCCTACCATACGAAATTCACGCCCACCGATCGCACCATCACCGATGGCCAGGGTGGGTACGCGTCCGCCGACTTCGGCACCAGGCTGGGCGACGCAGGATTCCTGCACGCGGGTGTGGAAACCAGCCATCACGCCGGCACCAACCGCGCGGGCTATGACACCGTGCCCGATTTCATCGCCGATCCGACACCGGCGAACCTGGCGCTGCAGGGCAGGCGAAACTACGCCGCGGGCGATCCTCCCAACGAGAGCTACAACGGCTGGTTCAACGGCGAGCTGCCGTTGAATGATCATGCGAGCTTGTATGGCTTCGGTACTTACACGCAACGGCATACCACGGGCGACAACTACTTCCGCTACCCGGACAGTAGCGCCAACGTTCCATCGATCTATCCCGATGGATACCTGCCGCAGTCGCTAGGACACAACCGCGACTTGCAGACGGCCGGGGGCATCCGCGGGACGGCCGGCGAATGGAACTACGACGGTAGCCTCAACTGGGGCAGGAATGCGTTTGACTACGACCTGAGGCATTCGCTCAATGCATCCCTGGGTGCGGCCAGCCCAACCGACTTCCACATCGGCAGCTACGCCTTCAACCAGGGCACGGCGAATGTGGATGCGAACCGCCAACTCGATATCGCCGGCAAGCCATGGACAATTTCCGTGGGCGGGGAATATCGTCGCGAGCACTTCTCCACCGGCGCGGGTGATCCAGCGTCCTATGCCGTGGGCCCGATCGATGCCCCGGCCGGCGCCCAGGCGGGTGGTGGCCTGCAGCCACAGGATCGCGCCGATTTGTCGCGCCACGTGCAGGCCGCGTACGCGGAAGCCTCCAGCGACCTGACGGACAATGTATTCGTCGACGCCGCGGGCCGGTATGAGCATTACAGCGACTTCGGCGGCAACTGGAGCGGCAAGTTGAGCGCGCGCTGGGAGTTCACCCCGGGCTTCGCCTTGCGCGGCGCCGCCTCGAACAACCTTCGCGCACCCTCGCTCAGCCAGATTGGCTATGAAGCGACCACCACCGGATACGGTGCGGACGGCAAGCTGGTCACCGGCCGCATCCTTTCCGTCAACAACCCCTTGGCGCGCGACTTGGGCGCGCGTTCACTCAGCCCGGAAAAGTCGCGTAATTTCAGCCTGGGCCTGACTGGGCAACTAGGCGATGCGTTCGATTTCTCCGTCGATGCCTATCAGATCGCCATCGACCATCGCGTCACGTTGTCCGAGACGATCGACAACGATGGGCTGGAGCAATATATCGAGCAGAACTTCGGCGTTCCCGGCGTGCAGAGCGTGCAGTTCTTCACCAATGCCGTAAACACGATCACTCGTGGTGCGGAGGCCGTTGGAAACTACCACCAGGCCCTTGCTGGCGGGAAGCTGCTATTGACCCTCGCCTACAGCCACAACAACACGCAGATTCGCAGCGTGCAGGCGACGCCTGCCGCCTTGCTGGCCGCGGGTGCGGATAACGTGCTGTTCGGCGTGGAAGCGCGCAATACCTTGACCGACGCCGCACCGCGCCAGCGTGGAAGTTTTACCGCGCGATGGGATAACGAGCGCTGGGGCCTGCTCGGGCGCGTCACCCGGCAAGGTGCGACCACCCGGGTGTTCGATTTCGGCGATGGATTCGAGCCTACGCAAACCTACGTGCCGCGGTTCCAGCTGGATGCCGAGGTGGAATTCCACGCCACACCCCGGCTTAGTTTCTCCCTGGGCGGTGACAACATCACCAACCAGTATCCAACGCGGTCGGACAGCGATATCAATTACGGCGGGAATTTTCCCTACGACGTGATTTCGCCGATCGGCAGCAACGGCGCTTACTGGTATGGCAGCGTTCGCTATACGTTCTAGCCCTCACACCGTTACGACAATCTTCCCGAATTGACCGTTGGCTTCAAGGTAGCGATGAACTTCCACTATCTCGTCGAAGGGAAAGACCTTGTCAATGACGGGCTTCAGTGCGCCGCTGGCGAAACCTTGCACGATGTAGCGAACTGCCTCCTTTAACCGGGAAGGATCGCCACTGGTCTGCCAGATATTGTGCGCCTTGATGGTCTGTCGCTTCGCCAGGAAGTCGAGCACCGGAATCGTGGTTGCTCCTTCGTCCAGTGCCCCATAAAGGAAGATGATTCCTTCGACGGCCAGCACGTCCATCAGCTTCTTGAACGGAGCGCCGCCGACAGGATCGAAGATGACGCGCGCGCCTTCGCCGTTCGTGATCTTCAGCACTTCCGCGACCAGATCCTGTTCGCCGGTGACGATGACGTGCCTGGCGCCAGCCTCAAGCAATTGTTGGCGCTTGGCATGTGTGCGCGTCAGCGCAACGGGGGTCGCGCCCACGAGATTGGCGATCTGGATAGCGGCAAGGCCAACGCTGCTCGAGGCGGCAGGAATCAAAACCACGTCTTGCGGCGTGAGTTTGGCACTTTCAATCAGCGCGCCATACGCCGTGACGAACATCATCCAGATCGACGCCGCCTCCTCATGGGAGAGCGATGACGGATGCTTGACGACGGCGTGGACCGGAGCAACCACCACCTCGCCATACATGCCGTACTGATTCATCGAGAAGGCGGGAATAGTGCTGACTACGTCACCGAGCTCAAATCCGGTCACACCCTCGCCAATGGAATCGATCACGCCCGAAGCCTCGTAACCCAGTCGCGCCGGCAAGTTGGGCGACTCGATGTACGCATCCTGGCGAAACATCGCTTCGGCGCGGTTGATGCCAATCGCCTTGACCTGGATGCGGACCTCACCCGGCCCGGCTTCGGGAACGATCACATCTTCGAACTTGAGAACTTCGGGGCCGCCGGACGCGGCGAAACGGACAATGCGGGACATGGGCCACCTTCTTTCCAGCGCCGCGGAATTGCGTCGCTCAAGCAAAGGTAGGTCGGCCCGATGCGCATAACTAGCCGATGGTCTGGACTAGCGCTCATTCCAGACCGGAATGAATGGGTGCGAATTGCCCTCTTGAATCAGGCAGCGAGTGCGGCGCGAGGCTGAAGACAGCTTTCCACGAAGGCCAGGAACTCCCGGGCTTTGGCGCTGACCAGCCGCCCGGTAGGAAAGACGGCAGAGAGTGCAACCGGCTCAAGTTGCCAATCCTCCATCACGGGAACGACGGCACCTGAATTCAATTCCGGTGTGAACGACCATTCCGATGCGATCGCCAAGCCGATGTCGGCCAGGACAGCTGCGCGCACGCCCTCGGACGCCGTGATGCTGACCCGGCCCTTTGGGATGATGGTGGCCTCGTCGGCTCCCCGTCGAAACGTGCAGGCTTCGCCGACTCCATCATGCGTATAGATCACTAGCTTATGGTCTAGAAGATCACTGGGCGAGGACGGTGTTCCCTGCCGCGCGAGGTAGGCAGGCGTACCTATCAGCAAACGTCGAGCCTGGCCGATCCTGCGGGCCGGCATGGAGAAATCGGCCAAATCACCCATGCGCAAGGCAACGTCTATTCCCTCGTCCACCAGGTCGACGTGGCGCTCATCCAGCCTGAGGTCGAGATCGAGATCGGGGTGTTTGTCCAGGAAACGCGGAAGCTGCGGAATGATGTGGAGCCTGGCAAAGCAGACCGGCGCCGATACCCGCAGGCGTCCATCAAGGCCGCTCGCGGATCCTCGCGCCGCCCGTACCGCTTCATCGGCGTCTTCCACTGCCCGTTTGGCGTGCTGGTAGAAACCAAGGCCGGCCTCGGTAGGCGTCAGGCTTCTGGTGGAGCGCAGCAGCAACCGCACCCCCAGCCATTCCTCAAGCTGGCTGATGGCCTTGGAGACAGCCGGTTGGCCGATACCCTGGTATCGAGCGGCTGCGGAAAAGGATCCCGTTTCGATGACGCGGACGAAGATCTCGAGGGAGGCTAGGCGATCCATATTTATGCTCCTTTGGAATAAGCATACAAGGATCGGCGCTCACCTTGTCTTGCGGCGTTGCCGGCTACCGTGCCCGCACCCAACCCCAAGGAAACCGGCCCTTCATGTGGACCGTGATCGTCATCGCCGCCTTGGTCGCCGCCCTGGCCACCGTCATCGCGACCAACTTCCATAAACCGGAAAAGAGCATCCGTTTTCCGGTGGAGCATTGCCATGCGGTACGCGACCCGCAGTTCCGGCTGGAAATGGATGCGATGCTCGGGCCGAACGTGCTGGAAGGCAACCGCATCACTGCGCTGCAGAACGGCGACGAGATATTCCCGGCGATGCTCGCGGCGATACGTTCAGCCACCCGCACCATCACTTTCGAAACCTACATCTACTGGTCCGGGAAGACAGGCAAGGAGTTCGCCGACGCCCTGAAGGAGCGTTCCCAGGCTGGGGTGACAGTCCACGTGATGCTGGACTGGGCCGGCAGCGAGAAGATGGACAAACGCCTGCTCGATGAGTTGCGCGATGGCGGCGTGGAAGTGGAGCGCTACCACCCGCTGCGATGGTTCCACCTGGCCCGCATGAACAACCGTACCCACCGCAAGATGCTGGTGGTGGATGGCCGGATCGGTTTCACCGGTGGCGTCGGTATCGCCGACCAATGGACGGGCCATGCGCAGGATCCGGAGCACTGGCGCGATATCCACTTCCGCGTCGAAGGTCCGGTGGTCGCCCAGATGCAGGCCTGTTTCATGGACAACTGGATCAAGACCACCGGTACCGTGCAGCACAGCGATGGCTACTACCCGGAACTGGAGCCCGTGGCCGACGAGGCCATGCACCTGTTCGTGAGCTCGCCCGCCGCGGGCGGCAATTCGAGCATGCACATGATGTACCTGCTGGCCATCGCCGCAGTGAAGGAAAGCTTCGACCTGCAGGCCTCGTACTTCATTCCCGACGACATCACCATCAAGGCGATCCTCTCCGCGCGCGACCGTGGTGCCCGCGTAAGAATCCTGGTTCCAGGGAAATACATCGATTCGAAGCTGGTGCGCATAGCCTCGCGGCGCACCTGGGGCGTCCTGCTGGCTGCCGGCGTGGAGATCTACGAATACCAGCCCACCATGATGCACAACAAGGTGCTGATCATGGACCGCCACATGGTGTCGGTGGGCTCCACCAACTTCGACATGCGCTCGTTCAATCTCAACGACGAGGCCAGCCTGAATGTGTATTCGGATGCCTTCGGCGCCACGATGACCGGGGTATTCGAAGCCGACCTGCGCCACGCCAAGGCGTATACCCTGGACATGTGGCGCAGTCGTCCCCTGTGGCAGAAGCTGGGCGAAGCGATGATGCTGCCGTTCGAGTCGCAGCTATGAGTGGCCTTCCGTCACTGGAACAACGGCATAAGCCCGCCTGGTCGCCCTCTCGATGCTCTGCGACCCTACTTCGGCTTCTTGCCCGCGAGGAGAGGCTTGGTGGCAGCCTGGCCCATCCAAGACATCAACTGCTCCTCGTCAAGATTCTTTCCTGACGTCAATTCAACGCCCCGCGTCGATTTGCCCATGCCGGTCGGCGTCACGGGTGGTTCTGGATGGATCTCGGTACCGCGGATGAACATCAGCTTCACGTGGCCGACGAAAGCGCCGGAGGAGAAACACCACCCATCACTGACGCCGTAATACGCCATGCCCCACTTTACGCCGCGCTTCAGGCCGGGCACGGCTCTTTGCGCCAACGCATCGACCCGTTCTGCGATCCCGCGCTGGGGCTGCGGCAGGCCGGCAATATAGGCGAACACGGGGTCGTCGCCATCCGCGGCTTTCGCGGAACTCGCCTTGCCGGTCATGGCGACAAGGAGCTCGTCCGCTTTTACTTTGCTCGCAGGTTTGTTCACCGACTTCTTCGTCATGGGTACCCCCGCTGTCGCATGGCCGCGCCTACATCGCTGGCATCGACACGGCCGTGCCATCCGACCACGTACCGGTGGCGACCAAATAGACGGAAAGGGGCGGCAGTGCTGCGGTTTCAGCCTCGTGGCCTGGTGTCAGGAACCAGTAATTGCCGCCGATGACGGGCGAGCCCGGCAAATTCGCTCCCCAATTCTTGCCGTCCGCGAATGGCACATAGAACATGACGTGGGCCATGTTGTGACTGCCATAGGCCGACAGATAGGAATGCTTCGACATCATGTGGCACATGGCGCCCGCTTCCAGGGCTGGAATTTCCTTGGTTCTAAGGGCGGTCTTGATGCGATCCATGATCTGGGCATCGGTGTGCCCGGTAAGGGTCATCGCCGTTCGCATCGTAAGGAGCGGTGTGAATGAACGCACGGCCGGCGGGTTGTCACATGCCGCTGCGCGAATCTTCGGGTTCCAACGCTCGGGCCAGTCAGGCGCGCCGCCGATGCCGCGTCCCACATAACAGACGAAACCGTTCGTTCCCTTGACCGCCGTTTCGTAGCCCGTGCGGGTCAAGACCAGGACGGTCGCGTCCTTGGCGATGGAATCCGGCGCCGCGCTTTTCGCCAGGGCGATCTCCTGGGTCCGATCCATGAGATAGGCTTCCACCGGCGCCATGCGGGTAAGTTCCTCCGCGTGTGCTGCGGCGCTGCACAATCCAGTCAGCGCCAGTGCAATGCACCCGGCTGAAAACTTCGTCACGGCGTTCGCGAAAATCGAATCGGACATTGCGCTCCCCACTCTGTCTTACCGGTGAGGCCTGTTGTACAGAAACAAACGGCGTAGCGCCAGCGCGCGATTGTTGACATGCGAAAGACAGATCACTTGGAAGCTACTTCTACTACGGATATCGCACCAAACTGAGTGACCCTGTTGCGAATGGCCTCCCGGTACGGTTCCAGGCTACGAGTCGTATTGCAACTCCAAAACGAAAAATCAAATACAGACGATGGTTTTTTGTTATCTGCCTGAATAGAAATTTTTGCTGCCTTTTTCGCATCAAATATTTCCAAAAAATCTATGCTCAGAGAGTCCGACGTCTCAGCCTTACCAACGTAGCTAGCACCCAGGGCGATGGGCTCGTTTTCGGATTGCAAGAACTTGATAAAGTCCTGACGTCTCTCAGGCCGAACGGTCACACGTAACTTGATGGGGCTTACCTCGCCCGTTGCACAATACGACGGGCTAGAGGCAGCAGGCTGCGCCAATCCAGCCAAGGCCAGAGCGAGAAGCATGTTGAAAAGTATTGAGCGCATTTGGCCTGTTGTACGGAAACAATTCGCGTGGCGCCGGCGTGCGGCCACTTAAAAAGGTGGTGGCGGCAGAAGCCGGGTTCTCCCACTGCCTACCGCCTGGCAGCGCCTTATGGCTAAAGCCTTAGGCGGCAATGTCATTGTCTCTGATGAGCGATTTGGCCTTCACGACATGAAGCGGCGAGGCGTTACCGACAGTGAAGGCACCAGGGCCGATAAACGTGAGAGCAGCGGTCACCGAAGCGAGTCGATGATGGACGTCTACGATCTAACCGTTCCGGTGGTTACAACTCCGCGCAACGCTTGAAGTCATCGCGGATGACAAGCTTCCTAGTCCATATCCGTCATCAATCTATGAAGCTCTTTGCGTACATCAAGCGCATTGCACCCCACATTCGCCATGGCCCTCCGGAGGATAGATTCGTCAACATTGAATGATGTCGTCCAAAAAATAATTTCATATCTATCATCGGCATCAATTTCACGATCACTTAGAAAGGAATCGTGCGCTTCATCGGCAACCTCGGCTTCCGGCTCTTCATGGACCTCTGGAACACCATTCTTACGTCCAAGATATACAGGTAAGACTGCCGGAGGAAGACGTAACCGACCTGTAGCGGCGTGCAAAAATTCTCGCCAGTAGGGCCAAACATGATAAGGCGCGTTCCGCAGGCCAAATTCAATTAGCGCGTCGTTCTCTACTTCCTCATTAAGTAAGTAGACAGCCGAAAACACAGCAACAACTTCGCCGTAGAGTTCCTGCTCACCATCGACATCCGAGGTAAATCGCGCGCCAGTAACAACCTTGTATTCGACCAAGGTACGCGTCGAATGCCCTGAGTCTCGCTCTTCTTCGGTCGCCTCACGCATTGCAACGCTATGGAAGACCGTATTTATGATCGTCTGAACGTCAATGTCTTCGTGAACGCCTTCGAAGGGCTTGTAGTCATCCTCAATATGAAGATGAGCTTGGCGAAGAAAGACGTCCTTTATCCACAAGGCTCGCTGAGCGATTGGAAGTACATCCGGAAGTGATGCAGCCACGCCTAAGCTCCGCACGCCACGCGAGGATATGCCCGATGATCATCAAATTGACTGATCAGTCTCGTCTTTGGTGGTTTCATCACGGCTACGCGAGAAGTTGACCACCCTCTTGAGACCGGGGCGTATTTTGGCTCGATTGAAATATCCTCTACGACAAACCCGGTCGTCTCGCCAGATTGGTCAGGAACGAGACCAAACGACTTTTGGTCATAGTCGAGACGGACCACAAGCTTGCCACCGGTCGCTTCCACAAAGGCATGCAAAGTGGACAGGATGAAGTCGTTACGACCCTCCATTTTTGATACCGCAGCTTGTGACACTCCAAGTTTTTCAGCGATAGTCTGCTGAAGTAACCCAAGCGTACTGCGTACAAAGCCGAGGGGATGACGGCGCAACAATTCCTTTTTGCGCGAAATCACCGATTCCTTCGCGGCAGGCGAGAGAGTCCCCAGGAGGTCATTGAGAGACTTAGCCATGTTTAGTTCCTACTTGTTAAGTGCAGCTAGATGCTCAGCGTAGAGACGCTCAGCAATAGGAATGTGTTTTGGATACCAACGGTCGTCACCCTCTTTGCAGCCGCCAACAAGAAGCACGGCGACTCGGCGAGGGTCAAATGCGTACAAAACGCGCCAAGGAGAGCCTTTGATCTGGATGCGGAGCTCTCGCAGGTTTTTCAGATTGGTGTGTTTTAAGGTATCTGCCCGAGGCCTCGTCAGACCGGGACCGATCTCTTCCAGCACCGCAATATGGGCGAGAATTTCGACGCGAGAGTCCTCGGGCAAGTTCCCGAGCCACTCTGCAAAAGCATCGATTGCTTCGACTGCCCATGCCACCAATATAACTCCGAGGTTATGTTGGTTCAAGGTAGCGCAGAAAATTCAGCTAGGCAACCTGAATGGCCGGATGTAATTTACGGTGAAATTTGCGTAGGTAACAAAAAAAGGGCTACGCATCGGCGTAACCTCTTGATATTTCTGGTGGGCCGTGATGGATTCGAACCATCGATCAACGGATTAAAAGTCCGACGGTGGAGCCTGCTCCTAGTGAATGCCGGCTTTTCCACTGCAGAAGCCGTTTACTGCGTCGCTAAAGCTGACCCGCTGTAACTCTCCGAGAAGTCAGCATAGGTGGTGCACTAGACGCAAACTACGCTCGCACGCCCACTTCCCAACCCCCACCAAAATCCCTACATTGGTGCAATGCACGCACCACCAACGACCGAGATCGCCACCCTCATCAGCACCGGCCTGGCGGTCGTCGACCCCAACCTGGCCGTCCGCTGGCTCAACCCCGCCATGGGCGAATGGCTGGGCGTAGGCACCCGTAGCGCCCAGGGCCAGAAGTTCGACGCCCTTGTCCGAGAACCGGCCTTGGCCCCCTTGGCCGAACGAGCCCTCGCCGAGCGCCAGGTCCTGCAACTGCGCGGCGCCCACGTCGTACTGGCCCGCGGACGCCCCGTCACCGCTGACATCGCCCTTCAGCCCCTGGCAGACGGCGCAGTCCTGATCGAAGTCCATCCCCTGATCGGCGACATCGCCGAGCCCACACCACTGTCGGCCACCCTGCGTGGCTTCGCCCACGAGGTGAAAAACCCCCTGGCAGGCTTGCGAGGTGCCGCGCAGCTTTTGCAGCGCCGCGTCGCCGAAGCGGACTTGAAGGACCTCGCCTCCCTGGTGATCGCCGAAGCCGACCGCCTATCGGCCTTGGCCGACCGTCTCCTACGCCACGGGGGCGTGGCTCGCGTCGCACCGGTAAACATCCATGAACTACTCGAGCGCCTCGAGGTGCTGGTGGCCTCCGAGCCGTCCGCGCCACGCATCCGCCGCGACTACGACCCGAGCCTCCCCGATTCCTCCGGCGACTCCGATCGCCTGCTTCAGGTCTTACTGAACCTCGCGCGCAATGCGGTGGAAGCGGGCGCCACCACGCTTGTGTTCCGTACACGCGTCGAGCATGGCGTACGCCTGGGCGAACCGCATGCGCGCAGTGCCTTGCGCATCGACGTGATCGACGACGGCCGAGGCGTGCCCGACGCACTTCGCGACAACCTGTTCCAGCCGCTGGTGTCCGGACGCCCCGAAGGCACGGGCCTGGGCCTGGCGCTGTCGCGCGAGATCGCCCGCGAACACGGCGGCGAGTTGCGCTTTGCCAGCGAACCTGGCGAAACCGTGTTTTCCCTTTTTCTTCCGATGGAGAAGCCGCATGGCTGATGTATGGATCGCCGATGACGACCGCGGCGTCCGTTTCGTGCTGGCCGAGGCCCTGCGCGATGCCGGCCACGCGGTGCGCGAGTTCGGTGACGCCAGCGCCTTGCGCGAAGCACTCGCCGACGGCAAGCCCGCGCTCATTCTTACCGACGTGCGCATGCCGGGCGAAGACGGCCTTAGCCTGCTGGCGGATCTGCACGCGCGCGCCGTGGCACCGGTGATCGTGATGAGCGCTTTTACCGATGTCGCCACTACGGCCGCGGCCTACCGCGCGGGTGCTGCCGATTACATCGCCAAGCCGTTCGATCTGGACCAGGCCGTGGAGGCGGTGGAGCGTGCCCTGGCCGCGGCCAGCCCGGGCGAAGCCGTGGCGCCGACGACACTAGCGGCGCATGCACTGCTGGGCGAAAGCGTGGCCATGCGCGAGGTGTTCCGCCTGATCGGCCGTATCGCCGCCAGCGACCTCAACGTGTTGATCACCGGTGAAACCGGCACTGGCAAGGAATTGGTGGCGCGAGCACTGCATGATGAGAGCGCGCGCCGCAACAAGCCGTTCGTGGCCTTGAACACAGCAGCCATTCCTTCGGAGTTGCTCGAAAGCGAACTCTTCGGCCATGAAGCTGGCGCTTTTACCGGTGCAGCGCGGCGCCATAACGGCCGCTTTGAACAGGCGGAAGGCGGCACGCTGTTCCTGGATGAAATTGGCGACATGCCGCTAGCCCTGCAGACACGCTTGCTGCGCGTACTGGCGGGCGGTGAGTTCTATCGCGTGGGTGGCCGTGAACTGATCCGTGGCAATGTGCGCATCGTGGCGGCCACGCACCAGGATCTGGATGCGCGCGTGGCCTCCGGGCATTTCCGCGCGGATCTCAAGCACCGCTTGGATGTGGTGCGCATCGAACTTCCCGCGCTACGCCAGCGCCGTGCGGATATCCCCTTGCTGGCAAAACATTTCCTCGGCACCGCGGCCAACGAGTTCAAGCTGCCGCCCAAGCGGCTATCGCGTGCGGCGCAGAAGATCATGGAGCAGCGCGACTTCCCCGGTAACGTGCGCGAGCTTGAAAACCTCTGCCGGCGACTGGCCGTGGTGGCACCAGGGAGCGAGATCCTTCCCGCGGATCTCGGTGCCGCCGGCGATCGCAATGCCTCGCCCAGCGACTGGACCGATGCCCTGCGCCGCTGGGCAGAGGCGGCGCTGCTTCACAACGAACCGGACATCCACGCCCGCGCCCGCGCAGCGTTGGACAAGACGCTGTTGCAGGCCGCTCTGGTAAGTAACGGCGGCCACCGCCAGCAGGCCGCAGCCTCGCTTGGCGTGGGCCGCAACACCCTCACCCGCAAACTCGGCGCCTCCCGTGCGCGCCGCCCGAAGGACGACGCATCATGAGCATCACCATCCGCCCCGCCACCCCTGCGGACATCGACCATCTGGTGAAGTGGAACGCCGCGATGGCCTGGGAAACCGAGCACAAGCGCCTGGATGAAGCCGTGCTTCGTCGCGGTACCGAGGCTGTGTTTACCGACCCGCGTCGCGGTACCTATCTGGTGGCCGAACTCGACGGCATCCCGGCGGGAAGCCTGTTGATCACCTACGAGTGGAGCGACTGGCGTAACGGCGACTTCTGGTGGGTGCAGAGTGTTTATGTGGCGGAAGAGGCGCGGCGCAGGGGTGTCTTCCGTGCTCTCTATCAGGCGGTGAAGGAGCGTGCGATGGAAGCCGGCGCAGTCGGCACGCGCCTCTACGTCGAAACCGAAAACACCCGCGCCCAGTCGACCTACGCAAGCCTCGGCATGGAGCGCTGCGACTACGCGATGCTGGAGCAAATCTTCTAGAAATACTCGTCCGCTTGGTCGTCGGCGGCGGCGAGTAGTTCGGCGAATTCGGCGGGGGGCATGGGCATGCCGTAGAGGAAGCCCTGCATGACGGGGCAGCCGGCGGCCAGCAGGTATTGGGCCTGGTCGGTAGTTTCCACGCCTTCGGCCACCACGTTCTTGTCCAGGCTGTGGGCCAGGGCGACGATGGCGCCGGTGATGGTGGTGCTCTGCTGGTCGGCGCCGATGTCGCGGATGAAGGCGCGGTCGATCTTCAAGGTGTCGATGGGGAAGTGCTTCAGGTACGACAGGCTGCAATAGCCGGTACCGAAGTCGTCCAGCGACAGCTTCACGCCCAGCTTCTTGATCCGCTGCAGCAGGTCCGGCACGTGGCCGTGGCCGGACATCACCATGCGCTCGGTCAGTTCAAGCTCCAGTAGCGCCGGCGGCAGGCCGGTGTCGTCCAGCACGGATTTGAGTGTTTCGAAGAAGCGGGTGTGCTGGAACTGTACGGCCGATACGTTCACCGATATGGGCACGCGTTTGTACACGGCGCGCCATTTCTCCGCCTGCTCGCAGGCCCGGCGCAGCACCCATTCGCCGATCATCACGATCAGGCCGGCTTCCTCGGCAATGGGGATGAATTCTTCGGGGGAATACACTTCCTCGCCGTCCACGATCCAGCGCAGCAGGGCCTCGGCGCCGACGATCCAGCCGGTGCGAACATCGACCTTGGGCTGGTACTGCACCGATAGCTCATTGCGTACCAGCGCTTTGCGCAGCGCCATTTCGATCGCCGCATGCGCCGCGCCGCGGTGGCGCATGTTGGTGCTGAACATGCGGTAGCCGTTGCGGCCTTGCTGCTTGGCCTCGTACATCGCGGTGTCGGCGTTGTGGATCAGGTTTTCAGCGTCGGTGGCATCGTCCGGGCACAGGCTGATGCCGATGGAGAAGTTCACCGACAGATCCGCTACTTCCGTGGATACAGCCTCGTTCACGCGCTCAAGCAGCCGCTCGGCCACGCCTACCGCATGGGCGGCATTGTCCACGTGCGGCAGCATCACCACGAATTCGTCGCCACCCAGCCGCGACACCATGTCGTCGTCGCCGATCTCGCTGCGGATCAGCTGCGCCACGGCTTTCAGCAGGCGATCGCCGGCCTTGTGGCCAAGCACGTCGTTGACCTGCTTGAAATGATCGATGTCGATGAACAGCGCCGCCACGCGCCGGTGCCGGGGCAGGGCATCGGCGATGGCCTGTTCCATCCGCGCATGCAGCACGTTGCGGTTGGGAAGACCGGTAAGCGTGTCGTGGTTGGCCAGGTGCGCCATCTTCATCGCCAGCGCACGTGTTTCACTCACATCGTGGAACACCAGCACGCCGCCGATCACGCGCCCGCTGTTGTCGTGGATGGGCGCGGCGGAATCTTCGATCGGGCTGTCGAAGCCGTTCAAGTGAATCAGTGCCGTGTCGCTGGCCAGCCCCACGATCCGGTTGCCTTTGATAGCCGCTCGCAACGGATTTTCGGCGGGTTCGCCGGTGTTGACGTCGCGGATGCGGAAGACGTCGTCCATCGGCCTTCCCATCGCGTCGGCATGGGTCCAGCCGGTCATGGCCTCGGCGATCGGATTGAGCGAGGTGATGCGAAGCTCAAGATCCGTGGTGATCACGGCATCACCGATGGATTTGAGCGTTACCTGGGCCAGTTCGCGCTCGTGGAACAGCGCCGCCTCCGCCGCCTTGCGCTCGCTGATGTCCTGGATCTGCGAGACGAAATACAGCGGGTCGCCCTCGGTATCGCGCACCAACGACACGCTTAGCATCGTGTGCACCACGTGCCCATCGCGATGGAAGTAGCGTTTTTCCATCTGGTAGCTTTCGCGCTCGCCCGCAATGAGCTCACCCAAAAGCTGCAGGTCGGCGGCGAGGTCGTCCGGGTGGGTGATCTCCTGGAAGGTCTTGGTCACCAGGATGGCCGGGGTGTGGCCAAGCATGCGGCCCAGCACGCCGTTCACCTGCATGAAACTGCCGTCCGGCCGCACCAGCGCCATGCCGATGGAGGCATGTTCGAAGGCGCCCTCGAAGCGCGACTGGCTTTCCTTCAACTGCTGTTCGAGCTCGTGACGCTCGGTGATGTCCACCACCATCACGATCACCCCGCGCACGCTGCCGTCGGGAGCCAGGTCGGGCGTGTAGCTGCCGCTGACGTACCGTTCGTGGTCGTCGAAGGGAATGTAGCGCTCGAAGTGGGCCACGGCACCGGCAAAGGCCTTGTCCATGTCTTTTTCGACCATGGCGTAGCGTTCGGCGCCCAGCACGTCGGCCACGGTGCGGCCGATCATCTTTTCAGGCTCGGCCACCATCCAGCGCTGGTAGGACGGATTGGCGTACAAATAGCGGCGTTCGGGATCGAGGTAGGCCACCAGGCCTGGCAATACCGACAGCACCTGGGCGGTCAGGTCGCTTGCGGTCCACGCGAGGTTGTCGTTCCCATCCCGGGGTGGAAGCCGGCCCATGATCTGTTTTTGCCTGCCCTTGAGTTACTTGCAGCGTAACTGCTTTGGGCAGGCCCGGCTAATGGACGGATGCCGCCGGAACAGCCAGGCGCCGGCCCGGTGCGAGGAACAAGCTGCCCAGGTCCGTGATCGTTTCGTCGGCGTTATAGCGGGCATGAAGCGCCTGCAGCATGGTTTCCATGGCGTCGCCGGCCAGCGGGAAGCCATGGGCGAGGATCCTGGGCTCGGCCGAACCTTGTGTTTGCGCCACCGTCACGGCTACCACGCCCAGGCCGCGGGCCTGGTGGGCAAACAGCCTGGGTTTGCCGAAGGTGGGATTGGGGTCGTTCACCGCTTCCATCGCGTAGCCGACGGTGGGCGCCGTGCCCTCGAATCCGAAGGCGATGCCATGGGCGTTGAGCACGGCTGAATATTGCCGGAGTTCGAAGAGGATGCCTGCCAGTTGATGGGCGGCGTCGTCAGCGCCGTTGTCGGAAGTTCCAGCAAACCAGGCGGCCAGCGGCGGTGCGGATACCCGTCCGGCGCCATAGTGAAGAGGCAACCCGCGCAGGGTGAGGGTGTCTTCTTCTTTATAGGGTGTAAGCAGCGCCGCCTCGAGCAGGGTCCAAAGCGGAGCCAGGTTGACGTGCTCGTACTGCACGCACGTCATGGCCATCACATCGTTGCGGCTCAGATACCGGGCGTGCTCGAAGCGCACGCCAAGGGTGCGCATGAGGAAATCGGAGGTGCGCGCGCCAGCTTCGCCGCGGCCGACCAGTTCGGTTTCGATCCGCGCGGCGAGGTCTTCGGCCAGGGCTTCGTCAGCCAGCAGTGTCCAGGGCACCAGGCGCATCGGGCCACCGGCATAGGTGGGGTCGGGCACCAGCGGTTGCGCCGGCATCTGGCCCTGGTTGCTGCCAAAGGCCACCACGGCGGCCTCGCCGACGACACGGGGAATGCGCCGGGCGAGCTCATCGAGCGTGGCGTGCACGGGAAAGCCTGGACGCAGCAACTCCACGGCATCGAACAAGGCGCCGGCCACGGCCAGACGCGAGGTTTCCACACCCGGCAGCAGGGTTCGCAGGTCCTCGGCCACCAGGCCCGCCAGTTCCTGGGCTTCTTCGCGGGTGAGCATCAGGCGTGACGGCGTGTCGCCTGGAGCCAGCTCCAGGGCCAGCACGGCCGGGCAGGCAACTACATCATTCACCGGAAGAATCCCAACGGAAGTAAACCGTGATTCTAACATTGGGTGTTTTAAGCCTTTCCCGCAGGGCCTGCCCGCGTTAGCCTTGGAATCCCCGTCGAACACCTGTTCGACCCCCAGGTGGCTGATCGTCTTGAGCATGGAAAAACCGCAAACGCGCGTGGGTGTCGTCGGTGGCGTCCGCATCCCCTTCTGCCGCAACAACACCGCTTACGCCGATGTCGGCAATTTCGGCATGTCCGTCAAGGTGTTGGGTGCCCTGGTCGAGCGCTTCGGCCTGCATGGGGTGGAGCTGGGCGAAGTGGCGATGGGCGCGGTGATCCGTCATCCCTCGGAGTGGAATCTCGCCCGCGAGGCGTTGCTGTCGTCGGGCCTGGCCCCGACCACGCCGGGCATCACCACCGCCCGCGCCTGCGGCACATCGCTCGACAACGCCATCATCGTCGCCAACAAAATCGCCACCGGGCAGATCCAGGCTGGCATCGCTGGCGGCTCGGACACCACCAGCGACGTTCCCATCGTGTACGGCACGCGGCTGCGCAAGCGCCTGCTGTCGGTCAACCGCGCCAAGACCTTCAAGGAAAAATTCCGGGCGGCCACGCGCGGCTTCTCGCTGAAGGAACTGAAGCCCTCGTTCCCCGGCGTGGCCGAGCCGCGCACGGGCAAGTCCATGGGCGACCATTGCGAACTGATGGCCCGTGAATGGCACATCGAGCGCCAGGCCCAGGATCGCCTGGCCATGGAGAGCCATCACAAGCTCGCCGCGGCCTATGACGCCGGCTTCTTCAACGACCTGCTGGTGCCTTTCCGCGGCTTGAAACGCGATGGCTTCCTGCGGCCGGATACGTCGATGGAGAAGCTCGCCACGCTCAAGCCGGCCTTCGACAAGACCACCGGCCAGGGCACGCTTACCGCGGGCAACTCCACCGGGCTTTCCGATGGCGCGGCGGCCGTGCTGCTGGCCAGCGACGCGTGGGCGGCCGAGCGTGGCCTGAAAATCCAGGCATACATCACCCACAGCGAAGTGGCGGCGGTGGATTTCGTCCATGGCGAAGGCCTGCTGATGGCGCCCACCGTGGCCGTACCGCGCATGCTCGACCGCGCCGGCCTTACCCTGCAGGATTTCGACTTCTACGAGATCCACGAGGCCTTCGCCGCCCAGGTGTTGTGTACCTTGCGCGCGTGGGAGTCGGAAGACTACTGCCAGCGCCGCCTGGGCCGCCCGGCCCTGGGTTCGATCGACCCGGCGAAGATGAACGTGAATGGATCGAGCCTTGCCGCCGGCCATCCGTTTGCCGCCACCGGCGCGCGCATCGTGGCGACCCTGGCAAAGCTTCTGGAACAGAAGGGTTCTGGCCGTGGCCTGATCTCGATCTGTACCGCCGGCGGCATGGGCGTGACCGCCATCCTCGAACGTCCGTAGAAGGTGGTTTCAACGGTGCCGCGCTTGCGTTTTACCCTCGGCTTCAGCCTGCTGGTGCTGATGCTGGGGATTACCGCCACCGCGTGGCTCACCGAGCTCACCTATGGCCCGCCCCAGGTGGAGCGGCGCCGCATGTCGTTGCGTTCACCCGTGGCGTCCCGCGCTGCCATGCCGATGTTGCCGATGGCCGCGCTGCCGCCCAAGCGTCTCTACCCCGTGCAGCGCACCGTCGATCGCTAAAGAATGCCGGCGGACGGCGAGCCGAATGCGGTGAGCAGCCTCGTGTAGATCATCTTCAGCGACAGGTTCACTTCCGGGAAGTCGCCCACCGCGTGGTAGCACTGGAAGAACTGCGCATCGTTCGGCCGCTTGGGCATGCAGCCCGGGTTGAGGTCGTAATTGGTGGTGTAGCGGAACGGCCAGAGGTCGAACAGGGGCAGTTTCTCCGATATATCCCCCAGCGCCTCGCTGATCTGTCCCAGCACCGGGATGGTGGGTTTGCGCGGCGCCACCACCCAGGCGTTCTCCGGCCGGGTGTCGCTCATGATCGACGCGCGCAGTGCATCGGCAAACGCAGGGTCGTATACCACCACGCCGGACTCGGTGTTGTAGTGGTCCGAGCGGGGATCGAAATTGTGCGTGCCGACCATGGCGAAGCTGTCGTCCACCACGATGGATTTCGCATGCAGGCCGATGCGCATGCCGGCGGTACGTAGCGGCGCGGGACGGTTGCGGCGGCCGCGGCCGTTGCGGCTGCCGAAGAAGCCAGGCTCCTCGCTGGGCGAAGTCCGCGGGCGATCCCCCGAGGCTGTGCGGAACACGTCGTAGCGGGGAGGTTGTGCTTGTGCGGGGTCAGAATATTCATTCTGACCCCCAACCGAGCGCCCCTCTCCCTGGCCACTGGCCTGGCTCCCCGAGAACTGCCCTCCCAGCGGATGGCCGTCGTCGCCATCGTCCTGGCCGGCCACCTGCGGCTTCATCTCATAGATCTCAAAGCCGTACTTGGTGAAATAGGTCTTCCGGTGCTTGTACGAGATGGCATACACCGCGAACGCATCGGTGGAGGCCAATGAGTTGGTCGATACCACCACGCGCGGTGCGTCCTCGCGCTTGTGCAGTGCGCGGAAGAGCTTCTTGGCGCGGTCGCTCAATACAAGGTAAGGCGTTTGCAGCACCACCTCGCGACGCGCGTTGCTGAGCATGCCCATGATGCGCCGGGTAAGCTCGCGGTCCTCGCGTTCGGCCGGCTTCTCGGTTTTGCCGGGCAGGTCCGAGAGGTAATCCACGCGGCCGACGGCAATGGAATTGGCCACCAGGTGTTCCTGCATCCATCGGGGATCGCCGGCTTCGGCCAGGGCGTCGTTCACCCGGTCGGGCCGCGAGTACGCCGGTTCCACCCAGCGCGGCGCTTCGGGCCCGTCGCTGCGGATCTGCCGGTTCACGTCGCGCAGGCGGGTCAGCGGCACGCTGCGCTTGTGGTTCCAGAAGGTATCGAAGCTTGCCGCCATGGTCCGCGCCACCGGGCCGCCCACGATGACGTCGCGATCGCGGTAGTCGAATTCGTCGTTCCAGTCGAAGTAGCGGTCTTCGTAGTTGCGGCCGCCGGTGATGCCGATGGCATCGTCCACCACCAGCAACTTGTTGTGCATGCGCTGGTTGAAGCGCAGGAAGCAGCAGACGATGCCGGCGGCGAACTCCAGCGGCGGCGTGTGCGCCTTGCTGAAGGTGGGGTTGTACAGGCGTATCTCGAAATTGGCACGGGTGCGTGCCAGGGTGGCCAGCAGTTTTGCATCGCCGAAGGCGAACAGCTGGTCGGCAAGGATGCGTACTTTCACGCCGCGCCCGGCGGCTTCCACCAGCTGGTCGAGGATCAATTTGCCGGCGTCGTCCTGCTGCCAGATGTAGGTCTGCACGTCGATGCTGTGGCGGGCGCCACGAATCAGGTTCAGCCGCGCCACCAGGGCCGATTCGCCATCTTCGAGCAGGCCGATGGCGTGGTGCGGAGCGTCGGCGGTGGAGGAGGCAAGCTGGGCGTTGGCCTGGTCCAGCAGGGCGGAGGGGGCCGCGCAGTGGTCCGGCTGGGTGCAGGTGGGCACAGGGTCCTGCGCCTGCATCACGATCGCATCGGCCTTGCGGACATTGGCCTGCGACAGCGTGCACCCCTGCGCAAACGCAGCGGTGGCCAGCACAAGGGCAAGAGCGATGCGGCGCATGGGCGCCATCATAGCCGGGCCATATGCAGTTGACGTGTCTACGGGCCGATGGTGATCGACAGGCCCAGTTCCACCTTGTCGGCCAGGGCTCCGCGACGCCCGCGCATCTCGAAATCGGTGCGGTCGATCGTGCCCAGGGCCTGCAGGGTGCAGCCGTTAAGGTGCGTGGCCGAGCAGTCCGACCGCAGGATGGTGAATTGCACCGGCTGGGTCACTCCGCGCATGGTCAGCCGGCCGTCGAGTTCGTCGCCGTTGCCCAGGGCGTCCAGGGGGATGCGCGCGGAGACGAAGCCGATCGAGGGATAGCGCTGGGCGTCGAAGAACTCAGGCGCCAGCACCCAGTTGCGGAAGCGGTTGGAGTCCATTTTCAGGCTCTCAACGTCGATGGCCGCCTGCACGACCGCACGGCCGTCGTCGGGGTCGATGTCGATGGTGCCGCGGATGCGCTCGAACACGCCGGTCACCTTCGACACCCACAACAGCCGCACACCGAACTCCGCGCGCGAGTGCGCGTCGTCGATGTGCAGCGGGCCCTCAATGGCAGCCGCCGAGGCGACGCCGGAAAGCAGCAGGGCCGCGAACGGCCCCGCGAGGTACTTCATGGCGACCAGAAGGCCTCCAGGGTGGCCGACCCCGGTTCGAGCGGGCCGGGGGCCACACGCAGGCGGGCCAGGCCGCCGGGCGGCATGCCGCGGTAGTCGTCCGTATGGCCTTCCACCAGCAGCGAAACCAGTTGCTCGATGCCAGGGTTATGACCTACCAGCACCAGGGTAGTGACTTCCTTGTTCTCGTCGATCAGGGTGATCAGGTCGACTAACTCGGCCCCGTAGATCTCCGGGGCTTCGGTGATGGGAAGGTTGGGCAGGGCGAGTTCGGCCGTCTGCAGGGTGCGCGTGGCCGGAGAGCACAGTACGCGGTCGATGCTGAGTTTATGGTCGGCCAGCCATCGGCCCGTGGCGACGGCCTCATCATGGCCTCGTTCGGTGAGTCGTCGGTCGCGGTCGGTTTCGCCATCGCAGAGCTCTTGGGCTTCCGCGTGGCGCAGGAGGATCAGTTCACGCATGGTGTTTTCCTTCTGGTTCGTCTTGCGTGGGAGCGTGGTGCCCTAGCTGCTGCGCTTGATCCATCGCAACAGCTTGCTCCAGTCGTCCTGGTGGCCACGGACGTTCTCGGAGTGGTAATCGAAGATGCCTTTGCCCAGGGCCGTAAGCAACACATAGGCCTGGCTGTCGCGCAATTGCGCCACCACCGGGAAAGGAGATGCCTCGGCCAACTGCACCATGGCGTCCTGGCTGGCGTTGGTCCATGGCTTGAGGCGGTTGCCCACCAGGGCCACCGGCAGCTTGCCACGGCGCACGCGCGGTATACCGTGCAGCAGTTTGAGGAAATCGGTGGTGGCATCCAGGTCGAAGCTCGACGGCAGCACCGGCACCACCAGCACGTTGGCTTGCTCGAGGTAAGGCTCGAGGTCCTTCTCGGTGACACCGGCGGGAGTGTCGACGATGGCGACGTCGGTATCTTCGGGAAGCTTCTCCAGCGCCTTGCGGCCGCCATCCACTGCCAGCACGCCGGGGACGTTCTCCGGCCGTCGGGCTGCCCAGCGGTAACTGGATTGCTGCCGGTCGGCGTCGACGATGGCCACGCGCTTGTTGGCCTGGGCGTAATGGGACGCCGCCTGGGTGACCACCGTGGTCTTGCCGCAACCGCCCTTACTGCTTGCTACCAGCATCGTCAGCATCGGATAGACCTTGCCTGGGAGGGTACCTCCAAGCCTACCGGGTTCGACGCGGCGCTAGAAGAATTTCCCCCTCGCACGGGGCATCGCGACGATGATCAGGGTGGCTATGGGGCCAAGGAGCAGCGACAGCACGAACCAGAGCACACCGCTGCGGTTCTTGCCCTGGGCCAGCCCGGCATTGATGAGGGCGAGGGTGCCCCAGCCGACGAACCAGGGCGCTGGCGTCGAAGTGAAGGCGGTAAAGGGTTCCATGGAACGCTCCTGTTCTGGGGCAGGATTCGTGGGGCAGACGGCGGGCACGGATGATCGGAGGCGGCCCACATCGCCTGGAGCGAAACCCGATAGTAGCAAGGGTTTTCTTCACATATGCGATACCTCACTGGTCCCACCGTTCAGAAATGACCCGTATCCTTGCGGTTTTGCCCTGGAGTTGAGCCATGCGCGGACTGCGCCCCCTTGCCCTGGCCCTTGCCTTTGCCACCGCGGCGTCCCCCCTGGCCGCCTCCGCGGCGAAGGCGCCTGGCCCGAAGGATCGCCAGGCGGCGCTCCTTAAATTCCAGGAGGACCTGGCCAGCGTGCTGGCCCTGCGTACCGAGGCCCAGCCGCTGCTGGGCGCTGCCCTGCTGGCCCGGCCGCTGACCCGGCCGCCTGAAACCCTGAGCTACCACACCTTGCTGGAGCGGGCCGCCCGCGGTGATGGGGCCGGTCCCTCGGTGACCTGGGCCCAGCTGGCCGATTGCGATGGCAAGGCGGGTACCTGCCCGAATGCCGATGCCATGGCCAGTCTGAAGCAGCAGGTGCCGGACAATGCCGCGGTATGGATGCTGGCGCTGGGCCGCGACCTCGCCGCCGCCAAGGATGAGGATGTCCGCAGCGACCTCACCCGCGCTGCGCAGGCGAAAACCTATGACGACTACCTCGGTAGCAGCCTGCAGGCGCTGGCCCGCACGGTAAGCCAGCTCCCGCCGCCGCCGGAAACCTACGATCCGCTGTCCGGCGCCGGCAGTGCCGGCGTGCAGCTGACCATCGTCTACGGCCTGGGCGCCACCCAGCCGTTGCCGGCTTTCCCGGCCACCGCGCGCTATTGCGAGTCGCACAAGGACGACGAAGGCATCCGCAACGACTGCCTGGGGCTGGGCAAGGTACTGGAGTGGGGTTCCAGCCCGCTTGGGCGATCGCTGGGGCTGCACCTTCGCGAAGTGCTTTCGCCCGATGACGCCCAGCAGGCCGATGCCCGCCGGGCCAGGGCGAACCTGGTATGGCAGATGCAGAACTTCGCCCAGCTCAATGTTCGGGCGCAGGGTGAGAAGCCGGTGGCGCAGAAACTGTTGATGCTGGCGCGCAACGGTGGCACCGAGATGAGCGTGGTACTGGCCGCCCTCAATGCCTACGGCATTCCGGCCGAAGCGCCGGCGGGCTATACCCCGGCACGCCCGAAGCCGGGGTCAGAGTAATAACTCTGACCCCCACCCACGCAAAGGGTTAGTCCCCCAGCGCCTCGCGCATGAATTCCGGCTGGGCCAGCGCGCCCTTGTGGGTTTCGGCGTTGTAGTACTTGGTGCTGAAGTTCTTCGAGATCGCGCCGCGCTCGCGGAAACCACCCAAGTCCGCACCCTTGCGGGCCATGGTGCAGCTCCACCAGCCGGTGGGGTAGCACGGCTGCGGGAAGGGCAGGGTGCGCACGGCGCCGAAGCCCGAGGTGCGCATGGCCGAGCGCATGGCCTTGATCAGCTCGATATGGGCCAGCGGCGATTCGGACTGCTGCACCAGGATGCCGCCGTGGCGGAGCGCCTTGTAGCAGGTGGAATAGAAGGCCGCGTTGAACAAGCCCTCGGCCGGGCCGACAGGGTCGGTGGAGTCGACGATGATCAGGTCGAGCGATTCAGGCTCGGCCTCGGCCATGTACTTGATGCCGTCGATGAACAGCAGCTGCGCGCGCGGGTCGTTGTTGCTGTCGCACAGCTCCGGGAAATATTCCTCGGCCAGGCGGGTGACGCGCTCGTCGATCTCCACCTGCACCGCCGATTCCACTTCCTCGTGCTTGAGCACTTCGCGCAGGGTGCCGCAGTCGCCGCCGCCGATGATCACCACGCGCTTGGCGCGGGCGTGGGTGAACAGCGCCGGGTGGGTCATCATTTCGTGGTACAGGAAGTTGTCGCGGCTGGTGAGCATGACGCAGCCGTCGATCACCATCAGGTTGCCCCAGTCGGTGGTCTGGTAGATCTCGATCGTCTGGAAGGGCGTTTTCTCTGCATGAAGCAGACGCTCGACACGGAAACCGATGGAGGAACCGGAGGCCTGGTGGGCTTCGGTGAACCAGCTGAGCTGCGACATGACGCGATCCCGGGGCAGGAGGGGGAAAACGCCCATTGTAGCGGCTTATGAAGCCCCTGCCGCCCGTCGAAATCGTCGCAATAGGGCCAGGAGTCCCATTCCGTTGTCATCCTGCGTCGTTACAATAGGCGGCCCGGGCCTGGAGCCCGGGTACATCCTGGACGGCCCCGCGGCGTGCGAGGCTCCCGGTCGCCAGGCATGTTTCGTCTAGGCTCGCCGCTGCGACGCTATAAATTCCCGGCCCAAGACACGCCGGGAATCCGATAACGACGAGGAGAGAGGGCCGATGGCTACTTCCTGGGACATCGACCGCGCGCGGCAGACCTACGCCGTGCCGTACTGGAGCGACGGCTACGTTGACGTGGACGCCGCCGGACACCTGGTCATGCAGCCGCATGGCCCCGCCGGCCCGAAGCTGGACCTGCCGGCCATCGTGGACGCCGCCCGTGCGCAAGGCCTGCGCCTGCCGCTGTTGATCCGCTTCCCGGACATCCTGGCCGACCGCCTCGCCCGCCTGCAGGCAGCCTTCGGCAAGGCTATCGCCAGTACCGGCTATCCGGCCGCCTATACGGCCGTCTACCCGATCAAGGTGAACCAGCAGCGCGGCGTGGTGAGCGAGCTGGTGGCCGCGGGCGAACACGGCTTCGGCCTGGAGGCCGGGTCCAAGCCCGAACTGATGGCGGTGCTGGCGATGGCCCGCCCGGGGAGCCTGGTGGTCTGTAATGGCTACAAGGACCGCGAATACATCCGCCTGGCCCTGATCGGCCGCAAGCTCGGGCTTTCCATCCATATCGTGATCGAGAAGCTCTCCGAGCTCGAGCACGTGCTGGCGGAGTCGAAGTCCCTGGGCGTCGAGCCCCTGCTGGGCGTGCGCGTGCGCCTGGCCTCGATCGGCGCCGGCAAATGGCAGAACACCGGCGGCGACAAGGGCAAGTTCGGGCTTTCGCCCGGCCAGGTGCTGGAGCTGATCGAGCGCCTGGACGCCGAAGGCCTCACCCATACCCTGCGCCTGCAGCATTTCCACATGGGCTCGCAGATCTCCAACGTGCGTGACATTTCCGCCGGCATGCGCGAGGCGGTGCGTTATTTCGTGGAACTGCGCGCGGCCGGCGCACCGATCGACATCGTCGACGTGGGCGGTGGCCTGGGCGTGGACTACGACGGCACGCGTTCGCGCAGCTACAACTCGATGAACTACAACCTCGAGCAATACGCCGCCAGCATCGTCACCCCGCTGGCCGAAGCCGTGGAGCGCCTGGGGCTGCCCGCGCCGCGCATCGTGACCGAAAGCGGACGCGCCATGACGGCGCATCACGCGGTGATGGTGGTGAACGTCACTGAAGTGGAAGCCGTGCCGACGGGCATGGTGGCCGACCCGCGCGAGGGCGAGCCGGCGGTGTTGCGCCACCTACGCGAAACCTGGGCCGAGCTCGGCCAGCGGCCGCCGCTGGAATTGTTCCACGAAGCCCAGCATCACCATGCCGAAGGTCTTTCGCTGTATGCCGAGGGCCACCTTGGCCTGCGCGATCGCGCGCAGCTGGACGACATGTACTACGCCATCGCCAGCGCCGTGCGTCCGCGCCTGCTGCCCACCGAGCGTGCGCATCGCCAGGCGCTGGACGAGCTGGACGAGAAACTCGTCGACAAGTACTTCGTGAATTTCTCGGTGTTCGAGTCCATCCCCGATGTCTGGGCGATCGACCAGATCTTCCCCATCGTGCCGATCGCGCGCCTGGATGAAGAACCCACGCGCCGCGGCGTGATCGCCGACCTCACCTGCGATTCGGACGGCCGCATCGACAACTACGTCGATGCCGAGGGCGTGGACGTGAGCCTTCCGCTGCACAGCCTGCGCGACGGTGAATCGTATTGCCTGGGCATCTTCATGGTCGGCGCGTACCAGGAAACCTTAGGCGACATCCACAACCTGTTCGGCGATACCGATGCGGTAAACGTGCGCGCTGGTGCCGACGGTTTCGAATTTGCCCACGTGCGCCATGGCGACACCACCGACCTGATGCTCGACTACGTCGGCTACGACCTGTCGGCCCTGCGCCAGGCCTACCGCGACCGCCTGGCCGCCGCCGGCGTCACCGATACTGGCCTGTTCGACGAACTCAACGCCGGCCTTACCGGTTACACCTATCTTGCCGAGGACATCCGCTCATGACCCTGCGTGCTTCTTTCATCGGCCTGGGCGCCATGGGCGCCTCGATGGCGCGCCACCTGCACGAAAAGGGCCTGCTGGTGGCGGTGGGCAACCGCACGCAGCAGAAGGCCTATGACCTGGCCGGCGACCTGGGCGTGGATGCTCCTTCGATCGAAGGCATTGCCTCGATGAGCGACGTGGTGGCGCTGTGCGTCACCGCCGACCAGGACGTGCTGGACAACGTTGCGGCGCTGCTGCCGCACCTGCGCGAAGGATCGGTGGTGGTCGACCATTCCACCGTCGCGCCCACCACCGCGCAGCGCGCGGCACAGATGCTGGCGGAGAAAGGCATTGCCTTCCTGGATGCGCCGGTGTCCGGCGGCGTGGAAGGCGCGCGCAACGGCAAGCTGTCGGTGATGGTCGGCGGCGACGCGGCGGCGCTGGAGAAAGCACGGCCCGTACTGGAAGCGTACGCGGCGAAGGTGACGCACATGGGCGGCGTGGGTGCCGGTCAGTCGACCAAGGCCGTGAACCAGGTGATCGTGGCCGGCATCGCGCAGGCCGTGACCGAAGGGCTGGCGCTGGGCGAAGCCCTCGGGCTGGAAGCCGAAGCCCTGTTGCCCACGCTCGGTGCCGGCGCGGCTGGCAACTGGTTCCTCGAGAAGCGCGGCGCCACCATGCTGCGCAACGAGTTCTCCGTGGGCTTCAAGCTGGCGCTGCTGCACAAGGATCTTGGCATCGTGCGCGGTGTGGCCGTGGACGCGGGCACCGATCGTTCGATCATCGAGAAGTCGCTGGCCGACTTCGCCCAGTTGATGAGCGAAGGTTACGGCGACGACGATATTTCCGGGCTGATCAGGATCAAGCGCGGCGAACGCAAGGCCTGACCAAAGCGCGGAGCGGGGTCAGAGTGAAACTCTGACCCCCAATCCCCACCAACTAGCTGCCTTCCTTCAGGGCGATGGCATTGATGCCCGCCTGCTGTAGCCGCTGCTTGGTCGATTCCAGCTCCGTGGCCGACTTGAACGGCCCCAGGCGCACGCGGTTGTAGTTCTGCCCGCCCACCTTCACCGTCTGCACGTTGGCGACGAAGCCCTGCAGGGCAAGCTTGGCCTTGAGGGATTCCGCATCGCCGGCGCTGGGGAATGCGCCCACCTGCAGCAGGTAACCACCGCTGGAGGTCGGCGGCGGCGCCGGTGCCGCCGGCACGGCGGCGACGGTTTCCGTCTTCACGGCAGGCAGATTGGCAGGCGGCGGCGGGGTGCTGCCCGTCTGCTGCTGGGCTGCCGCGGCCTTCTGCTGTGCCTGCTGCTGCGCGGCCGCCTGCTGGCGGGCCTTGGCTTCGGCCTGCGCCTGCGCGCTGATCTCCGCATCGGGAATACGCACTTCTTTTTCCGACAGCACGGAATAGAAGTCGTAGGTGGGCTTCTTCGGCTTGTCCGCTTCCGGGGCGGATTCGGCCACGCCAGGATCGGAGGCCCGCTGCGCGGTAGCCTGCGGATTGGGCGCGGGACCGTTGGGCCGCTGCAGCGGCAGGAAGGAGCCCTTCAGCACAACGGCCATCAGCACGGCACCGGCCAGGATGCCGATGATCGCCCAGCCCCAGCCCGGCATGCCGCCGCTGTTGTTGCGTACGGCCTGCTTGCCGCGGCCCTTGGTCTTGCGTGGTGGCATTTACATTTTCTCCGGTGCGCTGATGCCGAGCAGGTCAAGCCCGTTACGAAGGACCTGCCGCGTGGCCAGCGCCAGCGTAACGCGGGCGTTGCGAAGGCCCGTGTCGTCAACGATCCACTTGTGCTCGTGATAATAGCTGTGCAGCGCGCCGGCGAGCTCGCGCAAATATTGCGCGACAAGGTGCGGTTCAAGATTGGTGGCGGCGGTTTCCACCACCTCGGGGTAGCGGGCCAGTTCCACCATCACGGCGGTTTCGTGTTCGCTGTCCAGTTGGCCGAATGCCGCCATGCCCGCTTCACGGTCATAGGTGAAGCCGCGTTCGCCCAGTTCCTGCATGACGCGGCACACCCGGGCGTGCGCGTACTGGATGTAGTACACCGGGTTGTCGTTGCTCTGCGAACGGGCAAGGTCGATGTCGAACACCAGTTGGGAGTCCGATTTCCGCGCGATCAGGAAATAACGCGTGGCGTCGCGCCCAGCCTCGTCGATCAGGTCGCGCAGGGTGAGGTAGGAGCCGGCGCGCTTGGAGATCTTCACCTCCTCGCCGCCGCGCATCACCGTGATCATCTGGTACAGCACGTAGTGCGGGTAATCCTTGGGGATGCCCTGGTCCAGCGCCTGCAGGCCGGCCTTCACGCGCATCAGGGTGCCGTGGTGATCGGAGCCCAGTACGGTCACCGCGTCCTGGTAGCCGCGCTGCCACTTGCTCAAGTGGTAGGCCACGTCCGGCACGAAATAGGTATAGGTGCCGTCGGACTTGCGCATCACGCGGTCCTTGTCGTCACCGTAGTCGGTGCTGCGCAGCCAAAGGGCGCCGCCGTCCTCATAGGTATGGCCGTGCTTGACCAGCTCGCGGACGGTTTCTTCCACCTTGCCGCCGGAGTAGAGCGACGATTCCAGGAAGTACACGTCCATTTCGACGCCGAAGGCGGCAAGATCCAGATCCTGCTCATGGCGCAAGGCGGCCACCGCGAACTCGCGGATCGCCTCGAGGTTCTCCACGTCCTTTGCGCCCGTGACGGTGCGGCCGTCGGCCTCAACCGACTCGCCGGCCAGGTAAGCCCGGGCGACGTCGGCGATGTAGTCGCCGCGGTAGCCCGCTTCCGGCCAGCCCTCGGCGCCCGGCTCGATGCCGCGGGCCCGGGCCTGGACGGAAACGGCCAGGTTCTGGATCTGCACGCCGGCATCGTTGTAATAGAACTCGCGGCGCACGTCGTGGCCGGTGGCGCCCAGCAGGCGGGCCAGGCAGTCGCCCAGCACGGCGTTGCGGCCGTGGCCCACGTGCAAAGGGCCGGTGGGATTGGCCGAAACGTACTCCACGCCCACCATCCGGCCCTGGCCAGAGGCGTTGCGTCCGAAGTCATTACCCTGGGTAAAAACCTCCGAAAGCAGGTTCTTGTAGGCATCCCGGCCCAGGAAGAAGTTGATGAAGCCCGGCCCGGCAATCTCCACGCGGTCAATCAGCCCGCCTTTAGGCAGGGCGGCCACCAGCGCTTCGGCCACTTCGCGCGGCTTCCGGCCTGCTACTTTTGTAAGCAACATGGCCGCATTGGTCGCAAAATCACCATGCTCCCGGCTTCGGGTGCGCTCGACCACGAAGGCTGGCACGGCGGCGTCGGCGGGCAGGAGGCCGGCCGAAGTCAGGCTGTCGATGGCCTTGAGCACGAGGTTCCGGAGCTGGTCTTTCACGGCGGGCGCTGGTAGCTGGGGGAACCGGCAATCCTAGCAGACCAGGCTGCCAAAGCCCGGGTACGAAAGCCTTTTTCGAAACGGCCCGAGCCTGTGGATAACTCTGTGGGCAAGAAATGCGCCCGTTGCCGGGTCTTGCCGCAGCGCCGCAAGGAAATACGATCGTCACACAACCGACTGTGTAAAATCAATGAGTTGCAAGATTAAGATGTGGGCTGGCTCGAAATAAGTCCGCCAACCTCGGTAAATCGACTTTGTGCATAACTTGCCGGAAGGGCCTAGCCACGGCCCCGAAGTCCCCGCGTCATGTCGATGTCATCGGCCACCCGCACAATTCCACTTGTCCGAAGCACCTCCCCTGCCAAGGACAACGCCGATTCATCGGATTCTCCCCTCACGATGACGGCACCCACGGCGCGGTGCGGCAACCGCGCCGTTTTTTTTTGGGGGGAGGCCTGATCGCTAAAGATTCTGACAGCGCACTTTGCGCCTTGGCCGTGTACTGCACACCTCATCTTCTTCCAGGTGCAGTCCATGCGAAACACCCGCCCCTCTCGCGCATTCGTGCCCGCCCTCGCCATGGGCGTTGGCCTGCTTGGCGCCCTATCGACCCCTCAAAGCCGGGCATCAGACCATCTGGATACCCCCACGGTGGAGGCCGACCCCCGGGCTGATATCGGTGACATCTATGCCTGGACGTCGGTCGACGGCCGGCATCTGAACCTGGTGATGACCATCGTCGGGCACACGTTCTCGGACAACCTGGCCTATACCTTTCATGTCGGAAGCGGCAAGGAGTTCGGCCGGACCAGCGCGTCGACCGACATTACTTGCCGCTTCAACGCCTCGCATGCCGCCACCTGCGAGGCGGGGAACGAGCGGGCCGAAGGATGGGTGGACACGCCTGAAGGGTTCTCGTCGCGGGACGGACAGCTGAAGGTCTTTGCCGGGCGCCGGGACGATCCCTTCTTCAACAATGTGCGGGGATCACGCGCCGCCTTCGATGTGGCGGCGAACGCGCTGAAGCAGGGCGTGAAGGTCGATGCCGATGGCTTTCCTTCCTTCGACGCGAAAACGGTGCAGGCCATCAAGACGCAGTGGCGACAGACCGGCGGCGGCCCGGGAAAGAATTTCCTGGCGGGTTGGACGCCGGCAAGCATCGTGGTGAGCGTGGACCTGCGTGTGGTTGCCGGTGGCGGACCGCTGCTGGCCGTCTGGGGTGAAACAGCATCGGCACACGGGCGCATTGATCGGGCAGGGCGACCGCTGACCGGGAACGCCTTGCTTGCGCCCTTGGACGAAGCCCGTGGCACGCGCTTGAAGGAGCGCTACAACCGTGCGGAGCCTGCCACTTCCCGGCAGTTTGTCGCGGACATCCAGCAAAGCCTGGGCTTGTACGACGGCTATGACGGTGTGCGCGGCAACCAGTGGCTGGCGGACATGGGTGCGGCGCCGGGCATGCGTTATCTCCGGCTCGCCACCTTGCTGGCCGACGACCGGTTGTGGGTGAACAGCGCTTCGGCGACGTGCACGACGCTGTTCGCCGTTGAGCTGGCCCATCTGTCGGGGCGCACGGACCTTGCCGGCGATTGTGGCGGCCGCACACCCAACTACGATGCATCCAACATCTATCGATCGCTCCTGGCCGCCGGCAATCTCGACGGCATCGACGATGGCGTGCATCACGACGACCACGCGCATTCGGCGGCAACGTTCCCCTTTCTCGCCGCGGCGGATGCAGCTCCCGCGGAGCCTGCCTCGACCGGCAAAGCCGATGACTACCGTGAATAGTCCGCGGCTTCGTGTCGTCGTTGGGACGGCAATGCTTCTGCTAGGTCCGGTGGAGCCCGCGATGGCCCATGCAGGCACGGGGTTGGCCGGCGGTTTCGTCGCCGGTTTTCTCCACCCGCTCAGTGGCGCCGATCACATGCTTGCCATGGTGTCGGTTGGGCTTTGGGGCGCCATCCTCGGCGAGCCGCTGTTGTATCTGCTTCCCGTGGTCTTTCCGGGACTGATGGTGCTGGGGGCGATCCTGGGCATGGCGGGCATGCCTGTCCCACCGGTGGAGTGGGGGATTGCGGGGTCCGTCCTGGCACTGGGGCTATGCGTCGCCGGTGCGTGGCGACTGCCTGCCTGGGCGGCAATGGCCACCGTGGCGGGATTCGGCCTGTTCCACGGCTATGCCCATGGCAAGGAATTGCCTTCGGCTGCCGATCCGCTCGGCTACAGCGCCGGGTTCGTGCTGGCGACCGGCTTCCTGCATGTGCTGGGTATTGGCCTTGGCCTGGCAACGCGATGGCCGCAAGGGCTGCGGATGATCCGGGCCACGGGGGCGGGTATCGCGGTGATGGGCGTCTATTTTGTCGTCCGGGCGGTAGGCGCATGACCGGCCCAGGCAGCCCATGGCCTTTGCTGGGCGCGGATATCGCAACGATAGCGATCCTGCTCGGCGTTATCCGCAGCCTGCGCGGGTACCCGCGATTTTCCCGGCTTGCCCTTGCGCTGAAGGTTGTCGCCAGTTGGCTGATCGCCTTCGCCGTCTTGGTGGCCAGCCTCTCCTTCCTGCCGGTGACCCCGGGTTATCAACCCGATCACCTCGAATAGGCCTGGTCATGAATGTTCGCTCATCATCGACAGCGCGACTTGCGTGCGCGCTGTTGCTGCTCGCTGGCGCCTGCCGCGTGCAGGCGCACGATTTCTGGGTCCAGCCGCAAACATTCCAGGTGGTACCCAGCCAACTTGTCCCCTTCACTCTGCAAGTGGGTCATGGACCCTATCGTCAACGCTCACCCATCCCTGCATCGCGGATCGTCCGCTTCCAGGTCCTCGGGCCTTCCGGTAATGCTGTCGACCTGAGTGAAGGCCTGCATCCTGGTGCCGTTTCGGCAGACGGGGAATTCAAGCTGCAGGCTCCGGGCACGCACTTGTTGATGCTCGAGACCGACAACCGTGCGCAAAGCCACCTGCCCTCGGTGCGCTTCAACGATTACCTGAAGGTCGAAGGGCTTTCACCCGCCCTGGAGCGGCGCATCCGGGAGCACCGCATGGACGTGGATGAAACAGAGATCTACAGCCGCCATGCCAAGGTCATCGTGCAGGCGGGAGGGTTTGATCGTGCCGTGCCCACGATGGTGACCAGGCCGGTAGGGCTCGCCCTGGAAATCGTCCCGGGGGTCAATCCCAGCGCCGTGCCACGTCCGGGAGCGTTGCCGATTCGAGTGCTCTACCAAGGCCGGCCCCTATCGGGGGCAACGGTGAAGCTCACCAACCTCGACCACGATGAGAATCCCTTGGAGGTCCATGTGACCGACGGCGCCGGCGGCGCCACGTTTTCCTTTACCACCTCGGGACAATGGCTGCTCAACGTCATCTGGACGCGCGCGCTGCCGCCCGATGCGGAAGCCGATTACGAGACGGATTTCTCCAGCCTGAGTTTCGGCGTCTTATGACGCCGCCCAGAGTTGTCGCGCCTCGGCAGCGATGACGTCCGGGAATTCCTCGGGGAAGAAAAGCTTGCCGTTAGCGATGCGATGCACGCCGCGGGAGCGCGGGAAGGCGCGATCGAGGTATTCCGCCCCGGCGGGCGAGAAGATAGGGTCGGCCATGCCCCAGATGATGCGCACCGGAATCTGGCTCGCCGCCAGCTTCGTCCCGATCCCCGCCAGCGAGTTCTGTTCCAGCGCGAGCGCATAAGCCTCCGTGCGCCTGGCATTGGCCACCAGCGGCGACAGGTACATGTCGATGGCTTCATCGGTCGGGTGGTCGGGATAGCTGAAGGTCATGCCGCCAAGCCCCTTGTCCGAGCGGGCCAAAGCCTTGTCCTTCAGCCAGGGGCGCAGCCACTCGTCGACATAGGCGCCCTTGCGCGACATGTCGATCACCGGCGCCATCGCGGCGGGAGGGCATTCGTGTTCGGTATCGCAGTTGGTCAGCAGCATGCTGCGAACGCGCTGCGGATGCCGAGTGGCCAGAAGCTGCGCCACGGCACCGCCGCTGTCGTTGGCCACGATGTCGGCACGGGCGATACCCAGGCCGTCCATGAAGGCCGCCAGCATGTCCGCCTGCTCGGCAGGCGCGACGCTTTGGCCATCGGCGACCTGGGTATAACCCAGGCCGAGAAAATCCGGCGCGATACAGCGCCGTGCATCGGCAAGCCTTGGCAACGCGCCGCGCCACTGGAATCCATTCAACGGAAAGCCATGAAGGAACAACGCCGCTTCGCCTGAGCCTTGCTCGACGTAGGCGATGTTGCCGAAGCGGGTCTGTTGATATCGCCGCGCGGCTTGAAAGGACTTCGCATCCATCGACGCATTCGAGGACGGCGTCGGGACGCGCCTGTCGGAAGCCGGGCTTTTGGGCATGCACGCAGAAAGTGCCGCCGCGCCGAGCGAAGCCGCGGTCAACCGGATGAAGGTTCGACGGTTCATCCCTGTGTGTCTGTCTTGCATGTGAATCATCCTCTTTTGCTATGCGTTGGCCGGCGCGTCTGGCGTGCGTCGGAACTTGGTGGGCGAGGTCCCGTACACCTGGCGGAATACGGTCGTGAAATGGCTGTGGCTGGAAAAGCCCAGGTCCACGGCGAGCGATGAGACGTCGCGCCGGGTCGCCAGGAGGTCCAGCGCCCGCGCCAGCCTCAGTCGCAGTTGGTATCGATACAGCGGCATGCCCTCGACGCGACGAAATACCTGTGTCAGGTACACGGGCGATGTCCCGATCTCGGCGCCGATCTCCGCCAAGCTCCAGCGGCGTGACACATCGCTGGCCAACAGGACTTTCACCCGGTCAGCCAGTCGGCGCTGGCCGTGCGTGGCATCGGAAGGAGACGAGCTCCTCGGCCCCAGGCTATGGGAAACCAGGTCAAGCGCGAGGCTCTCTACCTGCAGGGGGTCGGTCGTGTCCCGTGCCAGCTGATGTCGGAGCCTTGTCACCCGTAGTTGCGTGAGGCTGTCGATGCGACGGTGCTGCACATGAAATCCCTGCACGGGACGCTTGTTGAGCAACACCGGCGGCGCGAGTTCTTCCAATACCGAGGCCTCGATCTGCAACGACAGGCTTGCATCGGTGCCACGTATCGGATGGGCAATGCGATAACCCTCGCCGGCGTTGAAGAACAGCACATGGTTGGCGTCGGCCACGGCCTGGTCGCGCGCCACATGGCGCAGGTAGATCCCCCGATAGGGAAACACCAGGTGGGTGGCGTGGCTGCACTCTTCGGGGCCCGCGTGCATGCAACCGCCGTGGCACATCACATCGCGCACCGACACGCTGGGCGTATCCATGGCGGCAATGACGGTCAGGCCGTTCGAAGGGGGGGAGGATGCGGGCATGGATGCGAGGTTCGCAGCGACCCGAGGGGGTCGCAATGACCTGGCAGGTCAAACGCCTAGACCAGGCCGCGCTGGGCCAGCGATACCGGCTCGCCGTCGCCGATCACGAGGTGATCGAGAACTCTTACCCCAACCAGCTCCAGTGCCCGACCCAAGGCCCGGGTGATGGCGACGTCCGCTTCGCTGGGATCGGCCACGCCCGACGGGTGGTTATGGGCAAGGATCACCGCCGAAGCGTTATGCGCCAGGCACGCCCGGACCACCTCGCGTGGGTAGACCGAGGCGGCATCCACGGTGCCGCGGAACAGTTCCTCGAAGGCCAGTACGCGGTGGCGACTGTCCAGGAACAGGCAGGCGAATACTTCATAGGGCAGGTGGACCAACCGCGACTTCAGGAAAATGGCGCTGGCTTTTGGGTCCCGCAGCAGCGTTCGGTCCGTCACGCCCCCGTCGATCACCCGCCGGGCGATCTCCATGGCGGCGGCGATGCGGGCAGCCTTGGCCGGGCCGATGCCCGGCGTGGACAGGTTGAATGGCATGGCCTGCATCAGCCGGGCCAGGCTACCGGCGGACGCGATCATCTCGCGTCCCAGGGACACCGCGTCACGTCCGCGGGTACCGCTGCCGATCAACACCGCAAGCAATTCGGCATCGGACAGCGAGCGTGGGCCGTGAGCCTTCAGCCGCTCGCGCGGGCGGTCGTTTTCGTGCCATTGGGAGATCTTCATGGCCCGATGGTCGGTACCACCATGTCGAAGCGGTAGCGGCCTCGTGATTGAACCCTTGTCAGTGTTCGCGGTCCTTACCCTGTCCTGGTCTGTATTCGACCAGTACTCGGCCGCGGCGAATCAAGGCAGGCTGTCCGCTGCGACAAAAAATATTTACGATGTCGCGCTCACCGCTGCACGATTTGGCGACAGCTCGGCGTCCGCGTGTTTCATGTCTTCTTCCTGGCCTGTCGCGAACGCCGACGTGGACAGAGCCAAGGCTGCACAGTACGAGAATGCGGCCGAATATCTTGCAATACACATGATCGAAAAAGGCGACTGGCACTTTGTTCAGGCGATGGTGGTCGCGTCCGCACCAGGTATGCGCTATGGATATGCCGCGTATATTCAGAACGAAGACGCTGCGGCGCAGGTGCGTTATTCAATGCTCCTGCGCCTCGGAGTTGCGCCTGACAGTGATGACGCAAAGAATCTTGACCGGGCGATCCGCATTTTATCCGACAGTTTGCGGCCGGAACAGGTGGGGAAAGCTGATGAGTGGGCACATGACATGTTCAACCGCTACTACATACCTCAGGCGCGGCCGACCGTTCTCTCAGCCTGCGATGCATGAGACCGAATGGCGTTGCGCGCCGGACTTGCCAGCGACCGGGTTACCATACGTGCACGCGCTGCTCGGGTAGCAGATACAGCGGCTGGTCGGGCTTGACGTCATAAGCTTCCACCCAGGCGTCGAGATTGCGCACCGTCCAAACCCGCTGTGGCGCCGGCGCATGCGGATTGGATAGCAAACGCCGGCGCAGGTCGGCGTCACGGTATTTCAGCCGCCAGATCTGCGCCCAACCGAGGAAGAAACGCTGGTCGCCGGTGAAACCCTCCAGCGTCAGTGCCGTCTTCCCTTTCAACGACGCGCGGTACGCATCATAGGCGATGGTGAGGCCACCGAGATCGGCCATGTTCTCGCCAAGCGTAAGCTTGCCGTTCACCTTGATCCCCGGCAGCGGTTCGTAGCGATCGAACTGGTCGGCCAGGGCCTGCGTCCGGGTTTCGAATGCGGCGCGGTCCGCCGGCGACCACCATGCCGCCAGTTTCCCGCTTTCGTCGTACTTCGATCCCTGATCGTCGAAGTGATGGGTCATTTCGTGTGCGATCGAAGCGCCAATACCGCCGTAGTTGATCGCCGGGTCGGCATTCGGATCGAAGAACGGCGGTTGCAGGATCGCGGCCGGGAAGACGATCTCGATCGTGGGGAAATTCGCGAACGCGTCCACCGTCATCGGCGTGGCGCGCCATTCCCACCGGTAGATGGGACGATCGACCTTCGCTGCTTCCCAATCGTGGTGCTGAATGCTCGCGCGCAAGGCGTTGCCGAAGGCATCGCCCGCCACCATCGACAGGCCAGCGTAGTCGTGCCAGCGATCCGGATAGCCGATCTTGGGCACGAAGGCGGCCAGCTTGCGATGTGCGCGGGCACGGGTGGCGGGTGTCATCCAGTCGAGCCTGTCGATGCGCTTGTCGAACGCGGCGACCAGGTTGTCGACCATGGCCTTTGCCGAGGCTTTGGTGGCGGGCGAGAAGTAGCGGGCGACATAGACCTTGCTCACATCATCCGGCATGGCTTCGAGCACGAAGGCGACGGCCTGGCGCCAGCGCGGTTCGGGCTCGCTCACCCCGCCCAGCACGGTGCCATAAAAGGCGAAGTCGACGTCCCGGATGTTTTGCGGAAGTACCTCTGCATAGCGATGCATGGTGTGCACGATGAGCATGGCGCGCAGCGTCGCCACGGATTCGCCATCGACGAGCTTGAGGATGCCGGCCACGGCATCGGGCTGGCGCACGATCACTCGTCCGGTGCGGTAGCCAAGCTGCCGGACAAGATCGCCCAGCAGGAATCGTGTTCGGCCCTTGTCCAGTTCCGTCAGGATCGACGGGTTGTACGTCCGCGTAGCGTCGCGGGAAGCCTGGGCGTCCCAGCTCACCCGGGCCATGCGTGTTTCCAGGGCCAGCACGGCCTTGGCCTGATCCTCGGCGTCGGCGATGCCAGCGGCGTGCAAGATGTCGCCAAGATACGTCGCGTACGCGGCCCTGGCCCGCTGCATGTCCGCCTTGTCGGAAAGGTAATAGTCGCGATCGGGCATGCCCAGGACCGGCTGGCTTATCGTCAGGGCGTAGCGGTCCGGGTGCGCGTCGTCCGGTTCCACGGTGAAGTCCAACGGAAGGGCCACGCCGCGTCGACCGGCTACGGCAGCTGCGGTGGTGTAATCCCGGGACGAATCCACGGCTCGAAGGTCGACCAACCAGGCGCCGATCGGCTGCAGGCCTCGCTGGTCGATGGCGGCTTCGTCGAGGAACGTGGCAAATGCGATGCCGGAGCGGTTGCTGGGGTCATGGCCGGCCTCCTCCAGGATGGCGCGGACGCGTGATCGGCTGAGGTCCTCCAGCGCTTCGATCGTGCCGACGCTCGAGCGGTCTGCCGGGATGACCGTGCGCTGGTCCCAGCGGCCGTTGGCGTAGCGATAGAAATCGACGCCGGGCGGGACGGCGCGATCCATGCCGCTGGTGTCGAAGCCGAACTGGCCAACCGCGGGGTTTGTGGCCGGACTCGCGGCGGCCGTGGCCGCGATCAGCGCCGCGGCGATGGCCATTGCCGGGCGGCAGGGGGCGCGTGCAGTCATTGCGATATTCAAGACGAGGGCAGGACGTCAAAGTTACATTGACGGGGCGGGGACTTGACAATTGATTTCGAGTGACTTTACCGTCCCTCACAATCCCGACGTGCAACGCGTTGGGTAAGGGGAAGGGGAAAACAGGGAATGACAATGCTACGTTGGGTGGCGGCGTTATGTGTTGTCTTTATTTTATGGTTCGCAATTTTCCCAGCTCACGCGGTCATCCGCGTTGATCAAAGCTGCTGGGATACCTGGGATGGGCAGACCTTAACTCATCAATGCTATTCGTTTACATACGACGATGGCGTCAGTTCGGGCGGCGATATCAGAGGTATCACAGCGCCAGGTGGGGGAGGCGGCGGGACTATTCCTAACAAGGGATCCACCAGCGCACCGGAACGCGACGCCAATCAGAAAGACTGTGCGGCTCAAGCCGGAAATCCAGTTATATTTTCAACTGGCAACAAAATCGAGCCAGAGGAAGACTTTACGAGCGCGGGCGAAATGCCGCTGTCGCTTACGCGAACATACAATTATTACTGGAATGGCATCGGTATCTTCGGTCGTCGCTGGTTGAGTGACTACGACTACAAGTTGCTCTTAACCACAGACGACCCGACGTCAACTTGTTATCCGAGGCCTGGCAGCCTCGTGTGCGACGCGACGAATCACCCAATCTGGGCCCAGCGCCCTGATGGCCGAAAAATAAAATTCAACTACTCCACCACTCCAGCGCCGGGCTGGTACGAGGACAAGCCTGTCCCTGTAGCCCGAATCTTTGCTAATGCCGGAACGTATACGCTCTACAGCGAAGATCACACTGTTGAGACGTACGATAGCGGCGGTTTCCCGACCAACATCCGCGACCAGCAAAGCATCGGCTGGACGTTCACCTATGACGCAAACCACTATCTTTCTCGCGTCACCCATACGTCTGGACGGTACGTCTCTTTCACATGGTCGAATGGGCTCTTGGCGAGCGTAACGGATCCGGCCGGTAACCTCTACAGCTACTCATTCACCCTTCTCCCGGCAACGGCAGCTGCATCGTCGGCGAGTTCTATGCCAGCGTCGATACTTCACCAAGCCGCTGTTATGCAGCCCAACCTGCAGATGGACCCCGGTCCAGATGACCCGCCACCTACCCCGCCAAGCCCACCCATTCAGACGATGGTTGCCCTTCTCACAGGGGTGACGCAACCAGGCACGGCTGGATACTCCGCCAGTACGAATGTGAGCTATCAATACGAGAATCCTACGTACAAGACAGCACTGACCGGTAAAACAGTTAATGGGTCGAGATTCGCCACGTACATATACGATTCCAACGGACGTGTTCAGCAAAGTGGGCACGCAAACGGTGCCGAGACGTATACCTTTTCATACTCCCTGGACGCAAACGGTGCCGTCACTGCGGCGACGGTGACCAATCCGCTGGGTAAGCAAGCGTCATACGCATTCAATGCATTGGGTGATCAGGTTTCGATCACGGGTGTTGCATCGACGCACTGCCCAGCCTCATACAAGGCAATATCGTACGACGCGAACGGAAATCCCGAGGCTTCCACTGATTTCAATGGAAATATAACCAGCTCAACGTATTCGCCAAATGGGTTGCTGCAGGAGCAAGTAGTCGGATACCAGACGCCAGTAGCGAGGCGCACCACGGTGACGTGGGACACAACGATAAATCGTCCACTTACTATCGCAGTGCAAGGCGATCACGAAACGGACTACACGTATACATCTGATGGTCGCCTGGCGACCGTCAGCACGAAGAACCTTGCAAGTACCGTAGCTGCAAGCGCGGGGCAGGTGCATACCACGACGTACACTTATACGAAGTGGCCTAACGGAATGCTGTCCTCGGCGGTCATAGACGGACCTCTATCCGGTAGCGGCGATGCCATAACAACTACGTACAGTCAGAGCGGCGATCTACTCTCCACTAAAGACGCGCTTGGTCATGCGACCGTATATGACAGCTATAACGGGCTTGGTAAGCCCGGTTCCGTCGTAGGCCCGAACGGCGACCGACACGCCTTTACATTCGATGCGCGGGGCAGGTTGATTGTCGACCGGACGTATCGAAACCAGGCTACTCAGGACAAGGTGTACGAATACGACGGTTTTGGTCGCCTGGCACGTGTGACGAATCCTGATGGTCAGATGCATTCCTACCAGTACGACGTTGCAGGAAGGCTGATAGAGGAATATCAGCCTGAGGCGGGCGGTGCGTACTCGGCCACGATCTACCAATACAACGCAATGTCGCTTCCAACTTCGATCGTTGTTGAGCGCGTCTACTCTGAGCCGAAGCGGGGGACGGTGCAATGATACGCCGCTCGATCTCAGCCCTCTTCCTGGCGACAATATTTATAATGGCCGACGCAGTACCGTTCAGAGTAGCGGCTGCGTCTGGGATCTCACCGCTAGGCCAGGTAGCTTCCCCCAACCTCAAGAACTGTCCGCCGGATCAACTCGACTGCGATCAAATTCCAACGAATAATCCACCGGTGGTGAGTTGGTCAGTAGTTCCGGTCAATGGAAGTGCCTTTCTGCCGTCCGACTCTTTTCCGGCTGGCGCTTACGCCAGCGATCCGGACGGCACAATTGCAAAAGTTCAGTTTACGGTTGATAACGTGATCAAGGGCACCGCTACCGCCCCACCTTATCAGGTGACAATTCCTGTAGGGGCCCCTGGAGTGCACACCCTTCAAGCCTCCGCGTTCGACAATCAAGGCCGAACCGCGTCAACGAGCGGTGTTAGCTATGTTGTCAGGAACTCGGTGATCGCTGGCAACGTTGATGGGATACAAAGCAACAGTGTTGTTGGCTGGGCCTGCTCTACCTATGCGACCCAATCCATCAATGTCGATGTCTATGTCGGCGGCCCTGCAGGTACCGGGACTATGCTTGGCAGGTTTCCCGCCAATCAGGCCAGTGAAAGTGGTGTAGCCACGGCCTGCTCAGTAGCCAGCGGAAGCTTTCGATTCAATATACCCCTCACCGCGACGCAGAGAATTCAGTACGGCGGCCAAAAGCTGTATGTCCATGGCATTTCGCCTTTCGGCGCCACCAACTCTTTGCTCGGGCAGTCGGGAACATACGCGGTTCCGCTTTACGTGCGGAACGGCCAGTTTGTGTCGCAGACCGTTCCTGCTCAGATGGTTGCAGGAACCGCGCAATCTGTAACGATTCAGATGAAGAACACGGGTGACTATACTTGGACAGCGGGCACCAATTTCCGACTAGGTATTCGAAATCCCGCCGATTCAACTTGGGGGACGACAAGAGCCTATCTATCTTCCGACGTTGCTCCGGGCCAAACTGCGAACTTTACATTTTCTGTAACGGCTCCGGCGACAGCAGGGACGTATAACTTCCAGTGGCAAATGCTGCAAGAGAACGTTGTTTGGTTTGGTGACATCAGTCCGAACGTCAGTGTCACAGTCAGGGCCCCCATAAGAAATGCTCAGTTCTTGAGCCAGACGGTTTCGAGCTCCATGCAGGTCAAAGGGACGCAGACCATCACCATTCAAATGAAAAATACCGGCGACTTCGTATGGTCATCGAGCGCTGGCTATTCGCTTGGCTCGCAGAACCCAGGCAACAACGGTACTTGGGGTCTGGCGCGCGTCTCGCTTCAGGGTGACGTTGCCCCTGGCCAGGTTGCGATACTCTCCTTTCCGATCACAGCTCCCACTTCATCGGGAAGCTATAACTTTCAGTGGCAGATGCTTCAAGAGAATGTCGCGTGGTTTGGTGATTCAACCTCAAATGTGGCCATTAGTGTGACGGCGCCAGCACCAGTAATCGCTGACACAGCAAGCATCGAATACGATGAGCTTGGTCGCGTCCTTAATCGACGCGACAGCGCGGGCCACGTTAAAACTAGCTATCAGTATGACGATAATGGCAATCTGCTTCGCGTTACCGATGGACTAAACCAGACCACTCAAATGTCGTACGACGCCCTCGATCGAGTGACCTCGGTGACCGATGGTTTGGGGCGCGTTTCAACCTTTGCGTATGATGCCGGGAACCGTTTGGTTCGCGCGACCGATGCAGCCGGAGCCACGACCGCCTACGCATACGATGGTTTCGGCCTACTTTGGCAAGTTACGAGCGCAGATTCGGGGACAACATCCTACATTTTTGACGCAACCGGTCGCTTGACAGGCATGTTGAGGGCGAACGGAGTGCAGACAACATACGGCTATGACTCGATCAACCGAATCACATCGATCTCTGCGGGAGGCCAAACGTCGCAGGCGGCCTACGATTCGTGCACCAATGGAATTGGTAGGCTTTGCAGCGTCACGGATGCTTCGGGATCGACCTCCTATGCCTATACCCCAGAAGGCGAGATCGCTGGCCGAGGCTTTTCGGTCGGTGGATCGGTATATTCTCTCGGCTTCTCATATGACGGCATGGGGCGTTTGTCGAACGTCGTCTATCCTGATGGGAATAAAGCGACATATTCATATTCAAATGGTCTGCTATCTGGGATTACGACAACAGTAGGTGGAGTTTTGTCGAGCGCAGCAGGCTCGCTCAGCTATCGCGGTGGTGATCGGAAGCTGGCGTCGTGGACGTCCAACAACGGTCTTGTGAATACTCTCAGCTACGACAGCGATGGACGCCTTACGGCGATCAGAGTACCCGGAGTTCAAGATCTGTCGCTTACGTATGATGCGGCTGATCGAATTTCCGCAGTGGTGAATGGCATTGATCCGTCAATTTCTCAGACTTACGGCTACGATGCGGCCAATCGCCTCGTATCGTCGACGGCTGCGAGTACGTCGGAGTCATTTGGATACGATGGAAACGGAAATCGCATCAGTCACTCAGTTGATGCCGACGTAACAGCGAATGTGATGAGCCCAGCGAGTAACAGGTACACCACAGTGGGTGGCCAAGCTGTTGGTTATGATGCCAATGGAAACACCGCATCCTTGGGCGGGGTTCCGCTATACCACTTCGATGCGTTCAATCGCTTAGATCAGGCTTCAGGCACCTCCTATTTCGTGAATGGGGAGGGGCAGCGCTTGCGAAAAAGTGGATCGGCCGGCGTAACATACTTTGCCCCAAGCCCTGGCGGGCTAATGATGGCGGAGAGCTCCGGTTCCGGTTGGATTGATTATGTTTGGTTCAGGGATCGCCCCATAGCGAGAATTGAGGGCGGGCAGATCTACTCCATCCATTCGGATCAGACGGCTCGACCCATCTCCGTTACTAGTGCCTCGGGAGGTCTGGTATGGTCGGCGAGGAACTTCGCATTTGATCGTCAAATAGTTCTGAACGGCATTTCACTCAATCTTGGCTTTCCCGGTCAGTATTTCGACGAAGAGACACAGCTGTGGAATAACGGCTTCCGCGACTATGACGCGCGTCTTGGTCGATACATTGAGGCTGATCCGGCAGGACTGGAAGGTGGGATGAACTCCTATGCATATGCACTGGGAGATCCAGTTAGCTATGTTGATCGACTCGGCCTAGCCCCTGGGAATTGTTATGCAACTCTCGACATAGCTGCGGCTAACGCGATTGGAGATATCGACCCCAAGTCGATTCAAGAGGATAGAGAGTACGCCGGCCGGCTCTATAGAACTGCGAATGGCTGGTACTCGTACACTGCAGCCCATCCTGGAAGGCAGCATTTCGTGGATCCCGGTGCGCCCGTACCTGGCGATGTGGGGAATTATCACACTCATGGGGCTACAACAGGCGATGGAGACGAGCATTTCTCGGATTCGGATCTTACGAGTCGAGGTCCAGGCGAAACCAATTACCTGGGCACGCCGACGAATAGAATTTTGAAAGACACTGGTTCGACGGTGAAGGAGGTGAGCACCCGGCCATCATCGGGTGATACCGACGCGTGCACATGCGCTCGAACCAACAGCTTTCTCAATGAACTTTGGAACAACATCTGGTGATGACCAAATGAATTGGAGTATCTCGAGAATGTCGCGCGCACTTGCTATGGTGCTCTTCGCTGGTGCGATGATCATGAATAAGCCCCTGCACGCCGCTACCGAATGTGCTTCTATATTCCAGGCGGCGGAAGTTGCGCGCAGCGATTTCGCGGATCGGTTGAAGCGCGAGACAAAAGCTGGCACGGATCTCGACAGTTTCGTCGAGAACCTTGACAACTACAGTGTCGGAATAAGCACAGAAGGCGGATCGTACTTTGTTATCTTCAAACTTAGAAAAACGCACCGTGTCATTTTTGGAGGCGTTGCTTACTACGAGATACGGAAAAAAGATCTCGCTATCGTCAAGTTTCATCAAGAAGAATAGGTCTTCGCCTAAGATGTGACGCGCACTTTGTCCGTCAGGACTGAAGTGGTCGTGACGTCATTTCGTGTAAAAATGGCTTTTCAGTGGAACCGCCCACCCCGGATCACTTGGAGCCTACGTGTATGACGTATCGCATCGTGCCGTTTCTCTTTGCTTCCGTCGTCGCTTTGTTCCTGCCATGTTCGCCCGCTTCGGCCGGTCCCGCCCCCAAGGCAGGCGAGACCGTTATCCAGGCCGGCGTAGCCAAGGCCATCGACGGATCGTCGATGGCTTATGAAATCGGCACGCTCTACGTACCTGAGAACCGCGCCAAGCCGGGAAGCCGGCTGATCGGCGTTGGCTTTGCGCGGGTAAAGGCTGCCAAGCCGACCAAGGCTCCGCCGGTCTTCCTGTTGGTGGGCGGTCCGGGAGTCACGATGCTGGACATCGTGCTGGACCATGACGAAACGGCACGCCGCCGCATAAAGGCCTGGCAGGCCTATGCCGAGGTTGCCGATCTGGTGGTGATCGAGCAGCGCGGCTACACGCTTCGCGGCGACCTCATGGAAATTCCGAGCAAGCCGCTGCCGCTGGACCGGCCCACCACCGTGGCCGACGACATCGACGTCGTTCGCGATATGGCCCGGCGTGCCCAGGCGGCCTATCCGAAGGCTGATCTCTCCGGTTATTCCATCGGCGAAATCGCCGATGACGTACAGGATCTAAGCCGCGCCCTTGGCTATGACAAGATCAGCCTGGTTGGCGCCAGCTTCGGATCGCAGTGGAGTTTCGCGGTGATGAAGGCGCATCCGGGCCTGGTGGCACGGGCGGTGATCACCTCGGCCGAACCGCTCGATTACGGATACGACATGCCCTCGCAAGTGTATGCCGTGTACCAGCGCATTGCCTGGGAAGCCGATCAGGACCCGGCGCTGAAACCCTGGCTTCCGGAGGGCGGCCTGGTGGCAGCTATCTGGGCTATCCGTGACCGTCTGCTCAAGGCGCCAGTGAGCGTAACCGTGAAGGACGACGCCGGCACCAGCCGCAAGGTGGTGCTCGGTGTCGAGGACTATCAGGCGTCGCTGCTCAATGCCGCCCAGCACGCCGCCACCTTTCCCCGTTTCGTGCTTGATCTCTATCACGGCCATTACGAGGCCTGGGGCAAGGACGCCCTCTCCGACCGCGCCTCGGAGAAGCGATCGCTGATCAATCCCCTGATCAACATCGGCCTGGACATGAGTGCCGAACGGAAGGCCTTGCTGCAAACCGATCCGGCGCTTCCCATCATTGGGGGCTGGAATTTCGCCAGTTACCTGGCGACCAAGGGGGAATGGGCCACACCCGATCCGGGTGATGCCTTCCGGCGACCGGTGCGCGACCCGACTCCCGTGCTGTTCGTCCAGGGTGACTGGGATCCATCTACGCCGATGGAAAACACCCTGGCCATGCTGCCCTGGTTTCCCAACGCGCGCATGATGATCCTGCATCGTGCCCAACACGGCGGCACCTTTCAGTGGCTTCGCACGCGACCGGAGTTGGCCGGGAAGGTTTATGACTTCCTGCGCAGCGGCGACTTCGCCGATGTGCCGAGCGAGGCGTCGCTGGATCCGGTGGCGTTCGAGAAACCGGACATTGCCGCGCCCGTCCGCTAGGTGCCACAGCCCTGTCACCGTCCGCGGTCTTTGCCCTTGTCTTTGTTTGGCTTAAAGCGATTCAGAAAGGTTGCCGTGGAACTCGGACTATCGTGCTCGGTCTGGCGCATCACGGCTGCAAGTTCGGAATCTGCCGCTGGTTGGAACCGCGAGGTGGCAGGCGGGGTTTCCTGCCGGCTTCCCAGGTACTTGCGATGACCCTGGTCGACGATGCCGAAATCCACGGGACGTCCATGGGAAACATCGGCTGCGGCATGGCGCGAATCGCGCACGATCTGGCGAGTACGCTCGGCCCGTTGGTCAAAGCCCTGATGGCTCTGTGAGCGAGACACATCACGCTCGCGGATCTCTTCCCGTGCTGCGGTGTAGTGGGGGTTCTGTCCGACGTAAGGGGGAAGTGCTGATGCGCCAAAGCGTGCGGACTCCTGCTGGTGCGGGCCCTGGAACCGCTGGTCAGTACGCATGGCGCTGACCACCCGGTCCATGGAATGCATTTGCATGGGCGCCATGGCCGACTCGGGATTGGCACGTCCATAGGCCGATTCGAGCTTGATTACCGCTCCGGGTACACCATGGGAAAAAGGCGACATGGCGTTGACTTTTTGCAGCACTTCGCGGTCGACGTGATAGTGGCGCACGGCTCCCTGTTCGGCACGGGCACGTTGGCGATATGGATCGCTGAGGGAGTTGTTGTGGACACCAGCGGCATTGAAAACCACGGCATTGACGCCGTTCTCCAGCGCCGATGTGGAAGCCAACCCACCTCCAAGCGAGTGCCCAACCACCACCACATTGTTCGAACCCCTTGCCTCAACGACGTTCCGTACGAGCTTATCGGCCTGACGGTACTGATCAGTGGAAAGGCCGATCTCTTGCGCCACGTCGGTGCGAAGGTCAGCACCCGAGCGAGGATCGGTACCGGCGAAGGCCACCACGGTCTGACCTGCATCATTGGTGTACACACCGGCACGCAGGCCGCTGCTTCGCTCCAGCTTGCTCTCCTTGGTGCCATAGGCCTCCAATTCGTTTGCCTGCACCCGGCGCCACCCATTCTGCACGTCACGGATCGAGGGGTTGTAAACCGCGTTGGCGATTTCGGCCATGGCCAGATCTTGCTTCTGGGATTCCGTGCCGGCGGTGGGTAGCCTTGCCGGTGCGCTTGCCGAGGGATACATCGAACTCATGGGGCTTCCTTGCCTTGGATGGTTGGGTAATTACGCCGGCGGAGGCGCGGGGGGGGGATCGGGATACGAGACAGCCGGGAATGGAGCGATGGGCACACCCGGTGGCTTGACCACGCGCTGCTTGAATATCGCTTCCTGGTACCAGCGGATCTTCGTGGCGCGAATGGGACGGAACCCCCGGGGAAACAGCAGCACTTCGTCCTTGCCCAGGGCCAGCGCCTCCTGGGGCAGCAGCAATGCGCGCGACTGCTCCGACTCACTGACGCTGCGCTGACCCTGGCCGAATGCGGTGGGTCGCGAGAGCGATTCGGTGCGCACCGTGTTGTTGCCAAGCTCGCGGCTGATCTCGCTGGCGGTTTCGAAATCCGCCGGGGTGTAGCTGATGCGAAGCGCATGGTTCTGGAAGAACGACTCTGCCGCGTCCTTTCCGTACACCTCGCGCACCTGTCCGGGCGACTGGAAGATCGGCAGCAGGCGCAGGCCGTAGCCGCGCAGGAAGGCGATGGCCTCCACAATCAGGGGGAGTTTCCCCAGGCTGCGGAATTCGTCCAGGATAAGCAGGCATTGGTACTTCAGTGCCTTGTTGTGCTCGGGGAGTTCGCGTGTATTGAGGTCCACGACCTGCTGGAAGAACAGGTTCAGGATAGGCGCCATGCGGCTTAGGTTGTCCGGCGTGATACCGATGTAGATGCTCATGCGACGTTTGCGCAGGGCTTCAAGATCGAAGTCGTTGGCGGAGGTGGCCGCATCGATGATGGGATTGAGGAACAGTTCGAAGCGCGAGGTGAATGTCTTTCGGATCGACGTTCGCGTGGTTTCAGAGGTATTGAGGTAGTCGGCCAGCGAGCTTTCGCACGCCGGGGACAACGGGCGTCCTTCGTCGTAACGCGCTGCCAGCGCCGCGGACAATGCGTTCTCGTCGCCAAACGCTTCCCGCGCCACCTGGCCCAGCGTGCGCGTCTTGCCTTCGGTTTCGAACACGTACAGCACCAGTCCCAGGAACAGCGAACGGCAACTGGCCGTCCAGATCGGGTCGGTGCCTGGCACATCGGGAAAGATGATGTTGCCGATCTTCTGTACGTCGTCCACGCGAAGGCCGGGATCGTCTCGCACGTAAGCCAAAGGATTCCAGCGATGGGTACGACGCTCGGTTGACGCTGGATCGAACAGATACACCTCGTGGCCGCATTGCTGGCGGAACCCGGCGGTGAGCGTCCAGTTCTCCTGCTTGATATCAAGCACGATCACCGAATGGTTGTAATTGAGCAGGTTCGGCAACACCACGCCCACGCCCTTGCCCGACCCGGTGGGTGCAGCAAGCATGATGTGCGGATAGTCCCGAAGGCCGGCCGTAAGAAATTTTTGCCCGATGCGACCGACGATCACGCCGTCGCCTTCGTTGGTGAGCAGGCCTGCCTTGCGTATGTCGGGGAGGCGCCCGAAGCGGGCCTCGCCATGCAACTTCTGCCGCGGCTTTATGAACAACATGGCCAGTGGCGCCAGGCAGGTTACCGTGGCGCCGAAGGCCGATTGCAGAAGGTGCGATTTCGTTGCCGGCAGGTTGCCGTAGGCCGTCCAGTAGCGCGGCCATGTCAGGAGTGTCGCTTCGGCACCACCCTTGCCGAAGGCCAGCCATATGTAAGCGTGGCCGGCCAGGTACAGCCAGCCGACGCACGCCAGTGCCAGCAGCGACAGCACCAGCAGCACCCTAACCCAGGCTGGCGCGCTTACGGTCTGGCTCATAGTAGATTCCCGTAACGCGGCGACGCCCGTCGACCACGCTGAATTGGATGACGACATCCACCAGCATGTAAAGCAGCTGCTTGATGTCTTCGCGTGAAAGATGTGCGCCGCCGGCCGATTCCTTGACCAACAGCATCAGCTGCTCGATGGCCAGGCGCGGGCTGGTGGCATGCACTGAGGTGATCGACCCTGGATGGCCGGAGTTGACGTTACGAATGAAGTAGAAGGCCTCATCGCTTCGAAGCTCGGCCAGCAGGATGCGATCGGGCTTCATGCGCAGGCACGATTCCAGCAGAAGCTTCGGCGTCGCGTTGCTTACGCCCTGGCCGTCCTTGGAATAGAAAAGCCGTACGTGGTTGGGCTGGTTGCGGATCTCAAGTTCCGGCGTGTCCTCGATGGTGATCAGTCGATCATCCGTGGGGATCAGGTCCACCAGCGTCTTCATCAGCGTGGTTTTGCCCGAGCCGGTGGCGCCGGACACCACGATGTTCAGCCGAGATGCCACTGCGAGCTCGAGGAACTGGCGGATATTCCCCGCATCGAGCAACCGCAGCAGTTCCGTTTCGTGCGCGCCGCGCCGATGGTCGCCGATATCGACCGCTTCGAAGGCGCCGCTGCGCTCGTAATCGTCAAGCGTCAGCCGCAGGCTGGATGGCTTGCGGATGGTGAGACTCACCGTGCCCTGCGGCACCGCCGGCGGAACAATCGCCTGCACGCGTTCGCCTGATGGCAATGCCGCCGACACCACCGGGGCGTTTTCCGAGATGGTCTGCTGAGTAGACGTGGCGATCAGCTTGGCCAGCATACGCAAGTGGTCGAAGGTGAGCTCGGGCATATCGTGGCGCAGCCAGCCCTCACGGCCTTCCGTCCAGGCTTCGCCCGGACGGTTGACCACCACCTCGGTGACCTCGCCGGCAAGCAGCCGGCGAACGGGGCGCAGGTAGGTTTCCACGGCGGACATCGCCGTGTTTGCCGCAAGGTCCCGGTTCATGGGCGGCCAGGCTTTTGGCGCAACTGATAGACGTCGCCGAAGTAAAGGTCGCGCGCCACGAGCACGCCGATGCGCGAGCCCTGGGCTTTATCCAGCGTGGGCGGAATGTTCACCGTGTTCTGGACGATAATTGACGCCGCATCCTGCGTAGCCTGTCCTGTTTGATTGAAATTGATGGACGTGCCGCCGTTGTTGTTTCGCTGCTGGTTTTGCATGGCTCCCTGAACCACGTCGTCGACCACCGATACCAGCATGGCCGAGCCGAACCGCTCCCAGAAGTGATTGTTGATCTTGCCGTCGACACCGGAGCGGCCGAGCGAGTCCACCGAAGGTGAATCCAGATCCACCAGTACGCCCTGGGGCGTCTGTACGCGTGTCCACAGCAGGAAGATGCGCCTCATGCCTTGCCGTATTTGGCCGGACTGATACTGGCCCACCAGCCGGGAGCCGCGTTCGAGCAGCAAGGTGCGGCCGTCGGTGGAGAATATGTCCCGGCTGAGCACACAGGTGGTCATGCCTGGGAGCGTGCTGTTGATGGCCGTGACCAGCGTGCAGTCGAGGAAGCTGCCTTGGGTGAGCGTCAGCGAAGGGTCTCTCAGCTGGTATCCACGTGCAGCGGCGGTATGAGTCGCTTGCAGCGCGCCACCGAGTGAGCCGCGGTTGTCATCGGCCACGCCCTGGTTCACCGCCGTACCCGTACCGCCGCTGTTGGCGCCTGACTTCGCACCCAGGGCAATGAGCGGCGCGCGCTTGCGTCGTTCGGCGAGGTCGTCGTGCGCTGCTTTCGCCTTGATCTCCGCCGGTGGGGCAGCCGCGGCGACTTCAGGCGGCTTGGCCTCTACCGGGGGCTTAAGTTCATTCGCATCGAAGGCACCGCGGGCCAGGTTGGGCAGTCCGCGCTGGATGGTCTTGTCGTTGGTGGCTTCGCCTCGGTTGCGAAGGCGGTCGAGAGCCACCTTGCTGCCCAGCGCCATGATCATCACCGCGACCGCACCCACCGTAAGCAGTGTTGCCCATCGATTTCCTTTCTTCTTGCCGCCGACCTGGGGGATGCCCCGGGCCTGCTGTTCGTTATCGGTGGTTCCTTCGGGAGCCTGGCTCATGGCGTTGCTCCTTGTCGGGCACGAAGGCGTTCCTGGCGGGTAGGTTTGCGCGGCTCAACCACCGGCTCCGGTTCGGCGGCGGGTTGGACGACCGGAGTGATAAGCGCGGGATTGATAGTGATGGGGTTCGTTGGTGGAGCGACGACCGGACGGGGCGCGCCCTGGGTGGTGACCGCGCCATTGGCCTCCACTGGTTTCACCATGCGTTCGACCTCGTCGCTGCGGGTGCCTGTGGGGGTGCTGATGCCATATCGGTTGTAGGCGCGATTCTGCACGCATGCCACGGCCTTGCCCTGGCGAAGCACGAACTGCTGCGCCGTGTGGTGCACCACGTAGTAGTCACCCTCCATGGCGCCATCGACAATGCTCTCGCTCTTGTCTGGGCCGATTTCGAAGATGGCGGGAATTTGCTGCGCGGCCGGGAAACGCATCCAGGTGAAACGGCCATCGTCGAACACTTCAGCCGGCCATAGTGTCTTGTCGCCGCAGGCGTAGTAGGTCCAGTTGCGTACGTCGGGCTTCTTGCGCAGGGCCGATTCCATCTGGCGTTGCCGGGCAACGGTTTCACGTTCCTTCGCCTCGGCCGCAACGCGTGCCGCGTCATCTTGCGGGTAGCGGAACCGGACCAGGAAGTACACATGGTTTGACTTGGGGCCCGTGCCCGCGGCGCGGCGCGCATCCAGCGCGATCTGATAGATCCGCCGGTCGGTGATCACCGTCATGTTGGTGGCGGCATTGTCTTCCCGCGGCTTGACGAACAGGTGGTTGTCGGCGGGGGCGACATCCCAGGCCAGGGTGTCGCCCAGGGCGATGTTCTTGATGGTCTCGCCCGCGGCGAATTCGATATCGGTGGAGTAGCCGTAGTGACCCACCACGCGCACGACGTCGGACGGGTTGTACTGCACTTCCTTGATACGCGCGTCGAAGCGCACGCTGGTGGGCACGCTTTCGGCGTGAATGCTTCCGGCGGCTAGCAGCGCCAGGCAAAGTAGGGTTGGGCGCAGGCAAGTCATTTGGTTGCCGCCGTGGTTTCCGGATCGAGTCGGTAATCGGTGACCTGGAACCCCACCGGGTTCACCAGGCGCGATTTCGCATCCATCGAAGCCTTGATGTACTGATAGGAGATCGTGGCTATCCAGTGCGACTTGCTGGGTTCGGAGCTGGGCATTTTTTCGCTTCGGGTAAAGCGCACCTGGGCGACGTGATTGGGCAGGAAGGCAATGGACACGATGCTGATCTCCACCACGCCTTCCTTTTTGTACACAGCAGAGGGGGAGTCCGGATTCTTCGGATTCACCACCGCGTAGTAGGCTTGGCCCGCCTGGCGGGAGGACATCAGCGACACTGCCTCGTAGTTCGGATAGGCAAGATTCGCCGAGTATTCCTCGCGGTAGTTGACATACCGCGCCAGGAAATAGCGATCGATAGCGTCGTCGTACTTCACGGTTCTTTCGTCCAGCCGCGAGACGATGTCCGCGCCGCCGGTGCTTGTGTCAACGCGAACAACGAATGGCTCGACCGTCTTCAAAGGCGTAAGCAGGACCACTGCGATGCACGCGGTCAGGCCACACGCCAGGCCCAGGCCAGCGAAAATCCACGCCATTCGCTCGCTGCGGCGCGATCGTGCCACTTCGCTAGCTTCCCAGAAAGCCGAAGCCTCGGCGAAGGCGTCCACCGTACGCTTGGTCACGACGCGTGCCCCTTGACGGGAAGGTAATGCTCCGGTGCATTGATGGGCTGGTACGGGCCTTTGCAACGCGGAGCCTTCTGCACTCCCGCGCAACCGACTAACAACAGAGTCGTTACGATGGCTAAGGTGATCGTTGCCATGATCCTTGGCATTGGGTGTGTTCCTTTTCCTAGTTCTTGAAAGTCTGTCGCGTGCGGCTGGGTGCCGGCGATGTAGCGCGGTTCGCCGAAGAGGAGCCGCCGGCGAGGCGGCCAACGCCAGCCGCCCCTCGCGCGGCCAGGCCCGCTACGCCTCCTATGGCACCTCGGGCGCTACCCACGCCGCCGGATACGTTGCGATAGACACCACCGACGGCCGATTGCACCTGCAAGGCCACGCCGCCGCCGATACCGGCAGCGATCGAACGTGTCTGCACCATCACTGCGATCATGCACAGGAATGCCACCATGATCTTCAGAGCGTTTTCCACGTTATGCGCCATTTGCGCGAAGCCGTGCAGAACCTCGAAGCAGATCATCGCCGTAGCGGCAACCAGCAGGAACAGCACGCCAAAGGTCACCATCTGCCCCAACCAGCCATCGAAGTAACGCCGCGTCTGCTCGAAGATGAGCAACATGATGAAGAACGGCCCGATCGCCAGGAGAATGCCCATGGCGACATAGGCGATATAGATGAAAGCGACGGCAATCCCCACCAGGATGATGGTGAGTACGGCCACGACCGCGCCGACGGCAACGTTTCTGATGCCGTCGCCGATGTGCCATATCGAGAAGTCTTTGAAAAAATTCATGGCGATGGCCATGCCCTCGTCCAACGAGCGGTCCAGTACCGTGGCTATTCCCTTGGCGTCTTCGCCTATCATCCCTGCCGCTACGGCCGAGGGCAGGTTGAACAGCACCTCACATACATAGCTGTTGTATCCGTTGGCGGAAAATCCGAGCAGAACAATGAAGATGATGCGAACGATCCTGCGTATGCCATCGCCGAATGGCTCCTGGCTCCGACCCGAGGCCACGGCCGCGCCCCACAGCACCACGTAGGCCGTCAGCAATGCCGCTACGATCGGTTGAACCACAGTCATCACCTGCGCGGACATCTCAAATGCCTTGTCGAGCATCAGGTTCTGTATGTCGTTCAACAATGAAGCGGCGATGTCGGCCATCGGTGATTCCTCGTGCTCAAGTGGGGCGTGCTGAAATCAGGCCGCTTATTTGCCGTAGTCCATCTGCAGGCTATGCGAGCGCATGGCCTCTTCTACGGCGCTTTTCGTTGTTACGTCGATCAACTGGTTGGCTGCCTGCAGTTTGAGGAGCTCGTTGAGCATTCGGCCGTTCTCTATCTGGGCACGTGCGTTCACATCGGCCAAGTCCTCGCCGTCCTCGGCCTTGTCAAGGCGAGCTTCGATGTCCTTCAGGCGCGCCTCGCGCGTCTCGCCCGCATCGAGCACGGCGGCATTGATGCCACCGCGGGCAGCCGAGCCGGCGAGCTGAGCGTTTGCCATTGCATCAGTGGTTGGCGATTTGCCGGTAAGTTCCGGATCGCGTGCCTTTATGGCGTCGTCTCGCATCGTACGTGCCGCCTCAGACGCGGCGCTCTGGCCTTCAACAACGTTCAATGTCTCGCGCCAGTTGCGGGGGATGGCGCTAGTGGACCTCTCTTCTTGGGCATACGTGGCCGTGGACAGCATGGCCAGCAGGCTTGCGGCAAGGATCGTGGAATTCTTTTTCATAACTTGTCTTCCTTGGCGTTGAAGTTAGCTGCGCTCGCGGCGAAGCTGGTGAAAAACGTTCATCCAGGCATCGGGTTCATCGCCTGCCATGGCAATCGCGCGCTCGCTCAATTCCACGCTGCTGGCTGTGCTGGACAGAATGGCCAGTTCGTCGTCGAACCCGCGCAGGTTCAGCTCGCACACGGTGGAGTGAGCGCCCTGCTTGAACAGGAAACCTCGGATGTTCGCCTCCACCATGTCGCGATGGATGATCTCGTATTCGCGCTCGGAGAGCTTGAAGCCTTCGATATAGTCCTCGCGGCGAGCCTTGGGGTTGGGCAAATAAAGCTGGCTTACACACTGCTCGATCAGCTGGCGACTGATCTTCGAACGCAGGACGTCAGCCGGGCTCTGCGTTCCGAACAAGGCCAGCGCGTTGCGTTTTCGGTAGGTCTTGACGGCATCAAGAGCCTTGCCCTCGAAGTACTCGTCCATCAACATCTTCCAGAACTCGTCCATGTTCAGGATGAAGCGCCGCCCGTCGATCAACGACTCCATGCGGTGGAACAGGTACATCACCGTCACCGTGCGCGTCTGGTCGTTCTCCAGGAAGTCGGTGACGTCAAAGCCGAAGTGGCGGCCGTGCTCGAAGTCGAGCAGGTCGCGCGGGTTGTCCATCAACCACCCCAGCGCGCCGCCCTCGCACCACTTGGCGAAGCGTGCAGAGTTACCGTTGGGGTCCGTGGGGTCGAAGAATTCCCTGATCGCCGAGAAACGTCGTACCTCAAATGGCATGGCGTATACGCCATCCACGGCATCTTTTACCTCGCGCTCCCGGTTCGGAGAGAAGCGGAAGGTTTCGTCATCGCCAACGATGCACCGCTTGACCAGCGCCTGCAGCATCAGCCGGTTCCCCGGCGTGTCGGGCATGCTGCAGGGGTTGAACCCCGTGGGCTCGCCGTTGCGCAGCGTGGAGTACTTGCCGCCCATAGCGCGTACGAAGTTGGCCTGGCCCTGGTCTTTGTCGAAAGTGAATACCGTGGGCTGGTACTTTTCCGCCTGAGCCAGCATGAAAGCCTGGATGACCGTCTTGCCGGCGCCGGTGGGACCAAGAATCAAGGTGTGGCCGGGAACGCGGTCGTCCACATCGCGTTCGTTCACGCCCTTTCGCGAGGTGGGAGGCAGGTGGAAGTTGAAGTAGAACGGGGTGCCCGACGTGGTCTTGAGCAGGCTCAGGGCAGGGCCCCATTGATTGCCGTCGATCCGGCCGTGCGGATAATTGTGAAAGCCCGTATAGCCGATGATGTTGCTGGAGCTGATTGGCGCGGGACGCGGTCGCAACGCGAAATTTCCAGGAAGCTGGGCGAAAAACGCTGCTTCAATGCACTCATCCTCGCGCACGGCAAGGAAGCCGGCGTCGCTTAATACCGAGCGGGTGGCGGCGATCCTGTCGTTCAATGCTTTCTGGGTATCGGCGCGCAGGCACACGCTGACATGGTGCTCTCCAAAGATGGCACGGCTGGCGGCTAGGTCGTCGAGCGCGGCGTTGATGTCATCGATCTGCGACGAGGATGCATCCTGCGCATTGACCAGCAGCCGCTGCTGCTTCTTCAGGGCTTCCATGGCAGGCTGCCGGCCGAACATGGCGAAGCTCTGGGTAAGTACGAAAGGGAAGGGAAGCGTGAGCATCACGTTCAGATGCCCAGGCTCGGTGCGCTCCACCTGGTAGGCGGCCGTACCCAGCATGGCGCCGATGGATGTGTGTGTTGGTGTGCGCGCTTCGAACTGGTCCACGCCAAAAGACATCCGCGTGGTGCTTAGCGATGCACTGATCTTGCCCCGCGGTACGGCGATGCGTTGGTGTTCGCCGTTGACCAGGCTTGCAAAAAACTCCAGGGTTTCGCTGCACACCAGGCCGTTGTATTCGTAGGTTTCCAGCCGTCGTGCGCCATAACGCGACAGGCCCGCCAGGAAGCTATCGGCGAGCTCGTCCATGCGAAGATTGGTTTCCGCGATGCCTTCCAGCAGCGCGGCGACCGTCAGCTTCTCGCCGCTCAGCCAGCGTGCTTTCTGGCTTGGTGCCCGGATCAGCAAGGTCGCATAGTGGCGGTTGACCATCATCTGAAGCCCCGAAAGGCTCTGGCGATAGCGGTTGTTCAGCCGCCCGGCGAAGTCGTCCTGGAAATCGCCATCGGGATAGCGATTCATCGGCTCTCGCACGGTGTGGATCCACAACGCGATATCTTCGGCAGCGATATTCCTTACCAGGCCTACCAGCGCATCGTGCCAGCCCTGGATGTCGTCATCGTCCGCTGCTTCGTGCGCCGCTCCGGTAATAGCGATGGTGGTTACCAAGTCGCCGTCGTGGGTGCGGATGTTATGCCGCGAGACCACCGCCGAATACGGTACGTGTTCGGCGATGGCACGGGAGGCCTGGGTTAGCGAGGGGATTTGCAGCGACATAAGGGTGTCCAGGTAACTTAGTGGCGGCGGAACCTGACAGGCGCGTAAGAGCCACACCCCCACCGTGCTCGTGTCCGATGAAGCCCTTTGGTTTGCAGCTGAAGCCCCATGTAACGGAATGCGCGCGCATCCCGTGCGCATATCAGGCGCGCAAGTCCGTAGAACACCGCGCCCATGCCGAGCGCGGAAATCTTGTAGAAAATCTCGCTGCTGATCTGGCCGGAGATAAGGAATGCGACGACGCTCAGCATGAAGATGCCAATCAATGCCTCGATCGGCAGTCCCAGCATGGTGGCCGGTCGGGTGAGGCCACCGAATAGCGGATCGTTCCGCAGTCCGGACATGTGTCAGCCCCCCGTTTGATAAAGGGCGTCAACCACTTCGGTGGCAAGGCCTGCGATGATCGAGCCGATCAGTACCTGACCTACCGTGGTCCAGCTCATGCGGCCAAACGCTGCCAGCACGCCAGAACCCAGTACTGCAACGACCAGGATCCACCTCACGCCAGCCTTGATTGCGTCGACAGCTTCTTTTGCTTTGCCTTCGATATTCAATTGGGCGAGCGCTGGCTGTGCCAATACCAAGGCGATCAGCGAGGCAATAAACGCAACGCGTGCAACCCGACGAAGACGCGGCGAACGCCAGGTTAAAGCAAGATAGTTCATGGTGTGTCCCTACGTGGTAAGGCCGCGTCCCGGCGGCCTATTGGATGAAAAGTGAATCAATGAGGAGGTAGTTACCGTGCTGCTGGAGCTGGTGTCCCCAGCACGAGCCCGGGATCCCCTTCAAGCGCCCGCCAGCGCGCCGCGCCGTAGACATCCCAGTCGGGTGGCCGGGGCGATGCTTTGAACGGCTTCAACTGCGTTCCCAGCCACGCCTCAACGTCATCAGGGCTTTCGCCCGCAGCAATACGGTCGTTGGCCTGTGCCAGTACCTGCGCCACGGCTTGGTCTGTTTCGGTTGGCGCCGCCGCTATGACGGGGGTCCATGCGAGGGCTAGCACAACGATGCAGCAGGGCGTAGCACGAAGGAAACGCATGGCGACTTGTCAGCTAGAGGGAGCGCGAGAGTAGGAATTGCCCTACGAGGGCGCAACGGCCTAAACGCTAATTTCGATTACTTCCAAGTGAGTGTTGGTAATATCAATAAATGTCGAGAAATAGATGGAAATCAAAGCCCGGCATGCGCTTGGGCTAAGCTATCCCCCTCGCCACCACCGGCCCAAGCGCCATGTCCCACCCCCCGCGCCGCGTCCTCGTCGGAGTCACCGGCGGCATCGCCGCCTACAAGACCTGCGAACTCATCCGCCGCCTGCGTGACCACGACATCGAAGTCCGCGTGGTGATGACGGAGAACGCCACGCGCTTCGTCACCCCCACCACCTTCCAGGCGCTCTCCGGGCAGCCAGTACGCGTGAGCCTGTGGGATGAAGCGGGCGAGGCCGCCATGGGCCATATCGAGCTGGCCCGCTGGGCGCAGCGGATTATCGTGGCGCCGGCGTCGGCGGATTTCATCGCCCGCCTGGCGCAGGGCATGGCCAACGACCTGCTCTCCACCACCATCCTTGCCACTGCCGCGCCGGTCTATGTGGCGCCGGCGATGAACCAGCAGATGTGGGCCAACGCCGCCGTGCAGGAAAACGTGAAAACCATCACATCCCGGGGCGTGCGCATGCTGGGACCGGATGCCGGCGACCAGGCCTGTGGCGACATCGGCTCCGGCCGCATGCTCGAGCCCCATGAACTTCGCGACGCGCTGCTGGCGTCTTTCAGCGAAGGCGACCTCACCGGCCGGCATGTAGTGGTGAGCGCCGGGCCCACGTATGAAGACATCGATCCGGTCCGCTTCATCGGCAACCGCAGTTCCGGCCGCATGGGTTTTGCCGTGGCTGCTGCAGCTCGCGAAGCCGGTGCACGGGTCACCCTGGTGGCGGGACCCGTGGGCTTGGGCACGCCCTGGGGCGTGGATCGGGTGGACGTGCGCAGCGCGCGCCAGATGCACGAGGCGGTGCTGGCCGCCGCCGTCGGTGCCGACATCTATATAGGTGCCGCTGCCGTGGGCGACTACCGCCCGCTGGAGATGGCATCGCAGAAGATCAAGAAGCAGGAAGGCAAGCCGCTGGCGCTGAACCTCACCGAGAACGCCGATATCATCGCCGACCTCGCCAGCCGTCCCGACCGGCCCTTCCTGGTAGCCTTCGCCGCCGAGACTCACGAACTTGCCGGATATGCGCAGGACAAGCTCACCCGCAAGGGCGTGGACATGGTGGCCGCCAACGAAGTGGGCGGAGGCCGCGGCTTCGAGGCGGCGGACAATGCCTTGAACGTCTATTGGCCCGGCGGCAGCCAGGCCCTGCCGCGGGCGCCGAAGACGGAACTGGCCCGCGACCTCATGGCCCTGGTGGCCGACCACTACAAGAAGAAGGGATCCACTGCTTGATCGATATCGAACTGAAGGTGCTGGATCCGCGCGTGGGCGATGTCATTCCGCTGCCCACGCCGGCCACCGATGGCAGCGCCGGCATGGATCTGCGGGCTGCCGTGGACGGTCCGCTGGAGCTCGCACCGGGCGCTTCGGCCCTGGTGCCCACCGGCTTTGCCATCCACATCGGCGACCCGGGCTGGTGCGCCCTGATCGTCCCGCGATCGGGCCTGGGCCACAAACACGGGCTGGTCACCGGCAACTTGGTAGGTGTGATCGATGCCGACTACCAGGGCCCGTTGATGATTTCCTGCTGGAATAGATCGGCGATTCCGTACACCATCCACCCCGGAGACCGCATTGCCCAGCTGCTGCTGGTTCCGGTGGGTCGCGCATCTTTGCGTGTCGTGGACTCCTTTGCGCCATCGCTGCGGGGCGAGGGCGGTTTCGGATCCACGGGCGTCGGTTAACGGCGGGATGGCTTTGCGCGAGGGGAGGGGTGATGGCCAAGGCGACGCGTAATAACGCAGGTGGCGGTGGCGTACTGCGCCTGCTGGTGGTGGCGGCGGCGACATTGCTGTTCCTCGGTGCGGTCTTTTCGGCTTGGCAGGGCTGGCTGATTGCCAGTGAAGGCAGCGACGCCGAAACCGTGCTTTCGGCCCAGGCGTCGGCGGCCGAGGCCGTGACCCGTGCCGTGGCTACCCAGCGCGAGCAGGTGATGCAGGTGTTGCGCGATCCGCAACTGATCGCGGTGATCGACGATCATGCCGCGGCGGCGGCATCGATCCAGGCCCGCTTGCCGGGCGCCAGCCATGTGGGCGTATTCGCCGGCAACCAGGACGATGTCCTGCACGCGAACTACCGGGAATTCGGTTACGCCAAGGCCGCGCAGCTGATGGCCGCCTTGTCGGCAGGCGATATTGCGCCGGTACAGACGGCGAACCCCGATGGCGCCCATCGCATGGTGACCATGGTGGCCGCCGTGCGCGATGCCGACCGCGTACGCGCATGGGTATGGCTGGAATTGCCCTTCGACGGCATCACCCAGGCTTTCGAATCAACCGAGCCGGGTTCCGGACGCATCGAACTTCGCCAGGGTCCGGACGGCCCGGACCTGATGCTGCTGGCCTCAGGTTCCACCGGCTCCGCGTCTGCAGGTCCTCCCGTGCGCATTCGTGGCAGCGCCTTCTGGATCGCCGCGAACATGCCGCGTGCGTACATCGTGCTGCCGCATTCGTGGCCGTTCGCCATGGTGCTGGCCTTGTTGTGCCTGGGCGCGGGCGTGGCCTTGCTTTGGTTCCGCCCTCGCCGCGGCGGCGCCCCGGCCAAGGCAGACCTTGCCGAGCCCACCCTGGCCGAGGCCTTGCGTGATCTTCCGCCTGAAGACGCTCCGAAGACGCCACCCCGGCGCTCCGTTGCCGCTCCCGCTGCTGCTCCACCGGCATCGGCCGATGTCGCCATCGATCGCGATGTGTTCCGCGCGTACGACATCCGTGGCGTGGTCGGCAAAGGCTTGTCGGCGGACTTCGCCCGCCTGCTCGGCCGCGCCATCGGCAGCAGCATGCGCGAGCAGGGGCTGCATGAAATCGTCATCGGTCGCGATGGCCGCTTGTCGGGCCCGGAACTGGCCGGTGCACTGGCTGAAGGTTTGCGCGCGGCCGGCGTCGACGTGATCGATGTGGGTGCCGTGCCGACGCCGGTGATCTACTACGCGGCCTTCCGCTTCAATACCGGTTGCTGTGTTTCGGTCACCGGCAGCCACAACCCACCCGACTACAACGGATTCAAGATCGTCGTCGGCGGTGAAACCCTGGCCGAAGAGGCCATCGTGGCCTTGCACGACCGCATGGTGGCCAAGCAATTCTCCGATGCCGGCGGCGGCAACCTTCGCCAGATGGATATCGGCGACGACTATATCGATCGCATCACTTCCGACGTTCAGGCCGAGCGTCGCCTGAAGGTGGTGGTGGACTGCGGCAACGGCATTGCCGGCAACCTCGCCCCGCGCGTACTGGAGGGTATCGGTTGCGACGTGGTGCCGCTGTACTGCGAAGTGGACGGCACCTTTCCCAGCCACCATCCCGATCCGTCGGAACCGAAGAACCTCGAGGATCTCAAGCTCGTCGTCGAGAAATACCAGGCGGACCTGGGCGTGGCCTTCGACGGCGATGGCGACCGCCTTGGCGTGGTCACCCGCGAAGGCGACATCATCTATCCCGACCGCCTGCTGATGCTATTCGCCCAGGATGTGCTGCAGCGGCACCCAGGCGCCACCATCGTCTATGACGTCAAATGCACCGGCCACCTGCGCAAGGTGATCCAGGAAGCCGCCGGCGTGCCGCTGATGTGGCGTACCGGCCACTCGTTGATGAAGGCCAAGATGCGCGAGACCGAAGCGCAGCTGGGCGGCGAGATGAGCGGCCACTTCTTCTTCGCCGAACGCTGGTACGGCTTCGACGATGGCATTTACGCCGCGGCACGCCTGCTGGAGATCCTGGCCAGCGACCTGGAGGGCCGCACGGCAAGCCAGGTGTTCGCCATCTTGCCCAACAGTGTGTCCACACCGGAGCTGAAGCTGCCGATGGCCGAAGGCGCCCATCACCGATTCATCGAGTCTTTTCGCGAGAAAGCCGACTTCGGCCCCGATGCGCGCCTGACCACTATCGATGGCGTGCGCGCCGACTGGAGCGACGGCTGGGGCCTGGTGCGGGCGTCCAACACCACGCCGGCGCTGGTGCTGCGTTTCGACGCGGACAACGCCGTGGCGCTCGGGCGCATCCAGGCGGTGTTCCGCACGGAGCTGAAGAAGGTCGATCCTAAGCTGACGCTGCCGTTCTAGGCGCCGACGCCTTATTGCCCGGCGGAATTCTGTTCCTGCTGGGCCTTGCGCAGTTCGCGGTAGTGGCGCACCTGGCCTTCCATCTTCAGCTGCGCGTTGGCGCGGTTGGCCTGCTGGCGCTCAAGCGTGCTGCGGATGGCCGATACCGTGGTGCGCTGTCCGGCGATGCTGTCGTTCAGGAACTTCGGCACCGGCTGGTGGGCGCGTTCCAGGTCGCCGGCGCGCTGCAGCAGGTCGGTCAGGGCCTTTTCCTGGCTGGCCAGGTTACCTTCCGTGGTGTGGATGGTCTGGTCGAGCGAATCCATTTCCGCCTGCTTGGCCTGCGTGAACGAAGCTTCGTCGGGATAGGCCGAGAGCATCTGCACGTCTGCCTGCCGCTGGGCCTGGGCATTGGCATCCTGCACGGCCTTGGCATCGGCCGCGCGCTTGGCGGCGGCCAGTTCGTCTGGCGTGAGCTGGCGGTCGACATGTTGCACCACCATGCCGGCGTCATTCACCACGTCGTAGCCGTATTTCATGGCATCGGTGGTGAGCACGTCGCTGTAATGGGCCTGGCCGGCGCCGTCTTTCCACTTGAAGCGGAATGAGGGGCCCTTCTGGGCAAATGCCAGCGTGGCCGCCGCGCAAAGCGCGAGCGACAGGGCAAGACGAAACGATCGGCGCATGAATTCCCTCCTGCGGGCGAGTATAGCCGCCCGTAGGCGTCACACCACCCCGTACTGCCGGCGGTATTCCTCCAGCGAGGAACGGTGGGCGGCAAGCTCCGCCCGCTCGCCGGCCAGGGCCATGACGTCGGTGAGGCTGGCGATGGCGATCACCGGGATGCCGTGGTCGGCGGCCACTTCCTGCGCCGCGGAACGCTCACCCTTGCCGCGCTCCTGGCGATCCATGGCGATCAACACGCCGGCCGGGGTGGCGCCCTGGTCGCGGATCAGGTCCAGCGATTCACGCACGGCGGTGCCGGCGGTCATCACGTCGTCCACGATCAGCACCCGCCCTTGAAGCTTTGCCCCCACCAGCAGGCCGCCTTCACCGTGATCCTTGGCTTCCTTGCGGTTATAAGCCCAGGGCAGGTCGCGGCCGTGGTCGATGGCCAGCGCCATGGCGGTGGCCGCGGCCAGGGCGATCCCCTTGTAGGCCGGCCCGAACAGCATGTCGAAAGCGACCCCGGCACGCAGCGCCGCCGCCGCATAGGCCGATCCCAGGCGGGCGAGGGCGGCGCCGGAATCGATGCGTCCCATGTTGAAGAAATACGGGCTGGTGCGACCGGACTTCAGCTGGAAGCTCCCGAAGCGCAACACCTCGCGCTCGAGGGTGAGGTCGAGGAAATCGCGCTGGTAGGCTTCCATTTCGGTTCTCGCATGCGGCAAAGAACCCCATGCTATCGCGGGGCCTGAGGTCCCGGCCAGCCGGTTGCTATGATGGGCGCAGGTCACTTGGGATCAATCCATTGCGCATCATTTCCCTGAACGCCAACGGCATCCGCTCGGCCGCCACCAAGGGCGTGTTCGACTGGTTGCGTACACAGGACGCTGACGTGGTCTGCCTGCAGGAGACCAAGGCCCAGGAAGGCCAGCTCACCGATCCGATGTTCCGTCCCGACGGGCACCACTGCTTCTACCACGACGCCAGCAGCAAGAAGGGCTACAGCGGCGTGGCCATCTATTCCAAGCGCGAGCCCGACGCGGTACTGACCAGCCTGGGGCGGGAAGACTTCGATTGCGAAGGCCGCTATATCGAGGCGCGCTACGGCAACCTTAGCGTGGTGTCGTTCTATATCCCGTCCGGTTCCTCGGGCGAGCTGCGCCAGGGCTACAAGTTCGGCGTGATGGATTGGCTGCTGCCGATCCTGGACGAATGGCTGGCTTCCGGCCGCGACTACGTGCTGTGCGGCGACTGGAACATCGTGCACACGAAGAACGACATCAAGAACTGGAGTTCGAACCAGAAGAACTCAGGCTGCCTGCCCGAAGAGCGCGCGTGGCTCGATACGCTGTTCCATGATCGGGGCTGGGTCGACAGTTTCCGCGCGCTCAAGCCCGACGCCGTGGAATACACCTGGTGGTCCAACCGTGGCGCGGCGCGCGCCAACAACGTGGGGTGGCGCATCGACTACCAGGTGGTGACGCCCTCCCTGCGCTCGGCCTTGCGCGATTGCTCGATCTACCGCGACCAGCGATTCTCCGATCACGCGCCCTATATCGTGGATTACGACCTCAAGTGACCAGCCGCGGTTACAAAGGCCTTGCCGGCATCCGCGAGGCCTTCGCCCAGCCGGGCGCGATCACCATGCTGTTCTTCGGTTTTGCCTCGGGCATTCCGTTCCTGCTGGTGGGAAATAGCCTGTCGGCGTGGCTGAAGGAATCGCGCATCGACTACGGCGCGATCGGCCTGGCGAGCTTCGTCACCTTTACCTACAACTTCAAGTTCCTATGGGCGCCGCTGGTGGACCGCCTGCGCCTGCCGCTGTTCTGCCGCTTGGGTCAGCGGCGCGGATGGCTGCTGTTCGCGCTGGTGTTGCTGGCCGGCGGTTTCATCGGCATGGCTTGCATGCCGCCGGACCTGTCGCTGCCGCGCTTCATGGCGGTTACGTTATTGGCTGCCTTCGCCGGCGCCACCATCGACACCGTGGTCGACGCTTACCGCGTGGAGATCGCCCCGCGCGAGGCTCAGGGCGCATTGGCCGCCACCTACACGCTGGGTTACCGCGGCGGCCTGATTGCCGGTGGCGCGGGCATCCTGTTGCTGGCCGACAACATCGGCTGGCAGATGGGCTATGCCGTGATCGCGCTGGTGTTGCTGGTGCCGCTGGTGACCGTGCTGGTGGTGCCCGAACCGGTGCATCGCGTGCGCGAACGGCAGGACATCGTCACCGCGGTGCGCGAGGGTTTCATCGGGCCGTTCAGGGATTTTTTCCGGCGCTACGGCTTGGGCCTGGCCTTCTGCCTGCTGGTGTTCGTCGGGCTGTTCCGGTTGCCGGACCAGATGCTGGGCGTGATGGCTTACCCGTTCTACCTCGATGCCGGCTTCACCAAGACGCAGATCGCCGAGGTTTCGAAGGTCTATGGCGTGATCGTGGGCATCCTCGGCGCGCTCCTGGGCGGCTATGCGGTGACACGCATGGATATCCGCAAGCTGCTGGTGATCGCGGCGATAGGCGTATCGGTGTCGAACCTGCTTTACCTGCTGATGGCGTCGTTCCCGGGCCAGACCTGGAGTTTCGTGGCCACGCTCTCGGGCGATAATTTTGCGCAAGGATTTGCGGGGCCCGTGCTTGTGGCTTTCATGTCCGGACTGGTCAACCGCAGCTTCACCGCCACGCAGTACGCCCTGCTCAGTTCGCTCGCCAATCTTCCGGGCAAGGTGATCGGCGGCTTTTCCGGGTTCCTGGTCCGGGACTCAGGTTACCCAGCCCTGTTCGTGCTCAGCACGGTGTCGATCGTGCCGACCTTGCTGGTGCTGGCATGGCTCTGGAAACAGCTGCCCGGGCTTGCCGTCGTCGACGATCCAGCGGCCGACCAGGGACAGGCAAGCGCCCCTTCCTGACCGAAAACATTCCCGACGCACCGGTATTTACCGGCGGTTGGACACGGGGCGGTTCTTGACGCAGAATCGGCATCACAGGGGGCATGGGCAGGAGAAATCGCACGTGCCGGATATCGTAGTAAGACATATCGACGACGCTACCGCCGAGCGAATCAAATCGCTTGCGCGCGAACGCCGCTGGTCGATCAACGAAGTGATCCTGCATGCCCTCCGCTATGGCCTGGGCATGAGTCCGGGTGACACCTTCAATGACATGCTGGTCGTTCCCGGCGACATCGCCCGGTTGGCCGGCACCTGGGATGCCAGCGAGCAGGCCGCCTTTGACGAAGCCCTGTGTGCCCTTGCCGCGGCTTCGCGCGAAGAGCTCTGCCGCGCTGCCATGCAGGAAGAAAGAAAAGTCGCCGTCGGCGGCGGTTGATCAGTCGCGCGGCGCGCGATGCAGCGCGCCCAGTACGCGCGGGCCGCGGGCTCCTGTCACTGCTGGCAGGTTTCCCGGCAACTGAAGTTCATAACGACGCGCGAGCCAGGCGAAGGCCATGGCTTCGACAAAATCCGGATCGATGCCCACTTCGCCACTGCTGGCGACTTTCCGCGTGGGCATCAGCTGCGCCAGGCGCTGCATCAGCACCCCGTTGTGGACGCCGCCGCCACAGGCAGTCACTTCAGTCGCAGCCGGCGCATCACGGTCGATGGCCTGGGCGATGCTGCGCGCGGTGAGTTCGAGCAGCGTGGCTTGCACGTCCGCCGCGGTCTGCGAGCCAAGCTGCGGATCGAGCCAGCTCAGATGGAAATATTCCCGGCCCGTGCTTTTTGGCGCGGGAAGGTCGAAGTATGCGTCGTCCAGCAGCCGGCCCAGCAGGGCCTCATCCACCTTGCCGCTGGCGGCAAAAGCGCCGCCGGCATCGTAGGCGCCGCCATGGTGGCGGCGGAACCAGGCGTCCATCAGCGCGCTGGCGGGCCCGGTGTCGAAACCGACGACGCTCCCATCGGGACCCAGCACGGTGATGTTGGCGATGCCGCCCAGATTGAGCACCACGTGGGTTTCGCCAGGCTTGCCCAGCACCACCGCATGCAGCGCCGGCACCAGCGGCGCACCCTGGCCGCCGGCAGCGACGTCGGCGCGGCGGAAATCGGCCACGGTGTCGATGCCTGTGTGGGCGGCGATCACCGTGGGATCGCCCAGCTGCAGGGTAAACGGGTAGTCCCCGCCGGGGCGGTGGCGCAATGTCTGTCCGTGCGAACCGATGGCCTTCACCTGCGACGCATGGGTACCCGAGGCTGCCAGCACGGCGTTCGCGGCGTCCGCGAAGCAATGACCGATGGCTACGTCCAACCGGCCGAAGGCATCCAGGTCAAGGTGTTTCTCGCCTTGCGAGAGCGCCAGCACACTGGCGCGCACGTCCTCGGGCCAGGGATGGGTGATGCCATGCACCAGTGACGGTGCATCGCCGTCGAAGGCGACCAGCGCGGCATCGATGCCATCGGCGCTGGTGCCGGAAATCAGGCCAAGGTAAAGCTCGCCGGCACCACCCACGGTAATCCCTTATTCGACGTTGCCGCGATCGCCGGTGTGTGCGGCGCTGGCCATCTTCACGTTGCTGGTGATCGCATTGATGCGGGCCAGCTGTGGTGCCACCACTTCGCTGCGGAACTTCGCCAGCTGCGCGCCCGGCAGCGGCTCGGGCTTGGGCAGGGTGACCGTTTGCGGATCGCGCTGCACGTTGTTGACGCGGAATTCGTAATGAAGATGCGGACCGGTGGCAAGGCCGGTCATGCCGACGAAGCCGATCGTGCTGCCCTGCTGCACGCGCTGGCCTACCTTGATGTTGGCGATGCGCGACATGTGGCCGTAAGCGGTGCTGATGGTGCCGTTGTGCTGGATCACCACGAAGTTGCCGTAGCCGTTCATCCAGCCCTTGAACTTCACCACGCCATCGCCCGCGGCGTGGATCGGCGTGCCGGTGGGGGCGGCGTAGTCCACGCCCTTGTGCGCGCGCATGGTGCCCAGGATCGGATGCAGGCGGCCGGCGCTGAACTGCGAGGAGATGCGCGTGAAGTCCACCGGGATGCGCAAGAACGAGCCCTGCAGCGGACGGCCTTCCTGGCTGTAGTAACCGAATTTGCCGTCGCTGTTGCGGAAGCGGTACGCGGTGTAGTGCTTGCCCTGGTTGACGAACTCCGCGGCGACGATGTCGCCTTCGCGCAGGTATGCGCCATCGCGGTACACGTCGTCGTAGATCACCGTGAAGCTATCGCCTACGCGCAGGTCCTGCACGAAGTCGATGTCGTATTTGAAGACCTCGGCGAGCTTGAGGATCATCGCGTTGCTCATGCCGGCCTTGGCGCCGGCGCCGAACAGCGAACCGTCAATATCGCCGTGGGCGATGTGCTCGCGTGTTTCCACCGCGCGCGAATCGGCGGTAAGCACCGGCTTGTCGCCATCCAGCCGCAAGGTGGCGCGGCTGTTTTCGTCCTGGTCGAAGCGGATGCCCGCAAGCTTGTTCTGGTCGTCGATCAGGAACTGGAATTCCTGGCCCACGCTGATGTGGTGCAGTGCGCGGGAATTAGCCGACGCATCCATCACGTGCTGGAGGTCGGTGAGGGTCAGTCCCTGCGACTGAAAAATATCCGAGAGCGTCTGGCCTGGCTGTACTTGTACGCTTCGCCATTCTTCGCTCAGGGCCTTGGGCGGTGCCGGCGTGTCGATGACGGTCGGGAGCCGGAGCGGAAGCAGTGCATGTACCGGCGGTACGGGATTGGTGCGCATCGCACCGGCCCAGGCAGGAATGACCAGACCCGAAAGCACGACCACCAGCAAGGCGAGGCCGCCGAGGATCCAGCGTTCGCGATGCCACTTCAGTGGCTCATGAGAAGCGTTGCGATTGAACGTCCAATGCGCGCAACGATCATAAAAATGGGAGTGCCGACGCTGCGCCTTACGGCGGATCGCTTGGCGGCGCACTGCGTGCGCGATCCGTTTCGTTTCGGCCATGCCCCGAAATTCCGCTGCAACAAGATTGTCGCGTACCATAACGGCCCTGTGAGAAGCGCGTCAACGCCTTTTCGATCAAGCATTTGCAACGCTTTTTTGGTTAACATCCACTTAACCGGACGTTCACTTGGGTGACGGCCGCCGTTTAGAAACCTGAGGAAGAAAATGAACGAGATCGACCAGGCGCTGGCCACCATCGGCCGCGGCGCCGCCGACATCATCAAGCGCGAGGAGCTTGAGGCGAGGCTGAAGACCGGTCGCCCGCTGCGCGTGAAGGCCGGGTTCGATCCCACGGCGCCCGATTTGCACTTAGGTCATACCGTGCTGCTGAACAAGATGCGGCAGTTCCAGGACCTGGGACACCAGGTGATATTCCTGATCGGTGACTTCACCGGGATGATCGGCGATCCCACGGGAAAGAACGTCACCCGCAA